>Ga0265327_10000002_pt1 | contig 856593 bp, 826 predicted proteins | sample 41621metaG_FD_202089 | JGI IMG/M metagenome (GOLD analysis project Ga0265327, IMG submission 202089) | Rhizosphere microbial communities from Carex aquatilis grown in University of Washington, Seatle, WA, United States - 4-16-21 metaG | ecosystem: Host-associated > Plants > Roots >...
TTGATGGATCCGGCAAGTAGGTCGCTCCCGATCCGGTGTTTGACGTGTTATCCACTGTAGGAACCGTCCCATTAGCGACAGCCGTATAGTTTACCCCGCCGGTTAGTGGCGGCTGGTCGGTTTCATACGGCCACAGGCCACTGATGCTGCCATTGGTATCAAAGGTAAAAGTTTGCGCTGCATTCCCGGCTCCCACAATGTTAATACAGGCAGAGGTAGTTCCCGCTGCACAACTTTGTGCATTGGCTGCAGAGGTTGCCAGCTTGAAGTGCGTTGAATCAACGCTCACTGCATAAACAGTCGAAGGAATGTTAGTAGGCGTATGCAGCGTTCCGGCAGCGCAGGTATAAGTTACAAAATCCCCTGTCTTGAGAGTATGCCCTGAAGCAGTAATCGTATCTGTAGCGGGATCCACCGGAGTAGGTGCGGTACCCGTGGCTGTTATGCTTGCAGAGTTCGCAGTCACGTTTCTATAAAACATATGTGCCTGGCCCGCCGTTCCGGTGCCAGTGAGGTTCATACAACTTGCCACCGTACCCGCAGCACACGCGGCGTAATTAGCTGCTGTCGCTAACCGGAAGGTATTGGGAGTTAATACAACAATAATGTAGTTAGCGGCATTTACCAGACCACCAATGGCCGTACCTTGTGTAATGTAGGTAACCGCGGTTCCTGAAACCCAACCGGTGTTGGTCTGGAAGCCAGTCACCGTAATAATTTCATTAGTCACATCAACTGCTGCAGCCCCCGCTGTAAAACCTGCGGACGATTGGGTTTGGGTGAAAGTATGCACTGTTGCATTCGTACCCACGCCTGTCAAATTCAAGCAGTTGGTGCCTGACGCTGCACAAGTGTAAGCATTGTTACTTAACGTCGCACCGCCAGCGCCGCTCGCCAGCTTAAAAGTATTTGCACCCGTTTTTGCTACTACATATTGGGTGCCGGAGTTAAGACCTCCAATCGCTCCACAGTTTACGGACGAGACCACATCGTATTGCAAGCTGCTGCCGCCACCAGTGCTATAAGACAGGGGCATACCCGTGTACAAACCGCTGGTATCTGCGGGTGCAGGGGTTGCTGCCGTCACGGTAACCGACTCGGATGTGGTGGAGTTTGCGTCATAAGCAGTCATGACCTTGTTGCTGCTGGTCATTTTGTAATAGTGCACAAAGTCACCTGTGCTCAGGCCATGGTTCTTTAACGTGATGGTATCCGCTGCTGTATTAACCATGCCCGGGGTAATCGCTACCTTGTTTGTCAGTGGCACATCCCGCAAAAGTTCTTCGTTCGCTTCTATACCAAAGCCGACAACGTAAGATACGATATTTTGTTGTTTGTATTGCGCCGGATTTGCGTCATCACTGCCGTCCCAGCTTTTTCCAGCGCAGTCCTTGCCGACCGATGAGCCGGGGCTGCCCGCCGGGCAACCCGTAACAGCGGGTGAGTTGTTGTCCTTGATATCGACGTCATAAGCCATCTGTGAGAGGTCATCCAGCCAGGTCCAGGGATTCCAATCATGGTTATAAATAGTCGCAGTGCATCCTGGGCTTCCGAAGCAAGATCCCATGTCATGCCAGCCGATCTGGACATTGGTAAAGCCACGCCACCCGTTAGCATTGGGAAAAACCAGCCCGGTTTTTGCCGTTGAATTTGGCCAGGGGCTGGATTGCTGGGTGGTAGTAGCAGCTAACGCTGGCGCGCCGGAGGCACCTGCCGCATAGGTATCCATCCCTACGTTAGGGTGGCTGTTCGTGAACTGCACTATGAAGTTTTTCTGGCAGCGGTACCGGATGGGGCTGGAAGAGCCAAAGAATGCGGAAAGCACAGAATTATAGGTTGTCGACAACGGGGCGTGGAACGATTGTGGAGTGGTACTCATCAAGCCATTGATAGCAGAATTTATATTAGTGGCATTGTTTTGGGTAAAATTTGTTGCTGTGGTCAACGGCGACGGCACCACGGCAGGATTAGCTGCGATATTGGCAGTAACTGTTGTCGCCGGTTCTGATCCACTAGAGTTGGAAGCGAACACACCAATGCGCATGGCGGGGGCATTATCGTTTACGACATCGCACGCCGCATTTTTAGCGGCCTGGATACGCTTCAAAGGTCCGGTGGTACTACCGGTGGTGCAAACATCGGCTATTGATCCGCTGGTGTCCGTGTCTTGTTGGTTCATGGTACCCGAGTTATCCATGATCATCGCCACATTGGGTGCTACACCCGCAGTCAAATACAGGGGTTTATCAGAATAGGATAAATCTGCCATCGCAGAAAGCGGAAAGACAAACAGCGACAAGAGCAAGCCGTTATTAATTGTGGTGAGAAGTTTCATTTGATAATCCCTTGGCATTCCTTTATTTCATTAAGGGCCATAGTACCATTGGCCCTGTACTGGGCAAACCCCTCCCATTACGCTAGGCTTCGCACCCATGGCAGAACTCATCAATGACCGCGCCCAGCAAATACTCAAAAGCCTGATCGAAATTTATATTCGGGATGGCCAGCCCGTCGGTTCCAAAGCATTGGTAGAGGAAGCGCGTTTGCCGGTCAGTGCCGCCACCGTACGCAACGTGATGGCCGACCTGGAACAACAAGGTTTCATCACCTCGCCCCACACCTCGGCAGGAAGAATTCCTACCTCCAGTGGTTATCGTCTGTTTGTGGACAGCCTGATTTCCGTTCAGCCACTCGCCGAACCCACCTTGAACCGCCTGCAGCGGGAGTTACATGCCTCTCAAGGCGCGCAAGATCTGGTTACCTCCACATCAAAATTATTATCAGAAATTACTTCGCAAGCGGGCCTGGTCACCTTACCGAAACGTGAAAAGGTGGTATTGCGCCAGGTGGAATTTTTACCACTGACTGACAACCGCGTGCTTGTAGTGCTGGTCGCCAATCGACAGGAAGTGCAGAACCGCGTGATACACACCCACCGTCCCTACTCGAAAGAAGAATTGAGTGCCGCGGCACGCTTCCTCAACGAAACCTACGCGGGTAAATCATTGGAAAGTGCGCGTACCGAGTTACTCAAAAGCATGGAAACCGATCGCGCACAAATGGATAGCCTGATGCGCACCGTCGTCGATGTAGCCGAGCAGGCTTTTCAAACCGAAGCACCGGAAAGTGATTATGTTTTGACCGGACAAACACGGTTACTAAACGCCAGCGAAGTCACGCACATGGATAAAGTGCGCAGCCTGTTTGAAGCCTTCAATGAGAAGCGTGAGATTTTGCATTTGCTCGACAACTGCGTGAACGCACGCGGTATACAAATTTTTATTGGCCAGGAGTCCGGTTATGAAGTACTGGATGATTACAGCGTGATTACCGCGCCTTATGAAGAAGGCGGGCGCATCATCGGTGTATTGGGAGTGATAGGCCCCACGCGCATGGCTTATGATCGGGTGATTCCGATAGTGGATGCGACAGCAAAAATGCTAAGCGCCGTATTGAATAATAAATAGAACAAAAAATCGAAAATAAATATTTTTAAAATCCGCCCGACATCACGCGCTTCGGTTTTGGTTTCTCTGCCGGAATGACAACCGCTGTTTCGGGCGTGCTCTTGTAAGTCATTTGAGCTTGCACAATGCGATCCGTCGGCCAGTTTTTACTGACGGTATCAGCAAAGTATGCTTCCACCAACGCACGCTGTTGGTTGGCGATATGTGTTCTTATCGTCAGATAATATTCATTTTCAAGTGCTGAGATAGCAGCCGCTATTCCAGGATTCGCAGAATCAATCTGCTTCGCACTCTCAATGGCTGCATAAGCTTTGGCTAAATCTTGCCGCTTGGCATCATCGATTTTTGTTGTATTGGTCAGCTCACCTGCAGAAGCAAGTAGCTGGTCCGCCTTTTGTGCTGTTGATTTTGCCAAATTGAGTTTTGATTTAAGATCAGAAAGTCCATTGTAAGAAGGCGCCGCTTTTTCAAGATCACCCAGATGCTGTGCCGCACGCGTATAATCACGCTGCTTGATCGCTTTGTCAGCCTGGTCTGCATCAAAATGATTGGCATCATCCAGCGCCGCTGTTGCGGTGCTGTTGCCTGCTTCCATTGATAGGAGATTCTGCGCCGCATCTCGCAAATCACCATTGCTGTTGCGCGTGCGTGTTTCTTTTTTCAACTCCACGATTTTATTTAGCAAGTCCTGTTTACGCTGGGCAGCACCCGCTAGGCGAGCTTGCTCATCTGCTTTCTGTTTCGCCGTTGCATAGCTTGATTTCAGTGAGGCCAGCTTATTCTTGTCTGTATAAACTCGATCGAGCAACTCCAGGTTACTGGTCACAGTGCGCCATTGTTGTGAGGTGATCGCATTTTGTGTTTCGGTGTACAAATTTCCAGTCAGTGTATTCATGCGGTTTTGCGCATCGACATTGGAAGAATCAAATTTCTGGAGGATCTGCTGGTACTTACCATAAGCATTATCATCTGCCGGAGTGAACAGCTGCCCGGCTTTGATATTTTTTTCGGCATCACTCAGCAACTCTGCAATTTTTTGCTGTTTAAATTTACTTTCTTCAGTTTGTTGTATGTTGCTGGCACGTGCATTAGTCAAAGCCTCGCGCAATGCAGCCAGCTGCGTATTCTTTGGCGCCAGTTGTTCTATGTAATCGCGATAGGTTTCTGCCAGGGAAAGATTATTCGCCGTCAGTTCTTTATTTGCCAGATCGATATACTCTTGCCCTAATTTTTCCATGGCGTCATGCACATCGGCATTCTCGGAATCGAGCACCAATATTTCCCGATACTGCGTTATCAGGGCATCGGCCGCTTTGGTATCGGTGAGTGTCAGTTTGTTCTTCGCATCATCCGCGCTGGAAAGCAGCTCGGCTATTTTCTCCTTGCGCTGTTGTGCCGCAAGCTCACTCGCGTGCGGTACGACATAAAATTGTTGATACGCCACATAACCCAGTGCTGAAATAACAATAACGACCGCTGCAATAATTCCACGCCTGGTGTTTCGTGCCCTGCGAACTCTCGATTCTTCCGAAAAATTGCTGATGGTCGCTTTTGCAGAACTCAGTACATCGGTTAATTCTGTTTCTGCCGTTTGTTTGTTGATGGCGGTATTCGCCTTGGTCGCTTTGGTTGCCGCCTTCGACATCACTTGCGTCGCCGCATTACCACCTACAGCCGATTGCACGCCCGTCGCATCATCACTGCCCGATTGCGTAAACGCCGCCTGTTGTCTTGCCATGAGCTGCTGGATCTGTGGCGCCAATTCCTGGAGATGTTCAATCATCGCGCGCGCGCGCGGATAACGATCGGCGCGTTTTTTCGCCAACGCTTTATCAATGACGGGTTGAAAAACACTGACAAAGTCCGGCAAGGGCGGTGGCGGTTCATTCACGTGTTTCAGCAAAACCGCTACGGCGGAATCTCCCTGGAAGGGAACGCGCCCCGCTAACAATTCATAGAACATAATGCCCAGACTGTAGATATCCGAGCCTTCATCCAGTTCGGCACCCATTGCCTGCTCGGGACTCATGTAGGCTGTCGTGCCTACGATGGTGCCCGTTTGCGTCATCTTGTCGCCGCTGCCACCGCCTTTCTGTTTCACAATCCCGAAATCGAGAATCACCGGCGAACCGTCTTCGCGGAACATCACGTTATCGGGTTTGATATCGCGATGCACAAACCCTTTTTCACCCGCAAAATCCAGACCGGCTGCGACACCCACAATAATGCGCACAATCTCCGGGATCGAAAGGCCTTTGGCGATTTTGTCGTCCAGATTGCCACCTTTCAGCAGCTCCATCGAGATATAGAAACGACCATTAAAAGTGCCTACGTCAAAGACGGGAACAATATTGGGATGAGAGAGCTGTGCAACGACTTGTGCTTCATGAATGAAGCGTCGAGCCCAGACAGTGTCCTGGCCCAGCTGATCAGACATGATTTTAAGTGCAACATGGCGGCCAAAGCTTTCCTGAACCGCCAGATAGACGGTGGCCATACCACCTTGCCCCATCTTCTTTACGATTTTATAGCCGGGAGGCGCGACGGGGACTTCGTTTGGGGCTTGGGCTTCTGCCACGCTTGTATCCTTCGTTTAAAACCACAACAGGCGAGGATTCTAGCCTATGCACTGCAACGATGGAAACAGCTATCTCAATGGATTCCCTGATGCTTGTACTTCTTGCCGGTGCTTTCTGCACCATCGATTATCAAGTTTTGTGAGGTGATATAGGACGCTTCATCCGAACAGAGAAACAACACGGCGTTCGCAATATCCTGTGGTGTCCCGACGCGATTCATGGGGAGTGTTTTAGCCATGCCCTTTGCCAGTTCTTCAGTGGTGGCTGCATCGACTCCTAATGCACCGCCAATCAACGGTGTATAAACGCCGCCCGGGGAAACACAATTCACACGCACGTTAAATTCTGCAAATTCCAGCGCCACTGTTTTGCTCAACTGTAACACCGCTGCCTTTGCGGCCTGGTAAATATGCGGTCCATAACCCGGAGTCGTCGCGGAAATACTGGCCGTGTTGATAATGACGCCACCACCGCCTTGCTGCTTCATCACCGCGCCGGCGTGTTTCATGCCGAGGAACACACTCTTCACGAGCAGCGCAAACGTTTTGTCAAAGCCATCGGCATCAATTTCCAGGGCGGAACCGCGCACTCCAAAAGCACCGGCATTGTTGTGAATAATATCGAGACGGCCGAATTCGCTAACAGCGTAATCCACCAACGCTTTCACGTCCGCCTCACTGGTCACATCCGTTTTGCGAAATCTTACGTTAACACCCAGTTGACTCGCCGTTTCCTTACCTGCTGCTTCATTGATATCGGCGATCACGACTTTAGCGCCTTCCGCCACAAACAGTTCTGCTACGCCACGACCTATGCCGCTGGCAGCGCCAGTAATAATGGCAACTTTGTTTTGCAAACGATTCAAACCCATGACGGTTACCTCAGGATTATTACCAATAAATGAGATGCGCTTTATACCACTCTTTGTGCTGCTCTTTAATACACAAAATGGCCTACGACAAACATCGACAGTGGGCATGTTATGATCAGCACCCTCGATTAATAGTACATTTTTCTGTTATGCCTCTCGCCAAACGTATTATTCCCTGTCTGGATGTCGACAAAGGTCGCGTCGTTAAAGGCGTAAAATTCCTTGATATTCGCGACGCCGGCGACCCGGTCGAAATTGCAAAGCGCTACAACGAACAGGGTGCAGACGAAATCACTTTTCTGGACATCACCGCCAGTCACGAAGATCGCAACACGACTTATCACACAGTCGAAAAAATGGCGAGTGAAGTGTTTATACCGCTTACCGTGGGCGGCGGTGTCAGAACACTCGAACACATTCGTTGCTTGCTTAACTCCGGTGCAGATAAAGTCGGTATCAACACGGCCGCCATTCACAACCCGGACTTTGTGCGTGAGGCAGCAGAGCGATTTGGTTCACAATGTATTGTAGTTGCCATCGACGCCAAGCAAGTGGGAGAGAACCATTGGGAAATTTTTACGCACGGCGGACGCAAGGCAACGGGCATCAATGCCATTGAATGGGCAAAAAAAATGGAGTCGTTTGGCGCAGGTGAAATACTGCTCACCAGCATGGATAAAGATGGGACTAAAGATGGCTTTGACCTGGCGTTGACCAAAGCCGTGTCACAGGCCACTCACATTCCAGTCATTGCTTCCGGCGGCGTGGGCAATCTTCAACATTTAGTAGATGGCATTCAAAAAGGCCTTGCCGACGCCGTGCTGGCCGCCAGTATTTTTCATTTTGGGGAGTACAGTGTGAACGACGCGAAACTGTTTATGTCGAAACAGGGAGTGCTTGTTCGAAATTAATTATTTGAATCTGTATTTATTTGGCCAGTGTTTTTAACAGGTCAGGGTCTGCATCCATTGCAAATCCAACGTAATCATTCGCACCCTTGATGGCTAATTCCTTACTATCGAAAGGACCGATCATTACATCTTCGCGTGTATGAAAATACCAATAAGCACCCTTCTGACACACGCGATCTGAACGATCAGGAAAAACCCTGTCTTCACCTTTGCGAGTATGTTGGCTCATCGTTACATCACCCTCTGAGACTTTCTTTATAGACTGTATTCTAGCGCCAGAATACATTGAATTCATCAAATTTATTCACTGTATTTGAAGTACTTCACGGCGCAACAACTGCCGGGTTCGACACTGGCGGTACCAAATCGAGATTTTGTTGGCTAATGTGAATCGCTTTAAGAACATTCAATGCATCATGCAATTGATTATCCTTTTTTAACCATTCGACAACATCGTTATCGTTCGCCGGTTTGTCAGCCGATTTATTGTCGGTTTTATGCGTCACTTCATTTTCGAGATGGCCTGACAAATTTGCCTCCTTGATTCGAAAATTATCGGTTTCTGCACTTTCCAGTACGGCAGGCTCCACCACAATATCAGGCGTTATCCCTTCTGCCTGGATGGAACGACCACTGGGTGTGTAATATCGGGCAGTGGTAAGTTTGATTGCTCGATCCTCCGATAATGGAATGACCGTTTGTACGGAGCCTTTGCCGAAACTTTGCGTGCCCATGATGATGGCGCGCTTTTGATCTTGCAAAGCGCCAGCAACAATCTCGGAAGCAGAAGCGGAACCTTCGTTAATCAACACCACCATCGGTGCATGATTCAGTACATCACCTGCAGTTGCTTCATATTCAAGATTGGCATTTGATACGCGACCTTTAGTCGATACAATCGTACCCTTTTCCAAAAATAAATCCGCCACATCTACGGCCGCTTGTAACAAACCTCCCGGGTTATTACGTAAATCACATACCACACCTTTTAGCGCCGATTTGTTTTCTTTCTGTAGTTTTTCCAATGCATTTTTTAAATCATCAGCCGTATTTACCTGAAATTGTGCAATGCGCACATAAGCATAGCCAGCATCAAGCATCTTTGCGCGCACACTCACTACTTTAATCATGTCACGAATCAGTTTTATATCGAGGGGCTTATCCTTGTTATCACGCATAATCGTCAGTGTGATAGGTGATCCTTTGGGTCCGCGCATCTTGCTAATCGATTCATCGAGTGTCATGCCTTTAATGGGCGTGTCATCAATCTTGATAATGATGTCGCCCGCCTTAATGCCTGCGCGTTGTGCAGGTGTATCATCAATCGGTGAAATCACTTTGACAAAACCGTCTTCCATTCCCACTTCAATCCCCAAACCACCAAACTCGCCACTGGTAGTCGTTTGCAATTCTTCAAAGGATGCTTTGTCCAGGTAGGCCGAGTGGGGATCCAGCTGAGTCAACATGCCGATGATGGCATTTTTCAAAAGGGTTTTGTCGTCTACCGGTTCCACATACGCATTGCGAATCTGGTCAAACACTTGTGTGAAGTTGCGCAAATCCTCCAGCGGTAATGATCCTGAATCTTTTTCATTAGCAGGTGCGCTAGTTGGCTCCGCAGTGGACGATTGCGGTAACGCAGCGACATCGTCTGTATCGTCAGCCAGAACGGCGGTAGCAAGGGCTGTTGATAACAAAACAATCGATGAGAGAAATAGTATCTTTGATCTACGCATTGCTATTGCTTCCTGTACTAAATAATAAAATTACTTTATTTACACCATCGCGCCGGATCTACCGGTTCACCCTGATACCGAATTTCAAAATAGAGGCCGGGGACTTGTTCATCACCGGAATCTCCCGAGCGCGCTATGGTATCACCACTTCGAATCCATTCGCCCACTTGCTTGAGTAAAACCGCATTATGTGCGTAAAGACTCATATAGCCTCCGCCATGATCAACAATCATGAGCAGGCCTAAACCACTGAGCCAATCCGCATAGACGACGCGCCCGGCATGAATCACATTGACGGGTGTACCGGAAGGCACGGCAATCATTACACCATCCCATCGCAAACTGCCATTGCGTAGCGATCCAAAACGATTCTGTAGTTTTCCCTGAACCGGCCAAGGCAATCCACCTTTTGCTTGTGCAAAGAATTGATAATCTTTTGGTGTCGGTAATCGACTCATCGTTGCGCGCGCCGCGGCGATTACCTTGCCCAATGCCGCCCTGTCCCGTGTTAACTGCGTCAGCGAATCACTTTTGCTTTTGATCTGACCGCGCAATGCACGCAAGGTTCGCTCGCGTTCCTGGCGTTGTACTTGCAAAAGATTTTGTTGTTGCGCCAACGCACGATATTGTTCACGCAAGTCTGCCAGCGTTTGTTGCAGCGCTTGCTCTGCCAGATTTAACCGCGAAACCGTGGACTGGTATTCCTGGATTTTTTTAATACGTGCTTGCAAGAAATAATCGTTGTAACGCAGGTTACGCTCAACGACAGCAGGATCCTGCTGATTTAACAAAACGACGAGGGGCGATTGATGGCCCATCCGGTAGGCCATCTGGATCTGCTGGATTATTTGCTGCTGTTGACTTTGGCTGGCAGCAATTAATTCTTTTTTCCGCTAGAAAGCGCTCCAGCTGTTTTTTCTTTGGCATTTATTTGCGCTTTCAATTCTTCCACGTGTTGCATCGTGGTATTAATATTTTTCTCCGATTTTTCCAGTTGCTTTTCCAGTTCCGAGCGCTGCACTTTAATATCATTCAACTGACGGTTTAAATCCTTGATGGCGGCTTCCACCTCGGCCAATTTCTTTGTATCAGCAGCTTTTGCGTCATCAGGCTGTGTTGCAAAACTGACAGGCGCCCACAATAACGCCATGCTCAACAAACAGATCAGTAATTTATTCATCGGTTTCCCCTCTCATTAATAAATGCTAAAAAAATGAACCTTGTTGAATCAAACTGCCTTGACCAAACATTTAGCAAGACTGTGTCCCGTCATTTCCGGTGGCTGAGCCAACTTCATCAGCGCGAGAAGTGTCGGTGCGACGTCAGCGAGTGTACCATTTCCTGCCAGGGAAAGTTTTTGTGGCCCCAGATAAATAAGCGGAACCGGACCCACCGTGTGCTGCGTGTGTGGCTGATTATTTTCATCCAGCATCATCTCGGCATTGCCGTGATCTGCCGTGATCAGGCATTGCGCACCGCTTTCTTTAATGGCTTGTGCTACTTTTCCAAGGCAGGTATCAACCGCCTCGGCCGCTTTTACCGCCGCTGCAAAAATACCGGTATGGCCGACCATATCACCATTGGCGTAGTTACAGACGATCAGGTCATACTTGCCACTGTTGATTTCCTTGACCAGGCGTTCTGTTAATTCCGGCGCACTCATTTCGGGCTGCAGATCATAAGTCGCTACCTTGGGTGAGGGAATCAGCACCCTATCTTCACCGGCATAGCACTCTTCACGTCCACCACTAAAGAAAAAAGTAACATGGGCATATTTTTCTGTTTCCGCTATACGAAGCTGGGTCAACCCAAGTTTTGATACATACTCGCCTATCGAGTTATTCAGGTTGGTTGCTTCGAATGCGCAAGGAACGGCCAAGCTGGATTCGTACTCCGTTGACATCACAAAACTCGCCAGTTTCGGCTGTAACACCCGCTGAAATCCATCAAACACGCTATCAACAAATGCATGGGTGAGTTCGCGTGCACGATCCGCACGGAAATTCATAAAAATGACACTGTCGCCATCACGCACGCGAACTGCCTCCTCATTTGCGGCAGCAATAACAACAGGCTTTACAAATTCATCCGTTTCACCTCGTGCATAAGCTTGTTGTAATCCTTCAAGTGCGGTAATCGCACGATGTTCTGCTTTGGCCTGTGTTAACAAATCATAAGCGAGTTGCACACGATTCCAACGATTATCCCTGTCCATGGCGTAATAGCGGCCACATAAACTTGCTACACGTCCGACACCTGCCACACGCAGTTGTTTGTCTGCGGCCTCGATGGAAGCCGCTGCACTTTTGGGTGGTGTATCACGGCCATCAAGAAATGCGTGGACATAAACCGATCTGGCACCGCGTTGTACTGCCATTTTGATCATGGCAAAAATATGATCCTCATGGCTGTGCACACCACCCGGCGACAAAAGCCCAAAGATATGCACGGCTTTTCCGACACTCACGGCTTTATCAATCGCCTGGCAATAAGCAGGGTTAGTGAAGAAATCACCGTCCTGAATGGCTTTGGTCATGCGCGTAAAACTTTGATACACCACACGTCCCGCCCCTAACGTGGTATGCCCCACTTCGCTATTACCCATTTGCCCGTCGGGCAAACCGACGGCCATGCCGGAAGTTTCAACCAGGGTATGCGGGTGATTTTGCAGGAAACCATTCCATATTGGTGTCCGTGCGTGAGAAATAGCGTTGTTCTCCGTCGCTTCACGATAGCCCCAGCCATCGAGCACTATCAATACCGTAGTTTTTTTTCGGGCAACAGATGATATATCTCTCATACAATAGAAGCATGCTTTGCGTGCGTGTCATACCAACCCGATAAAGGCTTCTTCAACAATTTTGAAAAGATTTTTATAAAGATCCTGCTAACAAAATATTTTCTGAAGATCCCATAATCGCCAAATAATCGATACCGGAAAAAAATATCCTCGTACTGGTCCAGTATGCTCTTATAGTCCTTCCATGCACCGGGAAGATCTTGACCAAAAAGCCCACTGGATCCTTCTTGAAATTGATAACCTACATACGCACCTTCTTTGGAGGGATTGGATTCCGCTTGGTGTGATATTCCGCATTGTTGTATGGCTTTGAAATTTGCATATCCAAGCTCGGTTAACAGATTTAATTCTTCTACTAATTTACCAAAAGATACCTTCTCGGATTCAATTGAAATGTAATCAGGCCTCTGCTCAAAGTTTCTCAATACTCTTAAACAGACGGCGTCCATCCCTTCAATATCAATTTTTAAATAATGCGGCATTCCATATTTTTCCAGGCATTCTGAAAAATCAACCACAGGAATTTCGATAACTTCATTTGAAGTACCCAGCATTTCATTTCGACGCGCCCAGTCAACAACAACCGTGCCCCATACACTGACAGCGTTGTTTTTATAAAATTTAACCGTTCCTCTTTTTTGCTGTCCTGATGATAGTTCTACAATTGCACCTTCAACGATTGTTAATTTTCCATTTTCAATCTCATCAGAAAATCGGTTTCTGCAATGTATCACCAATGCCGGATCAGCTTCGAACGCAATGACACTAAAACCTTTCTTGAGATAGTAATCCGTGTCCTCTCCTTTATGCATGCCGACGTCATACACCAAATCATCACGCTTCTTCGCATGTTTTTTTTCAAGCACCCTTACCTACCTCTTACACAAGTATTACCGCGAACTACACTAACCGAGTCCATTACCAAAAACAACTTGAACCCGAGCCACTCAGTATCTATATTAACGGAGGCAGAATCTTACCTTTATCGGCGTGGCTCTGTATACTTCCGCCCTTTCTACAAGCATGGCAAATCCAAATGATGGCAAATATCATTATTTTTCTGGGCCAACAATGGCTGTTGGTTGGCATCCTGTTAGTGTTGGTTTTCCTGTTCGCGCAACTGGAGATGAAACGTGGCGGACAGACTGTTTCCATCCATCAGCTAACCGCACTGGTGAACCGCGAAAATGCAGTCATTCTTGATATTCGCGAACCAGCAGAATTTAAAGAAGGGCACATCGTCGATGCCTTGCATATCCCTTTTGCAAAACTCAAGGAACGGCAATCAGAGCTCGATAAATACAAAGACAGGCCTATCGTGATTGTCGACAAAATGGGACAGCTCACCGGAGCCGCAGGCAAGCAATTACTGGATGCAGGTTTCAAAGCATCACGTCTTGATGGTGGTATGACGGAATGGCGCGGAAGTAATCTGCCGGTCGTGAAAGGCTGATTACCGGATAAATAAAACGTGCAACCTGTTACGATTTACACTACGCGCATCTGTCCCTACTGCGTCAATGCAAAACGTTTACTGGATAAAAAAGGAGTGGCCTATGAAGAAATTCGTATCGACACTTCTAATGAAAAATATGAGGAAATGTTATCTCGATCAAATGGCATGCGCACCGTGCCGCAAATTTTTATTGGCGATACCCACGTCGGCGGCTGTGATGAACTCTATGCACTGGAGAAACAGGGCCAGCTCAACTTGTTACTAAACAATATCCAATGAACTTTTCTCAAGGTAACTATCATGAATGATCAACCCGTCAACCAGGTGCAAATTGCAATACAAAAAATTTATTTGAAAGATTCTTCTTATGAAACACCCATGGGAGTAAAGGCTTTTCAGCAACCATGGAAACCAAAATTCAATCAACAGCTGCAAACCAGTGGCAACAAAATTGATGACCAGCATCACGAAGTGGTACTCACAGTCACACTGACCGCCGTGCTTGATGTGGCAAGCAAAGAAGAAACCGCTTTTATTGTTGAAGTACAACAGGCAGGGATTTTCCAGATTACGGCGCCCAATCCCGCCATTGAGAAACAAGTCATGGCCACCGCGTGCCCTAACATTTTGCTCCCTTACGCACGCGAAGCGATTGATAACCTGGTAGTGAAAGGCGGGTTCCCACCCATCACGATGCCACCAATCAACTTTGATGCACTTTATCAACAAGCGCTCTTGCAACAAACGCAACAACAGACTCAACCCGCACACTAGGCAGGCGTGAAAGATTTTTTTGCCACCAGCACTTTTGCCACCAGGGTCATCACTACATCGCCCTGCTGATTTCGCATCGTATTCCTGAAACGCACGATGCCTGCCTCAGGACGCGACGCCGATTCCCGGCGATCAATACACTCAATAGTTAAAAACAATTGATCATTGGGGCGAACCGCTTGAGGCAAATCCATATTCTCCAACCCTAGTCCCGCCAAGTAAGCAGGACGATGCTCCAGTTGGTTTACCAACGCGGCTCGAATCGCAAAGATTAAACAACCCGGCGCCACCAGGCCGCCAAAAATGGAGTCGCGAGCCGCTACTCGATCTGTATGGAAAGGCCTGGGATCGAATCGACGACCAAATTCAAGGATTTCTGCTTCCGTCACCAGGTAAGGTCCCGCACTGCTTTGAAAACCGACAGGAATTTCTTCAAAAAACACTTCAGTCATTTTAGGTACTGCCTCGTTTCGGAATGACGTAGTTTAATTGAATCAGCGATCAGCGTTAAGATTCCGCCTCCAAAAAGCACAGGGTTCCAGAATGCCAGCCAAACTTAGTAAAGCCGCTCTCGATATCGGCATCATTTCCACAAACGGCCCCAAAATGATCGCTTTTTATCATGGCGTACTCGGTCTGGCACAAGACCCGGACGTGACCATTCCCAACTACGGAACCATTCACAAGTTCAACTGCGGTGACAGTATTCTGCGCATCATGGTGCCGGTGACTACACCCGAGAACATTGCGGGAGGTGCCTTTATGTCACGCAATGGTTTCCGCTACATCACTATCAATATCGATAACCTCGACGAAGTGGTTGCCGACTGCAAAAAATTTGGCTGTGCCGTGCCAGTGGATATTCGCGACCTGCGCCCCGGCGTACGCTGCGCACAAGTACAGGACCCGGATGGTAATTACGTTGAGTTTATTTCTGCCACTAAATAATTGAGCTGTATATGACGAATGTTAAAGGTCCAGGCCGCCCTCGCAGCGAGGCGGCTGAAAAAGCCATTCTTGAAGCCACTCTTCGCCTGTTAGCCGATCTCGGCTATGGCGGGCTAACTATGGACAAAGTCGCGGCGGAGGCTAAGGTCAGCAAAGCGACCATGTATCGTCGCTGGCCTTCGAAAGTGCATCTGGTCATTACCGCTTTTTCCCAGCTGCCGCAGTTGCCCTCGCCGGATACCGGTGACCTGAAAAAGGATTTGATTGAAGTACTGCAGAGTTTTTTGCTGATTGCACAAAATGCCTCCCTAGCGGGCGTGCTACCAACCTTGGCCGGTGAACGGGCACGCAGTCCGGAGTTGGCTGACTATCTCGATGAAGCCACACGCCAACGTCGTGAACCGGTCAAAAAGGTATTGGTGCGCGCTATCAAGCGCGGCGACTTGCCTGCCAAAACCGATATCGAACTGGCCATCGACCTCATCATGAGCCCCCTGGTGATGCGCATCTTTTTTACCAACAACCCGGCCGATATGCGTTTTCTTGAACAGGTGATAGACCACACCCTGAAGGGCCTGAAGTAAGTGCTTCATTTGTTAATGGCTCCATTTATTACCCGAGCAAAATCAGGTACCTTACGCAACCCTGTGTAACGGCCATCCCTTTTTTGAACAGTTTTTTTTGACCCGCTTTTTAACTAGGTGAAGCATCCATGAATAAGCAAATGACAGCATCGCAAGTGGTGAGCCAACTGAAAAGTGGCATGACCATCGGCATCGGCGGCTGGGGCCCGCGCCGCAAGCCCATGGCCCTGATTCGGGAAATCCTGCGCTCCGATCTGAAAGATCTCACCATTGCGGCTTACGGTGGCGCTGATGTCGGCATGTTATGCGCCTCAGGCAAAGTTAAAAAATTAATCTTTGCATTTGTCTCGCTGGATTTTATTCCGCTTGAACCTTATTTCCGTAAAGCTCGCCAAAACGGCGAGATTGAAGTAATGGAAATCGATGAAGGCATGATGGTATTGGGTTTAAAAGCGGCTGGCTACGGCTGCCCCTATATTCCTACCAAAATTGGTTTGGGAACCGATCTAATTAATCCAAAAGTAAACCCAAATATCAAAGTGATAACTTCTCCGTACGATGATAAGGAATGGGTGGCTATGCCAGCCTTGAAACTGGATGCCGCATTAATTCATGTGGATCGCGCAGACTCTCGTGGCGTTTGCCAAATCAAAGGTCCCGATCATTACATGGACGATCTTTTTGTTCGTGCGGCCAATAAAACCTACGTCACTTGCGATGAATTAGTTGCCGATGGATATTTCTCTGCTCAAGAAGAAGCTCGCTACGTATTTTGGGAGCGTTCCTATACAACAGGTGTAGTGCATGCTCCTTTCGGAGCTCATCCGTCCTCCTGTTGGCCACTTTACGGATTCGATGTAAAACATTTCAAAAATTATGTAGATAGCGCCAAGGAAGAAGGTGGCTGGGAAAAGTATGTAAATGAATTTGTTAAATGTTCTGAAGCAGAATATTTAGAAAAAGTAGGCGGTGCTGCTGCCATCAAAAAATTGCCCAAGCCTACTTTTTAATTAGCGTACCAGATAGAGGAAAGAACATCATGACTGAATTAGTAGATCGTATTATTTGTGCTGCATCGGAAGCATTCAAAAATGACGGCGAAGTCTTAGTAACGGGTATCGGTCTAATACCTCGCTTAGCAGCTTCATTGGCTATGCTAACCAGCAACAAGGAACTTTTAATGACAGATTCTGAAGCGTATGTTGTATCAGAGCCTGTACCTGTTGGTCCACGCGGCAATTACGAAATTAAAGCAGAGCAATGGATGGGATTTTCTCGCATCTTTGATGTGGTATGGAGTGGAAAACGCCACGCTATGGTTGGGCCCAGCCAGTTAGACAAATTTGGTCAAGCCAATATTTCTGTTATCACGGGTGACTACGCTAAACCTAAAGTGCAAATGTTAGGAGCTCGTGGATATCCCGGCAACTCTATCAGCCATCCAAATTCTTTTTTTGTTCCGCAACACTCGACTAAAGTCTTTGTAGAAGGCGAAGTCAATATGGTGAACACTATTGGTTACAACCCGGCGCGTTTGCCAAAAGGTTACACACTGAATGACATCGATATTCGCTGGGTCGTTACCAACTTGTGCATTCTGGATTTCAGTGGCCCCAACAAACAAATGAGCATTCGTTCATTGCATCCCGGTGTCACCGCAGCGCAAGTACAAGAGAACACCGGCTTCCCTCTGCATATTCCGGCAAACATTCCAACCACAGCAACACCTACAGCAGAACAATTGGCGATCATTGCCAAACTGGATCCACACAACACGCGTGCAACGGCGTTAGGTTAATAGTATGACCAAAAAACAAATTCCGGTACTCGAAGGTTGGTTCACGATGGATGCGCAACCGCATCTGATCGGCACGCAATGCAAATTGTGCGGCACTTATTATTTCCCTAAGCAAACGGTGTTCTGCAAAAATCCCGCTTGCAATGGCGAGACCTTCGATGAAGTACAGCTGTCGCGCACTGGTAAAGTATGGTCTTTCACCAACGCCATGTATCAACCACCGGAGCCTTATGTTTCACCGGAACCTTTTGTGCCTTACGCAATTGTGGCTGTTGAACTTGCGAAAGAAAAAATGATTGTATTGGGTCAAGCCGCTGACGGCACGACTGTCGCTGATTTAAAAGTCGGCATGGATATGGAATTAGTATTGGAACCCATGTACGGCAAGGAAGAGGATGTGGAGCGCATGACCTGGAAGTGGAAACCAACGACGAAATGAAAGTCGCTGGCTGAATCCCCGCTCGCCGCGACCCGAAAGTTCTCGCTGCGCGAGATATCAGCCAGCTAACCGTTCCCTGAGCGGAGTCGAAGGGAAAATAGAATTGAATGAGGTTGATTGAGATGAATAATGAAGTTGCCATTATCGGCGTTGGCATGCATCCCTGGGGAAAATGGGGAAAGAATTTTGTTGAATACGGTGTAGTCGCTGCACGCAATGCACTGAAAGATTCCGGCGTCGCCTGGAAAGACGTGCAATTTGTTTCCGGCGCCGCCACCATGCGCTGTGGTTATCCCGGTTATGTGGCTGGCGCTACGTTTGCACAAGCGCTCGGCTGGAATGGCGCCGAAGTAAATACTTCTTACGCTGCCTGCGCTTCCGGTTCGCAAGCACTCGCGGCAGCGCGCGCGAAAATTTTATCGGGCCAATGCGAAGTGGCACTTGTCATCGGCTCTGACACCACACCGAAAGGTTTTTTAAAACCGGCACCAGGTGACAGGCCCGATGATCCAGATTGGGTGCGTTTCCGTTTAGGCATCACCAACCCGAGTTACTTTGCGCTCTATGCACGTCGTCGCATGGAAATGTACGGCGACACACAAAAAGATTTTGCGCTGGTGAAAGTTAAAAATGCCGAGCACGGTTTTTCGAATCCCAATGCACGCTATCGCAAAAAATTTACCGCGGAAGATGTCGCCGTATCGGCCATGGTCGCCGATCCGTTGCGCTTGATGGATGTGTGCGCCACTTCCGATGGTGCTGCGGCGTTGATTGTCTGCTCTCTCGACTACGCAAAGAAAATCGGCAAGAAAGAAGCGGTACGTATTGCAGCGATCTCAACAGTGACGCCGACTTTTGCTTCCGGCGTGATTGAAATGCCCGATCTCGCGACAGACTCTGCGTTTGCGGTGGATGCACACAGTTTCCGTGCCGCACTGCCAGTGAAAGCCTACGAAGAAGCGGGCATCAGTCCGAAAGATGTTTCAGTTGCAGAAGTCTACGATCTGTCCACTGCTCTCGAGCTCGACTGGTACGAAGACTTGCAACTCTGCGCACGCGGTGACGCAGCAAAATTGGTTCGTGAAGGCGTAACGAAACTCGGTGGACGTTTGCCCGTAAATCCTTCCGGTGGCCTTGCATGTTTTGGTGAAGCCGTTCCAGCCCAGGCACTCGCGCAAGTGTGTGAACTCACCTGGCAATTACGCGGCCAAGCGGGCGACAGACAAGTACCGAATGCAAAAGTCGGTATCACAGCCAATCAAGGGTTGTTTGGTCACGGTTCGAGCGTTATTTTGAAAAAGTAAGTTGAAAAATAATTTTTTTAGAAAATAAAAAGGCCAGTATTACTGGCCTTTTTTCCGAACAGTCAATTCAATCAGTTTGCTTCCCACCATTGCTGAGCAACAGCTCTATCAAAACCCGGAAGAATAGTTTTCTGAATCGTAATATCTTTTAATACCGGGAATGAAGTGCGAAACTGTGATTCATCTCTTTCCCACTGATCAGATATTACAACATCAAAAGTACCACCAGAAGCGCCTGCAACCGCTTGATCAACCAATGGGATTGATGGCCCCGCTTTGAATTCATTACCTTGGCGCTCTCGGATGGTCGCCTCAACATGCCCAAGATAATAGATACCTGGTGCTGCTACTTCCAGTTTTGCATGCAGCGGTGTAAAAAATGATGCCATTATCGGAAAGGATTGTTTCATACTTGTTAGGCCGCGTATCACATATTCTCCTTGCTCAAGTTCCATACGCAATAAATAATTATTCCCTTCAACGGATGAGCCTGTCTCGTGCTTACCCTTATCGTCCATTGTAAAATTAATCCTATCCGCGCTACTACTAACTACAGCACGCTCAACGTTAACAGCAATAAGATCAGGTTGATAGCCGGGTTTATAAAGATTCCGTATAGTCGCCGTCATCAAGAAAACAGGTTTGTTTATTGTCTGCGCTGAATCAGTGTCACTTGAAAACGCCATTTTTGTCGGAGTAGCACATCCCGATAACAGAGCAACCAGTGTTATTAATACGATCCCAACAACTTTTTTCATATCCGATCTCCAGAATAATTTAGATTAATTAAAAATATACCTATGCACCCGTCTTGGGTGCCGCGATTATAGGTAGATTTTGTTTCTTGTTACAACGACACGAAAGTTAACCTTGAAAATAAAAAAGGCCAGCAATGCTGGCCTTTTTGGTTACTCTCTGATAGTCAACGCGGCAATGTCGAGGAACCCATCAGGAAGGCATCGACTTCACGCGCGCATTGGCGACCTTCACGAATCGCCCACACGACAAGCGATTGACCGCGACGCATATCGCCGGCACTAAATACTTTTGGCAAGGATGTTTTGTAACAGCCGTTGCCATCGGTCGTTGCTTTCACATTGCCACGCGCATCTTTCTCGACACCGAAAGCATCCAGGACATTGGCAACGGGAGACACAAAACCCATCGCCAGCAATACCAGATCCGCTTTTACTTCGAATTCAGAATTCGGCACTTCTTCCATTTTGCCGTCTTTAAATTCCACGCGACAGCAAATCAGTTTTTCTACCTTGCCATTCTTTCCTTCAAAACGTTTGGTAGAAACAGCCCAGTCGCGCTCACAACCTTCGTCGTGCGATGAAGAGGTACGCAATTTCAGTGGCCAGTAGGGCCATACCAACGATTTATTTTCCTGCTCGGGTGGTTTCGGCATCACTTCAAACTGCGTGACTTTCAATGCGCCGTGACGATTGGATGTGCCAACGCAATCCGAACCGGTATCACCACCACCGATTACCACGACATGCTTGCCAGTCGCTTTGAGTTGATTTGGCAACTTGTCACCGTGATCAACCTTGTTTTGTTGCGGTAAAAATTCCAGTGCAAAATAAATACCTTCCAGCTCACGGCCTGGCACCGGCAAATCGCGCGGCATCTCGGCACCACCGGACATCACCACCGCATCAAAATCTTTTTGCAATTTATCGGGTGAAATAATTTCTTTTGCCGTGCTATTGATCACTGCCGGTAACTCTTTACCGACTAATACATTAGTACGAAAAGTCACACCCTCTGCTTTCATCTGCTCAACGCGACGATCAACCACTGATTTGTTCAATTTGAACCCCGGAATGCCATAACGCAACAAACCGCCGGCACGATCATTTTTTTCAAACACCGTCACATCATGACCTGCACGTGCCAACTGCTGCGCCGCCGCAAGACCCGCAGGGCCCGAGCCAACCACTGCCACTTTCTTGCCGGTTTTTTTCGCGGCAGGTTGCGGAGCAATCCAGTTATTCTCCCAACCCTTATCCACGATGAATTGCTCAATCGATTTAATACCGACCGGATCGCGATTCACATTGAGTGTGCATGCCGCTTCGCACGGTGCAGGGCAAATGCGTCCGGTGAAATCCGGAAAATTGTTCGTGGAGTGCAGCACATTAAGCGCTTGCTGATAATTCTTGTTGTAAACCAGGTCATTCCAGTCCGGAATAATATTGTTTACCGGGCAGCCCGTTGTGCAAAACGGCGTGCCGCAATCCATACAACGCGCGCCTTGCACCGTTGCTTTTTCCACGGTCAGCGGAATTACAAACTCCTTGTAATTTTTAAGCCGTGCATCGACCGGTTCGTAACTTTCTTTTTGTCGCTCGAACTCAATAAAACCTGTCACCTTACCCATGACGCACCTCTTTCAAAACTTTTGTAGCGTTCAGCTCTCCCAATGCACGCTTGTATTCGTCAGGGAACACTTTAATAAACTTGCCGCAGCTGTTCGCCCAGTCTTTCAATAACTGATTGGCGCGTTCACTGCCTGTGTATTGCGCATGTCGCTCCAGCAAACGTTTTAAAATCACATCGTCTGCTTCCTGCGCACCGCCACGTTGTTCACTGTGCCAAACGGATGTCGGAATCTGTGCCTGTTGGTCTGCTGCGCTGAGCACCGCTTCCAGCTTGACCATTTCCATATTGCACTTCTTTGCAAAGTCGCCGTTCACATCGTAAACATAAGCGATACCGCCGGACATACCTGCGGCAAAGTTGCGGCCAGTTTCGCCAAGCACCACTACCGTACCACCGGTCATGTATTCACAACCGTGATCACCGGTGCCTTCAACCACCGCCGCCACACCGGAATTCCGAACCGCAAAACGTTCACCCGCGACACCGCTGAAAAACGCTTCGCCTGCAATCGCGCCATACAACACGGTGTTACCTACAATCATGTTTTTGGTTGCCGCGCCGCGGAAATCCTTGCTGGGGCGCACAATGATGCGACCGCCGGACAATCCTTTGCCAACATAATCGTTTGCTTCGCCGATCAAATCAAAAGTAATACCATGCGCCAAAAATGCACCAAAGGATTGTCCCGCCGTACCACGCAAGTCGATGTGTATTGTTTCATCCGGCAACCCATCATGACCGTAACGACGCGCCACTTCGCCTGACAGCATTGCACCCGCGGTACGATTGATATTTTTTATCGGTGAGGCAAAAGTAACTTTCTGTTTTTTCTCTAACGCCGCTTTAGCATGCGTGATGAAAGTATTATCCAGTGCTTTTTCCAGACCATGATCCTGTTGCGCCACCTGATAACGCGGAACATTCGCTGGAACATTCGGTTGATAGAAAATACGACTGAAATCCAGACCTTTGGCTTTCCAGTGTGTGATCGCTTTGTTTTTATCCAGCAGTTCAGTACGACCAATCATCTCATTGAAAGTGCGTACGCCGAGCTGCGCCATGATTTGACGCACTTCTTCCGCAATGAAAAAGAAATAATTCACCACGTATTCCGGCTTGCCGGAAAATTTGGCGCGCAAAATGGGATCTTGTGTCGCCACGCCAACAGAACAAGTATTCAAATGACATTTACGCAACATGATGCAACCTTGCGTCACCAGCGGTGCCGTTGCAAAACCCATTTCATCAGCACCTAACAGCGCTGCAATAACAACATCGCGCCCGGTTTTCATCTGACCATCGGCCTGCACACGAATGCGATCGCGCAATCCGTTCATCACTAAGGTTTGCTGCGTTTCTGCCAAACCTAATTCCCACGGAGCGCCTGCATGTTTCACGGATGAAATCGGAGAAGCACCGGTACCGCCGTCGTGGCCCGCAATCACCACGTGATCCGATTTCGCTTTCGCCACACCCGCTGCAACCGTACCTACACCGACTTCCGCCACCAGCTTCACAGAGATGGATGCGCGCGAGTTGGCATTTTTCAAATCATGAATTAACTGCGCCAGATCTTCGATGGAATAAATATCGTGATGCGGCGGCGGTGAAATCAAACCAACACCCGGCACCGAGAAACGCAATTGCGCAATGTATTCAGACACTTTACCGCCCGGCAATTGACCGCCTTCGCCCGGTTTTGCGCCTTGCGCCATTTTGATCTGGATTTGATCCGCTGAATTTAAATATTCTGCGGTAACACCGAAGCGACCCGCCGCCACCTGTTTGATTTTCGAGCGCAATGAATCACCCGCTTTTAATGGAATGTTTGCAAACACACGATCACTGCCAATCACCGAGGCAATGGTGTCGCCGTCTTTAATTGCAATACCCGCTTGTTCCTGGCGATAACGTTTTGGGTCTTCACCGCCTTCACCGGTATTGGATTTCCCGCCAATACGATTCATCGCCACCGCAAGAGAAGTGTGTGCTTCCGTGCTGATAGAACCCAGGGACATCGCACCCGTTGCAAAACGTTTTACAATTTCTTTCGCTGGCTCTACTTCATCAATGGAAATAGATTTCGCCGGATCAATTTTAAATTCAAACAAGCCGCGCAAAGTCATATGACGTTTGCTTTGGTCGTTAATAATCTGTGCGTATTCCTTGTAAGTGTTGTAACTATTGGAACGTGTAGAGTGCTGTAATTTTGCAATCGCATCCGGCGTCCACATGTGTTCTTCGCCGCGTACACGAAAAGCGTACTCACCGCCCGCATCCAGCATGTTAGCCAACACCGGATCATTCCCAAACGCTTCCTGATGCAAACGCAAGGCCTCTTCTGCAACATCAAACACGCCAATTCCTTCAACATTGGAAGGAGTGCCGCGGAAATATTTTTCAATCAACGCGCTGTTCAAACCAATCGCTTCAAAAATTTGTGCGCCACAATAAGACATGTAAGTCGAAATACCCATCTTCGACATGATTTTTAACAAGCCTTTATTAATCGCTTTCTGGAAGTTATAAAGTATTTTTTCTGGCGTCACTGATAAAGCATCTGCCATCGATACCAGGGTTTCCATTGCCAGGTAAGGATGTACCGCTTCAGCACCGTAACCGGCGAGCAGCGCAAAGTGATGCGTCTCTCGCGCAGAGCCGGTTTCAACCACCAGGCCCGTGCGCGTGCGCAAACCTTTACTCACCAGATGCAAATGAATGGTTGAAGTGGCCAGCAAGGCTGGAATCGCCAGATGGTTTGCATCCATATGACGATCAGTAATGATCAGAATGTTACATCCATCTTGCACCGCATCTGCAGCCGTTGCACACAAGGAAGCAAGATACGCTTCGATACCCTCTTTGCCCCAGCTGACCGGATAACAGATATTGAGTTCGCAGGAACTAAATTTGCTGCGCGTGAGTTTGCTGATATCACGCAGCTTCGCCATATCACTGAAACTCAGCACGGGTTGTGAAACTTCCAGACGCGCTGGCGGATTAATATTGTCACGATCCAGCAAGTTCGGGCGCGGACCAATAAATGACACCAGCGACATGACCATTGCTTCGCGAATCGGATCAATAGGTGGATTGGTTACTTGCGCAAACAATTGTTTAAAATAATTGTAGAGCGATTTGTTTTTATTCGACATCACTGCGAGGGGCGAATCGTTGCCCATGGAACCAATGGCTTCTTCACCGGTTTTTCCCATCGCGGACAAAATAGTTTTGATGTCTTCTTGCGTGTAACCAAAGGCCTGCTGCCTGTCCAACAAACTGACAGAAGACTTTTCTTCTTTTGCACTTGCGCTGGGCGAAGCCGAAGCGTCGATCTCACTTAACTGCAAACGCACCGATTTAATCCAGGACTTGTAAGGCTTGGCATTCGCGTATGTATCTTTCAGCTCTTTGTCTTCGATGATACGACCGGCTTCCAGATCAATCAAAAACATTTTGCCGGGTTGCAAACGCCACTTATTGATAATTTTGGTGTCGGGAATCGGCAACACGCCAGACTCTGAAGACATCACCACCAGATCATCATCCGTCACAATAAAACGTGCAGGGCGCAAACCGTTACGATCCAACGTGCCGCCGATATAACGGCCGTCCGTGAATGCAAGTGCAGCGGGACCATCCCAGGGCTCCATCATCGCCGCGTGATATTCATAAAACGCACGACGGTTGTCATCCATCAAGGTATGATTTTCCCACGCTTCCGGCACCATCATCATCATCGCTTGTGCGATCGGATAACCGGACATCACCAATAACTCGAGTGCATTATCAAAACAGGCGGTGTCGGACTGGCCTTCATAAATCAGCGGAAATAATTTTTGTAAATCACCGCCCAGCTCATCGGATTCCATCACGCCTTCGCGTGCGCGCATCCAGTTGAAATTGCCTTTCACGGTGTTGATCTCACCGTTGTGCGCAATCATTCGATACGGATGCGCCAGCGGCCACTCCGGCATGGTGTTGGTAGAAAAACGTTGATGCACAAGTGCTAATGCGGATACACAGCGCGCGTCTTGCAAGTCTTTGTAATAAACACCTACTTGATTTGCCAGCAACAGGCCTTTGTACACCACCGTACGTGCAGACATAGAAGGCACAAAAAATTCCTTGCCGTGAATCAGCTTCAACGCCTGAATCGCATGGCCCGATGTTTTGCGGATCACATAAAGCTTGCGCTCGAGTGCATCGGTTACCGTAATATCCTTGCCACAACCGATAAAAATCTGGCGTATCACTGGTTCTTTGCCGCGCACCGTGGGCGACATCGGCATATCGCGATCCACCGGCACATCGCGCCAGCCCAAAATAATTTGGCCTTCGTCGCGAACTGCACGCTCTATCTCTTGCTCGCAGGCAAGACGGGAAGCATGTTCCTTCGGCAGGAAGACCATGCCCACGCCATACTCACCAAAAGGGGGCAGATTGACTCCCAGTTTGGCCATTTCTTCACGATAAAATTGATCGGGAATCTGTATCAGTATGCCCGCACCATCACCCATCAGCGGATCGGAACCCACAGCGCCACGATGTTCCAGATTCTCCAGAATCTGTAACCCCTGTTTCACAATGGAATGGGCCTTTTGACCTTTAATATGGGCAATAAAGCCAATGCCACAGGCATCGTGTTCGTTGGATGGGTCATACAAACCATGCGTTTGCATAGTCTTTCTCCACTGTTAGTGATTACTTCAAAATGAGCGCGAGCCGCTAATGGGCGGCAAAGACGCAAAGGGGCGCAATTTAACCAAAATGTCAGCCTTTTTGGAAGGGTGAAAATCCCATCCCGTGGAGCTATTTTGTTGCCAAAAACAGAGTGTCTAGACCAGGCGCTTCGCTGCCTGTTTGCCCGCCAAACGACCAAAGAAAGTCACATCAGCGACTGACATGCCACTGCCATAACCATCGCCGCGGCGCGGTACACCGGCTGTGGTGCGACCAGCCGCGTACAGCCCTTCGATCACACTGCCGTCGCTGCGCAGCACTTCACCCGTGGGCAAGGTTTCCAGGCCACCGAGCGTAAAACACGGCACGATCGCGCCGCGTTCCGGTGTCGCATCGATTGCGACAAATGGCGCTTTGATTTCTTTTAGCCACGCCGATGATTTATGGAACAAGGGATCTTCGCCTTTTGCCGCATGTTCGCTGTAGAAACGAATGGTATGCGCAATTGAGTTCGCCGGCATGCCAAGCTCCTGTTCGAGTTCTTCCGGTGTTTCACCCGTGGCCACAATGTCGCCATTGAAAAACGGTTTACGCTCGAGGTTGCCATAATCTTCTGCGCCAATCACAAGGAAAATCCGGTCGCCCGGCTGCTGCAACGCATAGGTTCCGACGCGGCCGTGATAACAATCTTCATTGATGAAGCGCAGGCCCATACTGTTGACGAAAATGCCATAGGTGAAGCTGCTCGGCGGATAAAAAGGAATGCTTAAAAAGCCCTCGTGCATGTTGATGGCCGATGCACCGACGCTGATGCCCATCTGGATACCGGAACCCGTGTCGCCCGGGTTGCCAATCGGAATATTGCCTCGCATCAATTTTGGCGCGTATTTCTGCACCATTTCCTTGTTCATGATAAAACCACCCGCGCACAACACCACGCCTTTGCGCGCCCGCACAAACTGTTCTTTCATGTCGATGCGCACGACGAGGCCATGCACACGATTCTGCTCATCAACAATGAGTGTCAGTGCACGCGCATCAAATTTCACAGTGATATTTTTACGTTGCTGCACATTTTCCGTGAGGATTTTCATCAGCAAGGGACCGCCGTTATCGCCCATCACGTACAGGTTGTGACCGCGTGGCACGGGTTTCGCGACGTTGGTAAACGGCCAGGCTTTTTCATTGCCCGTATAGATCAAACCATCGTCGGTGATCGCCATGATCGCGCGCTTGTCGAGGAAACTGTCCTTGAACGGTACGTTGTGCGCGACGAGCCAGTCAAAATGTTCTGTGCCACGTTCAGCAAACAATCGCACTTTTTTTTCATCGGCTTGCGGCCCGTGGCAAGCCATCAGGAAGTTGAAAAAATTTTCCGTGCTGTCTTCAAAGCCGGTCGCTTTCTGCACACGCGTACCACCGCTGCCTCCCAGGTAGACTTCGCCCGATGACATCGCGGTTGAACCGCCACTCGCACTCGATAATTCAAACAGGGTGACTTGTGCGCCGGCATCCGCCGCCTCTATCGCCGCACAGGCGCCTGCACCGCCAAAACCCACCACGATTACATCGGTTTCGCTATCCCATTTTTTGACATCGGCCAGACGCACGGGGCGCGCCGGGCTGTACTTGCTGTTGTCATTAGCATTACTCATGGAAACTCCGGGCAGGGCTGGCTTGATATGGGCGGCTAATGTACTTGATTCGTACTTTTCCGTCACCAGAAACGTAGGGAATAACACCCCGGGTATTTAAATGCCTGACAAACCCTTTGTATTAACCTGCCCATGGATGCCATGGCAGGTTATAATCACGCGATGGGAACCCCCTTGTACAAAAGTCGGTGGCTGCAGGTTGCGACGGGAACTATTTTTGTCGTGCTGGTAGTTATGGTCTTATTTGCCCTACGCCACCCGACTAGTCACTTGATCCCGGGAGCTACAACGCCCAACGTCACGGTCACGGACAATACGACTGGCCCGGGCAAATCATCGACAGACTTGCCTAAAACAAATGAATCGAACCCTGTTGGTAATAATACTGTCCAACAAACCTCATCAGAGAATTCCACCGCGAAAACAACAGCAAGCGCACCAAATGATGAAACTTTGCCACCGATCTCACCGAAAATGGCTACAGAAGTTCAGCGTTTAGAAAGTCATTCCACTGAGGGTCTTGTAACAGAACAGAGGCCGAATGGCAGCGCCTACATGAATTTACAAGGCCGAATGCAAACAACAACCGTTGCTGTCGTTGATAAAAACGGAAAGCTGATCATTCGTCATGGCGGTGATTTTTTGCCCGATACAGATACAAATAAAACTGATGAGGAGAAAAAACAATGAACAAAACATTGCACAACATTTTTTTTATCATGTCATTATTAATCACAACTCCGGTCATGGCCGGAAGTATTGTAGTCAACGAGCTTACCGGCTTTACCGACTCTACTGCCGTCGCACCGGTGGGAGGGAATGCAGGCACTACAGTCGGCCAGCAACGTTCTATTGTTTTTGCACAGGCAGCAGCAAAATGGACGGGCATCGTACAACCGAATGCCAACATCACCATCGATGCACAGTTTACTTCCCTGACTTGTGATGCAACCAGCGCCATGCTGGGCAGTGCAGGACCTAATTATATTGAGCGTGATTTTCCAGGAGCCGCTCTTTCAAAAACCTGGTATCCGGAAGCGCTTTATCAACACCTCACATCTGACATATCCAACACCGCCATCGCCGCTAATTTTAATGCCAATCTTGGCAATGCTGGCTGCCTGACAGGTTATGGTTGGTATTACGGACTTGACCACAACCCTCCCGGAAACGAAATTGATTTTTTTGAAGTGATCCTGCACGAAATGGCGCACGGTTTGGGGTTTCTTACCTTTGTCGATACAAAAACCGGCGCGGAATATAACGGCTACGACGACGTCTTTGAACATTTTTTACTTGATAACAGCACTCACAAGAACTGGACATCCATGACGGATGCAGAACGCAAGGCTTCGGCGATCAATCAGAACAACCTGGTGTGGCGTGGGAGCCATGTGCATCACATGCTTTCCACGTTATCAAGTGGATTGGCTAACAATTATCCGCAACTCTATGCGCCCAAAACCCTTCAAAAAGGATCCTCTGTATCACATTGGGATAGTGACGTGACCTATGGCAGTGGCAAAAATGAATTAATGGAATATCAAGAGCATTCTTTTTTCGATATGGCCTTGACCGTTGCATTGATGAGAGACATTGGATGGGTTGGCGCCTCCTATGACTATGACGGCGATGGTGTGGATGACGAAACGGATCCTTTCCCTGCCGACCCAAGCGAATGGCTTGACACCGATAATGACGGTATCGGCAATAACGCCGATACCGATGATGACGGCGATGGCATGCCGGACACGTGGGAAATAAGTCACGGCCTGAATCCACTGGTAAATGACGCAAACGGTGATGCGGATGGCGATGGTCTCAGCAACCTTGATGAATATCTTGCAGGCACTGACCCTCAAAATCCCGACACAGACGGAGACAACATTCCGGATGGCATCGATAGCAGTCCACTCGACGACTCGGCATTGTTTGACGTGGCGGGCATACAAGCATCAGAACACCTGGGTGCCAGTGTCGCCGTTGGTGATGTGAACAACGATGGTTATGATGACATCATCACTGGCTCACCAGATTATGACGCCGGATCATCGAAAATCGATGCGGGTCGCGTACAAGTTATTTCAGGCAAGGACGGCAGTATTCTGCTAAATGTCAGTGGCAAGAAAGCGGGTGATCGTTTCGGTTTTGCGGTTGCATCAGCCGACATCAATAATGATGGCTATGCTGATGTCATTGTGAGTGCACCTTATGCGGATGTATCACTTTCCGGCACACTCAAAACGGATGTAGGCACCGTCACTGTTTATTCTGGCGCTGATTTGGCGGGCACTCCCCTGATGCAACTATCCGGCAATAGCGCCGGTGGTAGATTTGGTTTCGCGGTTGCTGCAGGCGATGTCAATAACGATGGCAACTCCGATGTGATAGTGGGTTCACCCTACAATGATGATGTAGCAAACAACCGAACCGACAGTGGAAGTATTTCCGTGTATTCCGGTGCTGACACCAGCTTGCTCAACCAGCGCTTTGGTTCCCATGCGGGGGATTTGTTTGGTTTATCGCTGGCAAGTGGCGACATTGATAATGACGGTCACGATGATATTGTCGTCAGTGCCGGGAATGAAGACAACAAACCGGCCAGCACCCTCCTTTCCAATGTTGGCAGCGTAACGGTTATTTCAGGCAATGACCTTGCCGGAACCCCGTTGATGAAAGTATTTGGGCTACGTGCCAATGACAATTTTGGAAGGGTCCTTCTCGTGCAGGATTTAAATGGCGATAACCACGCCGATGTTATCGTAGGAACGCCCCACGCCGATTATAAAAATGGCTCAACACTCGAAGCAGATACCGGCAGTGTCACTGCATTTGACGGGAACAATCTATTGGGAAGCCCACTGTTCACGCTTTATGGCAATCATGCTGGAGACAAGTTAGGTGCCAGCCTGGCCGTAATGGAAGATATCAATAGCGACTCGACATTGGACATACTGGTGGGCGAGTCCGGCTTCGATGTCTCCGCCACTAAAAAAGACGCGGGACAGGTCATAGTGGTGTCCGGTAGTGATGGATCCCTACTGGCAACTCCTCGTGACGGTATCAAGGCAGGAGATCACTACGGCAGCAGCGCTGCCAGTGGTGATATTAATAATGATGGCACGCGGGACGTGATCATAGGCGGGAAAGGCGTTGATGTTATCGTGAACGGCTCTACCAAGGCAGATGCTGGCAGCCTCAATGTCCTGTCCAGTGACGCCTTTTAATCACACGCCAGTTTCGGTAGACTACCCGACCCCGATTTCCCTAACGCTTCAGGATTATTAACATGGCAAGAATTACTGTCGAAGACTGTCTCGATCACGTCGAGAATCGCTTTCAACTCGTTATGGTCGGCAGCCGACGCGCCCGTCAGCTCGCTACCGGTGGCAAAGAGCCGAAAGTCCCCTGGGAAAATGACAAACCAACGGTCGTCGCATTGCGTGAAATAGAGAAGGGTTTAATCACTGCAACCATTCTCGACGAATCACCGGAAGACGATCTCCCCGATATTAATGAGCAACTGGAAGCGGCGCTCAGCCAAACCATGAATGATATTCAGGTGGAGCTGGGTGACTTTGTCGGCGAAGACGAAGACGACGATTTGCTGGAGCCCAAAAAAGGCCCCGCTGCAGACGAGTTCTAAACGCTTTTCAGAAAATCTCCGGAGGTCAGGACCACAGTGCAAGATATCCAATCGCTCTGTGAGAAGCTGACCACCTATCTCGACTCTTCTCACGTAAACCAGGTCCGTCGCGCTTATCTCTACGCAGAGCAAGCGCACGACGGACAGTTTCGCCACAGCGGCGAAGCATACGTTTTTCATCCCCTGGCCGTTGCTTCCATTCTGGCGGACATGCGCATGGACCATCAAAGTTTGATGGCGGCCATGCTGCACGATGTCATCGAAGACACCGGCATCACGCAAGCCGCGCTCGGCACACAATTTGGTGACACCGTTGCCGAATTAGTGGAAGGCGTCAGCAAACTCTCGCAAATTGAATTTGCATCACGCGCCGAAGCACAAGCGGAGAACTTCCAGAAGATGGCGCTGGCGATGGCGAAAGATATTCGCGTCATTCTGGTCAAACTCGCTGATCGAATTCACAACATGCGCACGCTCGGTGTGTTGTTGCCGGAAAAACGCCGACGCATCGCGCGCGAAACGCTGGAAATCTATGCGCCGATTGCCAATCGCCTCGGCATGAATGATGTACGCATGGAATTACAGGAGCTGGGTTTTGCTGCGTTGTATCCCATGCGTGCGCGTCGCATTGCCGCCGCCGTGAAAGCATCGCGCGGCAATCGCAAGGAAGTGGTTGATAAAATTTGTGAAGCGCTACAACGCTGTCTGGAAAAAGAAGGACACCAGGCCGAAGTCACGGGGCGCGAAAAACATCTATACAGCATTTATCACAAAATGAAATCCAAACGGAAATCATTTTCAGAAATCATGGATGTGTACGCTTTCCGTATTATTGTTAAAGACGTCGACAGTTGTTATCGCGTGCTCGGCGCCATACATAATCTTTACAAACCGATACACGGCGAGTTCCGCGATTACATTGCCATTCCCAAAGCCAATGGTTATCAATCGCTACATACCGTGTTGCTCGGCATGCACGGCTTGCCCATTGAAGTGCAAATTCGCACACGTGAAATGGATGCCATGGCGAACAGCGGTGTAGCCGCGCATTGGCTCTACAAAACCGACAGCGATGACCACGCTTCGGGCAATCAGGTGCGTGCACGGCAATGGGTGAAGGGGTTACTGGAATTGCAACAAAGCGCCGGCAATCCCATGGAATTTATTGAACACGTGAAGTTCGATCTGTTTCCGGATGAAGTGTATGTCTTCACACCGAGTGGAGAAATCATCGAACTACCGAATGGTTCCACTGCCGTGGATTTCGCTTATGCCGTTCACACTGACATCGGCCACACCTGTGTGGCGTGTCGCGTTAATCGCCGACTCGCTGCCTTGAGTGAAACCCTGCAAAGCGGGCAAACCGTTTCGATTGTTACGGCACCGGGCGCGCAACCGAATCCGGCCTGGTTAAATTTTGTAAAAACCGGCAAGGCTCGCGGCGCTATTCGTTATTTCCTGAAAACCCAACGTCATGCCGAATCGATTGAACTGGGCAAACGTTTACTTAACAAGGCGCTGGTTTCCCTGAACACCGACCTGGATTCAATCATACCGGAACAAGTACAGGCACTATTGAAGGACAGCGCACAGACATTTGAAGAAGTGCTAGAGGATATAGGGCTGGGAAATACGGTGGCAGCGGTTGTGGCGCATCGACTGGTACACAAAGACACACAGAGTTCACCCGACAAACTCGAAGCAGATACCCAATCACCGTTGATTATTGATTCGGCCGAAGGACAAATGATCAGTTTTGCACGCTGCTGTCATCCCATTCCCGGCGACACCATTATCGGCCACTTGAGTCCAGGCAAAGGGGTGGTGATTCATCGCGAAACCTGCAACAACATTGCGGAGATTCGTCACAATCGCCAGAAATCATTACCGGTGAATTGGTCGCCGACTTTCAAAGGGGAATTTCCTGTCGACGTGCGTGTGGAAGTGGAAAACGAGCGCGGCATTATTGCGGCGCTGGCGACGCGCATTACCGAACAAGAGGCCAATATTGAAAAAATTTCCATTGTGGAAAAAGATACCGGTTACAATATTATCAACCTGACCATCGGCGTGCGTAATCGATTACATCTCGCCAATGTGTTGCGCCGCGTGAGAACCTTGCGCTCTGTTTTGAAAACGGCGCGCGTTAAACATTGAGAAAAGCATTATGACCAACAAAGCCATCATTCATACCGACAAAGCGCCGAAAGCCATTGGCACTTACTCGCAAGCCGTCAAAGTAAACAATACCGTCTATCTTTCCGGACAAATTCCGTTGGTTCCTGAAACCATGGACATGGTGAAAGGTGATATTCGCGCGCAGATCACCCAGGTTTTCAAAAATCTTTCCGCGGTTTGTGAGGCCAGCGGTGGGAGTTTGCAAAACATGGTGAAGCTTAATGTATATCTCACCGATCTTGCCCACTTTCCCATCGTCAACGAAGTGATGGCAGAATTTGTACAGGAACCGTATCCGGCACGCGCAGCAGTAGGCGTTGCATCCTTGCCCAAAGGTGCCGCTGTAGAAATGGACGCCATTCTTGTTATATAAGTGTTGCGACGCCGAAAGAGTTTGATCTGATGTCCATTGAAACCCCACAACCACAAAAAAATTCCTTTGAAAAATTTCCGCGCGTTTCAATGTTAGCAATAGTTTTGCTCACCATTGCTACGCTGGGCTTCTACGTGCCTTACTGGCTGTACACGCGAACACGGCTGATCGACAAACTGCACCCGGGAAAACCCATCCCTTCCTTGTTAATTGCTTTATGTATGGGAGGTTACATTATGTTGCTGGCATTGGTCTTTCAAGTACCTGCCAGCGAGAACGCTGAGCAGATTATGAACTCTCCCGAGTTTGGCCGCTTGATGAACGCGGCAATGATCATCAACATGATTCAACTGGCGTGGGCTATGCTCTTCTTGCAACGCATTAATGCGTGCGCGGGCTACAAACCAAACGACCCTGAATACGGCAACTATTTTATTTTAGTGCTCGCACATTTTTTAATCATTAATATTTATTATCTGCAATACAAAATTAACCAGATCAACGACAGCGGCCAGAAACACAATCCCATCATTGGCCTGATGTAATCATGTCGGCACCACCCGCTGCCTTTGAACAACGCCCGATTACCACACTGAAAGGGGTTGGTGGACAAGTCGCAGAAAAATTACACCGGCTCGGATTGTTCACACTGCAGGACCTGGTGTTTCATTTACCTTTTCGTTATCAGGACAGAACGCGTATCACACCGATTGGTGCATTACAGTTGCATCACGATGTAGTCGTGGAAGGCGAAGTGCGTGCGGCAGACATTGCGTTTGGTGGACGCAGGAAACGCAGCCTGGTGTGTCGTATTCAGGACGGCACAGGCACACTGACATTGCGTTTCTTTCATTTCTCGACCACACAAAAAAACCAGTTGAAACCCGGTGTGCGGCTGCGTTGTTACGGCGAAACACGACGCGGCAGTTCCGGCATTGAACTCTATCATCCGGAATACCAGGTTATTCCCAGCAACAACATGGCGCCGCTGGCTTCCGACAAACTCGCATTGCAGCAAACTCTGACACCGGTTTACCCCGCGACCGAAGGCGTCACACAGGCACGCTTGCGAAACGTCATTTCACAAGCACTTTTCTTATTGTCTGATGAATCATTAAAAAACTTACTGCCGCAAAAAAATGAAACGCTCGCAGAAATGTTGCGATGGTTGCATAACCCGCCTGCGAATGCAGATATCAAACAATTGCTGGAAGGCGAGCATCCTTTTCAACAACGTTTAGTTTTTGAAGAACTGGTGTCACACCATTTAAGTTTGTTGCGACTACGTCAACAGTTAAAAACGCAAGCTGCTTACTCACTGCAACAAAATCCGGAAGTGACAAAAACCTTCCTGAAAGGTTTGCCTTTCTCACTGACGACTGCACAACAGCGAGTCTACGGCGAGATCAGCAAGGATCTGACGGAACAGCACCCGATGTTGCGTCTGGTACAAGGCGATGTTGGTTGCGGAAAAACTCTGGTTGCCGCGCTTGCCGCTTTACAGGCTATTAGTAACAAAAAACAAGCCGTGTTAATGGCGCCAACGGAAATCCTGGCAGAACAGCACCTGAAAAATTTCCAGCATTGGTTTTCGTCCCTCAATATACAAACAGCTTTTCTTACCGGCAGTTTAAAAAATAAAGAGCGAGAAAAACAATTATCTCTTATTGCCTCTGGCGAAGCGCCCATGATTATCGGCACCCACGCCTTGTTTCAGGAAGGCGTTGAGTATCATGATCTGGCATTGATCATTATTGATGAACAACATCGCTTTGGTGTGCATCAGCGATTAGCCTTGTCGGAGAAAGCAAAAAAAACAAATCTCGAACCCCATCAACTCACCATGACTGCGACACCGATTCCGCGCACACTGGCGATGAGTGTGTATGCCGACATGGATTATTCGGCGATTGATGAGTTGCCGCCCGGTCGCACGCCAGTGAACACGGTGTTGATTGATAACAATCGTCGCGATCAAATTATCGAGCGCGTGCGCAATGCCTGTAACAGCGGAAGACAAGCCTACTGGGTTTGCACCTTGATTGAAGAATCTGACGAACTGGAACTGGAAGCCGCTGAAACCACCGCCACCACACTGGCGCAAGCACTGCCCGGCGTGTCCGTGGCATTAGTGCACGGACGATTAAAGCCCGCAGAGAAAGCGCAAATCATGGCGCGCTTCAAAGCCGGTGAGATTCAATTGCTTGTCGCCACCACCGTGATTGAAGTCGGTGTCGATGTACCGAATGCGAGTTTGATGATTATTGAAAACCCCGAGCGTTTGGGTTTAGCACAGTTGCATCAGTTGCGCGGACGCATTGGTCGCGGTTCCGCCGAGAGTCACTGCGTGTTGCTTTACACATCGCCGTTGATGGGCCTCAGTAAAGAGCGTCTGGCGGTGATGCGCGAAACCAATGACGGTTTTGTGATTGCAGAAAAAGATTTGCAGTTGCGTGGGCCCGGTGAAGTGCTCGGCACGCGCCAGACGGGCGAGATCGCCTTTCATATTGCTGATTTGCAGCGCGATGCGCACATGCTTGTCGATGTGAAGAAATCAGCAACGCAATTACTAACTAATCATCCGGAAGATGTTGAACCGTTGATCAAACGCTGGCTGGGAAAAAATGAACAATATGGAAGGGTGTGACGGATCAAACAGGTTCATCAAAAATATAATGCAGGTTGTCGATGATGTCCGCTTGCCCTGCATCATCCCAATGCAAACGAATCTGTTTTTTCAGGCCGCCGATCATAAAAAATAGCGACAGTGCGCGGTCAATCGCCGAATGGTGGGCTCCTACAAAAACCACTTTCAATCCTTCCGGATAATGGTTTTTATCGTAGTCATCAAAACTTTCCGTGACTTCGTAGATTTGCCCTTGTTGCAAATGCTTGAAAGTGGTTTGCAGATCAGTGATTGATAACTTGGACATATAAAAATTAATCACTCTGAATAATATGTGTCATTCTGCCACATTGACGGATTGGCCTGAATATATTCCGCAATTTTCAAATACGATTCTTCATTGCGGATAATGTGTTCGTAATAGTTACGTTGCCAGATCACCTGAACGTCTGTATTGGCATGAAACCACCGGGTAACAGCAATCTTGAATCCCCGAACAATCGATCCAATGGTTCTGGATGTTCCATACTGCCGTCGCGATGATAAACCAGACTGTAGGGGCAAATAATCATTTGCCCCTACGTTATCGTCCAACATAATAATTCCATGCAGATGATTAGGCATAATCACAAATGCATCCAATGTTACCTGTGGAAAATGACCAGGAATCTCATGCCAACATTTTTCCACAGCAGCTCCTGCTGGATTCAAGACCATAGAACTCCCTACAATATTGCAAAATAACGGCAAACGTTGATATGTGCAAAGCGTAATAAAATACCAACCCGACTGCGAATAATCGTAGCCACGCAAATGAATAGATTTTCGGTGATAAATATCCTGATTGAATCGCATATCACACTCCTTGTGTTTGGTCTCACATTATACCGTCATGCCTTGTATGGCGCATTATTGTAGGGGCAAATGATTATTTGCCCCTACGTTTTACCGTCTCTTGCAGTAGAATAACGCCCTTCAAAGGATGCTATGCCCATGCCCAGACCTTCCGATGCCGTCAGCAAACAACACTCCCATCTGGTGAGACTCGCCAGCACGATGGCGGTCGTGGTGGTCGTGTTGATGATCACCATCAAACTGATTGCGTGGTTTATGACCGGCTCGGTGAGTTTGCTCGCCTCACTGCTCGATTCCACCATGGATGCAGCCGCGTCTATTTTTAACTTCATTGCCATTCGTTACGCCTTGCAACCGGCCGATGAAGAACATCGCTTTGGGCACGGCAAGGCGGAGTCCATCGCCAGCCTGGTGCAATCCGCCTTTATTACCGGCTCTGCCGCTTTTCTGTGGTTGCACGCCATCTCCCGCATTATGGAACCGCATCCGGTGCACCAGACGCACATCGGCATCGTGGTCATGGTGATTTCACTGGTGCTGACTTACGGGCTGGTCGCACTGCAACGTTACGTAGTAAAGCGCACACAGTCGGCCGCTATTGACGCAGACTCCACGCACTACATCGCGGACGGCCTGGTGACGATCAGCGTCATTGTGGTGTTGTTACTCAATCAATATCTCTGGCAAGGTGCTGATGCGGTGCTCGGCATCCTGATTTCAATTTATATTTTTTACAGCGCCGTGACTATTGCTTATCGTGCCACCCAAACCTTGCTGGATCACGAATTACCTTTCGCCATGCGCGAACAAATCACCCGCATCGTGGAATCCCATCCCGGAGTGATAGGCCTGCACGAGCTGCGCACGCGCGAAGCGGGCCACATGCAATTCATTCAGTTGCATATCGATCTCGATAAATCGATAAACTTGCAACAGGCACATGATATCGCCGACGAAGTGGAAGCCGCCGTCATTGCCGAGTTCCCCCGTGCGGATGTACTGATACATCCCGACCCGGTATGAAAGAGTGGTCTAGAATATAACGTATGAGTGAGCAACAGACCTACCACACCACCGTCGTTTTTGCCGATGTTTCCGGCAGCTCCAGGCTTTATAAGGAAGTGGGCAACGACGAAGCCAATCGCCGCATCACGGACATCGTGAATCGTTTGATGCGTGTGGTCAGGGAAAACGATGGTGTGGTCATCAAAACCATTGGTGATGAAGTCATGTGTCATTTTACAAAGGCAGACAATGCCTGCGTCGCCGCCACGGCTTTTCAACGCATCGGTGAGGAAACATTGCCGATACGCGTGGGCATGGCCTGGGGCAACGTCATTGAAAAAGACGCAGACCTGTTTGGCCAGGCAGTCAATGACGCCGCTGCCGTTGCCAAGATCGCACGCGGTCGGCAAATTATTGTTACCGACGAATTTAAAACCAATCTATCAGCGGAACATGCAAAAAAACTTTCGGTATTTGATGAAGTCAAACTGAAAGGCGGTGAATCAACCAGCACTATCTATCGCGTGGATTGGGAATCACCTACCACCGCTGCAGGCAATTCAAAACAAACGGTGATCATGGCTTCAATCACCGCCATCCAATCACAGTTGGTCGTCAGTTTTTGCAAGGAAGATGGTAGTAGCGACTCCATTACACTCACACTTAAGAACGTGCCACTGCATATTGGTAGAGACGAAAGCAGTTGCAAACTAGTCACCTCATCACCGTTGGCATCACGCGATCACTGCCATATTGATTACCAGTACGGAAAATTCGTGCTGGTGGATCACAGCACCAATGGCACCTATGTAAAAAACGCGGCGGGGCAAGAAGTGTATTTGCGCCGTCAGGAAACTCCTTTGTTGGGCAGCGGCGAAATCGGGCTGGGCGAACAAATAAATCCAGCAAGTCAATTTATTATAAAGTTCCACAGCTGACAGTTCACTATGTCTCTCTTGCCTTTGCATATCAATCCAGAGCATCTGGCTTGCCCTGTTTGCAAACAACAAAATAAAGAATTGCCGTTAACTCACACGGAAGCCGGCACACTCACTTGCACGAACTGCCACACTTTTTTTCCTGTAAAAAACGGCGTCGCCAATTTACTAGTGGATGCCACGCTGGAATCAAAACTGGAAAAAAATCCGGATGCCTATATACACCAACTAAAGGACGAAACCATCCAGAATACTTATGATGAATGGAGCGCCTTGTTATCCGAGTTTAATTCCAGCAAAGGCAGCTATCTCGAAATTGGTTCTGGCAATGGCATGCTCAGCCATGGCGTTATCCAGCACTCGTTTTATTCTGATATCACGATCACAGATTTGTCAGTCGTTTTTATACAGAACATTATGGGACGCAACCCGATTCAGCGTGAACACCTGTATTTTTATGCCTGCGATGCCAACCATTTGCCTTTTCAACACAATGCCTTTGATGTGGTGGTAGGCAGAAGCATGCTGCATCACCTGTTGCATTATGAAAAATGCTTGCACGAAATATTCAATATACTCAAACCCGAAGGTAAGGCATTTTTCCTTGAACCCATTCTGCAAGGAAAATTATTGGTGGCATTTTTCCTGAAAATTATCCTCGAAACCGATCATTCCAGGAAATCCGAAATTTTTACCGCTGATCAAATCCAGAAAATAAACGGGCTGATCCGTAATTTAACCAAAACCCATCGCATAGGAAAGGATCTCGACGTATTAAGCGAAATAGAAGATAAATATATATTTGATGTCGAAGCGATAAAAAAATTAAGCCGGGAGATCGGTTTTAAAAAATTTACCTATAAAAACTATTTCTCCAAACGAAGCGGGAATCATTATCCGGAATGGGGTTACGGCCAGTATGTTTTCGCCCACGTAAAAAAATTCGGTGTCACACGCGAGCAGCTGGCGAAATTCGATTATCTATTCAATAGTTTCGGTGAAACCTTCAGCGACCATATCAACCATCAGCTTTACACCCCGATGGGCTATTTTATTTTTGAAAAATAGTTTTCAAATATCCTGCAAATTGCTAACGGCGCCCTTTGGGTCTCGTTCGGTTTTTTATACGATGTGGTTTTTTAGCTGGCGCATTGCGTGATACATCCCTGCTATTGACAGGTGCCCTGTCGCTTCTTTTTCGGGAAGGACTTTCTGCTCCATTCAAAAGCTGTCTGGCATGTGCACGATATTTTTGATCCGCTCCGGCAACGCGTGGATCCAGTTTGGTAGGCTGCGTCGACGGAATTAAATATTTAGCTCCATTGCCAATCAAATCGGCGCGCCCCATGTCGCGCAAGGCCTGGCGTAACAAAGGCCAGTTCTCCGGATCGTGATAACGCAAAAACGCTTTCTGGATTTTTCGTTGCCGCTCCCCTCGCGCCGTGAACACGTTTTTATCCGCGCGCTTTATTCCTTGCAAAATATTGATACGTGTATGGTACATGGTGCTGGCGCGCGCCATCGGCGACGGAATAAAATTTTGCACCTGATCCAATTGAAATTGATGTTGCTTTAACCAAAGCGCGGTTTTTAGCATATTGTCATCGGTGCTGCCGGGATGACCCGCAATAAAATAGGGAATCAGATACTGTTCTTTTTTTGCCTTTTTAGAAAATTCGTAAAACATTTTTTCAAATTCATAATAGCTGTCCATGCTTGGCTTCATCATCAGGCTCAGCGGTTCCTTTTCTGTGTGTTCCGGTGCAATTTTTAAATAACCACCGACGTGATGTGTTACCAGCTCTTCGACGTATTCCGGCGAACGCACAGCGAGGTCATAACGCAAACCTGATGCGATCGCCACTTTTTTGATGCCCGGCAATTCACGTGCGCGACGATAGAGTTTAATCAGTGGCGCATGATCGGTTCCCAGATAGGAGCAGATCGAGGGATAGACACAGGAAGGACGACGACACACTTTTTCCACTTCCCTATCGGTGCAATCCATGCGCCACATGTTAGCAGTAGGGCCACCGAGATCGGAAATGGTGCCCGTGAATCCCGGTGTCGTGTCACGAATTTTTTCCACTTCACGAATAATGGAATCTTCCGATCGACTTTGTATTGCTTTGCCTTCGTGTTCGGTAATTGAACAAAACGAGCAGCCGCCAAAACAACCGCGCATGATATTCACGGAAAAGCGAATCATGTCATAGGCAGGGAAGCGCGCTTGCTGATACGCCGTGTGCGGCAAACGGTGGTAAGGCAAATCAAAAACCTTATCAAGCTCTTCCGTGGTCAATGCAATCGCTGGTCGATTGTGAACCACGTCGCGATCTCCGTGTTGCTGTACCACGATGCGTCCGTTATCCGGATTCATTTCGACATGAAAAGTTCGCGATGCATGCGCATACAGCTCCGTGTTCTGTTTTACCTGTTCGTAAGACGGAATACGAATTACTTCCTGAATTTTTTCATGAGTCGCCAAGGTTTCTTCCAAATGCAAATGCGATAATTTAACCGGCGTGGTTTCTGGATCGGTAAAATCCATCTGCACTGCGTTATTGATCGGCAGTGCATTGTGCTTGCAGGCAAAGCTGGTGCCACGAATATCCGTTAATTGTGTTATCGATTCACCTTTTGATAAACGATAGGCAATCTCCACTACCTGACGCTCCCCATTACCAAACACCAGCAGATCGGCTTTTGAATCAATCAAAATAGAACGACGCACTTTATCGGACCAATAATCAAAATGCGCAAGACGTCGCAAACTGGCTTCGATACCGCCAATGACCACGGGCGTTCCCTTGAATGCTTCCTGACAGCGCTGCGTATACACCAGCGTGGCGCGATCAGGTCGCAACCCCGTTTTGGCTTCGGGAGAGTAGGCATCATCAGAACGCGGTTTCTTATCGGCGGTGTAATGATTGATCATCGAATCCATGTTGCCGGCCGTCACACCAAAAAACAGATTGGGTTTGCCCAGCTTTGCAAAATCATCGACACGGTGCCAATCCGGTTGTGAAATGATCCCGACACGAAAACCACAGGCTTCCAGCACACGGCCTATCACCGCCATGCCAAAACTCGGGTGATCAATATAGGCGTCGCCCGTCACCAGGATCACATCGCAGCTATCCCAACCCAGCGCTTCCATCTCATCGCGAGACATCGGCAACAGCGGCGCCACACCAAAACGTTTGGCCCAATACTTTTGGTGTCCAAACAAGGGATAGGAAAACGATGAACGAACGGATGATGTCATAAAAACCGGAAATCAGGCACGGATAGTAACGCAGAAAAAAATTGTGGTGGCATTCAATGAGTGCTATTTTGCCACACTTTAGCCAATGCATTGAAACTAATACGTCATGACACTGAAACCCTTGCCATTATTGTTGATATATCGCTGCGCTTTTATCCTTGCATTGGCTTTCACCACTTACATGGCGCTAGTCAACCTCTCGACATTACCGGTTCAAATCCATATTTGGGACAAGTTACAGCATATAGCCGCATTTGTAGTTTTGAGTTTCCTGCTCGATCACAGCTTTCCTCGTTACCGTTCGCGCCGCACACTCCATCCCGCACAAACACTTTTTTTGCTGGGTTATGGAATCGCAATTGAATGGGCGCAAAGTTATATCCCCTATCGCGATTGCTCTGTATATGATGTGCTGGCGGATGCAACAGGATTGTTCATGTACTGGATATTTTATTTTCAATTTCACACTGGCAAGCCCGCGAATCAACCCTGATAATATCCCTATGACACAGTTGAAACCAGACAAAAACAATCCCACCGCACTTTGGGAAAAATTATTGGCAGAAGCCCAACAACAGCAGGCAAAGGAGCCGCTGTTAAAAGATTTTTTCCAGAAAACCGTGTTGCGTCACACGACGCTTGAATCCGCTGTCAGTTTTATTCTGGCGCAAAAATTACAGAACGGCATTTTTTCGGATAGCGAGTGGCAGAAACTGTTCCTGAAAACCCTGACCGATAACAGCGAATTAACTCAGCACATGGTTGCAGACATAGAGGCCATTCGATCACGCGATTGCGCCTGCAATTATTATTACCAGGCCTTGTGTTTTTTCAAAGGCTTTCACGCACTGGCGGCGTATCGCATTATGCACGCTCTGTGGATGCAGAATCACCAGCCGCTGGCATTGCTATTACAAAATCGTATCTCGGTGGTATTAGGTGTCGACATACACCCTGCAGCGCGTATCGGTGATGGCGTCATGCTGGATCACGCCACCGGTATTGTGATCGGTGAAACCGCCGTCGTAGGCAACAATGTTTCCATCATGCAATCCGTTACATTAGGTGGCACAGGAAAAGCCGGTGGAGATCGCCATCCTAAAATTCGCGACGGCGTGCTGATCAGCGTTGGCGCCGCGATTCTGGGCAATATTGAAATCGGTGAAGGTGCACAGGTTGCGGCCGGAAGCGTGGTGCTGGAATCTGTACCTGCCCACACGCTTGTTGCGGGCGTTCCGGCAAAAGTAGTTGGCAAGCCGTGCAGCAAGCAACCTGCATTGATTATGGATCACAAAATTTAAAAAAGCTCAGGGCGTTGCCGCAGGCAAAATGTTTTCTGTATTCTTTGTTTCTGCCGGATTTTTTTCATCTGGTTTCGGCTTTTCTTTTTGCAAATCAGGCAACAAACTCACAAATTGTACTTTTGGATCATCAAGACTGCCGCTGACGGTGTAACTGATACTGGATAATTTATCTATTTCATGTCCAAAAATTTTACTTACGGCCCACACTCCAGCTGCCACGGGCAAACCCGCCGCGAGGGCAGCTATCCACGTCGCGTTCTGGTTGACCGGAATGGTGACTATGAGCGATGCATCCACCGTGTTCTGCACACTATCAATCATTCCTTTCAGCTCAAAGCGGCCGCTGGGGCCTTCCATGATGAGTGGTTTGTCAAATGTCACCTTGCCACGATCCAGTGCAATATCGGCAGATACTTTGTCAAAGCTCACACCTTTCTTATACAAGTCAGTGAAATCCAGTTTCAGGCGACGCGCCCAGGTTGAAAAATTAAATACATTGATCACACGCATCAAATCAGTTGACGCGGTGCTGTTTAGAAAACGTCCCTTTTCAGAAGAAAGCGCCAGGTCTCCCTGCAGGCGTCTGAAACTCAACATCGCCGGTGAACCCTTCCATTGAAACGATCCGTGGATCTCGGTGTTCTGCGCTTCAATAATTTTCTCTACTCCGAATAATTTTTTTGCACCGTCCTGATTGCTCAGGTCAAATCGACTACTGACCTCGGTGTGCATGTCGTTGCCATCCCGATACCAGCGCAATGTGGCGCCATGGTCATTTTCCAAACCTCGCATGGTTAAACCCGGCATCGCTATGTACATGTCTTGCAAAACAGCTCCCTGTTTAGTGGGCTTTAAAACATATCGCCAGTCGCCGACATCATCTCCTTTTAAAATCACTTGTTTGACGTGCACACGCATCGCCGGAAGATCCTGGGGAATAATATCCGCCAGTGGATCTATTCGTTTACTGTCATCCTCAACGGCGGGCGGTTGATCCGCTTCCGGTTTTGAATCTGCTTCGCCTATTTTTACTGTATCAAACTCCACTTCCGGCAATTGTTGGACGTCGTCAAAAGCGTGATAACGCCCCGTCATGATGGCATTTTGAAAAGCCACGTTCCAATAATTACCATTCAGTGAATTACCGTTAGATGAATCTTTCTGGTAATCAACCGCCAATTTCATATCGTCCAGTTTCATGCTTCCTATCATTAGATGATTGATGAACAAATCAAAAATCGGATAGACCGGTGCATCAACAGGCGCGTGCTCGCCGGGATTATTTTTTTTGTAAGTTTCTTCGTCTGCTTTAGTGAATGCCGTATTGCGTTCAATTACCGGCAACCAATCTGCCAATGTAGCCTGGTCAAGCGTTGCACGCACTCGGAAATAGTCGGGCAGCTCCGTCAACGCGTCACCCTGTGGATTAATAACAATATCGCCTTTTAATTTTCCATGAGTACTCTGTTCAACCGAACCCGATATCAGGGAGCCGTATTCCACATGATATTGTTGCTTGTCTTTCCACAAGTCCACTTTAACGGTTGCAGGCAATACTTCATCCGCTGATTTTTTAAAAGGCGCAGGCAAGTTAACGGCAACACCTTTCATATCCGAGTTAAGCACTATAGTGGCGGCGGGCAACGGTTCTGTTGTGTTATGTAACGGAACATTGAGCGTTGCTTCAACAGGAATATCTCCCTGGAAAAAATGCACGAAGGGTAAATGTGCCCACAACGCTGCCGCTTGTGGATCAATGGTGCCTTTCATGCGCACCGCGATGTCAGGCATTCCCTCACCATGCACTTCCGGTGTTATGGTGATGGTCTCCTCTTCATTCCACAAATGCGCATCCAGGAGTGGTGCCGTCAAACCGGTCACACTGGAATAATGCGCATCGCCTTTTAATTGCGCGAGGGGCAGATCCACACCGCCAATCCATAAATCATTCCCATCCAGATGCAAATCAATTTCCTGGGAGTTGGGTTCCTCTGCCTCACCGATACGCACGCCCAGATTTATATGCCCTTTGGTATTACCGCTCAGGCTCCAGCCATCAAACGTATTGCCAAAGGTTTGCTTCAATGGCGTGTCTCGCATTACATTTAAAATATCATTGCCGGGCCCACTGACATCTGCTTGCAAGGTTAAAAAATGCGCCTGTTGATTGGCGGAAGGATTGGCCTCGGCGATCGCATTGCTGAAATTGAATCCTAAAAAATTACCTTTTTTAATTTTCGCCTGGACTGTTTCATTATCAACCAAAAGAAAACCGTCCATGTCACCAAGCACGGGCCATTCAGGATCAAATTTCAAATGTGCATTTTTAATATTGCTAAAAAACACCAGGGCTTGTTCTTGCGGTTCATTCTTTTGCAACGCACCACGATAAATAAATCCACTTTCGGTCAATGTTCCGTCCTGTATGCTGCTATCAAGCCAACTCTTCAGGGTCGGATCCAGCGTGTAAGGCAAATATTTATTACGAAACTTAACCGACGTATTGTCCAAACTCGCCAACAAATACAACTCCGGCGCTTGCGGTGACTTCGTCGGTGGAATATCGAGCCAGAAAGATCCACGCAGTTCGCCTTCTTCTCCGTGAAGATCAATATCATGACTACCAACGTAAACATGCTGGGTTGCGGACTCAATACTCCAGTGTACTCGTCCCAATGCCTGATCATATTTCATCGGCTGGTGGTACAAGGTGTTGTAATGCATACTAAAACCTTGTTGGGAATCAATTTCCACAAAACCGGAATCAGCCGATGCCTCTACATAACCATCAACCGAAGTCAGCGCAGGTGCTCCCTTCCATGTGGCAACAGAAACCTTGTCAAGATTGGCGCGAACCAACCAGCCCTGATTATCAATAATTTTTAACACAGGGATCGAAACCGTGATGTTTTTTAACTCGCCGGAAGGTTTTAAGGTTTTCAACACATCACGCCATAGTTGCGACGGCAATAAATCCAGATACGGTGTCATCGTCGCCAAATTCAAACCCGGAACATAAAAGGTAATGTGGCTTTGCTTATCATCAGCGCCAAAGAGTGAAGCATCTCCTGATGAACGATTGTCAAACTGTAGGCCCAGTACAGGTAAAGGATAGGGGCGCTGATTGACGGAAATGGTTTGATCCGGGAGGACCTGCATAAAATATTGTCGGGCTACTCTATCCTCCATCAAAATATGTCCCGCCAGCTTCCCGGAAAAATCGACAGTATATTTATCGCCCGCAAACGCCAATCCCTTGATGTCCGTTTCGGAAACCCATTCGATGCGCTGATCACTCCATGATGCCCATATTTCACCACTCCCACTTTCTATTTTTGTGATGTAAGCGAAAACCTGATTATTAGGCAAGCGATATAAAAATCGCTGGAGCAAGGATAAATTCTTTCTGTCCCCAAAATCAAAATGAGCGCGCCCCTTGCCTGAAAAAATATCACTCGCATCTCCCACAAATTTCATCACCAGCTGAACCGGTGCTTTTTTTTCGGCAGTGCTTTCTGTGCCTATGGTGATAGCACTGTTTAGCCAATGGCTTTGTTGATCGTTTTGAACCGTCAGTTCATCCATGTGTAGATACAATTGATTATCCGCACTTTGCTTTGCTGAATCCTCTATCAATGTCATATCAAGATCGCGCACACGAATATCTGCACTGCCAAACAAAAATTCAAGGTAAGCACGGATATTGAGCGCCTGGTCTTCATCAGGCAAACCGACAGGAATTTTGACCGATGCGCGACTAATATCCAGTGTATCGAATACCAGCGTGCGCGCTTTGAGACTTCCCAGTAGATCGACGCGCATCAACGCATTGTCTACCTGTAATAAATTTCCTATCGCCAACTGCTTGACTACCAACTCTGGAACCAACCCCTCCCAATACGCATCCACTGACTGCATCGTCACTATTTGACCAATGCTTGTCGTAAGATTTGTCTCCAGCCAGGTTTTGTGTGCATGCAGCAATGGCGCTAACTGACGACCTGCCGACACCGTGACAGCGACCGCAATGACCATGAGTACAGCGAGTCGCCAGAGCCAACGTGTAACAGACGACAACAGCCACACGCTTATTTTTTTTAATCGCATATCAATAAAATCAATGTCATTTACAAAAGCACCACATCGTATTGATGTTGCGCATAAACACTTTCCACCTGGAATCGGATGGTTTTGCCGCTCAAGGCTTCCAGATCGGCAACGGTTGCTGAATCTTCATCCAACAAACGATCAATAACCGACTGTGATGCCAGCACCATCAATTCTGCTGTGTCATAAGTTTTGGCCTCCCTTAAAATTTCGCGGAAAATTTCGTAACACACGGTTTCTGCCGATTTGATACTGCCTTTGCCCTGACAAACCGCGCAAGGCTCACACATCACTCGCTCCAGACTTTCGCGTGTGCGCTTGCGCGTCATCTCTACCAGCCCCAGTTCGGATACACCCAACACTTTGGTTCGCGCACGATCTTTTTCCAGTGCTTTTTCCAGCGCACGCAACACTTGCCGACGATGTTCAGCATCTTTCATATCAATAAAATCGATAATAATAATGCCGCCCAGATTGCGTAGCCGCAGCTGCCGTGCAATAGCAGTGGCTGCTTCCAGATTGGTTTTGTAAATAGTTTCTTCCAGATTGCGATTGCCTAAAAAAGCGCCGGTATTTACATCAATGGTAATCATCGCCTCTGTCTGCTCCAGGATGATGTAACCACCTGACTTCAATTGCACTCGGGTGTCCAGTGCTTTTTCAATTTCGTCATCAATACTGTACAAATCAAAAATAGGTCTTTCGCCTCGATAAAATTCAATAAAATTTGGCCTTGAATCGTATTCTTCACTAAACCGTAATAAACGCTGGTATTCCTGTTCTGAATCAATGCGCACACGCTCAATGCTGGGCTTCACCAGATCGCGCATAGTGCGCAAATACAGAGGCAGGTCTTCGTGAATCACGCCGATGGTTGAAACCGTCTCCAGCCTGCTTTTCAGGTTGTTCCATAAGCGCGCTAAAAATCTCACGTCTTTTAGTAAATCCTCCTGACTGGCACCATCCGCCACAGTCCGCACAATAAATCCGCAGCTGTCGCCCAATTTTTCCTGAACAATGCCCGCTTCCACAATCTGATGCAAACGTTCACGCTCTGCTTCGTTTTCAATTCGTTGCGAAATACCGATATGTTTAGTGTGAGGCATATACACCAGATAACGAGAGGAAACGGACAAGTCGGTTGTCAGCCGCGCGCCTTTGGTTCCCAGAGGATCTTTAATGACTTGCACCACCAACGGATCCCCTTCCTTTAATAGACTGGAAATAGGAACCTCTTCCTTTTTAATTGGTTCCGCCGCCCTGATAGATGAAATATCAGACGCGTGAATAAAAGCCGCTTTGTCCAGACCTATGTCTACAAAGGCCGCATTCATGCCCGGCATCACACGCGCCACTTTGCCTCGGTAAATATTGCCAACAATGCCTTTGTTTTGAAGGCGCTCCAGATACACCTCCTGCAAAACACCGTTATCAATCAAGGCAACGCGCGTTTCCATCGGTGCGACATTAATCAGAATTTCCTCGCTCATATTTTTACTGATGTCTGATCGGCCGAAGGTCAATGGTTAAACAAACAGGCGTTGATAACGATTGAGCCATGTACTTAATACCGGCCAACAAAAAGCACCCATCACCGCATTAATTAAAAAATAAAAATGATAGTCGTTGCCGCGAATGGCCATAGCGACCCAGCTGTCAATCATCTGGTCAAATATTAACAACAGAAACACCAGTAAGGTTTGTTGCAACGCACCAAATATGCGAATGCGCTGATGCAGCACGAGGACAATATAGGCAATAAATGAAAAAGACAGGGCGTGTTGTCCGATAAAGCCGCCGGTGAAACCGTCATAAATAACACCGACAGTCCAGGCAAAACCAATTCCCAAATTTTCCGGTATGCGTATCAGCCAAAAAATCAGCAACAGCACAAGAATGTTGGGGCGCAACAATCGAACAAACTCCGGGACCGATAACATCATTAAAATCAGGGCGACCATCAGGGTTCCCAGCAATAAAGGCAAAGGTAATGACCGTCGCCGATTACTCACCAGACACCGTCTTCTTTTTATCTGATATCGATGTATCCGGCATCGATTTTTCTTGCGCGGCTTTATTTAATACTAACAAGAAGTGTCGACTGCGATTTAACTGGGCCAAAGGCGTAACGCTCACAATGAGAAAAGGTTGCCCCGGGTCTTTTTCTATCGTAGTTACTTTGGCCACAGGATAATTCGGCGGATAATGTTGATCCAATCCTGAACTGACTAATACATCTCCTTCAACAATATCGGCGGTGGCAGGCACGTGACGCAAATTCATTCTGTCCAGGAATCCCGTGCCTTCGGCGATAAATCGCGTACCATTTCGCAAAATTTGTACCGGGACCGCACTATTGCTATCAACAATCATCATCATGCGGCTGCTTTGCCTGGACACTTCAATCACCTGCCCCGCCAGACCGTCTGCATCCAGCACTGCTTGCCCCACATAAACACCGGCGTCGCTGCCTTTATCCAACAACATTTCCTGACGGCGCGGATCCGGCGACTCGCCCATCAAACGAACGATCAAGACATCTTCTTCAATCAATTTGCTGGAGTTCAACAGATCACTCAGTCGAGCATTCTCTGCGATCAACCCTGCCATTTTTTGTAATTTTTGTTGCAGCACAAAATTTTCCGTGCGCAGCGCTGTATTTTCAGCCAACAATGATTCCCGACTCACCGCCGTACTTTCACTCCATTCGCTCACGCGGCCTGGCAAGCTGGTGAACCAGTACAAAGGAGTTGAAAAGGAAAGAAATCGTTGCCGCACCGGTTTCAGCAACCCCATCCGGGCGTCCAGGATTAACAGGATGATGGCTAACAGACAAAAAAACAGAAGACCGGTTGCAGCGGCGGGACCTTTAGAAAAAATCTGTTTCATGGGTAGTCCTCACCGATGCCGCGCAAATCAGTAAGACAACAGATCGAATTCCTTGTTGTCCATTAATTCAAGCGCGCGTCCACCGCCTCGTGCCACGCAGGTGAGAGGGTCATCCGCCACTATCACTGGCAGGCCCGTTTCATGAGTGATCAGTTTATCTATATCCCGCAACAGGGCCCCGCCGCCGGTCAATACAATACCTGCCTCGGCAATATCGGAAGCCAATTCCGGCGGCGATTGTTCCAGGGCGCTCTTGATGGCCTGGATAATACCTCCAAGTGGCTCCTGCAACGCTTCCAGTACTTCATCACTATTCAGGGTGAAACTGCGTGGGACTCCTTCGGCCAGATTACGTCCACGCACGTCAATTTCACGTAACTCGCCACCGCCAAATGCACAACCCACTTCGTGTTTGATACGTTCGGCCGTCGCGTCACCAATCACGCTGCCATAATTGCGACGCACGTAGGCAATAATAGATTCGTCAAAACGATCACCGCCAATGCGCACGGAGTCCGCATAAACCAGGCCGTTCAGGGAAATAATACCAATCTCGGTGGTACCGCCACCAATATCGACCACCATGGAACCACGGGCCTTTTCCACATCCAGGCCTGCACCGATAGCCGCCACCATGGGTTCTTCGATAATACGCACATCACGCGCACCCGCGCTGAGCACAGACTCACGTATTGCGCGCTTCTCCACTTCAGTGGCTTTGCAAGGAACGGACACCAGAACCCGGGGATTGGCGACCCACTTGTTTTCGTGCACTTTCTTAATAAAGTGCTTCAGCATCCGCTCGGTCACCTGAAAGTCAGCAATAACGCCATCCTTCATCGGGCGTATGGCAGTGATATTGCCCGGGGTACGACCCAGCATACGCTTGGCCTCAATGCCGACCGCTTCCACAATTTTTTGCCCGTGATGAATTCGAATAGCCACCACCGAGGGTTCATTCAACACAATGCCTTTCCCACGCACATAAATCAGCGTGTTGGCCGTGCCCAGATCCACAGCGAGGTCGTTGGAAAACCAGCCAAAAATAGTCTTAAACATAGAATCTGCTTGCCAAGGGTTTTTAAGGCGGAAACTCTAACAATTTCAGGGATTTAGAGCAAGCTCTAAATGTGGTAGTTTAACCAGCCGCTTCAGCATCTTAACAGCCCCTAAAGGTCGACGTACTGCGTGAGTGCACATTGTGAAAAATTAAACGTTCGTGATGGCTCAGCGCCGTTTGATCAACCATCACCAGCCTTTTCTGCCATACAACTTTTTCTTATTTTCATCTCGCTCGATTTTCCATATCACTATGGATTTCGTTCTGTTAATTTTTTTGACAGTGCAACACTTTCACTCATCGATGCCGCATTATTTACTTTCATTTTATGGATCACCACACGCATTGATCTCGCACGCGTCACAATTATTTTTCTTGCCATTCCTTATTTGCTTTTTATTCCGGGTTGGCTTAACACACCCACCACCATAATCGTGTCTATCATTTTTCTTTATTGCATAGCCAACACATTACGCGCAACCACTTCTACAACCAGCAGTTCTGTTACCACTCACGACATTCTCGCTTTTGTTTTAATTATTATCTGGGTCAATTTATCAGGCGCGGGCGGTTATGGACATCAAACACCCGATTATGGAATTCACAATGCGCGCTTAAAAGATTTAATTGATTACACATGGCCTGTGCATTACGACAAAAATAAAAATTTTGTTTACTACACTGGATATTTTTTACCCTCGGCAATAATCGGAAAGCTCAGCAATGCTGATATTGCACTTCGTAGCATATATCCGTGGACGATACTGGGTGTAACACTCGTGCTACGCTGGTTAAGTTTGTTAAGCGGATGGCGTTTTTCAGCCTTGCTGGTTTTAACTTTTATATTGTTCGGTCCGTTGGATATTCTGAATTTGTTATTGCTGGATCAACATGCAGCGATATCTATACACGACACATTCACCGAAATACTCACAAACACTGACTATCTCGATTTCAGATCAAAATATGATCTCGGCTTTTTTATCGGCAATTATCCTTCCAATACCTTTCAGCTTTTCTGGTCTCCTCACCAGGTTATTGCCGGTTGGCTTTGCATCAGTCTATTAACGTATTCGTTTTTAAAAAAGCAAACCATGCAGATAATATTTATTTATGCGTTGTTATGTTTATGGTCACCTTTGATCATGATCGCTCTCTTCCCATTTGTTATAGTCGTAACGCTTACTCAGCTTTGGAATAAAAAATGGCGCGACATTATCACCATCGAAAATACACTAGGGGCGGGAACCCTGAGCTTATTATTTTTAATTTTTTATTTGGGTGGAGGCCTCGATGCCATTCCATCTCCACTCATTATTAAAAATTTTGACTGGGCTAACAAAGGCTGGATACTTGCGCTGTTTTTTATATGCGCGTGGTGCGCCTACGCACTCACCCAGATGTCTTTTGTTGTTCAACAGGAAACACCAGAGCGAATCTGGTTTTTTGGTTTGATAGGTGTTTTGTTTTTATTGCCACTTAAACAATTAGGAGCCTATAGCGATTTGTTGTGCAGAGGTTCTGCGCCACTTATGTTTTTGCTATTGGTTTTTATACTCCAGTCCATAAAATATTACTGGCAACAACAAAAACAGGCGTTCCTGATTGTACTACTGGGTTTGCTCATACTGGGTTCCGGTTCGGCTTTACTGCAATTACGAACGGCCATCAACCAATATGGCGTAAAACCCTCTGCCGGAAATATCGTTAATTACAAATACGCAAACGAAAACCTGGGCCCAGACAACACTTTTTTTAATTTCTATTTTCGTAAAAATTTGCCTGAAAAAACGGCTGTAAAATAATTTCCGATCCTAGCCATGAATATACCTCCTGCTAGCATTCTCCAAAAAAAAATCTCCCTTGTCACAATATTGGCCATTTTATTGATACTCGATTTTTTCTTTCAACATATTATTCGCCACCTTCCTATATCCGACGCCATTGAATCCGCCATACTGAACGCCGTTATTTATACAGGAATACTTTATTTGACAACACGATTTGATTTAGCACGCGTCACGCTGTGTTTTCTAGCACTGCCTTACCTGATTTTTATCCCCGGTTGGCTCAATTTACCAACCGCCATACCCCTGCTAATTATTTATATTTATTGTATGCGCAGTTCATTGTGCTCCATAACAGTAACTTCTCACCAAGTAATAACCTGGAACGACTTCTTTGCTTTTTTGTTAATTTTAACCTGGGTTAATATTTCTGGCGCAGGAGGATATGGTTTCCAATGGGAAGATTACGGTGTAAATAATGCACGACTGCATGACCTTATTGTGAACGAGTGGCCGATTCGCTACGGTGCAAACCAGAACTTTGTGTACTACTTTGGTTATTTTTTACCAGCCGCAATCATTGGGAAAATTTCTTCAATCGAAATTGCAATACACAGCATGTACGGGTGGACTGCACTCGGCGTCACGCTCGCCGTACGCTGGTTAAGTTATTTAAGTAAATGGAAATTTAGCATCGCGCTTGTTTTTATCTTCATCCTGTTTGGTCCTGTCGATTTACTGAACGTACTTTATATCAGCGCGCAGAATGACTTTTCCTGGAGCAATATTCAATTATTCTGGAGTGGCAATCTCGATGGATTGAACTTCACTACCAGTAATTCGCTCGGTGTTTTTATTGGCAATTATCTGTCTAATGTTTTTCAACTTTATTGGTCGCCTCAACAAGTTATCTCCGGTTGGCTATGCACGGCCTTTATGACGCATTTATTTCTGCAAAAAAAGTTTAATCATGTGCTATTTATCTATGCCCTCCTCTGCTTGTGGGCTCCACTGGCGATGATTGCTCTTTTGCCCTTTGTTTTATTGATAATCGTGTCGCAACTATGTAACAAAAACGGGCGCGAGATCCTTTCAATTGAAAACACGTTGGGTGCCGGATCCCTGATAATAGTATTTGTTGTTTTTTACCTGAGCGGTAGTGCAACCGCTAATCCATCGCACTGGTTATTCGAAGTCATTGACTGGCGATCGCAATGGGATGTATTGCTGGTGTTTTATCTTGCTGCCTGGGGGCTTTACGCGCTTGCGATGATTCCCTTCATTTTGAAATCCGATGCCCGATCTCGCCTCTGGTTTGCTTGCCTGGTCTTTGCATTGACCATCCTCCCACTGAGAATATTTGGCGAATGGAGTGACTTGTTATGCCGAGGTTCAGCGCCCTTAATGTTTTTACTGCTGGTCTTCATTCTGCAAGCCATCCGGCACTACAACACGCACCGAAATAAAATAGCTGTCATTTTATTCGGGGGCCTGTTCCTGCTGGGCACTACATCGGCCGTGATGATCAACCGGATTTCCTTGCAACGCTACGGTCTCACACAAGCGGTAAATCCATTGCTCTCTTATAGTAATGCCTATCCCAATCTCGGGCCCGATGACAGTCCTTTTGAACATTGGTTTCGTCGCACCTTGCCCACACAAAATCCCGCAAAATAGGCTTCCATTGAGCAGAACGGCGGTTTAGCGTATCGGGCAATTATGATAAGGTAGCGCCCCTCAAAACCTCCTTACTTTCACAGAGAATCTGCGATGGCTATTAGCCGTACCGATGTTGAAAAAGTTGCCCACCTGGCGCGCATTGCAATCACTGAACAAAGCATTGCACCAACAACAGAACGTCTCGCCAACGTGCTGGCTATGGTCGACCAATTACAGGCTATCGACACAGCCGGTATTGAGCCACTCGCACACCCGCTCGACACGGTCCAGTGCTTGCGCGCCGATGTCGTTACCGAAACTAACCAGCGTGAACTGCTAATGAAAAACGCTCCTGCGGCGCAGGATGGTTTGTTCCTGGTTCCTCGCGTAATAGAATAAAACCAACTCGATCCCATGGCTCTGCACGACCCTACCCTTGCACAACTCGCTGACGGACTTCGGAATAAAAAATTTTCCAGTGTCGAACTCACGCAGCATTTTTTAACGCGCATCAAAAAACTCGATCCCACTTACAATGCGTTTATCACTGTCACAGAATCGCAAGCGCTTGCGCAGGCGAAAGCCGCGGACGCTTTACTTGCAAGAGGCAATGCGCCCGGTCACCTGAATCAATTGCTGTGCGGCGTACCTATCGCGCACAAAGATATTTTTTGCACGCAAGGTGTGAAAACCTCCTGCGGTTCCAAAATGCTCGATAATTTTATTTCGCCCTACGACGCAACCGTGGTAGAAAAATATCAGGCCGCCGGTGCCGTGATGCTCGGCAAAACCAACATGGATGAGTTTGCCATGGGTTCGAGCAACGAAACTTCTTACTACGGGCCAGTAAAAAATCCCTGGGATATTCGCTGCGTGCCCGGCGGTTCATCCGGCGGCAGTGCGGCGGTCGTTGCCGCACGTTTGGCACCAGCAGCCACAGCGACGGATACCGGCGGTTCGATACGCCAACCCGCCGCGTTGTGTGGCATCACCGGATTAAAGCCAACGTATGGACTCGTTTCGCGTTACGGCATGATCGCCTTCGCTTCTTCACTCGACCAGGCGGGCCCGCTCGCGCGCACCGCAGAAGATGTTGCACTGATGTTGCAAGTGATGGCGGGTTTTGATCCGAAAGATTCAACCTGTGTAAATCAAACGATCCCCGATTATTCCGCCACACTTAATAATTCCATCAAAGGTTTGCGCATTGGCATCCCCAAGGAATATTTCAGAGCCGGTTTGAATCCACAAACGGAACAACAAGTGCGCAATGCGTTGAAAGAATTTGAAAAGCTCGGTGCAACACTCGTTGAGATTTCCTTGCCACACACGCATCTTTCCGTTCCGGCGTATTATGTGATTGCACCCGCCGAATGTTCTGCCAATCTGGCGCGCTTCGACGGCGTGCGTTACGGTTATCGCTGTGAAAATCCGAAAGACCTGGAAGACTTGTACAAGCGCACGCGCGCTGAAGGGTTTGGCGATGAAGTGAAACGTCGCATACTCGTCGGCACTTATTGTTTGTCCGCCGGGTTTTATGACGCCTACTATCGCAAGGCACAACAAGTTCGCCAGCTGATCAAAAAAGATTTTGTTGAAGCCTTCTCTGGTAATAAAAAAGAGAAAGCAGTTGACGTGATTATGGGGCCCACCGCCACCGCGCCTGCATTTCAATTCGGCGCAAAAGGCAACGACCCCGTAGCCATGTATCTTGAGGATATTTACACCATCGCGACCAATCTGGCGGGCTTGCCCGGCATGTCCATTCCCTGTGGTTTTGTCGACAACAAACCCGTTGGCTTGCAATTGATTGGCAATTTCTTTTCCGAAGCGCACATGCTGAACATTGCACATCAATTCCAGCAAGCAACGGACTGGCATACGCGTAAACCAGCGGACATCGAGGGTTAGCGAAGATGAATCTCTCGATATCTAATAAATGGGAAACCGTCATCGGTCTTGAAGTACACGTGCAATTGGCCACGAAAACCAAAATATTTTCCGGCTCATCTACCGCGTTTGGTGCTGAACCGAATACGCAAGCGAGTGCGATTGATCTGGCATTGCCTGGCACCTTGCCTGTGCTGAATGCAGAAGCCGTGCGTTTTGCGGTAATGTTTGGCCTCGCCGTGAATGCAAAAATTTCGCAACGTTCTGTCTTCGAACGCAAAAATTACTTTTATCCCGACTTGCCTAAAGGTTACCAAACCACACAATTAGAAAAACCCATCGTCGGTGCAGGCCATGTAGAAATTCAATTACAGAACGGCAATAAAAAAATAATTCGCATTCATCATGCGCATTTGGAGGAAGACGCCGGAAAATCTTTACACGAAGACTTTGCCGGAATGAGCGGCATCGATTTGAATCGTGCGGGCACGCCGCTGATCGAAATTGTTTCCGAGCCCGACATGCGCAACGCCGAAGAAGCAGTGGCTTATGCGAAGAAATTGCATTCTATTGTTACCTCGCTGGGCATTTGTGACGGTGAAATGTCGCAAGGTTCCATGCGCTTTGATGTCAATATTTCTGTGCGCAGAAAAGGTGAAGAAAAACTCGGCACGCGAACCGAAACCAAAAACCTGAACTCCTTCAAGTTTATGGAGAAAGCCATTGCCAAAGAAGTGGCGCGACAAATTGAAGTGATTGAAGACGGTGGAAAAATAAAACAGGAAACACGTCTCTACGACGGCGCGACCGATACCGCGCGCTCCATGCGCAGCAAGGAAGAAGCGAATGACTACCGCTACTTCCCTTGCCCGGATTTGTTACCGGTTGTGCTTGAAACATCGTATATCGAAAAGTTACGTCAATCACTGCCTGAATTACCCGATGCACGCCAGGCGCGTTTTGTACAGCAATACCAATTGTCTGATTACGATGCGAGTATACTCAGCGATGATGCAGACATGGCGAGCTTCTTTGAACAGGTTGCAAAACTGTCTGGCGACAGCAAGCTTGCAGCGAATTGGTGTATGGGCGAAGTCACTGCACATTTGAACAGCGCTTTTTTACCCATTAAACACAGCCCCGTGAGCGCCAAGCAATTAGCGCAACTAATCAATCTTATTAAAGATGGCGTGATCTCCAGTAAACAAGCCAAAAGTGTATTTGCACAATTATGGGAGACAACTGTTGCTGCAGTAACTAATTCGATTGGGGGAAACAGACAAGTTACAAATGTTCTCATGACCATTGAACAGATTATCCAACAGCAAGGCGGCGGACAAATTTCTGATAGCGGAGCACTGGAAGCAATTATTGATCAAGTCATTGCCGCGAGTCCGCAACAAACCGACAACTATCGCAAGGCAACCGAAGACAAGCGTCCGAAAATGCTCGGCTATTTTGTCGGGCAAGTGATGAAGTTATCGCAAGGCAAAGCCAATCCGCAGCAGGTTAATGATCTGTTGTTGAAAAAATTGAACAGTTAAACAATTGCAGTAACAGGTAAACACTATGACATTGGCACAAAACGAAGAACTGGCTTCCATGCCTGCGCCCGGCCCGGCAAAAAAAGATAAAAAAGCAGTGATTGATGAAGTCATCACTGACGCGCATCTGGAACAGTTTTTTTTATTACTGCCGCCCGAAGGCGTCGACGCGGATTACCATATCCTGGAACGCGCCTATCGCAGTTTTACCGCTGTTGATTTTTCCCGCTTTGTCGCATTGTATGCAGCCAAAGGCAGAAACCTGAAGGCCAAAGGCAAACAGGGCACGATGCTCGACGTTATTTCGCGTCACGCCAAGGGAAGTGAATACGCAGCGACCCTTAAAAAATATTTGTGACCTCTCCTTTTTACGCTTGCACTACAGTGTTTGGGTACTGCAATCCACTTCACTTTTGATTCTGCCAGCTCACTGGTTCTCTATGCGCCAGCTTTGACACGATCCATGCATTAGTCACGGCAAGAATTTCTTTGGGTTTTGCACTGAATTTCTCATTTATGTTTAGTGTTCCGTCTTTCAATAAACTCTGTACCCACACGTTTGTGTGTTCCTCAACATCCAGAATGTGTAGTCCTTCTGATTCAAAAAGATTTAAAAAGTCGTCGTGTCTTAACCGGTTTGTATACATATATCTGTTCCTGGCGTATCCATCCCATTCTTTATCTGAATATTGGAGGAAATTAATAGCAGATATTTTGTTGTCGGAATACGCAAAGTGGTCACTGTAGTCTATAAAGTGAACAAATAAGCCAGTATCACTTATTAATCTGCGCCCTTCTTTAATAATTTGAGTAAGGACTTCTGGATGAATATGCTCCAGGACAGTGTACGATGTGTGGAAGTCGATGCTTTGTGGCGGAAGACCAGTGTTAGCAGCGTCACCAGGAGCAATATAGGTAATGTGACATAAGCCAAGGAATTCTTGTAAAGTAAAATCAGTTTCAGCGAACGCCAGAAGAGACTGAAATCTTTTTTCATCTAAAAAATTACCGAATAACTTCTCGATTCTTCCTCTGTGTGTTTTGATAAACTGAAGGCTTTCCTTAATCAGTTCCTCTTTGAGATAAGGGTTCAAATCCACGGTGATCGTTTTTTCTGCTCCCATCAACCAAAACGCCAATGGAACAAGCGGGGCTCTTCCGGTACCGATTTCAAAAAATATTTTTCCTGACGGATCGTAGCCTTGTTTGGTAATTCTTTGCCATGTTTCAATTGCGCCGGATAACCGGCTGATGGGATTGATTTGACGCAGCGCCCCAAGATGCCGTTGAATCCAATAATAGACCTCATACGAGGCGGATGATGGAAGAAATGAAATCGTGTTTTGTATAGCGGCCTTTAGTTTCCAGCGCAATTCGAAGACCTCGTCATTTGATAAACAACCAAAGCAGTAGTGAATGAAGCCTTATTTTAATTAATTAAGGCCAAGATCATAGATGGAATCAAACCAGTGGGCAAGCTGATTATGCTTGTACCTTTGTAAGTCCCCCTCCTGTAACTTTCCAAAAAAGGTAGGGGGAGTAAGTTCCAAGCTCATGTAGAATAGCTGCCTACCCTAATACTTCAATACCCTGAGCTACGCCATGACCGACCTGAAAGAATTACACGCTGAATTACAAGTCCAATACAACCAGTTCAAGCAACAGAAACTGTCGCTCGACATCACGCGCGGCAAACCTTCTGCTGAGCAGTTATCACTTTCGAACGTGATGAACCATATCTTGCCAGACAGTGAACTGGTGTATGCCGGTATCGATTTACGCAATTACGGCGGCCTCGAAGGCATTCCCGCCGCACGCAAACTCGGCGCCGAACTGCTCGGTTTGAAAGCAGAAGAAGTAATCGCCGGTGGCAACAGCAGTTTGACGATGATGTACCAGGCCATGGCGTTTGCCGTGATGTTTGGTCCGGCTGACGGCGAATCAGCGTGGAAGGAAACGAAAGCAAAATGTATTTGCCCGGTGCCCGGTTACGACAGGCACTTTGCGATCTGTGAAGAACTCGGCATTGAGATGATTGCCGTGTCTATGAATGATGGCGGCCCGGATATGAACCAGGTTGAGGCGCTGATTAAAAGTGACTCCACGATTCGTGGCATGTGGTGCGTGCCGAAATATTCCAATCCCGACGGTTGTGTGTACAGCACAGAAACAGTTGAGCGCATCGCCAAATTGGGTTTGATTGCGCATAAAAGTTTTCGCGTGTTCTGGGACAACGCCTACGCTGTGCACGATCTCATCGATAACCCACCTCCACTCGCCAATGTGATGGAGTTGTGTCGCAAACACAACACACCAGATTCGGTGCTGCAATTTACCTCTACTTCCAAGATTACGTTTGCTGGCGCAGGCCTTGCGTGGATGGGCGCATCAGAGCGCAACATCAAATCATTTTTAAAACACCTGGGCATCAGCACCATCGGTGCGGACAAGATCAATCAGGCGCGTCATGTGAAATTTTTGCCCGACATCAATGCCGTTAAAGCACAAATGAAAAAACATGCGGCAATTTTGAAACCGCGCTTTGATTGCACACTCAGCAAACTCGAGAAAGGTCTTGGCTCCACGGGTGAATACGGCAGCTGGGGTAAACCACAGGGCGGTTACTTTGTTTCGTTTGATACACAACCAGGCCTTGCAACAAAAGTAGTGCAACTCGCAAATGACGCCGGTGTCAAACTCACACCCGCTGGCTCAACGTATCCCTACAAGAAGGACCCGCAGAACAAAAATATCCGCATCGCACCGTCGTTCCCGACACTTGCCGAACTCGACAAGGCCATGGATGTGTTTGTGTTGTGCGTGCAGCTGGCAACCGTGGAAAGCAAACTGAAGTAATAATGCAGGAACGCGCCGGGAACCAGCCGGGTTTCCCGGTATTTTTTCAGGGCATATGCTATTCTGCTCCAATGCCAATCGTTAGATTCTTGAAAGGAGACTGCTTTTGACTGGAAACAAAAATATAAATTTTATAATTATTGGCTCATGGATACTGATTTACCTTTTTTTATGGTTTAACCACGAATCAGTTACGGTACATAATGGCCTGGGTTGGGATGGCGTACGATACGGAAGGATGGCCCAACACTTTACAACGCTATTCCATGAACGTTCATTTAATTCCTATTATTTCCAGAGAACATTCCTGCCGGGGACGGCGTGTTTGATTGTCTATGTGTGGAATATGATACGGGATTTTTTCAATATCGGCACTCCGGTTGAATTAACCGATAGTGTTGTTATACAAGTATTTGCACTTGTAAATTATTTTCTTTTGATGGTGTCAGGGTTTATTTTTATAAAAATATCAGATCTTTTTAATTTTAAGGCCTCCACGAAAATTCTCGGCTTCTCGCTACTGTTTTTTTCCTACGCGATCCTGAAACACAATTTCTATTATCCCGTTCTCACCGATACACTGGCTTTTAGTTTAGGCATTCTGCTCCTGTATTTTTGCCTCGCCAATAAATACAAGGCGCTACTGGTTACTTCCCTTGTTGGATATTTTTCTTTCCCAACCATTTTTTATACAGGGCTTATATTATTTTTATTTGAAAAAAAAACCATTGCGAGGAAGGCAACAGTTAATAACCTCTTGGCTTTAAAAGACAAATTTATTTTAGTATCACTGTTTTTTTTAGTGCTAACTTACATAACACTTATTTATTTAAATCTGCACACTTCATTTGCTGGAAAGACCCGCACCGGCAATAATTTTTCCTGCGTCAGCATCCTTGTCGCCGTCTATTATGTTTATATAGGAGGAAAGTATCTGGTTACCAATGATCTTGCTGATGGTTTGATTAATTCAATAGATGGTAAAAAAGTAATTATCTCGGTAACGTTGTTTCTTGTTTTGAAATTTATTAATTTTTATTATTCATATTATTCAGATCATTCGTGGATACCGATGAGTCTGCCTAAATATTTTTTCTTGATACTATCTGAGAGCATTGCAAATCCAGGCACCTTTCTGGTGTCCCACTTCTTTTATTTTGGCCCATTTATCGCGCTTTTATTTTTCTTCTGGAATGATTTTCTGATTGAACTGAAAGCGCAAAGTTATGGTTATCAGCTAATTGTAGCGATGTTTTTTTTACTCGCGCTCGGTTCAGAATCAAGGCAGTTGATTAATATGGTGCCTTTTTTTGTTTTCCCGTTAATAAAAGTACTTGACCGCTGTAATTTTAAAAAATATTTCTACGGCATTATGGTAATTCTGTCGTTGATAGTAAGTCGATTTTGGTTTGATTTCAACATAACACAGAACGACGTGGATCGTCCGCTGGACTTTCCCGCTCAATATTATTTTATGAATTACGGGTATTGGCTATCAGATTCTGTGTATATCGTGGCATTGGTTTTAATGATGCTATTCTTTCTGTTGATATGGGCTATCATTAACATCAGTTCTGGCAGTAAAACTGAATTCACCCGATGATGATAACAATGAAACCTTGCAATACGATGCCGGTAATAGTCCTGGTTTTGATGGCCTTGTTTATATTCACCACAGGGATCCACATCAGTTACACCTTCATTGATGAAGTAGAAGTTGCAGATCCCGTCATCAATTTTTTGAGCGGTAATGGTTATACTACCACGGCGTGGGCCGTAACCAACCGTTCTGTCACACATGTTTCAACTGCACCGGCCTATTCACTCTCATTATTGTTGTGGCTAAAACTTTTTGGCATCTCACAAACAGCCGTTCGAACACTTCCCGCTTTTTTGGCCTTGTGTGGGGCTTTGGTATTTTGGCGAGCCTGTTTGCGCTCCGGTTTGATAAAAAGCGGGGGAGCAGGAGTGGTGGTCATATGCGTCCTGCTTATGGATTATGGATATGCATTTTCCTATACCTACGGCAGGCCTGATTCGTTGACGGCTTTATTGATAGCAACTATGTTTTATTTTTATACGCTTCAAAATAAACGCATCGCTCTCTTTGTAATAGGTGCCATTGCCATTTTTCTGCCCTTTGTTCAATGGGCATCCATCCTCTACCTTTTTTTCCTTTCAATCGCTTTATTAATCCTGTTGAGAAAAAATATTTTACCCTACGTAGCCACTGTGTTTGTTTGCATGGCAGTGGGTTTACTGGTTCAAAAGTGGTTGTATACCTACTTTGGTATTTGGGAGACCTGGATAGACACCATTCGCGTTGAAAGGCTTGAAAACATTGCGCAACACATCGCCTATCGGATGACACTGGATGCTTTGCTTCACGGTCATTCAAATTCTGTCCCAAAGGATTTTTCGGCGCTTATCATTATGATGGGTATGGCAGCGATATACATTCGTGGCAAATTCCTTCACCTCGGTGAAGGAATCCCGTTTGCAAAATCCTCCTGGATTATTGTGGCCATTGTCTCCCTGGGTATGTATTTCGTGGGAAAGTTTCCAACTTACTACAGCTGGATGCTTTGCTTTCCCTTGGCAGCGATACTGGGTGCTTATTTTGACAAGGCAGCATCCGCGAGTCGGAGTGAAATAAAAATTGTTGCTTTTATTGTGATGCTGGCGTGTGGGGTGGGACTGCCATTGCAAGCCGCGCTGGCCAGTTATGACTGGCATGACCGAAATCCTGCCGCAATGAGCGCGAAGCTGGGAAAAATAATCAGCAAGCAGGACGTGGTATTTTGTGATTACCCCTTCTATTACATCGTCAAGGAGCGGGCTGGCATGACCTTTGTCGGGAGTTATTTTGATCGGATGACACAGGAAGAACTTGATAGCGTCACGCTGGTGGTTGCGGCGCGCAGTGGAACCGCATGGAGGCAATCAACCCATACATTGAAGGATGAATCGGTTATTTGGGACTGGACGCCTGAGCACTCTGGCATCCTTGGAAATAACTGGAAGTATGGAATATTATCCACGCCCAATTACGCAGGCACCGTTTATAAACTAAAGGAACCGGCGCCCACGGCTTTCTGAATATTATTCAGGAATTTATAACCAATAAGAAAGCCCACTTCAGTGGGCTTTCTTATTTATGTCAGTGCCATTGAGTTGTGCCACACACTTTTAAATACTTTCTCATTTGGCCATGCACTCTGGCATACATGAAACCTTTTTTGGAACAGGAATAGGGATTGTGCGGCATCTTGTCACACGCATCACCCTTACCATCGCCGTCACTGTCTTTCTGATCAGAGTTCGCATTTGATGGGCAGTTGTCATTGTCATCATCGACACCATCACCATCGGTATCGACACCCGAACTCCTCAAGGCGTCGAGTGGAAACGCATCAAGATCGTTGTTAACACCATCACCATCGGGATCTATTTTTAAATCAGGGACATTGGCTTGACCATAATCATTATTACCCCAACAGTGAACACCCTTGTCATCGAGTGCACATGTATGAGTATAGCCAGCGCTAACTTGAGCCGGATTTTTTAAATGTGGTGATGTTGATTCACCAAAGGAATTTGAACCCCAACATTTAAGACCTACGTCATCAATTGCACAAACATGCACCGATCCCACACTAATCTGCACAGGATTCTTTAAATACGGGACATCAAGCTGGCCATAGTCATTACTACCCCAACAATGTACACCATCATTATCGAGCGCACATGTACTAAAATCACCGGCACCAACCTGCTTAGGATTATTTAAATGCGGAACATCAAGTTGACCGTAACTATTATCTCCCCAGCAATGCACGCCATTGTCATCCAACGCACAGTTATACACTTGTCCCGCACTGATTTGCTTCGGATTACTTAGTGGCGGAACATCAATTTGCCCATACTGATTGTCACCCCAGCACTGTACGCCGTTGTCATCTATTGCACATGTGTGTAACTCACCCGCACTTACTTGTACAGGATTTGAAAGCGATGGTATCGTCGTCTGACCATAATCAAACCCAATAGCGCCCCAACAATGCACCCCTGTACTGTCCAAAGCACAAGTATGCAAATAACCTAAACTAATCTGAATTGGCTTGTTTAGTTTAGGCACGTTGAGCTGACCATTTTGATTATCTCCCCAACATTGCACGCCATTATCAACCAGCGCACAGCTGTGATTTATCCCCGCAGCAGCCACCTGATAATCGGTTTGATGGGGATTGTGCCCATGATTAATCTCCCAATCATCGGGCAACGAGTCGTGATCGCTATCAATTGCATACACAGCAACCGAAGCAACGAGAAAAAGGAAAGGGGCAAAAATCTTCAGGGCGCACTTCATGTAACGCTCCTCTTACTTAAATAAACCGTTATTGTTTGCTTCTTGCTTTTTTTGTCAGTAAAACACCGCCCAGACATAAGTAATGATACTTATCAAAAAAGGCGGTGACAAGGTTTATTTACCGTTTCGACAGGTTATGCACCCCCTCCGGGATAGTGATAAATAGCCCCTCGCCAGTGACCGTCTTCTGGCCATTGGCGTAACAGGCACCGACACAGGTCACCTTGCGTCCTTCAACGGATTTGATTTCCCCTTCAAAGCGCAGCTCCGTGTTCAAAGGCGTGGGCAAGTGATAACGAAGGGTGAGAATGCCCGTGGCGCCGGCTTTATCACTGAGCAACTGGGTGCAACCGAGAAAATCATCAAACAGCGCTGCGATTACACCCCCGTGCGCACAAAACGGTGGGCCTTCATAAAGCCAATTCAGCGTCACTTTGCTGTAGGATTTTTGGGCCTCGCGATCGAACCATACATGCATCGGCGGAGCGACCACATTGCTCTGGCCCGCCAGCGCGGCAATCTCTCGCGACACCACGCGTATCGTGCCGTGAGCACCCTCCTCGACCCATGCTTCGCGACCCAATAGATCCTTCCCGGGCTCCAGTGTGGTGACCGCCTCGGTCAATTGGGCATCGAGGTCACGGAGTTCGTCGAGTGAAGTACTTTTGGTAATCACTTGCAATGCCAGCTGCTTGAGCTTTTTATTGATGGCGCGGCGCAACACCCAATGCTCGTTATAGGGTGGCATGATCTGTTCGCTGGCGAAGGGGTTTTCTGTGCTCGAGAGGGGCGATTTATTATCAGAACTACTCATATCATTTACTCAAAAATGGCTCATAAAACAGAGGCTACACCTTACGAAAAAGAGACTGGCAACGCATCGTGGATTGTCGAGGCTAGTCAACAGGTGTTGGACATAATCGGATGTAATACAGTCTGGTGTAATATTGAACCATGACGAATCAGACTTCCCGGACATTATTGACCCAACGGAAACTGCCAAACTTTCTCTGCGTGGGCATCGAGAAATGCGGAACGACGTCGTTGTATGATTTATTGAAACAACATCCACAGATTGGACTTTCATCCCACAAGGAAACGTTTTTCTTTAACAACTACTGGGATAAAGGGCTCACGTGGTATCAGGAAAAATTTTCACACGTGGGTGACGATTGCAAAGCCATCGGAGAAATCACCCCGGCTTATCACCGCTTTCCGGAAGTGATTCCGCGCATCAAACAGACTTTAGGTGAGCAGGTAAAAATTATTATTATGTTGCGTGAGCCACGGCGGCGCGCTTTCTCTCACTATATTCACGACTTCGCTAATCAGCAGGAAGTAACAGACCTGGTTTACAAACGTTATTTAACCACTGCACAGTACGCGCCGGTGATCCGGAATTATTTTTCGGCTTTTGGAAGAAATAATTGTCTCGTGCAAATTTTTGAAGAAGACTTTTTACCAGAACAACAACATATTGTTGATAACGTCTGTAACTTCCTGGATATTCCAGTTCACACTATCAAACCAGTGCATAGTAATCCCTCGTGTTTACCTATCGCCTGCTGGTCTCCCGATCATGACAGCCATATCGTGCTCGAAGACCAAACATTATTTATTCCCGGCAACAGCCTGGTGATTTATACTGAAAACCTGAAAAACACCAAAGTTTTGCCAAAGATCAACAAAGTGGAAGGACAAAAAATAATGAACCACATCCAGAAAGCGGTATCATTTATCCCGGCATTAAAGTCATCGATTGTTTTTGACCAGAACGTGCGTGAGGATCTGGAGCAAGTGGAAAAATTAATCGATCGCAAACTGGATGTCTGGCGTCAACCGCTCGGCGACTTGCGGGCGACCTTTGCACGCACGCCAGCGTTTGTGCGAGTGTCTGCTACCTGATGAACGCTGTATCGTCATTATGGTTTGATCTGCCGGATGCACTCGACGAACTGAATCGCCGGCTGGATTCTGGCGCCATTACCGCTGGCCAGTTTCAATTGCTCAATAAATTCATTGGTGATGGTTACGTGATACTACCGGAAAAAATCCCGCCTGAAATCATCGATGGTATTAATCAGGAATTTAATAACGCGCATCAGCATCGTGAAAGGATATTGTTACGCAAAGGCGGTAAATATAAACATCCTGGACCTTTGGGCATCGTCGGTCGACGAATGCGTGTCATTGATTTTTATGTGCCCTGTCGTTCCGCATTGCAAGCGGTGCTGGCGCAACCGATTACCGATTTTTTAACATTATTGTACAACGAAGCGCCGTTGGCATTTCAGGCCCTGCTGTTCCAATATGGCTCACAACAATTCATGCACCAGGATCCGGCTTATGTCGTCACGGATAACCCCGGTGCACTGACCGCCAGTTGGATCGCGTTAGAAAATATCACCGTGGGTTCCGGCGAATTAACCTATTACAAAGGCAGTCATCGTGACACTGATGTCGGATTTGCCAGCGGCAAGAAAGTCTGGAACAGAAATACCGATGACATGACAATGAATAGGAATTATACGGACGATTTGGTTCAACACTGTGAGATCCGCCAGCTGGCAAAGGAAACTTTTTTGGCCAAAAAAGGCGAGATACTGATTTGGCACTCCGGATTGGTGCATGGCGGCAGTGCTATCACCAATAAAGACCTCACACGCCGCAGCCTTGTTACGCATTATTGCCCCACCTCGGGAAAACCGAATTATTTCAACGTTCCCGGACAAATTGTTAGCAAGCAACCTTTTGCTGGCGGTTTTTATTCTTCACGTCATTATGATATTCGACCGGAATCAAATAATCCCAATCCCGTTTATACCGGTGGCAAGGATATATCAATTGAACAACCGGATTTTTACGACGAATAGAACCTGTCAAGCCAGACTCTGTAAACGCTCAGGCGTTCCTACGTCCACCCACTGGCCATCATACATTTCACCGCTGACTTCCTGCTGTTGTATCGCCTGCATGAGCAGATCGCGCAGTGGAAATTTTTCCTTGTTCGGCTGATATCGCCTGAAGAGTTGCGGGTCAATCACCGCAATACCGCTGTAAGTAAAACCTTGGCTTGCTTCGGTCAATTGTTTTACTAAATTATCCTGCAACGCAAAATCTCCTTTGACATTGTGCTCTGGATTTTTTACCAACACCAAATGTGCCAACCGATTTTTTTTCAAAGCAAGGGTTAACAACGATAAATCCAGATCGCACCACACATCGGAATTCACCAACAGAAAAGGGTGTTCGTTGTCGCGACATAATAACGGCATGGCTTTGGCAATACCTCCGCCAGTTTCCAATGGCTGGTCTTCCCATGAGTAACGAATGTTTACGCCGTAACGAGAACCATCGCCGAGATAATCCTGAATCATTTGTCCAAAATGAGAAATATTAATGACTAAATCAACCACGTCGGCGCGTTTTAACTTTTCTATACTGTATTCAATCAGTGCCTTGCCTTTTATTTTTAGTAATGGCTTAGGGCAAGTATCAGTGAGCGGTCGCATACGCTCGCCTTTACCCGCGGCCAGAACCATTGCTTTGGAAATACGTGTGATCATGATTTTATTTCACGATACCTGTTTCCTGATACCAAGGACATTGCCTGGCTTTCGGCAACAGCTCGTGTTCAAACCATAATACAAAATCGGAGAACTCTGGATATTTTTTCGCTACCGAAAGTGTGTAATGAATCACCAGAGACAAATCATTCAGATACCCCGGTTTGTCATCACGCAAATACAAGCGCGCAAAAATTCCCAACACTTTGATGTGTCGTTGCAAACCCATCCAGTCAAACCAGCGCAAAAATTCCGCTTCGGAAACAGGAGGGATAATATTTTGTTTCAGGCATTGCTTTCGATAATCCAGAACCCATTGCATCACTTCTGCTTCAGGCCAGCTGATATAACAATCGCGATACAAGGATACAAGATCGTAAGTCACCGGCCCCACCACCGCATCCTGAAAATCAATCACACCAGGGCTATTATTTTTTACTTGCAGCAAATTGCGACAATGGAAATCCCTGTGTACTACGACTTGCGGCTGTGCCAACGCACTGCGGATCAATTGCTGGTTCATTTGTCGCAAGTGCTCCGAGATGGCAACTGTCATTTCAGATTGTAATAGTTGCTTTACAAACCATTCGGGAAATAAATCCATCTCTTGCTGTAATTTTTCTGCATCGTAAGCAGCCAGCCCTGAATCCGCACTCGGGATTGTTTGCATTTTCAACAAACAATGTTCCGCCTGGCTATACAGCGTCACATGCGTTGACTGACCTTGCTCTTTGCTCTGTTCAAGCAGCGGTTCATATAACACATCGCCCATGTCTTCGATTAATAAAAATCCACGACTATAATCAACCGCATAAACCTGTGGTGCATGGATGCCGCGTTGTCGAAACAATTGGGCAATATGGCAAAAGGCCTGGTTTTTTTCAGTTTCCGGAGGCGCGTCCACGGCTAACATGGGCGGCTCACTTCCTGTAATGCGAAAGTAGCAACGAAAGCCTGCATCCCCGGAAATAGCATCCAGCCGGAGGCCTGTTTTCGGGTGGCGTTTCGCAGCCGAAATCGCAGACGTCGCCCATTCCAGCAATTGCTGGCGACGTCTATTTTTTTCGGTGTCGGATTTTAATAACAGCTCGCTCATGGACGGGCATTCTAACGCATGGATACAGTACAATGGCCAGCCTTATGAACCCTGCTTGCCATTCTCCATCCGCCTTGTTACCTCGCATCCACAAGCGACGTGATCTTTGTCGTATTGGTTGGTGCGGGCTGATCCTGATGATCACCGGAACATTAAACACAGCCAGCTATGCAGATGATGCATCCGTCGAGATGCAGTCTCCTGCACCAACGCCTGTACAGCCCAGCAGTGCCTGGGACTGGTCTTTGCTTGACTGGAAAACACTGGATCAACTAACCCCGGCCCAAAAAGCAAAAGTCCCTGTTGCCTGTTGTGGTACTTTTTTAGAACCGGAAGACATGCAGCAAAAGACTGGAACCACTTCGACATCAAAACAGTCCAACGCTTCTCCATCGGACTCTTTATCAGATAATGAAGACATCTCTGTTACCGGTGCCAATTCTCAAATGACCAAACAAAGCACGATCGTGACGGGCGATGTGATGTTGATACAAGGTCAACGTAAAATCAGTGGTGACCATGCCGAGTTATTCAATGATCCCCAGGGTGCTCACCTGGAAGGCAATGTCCTGTTTCGTGAACCCGGCTTTCTGCTGCAAGGCAATGAGGCAGATATAAATCTTGAACAAAATACGCTGCACGTGGAAAAAGCGCGCTATGTGTTGCATGTACCGCAAGTGCACGGCGAAGCAACGACAATTCAACGAGATTCTGCGGGAGTGGTAACGCTCACTGATAGCACCTACTCTGCCTGCACACCAGGTGATGAGTTGTGGTTTCTGAAAAGCAGTTCCATGACGCTGGATCCTGCCAACGGCCAGGGCCGAGCCACCAATGTGCGTGTTGAAGTGTTCGACATCCCGATTTTCTATTTCCCCTATTTAATATTCCCCATTGGTGGACAACGTCATTCAGGATTCCTGGGGCCCTCTATATCCACGGGGCAAAACGGTGTGGATATTTCACTGCCCTACTATTTAAACCTTGCACCTAATTACGATGCGACGATTGTGCCGCGTTACATTTCTGATCGAGGCACGCAGTTAGGAGGTGAATTCCGTCACTTATCGTCCTCATTCAATTCCGCCGCATCGGCAACATGGATGTCCCATGATCAGCAGCTGGATGAGAACCGCTGGTTGCTGGGGTTAAAACAGACCGGAGGACAATACCAACCCTGGTCGACACTGGTTGATGTCACACGCGTCAGTGATAAAGATTATTTTAATGACCTGGATAACTCAGGATTATCTGTCAGCCGGGCTACCAACTTGCAACAACGCGGTTCCGCTGGTTATGTGACAGATCACTGGGATACCCATATTGAAGTGCTTGAATACCAGATATTACGTGACAGTGCACCCACCGATCCCTTTCGAAAGCTGCCCGAGCTCAGCACCACCGGTGACTATGCACTTGGCAACGGTTTTTCAACGCAGCTTTCGCAAAGTATTACTCGCTTCGAACACGGCGACCAAAATCAAATTGACGGTAACCGATTGCGTGGTGACTATCGACTGGATTGGCGCAGCGACTGGCAAGCCGGCTATGTTATACCGGCCGTGGAGATGCATTATCTGGAACAAACGTTAAACAATACCACAGGCATTACCGATCCACGTGTTACCATTCCCGCTGCTAATCTGGATATGGGGTTGATACTGGTTCGTGATGGCTCACAATACCAACAAACATTGGAGCCACGCTTGTATTACCAATACGCCGGATATAAAAATCAAAATGATTTTCAACTGTTTGATACTGACGAAATGAATTTTGGATATTCGCAACTGTTCAGAAATTTCCGTTTTTCAGGAAATGACCGAATTGCAGATGCAAATCAAACCTCTGTTGGCGTGACATCACGCTGGCTGGATAAAGCCAATGGTGAAGAATGGCTTCAGGTGGGCGTAGGGCAAATCTTTTACTACAAGAACCGCAATGTTACCGCTTATGATCCTGCAACTTTTGCTTTACTGCCACAGAATGTCCAGGATCAGTACACTAATTCCCAATCCCCGATTGCCAGTGAGCTGCAATGGTCTATTAATCCATTGTGGCGCCTCAGCACCGAATTAGACTGGAGCGAGCAAGATCACCAGAACAATGGCGGCAATATATTTTTGCATTATCAAAACCCGATCGGCGCATTAGTGTCCGTCGGCTTTCGTTATGTCCAATTGTTAAACTGGACAGGAACCGCCTACCAACAGGAAACGGATCGCCAGAGTGACTTATCCGCCTATTGGCCCATCACAGATCAATGGGCACTGGTAGGGCGAGCCAACTACGATTTCACAAACAGCCGCTATCTGGAAAGACTGGCCGGGTTTCAATACGAAGATTGCTGTTGGAAATTACGCGCCGTATTCAGGCAATGGGCTACCAACCCTGATGAAGTTTCCAGTGTGGCGCAGCAACCCGCGGAACGAGGCCTCTATTTTGAAATTGAATTCAAAAACCTGGCAGGCATAGGCACCAAAACTGACAGCATGTTAAAAGACAGTATTTATGGTTATGAAGCAAATGGTTACGACAAAAATGAACATCCTCAACAAACGCACTAAAAATAAAAACTCCCTGCCATTATTTTGGTTACTGGTTTTTTTATTTACTTCGCCAGCCACTTTTGCAGATTCTGTTGCAATAGATCGCGTCGTGGCCATTGTCAATGACGGCGTTGTTTTTGACAGCCAGGTGGAAGAGCGACTCAAATCAGTGTATCAACAGTTTAAATCCCGCAATGAGGTACCGCCCGATGACGTTTTGCGACAACAGGTGCTGGAACGCTTAATCGTGGAAAATCTACAGCTGCAACTCGCCGAACGAGCTGGCGTTACCATTAGCAATGAAGAATTACAGAATACGTTGGCCAGCATTGCCCATCAAAACAATACGGATGTGGCAGGCCTTCGGGAAAAAATTGAAGCGGGCGGAATTACTTTCAAATATTTTACCAAAAGTATAGAGCAGGAAATGATAATCCAGCGCTTACAACAAGCCGCTGTGTCCAAACGCATCGACATCAGCGATCAGGATGTACTGAATTTTCTTAACTCTGAAGAGGGAAAACAGAAGTCTGCTGCCACTTACCATCTCGCGCACATACTTCTCCCTCTTGGCGATGGAGCCAGTGACATCGACAAGGCGCGCCTTGAAGCAACTGCAAAACAAATCGTTGCGGAAGGTCGAGATCCAACTACCCGAAATAAATTTTCAGATTTGGCAATAACTTATTCAAAGGCACAAGATGCCGATAAAGGCGGCGATCTGGGGTGGAGAAAGAAAACCGAGTTGCCATCACTCTATGCAGACAAGGTAGACGCTATGAATGTCGACGACGTTTCGGATCCGTTTTTCGCCAGCGGCGGCTATCACATACTCAAGTTGTTGGGCAAACGCGGAGCGGGCCCGCAGTGGATTAACCAGACGAGGGCGCGTCATATTTTGATCAAGCCTTCCATCATTCGCTCTGAAGAGGAAACCACACAATTGCTGGAAAGCTTACGCCAACAGTTGCTGAATGGTGCTGACTTTAGCGAGCTCGCAAAAAAATATTCAGAAGACTATGGCTCTGCACTTAAAGGCGGCGATTTGGGCTGGACTTCTCCGGGGCAGTTAGGAGCTGAACTTCAAACCGCTATGGATGCCACCGAGATTAATGCGATTAGTAAACCTTTTAAAACCCAGTACGGCTGGCATATTGTCCAGGTAGAGGAACGCCGCACGCAAAATATGAGTGACGATATGTTAAAACAGGCGGCGCGTAATTTTTTAATGCAACGTCGATTTGAAGAAGAATTGCCACGGTGGTTAAAAGAAATTCGTGATGAAGCGTATGTCGACATCAAGACACAGGATGACACGGCCACAAAAAACCCTGCTTCACCAGAAACTACTGACACCCAATCAAAAGACGTCACTCCTTCCACGACACCATAGACTATGATTGCCCGTCTAGCGATTACTCCAGGGGAACCGGCAGGAATAGGCCCTGACATCGTTGTTCAATTGGCGCAAAAAAAACAACCGACAGATTTGGTGGTGTTTGCAGATGCAGATTTGTTGTTAGCGCGCGCCAAATCATTGAACCTGCCGCTCTCACTCATTTCCTACGATCCAGAACAGGCGCCGTCTCTGCTCCCCATCAATACATTGCGTATCAGTTCCACTCCACTGAAAACAAATGTCATTGCGGGAAAGCCTGACAAACGCAACGCGGCTTATGTCCTGGAAACACTGGATCATGCCACCAATGCCTGTGTAGAAAATCACTGTGATGGTTTGGTCACAGGACCTGTACACAAGGGACTGATCAACCAAGCGGGTTTCCACTTCAGCGGCCATACCGAATATTTAGCCAAACACACCAACAGTGAACAGGTAGTGATGCTACTGGCAACTGAAGGTTTGCGAGTAGCGCTGGTCACAACACATATCCCGCTCAAGGATGTCTCTGCCGCCATTACGCCGACATTGCTTGAAAAAACCATACGAGTATTACATTGCGATCTGCAAAAATATTTTTGTAATAAAGCGCCGGTTATTTTCGTTTGCGGAATTAACCCGCATGCGGGAGATCAGGGCGCTCTCGGCACAGAAGAGATCGATACCATTATTCCGGTGTTGGAAAAATTGCGCGCACAAAAGATTAATGTGATCGGCCCTCTCTCGGCGGACACAATTTTTTCTCCTGACAATATGGCAAAAGCCGATGCGTTCCTCGCCATGTATCACGACCAGGGCTTACCCATTCTGAAATACAAAGGCTTTAGTAATGCCATCAACGTAACACTGGGGTTGAATATTATTCGCACGTCGGTTGATCATGGCACTGCCTTTGAACTGGCCGGAACCGGAAAAGCCGACAATCATAGTTTGCAATTGGCAGTTGATACGGCCGCCCGAATGATTGAACTTAAGAAATTAAATTCAACAAACACTCAATGACCAATCCTAACCAAAACACGCATCAAGCCAGGAAACGATTTGGACAAAATTTCCTGCACGACAAGAACATTATTGATCGCATTGTCAAAAGCATACAGCCCCATGAAAAAATTCCCATCATAGAAGTGGGTCCCGGGCTTGGCGCATTGACAGAGCCATTGCTCGCCACCGGGGCGCCTGTAACAGCCATTGAAATCGATAGAGACCTCTCCTTGCAACTGCGAGAAAAATTCCCCCGCCTCACTCTGATTGAAGCCGATGTTCTGGAAATAAATATTTCAGATATGGTAAAAAACCTTGGGGCTACTACAGCAAAGATAGTTGGCAACCTGCCTTACAATATCTCAACGCCATTGATTTTCCACCTGCTGGAATCGAAGGGCAGTATTGATTCCATGTATTTTATGTTGCAACGAGAAGTGGTAGAGCGCATGGCGGCACCTCACGGCAGCAAGGAATACGGGAAACTCAGCATCATGGTTCAATACCACTGCGACGTTTCCCCTTTGTTCCATATTTCACCGCAAAGTTTTCATCCAGTGCCAAAAGTAGAATCCACTTTTGTGTTGCTGAAGCCTCGACCCTTTCACATGACTGTCCTGGACTTTCTCCATTTTGAGAAACTGGTAAGCAACGCTTTCCAGCAACGCAGAAAAACATTAAGAAATGCTATTAAAACTTTACTGCCATCAAGTGAAATACCAGAATCTATATTACAAAAGTTGTCGCTACGCGCGGAAGAAATAAGTGTCACTGATTATGTCATCATGAGCAACGAACTGGTTAAAGCATCATGAGCACTTATATTGTCGGTGATATCCAGGGTTGTTTTGCGCCGCTAAAAAAATTACTGGATTGCGTGCAATTTGATCCAGCACGGGATCAACTCTGGTCTGTGGGTGATGTGGTAAATCGTGGGCCTGATTCTTTATCTGTATTGCGATATTTGAAAAACCTGGGCGACAGTTTTCAAATGGTATTGGGCAATCACGATCTGCATTTGCTGGCGGTTGCCAATCAAAAAAAATCGCCTAAAAAAAGCGATACGCTCGGTGAAATTCTCAAGGCGCCTGATCGCGACGAACTTCTCCACTGGCTACGCCACCAGCCGCTGATATATAAACAGAAAGAAGCCGTGTTGGTTCATGCAGGCATTCCGCATATCTGGACACTGAGTAAAGCACTGGATCTTGCATCGGAGGTGGAACAGATTCTAAAGAGCGATGATTACTGTGATTTTCTATCGGCTATGTATGGTAACGAGCCGAACTGCTGGAATGATGCATTGTGTGGAATGGAACGCCTGCGTGTCATTACCAATTACTTAACCCGTATGCGCATTTGCAAAGCAGACGGTACATTGAACCTCGATTTCAAGTCATCTCCCGATAATATCCCTGTTGATTTCAAACCCTGGTTTTCTTTTTATCCCGCACAACTTACAAAGCAGGCTGACATTTTTTTTGGCCATTGGGCAGCACTGGAAAGCAAATCCTACGCAACCTGTTTTCACGCACTGGATAGTGGCTGCGTCTGGGGCGGGAAACTGACTTTGTTTAAACTGGATGATAAAAAAATATTTAACTGCAACTGCAAATAGCTACTGGAGTTCGTTTAAACACCAGGGATTGGCAGGCGTTATATCCCTGGCCCAGATACACGCTAAATGCATCTGGTTCATTTTTCTAGCCAAATAAATTGTGTAAAACGGGTTGGCGCTATAAAGACGTCGCACCGACTCTTTTACTATTAACAGCGAATCAACACTCAACTCTTGCGGATTCGCCAACCCAATTTTGATAATTGTCTCTGCCGAATCAAATTCCCAACCACTGTATTCGAAGACTCGCTGCATTGCCATGTCAAACTCGGGATCATACTGTTTTAGTAATGCCTTGCTCAACGCAAGCTTTCCCCACAAGGAGCCATTAGCAGGATCATTTTTAATAGATGATCGGAAAGCTAGCACCGCCTGATTCAATTGGTCCTCATCAATTTTCGGCGACAGCATACTGATACGCATAAGTAATTCGCCTTCCAATTCCCTGGTTTGACTATAAGGGAGATAGTGGTTGAAATTAATTTTCTGAAGTTGCTCCAACGTTGTTTTTAATTCATCAACTGTCGTCACATCAGTTATTGCTTGCGCACGACTGTACGATAATTCATTCGACAAGGAAAATGCTGCGGCAATCAACGCACAACAGCACAATACAAAGCTTGCTAATGTTATTGCTCTGTTAAGCATAGGAAATTAATAAGAGAAAATCAGGATTTATCCTTCTTATCAGCCGAGGAATAACTGTATCCATAGCTATCATAGTAGCCTCCGTAGTAATGACCGTAGCCATAACCATCTTTTGAGTTTTTCTCAACATCCACTTGGTTAAGTACTATACCAGTAATTGGCGCCTTCATCTCACGCATGCGTGAAATGCCGGCCTTAACCGCCTTAATATTGGTGGAATCTGCTTTAACAACATAGATTACCGAACTTGCGTAGGTGGCAAGAATAAATGCATCACTAACAACCTGGCACGGTGCAGTATCAATAATGATACGGTCATAATGTTTTTCCAATCCTGCTAGCACAGCGGCAAATCGTTTGGATGATAAAAGCTCCAGTGGATTAGGAGGCACCATGCCGGCAGGAATCACATCGATGCTGGCACTTTCAACACGATGAATACAAGCTTTGGGTTCTGCACTCTGCGCAACAAGATTGGACAACCCAGGACTTGACAGCGGAATACCAAAGTTTTTTGCAATGGAAGGTCTGCGCATATCCGCATCAATTAATAATGTTTTACCCAATTGCCCAAAAGATGCTGCCAGATTTGAAGAAAGTGTGGTCTTGCCTTCCGAAGGTATAGACGAGGTAATAACCAAAATTTTATGCGGATTGTCCAGTGCAGATAATACAACACCGGTTCTAATGGTACGGATCGATTCCGAGAAACCACTTGATCCCTGGTTGAGAAACTCGATACTTAAATTATCTGAAACTTTTTGTCTATTCCTGAGCAGCGGTAACACGCCCAATAACTGAGTGTGCAATTTCCATGTCACATCGTCCCTGCTTTTAACCGTACTATCGAGCATCTCTTTGAAGTACACAAGCACAAGACCAACAAACAAGCTCACACTAATTGCCACTGCACTGAGCAGTGCACGCTTTGGCTGCACAGGAGCGATAGGGGGAACTGCAAAATCAACAACACGTGCATTGGCTGATTGCATATCAGCCGATTCTGTTGTTTCCTTGATGCGATTAAAGAATGTATCGTAAAGCTGTTGGTTTGCCGTTACCTCACGAGTGAGTTCGTCCAAACGATATTCCTTACGATTGATATCCTGCGCTTTATCCTTCAGCATTTTCATTTGTTCATCCAACGCGTCTTCCGTTGCTTTTGCTACTTCATATTCCTTATTAATGCCTTCCACCACCTTCAAAATTTGATCCGCTGTGTTCTGTCTTGCCACGTCCAGATCCGACTTGGCCGCGATAATCTTAGGGTGTTTGTCCCCATAACGCTTGGATAACTCGGTTAGCTTTTGTTCAGCAGAAGCTTCTTGCTGTTTAAAGAGCTGAACCAGGTTATGTCTCAAAACTGCAGGGACAGTAGACAAAGTAGCTATACTATGATCTGGCAAATTGCTTACCTGTGATGCAATATTTTCTGCTTGTGTCCTTTCCTGTCGCGCCTGGGCTAATTTCTTTGCTGCTTCTGCCAGCTCATTGCCTATCAGAGTTTTTACACCTTCAATATCAACCAGGCCCTCAGTCTCTTTATAGCTCTGGAGTTTTTGTTCCGAGTCAACCAGATTTTGCTTCAATCCAACAATTCTTTCCGTCAACCATCCTGTGGCTTGTTTCGTCATTTGAAGACGTCCTTCCAAATTGTTTTCTATATAAACGCGAGCCAACTCATTCGCCATCAATGCCGCCAATTTAGGATCACTCGACAGAAATCCGATTTTAACCAATTGTGTAGATCGAACCGGGGTAATAACAACACTACCCAAAAAATCAACAATCATATTGTCCAGTGTCGGCTCACGACGACTCTTAAAAACGTATGCAATCCACTTTTCCGGAACGTCTTCCCCTTTCTTCTGATAATAATTGGTGTACAACTCCAAATTACTTTGAATAATTTTTTCCGCCAATTCCCTTGATTTCAAAATTTCATACTGCGTGTTGTTATACTCACTCCTTCCCGCCCCCAGCTTATAAACTTCTTCGATAGAAACAATTTTTGCTTCGTTTGCCTCTATCAACAAGGTGGCAGTGCCCTGATAAATGGGTGTCAGAGAAAAAATGATCAGGATTGCAATCGATGAAGTAACAAAGGCAAACCCCAATAATCCAAAAATATTTATGTAAATGATGTGCCAGTAGCCCTTAAGATCTATTGTATCTTTGGTGAGCAAATCTGATTCATCTATGTAGGGCCGACCGGGTTGGTTCATAATCAGAAAAAGCTCTGCTCCACAGTAATAATGTCTCCGGGGTAAATGAAATCGTCCAACGTAATAGTAAACTTATTACGCTTGCCGTCTTTCTCCCTGATAACTGATATTTTTGTTTGGGACGCCCTTTCAGTGAATCCTCCCGCCAGGGATATAGCCTTCCTTAAGGTTAACTCTGGCTGATAAGCATATTGACCACTTATTTTTACTTCTCCCTGAATATAAAAAGGCCTGTATTCGCGAACCGTCAAACTAACCTTTGGATCAACCAGATAAGCGCCTTTAAGTCCTGAACTGATCATCTGTTCGACTTCTTTGAGAGTGAGCCCGATTACCTTCAGGTCTCCCAAGAAAGGGTACGAAATAATGCCAGTCTGTGGAACTGTGGTTACAACACCAAGATCCGGTTCATCATAGACAGTAATTTCAACTTTGTCTCCAACACCGAGTCGATAGTCCATTGAAGCCTGCACTTGATTATCTTGCTGTGAATACGAAATGCTCGGCAGGACTCCTAAAAACATGATGGCGAATAACCCTAACCACGGTGCGCTGAGGCTGTTGCTGACTATCGCTAAACACCGACTTAAAACCATTCGCCCTACACCTTATTCAAACCAGCGCCCACAATACCTCTGCTTAGTAGCATGCGCGTTAATTATAGTACTGATATACCCCAATAAAGTCCTTGCGTTATTGCCACGCACATATAGAGCATAATTCAAATAATGGAATTTGCACTTCCTGTTTTTAAGACCCCGGGAAGCTATTGAAATTTCGCTTGCGCCCCTATTTGGTAAACATTCCTGTAGTAATCCATACCAATCGCGGCCTTGTTCCTTTCTGAATATTTGTATGACGCGTCCAGAATTACCGAATCGGTTATTCTATAGTCCGCCAGGAACCCGAAGGTCCTGATATCGTCTTTTGCACCTGTCAGATTGGGGTAAGCCACCTTCTCGTATTGTACAAAAAGCTCAGTGCCGACAAGCGCGCTCCACCCGTGTCTCCAATTAGCTCCGGTGATCTGATCATCAACATATGTTGAGCCACTGGCACTTTCCGACAATCTACGAGTGGCATTAAACCTAAACACCGAATAACTTTTGGGTCGCCAAACGACATCCCCTTCCCACGCAGTAGAATGAAAGTTCTCGTACAGTGAGTCATATGGGATTCTTTCCTGGTAACCAAATTTGATAGACCCTTCTGTCTTGGCAGTGGCCTTCCACTCAGCTCCAACAAAATACTTATGCTCCAGACTGTCACGACTGGATCCAAAAGTTGGGCCTGCCGTGCTTACCAGTTGGTCATAATTAATTTGTTGTGTATTTGCCTCAATCAACAGTGAAGTGCGAGGCGAAACAAGGAGATATCCTGTAGCCTGTATGGCACGAGAACTATAATCCATCTGGTTGGTGATTTGCGTATGGTTCTGGTAATCAAGATCGCCAAAATTTATGCCCACCACCGCCCGGCCACGGGCACCTTCAGCCCCATACTCGTACTCTAAACCAGCGCCGTCTGTCACCTTGACATCCGGCTCACCAATATCCTGTGCCAACACAAATGCAGAGTTATTATCAAATGATTTAGTTGTTGTGTCGGTGCGACCCGAACCACGATCATCGTGGCCATAAACATGACTCAAATCGATTTTCAATCTATTGCGCAAATCAAAATCTACTTCATCTGTTGCATGAAGATGGTAGTCCGTGTAGTCATCTTGCGATGACGCAGTATACACTCCGGTTTCCGCACCTGCTTCTACCATATAGCTGGTAGCGCCGTCATCAATATTCAATTTGACAGATGGAATAACCTTTGTAATCCATGAATCAACGCCACCATTATCCATAGTGTAAATATTGTCGTCATACATTGTCACAACGCCAACTGACGGTACCAGCTCTGCCATAACCCCTATTGATTGAGTCAGCAGGATAAACCCCGCGATTTGAAGAATACTTGATCTATTCATTTACCCCCCACTTGTTCTTGATAGTCATCTGCATACTTGACAGGTGCATTACATGACGTGGCATTTTATACGTAATCATCTCTACTAAGATACCCCCCATGTGGGCATAAAGGGGCTTCTATACCGTAATTATTGGATCGTTAGCAGTTTCTGAATACCAGCTCGCCAATCAGATAACGCTACATCCGGGAACTGGGCACTGAATTTTCTGCAACCAAGTACCGAATTGGCCGGGCGCCGGGCAGCGGTGGGGTACTCCAGCGTCGTCAGGGCCTTCAAAACAGGCGTGTCTTTGAGTACTTTACGCGCCTTGGCAGTTGCGAAAATAAAGGCAGCAAATTCATACCAACTACAAGGATCTTTGCCCGCATAGTGATAGAGACCCCAGGGCAAGGTCCCTGTTTTTTCATATCTGGATATGATGGCCAAAGCTGAGCTGGCGATATCATCAGCAAAAGTAGGACAGCCCCTCTGGTCAGCAACAACCCCCAATTCAGGGCGCTCCTTTGCAAGTCGCAACATGGTCTTGGGGAAGTTGTTTCCCTCCAGGCCAAAAACCCAGCTGGTTCTGAAAATAAGTGCCTTATCCTGATGCTGCTGGACCAATCGCTCTCCCTGAAGCTTCGTGCGCCCATAAACTCCCAGGGGAGCTACCGGATCAGTCTCTTCGTATGGCCCTGTTTTTGCGCCATCAAAGACATAGTCAGTCGAGATATGAATAAGTGGAATTTTCCGGGCCGCTGTGGCCTCCGCCAGATAACCTGCTGCCCATGCATTCACTCTTTCCGCCTTATCGGGGTCGGACTCTGCCTTGTCTACGGCTGTATAAGCGGCGGCATTAATCAGGAAATCAGGCTGGAGACGTTCAATAGTCGCTTTGATTGCAAACGGGCTGGTAACATCGAGCACAGAGGAGTCGAGACCAATCACATCCATTGGCCCCCTGGCACCCAAACGACAAAGCGCGGATCCAACCTGCCCCTTGGCGCCCGTGACCAGTACCTTCACAAACCGTTATCCCCGACCGTTTTCAAAAACGGTAGTAATTTATCTTTTTCGGACAGGGACGGATTCTTAATCGGCCATGCAATGGCGAGATCCGGGTCATCCCAACGTACACCGGCTTCATCCCTCGGATCGTAATACTCCGTGCAACGATAAAGAAAATCCGCCACATCGGATAACACACAAAAACCGTGCACGTAACCAGGCGGCACATAAAACTGTTTGAGATTCTCGTCGTTTAATTCAACACCAACCCATTTTCCAAAAGTAGGTGATTTTGGATTTATATCCGCCGCCACATCAAAAACGGCTCCGCGCGCAATTCGAACCAATTTTCCCTGGGGGTTGTTTTTTTGCAAATGCAAACCACGCAACACATTCCTTCCTGAACGCGAATGATTATCCTGAACAAATGTTTCTTTGATACCCAGATCGCGATACTGATCCTGGCGCCAGGTTTCCAAAAAGAAACCGCGGCTGTCACCATAGATAACTGGCTCAATGATCAGAGCACCCGGCAAAACGGTTTCAATAATTTTTATATTCAATTGTTTTTTCCGCTCATAATCCAAAACGCAACAAATCCATTAAATATTCACCGTATCCACTTTTCAACAACGGTTTTGCCAAGCGCTCCAACTGCTCACTATTTATCCAGCCACGGCGCCATGCTACTTCTTCCGGACATGCCATTTTCAATCCTTGTCGATGCTCGATGGTTTGCACAAATTGACTAGCGGCTAACAGAGAATCGTGTGTGCCTGTATCAAGCCACGCAGTACCCCGCCCCATCATTTCAACCTGCAAGGAACCTTCGCGCAAGTAATGATTATTCACATCCGTAATCTCCAACTCGCCACGCGCAGAAGGTTTAATGGACTTTGCTACATCTACTACCGAATTGTCATAAAAATATAAACCGGTAACCGCATAACGTGATTTGGGCTGTTTGGGTTTTTCTTCAAGGCTTATTGCTTTACCATTTTTGTCAAACTCAACCACACCAAAACGTTCCGGATCTTTAACAGGATAAGCAAAGACCGTGGCGCCCTTTTCTCTTTCAGCGGCACGCTCCAGTGACTCAGAAAATTTTTCGCCAAAAAATAAATTATCCCCGAGCACTAGACTGCAAGAATTATTGTTAATAAATCTTTCACCAATAATAAAGGCTTGTGCCAAACCTTCGGGTTTCGGCTGTATGGCATAAGTCAAAGAAATTCCCCAGCGCTTCCCATCTCCCAACAATTGCTCAAAGCGTGGCGTATCTTCCGGCGTTGAAATAATTAAAATATCACGAATGCCTGACAGCATTAATGTTGTCAGCGGGTAATACACCATGGGCTTGTCATAAATAGGTAACAGTTGCTTTGAAATAGGCAAGGTTACCGGATGCAATCGGGTGCCCGAACCACCTGCCAATACAATACCTTTCATATTTTCGTACCCAATCGTTCTAATTTATAACTGCCATCCAAAACCGCTTTACACCACGGCTGGTTGTCCAAATACCATTGCACTGTTTTACGAATGCCGGTTTCAAATGTCTCTATTGGCTTCCACCCCAACTCTCGCTGAATTTTGGAAGCGTCAATAGCGTATCGTTTATCATGCCCGGGCCGATCTGCCACGTATGCAATCAGATCCCGATATTGTTTTATACCTGTCGGCTTTTTCGGCGCCAACTCTTCCAGAATGTCGCAAATCGTTAATACCACATCGATATTTTTTCTCTCATTGTGGCCGCCGACATTATAGGACTCTCCCACTTTGCCTTGCGTTGCCACCAGACACAATGCACGCGCATGATCCTCCACATACAACCAATCACGAACCTGGTCTCCCTTGCCATACACAGGCAGTGATTTTCCAGCCAATGCATTCAGGATCATGAGTGGGATTAACTTCTCAGGAAAATGAAAAGGACCATAATTATTGGAACAATTGGTTAATAATGTGGGCAGCCCATAGGTTTCTCTCCACGCACGAACCAGATGATCAGAAGAAGCTTTACTGGCTGAATAAGGCGAGTTGGGAGCATAGGATGTTTCTTCCGTGAACAATCCGGTTGAGCCCAAAGTTCCATACACTTCATCCGTTGAAATGTGATGGAAGCGAAAAGCAGATTTTTTATCGACAGACAATGTTTTCCAGTAAGACAAGGCAGATTCCAGCAGCGTGTAAGTTCCGACGATATTGGTCTGGATAAATTCACCCGGACCATCGATCGATCGATCCACATGAGACTCGGCTGCCAGATGCATAATGACATCCGGTTGAAACGCGTTGATTGTTTGATCAACCCGCTCGCGATCACAAATATCAGCTCGCACAAACTGATATCGCGGATTTGCAGCGATGGATACGAGCGATTGTAAATTACCGGCATAAGTTAATTTGTCGAGATTCAATACTCGAGCATTCGTATGTGCAACTAAATGTCGCACCACTGCTGAACCAATAAATCCGGCACCGCCGGTAACGAGGATATTCATATTCGCCGTTTTGTTAAAATGTCGGTTTGTTAATAATTCCTGTCTGTTAACTACATATAGAACTAATGTGAATTTCCAATTATCCTAACCTGGCAATTTTAGGCTACACTGGCATCTATACGCTCAGGAGCGGTCAGATTGGCACAACAGCTTCCTCAACTCAAGCGCATATTTGATTTTGCCGTGGTTGTCATCGCGGCTCCAATATGGATCCCCGCTATGGCCGTTACCGCAGTGACGATACTGTTAACGAGCGGCTGGCCAGTTCTTTATCTGTCGCAACGCTATGTGCTAAAAGGATGTCGATACAGAACTATAGTAAAGTTCAGGGCCATGGTCAAAGATGCCGAGAAAATTGCAAACCGCGACACGGTGCAGGCGGAAACAAACAAGCTACTGAATATCGTCATTAACAGCAAACTCTACACGCCTCTGGGCCAGACACTTGAAAAAATTCATTTTACCGAGTTGCCACAGCTTCTTCAGGTTTTGGCGGGGACACTCACTCTAGTCGGCAATAGGCCCATGCCCGAAAATATGTTAAAGATAGGAAAGTCGGTGTACCCCTATATCGATGAACGATTTTCAATTCCTTGCGGCATCACCGGGCCGGCTCAACTCAGTGGCAGGGATAAATTGACCGATACAGAGCGGTTGAAACTTGAAATAACCTACGTCTACTGGTGCCAGGAGGCCTACTCTCCTCTCACAGATTTGTCTTTTCTTTTAATTACCGTGCTACTGCCCCTGGGTTTGTATCGGCATCCAACCATGTCTCAAATCGAGGACATCCTGTTTAAGCGCACCAACCAAAATAAAATTACGCTTATCAGAAAACGTGTTGCGAACCTGATGCAGACTCCCGCATCAGGGCATGAGTGATTCAACCAGTTTTTCGTATGCACCATGAATTTTGTCGTATGTGAATTCCTCAAGATACCGCTTACGCATAGCAGCACGCAGCACCGCAATGTACTCATCATCACGTATCATTCTTGATAACATCTCATCGCAATTATTTTCTGTTTTGAAATAACAGGCTTTATTATCCGTTACCCATCGATTAAAAATATTGTCATGTGCCATGACAGCCGATCCAGCACCCAGGGCTTCAACTAATGATGGGTTGGTGCCTCCGACTGTATGCCCATGAATATAAAAGCGCGCGTAGAAACGCAGCGCCTGTACGGAAGCTTTATCGTAAATGGCGCCCAAAAAAATTACTTCTTCTGAAGCGGCAGACAAGACTCTGTCTTGGTAAGATTTTTGTGCAGAATAATTTCCTAAAATAACCAACTTGATGTTTCGAGTGCACCGCGAAAAAGCTTTTACCACTTCCAGAATACTGTTTTCGGGTTCCGGCCTTGCAATTAAAATGCAGTAGCGCTCTTTCTCCAGGTTAAATTTTGATAGTAATGATTCATCTGCTGCTTCAATGCGCGGTGCCGCATAGGGAATGACAGATATTTTGTCAGAAAAGGTACGGCTCAACAGATGCTGCTTGATGCCGGGGTGATCAGCAACTAACTTATTGCCAATCCAGCACGCCATCGTTTCATTAATATAAAACCAGATTTTAAAAAGTAAGCTCCACTTGCCACGCTTCCATTCAATGCCATCCATATTGATAATATTAGGCACGCCACAAAAACGATACAGCACATTCAGCGCGGCGGTATTGTAACCCAGCGTCAACACTACCTCTTTTGATTCAAGTGAGTGAATAATGCCTTTAAAATCAAAAATAGCGGTTGCCAACGGACTGTCGCCTTTCACGGGAACATTTACACGCGTAATTCCTTTCCATGAATCGGTAGTGATTTTTCCGTGACCGTCTATTTGGCAATAGACTTGAACCGTCCATCCCTTGTTTGATAGATAGAGCGCAAAATCTTCTGCAAATGTTTCAAAGCCACCGTGTGATGCAGGCACACCGCGTGTACCCATAATGCGCAATATTTTTTTTATAGGCTTTGTCATAAATTTACTAATATCACTCCAAAGAGCCTCTGGGTAACATGTCGGATATTAATCGAATTTTTTAAATAAAAAATCAGATAAAATTTTATGCGTGAAACCCTTTGCTTTTATTTCAAAGTATTTGTATATCATGACGCTAATGCCAATGCTTGCAAATATAATAAACAACGATGAGGAACAATCCCATATCACGCCATGAAATCCAATAATTTTATTTCCAATCCCTGTAACATATCTGATCACCAGTTGATGAATGAGATATAGAGAAAAGCTGGCCTCACCTAGCGCCACCAGAGTTCTATTACTCAATATTTTCGCCAAAGCACCTCCCGAAAAAGAGAAGGAAAAAACAATAAATGCCATCGGAAGTACGTAATAAATGTCATACCTCCAATATTGGTCAATAAAGTTTTTCACCGACACGAAGAATATTAATAAGATGATTGATAAGCACTGCATCATATTGACGTTGAAACGACAACGATTCATATCGATATAAAAAAACACCCTATACAGAATTATCCCCACCAAAAAATCAGCCAGCCGGGATGGAGGAAATATATAAGTATAAAAATATTTATCCTCCAGAGAAAGAGCAGAATACGGAACATAAAGATGGAAAATCAGTGTAAAAAAACACAAGACTGCCAGAATATATTTTTTACAAAAGATAAACAGGGGGAAAAGTAAATAAAAAAACATTTCATTCGATAAACTCCATGAAGGAGAGTTCCCCGAGAGATATACGGTCGCATCTGAAAAAAATGATTGCGCAAGAATCAAATTAGGAAACAACGGCATAAAATTAAAATCGTTTCTTGCAAACATTCCCGCGATCACCAGGGGTATCGAGATGAGAAAAGTAAATATATGCAATGGATATATTCTGGAAATTCTGGCAATTAAAAATTGTTTATAATTTACAGCGCCAGATTTAATTTTTTCCGCGTAGGTGTAGGACAAAATAAATCCGGACAAAATAAAGAAGAAAGTAACCCCAATATACCCTTCACAAAATATAGCGTTATAGAGGTGGCTTAAAAGGCCAGACTGACTATTACTCAAAAAGGCCAAATGGCTAAACACAACCATCAAAGCTGCAAAAAAACGTAATGAAGTCAAGGATTCAATTTTCAAATTAATATGCCCTATACCCAGAGTGTCGTGATTGCACCATTTCAGAATGACCACTTGATTTTAGAAATGGGTCTCTCAATCAATGTATATGTCACATGAGAAACAGTTATAGTTAATGCAAGTACTATCCAGCCTTGCATTGGCAAACCCGGTACAGCCTTCTGTACTAATTTAAGCACCACAACATGCAAAAGATATACACTAAAACTTATATGTCCTAAATAACGAAGGATCGATAATTCAAAAGGCTTGCGCAATAAGCCTGATCCAGCTACACAGGAAAAAACTAGCATAGCCCACAAAGTTCCAAAGAGGGTAAATTGTCTATGATAGTAATCAAACGGAACTTCCTTTCCCATTATATAGGTAGAGACAGATGGAATTGTAAAAACCAAAAGTAGTATCGCCAATATTCCAAGCACATCAACCATATGAACAAGATTTTTGTTTTCTGATAATTTTCTTTTCTGCCATTCATGAAAAAAAACTGCCAATAACGCGCCTATGAAAAATATGGGGAAGTAGGGCCCTAATCTCGTGTCATTATTCATTGAATCTGACGGCGGCCAAAGTAGTTGCGACACTATTATGAGAATAGTTGTCAGTATTAGTGACAGATGCCACTTATTTTTCAGAATAACAGCATGAATAATTGCCAGCACGGGAAGAATTAAATAGTAATGAAACTCAACCACAACACTCCAGGTAACTCCCCAGCCTTGCATTAGCAATAAATGCTCACAAAAATCAGTAGGCGACATTGCAAATGGCACTCCCATCGGCCTGTCTGATTTAAATATGCTTGTCGACATCGCGGTTGTAACAAGGCCAAGCAATAGATAAAGAAAGTAAAGTGGATAAATCCTTGTGAAACGTCGAATAAAGTAATTCATAAAGAAATTTTTATTAAAAGCGCCTGTATTCGCGTGAACAAAAGGGCGCGTTAACAAAAATGAACTCAAAATAAAGAACAAAAATACGCCACTTTTTCCTGTGCCAGAAAAGTCTGCAAAAGCAAAGAGGGGAACCCCTTCATTGCTTATGTGGCTGAGAAAAACAATCAACACTGCCAGCCCTCTCAAACCATCCAGCACATCAAGTTGAAACTTATTGTCGCTTAGGGCTTTGTGCATCAATAGTCCTCAGTTTTACATCTTGTTTCAAGCCGTTGTTGATATCTTGCAAAATCCTTGTGAAAGTTAATTCTGCAAATTACTTTTTGCAGAATTGTCTATCGCATAAAATCGGGAACGAATAAATGCCGCCAAGAAAAAAAACACAGGAATGAAACTGCGCTTATTAAAAAAGCCTCCGTTCGCGGTTGTTAATAGCAAGATCGCCACACTGAATGAAATAATAAAGGCTCCTATTAACTTTTGTTCATACTTATCATCAGCAAAAGCATTCAAACCCAACACAAGATATCTTATACACTGCACCAAATAAATGAATACTCCGGCAATTCCAAATTTTACCAGTGTATATGCATAACCGTTATGCAAAATTGAAATCCTGTCGACCAAATCATCCTCCGTATTAAGAAGAACATCCAGTTGAATAGAAGCCCCCAAACCCTGTCCAAAAAATAGCTGGAAAAAACTTCCCTCTTTATATTGCTGAAAGGCCATATACGTTTCGTAGCCACGCCAATAGACGGCTATATCCTGATTTAAAAAATAATAATGGGGAATTAGCTCTTGCACTGAGTTTAAAACTTTACAATAAAACACTCCGCTGCATGTCTCCATATCCGATGGGGGGAAAAAAACAAAGAATAACAATAATATTAGCAATAGCAGCGAACCCAAAGCAAAAATGGACTTTATATTTTTTACTTTCAGCAGAGAAAATACTCCCGTTAGAATGATAAATGACAACCACCACGATCGCGATGCAGCCAGTACAAGTGATGTAATGCAAATAAATGTAATTAATACTCGGATCTCAATATTCCATGTAACAAAGCGATAGACCTCTGAGTAAAGCAAAATAGCAATCGCCATAACAACTAATACTGACCCTTTTTGTACGGGCCAACTGCCTTCAAATCCCATATCAGATAAACTCTCCCATTCAGAGCGATATTCAAATGCTTGGTAAAGATGAAGCAGTGAAAATATAACAGCCGCTATCAATATTGCTTTAAAAATTACTGAGATATCCCCCTGAATTTTTTCAGAAAACACACCTCCCGCTAGTAACACAAGTATTGGATTGACCACATACCACACGTCTCTAAATATATCTCCCATATCCCACTGCCAGGCACCTGTTAAACCAACAGGCAACAACAAGAAAAATGGCATAAACAAAAACATCATCCTTTTATTTAACAATGTGCTTGTGCTTTTCAACGAAAAAATTACTGTAAAAAATAAAATGCATGTATGCACTAACGGTGGCAGCAGATATTGCCCTACTACGCAAACCGTCGCGAGAATGCAATATCGCCAATCTTTATACGTCATAATTAATCGTTAAAATCTAAAGTATAAAAATTATTCATCTAACCGTCATACCCTGTACAACGCCTTTGGAGATAGCTAATACACAGTTAAATTGTCCATACAAGACACGCCTGACAGATCTCACGCTCATCGCTATAATGGCCGGCAAATACGAAAATCTACCATATTTTCTAAAAAAAATAACACATGATTTTGCTGCATAAGTATCTTTAACTGAGCTCACTTCGCCTTTTGTTGAAGCAGAGCCTATGTGCCATATGTGCGATTTTTCAGCAACCGCCAATTTTATACCATTCTTTTTTGCCCGATAACAAAAGTCCACATCTTCATAATACATAAAATAGGCTTCGTCAAAACGCCCGACCACTTCAATAACTGATCGAGGTATCAGCATGGATGCCCCCGATATATAGTCAAGCACTTGATTGCCAAATTTTTTGTTGATGGTGCTTCTACCGGTAAAAAAATTTATATTTCCACCTCCTACTACTTCCACTTCCAGCTTCTGATGTAAATCAGCCTTGATATCTTTATAAATTATCGAGCCAACAATACATTTTCGCTGTTCTTTTTCAGAAAGTTCAACCATGGCTGTCAAACTTTCGGACTCAGGTGTGGCATCATTATTAAGTAGCCATACATATCCACAACCATTTACAAGAGCGGCTTGAATGCCTGGATTAACACCGCCCGCAAATCCTTTATTATTTTCATTTCTAATATAGATAACGTCAGGAAATTCATTTTTTAATTTTTCAACAGACCCATCAACTGAAGCATTATCAACCACGTAGGTTTCTGTATTTTCATAATTTAAATCGTTACATGCCAACAAGCAATCTCTAGTTATTTGATAACCATTCCAATTTACTATTACAATACCAACTTTGTTATTTTTCATCTGAATATCTCATCATCCAATCAGATAGATCAAGATTAGTTATGCCCTGAAGCTGACGCAGATCGCTTAATATTATAGATTTAATTTTGTGATCTACTTTTAAATAGTCTATCTCTGATCTTTTTATTTCTTTTGAATTCAAAGCATAAACTTTTAGCGACAGCTGGTCTCTTAATTTACTTATCGGCAAAATAATCTTTATTAGTTTTTTTAAAAATAAAAATGAGTTCTTTTCCCACAGGAATTGGTTAACCCATTTTGAACGTGGTCTCGATGCTGGATTAGCTTGTTGAGTATGGTTTGTTACTTTCACTTTTGGTTTTAATCCGACAAACGCACATAACTTATCGTATTCATCCTGACTAGTATTTTTTTCAAAAAGTGTATTGAATTTTATAAACAGGATTTGTTTTCTGTCGAATTTATTAAAAAAACGTTTAATTTGTGGAACATAAATACTGCGATCAATATAGCTAAGATGTTCTGTATAATTTTTATCTTCCCTCCTGTCTTCTTCATGATTCATTGCATAGTAAAAATCCTGCGTCTCAAAACCACGCATAACCGTCATATTGTATTGAGAATACGCACGCTCAACAGGCTCCCTGAGTAACACAATAATTTTTGCATCAGGATAAGCCTGCTTAATTAAGGAGGGTGCCGTTGGTGAATACAGATACTCAGGGTCTATCTCTCCTTGTGGACCACTCCCTAAAAATTGTTCTTCGTACCATTTAGCTCCCAATTTATTCATTTCTGGGTGAGAGAAAAAGTGTGTCTCTTTTGTTCTGGGCAAGCGACAACCTTCAAGCTTTAGCCACTCATGTATCATCGTTGTTCCCGCTTTTTGCGCGCCGACCACAAAAAACATATTAGTTCCACCATTTAGCTGCTATGAGACTTACAATGTCGGTTTTAATACCGAGTCTCGTGTAGACTAACCATAATTGCATTGCGGTGAGATATATCATGGCGACGCCTGATGCAACTGCTGCTCCTTCCATTCCCCACCGTGGCACAAAAACCAGATTTAAAATTACGTTCACAGCGCTTGCACTGAATACTAACCGCCCATATTCTTTCTGTAACACCGTCAAGCACATTACATGTGATAAGGGCCCGCTCGCAACATTAATCAGTTGACCGATCAGCAAGATTATTAACGTCCATTTTCCTAGTACAAATTGATTCCCAAATGTTTGTAAAACCATTTCGGAAAATAATATCAAAAACAAAATGACTGGTATTGTCAGTAGAACCGTGATTATTGTTGATTTCCTGATAAGTTTCTGTAACTCTTCTTTTTCATCCCTGAACCATAACAAAGACATTTTCGAGGCAAGGATTGTATTCGACGAAACCAGGATAACGGATGCTAATCCCGCTACCTTTGAAACAATCCCATAAACACCGACGTCCAATGCATCGCAATACATTCCCAAAATCAATATACCTGCCCAGCTATCAATCGCCCGTGTCATGCCTGCAAACATCACGGGTAATGAAACGGAAAAGAATTCTTGATAGGAGAAACTTGTTTTCTCAATACTTATTCCATTTTTGTAAAACCAGTAGCCGGCAAGACTTAACACGCAAAAGTACATCGAGAATATATATGCAAGGCACATTGCTTGACTGTTTAATAACAGGTAACTAACCGTCATTACCACCAGAAATACTATATTGAATGCGGCTGCCTCACCAAAAGCACTGGTTTTTGGCATTCCAACGGCTGTAAAGCAACCGCAAATGATATTAATCATCGCATCTGCAAGTAATGCTAACGACATTACTTTTATAAATGGGATAACTCCTTCATCATGAAACATCGTTATTGAAATATATTTTGCATTAAATACAAGGAACACAATAATTGCAGGGCTGACTATCAATGTCGGTACTATTGATCTGAGAATAAAGCCATTCGTTGCTGCCTTTCCTTGATCCGCGTATATACCCGGAATAAATTTTGCCAGCCCACTTCCCACTCCAGCGGCAGTTATCCTGCTTGCAAAAGCAATGACCGCCAGTGTTATAAAAAATCTGCCAAGTTGTTCAGGTCCATAGAAACGCGATGACAGTAAGTACACCGCATAACCAACACCCATTCCCACAATTTTTAATGAACTGGTACTAACAATATTTTTTAAAAATTCTCGTTCTAACATGTTTTGTCAAATACTTCTCGATATACTTCCAACATACGCAATCCCTGCTTGTCCCACGAGTATTCCGCAGCACGTCTCATCGCACCATTACCAAGTTGCTGCAACTCGTCACGATTCTCATGCCAGCGGACCAAGGTATTTCGCATGCCGACAATAACCTCCTCGGGCGTCGTGACTGGTAATTTAACACCGCATTCATCCGTAATAATATCAGCCATCCCCTGGTGATCCAGACATAACACGGGAATACCTGCCGCAAGTGATTCCAATACCACATTACCACTGGTATCTCGTAAACTGCTGAATACAAATACATCTGCCCACTGATGTTGCTCTACGGCTCGAGGGTGATCCAGCCAACCCATCCAATGACAATGCTTGTCTACATTGAGACGCTGAGCGATTTTCTTCCAGCGACGTTCTAGCGGACCCTTGCCAAGAATTCTTAACTCATAAGAAACATGAGCTGGCATCAAGGCCAATGCTTCTAAAAGCAAGTGCAATGCTTTTCGATTTTCAAACACACCACTCCATAAAATTCGCAGTGGCCCATCATGATAAAAATCGTGCGAGGACAATGTATTTACTATATGCACCCCGGTTTCGAGCATCACCCTTAACGGCGCATGACGTCGATGCGCCAGCTCATATGCACAAGTAGAATTCGCTGCGAGCATTACGGTTGCTTTGCGTGACGCCACACCCACCCGATGCGCCACCCTCATCTGCCAAAAATTAAGACAATTTCGAATTGTTTCGCTAACAGCACCTGCAATTCCTGCCCTCAGGAGAAAGCGCCAGGGATAATTTTGTGCACCCCCAATGGGACCCCAAATCATTGGCACATCAAGTTTCCACAGATACCCAGGCTCGCGAAAGCTACACATATTCAACTGATGCACTAAATCAAAATGCATATCAAAATGCAGTGCTTTTGCAATTTTAAAGGCTCGACGATGCCACAGGTTATATCTCAAATAAAAAGCTAATGGTATACGACGCAGAAATAGCTCCAGGCCATCGGGTGGAGGAACAAATACAAAATTCAAGTTTGGAATTGAACCGAATGTTTGCAAATATATCTCGATTTGTTTGCGATTAATTTCGTCATCGCATATAACCCAAGTCTTAAAATATTTAGCTGCCTCAAGAGCACGGTTCCATCCCAGCGTTAATTCGGAACCCGCATTCGGACGACAGGAATGCGCCAACAATAAAATGCGAGGACGCTCGGTAACAAAATTAGCAGTATTAGGTGGGTTCATTTCGCGCTGTGATGTGGTGACCTACTTTTTCTTTTTCTCAATTTGGACGAGCATGTAGGGATTCAAAAAAGTTGCAAGCAAGGGACGTGGTATGTGGTTCACGTACCAAATGACTGCATTGCGAATGAATCGTAGATATCCCGTCTGAAACTTGTTAAACCCAAAATAACCATGCAATGGCAACGGTTTGAACTCTCCCGCTGCTTCATTTTGATAAAACAATTTTTTTGTCTCTGCGTAAGACAATAAATGATATTGCCCCCACGTCTTGTGAATGTTAAGCCCCGTTTTGTTAAAAATCGACCAGCGCAATTTCTTGAAATACTTACCGCAAGTAGGCCCGTGTTGAAGATCGATCGGAAAAGTTTTATTTGGACAGCTGACAATAATTTTCCCGCCAGGCCTTGTGACTCGAAGCAATTCTTTTGCGTAATTAGCTCGGTATGCTTCAAACTCTGGAACTAAAGTTGCTGTATCAGCGGCTGTGCCAATATGTTCAACAACGCCCAAGGACCAAATCAAATCAAAAAAATTATCGGGAAAAGGCAAGCTAACCGCACTGCATGACATGAATCGCATAGGATCTCTGGAAGCCGCCTTCCAGTGGGGCGTCATATTGGGAAGGTCTACGCCATACGCATCATAGCCATCTTTTATAGCTTCATGTGTCTGCATACCCAAGCCGCAACCCACATCCAGTAATCGTGTAGCGTTGAGTTGCTGTATCAGCGGGTGTAAAAACTCCTTGTACACTCTAATCGGATAAGTTTCCTGATGCTTAACGTAAATTTCATCCTGTTTTTGCTTGGGATCGTGAACCTCACTATCAAGAAGAAGATAAAAACCATCCGGGTTTCTATTAAAAAGTCTCCTGCATGACACACAAAGCAGATTATCAAGATTTATGGAAAGCTGGTTATGGCAGTGAGGACAGCAAATATCTATTTCCATTCTTTTCCTTTATTTCAACAGGTGGGTCGGGGGAGTAGCGGTTCACACGATACTGCCTATATCAGCATTAATTTGCAAACTTTTTACAAATTTATCATTGGCGATTTAATATTTAAGTACCGCTTGTAAATTTAGCACCCCACCAAAAATTCAGGGCAAAAAAATAGCGCCCTAAGGCGCTATTTTTTGTACCTAGCTACTGATTAATCGTTTTCTATCACATAAGTCAAGTCAGTACTAACTCCCGGCAGCGAACCCGACGTCACAGTCAGGCCTGTAGAGCCGAGGAGGTTCTCCTGCCATGCGCCAGTAGAATTGTTCCTCAGCAGGATATCCCTTCTACCATCGCCATTGAAGTCATCGATTGTCTGTAACTGCCACGCTGAGCTCATATTCATAGCGTTGATAGCACTTCCTCCAAGAACAGTCCCAGCCGTGGTCTCGGTATAGATATACCACTGCCCCGTGTCAACCTCACGAAGTAATATATCCGTTGTGCCGTCCCCGTTGAAGTCTGCGAAACCTTGCGCACCCCATATGTACTGCAACGCAACACCAGGCAAGGTGGTAGATCCTGATGTAGCCCCGGCACCATTCATCCAGTAAACCGTCCAGTTCCGTGTTATGCCTGAGTTCAAGCGGAACGCTATGTCATCCCGACCATCACCATTCCAGTCATGGTCACCGTCAAGCATAGTGTATGTTGGGCTCTGTACTATTGGTGGGACGCCGGTCTGATAATAGTTAAAGTCACCTTTCATGGTATATATCAGCCATGGGTAAGTTGCTCCACCGCATGCATCTTTACGGAGAAGGATATCGGGAACCAGATTGCCATCGTAGTCACCGTCTGATTTAAAGGTGTAGCAAAGATTTGTGGTAACACCCGGCAAAACACCAACCGTCGGGGCCGAAGTGCCATTCATGTAATTCATTGTCCAGACTCCTGTCACGCTGTTGCGCAACAACACATCTGCCTTACCGTCAAAGTTAAAATCCTTGGTGGACATGACTTGATCATTCAGATCAGTCGACATACTGCTGTCCATGAACGCACTATCAATGACATTACCTGTACCTGCTGGATCCATCAACTCCACCCTAAAGGCGCCCAGGATAAAACTACCCCCAACGTCGCGAGTAAGTATGTCGGCGGCACCATCTCCATTGAAGTCACCTGTTGAAAGCACCGGCAATCCCGGGTCAGCAAGCGCGCCCACCGTCGTTATATTGACGACAGTCAGGCCATTCATTATAGCCAAATAGAAAGAGCCATCAGACGTACTTTGCAACAGAACGTCCGCCTTATGCAGCGGAATATCATTAGTAAAGTCATTTTGATAAGCAACACCACTCGCCGCCACCAGATCAGACTTCCAATCCGGTGTCATCAACGCCAAATAACCGCAGAGAACTGCGACTACGAGCATTGCACTATTTTTTAATTTCAGCATTTCAAAGACTCCTCAGTTAATTTATTTTCAGGTCGACACAGACACTAATCTGTTTGTACCGCCGCATCGAACCTGTCTCACAAGGCGCCCCCACTTGGGTAAGAAAGCACATTGTCGAGGCCAACCTCTTGAAAAAATTGTTGAGCCCTACTGCTAAATCTACAGGCATTAAGTACAAGTGGCAACCCCAAATCACCAAAAACTTAATGCAACTCCATTCGAATATTGTCTATTGAAGTCAATTTTTATACTGTTTTTCTCAGGAGAATAATGGCATTAAGCCCTTGAGCCTTTGCTGACCATCAGCCCGATTAGTAAAAATATGAACACAACGACCCATAGCCTTAATAGAGAGGTTTCTGCTAGGCCTGCCATAGAAAAAGCCAGGAACATAGACAGCAGTATTTTTTTATTAAAATTCAATGGGATAGGAGACATAATCATTAAAACGACGGGGCGACCAACGAGCAGGATTAGTGCTAAAAACCCTAATACACCCCGCTCTGCCAGCTGCTCCAGATACAGACTGTGAGCCCAATTCATGGGCCTTCTGTCCTCAACCTGGGCAAGCGTATACCCTGCTCTCTCCAGGAACTCGTGGTACATAAGCTTAAACATCCCTGGTCCCTGTCCCTGCCAAGGGCGATCAATAAACATTTGCCAAGCCGCTTCCCATACATATCGCCGTGGAAATAAATAGACTAATTTACTACTCAATGCTCGCCCAGTGGCCCAATCCACAACAATAATCACCAGCACACTGATTGCGGCTACCACAATTCCGGCAACAGGCCTATAAAACAATGCGATTAAACACAAGCCAACAAAATAGATGCCCACCGCCTGGCGACTCCGCATATAAATGACGAGCACCAATGTAATAGCTAAATACAAATAGCCCAGGATTTTCACCTTTAGTTCATCACCGGTTGCCAGGCCAAGGCTTACCGCAACAGGCACAAGAACAGAAAAAAAAAGTACGTCGTTTGGTGCAACCAGCAGGGGGCTCTTGATGGCCCATATTTTTTCCAGCGGATCCGGGGTTTGATAAAAATAAATAGCTTGTCCCAGAAACGTCAGCTCTGTGATCAACGCACCAAAAATTATCGCAACAAATACAAAATTGAAACGTCGTTGATCTGTAACAAAATTAACAATGATTACATAGATCAATAACGCAGGCAGCAATTGAAGCTGCACGTGAATACTCTGTTTGATATCTCTTGAGAAAAATGTAACTACTAACGTCAGCAACAAAAAAACAATGACGTGCCAGTGGTCAAAGAGAGTTTGTTTTATTCGAGTAGTATTATCACCGCTTCCAAACGCATAGATGGTCGAAATCGCGAGGACAGACAAGGGAATATCATATTTAAGATTAAACCCCAAACTGCATAAATACAGCGCCAACGCCCACAACACCACTGGATATTGTTTGAGTCTCTCGACAATCACCACGCCCCGCTCCAAAATAAAAAAAATGTCGAACTATCTTAACCGAATCAATTAAATAACCCAAAAAAAAGCCGCCTTAATTCTAGTCAAGGCGGCTTTATGTTTCTTGTTGAAAGTAAAATCAGTGTATCGTCAACAGTACCCTCACGCCAGCAGTATTAGCATTTCCGCTAACATAACCGATAGCATCCGGATTTGCTGAAACCTGCGCCACCACATCGCTGTCATCTGCAACTGCTTTGGGTGGCTGGCCTTTGCCCGTGAAGATCAAGCGAGACCAATACGCTTTTAACTGCGCTGCATCTTTTTTGGTAGCTTTAGTGTAAAACTCGTCTCGAACTGCAGACCCTTCATCCTGATCAACCGGCACTGCTTTGTGTCCGCTTGGAAGACTATTGGTTTTACCCAAAAACATATCGGCAATAGTATCTGCACTCAAGCCGCTGTCCGACACACTGTTGTTGGCGATCACCTTCACTTCTGCCGCCGCAAAACCGGAAGAGAAGATCAGAATAAACGCACTGGCTATTTTCATGTGATGAATATTCATGTCCGTATCCTCCCTTAAAACACTACATCAAGCGCAAAGGTATAGATATTGTAGTCATCGCCAAGGCTAGGGCTCTGACCCTCAAGATCATACATATTGTTCCATTCCAGTTTGGCCGAGAGGCTGCTAGTCAGTTCATGGCGCAATCCAATAGAGCGTTCTTTTTGACTCTGGGAAACTGCCAATGGATTCAGATTATGCGTCGCGAGGAATGCTGTGCTCTCGGTATCATAAGTGTGGGCATAAGTAGCATAGGGTGTCCATGAACCCATGCGATAGCCTGCCGTTACGTATCCTTGTACCGCATCACTAAAAATTCTGGCGCGATCCGTTTTTGCTTTTGCCACTTCGGCGATCACAAACAAACTGCCATCATCGTATTGCGTGCCGAGTGAGTAGTAATCAAACGTATCATCACCTGTTTTATGCAAATACCCACCAGGTAGGCAGCGATATGTTGTTCCAGGTGTTGGATCGATGTCCACCATGTCACATGAATCAAAGCCACCCATACCTGGTAATGTTTGCGTGCCTGGGACAAAGGGATTAAGGTCTGTTGTTGGATCCACCCCTGCCAACGTACCTGCATCAAAGACCGTATCTGCCCTCTGTGCTACATCACCATTGATTGATAAATGAGTCGCCATTGCACGGAAGGTCCATGAACCCACCGATGAAGTCAGGTTAATGCCTGCCATATCCTGAATATCTACTGCTTCTACGGTATCGTTGTTACCATAAGTGGCGGTACTGGAAGATGCGCCAGTAAAGAGTTGCAAGGTATGATTCATCGAACCCGTTGAAAATTTATATAACATATCAGCGCCGTTATAAGAAGTAATCGCCGTAACGTACATTTCCATTGGCGGACGCACCCAAGGATAAGTGTAACCAACATCCAGTGTTTCCGAATACATGTAAAACGGAATCCGCAAACGCCCCATTCGCACTTTCAAATCATCCGTCACCTGATACCCCAGATAAGCCCACTCAGCGGAAACCTGCCAGGGATCTGAAGAATTCCCAAGACTCTGGCCACGACTGCGTGCCAACAGTTGCACAGTCGCGTCTGCTTTATCATCCATCTTGTAATTGAACTGCAAACCCATTTTGGAATCGCCGGCAAAACTGGGTTTGTTTTGAATGTCATAAGTGCCACCAATATTATCATCTGCCATCGACACAGCAGCGGTCATAAAGCCATTCACGTGAACACGTTGGTCATCCGCTGTCATTTTGTCTTTGATCTGCTGAATCTGTTTTTCTATTTTGCTGGATGACTTGCCTACATCCTGCTCATACACCGGTGTTTTTTTTGCATCGGCAAGTTCTGCTTCCAAGGCTTTGATCTTCGCCGCATACTGATCAAGACGTGCTTCTACTTCTGCATCACTTAATGCCCACAATGGTGGCGATAAAAACAACATCGCAACAACATATACCGAGTAACGTAATTTATTTTCCATAATGTACCCTCTTCATCTGTAATTGATATCTGTGACGATAGACATGCGTTGGAACAAATGAACAATCCCTGATGGAACTGCCATGTTCGTCAAAGACTAGACGGCGTTTTAGAATTTTGCGTACTAAGTGGAACTTGTTACTTGATATTGATTGCGAATAAGCAAGATTATTATTAGAGAGATTATTAAGAAGATATAAATAAAAACCCCCGGCTGTTACACCGAGGGTTTTGTTTTCTTTAACTAACGTCTGACTGCTTATTTGATCGGGAAGTTGTAGCTTACTACTAACTTTGTGCTTTGGTTGCTGTTCGCACCTGTATCTGCTGGATCAACCACTTTGCTCGCTGTAAAAGACAGACTGTCGTTGTATGCATAGGTCAGGTCGACATGCGTGTAATCAGTTCCATCGGTTTGGTAATCATAGTGCCCTACCAACGCTGTGAATTGTTTAAGCGTGTATGAAAGAGAGTAGTAAGAGCCCCCATCAAGAGCTGCGACGCTTTCTCCCTCATCTCTGCTGGCAATGTCATGGTAATAGCTAAGGGTGGCGCCTACAGCAGATAGCTTCAGGTACCCCTCTGATGCTTGACCTGTTGTGTCAGTAGAGTTAGTGCCTGAATAGTTATAATTCACGACACCCACATCGAGTCCAACACCACTTAAATCTACTTTATAGCCAAGAGAAAGATCATATTCATCAAAAGAACCACTAGTAATCCATGCATCACCATAGAAACCGGCCACCGAGTAGTTCAAGTCACCAAAAATTTCACCACCGCTGTTTAACGTTTGACCGCGCCACAAGTACTGGCTGGCTGCGCCGGCCGAGGCACTGAGGCCGCCGTCGGCAAATGCAGGAACCGAAGCGCCCGCCATCACTGCTACTGCTATTGAACCCATTAAAAGTTGCTTTTTCATGTTTCACTCTCCTAGGAGTTGGTTAAATAAAAGAACAAGTTTGTGATCACATTGTTTATGTTTACTACCCTGTACAGGCGAACTGATCTTACCTACAAACATCCGCTCTTTACAAGGTCTTTAAACACTATATGTAGGGGCGTAACCCAAGTTACACCCCTACAGATTGGTTTAATAGTTGTAGGCCTTCTCGCCGTGATCCGCGAGATCCAGACCTTCTTCCTGTGACTCATCACTGGACCGAATACCAATTGTGTACTTCAACACCAGCAGAACCACCAGCGCCACGGTACCGGACCAAACTAAGGAGGTCCCAACTGCCCATAACTGGCTGATGAATTGAGCGGAGGCATCAAAATCACCCACTTTATTGGCAACATAGTCATACACGCCGGTGCCACCAAGTTTTGGGTTTACGTAAATGCCAGTGCCGAGCGCACCGATGATTCCGCCAACACAGTGCACGCCAAAAGCATCCAATGCATCGTCATAACCGAGCAGGGATTTCAGCTTGGTAGCTGCAAGTAAACAAACCACACCCGCCACAGCACAAATTACGAAGGCGCCTACTGGACCAACAAAACCCGCTGCAGGAGTAATTGCAACCAGGCCAGCGACTATCCCTGAACACACGCCTAGCAAGCTGGGTTTGCCCTTGAGAATCCACTCTGTACCAGCCCAGGCAACACCAGCGACTGCAGTACCAAATAAAGTATTGAAGAAAGCCAGGCCAGCACCACCATTTGCTTCAAGGGCTGAACCCGCATTAAAGCCAAACCAGCCCATCCACAACATACCAGTGCCGATAGCTGTCATCATCAAGCTGTGTGGTGCAAAGTGGAACTTGCCCAAACCTTTACGTGGGCCAAGTACAATGGCACACATCAGTGCAGCAATACCGGCGTTAATGTGCACCACGGTGCCGCCAGCAAAGTCGATCGCACCCTTCTGGAATAACCAGCCTGCATGGCTGGTAGCAAGATCTGCTGCCTTGGCATCCGTGTATGCATCCGGGCCATCCCAGTACCAAACCATGTGGGCAATTGGCAAGTATGACAATACAAACCAGACGATGCTGAAAATCATCACGGCAGAAAATTTCATGCGCTCTGCCAAACCGCCAGTGATCAATGCAACCGTGATCGCCGCAAACGTCAATTGGAACATGCAATAAACGAAGTCAGGCAAGTAGACGCCCTTGCTGAAAGTTGCTGCAACTGCCGTTGTGGGATCATCCGCACCCATAAACCACCCCTTGCCAGCAGAAGTCCAGGGCATTGCACCAATGAAGGGAGAATCACCCGCAGTGAATGCCATCCCGTAACCGAAAATCACCCAGAGCACCGCGACTACGCAAAAGATAGAGAAACTTTGCATCACCGTAGAAAGTGCATTCTTGCTCCGCACCATACCGGCGTAAAACAGTGCAAGGCCAGGCACAGTCATCAACAGCACAAATGCCGTGGATGTCATCATCCAGGAAACATCGCCCTTGTTGCACTCAAACCCTTTATCACCACACTTTGGAGTTGCTGCTGCCGGTGCAGCGTCAGCCGCCGGAGCAGCATCCGCTGGCGCAGCAGCAGTTTCCGTAGCCGCCGCTGGCGCTGCCGCCTCATCGGCATAAACCACCGACGACACGGTATGCAGCAAACCGCACAACCCTAGAACCAATAATAATTTTTTCACGTGAACCTCCGCTTATGAATTGAAATTAGATTGCCGCGTTACCGGTTTCACCGGTACGAATGCGGATGACTTCTTCCAGGGAAGAAATAAAAATTTTGCCATCACCAATTTTGCCAGTGCTAGCCGCCTTGGTAATTGCTTCTACCGTCGCATCAACACTGCTGTCGGCAATCGCAATTTCCAGTTTTACTTTCGGCAGAAAATCCACCACATATTCTGCCCCGCGATAAAGTTCTGTGTGGCCTTTTTGTCGGCCAAATCCTTTAACTTCAGTAACGGTGACGCCCTGTACACCGATTTCAGAAAGTGCTTCGCGCACATCATCGAGCTTGAAGGGCTTGATGATTGCCGTGACTAGTTTCATGCGTTATCTCCCACGTTATGTTGAACTTCGAAACTCCCCCAAAGAACTCGCTATACAAGAAAGTGAGCGTCCATTGGTTGAGGACTGGCTGTGCTAAAGCAGATGCCGTGCCAATGGTGATAAATGATTGTGTATCAATGAGTTAACAGATCCTTTCACTGATACTGCCCGCTCAAATTATTTATCAGCAAATCGATCGCACTCTAATGGTGCGCTAAAACCGATAATCTGCACAAATGCAAGGCACAAAAAAAGGGCACACGGCCCTTTTCTTAAAGTGAATAAAAATAGGGTTAATTTTTGTTTTTCTCTAACTGCTCAACCCGTTTTTCCAGCGACTGGATTTGCGCTTTCAATTCCTGAAGATCTTTGTTTTCATCAGATAACATGGGTGATTTGGTAATAGCATGCACAGACTCTTGTTGAATAGGTGTTACATTCAACTCGCCTCCTCCAATGAACACCCTGCCTTCATGTCCGTCATTACCTTTCTCGCCTTCAACACCCTTGTCACCCTTCTTGCCACCCGATATCCACTTTTTATCCCCGGTCAAAGTTTTCTGGTTAATAAATTTTCCCTCCGAGCCTTCGCCACCTTCACCGGGATTACCACCGGTTGCACCTCGCCCACCTTCAGCACTCGCCTCAATCAAATGGGAAATGGCCATCAAACTTTGGGTTGATGTTCTGCTATTTAAACTCACAATTAACTTGCCACCATTCCCCCCATTGCCCCCTCGTCCCCCATTCCCTCCATTTCCTCCTTGAGTAGAATCACAATTTTTTGCCAAACCACCCTGCTGGCCTTGTATACCATTCCCGCCAATTCCCCCTTTGCCACCTCCGACATTGATTTTCATGGAGCCCAGCTTGCTGACAGTCAAACGCATCTGGATATCCACGCCATTGGCGCCTGAAACCCCGATGGAACCGTTTGCACCGGGTGCACCATTTTTACAATCTTCCGCACGACCTGGAAATGCCAACGTTGCTACACCTGTAGCACCTTCCTTTCCGCGTCCATCGATAACAACTTCATTACCAATTTCCACTTCATCGGCGCTTACATCCCAATAAGTGACTCCATCAGCAAACTGAATAACAGCCTTATCACCCAGAATGAGTTTCTTCAAATGCAGTTCCCGTTGATTCTCTTTGATAAGGTAGGTTTCACCATTACCAACAATGAGATCGTCTGCATAAACCAACGATGACATCGCGGTAAAAAATAAAAGGCTACTCAGCAAATGGGATTTTTTCATCGGGCGCTCTCTGGATCAAATAATTAAACAACGGATTTGGACAAGCGCGCGTATTCTAGCAGGATGTTTGTCCGTTATTTCCTACAGACAAGTACACAAGGTGCAATTATGATGGGTACAAATTCGCAGGAAGTGAATTTCAAACAGGAGATACAGGATGTCACTCGCTATCGTTTACAGTCGCGCACAACTCGGAATACAAGCACCTCTCATTACCGTTGAAACACATCTTTCCAATGGCTTGCCCAGTTTATCGATCGTCGGGTTGCCAGAAACAGCCGTTAAGGAAAGCAAGGATCGCGTGCGCAGTGCGATCCTCAACTCGCATTTTGAATTTCCCCAACGGCGTATCACGATCAACCTGGCGCCTGCCGATTTACCCAAAGAAGGAGGTCGCTATGATTTGCCAATTGCACTCGGCATACTGGCGGCTTCGGGCCAGATTCCGCAGGAACCACTGGTACAACACGAATGCATGGGCGAACTCGCACTGACTGGTGAATTGCGAGCGGTTGCTGGCAGTTTACCCGCCGCGATTGCGTGCAGCCGTGAACAGCGCCGTTTATTACTCCCCTGTGACAATGCAAACGAAGCCGCGTTTGTTAAAAACATAAATGTGTTGCCTGCAAAACATCTTTTAGAAGTATGTGCACATCTCAACGGTCGACAAACCATTACGCCGCATCAGTTTGTTGCACACACAGCGCGAGCTTTGCATCATCTGGATCTGTGTGATGTGCGCGGTCAGGAAAGCGCAAAGCGCGCACTGGAAATCGCTGCTGCCGGCAATCACAATTTACTGATGATCGGTTCCCCTGGTACTGGCAAAACTATGTTAGCCAGTCGCATGCCCGGCATCCTGCCGTCAATGACAGAGAAAGAAGCACTGCAAGTCGCTGCCGTGCGCTCTATTGCCAGTCGTTCTACACAAGCGATTATTGTTGCGGACACAGTGCGGCCTTTTCGCAATCCGCATCACACGGCTTCCTCTGTTGCATTGGTAGGTGGCGGTAGCACGCCACGTCCAGGAGAAATTTCGCTCGCCCACAATGGCGTGCTGTTTCTCGACGAACTGCCGGAGTTTCATCGCAAGGCACTGGAAGTAATGCGCGAACCACTGGAGTCTGGTGAAATTATTATTTCACGCGCCAGTGCGCAGATAATGTTCCCCGCACGATTCCAGTTAATCGCGGCAATGAATCCCTGCCCCTGTGGTTATTTTGGCGACAGGGAAGGCCGCTGTCGTTGTAGCGCAGATCAGGTACGTCGTTATCGTGATCGCATTTCGGGGCCACTGCTGGATCGCATTGACTTGCATATCAATGTCCCTTCGTTAAAAAAAGGCGAGCTGCAACAATTACGAGGCGGAGAAAGCAGCACTATCGTCAGAGAGCGTGTGTTGAAATGTCGCGAATTGCAATGGCAACGCAATCAGGGGAAAACCAACAACCAACTGGACAGCCAGGGAATAGAACAACATTGCCAGTTAGGACGAGCCGAACAACAACTAATGGAAAAGGCAATGGAAAAATTGCAACTCTCGGCACGGGCATATCACCGCATTCTCAAAGTCGCTCGCACAATTGCCGATCTTGCACAAACAGAAAAAATTACGCAGCAACACATTACAGAGGCATTGAGTTATCGACAGCTGGACAGAGCAATACGCCGCGAACCGGCACAGGTTTGATGCTTCAAAGAATCAGTGACGAACGAGAGATGTGGGAGAAAGTGGCAATTTATTTCGTGCCAGCACCGTTGTATCATCACTTACATACTCCTCCTTCATCTGGCGGTCTCCGCCCTGATGACGGTGCATTTCTGCGGAGAGTAAAAAATATTTCAGGGAATGTTGCTCCGGTTGTTTGCGACTCAACACGCCAAGGGCACCACATTTCGCCGCACGCATCATTAACGTTTCACTGCTCTGGTCAGCCAACATCACCACAGGGGTTCGACAACCTTCAACAATGGCGTGTTCAAGAATAAACAGGCTCTCCACGCTATAATCCATCAACACCATGTCATAGATGCCGGTAAGCATGGCGTTGAGGTACTGGTCACGTTCACCACACCACAGCACTTTGGCACGAAAACCATTTTTCACAGAAAGCAATTGTTTCAACGCAAGATACTGGCTGTATTCCGTATCCGCCAGCAAGATTTTTAATGGTGCTTTATTGTGTGTCTGTTGTTGCATACCTTACAACCATCCATCCTTAATCAGCTCAAACTACACGAGCTTGACACTACGCTTACAAGGCGTTCAATTCTGTGGCCGAGTGCACAAAAATTGAATGGCTCGACCTGGTAGTTACCACCTTAATTGCAAGACATGAAAATCAGAGGAAGGCCCGGTTAATTTATAAAGCAGAAATAAAAACTTTTCCCTCCAAAATACGGACTCTTTAGATTATTTAGTTGTAGGCCCGGCTAGTGAATGTAGGTGTAAGGGTGTTGTTTGTGTTTGTTGTGACCCAACATGGCAACATCTGCCACAAAACCTTCTTCCAGCTCTCCGTTATGGAATAATTCAGCACACGCCAGGTAACACGCCAATGATGGATCGTCGAGATGATGTTTATCCAGCATTCCCAACACGCCGTATTCGCTCGCTTCCATCGCCGCGCTTCTCGTGACCTTGTCCACCATCAATACCACGGGGGTGTGATGCGTACTTTTCTTGTCGACTTTCAATGAATCCAGCCGGTCAAGGTTCGCATCGACTATTGCCAAATCATAAATACCAGAACGAATGGCATAGTTGTATTGCGTTCTCTCGCCATACCAGAATAAATTACAAGCGCGATTACAGCGTGTTTGAAAAATGTGCTTCAGCAATAAGTATTGATGGTAATGCGGGTCAGCTACCAGAATTTTCAAAGGAGATCGAGTTAGCATGGTTTCACCTCACAACGGAGCTAATACCAGAACATCTGCGACTTACTCTACGCCGACGAGTAAAAGTATTGTGTGCATAAGTGCACATTTTTTAAAAATCATTTAATAGGAAATATTTCCTGCTAGAATTCGCGCCCTTTCAACCAACCTGTACTTACCTTTGCGCAGCAGTAACTCGTCAACGAAACCTTCCTCTCGTCTCAATGCCGAACAGCAATCGGCACTCCGATATATAGACGGACCACTGCTCGTTCTTGCCGGCGCCGGCAGTGGCAAGACCCGCGTGATCACGGAGAAAGTCGCCTATCTGATTAAAAACTGTCATATCAAACCACAACAGATTTTTGCAGTTACGTTTACCAACAAAGCGGCGCGTGAAATGAAAGAACGTGTTGGAAAACTCATTTCAAACGAGCAAAAATCCTTACTCAATGTTTCCACTTTCCACACGCTGGGTTTAAATATTATCCGCGAAGAGTTGGAAAATTTACCGTTACGCTTTGGATTTTCCATATTCGACAGTGATGACAGCCAGATGCTGTTGAAAGATTTTGTGCTGCAAAGCGCCAAAGACAACAAACTGCTCGATATTGCCCAGCAAACTATTTCCGGTTGGAAAAACGCACTGATTGATCCTGCACAAGCATTGTCATTGGCGAAAAGTCCCGGCGAGCAAGCACTGGCCATCGCTTACCAGCGCTACAACGAAAGTTTGCGTGCCTACAACGCCGTCGATTTTGATGACCTGATTCAACTGCCCGTGTGGCTACTGGAAAATAATGCTGAAGTACGTGAGCGCTGGCAAAAGAAAGTACGTTACATGCTGGTCGATGAATATCAGGACACGAACAATAGCCAATATCGATTGGTGAAGTTACTGGTGGGTGATCGCGCCGCTCTCACGGCGGTCGGTGATGATGACCAATCTATTTATGCATGGCGCGGCGCAAATCCGGAAAATCTTCATCAACTTAACATTGATTTTCCGCAACTACAGGTTATCAAACTCGAACAGAATTATCGTTCCACAGAACGTATTTTAAAAGCAGCTAATACGCTGATCAAAAACAATCCGCATCTCCTCGAGAAAAAACTCTGGAGCGAGCTGGGCTATGGAGAACCCATCCGTGTGCTGCAAACTGAAAATGAAGACGAAGAAACGGAAAGGATCGCTACCGATATTGTGACACGCTGCAGTCGCAATCTGGCGAAATATCGTGATTTCGCTGTGTTGTATCGAGGCAATCATCAATCACGTTTACTGGAAATCAAATTGCAACAGCATCAAGTGCCTTATACCGTGAGTGGTGGCACTTCGTTTTTTGCGCGTACCGAAATCAAGGACATCATGGCTTATTTGCGCTTACTGGCAAATCCTGATGATGACAATGCCTTCTTGCGCATCATTAATACACCACGGCGGAAAATTGGTGCGAGCACTCTGGAAAAACTCGCCGAATATGTTCAGCGCATGAAAACTGAATCGCGCCATATCAGTTTGTATTCGGCTGTTAACGATATTGGCCTTCAACAACAGATTAAAGGCGAATCCCTGGAAAATTTGCAACGCTTTACTCACTGGATGGATAAAGTACGCCAGAACTGTTACACACAAGACTCTATTTCCGCCATCCGTGAAATGATTCATGACATCGGCTATGAAAGCTGGTTGTTGCAAAACAGCAGCTCACCACAAGCCGCTGAAAAGCGCATGGAGAATGTAAATTACCTGATCGATTCACTGGCGACATCCATGCAAAACAAACAGGCCTCGGATGACGCACAAGACGCAATTGGAAATGCGATTGCCAAATTACTGTTGCAGGAATTACTCGAAGAACAGGAAGAAGAAGATCTCACCAATCGTGTCCAATTGATGACGCTGCATGCAGCGAAAGGTCTGGAATTCGCCCACGTGTTTGTGATGGGCATGGAAGAAAATTTATTACCGCATCGTGCCAGTATTGATCAAAATACCATCGAAGAAGAACGACGTCTTGCGTATGTCGGCATCACGCGCGCGCGCCAAACATTAACTTTCACACTCGCACGTCAACGCAAACAGTATGGCGACGTCACCGATTGTTTGCCGAGCCGCTTCCTCGATGAATTGCCGAAAGAAGACCTGGAATGGGAAGGAGCAAACATCAAGACAACGCCGGAAGCGAAACAAAAAAAAGCCAGCGATACGCTGGCTTCTCTTAAAGGTCTGTTCTCGTAGGGACACGGCATGCCGTATCCCTACACAAAAAGAAATTATCTACCTTTAGACAATTCTGTAATCGCTGCTTTCAACTCGGCAGGAGTACAGTCCATGCACATCCCTTTGGGTGGCATGGCATTTTTACCTTTAGTAGCGCTGGCAACTAACGCGTCAATACTACCAGCCGCTGCAATGCGAGCTTTCCAATCAGCGGCTGTTTTCGGTGCCATCGGGTTAGGGCCGTGACACATAGAACATTGTTTGGCAACGATGTCAGCACCCGAACGCGCCGCCGGTGCAGCACCGCCGGCTGATTTGGTTTCAGCCGCGCAGTTAGCGCCTGCTTTACATACCTGGCCAACAGCTTTGATGCGCTCAATCATCGCTTGATCGTGTTCATCAGCAGCCATTGCAAAACCGGAACAAAGGACAGTTGCAGCAAGAAGGGTTTTTAAAAATTTCATGAGAGTCTCCACAAACATCAAAAGAATTACGGACGGTAACCAAAAAGCGCGCGAATTATAGCCTTCCCACCTGTTATCAAACAACACGTAAGAAGCCCGATAAGAATAGACGCTTTTCATGGACCTGCGTATGATGACCGCCTGTTTTTACAAGGGTCGTGTTGAGTTGTTTTGCGCCTTAAGCCCTTGGCATTCCAAGTAATTTTTAAAGTTTATGCGCCCGTAGCTCAGCTGGATAGAGTAGCGGTTTCCGAAGCCGTTGGTCGGAGGTTCAAATCCTCTCGGGCGCGCCATTTCATTTATTACAATAAGCCGCATGACAAAGCCTCTCTATTTGCAAGTCGCCCTGCCGGTTCCACTGCGGCGTACCTTTGATTACTTGCCGCCGCATGATCTGGAAAATCCCGGCCTGCTTAAACCGGGCGTGCGAGTGAGCGTGCCTTTTGGCAAACAGAACATGACTGGCGTACTAGTGAGTACATCACATCACAGCGACGTCCCTGTGAATAAACTGAAAGCAGCAAAAGCAGTACTCGACAACGAACCGGTGTTGCCAGACTCGATTTTGAAATTAATGTCATGGGCTTCAGACTATTATCAATATCCTCACGGCGATGCCCTGCTTTCCGTATTGCCTACCTTGTTGCGCGATGGGGAGCCTGCACAAACAAAAACCGAAATAGTGTGGCGACTGACGACTTACGGAAAAGGATTGCCGACGGATGCGCTGAAACGTTCACCAAAACAAGCCGCGCTCTTACAGCGTTTGCAACAAGGAGATTTATCTTCGAGCGAAAGCAAAACGCTCGACATTGCCAGTTCCATTTTTCGTGAATTACGCCATAAAAAATTAATTGAATCCTATGAACGAGAAATTTCCTCTTTAACTTCAACTGCCATGACTGCTGGCCACGCAATACTTGCTGAACAAGCGCTCACACTGAACAACGAGCAGCAACACGCAGTGCAGGAAATTGTTTCTGCAAAAACCTTTACGCCGTTTTTATTACAAGGCATCACAGGCAGCGGCAAGACCGAAGTTTATTTACAAGTAATCGAAAATATCCTGAAACAAAAAAAGCAGGCTTTAGTTCTAGTGCCAGAAATTGGCTTGACGCCGCAAACCGTTGATCGCTTTCGCAAACGTTTTCATCAACCTGTCGTCGCTTTTCATTCCGGTTTGAATAATCGCGAACGACTCGACGCCTGGCTGCGCGCTTCACGCAACGAAGCGGCGATTGTCATCGGCACACGTTCTGCTATTTTTACGTCCATGCCTAATCTCGGTGTGATTATTGTCGATGAAGAACACGACGGTTCTTTCAAGCAACAGGATAATTTTCGTTATCACGCACGCGATGTGGCGATGGTGCGTGCACAACACGAAAAAATCCCCATCGTGCTGGGCAGCGCCACACCGTCGCTCGAGACTTTGCACAATGCGATCAATGAGCGCTATCACTTGCTGCGCCTGACACAACGCGCTGGCAATGCCAAAGCACCGCGCGTTGGTATGATCGACATCAGCTCACAAAAACTCACCGAAGGTTTTGCGCAGGAATTACTCGATGCAATCCAGATCGAGCTCGACAAACAAAACCAGGTATTGGTATTCCTCAATCGCCGTGGTTACGCGCCCGTCCTGATTTGCGCAGACTGTAGCTGGATGGCCACCTGTCCACAGTGCGACGTGCGACTCACCGTGCACAAGCGCGACAAACAATTGCGTTGCCATCATTGTGGTTTTGTCAGCGGCATACCGCGTCATTGTGCGCAATGCCATAGCCCGCGACTCGACAGCATCGGCATTGGCACGCAGCGCAGCGAAGAAGCACTCACACAATTGTTTCCGCACACGCTGATTATTCGCATGGACAGAGACAGCATACAACGCAAGGAGGCACTCGATAACATTCTCGATATGGTGCATGAAGGACAACCGGCAATTTTAGTAGGTACGCAGATGATTGCAAAAGGACATCACTTCCCGCATGTCACACTGGTAGCGATTCTCGATGCCGATGGTGGCATCTTCAGCGCCGACTTTCGTGGCGCGGAAAAACTCGGGCAATTGCTCACGCAAGTGTCGGGGCGCGCGGGACGCGCAGAAAAACCCGGCCGCGTGTTAATACAAAGTCGTTATGTTGATCATCCGCTCCTGCAGACACTCACCACCGAAAGTTACGAAGTGCTGGCGCGACAATTATTGGCAGAACGCAAAACCCTGAACCTGCCGCCTTATCGTTCACAAAGCCTGTTGCGCAGTGAAACGTTGCAACCGCAGGAAGGCTTTGCGTTTTTACAGAAGGCTCGCGCGATGGCAGAAGCGTTGGCGCAAACAACGGGTTCTGTGCAACTCATCGGCCCCATCCCTTCCCTGATGGAGAAACGCGCCAATTATTTTCGCCATGAACTGATTTTCTCCACGCATCATAGACCGACCTTGCAACGCTTGTTACAGGAACTGGCGCTGCAACTGGAAGATTCGGCTGAAGGAAAAAAAGTTCGTTGGGCAATTGATGTCGACCCGATTTAGAAATACATCCGGTATAATCGCCGCCTTTAATGATGCAGACCCTTTGAAACCCATTCCGTGAAAGAACCACTCAACCAACTTATACAACAAGCCCTGCAACAACTCATCAAAGAGGGTTTGTTGCCAGCCGACAGCCTGCCCGTAGTACAACTCGACCACACCAAAGACAAAAGCCACGGTGACCTGGCCAGCAATATCGCTATGACTTTGTCGAAAGCGGCGAAGAAAAATCCGCGCGACATGGCGCAGGCTATTATCAAAGCGCTGCCACCTTCTGAATTGGTGGAGAAAGTGGAAATCGCCGGCCCCGGCTTTATCAACTTTTTCCTGAAACAGGATGCGGGCACAGTCGTTGTCAAAACCATTCTGGCACAGAAAGAAGCATTTGGCTGTTCCAATGTTGGGAAAGGACAAAAAGTACAAGTGGAATTTGTTTCCGCAAACCCGACTGGCCCTTTGCACGTGGGTCATGGGCGCGGCGCGGCGGTGGGCGACAGCATTTGTCGATTACTCACGGCCACTGGTTATGAAGTAACGCGCGAGTTTTATTACAACGATGCCGGACAACAAATAAATAATCTTGCCATCTCGGTGTTGTCACGCCTGAAAAATATTTCTCCAGACAGCGACGCGTGGCCTGCAGACGGTTATCGCGGTGAATATATTATCGATGTCGCAAAATCCTACATGGCGCGTGATCGCATCGACGCGGAAGACAAACACGTGATCGGTGCGGCTGATGTGAACAATCTCGACGCGATTCGTGATTTCGCTGTCGCTTATTTGCGCCGTGAACAGGATCTCGATCTCAAAGCCTTTGGTGTGGATTTCGATATTTATTACCTGGAATCTTCTTTATATACCGAAGGCAAGGTAGAAAAAACCGTTAGTGATTTAATCAGGAGTGGTTATACCTACGAAGAAGACGGTGCCTTGTGGTTAAAAACCACGGAGTTCGGTGACGACAAAAATCGTGTGATGCGCAAGCGCGATGGCGGCTACACTTATTTTGTTCCGGACATCGCCTATCACATGACTAAATGGAATCGTGGCTTTAAAAAAGTCATTAACGAACAGGGAGCAGATCATCACAGTACGATCACGCGCGTGCGCGCCGGTTTGCAAGCATTGTCCACATCACAACAACTGGGCATTCCCAACGATTGGCCTGATTACGTGTTGCATCAAATGGTATTGGTCATGAAGGGCGGACAGGAAGTGAAACTCAGCAAACGTGCCGGTTCTTACGTGACCTTGCGCGATTTGATCGACGAAGTCGGCAAAGACGCAACACGTTATTTTCTGGTGGCACGTGCAGCCAGTTCGCAACTGACCTTTGATATTGATCTCGCCATATCCAAAAGTAACGACAATCCGGTGTATTACATTCAATATGCGCACGCACGTATTTGCAGTGTGATGCGCAAATTAGCCGAGCAAGGTTCAACCTGGGATAAAGAAACAGGCAGCAAGTCACTGGATCAACTTACCAACGATCACGAGAAAGCGCTTCTGAAACGTTTGTCGGCTTACCCCGAGATCGTTAGCGGTGCCGCACAACATTTCGAGCCTCACCTCATCGCCAATTATTTGCAGGAACTGGCGCGCGACTTCCATGCCTGGTATAACGCCCACAAAACACTGGTCGATGAAGCGCCTTTGCGCAACGCACGTCTTTCTTTAAGCCAGGCAGTGAAACAAGTGCTGGCAAATGGATTACAATTGCTCGGCGTTTCGGCACCGGAATCCATGTAACATGTGCATTTAACAGAGACAGGAAAAAAGATGGCCCAGGATTTTGCAAAAAAAAGTAATGGTGCGGCTCGCAAAGGCGCGGGTGGCTCGAGCATTCCGGGATGGGTATGGCTGCTCACCGGCGTTATCACCGGCGCGTTCATCATGTTCCTGGTTTATCTTTCCGGTTTGTCGCCGCAGAAACTGATGAATGATAAAAACATCGATAAAACCCAGCAAAGCACTAATAACAAAACACCGTCAACAGAAAAACCGACCTTTGAGTTTTACGACAGCCTGAAGAACAACGAAATTATTCCACCCGGTAACGGCAGCAAAACAGCGAACAATAAAAATGCAGCGACGCCTTTACCCTATTTACTGCAAGTGGCTTCTTTCCCCAAAGCACCTGATGCGGATGCGCTTAAAGCCAAGTTAACGCTGGAAGGCCTGGACACTAGTATCCAGCCATTTAACAAGAGTGGCGAAACCTGGTATCGCGTGATCGTGGGCCCGTTTAATGATCATAACAAAATGGATCAGGCCAAAGCGACGTTGGCACAACACAATATCACACCGATTGTTTTGCAGAAAAAACCGAACTAACGTCTGTCGCCGGTGGAGAATGCCAGGCGCGTATCAATCTCATTTATTATTTTTTTAACACGATCCCTTTCGGTAGAGTTCAGGTAAGGCACCATCACTTCGTCGGGGAATTTCATAAAGACGCGCTTCAGTGCATCCAATTCCTTGTAAGCGCCTTCCGGGAGGCCCGCTCGGCCTTCACGTCCGGGCTCCATCAACAACATGCTGTCAACCGTGGAAAAAAATTCAGGGTAGCCCCAGACATTTTTAATCTTGTTATAGACATGCGGCATTTTTTTCAGCGCAATACACTTGTCAATCGCATCCCGTTTGCTGTTCGATCCTGCTGCTGCCATCATAACCACCAAAATTTTACGCTATTACTTTCTAAACACTGCATAACATACACAACAAAGTGTAACACAAAATATTTTTTCTGCCGCCTTTATGACTTCTGAAATAACAAATCCCAGACCCCATGACCCAACTTTTCTCCCCGTCGTTCAAATTTAGTAACGGGTCGGTAATCCGGACGCTCGCAGTAATCACCCATCGGGGAAAGATTGGTTAATGTCTCTGTCTGGCTGAGTACAGACAACATAGATTCCGCATAGTTCTGCCAATCGGTTGCCAGATGAAAAATTCCACCCGCACCTAATCGACTGGAAACCAGCGCTACAAAATCCGTTTGTACGATGCGTCGTTTGTGATGCCGTTTTTTATGCCAGGGATCGGGAAAAAATAATTGCAGTCGCGACACGGAATGCTCCGGTATACAGAGCGTTAGTACATCAATCGCATCCGCGCAGTAGGTTTTAATATTCGATAGCTGTCGCTTGCCCGCTTCATTCACCAGTCGTCCCACACCGGGCATATGCACTTCAATACCGATAAAATTTTTATCTCGTTCCTGTTCTGCCATCGCCAACAGGGAATCACCCATGCCGTAACCAATTTCTACTACCAGAGGATTTTTATTGCCAAACAACGATTCAGCGTTAATGAAGCCCTGCTGCAAACTGAGTCCGTATTGCGGCCAGTACAAGTCCAGCGCTTTTTCTTGTGATTCCGTGATGCGCCCACCGCGAATGACAAAGGAGCGGATATCGCGTGGATTGAATTCAGGACGAATAATCAAATGACGATTTACACTTTGACGGTTTTTACGCCATCTTTTCCGCCGATGATAAGCAAGTCGGCAGGACGCAAGGCAAACAATCCGTTGCACACCACGCCGACGATATTATTAATTTTTTCTTCCGTCTGGCAAGGCACGGCGATATTCAGGTTGTGGACATCGAGAATAATATTGCCATTGTCAGTGATAAAAGGTTCATCACCGTTTTTGCTGCGCAAAATTGGCTGGCCTCCCAATTTTGTCAGCTGACGCGCGACATGGGAACGCGCCATCGGAATCACTTCGACCGGTAATGGGAAGGTGCCGAGCTTGCGCACCATTTTGCTTTCGTCCACGATGCAAACAAATTCTTTCGCCGTCGCTGCGACAATTTTCTCGCGCGTTAATGCACCGCCACCGCCTTTAATCAACTCGAGTCGGTCGTTGGTTTCATCTGCACCATCGACATAAACCGCTACGCCATCCACACTGTTCAGGTCATACACCGGAATGCCATGGCTTTTGAGTCGCTGGGCAGACGCTTCAGAGCTGGCCACCGTGCCGTAGACTTTGCCTTTATGCTCAGCGAGCAAATCAATAAAAAAATTGGCGGTGGATCCGGTGCCGATGCCGACGATGATGTCCTGTTTTAATTTGGGAACGACGTAGTCGACTGCCATTTGTGCAACGGCTTTTTTTAACTGATCCTGTACCGAGAGGGTTGGAGTCGACATCACACATTCATCCGAAAAGAAAGGCGGCATTATATAGTCATCTGGCATCGTTATACAGGCATGGCGGCTACAAGCCATTCGTATTACCATAGCGCCACCTTTTTTCACGCATTCGAGAATCACCATGCCGCAATCCTATGTCAAGCGCATACAGGAAGCCCGCGTCTATGATGTGGCCAGTGAAACACCTATCGACACGGCAAACTTGCTCTCCACGCGCGTGGGCAACACCGTGCTATTAAAGCGCGAAGACTTGCAGCCGGTATTCTCTTTCAAACTGCGCGGTGCCTATAACAAGATGCGCCAACTCAGCGACGCCGAGAAAAGCAAAGGCGTGGTCACCGCATCTGCCGGAAATCACGCGCAAGGCGTAGCACTGGCTGCTGCACGCATGGGCATCAAGGCGACGATTGTGATGCCGCAAACGACTCCGCAAATTAAAATCGATGCGGTGAAAGCACGCGGCGGTTCTCACGTGACTGTGGTGTTGCACGGCGACACCTACGACGACGCATCGAAACACGCGAAACAGTTAGTGCAGGAACTCAAACTCAGTTACGTGCATCCTTATGATGATCCGGATGTCATTGCCGGCCAGGGCACCATTGCGATGGAAATTCTGCAGCAACACAAAGGCGCGCTCGATGCAGTGTTTGTGCCGGTGGGCGGCGGCGGTTTGTGCGCCGGCGTCGCGGCTTACATTAAATCGCTCCGGCCTGAAATCAAAGTGATTGCGGTGGAACCGGATGATGCAGCCTGTCTTGATGCCGCGATGAAAGCGAATGCGCGCGTGGTGTTGCCTCATGTCGGGATTTTTGCCGACGGCGTGGCCGTAGCCCAAATCGGCGAAGAAACCTTTCGCGTGCTCAAACAAACGATTGACGGTGTGATCACGGTCAGCACGGACGAAATCTGCGCAGCGATCAAGGATGTGTTTGAAGACACACGTTCGATTGCCGAACCGGCGGGTGCATTAGCGCTGGCGGGTTTAAAAAAATACGTGGAAGAAAATAATCTGCGTAACAAAACGCTATTGGCGATTGTCAGTGGCGCGAATATTAATTTTGACCGCCTGCGTTATATTTCCGAAGTCACCGAGATCGGCGAAAAGCGTGAAGCGGTTTTAGCCGTGACGATTCCGGAAAAACCCGGCAGCTTTAAAACCTTTTGCAAAGCGATTGGCAAACGCAATGTCACCGAATTTAATTATCGTTTTGCGGATAACAAGAGCGCGCACATTTTTGTCGGCATGCAAGTATCACCTGCCGCTAATGATCTAACGGATCTATTGGCGCAACTCACGTCACAAGGTTATCCCGTGGTCGATATGACTGATAACGAGATGGCGAAGTTGCACGTGCGCCACATGGTGGGCGGCCACGCGCCGAGCGCGGTGAACAATGAAATTATTTTTCGTTTTGAATTTCCGGAAAGGCCGGGCGCATTGATGCAATTTCTAAATGTACTCGGTGAGCGCTGGAATATTTCGATGTTTCATTATCGCAACCACGGCGCGGCTTTTGGTCGTGTATTGGTCGGCATGCAAGTGCCTGCGGGTGAAAGACAAGAGCTGGAAAAATATCTCAAGGAATTAAATTACGAATACAAGGAAGAAACCGGCAACGAGGCGTATCAGTTATTCCTTGCATAAAAAGTTATGCGCGACGGCATGCCATGCAAAACATGAAAACCTTTTGCACCATTACTAGTGAATCAATACCGCTCATTATTTTTGGCTTCCTGACCTTTCTTGTTATTTCACAAGCCGTTAACGTGCCATATATGGATGAGTGGTATTTTACACACATACTCGACATATATTACAAAGGTAAATTCACTCTGCTAATAAACACATTGCCAACCTTCCACAACAACATACACAGGATCCTGTTTCCAAGGCTTATTATGTTGCTGCTTGCAATTGCAACCAAATGGGATATCCGTTATGAACTGGCAATTAATTTACTGCTTGGATTTTTAACCTACCTGATATATCGCTTTTATTTTTATAAAAATATTTCCACAACAAATGTATTCAAATACATTATTTTGTCAGTCGTCGCTATTTTTATTTTTTCATTTAAGCAATCAGAAAATTGGGGCTGGGGTTGGCAAATACAAATATTTTTGTGTGCGTTTGCCAGTATATGGGTAATCTGTTTAGTATCGATGCGGGATTGCTCATGGGTAATATTAGCTATTTCTGCTCTGTTGGCTTTCATAGCATCGTACTCTTTCACTGATGGGCTCATTATATGGATTGTGGCTTTGATCGTACTTTTAAGCAAGAAAAGCAGACCACATCATCTCTTGGCCTGGGCTGTTATGGGCGGAGCATGTTTTGCATTATATTTTCACGGCTATGAGAGTAAGAATCAGTTGTCCCTCGTAAACATTCCTGAGCTACTCGGATTTACATTTACTTATCTAGGATCGCCTGTCGGAAATAATTCCATTCTGCAATCCTTCTGTGCTGGCGTCACTGGCGTAGTCATTGCTATTTGTCTTTTTTTATCTGCCTGCTCGCTGAGTTTCAATAATAAATCGATAACCATTGCTTCAGGAGCCATTATTTTATATTCACTAATGAGCGCGCTAGTCACCGGGATTGGCAGATTTGATCTTGGAATGGAAACGGGCATGACTTCCCGATACTCAACCTTCGCAGTTCACTTCTGGATCGCCATATTATTATTAGCAACCCTGCATTTTGATCAGCCCGGCTCTCCAATCCAAAAAAAATATCGACTAGGTTTGGTGCTTTTATGTGTAACTATAGTAACAACATCAATAACAACTTCTTTTATCAATCGATACGGTTTTTATACCGCCTATTCAAGGCAGGCTGCTGTCAATCAATTAAAAAACGACGTGGATGGAAATAAAAGCGATATGCTGAATGTTTGCTGGAGCATGGACTTGCTATTAAAGTGGTCGCCGGTTTTAAAAAAATATCATTTATCTTATTACGCCGATGATTAGGTTGGTCATCATCAGGTCGATACTCAACTAAAACGTATATTTTTTGGCGCATGCCTTCTACCTATTGAGTTACCACTGTTTCATAACGATAGTCAATATGAACACTTTGTCCCTTGTCATCATCGCCGAGTAAATTCGACGGGCCATCGAATTGCATCAGGAAATGCTGGTCGCGACTGTAAATCACGTAAAAATCCGGAACAAACCAGCGATAGAACAGACTGGTGGTTTTAACACGCAAACACAAAAACAAGGCATCATCGTAATGCGCATCGTGTTTACTGCAGGGAATATTTTGCAGTTTCATTGGCAACTGGATGAGTGGATCAGTGAGGCCGAATTGAAATTTAAATGCCTGCCCGGAAGACAGCGCATCAAAATTCATTCGCACGTAATTATTAAACCCGGCATCAATCACTAAGCCTTCGTTTTGTTTGAGCTTGAATTCGTCGCTGTGACCGGATTCTTCTCGACGATACATATACCACTCGTTATCACGAAACTCACTGCCGGTATTGCGTTTGAAGCGTTTGTCTTCGAGATTGTAAACCGGTGTGGTGTAACTTAACTGATAAGAAAGTGTTTTTTCAGCAAAGACACTGCCGTCTTCTTTCTTGTAGATTACGTAATGCGATTGGTCGTGTATGACGTGTTCTTCGCGGTAAAGCAGTTGATGCGTTTTGCTGTCGTAGGCATCACCAAAAATAAGAATAGTCTGCCCTGCTGATGTCCCCGTGTGATCATAATCGGTAACGTCAACGCTTGTGTCTGCCATTGCATTCGCAGCAATTTGCAGACTTGTAAATATAAGTAATGCGAAATGTGCAATGTGCCCAGCCTTGTTAGGTGCCAACATAGCTGCCAAGTACCGCTGATTTAAAGCCCCATAACAACAAAGGGGCGTGAATGATAATGCCAAGAATACTACCTGATAAAGCAACAAACCACTTACCTTGAGATGAAAGTTCTGGGTCGGCGATATTTCTACGACAGACAACAACCATTTGCCCAAGTGTAATAGCACAACCTGAACAAAACATGACTAGAAGTATTGAGGTTGATAATGCATGTAATGATGATAGCCAATATGACAAAGCCGTGATGACAAGAAAGACACTGCTAATTGCTTCAGCAACTGCAAACCATAAAGGATCTTTCTTGTGTTTAAAATCATTAGCATGTGACCACAGACAATATGCTATGAACGCTGAGAAATATGCAGATGTTGATAACGGCATAGGCACTTAATAGTTGATTATGTTGATCTGTGTCATTTAATTGAGAAATTACAACCCCATTGCTTCTTTAATCACTTTGCTTTTGATCAGATGCGTTTTATCCAACTGCCGCATCCCCATGTTTCGCAACCAGCGCAACGGCAATGAATCCTGCGCAAACAATTGCTTGAATCCTTCCATCACACCCATCATCGCCAGATTAGGGCCTTTGCGGCGACGCTGGTAGCGCTCCAGGATAGAAATATCCGCCAGCGAAAAATTTCGCTCCATCGCACGATGAATTTCATCCGCCAGCGCCACCACATCCTGCAATCCCAGATTCACACCCTGACCCGCGAGCGGATGTATCGTGTGCGCCGCATCGCCCGCTACTACGACGCCCGGTTTGAAATAATGTTTGCAGTGACGTTGCATCAAGGGAAAACTGTAACGCTGGGTAATATGTTTGATCGCACCGAGCCGATGTTCAAACGCACGACCGAGTGCATCCGAAAAATCCGCTTCATTCAGCGCCAGTAATTGTTGCGCAAACGCGGTTTCTGCCGACCACACAATCGAACACACATTCGTGTTGCCTTCATTCGTCTCTAATGGAAGGAAAGCCAGTGGCCCGTGCTCGGTAAAACATTGTCGCGCCGTGTACTGATGTGATTTCTCGGTTTGCACCGTACTGATGATTGCCGTGTGCCCGTATTCCCATTCGCGTGTTTCCAGATGCGCCATGTGGCGTATCGGCGATTGAGCGCCATCGGTCGCGATAATTAATTTGGCACGCAGCGAGGTGCCGTCTTTCAGAATTACCAACGCTAATTCATTTGCGGAGGGAAGATTAATCGCCGACACTTTGGCCGGACACATTAATTTCACATTGGTGTTATCAAGCTGTTGCAACTTCAATTGTTGTAACAGGGCTTCAACGATGACTGAATTCTCGACAATAGAGCCGAGCGCGGATTCGCCCACTTCACGACAATCAAAATCAATACTGCCCGTGCCGGTGCCATCCCACACGTGCATGTGTGTGTAAGGACAGAATCGATTGCTGATAATAGATGGCCATGCACCAATGTCCTGTAGCAATTGTTGTGATGCGATGGTGAGTGCGACGACTCGCGCATCAAATTCCGTAGCGGTGTAATTCGGTTTGAATGTCGCTGCTTCCACTACGACGATTTTCAATGTCGGATTGTCTTGCGCCAGTTTGCACGCCAACGCGGTACCGACGATGCCCGCGCCGACAATAATAATGTCGTATTGCTGTTGCGTGGCGTCGTTCATCTTCCAGAATTTCCTCTGCCAGATCCTTCTCTTTTTGTTCCCGTTCTTCCTATACCAGAAATACCCATCGCGTGTTTTGCAAACCAGGTTTTAATGCCAGGAAAAAAATTCAACCCTAACAAGCCAGTGTTGCGAGTAAACGCTGCCGATGTTTCTGAAGTAGAAAATAATAAGGTGAGCAAATGACTCGCATTGATCGTTTTTTCCTGATCCCAGGATTGCTGATCGAGATAGCGCTGCAATACCGACAAACTGCCGATGGATTCTGCATTCGCCACCGCAGTTTGCAACGTCTCCGTCAGTGCCGCACCATCGCGCAAGGACAAATTAAAACCCTGCCCCGCCACCGGATGCATACTGTGCGCGGCATTGCCCATCAATACCAGATGGCTGCGCACCTGTTCGCGCGCCGTGTGCAATGCGAGTGGATAAATCGTGCGCTTGCCCGCTTTGGTAAAAAAACCGAGCCGTGTGCCAAAGCGTTGTTGCACGTGTTGCAAAAAAGTGACGTCGTCCATTTTTTTTACTTCATCAGCAACACTTTCACTGATCGTCCACACCAGCGCACAACGGTGTTCATGTTCGAAATCTTGCAATGGCAACAGCGCCATCGGCCCGCTGTCCGTAAAACGTTCGTAAGCAATGTGTTGGTGAAATGCCGTGGCAGTGATATTGGCAATCACCGCTGCCTGATGATACGGCTTTCTATCCACGGCGATGCCCAGTTGTTCACGCAAAGCAGACTCGCTGCCATCCGCAATCACCAACAGCGACGTATGCAGTGCAGCGCTTTGATTCTCGATGATTAAATCCATGCCATCACTCGCCGGTGTAGCCGAGGTGGCACGCGCCGGACTTAACACGGTAATCGCTGGTGTGGCGCTGATTTGTTTCAACAATACCGCACCGATGTGTCGATTCTCAATCACATAACCGAGCGCGCCATCAATGGCATCCATTTCTCGTGAATCGAGCAAAGTGCCCGCCGGATGGCCGCGATCCGACACATGCACCTGATGAATCGCCGCCGCGTGTGGCAATAAATCTTCCCAAACTCCCAGTGACTGGAAAATCCGGCAACTGCCAAGCGATAACGCAGACGAACGATCATCGTAACTGGGCGGAGATGTGCTAGCGCCAGCGTTTGTTGCAGATAAATTCAGCGGGAAGGCTTCGATTAAGACTATCGACAACGACGGAATTTTTTTTGCCAGCAGTAATGCCAGACTGCTGCCCGCCATGCCGCCGCCCACAATAGCCACATCAAATTTTTTCATCATAGTCACTGTTGTCATCAGTGTACGGAAGCCATTAACGCTTCAATTTCATCCACGGTTTTGGGTGCATCGCTTGTGAGTACTTCATATCCTTTACGCGTGACCAACACATCGTCTTCAATGCGAATGCCAATGCCGCGCCATTTCGCGTGCACCTTTTTATTATTCGGGCTCACATAAATGCCGGGCTCCACCGTCAACACCATGCCCGGTTCCAGCACGCGCCATTCCGTGCCGACTTTATAATCGCCGACATCGTGCACATCCATACCCAGCCAATGCCCGGTTCTGTGCATATAGAAATCACGATAAGTGCCTTTCTCGATATTTTGTTTCAGAGTGCCTTTGAGTAATTTCAAGTCGATCAAGCCCTGTGTAATTGTAAGCACGGCCGCATCGTGCGGTTCATTCCAGTGATTACCAGGTTTGACTTTTGCAAACGCGGCTTGCTGTGCCGCGAGTACAATTTCATAAAGCGCTTTTTGTTCCGGAGAAAATTTCCCGTTCACCGGGAAGGTGCGCGTGATATCCGATGCGTAATGTTCGAGTTCACACCCGGCATCAATCAATACCAGATCGCCTTCACGCAATTCCATATTGTTATCGTTGTAGTGCAGTATGCAGCCATTGTTGCCGCCACCAACAATAGAATTGTATGCAGGGTGACGCGAACCCGCCATGGAGCACTCGTGCAGGATTTCTCCCTCCAATTGATATTCCATCATGCCCGGTTTGCAAACTTGCATCGCACGCTTGTGCGCGCGCGCGGAAATTTTTGCCGCCTGTTTCATGATTTTTATTTCGTCAGCACTTTTAAACAAACGCAATTCGTGCAAAAAATGATCGAGGTCGAGAAATTCGCCCGGCGGGATCGCACCCGCTCGCACTTTGGAACGAATAGTGTTTACCCATTCCATTACATGTCGGTCAAACTCGGCGTCTTTTCCGAGTGCGTAATACACGCGCTCACGCCCTTCCAGCAGGCCCGGCAAAATTTCGTCGATATCACCGATGGGGAATGCATCGTCCGCGCCGTAGTGCTCACACGCACCTTCCTGACCGGCGCGATAACCGTTCCACAATTCTTTTTCTGCATCGCGTTCACGGCAAAATAAAACGTACTCGCCATGTTTGCGTCCCGGAATTAAAACTACGACGGCTTCCGGCTCGGGGAAACCGGTGAGATAAAAAAAATCGCTGTCTTGTCGAAAAGGATATTGAGAATCAGCGTTGCGCTTCACTTCTTTTGCGCCCGGCAAAATCGCAATGCTGTTTGGCTCCATACACGCCATCAAATCGCGGCGCCGTTTGGCGAACTCAGTTTGTGCCAATGAAAATTTGGAAACGGCCGATTTAGTGGTGGACATGTTTGCTGTTCTCTTGCTCATCAGACTCACGGGGATTGTTATCCATAAAGAGACTCGACACCGCCAGACGTACAAACTCGGTTAGCTCGGTGTAATAACCTTCGTTTTCCTCTTCACTGGCTGAATCAGAACTCTCCAGACTGGCCGCATCCAGCTGGGAAATTTCGGTCAAGTCGCGCAACAACTCGCGTGCCTCCTCTGAAAGAGAATTCTGCACCGCCGCGAAGCCATGCAAAAAACCCTGACACCAGGCACTCAAACTTTCAGCGCGCTCCGTCAGTCCATACAAGTCATCATCCGGCAGGCACAGTTGAAATTCAAATTCATCGCTTTCCAGTGTCCGCAAACTCTCCCGAAAATAATCGATGATCGTTTCGTTAACCGCCATTTCATCGCCCACGTAGGCATTGATGTGTTGTAATAGCGCGTCGGCATCGGGCCGAAAACCCGCCGCCAGCACGCCGCAGCCCAAGCCATGAATTTCTGCAGGATGCGTTGACAGGCCTTTATCGATTGCCAGCTGATGGCAAAATTCATCAAAATCAATAGTCATAGGATCGGGCATCCTAGCACCCTAATCACGAGCTTTCACTCGGCAATTGACCCTGATCAGGTCGATCTTTATAGTAGGGTTTCAAAGGGACGCTTCATGGTCCCTCTTTAATATGGAATATGAGTAAAATGATATGAGCAACGAAAGTCTGTCGGGCCTGGAACATCAGATCGACCAACTGATTTACCACTGCGCCCAGTTGGAAAAAGAAAATGCCGCCTTGCGTTCGAAAGAGGCTTCGTGGATTCGTGAACGCAATAAGCTGGTGGAAAAAAATGACGTGGCTCGCACCAAGGTTGAAGCCATGATTGATCGACTGCGTGCACTCGAAGCGCAAGCCTGAGTAAACTGATATGACGACTAACAATACGGTAACAGTTACCATTCTTGACCGCGATTATCAGGTGAGCTGCAGCCCGGAGGAACGCGAATCCTTGTTGAACTCCGCGCGCTATTTGAATGACCGTATGCGCGAAATCAAGGCGAATGGCAGCGTGATTGGTCTGGAGCGCATCGCTGTAATGGCCGCATTGAACATTACACATGAATTATTACAGGAAGGTTCCGAAAAAGGTGCCAACAGTGTTCAACTAAAAAGACTCAGCGATAAAATCAGTCGCGCGATGGGCGGGCAAAGCGTACTACAGCTTTAAGCGTTACTGCGTTGCATTCGCATTGTCAACGTTCTTTTTGTGTTTTTCAGTTCGCTTTTTCCTTTTAAGCACTTTCTTTAGAAAAATATATCACTTGGCAGACAACCTTTTTGTTTTATACTCACTGCGAGTTCCTCGGGTGTTTGCCAGTCGACAATTTCCTTGAGCCGATAAATTTTACCCAGGGATTAACTCGTGGATGTTGTTGTGCATGTCCGCCTGACGGAAAGCCTGATACATCTCAGTTACTCCCACCTTGAATCGTCGGGTTCAAGGGACCGTCGGCAGCGGCACCTTGGGATCTTTAATAAAAAGGATCTTACTGTTAAAAATGGATAGTCCATTTCACTCTGCATTTTTCTGATGAATCATTCTACTGCTGATGTACGCAAGCCATTGCGAAAACAATTGCGCATCCAGCGTCGCTCGCTCAGCCCCTCACAACAAAAGCATGCATCGCAACAATTACTAAAACGATTGCGCACCCATCCGGTTTTTTTACGCAGCAAACACATTGCACTTTATATGGCCGATGACGGCGAGATCGACCTGCAGCTTGTTATGCAGGCTGTTCAAAAAATGAGCAAGCAATGTTATCTACCTATTTTGCATCCGCTGAAACACAATGCGCTGTGGTTTGGTCGCTACACCCAGGGGGATTCCCTGCTCGCCAATCGCTTTGGATTGGCAGAACCCTCCGTGGATAAACAAATATTCCCGGCCTGGGCACTGGATCTGGTATTGATGCCACTGGTCGGTTTTGATCGCCGTGGAAATCGTTTGGGGATGGGCGGTGGATTTTACGATCGCACCTTTTCATTCAAGCAGTTGCTTTACAAACCGAAGCGCCCTGCACTGATGGGTGTCGCGCACCAATGTCAGGAAGTGTCCGAATTAACAAGCGAATCGTGGGATGTGCAACTGGATTTCGTTGTCACAGATAAAGAAATAATTACAATAAAATAATTTTTATATTTTCTGGAGCCGCGAAAAATAAAATCCGTCATGCCCATTTGCTTGTGGCAGCAATTGTCTCCCGTGCTGCGTCTTAATCCCCCAGGTTTTATCAATCATATCCACCGTTGCATCGGGTGTATTCGATAAAAACCGTGTGATGACCGCATCATTTTCCTGATGGAGAGTTGAACAAGTTGCATAGAGCAAATAACCTTGTGGTTTTAGTAGCGGCCACAGCGCCGTTAATAATTGCAATTGTGTTTTAGCCAGCGCGGGAATGTCGCTTGCCTTGCGCAATAACTTGATATCGGGGTGGTGACGAATTACACCTGTCGCAGAGCAAGGTGCGTCCACCAATATACGATCAAACAGTTTTCCACCACATTGCTTTTCCCACCATGCTTCAGGATGCGCCGCATCTGCCGCAATCACCTGCGCCGACAACTGCAAGCGCTGCAAATTCTCATGAATCAGTGCGCATCGATTCTCCTCAATATCAATAGCAGTAACTATCAGAGAAGGCTCAATTTCCAGTAGATGGCATGTTTTCCCACCGGGCGCTGCACAGGCATCCAGCACGGATAAATTTTTAGACAACTGCAGCAAAGGTGCCGAGAGCTGCGCCGCTTCGTCCTGGACACTCACCGCGCCGCTGGAAAACAAAGGTAATTGGGTAACATCAACCGCAACACCCAGCTGTATGCCGTCATCACTGAATACTGTGACTTCATGAGCAATCTCTGCATTCTTCAATAAACGCAAATACTCCGTTCGAGAATGTTGTAAACGATTAACGCGCAAGGTCATGGGCGCCTTGGTATTGTTGGCAGAAAAAATATCGCTCGCCACTTCACCGTAATCTTTTTTTATCTCATCAATCAGCCACTGTGGGTGGTCGTACTTTGCTTCTTCGGTTGTTGTACTGGAAATGTCTTTCAGTTTTTGATCATCCACATGATCCATTTCACGCTGAATGTTTCGCAGCACGGCATTGAGCAAGCCCTTTGCCCAGGTTTTTTTTAAAATATTTGCAGCGTTTACGGAAGAATTAATTGCTGCATAGGGAGGAATTCGTGTGTGGAGCAACTGATATGCGCCAGACAACAATAATGCATGGATGTCAGCGTCTTTTTCTTTTAATGATTTATTAAGATTATTTTCTATTTGCTCACGAAGTGAAAAAAAATGTCTTAACGTTCCATAGCATAGTTCTTGCAACAGGGCGCGATCCTTATCCTGCGCCTGATCAAGCGCTAACGGCAACAGAGTTGCCAATGATGCCTTGTTGTTTACGACATCCGCGATCACTCGCGCAGCAAGCACACGACAGTCCTTATTCTTTATTTGTCCGGTTTTCAATGGAGTATCGTTCCGGCAGAGAACCACTCAGCGTAACCATTTAATACATCGCTCACTGGCAATGATTTTTTTCCTGGCAATTGCAGTTGCTCCAGTAATAATATTTTTTCACTCGTTGCGACTTTAATTCCTTCTTTCGCAGAAGAAAGAATGGTTCCCGGTTTAGCCGTTGTACTTTCATTTAAAAATTTTCCTTTCCAGACACGAACCATATTGTTATTTACTTCAAAAAACGAGATGGGGAAAGGATTGAACGCGCGTATTTTTCGCTCGAGTATCTCTGCAGGAAGTGTCCAGTCAATTTTCGCTTCTGCCTTGGTGATTTTTGGCGCATAACAACTCTCTTTGTTATTTTGTTTCTCCGGTTTGAGTTTATTATTTGCAATCTGTTGCAATACTTCGCCGAGCGCAGGTCCACCAAGGACAAGCAATTTTTCATGTAACGACGCTGTCGTTTCATCTGACGCAATAGTGCAAACACTTTTTAATAACATGTCTCCTGTATCCAATCCCTCGTCCATTTGCATGACAGTGATTCCGGTTTCCGTATCACCCGCTTCAATAGCACGCTGAATGGGCGCTGCGCCGCGCCAACGTGGCAATAACGATGCATGCACATTGATGCAACCATAACGAGGAATAGACAGCACTGCTTTCGGCAATATCAAACCATAGGCAACTACAATCATAAGATCAGGTTTTAAATTGGCCAGCACTTGTTGCGCATTTGCATCGCGCAAGGTTTCCGGTTGATAGACCGTCAGGGCGTGTGTCTGAGCCAACCGCTTCACGGGGCTGCTGGTTAAATTTTTCCCCCGGCCTGCGGGGCGATCAGGCTGTGTATAAACACCGATCACCTCGTACTTTTTTTCGTTAATCAGAAAGCGTAAATGTTCCGCTGCAAATTCCGGCGTGCCTGCAAAGACAATTCGCATTAACGGACTTCCTGTGGCACACTTTGCTTGTCGTCCCGATGTTGTTTTTCCAACTGCTTGCGGATGCGTTGGCGTTTCAAGTTAGAGAGATAGTCGACAAAAAGCTTGCCGTTGAGATGATCCACTTCATGTTGGATACAAACTGCCAGCAAACCTTCTGGCCTGATTTCAAATGGCTTGCCCTCTCGATCCAGCGCCTTGACCAGAACCTGTTGCGGCCGAGTCACCGTTTCATAATAACCGGGCACGGACAGGCATCCTTCCTCATGCTCCCCGAGCGTCCCGTCCAGAGTTATGATCTCCGGATTAATAAATACCAGCGGGTTTTTGTGTGTCTCATCGATGACAATAACCTGCTTCTGGACATTGACCTGAACTGCAGCAAGCCCCACCCCGGGAGCCGCATACATGGTTTCAAACATGTCATCGATCAGGCGGCGGATGTTATCGTCCACCTGAGGGACGGGTTTGGCCTTAATACGCAAACGAGGATCTGGAAATTCTAAAATCTTGAGTAAGGACATAAATCTTTGTGACAAACTTCTCGCAAAACTTCTAGTAAAACAATAGCTTTTGCTGCTAAGATGATGATCTCAAAGTAAAAGGTGGCTTTTAGATGAGGGGGTTGGCAGCGATTGATGGCCAGTATACATCATCTATTTGGACCTTTTAGAGACTTGATCACTCCATTCAGAGCACCTATGGGAAGGCTGAAATGACAACGATCCACCGTGTAATTATTACCCTCGTGACCACTTTGTTCCTGAGTTTTCCAGGCTGGGCAGAGGAGGGACAATCATCAACATCAGCGCCCTCTACTACTACAGCAACAGAAAGCACTACTGCTCCGTCGGCTGATACAGCCGTTCTTCTTAAAGAGGGTCATCCCGATCAATATAAAGTGGTTAAAGGCGACACCCTCTGGGGCATTGCAAACACTTTCCTTAAAAACCCCTGGATGTGGCCAGAGATTTGGCATGTTAATCCGCAGATTGCCAACCCACACCTCATTTTTCCTGGCGACACCATTAAATTAATTTATCTTGAAGGCCAACCTCGATTGGAAGTAAAACGTGGCGAAGCAGGCGTGACGTATAAAGCAAGTCCGGATGATCAAATCAGTTCAACAGACTCAACCGAAACCGAAGCAAGCGCCGTAGCCAGCAGCAGTGAAACCAGTGCTATGCCTCAACAGGAGCAGGGGCAACCGACCACTCCTGGCCCTCAAACCGTAAGTGCTGATCGAAAGTTACATGCGGCCATCCGTGTGCTTCCCCTTGAAGAGCCAATACCGGCCATTCCACTCAATGCCATCAGCCCCTTCCTGTCCGGAAGTCGCATTGTCAACCCGGGTGTACTGGACGGAGCACCTTATGTGGTTGAAGGCTCACAGAATCATGTCATCACGGGCGCAGGTGCATCCCTTTATGCAAGGGGTGACTTTGACCCCAAAAGCTCAATTTATGGAATTTTTCGTAAAGGGAAGGTTTATACGGATCCTCAAACGAATGAAGTACTAGGTATTCAGGCGGTTGACATTGGTACAGGGAAAGTGAAGTCCCACAAAAATGATATTGCGATGCTTTATATTGTTCGATCTACTCAGGAAATTCGTTCAGGGGATAGGCTGCTTACCAACCAGGAGCGTCGTGTAGAATCGACTTTCTTCCCCTCCGCACCAGAAGCAAATATTCAGGCTCAGATTATTGATGTGGAAGGCGGTGTTTCACAGGTCGGCGCTATGAGTGTGGTAGCAGTGAACAAAGGCGAGCGTGACGAGCTGCAACCAGGAAATGTATTGGCTATTTTTCAACGTGGTGAAATAGTCAAGGATCCACTAACAAACGAGCAGCTTCAACTGATGGATGAAAGAGCGGGTCTGATGATGATCTTCGTCACATTTGAAAAAATGAGCTTCGCTCTGGTTCTGTATGCTGATCGACCACTGCATGTGGGGGACATTCTTCGTAAGCCCTAGGCACGCACCAGACTAGATTCGTTAAAAAGGCCACACTCGTGTGGCCTTTTTTGTTTCGCAAGCACATTTAAAAACAAAAATAAAACTGTTACGCTTGCACCCAGCCTGGAGCCAGGTTTGCAGTGAATGGACAACAGTTACAACAGGGAGAGAAATTATGGATGATGCATTCTTATGGCTGGTGTTACAGCGTTTACCCGATACCGGTGCAGCCACCTTACTCAAACTTTACGAGCATTTTGGTAGCCTTGGCAATATTGAGCGTGCTTCCCGACAGGAACTTGCTACTATCATTCAGGGCAATGCGCTCGCACAATTCGAACTGTTTCGGGACAAAGGAAAAAAAAGCAAACCCGGGCAACAGGCACTGAAAGATCAAGACTGGTTAACAAAGAATGCCGTTTGCTTGTTAAGTATAGATAATCCGAATTATCCATCTCAACTCAAGGAAATTCATCACGCGCCACCCATACTGATGGTCGCTGGTGATGTAAATGTCTTACAACAAAATCAACTGGCCATTGTCGGCAGTCGCAGAGCCAGCCCTTCGGGGCTGGAGATTGCACAGCACTTTGCCGCAGAGCTGGTGGATTGCGGCTTTGTCATCACCAGCGGTTTGGCGTTGGGCATTGATAGTGCGGCGCATCGCGGAGCGTTGTTGGCAAAAAAAGATGCTTCACACAAAACCACCGTTGCTGTGGTGGCAACGGGGTTGGATCTTTGTTATCCATCGCGCCACGAAAAATTGGTTCAGGAAATTCGCGAGAACGGCGCCATTATTTCTGAATTTCCCTTGGGCACGGCTCCACAAAAAGAAAATTTTCCACGCCGCAATCGTATTATCAGCGGTTTGTCACGCGGCGTGTTGGTTGTCGAAGCAGAAGAAAAGAGCGGCTCCCTGATTACGGCACGTTATGCGCTGGAACAAAGTCGCGAAGTGTTTGCGGTGCCCGGCTCAATTAAAAATGTCAGCAGTCGTGGCTGTCATCACCTGATTCGCACCGGCGCAACACTTGTCGAAAGTGTAGATGATATTTTATCAGAGCTGGAACATCCGTTTGGACAAATCAATCTGCTGCCTGATCACAAATCAGAAAAATCAAAAAAACTTTCTTCGTCATCGTCACGCATAACGATTGAAAAAAATCGTGAAGACCTGGAAGAAAGCGAACAGCAATTAATAAAGTTTCTGGATGATGGTATTGTCAGCATCGATGAACTATCACGTCGTGCAACAATTCCTGTTGATCAAACCACCGCTTTGTTACTCAGCCTGGAAATTAAAGGCTGGGTGGAAATGTCAGCAGAAGGTTATCGTCGTAGTTAATCATTAACTATCTGACGATTGCAAAAACGGAATTTCCACGGGATTCATTCCAGTTTTTACAATCGTCAGACAGTCATTATTTAATACCAAGCGCCTTGTAAGCCGTTTCTTTCGCCCAACGATAATCCGGCTTGCCGCTGGGTGCGCGCAATACATTATCAACCACTACTAATTTGCGCGGCACCTTGTAACCGGCAATCAGTTTACGGCAATGATCCTGAATTGATTCGATTGTTGGCGCTTTATGCCCTTCGCGAAGTTGTACCAGCGCGCACACCGTGGAGCCCCAACGTTCATCGGGAACGCCTATCACTGTCACGTCGTAAACATCGGGATGGGTTTTCACTGCCGAATCGACTTCTTCCGGAAATATTTTTTCGCCGCCAGAATTAATGCACTGCGAACCACGGCCTAATAACGTAATGGATCCATCGGCTTCCAGAATACCGGAATCTCCCGGAATAGAATAACGAACGCCATCGCCGCCTTTCACAAAGGTTTCCGCGCTTTTCTTTTCATCTTTAAAATAGCCGAGCGGAATAAAACCACTGCGTGCCACCAAACCAATTTTTCCGGTGCCCGGTGGCAACGGTATCAATGTGTCAGGATCAAGAACGGTGCTGCCCTGTGTGGGTTTCACCGTCGGGCCGCCTTTCATTTCTTCGCCTTTCTTGGCAGCAATCAATCCGCCGCCACCGGTTTCAGAAGAACCAATCGAATCAAGAATCATCAAATTCGGGAAGTGCTCCAGAAAATGCTCTTTCAACGATTGCGAAAACACCACCGCCGATGACGCCAGGATAAAAAATTGTGAAAGATCGAGTGTGCCTTTTAATTTTTCAAACGCTTCGATCAAGGGACGCGCCATTGCATCACCGGTGATAAATACTCCGTTCACTTTTTCCGCTGCCATGGTGCGCCAGGTTTGTTCTGCATCGAACCTGGCTGACAAAATAATTTTGTGGCCTTCGAACGCACGTCCCATCACCGCCCACTGTGAAGCGCCGTGCATCAAAGGCGCGAGTGGATACATCGTTAGCTGATATGCCGCACCGCGTTTGACCACATCCATCGGTTCCTTCGCCACTTCACCGGTCGTTAAATCGATACCGCCGCCAAGTGCAAAAAACACATCTTCATGACGCCAGATCACACCCTTGGGCATACCAGTCGTGCCGCCCGTGTAGAGCATATAAATATCATCATTGGAGCGTGGCGGAAAATCGCGCGCCGCCGATTGCTTGGCAACCGCGTGGTGGTAATCAACCACGGTCAGGTGATTACGCGCCGGAATAGATGCATTGGCGCCCGATGCATCCGCAATCGTCATCACATGCTGCAACATCGGCAAACTTTGCAATACATTCACCGTACGTGGCACAAACTCTTGCGCAACAATTAAGGCCTTGAGATCCGCATTTTTAAAAATATATGCTAATTCATCTTCCACATAACGATAATTAATATTGATCCAGACGGCGCGCAACTTGAAAACGGCCCATACGGTTTCAACCCATTCAATGGAGTTGTAGGCATAAATGCCCACGTGGTCGCCTTTGCCTATGCCTTGTGAAGCGAGGTAATGTGCCAACTGGTTGGCACGCGCATCCATTTGCCTGTAGGTGCAGCGTTTGCCGTCGGCCACCAGGTATTCGCGATCCGGGTAGGTATCCACAGCCAATTCAAAAACATCTGCCAGGTTAAAGGACATGTAGTGCTCCACCGTTGTTATGCATGAATAAATGAAGTGCGCATACTAAAAGGAATGGGGGTAAAAAGCATTCCCTTCGGGACTGGATATTTGTCGAATACCCCTTGCCGTTAACGCTTGTTTGCCTGATTTAACCGTTGGCTGAAGTCCTGCAGAATCGCGTCATAGACCGCCAGGCAGGTCACCATGATGTTGATACTGATGATCCAGATAATCACTTCAACAATACTGCGATTTCTTCCCTCCATTACCTGAAAGACTTGCCAGCCAAATTTTTGTGCAATAAACATAATCAAACCCGCCACCAGGACCAATCCGGTGATATAGAAGCCTTCCCGACGACCATCGACGAGGAAGGAGATCATGGGAGTGCAAAGGAATAACAATCGTGTCGGCGAACTCCAGCCACCGGTAATAATCGTTGCACCCAGCGTGATAGCAAAAAAAGTCATGGAGAAAATAATGGCAGAGGCACCGACGTTTCCTCCCCGATAAAACATAAAAGTTTCTAATGCCAACAGCACCGCCACAGCCGACAGAATCATCAACGCAGTTAAAAAATTCCTGTCTGTTAACAGATGCATGAGCAGAAAGAGCAACAGGCATCCGCCCACAATCAAACCGGAAGAAAGAAAAAGCCCCACCAGAACGCGGGCACGAATCCTGTTTTCTATCCTGTTTCCCTTGTGCTGCTCAGCGCCCACGGGCAACCATCGATCAAGAAATTGTGTGATGGTATGGTATTGATAACGCATGTTTCCCCCGTGAAGTATCCATCGATACCCGTGCCTATACATTACATTTAACAACTAACAGACAAAATCTCTGTTTTTATCAGCAATACTTCACGGCTTCGCTGCTGGGGCATAATGTAACACACCGTGCATTTTTTTCGAATTTTTCTGTTTGAAATTTGCAAGTGAAGCAGTCAATATGAACGGGGCTAACTAATCAAAGTACCTTATTTACATGAAACAATGCGCACAGAGGGTCGGGTGATGAAAAAAATAGTGATGGCATGTGGATTATTGATATCAATGACGGCGTTAGCCGAGAAAACAGAACTGACGGATATTGATAGGTTTTACGAATACTATCATGCCACCTATACCGCCAACGCAGACTATACCCACGAGGAACTGCGTGAAGTAGCGGTCAAAGTACTCAAGGAAAGGGCGATTGAAGACCTGAAAACCGAGAAGGTCAGTTACAGTACCAGCGTAGAAAAAATTGAAATCCTCGAAGCCTACAACAAAAAAGCAAACGGAACGCGTGTCGATGCGCCGAAAACCAATTATCAGGTTGAAACCAACAGCGGCAGAAACAAGGACGATCCTGTTTTTTCAGATCGATCGGAAATCACCACTGTCTTTCCCGAAGTGCAGGTGGGTGACACACTGGTATTCAAGTATAAACGCACCATTACCGAACCCATGTTTCCGGGATATTTTGCGGAGAGCGAATCCTTTTCAGAAGCAACTGCATATAACGATGTAGCAATTACAATGGATGTACCGGAATCATTTCACAGCAAATACCAGATTCGTGGTATGTCAGAAAAAATTGCGAAAGGAAATCATCGGATTGTTTATGAATGGAAATGGAAGAATCCCGTCCCCAAAAAAGACAGTCGTCGTGATTATTCAATCTGGGATCTCGAGACCGATCCGGGCTTTGCCTACACCACTTTTGATTCATACAAAGCGATCGCAGAGGAATACGGCGTGCGCGCACTGCCCAAGGCAGTAGTCAATGACAAAGTCTCTGCGTTAGCTGACAAGATTATTGACAAGGAAAAAAATCCAAAAGAACAGGCACGTTTATTGTACGAATGGGTTGCAACGCACATCACCTATGCAGGCAATTGTGTGGGTGTTGGAGCCGTGGTGCCACACGATATATCTTTTATTCTCGATAACATGATGGGCGATTGCAAAGATCATGCAACGTTACTGCAAGCCCTGTTGACAGCAAAAAATATTAAAGTCACGCAGGCGCTCATCAACGCGGGAGAAATTTACCAATTACCTTCGGTGCCTGCGGTTGACTCGGTTAACCATGTTATTAATTACCTGCCGGATTACGATCTATTCCTTGATTCCACCAGCACAAGCACACCCTTTGGAATGTTGCCGTACTCAATTCAGGATAAACCCGTACTGTTGGTAGAAAATTACCAGGAAGGAAAGAGAACGCCTGTAACACCCATAGGAAAAAATCGCCAAACGATGCACACAACGATAAACATCAAACAGGATGGCTCTGCCACAGGCGAAATTGATTTTCAGCTTGCAGGAGAACCTGCCGTAAACAGCCGGGCCGGATGGCGAAATTATTCCCGCGACAACGAAGAAGAATGGATGAAAAAAGTTTTCAGTGGCGGCGGGAAAAAAGGCAGCGGCAAGGTGGAAAAAGATGATCCCAAACCGCTGCTTGATACCTTTCATTACAAAGTGACTTTTGACAAGCAGGATTACATTCAGCTGGATGGCGCGGGCGGATTTTATATTTATCCACCGCTTCCAAACCACTACTCCATCAGCAATGTAACGCGAGTAGAAAACGAACCTGAAAAGGACGTGGATGTTGCCTGCGGCAGCGGATTTTCTGAAGAATATTACACATTTACTTTTCCGGACAATGTCAAGATCCTCGACATACCCAATAATAAAACACTCGAAGGCAGTGATCTGGCCTATCATTCCACTTATCAGCTTGATGGAAATACCCTGACAGTAAGCAGAGTGTTTGAAGACAAAACAAAAGGTAATATTTGCAAACCGGAACTGATGATAGCGCAGCATGCCATATTATTAAAAATAGCTCGCGATCTCAGGGCTCAATTGGTTTATAAACCGTTAATTAGCGAGTAACCAACGTGAGCAAACCGCGCAGTAAATATTCAAGTACAAAAATCAACTGGAAGCAAACACCTGCTGCCGTCTGGCGGCAGAACAAGCAAGCCTTGAAAGCCGTGAAGGAGATTGATGCTATCACACTGCAAGAATTGATCGGCATTGATCGACAGAAAACTGAGCTGGTCAACAACACCAAAAATTTTATTGCTAAAAAACCCGCGAACAATGCGCTGCTGTGGGGTTCACGTGGCACGGGTAAATCCTCGCTGATCAAAGCATTACTAAACGAATATCGAAAGGATGGCTTGCGCTTGATCGAAATTTTCAAAACCGAGTTGCACAACCTGCCCGATATCGTCGACGATATTCGCGAGCTGCCCTATCGTTTTATTATCTACTGCGACGATTTTTCTTTTGATATTAACGACGATTCCTACATCGCATTAAAAACGGTATTGGAAGGCTCCATTGAAGCAGCGCCGGAAAACGTGTTGATCTACGCGACGTCGAATCGTCGGCATCTGGTGCCGGAAACACGCCAGGACAATATCTCGTCGCAAATGGTGGAAGGTGAATTGCATTATTCCGATGCGATAGAAGAAAAGATTTCCCTCTCGGATCGTTTTGGTTTGTGGTTGTCGTTCTATCAACCGGATCAGGATACCTATCTGGAAATGGTGGAACATTATTTCAAAGGCAACAAAAAAAGTTTATTGTACAAAGACAAAGCGGAGTTCCATCGACAAGCAATTCGTTTTGCTACCTCACGCGCCTCGCGCAGTGGCCGCACCGCGAAACAGTTTTACCAGTATTTTTCTGCACAACCAGGTAACCATCCGCCAACCAAAACGGAGAAAAGTAAAAAATGATGCGCGTCAAATCCGTGTTGCTTCAAAAAGTGCTAGCCGTAATCGCCTATCCGTTGATTGTGCTTGCCACTCCCTTTATCGCGTATATGTTGTATGTCAGCACACAAAACCTGTTCCTCGCCGGTTTTGCTGGCACGATGTGGTTTGTGTTGCTCACCGCGCTGTTTGAGCAACTCATTCCCTTCCGTGATGATTGGCGCACGCGTTATTCAAGGCAACATATTAAAGACACTAAAATGAATGTGATGTATATGGTGTCGTCCTATCTCACGCAGGAATTTGTGGTGAAGGCGGTGGTGATGTCCCTGCTCATTCCCGCTATCGCGTGGCTGGCGGGTTCGCAACAACACAGCCTGCTCGCACAGTGGTGGCCTCAACAATGGCCTCTGGTTTGGCAAGTGCTGTTGTTGTTTTTGATTACGGATTTCAATGATTACTGGTTGCATCGCACCATGCATGAGTGGCATCACGGTTGGGCGATGCACAAAATTCATCACTCGATGGAGCAGTTGAACTGGTCGGCTTCGGCGAAGCTGCATGTGTTCGAACATTTTTTCAACAATGCGCCGCGCATTCTGGTGTTAACGCTGCTGGGGATCAAACCGGAAATCGTGCTGGTATTTTTTATGATTAACAATTCATTGGGCTTTATCGTGCACAGCAACATTGCATTGAACACGCGCTGGCTGAATTATATTTTGTATATGCCGGATCATCATCGCTTTCATCATTCGGTGATTCACCGTGAGGCGGATACCAATTATTCTGGCCCGACCATTATCTGGGATCAAATCTTCGGCACGTTTTATCTTCCGCATCGCAACGGACCAACCCAATTGGGATTAGACAGCGATGAAGCGATTATAATTGGCCAACACAGCCTTCCCTTGTGGCAAAGTTATTGGCAACAGTTTTTGACGCCGTTGCGTCATTGGACGGGTTATTCTTCCACTGAAAATTCACGGGAGCAAAAATGATATCGCTTAAAGTGAGAAGAATTGCATTGGGAATTGCGGTGGCGGTGTTCTGGGCATTGATATCGATGACATTCGAGTCCGTTGCTGGCCAAGGTGTGTGGCATAACTTGCCGTGGTGGTTTTGTGATGCTCTCACTCCGTTTGGCGCAATCGCGAGTTTTATTGCGTTTTATCCGAGTGAGTAGAATTGATTTACGACGAAGCGACTTCTTCCTTTTTATAAAACACTCTTCCAATAAACAATCCTGCTTCAAACAAAAACCACATCGGAATGGAGAGCATCAATTGAGAAAGTACATCCGGTGGTGTGAGCACTGCACCGACCGCGAAACAACCGATGATGATGTACGGGCGTTTATCGGCAAGGCTTTGCGGCGTCACAATGCCAGTCCAGATCAACAAGATGGTAGCGACAGGTACTTCAAAGGTTAAACCAAACGAAAAAAACAAACCGAGCATCACATCAATACTCTGATTGATGTCCGGCATATACGTCACACCGGGAATATGAATGCCCGCCATCACTTTGAAAAAAACCGGGAACACCAGGAAATACGCAAAGGCCATTCCGCAATAAAACAACACGACGCTGCTAATTAATAAGGGCAACGCAAACTTTTTTTCTTTTTGATACAAACCTGGCGAAATAAAAGCCCAGATCTGGTGAAGGATAAACGGAATGGAAAGATAAAGCGCAATGAAGAAGGATAATTTCATAGGCGCTAAAAATGGAGCAAAAGTTCCTGTCGCCAGAATCGTGCTGCCTTGCGGCAAGGCATTGGTAATCGGTTGTGTCACCCACTGGTAAAAGTAGGGTGAGTAACTACTGAAACAGAGATAAACAAAAGCGATGAAAAACGCAAACAGAATCATCAGGCATTTCAGCAGACGATCGCGCAATTCAATCAGATGCGATAAGAGTGGCAGGTCTTTAAAGTGTGCTGTTTCGTCAGCACTTTTCTTTTCTGCCGACGTGTTCGGCTGATGAATACTTCGCTCCGACGACTGATTCATGGCTTATCCGTGCGCTTTGCAGGTTCACCGGTGGGCGTGATATCCGCCAGTGGATTTTTAGCAAAGCTCTCGCCTTCGCGCATCATGCGCTGTATCGCTTCCTTGCTCTCACCGAGTTCGTGCATCACCTGTTCATTGCGTAACTGGCGGCGAATATCTTCCGCGCCAATCTCGCGTTCAAAATCTTTTTTTGCCGCATTCATCTGGTATTTGATGCGGCCCCACCACAAACCCAGCGTGCGCGCCGCCGCGGGCAATTTGTCCGGGCCGAGCACAATCAGCGCCACCACAAAGACGACAATAATTTCGGAGAAGCCGACATCAAACATAATGGGGGATCAGTGCCTGAAAAAAATCAGGATTTGTGTTCGTCTTTTTTCAGATCCGGTTGTGCAGGCAGCTTTTGCGTTTCATCCGTTGATTTTTTATTTGCCTCTTCCTCGCCGTCGTTCATGGATTTTTTAAAGTTGCGCACCGCCGCGCCGAGATCCGAACCGATATTGCGTAAGTTCTTGGTGCCAAACACCAGCACGATGATCAGCAATAAGATAAGCAGATGTTGAATACTAAACATAAAATGTTCCTCTCAGTGTTTTACCGTTTTGGGTGCAGATGTTCGGGACGCCTTCTCATCGTGGCCAGAAGTTCCCAAACGCGTTTCCAGTTCTTTCAATACTGACTCGGCAGATTCGCCCAGATGCGACAACATCACCAGGGAATGAAACCACAAATCCGCCGTTTCGTTAATAACTTCTTTATTGTTGCCAGAAATTTTTGCATCTTTCGCAGCGAGAATCGTTTCCGTGGCTTCTTCACCGACTTTCTCCAGAATTTTATTCAAGCCTTTGGTGTGCAAATCGGCCACGTAGGACTTCCCGGCATTCGCAGGATTCATGCTTTCTTTTTTACGCGCTTCGAGGATTCTCGTCAGCTCTTTTAAAATATCGTTCATAGGATCGTTAACTCTTCATGTTCCTAACTTTTCATATTCTTGAGAACGGGATCAACCACTTCCCATTTTTCATTTTTCAGCACGCGATAGAAACAGGATTCGCGACCGGTGTGACAAGCGATGCCCGCCACTTGCTCCACCTGCAAAATAATCACATCGTTATCGCAATCAAGGCGCAATTCTTTCACGTGTTGCACATGACCGGACTCTTCGCCCTTGCGCCACAATTTATTGCGCGAACGCGACCAATACACCGCACGATTTTCTTTCACGGTCAGCGCCAGTGCTTCACGATTCATCCACGCCATCATCAGCACACGGCCACTGCGATAATCCTGTGCAATCGCCGGCACCAGGCCATCCGCGGTCCATTTCACTTCGTTGATATAAGAAGCATCAAGAGAATTCATGGACGCATTGTAAGCGATTAGCGCCTGAGCAACCAATACAAACCCGCGCCGCCGATTACCACACTGGTCGCCGGCAATTGACTTAGCGCTGGCAGCAACAGCGGCGATGTCATCACACCGGCCAGCAACAAGGCCGCGACACCCAGCAAACGATCGTAGCGAAATCCGCCGGATTTGGGTTCCCTGCGCTGTTGAGCGGCGGCTTCGAGCTCCGGCATGATGCGATCAAGGTGGCGAATTTGTTCGGCCGCCTGGAACAACAAGTCTGGCACTTGCGGGAATTTTTCTGCCCATTCCGGCCCGTAGCGTTTCAATTCTTCTAATAAGGTTTTGGGATGAAAGCGATCGCGCATCCACTGCTCCATAAACGGCTTGGCTGTCGTCCATAAATCCAGTTGCGGATACAGTTGGCGACCGAGCCCCTCGATATTGAGCAAGGTTTTTTGCAGCAGCACGAGCGAGGGCTGCACTTCCATCTCAAAACGCCGAGCGGTTTTGAACAGGTTCACCAGAATCTGTCCGTAGGAAATTTCGCCGAGCGGTTTTTCAAAAATTGGTTCGCACACCATGCGGATCGCCGCTTCAAAATCGGCAATGCGGGTGTGCGGCGGCACCCAGCCACACTCCACATGCAATTCAGCAACCTGGCGATAATCACGATTGAAAATCGCCAGTAGATTGCGCGCCAGGTAATGTTGATCCTCTCTCGATAATGAACCGACTATGGCAATATCCACAGCAATATATTGCGGCAGCGACGGATTTTTCTGGCTGACAAAAATATTGCCTGGGTGCATATCCGCATGGAAAAAGTTATGTTTGAACACTTGCGTGAAAAATATTTCCACGCCACGCTCTGCCAGCAACTTGAAATTGGTATTCTGTTTTTTCAACGCCGCGATATCACCGACCGGAATGCCATAGATACGCTCCATCACCATGACTTCGGGGCGACAGTAATCCCAGAACACTTCCGGCACATACAACATTTCAGAATTTTCAAAATTTCTTCGGAGCTGACTGGCATTCGCTGCTTCGCGTTGTAAATTCAGTTCATCGAGAATAGTGATGCGATAATCTTCTACCACTTCCACCGGACGCAAGCGTTTGCCATCGGGCAACAAACGTTCTGCCAGTCGTGCCAGCAACAACATGAGCGCCACATCCTGCTCAATCGTTTTTTCAATGCCGGGACGTATCACTTTGACGATGACTTCACGACCATTTTTTAATTTGGCTGTATGCACCTGTGCTACGGAGGCCGAAGCCAAAGGCTCACGACTGAATTCGGCAAAAATATTTTCTACCTTGTCACCCAATGCTTTTTCAACAATGTTTATAAACAGTTGATTGTCGAAAGACGGGACTTTGTCTTGCAATGCGCTGAGTTCAATGGCGATGTCGTGGGGAATTAAATCGGGGCGTGTTGAAAGCAGTTGGCCGAATTTGATAAACACCGGGCCTAATGCTTCCAGTGCCAGGCGCAGACGCTGTCCGCGATTGAGTTCCGCAGAACAGCGTGGCAGCAAAAACCAGGGAAACAGTGCAAGCACACACCGTGCACCAAACGACAAATGTTCCTGCGGCAAAAATTCCTGCAAACGATATTTTGCAAATACACGCAGGATTGTAAATAAACGCAGCAGCGCCATGAAGAGAAAATTTATTTCCGGGGTTTGAAAAAAGGCGATTGGGCAGCGGCGCTAGCGAATTTGTCACGCAGGGTGTCACCCGCGGCTTTCATTTTTTCCATGCCGTCAAATACCGGTTTAAACGCTCTGGATTCTTTGGCGATGGAAAATTCCTCCTCGCGATATTCCTCGACCAATCGTTTAGCTTCCTTGATGGATTGCGACAACCATTTCTCGGTCGCACGCATATTTTTCCCGACATGATGCGCAATCACATCACCGGTCACCGGCGCTATTGCATTTTCCCAATCAATATCAAAGCCTTTCACAATTTCAAGCACCGCAAGCAACAAGGCCTGGTCACCTTCGATTGCCACTGCATCCGGTGCGGTGGGCTTGTTGCGCACCAGTGCCAGCAAATCTTTCGCGAAAAGTGAAATGGATGCATCGGCCACGGCTTTCGACGCATCCGCTGACAATTCAATCCCTTTTGCTGTCGGGAACACAAACACCACAATGCCATCACGATATTTTTCGTGTTTAACCAATGGCACCGAATCCTTGATATGGATGCGTATGCATTTGCCGGAAAGTGCCTGCAATCGCGCACGGGTGCCCGGATCCAGATGCAAGCCGGCGCGCGCCAGTCGTTCAGTTACAAAGAAAATAATTTGCTGGATAATTTGCAGTGAATTGTTTTGCAAAGATTCAATCATGGCTATCTACCTCAAAAATTCTCGTCACGACGCTTTTCCTCTATTTTTTGTAAGCTTTCTCACCACGATGAAGCGCGACAATGCCGCCCGTCATGTTGTGGAAAGAGCAATTAACAAAGCCGGCGTGCTCCATCATGGCTTTCAATGCTTTTTGATCCGGATGCATGCGTATCGATTCCGCCAGATAGCGGTAACTGTCTTCGTCGTCCGCTACCAGCTTGCCGATTTTTGGCAGGACTGAAAAGGAATAACGGTCATACACTTTTTCCAGGAGGCTATTCGTCGGCTTGGAAAATTCCAGCACCAGTAAACGCCCGCCCGGTTTCAGGATGCGCAACATGGATTCGAGCGCCTTGTCTTTATGCGTGACGTTACGCAATCCGAACGCGATGGTGATGCAATCAAAATAATTTTCCGGAAACGGCAAACATTCGGCATTGGCTTGCACATAGGTAATATTTCCTGCAACGCCATGATCGGTGAGTTTGTCACGCCCCACTTCCAGCATCGAACTGTTGATGTCCGCCAGCACGACGAGGCCCTCTTTTCCAACGAGCCGGGAAAATTTGGCGGCAAGATCCCCGGTGCCGCCCGCAATATCGAGCACACGATCACCGGGACGCACGCCGGACATTTCAATCGTAAAACGTTTCCAGATGCGGTGGATGCCACCGGACATCAAATCATTCATCACATCGTATTTCGCAGCAACCGAATGAAACACACCAGCGACACGCTGCTGCTTTTCTTCGGTGGCCACTTGCTGATAACCAAAGTGAGTGGTTTTTGTATCCGAAGACTGCGGCATAAAAATTTTGATCAGGGTAATGGATTGTTGATAGTGGCGCGGGGATAAAGGCGTCGCACCGCCGTTAAAGTCATTTTACTCAGTGCGTTGGCATCGACATCCACACAAAGGATACGCATCAGGCCTTGCTTGTCCTTGAAAGTCGAGGACAAAGTGATGCAAAGCGTTTCTTCCGGCAATGACAGATAAGGCGATGAAAAATAGGTAACGCCGGAGTGCTGGATCGCTTCAAAAAAGAAATCGCGGCGGGCCCAGTTGGCGCCTTCCATTTTTTGCAGCGGATGATAAGTAGTATCTATCTCACGCAAGTTGGGATTGGAAAAGGTGGGGCCAATTTGATAACCCTGGTGATCCAGCACATAAAATCGCAAAATATGTTTGCGCTGGAATAAAATTTTTCCGATCGCGCCTTCGCCTTCTTCCCCGGCGGCGACCGCTTTTTCAAAAATTTCTCGCAACTGGCTTTCCAGACGCTCGCGATATTCCACGCGTTTGCGTGCGGCACTTTTTTGCAGCAGCGATAATTTTTTGATCTGGCGTTTGGCTTCGCCCTGGTCTTTGGGCGGTGTACCGATCACCGGTTTGCAAAAATAATACCCTTGCACCAAATCTGCATCGGTTTCCATCACCAGCATGGCTTGCTCTTCCGTCTCTACCCCTTCGATCAACACCATGCTGCCCATTTCACGCAGCAATGACACGACGCGCTTGAGAATGTTGGCGCCGTTATAAGCCTCCGCAAGATTCTGGATCATGCTGCGATCCAGTTTCACAATACTCGGATGAATGGTGTGAATACGCTCGAAGTTGGATTCGCCCGCGCCAAAATCATCCAACGCGATTTTGAAACCCATCTGTTTGTAGTGTTCCACAAAATGTGCGAGTCGACGCGGGTCTTCAATATTTTTTTCAAGAATCTCCAGCACGATGTGTTCTGGACGAAAACCAATCGGATCCAGTGCGCGGCGAATTTCATCGCCGGTGTAAAAATCTTCCAGGATGGTGTTGGCATCGACGTTCAGGAACAACCAACCATTTCCCTGCGCGGCATTCACTAATCCTGCATTCATTAAATGTAAGGTGCGACAGGTGCGATCGAGTTCGCTGGCAAACGCATTGCTGCCCAGGGTCTTGAATAATTTATCCGCCGAGGTTCCTTCGCCGTTGTAATAGGGACGTATCAACCCTTCATAACCGATGGGACGATGGTGAATCAGGCTGATCACCGGCTGGAAGGCACTGTGTAATTCAAAATCGTCGACCTTGGCCGTATAGAAAGCACCGGTTTTGACGATGTGATCTGCGCTGTGAATATCAACTAACAAACTATTTTTCTCCCCAGGCAGGTACTAGTGACTGATCAATACCGAGATGTTGCAAAATTCGGCCGACCATAAAATCAACCAGGTCGTTAATCGATTTGGGATTGTAATAAAAACCGGGAGACGCTGGCATCACGGTCACACCGAGTTGTGCCAGCTTCAGCAAATTTTCCAGATGAATCGCCGACAGCGGTGTTTCACGCGGCACGATAATCAATGGATATTTTTCTTTCAGCGCCACATCCGCCGCACGTTCAATCAAATTTTTGCTGGCGCCGTGCGCAATCGCTGAAATGGTGCCGCCACTCGCCGGGCAAATCACCATTTGCCTGTTACGCGACGTGCCGGAAGCAACGGGCGACAACCAATCCATTTTGTCGTAAGCCTTGAGTTGTTTTGCACTGGTTTCAAAATGCTTCTCAAGAAAAGTTTGCAACTCGTTTATGTCCACTGGCAAATCAATTCCCAATTCCATTTGCACGACTTGTCGTGCTGCATCCGAAATTAAAAAATCCACATGGCAACCAGCGGCCAACAAACATTCCAGCAAACGAAACGCGTAAGGCGCACCGGAACCGCCCGTCATGGCAAGTGTGATAATTTTTTTGCTCGATTCATTCATATTGGTTTTCATTCATGTAGGGGCAAATAATTATTTGCCCCTACGGATTAGATTTTAAAATCAGTTTTAAGTTTTTTCGGTACCATCACTTTCTTCAGCTTGGCATGCACCGGCACACCATTCTTATAAGGGGGATGATCTTCACCCTGGATCAGGGGTTGTAAATAAGTACGACAGGCTTTGGTGATCTGGTAACCGTCTTTCGAAATAAAATCACGCGGCATGAATTTTTCCACGTTGGCAATTTTACTTAATGGCGCTTCTTCAATTGACCAACTATAACGCGTGCCCTTTTTACGAATGATCGCAGGCATCACTGCATTCTTTCCTTGCAGGGCGTATTCCACTGCTTTCTTGCCGACGGCATAGGCTTGCTCGATATCCGTTTTTGACGCGATATGGCGTGCAGCGCGTTGCAAATAATCGGCGAGCGCCCAATGATATTTGTAACCCAGCTCCTGTTTGACCATAGACGCCAATGTCGGCGCCACACCACCGAGTTGTTTGTGGCCAAACGCATCGGTTGTTCCCGCATCGGCAAGGAAAGTCCCGTCCGCGTATTGTGCGCCTTCGGAAGCGACAATCACGCAATAACCATTTTTAGTGACGGTTTCTTTTACGCGCTGTAAAAATTTTTGTTTGTCGAAAGCAATTTCAGGAAAAAGAATAATGTGCGGTGCGTCGCCTTCTTTTTCCTGCGCCAGTGCGCCGGCTGCCGCAATCCACCCCGCGTGGCGACCCATCACTTCCAGGATAAAAACTTTGGTAGAAGTTTCGCACATCGACGCGACATCGAGCGCCGCTTCTTTCGTTGAGATCGCCACGTATTTTGCAACCGAACCAAAACCCGGACAGTTGTCCGTGAGCGGCAAATCATTATCAACGGTTTTCGGCACATGAATGGCTTGTATCGGATAACCCATCGTCTCGGATAGCTGGGAAATTTTCAAACAAGTGTCGGCCGAGTCGCCGCCGCCGTTGTAGAAAAAATAACCGATGTTGTGCGCTTTAAATACTTCAATCAATCGTTCGTAAGCCGCACGACTCTCTTCGAGATTTTTTAATTTGTAACGACAGGAACCAAAGGCGCCCGCCGGTGTGTACTTCAGTGCGGCAATCGCGCTGGCGCTTTCCTTGCTGGTATCAATCAGCTCTTCGCGCAACGCGCCGATAATGCCGTTGTTACCCGCATACACTTTTCCAATCTTATTGCTATGTTTACGTGCTGTTTCGATCACACCGCAAGCGCTGGTATTAATCACCGCCGTAACGCCGCCAGACTGTGCATAAAATGCATTCTTTTTAGCAACCGCTTTAGAGATCGTTTTTTTAGCCGCTGGTTTTTTTATCGTCTTTTTCGTAGCCATAGACTCACCATCACAACCGGAATCTCAACAGGGGTGCGAATCATACTTGGATTTCGAGTCTGATTAAAGAAAAGCGAGCTGTTATACTGCCCGGCCATATGAATATCACCGCCAACGCACCGAAAACGATCAAAATCCACATTCTCGGGATTTGCGGGACATTTATGGGCAGCCTTGCCGTGCTGGCCAAACAATTGGGTTACCAGGTCAGCGGTTGCGACGCCAACGTTTACCCGCCGATGAGCACACAACTGGAGCAGCAAGGTATCACGCTGATGCAGGGCTATGATCCGGCACACCTGCAGCCTCACCCCGATATCGTGATTGTGGGCAACGCCATGAGTCGTGGCAACCCTTGTGTGGAATATGTGCTGAATAACGGATTGAATTACACTTCCGGACCGCAATGGCTTTGCGATCACGTGCTGAAAGATCGCTGGGTACTGGCCGTGGCGGGCACGCACGGCAAAACCACCACTACCACGATGCTGACGCGCATCCTGCAGCATGCGGGCCTGAAGCCAGGCTATTTGATTGGCGGTGTGCCAATGAGCAGCGGCGATGACGATGTGCGCGCCTCCGCGGATATCGGTGACAAACCCTTCTTTGTGATTGAAGCCGATGAATACGACAGCGCGTTTTTTGATAAACGCTCCAAGTTTGTGCACTATCGCCCGCGCACCGTGATTCTTAATAACCTGGAGTTTGATCACGCGGATATTTTTGACAGCGTTGCCGACATTCAAAAACAATTCCATCACCTGGTGCGTACTGTTCCATCACAAGGAAAAATTATTTTTCCGGAATCCGATATCTATTTGCAGGAAGTGTTACAGAAAGGCTGCTGGTCGGAGCGCGAAAGTTTTTCATTGGATAAAAAATCCTCATCGGCGTGGCGTGCCGAGTTGCTGGCAGATGATGGTTCGAAGTTTGATGTGCTGCTTGAAAACAAAAAACAGGGAAGCATCCATTGGCAACAAACGGGTGAACACAATGTCAGCAACGCACTGGCCGCCATTGCCGCTGCGCGCCATGTCGGTGTGACACCGCAGCACGCGATTGATGCGTTAAATCAATTTTCCGGCATCAAGCGTCGCATGGAAAAAATTTACCAGGATAATAACGTAACAGTGTACGATGATTTTGCGCATCATCCGACGGCGATCAAAACGACTTTGTCCGGCTTACGCAAAAAAGTCGGCAAAGATCAAATCATTGCGATCATTGAGCCGCGCTCGAATACGATGCGCATGGGTGCGCATAAAGAACAACTGGCTTCCAGCGCAGAAGACGCGAACGAAGTGATCTGGTATCAACCCGCGAATGTAAACTGGGAACTCGGCGACGTCATCGCGCACGCAAAAAATAAAAGCAGCGTCAGCAGGGACATAGATACTATTGTTTCTACACTTTCTGCTTACGTAAAAGTCAGCAATACCAGACCACTGCATATCGTTATCATGAGCAACGGTGGCTTTGGCGGTATACACCAGAAGCTGGTTAACACTTTAAGTTAGTTGTCATTCCGAACAGAGTGAGGAATCTTTGTGATTCAAACGGAAAAATTTCTCGCAAGGCTCGAAATGACATTCCGGAGAAATTTATGAGCAAACAAGACATCGTGCCTTACACTGAAGGACAGGAAAAATTCGGTAAATTTTTTATCACACGTTTCGGTGCATTGCAGGTGTTTGTCTATCGCCTCACGGGTGGTCGATTGATGAATACTTTCCTGGGCGTCAAGGTTGCTATTCTCGGCCACATTGGCCGGAAGTCAGGCCAGCTTCGCTGCACACCATTACTCTATCTTGCGGATGGTGAAAAAGTGATACTGGCCGCCTCCAGTGGTGGTTTCACCAGGGCGCCGCAATGGCAACATAACCTGGATGCGAATCCGCGCGCGGAAATCCAGATCGGTTCCCATAACAGGATCATGAAAGCGCGTCGCGCCACCGAAATGGAAGAAGCACATTATTGGCCCATCTTAACGTCCATGTATGCGGGCTTTGATGAATATCGCAAACGGGTTAAGGGCAAACGCCATATCCCTCTCTATATACTTGAACCCCTAAGCTAGTTAATAATAGGCCTATTAGTAGAGTCAAAGCGCCATATTTTGTTACCGGGGGTTTCATGTACACGACACGATACGCACTGTCTGGTTTGTCCAAAATACTTTTGTTATCCATGGGTTTATTATTCTCTGCTTACGCCGCCGCGGATGCAGACCAAGGCATGGCGGAAGAACTCAAGGCAAAACAGGCAGAATTGGTTGAAGCAACCGCAGCCAAGGAAGCCGCTATGAAGGCACGCGATGCATTAGCTGCCCAGCAAGCCAGCAAACCGAACCCCGACACAGAACGTAAATTAAAAGATGCAGAAACGAACGTGATGCTGGCTGATAGCAAATTGAATTCCGCAAAAAAATCCGTTGAGCGCGTACAAAAGAAACTGGATGAAAATTCTGGCACTAAAGTATCAGCACCTACCGTCGTGAACGAAGAAAACAGGAAAGCAGCTGCACAAAAGGCCAGTGAAGAGCAAGCCAAAAAAGAAGTCGATGCAAAACTGGCAGCACAGAAAGCCAGTGAAGAGCAAGCACGCAAAGACGCAGAAGCAAAGGTAGCCGCACAAAAGGCCAGTGCAGAACTAGCCAAAAAAGAAGCAGACGCAAAACTGGCAGCGCAGAAAGCCAGTGAAGAGCAAGCACGTAAAGACGCAGAAGCAAAGGTAGCTGCACAAAAAGCCGCCGAAGAACTTGCCAAAAAAGAAGCCGAAGAAAAAGTTAATGCCCAGAAAGCGAGTGAAGAGGCCGCAAAAAAAGCAGCATTAGCAACAGAAATGGGTATCGACAAAAATTGCATCGCTTTACCCAATGCACCGACCAAGCCCTCTTCTGAATTAAGCGCCGCCGATATGCAGGCACAGGCCTATGCACAGGGCTTTTTGAAACAAATCAACCAACTGGTTTCCAAAAAAGCCGCGGACGATGTGCCACCTGTTTCGCCCTTCCCGACATTGGAAGGTTCAAAACTGAATCCTTGCGATCCCGATCAGAAGCAGGCATTGAAATTTGGCTATATGGGCAATGGCCAATATCGGGCAGAAACCCGTGTGCTGGCAGGTGAACAAACTTTTTTTATAAAAAATGTTGGGCAGCCACTGAATCGCACCATCCCTGAAGCGGATAACGGCGAAGTGTATGTGTTCTTCCTCGACGGCAGGGAAGGCAGGACACAATTGACGGCATACAAGAAATCCTTGCTCGAGCAAGCACCGCAACAATAAATATTTTTAATGCCCTGATGCCGAATTATTTTCGCATTTGTTTTTTTATTCTCTGTGCTTTTTTATTTTCTGCTTGCAGTAAAACGTCGGACGAAGCACAGATCAAATTGATTCTTGAAAATCTATCGCAAGCAGTAACACAGAACAAATTATCGTCCGTTGCTGATTATCTGGATAAAGATTTTCGCGCCAACGGTGACATGGATGCCCGGCAAGTAAAGCAAATGCTCACGATGTATGGCATGCAACACCAATCCATCAATATCACGATCGTCAGTTCCAAGACCGTGATTGATCCGGTTTACCAGGACAAGGCAGAATCAACGCTGTCGGTGATTGCTACCGGATCCTCCGGTGGCATGCTGCCCGATGATGGCAGTATACGTGTCGTGAAACTACAGTGGCGCAAGGATGGCGATTGGAGAATACTGAATGCCAATTGGCAGGAATAAATTTTTGTAGAGGGGCAATTCATCTTGTAGGGGCAAATAATCATTTGCCCCTACCGGGGATTATCTATTACCACCCGCTCTTTTGCGTTCGTTTTCGGTTAAATATTTTTTCCGCATACGAATCGATTTGGGTGTCACTTCAACCAACTCGTCATCGGCAATAAATTCCAGCGCCTGCTCCAGCGTGTGACGAACATGCGGCACCAGCGTTAGGGCATCATCGGTTCCAGATGCGCGAACGTTGGTCAGCTGTTTGGCGCGGGTTGGATTCACCACCAGATCGTTGTCGCGAGAATGTAAGCCAACAATCTGGCCTTCGTACACTTCTTCGCCGTGCCCCAGAAATAGTTTTCCGCGTTCCTGTAGATTAAATAATCCATAAGTCAATGTTTTTCCGGTAGCCATGGAAATTAATACGCCGTTTTGTCGACCACCAGCAACCGCACCAGGCTTCACCGGGCCGTAGTGATCAAAAATACTGGTCATGATGCCGGAACCGGAAGTCATGGTGAGAAATTGACTGCGAAACCCGATCAGGCCACGCGAAGGAATCATGTACTCCAGTTTCACGCGACCTTTGCTATCCGGTTCCATGTTCATCAAATCGGCTTTGCGTAAACCCATTTCCTGCATCACGGAACCTTGATGCTGGTCTTCCACATCAATGATAACGTTCTCATACGGTTCATGCGTTTCACCATCCACTATTTTTTTAATTACTTCAGGACGTGACACGCCCATTTCATAACCTTCGCGACGCATGCTTTCAATTAGTACCGAGAGATGTAATTCACCGCGACCCGAGACTTTAAATTTATCCGGGCTATCCAGCGGCTCAACACGTAACGCCACATTGTGAATGAGTTCTTCCTCGAGTCGCTCTTTGATATTGCGAGACGTAACAAACTTACCTTCCTTACCAGCGAAAGGTGAGTTATTCACCATGAAGGTCATGCTCACGGTTGGCTCGTCCACGGAAAGCGGTGGCAGCGCCTCCACATTCAGGGGATCACACAAGGTATCGCTGATCTGTAATTTTTCAACACCGGTGATACACACAATATCGCCTGCGGTTGCTTCCGGCACTTCAACGCGATCGAGGCCGTGATGACCCATGACCTGCAACACTTTGGCTTTGCGTTGCTTGCCTTCTTTGTCGGACACAACGATTTGTTGGTTTGTTTTCAAAGTGCCGCGAGAAATACGGCCGATACCGATAACGCCCACGTAGGAGTTGTAATCCAGTGCAGAAATTTGCATTTGAAAAGCGCCATTCACATCCACCTTCGGCGGCGGCACTTTATCCACTACCATCTGAAGCAGCGGTGACATATCGGATGCCAGTTGATCCACTTCCAGTCCAGCAACGCCGTTCAATGCAGAAGCGTAAATAATCGGGAAGTCCAGTTGCTCATCGGTTGCGCCCAGGCGAGCAAACAAATCGAACACTTGATCAAGCACCCAATGCGGACGCGCGCCATCGCGATCGACTTTATTAATCACCACAATCGGACTTAAACCTTGCTGAAACGCTTTTTGCGTCACAAAGCGGGTTTGCGGCATAGGGCCGTCCACCGCATCCACCAGTAACAACACGGAGTCGACCATGGAGAGCACACGTTCTACTTCACCACCAAAGTCCGCATGACCCGGTGTGTCTACAATATTGATGCGATAACCATTCCATTTAATGGCGGTATTCTTCGCAAGAATGGTGATACCGCGTTCTTTTTCCTGATCATTGGAGTCCATCACTCGTTCCGCACCGAAACTTTTTCGATCCAGGGTTCCGGATTGCTGTAGCAATTTATCAACCAGCGTGGTTTTACCGTGGTCAACGTGGGCAATAATGGCGATGTTGCGAAGATCTTCGATCATAGGAAAAGTCTACTAATGTATTGGATACGGAAAGCGTGGTATCTGTAAGGCTAAAAGGGGGCGCATTATAGTGATTTTTCCCTTGGCCTGCTTGCCGGAACTTTAAAAATATTTAATTGCCACAATATTGCGGGAACGGGGTCTGGCGGTATCATCCTGACACGTACCCCCCCTGATAGACCGTAACCGGAGAAAGCTATGAAGCGTATTTTATTATTCGTTGCCACCAACTTTGCCATCATGGTGGTGCTGAGCATTGTAGCCAGCATCCTGCTACCGGCCCTGGGCTTGCATGGCCGCGGCCTCTCCGGCTTGCTGGTGTGGTGTGCTGTGTTTGGTATGGGGGGTTCATTTATTTCGCTGGCGCTTTCCAAGTGGATTGCCAAGTGGTCCACCGGCGCCCAAGTGATTGAACAAGCTTCCAACCCCACCGAACGCTGGCTGGTGGAAACCGTGCAACGCCATGCACAAAATGCCGGTATTGGCATGCCGGAAGTGGCTATCTATGAGTCGCCGGACATCAACGCTTTTGCCACGGGCATGACGCGCAATAGCGCCCTGGTGGCAGTAAGCAGTGGTTTGTTGAATGGCATGAATCGCGATGAGGCGGAAGCGGTGCTTGGCCATGAAGTTACGCACATTGCCAATGGCGATATGGTCACCTTGACGCTGATTCAGGGTGTACTCAATACCTTTGTGATGTTCTTTGCGCGGATCGCAGCGAGTGTCGTCAGCAATGCGGTGGGCGGCGATCGTGACAATAATGGAATGAAACAAATTGTGTTCTTTATCGCCACGATGATTTTCCAGATTATCTTCGGCATTCTCGCCAGCATGATTGTAATGTGGTTTTCACGCCAACGTGAATATCGCGCGGACGCCGGTGGCGCGTCGCTCGCGGGCAAACAAAAAATGATTGCAGCGCTGGAACGGTTGATGCGCAACCACGAAGAGTCACGTCTCGATGGTCAACTGGTTGCCTTTGGCATCAACGGCAAGAACAGTGGCGAGTTATTTATGAGTCACCCACCGCTGGAAAAACGCATTGAAGCATTGCGTAATTCAACGAGCATATAACACACAAAAGTAGAAATAAAAAAGGCTCCCTTGTGACAACTCGGGAGCCTTTTTTATTTGACACGTCATCAATAACTTTTACGAAATACAAGCTTCCATAATACTCCCAATTTTTTGAAATGTCTGTCGTGGGATTCACGGCAATTTCAATTTTTTATTGTTACTCTTTGCACTGCCGATCAAGAAAAAAACAAAAGGAGGCAATATGCAAATAACAATGAGTGTGCTGGCCACGATTTTTTTTACCACGAGCGGATGTTCCGCTCTGCACAGTCACCACGGTCCGCAACAAGAACATTTCCCATCCAGCCAGGAGGCCCTTATTCAAAAAGACAGTGATGACTACATTGTTTTAGTTCAGGATTCATCTTACAAAAAACAATACCGCTCAGAGGAACTGGCAAAAATTAAATTGGAACACGGAAAGAAAGCGTCTGAAGACATCAGAATTTGGTATAAGTTGATCGATAAATACAAGAAGGCTTCGAGCTGGGACAAAATATCTGTTACCAATAAATTTTTTAATAAATACAGATGGATCAGCGATTTAGAAAATTGGGGCAGCAGTGATTACTGGGCAAATCCAATAGAGTTTATTGTGTCTCAAGGCGGTGACTGCGAAGATTTTGCTTTGGCAAAATATTTCACCTTGATTGAAATGGGAATTCCGGCAGAAGAGTTGATGATAACCATCGTACAGTTGGAATCGAGTAACGAAGTGCACGCCGTTTTGGTTTATCGTGACAGTACCTCTCGGGAGCCGCTGGTTTTAGATAATATAACCACATCGGTGTTGCCCCTTAAAAATCGCAATGACATCAAACCGCTGTATGGATTATGGGATTCAAGCGGATACGAAATGAGCGTAGCCAAATGGCAACATCAACAATTTGATAATTGGGGAACTCCAAATGAACAAACCAATAGCGAACTGATCGCTGAAACGATCAATGGCAGTTACCCGGCAGCAGTTCACTAATGAAGCAAATTGTTACGCCACAATATCGCCCATCGAACGGAACAAATCGATTGCTTCCTTCGGCAACACTTTCGGTGGTTTGCCACCCGTCGCTTGATAACAACCAAGGATTACTTCCGCCGTGCGCTCAATAATCTGCGCCATATCACAAGCGCGACGCAATGATTTACCTGCGACCACAATGCCGTGGTTTTCCATAAACACCGCCCACTCATCTATCAACGCATCCGATACTAATTCAGCCAAATCATCAGAGCCTGGCATGGTGAATGGAATACGTTTGATGTCGCCAAAGAATGCGGCATCGGAAGAAATCGGCAAGAAAGGAATTCCGCAGTTCGCGAGTATTGTTGCATTCGGCGCGTGCGCATGAATCACTGCATTCGCTTTGGGTTTTTTCTTCAGTGTCAAACTGTGGAAGCCCCACTCCGATGATGGGGAACGCGACAGCGGATCTACTTTCTTTCCATCAAGTGTAATACGCACCATCATATCGGCGCGCAAATCACCCTTGAACACCGCACTCGGAGTAATCCAGCATTCATTTGGATTGTCATCACAACGCACCGACACATTGCCACCGGTTGCGGTGATGATGTAATGCTCATACAACTCGTTCACGGTATCGAGCAGCTCATGGCGCAGATCACGCACTTCAATATGCGCAACGGCAGCAGCGGAAGCCTGGCCAGGTTTTGGAATTGAAGCGAGATCACCGGGATCACCCACTTCCAGGCGTATCGCTTTATACAAACGCTCCATGTCCGCTTGTAAATGCTGAATGGTCATCGCTTTCGCCGCGTCGCCCATAAAAGAGATCTCGCCATTCATGGCGGCGTTCATCGCATCAGTCGTACCATTAAACATGCCATCGAGAATGCAAGCGCGCATCGCTAACTGTACATCGCCGTTTTTATCACCCAGGCCTGCGTTTACATTGCCTTTGTTCATGGTGATAAAGAATTGCAAATTCACGTCCGGTGCATTGAACGCCAACGTGACATCCTGATCTTCGGCGAATTTTTTTACTGCGGCATCTTGCGACATCGCGGCGCAGAATTTTTCAAACAACTTGCGCATGTTCTCGATAATTTGTGGTGACGCAGCGACTGGAGCTGCTTCTTTCTTCTCTGCTTTCCCATTATGAGAAGAGCCTCCACCGTGGGATACACCCGCGTTTTCATCGCGCTGTAAATCGGTTACACCCGGCGGCGGTTTGCGCAATAACGCTTCGACTTCTGCTTTTGATGGTTGCTTGCGCGGTTTATCCCAACTGAAATCTTTCAGCACTTCCGGATTCAAACAGGCACGCGGTTTCTCACCGTTTACCAATTGCAGCAGCGCCGCAGAAACATCTGCACCTTGATGTTGCGCGACTTCAAAGGTATTGCCGGCTGAATGTGGTGCCGAAAGTACTTTCGGATTTTTAATCAAGGGATGATCAAAACCGGGAGGCTCTTGCAAGAAAGTATCGAGGCCCGCACCGGCGAGCGTGTCATTTTGTAGCGCTTCTATTAATGCTTGTTCATCGACTAGTTGTGCACGTGCTGTATTAATGAAGAACGCGCCTTTTTTCATTTTGGCAAATTCTGCTTTGCCAAGCATATTCATCGTTTGCGGTGTTACTGCCGCGTGTATGCTGACAAAGTCTGATTCGCGCAACAGCGTATCGAGTGAAACCAGTTCAACGCCGGCCAGTGCCGCCGCTTCCGGAGTAGCAAAAGGATCTGCGACAATAATGCGCGCATCAAAACCTTGTAAACGTTTCGCCACCATACGACCGACAGCGCCAATGCCAATTAAACCGATGGTTTTATGCCACAGCTCTTTCCCTTGTAATTGGGTAAAGGCTTGACCCATCTTTGCCATGTTGCCCGCGGTAACCGATTCGTCTTTCAAAAATTGTGCGGCGGGAACCAGCTTGCGCGCGAGCGCAAGAATAAAAGCAACCGTTAAGTCGGCTACGGCAACGGAATTACGACCCGGTGCAAACAACACCGGAATTCCAAATGCCGTGCATGCATCGACATCGACATTCACGGCGTTGCCACGACAAGCGGCAACAACACGCAAATCCGGCAATTGACTGAGTGCTTTTGCATCAACGATATCTACTTCCGTCACCAGAATATTTTTTCCTTGCATCGCTGACACCATGCCGGGGCCAGTCAGTATGCGTTTCGATTCGCGGAAGTTCGCGTATTCGACATCCATTTTGTTGCGCATCGCATTCAGTGATTTTTCATCAAAGGCCGCGGTGACTAACGCATTCAGTTTCAAATTAATTTTGTGATCCTGCTTGCTGCTCTCGTCACCAGCACCCAGCACGTAATGCAACACATGGTTTCCTACTTGCACGGCGGTGGTGTCTTTGCCCGCACTGCGCATCGCATTCCAATCCGCGTAAACTTTTTGTGCCGCCGCTAATTTGCTTTCATTGCGAACGATTGCATTACGATTTTTTACCAATGCGGCAACGGCTGCACTCATGTCTTTATATTTTCCTTCTGCTACGGCCCCGCAAATCGCGGCACCCATCGCTGAAGTATTGGCTTCACCTGCGGGTGTTACCTTGCTGTCATTAATATCGGCAAGAATTTGTGCGAATACATTGCTGCGCGAGAAACCGGCGGTAAGGAAAACTTCTTTATATTTTGCACCGGTGACTTCAGAAATCTGATCAATATTCGCACGCACCGCTGATGTATATCCTTCTATCAATGCACGACACATATGGCGACGCGGGTTGGGATCATTAGCACAGCTCATGTGCGTCAACGTAATTTGTCCTGCGGGCATGGCCGGTGCACGCGAGTTCATCACTTCCGCGCCGAGCGATGACAGCATACCTTTTGCGCCGTATTCTGATTGCGCCGCTTCGGCGAATACACGCAACTCCGGTTCCGGTGCTTCCGGAAACATCAGGCGCGCCATCCACGAGAGCGTTTCACCCATCGGGCCGCCCGAACTTTCCAGCACCCATAAACCGGGAACGATGTGATGACCACTCCAGGTGCGACCTTGCGCATCGATCACCGGTTTGTCACACACGGCCATCACCGGTGCAGTGGTTCCCGCGACCGATGCAATATCGCCCGCTTTGATCACACCCGCACCGAGTAAACTGCATTGTGTGTCGCCACCACCAAGGCCAACCACTGTGGATGTCGATAACCCCAAATGTTTCGCCGCCTCTGCATTCACACTTCCCAGTTTGCTACCGGAATTTTTTACTTCCGGGAAAATTGCCAACGGCGCGCCAAGTTTTGCGATGCGCTCTTTATTCCACTGCCGCGTTTTTAAATTAAACAATTGTGTGACACCGGCTTGCGAGTAGTCGGTCGCTTTGGCACCGCACAACTTATAGTTCACCCAATCACTCATCCCAAATACACAGTCGGCGCCCGTGACGGTTTTCGCCTCATTTTTCATCAGCATCTTGATGCGTGCCGACAAATGAATCGGCATAGGCCACAATCCGGTTTCCTGATTCAGTGCTTCACCGCATTCGGCGATCAGTTCAAAACATTCCCCCGCCGCACGCGCATCACGATTAGGCACCGCGTAAAGCACCTTGCCACTTTTATCGATGATCACCGTGCCAAAACGCATCGCTGAAACCGCGACGCTGCCCACTTGCTCTCCGGTGATACCTGCTTTGACAATAACTTCTCGACTGGCTTCCCCTATCAATTGCCACATTTCGTCGAGATTCAAATTGAAGCCCAGACCAAAAGAGCCTTCCGCCACAGGAAAGGACCAGGAGCGAGCTGCGGTGCAGGAAACCTGCGAATCCGTGTTAACAAGCAAACAGCGTACGCTGCCGCCCCCAATATCAATACCCATTGCCCAGTTTTTGGAAGTGGTCGATTTGCTCATCGTTAATGTCTCTTTGAATGCGAGTTAATGCTCTAATATCATCAATGTCATCGTCCAATGAGAACCAGTATTTTGGGCGCGACAATTGAGGCCGAAAAGATAAAGAGATTGACCTGATAAAGCAATGGCGAAATACGAAGGGGATTTGGCTAATAAATAGAAGGGCTTATTAAACCCGCAAGATTAATTAACCTCTTGTATGTTTTATGTTGATCGATTTAAGTAACTTCGGTACCTTTAGTTAAATCCGGGAACACGGCGCTGAAAATGCAATCAATTCACAAAACCTTGTTGCTCTGCCTGGTGGCAGTTATAACTGCAGTTTTCTTTCGCAGCCAGGGCACGCACGACATCATTACGTGGATGACCTGGGGAGAACACGCCTACCAACATGGCATAGTCGAAGGATATGCAATGGATGGAAACCTGTATCCACCATTGGCCGATGTATTGATCTGGATCAGTTATTCTCTTGCGATGCTGATTGGCGTAGCGCCGGTTTACCTATTCAAGTTTTCATTGCTCGTTTTTCTTTTGGCCACAACCCAAATTTTTTATTATTGGTCAAACAAAAATCTTCCGGCCACCTTGTGTTTTTATGGCGCCATGCTACTTAGCTCTTTGGGTCTTGCTTACCTCGATATTTATTTCGCCCCTGCGCTATTATTTTCGCTTCGCCGCTTGCAACAAGGAAAACTCTCGCAATTCGCTTTTTTCTTTACACTGGCTTGCCTGATTAAATTCCCCCCGCTGATGATAGCGCCCTTCCTTTTGGTTTATATAGTCACCAATCATTGGAGACAAAAACAAACTCGCACCAATATAGAAATATTAAACTGGAAATCGCTTGCGCCCACTTTCGGTTTATTAACAGTGATTTTATTTTTCTTTGGGAAAACATTATTAATTGCTTTGTTGAAAACCACTCAGGCTCCCTGGCTTAGCGCCTGGGCATTAAACTTTAACTGGATTGTCACGCGAATTTTTTTACAAAATGGCTGGGGCCAGGCGTATCCACCCGGATTAGATCCGAGCATCTCTATCATGAATCCTGTTCCGGCACTCGCGCATCAAATGGCCATGTGGCTTTTCCTGTTTTTTTTCAGCGCGACTTTGTTGCTGTTTATTTCAGGAAAGAAAACGTTTGAGAATTTATTGTTAACTGCCCTGCTGGGCAGTTTTTCCTATTTTATGTTTAGTACCGGCGTTCATGAAAATCATTTATTTCTTGCCAGCTTGTTAGCAATGGTGCTGTTTTGCATCAACCCCAGGTTTCTTTATTTGGGATTTGGGGTGTTACTAATCAGCGGCCTGAACCTGTTTGTATTTTACGGAGTGAGTGGCAGCAACACGGGCGGATTTTTATTTCATTGGGACATGAGCAGCCCAACTTATTCTTACTGGACTGATGCACCACTGCTGATCGCCTGTGGCAATGTTGTTTATTTCCTGGTGCTTTGGTTCTGCACTGCCAGTGCTTTATGGAGAGAGAGGTCTCCTAGTTAATCAGGCCTTCAATGGGCGACGAAGCAGACGCATATAATTTTTTTGCCATGCGTCCCGCAAGATACGCTTCCCTTCCTGCCTCCACACCTTTCTTCATGGCAGAGGCCATCAACACAGGGTTTTGTGATTTCGCAATTGCCGTATTCATGAGTACGCCATCACAACCCAACTCCATCGCAATCGTTGCATCAGATGCAGTGCCGACACCGGCATCAACGATTATCGGCACGCACGCATTTTCCAAAATTAATTTAATGTTGTAAGGATTGGTAATGCCCAAGCCGGAACCAATCGGCGCGCCAAGCGGCATAACAGCGATACAACCCATCTCTTCCAGACGTTTGGCTATCAAGGGATCGTCAGTCGTATACACCATGACCTTGAAGTTATCTTTGATCAGTTGTTCAGCGGCTGCCAATGTTTCGGTAATATTGGGATACAAGGTTTTTTCATCGCCCAGCACTTCAAGCTTTACCAAATTGTGCCCATCCAGTAATTCGCGTGCGAGTTTGCAAGTTCGCACCGCATCTGCTGCGTTGTAACAACCGGCCGTATTGGGAAGAATGGTGTATTTTTTTGGTGAAATCACATCAAGCAAGTTAGGTTCATTTTTATTTTGTCCTATATTGGTTCGTCGAATGGCGACAGTCACCATCTCTGCACCCGATGCGGCGATCGCTTCACCGGTTTCTTTCAGGTCTTTATATTTTCCTGTACCGACAATCAGTCGCGACTGGTATTGCTTTCCATCAAGCATCAGTGGTTTATCTTGTCGCACCATTACTTCTCCAAAAATATTGATAAAAGTTATTTTTAACCGCCGCCAATAGCGTGCACAATTTCAATACTATCATCAGGGCGCAATCGAGTTTGTGAAAAAATACTGCGCGGAATAATTTCGTGATTCAGTTCCACCGCAATACGTTTTCCTTCCAGCTCCAGTTGTTGCAGCAAATCAGCGAGTGTCAGAGACGCTTCAACCAAACGGGATTCGCCATTAACACAGACGGTAATCACGCCGGGCTCCGCATAATACCTGCAAACAATGAAGCCCATCCCACGATAAAAGCAAGTCCACCGATTGGTGTTACCGCACCCAACCAGCGTGCGTCAGTGATGGCCAGCAGATATAAACTGCCGCTGAAAATAATAATGCCTGCAATAAAAGCGCAGGCACTGAGGCGCATCGCCGTGTTATCGATGCCACTGTGAATTAAAAAGCCGCATATTAGTAAAGCAAGTGTGTGATAAAAATGATACTGCACGCCGGTTTGATATACCGCCATCATTTCCGGAGCCAAGCGCGCTTTCAGCCCGTGCGCACCAAACGCACCCAGCAAAACGGCGAATAACCCCGAGACCGAGGCAATCATGATCAGCGTGCGACCCATGGTTTCAATCATTTAAAAACACGAAAACGTATTCTAACGACAAAAGCAGGAAGACATAAAATAAAAAGCCGCGTTTATCGCGGCTTTTTTCCTGCACCTATTTCAGGCCTCAATTGATGCCCGAACTTTTTTCATCGCATTTTGCTCCAGTTGGCGTACACGCTCGGCGGAGACACCGTACCTGGCCGCCAAATCATGTAAGGTTGCCTTGTTATCGTTTAACCAGCGCTGTTGGAGAATATCGCGACTTCTCTCGTCCAGGCTTTCAAGCGCCATATAGAGACGATCGGTGCTGTCTTCTTCCCAATTCATGTTTTCTAACTGCAGGGAAGGATCCGCACCTTTATCTTCAAGGTAGCTGGAGGGCGAAAGGAACGCCGTCTCGTCATCGTCGTCCGCTTTTGGATCAAAGGCCACATCGTGGGAACTCATGCGCCCTTCCATTTCATAAACCGTTTTTAAATCTACGCGCAGGTCTTTAGCAAGGGCCTGTGCTTCATCATGAGACAACCACGCCAATCGGGTCTTGGCACTGCGCAAGTTAAAAAATAACTTACGCTGGGATTTGGTAGTCGCCACTTTGACGATGCGCCAATTGCGCAGAATGTATTCATGGATCTCTGCCTTGATCCAATGCACCGCATAGGAAACCAGCCGCACCCCTTTATCAGGATCATATCGCTTAACCGCTTTCATCAGGCCCACATTGCCTTCCTGAATCAGGTCTCCCTGATTAAGTCCGTAGCCAGAATAACTACGTGCGATGTGTACCACGAAACGCAAATGGGCCATGACCAGTTGCCGCGCTGCTTCAAGGTCACCTTCGCCATGAAAGCGTTCTGCCAAGGCCCTCTCTTCCTCAACGGTGAGTATAGAAATTGAATTCACCGCTGCTATATAGGCATTCAAATTGCCCACAGGCGTCGCTGGATTTAAAGCCAACAACTCAACTCCCGATTTTTTCACTACTTGTGTCATTGAATTTACCCCTCAAACACATAAATACGGATGAATTTTAGCACTCTACGCCTATGAGTGCCAATCCGGGTAAAAGTTCCAAAAATTATAAAATAATGATAAAAATCAATGATTAATGAGGCTGGATACGGGAAAGGTGCCTGGCCACTGCCAACCAGGAGCCAATCCAACCCAATAACCCACCTGATAGCAATACCCTGAGAGCATCAGGCAAACCCAGTCCTGTGATTTTAAAAGCGCTCTGGTAAAGCGCCGCCAGCTGCAGTGCTGGCCCGGCCAATAGATGCAGCATCAGCAACGTTAACAAACAGGCGAATAGCCCCCCCAGCAAACCAAACCACAAGCCCGTGTACAGAAGAGGTCGACGCACAAACGCGTCTGTAGCCCCCATTAATTTAATAACAACGATTTCTTCACGGCGATTTTCAATGGCTAATCGAATGGTATTACCTATGTTGAGCACCACCCCCAATCCCAGCAAGACGGCGAATATAAAAACAAATCGTCTTGCCATGTTCATGATTTGTTGTAATTTTTTGACCCACTCCATATCCATCTGCACAAACTCAACCTCGGGCAACAGGCGTAGCTGCATGGATAAAAAAGTCATTCCACTTGTTGAGTCATCCACTGGCGAGATCACATACACGGCAGGCAAAGGATTCTCGCTCAACAATTTGAGCGCATCACCAAAACCGGAATAACTTTTGAATGCATCCAGACCCGCATCCGGTGAAATGTAATCCACACTTTTCACACCTTCTATATGTTTCAATTTTTCCGCTAACAACAAAGTAGCTGAGGACGAGACCGTCTGGCGAACATAAACGCTAATTCGTGGCACGCCATCCCAATGACCACTGAGCGTTTTAATATTTTCCACGACTAACAACAAGCTGGTTGGCAGTGCCAATGCAATCCCGATTACCAGACAGACCATTAAATTTGACCAGGGCTCAGCAACTATTTTTTGTAAACTCACGCGCGCAGATAAATAGTGATGTGCCAACCATGCATCAAATGCATCTTTATTCGAAACTTTGTTCACTGTTGCGGCCTTATCGATCACGACTCGCCCCCATGAATCAATTGGCCCTGACGCAACATGATCTCACGATGACCCAGGTGGTGCACCAGTTCAAGGTCATGTGTGGCAATCAACACGGTCACTCCCACCTGATTAAAATCCTGGAACACTTTCATAATTTCTGCTGACAATGCCGGATCCAGGTTTCCCGTAGGCTCGTCTGCAAGCAGTATTGCCGGTTTATTTACTACTGCTCGCGCAATCCCGACACGTTGTTGCTCACCTGCAGAAAGCATGACGGGTAATGATTTTTCCTTGTTCAACAGCCCAACTTTGTCCAGCGCTGCACGCACGCGTCGTGGAATTTCAGAAGCATGCACTCCCGTTATCTGCAAAGGCAATGCGACATTTTCAAAAACACTCCGATCAAACAATAATTGGTGATCCTGAAAAACAACCCCCAGGTTGCGACGATAAAAGGGGATTTGATAATTGCTAATGCGATTGAGGTTTTGTCCCGCTACAATAATTTGTCCCTGGCTGGGTCGCTCTATAACCGTTAATAATTTAAGCAGTGTGCTTTTTCCCGCTCCGGAGGGACCGGTAATAAAGATTATCTCGCCACGGTCAACATGAAAACTGATTTGCTTCAGCGCTTCGTAACCTCTATCAGGCCCCTGACTATAACGCTTGCTGACAGAATCAAATTGAATCATGATCAAACAACGCTTTTACAAAAGCGCTCGCTTCAAATGGTTGCAAGTCTTCCACGCCTTCGCCAACACCTATAAATCGTATCGGCAATTTAAATTTCTTTGCTAATGCAAAAATAACTCCTCCTTTCGCGGTGCCATCCAACTTGGTTAATGCAATGCCTGTGACATTAACTGCCTGTAGAAATTGTTCGGTTTGCATCAGCGCGTTCTGTCCCGTGCCTGCATCCAGCACCAACAATACCTCATGCGGGGCAGTGTCATCGAGTTTTTTGATTACACGAATCACTTTTTTCAACTCTTCCATTAAATGATCTTTATTATGCAATCGCCCGGCCGTATCGGCGATCAATATATCTATTTGTTTTGCTCGCGCTGATTGAACGGCATCAAAAATAACGGAAGCACTATCCGCACCGGTATGCTGCGCTACCACAGCGATGTGGTTTCGCTCACCCCATACTTGCAATTGCTCAACAGCGGCCGCACGAAAGGTATCCCCGGCTGCCAACATAACGGATTTTCCTTCGTCCTGAAAACGTTTTGCTAATTTACCGATAGTAGTCGTTTTGCCTACGCCATTGACACCCACCACCAATAAAACAAAAGGTTTTACGGTACTTGAAATCAACAAGGGCTGCTCACAAGCTTGTAACTGCTGCTGCAATAGTTTCGTTAGCGCGTTGTGCAATGCGTTGGTATCACTCAATTCATTGCGCGCCACTTGCTGTGACAGGATGTCTATTGTTTCCCGTGTGACTTCTACACCTGCATCCGCTGTTAATAATCGCGCCTCGAGCACTTCCAATATATTTTTATCAATCTCCTTTTTTCCCATCACCAGATTGCCAACGCCCATCGACAAACTCTTGCTGGTTTTGCTAAGCCCTTGCTTGATGCGATTTAAAATTGCCATTTGCTAAAACCAACATTTCCCAAAATAATGTATCAGAACAATATGTCTCAACAATGCGGTATGCTATCACTTTGTTGAACTACTAACGAAATCATCCAGCACGCCAAAGCACCATGCAAAAAAATAAAAGTTCCAGATCCAATCAGCTGCGCATTATCGGCGGCATGTATCGCAGCCGCAAGCTGACATTTCCTACCATTCCAGGCTTGCGCCCAACCGGTGACCGTATACGCGAAACGCTTTTCAATTGGCTTGCGCCTCATGTTTTCGGCTCCAGATGCCTGGATCTGTTTGCCGGTAGCGGTGCTCTCGGTATAGAGGCACTCTCCAGAGGCGCTTCGCACGTCACTTTTATTGACAACTCTGCCTTGGCATGTGAAAGCATCCGCAACCACCTCAATCTATTAGATCCTGAACTAATCCCCAGCGGCAAAGCACGCGTTGTTTGTCACAACAGCTTACTTTGGTTAGCGGAGTCCCGCCAAAGCGAAAGCAGTCTTTTTGATATTATCTTTCTCGATCCACCCTTTGCTCAAAATTTGGGAGAAACTTGTGCTGGAGCGCTTGAACAAAGCACTGTGCTCGCACCCGACTGCCTGATTTACATGGAGCAAGCATCACACAATGCAACAGACGTAAATCTTGTTGTCCCTGCGTCATGGCTTCTGGTAAAAAACAAACAGGCAGGCAATGTCCGCTATCAGTTATTTAATCGCAAATAATCTCTGGTCTCGTACTGATTCTTTTGTGAACCGGAGTTAAATTGTTTACTATCCGCACCTTGCTTCTTACTTCTACAGGTACCTGCCATGAGAACGGTTGTTTACCCCGGCACCTTTGATCCCATTACCAATGGCCATGTTGATCTGGTCGAGAGAGCTTGTCGCCTTTTTGACAAAGTGATCATTGCTGTCGCGAGCAGCGACCGCAAAAGCCCTCTCTTTACCGTTCAGGAGCGTGTTGAGCTGGCCAATATCGCCCTGGCGCATCTGAAAAACATAGAAGTCTGTGGCTTCGATATATTATTGGTAAATTTTGTAAAACAGAAAAAAGCCTGCGGTGTGTTGCGCGGCTTACGCGCCGTTTCCGATTTCGAATACGAATTTCAGTTAGCGAATATGAATCGTGCCATAGAGCCGGAGGTTGAGAGTTTGTTTTTAACCCCCTCAGATCATCTCTCCTATATTTCATCCAGCCTGGTGAAAGAGATAGGCTCCCTAGGCGGCGATGTGTCTAAATTTGTCCACCCTAAAGTGGTTGAAGCACTCAACAAAAAATTCCAGGATAAAAAGAAAAAATAAAGAACATAAAAAAAGCGCGCACTCCGTCGAATACGCGCTTTTTTTATTCGATTGGTCTTATTGCGACGTGTCGGATGCGTCCTTTTTAGGAAGCTTGCGCCAGCCCACTTCTGTACAACCAAGGCAACGATAAAATGTAGTCAGCGCCGGATCCACAACCAGCGTGTGGCCAGCTTCTCCGATCGTCCCCGTAAGGGCGGTCACGGGAACGGTGACCACAAAAAGAACAGAACCCAAAACAGTCGCGAGGAAGGTCACTGGTCTGATCAACACCACATCAGCCAGAGCAGTGCCATAACCGGGGCGTTGTGTTTGGTCATTAACAGCGGATTCCTCCGACCAGCCACTCACCGCCACCATGAATGTGCTTGCTACCATTATCACCTGAAACCACTTTATCAAGAGCTTAGCCACTGTAAGGCCTCCTTAAATAATTCAATACCAAACTGGACATCTTAACGATTGATTCTAACATTAATTCTAGATTTCGACGGTAACATTATGATTTACAGGATTTCTTTATGCAAGCAATAAAATCTCTTCCTAGACCTGGCACCGGGGACAATAGACGGTACTACGCTGCCCAACCCTGACTTCCTCCAGGGTCGATTTGCAGAAAACACAAGGCAAGGAGCCCCGTCCGTAAACAGAGAGCTCCTGTTGGAAGTATCCGGGCTTCCCTTCCGCCGATACAAAATCACGCAAGGTAGTGCCGCCGGCCCTGATGGCAACTTTCAGTACCTTTTTGATTGCCCTGACGAGATTGTCCCAGTCTTTGGGAGTCAGGCTGCAAGATTCCTTTAACGGGTGTATTCCGGCGTCAAAAAGCGCCTCGTTTGCGTAAATATTTCCAACCCCCACCACAATGTGGCTGTCCATAATGAAGCCCTTTACACACACTTTTTTGTGAACCGCTTTCCCTGAAAGATATCGGGCATTAAAGCTTTTTTCCAAAGGCTCAGGCCCCAGTTTTGCCAATAGTTTATGTTGCAGCGGGTCCCCGGTCACCCACAATACAGCACCAAACCGACGCGGATCTGTATATCGCAAAACCACTCCATTCTCAAAAATAAAATCCACATGGTCATGTTTTTTCGGTGCTTGTTGGCCAGGAATAATGCGCAACCGGCCAGACATCCCCAGATGAATCAACAAAGTCCCATTCAATTTATTTTTTTCGGACAAGCTTAATAAAAGATATTTCCCGCGACGACCAACAGCAGTGACTTTACTGCCGCTGCATTTTTTCTTAAGCCCAGTGCTGACAGGCCATCTCAAACGACGCTCGCGGACAACGACGTCCTTTATTGAGCAGCCAATAATATGCGGAGCTATTCCTCTGCTAACAGTTTCTACCTCGGGCAACTCAGGCATAAATACTCAGGCAGCAATAATTTAATTCATAAAAAAACCCGGTAAAAACCGGGTTTTTGTCCTATATAACAAAACGGAACTGTTTCTATTTAATTTTCCCTTCCTTGTAAGGCACGTGCTTGCGCGCCACAGGGTCGTACTTGCTCATCTCCATTTTCTCGGGAGTGTTGGTTTTATTCTTGTCTGTTGTGTAGAAATGTCCTGTACCTGCTGAAGAGTTGAGGCGGATTTTTTCACGTTTACTTTTGGCCATAATCGAAACCTGTAATGTCTGGTTATAAAATCTATGTGTCTATGAATTTTCTATAGGAAAATTAAACCGTTTCACCGCGTGCGCGAATATTAGCCAGCACCGTATCAATGCCTAACTTGTCGATTGTACGCATGCCCTTCGAGGACACTCGCAATTTCACAAAGCGATTTTCCGTTGCCACCCAAAAACGATGGTGATGAAGATTTGGACAAAAGCGGCGCTTGGTGCGATTCTTCGCGTGGGATACGTTGTGGCCCACCATCGGACGTTTGCCGGTAACCTGACATACTTGTGACATAACTTTACCTACAACTCTCTGTTTGACTACGGCGAGGAAAGGACACTTCGCTCAAGGGGCGCGTTTTATACCAAAACTCCCTTTTAATATCAACCTCTTAATCAGTTACAGTAGTCCTCTTTCGGCAAAAGACACCACGTCGATGTCACCCACCACCATATGATCCAAAACCCGAATATCTACCAACTCCAATGCCTGGGTAAGCTGTTGGGTCAAACGCCGGTCCGCCATGCTCGGTTCTGCTGCACCCGAGGGGTGGTTATGGGCAAAGATAATGGCCGCCGCATTCAATTCCAAAGCACGTTTCACTACCTCACGGGAATAAACACTGGCTCCATCGATAGTTCCTAGAAACAGATCTTCACAAGCAATGACACAATGGCGATTGTCCATAAAAAGACAGCAAAAGACCTCTCGCTGTTGGTGCCTGAGTCTGGATTGCAGGTAGTGCTTGACCATTTGTGGACTGGAAAGTGCAGTTCCCTTTTCAATCCCCTGGAATAGATGTCGCCGCCCCATTTCAAGCACCGCTTGTAATTGGGTGTATTTGGCCAGTCCCAAACCGGGGTTTTTACAAAACTCCTTCATCTCAAGGGCCAATAGTTGGCGCAACCCACCCGTGCTGCTTAGAAGCTCACGCGCCAGATCAACTGCTGTTTTACCCGGGATACCCGTACGTAAGAAGATAGCCAACAACTCTGCGTCCGAAAGCGCTTCGGCGCCTTTAGCCAGTAATTTTTCCCGCGGCCGCTCGGTGGCAGGCCAATCCCTGATTGTCATATGTAACCTCCTTGTAAACAGTGGTATCTTAACGCCTCTTTAAGCAAGTGAACACCCACTCGCCGTGCTTTCTTCCATATGAACAAGCTTCAAAATAGACAAATCGTGGTTGGAATAACCGGCGGAATTGCCGCTTACAAAGCCGCTGAATTGGTTCGTCGTCTCCAGGATGATGGTGCCAGTGTGCGTGTCATCATGACGCGTGCTGCTACTGAATTTATTACCCCCCTGACCTTGCAAGCGTTATCAGGTCATCCGGTACACCTGGATCTCCTGGATGCAAGTGCTGAAGCAGGAATGGGGCACATCGAATTAGCACGTTGGGCAGACTTGCTAGTAGTGGCTCCTGCCAGTGCTGACTTTATTGCAAGACTTGCCGAAGGCCGTGCAGATGATCTGCTCACTGCGGTTTGTCTTGCTACACCCGCAAGGATCGTCCTCGCGCCGGCTATGAATCAGCAAATGTGGAAGAACCCGGCTACGAAAGCCAATGGTGAAAAATTGAAATCGCGCGGGTTAACCCTCATCGGCCCTGCAGAAGGTTTACAAGCCTGTGGCGATACGGGCTTCGGTCGTATGCTTGAGGTGGCCGATTTAAAAACAGCTATTAATGAAATGTTTAGTTCCGGTGCACTCACAGGAAAGCGTGTCGTTATTACGGCGGGGCCCACGCGTGAAGCACTGGATCCCGTGCGTTATCTCAGCAATCACAGCTCAGGTAAAATGGGTTACGCGCTCGCACAAGCGGCAGTGGATGCGGGAGCCAATGTCTGTTTGATTTCAGGCCCAACCAATCTTCCTGTTCCGGCACGAATGCAATTCATAGCAGTGACTAGTGCCCTCGAAATGCATGTCCATGCAATGACCGAAACGCGAAATTGCGATATATTCATCGCCGCCGCCGCCGTAGCCGATTACAGGCCTGCAACTGTTGCCCGTGAGAAAATCAAGAAAGGAAGCGCGGAAACCCTTTCTGTTGAGCTGGTAAAAAATCCCGACATTGTTTCCGATGTCAGGAAACAAAACCCGGAGTTGTTTATCGTAGGCTTCGCGGCTGAAACCCAGTCGGTAAATGAAAATGCTCAAAAAAAATTAACGCAGAAAAAACTGAATATGGTGATTGCCAATGATGTTTCCAAAACTGACATCGGCTTTAACAGCGATGAAAATGAGGTCATCGTTTTTTCTTCATCCGGCAAGCCATCGCAACATTTTGGTAAAATGCGCAAATCGGTGCTTTCGCAACAGCTCGTTGAGCTCATTGCGGTAACCAGTTTTCCTTTATCCAATTAATGGTTCCTTTTTAAACACGCTCATCCCTAGGGAAGAAACTCATGTCAAAATCCTCCAAACAGAATGCTCACTCTTCGCTGATCGTCGGGGTTGTCGCCGTGTTGGTGCTCATCGGCGCAACCGCTTTTGCGCTATACACACTGATGCAACACACCAATGCCGATGCCGCCACCGCACTGCTCAAAGAAACCACAAAGACCCAGGCTAATAGCGTTGATGCACAGATTGCGATGATTTCCGGTGCCATGCAAAGTACTGCCAAAAAATATGAAATTATCGATGCGCTGTCATCCACCGATAATAATGATGCCCAACTTGATGCACTGGCACAAAAACTGAAGGAAGATAATGAATATATATTGCAGGCCTACCTTATCCCGCATGGAAAAGCAGAAAATTATTCCCTGTCTTTTGCTGAACTCGATCAGGTGAAACGCACCGAAAAAGGCGAGGTTACCTTTCCTGAAGCGATCATGTCCCAGAACGAATCGCGTTTCGTTATGAGTGTGCCGGTCTGGAACACTCAAAGGGATCTGATTGAAGGGACTGTTTTTATTTCCTACCGCATTGATCGGCTCAAACCAACCATTGCCGCATTCGACCATACCTACGGCAGCACATCACTCGTGCAGGTTTTTGATGGCGTTGAACCTCGCATCATTTTTACTGTTGGCGACATCGCCCCGCAAATGAAAAAAGAAGAGCTGATGCGCATTGGCAAATCCCACTGGTACATTTTATTCACCGCCACACCTGAATTTTACAAAAACACGGGAATGAACCCGACCGTCCTGGTTGGCATACTCGGCGCATTGGGTATTATTCTTTCACTGGTCATCATCTTCTTACTCAGGGCAGCGAAAAAATCAGGGCTTACGGCAAACTTGTCTGCGGCTAATCCCATTCAAATCAGCTCTGCCAAAACAATAACCAAAGGTGGTAAAGCAGATGCGTCGCTGGTCAGTGACCTGGCTGCGCAAGCGGCACAAAAAACTTCGCACGAAGGTTTTGATGAAATAGCGGATCCGCTGTTCCAGCACAGCGAGATGATGGATGTTTCTGCTGAAGAAGAAAACCCGGAAGCCGCATACGAGGCCGCAAGACAACACGCCGCAGATAACGCAAAAGCGACTGCTCCCGAAGCAACAAAACCACTCGAAACGTCAACCACAGTTACTAACGTGTCCGGAGATGTTAATCCGCTTATTTTTCGCGATTACGATATTCGCGGCGATGCCGGTTTGTACCTCAGCAACGATGTGGTCTATGCCATCGGCCAATCGATTGGCAGTGAAGCGCAAGCGCGCGGCCAAACGCAGATCGCTGTTGCCGCAGACGGCCGCACCAGCAGCACTCGCATCAAGGAAGCGTTGATCAATGGCATCCTCGCGAGTGGTGCCAACGTTGTGGATATAGGAGCCGTTCCTTCACCTGTATTGTATTTTGTCACCGAGACCACTGACATTAATTCCGGCGTGGTAGTAACCGCGAGCCACAACCCGGGTAATGACAATGGTTTTAAAGTAATCCTGAAAGGAAAAACACTTTCCGACGACGGCATCCAGTCGCTGCTGAATCGAATTACCACCGGAAATTTCACCAAAGGCAAAGGCAGCAAATCGCAAACCAGCTACACGGCCAACTACATTGAAAAAATTACCAGTGATATCGCTTTGTCGAATCAACTGAAAGTGGTGGTTGATTGTGGCAACGGGATTGCGGGTGAGATCGCACCGAAACTTTTAACAGGGTTGGGCTGTGATGTCATTCCGCTGTTCTGCGATGTCGACGGCAATTTCCCCAACCACAACCCGGACCCGAGCGTCGAAAATAATTTGAAAGCGTTGATCAACAAAGTGCTTTCTGAAAAAGCCGATCTCGGTATTGCGCTCGACGGCGATGGTGATCGACTGGTGGCCATTTCTGCTACCGGCAAAATAGTATTGCCCGATCGATTACTCATGTTGTTCGCTAAAGATGTTGTGTCACGCAATCCCGGCACCGATGTGATCTTTGATGTGAAATGCACGCGCAAACTGAATAGTTTGATCAGCGGTTACGGCGGACGCCCCTTGATGTGGAAGAGTGGTCACGCACATATCAAAAATAAAATGCAGGAAACCGGCGCACTGCTCGGCGGTGAATTGAGCGGGCATATTTTCTTTAAAGAGCGTTGGTATGGTTTTGATGATGGCCTGTACGCAGCGGCGCGCTTGCTGGAAATTTTAACCTCGCGCGATCAATCGCTCGATAGCGCCTTGTCTTCATTGCCCGTCAGCGCCATCACACCGGAGATTCGCATTCCGGTTGATGAGGATAAAAAGTTTGAAATGATCCAGACGCTGATTTCAAAAGGCGATTTCAGCGGCGGGAAAATCACTACGCTGGATGGGCTGCGTGTAGATTTCTCCAAAGGTTGGGGGCTGGTGCGTGCCTCCAACACTTCTGCTTGTCTCTCGTTGCGCTTTGAGGCAGACAATGATGACATGCTGGAAAAAATCCGCGACATGTTCCGCCAGCAAATGAAGGCACTGCTCCCAGGTGTCAACGTAAATTTCTAACTACAATTTTTAATCCTGATCCTTGATGTGACATAACTATGACATTGGCAAACGAAGAAGCATTGAGCACCGCACGGGTTTTGACCGAGGCGCTGCCCTACATCCAGAAATTTTCTGGCAAAACCATTGTGGTGAAATTTGGCGGCAATGCGATGGTAAGCGAGGAACTGAAAAATAGTTTTGCGCGCGATATCGTGTTGATGAAATCCGTCGGCATGAATCCGGTCGTCGTTCACGGCGGAGGCCCGCAGATCAACGAGTTGCTTGCCAAACTGAATATCAAAAGTGAATTTATTGATGGCTTGCGTGTGACCGACAGCGCGACCATGGATGTCGTTGAGATGGTGTTGGGTGGCACAGTAAATAAAAACATTGTTTCGCTGATCAATCACAACGGCGGCCGCGCGATGGGTCTCACTGGCAAAGATGGCCAATTGATTAAAGCCAAAAAGAAATCGCTGGTGCGGCATACGCCGGACATGAAAGCGCCGGAAATTATCGATATTGGCCATGTCGGTGAAATCATTGCCGTGGATACGCGCGCGATTGATATGTTGATTGCGAGTGATTTTATTCCGGTTGTCGCGCCGATTGGTGTTGGCGAAGACGGCGCGTCCTACAACATCAATGCCGACACCGTTGCGGGCGCGTTAGCGCAAGCGCTGAATGCAGAAAAATTAATTCTGCTCACCAATGTCGCGGGCTTGATGGACAAGCAAGGCAAGGTGTTAACGGGCTTGTCACTGAAAACCGTCAACGCGCTGATTGCCGATGGCACGGTGACGGGCGGCATGTTGCCGAAAATCCAGTGTGCACTCGATGCGATTGCCGGCGGTGCGCACAGTGCACACATTATCGACGGCCGTGTGAATCACGCGGTGCTGTTGGAAATTTTTACCAATTCCGGTGTCGGCACGCTCATCACTGCCCAATAACACATCCCCATAATGTAGCTCCACATCCTCATGACGAGAAGCTCGGAACGAAAAAAGGAAATTCTGGAAGCGCTCGCCCACATGCTGGAGCATCAACCCGGTGCGCGCATCACCACGGCGGATCTCGCCAAACAAGTCGGTGTTTCGGAAGCAGCGCTCTATCGTCACTTTCCCAGCAAATCCAAAATGTTTGAAGGCTTGATTGAATTCATCGAGGAAAGTTTGTTTTCGCGCATCAAGCAAATCGCCGAAGATAAAATTTCCTGTCAGGAACAATGCAAAAGAATCTGCATTCTCATGCTTGTGTTTGCGGAAAAAAATCCCGGCCTGTGTCGCATTCTTACCGGAGAATCCATTTCCGGTGATATCAGTAAACTTCGCCCACGCATTGAACAATTGTTTGATCGTTTAACCACGCAACTGAAGCAAAGTATTCGCGAAGCGGAATTGAAAGAAGGGTTTCGGCCAGCGGTTTCGATTCCCGCGCTCGCGGGTTTGCTCACGGCGGCGATGGAAGGTCGTATTGTGCAATATGTGCGCAGTGATTTTCGTGTGAAGCCGACGACCGATTGGAATGAGCAGTGGCAAGCACTCGCCACTTCACTGTTTGTGCAAAAGGTAAGTGCGTTCCAGAAATAAATTTTGAAACATTTTATTTATCGTTATGGTTGCTTCAACGATGAAAGACTCTGAACGCATCGCTGCTGAATATCTCCGCTCGTGCGGATATACTGACATCGAGCATGAGCCTGACGGCAATGTACCGCCAGATTTTCTTATTGAACGAAATATTGCTATAGAAGTTCGTCGCTTGAATCAGAACATCATTACCAAAGATGAAAGAGTGCGAGGGTTAGAAGAAACCTTTATTCCACTTTTGCAGCGAATTAAACGTTATTTACCAACCTTGGGTTCTAGTGAAGCAGGTGAATCTTGGTTCGTTTGCTTTGATATGGGACGACCACTTGAAGAATGGCAACAAATTGAACAAAATCTTCGGTATGAACTTCTGGCATTCAAGAGTTCTTTATCAAGAACCCCTCGAAATATTCAGATCACTGAACATCTCTCCATTGAGCTCTTTCGCTCCAGCAATCCACACAGTAGCTTTTTTCTACTTGGTGCCGGTTCGGATGAAGATTCTGGTGGCTTTATTATCAGCGAGGTAAGACAGAATCTCGAACTATGCATCGCTGACAAAGAACGAAAAATTGCGCCTTTTCGTCACAAATATGAAAAATGGTGGCTCTTGCTAGTAGACCACATCGGTCATGCGCTCGACTCAGAAGACCAACGTCAGTTTCGCGTATTGCCCAATATCAAACACAATTGGGATAAGATTATTCTGATCAACCCGCTTAATCCGACACATGCATTTGAAATCTAAAATCCATCTAAATCAAACGCAATTACATATCCAACTTCGACAAATCCCTTACCGCACCTTTATCCGCACTCGTTGTCATCGCTACTACGCAGATTTTTTTAACTTGTGTGTTTTCAACCAGTCTTTCAATGCATGGTTGATGCGACTTTGCCAACCCTTACCAGATGCCTTGAATTTTTTGACAACATCCGCATCCAGACGAATGCTGGTAGAAATTTTTGGTAACTCTATCGGTGGTCTGCCGCGTGGACGCAACATCTCAGTGGCTACTTTTTTACCAACAATCTTTGGCAATACTTCGCGCGCCGGTTTTGCGCGCGCGAAATCCTCACGTGTCCACTCAGGGCTGTCTACTGAGTCCCAATCCTCTTGAGAAATATGTTTAGGTTTTCGTTTTTTCATAGTCATTCACCTCTCGGACATTGGATTTGCGCAAGCTGATGATTCGCAATTTATCCTGACGCCGTGTAAATACCAGAGTGTGCAGTCTGCCGTCGACCAAACCCTGTGCGCTGTAACGAATTTCACCGTACTCTTTGCGTTCATCCGGTTTGATAACGGCGCTTTCCCACTCAAACCCTGTCGCCAAACCGAGATCTAAACCATGCTTGGCACGGTTAATCGCATTCTTCCTTGAATCGAATTCAATCTCCATGGTTATTTATTGTATATACAAAAAATAAAAAAGCAACCGCCCCTGTTTGTGGCGTCTCTACGAATAATTAATTTTACAGCTTCGACAAATCTCTTACTGCGCCTTTATCCGCACTCGTTGCTAACAACGCATACGCTTTAAGCGCTGCGGAAACTTTGCGCGGACGAAACTTCGCTGGCTTCCAACCCAATTTATCCTGTGCTGCACGACGCTTTTTCATCTCGTCATCAGAAATTGCTAGATGTATCGTGCGCTTCGGAATATCAATTTCAATCGTGTCACCATCTTTGATCAAGCCAATCGCGCCACCCGCTGCTGCTTCCGGTGACGCATGACCTATCGACAAACCGGATGTGCCACCAGAGAAACGCCCGTCGGTGAGCAACGCACACACCTTGCCCAACTCCTTCGATTTTAAATAGGAAGTCGGATACAACATCTCCTGCATGCCGGGCCCACCGCGCGGACCTTCGTAACGAATGATCACTACATGGCCCGCCTTCACCACGCCATCAAGAATACCTGTCACTGCATCGTCCTGGCTTTCAAACACAATCGCCTTTCCGGAAAATTTCCAGATGCTTTCATCCACACCAGCCGTTTTCACCACACAACCATCCACCGCAATATTGCCATGCAACACCGCGAGACCGCCTTCTTTACTGTAAGCGTGCTTTAACGAACGTATGCAACCGCTCTCTCGATCGGCATCCAGCGAAGGCCAACGCGTGGATTGACTGAATGCTTCCACTGTTGGAATGCCCGCAGGGCCTGCCTTGTAAAACGTTTTTACCGCTTCGTCTTTCGTCGTCATGATGTCCCAGCGATTCAATGCATCTTGCATTGTCTTGCTGTGAACGGCGGGCAACTCACTGTGCAACAAACCGGCGCGATTGAGTTCGGCGAGTATGCCCATCACACCACCGGCGCGATGCACATCTTCCATATGATATTTCGGTGTGCTCGGTGCGACTTTGCACAACTGCGGAATTTTGCGCGACAGTGCATCCATATCTTTCATCGTGTAATTCAATTCGGCTTCCTGCGCCGCCGCAAGCAAATGCAAAATCGTATTTGTTGATCCACCCATCGCAATATCGAGCGTCATCGCATTTTCAAAGGCTTTGAAACTACCGATGCTGCGCGGCAAAATGGTTTCATCATTTTTTTCATAGTAACGCTTGGTAATGTCGACAACCGTGCGAGCCGCATCAAGAAATAATTTTCGGCGATCAGAGTGCGTTGCCAATAAGGAACCATTACCGGGCAATGACAAGCCCAGCGCTTCAGTTAAACAATTCATCGAGTTCGCGGTGAACATACCGGAACAGGAACCGCAAGTCGGACACGCACTGCGTTCATACTCCGCGACTTTTTCATCGCTGGCCTTGTCATCGACCGCAATTACCATCGCATCGACGAGATCCAGTTTATGATCGGCCAGTTTGGTTTTGCCCGCTTCCATCGGGCCACCGGACACAAACACCGTCGGAATATTCAAACGCATCGCCGCATTCAACATGCCCGGCGTGATTTTGTCGCAATTCGAAATACAAATCATCGCATCCGCACAATGCGCATTCACCATGTACTCAACGGAATCGGCAATGATGTCGCGCGACGGCAAACTGTAGAGCATGCCGTCATGGCCCATCGCAATACCATCATCTACCGCAATGGTGTTGAATTCCTTTGCGACTGCGCCGGCGGCTTCGATTTCGCGCGCGACCATTTGCCCCAAATCTTTCAGGTGCACATGACCGGGAACAAATTGTGTGAAGGAATTCACCACTGCAATGATCGGCTTCTGGAAATCGTCGTCTTTCATCCCGGTGGCGCGCCATAATGCGCGTGCACCCGCCATGTTGCGACCTGCGGTGGAAGTTTTGGAACGATATTGCGGCATAACAGTAACCTGATTGAATCAAATGAAAAACGAGCTGTATTTTAACAGGAAAAATCTGCACTGTTCAGAAAAACCGGCTGAGATCTCGCGCAGCGAGAACTATCGGGTCGCAGCGAGCAGAGATTTCAGCCGGTTGAAGAATTCTCTCTAACCATCCTTGACAGCAATATCCGCAAAATAATAATCGCCAATATTTTTGTAATAGCCTGTGTTGACACGCCAAATAGCCTGCCAACGCGCAAGGGTAAACAGCGGTTCGTGAACCAGTTGTGAAATATCATTCCATAGCATGGCCAGGTGCGGCTCCTGTAAATGATTTTCGTGCGTCACTCTACTTTCATAATACCCATGAGGAAAGTCACGATGATAATGCCCGGCACGCCAGTCCCGATCTTTCGGTTTCGGCAAGCGAGCGAGGAATGGTTCACCGAGTGCAAGGTTATCAAGCACCAATAAATTGAGTCCCGCACAGTAACCGTACATGCCAATGCCGCCAAAATCCGACGCCTGTTTATTTTGTGCGGCCGCGGTGATTCCCATTTTGCACCACTTGTGATTGGGAAATGGCTGGCTCGCGTCGTGATGCGCATAAGCCCATAACGAGTTGGTAAGAAAATAAAAATTGCGTTCATTCAAAATGCCGCGCCAGGAATAATGACGGTATCCTTCGTCCGCATCAAAACCGGAATCCGCTCGCACTGTTAACGGGGATTGCACCACCAGTGCCAGCACAAAAAGAACCATCATTGCCACGGCAGAACCCTGTTTGGTAAAACGATCTACCCGTTGTCGCGATTTATGTAATTGAAAATCCGGTGCGACAAGACCGATGGCAGCCACAAACAAGGCTTCGGAAATAAAACGGCCCATCATAAAATCGCCGCCAACATAAACCACATAAGAAAAATTTAACAACACGCCCAGCAATAAAAAAATAACCGGTGCTTCGCGTTTCCAAAACACTCGCAGCAGCAAACAGATCACTATTAACTTGGCGAAAAAATCAAGGTTTAAACTGATAGCCAGATACAACGCACCAAAATCAATTAAATCGCCGCGTGGAATGCCATGCAACATTTTGGCGTAAGCGGTATTGGGAAAAGGCACGCCGTAATAAATGACAGAAAAAGTAGTCCACAACAATAGCGGCACAAAAATGAAATAGCTTTTCTTAAAAATAAATCGCAGGCCTTGCTGGTAGCCCATCTGTTTGCAAAACACAAACATTAAATAAATAGTTGGAACTATGATCAGCGTTGAAACATCGTGACGTGCAACGGACATCGCACCCAGTATCAACATTAAACTGGACAAATTATTTCTTCTGCTATTGCTGTCAGTTGCTTTGAAAAAACCAAAATAAAAATAAAAATAAACGCTCAATAATAAAAACAGCAAGGGATTTTCCAGACCCGAGGAAGAAAAATCCATAATGCTATTAGCGCCCGTGATTAATAACACGAATACTAACCAGCGCTTATCATCGTCAATTAATTTTCTGACCACCAGTAATGCAGTGACACAACAGGCAGCGGAGAGGAAGATGGCGGATAAAAATAAATTAGGGGTGAAAACTCTCGTCAACAACAATAAGCCGTACCACAAGGGGCTGGTATACACTTGCACGCGCTCATCAATATTCCAGCGCGGACCGTGGCCCGCAAATACTTGCTCGACACTGCGAAAGGAAATGTAGGCGTCATCCGCCACCCAGGCGTTTTTAAAAAAAATAAACAGGAACAGCAGCAAGCCCGCTGCAAACAAGCCATGTTTTTTGATGTATGCTGTATCGAACACCATGCCAGACAAACACTGTGGAAATTACCTTTGCCCAGTGTACTCAAGCCGATTACATTAAGAAACTGCTTATCCCTATTGATTAGGGCTGCTTGAGTCTCTGCTCGCTGCGACCCGGAAGTACTCGCTGCGCGAGACCACAAGCAGCCTCACACTCGGTGATCCAAATGAAAATCGGAATCTGTTTACCCTACATGAAACGCGACATCACTCGTCAAACGCTGATTGATTGGTGCAAAGTCATTGACCAAGGTCCTTTTTCCAGTCTTTCCTGTGGCGAACGGATCACCGATTACACCTTTGAGATGCGCAATGTGCTGGCATTTGCCGCCGCGCGCACCGAGCGTGTGCGCATTGTGCCCTCGCTTTATGTATTGCCCATGCACTCCGCCGTATTGACTGCGAAAGAAATTGCGACGCTGGATCAGCTCAGCAATGGCCGTGTCACGGTGACGGTCGGCGTGGGTGGACGTGAACACGACTATCGCGCGGTGGGTGCTGACTTTAGTCATCGCCATGAACGCATGGACCAACAAGTGGAGGAAATGCGCCGCATCTGGCGTGGTGAACCGCCTTTTGAAGGCTGTGCGGAAGTGGGACCTCGTCCCTTTCAGAAAAGCGGCCCAGCGATCCTGGCGGGTTCCATGGGCCCCAAAGCCATTGCACGTGCGTCGAAATGGGCCGATGGGCTCTACAGTTTTTCCATGAACGGTTCAAAGAAGGAAACGGATCAGATGTTCAACATGGGTCGCAAGGCATGGAAAGAAAGCAATCGCCCGGTTGCCCCGCAACTGGTCGGTGGTTTCTGGTACAGCCTGGCCGATGACGCCGAATCCAAATTGAAATCCTACGTTTATGATTACCTGAAAGTACTCGGCGATGGCATGGCCAACGGCGTGGCAGCCAGCATGACACGCTTTACGCCGGAGACTATCTTGCAAGCCATTCGGGATATTGAAGCAACGGGCGCCGACGAAATATTCCTGGTGCCTGCTACGGCAGAGATATCCGAACTCGAACGCCTGATCAAGTTGCTGACCTGAAATACTATTGTAGGGGCGGATTGCATGCGCCCCTACAAATCCGCATTCATTTGCTTCGTGCTAGAATTGCGCTTTCTTTTTAATCAATTAATAAACATCAAAAGGCATCACCCATGCATTGCCCCTTCTGCAACGCTGAAGACACCAAAGTAATTGATTCCCGCCTGGTCGCCGAAGGCAATCAAGTGCGTCGTCGTCGCGAGTGCCTGGCATGTCATGAACGTTTCACTTCGTATGAAACCGCTGAACTGTTAATGCCGCGCATTATCAAAAGCGACGGCAGTCGCGTTCCTTTCGATGAACACAAAATGCGCGTCGGTATGGAGAAAGCGCTCGAGAAACGCCCGGTCGGTGTAGAAGAAATTGAAGCGGCCATCAACCAGATTAAACATTCCTTGCAAGCGACAGGCGAACGCGAAATTTCTGCGCGTGTGGTCGGTCAAAAAATCATGGATCAATTACGCAAACTCGACAAGGTCGCTTACGTGCGTTTTGCTTCTGTCTATCGCGACTTCAAGGATCTCGATGAATTCAGAGCCGAGATCAACAGTCTCGAACCCGAAAAAGCCTGATCTATTTTTGAGAACAACTCTACTATGTCTGTCAATGATGCTACGTCTGACATGGCTTTTATGTCACGTGCTATTGAGTTGGCACGACGCGGTTTATATACCACTAAACCCAATCCGCGCGTTGGTTGCGTCATCGTTAAAAACAACCAGATCATCGCCGAAGGCTTTCATCACAAAGCAGGCGAAGATCACGCAGAGATTGTGGCACTCAAGAAATTAAAAAATATTAGCGATGCAAAAAACGCAAGCGTATACGTCACACTGGAACCGTGTTCACATATTGGAAAAACAGCGCCGTGTTGTGATGCACTGGTTAACGCGGGTGTGGCGCGCGTAATTTATGGCATGCGTGATCCCAATCCGCAAGTCAATGGCAGCGGCTTAAATAAATTACAAAAAGCCGGTATCAAAGTAGATGGTCCGATATTGGAAGCGGAATGCCGCGCACTCAATCCCGGTTTTATCAAACGCATGCAAACCGGTTTGCCTTATGTGCGTTGCAAACTCGCGATGAGCCTGGATGGTCGCACCGCGATGGCCAGTGGCGAAAGCCAATGGATCACCGGTGAACCCGCGCGTGAAGACGTGCAACAACTGCGTGCACAGAGCTGCGCGATCATCACCGGCGTTAATACCATTCTGCACGATGACCCTGCACTCACCGTACGTTCCGAAAAACTTGACGCGGCTGCAAAAGAAAAACAACCGCTGCGCGTGATACTGGATAGAAAAAATCGCACACCAAAACAGGCAAAAGTTTTCCAGCAACCCGGTGAAGTATTGGTAGCCCATAAAAGCGATGATTTAAAATCAGTATTGAAAATGCTCGGTGACAAACAATGCAATGAAGTATTGATTGAGGCAGGAGCAACACTTGCCGGCGCTTTTGCACAAGAAGGTTTAATTGATGAATTTGTTATTTATATGGCACCTGTTTTTCTTGGCAGTAATGCCAAACCACTACTGCAACTGCCTTTTGAAAAAATGAAAGAACGAGTGAAACTTCATATCAAGGATATTCACGCCATTGGCAATGATTGGCGTATCATCGCCGTTCCCGAGGATCATCAATAATCCATGTTCACCGGAATTATCCAGGCCATTGGCAAAGTCACTGCCGCCGAAAAAAAAGGCGGCGACCTGCGCCTGTGCATACACAGTGGTAATCTGGACCTGTCGGATGTCAAACTCGGCGACAGCATTGCCACCAACGGTGTATGCCTGACTGTGGTCAACTTGCCCGGCGATGGTTATTGGGCCGACGTCTCCAAAGAAACACTCGACCTGACGACACTCGGGACTTTATCAATTGGCTCAGCGGTAAACCTGGAGAAGGCGCTGCGTGCGAGTGATAGACTCGGCGGCCACATCGTCAGCGGTCACGTGGACGGCATCGGAACCGTGGTCAGTCGCCATAAAGATGCTCGCTCCGAGCGCTTTCGCCTGCGCGCACCCGATCAACTCGCTAGATACATCGCGCACAAAGGCTCCATTTGCGTGGATGGCACCAGTTTGACAGTCAACAAGGTTGATGGCAGCGAATTTGAGCTCAATATCGTCCCGCACACCATAGAAAATACTATTTTCTCCCACTATCAGGTCAAAACACGGGTTAATTTGGAAGTAGATGTGATATCACGCTACCTGGAACGCCTTATTTTGGGAAAAATCGAGGAAAATCCCAATATTTCTGAAAAAAATAGCGCTTTATCACTTGATATGCTTAGGAAAAACGGTTTTTTGAAGGTGTAATCCCATTTTTATTTCTATAAAATGCAAAATATGAAGTAGTTTTTTTAATTTATTAACCAAAAGGTCAAAAAATGAACAACATCAAAGTAATTGAAGGCGATTTTAAAGCCAGTTCTGCCCAGTTTGCACTGGTTGTCGCCCGCTGGAACAGCTTTGTGGTCGAGCATTTACTGGAAGGAGCGGTAGATACCTTGCGTCGCCACGGTATTTCTGACAAGCAACTCACCATTTTTCGCACCCCGGGTGCTTTTGAAATCCCACTGGTCGTTAAAAAAATCGCTGATCAAAAGAAATTTGATGCAATTATTGCGTTAGGTGCGGTTATTCGTGGCGGAACGCCCCACTTTGAGTATGTAGCGGGGGAATGCGTCAAGGGTCTGGGCCAGGTCAGCCTGACAGCCGGTATTCCGGTCGCTTTTGGTGTGCTGACTGTCGATACCATTGAACAGGCCATCGAGCGCTCCGGCACCAAGGCAGGCAACAAGGGCGCGGAGGCTGCTTCGAGTGCACTGGAAATGGTCAACCTGTTAAAGCAGCTTTAATGATGAGCTCTGCTTCCCCTCTTTCTGCGCAACGGCGCAAGGCGCGTCACTATGCCATGCAAGCGCTTTATCAATGGCAGATGGCTGGCTCCAAACCCTCGGACATTGAGGCAGAGTTTCGTAGTGACAATGACATGTCGCATGTCGATACCGATTATTTTCACGATATTCTCAGCAACGCACCACGCCAGATCAGTGAACTCGATTGCCATATAGCGCCGGTGCTGCAAGACAAAGCCTTGCAGGAGCTCGATCCCATTTCACTCGCCCTCTTGCGTATGGCCACTTATGAATTTTCTGCGCGCATTGATGTGCCTTATAAAGTAATAATTAACGAGGCCGTGTCGCTCGCCAAAAAATTCGGGCCCACTGATGCCTACAAATTTATCAATGGCACGCTGGATAAGCTCGCGTTATCCATGCGCACCGCAGAAGTTGCCGCTGAAAATAAATCCTGAGCTCATGGCCTGGAAAACTTCTATGGCGCTGACTGAATTCGAAATCATCCGGCGCTTTTTTTCAGATATACAGTCGGATCACGCTGATTCAATCACGCTGGGTATCGGCGACGACTGCGCCATAATCCACATTCCTGAAACACAGGAACTGGTTCTTTCCATTGACACACAACTCGAAGGTGTACATTTTCCCTTTGCAGCCAATGCAGAGCAAATCGCACAACGCGCTTTTCGTTGTGCTGTCAGCGATCTCGCGGCAATGGGCGCAACGCCTTTGTGTTTCACCCTTGCTCTCACACTTCCTGCTGCGGATGAATCATGGCTGCAATCCTTCAGTGCCGGATTAAAAAAAGTCGCGAAAGAATTTTCCTGCTCATTGGTTGGCGGCGACACGACCAAAGGCCCGCTGTCGATTACCCTGCAAGTTCAAGGCACGGTTCCAAAAGGTAAAGCGTTAAAACGCAGCCAGGCCAAAGTGAACGACGTTATTTTAGTCTCCGGTTATCTCGGCAACAGCGCCGCCTATGTTGAGTTGATGAAAGAAGGGAAACTCGGTCAAAAAGAATTCGTACATGCTCAAGAATTATTTATGCAGGATTTTTTTTATCCACAAGCAAGAGTCACATTGGGTAAAGCGTTATTAAACTCTTCTGGCAGTGCTTATGCGCATAGCGCGATTGATATATCGGATGGCTTACTCGCTGACCTGGGACATATTTGTCGTGCCAGTAAAGTGCATGCAGAAATTCAGGTCGATCAGTTGCCTCTGATTCCCGAATTGAAAACAGGCTTTGGTAAAGACAACGCATTACAACTCGCACTCACCGGCGGTGATGATTACCAGCTCTGCTTCACCGCTTCGGAAACCAAAGTGCGAAAAATCATCAGCCTCAGTGAAGACATGGAATGTCCTGTCACCGTGGTGGGTCGCATCACAGAGCGTGTCGACAACACTGAAGTAATTACGTGTTACCATTCTGATGGCCGTTTGTTTGACGCCAGTAAATTTTCATCCCAGGGATACTCTCACTTTTGAATATACAGCAGCTGATAAAAAATCCGGTTCACTTGCTGGCGTTTGGTTTTGGCAGCGGCCTGTCACCCAAAGCACCGGGCACTATGGGCACACTGGTAGCCATTCCCTTTTTTATCTTGCTCAGCAAATTGTCATTATTGTTTTACCTGTTAATTGTTGTCGCGGCATTTTTAGCAGGCATTTATTTTTGTGATAAGACATCGAAATATTTACGTGTGCACGATCATTCCGGTATTGTCTGGGATGAAATTGTTGGATACTGGATTACCATGATCCTGATTCCCGCCAGCTGGCAATCCATAGTGGCCGGATTTTTGTTGTTCCGCCTGTTTGATATCTGGAAACCTTTTCCTATCAAATGGGTTGATCAACATGTCAAAGGAGGCTTCGGTATTATGATTGATGATGTGCTCGCTGCCGGTTTTGCCTGGTTCTGTTTATATTTCTGGTATTTTGTGAAGCCCCTGTTATGAATAAAGCGTCATAAATAAAACGTGATGAATTATTTTTTTAAAATCATCTTGCTCAGTGCCTGCTTGTGGTCCACGACAACACAAGCCACTGATAAACCCAATATTATCCTGGTACTGGTTGATGATATGGGCTGGCGCGATGTCGGCTTTATGGGCAACACCTTTGTTGAAACCCCGACACTCGACAAACTCGCGCACGAAGGCCTGGTATTTACCAACGCTTATTCCAATGCACCAAACTGTGCTCCCAGTCGCGCCGCGATTATGTCAGGGCAATACGCACCGCGTACCGATGTGTACACGATGATTAAGGGCGACATGGGCGATGCGCGTTTACGCCGGGTGCTCACGCCGGAAAATAAAATGTATCTGGAGCCTGCTGTCATCACGATAGCGGAAATGTTGAGATCAGCGGGTTATCAAACGGCGCATATTGGCAAATGGAATCTGGGCAGCGGCGCCGTGCGCGGGCCTTTGGGACAAGGCTTTGATATGAATGTGGCTGGTGAACGTAACGGCACTCCACCCAATGGCTATTTCGCGCCTTATGATTTGCCGGGGCTCGAAAATGCACCGAAAGGCGAATACCTGACTGATCGTTTATCACAGGAAGCAGTGAACTACATTAAACAGTCAAACGAATCAAAACCATTTTTTATTTACCTGGCGCATTTTGCTCCGCACTTTCCTTTTCAGGCACCGGAGACACTTGTTGAAAAATATAAACATAAAAAATCAACGATGATGCCAAACGCTCAGTCCCAGGATGAGACCTACGCGGCAATGGTTGATAGCATTGACCAGGGTATGGAAAAAATTATAAGGGCCCTGAAAGAAAAAAAACGGGATCAAAATACACTGATTATTTTTACTTCAGACAATGGCGGTTATGAACCTCTCTCCTATATGCATCCGCTGCGCGGCGAAAAATCCCTGTTGTATGAAGGCGGCATTCGTGTTCCCTTGATGTTGTGGTGGCCCGGACACATCTCGCTGCACACCAGCGACGAACCTGTCATCGGCATTGACCTGTTTCCCACACTCATGAAAGCAGCAGGTGTCGCCTCCGTCAATCAACCACTGGACGGCAATGATTTATCGCCTTTATTTGTTCGACAAAATGCGTTGACACGCGATGCACTCTACTGGTACTTCCCCGGCTATGTCGCAGGAAACAACGAAAAAGCGGCGGATGAAATATTCCAGCAACGCCCTGCTGCCGTGATTCGCGAAGGAGACTGGAAATTTATCCAATACCTCGATAGCAACAAAACGGAGCTATACAATTTAAAAACTGATCCATCGGAAAGTATAAATCTTGCCAGTCAACAACTGGAGAAACAGCAAGCGCTTGCTAAGCAACTGAATGACTGGCTTGTCAAAATGAAAACGCCACTCCCGTTAGCAGTCAATCCGCAGTATGACGCGGCCTACGAGGAGCAATACAAACAAAGCTGGATCCGAAAATGGCGTGTGAAATTATCCCACACACGTTTTGGAGAATTATTTCGAGAAAATGATTTGTAATCACCCTTCTACTGTTCAATGCCGAATGCGTTGTCAGTATTCCAGAGGGATAGTACTTCCTGTAATGTCTTCATCATGATCGGTTTGGCAATATAGTCACTCATACCGGCATCAAGGCAGCGCTGCCTGTCACTGGCCATCGCATTGGCCGTCATCGCGATAATAGGTTTAGGTGGCAGGTGATTTTCTTTTTCCCACTGTCGAATGCGTCGCGTCACTTCGTAGCCATCCATCTCGGGAAGCTGGCAATCCATTAACACAAGGTCACAGGGCGAGGTTTTGATCAGCGCCAGCGCCTCCAGACCAGTCTCCACACAATCAACATATTTGTAACCCAGTTTCTCCAGCGTATTCGTCGCTACCAGCTGGTTGGTTGGGTTGTCTTCCACCAGCAACACATACATGTCCTTGCGCTGCTTTACATTTTTCTCTGGCAAACGTTCCTCATCAAAAAATGACGGATGTCGATCTACTCCTTCTACCGATTCATTGACCGCACATTTTATTAACGGCATTTCACAGGTAAACACACTGCCCTTACCCAGCGCACTTTCAACACGGATGTCACCGCCCAGCATTTCCACCAGGCGATGGACAATGGCAAGACCTAATCCGGTTCCACCAAAACGTCGGGTAATACTGCTATCGACTTGCGTAAAAGGCTCAAATATTTTTTGATGTAATTCCGGATCAATTCCAATACCGCTGTCCTTCACCGTAAAGCGTACCCAGGTTTGGTTCCCATGTTCTTCCTTGCCGTCAGGCGCTTCTGTCAATTGCTCTGCTCGCAAGATTACATTGCCGCGATCGGTGTATTTAATTGCATTGTCCCCGAGATTCACCAACACCTGACGCAGGCGAACTGCATCGCCCACCACCTGCGGATACAACAAGGGGCTGATTTCAACGGTGAAAAATAATCCTTTGGCTTCGGCGCGCGATTTTAAAATGCGGCCTACCTGCTCAATAATTTCGCGCAGGTCAAATGCATAATCCTCCAGTTCAAAGCGCCCGGCCTCAATTCGTGATATATCGAGAATGTCATTGATCAAGGCCAGCAAAATTTCCGCGGAGGTTTGTGCCGTCGTCACAAACTCTTGCTGCTCATCATCAAGTGTGGTGGTTCGCAGCAAGTCCAGCATGCCGATGACGCCATTCAATGGCGTGCGAATTTCGTGGCTCATCGTTGCCAGGAATTCACTCTTTACCCTGGAAGCCTGCTCTGCTTGTTTGGCTTTTTCTTTCGCCACTTGTTGTGCGATTTTAAATTGCGCAGTGCGCAATTCGACCAATTCATCCAGGTGCGCATTGGTATCACGCAACGCCGCCATCAAACGCTGGTTTTCTTCTTCCTGTTTGTAAATTTTCTGGATAAACGTTTGGCGATCCTGTGCATGGCTAATCACACGGCCCAGCATGCTTTTACTCAGGTAATTTTTATTAATTAAATCCGAGGCGCCTGCCGCTAATATCTTTTGCTGTACATCGCGATTGTCGGTGCGACTCATCACAATCACCGCCGGATCATTATGTGCATCCGTCATTTGTTTTAACAGCGCAAGGCTATTGCCGTCGGGCAACAGATGATCCACCAGGATACAATCAAAATTATCTTTATCCGCTTTTGATTTTCCCTCGGTGATATTTTCAGCGGTTTCCAGATGAATGGCGTAGGGCAACTCCAGTAAGTATTGTTCGATCAATCGCCGATCACTGGCATTGTCTTCAATCAACAAAACGCGTGTTTCACCACTGGCGGGTGATGCATCTGGCACAACGGGCATAGTACTGCTTCCTTGATGAAACGGATCCTCTATGGAGTATAGAAGCAGTTTACAGTAGGGGCGCAATTCATTGCGCCCGGGCGTGATGAATCACACCCCTACATAAACAACATAATTTTTATGCCAAATTTTTTATAACGCCTTTTATTACAAAGAATAAGCCGCCAGCGTTGCATCCTTGATGGCTTTTTTCACCAGGCCAAAGCCAGCGCAGTCGCCTACCACCTTGATTTCAGCCGCCAGTGTTTTAAAACGCGCTTCCAATTCTGTATTGGGCTGTGGTAAATCAGCAACTAGCGCTGTATTAGCTTTTACGCTGCGTACCTGGCCATCGACATTTTTAAATTGCACGGCGTCTTTGGTGATCGCTACAATCGGCATGCCTGTGAGCACCTTTACACCGCTTTTATCGAGTCGCCGTGACAAATCACCACGGCGTTTGCGACCCGCGCCATCCGCCACGCGGTTATCCCAGTTGATCATCGTGACACTGGACTTTTTGTGCAGCGCGACGGCGTCGGCAATTTCCACTGCAATCACACCGCCACCAAGCACGACGACATCACCACTCACTCCTTTGAAATCATCGGCAATTAATTGGTGCAGTTTGCTACCGCTGATCACGTGTGACTGGTCACTGCCAGGAAAAGTCGGTTCCGCGAGTTTGGCGCCGGCCGCGACAATAATCGCATCGGGTTTCAACGCCGCGATATTTTTCTCATCCGCTTCCGTGCCAAGTTTTACATCGACAGGCAAGCGTTTCATCTCGCGCTTCATCCAGTCAAGATAAGGCTGTAAGTCATTGAGCAATTGTGCGGCAAGGATAAAATTACCGCCCAGTTGTTTTTGTTTTTCCAGCAACGTGACTTTGTGCCCGCGTTCTGCACAGACACGCGCGGCTTCCATACCGGCCATGCCACCACCGATGACAACGACATTTTTCGATTTCGCTGCCAGTTCTTTCATCGGCAATTGCGCTTCGCGGCCGCTGTTCACGTTCACCGCGCAGGCGCTGCCACCGCCGGGCATAATCGTGTCGACACAATCCTGACACACAATGCAGGGACGAATCTCACTGAGCTTGCCCGCTTTGGCTTTATTTATTAAATGTGGATCGGCAAAAAACGCACGGCCCATCACCACCGCATCGGCCTGATTGCTCTGCAATACCTTCTCGGCGTCTTCTACCGTCATGATGCGGCCCACAGCCATCACCGGCACATCCACTACTTGCTTGATTGCCGCCGCCATGTGTACGTTGTAACCGACCGGATAATCACTCGCCGGAATAATTTGCGTGATATTCAAATCGCCAACCCCGCCGCTGACATGAAACGCATTCACGCCGGCTGCAACTAGCAAGGGCGCCATGCGCACGGTGTCGTTGATTTCACGACTGCCACTTTCGCGCTCGTAACCGGAAAGGCGCAGCGTGATCGGGAAATCGTTGCCGACTTTTTTGCGTATATCGGCCAGTACTTCGAGCAACAACTTCATGCGGCCTTCGGGCTTGCTGCCTTTGTATTCATCGGTGCGATGATTGCGCAGCGGTGACAGGAAAGAACCGAGCAACATATAGGAATGTGCCGCGTGCAATTCAATGCCATCGTAACCCGCCGCGCGTGCACGTACGGCGGCATCGCCATACATGCTCACTAGGCGCGGAATTTCATCAATGGCTAATTCGCGGCACACTTGCAGTGTGGTTGCCGTGCGCACCACCGACGGGCCAACCGGTTGTATACCTTTGAAAAATCCACCGAGCGATTCCGGGCCCGTATGGGAAATTTGTGGCACTACTTTGGCGCCGTGCGCATGAATCGCATCAACGAGTTTTTTGTGTGGCGAGATGAGCGAATCGTTATATAAGCCGAGTGAATTTTGCTGGTAGCGATGATCACCATCGACGGTGACAACTTCCAATGTAATTAAACCGGCACCGCCTTTCGCGCGCTCGGTGTAATACGCGAGGTGGCGATCGGACGGCGTTTCATCCGGGTTGGCATAATCCACCGTCATCGGTGCAACCACGATGCGGTTTTTTATTTCCATGTTGCCAATTTTGAATGGTTCGAATATTTTCATGATGACCTCGCGGACATTATCGTAGGGGCGACCGGCCGGTCGCCCCTACAAAATCGATTAATCCTTAAACACCGGTTTGCGTTTTTCCTTGCGCGCCTTGATCGCCTCTTCAAAATTCTTCGTTGTCATGCGCACATACAATTGCGCGTGGCCTTCGTGGTTCATGTGTGTTTGCAGCGAACTTGCCGACATGCTCGCCCACAACATTTGTTTGGTGATCTCGACACCGAGCTGGCTGTAGCCCATGATTTTTTCAGCGATCTCAAAACACGCGTTGAGTAATTGGTCATCGCTCACTACTTTCGACACAATGCCGATGCGCTCGGCTTCTTCGGCGCTGACATCGCGACCGGTCAGCATGATTTCAAATGCTTTCGATGAACCAATCGCGCGCGGCAAGGTGTAACTCAAACCGAGTTCTGCCGCGGTTAACCCGTTATTGATTCCCGCTGCACGAAATAAGGCTTTGTCCGACGCAATGCGAATGTCGCTGATCATGGCGAGGCAAAACCCGCCGCCAATCGCCGGACCGTTCACCGCCGCGATCACCGGCTGGTGCATGGTTTGCACGGTATGAATCACATCGTCGAGCACTTTCATCGCACGGCGCGCAATGCCGGGCATCGTGAGTCCATCAAAAATGGAAAGATAACCGGGATCCTGCAAATCCGCGCCGGAACAAAAACCCGCGCCTTCACCAGTGAGTATCACGACGCGACACTGGTTGTCGAAGCTGATAGCTTCCAGTGCTTCTTTCAATGGCACCATCACATCAAACGCCATCGCATTCATGCGTTCGGGGCGATTGAGCTTGATAACGGTAATACCCTTAAGCGGTTTTTCGATTTTAATAAAATCAGACATAAAATTTTCCTGAATTACGTAAGGGCGACCGGCCGGTCGCCCCTACAAGATTACATTTTGTCCATTACATCATCTTTGAAACGCTTCATCGTATCAATCTTGAACTGGATGTCGGATTTAAATTTACCGCCATAATAGAACCAGGGCATAACGCAAGCTTCGGTGATGCCCATGTCGCGCAGGCGCTTGTGGCCGTCGAGATCAAAAATATCCGTCGCTACAGAAATCATTTCGAATGGTTTCTTGTCAGTGCCGTACTCTTTGCGATACTGGTTGATCTTTTTCACCATCTCGCCGATATCTGCAGCTTTGGTGTTCGGTGACGCAAAACCATCAGCCACACGCGCGGCGCGTTTCAGCACCACGTCGGCGGTGCCGCCAATCACGATCGGCATCGGTTTCTTCGGCACCGGGTTGATCGACATGCGCGGGAAGTTGTAATACTTGCCCTTGTGCTCGAACATCTCGCCGGTCAGCGCCTTGCGCAGAATTTCGATCATCTCTTCAGAGCGTGGGCCGCGATCATCCCAGTTCTCCCCGTTGATAGAGAAATCTTCTGGCCATGGTGAGAGGCCGACGCCGAGCGTCAGGCGATCCTGGCAGAAGTAGGACGTGGTACCACACTGCTTGGCCACCAACATGGGACGACGCACCGGCAGCTTGAGCACGCTGACGAGGAAGCGGATGTTCTTGGTGAGTGCGCCCATGTGCGAGATGGCGCAGAAAGGGTCAAGGAAGGCGGTGTTGGCGTTCCAGTAGCGCGCGCCGCTGTCGCTGTAAGGATAGTTGACGGAGGTTTCGTCGTAGAAGAACAGGCCATCGCCGAGGTTTACGGAGTGGAAGCCCATCTTGTCGGCTTCAACGGTCAGCGGCACCTGGTCGTCAGCGGGGTTGAAAGTCAGGGTCAGGGAGAATTTCATGGCGTGGCTCCTGTTGAATATATAAAGGACTGGGAATCTGGATTTACATCGTAACCACAATGTAAAACTCTCGACAAGAGAATGCAATAGATCGGGCGCGCAGAATAACCCATTTTCATTGGCTAATTCAGCGTATTGAACAATGTAAAAATTTATGGCTCTTCTCGAGACACTTGTGTGATTTTTACTTTATTTAATTGCATGCGTATCATGCCCCTTCCTCCCGGGCCACCGCCCAGGCCCACTCACCTTAAACAGGAAAAATTCCATGTCGCTCAAGATCGCTGATGATCATGTTGTTTCATTCCATTACACCTTAACCAACAGCCTCGGCGAAGTGCTCGACAGTTCGGAAGGCGCAGAACCGCTCACGATTTTGCAAGGCGCGGGCAATATTATTCCCGGCCTCGAAGACGCGCTGGCCGGCAAAGCACAAGGCGATGCGTTTAAAGTGTCGATACAACCAGAAGACGGTTACGGTGTGCGCCACCCGGAATTGATGCAAGTGATGCCGCGCACAGCGTTTGGCGGTGTGAGCAAACTCGAAGTCGGCATGGAATTTACCGCGCAAGGTTCCGATGGCCACATGCAACGCGTGAGCATTGCAGCGATTGATGGTGACAACGTTACGATTGATGGCAATCACCCACTCGCCGGTGAAGTGTTGCATTTTGCGATAAAGATCGAGGAAGTGCGCAAGGCATCGAACGAAGAGCTCGAACACGGCCATGTACACGGGCCCGGTGGACATCACCACGGTTGAGCAATGTAGGGGCGGATCGCGATCCGCCCCTACGGACTGCTCACTTTATTCCAGGTTATATTTCAGCCGCATATCACCCAGCAACTTCATGATCATTTTTTTTGCTTCGGGTGACGGTTGGTATTTTGCTTTCCATTCCGGTTTTGGTTCGATGTAGGACATCCAGTTGTTACCGTCTTCAAACACCACACCGGTTTTTTGAATAGTAATACGCAAGCCGTGCGTGAGCTCGACCTTGTCGAGTTCTGCATTGATGAGCGTTTCCAGTTTTTCGATGCTGACGAGTTCCATAGCCGAAGCTTAGCACGAAAGCCTGAACAAGCTCTTTTCCTTCTATAAAGAAGCCTGTATGGTAAGTGCTGTCTGAAAGACGAGTAAGCATTGTGGAATACACCGAATACACCAAATTTTTTATTGCGATTCTCTCCATCGTCGACCCACTCGCTGCCTTGCCGATTTATTTCGCCATGACGCAGGAAATGCAACTCTCCCAAAAACAAAAACTGCCTGCCCTGCTTGGCATTACTATCACTATTACATTACTGATAGCCCTGTTTTTTGGTGAGGCGATTCTGGAGTTTTTTGGCATCAGTACTGGATCCTTCCGCGTGGCCAGTGGTTTGTTGCTGTTGCTCACCGCTTACCAGATGTTCCAGAATTCCACTTTGACAACGGTGTTGAATACCAACCACGACAGCAACGCCAACGCAGTCGTGCCGCTGGCCATTCCCTTGTTAGCAGGCCCCGGCGCGATGAGCACCGTGATTGTCTATGCCTCTCATCACCACTCTGTTGCGCATTCCCTGTCATTGGCACTTTGCATCGTGTTACTTGGTTTGGTGGTGTGGATATTTTTTCGTATGGCTTCTGTGCTGGTAAAAAAAATCAGTACGTTGACTCTGGCTATCTCCAGTAAAATAATGGGCCTGATCATTGCAGCCATTGCGGTTGAATTTATCGCCAATGGCATCAAGATGTTAATTGCCTCATGAAGATAGTGACCTGGAATGTAAATGGCATACGTGCCGTGATGAAAAAAGATTTCCATAAATCTTTTTCATCGCTGCGCGCCGATGTATTGTGCTTGCAGGAAACCAAAGCACAGGATGACCAGGTGCAGGAAGCATTAAGCTGGCTCAAAGGATATTACATCTACTCTTTTAGCGCGGAGAAAAAAGGTTATTCCGGCACAGCGATCATCAGTAAAACCGAACCCATGAAAGTCACTTACGGCGTGAATCACAGCGATCACGACGACCAGGGCCGTGTCATCACCGCAGAGTACAAGGATTTTTATGTGGTGAATGTGTACACACCGAATTCCGGTGCCGAATTAAAACGACTGGGTTATCGCCAGACCTGGGACAAACATTTTCTCAGTTACCTCAAACGACTGGAGAAACTCAAGCCGGTTATTGCCTGCGGAGACTTTAACGTCGCACACGAGGAAATCGATCTGGCGCGCCCCAAGGAAAATTACAACAAGTCTGCTGGCTATATGCAGGAAGAAATAGACGGGTTCAACGCGCTTACCCATACTGGCTTTATCGATAGCTGGCGCCATCAACATCCCAAAACCATCAAATACAGCTGGTGGAGTATGCGCGGCGGTGCACGTTCACGGAATGTTGGCTGGAGAATTGATTATGTGATTACGTCTCCCGCTCTTAAAAATAAAATTCACAGCACCGAAATTTATAATGACATCCATGGCTCAGATCATTGCCCGGTTAGCCTCACGATACAATAATAAAAAATATTTTTATAACCCATAATTTTTTTATAAAAAACTTTACTGCCGTTTTGTCGCCTGCCTCACGGTTTATTACCTATACTCAAATCGGGAATTATTTTAAATATTGTAAAGGAACCACACTTGGCAGAAATAAGCAGTTGCTGGAGAAGAGTATGTCCGTAATATCCGTCACCGAGAGTCTGAATCTGATTAACTTTCTCAATCAGAATTCACAATCCCTGAACACCTTCACTGAACTCTATCGCTTTTATCACATCGATTTACTGGCGATGATATCGATACCTTTTTTTATGCTCCTCAGTGCCCTGATGTATTACTCCTTGCACAAGCAACGCACTGAGCTAACGTCGGCTTATGGTATTGCCAATATTGACCCATTCACACATTTGGGGAATCGCGACGGAATAAATGACGTGTTACTCAGGGAATTATCCAGAGCGCGTCGCTACAAAACAGAAACATCGGTGCTGATGATCGATATTGATCACTTCAAAATTATCAATGAAAGTTACGGTGGCCGCGTGGGGGATCGAGTACTGCTTCACATGGTAAAAATTATTTCTGATTGTTTGCGCTTATCCGACACGCTGGGGCGCTTTGGAGGCGAAGAATTTATTGTCGTATTGCCACAAACTGGACGACAGGAGGCAACCGTCGTGGCAGAACGCATTCGCCAAACGATTTTCATGAACCCCCTGATTGATGATGCGGAGCCGATTATTGCCACCGTGAGTATCGGTGTGGCCAGTTACTGCAATGAGCAGGAGGACGGCCCTGTCAAACTGATCAGCCATTCTGACCAGGCGCTATATTGTGCCAAACACAATGGTCGCAACAAAGTACATTGCTGGTCCATGCATTAGTTTACCTCTTTTAATAAATCCGTTATTGTAAGCATACCGTTTCGTGAAGGTGTGTTATGAAGTTTCCGTCATTTGTTTTTCTTTTCCTGATTGTTACACAACATTCTTTCGCAGAAGATACTGCTGACAATGCAGTTAACTTTAAAACCAGCGCCAATCTTGGTTTTCGTACTTTTAACTTTGAACAAAATTTTGATCAAGGCGCCTTGTTAGTTAATGGTAATACTTTCGCTCAACCTGCAAAACGAACTGCGGACTATACCGTTGATTTTAAAAGCGTTGAATTGACCATGGCTCTTGCCTGGAGACAGATCTACGCTACTTTGAATTATGAAACCAGTATCGATACACAGCTTGGCACTTATGATGCTAGCTACACACCTTTAAGTGGCGGAAACCCTCCATCGCATGGTGAGGCCAGTTTTGATTTTAAACGAAACGATTACGCACTCACTGTCGGCTGGAATGTAATTGATAATTTTTCCCTATTTACTGGTTACAAAGCTGGTAAAACAGACACATCGCGACCTGCAACAACTTATGACCCTAATCTAAATCAATCAATTCAATCAAATGCAACAACAACATTTAAAGAAGATGGCCCATTCATTGGCGCCAGTTATAGCTGGATCATAGGACATGGCACATTAACTTTTTCCAGCGCGTGGGCGTATATGAACGGTAACTTTCAGTCGGCAGGAGAAGAAGTAATTATTGATCACAAACCTCCTCCCGTTAACACCGATTACGCATTAACTCAGCAAGCATTAAATTACAACGGACATACTAACGGGCTAAGTTTTAACTTAAGCTGGAACGTGCAAGCAACAAACAATATCGGCTATTACTATGGCGCAAAATATCAACGCTACAATTTTGATGCAAATACAGATGTTACCTGGAAATTTTACGATCGGAATGCACTACCCGCTACTATCTATACCATTCAGGGGCCGGGCTCTGTTAAAAACACAGAAACTGTCACTGCATTTTATGCGGGAGTAAATTACACATTCTGAAAATTATTTAGGCGTGCACAAAAAAACCGGAATTGCTCGATCAGTTCGCGCCTGGTATTCATCAAAGTCTGGATAAACTGAAAGAATGTGTGGCCACAATTGCGCCTTCTCTTCTTCACTGACCTGGCGCGCTCGATAATCTTTTTTCTCACCACCGGCAATCATAATATCAACTTCAGGATTGCTTTTAATATTGTTGTACCACACCGGATTTTTCTCCAGCCCGCCCTGTGAAGCGATCAAAATGATGTCATTGCCTTTGGCAATATGAATCAACGCCACTTCACGCCGCACTCCACTCTTTGCACCGGTCATTCCCACTACACAGATCGGAAAACCGCCAGGAAATTTTTTTAACAAACGCCCCTTCGATTTTTTAAACACCCACACATTAAACCGCGTGTAATTTTTCATCATAAATCGCGTGAAAGGTACCGCTTTCGCTGGAATTTCCTGAACATCCTCGCGACGGGTTTTCACATAAGGAAATTTAGGATTGTTCATGATCTATCTCCACTTTAAATCAGTTCAGGGATGAATTACTTTTTTCAATGGCCTGCTTCATACCGAAGCCGGCCATCCTGATTGCCCACGAACGCGGCAGCCAGCGCAACAACCGGATAAAAATGCGATTGTGTATACCAGTCAACCATAGCGGTGTCTTTCCTAATTTGTCCAATGCCTGTTGCGCAACTGCTTGTGGACTCATGATGCCAACTAACTGATCACGACTGATGCCCTGGCTGATCGGCGCATTGGTATCCGTTGAGCCCGGTGCCAACACGAGGATATCAACACCCTGTGCACGATATTCTTCCCACAAACTATTTCCCAAACTGTGCACAAAAGCTTTTGTTGCAGCATAAGCACTCGACCACGGAAACGCCGCTTCGCCCTCCATGGATCCAGTAAAAATAAATCCGGCGCGTTTGGGTTCATCACCATGCCAATCCGTCACGCGCTGTGCTAATACGGGTAGCAATTCATAAGCGAGGGTTAAAGGCGCGATGGCGTTTACTTGCACCATGGATAATACCGTTGATAAAGCATCTTTGGTGAAAGCGCCTTTTAATCCGAAACCGGCATTGCTTACGATTAAGCCCAGGTATTTATCTTTTGCCGCTCGAATCACTTTATCAACATCGGCCGCCGTTGATAAATCGGCCGACATTATTTCAACAGCAATGCCATAATCTTTTTGTAATTCGTCACGCAGTTGCGACAACAAGTCCTCTCTTCTCGCTACGAGTAACAAATTAAATTGTTGCTTCGCCAGCAAGTGTGCAAACTGCTCGCCAATACCGGAAGATGCACCGGTCACCAATGCCCAGGAGCCATAGGTTTTGAAAAGAGAAGTTTGCATGATGATCAATCCGGTAAAATAAATTTCATTTGTTACAAATAAAAAACCCGACAGAATTTGCCGGGCTTTTTATTAATCTACGGATTTTCTTTTTAATTATTGCTATCCAGTAAGCCGTAAACACCTAGAGAGTAAGCGCGGCGTTCACTGGCGCCTGACATCAGCGTTTTGCTCACCGTCGCTCCCAAAGCAACATCCGATGCGGCGTATAAAGTTTCGCCCGTGCTAATGTCATAACCTACGTTCGGTGCGTCAGAGAAGTAATAGCCAATCACGTCACCTTTCTCAACACCGACTGAAACCGGAAACTGAACTTGCTGTTTGCCTGTGCCCGGCACTTCCAATGGTTTACTTTCCCAGGTGACAACATGTTGGCCTTCAACCGGATGCAAGACTTTGACGGTGATTGTACCGGCTTTTGTAAAATTTCCACCGACACCTGTCAGGACACCTGCGCTCGGCATGGCGTTCGCAAAGTCAACGATAAAAATCGGGGATTTGTCCAGTTTCGCTCTCGGCACTAATTCGCTGCCGACATAATCCAGGATGTTGCCTTGAACCATGAAAGTTTTCAGGTGATCAATATTATCCTGGACAAACTTGCGAACCTGGCTGCGCAAGCTGGATGACTCTTCAACACGTGAAGTTTTTTCCGTGGTTAACACACTGGCTGTTTGACGCAGCTCACCAATCGTGTCACGCAACTGCGACTCCGTTTCTTTTAACTGACGAATATCATTGTTAGCAGTCGATAATTGTTGCTCCAGTGATTTGTTTTTTTCCTGAAGCACCTGCACATCCTGCGATGCGCAACCTGCCAAAAAAAGGCTGATCGCAATAAATGAAAAAATACTTCCTGACATGTTTTTCATAACGTACCTCCAAGATAATACCTGACTATTAATGAGCAACGGTAAACACTACCGTCACCAGCTTCTGGTCATTCAACATAAGATCCAGAGTATAACCCCCGTCCGGGAATCCTTCCACCGGCCGGGCCAAAGTAAAAAATACATTTCCTTGAGCCCCTGTTACTACCACCGGTTTTTGTGTAATTTTCACTGTACGTGCGCTGTCATACAAAACCGCCTGCAATAAGGACGTTGCCCCTTCAAAATTCTGGTAGCTAAACCCGACGTAGGCCGTCCTTGCTATAGGCAAATTAGCTTTTTGCGCAAGTTGCATGCTTTCAAAAGCGGCATCATTAACCACCAGCTTGGTCACTTTTGGACTACTCGCTTCTGCCTTGGCAGCTGCAATCTCGGCCACTTTTTTCTGTTGCAACGCTAACAACTCACCTACTGCCACACTGTTGGGAAAAACTTTATTGGCTTCTCGCAATTTGGTAGTTGCTTCATCCACTTTACCCGCATCGATCAAATAACGAATGCCCATCAGGTAACTATTCTCAACGTCTTTCAATGCCTGGGTTGCTTTTGCATTATTCGGATCCAGTTCCAGCACAGACCGGTAGGCGGTCATCGCATTATTGTCTTCCGGGGAAACCAGCGCTCCCTGTTCGCGCAATGCATCTGCTTTGCTTAAACGATTGGCAATTTCCTGTTGTCGTGCCTGCTCCGCCTTCGCTGTCTCCTGTTGCTGTTTTTGCTGTGCCAGCGCGATCGCCTGTTGCTTTTCATTTTCAGCCTTCGCTATTTCTGCCTGTTGTTTCAGTTCCAATGCTTTTGCCGCTTCCTGTTGTTTTTTCTTTTCAGCTTGCATGGCTGCTTCACGCGCTGCTGCTTCCTGCTTTTGTTTATCTACATCCTGCTTTTGTTTTTCAGGTTCCTGTGCTGTCTCCTGAACTGGTTTGTTTTGTACTTCTACCGGCTTGCTGACAGGTGTTGAAGCAGCAGTTGTTACAACCGGAGCGGCGGGGGTTGGTGCAGTAGCCTGCGTTTCCGTTGTATTTGAAACAGGCGGAGCTTCAGTCTGGGTAATATTTTTATCAGAATTTTTCCCCGCATTCTGCTGGGAGAGAAACCAGCCGCCGCCTGCTAACAGTAAAGCGATTACAATAATTGCCAGTATCGGCGAATTTTTTTTATGTGACGCTTGTACTTCACGCGGTTCTGCTGCGAGATTTCTTGCTATTCGTGCTGCATCAGCCGTTGTTACATTGCCGGTATTTAATGTGGGTGGTAATGGCGTTGCATCACCCAGTATGGTTGCCGCATTAGGATCTGTTTTGCTAGCGGCAGTTACTTCCTGCTGCATAATGCGATCCACTTCATCAAGATCCGCAACACTCACCTTGTCCAGATCTTTTATAAGCTCGGCGCCGGTTTGATAACGATTATTGGGATCCTTCGCCATCACTTTATCAATGATGGGCTGGAACATGCGCAAATGTTTTGGCAAGAAAGGAACCGGTTCCGTGATGTGTTTGATACCAATCGCTACTTGTGATTCTGCATCGTAAGGAACACGGCCCGTTAGCAATTGAAAAAACATCACGCCCAAACTATAAATATCGGAGCGCTTATCAACCGGCTTGCCTTGTGCCTGCTCCGGACTCATGTAATACGGTGTACCAACGGCCATACCAGTCTTGGTCATGCTGTGGTCACTGTCCGTGGTTTTTGCAATACCGAAATCCATCAGGATTGCACGCCCATCTTCGTCACTCAACATGACGTTTTCAGGCTTCACATCGCGATGCACATACCCTTTGTTAGCGGCATAGTTAAGAGCGGACGCTACTTCTTTCACTGCCCGAATCTTATCCATTAGATGCATGTCTTTAAATTTGGAACGCAGCTCCTTGCCTTCCACGTATTCCATCGCCAGGTAATGATGATTGTCGACGACACCCACGTCATAGACGGTGACAATATTCGGATGCTTCATTTGTGAAACAATTTTGGCTTCGCGCTGGAAGCGATCGCCGAAAGAGGGGTCTTGTGCCAATTGCGGCGACATCACCTTGATAGCTACTTTACGATCAAAACTCTCCTGAATGGCCAGATAAACCGTGGCCATACCTCCCTTGCCCAGGGTGTCGAGAATTTTGTAACCGGGAATTTCCATCATGCAAAGTTAAGTAAAGTAACCAAAAATCAAAATGTGATGCAGAGCACGCCTTTATAATAGGTCACGATTATAAATACAACCTCGGATCCCACAAATAAAGCTCCCTACTTAACTTACCCTGTAACTGCCTTCGAATATAGTCTTCCTCTTTAACTTTCCAGCAGGAAAGTCACCGGTCCATCGTTGATAAGCATGACCTTCATATCAGCCCCAAAAACACCGCTGGCTACAGGCGCATGCCTGCTTTCCAGCCGTTCCAGGCAATAGGAATAAAGGCGTTTAGCCTCCTCGGGAGGCGCGGCCGCGGAAAAGGAAGGCCTCAACCCCTTGCGAGTATCTGCTGACAGTGTAAATTGGGAAACCAGTAATACCGCCAGGCCACGCTCCCTGACGGATAGATTCATTTTGCCAGCCGCATCGGAAAATACCCGATAGTCCAGCGCCTTTTCCAAAAGCAGGTCTGCAATGGCTTCGGTGTCACCTCTATCGATACCCAAAAAAATCAGCAGCCCTCGACCGATTTGGCCAACCACATGGCCCTCCACGGTAACTGATGCTTCTGTAACGCGTTGAATTAATAACTTCATAAGCCATGCATTTTAAGCAGCCTTGTGTTGATTTTCTAAAGTATTTCACCTAGCCTGCCTGCTCCCATTCCTGAGCAAAGGAGTGGTTCATCCAACGAAACAATACTGCACCACAGGAGCGACTTATGAAAATGATCACCGCTATTATCAAACCTTTCAAGCTGGATGATGTTCGCCAGAGTCTTTCCGACGTTGGTATACAGGGCATGACCGTCGAGGAGGTCAAAGGGTTTGGTCGCCAGAAAGGTCACACTGAACTCTATCGTGGCGCGGAGTACGTGGTGGATTTTCTTCCCAAGGTAAAATTGCAACTGGCCGTTAATGACAAGGATGTTGATAAAGCCGTTGAAGCAATCATCAGCGCGGCGAACACCGGGAAAATTGGTGACGGTAAAATTTTCGTGAGCCCACTCGAACAAGTCATTCGTATTCGCACTGGTGAAACCGGCGCCGATGCAGTTTAAGGAGACAATACGATGAACATGCTAGACAGTGGAAACACTTCCTGGGTATTGACCGCCACAGCCCTTGTGCTGTTTATGACAATCCCTGGCCTTGCACTTTTTTATGCTGGATTGGTGCGCAGCAAAAATGTGCTTTCTATTCTGATGCAATGTTTTGCCATCACCTGCCTGGTGTCGATTCTTTGGTTTGCCATTGGCTATAGTCTGGCTTTTTCCGCTAACACTAATATACAAATGAATAACTTTATTGGCGGCGTTAGCAATGTATTTCTTGCGAATGTCAGCAGAGCATCCATGATCGGTGGAATTCCTGAATCGGTATTTTGTATGTTTCAAATGGCTTTTGCCATTATCACACCCGCATTAATTATTGGCGCTTTTGCAGAACGTGTGAAATTTAGCGCGGTTCTTTTATTCTCTGCACTGTGGTCATTAATCGTCTATGCACCGGTATGCCATTGGGTGTGGGGTGGTGGATGGTTGGCACAACGCGGCACGCTGGATTTTGCTGGCGGTATCGTGGTTCATATCACCGCTGGCGTTGCTGCGTTGGTCTGCGCAAAAATTATTGGCAATCGCAAAGGATTCCCCACCACCGCCATGCCACCACACAATCTCACTATGACAGTCACTGGCGCAGGCATGTTGTGGGTTGGATGGTTCGGTTTTAATGCTGGCAGTGCACTGGCAGCAAACACCAATGCAGGCATGGCTATGCTTGCCACACATCTCTCCGCCGCTGCGGGTTCACTTGCATGGATGCTGATGGAGTGGCGTAAATTTGGTAAGCCATCGGTTCTGGGAATTGTGACTGGCATGGTTGCGGGGCTGGGAACCATCACACCCGCCTCCGGCTTTGTCGGTCCCGCAGGCGCCATTGTCATTGGATTGCTCGCAGGTCTTGTTTGTTTTAATGCAACACAGTACATCAAAAAAATATTAAAGATAGATGATTCACTTGATGTGTTCCCTGTGCATGGCGTGGGTGGCATTCTCGGAACCGTAGCAACCGGTGTATTTATTTCCGCAGATCTTGGAATTTTTAGTGGGTGTGGATACAACGCCACAATGACCATGACCTCACAACTTGCAGCACAATTGGCTGGTGCGGTTGTTGCTATTCTTTACACCGCGCTGGCTACTTTCCTGATCTTGCAAGTGGTGGATGTTCTGACTGGCTTGCGCGTTACGCCAGATGAAGAGACAGAAGGCCTTGATATCGTGTTGCATGACGAGCAAGGTTACAACATGTAATAACCTTTGATAAAAAGCCGCCTGCGTTTCTGTTTATAAAAGATACAAGGCGGCTTTTTTATTCCACTAAACTTTGCATTCGCATTTTTCCTGAGGATTGTTAGTTGTGCGTTTTACTTTTGTTGAATCGATGATAGATCCGTCATTTTATGTCCCGCTTGCAAAAAAATGCGAAGCAGCGGGCTTTGCTTCATTCGCCGTGCCCGATAGCATTATTTATCCGGAACAGTCAGACACCACATATCCCTACACACCTGATGGCAAGCGAGAGTTTCTTGAAAACAAACCCATCATTGATCCTTTTGTGTTAATGGCAACGATGGCAGCGGTTACCCAGTCCTTGCGTTTTTATCCCTTTGTTTACAAGTTGCCAGTCAGACAGCCTGTATTGGTGGCGAAGCAAGCCACATCGCTGGCAAGCATCAGCAATAATCGTTTTAGTCTGGGCGTGGGTCTCAGTCCGTGGCCTGAAGATTATATTGCCTGCAATGAGCCGTGGGAAAAACGCGGCAAGCGCATGGATGAAATGCTGCAAATAATCCGCGGGCTTTCCCTGGGAAATTATTTTCAGTTCGAAGGGGAGTTTTATAAAATCCCCAGTTTAAAACTTTGCCCAACACCATCAAAACCACTGCCAATACTCATTGGCGGGCACGCAGATGGCGCGCTGAAGCGCGCTGCACAATACGGCGATGGCTGGTTGCATGCCGGAGGCAGCAGTGATGAACTGGAAATCCTGATTAAAAAGTTGAAAAATTATTTAAAGGAATTTGGTCGTGACGAAAAACAATTCGAAATCCACGCGATTTCTATGGATGCATTTTCTGTTGATGGAGTTAAGCGGATGATTGATTCAGGAATAACGGATGCCGTAGTCGGTTTTCATAACACCTATGCGCTGACCCAGGACAATGAAACACTACAAACCAAATTCGACAATATTGATCGTTATGCTGAAATGGTGATTGCAAAATTGTAGAAAAAAATTATTTCAAGCCTTTTAATTGTTTGTAACGATTGAGTTCCTGCTCATAGCGCGCCTTTTCATCTGCAACTTCCTTTTCGCGTTCATGCATCGCATTTTCTGTTTGTTCATAATTAGCGTATTCTGACTCCAGCGCCTTTAATATCGACTCGGGGACTGGGCGCCCTTGACGTTCGTAGTTGGCTGCCTTTTCCTGCTCTGCATCAATCTGCGCTCGAATATTACTGAAGTTTCCTTTTAGTACCGCCATCTTGGCATCCAGTTCTTCCGATTTTCTTTTCTGTGCTTTCATCAATTCTGCCAGACTGTCATATTTAAGCAAAAGGGTCTTGTCGTACTTCTGCTGTTCAATGGCATCCATGGCTGCTTGCTTTTCTGCTGCCGTTGGAGCGGGCTTTACCACTTCCAGCACATCGCCTTTGTCATTAATAATTTCGTAGCCCTTTCCAGAAGCTTCCGGCGGCAAGACATAAGTCGTCGTGGGCACACCCTCTGCATTTTTATATCGAAAAAGAGGCGGCGCTGCTGACGCAAATTTACAAAACACGATTGCCAATAGAACGAACGAACCCGGAAGTGTTATTTTTTTTGTCATCCCTCAATCTCCTATGACACCATAACGTTGTCGATACGCTTTGATACGCTGAATTAATTTTTCATCACTTTGTTGCTTCATCAAATAACTGATCACATGATCCAGCGTAATCACACTGACCACCGGTATCTTGTACTGTTCCTTAACTTCTTGCACCGCTGATTTTTCTCCCGCGCCTTTTTCCTGCCTATCGAGACCAATCACCACACCTGCCGCCACCGCCTCGTGATGAGTGAGCAGCTTCATCACTTCACGTATTGCCGTCCCTGCAGTAATAACATCATCAACAATCAATACCCGTTTACTTTCAACAGCAGCACCGACCAACTGCCCGCCCTCGCCGTGATCCTTTGCTTCCTTGCGATTAAAACAAAACGGTAAATCCCGGTGGTGGTGTTCCGCCAGCGCCATAACCACCGCGCTCACCAAGGGGATCCCTTTATAAGCAGGTCCGAAAATAATGTCAAACTCAAGATGGCTATCAATAATTGCGTCTGCATAACAACAACCCAACGCTGCAAGAGCCTTGCCATTGTTAAATTTACCTGCATTAAAAAAGAAGGGACTGACACGACCTGACTTGAGCGTGAATTCACCAAATGAAAGCACCTCGTGCTTGATGGCCAGCTCAATAAAAGTCTGTTGAAACGGTTCCAGCACCATGCACATTAACCCTTCTGGGACAAAACCATTTTTTGTATATTCAATAAACTTCCTATGCCCTGCTTGGCCAACGCAAGCATCGCAGCAAATTCTGTTTCCGAAAAAGCGGCGCTTTCCGCCGTCCCCTGAATTTCGATAAAACCCCCTTTATCATTCATCACGACATTCATGTCGGTTTCCGCATTGGAGTCTTCCGGATAGTCCAGATCCAGTACCGGCTCTCCTTGATAAATTCCCACCGACACCGATGCCACCATATGTTTAATTGGAGTTTCTTTAATCAGGCCCTTGGCGATCAATGACTGGCAGGCATCCGCCAGCGCCACACAAGCACCTGTAATAGAAGCAGTACGTGTACCACCGTCCGCCTGGATCACATCACAGTCGATGGTGATGGTGTTTTCACCCAGTTTTTGCATGTCGAGCGCCGCACGCAGAGAGCGACCAATCAAACGCTGAATCTCTTGTGTACGACCACTTTGCTTGCCTTTAGCCGCCTCGCGCGGCATGCGATCTCCGGTAGAACGCGGCAACATGCCGTATTCGGCAGTCACCCAACCCTGCTTTTTGCCTTTAAGAAAGGAAGGCACCGACGTTTCGACAGAGGCAGTACAAATCACTTTGGTGTGACCAAATTCTACCAACACGGAGCCCTCGGCATGACGGGTGTAGTTACGGGTGATCTTAATGTCGCGGAGTTGGTTTGGCCGACGGCCTGAGGGTCTTACCATAACTGTGAAATACCGCGGGTGTTTGATAGGTCGCGCATTATAACCACTGACCTGCCCATAAAACCCTCAAGTAATCCTCATTAATCTATATCAAAATCTTTTGATATAGATCGTCCTTCTGCTACACTTGCTCCCCTTTGAGAAACGCAGTCCCTTACGAGCGCCAATGGCAGCACCTGTCCTGACATCCATCGAATCCGCCTCCGGCAGCGCTTTCGACCCTTTGGCTTTGCTCACAAAAGCCGCGAGCGATCCCTTGCGACTGGAAGTGCTGCGAGTGCTGCACAATAATTCCTACGGCGTGCTGGAGCTATGTCACATACTCGATGTAAAACAATCGGCGCTCAGTCACCACCTGAAAATCCTGGCACAAGCTGAATTAGTCAGCACGCGCCGCGAAGGCAACTCCATTTTTTATCGCCGACTCTCCTTGAGCAATGACAACGCGTTGCAACCACTACAGCAAACGCTCTTTAACAGCATTGATATTCAACCTTTACAAGCGGATATCACGGCGCGCGTACAACATATTCAGCAAGAACGCGCTGCCAGCTCTGCAAATTTTTTTCGCCAACAGGCAGACAGCTTTGAACAGCAACAGGAGCGCATCGCCAATTACTCACTCTATGGCAATGGCGTGATTGATTTGTTACGCAACTCGTCTCTCAAACATTTTGACTGCGCACTCGAAGTCGGTTCTGGCAACGGTGAATTTCTTTCGGAACTTGCACCGCTGTTCAAACGCGTGATCGCTCTCGATAACTCCAGCGAAATGCTGGCGCGCGCGCAAAAACATACCGAAACCTTAAAATTGAACAACATTGATTTTATTCACAGCGATACACGGCGCGCAACGCAGTTAACCGGCAAGAAAAAAATTCATGCGGATTGCGTAGTGTTGAACATGGTGTTGCATCACACACCATCACCGGCCGATATTTTTAACGACCTTGCACAACTGATGAACCCCGATGGAGTATTACTGGTTACCGAACTATGTCGCCATCACCAGGATTGGGCCAAAGACGCCTGCGGCGATTTATGGTTTGGTTTTGAACCCGATGAATTATTGTCATGGGCCACACAAGCTGGGTTTGTACAACAACGCAGTGTGTATCATGCCTTGCGCAACGGTTTTCAAATCCAGATGCATTCTTTTCTATGTAAACAGTTTTCCAATCACTAACCTATCTCTATCTAACCGAGGAACCTGAGCTATGTCTGAATATTCCATTTTTACTTCCGAATCTGTGTCTGAAGGTCACCCTGACAAAATGGCAGACCAGATTTCTGATGCGATTGTTGATGCGATGATCGCGCAAGATCCGCATTCACGCATTGGTGTAGAGACGCTGGTGAAAACCGGTATGGTGTTGGTAGCGGGTGAAATTCGCACAGGCGCAGTGATTCCTTATGAAGAGATTATTCGCGGCGTCGTTAATGACATCGGCTACGACCACTCCGACAAAGGTTTCGATGGCAACACGTGTGCTGTCATCAATGCCATCGGCGCGCAAAGCCAGGATATCGCCATGGGCGTTGATGAAGGCAAGAACAAGGAGCTCGGTGCCGGCGACCAGGGCTTGATGTTTGGTTATGCCACCAACGAAACACCGACGCTGATGCCTGCTCCTATTTTTTATTCACATCGGTTAGTCGAAAGACAAGCCGAGCTACGCAAAAATAAAAAACTCGGCTGGTTGCGCCCCGATGCCAAATCACAAGTCACGTTACGTTACGAAAACGGCAAACCGGTGGCCGTTGATGCGATTGTGCTTTCCACGCAACACAGCCCGGATATATCACTGAAAAAATTGCGCGAAGCAGTGATGGAAGAAATCATCAAGCCGGTTATTCCTGCAGCATGGCTGCACAAGAAAACGCTTTACCACATCAACCCGACCGGTAACTTTGTGATCGGCGGACCGATGGGTGATTGCGGCGTGACCGGTCGTAAAATTATTGTCGACTCTTACGGCGGCATGGCGCGTCACGGTGGCGGTGCTTTCTCCGGCAAAGATCCTTCCAAAGTGGATCGCTCCGCTGCGTATGCCGTGCGCTATGTAGCAAAAAATATTGTGGCGGCTAAACTGGCGGAACGTTGCGAAATCCAGGTGTCTTACGCGATCGGTGTTGCAGAGCCCACTTCTATTAGTGTGAATACCTTTGGCACTGGCAAAATTGCCGATGAAAAAATTGCCAAACTGATTCGCCAACATTTCGATTTGCGCCCGGGCGGAATTATCGCCATGCTGGATTTGCGCAAACCGATGTACCGCGAAACCGCATCTTACGGACACTTTGGTCGCAAGCCAGGCAAAAACAGTTTCACCTGGGAAAAGACCGACAAAGCCGCTGAACTGAAAGCGTCTGTTTAATTAATTTAATAGGTAAAATTTATGACAACCGCAACGAAAGTAGCAACAACCTTTAAAGATTACAAAGTCGCTGATATCAGTTTGGCCGAATGGGGCCGCAAGGAAATCCAGATTGCTGAAACCGAAATGCCTTCACTGATGGCGATCCGCGCAAAATATCGTAAAACCCAACCGTTGAAAGACGCAAAAATTCTCGGCTGCATTCACATGACGATTCAAACCGCCGTGTTGATTGAAACGCTAGTGGATCTAGGCGCAGAAGTGCGTTGGACCTCCTGCAATATTTTTTCGACACAGGATCACGCAGCAGCAGCGATTGCTGCCGCAGGTATTTCTGTTTACGCATGGAAAGGAGAGACCGAGAAAGAATATGACTGGTGCCTGGAACAACAAATTTTAAAAGACGGCAAGCCCTGGGACGCCAATATGATTCTGGATGACGGCGGCGACTTGACCATGATGCTGCACAACCAATTCCCCCAAGTGCTGGATAAGGTACACGGCATTACCGAAGAAACCACCACCGGTGTGCATCGCCTGCAAGACATGATGAAAGCGGGCACGCTTCGTGTTCCTGCAATTAACGTGAACGATGCAGTGACTAAATCCAAAAATGACAACAAGTACGGCTGTCGCCACAGTTTGAACGATGCGATTAAGCGCGGCACGGATCATTTGATGGCGGGGAAAAAAGCATTCGTTATTGGTTATGGTGATGTGGGCAAAGGTTCTGCGCAATCCTTGCGTCAGGAAGGCATGATTGTAAAAATTTCCGAGATCGATCCCATCTGCGCCATGCAAGCCTGCATGGATGGTTTTGAAGTGTGCTCACCTTTCATCAACGGCGTAAATACTGGCGATGGCAAAAGCATTAATAAAGAATTGTTAGCGCAGATTGATATTCTGGTAACCACTACTGGTAATATAAATGTGTGTGATAAATTTATGTTGGCGGCACTTAAGAAAGGGGCAGTGGTGTGTAACATCGGTCACTTTGATAATGAGATCGATACCAAGTACACGCGTGAAAACTGGAAATGGGAAAAAGTAAAAGACCAGGTTCATAAAATTCACCGCAGCAGTGACCCGAGTGATTATTTATTGTTGTTGTCAGAAGGTCGCCTGGTGAATCTGGGTAACGCGACCGGTCACCCTTCGCGCATTATGGACGGCTCTTTCTCCAACCAGGTGTTGGCGCAAATTTATTTGTATGAGCGCAAGTTTGCAAACCTGGAAGCGAACATGAAGAAACACGCGATCACGGTTGAGGTGTTGCCAAAATCACTGGATGAAGAAGTAGCGGCGCACATGGTGCGTGGTTTTGGTGGTGTCATTACCAAACTCACACCGGAACAAGCCAAATATATTGGCGTGTCGGTTGATGGCCCTTTCAAGCCGGACAGCTACAAATATTAATTTGTAGGGGCGCATTGCATGCGCCCGGGCGTGTGCAATGCGCCCCTACATAAGGGCTGCTTCATGCAGCCCTTTTTATTTGTGCTGGTTATTTCATAAAAAATTGTTTATCGTCCAGTCATGCGAATCACACGATTTTACCTACCACAATCTCTTTCAGCCAACGCAACGGTTGAATTAACGGCCGAAGCCAGTCATCACGCATTTACCGTGCTACGTTTGAAAGAAGGCGTGCCCTTGATTGTGTTTAACGGTGAAGGCGGCGAATACGCCGCAACGATTATTTCTGCCAGTAAAAAATCCATCGTGATACAAACGAGCACTTTTAATTCTGTCGATAACGAATCACCACTTAAAACACATTTAGCCATCGGTATTTCCAAAGGCGAACGTTTTGATCTGGTGTTGCAAAAAGCCACTGAGCTGGGAGTAACGGAGATCACGCCGTTGTTCACGGAAAGAACCGAAGTGCGGTTGAATCAGGAACGACAGGAAAAAATACAGCAACGCTGGAAAAATATTATTATCAACGCTTGCGAACAGAGCCAACGCAATCGTTTGCCTAAATTAAATACTCCCATCGAAATTTCTTCACTGCTCGGCAAAGAGAACAGTGAACGAAAATTGATTCTGCATCACCACAGCGAGAAGGCTCTCAATAAATCCACTAAACCAAAAAGTATTTGTTTGATGGTAGGACCTGAGGGTGGTTTCTCAGATATGGAATTTAAACTCGCGACTCAACATGGTTTTGTTCCACTCGCACTCGGCCCGCGTGTATTGCGTACTGAAACCGCGCCGCTCGCAGCACTCAGTGTAGTGCAGATGTTGTGGGGGGATTTATAACTAAACGATCAAGGCAACGGCAACACCGGCAGAATATGATTTTTGCTCAAGCCTTTCTCTAAATGTTTTTTGCCGCGTTCGATATCGTTCATTGCAATCAACAAACGACCCAGCTCCATATTTGCTTCGGCGTTATCGTCCAGACGCAAACAGTTTTCGAAATAATGCCGGGCTTTTTCCCAGGCCTTGTTGCGTAACGACAAACGCCCCAAGGTTAACAATATAGCTGTGTTATTCGGCAAAGTGCGTGACCACACTTCGGCGGCGGCAAGCTGGCGCGCAGGATCGGTGCCGCGTATACGACCATAAAGCGTTATCAGGTCATCTGACACGTTACTTTGAATAAAAATCTCCTTGATTGAAAAACGTAACAGTTCTTCTGCTTTTGCTTCGGCACCAAATGCACTCAAGCCTTTGGCGTATTGCAAAATCATCGCGCGACTTTGTTGCGATGCTTTCGGCAAGCGTTGCCATGCCGCATCGAGTTTTTGCAGCGGATGCGCATCCTTACCCACATCATCGGCCGCGTCGATGAGCATATGTTCAATCGCTTCACGTTCCAGTGCTGCGAGTTGATTCTCATCCAGTGCTTTAGAACGACGCATATCAGACACCAGCGCTTGTAAATTTTCCCACTGACGCAGTTTGGTATAGACCGTGCGCAACATCATTAACATTGCACGATGACGTGGCGATTTACGACGAATATAAGTAAGCGTAGCCAGGCATTCGCGCCATTGGCGATTTTGCAATTGAATTTCTGCGCGCGTGAGATTGATTGCAATGTAAGCTTTGGGCGCGGTTTGCTCGGCTTGTTGCAGAATCATTTCTGCTTTCGCGGCATCACCCATTTCATTCGCCGCGCGCGCGGCCATCAAATAATTGGAAAATGAGGCGCCGGCTTTCGGTGCTGCTTTTAAAAACGCATTCACCGCACGATGCCACTCTCCTTCGGCGTAATCCATCCAGCCTTTGGTAGTCAATTTCTGTTGACGCCCGAGTTTCCAGTTCGCCACCCAATAGCGCAGGCCGTAAAAAAATTTTAATAAAAATAAAATGATGTAAAGACTGGCGAGAAAAACAATCACCGCCATCCACAAACTCATTTCAACCGACGTTTTCCCCAATGCAATTAACACATAGCCGCTGTCGCGTCCGATGACGGACAACAACACTGCACCCAACAACAGGGACAGGGAAAAAGCGAGCAGCAAGCGTCTCATGACTTGGCGATACCCGGTTTAATGCTTCGCTGGTTTTTCGTTAACCACATGGCGTGTTTGCATATAATCTTTTAAAAATGTTAACGATGCACTGATATCCGGCAGCGGCGCTTCGACATTGATTTTGCTGTCGCTATCAAGCTCGGCAAGCCATTTATTTTTCACCGCCGGATCAATCACGTAATACTTTTTGATCCAGTCTTTTGCATCACTCAAGCTCGCTTCATAAACCGCCTGATGTTGCTGTAACAAGGCGATCTGTGCCTGCTCGAGACGCAACCGCAAATTTTGTTTTAAATATTGCTGTTCATCAGGTGATAACAATGGCCCAATGTCCTGATCGTGTTGTTGGACGCGAATATAACCGCCAATTTTTTCCAACGCACGTAACAAGCTGGCGATCATTCGTTTGGAAAGCGAGGGTTCGTGACTTAATGTTTCACTTTCTGCTGCACGGTCTTTTTTCGACATACTGCTGATATCGACCACCGCTATTTGATCCACCTGTTTTATCAACGCTTCCAATTGCAAGTACAATCCTTCCTTGTCCAGTTCACTGCGCAATTTTAGAGCCGCTCGCTCATCCGCAATCTTGCTACGAATATTGACCAGTTCTTTACTGGCCACGCTGTTTTTTTCCAGCTCCTTCATCACCTGGTCTGCATTCGCTAACAGCACTTCTGCCGATTTGGCATCGTGCGTCAAGGTTGCATACTGGTTCGCCATGCGCAGCAAATATTCTGTCTCGGCCAACAGCCAATCGCTGCGATCCGTATTGCTGAGTTTTTCAATGCGCGTATCAAATTGTGCAAGCTGTTCCTGTAACGTAGCCTGCAACGCCTGCTGTTCTTCTTTATTTTGTTGCAACAATTTATCTTGCGAGCGCTCGGCGCTTTCGCTTTGCTGTTGATACTCCTGGAACAAACGATCGCGCAGCAGTAATTGCTGCCAGAAAAAATAAAAGCCTGACACTATGATCAAAAGTAAAACCAGCAACGCCATATAAATGCGCGTGGGTTTGTTTATCACAGGGCCTGGCGTAACAGTGTTGTCAGTCACGGGGTTTCCTCACGATGCATCTAAAGAATATCCGCCTGCCGGCTCAGGGCCTCAATGACTGCATCATCAGTCGCATTGGCCGCCGTTATTATATGTCGAAATCCGGTTTTTCGTGCGGCTTCCGCTACACGCTCGCCCGGAACGACCAGTGTTTTTTCGAGCAGATTCCCATTAACTACATCTTGCGACGGCGTCCCGACCAGGGTCAGCAAGTTTTCCAGTGCCTCACCGCTGTTAACAATGATTGTATCAACCCTGGGCAAGCACTTTTGCAATGCGGCGGCATTTTTTTCAGGCAAGTAACGGCTATACAGTTCACAACTGTCCACGTGGGCACCGCGTTCTCTCAGGGTCTGGGCAATTAATTCGCGCCCGCCCACACCGCGCAATATCAGGTAACGCCGCCCCCTGACTTCTTCTGCCTGCAATTCATACATCGCCAGTAAACCTTCGCTGCTCATGTCCTGTCGTGGATAAATCACGCGACTGTCGTGCACATGGTTGTCGTTGTAATAGCTCGCGGTGGTTTTTCCGACGGATAAAATTTTGGTAGTCCTGGCGTGAGGATATTTTTTCAACCAGGGCAATGCTTGCTCAGCGGCATTGATACTCACCAGGATAATGCCGTGGTAAGTGGTAATGCGTGAAAAAATCTTTTCAATCGCTAGCTGCTGCTCCGGAGTACCCAATGCCTCTACTTCCATCACCGACACGTGATCCACGCTGTAATTCAATTTGCGCAATTGAGTACACAGCGCCTCCCCTTGCGACATGGGTCGCGTGACTAAAATATTTTTTATCATTAACAATGGATTCCGCTGTGTTGGATTAGTGTTGATAGATATCCTTGAGTATTTTATCGGCGCCTTGCGCTAATAATTGTTCTGCGACGCGAATGCCAAGCGCTTCCGAATCGTTTGCTGAACCTTTTTCTTCTGCGCGCAATATCACGCTGCCGTCTACGGCGCCGACCAGGCCGCGTAAATGGATCACATTATTGGTGAGTGTCGAAAACCCGGCGATAGGAACCTGGCAGCCACCTTGCAAATGCCGATTCATCGCACGTTCGGCGCGCACACAAATTTCTGTGCTGGCGTGATTCAAGGGCTTCAGCAATTCCAGAATCGCTTTATCATTTTCATTGTTGCCCACGCGCACTTCAATGCCCACAGCGCCCTGGCCTCCTGCAGGCAATAACATCGTGTCATCCAATGACTCGGTGATACGCGCTTGCAAACCCAGTCGTTTTAAACCGGCAGCAGCCAGGATAATTGCATCGAATTCACCTTGATCGAGTTTGCTCAAACGGGTTTGCACATTGCCACGCAAATCTGAAATCTGTAAATCGGGTCGCACTTGTTTGATCTGGCACTGACGTCGCAAACTGGAAGTGCCGACGCGCGCGTTCATGGGCAGTTCGGATAGCTTTTTATAACGATTAGATACGAAAGCATCGCGCGGATCTTCCCGTTCACAAATCACCGCAAGCCCCAACCCTTCCGGAAATTCCATCGGCACGTCTTTCATGGAATGCACGGCGATATCCGCGCTGCCATCAAGCAAGGCCTGTTCGAGTTCCTTGACAAATAAACCCTTGCCACCAATTTTTGATAAAGAGGAGTCGAGAATTTTGTCGCCGCGCGTGGTCAGGCCAACCAATTCTACTTTGAGTGAAGGATGCTGCTTCAACAATTGCGCCTTTACAAACTCGGCTTGCCACAGAGCAAGCGGGCTTTGGCGCGTGGCAATTTTGAGTGTTTCACTTTTATACATAAAAAGTATTCATAAGGTGGCGCATCTTACGCTTTAAATCCGGTCGCCACCAAATAAACTTCTCGTGAACGAGAACGCGATGCGGGCGGTTTGCGCACTTTGATACTTTTATATTCCTTGCGCAGTTGCGCCACCAGCGCATCAAAGCCTTCGCCCTGGAATAATTTGCTGACAAAGGTGCCGCCGGGTTTTAACACCTGTCGCGCCATATCCACCGCGAGCTCCGCCAGCTCCATACCGCGCGGCTGATCCACCGCTGTCATGCCGCTCATATTGGGCGACATATCGGAAATCACCACGTCGGCTTTTTCGTTATTCAATGCGGCGAGAATCGTGTCGAACACTTTCTGCTCGGTGAAATCGCCCTGGATAAAAATCACACCCGCCATGCCGTCCATGGCCAGGATATCGGATGCAATCACACGGCCTTTGTGACCTACTAAAGTGACGGCAACTTGCGACCAGCCGCCGGGCGCCGCACCAAGGTCGACGACTGTCATACCGGGTTTGATCAGGCGATCTTTTTCCTGTAACTCCAGTAATTTGTAACTGGCACGTGAACGATAACCTTCTTTCTGCGCCTGTTTAACGTAAGGGTCATCAAAATGCTCTTGCAACCACTTGGCACTGCTTTTGGAGCGCCCGACTTTCTTTTTTGAAGGTTTATCACTACTCATGTGGTGTAGAATGCGCGCCTTTTCTAAAATAGTTTAGTGAGCGACATTATCAATGGCTTTGACTAACGAACGCAAGAAAGAGCTACGCACGATCGGTCACACCCTGAACCCGGTGGTCACCATTGCCAGTGGCGGCCTGAGTGACAGTGTGTTGGCGGAAATTTCCCGTGCCTTGAACGACCACGAACTAATTAAGGTCAAAATATTGGTGAGCGATCGCGCACACAAGCAACAACTGATTGCCGAACTTTGCGAGAAGACCAGCGCAACACTCGTGCAGTCGGTCGGACATGTCGCCTTGATATTAAAAGAAGCCAAAAAACCGAAGGCACAACTCTCTAACCTGAAACGCTCCAAAAGAAGCAAATAATCTTACGCGCCGGTAATTCGCACTATACTCAAAGTGTAACGGTTTTTTGCCGCCACTTTTTATACGAGAGTTACTGTCGTTATGCATTCTTCACTTTCAGGAAGCGGATCCTCCAGTACTCCGCAAACCAACAGCAACCTGGTCTGGAATCTCGACCAGATTTCGAACAAATTACGCGCTACCAACTTCGTGATGCAATTCAAGCGCACACTCTGTGTCTATTCAGGGCCTGTGCAACAGCTCTACACCAATTACGATATTGTGTTGCCGCACGACGACGATGAAAAATTAATTATTCTTCCCAACCCTTTCGCCGCACACGACACCTTTGATTACGTTCCACCGGAAGCAATACGCCCCACCGGTATTAATATTATTCCCGGCGACCTCATTGGCAAAAGTGGGCTCTATATGTCATTTCCTATAAAGGGCGAAAAAGGAAATACAAAAAATCGTTTTCTGCCCATGCGCTCCGGTCTGCATGCCATCATGAAACGCTACCCAAAAAATGCACCGTTCTTGCCGGTGTTAACCAAAGGCGACTTGCGCGAGTTTAAAGCCGATATCCCTTGTGTGCATCTACATCGAATTGCACTTCCGGAATTAACCAAACAATCATCAATGGAGTTGCAGGATTTGACACGTGTGACGTTTGAAAAACTAGGGACTTATCTTTTCCCGAAAAATACTGCACCTTCCACACCAGGTGCCGGCTCCATTACGGCTTCCCACAAAGCAGCGCCTGAGTTGATGACCAAAGAAAACATGTGGAAGCCAAAACCACGACTGCATTGATTAACTATTTATAAATAAAAATTATCGTCGCTTGAACAGCGGGAGTGATTTTATAAAAATACTTCTGCTCTCATTTAATATTCGATTGCGTTCTCTCCCCGCGGGCTCGGCGTGATAATCCGTGTAAAAAGTACAAAAGCCTCTGGCTTTTTTCGACGCATGCTCCAGAAATTTTTCCTGTTCTTCGACGGTACATTTCAAATGAAAAGTTTCGTCGATTACCACTGGCTTTCCCACACAGAATCCATTGAGTGTTTTAATCATTTTTTCAAGCTTGCCAAACTCCGGGTACAGATGCGCACTGATAAAATCTACATAAGGTAAAATTTTTTTCGGAAAAAAACCGGACTTGATATTAGACCACGGCAAGCTCCAGTCGACCAATCCAACCGTTACTAAACGTTTGGGGTCATAGTGCCGTATCGGTGTTGATAAATGTTGCAGCCAATCGCTGGCAGTTTTTTCTCGCGGCTCCTGTGTTCCATCCAGTGTGATAAATTGTATATATGTTTTACCAGCAAACTCGGTACCCAACCACGAGCCAGGTTCACGTTTCTTGCCCGGCACGATGGGCTCATTCATTAAATCAAAACAAAAAATGGCCGGTTCTCCTGCATAACGTTTTGCGATGGTTTCCCAGAACAACGCTTGCACGTCCCATCGTGTGCGATGATCCATCGCAATGTACCACTCCGGCACATCCCACAAGTGATAGCAGCCCAACCCAACCAAACTTAAATAGACACCCTGCGCTCTTGCCAGGTGAATCAAACGATCTAACTGCAGCAGCTCTCGCTCATCCAGCGTATCCGGCGATAAAAAAAACTTGCCAAATTGCAAATGAATGCGAATGACATTGGCGCCCAGTGCGTGCATGCCAGAAAAATCCTTTTCTACTTTTTCCCATTCATCGTGCCAATAATCTTCCAACAAACGAAAATGCTCATCATGGTCATAATTAAAGCCAACCGGAGCAAAGCGCTTGCCGCTGTTTTCCCCAATGAAAAAACAATTGTCCCCGGACACCTGTATCCGCTCACAATGAATTTTTTCAAACGCAAGGGTTAACATGCTTTTTATCTATAGTAAGCAATGTGCATTGGTTGGAAATTGTAACAGTTTATTTCTTTTTTATTTTAATCGATTGAATTTTTGGTCGATTATCAACTGATAATCGATGGTTGAGTGAGTTTGCGCTTTGCCAGCATGTCACGCAGCTGCTCACTTTGTCGCTTCAACATGTATTGAATCAATCGCTCCTGATCTGCCGACTCCATCTCGTCAAAGTCCACCCGCGTGTAGAACTGGCCTTTATGTTTTTGATCACACTTCACTACGCTGGCTCGCACGCGCAAAGGCGAAGGCTCTCCATTCAGCAACAGCTCCATGGCCAGGCAACTTTGCAAGGGAATATTTTCATCGGCCACAAATGCCAGGCCGCAAGCACTGATATTCACGTGCTTGACCAGAAATTCCATATCATCCACACGGCCACGTTCTACTTCAAGATAACTGGTCATCATAGTTATTTTTCGATTCAGCAATTGCAACGCTTCCGCCACCAGCGGCTCTCGTTTTTGTAATGTCGCAAGCACCTGCTCCAAACGGTGATCGTTGGCCGCCAATAAGTTTTTTAAATCTACACGGTGGTGTGTTTTATCGAGCGGTGTATCGGATGTCTCTGTCCCTCGATCGACAATGCGATAATTCAGGCCTATCGTGTCATTGATGCGAAAAAAACGTCTGCGCTCATCCATGGGTCGGCTCCTTTTTCACCGAGTCACGGTTCAAGTCTAGACAAAAAACCAGAAAAGGCAGTGGAATGAGCAACATTGACCAAACGATAGCCTTGGTTTAGTGTGACGGCCTCCTCTAATCGTCCCTGAGCTTGCCCTATGGCCGCTAAAAAACCTGTTTTTGACTTCGAAGCCAGCCTTGCGCAACTGGAAAAACTGGTGACACGCATGGAATCCGGTGAAATGAGCCTGGAGGAATCACTGAAGGCATTTGAAGAAGGCGTCAAACTCACGCGCTTGTGCCAGGAGACCCTCTCTTCGGCGCAACAAAAAGTACAAGTATTAATGGAACAGCAACCAGGTAAAGTCGTTCTAAAGGAAATGTCATTCGACGCGGATGATGATGGCGACGACGAAAATGAATGACGATGAACATTTCCAGGCTTATTTGCTAGCCTGCCAGCAGCGCGTCAATCAGGCACTCGAACATTATTTACCTGCGACTATCGCGCCCGCCGAGCCACTGAAATCAGCCATGCGTTACAGCGTGCAGAACGGCGGCAAACGCGTTCGCGCCACCCTGGTTTATGCCAGTGCCGAAGCCGTGGGCTGTTGCAGTAAGGACTCCTGCCCTAACCATCCTGCGCTCGATGCTGCCGCCTGCGCCGTCGAATTCATCCATGCCTATTCCCTGGTCCACGATGATTTGCCCGCGATGGACAACGATGACTTGCGCCGCGGCAAACCCACCTGCCATATTGCTTACGATGAAGCCACTGCGATTCTTGCCGGTGACGCCTTGCAAACGCTGGCTTTTGAAACCCTCGCCTCAATCGATTTGCCTGCAGAAACCCGTCTTGCCTTGATCACCACACTGGCGCAGGCCTCGGGTTATCAAGGCATGGTCGGTGGACAAGCGCTGGATCTGGCCGGAGAAAATCGTTCATTAACTCTGGCCGACCTGGAGTTGATGCATCGCCATAAAACCGGAGCCTTGATCCGCGCCAGTGTCAAAATAGGTGCCTTGATTGCCAAGGCCAATGAAACACAACTGGGCCAACTGGATGACTACGCACGTGCCATCGGGCTTGCTTTCCAGGTAGTGGATGACATCCTGGATATAGAAAGCAGCACCGAAACCCTGGGCAAAACTTCAGGAGCCGATCTGGCGCTCCACAAGTCGACCTATCCCGCACTCCTGGGTCTCGATGGCGCCAAACATAAAGCAAAGGAACTACACAGCACCGCGTTAGCAGCGCTCTCAACGCTGGAGCAGGCCGATCACTTACGGCAATTATCCGCCTTCGTCATCGAAAGGAAGAGCTAGGAAGGTTTAGAATTGCGCCATGCCGAATCGTTACCAATTATTCACTGAGATCCCCTTGCAGCGCCCCTCCACACCGCTGCTGGATCAGGTCAATACACCTGCCGATCTTCGCTTGCTGGAAGAATCCCGACTGCCGGATCTCGCCAATGAATTGCGCGAATACCTGTTGTGGTGTGTGGGACAAACCGGCGGACATTTTGGCGCCGGCCTCGGCGTCGTCGAATTAACGATTGCTCTGCATTACGTTTATCACACACCGCAGGACAGACTGGTATGGGATGTCGGTCACCAGGCGTATCCGCACAAAATTCTCACCAGGCGTCGCGAACAGATGTTAACGATGCGCAAGAAAAACGGTTTATCTCCCTTTCCCAAACGAAGTGAAAGTGAGTACGACACCTTCGGCGTTGGACACTCCAGCACCTCGATCAGTGCAGCGCTCGGCATGGCGCTCGCTTCTGCACAGGAAAAAACCGATAGGAAAGTCGTCGCTGTGATCGGCGACGGCGCGATGACCGCCGGCATGGCATTTGAAGCGATTGCACACGCGGCGCACACGCAATCGAATTTGTTAGTCATCCTGAATGACAACAATATGTCCATCTCGCACAACGTTGGCGGGCTGGCCAGTTACTTTGCAAAAATCTGGGCGAGCAAACCTTACACCTCGTTGCGCAGCGGCGGAAAAAAAGTATTGTCGAAGGTGCCGCCCGCTTTTGAAATTGCGCGCAAAACCGAAGAGTATATGAAAGGCATGGTGTCGCCCGCCGTGTTATTCGAAGAACTGGGTTTTAATTACATAGGTCCCATCGACGGGCATGATGTTGAAACGCTGGTACACACGATTAAAAATTTACGCGAACTTCCCGGCGCACAATTCCTGCACGTCATCACCCAAAAAGGAAAAGGTTTCGCACCGGCAGAAGCCGATCCCGTCGGTTATCACGCGCTGACCAAGATTGAAATGAAACCCAAAGCGTCGATTGCGGAAGTAAAAACGACTGAAGCCAAACCGAAAAATAAAAAGTTCCAGGAAATATTTGGCGACTGGCTTTGCGATATGGCTGCACTGGATACTCGTTTGATTGCCATCACTCCGGCCATGACCGAAGGCTCCGGCATGGTGGAGTTTTCCAAACAATTTCCGGATCGATTCCATGACGTGGCGATTGCAGAGCAACATGCCGTGACACTTGCGGCGGGCATGGCATGCGAACAGGTAAAACCCGTGGTCGCTATTTACTCCACGTTTTTGCAACGCGCTTATGATCAACTCATTCATGATGTCGCCATCCAGGGTCTGGATGTGTTGTTTGCGATTGATAGAGCAGGACTCGTCGGTGAAGACGGCTCTACACACGCCGGTAGTTTCGATTTAAGTTATCTGCGTTGTATTCCCAACATGATCATCATGGCGCCATCTGATGAGAACGAATGCCGCCAATTACTTTATACCGGGTTTATGCATAAAGGCCCGAGTGCGGTGCGTTATCCGCGTGGCACAGGCCCGGGAATCGCCACGGAGAAAAATATGCATGCCATGGAAATCGGCAAAGGAGTAATACGCCGTGAATCCCAAAAACGTGAAGGAAAAAAAATGGCCCTGTTGTGTTTCGGTACCTTGTTGCACGCCGCGATGGAAACGGCCGAAAAGCTGGACGCAACGCTGGTCGACATGCGTTTTGTCAAACCGCTCGATGAAAAATTAATCCTGAATTTAATCGCAAAACATGATTTGCTCGTCACACTGGAAGAAAACAGCATCGCCGGCGGTGCGGGTTCAGCGGTAAATGAATTTTTAAATCGCGAAGGCGTGGTGATTCCGGTATTGAATCTCGGGCTGCCTGATTACTTCCAGTCGCACGGCACGCACAGCGAAATGCTGGCCGAGGCACAGCTGGACAGCAAAGGCATCCTTGCCTCCGTTAAAACGCGTCTGGAAAAATTATCCAAACAGAAATCTTTAGCTTCCAATATCTAAACGGAGCACTGTCATGCAAGAACGCGAGCAAATAGCCGAGCAACGGTTTGCAGAACAGCAACAGGCTCGACACTCCAGGCGCTTTGAACACGCGATGGATATTCTCAACACCATGCATCGCGATTATCACGACCACGCCTGTATACACACGCGCATTCACGCACAGATGATCGCCACGTATTGGGCCGCCGGTGATTTTCTTCATGTACTTTTGCAACTGCTGATTATTCCCACCGCCGCACCCGCTTCGTTTTTCCAAAAGCGTTTTGGTCTGGTGCGTAAAAACATTTAACATGGCCCTTCGTCATCGTTTGTTTATTACCGGCACCGATACCGATGTGGGTAAAACAGAAATCGCTTGTGCGCTCCTGCACCTTGCACGCAAGAAAAGTCTTTCCACCGCCGCCATGAAACCAGTTGCTGCCGGTTGTGAATTGTTTACTGACAACGAAGGCAAACAGGAGTGGCGCAATACGGATGCGGTTCGTTTGCAACAACAATGTTCAATTCCACTCAACTACAGTGAAATCAATCCTGTCGCATTAAAGAAAGCGATGGCGCCACATCTGGCCGCTTATGAAGAAAAGAAAACCATTACGGTGGAGCGCCTGGCTGGTTTCACACAAAATATTTTCGGGAAAAAAACCGATTTCACTGTGATCGAAGGTGCGGGCGGTTGGCGCGTACCAATCAGTCATCGCGAACTGATGTCGCAATACGTGCAGCAGCTGAATTTATTGCAACCGAAAACACAGGTTCTGCTCGTAGTCGGCATTCGTCTCGGCTGCATCAACCATACTTTGTTAACCGTAGAAGCGATTGCGCGCGACAATGTGCCTTTCGTTGGCTGGATAGCAAACTGTATCAATGCGGATATGCCTGCGGTGATTGAAAATATCCAGACACTGGAACGTTTATTACCTGCGCCTTGTCTGGGGATCATTCCGTTTCAGAAAGATCCAACGATAGAAACATTTGCAGAAAAAATAAATTTTGATTTGTTGCTCAAGCAGTTAGCGAATATTTCTGCGGCGTAGTGGTTTTTCGCCAAAAATCTGCCAAGCATTTCCCTTCTAAAAAATTCACACATAGAAAAACACAATCTTGAGTTGCACTGGCATTTAGCAGCTGTCCTTATTACAGTTACCTGAGGCGTTTTCTAAACGATAAGCCAAATGATAGCCAAACAGTAAAGAGGATATCCCATGATGATAGGCGGCAGTACCGGCTCGGCATTTAACACAGCGGTGGGCGGCATGTTGTCCAGCTCCGCCAACATGAACAGCGATGCACTCAGCATCGCGCGCGCAGGCACAACCAATACCAGCGGTGATTACATGAATGACCTGACCGTCTCGATGGTTGACATGAAAGTACAGCAAAATACTTTCGACGCATCAGCGAAAGTAGTCAAGACGGCCGATGACATGCTCGGTTCCTTGCTCGATATCATGGGCTGAGGCCAGCGAACTCCATGCCTATAGGCGCTGTTGCAAGCACAGCGCAAGGGACTGCACATCCGATCACCTCGCAAACTCCGCAACCGGCGGCGGCTCCTGAATCACGCAATGTCCAGACAAGCGCCAGCCTGGTGTTAAAACCGATTGACGAAAGCCATCAGTCTGCCAAAACCCGTAATCGTCATGACCCTGACAATCACCTCGGCGAAACAGAAGCGCACGAATGGCTGGAGAAAAAATATAAACGCCAACCGCGTCTGGGTTTGAACGTCGATAAATATGTTTGAGGCAAATCATTACTTCTGGTCAATCTTCTGACGCACAACCTTAAACGACGCCTATAATAAACGGAGTTATTCACAAGGACTGCTCTCATGGCTGACTACAAAGCTCCCCTGCGCGACATTCGTTTTGTGCGCAATGAATTGCTCAATTTCGATGCGCTCTATGCCCGCTTGCCGGGTTACGAAGAGCATAACTCTGAAACACTTGATGCAATCGCAGAAGAAATGGCACATTTTTGTGAAAAGGAAATATCGCCACTGTATCGCAGCGGCGATGAAGAAGGTTGTCATTGGGACAAGAGTGTAGTGACAACACCGAAAGGGTTTAAAGAAGCGTATCAAAAATACGTGGAAGGCGGCTGGCCCACCATGACTGCGTCTGCTGAATTTGGCGGGCAAGGTTTGCCGGAATCCGTCGGCGTGATGATTAACGAAATGCTCGCGACTGGCAACTGGGCCTGGGCCATGTATCCCGGATTAAGCCACGGTGCAAAACACACACTGGAAGTGCACGGCAACCAGGAGCAACAACAAATTTATTTAACCAAATTAGTCGAAGGCAAATGGACCGGCACGATGTGCCTCACGGAACCGCATTGCGGTTCTGATCTTGGCCTGCTGAAAACCAAAGCAGCGCCACAAGCAGACGGCACTTATAAAATCACTGGAACCAAAATTTTTATTTCTGCCGGCGAACACGACATGGCGGAAAATATTGTGCACATCGTCATCGCCCGTTTGGTGGATGCACCGCAAGGCACCAAAGGTATTTCTCTTTTTATTGTTCCGAAATTTTTACCGGATGGCAAAGGTAACATTGGAAAGCGCAATGGACTTGCCTGCGGATCCCTCGAGCACAAAATGGGCATACACGGCAACGCCACTTGTGTAATGAATTTCGACGGTGCCACCGCCTTTATGATAGGCCAGCCCAACAACGGCCTGAAATACATGTTCACGTTTATGAACGCGGCGCGTGTTGGCACGGCGATACAAGGACTGTCACATGCCGAGCGTGCACTGCAGGGCGCAGTTCCTTACGCGCGCGATCGTTTGCAGATGCGTTCATTGTCCGGTGTTAAAAATCCGCAAGAACCTGCCGATCCGATTATCGTTCATCCCGATGTGCGTCGCATGTTACTAACGACAAAAGCGTTCTCAGAAGGCGGGCGTATGCTGGTGCATTACCTGGGTATGTTGCTGGATCTGTCGAAACACAGCCCTGATGTCGCCGAAAAGAAAAAATCCGAAGACTTGCTTGCGTTCCTCACTCCGATTGCAAAAGCATTTTTAACCGAAACCGGTTTTGAAGCGGCGAATCTTGGCATGCAAGTCTATGGTGGTCACGGTTATATTCGCGAGAATGGCATGGAGCAAAACGTACGTGACTCGCGTATATCGATGTTGTACGAAGGCACCACAGGAATACAAGCGATCGATCTACTGGGCCGAAAAGTGATGCAAACCGGCGGCGCACTGCTGAATGTATTTGTCGATGACATTAAACAGTTTATTGCTGAAAATAAAAATGATGTTGCCCTGAAAAATTACTTTGATGATCTTGAAGCCGCTGTGAGTAACTGGCAACACATCACCACCAAACTTGGCGAGAAGGTGATGGTGAATATGGACGAAATTGGCGCAGCGTCAGTTGATTACTTAATGTACTCGGGTTATGTCACGCTCGCTTTTTTCTGGGCCCGCGCCGTAAAAATTTCCCTGCCAAAATCCAGTGATCCTTTCTACCAAGCCAAACTGCAAACGGCGCAGTTCTATTATAAGAAATTATTGCCGCGCACCCTGTCTTTGGCAAAGACCATTGAAAATGGTTCCGAGTCACTGATGGCGATGCCCGATACCCATTTTATTCTTTAGGCTGTCGTTGTAAGCACCAATTCGTCTGTAATACACACGGCGACGACGTTCCTGTTCGGGAAAAATAAGATTAGAATGTCCGCCTGCAAAGAGCGCAGGCAGGGAGAGGATTGGAAACACTTAAATACCGACAATGGCTTTTTCAGCTGCTGGACTTTTTTGTGCCGGCACGGCTAAAGCTGGATATCAATCGCCACACCCGTTCGCGCATTTTGGTCGGCGTTATCTGCCTGAATGTTGCCACCTGTCTCTTGACCGCGTTGGGCATTTATTTCTGGATGGATCTCAAACCGTCTAATTCATTGCTTGCCTATCTCATGATTACCCAATGCATAGCGCTGTATATTCTTGCATTGATAGTATTGCGTGCATGGGGTGCATTTTTAGTTGCCGGAAATATTGCGGCATTCTCCGTTTTCATCACCATCCTCACTTCTGCTGTGGTAACCGGCGGATACAGGGATTCTCCCTTTACACAAATGTTTGTTGTCGTACCGGTGTTGGTTTTTTTATTAGTCGGTTTACGATCCGGCATTGTTTGGTCAGCACTTACCGTTACTGCGCTTTTTGGTTTGCTGTTTGTCGATCAGGTGTTGAACTTCCATTATCAACTGCTCAGTAAAACGGATGCCACCACTTTTCGTCGCTTTTTGCCTTTTGTGATGGCCAGCATGATTATTTTTGCGCTGATGGTTTACGAACTGATGAGTGAAAGCCTGAAACGACAATTAAATCGCGAGCGTAATCGTTTTGCTTTCAAAGCCAGCCACGACTCACTGACTGATTTGCCCAATCGCTCCGAATTTTATGTGCGCCTCCGCCACGGCCTGGAAGATGTACAAATCAGCGACAGTTCACTGGCCTTGATTTATATTGATCTCGATGGCTTCAAGCCCATTAATGATAATTATGGTCATCATGCCGGAGACAAAGTATTAAAAATACTGGCGTCGCGCTTGCGCAGTATCGTGCGCCAACAGGACACCGTGTCTCGACTCGGTGGCGATGAATTCGCTTTAATACTCACGGGCGTCAAACAAGTAACCGATGTTGAACACATTATTGTTAAAACACTTTCCACCATCGCGGAACCCATCGAAATTGACGGCACCTTTGTTATTGTGCACGGCAGCGCCGGCATTGCGCTCAGCCCGCAACACAGTCGCGATTCAGATAAGTTATGTCGGTTGGCTGATCAAGCCATGTATAAAGCAAAAGAAGTAAAGAATACTTATCGTTTTTCTGAAAATTCCCAGACGCGCATCGAAGTTTCTGCCGCGTGAGCTTCTAGTTAAATAAATTCAACAATTCGTGACCCGGGTCTTTCGCTTTCATAAAGACTTCTCCCACTAAAAATGCGTTGACGTTGTGGCCGCGCATGGCTTTGACATGATCGACCGTATGAATACCGCTCTCGGTTACTACAACGCGATCTTTGGGAATCAGGTCTAACAAATTAAACGTCGTATCAAGCGATGTCTCAAAAGTATGCAGATTGCGATTGTTGATACCGATCAACTTATTGCCCGTAGCCAGTGCTCTGTGCAACTCTGCTTCATCATGCACTTCAATGAGTACGTCCAGACCTATCTCCAGTGCAAGGTTATTTAAATCGGTTAATTGCTGGTGGCCCAAGGCAGAAACAATTAACAGAATACAATCGGCGCCGAGTACACGGGCTTCATAAATTTGATAAGGATCAATCGTAAAATCCTTGCGCAACACGGGTAAGCGTGTAGCGGCACGCGCCTGTTTTAAATAATTATCACTGCCCTGAAAGAAATCGATATCTGTCAACACGGACAAACAGGCAGCGCCACCTTTCTCGTAACTTTTGGCAATTTCTTCCGGGTAAAAATTTTCCCGAATCACCCCTTTGCTCGGCGAAGCCCTTTTAATTTCGGCAATCACTGCTGACTGTTTCTGCGCCAGTTTGTTTTCAATGGCTTTCACAAAACCACGTGTCGGGTTGGCATCCACAGCTTTCGCCTTTATATCGGACAACGCAACAAGTTGTTTCCGCTCGGCTACTTCCACTGCTTTGCGCGACAGGATTTTTTTCAAAATGGTTGGCGTGTTCATATCATTCACTTGTGTCACCTAATAAATTGCCGACAGCATCCCATAACTTCTCCATCCCTATCGGTTTTTTCAGAAGCATTTTTATCCCCAAAGCACGCCAGGTTTTTTCATCTATGTCCTGACTATAAGCGGTACAAAGGATGATACGCTGCTCTGGATTAATACCAATGATCGCTGATGCCAACTCCAAACCGGTCAATGCTGGCATTATCTCATCACTCACTACCAGATCAATTTGACTCGCGTTTTCCCGGTAATAAGCCAACGCTTCCTGTGGATCATTGAAAACCACAACCGTATGGCCGCGAATCTTCAGTGCACGTTCAAATAACTTTGTCAGCAAGGGCTCGTCATCAACAACTAATATATGGCCGCTGGTTTTACCCCGGTTATTTTTTTCGGCTACTGATGACATGGCTCTGTCATCCTGATTCTGGTCAACCTGTGGAAACAATATCCTGAATACTGCTCCGTGATCAGGCTGAGAAATGAATTCAATATGGCCGTGGTGCTCATGGGTAATCCCGTGCACTACCGCAAGTCCCATGCCTGTACCGGCACCTACCGCTTTAGTAGTGAAAAATGGTTCAAAGATACGTGCCTGGATTTTTTCACTCACTCCGATACCGTTATCACTCACTGACAATTCAACATAATTGCCTGAAAAATTCTGGTGGCAGGATGAGCATAATTGCTGTGCTTTGTTCACCCGACGCAGATTAACCTCTAGTTGGCCGCGGCCTTTCATCGCATCACGGGCATTAATGCAGAGATTGACGACAATCTGGTGAAGTTGCGTCTTGTCACAGCGAATTTTTGGCAAATTTTTCTCCACACTAAAGCGAATGCTTATTGCTGATGGCATAACCGGTCGCAACATATCCAAAGCCGCTTCAACTACGCTGGCAACATCCAGTAAAACCGGCTCCGAAAAACTGGTGCGACTAAACGACAGGACCTGTGCAACCAGATTTTTTGCAGACTGGGCTGCTTGCATTACCTGGGCAAGATAAAAATCCAGATTACTGTGTGCATCCATGGCATGCTCATTCACTGCCAGGTCTGTATAACCAATAATGCTTTGCAATATATTGTTAAATTCGTGCGAAACCCCACCGGCTAATTGACCCATCGCTTCCATTTTTTGCGCTTGTTGTAATTGGCTAATCAATTCTGTTCGTTCGTTTTGCAATGCATGATAGCTCGTAATATTCTGTATGGAGCCGTATATCCTGACAAGTTTTCCCTTTTCAAAATTTACTTTGCCAGTTGAACGCAAATGCCGACGATTTCCTTTTGCAGTAACAATGTCATATTCAATATCCATACTCTTGCCGCGTTCTATAGCATCCTTGATCGCCAGATCCAGTGTTTGCCTGGCCTCTACAGTACAAAATTGAAAACCTGCTTCTCTGGTCAAGGGATAGTCGAGCGGTAACTCATGGATACGGAATGCCTGCTCAGACCACATTAATTTATCGGTTAAAAAATTATATTCCCATCCTCCCACGTCGGCTATTTCATTGGTTTGCGCCAGAAACTCTTCTTGTTTCTTCAATTCAGTTGTACTTTCCAGAAGACGCTTTTCAATTAAAAAATTCCTTCCAAGCAAAATAAAAGTGGTCATCGCAATCATTACCGTGACTATCAATCCCGGTATAACTAAAAACCGCAGGTATCCATGCTCATAAGGGGTCTGGATATCCGCGTAGATAACAATAATAGTAGCAAGTAAAATAAACAGGAATAAAACGAAAAGAAGCTGGAGCTTTCGTTTGACATTCAAGCCCATGATGTCAGACAAGGTGTCGCGGAAACTTATTTTATTAATTTCTTCCTTGTATGCCGTTTTGTTTGGCTTGGTCATTGGATAGATTTTATTTCACACGGTTAATGATTCAAGTTGTGTGGTAAACAACACCAGTTCTTTAAACCGTTCATAGGCCAAACCTGTACCAATAATATCCTGCGCCATATGCACTCCATGCGCCAGTGAAGCACATAAATTGGCTGCATAAATAGCCGCGCCCGCATTCAGTGACACGATATCTGCTTCCGGCGAATGCGTATCCGTCAGCGCGCGTTTCACTTTTTCCAGGCTCTGCTCCACACGGGTAACTTTCAAATCATCGAGTTTGCCGCGTTTTAATTTGAATTGCTCAGGAGTGACGGTGTACTCGGTGATTTTTCCGTCTTTTAATTCAGCCACAAACGTTTCATCTGCCGAACTGATTTCATCGAGACCATCACTCGAGTGAACTACTAACACATGCTCACTGCCAAGTTCTTTTAATACTTCCGCAATAAGTCTAACCCACTGTCTGTCATAAACTCCCAATACCTGATTCGGAGCGCCCGCAGGATTGGTCAGCGGCCCCAATAGATTAAAAATAGTGCGCGCACCAATTTCCCGGCGCGGGCCAATCGCATGCTTCATGGCACCGTGGTGATTGATAGAAAACATAAACCCGACACCGAGTTCTTCCACACAGCGCGCCACCTGTTCCGGCTTGAGATTAATTTTCACGCCGGCTGCTTCCAGCAAATCTGCGCTGCCGCATTTACTGGTAATAGAGCGATTACCATGTTTTGCTACCTTGCCACCAGCGGCAGCTACTACAAAAGCACTCGCAGTTGAAACATTAAAGATGCCTGCACTGTCACCGCCGGTGCCACAGGTATCCACCAGATATTTGCGATTTACCTTTAGCGACACTTTCGTTGACAATTCACGCATCACTTGCGCTGCCGCTGCAATTTCGGCCACGGTCTCTCCTTTCATGCGCAAGCCCACCAGCAAGCCGCCGATTTGTGCGGGCGTCGCCACACCGGTCATCACTTCACGCATCACCGCAATCATCTCATCAGATGACAAATCCTTGCGTGATATAACCTGATTAATCGCCGTTTGAATACTCATAAAGAAATTACTTCAGGTATCCAGGAAGTTTTGCAACAGTTGATGGCCGTGTTCGGTCAATATCGATTCAGGATGGAACTGCACGCCTTCCACTTTCAATTGTTTGTGGCGCACGCCCATGATTTCATCTATCGAACCATCTTCATTCTGGGTCCACGCCGTTACTTCCAGACACTGAGGTAGCGTTTCCTGTTTGATTACTAATGAATGGTAACGAGTAGCGCGAAAAGGGCTCGGGATATTTTTAAACACGCCAACTCCTTTGTGATAAATCATCGAAGTTTTACCGTGCATCACTTTTTTCGCGCGCACCACGTCACCGCCAAAGGCCTGGCCTATGCTTTGATGACCCAGGCACACACCGAGGATGGGAATCTTTCCAGCGTAACGCTCAATCGTTGCCAAAGAAATGCCTGCTTCACTCGGTGAGCAAGGGCCGGGTGAAATCACAATGCGCTCGGGATTCAGCGTTGCAATATCGTCCACACTAATTTCGTCATTGCGCACCACTTTGACATGCGCTTTCAATTCACCAAGGTACTGCACGATGTTGTAGGTAAAGGAGTCATAATTATCTATCATCAATAACATAATTATTTTCCTCCTTTCACTTTATTACTATTAATCATACTGTTGTTTACCATAGAGACTGCTTTAAACATCGCGCGGGCCTTGTTCATGGTTTCTTTCCATTCCAGACGCGGCACCGAATCGGCCACCACGCCGCCACCGGCCTGTGCATATAAACGACCATCCTTGATTACTGCCGTGCGTATCGCGATGGCGGTATCCATGTTGCCGTACCAACCGAGATAACCCACTGCACCGCCGTATATTCCACGTTTGACGGGTTCCAGTTCATCAATAATTTCCATGGCACGTACTTTGGGCGCGCCGGATAAGGTACCTGCGGGTAACGTCGCACGCAACACATCCATCGCCGAAAAATGTTCCCGAAGTTTTCCGGTGACATTGGAGACAATGTGCATCACGTAAGCATAACGCTCCACGCTCATTTGATCTGTCACTTGCACGCTTCCCACTTCAGCGACACGACCCACATCATTGCGACCCAGATCAATCAACATCAGGTGCTCTGCAATTTCCTTCGGATCGGAGAGTAATTCTTTTTCCAGTGCTTCATCTTCCAACGTCGTATGACCGCGACGTCGCGTACCGGCAATCGGTCGCACCGTGACCTCACCGTTTTCCACCCGCGCCAAAATTTCCGGACTGGAACCCACGATGTGGAAATCTTCCAGATTCAAAAAATACAAATACGGCGAGGGATTCAAGTGACGCAAGGCACGATACAAGTTCAACGGCTCTGCATCAAACGCAATCGACAATCGCTGCGAGGGAACGACCTGCATCACATCACCCGCCAAGGTGTATTCCTTGATTTTATCTACGGCTGCGTAATAGTTTTGTTCGCCAAAGTGCGATTGGAATTCGCTTTCCGCGAGTTCGCCCACTTTGGGCGTCAGTGGCGGCAAACTCGGTGCTGATTCAGACAGACGCTCCACAAGTGCATCCAAATGTCTTTCCGCTTTTGATAAGGCATTTTTTTCTGCCGGGTCCGCGTGCGTGATCAACGTTAATACACCCGACAGATTATCAAACACCAACACGTCTGCTGACACCATCAATAAAATATCAGGAGTGCCAAGCGCATCGGGAGGACAAGTGTCCGCCAGTTTTTTTTCTACATAACGCACGGTGTCGTAACCAAAATATCCCACAAGCCCGCCCGTAAAAACCGGCAGGCCCTGTACAGGCGCTACTCGATAACGCTGTTGAAACGACTCGACATAAGCCAGGGGATCGTCTGCTTCCGTTTCTTCAATAATTTTCCCCTCACGCAGTATTTGCACTTTGTGATCGAAGACTTTCAGTATCACGCGCGCTGGCAGGCCTATCATCGAGTAGCGGCCCCATTTTTCGCCGCCCTGTACGGATTCAAATAAATAGGAGTAAGGGCCTTTCGCCAGTTTCAAATAACTGGAGAGTGGTGTTTCGAAGTCCGCTAACACTTCACGATGTACGGGGATGCGGTTGTAGCCCTGTTGGGCCAATTCATTAAATTGATTCGAGTTCATGGCTATTCCTGAGTATCCGCCATTATCGTGCATAACCTGCAACCGGATAAAGGCAAAAAATGTAAAAGATAAAATTACTTAGTGTAACGATTCCGGGATAAAACCCGAAAGTTACAAGACAGGAACTAGCGACGCCAACGGTTGTTAGCGAATACAGACAAGCAATGTGCGGAGGTTTTGGTGTTCATGGGTGGTAGTCTAATCGAAATCTCTTGCGGTGGCAATTCACGTGGGCGCGCGGCGTGTTCTTGTTGTAGGGGCACGGCGCGCCGTGCCCCTACGGTTCGTACAATTGATCCAGCTCCCATTGCGCGGGATTGTTCTGAATGTATTCCCGTATGGCCCGTAACTCTGATTCATTACGAATAACATGCTCCCAATAATTACGCTGCCATATGGGTGAGCCTTGTGTTTGCCTGTGTAAATTAATTTTTTGCGTGGCCGCAGATTTAAATGCACGGATAATAGTGGGGATTGAACCAACAATCGGCTTTCCAAATTTCTCCGTCGTATTGGCAAATTGCCCATGTGTAGGGGCGCGGCGCGCCGTGCCCCTACCGTTTTCATTCGCATCAATGTCAATGATCCAGACAATTCCATGAAAATGATTAGGCATAACAACAAAAGCATCTAATTCAATTTGCTTTCGAAGCAGGGCTGTTTTTATCCATTCATCAGCAACAAGCTGCCCAACGTCGTTCAACACCATGATGTCATCGATGATATTGCCAAACAAACATTCACGCTGATATGTGCAGATGGTGATGAAATAAGCGCCAGTTTGAGTGTAATCGTAGTTACTCAACCGTATTGATCTGCGATTTTGTCGCATAAAATCCCTTTTCCATTTCAGTATGTTGTTGTACAAAGGAAATCCTGTCCCCTTGTATTACATTCACACACTACCACAATGCCGACCTAAAGGAATCCGTATGAAAGCTTTATTACTTACCCTGCTTGTCATATCTTCATTCTGTGCGGCTGACGATCAGCAAGCTGAGATTAATGCTTACAAAGCAGAGGCTGACAAGTGGGTAGCTTATCGAAAGGAGGTGGAAGACTGCAAGGACAAGGAAAAATTAGCAGAATTTATGGTTAATGCTGCTAATTATACCGGCACACAAATATCAGAAGACAATTCAGAATTTTTGGAGAAATTAGCAATAGATAATCCCATTTGCGCAAAATCAGCTTTGCATCTATTAAAAATAGAAAATCGAAACCTAGATTATAAAAATTTTATAGTGAACCACTTTACAATATTGGTTATGATTTTAGCGGTCTCATCCGATGAAATCACTCTGCCTCATCAAAGCGGTTATTAATTAAATCGACAATCGCTTGCAGTGCTTCTTTTTCATCCGCACCATTGCAACTGATTTCCAGCGAGGTTCCCACCGGGGCGGCTAACAGCATGAGGGACATAATACTTTTGCCATCAACCACTTTGCTGTCTTTGGTAACGGCAATTTTTGACGCAAATTTTGCACAGGTACTGGAAAACTTTGACGCCGCCCTTGCGTGCAGCCCCAATTTATTAATCAGTTCTATTTTGATGGTTTCCATAATCGATTTTCACAGTTAATGCTTGGCCGCCAGTTCGCGATGACGAACCTGTACATTCTCAAACTTATCCGAAAAATATTTTTGCAAGGCTTCGCTGATAAACACCGATCGGTGTTTGCCGCCCGTGCAACCAATTGCCACCGTCAGGTAAGTACGACTGCTGGCAGCAAAACTTGGCAACCAATGCTCCAGATAAACACGAATATCATTCAACATATTTTGAACTGAAGCCTGCTGCTCCAGATAATGAATCACTGGCGCTTCGAGTCCGCTAAAGTCCCGAAGTTCCTTGCGCCAATGCGGATTCGGCAAACAACGCACATCAAAAACAAAATCGGCATCCACCGGCACGCCGCCTTTATATCCGAAGGATTGAAATAGAATGGCCAACCCCGGTGTGTGGTGCTGCGTTATACGTTGACGAATAATTTCATTCAATTCATAGAGGTTCAGCGTCGTGGTGTCGAGCGTGATATCCGCCAGTTCAGCAATGGGTTCCAGCAAAATTTTCTCGTGCGCAATCGCCTCCTGCAAACCGGCGTGTTGATTGCTGAGCGGATGTTTACGGCGGGTTTCACTGAATCGGGTGATTAATGTCGTATCATCTGCATCGAGATACACAATTTCGCAATACACGTTGAAGGCTTTCACTTCCGTGAGGATTTGTGGAAAACGCACCAGGTCTTCCGTCATGTTTCGCGCGTCAATACTGATAGCAATGCCTGCCGGTTGCTCCACGGATTGCGTCATGCTCTCTACTAACGGAGGCAATAATCCAGCCGGCAAATTGTCAATGCAATAAAAACCCGCGTCTTCCATGACATGGAGCGCGGTACTTTTTCCGGAGCCGGAACGACCACTGATGATTACAATACGCACAGGTTAAATCCCCTTTTCCTTCTATCGCTCATTCCAATAACTATTCAGGTGAAACCACTACAGGGACATTTTCTTGAATACAAAATCTGGAACATGTTTGATGATCAACATGATATAGCGCCAAAACCACGGCGTATAGAGAACCATTCCTCCTTTTTCCAATGTTTTATCCATATCTTCGGCAATTTTTTCCGGTGTTGCCCATAAGAGGCCGCCCTTTTCCAGATCCTGTGTCATCGGTGAGTGTACAAAACCGGGCTTCACCGTTACTACCGTCACGCCATGCTTGCGCAGGCGATTACGTAAACCATCGGTAAAGGCAGACAGTGCTGACTTTGTCGCACCATACACGTAATTGCTCTGGCGACCACGATCCCCTGCCACCGATGAGATGACCAGCAGCGATCCTTTTTTTTGTTGCTCAAAATAATTAGCCAGGGATGTGGCAAGCTCAATAGCACTTAATACATTCACCTGATACATGTCGCGTATCAGCGATGCATTTTTTTGTAAATCTTCCTGTTTATACATAACACCCTGTGCAATCAATGCAATATCTATAGAACCCATTTCAGCAATCACATTTTGAATCACCGCGGCATAGTCCTGTGGTTTGCCCATATCGGCTGCACGAGTCGTCACTGACTTTGCGCCACGCACTAATAAATCCTGCTTCACAATCTCCAGTTTTTTTTCATTCCTTCCCAATAAATAAAATACAGCGCCTTTTCCGGCATGACGTTTGGCAAACGCTTGCGCCATCGCTGATGTGGCACCGCTGATAAAAATATTCCTTTTAGATAAAGAGTTTGCCATAAAATTTTCCTGATTCTATTAAAAACAAGTAAAGGTTAAATATTAAGATTGCACGCGCCGCCAGAAGCTGGATGAAAATTGTGGATCCCTGTATTTTTTAAATTCATTCAGTTTTGGAAAACTCAGTTCAAATAATTCCTGTGGCATACGCGAATCCTTGGCAGGATACAAGGCTCCTTTTGATTGTTTCACCACCAGATCAAGTGCACGGCAAAGTTCCAGCGTTTTTTCACCGCGATTAGGAAAATCCAGCGCGAGTGTTAAACCCTTGCGCGGAAAGGAAAGCATCCCAGGGGATTGAACGGAACCAAATTCTTTCAATACATTTAATGGCGATGGCTGACCTGAACGAGCAATGATAGCTAACAATTCTTTCATGGCGTTCACTTCATCCTCCACCAGCACACATTGATATTGGATAAAACCTCTCGGCCCGTATAAACGGTTCCAGTGATGTATCGCATCCAGTGGATAAAAAAATGGATCGTAATCCGTTCGTGACTGTTGTCGTTTTCCAAACAATTTTCGATAATACAATTGATTGAACGCCGCGACAGTTAATGGATTTAAGCAGTTTGGCGGAAACACAAAAGGAACATTTTTTTTCACGCGCGGGATGTGTTCAGCGGGCAACCCGTGGTCAGTGCAATGATTGCCGCGTGTAAAAATTCCTCTCCCCAGCTGTTTTCCCTTGGCCAGACAATCGATCCATGAAACGGTGTATTGGTAGTTTTGATCGGACTCTTTAAACAACGTTATCATTTCGTCAAGATTTTCGCACTGTATGCTCTCTTCCTGAATAAAAGCATTGTTGATCGGTATTAATTTCAATTCAACCCAGGTAATAAAACCGGTCAACCCCAACCCACCAATGGTGGCAGAAAAAAGCTCTTTATTATTTTTTGGTGAACAGATTCTGCGCGATCCATCACTGCGTAACAATTCAAACTGCGTAACGTAACAGCCTATCGTTCCTGCATGCGTATGATTTTTTCCGTGAATGTCATTGGCAATCGCTCCCGCTATCGTGACAAATTTTGTACCCGGCGTCACGGGCAAAAACCATTTTCCCGGAACGACAATACCCAGGATATCTTCAAAACTTACACCTGCTTCACAACGCAAAATGCCGTTTACATCATCAAAAGAAATAAAATGGTTCAACTGCTCACTGGATATCAAAATACCATTTTCATTCAGACAGCTGTCACCATAACTTCTGCCCAGACCATAAGGCAAACAATGCGTATCACTACTGAATACAACATCGTCACCAGTCCATAACGGAGTGAGCGTATTGTGAGAATAATTGAAGTTACGTCCCCAGGATTGTTTATAGGTCATAGCGGAAAAGTTTTAGCCGCCCGTATCAAAAGAATTTTGCTGATATCAATACACAAGCGCCCACACCCAATATCAACCAGCTGATACGATCTTTCAATGCATAGACCACTGGATCATCATGCATTTGTCCACGACCCGTGATAAGCCATACACGACCAAGCCACACCAGAATAACCGGACACAGTAGCCATAAATGTCGTGGACTTCGATACAAAATTTGCACGGCATGGCTATCGATGTACAACGATAACACCAATACGGCTGCTATGGCCGATGCACCTCCCAATGACTGCAACGTGCTGATGTCTTCAACAACATAACCTCTGGCTTTAACGGGCTTGTTACTATTTTTGGCCAAATGTAGCAGCTCAGATAAACGCTTGACGATTGCCAAACTGAAAAAGAGAAATGCAGAAAAGGCAATCAACCAGAACGAAGGATCCAGACTAATCGCAACGGACCCGGCAATAACACGCAAGGTATAGAGCCCTGCCAGCACCGCAACATCCAGAATCGGAATGGCTTTTAATTTAAAGCTATATAGATTGGTAGTTATGAAATACAACAACAGTAAAGTGCGAAACCACGAATTCAATTGCAGTGCCAATATGACAGTCAACAGGAGCAATATCATCGCTAAGCCGACACCTTCCATAATACTGACAACTCCCGAAGCAAAAGGCCTGTATTTTTTAGTATGGTGTTGACGATCTGCTTCCAGATCCAGCAAGTCATTCACAATATAAGAGAATGATGCACAGCAACCGAAAGCCAGAAAGGCCAATGCCAATATCAAAGCAACGCCCTGGCTAAACAACGTTTGGGCAGTTAAAGCCGAAATAATCAGCAAGGCATTTTTTGCCCACTGATGCAAACGTATTGCTTTTATATAAGGTTTTATTCCAAAAAATTTTTCATCAAATGTATTTACAAAAACAATGCGCTGCGTAATTATTTTTTTATTAAGTCGCGTGCAGTTAACCAGCAACGCTTCGCGACATTGTTGCCATACCGGGATATCAACCGTATCGTTCCCGGCATAATCAAAACCTTTGGCTCCAAATTCCTGTACGAGTCGCTGGGCTTTATTCTTGCCCGTTAAATTAATTGTTTCGTTTGTTGCAATAACGGATGTAAATATTCCGAGATACGCCGCAATCTTGTTAGCCGTTGTTTCATAACAGCCCGTCGCCAGGATTAATTTTCTGTTTTGCTTATGCTGTACAATCAAAAAATCAAGAAACTTTTGATTGTAAGGCAGTAACTCCGGATTGAGATCACAATGACCAGACAGGAATTTTTTTAAATGTTGTTTCCCTTTTAATAAGGCAATTGGTAAATAAAAAACAAGCCACGGCTTATTTTTTATTGCGCCTAATACCAGCTCATAGAGCGTGTCTGTTTTTAACAGGGTTCCATCGAGATCAACGCACAATGGCAGATCGGATGCCACTGCGCCATATGACGCGTTATTAGTCATATATCTTTCACTCCGTTAATAATTTTCCCGGATTATTTTCTAACCATATCAGTGATATTACACCGAGCATAACCGCAAACCATAAAGTGGCCAAACGACATATCAACGTGGTAGTCCAGGCTTCCGAATCACCCATGCCAGTGAGCTTTAATAAAATATACATAACAGCTTCTGTTCCACCCAACCCCCCCGGCAAAAACGTTACCGCTCCTGCAATCATTGCTATAGCAAAGATACTGATATAAAGCAATGTCGATGCTTCCCCGCCCAGACGATGTGCAAGCCATGAAAATCCATAACCCTCGGCGGACCATGAAACTAGAGCGATCATAATTCCAATTCCCAGCATCTTGATTGAAAGCAAGCTTGACGTACGTGCCAGAAAAATCGGGATCTGGTCAACCACGCTCTGGATTACTTTTGATTTTATATGGCGAATATTTCCAATGACTTTCATTAGCAATGTCGGTTTATTTATCATCAGCACTACCACAAAAATGGCCACAGTAAATCCGGCACCCAGCCATCGCATGTCCTTAAATGTATAAATCGCAATGATTGCCAGAATGATACTTGCCAGTGCATCACTTGCTCGTTCTGTCAAAAACGCCGCGAGTGTATGAGCCGATGGAGTTTGGTATCGGCGATGAAAATATATACTGCGTATTGCTTCACCTGCCTTTCCTGGTGTTGTTGTTAGCGCAAATCCACCAAAGTAACAGATCATTCCATCAATAAAGGGAAAACGATCCCCTAAATGTCTTAACAAAAAAATCCATCGCAGATATCGCAATGCATAGTTAACCAAAGAAAATACACAGACAAAAGCCAGACCCTGCCATCCTATCTGCTGAATTGACAGGAAAATTGCGCGATAGTCTTTCAACGCCATGAATATGCCGCAACCCAATATTGTCAGGACAATGGAATAAGTCAAATATCGATAATTAACCATTCAAAAAACACAATTAACGAAGTATTTATTAAGGCCGCTTTTGCAGGACATCATAACACAGCTTATTTCGATAAAAGATTGCCAACCGAAGTTCGTCGTTGCTGCTCACAATGTCTGGTATATAATGCGCCGCCTTCAGCGCCTCTGTCTTTCTATGTCTACCACTAGTGACCGTAAAACGTTTGCCATTATTTCCCACCCGGACGCGGGAAAAACAACCATTACGGAAAAACTATTGCTATTCGGAAATGCTATTCAAGTAGCAGGAACGGTTAAAGGCAAAAAAAGTGATAGGCACGCAACTTCTGACTGGATGAGCATGGAACAGGAGCGCGGGATTTCCATCACCTCTTCCGTGATGCAATTTCCTTACAAGAACAAGACGGTCAATCTGCTCGACACGCCCGGGCATGAAGACTTTTCCGAGGACACTTATCGCACACTCACCGCTGTCGACTCTGTGTTGATGGTTATTGATGGTGCAAAAGGTGTCGAGGAGCGCACTGTCAAACTCATGGAAGTCTGTCGTTTGCGAGATACGCCTATTATTACATTCATTAACAAGATGGATCGTGATGTACGCAACTCGGTGGATGTGCTGGATGAAATTGAAGCGGTTCTAAAAATAAAAGCAGCTCCTGTCTATTGGCCACTGGGCATGGGCAAGGAGTTCAAGGGAATTTACAATCTCCTGACAGACGTCATTCATATTTACCAACACGGCCAGGGCCTGCGGATTCCTGACGACATTCAGATTAAAGGCCTCGACAGTACAGAAGCAAAAAAATTGCTTGCGCCTTATTATGAAAACATAAAGGAAGAAATTGAATTAGTGTACGGCGCCACACATAAATTTAATTTGCAGGAATATCTGGAAGGAAAGTTAACGCCCGTTTTTTTTGGCACGGCACTAGGAAACTTTGGTGTGCGTGAGATGCTGGATCACTTTGTGGAGTGGGCACCGCCTCCGCAAAGCCGGCATGCACAGGAACGTGATGTTTTTGCCACTGAAACAAAATTTACCGGTTTTGTTTTTAAAATCCAGGCGAACATGGATCCAAAACATCGTGATCGCATTGCATTCCTGCGCGTCTGCTCTGGAAAATACACGCAAGGAATGAAAATGCAGCACGTCCGTTTGGGAAAAGAGGTGCGCGTAGCGGACGCGGTAACCTTTCTGGCAGGAGAGCGCGCACAAGTAGAAGAGGCGGTGGCTGGCGATATTATCGGATTACACAATCATGGCACCATCCAGATTGGCGACACCTTTACCGAAGGAGAATCACTTAAATTTACCGGTATTCCGCATTTTGCACCGGAATTGTTTCGACGCGTGCGCTTAAAAGATCCACTGAAGGCCAAACAACTTCAAAAAGGCTTGCAGCAATTATCAGAAGAAGGCTCAACACAACTTTTCATGCCGCTTCGAAATAATGATTTGATTGTGGGTGCCGTCGGGATTTTGCAATTTGAAGTAGTCGCTTATCGACTCAAGGATGAATACAAAGTGGAATGCATGTATGAAAATGTCACTGTTCACACCGTTCGCTGGATCGCTTGCAACGATGCAAAAAAGCTGGAGGAATTTAAAATCAAGGCTGCTGACAATCTCGCCATTGATGGCGGTGGTGCGCTCAGCTATCTCGCACCAAGCCGCGTGAATTTAGGTTTGATGGAAGAACGATGGCCGGAAATCCGCTTTCTTAAAACACGTGAGCATTAATGCCAAAAAATTATTTACAACTTTATTGCCGCTAATTCTTTTTCCAATTTAGCAATCTGATCCTCTGCAAGACTAATTTTCTTGCGGTTCGGGCGCGTATCAACACCAATCAGTTTGCCATTCATATTCTCTGCATTTTCCAATGTAGCCTTATAAGTCAGTTTTTGCCAGTTTGATTTAATCTCCGGCGTTGTCCAGGAATCCCCGGCTTGCGCAAACAATGTGACATATTTCAAATCATGGGGGCGGATACCAAAGGCCGTCCCGTAACTAAAAGGCCCGGTGGCCAATAATTTCCCCGTCGCGTCATAGAGATATCCTTGAAAATAAACGCGAGCAATTGTTTCTTCAGAATTGTTGGCTAGCTTGATGTCCATTTGCGGAGCATCACCACGAGTCCATGAAAATTGCATGTTAGAAAGCTCCAACTTATGCAACTCAGTATTATTTGAATCCAGTTGGGTGACTATGGCTTGCTCATCCGCAATACTCTTCTTCACATTTGCTATTTCATCACGATAGCCTTTGCGCTTGACTTCAAGGGCTACTTCACCCGCTTTAATAATTTCGTCTGCATTCATACCACTGATCGAACCATAAGCCATATTGGCTGCCACTTGTTCGTTTCCACCGGATGTATTGCGTTTATGAAATTCAAATTCTGCGCCAGTTAAAAAATCAACCGCTGCTCGAACCGACTCCCGTTTGTTTTCCGGTGCGTGATCGATGACATTTTGAACACTCTTTTCGTAAGTGGCAAAGGAGACTCCTTTGACAACGGGAGGCTTCATATATTGCCAAACACCTGCACCGACGATGCCAGCCACCAGCACCACCGCTATCAACCATGCCTTCCAGGAAATCTCTGAAATTTTGGGTATGCGAATCAGCGGAACATCGGCCTCATCGAGTTTAAATGCTGCCTTTTCCAAAAGAGAGGAAGCTTTTTCTTCTCCAATAATTTCCGATTCAACCTTACAGCTTAACCCGATGCCGTTCAGCATCTTGACTAACTTGTCGGCCGCCATCTTGTTGTCGTAACTTTTGACAACCCGCCCCGCCTTTAAAAGTCGCTTGGTTGCCTCCTGGCCTTGTTTAAAAAATTTGGCCATCGCCGCCACAACCATTTTTTCGTCTTTAGTAAAGGTCCCGGTGAAAACGACGTTGTAAACAGTCTCCTGCTTGGTCTCTTCCGCATCCTTATGCGCCAATTGAACCATCTTTTCTGCCAAAGCATTCTTCGCAGATTTCAGGCCTTTATTGAGGGTTTTATCAAGTTTGTTGTCCGCCATAAACTTCCCGTCTTCCTGTATATGATAGAGGAGATATTCGAGACTCCTTTTTTACCACTCCTTAGAACAGAAAGCCACAGTCATGCCAGACACTCATAAGGGTTTTGGGCCGCTTTGTCGGTTTGCACAACACTAAAACTGTTGTAATGTGCAGAACCCTTACCAAGAAAGATAACAGGTTTCGGAAAATGGGTTTCACTACCCTCCATCAAAGAAGTTTCCTCCAAAGGCTTGCCATCAGGCTCCTTTTCGCCTCGGTTCTGGCGGCGCTACTCTTCGGGACTATCACTACTGGGGCACATGCCGACGGCACGCAACCCGTTTCATTCTCCGACGGGAAGCTCTATTTAGCCAAACACATGGATCACTTTGTCACCGATGCTGCGCTGCCTGACGCGGACATCGTTTCAGGCAATTATGATAGTCAATTTGCCACTCCTTCCAACGCTTATCTCGCTCAGGATAAGGACAATTGGTACCGCTTCACCATTAAAAACGAAGGCAACCATACAGGAGAGTGGATATTGGCGCTGGACTCCGCAATGGTTGATGATGCTGAATTAATCTACTTGCAGGACGGTACGGTTTACAAACAGCAAACGGGGCTGCGCCACCCTTATACAAGCCGCCCGGTTCCATACAACATGTTTGCCTTTCCCATACAGCAGGCGGCGGGCGTCACTGAAACCTATTACTTAAAAATTAAAACACCTTTCCAGATTTATTTCTCTCCCACAATTACGGACTATCCAACTTTTTTAAAAGATGTAGCCGTTAACTTTTCATTCCCGCATTTGTTTATTGGTTTATTAATGGGGGTTTTCGTTTACCTGCTGGTTCTATCCTTCGGCACAGTAACCGAGCTAACAGTTCATCGCTTCGTCTGGTTTGTTTTTTTTGCTGTACTCATCATCATGTATGTTGATGGCTTCTTAATGGCCTATCTACCGAATAACGAGTGGCTCGCTACGCGCTTGTGGCTATTTTTACACATTGGTCTACAAATCAGCTATTTGCGTGCCACACAGGGATTTTTTCGAACAAAAGAAAATTATCCTTACATTAATATCTATTTAAATATTTGTATTGTCTCTGCAATTGTTCTTTTACTACTGCTTTTCCTGATGCCTTACAGCTTGCTGGTCAGGTTCGAATTGTGGAATGCCGCACAAATGATTTTAATTATGACCGCGCTCAGCATTTATATCTGGGCTTGCGAACGCCGCAAAGTGACTTTGTTTGTGGTTGGCAATATTGGCATGCTAGTTATGGCCGCTATATCCACTTTTGCAGCACTCAGCAGTTTAACCGCGAGTGATTGGCTAGTGAAGCATGGTTTTGAATTAGGATTTTGCTGGCAAGCTATTTTCTTTACCTGGGCGCTGTCACAGAAAATTAATGAACTCGCCACCGCCACTATCGCCGCCAAAGCGGACAGCACCGCAAAAAGCGAATTCATTGCCAAGATGAGTCACGAAATTCGCACGCCCATGAATGGTGTGCTTGGGATGACGCAACTGCTACGCACCACACCGATTAACAATGAACAAAAACATTACCTGAATGTTATCGAAAGTTCAGGAAAGACATTACTTGCAGTTATCAACGATATTCTTGATTATTCAAAATTGATGGCGGGGAAGACAGAGCTTGTACCCAGTCATTTTAATCTTGAACAAATGTTGGCTGAATTGAATACCTTGTTTGGAGATATCGCCCACTCAAAAAATATTTCATTTAATATCATTATCACACCTGGAACTCCGGTTAATTTGTATGGGGATGACGTTCGCTTAAGACAGGTTCTCACTAATCTCCTGTCGAATGCATTTAAATTTACTGATCGTGGCTTGGTCATACTCAAGGTAAAGTCTTCCTCCCCCCACTCTGAAAAGAACGTCACATTACGGTTTTCTGTGCAGGATACTGGCATAGGCGTAAATCCAGCCGATCAAAAGAATTTATTTAAAAATTTCACACAAGTTGAGTCCCACGCTGCACGACGCTATGGCGGCACAGGTCTAGGGCTATCTATCTGTAAGCAGTTTGTTGAAATGATGGGGGGCGATATTTCGGTTAATTCGGGCGCGGGTGCGGGAGCAGAATTTATTTTTACTGTACATATGCAGATCTCTTCCGCTATAGAGCCAACACCCAATCTGGATAGCAAATTGATAACTGAAGGTTCCGTACAGCGATTAAAAATCCTGGTAGCAGAAGATGATGCTATTAATCGGGACGTCTTGTCAGGTTTTCTAAAAAAAGCCGCGTGGGATGCTGATTTTGTTTTTAATGGTAAAGAAGCCGTGGATAAAATTGAAAATGGCGATGGGCATTACAATCTTGTCCTGATGGATTGCGAAATGCCGATTATTGACGGGATCACTGCATGCAAAAGTATTCGCAAGATCGAAAAGAAATCCGGGGGAAAACCCATTCCCATTGTTGCACTAACCGCGCATACTTCCACCGCTTATCTGAAACGCTGTACAGATGCAGGAATGACAGAGTGCCTGTGTAAACCCATCTCCTATGACCAACTCCATAACATTATTGTGAGATTAACTTCATGACATCCAGCTATTCTTTTTCAAATGATATAGGAACTGTTTTCGACAAATTGACAGATCCTGATTTTCTGGTGCAGCGTTGCGTAGCAATGGGTGAAAAAAATATCCAGTGCAACGTCGAAGGTGACGGCAGGAAAACAACCGTCATACTCTCTCGCACGATCAAGCGCGATTTGCCCGCTGTCCTGGCAAAAATGTTTGGCGCTGAAAACCATATGGTGATGACAGAAAAGTGGGAAGACCTCGGCAACAGCAAAATTGGAAACTACACCGTAGAGGTACAAGGCCAACCCGTCACGCTAAGTGCCAAATTCAAACTCAAAGCCACAGACAGCGGTTGCGAATACAGCATTGATTACGCGTGCAAGGCAAAAATTCCACTGGTAGGAGGACAAGTCGAAAAATTTATTCTCGGCCAAACCGAAGAAGGCATGCGAAAGGAAATGGATTATCTAAAATCCAGATTAAAAAATTCCTAGCATTATTTAGCTGCCACCGTGTAAACCGTCTGCGTCGGGAAAGCAAATTGCAGTTTTGCCTCATTGAATCTTTTTAAAATAGCAAGATTCATCGCATTCTGCGTTGAGGGAATATCTGCAGATTTACGGATGTAATATATGAAAGAAATATTTAACGTCGATGCACTAAAATTACTAAAGAATAAAATAATCTTTTCTTCAACGTCTTTATTTTTTTGTGCAATGTCTTTCAGGATGGCCAAGGCCTGATCCATTTGTTCTGGCGTGGTATCGTAGGTTAATCCCAAATCCAGGGTAATTTTACGCGATGGCTCCATGCTGATATTTTCAACAGGGCTCTCCGCAAATTTGGAGTTGGGAATGGTGACGGTGCGCCCCTCCAGTGTTTGCAATCGTGTACTGCGCAGGCCAATTTCCCTGACATTGCCATCAAATCCTACAATCTTGATTCGATCATTCAGCTGGAATGGTCGATCCGCCAAAATCGTAAAGCCGCCAAAAATATTGGCGATCGTATCTTTTGCCGCCATGGCCAGGGCGATACCACCTATACCCAGCCCTGCCAGCAATGCACCTACGTCGTAGCCGGCATGTTTCAAACTCAACAAAATGGCCATGCCCCAAATCAACACCTTGCCAATTTTTTGCAAGATGGGAAGCAGCTGGTCATCCAGGTCATTATCGCTTTGTTCCACCAGCGGCTTGATGTATTCCTCAATCACGCCATCCAGCAAGCGCACCAAAAACCACGCAATCAGCATGGTCGCCAGGAAATCGACAACGTCCCTGGTAATAACGTCTACACGTGCTGGCAGCTCCAGGAAAGTGAGCCCCGCCCATATACCAAGTACCAACAGCAATTTTAATAACGGTTTTTCAAGCGCATCGACAAAAATATCGTCGAGGTTGGTTTCGGTTTTTGCTGTCAGTTTTTTAATAACATTGACAAAAATCCAGTAACCGCCCTTCGCTACCATGGGTGACAGTGCAAATATAGCCAAAGCGATTAGCCAATCCTCAATAGAGTTGCTGTAGTAAACGCGATTGAGAAACTCGTGCATAGCGGCCTCCGTTTAAAGAGCGCGAAATGTATCATATAATCGCGCGCCTTCAATCCACCAACCGAGAGAAAGTTGCTATGAGTTTTAACAAAATCCCCGCCGGTAAAAAGTTACCTGAAGATGTTTATGCCGTCATTGAAATCCCGGCCAACCATTCCCCCATTAAATATGAAGTAGATAAAGATATGGACTGCATCATGGTCGATCGCTTCGTGGCAACACCCATGTTCTATCCCTGCAATTATGGCTATATCCCGCAGACCCTTTCCGAAGATGGTGATGCACTGGATATCCTGGTAGTCACCCCTTATCCGGTCATGCCAGGCTCCGTGATCCGTTCACGACCCATTGGTGTTTTGAATATGAGCGACGAAGCCGGGAAAGACTCCAAACTGCTGGCCGTTCCTCACGATAAAATTTCTGCACTATACAAAAATGTGAAAGAGATTTCGGATTTGCCAGAGTTGCTCATTAAACAAATTGAACATTATTTTGAAAACTACAAAAAACTTGAACCCGGCAAGTGGGTAAAAGTGGAAGGCTGGGCCAATGCTGCTGCTGCCTTAGCAGAAGTAACCAGGGCTGCTGAAGCTTACAAAAAAGCCAATAAATAGAAGCTCCCCCGGGCAGAGACATTGACAACCGTGTCTCTGCCTACTCCTAAAATCGCAGGGATGATTTTAGTTCCCAACCATTGCCGGTCCAGCGATCAAACTTGCCAAGTGCAAGACTTTTGATCGTCTTGACTTTCAATGCACTCACTCTTAACTGACCCTCAGAAAAATCTTTCAACGCCTTAAAATTACGTGGCCGAACATCAACGATAGTAAGTTCTTTAATTTGATTCACGTAGGCACAGAGATCGTGTTTAAGTTCAACGCTAAATGGAACTACTTTTCCTTTCAGAGGCATTACCGACTTTTGAGCCGTAAATAACACATCATTCTCTGACTCACTCAGGGTGATCCCATACTTTTCTTTAGTGAATGCAGTTATTTCTTTGTAGTAGTCGTCAAGGTGATCAAACAGGAATTCAACCTCCTCCGAAGTCCACTCCAATGAGGGAGACCAATCACGGCGCATCACTAGAATTGTGTCTTGTACTTTGAATCCGATGGGATATTTTTGCGGATTCTTCTTGGAAAAAAGCAACAGGTCTTCAATAAAATCCATGAAGCGAATCCCATGCTCCATCTGCAAGAAGTAGAGATAATATTTTAAAACTCCCGCTGCATAAAAAAATTGAAACGCCAAAAATAACTGAACCATCATCAGGCGCTCCTCATTACTAAATGAAGAAGTCGACAATACATAACCCTTCTTGTCGGTTACGATTTTATACTTGTTTCTATACCCGGGTTCATTCATCGGTGCATTTGGCATCACTGATGTATTGTAGGCAATAGTCATAATTTTTCGATCAACAAAAAACTGTAGGTCTTTTTTGTGACTCTCTACTGTCTGTCCAGGAAGGCCTATTAAAAGTTCTGACGACAATTTTAATTTTTCATTTTTGAAAATTTCAATTAATTTTTCATATTTATCGTTTCGTATATTGGTGCGATTAATTGCGGCCAATGTTTCCTGATCCGTTGTTTGAATAGATATCAACCCTATCGTTATCAACCTTTTTTTGCTCAAAATTTTTATAATCTCGGCCAGTCGGGGCGACGCATTCTTTGCAAAACTAGACCCAAATGCTTTTGGGTACCCATAAATATCAGAAGCATTTGCTATTGTTTGTGCAATTTCAACATCCCTCTCAAAAACTCCAAAATTTGAATCCCCCAAATATATCGACTGTGGTTTTTTTTTAGAAATAACCTCAATTTCTTTTTTTACCCTGTCTAAGTCATATAAAGAAAATTTTTGTAATGTAGCAGACCCCCAATCACAGAAAGTACAGCCAAACGGGCAGCCACGATTAGTTTCTAAAATCATAATGGGCAAATCATTAAACGACTTGTGATCAAATTCACCCGTTAGATATGGTGAAGGAAAAAGATCCAGATGGCGATTTCTTACTCTGTCTGCTGTACGAAATATCTCATTCCCCTTCCTAAAACTAATGCCACAGATTGTAGAAAAATCCGGATGAAGATTTGTCGGTGAGGTGTCCTGGATCGTTTCCAGAATTTCCGCCAAAGTGATTTCACCCTCTCCTCTAACAGCGATATCAATATAAGCATTCTGCTTTAAAAACTCTCGATTCTCCTCCTCGTACGCTGGTATATGGGGCCCGCCAACTATAATCAGGGAATGTGGCGAGCGCTCCTTGATTGCCTTTGCCAGCGTCAAATTGTCCTCACAATTCCATGTGTAGCAGGAAAATAACCACACCGCCGCTGGCTTTGCTTCCGCTTCCTGTAAATAAAATCCCCAGTCTGGTTCGTGTCTGTTAACTAATGGCTGGAAGTCAAAGGCGTTTTTAAGAATACCGTTCTTATGCACCTTTCCGTAGCTGATCAAACAGCCCAAGGGATATGCCGAACCGTTAGCAATAAGTACCGGATCCCACGGTCGCAACAAAAGCACAGGATAAACATTGATTTTTAATCTACTAACTGAAGCGTGCATTACTTAACAGGGTCACTGTATCTCAACATTCTGGACTATATAGGTACAGTTTGCTAATCAAATTGCATTATCCCTCAATATTCACCCTCAATATCTATATGATTGTTAGCTATAGCGTGAGTTATTACTAATGCCTATACTGTGTCGATTGCTAATTGAAATAAATGACTATGGCACTTCAAGTACTGACCCCGGAGCAGTGCGATTTTTTTAATAGGTATGGCTATCTTCACCTCAAGTCGTTCGTACCTGAAAGCCTGCTGAACACGGTTCAGCGCCCCATCGATAGATGGGTTGATCGAGCCATTCGTCGCTGGACAAAAAAAGGCCTTCTCACGAACAATTTTGCTAAGCTTCCTTTCAACCTGAGGCTCTATCGCGCCTGGGAAGCGGCAAAAAGGCCTTTTTATAACGAATGCATAACGCAAGAAATTGCCAGCCCGGAGATGTTTAATTTTTTAACTTACCCTGGCTTTGTTGGGTTGGCACAAGATTTATTGGCAGGTAATAATATTCAGGCATCAGCGGGCTACATGTGTCGCCCCAAATTACCTACCAGTGCCTTTCCTATTGATACGCCGTGGCATCAGGATGCTCAATGCTTCCCGCTTCATGGCATGCAGCTTGCTCGCATCATTACCATATGGATTCCCTTTATGGATGTCGATGAAACTAATTCCTGTTTGCAGGTTTCTGAAGCGTCACATATCAACGCTAAAGTATTCGAGGATGTCAAAAACGGCACTATTCACTACAGCATTTCTCCCGAGTATTCGGACAAGTTCATCAATTTGCGCTCAATCCCCATGCGGCGAGGAGATGCCCTGTGCCTACACCAGTTAGTAGCGCACCGCGCATTACCTAATATGAGTGACAAAATGCGCTGGTCAATGGATATTAGATATGAACAATTTAATGGTGCAGATGCCCCCGTCCCTCGACGAGGCTTTGTATGCGCACACGAAGACCCCTCAAGAATCGATAGTACGGCTGAAGCCGCTTTTCATGGTTTATGGGCCTACACAGACCCGTCAGCTGATTAAGTAGCAGTAAGCTGTCCGTTATATAGCGTTTATTCCTCCACTTTATATCCGGTTGTTTTTACTCGGAAATGTGATACTTTCTGTACTGGCCTCCACAGGATAGCGGGCAGCCCGGACATTGTTGTAAAGAAATAGAGATTACCATGGCACGCATTGCACTAATCAAATTATTCACCGGCCTAAATCTGGCACCAGCCCAGCTTTCAGGTGAGCTGCAACGTGCCGGCCACGACTCGCGTGTTATTTACTTTAAGGATCACAAAATTGTTCCTTTTGAAGAAAAAGACAATTATGCCGTGACGGATTACCCCGGCATCTTGCTGGCAGCAGATGGCTCCAAAAAAGTCTGGAACTGCTACAACCCGTTCAACGAAAAAGAAAACAAACTGCTAATCCAGTATTTGAAAGAATTTAATCCGGACGCTATTGGATTAAGTGTACTTTCCGGTACCATCCGGGAGTCGTCCTATGTCACCAATTTACTCAAACAGCATTTCAAGATTCCTTTTATCTGGGGCGGCCCTGGACCTACGCTAGAACCGGAACGCTGCATACAATTAACAGACGTCATTTGCATCAATGAGGGTGAAGAGGTCATTGTTGACCTTGCCAATCGTCTTGATGGTGGCGGCGATTTAACAACCATTGCAGGAACCTGGGCTAAAAAACCGGACGGCAGCGTTGTTCAAAATCCTAAACGTGAATTGTTGAAAATCGATGACATTGCCATACCGGACTGGAATCTTTCACATTACGCACACATCAATGCACTGAAAGGATTGCGGACAGGTTTGTATCCAAACAATCTTGGCCAGGAATATCCGATCATGACACAACGCGGATGCCCTTTCTCTTGTTCATTCTGCATTGAAAGTCGTTATCAGGATATGTTTGGAAAAAAGAATTCCTTACGACGCAGAAAGGTTGATGTAGTACTCGAAGAATTACATTGGGCAAAAAAAAATCTCGACATCGTCTCCGTATTATTTTACGACGATGTGTTTACCGTCAATCCCCGTTGGCTTGATGAATTTTTACCGCGCTATAAAAAAGAAATTGGTTTGCCTTTCTGGTGTTACACCTATCCGACTACACACACTCCCGAATTATTGAGAAAACTAAAAGACGCTGGCATGGTGAGTGTCACCATGGGTGTGCAAAGCGGCAGCGAGAGAATCCTGAAGGAACATTTCAATCGCCCCACGGCTGCCAAACGAGTTATTGAGGCAGCGCAGGAAATTGTGGATCTCGGCCCCGAAGTGAAAGGTTTTTTTGACCTGATTACCAAAGTTACTTTTGAAACAGAAGAAGATTTAAAGTCAACTTTTGAATTGATGCTGGCATTGCCAAAAGAATTTAAAACCGTTGGCTTCGGTGAGATGACTAACTTCCCAACCTACGGATTCACTGATGAGGTAGAAAAAAATCCGGAATTGATTACAAAACATAAAAATGAAATGTCAGAAGACTTGTATGACTACTATCACAAATTATATTTCCTGACGCGCGGCCCGCTTTCTGTAGAAGAAATTCGTGCTATTAGTGAAGATCCAAAATACAGAAAAAATCCTGCCTTGTTAAACCCCTTGTTAACCAGTGAGAAATACGTGTCCTTTACTGGAATTTCTTTTTAAGCCTGACTTATGGCAAGAATTGCTATTGTCAAAGTTCTCTATGGGATGACAATAACCGGTGCGCAGCTTGCCGGAGAACTTCTGGCGCACGGGCATCAACCAAAAATAATTTTTTTTAAGCGCCAGGCTCTCGTCAAGGCATCCGAAGCTAACCATGCAGAATATGAGCGCGGTGATGTGCCAATGCAAAATTATACCATCAGCAATGATGGGTCAGAATTAATCGAGACTTCGATCTGGAATAAAACAAAGCCCCAGGAACTGCAACATCTGGTCACTGCAATAAAGGAATTTCAGGCGGATGCCATCGGAATTTCAACACTCAGTGTTGGAATGACATTGGCCAGTGAAATTACGAATCATTTGCGAAAAAATTTTAATCTTCCTATCTTGTGGGGTGGCACAGGGCCAACCATCGAACCAGACCGTTCAATCCAGTATGCTGACCTGGTTTGTGTTGGTGAAGGCGAAGATGTAATTATCGATATAGCAACTCGACTTGATCAAAAAAAATCTCTGGAAAATATTCCTGGCACCTGGTTTCGTACAGCGGATGGAGTCGTACAAAAAAATCCCAAGCGTCCTGTAGCTGATCTGGAAAAAATTGCTTTGCCCAACTGGCAAGCTGACCACTATGTGTTTATTAATGGCCCACGTTTTGAACGCAAAATGGTTCCGAATCAGCATTCCATGGATAAGTCCTATCAAATCATGACTCAGCGTGGCTGCCCCTTTTCATGTTCATTTTGTGTAGAAAGTTTTTATCAAAAAGAATTTGGAAAAACCGACTCCCTGCGGCGCATGTCTCCTGAAAAGGCTATTAAAGAATTAAAAGTTGCCAAAAAAGAGCTCGGTTACACTTCTGTTACTTTTATGGATGATGTTTTTACTATCAATCCAAGATGGCTGGAAAAATTTCTCACACTTTATAAAAAAGAAATTGATCTTCCATTTTTTTGTTATACCTACCCAACAACACATAATCCGAAAATGCTGGCCCTGCTCAGGGACGCTGGTTGTTGTGCAATTACCATGGGCGTTCAATCCGGCAGCCAACGAATATTGAACGAAATTTATGATCGGCCAACTAAAGTAGGCCGTGTGGTTAAAGCGGCGCAAGAAATTGTTAACTCCGGGATTCCGGCCGCCACATTTGACCTTATCCCACAAACAGAATTCGATACTGAAGAAGATCTACGTGAAACACTGGAAATTATGTTGCAAATGCCAAAAGAAATGGATACAACTTTCTATGGCAAATTGGCCTACTTTCCAAATTACCCGATACAGGAAAAATTCCATGACTCGCGTATTACTGCCCGTACAGAGCGACTCACTGAAGACGATTATCTTTACTATTTTAAATTGTTTGATTTAACACGAACCAATATGCCATTCGAGCAGGTACGGGCGATAGCAAATGATCCCGGATATCGCCAGAATCATAATCTCCTTAACAACATGCTCAATAGCGCATCACGCGTTAAAGCGAGTTATGGCAATTTGGTCGATCTGGGAGTACAGCGAAGTCAACAACAAGAGACAAAAGGTGTGGGATAGTTAAATAGAATCATCGTCAGCTAAACAAATTCTTCAAGAAACCTTTACCACCTTTATTTTTTTCTCCATAACCATATTGCGTTAAATAAGGCTCGCATTTTTCAAGCACTATCTCAATCTCTTGTTTACTCAACTTGTCCTGATATTTATTTCTTTCTTTATGAGTCTTGCCTTTTTGTGAAGGAAGCATCCCTGGATCTTCATTGACAAATTCCAGAATTTGCTTCAGGTAAGGATCCGGGTTCGCGGTCAATTCCTCGTAAGGTAATTCAAGTAACAGTTCAGGTTTAAATTTCTTGAATTGATCAAGTAGCAACATGCTTTCAACCCACGAATTCACAGCGCCTCTGAGCGAATGCACAGGCATTACTTTGCCTTCCATCAAACTGGCAACAACATTCAACGGGTTACGATAGATGTGAATAAACTTGGCTTTTGGGTATATCGCATTAATCAAAAAGATACCATAAACATTTTGTGGTGTTTTATCAAACAATCTAGCATCCGGTTTTCCATGGTCTCTTAAATAGACTCGGCCATAATCCCAAGCCAAGTGTTCTCGAGAGTGCAGACCTTCAAGCATGAGAGCGAACCCAAAATCACTTATCCCATCTAGTGCACGATGTTCCTTGAATAATTTTGTCTTGTAATGCGAATTAAATTTAGGGGAGCCGAAAGGGTCCGCCCACCGAAAGAAATGTGTCTCTTCAGGGCACTCAAGGCGCGGATGGTCACGCAATAAATCGCGCAATAGCGTTGTCCCCGAGCGAGGGGAGCCAAGAATAAAAAAAGGCATATTCTCCGCCGAATATTTTGGCACCACTTGTGTTTGGTATAAATCGAGTAATTTTTTTTCGCGCGCTTTGATTTCTTCTTCAGTCTGTTTTTCAGTTTGTTTTTTAATCTTCATGGCTTTCTATCTCCAAAAATAACTTTTTCCGGTAGTGCATTACTCTATTTGGCCGCGGCAATAGCCTTGCGCATATCATCCAGGGTAATTTTCTCAACAATATGCGTTTGCTTTAACGCCCATTGGGTATATTGCTCAAGATATTTAACGGTGTCGAGTGTTTGGCCTTTAAATCCAATGCCAACCACCGTGTGTGGAAAAATATCCCTGCCGTAATAACCCACGTGGGAATGATTAAACGCCTTCAACAGGGAGCGGAACCCATCGGGCGTGAAGCGCCAGAAATCATTGGGAGTTGCATGAATAAAAAAATCCAGTACTGAACTCATGATGACCAAACCATCGGGTTTCAGAATACGATGAATCTCGGCCATGGCTTGATGAGGATATTCGACATGTTCCAGAGTATCCATCAAAAACACTGTGCCAACGCTGTTATCCGGTAAATCAATTTGATGAAGGTTTAATACCTTGTCGACACCGGGGCCGGCGCGCATATCACAACCCACATACTGCTTACCCGGCAACAGGGGACGGAGATCACAACTTTCCGGTGCGGCTTCCACCTGATAAGCACCAAATTCATAAACAGGCTCCGCTATGGGCAATGTTTCAATAGCCAGCTTGACATAATTCCAGATGGGTTTACGCATGTTAAAAATTATTTGTGAACTACTATGATGCTAGCAGAAATTGTTTGATCGGTGTAAAGATTTGCTGCCGCAACGTTTCGGTTTCATTGACTAGCTGGTGACGTGCGCCTGGAATTTGAATCATTTTTATCTCTGTTAGATGCCGGGAAATCATTTCCATATTTTTTTTCCAATCCACGGTGGTATCGGCATCCCCTTGGATCAGCAGGGAGCAAGCCTGCAGCTTATCGAGGGAAGGAAATGCATCCAGCCATTCTTTCATGGCGCCCACCCATTTCACTTTGAGATATAGGGACTGCAATGGATCCTGTTCACTACAAAAGGCAACAAATATTTCATCATTTGAATTGATAGAGAAATGACGCGGAATTTTTTTAACGAAATATTTTAACAAGCGATAACTCCACACACCCGTACTCCACCCCTTAGGCCTGATCAATGGTGCGAGCAAAACAATTTTCTCGAAAGGATTAATTATTTTTTCTACCATTAAGGTATGCAACAACACTGCGCCACCCGTGCTTTGGCCAAGACCATGCCAGGGTTTTGGAAAGTGTGCTTCGCAATGCTTCAGGCAACGTTGTAAAACTTCAGCGTATTCAGAGAAGTGATTAATGCTCGCTTGCTCACCGCTCGATAAACCATGCCCCGGCTGGTCATAAGCAACAACGGCAAAACCCTGTTCGAGTAAAAACTGGATGATGTGCCGAAATAAACCGACATGATCATAGTAGCCGTGAATGACAAATACCGTTCCTTTGATTGGCGTTAATGCAGGAAGCCAGTAGTGAGCAACCACTGTGTAATTAGTGGCTTCAAAAGTTCCAATACAATGTTTTTTGCAAAACGAATCCGGGAAATCGAGTTGGTAAAACTGCAAGTAATTGTTGAGAAAGTCCTGTTGTGATACCGGGCTGTCGCGCTGTGGATCAAATTGTAATAATGAAATTTTTTCGCGCAGTGAAAAAAAAGGATGCATGTCGAATTTATTTTTTACGATTTGTTGACATGGCTGGCGTCGAGGAATGCAGGTTTTTCGCCACCGCCGTGTACCGTAATCGCTGCACCAGTAACATAACTGGCCAAAGAAGAAGCGAGATATAAACAGGTGTCGCCAATGTCTTCCGGATTCGCCAAACGTCCGAGCGGCACTGTGGCTTCAATCGATTTGATGCTGGCGTCATCACCATAATGCAAATGCGCTTGTTCTGTTTTGATCATGCCACAGATCGCTGCATTCACACGCACCTTGGGCGCCCACTCCACGGCCAACGTCGTGGTCAAACTCAGCAAGCCGGCTTTTGCTGCACCGTAAGCCGCCGTGCCCGGAGACGGACGCACTGCAGACACACTGGCGATGTTAATAATACAGCCGCCGTCTTTTTGTTGTTGCATCACACGATTCACTGCTTGCGCAAAATTTAACGGCGCGAGTAAATTCAACCCGATAATTTTTTCAGAAAAACGCGGCGATGCCGTGGCGGCATCGGTGTAAGGCGCACCCCCAGCGTTGTTCACCAACACATCGACACTACCAAATTTTTCTACGGTGAAAGAAATCACTTTGTTAATTTGTTCGACATCCCGCACATCCGCCGCAACGAATAACGCTTTTTTTCCATTCACTTCCGGTACCGATTCGATTTCCGTGCGACCACAGATAACGACATTTGCACCTGCTTGCAAGAAACGTTTGGTGATGCCGAGGCCAACGCCTTTGCCACCGCCTGTAACGATTACTGTTTTACCGGAAAAATTAAGAGGATCTTTCATTGCTACTGGCCTGAAATTAAATTAGAAATTGAGTGTCGTATTCTAGTCGTCATATTTAGTTTTTTCTAACAAATTACAAAATTCATGCTTTGCTGTATCTGCCTGTTTCTGTGCGGCATTAACATCTTGCTGTGTTGCCTTACCAGATGCCATTTTTAGTTTTGCTATCTCCAGCTTTTCCAAAGCAAGTTGCGCATTCTGTTTATAAAGGGTTCCCTTAATAGTAGAAACGCCGTTGTTTAGAGGGATTTCAAATGATTCGGTAAGCCGCGTTAATTCTTCTGTTGTTTTTACTGATTCAATTTTCTTCCAAATATCACTTTCTAACCACGCAATAGATTCGAAGGCACTCTGTAAATTGAATTCTTTTTCAGGAATGTGCATATCGTCTTCTTTTGAAGAAATACTTTTTGAAAAATCTGGACACAGCTCTTCAGCTAAAGTCGCATTTATCGTAAAAACATTTAATATCAAGATAAGGGCTATCCTATAAAGCATATTGGCTCCCTAAGCTATTTTCCACTGAATACTGGCTTGCGTTTTTCCAGAAAGGAGCGAATCCCTTCTTGCCCATCAATCGTAGACGAAAGTGCAGAAAGGTTTTCTGCTTCCAGCGCCATCTGTTGTTCCGGTGAATTTTTTTCACTGGCGTGTAATAATTTTTTCACCGTTGCAAATGCACGCGTTGGGCCACCGGCTAATTTTTTCGCGAGCGCCATCGCTTCAGGCAACAACTGATCATCGGCTACCACTTTGGTGACCAATCCCCACTGCAACGCTTCTTCCGCTGTTAAACGGCGATTCAGCAATAATAATTCCTGCGCGCGCCGTAAACCCACGATGCGCGGCAAATGATAAGTCGCCGCACCATCGGGCGAGAGGCCAATCGCTGTGTATGCCAGCATAAAAGTAGCGCCTTGTGCAGCAACCACCAGATCCGCCATGATCGCCAGGCTAAATCCCGCACCTGCGGCGGCGCCATTCACAGCGGTGATCACGGGTACCTTCATATGAATAAAGCGCGTCGTCGCATCATGCAGATGGCCGGCCAGGCGCGCGATCTCACTGGAAACCTGGTCACCAAACGCTTTAAAGGAATTTATATCGCCGCCCGCGCAAAATATTTTCCCGGCACCGGTAATAATTATGGCGCGTACACGAGATGCTTCTACTTCCGCTTGACAATACCGGGCGACCACAGCCAACTCTTCAATGAGTGCCATGTCCATGCCATTGGCATGTTCAGGCCGATTCAGCGTAATAACAGCAATTTGATCATTGATATCAAACAACAGTGTTTTGTATTGCGTAATCATAGGTTAAAATGCCGGCCTCTTGATGGCAGAAGTATGCAGTAGATCTATGACAAAAAACAGTGTTTTTGTAATTCGTAATCATGAAAATCGTTACCTCACCAAAAAACACAAGTGGCGTAGCGGCAACGATAAAAACATTTTGTACCGCGCAACGGAAAAAGATATTGCGCTGAATGAACTGATCGAAGTCAATGCAAAAGATATTATGGCTCGATTACAACTCATCGTTTGTGACCTCGATGACCACGACCAACCACTGGTAGAAGTGTTGACCGATGACCCACCGGAAATGCTGGAAGAAGATTTGGCAGAGCAACAGGCGGCTGAGGCATTCAGGCAAATGGCAGGGCGCGGCGGTGACAAGCCTGCGCTGGAAATCGTTCGTAATAATTCCTCTACATAGACATCATGAAAGGGCTATCTGATTATCTCCAGGCCCTGAACTCCTCCGACGCAAAGCAAAACTTGCGCGGCATCAAGCGTGGTCTTGAAAAAGAAGCGTTGCGCATTACGCCACAGGGAAAACTGGCGCAAACACCGCATCCCCTCGCGCTGGGTTCTGCACTCACACATCCGCATATCACCACCGATTTTTCCGAAGCACTAATGGAATTTATCACGCCACCTTGTGATTCCATTGATGCCATGCTCACCTGGATGGATGAAATCCATCGCTTCACCTATCAACACCTGCAAAAAAATGATGAGCTGTTGTGGATGGCGAGTATGCCTTGCGTCATTGAAAGCGATGAGTTAATTCCTATCGCGCAATATGGTTCTTCCAATTCTGCACGAATGAAACATGTTTATCGTATCGGTTTGAGTCATCGTTACGGCCGCACCATGCAAACCATTGCCGGGATTCATTACAATTTTTCTTTCCCGGATGTATTTTGGCAGCAACTGCAAAAAATAGACAAGCGATCTGATAAGCTGCAAGATTACAAAACGGAAAAATATTTTTCCTTGATCCGGAATTTCCGTCGCTACTTCTGGTTACTGCTTTATTTATTTGGTGCAGCGCCTGCGGTATGTCCTACGTTTGTCAAACAACGCCAGCATTCGCTGCAAAAATTCCAGACACACAGTCTCTACTACCCTTTTGCCACTTCCTTGCGCATGGGAGAGCTGGGTTACCAAAGTAACGCCCAGGCTTCCATTATGGCCGACTACAATTCACTTCACAGTTACACGCAGTCGTTGTTAGTTGCCTTGACGACAACTCATCCTGACTATGAAAAAATCGGGGTGTGCAAGAACGGTGAATATCAACAGTTGAATGCAAACCTGTTACAAATTGAAAATGAATTTTACGGAACGATACGCCCGAAACGGGTCACTCGTCGCGGTGAGACCGCTATTCACGCCATGCGCGAACGCGGCGTCGAATATATTGAAGTGCGCAGCATCGACATCAATCCGTTTAACACCGTGGGCATTGATTCAACACAGGCACATTTTATTGAAGTATTTTTGTTATATTGTTTACTTGAAGAAAGCCCGCCGACGAATCCCGAAGAGTATAAGCAGATCGCTGAAAACCAGCGCCTGGTAGTCAATGAAGGCAGGAATCCTGCATTGGAAGTGTATTGCCACGGTACTAAAGTAAACCTGCGACTCTGTGGCAAAAGCCTTCTGGACAAATTGAAACCGGTTGCTGGCCTACTCGACAGCTCTGTAGAAAATTCTGACTACCAACTGGCGGTAGATATTCAAGATGCCAAACTGCACGACGAACATAAAACACCATCAGCCCACATGCTCGATGTCATGGAACAGGATAAGCTGTCATTTTTTAAGTTAGTGTACAAGCAATCCCGTCAATTCCAGGATTATTTTCTGTCTCATCCACTGCCAACAGACCGAAAAACTTATTTTGAAAATCTTTCGAAGGAATCGTTAATTGATCAAAAAAATATTGAAACTTCAGATTCAATCAGCTTTGAACAGTACTTGGACAATTATTTCCAACAATACTTAGTATAAGCCGGATTGCCATCACAGCGTAGCGGTGACCCACCATTTTTATCAATATACAAAATATGCATGTTGACCGCTTTGTCCATGAGCACTTTATTATCACCATGCCACTTGCAAGGTTTTGCCAACCCGGTTTCTTCCCACTCTGCCGCACACTGCAACTGTTGTCTTTTGAATGCAACATAAAATTGCTGCTTGTTTACATTAACAGCAATGAAATACACGAGTCCAAAGAGCGACAGCCCCCCTGCTACTGAGCGCCAGTAATCTACTTTTATGAGAATGCCGTCCCTTATCATGGAGAGCATCAACATCATTAAGCATATTGCCGTGCACAATGAATAAGTTTTATACCGGTCACTAAATAAATAGGAGATGTTCTCTCCAATGTAAAAAGCCCTTGAGATAGCGGTTATAGTGATGGTCGCGACCAAATACAGAATAAACAAACTCGCGTGTGGATACGCATAAAAAATTTTTACTTTATAGCGAATAAAAACATAAACCAAAAGGCTTACTTCTATAAGACCAACACAAACCGCCATCACTAGATTATTTTCATAAGCGGCCCACGAGCCAAACCAGCCAAGCGCCCAAAGTGGAATCATTTTTAACAAAACCAGAGGTGCTCCTAATGAGCGCATAATGGCGTCGTGCATTAATGACGATGCTGTATTATCAAAAATGGCGGTTGTAAATCCCAGAACCGCAGCAGCAATTACTCCATGCGCAAGATATAAATTTTTTTTCAAGCGCTCCTGCTGAAAGAGCCAAATGCCAAGAAACCCCATTGGCAAAAATGCCATGCCGTTACCTTGTGTCAAAACAGCAGCGATCATGCCAATTTCAAAAAGTATAAAATAAAGCATCCCCGATCTAACTAAAAAGAGACTGACTACAGAGCCCATGAAAATCGATCCGAATTGGCCGATGGTACAGTTTGCCCAGATAGAGCAATCGCCATAAATCGGCGCTGCTAAAAATAAAAATGCAATCAATGCTAATACATTAAATTCATCACTACTTTTTGCGAGTTTATACACCAGAAAGAAAATGGCGGCAAATAGCCCCGCATTGCCCACCAATGTAATGGCCTGTAAATCGATATAGCCCAAAACCCATGTTGAGACGATGCCAGATAATGTGATAAAAAATGTTTGATATTCACTGTGAAAATCACTGACTGAGATCGAAAACAGATAGGGCAAAGTGCTCATAAAATCGGGGGCGCTTAAAATTTGTGCCGTGCGACCGACTATTAGAACAATATCATCACCGCCATACGGCGTATTCGTTGCGTAACGCCCGATGTTAAAAAAATAATACAGAATGGGGACAAACCACAAATAGGAAATTCGATAGTGCCAGGAGTTACTAATTGAATTATCTCTATCGCTCATATAATTATGCTCACGCCTGCCTCACCCGCTCGGGGCCAATCCGGGTTATTATACAAATGTTCAACACAGTTTGTTTAAGGAGAAGGCATGTCTTTCAGGCAATTTATCTTATTCATAATGCTAGGTTTATCTTCACTGCTTGTTTCTGCCGACTGTGCACAGGATTGCCAGGCAAAATATGATGAGTGCATGAAAATGTCGCACTCTGCCGGCAAATCAAAAATATGCGGCGAGATATTGCACAGCTGTAAACTGGAGTGTGCGACTAACGGCGAATAGCTTTGATATTCCAGTATTAAACTCGCCTGAACAAGCCCAGCGTATTTACCATGGGTAACTCTTCAAACAACCCTGACGCTTTGGCAAGTTTCCAGATGTCATAAGGTGCCTGCCCGCCTTTAGCGGGGTCCGGAAAAATATCGTGTATCGCTAATATGCCGCCAGGCACCAGGCGCGCTACCCAACTGCGATAGTCTGTCAGTGCTGCTTGCCAACTGTGGCCGCCATCGATAAACACCATACCCAAGGGTGTGGCCCATTTTTTAGATGCTATTTGTGAAGATGCCACAATGGGCACAACGGTTTCCTCCAGCGCTGCAGCACGCATGGTGTTACGAAACTCACGAAAACTATCCATTAATTGAATACCACTGTCATATAAATCTGCATCATGGTATTCCTCACCCTTCTGGTGCTCTTCTGATCCACGATGGTGATCCACGGCATAGACTATTCCGTTTTTTTCTTTTGCAGCCGCACCGAGATAGACGGTTGATTTGCCGCAATAGCTACCTACTTCCAGACAAGGTCCAAGTGGCGCCGTCTCAAACGCATAACGATACAGGGCCTCGCCTTCATCCGCCGCTAAAAAACCTTTCACCGTGGTGATATCAATGGGTAACTTCATGTTCTGTCTCCAGCTGGCGCCTCGGTATTTCTCATGGCCAGATCAAATAAAAACCGGCATTCTACGCAAATTCAATGTAAAACATAACGGTTAACGAAACCATGTTTGATCCCAACAAATTTAAAATGAATCCGAACTATGGCAAGGGCGTATTTCGCCGCCGGATTCAGCTCCGCAGGGAAGGAGATAACAGAAATGGTTTCGTGCATGGCGCACTCGAAGATTGCAATCACGGCTTCCAGTCCACCGTCACATATAAAGATGGAAATATTACGGAGATCAAACCACAGTTCATGCGCATCCCGTTTACCACCTGCGACGGTGCTTACAAGCCACTGCAAAATTTAATAAATACTTCCGTTGCCGCTACACCTGCCGAATTACTCATCATTGCACCGCCCTTGTCGAACTGTACACATTTGCATGACCTGACTTTGCTGGCCATCGCACATACGCAGCGCAAGGAAAATATTGTGCAATACGACGTGGAAGTAACCGATGCGGTCGAAGGTGTTTCACAATTGCGTGTGTGGCGCAGCATCAATGACGGCGAAAAAAAACTGATGCACCACTGGCAGTCGGCCAATTACGCGATCACATCGCCACCCGCATTCAAAGACAAACCTCTGTTTATGGGATTCTCACGCTGGGCGAATGAAGCATTCAAGGATATTGAAAATGAAGCCGCATTTGTTTTGCAAAAGGGCAACCTGGTTTCTATCGGTCGCATGCTAAATGTCGATGCAATGGAGGGCAGCCGCGCAAAAGACGAGAATGATCGCGTCGCCTGTTTCACTTATTCACCGGAAAACGCTGCAAATGCCTTTCGCATCGGCAAAACCGTGCGGGATTTTACCGACTGTGAAGAGAACTTATTGAGATTTCTGTGATAAATATGAATTTAATTAAAATTTTATTTATTATGTCAGTAATGATTATGCTTTCAAGCTGTGTTGGTATAGCTGTGATGTCTCATTCAAAACAAGTCACTGACAATGAAGATCCAAATCTTGTTGGTTGCTTTTACGAACACAATATTGGATTTGCAGCTTTTTGTAACTCAGAAAAGGCTTCTTTAAGAACGATTGAAAATATAATTAAATTTTATGGCCCTCCCAAGAAACGTTATTCAAAAGAAGGACTTGATTATCTTGTTTATAATGAAGACTTTGTTTGGCGTGGGATTTTTCCGATGATTATTATCCCTATCCCGTTGATTATTCCGATCGGACACCATGAAACAATTCTTGTGTTTGATAATAACAAGCTAATAAAAATCACCAAGGAATTTGATGAGATGTGGGGTGCGTTTTGTGGATATAATCTTGATAGTGGCAAATTTGGATGCACAGCAGGAGGGACAAAGTAACTAAAGTTACAATCGAATCATGTTTAATGTTCGATTACTTCCTTCAATCAATGAAATTCTCGGCGCAGAATGGAATGTGGTGTGTGGCACGGATTATCCTTTCATTCGCCATGAATTCTTATCTGCATTGGAACAGAGCGGTGCAGTGAGCATAGAAACAGGCTGGACTCCCAATCATCTGGTTATTTACGATAAAAATATATTGATTGCGGCAATGCCCGGCTATCTGAAAGTGCACAGCTACGGTGAATTTGTATTTGATTTCCAGTGGGCTGAAGCCTACCAGCGCAATGGCTTGGACTATTATCCAAAATATATCAGTGCGATTCCGTTTTCGCCGGTCACTGGCCCGCGCCTATGTGTACGCACCGGTTACGATGCGACAGCTATTTCCAATACCATTGCTGAATATATCAAACGGTTTGTTGTGGAGAAGAAATTATCGTCCTGGCACTTGCTGTTCCCGGAACATTCTGTCGCCGCGCAATTTGCTACGCTGGGTTTCCCGATCCGCAAAGCCGTGCACTTCCAATGGTTCAATAAAAATTACCAGGGTTTCGATAATTTTATTGATAGTTTCAGTTCACGAAAACGCAAGAACCTGCGCAAGGAGCGTCACAAAGTGATTGATCAGGGCATCACTTTGCATCGTATCGAGGGCCGCGATATTTCGGAGGAGCAGTGGGAACGCTTTTACCATTTTTACCAGATGACTTATTTAAAACGCAGTGGCCATGGCGGTTATCTGGACAAATCATTCTTTCAGCTGCTGGGAGAAAATATTCCTGGACATCTGCTCATGGTGGTTGCAAAAAAAGATGGCGAAATTATTGCCGGCGCACTGAACCTGAAAGATTCAACAACCTTGTATGGCCGTTACTGGGGTTGCTACCAGGAATATGATTTCCTGCACTTTGAAACCTGTTATTATCAGGGAATTGAATATTGCATTGAAAAAAAATTGCAACGTTTTGACCCGGGCGTACAGGGCGAACACAAAATCCAACGCGGTTTTGAGCCCGTATATACTTATTCCAATCACTGGATTGCAGATGAAAAATTCCGGGAAGCCATTGCGCAATTTTTGCTGCGAGAAGAAAAACACATTGCTATCTACAAAAGCCAGGCCAAGCAACTGTTACCTTTTAAAGAAAAATAAAATCAGGGATGGCATTGAAAACCACTGCCGGTCGTGAGCGCATCAAAACCGATAGTATTGCGAAAATTTTTCAGTGCCTTGAGTGCCTTGTGATATTCCCACGCCGTGCGAATCAGTGCGGGAATCTGCAGAGGGTGCATCAGCAAACTTTTAGCAATGGCTTTCCCGTCCGGACTGCCATCAACAGGATCCAATGGCAACAACGCGGCAGGTGGCAAGGGATTATTTACTGAATCACTCACGGCGCGTATCGATAGAAACGGCAGGTTGTGTTCGCTGGCAAACTTCGCTGCGATATGCGATTCATTGTCTATCGTTTCTGCACCAGTCATCGTGCGTAAATCCTTATTGCCAGTTTCCGGACTTTCCACCACAGGATTGTCTCGTGCTTCAAAATCGGTGCCGAGAAAAATGGCCTTGCGAAATTTCACCGACGGATTTTTAGCCGCATGTATGCTGGCCGCTACTAACATATTGTTGTCCGCCATCCAGGATTCCTCAATCGGGCTGCCCTGATCTGATGTGCTTTGTGAAAATACTTGTGTAGATAATAGTAAATCGCCTGGCACCAAAGCAGGATTTAATCCCCCTGCGACACCAAAACTGAAAACCGCCTTGATGTGTGATACGTCCATCTGGCTCAAACGCTCGCGCAATCGTTTGGCATTCGCTGTACCTGCAACCACCTCTGCATCCTCTCCGATTGCAATAGCGCGCTCATCTTCCATACCAACCACCACAAGCGACTTGCAGTTATCAATAGCCCCTGCTGAGTGCGCAAAGATTGCCAATAAAAAAAAGCCTAATATTTTTTTCATCATGGTGTTGGTTCCCGTTGAGCTTCGGTTTTACGTTTCAGTACATAAAAAACATTTCCTTCCTTACCGCCGATACTTATCAAGCCGCCGTAACCGGAATTAAAAAACATCATGCCGTGCGTGACAACCACTCCGCTTGCATCGAGTGTGCCTCCATGGCCTTTCACGCCGTTTGCACCCGTGACTGACTGTGTGCTGTCGAAGTGCCATATTTCCCGACCACTATCGATGTCATAGGCGCGCAAATAGCCGTCCAGTGCCGGCGCAAGAATTGCGCCCGGAATACCAGTGACCGCCGCAGACAATCCCGGGCGACAATCTGTTTTCATTTTGCCATCGGCATCCATACAATTTTCCTGTGTGCTGGTGAACCATACGATTTCACCGTCACTCAAACGCAACTTCGACAAACCGGGGCGTGGCGCACCCGGTACATTTCTAACCCAATCAACATTGGTGTCTGCAACAGGTGCGTAGAGATATTCGTTATCAGCCGCCATGCCCCAGTGAATGCCTCCAATCAGTCCACCGCGACCCACGGATTTCTGCCAAAGTATTTCACCCTTATTATCCGGATCCATCGCATACGCCATGCCAGATTTTGCACCTGCAAGAATAATTTCCTTGCCATCACTCTGGCGTGTTACCAGAATAGTGGTTGCGCCGATATCGTAATCCACTCCATTTTCTTTCGGGCAGTTCACGCCGAGCATCCATTTTGCACAACCCGAATTCCAGGCATCCTGTTGCAAGACCTGTTTACTCCACACCTGTTCCCCCGTGTTCAGATCAAATGCAATCAGGGCATCGGAATGTGATTCTGCCGGACTACTATAATTTTCGCCGCTGCCGATGTAGATGCGTTGGCGCTTTACATCAATCGTCGGTGCAGACCACATGCCAGCACCCGATGGCCCGAACTGCATTGCACCCACATAATTACGATAGCTTGGCTTCGGTTCTTCCGGAATGCTGTAACTTTTCCAGTTTAGTTTTCCCGTCAATGCATTGATCGAATTTAGCGATCCGCGAAATTTACAACAACCATAAAATGGCATTGCTGCCAATCCCACTTCCCAGGATGAAACAGGGAAATAAACGTTCTCGCCATATACCACAGGCGAACCGGTGATCACGGATAACTTTAGTTCATCCAGTTGCTGCTTCCATACCAGTTCACCATTCGCTGCATCAATTGCATAGGCATTGGCTTTGCCATCACCGAAAAACAATAACCATTTTTCACCAAAGTGCCCGATGGTGATTGCAGTGCGCACCTGGTCCTGTGCCTGGAAACGCCAATAACCGCAGCCGGTTTGTGTATCCAGTGCATACACGCCGCCTTCTTCACTGCCAATGAAAATAGTTTGCGAAGTAATGGCTGGCAATGAGCGTAATTGTTTTGTATTTTTGAATGCGAAAGTCCAGGCAACTTCCATGGATGACAAATCGGCTGCAGTCAAACCGGCTTGTTGTGCGTTATACATGCGCTGTTGTGTGTAATCATTACTCCAGCCGGAGTTCCATACTTCCAGTGGCAGGTTTATTTTTTTTCCACAGGCATTAAAGGGTGTGTCCGCCAATGCGCATTGCGCAAAAAATAAAAACAGTAAAACAACACTTCGATAAATAGATCGCACCGAATACCTCAAGTTTTTTGAATAGCGTTGAACTCTACCGGCATGGCAGCAATTTTTTCATACAAACGAATCTGTCCGAGAATAGGCCACCAGCTGTAGAGAAAAATTTCCAATGGTTTCCACATTGCCACCCAGCCGATAATCATAAAACTTTCTCGCAAAATGGGTGACCAGACACTACCGGCATTAAAAAAAGTGGTGATTTCAAAACAGAACCCCAGAAACAGCAACCCCACCAGCAAGCTGATGCGCCCTATCCGCAATTGCTGACGCAATTGAAGACGAAACACGCGTGCACGATAGGAAAAATAGTTATGAATCGCCTCGCTGGCCTTCTTGATACCCTGGTCATCAATGTCTTCCTGTACGTGCAGGACCAACTTGATATATAGATCGCCATGTAACTCACGTACCGCTTCAACAATATACTCTGCTGCATCGTCGTCGAGGTCGCGCTCATGAAAAGGCGAAGGATCAAAAGAATTATAGAGTTGTGTCAGCGTTTTGAGTTTGAGATCTACCAGAGACCATTTGCCTTCACGCCGATAATCGGACATTAGCTGATTACTTAGCATGGCCCTCCCCGTTGTACGCCTGCACCGGGACGCAGGCAGTTGGGATTTAAACTTTTTTCTTGGTAATCACAATATGCTTGCGGGTTGGCAACAGGTTTTGTTGGCCGCTCACACCATTAGGGATGGACTGGATGGCTCCGCCGGATTTGAGGAAGGCTTTGACTTGCGACTCGATATCTTTACGAGAAATAGGGGCAACAGCTTCGGCTTTTTTAGAAGGGGCGGCCTTCTTGGCACTGGTTGACATAATCATTCCACCTTTATGATCGGGCCGCGATTATACACAAAACAATGGCTAAAATCCTTCCTTTATTCTTTTTATTTGCTATTAAGCCAGTATTTTCAAGGAGTTAGCGCGCTATTGGCAGTCAGGCAGTGGTAAGCCGATTCCTGTAAAAGCCATAAATGGAATCCTTTTTCTAAAAATTCCTATTATCGTCAACTAAGCTTTTACCAGGCCTGTTTGTTTGGGTGTCTGGTTAACGAGGTGTTTTATATGCGAATGGATACATTTGGCTTTCTGCTAGGGACATTGCTCAGCTCCTTAATCCTGCTGATCTTTTCCGTTAATAATTATTTAAGTGACATTGCTTTTATAGGTGCCTTGCTGTCAACGGCATTGTTAACCGTGGATGACTGGCTCGATGACCTGTTTTTAAATTTATTTCACCTCATCACCGCGTTGAAAAAACACCACATTGATCAACCATCCTCTTTTGCTGTCTCGAGACACAGGCCGCAACCCTTCAAGGCGCGTCAACGCTGGCCTAACGAACATCGCATCAGGCGTTTTGCTGATCGCGGACACAATCGCCACGCAATCTAGTACTCATGATCCTTAGGCCGGATCAAAAGTGATATGCATCTCCTTGATGGCCGGAATAAAACTGGACACCAGGTTTTTAGGCTTGCCGACCAATTTTGGATTGCGTAAACGTGGAATCAGCTCTTCAAACATCACCGTTAATTCCTTGCGCGCTAAATGGGAACCCAGACAAAAGTGCTGGCCTATACCAAAGGTGCGATGCTGGTTGCGTAAATCCGGCTGATCCAATACACGTGTTACATTAAATATTTCTGCATCTGAGCCAAAAATCTCCGGGTCATGATTTACGGAAGGATAATACATCCGCACAATCTCGCCTTTCTTAATTAACTTGTCTCCAACCTGTACATCTTCTTTTGCTGTGCGCTGCATGTAATTAAACGACGGATAGAAACGCAAAATTTCTTCGACTGCTCCCGGGATCAGTGAAGGATTGTCCACCAATTTCTGCAACTCTTTGGGATGTTCTATTAATAAACGCATACCATGACTCGTTGCCGTGCGAGTGGTTTCCACACCGCCAGCAATTAAAATTAAAAAGAAAGTACAAAATTCAAACTCATTCAGTGCTTCGCCTTCAACTACGCCATTCAGCAATGCATCCAGTACCGTGCCTTTTTTTGGATCGAGTTTGTGTTTGACGGCAAGCTCCATAGCAATTTCAAAAATTTGTGCGGCCGCTAGTTGACCATCGCCGACTGTCACACGCAACTCCGGATCATCCATACCTATCATAATGTCAACCAGTTTCGAAAAAGTCTGGCGCTTTTCCGCAGGCATTTCAGTGAGTGCACAGATCACAAACAAAGGCATTTCAGCTGCAACAGAACTGACGAACTCACATTTTCCCTGCTTAATAATTTTGTCGATAATATTTTTTGCGTTCTCGCGCATCATGGGTTCCAGCGCATCAACGGCCTTGCCTGTAAATGCATTGCGAACCACGCGACGGTATTTGATATGATCCGGCGGATCCATATTAATTATCAGTTGTCGCATGATTTCCTGCGATTCCTTATCATCATTCCCACCCGGTTGTGGATGCGCCAGATTAATGCTGGAAGAAAATAATTCCGGATTTTTGGAAATAAAATCCACTTCATCGCGTTTGGTAATTGCCCAGTAAGGGCCTTTGGCAGAATCCTGCAATGCCACAGGACATTTTTCACGCAAGGTTTTGAACGCATCAAAAGGAACGCCATGACTCATTTTCTCGGCATTCATCAAATCAAACTGGAAAGGACATTTGCCTGCGGCTGAATGATCACTCATAACATTGACTCATTAATTTTTAGTGGGCAAAGAATATCATCACTTTTCAGGAGTATCTGTGCGCTATTTGGATGATTTAGTCTTCCGACTATTTAATGGCTACCGGAACATCGGAACCTTGTTCGTTCTCCAACGATTCTACAAAATTGACGATGTTCCAGATTTCCTCTTCTGTTAATGTCTTTTTAAAACCGGGCATGTCGCCGCGACCCTCGGCAATCTTCCATGCAAATTCCCCTTCGGCTTTTTTGCCAGCAATGCGCAACAAATTTGCCGGTTTTTTATTTAAGGAACGTCCCACGATGCCGTTGCCTTCTCCCCAGTATCCATGACACTTTTGACAATGCTGCTCAAACAAATTTTTTCCCTTGGCAACGGATTCAACGCTATAAGGAACCGGATTCGCCTTTTCAATCGCGTCGGCAGGCGCACGCCACGCCTGCCTGGCGGGTGATTTGGTTTCTGCACAGTTTCCTGCACAGAAAAAAAACAATGCCGCCGTAACCATGCTTGTCTTGATTGCAATGCGCTTCATGGATTTTCACCTGGTTTGAAATGTCAGGCGCTTATTATAAGCCGCCTAGTTACGCGTATAAACCAATACTTTGCCTTTAAACTCCAGGCTGTCCGCAAGCACTGCATTCACAATATGAGGGATCAGTGAATAGCCATTGACGACCATTCGTTTGCTGAACTCCGTGCGTTGACGACGGCCCGGATCGACAATAATAACCTTGCACTGTTCCCCTGCATGCCTTTCAATAAAATTGGCAAGCAGCGCCGGATGATTAGGCTCATAAAGCACATCGCTGCCTATGATCAAATCAAATTTACCCAACGTGCTATCTATTTTTGCCCAGTCAATAAGCTCGAATTTTATCGGCGCGAACTTATTCAGATCGATATTTTTATGCATAAACTTCTCGGCCATCGGATGATAATCACTGGCCGTTATATTTGCGCCATGGTTATGCATCACCAGGCTTGCCAGACCTAATCCACAGCCTACTTCCAGGATGCGAATCCCCTCACTAGGGTAATCATCCATCACATCGGCCAATATCATGCCGGAAGGCCATATCACACCAAACAAGGGCCAACTGGCAGGTGGAACGCCCGCTTTTTTTGACACTTCGCCAGGGTCATCGTATTGCTGGCGATCTCTTAATGAACGAATCTCAAAAGGAGTTTTTCCAACAGTAATGGTCTCGAACTTGACTTGATAGCCAACAGCCATGATGTGTTCTCTATTTTTCAAGCCAGCACTGTAAAGGTATTCAGCAAATTAAGATATAAAAATACCTCTTCGTATTGAATTCACTCAGGAATTTACAGTGATTGTGGTAGGCTACAGTTATTAACTCCGACGGAGGTATCAGCAATGGCAACCACCAACTACAAATTTGAAAAACGCCAGCGCGACCTTGCGAAAAAAAAGAAGCAGGATGAAAAGCGCCAAAAAAAACTGGAGAAGAAGCATTCGGACAGCGCCACTGATGCTACGTCTTCCGGCACAGAAACCACCACCTCTACACAAAACGAACTCGCCTGAAAACACCATCACGACTACATCCGCTGCTCGATTATGGTTTGATCGATGAAGTAATCTACCAATTGATGAGCGGCAAGGAAGCGCAAGTCTATATTGTGCGTTGTGGCAACGACATGCGCGCCGCAAAAGTTTACAAGGAAGCCAATAAGCGCAGTTTCAAACAAGCCGTGCAATATCAGGAAGGTCGCAATGTGCGCAACAGTCGGCGTGCGCGCGCCATGTCAAAAAAAACTAAATATGGCCAGAAAGAAGCAGAAGAAGCCTGGCTCAGTGCAGAAGTGGATGCCTTGTATCGTTTAGCCGCTGCCGGAGTGCGCGTGCCGAAGCCGCACGGTTTTGTCGAAGGCGTGCTGATTATGGATTTAATCACCGATGAAGAGGGCAATGCCGCGCCGCGTTTGGGTGAAGTAGATTTCACACCCGAAGTGGCTCGCGCTTATCATGCGTTGATACTTGCCGATATTGTGCGCATGTTATGCGCGGGATTGATTCACGGTGATTTATCAGAATTTAATGTGCTGATCGATGCACAGGGCCCTGTCATTATTGATTTGCCACAAGCAGTGAATGCAGCGGGCAATAACAGCGCCGCTATGATGCTTGAACGTGATGTAAAAAATATGGCGCGCTATTTTGGCCAGTTCGCACCGGAATTATTGGAAACTAATTACGGAAAAGAAATTTGGGAGCTCTATGAAGCAGGCCGCTTGCATCCCGATACCAAACTCACCGGACAATCAAAGCGTCCGTCGAAAAAAGCCGATGTTAATTCGGTGATGTCGGTGATCGATCACGCGCTGAAAGAAGAGTTGGCGCGTCTGGCGCGTTTGCAAGCGGCAAAAGAAGATTAAAAAATTATTTTACAGATTTTCGACTTATTCGCTTTGCTTTAGATACCGCTTTCAATAAATCGGGATTTGTGCCGATATGTGTTTGGCCGCGTTGTTTAGCTAACTCAATTTGTTTTTCGCGCTCCTGGTAACGACTGATCTGCTCCTGATCTTTCTGGCCATAACAATAATGACAGCTGATTCCTTTTTTATAATGTTCATGTTGTTTTTCAGCTTCTGAGATCGGCATGCGACAAGCGTGGCACTGATCGTAAATTCCTTTTTCCAAAGCATGATTCACCGTCACGCGATTATCAAACACGAAACATTCACCGCGCCACATTGATTCTGCTTCTGGTACTTCTTCCAGGTATTTCAAAATCCCGCCTTGCAAATGATAAACCTCGTCGAAGCCTTGCTCTTTTAAATAAGCTGTGGATTTTTCGCAACGTATGCCGCCAGTGCAAAACATGGCGACTTTTTTATTCTTCGCTGGATCAAGATGCGTCTTCACATAACCAGGAAACTCACGGAAACTTTTGGTGTGTGGATTAATAGCGCCTTCGAAAGTTCCTATCAGCACTTCATAGTTATTGCGCGTGTCTACCAAAACAACGTCGGGATCAGAAATGAGTGCGTTCCAGTCCTTGGGTTTAACATAAGTGCCCACCACGCGTTTCGGGTCAATACTTTCTACGCCCATGGTGACAATTTCTTTTTTCAATTTGACTTTCGCACGATAAAACGGCTGCTCGTCATCGTAGGAAAATTTATAGTCTATCCCCGCCAACCGTGGATCTTTTTCGAAACGCGCAACCAAGGCGTCGATCGCGGCACGTGTACCGGTGACCGTGCCATTGATGCCTTCCCGCGCCAATAGCAAAGTGCCTTTAATATGGTGTTCGCTTAAAAAATGTTGAAGTGGTTTTTGTAGTGCCTGATAGTCGTCGAGTTCGACGAATTTATATAAAGCACAGACCAGATACCGGGCCGCCGGATGTGACATAAGTTCACCTGCTGACTGAATCGCAAATTCAGCGCTATGAGATTTAAGAGTGCGCATTCTATTGTTTTTTGCACCAAATTTGCACTGTATTTTTATGCCCTGTGCCTCCACTTTTGTCAAAAACACCCTGTAAGTGCAATATTTCGCACCATCGCGATACATTTATTGGTTTTTTTGGATTGGCTTTTTTATTGCATTATTTGTTGTGCTGAACAAATTAAACCGTTGTTTGATGAATCTTAATCTTCCAATAACGCGGTTCATGCAATCTGGCACTCGCTTTTGAAGAGGAGCACAATCCATGAAGATCCATTGGTTTTACCTGGTCACTACCGTTCTGTGTCTGGCGATATTAAGCACCGTTGCTGTTATTTTATTTTCGCAAAAGCCAATTAGTTACACCGGATTAGTAATGGCCTGGTTATTCTGGTTATTACTGCCGCTCACCATTTATCGCGAGTTATTTTTTTCACGCTACCATGAAAAGGAAGACCCCTCGACTTATCGGTTACGCAAACATCGACGCGATTATTCAAAGCTGGCAAAAAGACACATCGCCTGATGTAAATTCCGTATCGCCGATCCTGGTGAAAGGGTAAACTTTGCACCAGAGGTCTATTCCATCCATGATTCGCGAAGTGCTCCAACTGGGGAATCCACAACTACGCCAGATTGCCGAACCGGTTGCGATTCACAATAGCGAAGGTATTTCACTTTCCATTGCTGAACTGCGAACACTCACACAAGATCTACTCGACACCATGCAAGCCGAAGGTGGCATCGGTATCGCCGCGCCACAAATCGGCGTTCCGCTGCGCGTGATGGTGGTTGCTTCACAGCCGAATGCGCGATATCCACAGGCACCCGCCATGGCGCCCATCGTAATGTTAAATCCGGTGCTGGAGTGGTCTTCCGATGTCACAGGGAAAGACTGGGAAGGTTGTTTGAGTGTGCCGGGAATTCGTGCGCGCGTGCCGCGCTCAACGCATATCCGTGTGCATTACATCGATGCAACAACATTTCAGGAGTGTAAAATTGAGTACTGCGACTTTGTTGCGCGCGTCTGGCAACACGAATTCGATCACCTCAACGGCATTCTGTATCCGGATCGCATGGAATCAACGCGCGACATGGTGACAGAAGCGGAATATAAAAAATTGATAAACGCTGTTTGATTTATTACTAATTGGTAGTTAACTCAAGCCCCAAACCGATGCTTGTTACACGCTGGTAATAATCACCCAGGTCATTGTTATAGCCTTCAGACACCCAGAAAATAATCGGCGGTACTTTTCCAAACGCAAAGGTTATTTCTGCACGTGTTGAATCATAAGTGAATGGTTCGCCAATACCTGTCGTTTCGGTAAAGGCAATTTTTGATATGCCAAAAGGCTTGTCAAAAAAATTACGCTTTACCTGCAACGAGACACCGTCGACATCACTTCTCGCTTTGCCATTGCTGCCTTCCCATGCCTGGTATTCCTCTGCATTGCCTTGCAACAAACCGTTGTCCAGAAATTGTTTGACATTAAGATAAGTGGAATAGCGGCCCTGGTCAAAATTACGCTTCCACATTACATCGATATAATCCCAGCCGCGACTGATATAGTCACGTGCAAAATCCGGATCTTCCCTGTGCGCAATCAAGTCATTGCGCTTGTTTTGATAATCGGTGGCGTTGTTGATGCTTTGGCCATTGGATTCATGCGCATAACCCAAATGAAAATATTCCCATTCACGGCCTTTTTCCCCTTCGCCCTTAATTTCATAACGCGCAAATATTTTTGGATTGTAACGTTTGGCAATTACCGGTGATGAATCACGTGTACCAATGTATTGCCCAAACTCGCCAGTAACCGCGAAATAAGGGTCGATAACGTGATCACCGAGCCACAATGGATACATGAGTGATACTTTGAAATCCATAAAGTTGACATCGTTGCTGTCAACCTTATAAGCAATGATGTTGGGTTCGTAACTTTTGAGTTTGATGTAATTGTCGAGATCAAACGGCGCCTCATCGGCAACAACACCATTTGTCAGGTTCATGCTCGCTATAACTATAATGAGTAGCAGGATTCTTTTCATTCGGGCTTGTCTTAAAAAAGGGAGCTTAACATATTGCTTGCTTCGGTAAATCCACCCATTTTTAGTTAAAAATAAATCGGGCAGCCGCATTTTGAGGTAAACTTTCGCCCGTTCGCCGTGTCATTAATTCTAGTTGTACCGGTAATAGCTTTTCCAGACATACCATTTTAACTATCCCGAAGGAGGGAATATTCATGAAACTTACTACATTATTGACCAGTTTTACATTGGCCTCGGCTGTTGTTGCCCTGCCTGCCTTTGCCGATGAAACGAACACCCCGAGGGTTGACCAGAGAGAGACCCACCAGCAACAACGAATCGAGCAAGGTGAAAAATCCGGATCCTTGACTACTTCAGAAGCGGCCAAACTCAATGCACGCGAAGACAAACTGAAAGCAGATGAAGCCGCCGCCAAAGCAGATGGGAAAGTAACCAAAAAGGAACGTGCGCATCTGAAACACGAAGAGAATCGTGACAGCAAGGCGATTGCTAATAAAAAACACAACAAGAAGACTGCGCCGCCTGCCACTACTCCTTGATTTAACAAGGCAACCAACCCAGGGGCAAGCAATAAAATGCTTGCCCTTTTTTATTTAGGCCGCCATTTCTAATTTTCTTTACTATAGTTACCCTCGGTGTAAATTTTTTTCCATTCACGCTCGAGGCGTCCAATGAAGTTCGTAGTATTTGATGTATTTTTGTCGGTAGTCGCCGTGTCTGTGGTCATGATGATTTTCGGTATTCTGGTGAAGATGGTTTAAGGCCTGGATAGCACTATTCGCTTTCAACCAGTAGTCAAATCATCACAACATACAGATATTAACCGGACACTCCGGATTCCCTACACTGTACCCATTCAATTTATCTCCCTGTGAGGGTGCATCCAATGAAAGTTATAACCTTTGATATTTTTCTGTCCGTGTCAGCCCTGGCTGTTGGCATGATGTTGCTATCGATTTTGGTAAAAGCGGTGTAAGCCACTATCCTTCCCTCCCCCTGATAAACACACTCTCCGCCATGCTTTGTGTAACAATGCGGCATGGCACTCAACGCGACTATCATCAAGGCTGAACTATCCATTGCCGACATGGATAGTCACTATTATGAAGCGCACCACCTGACCCTGGCGCAACATCCCTCGGAAACCGAAGAGCGGTTGATGCTGCGTTTGCTGGTGTTTGCCTTGCACGCAAGTGAATCGCTCACATTCACCAAAGGTTTGAGTTCTGATGAGGAACCGGACCTGTGGCAGAAAAGTTTGACCGGTGATATCGAATTATGGATAGAGCTCGGCCAGCCCACCGATAAACGTATTCGCAAGGCTTGTGGTCGCGCGCAACAAGTGGCGATCTACAGTTATGGCCGCACTATCGATCCGTGGTGGAAACAGTTGCAATCGCAACTCGCACGCTTTGACAATCTTTCGGTGTTCCATGTGTCGCAGGAAACGACTAAAGCGCTTGCAGCGTTTTATTCACGCAATATTAATATACAGGTGAACATCCAGGATCGTGATATCACGGTTCACTGCAATGGGGAGAGTGTAGGCTTTACTCCGGAGGTGTTGCTGTCTGCGCAGTCCTGAAGATTGCTGGCAAAAGACCAGACGCAAGTGGACAATAACACAAAATGGCATAGACTAGCTTAATCCCTGGATCAAAACTCAAAATGACGCCTTCTGACAAATCCGATCTTTTCCGCCAGCAGGCGGTTAAGACGCTCAAAAATGTCATTAACGACATCCGGCAAAAAAAATACGACAGTAAATTGCTGCGTGGCTATACCTTGCCCATGGATGAAACCCAGCTCACGGAATTTTTCAACGCCATTACCAGCAAAACAGATGATGCATTGAAAAAACTTTTCAGTGATGATGGAGAGGAAGAAACAAATATCCTCAGGCCCCCTTCAAAAAATAAAAAAAACGGTTTGCAGAAATCCCTGGCCAATTACGCCATCGTTGATGATGACGCCCTGACGCTGCAATTAAGCGTTGAACGTCACGCAAAGGCCTTGCACGAATTGACTAAAGAACCTTTCTGCCTGCTGTCGTTACGCATGGAAAAATTGGCGAATCGACGCCTGGATGTTACACAACATCCCTTGCATCCGATTTTACTGTGGTACACCTTTCGTGAAGCGTATGAGCGCTTGCTGCCCAGCAAATATGATCGCAAGCCGGCCCTGCGCTACTGGACCCAATTGCTAACCGATGACGATTGGTTGCACCTGCTTGCCGATGGCTATAAGGAATGGCTAAACCAGCTGAACCAATGGCTGGTTTCGCAGAGCGTTCTCCCCAATGCCAACAACGAAGATATTCGTGCGCGCTTCCTGCGCAAGGAACAAGCACGTGTACAAGCGCAGAATATTCGTAATGATGTTATTTCTACTATCACGGGAAAAACTTCGGAGTCCGGCACAGCACCAGACACAGGCGAGATCTACCAGCAACTTTCGCAGCTGATTAAAAATTACAAGCCCGCGTCCGCCATGGCTCCACACATGATCACTGGCAACGCCAAAGGCGCACCGCTGGATCAACAAACTTTTGCCAACATCATCCAGCAGGTAGATACACACGCGCTTTCACAAATGTCGTCCGATGCAGTAACCGGTTATCTGCAAGACAATTCCACTGAAAACCTGGCACAGACATTGGCACAGCACAGCGGTGTTAATAAGCTTGCTATCGACAAACGCACGCAGACCACTATTGCCTTGCTGTCCATGGTTTTTGATCAACTCAAAAGCGAAGAAAATATTGCCGATCCTATCAAGGCACTGATGTCCGGTTTGCAACTGCCGGTGCTGGACAGTGCACTGAAGGACGAAGGTTTTTTCACGGATGTCGATAACGCAGCACAACAATTGGTTGGTGAATTTGCACGCGTGGGAACCTATTGGTCACCCAAGGCACATGCCGATAACGATATCATTTACAAAAAAATGTTATCCATCGTGGATGATGTACAACAGCATTATCACAGTGAAGAGGATATTTTTGAACACGCCTTGCAGGAATTGCTCGTGTTCCTGGACAGGGAAGAATACAAGGCCTCACTGCTCAGTGAGCGGGTTATTGAAGCGGAGCAAGCGCGGATCCGCGCCCGACAAGCACGTGAATTGACTCAGACACTGCTTGCAGAATACATCGGCGAACATAAGTTACCCTTACTCACATCAAAGTTTATCAGTGGCCACTGGCAACACGTTTTATTTTTCAACCTGAACCAGAATCCGGACATTCACACCGATGCCATGCAGCGTGCGCTGCAAACACTGGATCAACTGATTGCCGCCGCCAAAGGTGATACGTCGGTTGATTTATATAAACTGCTGGTGGCCATACGCAACCAGCTGTTGGAAAACAGCAGTGATTTTCCGGAACGCACCGAAGCATTGCGCAATCTTTTTCTTGAATTAAAAGTGATTGCATCGGCTGTTACAAAAAACCGGAGTGAGACCCGCACACAAACTTTACCCGAAGCGACGAAGCCCGAAGCCAGTTCCGTTGCTCCGTTGCCACTTGAAGACATCGTGGGTGCCGCGGTAGAAATGGTGTCGGTGGATTTGCCACTGGCGAAGAAACCGGAAGTGGAAGTCAAACCAGCGCCCATCCGGGATGCTTATGCCGATATCGCCGACAACCTGCACAACAATGTCTGGTTTAAATACCAGCAAGGCAGGAACACGATCAAAATCAAGCTGGCCGTTATTATGAAGCACAGTGATACATACATATTTATTAATAACAGCGGGCAAAAAGTATTTTCAGATACACACGAAGGTGTAACAAATCTTTTGCGTAATGGCAAGCTGGTGCCACTGGCAGAAAGTGCTTACTTCGACCGTGCCTTGCAGTCAGTGGTGACGACACTGAAAAAATAGTTTCGCTCCATTCTCCGCAGCTTTAACTCCGCAATCCTTGTTCTTTTTAAAAGGACTGGCTCGCTAATTGCTTATGCTAGAAGCATCTAAACACAGGGGACTGGCTACCATTCATGACAACCATCACTCATAAAAACTTTGTTGCCCCTTCTCTTCACATGGAATTTATCGAATCATTCCTGGTGGCCGGAGATACCTATGATACCGCTGTCACGAATGGCATTTATTTGCGGAGTCGCTACCAGCCGATTTACAGCCTCGCACACCAGCGTGCCGTGGGTTTTGAAGCACTGGTAAGGCCTTTCTACGGCAACGGCGATCAGTTATTGCCAATTTCACTGTTTGCAAATACCCAGGACATTGAAGAAAAAATTTTTCTCGACCGCCTTTGTCGTACGCTGCATGTAAGGAATTTTGTTCGACAGGGAGACGATATCAGTTGGCTGTTTCTCAATGTGGATCCCATGGTTACCACCGAAGGGCGACATTACGGCTCTTTCTTCAAACAGTTGCTGGATCGCTATCAACTCCCACCACACCGTGTTGTCGTTGAAATACTGGAAGGGAAAATTCACGATGAAAACTCTCTCGCAGAAGCGGTGCGTTACTACCGGGATATCGGCTGTCTGGTTGCTATTGATGATTTTGGTGTTGGCCAATCCAATTTTGACCGGATCTGGCGCATTGCGCCTCACATCGTCAAACTGGATCGCAGCATCATCAAACAGGCAAGCAACAGTAATGCGGTGCGGCGTGTGCTGCCAAGCCTCGTCAGCCTGATTCATGAAGCAGGCAGCCTGGTGTTGATTGAAGGGGTTGAAACAGCGGAGCAAGCCATGATTGCGCTGCATGCAGAAATCGATTTTGTACAGGGATATTTTTTCAATAAACCACAAGAACAATTGCCCGCATCGACCGCCTGCCCTGCCATTGCTCAGCTGTTTGAACAATTTCGTGAAAATAACCAACGCGAAGTGCTGTCTGCACAAAATAAATTTTCTACTTACACTGAACGATTTCTGGAAACAATTTCCAGAATCCAGCAAGGCACAGCCATCGAGATAGCGCTGGCAGATTTCCTGTGCATTCCGGATGTGCGCCGTTGTTATCTGCTCGATGAGTATGGTTTACAAATCGGCTCGAATTATTCAATGCTTGCGACTGATGGCCCGACCGACCATCGTTTTAATCCGCTCAACGATGCACGCAATGCAATCTGGGTGCGGCGTCATTATTTCCAAAGCGCGGTGGCTGAACCCGACCGTGTGCAGATCAGCAAGCCTTATCTTTCCATTACTGGCGGTACGCTATGTGTGACGCTCTCTATCGCGTTTTACCAGCATGGCAGATTGCAGGTGTTGTGCGGCGATATTGATTGGGTGGATATGTAGAGTTTCATCCCCTCTCCCTCTGCATTGCGGAGGGAGAGGGCTAGGGTGAGGGAGGAATGTTTCGAGCACTCCTCACCCGCTGCTTCGCAGCACCCTTTCTATTCCTCACCCCGCGCTATGCGCGACCCTCTCCATAACATGGAGAGGGTTATTGGGAAATTTTCAACTGCTGCACGATAGTTTCAATAATACTGTCGATATCATCCAGCACTTCATTGTTCCAGAATCGCAGCACTTTCTTGCCCAGTGAATTCAGGTGATGACTTCTCTCGTCATCATATTCTCGATTGTCGAGATGCTGGCCACCATCCAGTTCAATTACCAGATTTCGTTCTGCACAATAAAAATCCACGATGTATGGTGGGAAAGGATGCTGTCGTCGGAATCGCAAGTTTTGCAAACGACGCCCGCGCAGTTTTTCCCATAACAACTGCTCTGCTTCGGTTTGGTTTTTACGAAGTGCTCGTGATTTGAAAAGTGTTTCCTGCTCCATGCAACCTCCTTGTTGCTAAAAATTTAATCGTACTCTGACCTTGATTATTCCAAAGCGGTCAATGCTTAAGATAAGGAAACAACAACGCAACAATAATTCCAATAACAATTGGCGTCAATAAAAGCCAAATCATTATTTTTATTTCGCGGTTGAAGTGTTTGTTTATTCCCTGATTCTCCATAATTAAATATTACTTTGATCCAAGTTGTTTTTGTACTTTTAAAATTAATGACTAGAAATGAGCAAGTGAACCCTTTTTAATATCATCAATATTAAAACAACTAGGTGAATGCATAAAAAATACAATGGGAAATTTATTAACCAAACTCTAAAGTTAAATGTAAATTCATAATTAAATAGTTGCTTCTCAATTAATCCACAAAAGTCGAATGAACCAATCGTGGAGAACACCACTATCAGCAGAGAAACAATTACACTATAGCTAATATTATTATGCGTCTCATTTATAACTTTCTTTCTTATTGCATATGAGACATATTCTGCATTATCACCCTTTATATTTTTATCTAGGATTTTTATTTTTTGATCATAGACTAGTACAAGCAAATTTAGCAAAAGACCGGTAAACAAAGCGCCTGCCATAATTATGTTGGCATAGACAGAGTTTGAAACCGCCACCTTATAGGCAGACAATATCATTGCTATGATAGCCGGTAAAAAAACCAATGTCGCCCAATCAGTCCAACTTATCTTCCCGGCCTCATTCTGAAATGTGGAGAAGTGAAGCTTTACTATTTGGCTTACGTTGATTTTTTCTGACATTAGTTGTTACCTTTAATCACGGATGGCCATAATTCATCAACCAAGTTTCCTGAATAAGCTCGCACAGAGCTTATCGTTGGATTACCACCTTTATATTTTATTTCATCGCTCTCTTCAAAATCTATGGTACTTATTGGCGCATCGTCTACACCCAATCTAAATATTCTTTTTTTTCCATTAAGCTCCACAACAGCTTTTATTACTTCTGATTTTTTTGATTTTATATCCATAAGACTCGCATTTAGTTTATTGAGTTTTGCAAGGCGCATATTTCTTTTTTTCGGTTTGTATACAACGTCAACGTAATGGTCGCTAAGGTAATTTGCTAAGTCGCCATCCGGAATCTTCCTTGTAAATCTGCTTATTCTTACTTCGCAAACTTCCGCATTTTTATACCAATCCTTTACTGCAGCGCCGTAGGCTAATGGTCTGATTTGGCAATGTAATTTTGTTTTATCCCGAATCTGTGGTTGTATAATGTCACCAAATAGTCCTTTAATGCCCTTGCCTCTAATAGAATGCAGAAACAATATTCCTTTTTTTTCGTTAGGTTTAATGGCCATAAAAATAAAATGATCATTGATAACAGACTCTTCTTCACTAATCCCCTTGGTTTTTTTGCCTGTTTTTTTGCTGACAACATCATGCTCACTACCATACTCACCATAACGAATAATGCCAAAAAGCTGGTGTTTTGTTTTTTCTATTTTTTCCAACCTAAACATTTTATTTATTGGCCGCTCTGATTTGTATCCGGGATAATTTTCCTGAAGCATATCATCATGGCTCTTAAATTCTTTTGTATACCTTTCTAGTGCTTCATAAATTAATTCAATAATTGAATAATTCCTAACATTATCCAGTTCTGCATACCGCTCATCTAGAGAGCCCTCTAGCATGGCGTCATGTACTCTTAAAGAATATATTTCGAACGCATGCTGCATACCTGTCCTCCTAATGGAAATATTTACTTAGGCTGTTATTAGACCATATAACCCTTCTTTTACTGCAGGGACTACTGCAATTTAATTTACTTTGTCGAATAAAACTGGCCTGCTCGCAGAGGTAGTATCTAATGGAGAGCTAATAAATATCTACTTTTTACCTCTTCGCCCCAATATTCTCCGGCTTCCCCTTATCCATGTGCACATACTCCGCCCGCACACGCGTCGGCTTCACCGTAAATGTCACACGCTCATCACCGGGTTTATCGAAGGGATAGGTATCCTGATTCATATACTTCTTCGCGATGCTGTTGATAAACGCGCGATCCGTATCGTCTTTAATCTCTACCTTGCCGCGAATCTCCAGATAACGCCAGGGATTTGCGGGATCGGAAATACACAGCGCGACGCGTTGGTCTTTCACGAGGTTTTTATATTTTTGCCGCGACTTCACGGTGCTGAAGCGAACGTATTCGCCATCCCACACAAAAGCCACGGTGTTGTTGGCGAGCGAACCATCCGGCATCACCATCGCCACTTGCGCAAAGTTATTGCCTTTGAGGATATCGTGATGACTGTCGGGGATGATGACGGACTTGTTCATGAAATTCCTTCTCCTGCTCCTTGTTTGTATTCAAGGGCGCATGCAATGTGCCCCTACAAAAAACATTCAGGGCGCGATAAATCGCGCCCCTACCATATTAAAGCAATGACGATTGTTTACTCTCGACTTTCACTTCCATCTTGATATCCGGCATGTTGCGCGCGTAGAAAATCTCGTGCATCTCTTTGTGTACGCGATTGGTAATGCGCTTGATATCCTTGCCGGTGAGGTTTTCGGTGGTGGTGCCAAACAAATACTGGTCGAGGTGGAAACGATCCAGCATCATTTTGGTGTGGAAAATATTTTCCTGGTACACATTCACGTCGATCATCTTGTACTGCGACTGGATGTCTTTACTGATGTAGTTCTGTATCGAATTGATCTTGTGATCAATGTAATGCTTGGTGCCTTTGATGTCGCGCGTAAAGCCGCGCACACGGTAATCCACCGTCACGATATCGGAATCGAGTTTGTGAATTAAATAGTTCAACGCTTTCAACGGAGAAATAATGCCGCAAGTGGATACTTCGATATCCGCGCGGAAAGTACAAATACCATCGTTCGGATGCGTTTCCGGATAAGTGTGCACACAGATATGGCTTTTATCGAGATGCGCCGCGAGTGCTTCCACCGCCACCGGACCCGGCGATTCCGTGGTGTCGGCTTCATTGGTTTCTTTCAGCGGCTCTTCCGCCACCAGCATGGTGACCGACGCGCCTTGCGGATCGTAATCCTGCCGCGCCACATTCAGGATGTTGGCGCCGATAATCTTGCACACTTCGGTGAGAATCTCGGTAAAGCGCTCGGCGTTGTAGAGCTCATCAATATACTGGATGTAGGCCTTTTTCTGCTCGGGCGTTTCGGCGTAACAAATATCATAGATACAAAAGCTCAGCGACTTCGTTAAATTATTAAAGCCTTGTAACTTGATCTTGTCTGCCATCACTCTCTCCTCTGTTGCGCGCTACTATATATAAAACTCTATAAATGATAAATAACTAACTGCCAACCGCGATCTTGCGATCCGCTTGCGCCAGTTTGGCTACTTCCGGATTGCGGAACTGGTTCATCAGATCGTTCAGTTTTGGAATCGCTTTCGCCAGATGGCTGTCTTTTACCACATCGTAACCGCGAATCTCTTCCGGAATATTAGCAATTTGCACCGCGATACTGTGATTACCGGTGTGCAGGTTTTCCAGAATCTCTTCCATGCGCTTCGCGTAATCCACCGCCAGTTGGCGTTCCACCTTGCGGTGCTGGGTCATATTGAAAATATCCACCGGACTAAAACGCAGGAACTTCATTTTCGCCAGCATTTTAAACGCAAACATCATATAAGGGCCAAACTGGCGTTTGGTTAAACGCCCGGTAATCGGGTTGCGACGCGATAATTGTTCCGGTGCCAGGTTGAAATACAGTTTGTAGTCGCCTTCAAATGCGGTTTCGACAATCTTCTTGAAGCGGCCATCGCTGTACAGGCGTGCGACTTCGTATTCGTCTTTCACCGCCAGCAGTTTGGAATAATATTTTGCCACCGACATGGTCAGTTCTTCTTTACCGATTTTCTCGCGCTCCACATGGCGCACCACATCGACGAGTTGCTTGTACTTCGCCGCATACGCGTCATCCTGGTAACGGGTGAGATGCGCGACACGGTGTGCAATCACTTCATCGAGCGTCATCGGCATCTGGCGCGCGGCGTCTATCATTTGCGGTGCCGCGGCGTTCTGCACTTTCTTCATATCAGTTGCAGCCAGACGTCCCCAGGTAAAGGTGCGCTTGTTCATGCTCACCGCCACGCCGTTCATTTCAATCGCGCGCATGATGCTATCAAGCGACAGCGGGATGTACCCTTTCTGGAAAGCAAAACCGAGCTGGAATAAATTCGACGCGATCGCATCACCAAACAAGGCTGTAGCCCAGTTGGTGGCCGGGAAAAAGAAAGAACGATCCGCACCGGCCGCATCACTTAATGCTTTTTGCATTTTCTCCGGGGAAAAATCCAGGTTCGGGTTCGACGCAAACGCAGAGGTCGGCGCGACATGATTGTTCACCACCAACGCCGTTTTGCCGTTGGAAATTTTTGACAGCGCTTCCATGCCGGCAGTAACGATCATGTCACAACCGATAATCAGATCCGCTTTTTGCGAGGCGATGCGCACGGCGTGAATATCTTCCGGTGTTTTACCGATGCGAATATGCGAAGTCACCGGGCCGTTCTTTTGTGACAACCCAACGACATCAAGGCAGCTCACGCCTTTTTCTTCGAGATGCGATGCCATGCCGAGTAACGCACCAATCGTTACCACGCCGGTGCCGCCGATGCCGGTGACAAGAATAGAGAAGGGCCTGTCGAGGTTTGGCAATGTTGGCATCGGCAAGGATGCAAACAATTGTTGTTCGTTGAAACCCGCCGCGCTGCCATCACTTTTCAATTTGCGCATGCTGCCGCCTTTGACGGTGACAAAACTCGGGCAAAAACCTTTCACGCAGGAATAATCTTTATTGCAAGAGCTCTGGTTGATGCGACGCTTGCGGCCAAATTCGGTTTCGACCGGTTCAATCGCAATACAATTCGATTGCACGCCGCAATCACCACACCCTTCGCACACCAGTTCATTGATGAACATGCGCTCTTGCGGATCCGGGAATTCGCCGCGTTTGCGCAAACGGCGTTTTTCTGCAGCGCAATTCTGGTCGTAAATTAAAACCGAGGTGCCTTTCCATTCGCGCAATTCTTTTTGTACTTCGTTCAAATCATCGCGATGATGAAAGGTAGTGCCGCGCGGGAAATCGTGGCGACGATGTTTGCCGATGTCATCACTCACTACGGCAATGCGATGCACGCCTTCGCTGTGCACCTGGTGCGCGACTTGCGGCGCAGTGACCATGCCATCGAAATCGCCGCCTTCAATCGGTTGGCCGCCGGTCATTGCAATCGTGCCATTCAATAAAATTTTAAACGTAATGCTTACGCCGGATGCAGCCGTCGCGCGTATCGCTAACAAACCGGAATGGAAATAAGTGCCGTCGCCGAGGTTCTGGAAAATATGTTGTGTTTCGGTAAACGGTGCTTGGCCTATCCACGGCGCGCCTTCACCGCCCATGTGGAAGAGCGTGACGGTTCGGCGTTCGGGCAACCACACCGCCATGCCGTGGCAACCGATACCACCCATCGCAATACTGCCATCCGGAATATTCGTTGACGTATTGTGCGGGCAACCGGAACAGAAACTCGGCAAGCGCATCAGGTTTGTGATCGGTGCGGCGGCAGTTAATTGCGAGCACGGCGGATTCACGTATTTATTGATGTGATCAAGTAGGGGCGAATGATTATTCGCCCCTACAGAAATTTTCAAAATGCGGCGACCGATAATACCGGCCAATGGTTTTGCTTCAAGTTCGCCTTCACTCGGCACGAGCGGCACGCCTGCTTCGTCTTTTTTACCGATCAACACCGGGCGCTTGGGTTCGTTGTACAGGATCGCCGCGATCTGGTCTTCCATAAACGCACGCTTCTCTTCGACCACCAACAAGGTTTCGCATTCAGCTGCAAATGCTTTTAACGCATTCGGTTCCATCGGCCAGGTCAGTGCCACTTTATAAATGCCAAGACCGAGTTGTTCTGCCGCTGCATCATCAATATCCAGTTCATCAAGCGCATCGCGCACATCAAGATAGGATTTGCCGGTAGTGATAATGCCTAATTTTTTCTTTCCCTTCGCACCAAACACTTGTTTATCGAGTTTGTTCGCTAACGCATATTGTTGTGCACGAATTAAACGATGCTGGAATTGACGCACTTCGGCCACGACAGGCAATACACCAAAGGCAATGTTGACGCCGCCCGGTGGATTGACGACTTCAGGAATTTTTACTTCGACGCGATGCGGATCGACATAACACGAGGCGGATGATTCAACGGTGTCGGTGGTGCAAATAAAACCGATCCAGCAACCGGAGAAGCGACTCATCGCAAAACCGTGCAAGCCAAGATCAAGATAGTCTTGCACTGTCGCGGGATTCAGCACCGGCATCGCGAAATGCATAAAGGCCTGTTCGCTCTGGTGACAGATGGTGGAAGATTTGGCGCCGTGGTCATCACCGGCCAAACACAACACGCCACCGAGCGGCGACGTGCCATTAAAGGAACCGTGTTTCATCGCGTCGCCGGATCGATCGACGCCCGGGCCTTTGCCATACCACATCGCGAACACGCCATCGTATTTCGGGCCTTGCAGCAATCCGACTTGCTGCGATCCCCACACCGAAGTGGCCGCGAGATCCTCATTCACACCCGGTTCAAAGTGGATGTGATTATTCTTCAAATGTTTTTTCGCTGCCCACAATTGCAGGTCATAGATTCCGAGCGGTGAGCCGCGGTAACCGGAGATAAAACCCGCGGTGTTTTTGCCGACTTTCAAATCACGCTGGCGCTGCATGATGGGCAAGCGCACCAGTGCCTGTGAGCCGGTTAAAAAAATCCGACCGGTTTCGAGGGTGTATTTGTCGTCAAGGGATACGTCTTTCATTGAGAATCAACCTTTGTATATGTAGGGGCACGGCGCGCCGTGCCCCTACGGAAAAATCAGGGCGGGCATTGTACCAAAGGAAGCAAGCGCAAAGTACCGCAAGTTTCGATCAACCTTCTTATGTAGGGGCAAATGATTATTTGCCCCTACGATTTATTTTTCTATACCAAGAATCGCCACCGCGCATCCCGTGGGGAAGCCACCAATGTTATGCGACAGCGCCATTGTCGGTTGTTTTTTCAGTGAGCGCGGGCCTGCGCGACCCTGTAGCTGCAACACGTTTTCGACAATCATGCGCACGCCGCTGGCACCGGTGGGGTGACCAAAAGTTTTTAAGCCGCCGTCAGTGTTCACCGGCAATTCGCCTGTCAATTCAAAGTAACCGCTGTCTATGTATTCTTTCGCTGAACCTTTGGGAATAAAGTTTAAATCTTCATAGGTCAGCAATTCAGTAAGCGTAAAACAATCATGCACTTGCGCGACATGGATTTCCTTGCCAGGATTTTTAATGCCTGCCATTGCAAAGGCTTCTGCACCGGCATTCTCGGTGGCTTTCCAGCGCAGGAAATCAAAATCCGGATCGTTATTCGGATCCGCCGCGCTGCCGCTCGCTACTGCCTTCACATACACCGGGTCACTGCGGAAATTTTTTGCCTTGTCAGCACGCGTGATAATTGCGACAGCGCAACCATCGGACTGCGCCGCGCAATCGTATAAACCAAAAGGCGATGAAATCATCCGCGCATTCAGTGCTTCTTCCACCGTGATTTCTTTTTTCAGAAAAGATTCTGGCGCCAATGTGCCGTTGTGATGATTCTTCACCGCAATCTTGGCGAGATGCGTGCGTGTCGCACCAAATTTTTCAAAATATGGCTGTGCACACACCGCAAACCAGCCGGCGGGCGTGGCGGGCAAATTGCGCACGTCGCGAATATTCACTGACGGGCCCGATACACCGCGATCCTTGGGTTTGTCATAACCAACCACCAGAACGGTTTCATACACGCCCGCTGCAACCGACATGCAACCGGCACGAAACGCTTCGGTTCCCGTCGCGCAATAATTCAACACCATGGTGATCGGTTTGTAGAGTTTCAATGCTTCCGACACTTCGACCGGGCCATTTTTGCTGTAGAGCGAACCGCAGTAAATCGCATCGATCTGTTTGCGTGGATCTTCAATGCCTGCATCTTTGTAAGCAAGATACGTTGCATCGACAATCATGTCTTCTTCGCTGCGGTCCCAGTTTTCACCGAACTTGCAACGACCAACGCCAACAATAGCTACTTTATTTTTCAAGCCATAACCTTCCGCATTGTTTTGTGAATGGCTCATACTGCACCTCCAACATTGTTACCACTTGTCTGGATCGGCAAACATTTCCAGAAATAATTTGGTCTCCTGCCCGCACGATGAATGCGACGAAACGCAAACTCGACTGGCAAATTGGTTTTGACTTCTTTCGCTGGTGCGTCAGCGAATTGCATATGGATGCGCGGACCGGGTTTGCCATCGGCCAACACCACTTCCACAATCGTCGCAACCGTGGGTGGCTCCGGCGAAGGATAAAACGCATCGTGCGTGTAGGTTAAAATTTTTCCGGTGTCATTCGTGTAGGTAGCAGGCGTCCAGTTATCTTTGGTGCCACAACGCACACACACACGACCTTTCGGGAATTGATGCGTGCCGCACTTGCCGCACACTTGCCCCTGGAAGCTTAAATTTTCATCGCGATTGCGATATTGCACCGTCGCTGAAATACCCTGGTCATCCGGCGCAGGATATTCCGTTACGGTTAAATCGCGTGCGCTTAAATATTTATTGTAATTATCAACCGTGCGACGACGAGATAAATAGAAACTGATGGCACGACGGTCTTTTTTATCCTTCATTTCACCTTTCACTGTGAACACTTGTGCATCGGCACCATCACCGTAAGAAGTCACCAACAGTGTGTCACCTGCTTTGGCTTTTTCTAAAGCGGCTACTAATAGCATGGGCGCGAAAGCAGAACCAGTGTTGCCCACTTTGCCAAACATTGCGTCCTGTAATTGATCCGGTTTCAAACCCGCACCTTTCATCACGCTGCCAAGGTTGCGCGCGTCGGTTGCATAGATACACGCTTTGGTAAAATCTTTTGCGCTCTTGCCGGTTTTGCTAAAAAGCGTTTTGATTACCGCCACACTGTTTTCAATGTAGCCATGGTCGTTGATAAAACGATCTTCCCAGGTGTGTATAAAATTGTCGCCTTGTCGGCGCCATACATCCATCATTTCATTGGCGTGCGATGCTGTCGCCGTTAACTCTGCAATAATATTTTCATTGCCGATCACCAGCGCTGCAGCTCCATCACCGACATTGGCTTCGATGCCGGATTTCGGCGCGCCCATGCGACAATCGGATGCAATCACCAACACTTTGCGTGCGCTGCCTGCCTTGACGGTATCAATCGCTTGTTGAATTGCGATCGTGCCAGAACGCAGCGAGCCGCTGATATCAACGGTTTTCACATCGCCGGTTAAACTGAGTGCTTTTGCAACAATGCTCGCGCCCTGTTTTTCCGAAAAGGCCAGCGTGGTCGTTGCAAGCATCACGACATCGATTTTTGAACGATCAACGCCGCGCAATGCATTCATGCCCGCGGTAACCGCCATCGTGACCGCATCTTCATCGGACCATGCAACGGCTTTTTCGGCATCGCCTTCTTTTGCTGCCTTGCCGCTGATCACGGACAAAGGTAAACGGGTAATCGGTATGTAGGCGCCGTAAGTTTCAATTCCTGCACTATTCATAATAGTTTCTCACTAATAAAAATTATGACCTCTCCGTCTCGCTACACGAGACACCTCCCCTGTAAACAGGGGCGGCTAATTAGTCTCCCCTATCGCATAGGGGAGATGTCGCGAAGCGACAGAGGGGTCACTCACGCCGCTTGTTCTTCAAGCACCGCTGCAGCGATGCGTTGTTCCAGGAAATTCGTATCCCAGTAAGTCACTTGCTGGTATTTTGCACGACGATAATAAAGCTGCGGATCACCTTCGGTGGTAAAACCAAAGCCGCCGTGAATTTGTACACCGGTTGCTGCTGCATCGCGAAACACGTTACATGCCTGCAACTTTGCCATCGCCGCTAATTTTTTCCAGGGCTTGTTTTTTCCTTGCGAATTTTGGTCACGCGCCCACGCGGCCTGATAGACCAATACTTTCGCGCCTTCGATGCGCACAATTAAATCCGCCAGATAATGCGCGATCGCCATAAACGAACCGATGGGTTTGCCAAACTGTACACGTTGTTTGGCGTATTCATTCGTCATGTGATGAATCGCTTCCGCACCACCAATCGCTTGTGCAGCGAGCGCAATGATGGAGATGTTCATCGCTTCATCCCAATGCTGCCAGAAGTTTAGGGTCATCGCATCAGTGGTAGATACTTCTACATTGTTGAAATCCACCTGGAACAAATTTTCACTGGAATGATTTTTTTCGTAAGTCAGCTTGACGCCTTTGGCTTTGGGATCGACCAGAAGACCAATGATTTCTTTGCCGTCACGTGCCAACACTAATAAACGTGTTGCAGATTTAGCAAACGGAACCATCAGCTTGGTACCATTTAATGTGTAGCCACTCGCCGTTTTTTTCGCGAGCAACTGGACGCCTTCTGCTTCAAAACCATTGCCGGGTTCTATCCACGCGGGAACGATGATTGCTTCACCAGTCGGGATTTTAGGCAGCCATGTGTTTTGTTGTGCTGCCGTGCCGGCTAATTCAATCACCTTGGCAGAAAGCACGGAGCTGGCAAAATGGGGAGACGGCGCCAGTGCGCGACCAAATTCTTCATAGACGATGGCCATTTCCAGTGAACCCCAGCCCATACCGCCCTGTGGTTCTGCGATGCCAAGGCCATTGATTCCCAGTTCAGAAATTTGTTGCCAGAAAGCAGGCAGGAATCCACTCTCGCTGTGTTCCATCTCGCGCACCACTGCACCCGGCATCAATTGCTCACAGATACCACGCGTGGTATCACGCAACATGACCTGCTCTTCACTAAAATCTAGATCCACATCGCCTCCGGATTCGGCGCTCTCATTTATATCAGGGCCGCAATTCTAGCATCGGGGGTGCTCCGATGCACCGTGACTGTCCGTAGGAATCAGGCAACACTGGCAGTATACTCAGCGCTGGATTTTCTACCGTTTTTTGTCGTTGAGGCACTGCATGCTGGAATCATTTTTCAAATTAAAACAACACGGCACCAATATAAAAACTGAAGTACTGGCAGGCTGCACTACGTTTTTAACCATGGCCTACATTATTTTTGTGAACCCGGCGATTTTGTCAGAAACCGGCATGGATTTCGGAGCGGTCTTTGTCGCCACCTGTTTAGCAGCGGCCTTTGGTACCGCTGTGATGGGCCTCGTTGCCAACTACCCTATTGCGATTGCACCCGGCATGGGCCTGAACGCCTATTTTACTTTCAGTGTTGTCAAAGGCATGGGTGTGAGCTGGCAGGTGGCGCTCGGCGCGGTATTTCTCTCCGGCATCATTTTTGTGCTAGTGAGTCTGTTTAAAGTGCGCGAAGTAATTGTGAATGCGATTCCGCAATCATTAAAAATTTCTATTTCGACCGGCGTCGGATTTTTCCTGGCACTGATTGCAATGAAGAATGCCGGTATTGTTACCGGACATCCCGCCACCTTGCTCACACTTGGCAATGTACATGATCCCAAAGTATTGCTCGCCGTGTTTGGTTTCCTGCTGATCCTCGCACTCGAACAACGCAAGATCACCGGTGGTGTAATTATTGGAATTTTATCCGTCACCCTTTTATCGATTCTTTTTGGCTATCAGCATTTTAACGGTGTGTTTTCTGCGCCGCCAAGCATGGCGCCAACATTCATGCAGATGGATATCAAGGGCGCATTGAATACCGGATTGCTCAGCGTGGTGTTTGTTTTTTTCCTGGTGGATTTATTTGATACCACCGGCACGCTGGTGGGTGTGTCACATCAGGCCGGGTTACTCAACAAAAATAATCAGTTGCCGCGCCTCAAGCAGGCATTGATGGCAGACTCTTCTGCGATTGTGGTTGGCGCAACATTGGGTACTTCGAGTTGTACGGCGTACATTGAATCCGCTGCAGGTACTTCGGTTGGCGGGCGCACCGGTCTCACTGCACTGGTGGTGGCGATTTTATTTCTGGTAGCGCTTTTATTATCGCCACTTGCCAGCATTGTTCCTGCGTATGCCACTGCGCCGGCATTGTTGTATGTCGCGGTATTGATGGCGCGCGGCCTTTCACAAATTGAGTGGGATGATTTAACGGAATCAGCGCCCGCCGTTGTCGCTGCACTTTCCATTCCGTTTACTTTTTCTATTGCCGACGGTGTTGCGTTTGGTTTTATAACTTTTGCCGGGCTTAAATTACTGACTGGCCGTTTAAAGGATGTGTCGCTCGCCGTAATGATTATTGCGGCACTCTGGTTAATTCGTTTTGCTTACTTCTAGTCCTGCCGTTTCGAGCCTGACGAGATATATTTTTTATGATGATTGATCCCAACTATCTTCGCGACCGCATACGCACTGTTTCTGACTGGCCACAACCCGGCGTGCAGTTTCGTGACATCACACCGCTGTTACAGGATCCAAAATCCTTTCGAGTGCTGGTGGATTGTTTTGTACATCGTTACATGGATTTACAAATTGATGTCGTTGCTGGTATTGATGCGCGCGGTTTTATTTTAGGTTCTGTGATTGCCTACGAATTAAATCGCGGTTTTGTTCCAGTACGCAAAAAAGGCAAACTGCCTTTTGATACTGTCACCGAAGAATATGCACTGGAATACGGCTCTTCAACCGTTGAGATTCACACTGACGCGGTGCATGCGGGCCAACGCGTGCTGTTGATTGACGACCTGGTCGCAACCGGCGGCACCATGCTGGCCGCTGCGAAATTGATCCAGCGTCTTGGTGGTGTGATTGTCGAAGCAGCCGCAATTATTGATTTGCCAGAGCTCGGCGGCTCACGACTGATAAAACAAAGTGGGATAAAATTATTTACTGTTTGTAATTTCGAGGGAAGTTGATTTTTAGTAATCGTACGCTGAGGACATGGATTATGAAATTGACTTCTTTTAAATTGGCGCTTGTTTCTATATTTATGTTAGCGATCTCGTCTGTCGCTTTATGTGATGACACCAAAACACCCGACCAAAATAATATTGAACCAGAAAAATATACTATTGCCATTTTTCCATTTTTGTCTTCGCAGTTTATTACCAATTGGTGGATTCCTTACCACGATTACATCAAGCAAAGTTCACAAATGGAAATTGACCCTGTCATCACACAGAACTTTGCGGACGCACTTACTACGCTGAGTCCGAATGATCACTCCTCTGATTTTGCAATTATTCCAGCGCACTTTTACCATTACGCCGTAAAAACCTATCACGTCAAACCGGTGGCCGTGTTTGCACAGCAATCCACCACACAACTTGTTGTGACATACAAAAGCCAGATACATCGGCTTTCCGACCTGAAAGGGAAGTGTATCGCTTTTCCGGATCCGCTCGGGTATGTGACTTTATTAGCGGAAAAAAGCCTTGAGCGACTGAATTTCTATCGCCAGCGCGACTACCAGCCCGTCTACATGAAATCACATAGCGATACTGTCATGGCGGTGATCCATGAGAATTGTGCTGCCGGCATTACATCTGATGTCATCCTGAAACAAATGAACACCGATGCACAGGAAGCCCTGAATCCGATCGTGGCATTTAGTACAGCAAACGTTGCTGTCGTAATGGTTGCCAAAGCAACTGTTCCTCCTGCGGCTGTCAAACGCATGACCCATGCAATGTTAACTTTCGGCAAAACTCCGGACACCAATAAATACGCGTCAACATGGCTCTACAATGCGTGGAGAAAAGTTACCAAAAATCAAATTGATTACATGGACAAAATGGGCGCTCCTTTCGACAAAACAATCGCTGGCTACATCCACAAATAAAAAAGGCGGCGCGATTCTCATCGGCCGCCTTTTATTATTACAACCATTTATTTTTTAATTTTTTCGGCAGATTCCTGGATGTTTTCTGCTGTTAAGCCACGGTGACCCCAAATGTCGCCTTCAACAAACTGGCGAGGAATCCAGTTGTTGCTAACATCCACGCCATCAAAACCAATTTCCACTTCAAAACCAAAAGGGCTAGCCATATAAAAAGACAACATGCCGTCATTGATATGACGACCCAGTGTTGAAGTCACTTTTATTTTGGCATCGTTCACGCGTTCGTAACAACGCAACACATCATCTACTGTTTGTACTTCCAGCATCATGTGATGCAGGCCATTGAAGGGACCCACGCGTGTTAAACCAATTGAGTGGTGGCGACCGTTGCAATGATAAAAATTCGCCGACATATCCGGGCCAAACACAATATAGTCAGTAAGTTCAAAGCCCAGCGTCTTGATGTAGAAATCCTTGTTGGCTTGCAAATCAGCGACCAGCAAATTCAAATGGCCCAGACCCCAGGATCCCATTTTGAATGACATGCCTTGTGGCGATTTAAATTTGAAATCTTCGCAGGCGCCATAAAATAATTCGATCACATTACCGGCCGGGTCTTTGGTGTAAGCAATACCGGAAACCGCACGGTTGTATGCTTGCTCCGCCGTTCCCATTTTTGCTTCACAACCTTTGGCTTTTAATTCGGCAACCGCTTGTTCCAGCTCAATGACACCACCTACTTCCAGGCCAATATACATAATGCCTGCATTATCCTTGCTTGGATGTACTGCCACACGCCATTGCCTGTCATCAAACTTTAAATACACCGAGCCATCTGTTGCGATGCCTGAACCTTTGCTTGCAGGACCGGATGTTGGATCCATCGGGATGCCCCAACTTTCACCAGGAACAGCGCGCGCTGGCATAGCGCCAATAATATCGGTTCCATACTTCAGCCATGCTTTGGGATCCGGTGCGCCATAACCTACATAACCAAGTGCTTTGATTTTCATGTTTTCTCCTCAACAAGTTCCAGATGACTTCGACTCCGCTCAGCCAAGGTAACCGTTCATTGAGCGAAGTCGAAATGAATGAAAGGCCGACAACGATACTGACAGTGCTAAAAAAGGTCAAATCTTCTTTTTGCGACGTTTGCGTTTTTCCCTGCGCGCTGCTTGTGCATCACGTATCTCCGGATAACGATTGGGAACTCCTTCAGGTTGTGACTTGAAACGCCGGTGCGCCCACAAATACTGGCCGGGGTTTTGACGAACCTGTTGCTCAATTACTTCATTAATTCGGGCGGCATCCTTGATATCATCTCCTGTCGGATAATTTTCCAAAGGCGGATGGATCGTGATCTGGTAGCCTTTGTTTTCTGGTAAACGTTTGTGTGTGAACGGCAAAACGACGGCGTTGCCCATTTGCACCAACTTTGCCGTGGCAGTAATGGTTGCTGCCGGAATTCCAAAAAATGGCGCAAACACACTGTGCCGTTTCCCATAATCCTGATCGGGCGCGTACCAAACCAGTTTCCCCTGCTTCAGGAGACGGACCATGGTGCGCAAATCTTCACGCGGAAAAATAACCAACGCTTCTTCACTGACAAAACGTTCCCGACTGCGTCCACGCCGTTGCACATAATCGAACAAGGGATTCCCGTGTGTGCGATACATACTGCCGTAAGATTGGTAAAGGGAAAGGCCTGTGCCGCCCATATCCAAAGTAGTGAAATGCATTCCCAACAATACGGCGCCTTGACCCTTCAAATTTTTCATCTGTTCAAGACCGCTGACATGGCATAATTTTTTCAAACGCCAGTTCGGCCACCACCACGCCATTCCCATTTCAAAAAATGCAATGCCGCCCGATTCAAAACTTTCAACCAGAATTTTTTTTCGATCCCGTTCAGACAACTCAGGAAAACACAATTCCAGATTGCGTTGCGTAATCAGGCGTCGTGATGTGCCAAAAATCAACAACAGTCGGCCGATGCCTCGCCCCATGAGTATCAATAGCGGATACGGCAATTGCACTGACAACCACCACACCACAAACAAAAACCACAAGGGCCAGAAGCGCGGATGCAACCACTGCCATTGAAAGGTCGGTTTATTTTTGGCGTGCATTTTTTTGCAACAGGATATTTATCTGTCTAGCCCGCTTCACAAACTGCATCGTAATCACCCGCATCCAGCAGATCATCGAGTTCTGACTTGTCGGATATTTTTATTTTAAAGAACCAGCCTTGCTCATAGGGAGATTCATTGATGGTCTCCGGTGAATCTGCCAGCACTTCATTCACCGCCACCACCACGCCGGAAACCGGTGCGTAAATATCCGAGGCCGCTTTTACAGATTCCACCACGGCAATCTGTTCCTTTTGTGTGACTTCACGCCCCACGTCCGGTAACTCCACATAAACTACATCGCCCAGGGCGTGCTGTGCAAAGTCCGTGATGCCGACCGTGACGACATTACCATCGCCCAACAGCGACCATTCATGGGATTCGGCATATTTAAGATGGTCTGGCGTTTTGCTCATGGTCATGTCCCGCAGGGTTCAGTGGTCAGGGCGCACATTATAAAGGAGCCTACTATAAGGAGGGAATGTTTATTGAGCCATCAGTCCCTGAAGTTTTGCACCATATTTTTCTGCGCGAACTTTGTCATGCCGCTCCGTTGCGTACGACACCAGCGCCGAAAGAATTTGCGTGTTGGCCGGGAACGCTTCCTGTGCTTTTTCCAAAACGGCCAAGCCCCGCTCCTGCTGACCCGATGAATACAATCCTACGCCATACACATATGCATATTGGCTTTGGTCGGGCGCCCGTTGCTGTGCCTGCTGTAGTTCTGCAAGCGCGGCGGGGTACTGATGGGTGCGCACCAACAACAGGCCCAATGCATAATGTGCATCAGCGGAGTCCGGGTAAATCACCAGCGCCTTGCGCAACAGGGCTTCGGCAGTTGAATCATCATGAGCGCTGCGATAATAGTCTGCATAGTTCAAATAGGCGGCCAAGGATTTTTCGTCACGCTGTAATGCTTTTTCAAATAATGTTTTTGCTGTTTCTGCATCGCCTTGTGCTAAATAAAAGCTGGCCAGGTTCACGAGTGCCGTGCCGCGATCACTGTTTGCCTCAAGCCAACTTTTGTATTCCGAATAAATTTTTTGCAATTGATTCTGTTGATCCGAACCCGGTTGCGCTGTATTCCCGACATCCACCCCTGCCAACATCGGCGCTATAGCTAAACGCACGGCGCGTGATGAATCGCTTAATACCGTTAACAGCAACGGCATTCTTTGCTCCGGCGCGGCGCCGTTTAAACTTTCTACCGCACCCAGACGAATCATCGCATCCGGATTTCGCAACTGATCTGCAATCAATTGCAGTGCGGATGGGCTCAGGTAATTTTCCAGCTCCATTAGTGCTGATGCTTTCACTATGTTATTGGTTTTTTCATCAAGAATAATTTTCTCAAGGGAGTGTTCCGCATTTTCAGGGCGCGAGGAAGCACTGTTGGTGAACAATTGTTCATGCTGAGCGCGCCAGAAAGTTTCACCAAAATGAGGCGCTTGTTCATTACTCATTTTTGGCAATTGCATTTTTTTGTGATGACAACTCTCACACACATCTGGCGAACCAATTTTTTTACTCAGGTCGGGACGCGGAATGGAGAAACGATGATCATGGCGTGGATCCACCACCATGTAAGTGCGTGTCGGCATATGACAACTCACACATTGCGCGCCAGTACTATTCTCGGTATGAAAATGGTGTTTTTTCGTGTCATAGGTTTCCTTGTCGTGGCATTGTGTACACAGCGCGTTTCCTTCTATTTTTAGTTTGGTCGTATGCGGGTTGTGGCAATTGGTGCAAGTAACGCCAGCCGCATACATTTTGCTTTGCATGAAGGAAGTGCTGATAAACACTTCGTCCTGGATTTGCCCGTCAGGAAAGTACAGGCCCGGCTGTATGAATACCGGTCGGAAAGTTTCACCCATTTTTTCGTGCGCCGTGTTTTCCTGCAAACGATCGCGGCGCGAATGGCAAGCGCCGCATTGATCCATTTGTTCCGTTTGTGTTTTCAATGCATTAATCAATAAATTATTTATTTTTGTATCAGGATGATTTTTCATTAGCTCAACGTGCGCAGAACCTGCGCCATGACAGCTTTCACAACCATTGCCTGTTTCCTGCCAATGACTATCAAAGGTATTTGACTTGTTGATAAAGTTTTTTGAAAAATCCGTGGTGTGGCAATCGGCACACATGTGATTCCAGTTTTGCAGCGGCCGCGTCCAGAAGAGTGGATTGTCGGGCGTGATGTTGTCATGCGGATATAAATGAAACCAGCGTTGTCCGCCTTCGGATTTTTTTCGCGTGTCCCAGGCAAAGGGCAGGGTCTGGATACGCCCATCGGGAAATTTCACCAGATATTGTTGTAACGGTTTGTAACCGAGTGTGTAGGCCACTTCAAAGCGTTGCAATTTTCCCTGTTGGTCTTCTGTGTTAACAAAGTAATGCCCGGCATTTTGTGTGAACTGTGTTTTTCGACCAAAATAATTGAACGCGGTATTATTAAAATCGCCTAACACGCTTTTTTCATTGGGCAGCTCCATGGCATGGTAGTGATCCGATTGTTTCCAGTGCTCTGCTTCGGATTGATGACAGCCCTCGCATTGTTGTGAACCAACAAAATGGGCCGGGTTATTTTCGACAGTCTCGCCCGGTGATAAATGACTGGCGGTTTCTTTTATGGCTCCCTTATAAACCAGTGCTCCGACTAATACCGCGATTATTACCACTGATATCACGGCAACTAATAACCGCCTTGTGCCCTGGATTTTCTGCATATCTGCCTGGATAGTAGAGATTCATTGAGATGCGACATTCTACTGATAAACGACTTTTATTGACTCGCTTATCGTTGGCTTGCCTCTCGTTGACATAGAAATAAGAGACCTTTAGTATCCCGCACTCTTTATAAGCGTCCCATCCATTGGCAAGTAAGCACAGGAGCAAAACATGGCAACTCAAACCACGGTGGATTACGATCCCTTTTCCCACGAAGCCATGAAAGACGCGCATCCAATTTACGCGAAAATGCGCGCCACCGGTGGCCCCGTGTTTATGCCGAAATACAATGCCTGGGCACTCGCACGTTTTGTCGATGTGTGGGCAGCGAGTTCGGGTCAGGAAGAAAATATTACTTTCACCGCTGGCCAGACCCCGGAGCAGGTATTACTCGGCGGACCGGTTCCCCATACCTTCATGACCATGGACGCGCCAGAGCACCGCAAATGGCGTGGCCTGATCCGCGAGGAGTACACACCCGAAGCCGTGAAAACAAACGCCGACAGGATTCGTAAACTCACACGCGAACTGTTAGCGCCTCTATTAAAGAAGGGCGAAATGGATGTGTATAAAAACCTGGCGAATCGCGTCACCTGTATCAACGCCGGTTATATGCTGGGTTTGCCACCAGAGGATTCTGAAACCTGGCGCGCACTGATCGACGGCATGCTCGAGCGTGAAGTCGGACAAATTGGCGGCGGCTCACCAAAGAACCAGCAATCCTTTGGACAATTGTTCGGTTACTTTATGCAATACATCGCCAGCCTGCGCGCCAATCCTTCGCTTGCCAAAGGCCATACCAAAACCTATCTCGAAGCAGAAATCGACGGCAAGAAATTATCGGACGAAGAACTGGCCTTTTATATGTTCTCTTTGCTGGTGACCGGTTCTGAAACGACACCTATCTCCGTCGCTGGCACAATCTATTATCTCAACCAGAATCCAGCGCAGAAAAAAGAAGTCATCGCCAATCCGTCGTTGGTGCGCAAAGCGTTTCTGGAAACCTTGCGCATTGACCAGCCCACCAACATGCTGGCGCGGAAAGCACGCAAAGATTTCGATCTGAATGGCGCGCACATCAAAGCCGGCCAGGGTTTGTTGTATCTTTATGCGTCAGCCAATCGCGATGAAGCAGAATTCCCTCGTGCGGATAAATTTGATATGCACCGTGAATACAAACGCGACCTAACCTTCGGACACGGTGGCCACAAATGCCTGGGTATGCATCTCGGCACCCTGATGGGCTGTATTATCCTGGAAGAGTTGATCGGCGCGATTGGTGATTACACTGTTGTGGAAGATCAATGCACACGTCTTTACGGTGAGCATTTATCCGGTTTCGGCAAAGTGGTGATTCGCTGGAATCCCGCCACCGCTAAATTGAAATAATTTTTAAAAGCGCCAGAGGTAGCAGTAATGAGTGCAAATAGAAGATGGGAGTGTGTGGTCTGTGGATTTATTTACGATGAAGCACAAGGCTGGCCTGCAGAAGGCATCGCCCCCGGCACCAAATGGGAAGATGTCCCCGATAATTGGGAGTGCCCGGATTGTGGCGTCGGTAAAGGAGATTTTGTACTGTTAAAAGACTAAACCTCTTTTGATGAAGAAAACCCCGGTTCGCCGGGGTTTTTTATTCGCACCGTCTGGCGAAAGCAACTCAACAAGCCTTCGCCGCTGCAACCGGATTCTGGTGATCAATATTTTCGCGTTCCATTGGCAAGAATGGATTCAATCGGTGATGGTCTGCACGATAGGATGGATCTGCGAGAATGCGATCAAAAGTTTTTTCATCGAACGACTCGACACGCGCCAGATAAAATAATTTGAAATAGTACATGTAAAGTGACTCTGGCAAGTCTTCGGACGTCGTTAGCAAATCCTTATTTTCGTAAGCCCGATTGATCGGGTAGTTCGGCATGATACTGAGTTTTGAATACGGATTAATCCGCAAACGCTTCGGCAAGTGACGCAGCAAATCCAGTGTCTGCCTCAAGTCTTCCTCCTTGTCAAAATCAGTGCGCGGGATCATGTCAAACGACACTTGCTGGATACCCGACTGATCCAGCTCAATCGCCGCTTCCAACACACGATTAGGTTTGGTTGGGCGTGTATAAACATCCTGTAGAATGCGTTCACTCCCCGACTGTATACCCATCGTAATCGCTGTGCATCCCGCTTCTTTTAATTGACGCAACGTTTCCGGATTGTGTGTCGTTGGATAGGTGTAGCACCAGAACGGTAAACCAATTTCTTTTTTGTAACGCGGCAGGAACTCTTTCATCCAGCGAGGATGAATCGTAAATACATCATCGAAAAATGAAATGCCTTTGTAACCCATGGCTTTGGCTTGATGCAACTCATCAAGCACCACTTGCACGCTGCGGCGTTTCAGTGAATCTTTTTTACCAAATTCTTCCTGATAAAAACTTTCAATACAAAATGAGCAGGAGAAAGGGCATCCGCGCTGCGTCATAATCAGGTAATTGGGCGAATCATCACTCGGTACATACAATGGCGGTGCATAATTAAACAAGCGGCCATTTATTTGTACATAATATTTTGGGTCATAAACTGGGATGGCAATGTCGTCCAGCGGAATCGATGCGCGATGCGGATGCTTGATGATTTCACCGCTGGGCAAACGCGCCCAGGTTCCTGCGATATCCGTCAACGATTCACGACGATCCACTTTTGCTGCAAGCTCACGTATCACCTCTTCACCTTCACCCACACACACAACATCCGCAGAGCGAATTGCGCGTTCAGGTTCTATGGTCGCACCAACGCCACCCCAAATAATCGGTTGCTGGAAGTGCTCGCGCAAAAAAGTAATTATTTCTTCCGCAAGGGTCATACCGGAAGTCAGGCAAGTAATGCCGATGATATCCGGTTTGAAATCCATCAAGCAGGTTTTCAGGTGACGCAATTCGTGTGGCTTGGTTTTTTTGTACACTCCCCAATCCATGGTCAGGCAATTTTGTTCGCCAATCTGGTAAGCCACTGACGCCAGGTCACAGCGCACGAGATCGCTGTCCGGATTATCCAGTTTTTCAATGCGCACTCGCTCTTGCCGTTTGAAAACGATGACCTGTGGTGTATGGCCGTCGCGCAACAATTCAGCACTGAGTTGTGCGGGCGCAAACCGCATACCGTCGAATATTGTTATGATGGAAACCTTGGCCATAGAGTCACTGTAATGCATCTGTTAGGTTAATGGTAGTTCATTACCCGCTATAAATGAGTATCCCTGTTGTGATTCCCACAGTTTTACAAAGCTCTTTTACCTTGTTTTGGCAACGCTTCAGGGAAAGCGCTGAAACCGGCCTCTGCACACAGATTGAAGGGCAATTAAATGACACGAGATTACACCATCAATTACAAGTTTGCTGGATTGGCAGCCAATTCGCGGCCGAGCTCTGCATCCAGCATCCGCAATGGTTACTGGAACTGCTACAAGGCAGTGAATTAATCACGGACAAAACCCTGCCAGGCTATCAGCAAGACTTAAAAGAACGATTGCTCACTACGCAAACCGAAGACGCATTGCATCGTGAGTTACGCTTGTTTCGCAATCAACAAATGCTGCGCATTATCTGGCGCGACTTTAATCGCATTGCCAGTACACAACAAACGATTACCGAACTGAGTTACCTGGCGGAAGCCTGTATTCAACAAGCGCTGGATTTTCTTCACCAGCAACTGGTCGCTGTTTGCGGCACTCCGCGCAATGAACGCGGCGAAGAACAGCGCCTGCTCGTACTTGGCATGGGCAAGCTTGGCGCCTATGAATTAAATCTTTCCTCGGATGTGGATTTAATTTTTACTTACCCTGAAGAGGGAGAGACCAATCAACCCGGCAACTCAATTAGTAACCAGCAATTTTTTATCAAGCTGGGGCAAAAACTGATTCGTGCGCTGGACCAGATAACAGCAGATGGTTTTGTGTTCCGCGTCGATATGGCTTTACGCCCTTATGGCGAAAGCGGCGCACTGGTTTGCAACCTTGATGCACTGGAAAATTATTACCAGGAACAAGGGCGTGGCTGGGAGCGCTACGCCATGATCAAGGCGCGTGTAGTGGCAGGCGATGCCACGCAAACAGAAATCCTGATGAAACTATTGCGGCCATTCACCTATCGGCGCTATATCGACTTCAGCGTGATCGAATCCTTGCGCAACATGAAGGCATTGATCGGCCGCGAAGTGAAACGCAAGGGTTACCAGGACAATGTGAAGCTGGGTGCGGGTGGCATTCGGGAAATTGAATTTATTGTACAAGCCTTTCAACTGATTCGCGGCGGGAGAGAAATCGATTTTCAACAACGTGAATTGTTAAAAGTATTACCGCTGCTGGCACAAAAAAAATTATTGTCGGAATCTGCTGTTGCAGAATTAACTGACGCTTATCTTTTTTTACGAAACACCGAGCATGCGTTACAAGGTTACCAGGATAAACAGACACAACAACTGCCTTCCTCCGCTGATGATCAGTTGCGCATTGCTTTTGTGATGGGCTTTGAGAATTGGGATACTTTTTTTTCCGCACTGCAGAAACATCGTGATGCTGTCATAAATCATTTTAAATACATTGCTGCTTTTGAAGAAAGTGATGAAACCCCACAAAATAAAAAATCCCTTACGGAATCTTCCGAGTGGGCCGTTGCCTTGTGGGAAAGTAAAAGTGAAACAGAACAACAGTTGCTTGCTCCCGAGGCAATAAAACCGGCTGTCCATGCCCTGCATCAACTACAACAATCAAATGTGGTTGCTGCATTACAAGCCGAAAGTCGTGAGCGACTGGATGATTTTATTCCACTTCTATTAAATGAAGTGCTCTTGCATGAAGTGTTATTACTGGAGAAATTGAATACTTCCACGCCCGCTGAAACCTTGCTGCGCGTGTTTCCTTTTGTCTATGCCGTGTTGCGTCGCAGTGCCTATCTGGTATTGCTAAATGAAAACCCGCAAGCCCTCAAACAACTGGTTTTATTGTCGTCGGCCAGTCCGTGGATCGCCGATGAAATCGCCACGCATCCGGTGTTGCTCGATGAATTGCTGGATGAGCGCACACTCTATGCCTTGCCGGATCGTGAAAAATTTTCCGCTGCACTGCGCCAGGAAACCTTGCGCATCCCCCTCGATGACCTCGAAGCGCATATGGAAGCACTGCGTTACTTCAAGCAAGCGCATCGTTTGCGTGTCGCGGCCTGTGAAGTCACCGAGCGCTTGCCCTTGATGAAAGTCAGCGACTACCTGACTTTCCTCGCCGAAGTGATTTTGCAACATGCATTGACAGTCGCATGGCACGCGATGACCACTCGCCATGGCACGCCCACACGTGTGGACGGTAGTTTGTGTGATCCTGCTTTCATTATTATTGGCTATGGAAAGCTAGGTGGCCTCGAGCTCGGCCACAACTCCGACCTTGATGTGGTGTTTGTGCACGGCGCAGACCCACAAGGGCTCTCTACAGGAAATGCAACAGGCGACAATAGCATCGATAACAACACATTCTATGTGCGGCTCGCACAACGCATCATTCATATTCTGGAAGCACGCACCCACAGCGGCCAGCTCTACGAAATGGATACCGAACTGCGTCCGTCCGGCAACTCCGGTTTGCTGGTATCCAACTGGGAAGCATTTGAAAAGTATCAACGTGAAAGCGCCTGGACCTGGGAGCATCAGGCACTGGTACGCGCCCGCGTAGTAGCAGGCTGTCCGGAATTAACGCGACAGTTTGATGACCTGCGCGGCGAAGTCCTGTCCCGTCCGCGAGATTCGGCTACGTTAAAGAAAGATGTGACCGAGATGCGTGACAAGATGATTAAGCACTTATCCACGGGCACTGATAAGGACTTTGACCTTAAACAGGATCGTGGAGGCATTATCGATATCGAGTTTATCGTGCAATACGCGGTGCTGGCCTGGGCACATCAATATCCTGAGCTGCTACGCTGGCCGGATAATATTCGCATCCTCGAAACGCTCGCCGCCGCTGAGCTGTTGCCTGCAAGCGACGCGCAGCAGTTGATAGAAACCTATAAAGTGTTACGATGCGCGGCTCACCGTCTGGCCCTGCAACAGACTGATAGCAAGGTTGATGGTGCGTTATTCAAGCCGGAACGCGCATTTGTCACCGCACTCTGGCATCGATTGTTAAACTGACTGGCTAGATTAATTTCAGGAGTAAATGTTATGTCCATGGCCGACCGTGATGGTCTTATCTGGTTCGACGGCAAACTGGTTCCCTGGCGCGATGCCAAGGTCCATGTGCTCACACACACACTGCACTATGGCATGGGTGTGTTTGAAGGGGTGCGTGCCTACGAAACCGAAAGCCGTGGTACCAGTATCTTTCGTTTGAAAGAACATACCAATCGTTTGTTCGACTCTGCCAAGATCATGAACATCACGATCCCGTTTTCCAAAGAGGAGATCAATGAAGCGCAGCGTGCGGCGGTTCGCGAAAATAAATTGCCTTCGGCTTATATTCGTCCGATGATTTTCCTGGGCTCGGAAGCGATGGGCTTGCGCGCGAAAGGATTAAAAGTGCATGTGATTGTTGCCGCGTGGTCCTGGGGCGCTTACATGGGTGAAGAAGCGTTGCGCACTGGCATCAAGGTTCGCACGTCTTCCTATACGCGTCATCACGTTAATATTTCCATGACACGCGCGAAAGCAAACGGTCACTACATCAACTCTATGCTGGCGCTGAACGAAGCACTGTCGGGCGGTGCCGATGAAGCGATGCTGCTGGATCCGGAAGGTTATGTTGCAGAAGGTTCTGCGGAAAATATTTTTATCGTTAAAGACAATGTGATCTACACGCCGGAACTCACTGCCTGCTTAAACGGAATCACGCGCAATACTATTTTCCATCTCGCGAAGGAGATTGGTTACAACGTGGTTGAAAAACGCATCACACGTGATGAAGTGTATATCGCGGATGAAGCATTCTTCACCGGCACCGCTGCCGAAGTGACGCCTATACGTGAACTCGATGATCGTGCAATCGGTGCTGGCAAACGCGGGCCTATTACTGAAAAATTGCAGAGCTTGTATCTCGATGTAGTAAAAGGTCGCAGCAAGAACCATGCTGAATGGCTGACGCCGGTTAGTAATAAATAAAAGTGAAATGAAAAAATATGACCCCACCCTAACCCTCCCCTTGTCAGGGGAGGGAATAATCTCTCCCCCTGGCAAGGGGGAGATTAAGAGGGGGTCATGAATCGTATTCTTGTTATCGGTCCCTCCTGGGTTGGCGACATGGTGATGTCGCAATCCCTGTTCAAAGCACTCAAACAAAATAATCCGGATTGTACAATTGATGTGCTGGCTCCCGCGTGGAGCCTGCCCATCCTTGCACGCATGCCTGAAGTCAACAAAGGCCTTGTGCTACCGTTCAATCATGGTGAATTAAAAATTACCCAGCGTTATCAGCTGGGGAAAAAACTACGTGCGCAATATGATCAAGCGATTGTGTTGCCGAACAGTTTAAAATCAGCCTTGCTGCCTTTTTTTGCAAACATAAAGCAACGCACCGGTTGGCGTGGTGAAATGCGTTACGGTTTGCTGAATGATGTGCGTATGCTAAACAAAGAACAATTTCCCTTGATGGTTGAGCGCTTCGTTGCGCTGGCTTATCCAGAAAATGCAACGCTTCCGGAAAACTTGCCGCGCCCACAATTAAATACAACGGCAGAAAGTTTGCAGGCTGTACAACAAAAATACGGTTTGAATAACTCTTTATTAAAAGAAAAGCGTAAAGCATTAGTGATTTGTCCCGGCGCTGAATTTGGTAATTCAAAACAGTGGCCGGAAGAACATTACGCGGCGGTTGCCAACCAAAAAATTAAAGAAGGGTGGCAAGTGTGGATACTGGGTTCACGCAATGACAGCAAGACCACGGAAAAAATATTCAGTCTCATCGAAAAACCAAACCAGAAATTTTGCATTAACCTTGCCAGCCGAACTGACCTGGTCGAAACAATTGATATTATTGCACTGGCCGACGCCGTCATTACCAATGATTCCGGATTGATGCATATCGCAGCAGCCGTCAATACTCCGCTGGTGGTGGTTTATGGTTCAACGTCACCGCAATTTACGCCGCCACTGAATGATAAAGTTAAACTGATCGTGAGCGATATTTCCTGTGCGCCTTGCTTCAAACGCACTTGTCGTTTTGGCCATCGCAAATGCCTGGTGGATCAACTACCGCAAAACGTGTTGAATAAACTTGAGCAACTGTTACGCGCATGAAAATCCTGATCGTCAAAATGTCCTCGATGGGCGATATCATTCACACCTTGCCCGCGATTACCGATGCTGCACGCGCTATTCCCGCTATCCAGATGGACTGGGTTGTCGAGGAAAATTTTGACGAGATCCCGCGCTGGCATCCGGCGATTCATCGTGTTATCCCGATAGCCATACGTCGCTGGAGAAAGAGTCCAATTCAAACACTGCGCGGTGAAGAGTGGAAAAATTTCAAAGCGCAATTACAGCAGGAAAATTATGACTGCATCATCGACGCACAAGGGTTGTTCAAAAGCGCCATAGTTACGCGCATGGCAAAGGGGCCTGTCTCCGGATTCGACTTTCGTTCTGCGCGGGAACCACTCGCCAGTTTTTTCTACCAGCATAAATTTTCGGTCGCCAGAAACCAACACGCTGTAGAACGCACACGCCTGTTATTTGCACAAGCCTTGTGCTATGCCATGCCAGATAAAAATAAAGATTGTTCTGTGCAAAGTTTTTTTCATCATGCGATTGGAACCGGTGACTTTGGTTTATCGCGCGAAACATTTGGGCAAGTAAACAAGGAAAAACCTTACGTATTATTTTTACATGGCACCACGCGCGGCGCTAAACACTGGCCCGATGCGCACTGGATGCAGCTGTGCAAAATCATTACCGATGCCGGCTTCCATGTCAAAGTCCCCTGGTTTAATGCGGAAGAAAATGCACGCGCGGAAAAAATTGCCAGTGTCAGCCCGCTCGCAGAAGTGCGACCGCGTTCTGATTTAAGCGGCATGGCAAAAACATTGGCGCAAGCTTCTGCTTTTGTCGCTGTCGATACCGGCCTGGGGCATCTCGGTGCGGCGTTGAATGTTCCGGGTATTTCACTTTATGGGCCAACGAGTCCGGCGCGCATCGGTGCGTATGGAAAAAACCAGATTCACATCGGTGCAAAAGCATTGAGTGAAGAAGGATTAAAACAACCGGATGATTATTTGAGCAGCATTCCACCGGAAGCGGTGTGGCGTGAGTTGCAGAAAATATTAAAATAATTATGACCCCTCTGTCGCTTCACTTCGACTCCGCTCAGTGAACAATGCTGGCTGGGCGCCGCTTGGTGAGCGGAGTCGAACCAGAGCGAAGCCGCACCGAGGGGGTCACACCACTTCTGCGAGATTGCCTTTTGTCTCCAGCCATTCCTTGCGATCGCCCGCGCGTTTCTTCGCGAGCATCATATCCATAATCTGGTTGGTGTCATCACCTGCTTCAATAGTGAGTTGCACCAGACGACGCGTATCCGGATTCATTACTGTCTCGCGTAGTTGCGGTGGATTCATTTCACCCAAGCCTTTGAAGCGTTGTACGTTGGGCTTGCCACGTTTTTTTTCTGCTTCGAGTCTGTCGAGAATGCCTTTCTTTTCTGATTCATCGAGCGCGTAATACACATCCTTGCCCACATCGATGCGATACAAAGGCGGCATGGAAACAAATACATGGCCTTTGGTCACCAGCGGACGAAAGTGTCGCACAAACAGTGCGCAAATTAATGTGGCAATATGCGCGCCGTCGGAATCCGCATCGGCAAGTATGCAAATTTTGTTGTAACGCAAACCGCTGAGATCATCCGAGGCGGGATCCACGCCGATTGCAACGGAGATGTCATGAATTTCCTGCGAGCCGAGCACTTCTCCGGAATCTACTTCCCATGAATTCAAAATTTTCCCGCGTAGTGGAAGGATCGCCTGAAACGTTCTGTCACGTGCTTGCTTGGCAGAACCGCCCGCCGAATCACCTTCGACTAAAAACAATTCACTGCGATCGGTATCATCACCGGAACAATCCGCTAATTTTCCCGGCAACGCCGGCCCTTGTGAAATACGTTTGCGTTCGACTTTTTTCCCGGCTTTCAAACGTACTTGCGCATTGCTGATACACACTTGTGCGATACGCTCTCCATCTTCGGTGTGTTGGTTCAACCAAAGACTGAAGGCATCTTTCACTACGCCGGTAACAAACGCTGCTGCTTCGCGTGAAGTCAAACGCTCTTTGGTTTGTCCGGAGAATTGCGGATCCTGTAATTTCGACGACAACACATAACTGCATTTATCCCACACATCATCCGGTGCGAGTTTGATGCCGCGCGGCAATAAATTGCGGAACTCGCAAAATTCGCGCATCGCTTCCAGTAAACCCGTGCGCATGCCGTTGACGTGTGTGCCACCTTGCATGGTGGGAATTAAATTGACGTAGGATTCCGCAGTAATTTCTCCACCTTCCGGCAACCATTGCACGGCCCAGTCCGCTGCTTCTGCATTGCCTTTAAAACTTCCGACAAAGGGCTCGGTGGGAACGACCTCCCAACCTTGCGTGGCCGAAACCAGATAATCGCGCAACCCGTCTTCGTAAAACCATTCTTCTTTTTCGTTCGTTGCTTCATCGTGAAAAGTCACTTTCAAACCCGAACACAACACCGCTTTGGCGCGCAGCAAATGTTTCAACTGTTTCGTAGCGATTTTTGGTGTATCAAAATATTTTGGATTGGGCCAGAAGCGCACGCTGGTACCGGTATTGCGTTGGCCCACTTTATCGACAATTTTCAGGTTGCTGGCTTTGTCACCGTCCTTGAAACTCATCTGGTAGACATTGCCGTCGCGGCGTATTGTCACTTCCAGTTTTGCTGACAGCGCATTCACAACCGAAACACCAACGCCGTGTAAACCGCCGGAGAATTGGTAATTATCGTTGGAAAATTTGCCGCCCGCGTGCAGTGTGGTAAGAATCACTTCGACGCCGGGCTTCTTCATCTCTTTATGCATATCGACCGGCATGCCACGACCATCGTCGGTCACCGTCACCGAACCATCCTTGTGCATAATCAGGTCGATCTGTTTGGCATGGCCGGCCAATGCTTCGTCGACGCTGTTGTCGATGACTTCCTGCGCCAGGTGGTTAGGGCGTGTGGTATCGGTGTACATGCCCGGGCGTTTTTTTACCGGATCAAGGCCGGTGAGTACTTCAATGGCGTCTGCGTTATAAGTTTTACTCATGTTTCGAATTAGCTTCTTATGAAATAGCGATGCGCGCAAGTATACCGATCATTTCCTTTCTTTCCTATCGACGCTTCATGCTTTATATAATTAGAATCAAACTTGTATTTCACTTTTCTAAACTAAGGTTTACTCTATAAGCCTTGTACAGGAGACCTACCATGCACCGAATAAAAATGGATCTATCAAATATCATTTGCGGGGTTATGTTTACCTTAGCGGGCTTTACTATTGCCCTATCGATAAATACTCCTTTAGAAGCAATTTCTAAATGGCCTGATTTTATATCTGCTGTTGGAACAATAATCGCTGCAATCATCGGTGCCATCGCATTAAATACTTGGCGACATCAGTTCGAGCATGAAGAAAAATATAAGGCTATTGTAAAATTAGAAGTGTCGTTTCGTGAATGGTTTAGAGCTTTTCATAATTATAGATATGCACGATTAAAAGATATGCGTGATAAACGGTCATCTATTGAAGGTACCTGGAAGCTAGATGAATACAAGCTGCTAGAAAAGGCTCAAGCTAATTATCTAGAATCATGGAGCTATGCAACGCCATTCTTAAGTAAAAGTGTGGTTGAAAAATTTGAATTTGAGCCACAAAAGGCTTTTAGAAGCGCTATCCCCATTTTGCAGAGTGAAGATAACTTTGAATTTGAAATCACGAAAATCTGGGATCACGGAATAAAGGCCATCCGGAAATTAAGAAGCGCATAATGTACTACGGCGAAAAACTGAACAGCATCACCCATCTGGTTGGCGCGACATTGGCGCTGATCGGCTTTGGCGCGCTGTTAACGATCAGCATTCAGGAACGCAATCCACTGTTGATAGTCAGCTTCGGCATTTTTGGTGTCACGCTGATTCTGCTCTACACCATGTCCACGCTGTATCACAGTTTTCATCCTCCCAAACTGAAACGGCTGTTCCAGAAGTTTGATCACATCTCGATTTATCTGTTGATTGCAGGAACCTACACACCTTACATGCTGGTGTCGCTGTGGCATAACAATGGATTGATCACGTTGATCCTGATCTGGACATTGGCAGTGATAGGCCTGTTACTGGATATTTTTATACCGAAGCGTATCGAAACCTTACAGATAATAATTTATCTGGTGATGGGCTGGCTCTGTGTGATGGATTTTTCCGAGCTGCGCGCTGCTATTCCAATCACAGGTATCGTGTGGCTGTCTCTGGGCGGTGTCGCTTATACGACTGGCATTTTATTTTACGTTCTGGATGACATGAAGATATTGCGCCATGCACACGGCATCTGGCATCTGTTTGTTTTATTCGGATCTATCTGCCACTTTATTTCTATCATTGGCTACGTGCGGTAAAAAAATGACAAAACATAAAGGTTTCATCGGAAAAGCATTTGAACACAAAACGGAAGCACCACTTTCACCGCAGCGCTTTCGTATCCGCTTGCTTCGTTATTTCGCAAGCATATTAATGCTGATCGGGCTGGCACTGGGTATGGGCATGTTGGGTTACCATCTGCTCGAGAACATGAACTGGATTGACGCATTTTTAAATGCGTCGATGATTCTCGGCGGCATGGGTCCTGTGTCAGAGTTACATACAATCAGCGGAAAATTATTTGCCGGCTGTTATGCACTGTTTTCCGGATTACTGTTTCTGGTAATCGCCGCCCTGATGTTTGGACCGCTGATTCACCGGCTGTTACATCGTTTTCATTTTGAAGACAATTCTGAATCAGATACAAACGATTGAGGGCTTCAGCAGGCGAAATTTTTTACTGAGTGTTTCGATTGCTTCCACTTCTTTCTCTGCATCCAGTTTTTTTCCTTGCCAGTAAATCATTCCATCGGTGAGTACTTCGATGCAATGTCCACTGGAAGGTTGTAAAAACCATTTTGCAACTTCCCGGGTAACCGCTCGTGTATCCACCGCTTGCCGCGGCTTGTCATTGCTATAAGTGATTGGGTCATATTTGTTATAGCCCGGGCCAACCAGACCTGTTAAACGAAAGATCGCGCTGTTTGCAGATAATTGCGGAACAATTTTTTCTGCTTCCAATAAACCTTTGGATCGTATGCTGATGCCACTAACCGGTGTTTGTGCACTGACAAAGCCCTTTTCAATTGCTTCATACACGGCGGTTGAGCTGATAAACAGCACTCGGTTAATTTGCAGTGATTGACTTTGCACCTGCTGCTGCAAGCCATTTAACAAACCTTGCCAGCCGGATTTATTTTCTTCATGTTTCGGTACAAAACAGATAATCAACGTATCAACGACGCCCAGCATTGGTTTGTCGTCATGAACTAAACCGCGAACCCCATCAACGCGCGCATACTCACAGCACGCATTCTGTTGCTGTAGCGCTGCGGCAATTAACTGACCAAGTCGACCCTTGCCACAGATGATGGTACGTTGCGTTGACACAATTTAATCTCTCTGGATTCCCGCCTGCGCGGGAATGACGGTTAAGGTAATAATTTTAGAAATTGCAAGGTATATTGAAACCAGCGCTCAAAATCCTGGAAGCCATGATCGCCGCCGTACTCGATAATATTCTGGCTGGTGGAATATTTGGCTGTCGCTTCTTTAAAGTCGAGTGACTCGTCAGCAGTTTGCACCATTAATAACAGGTCTTGCGGATTTTTGTGTTGCGGAACAAAAAACTGCTTTAATTCATCGACATGCTTTTGTTCAAAGAGATAGTGATCGTCGTTGTAGAAATTCTTGTTCTCGCCTATGTATTTGCCAAGTAAGTCAAAAGGCCGAACGGCGGGATTCACCAGCACCGCACGCAACCGATACTTTTCTGCCAGCCAGGCGGCATAAAATCCACCGAGCGAACTGCCAACCAGGCCAGTCACTTCATTTTTTGCCAGATAACTTTCTACCAATTTTTCTAACTGCGCAATGGCATCCGCTGGATAGGGCTTCAGGTAAGGCACTTCGTAGGCAATTTCCGGGTGATGTTGCGCGAGCCATAGTTTGAATGCGCTGGCCTTGTGGGATTGCGGCGAACTGTTAAAGCCGTGGATATAAAGTAGCATGGAGAAAAATTATTTCAGCAGCGGTAATAACTCAGTTACCGTTTTTTCATTTTTTATTTCAGCGCTTGAATAGCCGCTACGATAACCAAACTGCAAACAGTGGTGTAACCACTCCGCCAGGAGATTATTCAGTTGCAACTTCTCGTCCTGTTGACGCATTTGTGGATTGGGATATTCGTAACGACCAAAAAAGTTTCTCTGGTGCTGGAAAGAAATCACTTCAGCACTTTTCGCATCGTGATAAATGCGAACCGTCAATTGGGGCGACAAACCCCAACGCGACACATTGTCATCGGTAACGATCTCTGATAATTCGAGCGTAGTGGTGTAAGGACAGCGCTCCGTAATTTGTAAACGTAAGCGACGCTCATCGATACGATTCAATGAAGGCAAGGAAAAGACAAACACATCACCGCAGGAAAACCTGGGGAACTCCGGCAACAATAATTTACGCAGGCGCCAGTAATTGGTTTCACAAGCAGCCATCAACGCAGCGAGGTCTACCTGATATGCTTTTTTACGTTGGCCCAGCGTGACTGTTAACAACATTTCTCCCGAAGGCTTTGCCGGTTTAGCTGCAACCACTGCAGAGCAATAATGGTTGCGGCGTTGTTGATAGTGCCATCAAGCATAGCACTAATCACTTGTGGGTAGGCAAGCGTTTTAAACAGAATATCTTCGGCCTCGGCCTCGACACCAAAACTGTTTTCTGTTTCAATCAGCGGAGTAGTAGCGCAATACAACTGCAAGCGCTCATCGGTGCCGCCCGGGCTGCTGTAGTAATTACATATAGGCACAAGATTTGCTGGTGTGATGACAACACCACTCTCCTCCTTCACTTCACGCACCGCTACTTGCGCTGACGATTCGTTTTTGTCATTCACACCGGCAATCACTTCCCACACCCAGGGGCCGTTTTCATTTTCAAGACAGCCGATGCGGAATTGTTTTGCCAAACCGACCCGATCGGTTTGGGGATCATAAAGCAACACCGCCACTGACGTGCCGCGACAAAACAGCTCTCGCGTTATTTCTTTACTTAAGCCACCACGAAACAACGCGTGTTTAAGTAAAAACTTTTTGATTTTGAAAAAACCGCTGTAGACGGTTTTTTCTTCGGTGATAGTTACATCGGCTTTACTGAATTTTTTGTCAAGACTCACGTTTATGTAATTCCAAATTATTGAGTAGCTATATTATGCCTATTAAATATATAAATCATCCACTGCCCATTGCGCAGGATTGTTCTGGATATATTCCCGAACACTGGCTAATTCTGATTCATTGCGAATGATGCGCTCGTAGTAATTGCGCTGCCAAACCGGAGTACCGACATTGCTTCGTAATTTATTAATGTTTTTTGTTGAAACGGTTTTAAAGGCGCCTATTAGTCGGCCTATAGATTTGCGTTTTGTAGGGGCGATTCGTGAATCGCCCAGATTGGTTTCTGCATTATTTATAAGGGCGGTTCGCGAACCGCCCCTACACAGATCGTCAATAATCAAAATACCGTGGAAATGATTAGGCATCACCACAAACTCATCTAATTGAACATATTCATATTGATTTGACAGCCAAGACCACGTTTCGAAAACAATTTGTCCAGCCTCATTCAACACCATATTTCCATCAACCACATCACCGAACAATGGAAGTTTTTGGCAAGCGCAGACAGTAATGAAGTAATGCCCATTCCTGGAATAATCATATTCGGGCAATCGGATAGATTTGCGATGGTGGAAGTTCGGATTGAATGTCATGTCACAGTCCTTGTGAGTCGTTGATTAGCCCAAGATATTACCTTTTCTGTAGGGGCGGTTCGTGAACCGCCCTTTGTTTTTGTAAGGGGCGCATCGCGATGCGCCCCTACAAACATCATACCCGGTGATAAATCTCGCTGCCGCGCTCACGAAACACTTTGGATTTTTCCTCCATCTGTTCCTGGATTTCTTTCTCCACATCACGAATCTGTATGGTATCGCCAGTCACGGCTTGTCCATTTATTTTGGCGGCACTTTCTTTATTAACATAATCACGCACATCCTGTGTAATTTTCATGGAACAAAACTTCGGCCCACACATAGAACAGAAGTGCGCCACTTTTGCAGAATCTTTCGGCAAGGTTTCATCGTGATATTCACGTGCGGTATCGGGATCGAGACCCAAATTAAATTGATCTTCCCAACGGAATTCAAAACGCGCTTTAGAAAGCGCGTTGTCGCGAATTTGCGCGCCTGGATGGCCTTTCGCCAAATCAGCCGCGTGTGCGGCAATTTTGTAAGTGATGATGCCTGTTTTTACATCATGCTTATTTGGCAAACCTAAATGTTCCTTCGGTGTGACGTAACACAACATCGCACAACCGAACCAACCTATCATCGCCGCGCCGATGCCGGAAGTAATGTGGTCGTAACCCGGTGCAATATCTGTCGTTAAAGGACCGAGTGTATAGAACGGAGCTTCATCACACACTTGCAATTGTTTATCCATGTTTTCCTTGATCAGGTGCATGGGCACATGGCCGGGCCCTTCTATCATCACTTGCACATCATGCTTCCACGCGATCTTGGTTAATTCGCCGAGTGTTTCCAGTTCACCAAATTGTGCGGCGTCATTCGCATCAGCAATCGATCCGGGACGCAAGCCATCGCCGAGTGAAAAACTCACGTCATAGGCTTTCATGATTTCACAAATCTCTTCGAAGTGTGTGTAGAGGAAATTTTCCTTGTGATGCGCGAGACACCACTTCGCCATAATAGAGCCGCCGCGCGACACAATACCTGTCATACGATTTGCCGTAAGCGGCACGTAACGCAACAACACGCCGGCATGAATTGTAAAATAATCCACGCCTTGCTCTGCTTGCTCAATCAGTGTGTCACGATACACTTCCCAGGTTAAATTTTCCGCCACACCATTTACCTTTTCGAGCGCCTGGTAAATCGGCACCGTGCCTATCGGCACCGCGGAGTTGCGAATAATCCATTCGCGTGTTTCATGAATATTAATGCCAGTGGACAAATCCATCACCGTGTCCGCACCCCAACGCGTGGACCAGGCCATTTTTTCCACTTCTTCCTCTATAGAAGAGCCGAGTGCCGAGTTGCCAATGTTGCTGTTAATTTTTACTAAAAAGTTACGGCCAATAATCATGGGCTCCAGTTCAGGATGATTGATATTGGCAGGAATAATTGCGCGACCGCGTGCCACTTCACTGCGCACAAACTCCGGCGTAATCTGTTTGGGAATGGCTGCACCAAAAGAATTGCCCCGATGTTGTTGCGTGTGCAAATCATCGAGAGATTGCTGCGCCAGCAACATATTTTCACGTATCGCAATGTATTCCATCTCCGGCGTGATAATGCCTTGCTTCGCGTAATGCATCTGCGAGACATTTTTTCCTGCTTTGGCTTTGCGTGGCAAACGGATATGCTCAAAACGCAAATGCGCGAGCGCCGGATCCTGCTGCCTTTTCTGCATAAACGGTGATGTCACTTTCTGCAACACTTCGGTGTCATTGCGCTCTGTGATCCACGCGGTGCGCAAATCATGCAAGCCTTTCTTTAAATCAATTTTTACTTTTGAATCCGTGTAAGGGCCCGTGGTATCGTAAACGCGTATCGCGGGATTTTTTTCCACACCGCTCTGCAGCTGTGTATCAGTAACAGAAATTTCACGCATCGGCACACGAATATCCGCACGACTGCCCTGCACATAGATTTTTTTCGAACCGCTGAGCGGACGCGTTACTTCCTCGCTAATGGATTGATGTGTAACCGTTTCCAATTTACCAACTTTCTTGCTCATACTCTCTACCATTGTCTATAAAAGTGATGAACCGGCCCATGTCTTTTAGCCGATAATGTTTTGCTGATTTGTTCTTTGCTTATAAACAAGTTGTCAGCATGTAACAGGGCTTCATATAAATATTCGCGTGCCATGGTGACAGCGGTAAGCAAATCCACGCCTTGTGCAAGATACGCCGTAATCGCTGCCGACAAAGTACAGCCGGTGCCGTGGGTATTTTGTGTTTCAATTTTTTCATACGCAAAACGTTTCAAAATTTTACCGGTAAAAAATTTCGTGGCAGTGTTTTCTGTGACAAATACATCGGCGGAATGCTTTTCTGCCAAATGCCCGCCTTTCAGCAGTACGGCTTTACAACCCAGTGATAACAACTGTTTTGCCTGTTGTTCAATCTCATCAATGTTTTTTGCCACATGGGTATTCAACAGCACCGCGGCTTCTTCGAGATTGGGAGTAATCAATGTCGCCATCGATAATAATTTTTCTTTCAGGGTCGTGATGGCATCGGCTGACAACAGGCGATCACCACTGGTAGCAACCATGACCGGATCAATGACTAACGGAATCGACGATTGCTTCAAGGCAGAGCAAATCACTTCAACAATTTTTTCATTGTGCAACATGCCGGTTTTGATAGCGCCGATATCCAGATCCGACAATACCGACGCGATTTGTTGTGCGACCAGCGCTTCATCCACGGCAGCAGCGGCCTGCACACCCCGTGTGTTTTGCGCGGTGATGGCCGTGATCACGGATGCGCCATAAACACCCAGCGCGGAAAAGGTTTTAAGATCGGCTTGTATACCGGCGCCGCCCGAACTATCTGAGCCCGCGATGGTCAATGCAAGCGATGTGTGGATGGTGGATGTGCTGGACACATGAATTCCTACTTTCCTACGCCTTTTCTCCGGGAGAACAGAGAATTGGATCAGGTACAACGGGTCTCTTCAGTTACAGATCTCAGCTACTGACATCAGTAGCACCCCGGTAGAGGCGGAAATTCTAACAGAGCGATTGATACTACGCTCTCAATTAATCCGGGTTCGGCCTTTCCTCATGCTCCCGTAGCGCTTGCTGGCTATAATCGCTGCCCTATTAATGCACTTAAGTGATGACTTTTATGAAAAATGCGTTCTCCTTCAAAGCCAGCTTTATCGTAACCGCACTGATGACGACCGCGTTTGTGCAGCAAAGCCGGGCTGAAACATTGGCAGAAGTGTTTGCATTGGCACAAAAAAATGATGCCATCATCAAGGCACAGGAAGCCAATTACAACGCCGGACAGGAAACGGGCAAGATGGCGCGCTCTGCGCTGCTGCCTCAAATTGGCCTTAATGCAACCAAAAGTAAAAGCAAAACCACGGACAATTTGTATGCTCCACTGTCGCTTACGCACACGCTAAAAGATTACGATACAGATACTAATACTGTCGGCATCGGAGTAAGCCAGGCTCTGTTTAATCTCCAATATTGGTACAACTATCGCAGCGGAAAGAAAGCAGCTGATCAAGCAGAAGCCCAATGGCGCTCGGATCAACAAGCCTTGATCCTGCGGGTTGTCAAAGCCTACACTGATGTTCTCGGCGCTATTGATGCTTACAACACCGCCAAAGCACAGGAAGCTGCACTGGGTCGCCAGCTGGATCAAACCAAACAACGTTTTGAAGTCGGCCTGGTAGCAATTACCGATGTTTATGATTCACAAGCATCGTTTGATTCGGCTGCCGTTGATGTGTTGAATGCCAAGGGCGCTGTCGGCATTGCCTTTGAAGCGCTCGACAATATTACGGGCACTTCTATTCAGACTATTGCACCTTTGTCCGATGATTACGCCATTAAAAATCCTGACCCCGCCCAACGCGATGAATGGGTCACCAAGGCACTCAACAACAATGCCGATTTACAGGTCTCTCAATTCGCTAAAGATGCCGCCGAACAGAATGCCAAAGCACTGACGGCTGCACATCTTCCAACACTGACAGCAAGCTACCAGCATGACACTACCAAGTCGACCAATGATCCACTTGCATCCAGCCGCGACGTGGACGAAGGGAAAAATACAGTGGCATTAACCTTGAGTATGCCTTTGTTTGCCGGTGGTGGTATCAGCGCTTCACGACGCCAGGCCTGGGATCAATACAACGCGGCCGATGAACAGTATATTTATGCACAGCGCTCCACTATTCAGGCAACGCGCTCTTACTACCTGGCTGTTACAACAGGCGTCGCCAGAGTCAGCGCACAAAAGCAGGCAATTATTTCTGCACAAAGTGCACTCGATGCAACCAATGCCGGTTATGAAGCCGGCACGCGCAATATTGTTGATGTATTAAATTCAGAGCGTGCCTTGTACAGCGCACAATATTCCTGGTCTGCTGCACGTTATCAATACATTTCAGATTTGCTGAATTTGAAAAAGGTGTCAGGCGATCTGGCGCCTGCGGTGCTCGACGAAACCAGCCAATTTATCCTGGCGGATAAATCCATCACTCGCAGCGAATTTGATAATTAATAAAAAAATTTCAGTCCGCGATTTTAGGGATTCTGTATGACGCTGGTGCGTCTGGAAAATCTTTTTTTGAAATTTGGCGACAGGCCGCTGCTCGTCAACACCAGCCTTGCCATTGATGAACACGAACGCATCTGCCTGATCGGCCGCAACGGTGCGGGCAAATCCACGCTGATGAATATCATTGCCGGCGAACTACAACCCGACGAAGGAGAAATTCATTACCGCGATCATTTACGTATCGCGCGACTGGAGCAGGCCTTGCCCGGTGAATTACATCGTGTGGTGCACGACGTCATTGAAGAAGGATTGTCTGAACAGCGCGCGCGGATAGATGCTTATCGAAATAAATCAGCACAAGAACTCGATGAAAATGGCATCAAGGCATTGGAAGCGTTGCAAGCAGCGATTGAATCCGGTGGTGGATGGAATATCGAACAACAAATTGAAACCATCGTCAGCCAACTTGAATTGCCGATGCATAAAAAATTGGAAGAACTTTCCGGTGGCTGGCGCCGTCGCGTCATGCTCGGCAAGGCGCTGGTTTCCAATCCGGATTTATTATTGCTCGACGAACCGACGAACCATCTCGATATCAGCACCATTGAATGGCTGGAACACAAAGTGCGCGGCTTCGCAGGCACGGTTATTTTTATCACGCATGACCGGGACTTCTTGCGCAAACTCGCGACACGGATTATTGATATCGACAGAGGCAAAGTCACCAGCTGGCCCGGTACTTTTGATAATTACTTAAAACTCAAGGCCGAAGCCAACGACGCAGAAGACACGGCCAATGCATTATTTGATAAACGCCTCGAGCAGGAAGAAGCGTGGATACGACAAGGTGTGAAAGCGCGGCGCACGCGCAACGAAGGTCGTGTGCGTTCACTGGAATCCATGCGCGAAGTATCGGAACAGCGTATCAAACGTGAAGGCAAAGCGAAGTTCTATGTCGAGTCCGGTGATCCTTCGGGTCGCAAGGTGATTGAAACGTTCAAGGTGAATCACTCATTTCAGGGAACGCCTTTGATTAAAAATTTTTCAATCAAGATCAAGCGCGGTGACCGCATTGGCATCATTGGCAACAACGGGGTCGGCAAAAGTACTTTGTTGCGTATTCTGCTCGGTGAAATTGCACCTGACAGTGGCACGATAAAACTCGGCACGAATTTACAGATTGGTTATTTTGACCAGATACGCCGTGAGCTCGACCCCGAACGAACCGTTGCCAGCATTATCGGTGACGGCAAGGATTACATTATCGTCAACGATAAGGAGCGCCACGTCATTGGTTACATGCGCAACTTTTTATTTGCGCCGGAACGTTCGATGACCAAAGTAAAATCGCTGTCCGGCGGAGAATGCAACCGCGTATTGCTGGCGCGTTTGTTCACACGCCCGAGCAACTTGTTGGTCCTCGATGAGCCGACCAATGACCTTGATGTGGAAATGCTGGAAGTACTCGAAGAGCAACTGGCGGAGTATGACGGCACCTTGTTGATCGTGAGCCATGACCGACAATTTCTCGACAACGTCGTCGATCGCATCCTGGTGTTTGAACAGGACGGTGGTTTGAAAGAATACGTCGGTGGTTACAGCGACTGGGTGAAGCGCGGTCTGGAATTAAAAATTTCCGAACAGGAAAGTTTGAAAGCGCAGGGTTTGACAAACACAGGAGGGGCGCATCACGTAGGGGCAAATAATCATTTGCCCCTACAGGATAAAAAACCAAACAAACTCAGCTACAAACTACAACGAGAACTGGATTTACTACCAAAACAAATTGAAGAACTGGAAGTCGCAAAAAATATTATCGAAGAGCAAATGGCGCATCCGGATTTTTATAACCAACCCTTTGAAGTCACTGAACCGGTGCTACAGGCACTCAACGACAAGCATTGGGAAATTCATCGCGCCACCGAGCGCTGGATAGAATTACAAGAGATGGTGGATGGTTCGTAGGGGCAAATAATCATTTGCCCCTACAAAGCCTGCAGGTTGGCATGACTCAGCATCAACCACTTGGTGCCTGCGTGATCAAAATTAATTTGCACGCGCGTGCGCGCACCGCTGCCTTCCATATCAATAATCATCCCTTCGCCAAAACTGTTGTGGAAAACTCGTTGGCCGAGTGAAAACTCTCCATCGTCTCGTAGGGGCGACCGGCCGGTCGCCCCTACCTTTGATACATAACTCGCCGGTCGGCTGACTTCCGCTTTCAATCGCACTTCCTGCACCAGCTCTTTGGGAATCTCGCGAATAAAACGCGACGGCGCATTGAAATTTTCTTCGCCATGCAAGCGGCGCACTTCCGCATAAGTTAAATACAATTGTTGCATCGCGCGCGTTAACCCGACATAACACAGGCGACGTTCTTCTTCGATATTGCCCTCATCAACGGCCATGCGATGCGGAAATAAATTTTCTTCCATTCCCGCCAGGAACACATAGGGAAATTCCAGGCCCTTAGCGGAGTGAAGTGTCATCAACTGCACACTGTCTTCATTCTCCGCGGCTTGTCGTTCTCCGGCATCCAGCGCCGCTTTGTCCAGAAATTCCTGCAATGGAGATAATTCTTCAATCTCTGGCTCAAAGGCATCGCAGGCATTGACCAGTTCTTCCAGATTGTCAACACGCTGCTGGCCTTTCTCGCCTTTTTCTTTTTTATGGAATTCGATCAAGCCACTTTTTTTAATGACGTGATCACACAACTCCATCAGATTCATCTCATCACTTTCTTTATCGAGCTGGTTCACCAATTGCAAAAAACTGTGCACGGTTGCGCCGGCGCGCGCAGGAAATGCATTGTTAGTTAATAAACTGGCCGATGCTTTCCATAGAGATAATGAATTTTCACGTGCGCATTCACGAATTGTTTCGACAGTACGCTCACCGATGCCGCGCGTTGGTGTATTGATCACGCGCTCAAACGCCGCATCGTCATCGCGATTCTGTATCAAACGCAAATAGGCGACGGCATTTTTAATTTCAAGCCTGTCATAAAAACGTTGGCCGCCATAAATGCGATAGGGTATCCCTTCACGCAGCAGTGCTTCTTCAAGAACACGCGACTGCGCGTTGGAACGATAGAGAATCGCCACGTCACTGCGATTGTTGCCATTGCGAACGATGTGCTGGATGCGTTCGACAATAAAGCGCGCTTCATCGTATTCATTAAAACCCGCGTAGAGTGAAATCGGTTCGCCTTCGCCGCTGTCTGTCCACAATTGTTTTCCCAGTCGGCCCAGGTTGTTGGCAATCACCGCGTTCGCGGCTTTAAGAATAGTGCTGGTCGAGCGATAGTTTTGTTCAAGGCGAAAAGTTTTCACGCCGGGAAAATCGTTGGGGAAATGCTGTATGTTTTCGATACGCGCGCCGCGCCAGCCATAAATACTCTGGTCGTCATCGCCCACGGCAGTAACAAAAACTGGATTCTCGCTTTTATTTTTGTTACCGGCTAACACGCACAGCCATGCATACTGTACAGCGTTGGTGTCCTGAAATTCATCAACCAGAATTTGTTTAAACCGTTTCTGGTAATGGTCAAGTATATTTTTATTGCCCCTCAGCAGTTCGAGTGATCGCAACAGCAGCTCGCCAAAATCCACCATGCCGCCGCGTTCGCAGGCTTCTTCATAATGACGATAAACGCGAATTAACGTGTCGCCGATAAAATCACCGCTCTCCTGAAGATAACGGGCGCGTTTGCCTTCATCTTTTTGCGCGCTGATAAACCACTGCGCCTGTTTCGGTGCAAAACGGCTTTCATCGAGATCGAGTGCTTTCAATATCCGTTTCACCAGACGCAACTGGTCATCGCTGTCGAGTATCTGGAAATTTTCCGGCAAGCCTGCTTCTTTCCAGTGCAACTTAAGCAAACGATGCGCGAGTCCGTGGAAGGTGCCGACCCACATCTGTCGGGTTGGCATTTCAAGAATGGCTTCGAGGCGGTGGTGCATCTCCCGTGCAGCCTTATTGGTAAATGTGACCGCCAGGATATTGTGCGGCGATAAATTTTCGACCTGGATCAGCCAGGCAATGCGTTGCACCAGTACACGGGTTTTGCCGCTGCCTGCACCGGCCAATACCAGTTGATGGCCGGGCGGTGCCGTCACCGCTTCGCGCTGCGCGTCATTCAGGGAATCAATAATATGGGATACATCCATGGGGCGGCATTGTAAGCGCATTCCCTCCCCTGGCAAGGGGAGGGTCAGGGCGGGGTCAGTGTGTATAATTAACGCTATGAAACCCGCAGAACTTACCCAAAAAATCAGCAAGGCGAAAGCCACTATGCGCAAATCCGAGCGCAAGGTCGCGGAATATGTGCTGAATCATTCGAAAGAAGTAATCAACTTGCGCATTGTGGATCTCGCTGCCAAAGCGGATGTGAGTGAACCAACCGTCGTGCGCTTCTGCCGCGCCATTGGTTGCGATGGTTTCCAGGAATTCAAGTTGAGCCTCGCGCAACAATTGGCGTCGAGCCCGAGTTTTGGACAAGTCGCTGTAACCGATTCTGATTCCGTAGAAGATTTCAGTCACAAGGTATTTGATGCGACTGTCGATACCTTATTAAAAGTACGCGACAACATTAATGCGGTGAGCATTCATAAAGCCATTGATGCATTGGTGAAAGCGCATCGCGTGGAATTTTATGGCTTTGGTGCTTCTGCTGCCGTAGCCGCCGATGCACAGCATCGCTTCTTCCGTTTGCAGCTCGCTACCGCTGCTTACTCGGATGCACACATCCAGAAAATGTCCGCGATGTCACTCGCGCCCGGTGATGTCGTTGTGGCGATTTCACAATCGGGTCGCACGCGCTCACTGGTAGAAACCATGGAATTGGTCAAGGAAGCCGGTGGCATTGTGATCGGCCTCGCACCGAGTGGAACACCGGTTGCAAAAGCAGCAACCATCCCCATCTGTATTGATGTGGAAGAAGAATTTGAAATCTACACACCGCTGTCCTCGCGCATTGCACATTTAACCGTGATCGATGTGTTAGCGATTGGTGTGGCACAACGCAAGGGATCAAAATTGCAAGGCCACCTGTATCGCATGAAAGAAGGCATGCAAACCCTTCGCATTGCTGAGAAGGGAATCGCCGATAAAAATAGTTCAAAAGAGCGCTAATGAGCACTGCGCTGAACATGGCTTTCTCCATCGGCGACTGGCTGGTCACTCGCCGCATGAAACATATGATTGTGCATGTCACCACGGCGTGTAATTTTCGTTGCGAGCACTGTTTTATCGATTTCGAATCGGAGAAACGCGATCTCAAGCTTTCGCATTTCCAGAAACTCGGCGCACAAAGTCCGCCGCTGATGTGGCTGGATATCGGCGGCGGCGAACCTTTTTTGCGCAAGGATCTCGCCGATATTGTTTTAAGTTTTGATAGCCAGATTGTGCACATTCCTACCAATGGCTCGCTCATTCCACAAATGATAGAGCAGGTAAAAAAAATCCAGGAAAATTCAACGCGTGAAATTATTATCGGCTTGAGCCTTGATGGGCTGGAAAAAAATCACAACCTGATTCGCAAGGAAAACGACAGCTGGAACCAGGTGTGGGATGCTTACAAAGCGTTACGCGAGCTCGGCAACGTTTCTATCAAGGTCTGCACTGTCATTAATAACAAAAACATCGACGACATTATTCCCTTGATGGAAGAAGTGCAAAAGCGCGGCGTGGATTTTCATTCGGTGATTTTGTTGCGCGGCGCCACGCTGGATCCTTCCATTACCTTGCCGAGCCTTGACCAATTGAAAGCACTTGGCCCAAAGATGTTTGAAATCCTGGGACGCTATGATTATGGCCGCTCGAAACTCTCTGCATATATCTTGCAAAATTTTCACCGTATGCTCTGGAATACTTCACTCAAAACAATCGAGCAACAAACGCAAGTGATTCCCTGCCTTGCCGGGCAAACCCAATTGGTCGTGTGGGGTGATGGCAAGGTCGGCGCTTGTGAAATGCTGCCCTCCGTTGGCGATCTGCTGGAAAAGGATTTGCCCGATATTATTGCCAGTGATGCATGGAAAGAGCAGCTACAATTTATCAAAGATAAAAAATGCCATTGCACGCACAACTGCGCGATGCTCGACAGTATTTTTTACAACCCGGTTAATTTGCCATCTCTTTTGCATCAAAAGATTCCGTATCAAAAAATTACCTGACCATTGTGACAAAACCTATTGCTTATCCAGCTCACTGCGTGATGATTCCTTTCCTGGATCGTCTCGACCAGGTCGCTGCCTGCCTGAATGCATTACTGTTGCAAGCGAAACCCGATACGGTTTTTTTACTGATCGATGACGGCAGTATGCCGCCAGCATTGCACAACGCCAAATTGAAATCGCTGCTGTCACAACCGAATGTGCACTTGATCAGTCATCAGGATAATCTCGGTGTAGCGGCGACACGTAACAGCGGCTTGCATTGGTGCAAGCAACATCACATCGATATCTTCCTGATGATAGACAGCGACTGCTTGCCAGAAGAAAATTTTATCGAAGAACATTTGCGATTACACAAGGAACACCCGAATGCCGTTTGCATTGGCGGACAAATTATTGGCCAGGGAAAAAGTATCTGGGCCAGGCTGGACGGCATTACTTCCTGGGTGCACGCCACGCCGCACCAAAAACAAAGTAACGCGCATGCCGCCGAGTTTCGTGCAGTGAATCATCCCTACCATCTTCCCACCACCAACTTCAGTGCCAAACTCGACAAACTGCCAAAGCGGGATTTTGTTTTTGACGAGCGACTGAAAAGTGGCGAAGACTGTTTGTTAATTCGCGAATTGCGCAGATCAAAACCCTTCGGCTACTTCGGCTTCGCTCAGCACAAGTCTGCTCAGGGCACGGTTTATTTTTCTTCCACGCCCACGGTTTATCATCAGGACAGGGAAACGCTGTGCGAAGTGTTCCAGCATCATTATGAATGGGGCCATCATCAATATTTTATCCAGTTAGGCGGTGATCTTTCGCCACGTTGTTTTAATCCCGTGTATCGAACGCTTTTTGTTTTACTGTTTTTGCCTCTATCACCGCTGTTTGCATTGGTGGGTGCACTGTTGAATTGCAAGCCCCTGCTATTTAACCAACCGCGTGCACTAGTGTTTTTCCCGTTGATTTACGGGCTCTGGCTTGGCAAAGCGATCGCGGTACTGGAAGCAGCCATTCGCCCACAAGCCTGCTTGCGCAATGCGCGTGAGCATATAAGCTATGAAGAAGCCCGCTGAAATTAAAGAATAAGGTAGAATCTGCGCACGATGATAATCAACGACTACATAAAAATCGCCCGCCCGGATCACTGGATTAAAAATCTGTTTGTGTTGCCCGGCATTCCCCTGGCACTGTTTTTTTTCCCGCAATACGCCAACCGCAATGCATTGAAAGATATGTTGATCGGTTTGCTGGCCGCCTGTGTTGTCGCTTCCAGCAACTATGTGCTGAACGAATTACTCGATGCAAAATTTGATCGCTTTCATCCGGAAAAAAAACATCGTCCCTTAGCGGCCGGACGCATCTCACGCAACGCGGCGCTGCTAGAATGGCTGGTGTTAAGTGTATTGGGGCTCGGGCTCGGATTTGCTGCCAACGTCCACACCGGTTGGGCTTGTGTCACCTTTTGGATTTTTGCAATTCTTTACAATGTTCCGCCGATACGCACCAAAGAGCTCACTTACTTTGATGTGATGACGGAATCTATTAATAACTCGATTCGTCTTTCTATTGGCTGGTATGCGACTGGCGTTACCGTGCTGCCGCCTACGTCTGCACTTTTTGCTTACTGGATGTTTGGCGCATTTTTAATGGCGACCAAACGCTTTGCCGAATATCGTCGCATCGGTAATCCGGAACAGGCCGGGCAATACCGTCGTTCGTTTTATCATTACACGGAAGAAAGTTTGATCGTCAGTATCGTGTTTTACATCACCATGTTTGTCGCTGGCATTTCTGTTTTTATGATGCAGTATAAACATGAACTGGTGCTGGGTATGCCCTTCCTGGCGTACATGATCGCCTATTATTTATATCTGGGCTTTCAGCCCAACAGCCCGACGCAATATCCGGAGTTACTCTATAAAGAGAAACACCTGATGCTCGCTACACTGTTCTGCGCCGCTTTTTTTCTGGTGCTATTTTTTGTAGACTTCCCCATCATTTCTGCCTGGTTCGATCCACTGGTGGTGCAAGGTTCATTGCCCTTGCTCAAATAAACCCTTTATTCTATATACAAGGAGTGCGCCATGAGTAAAAAAATCAAAAAACTTTACCGCATCATGACGCCTGCTGAATACAAGCTGGTTAAATCCTCCGGATTTTTTAAACCGGCCGAATTGACGCGCGAAGGGCATGTGTACGCTTGCTATTTATTTCAAACCGAATTTGTTGCGGCGCTGTTGTACAACGGCGAGTTTGGATTAACCTTGCTGGAAATTGATCCCGCCAGATTAGGTTGTGCCGTTGAAGACAAAAACCTGAAAGGTGGCAAGGAATTATTCCCGCACATCAAAGGGCCTATTCCCGCCGCTGCGTGCATCAATGAATATCCTCTACCTGTCGAAGCCGATGGCACCTTTGAATTGCCGCTCGAACTGCACGCGGAGTATGAAGAACAAATGAATGAAAGGGCGATGGTGAATTAACCCTTCGATTCCGCTCAGGGAACGTACGCTGAGCGGAGTCGAAGCGCGCCCCTACGAACGGCGAATAAACCAGCACTGGTGTATCGGTTTTCCCGGCGACTGCTTTCCTTGTGAAAGAAAGTCAAAAGGAATAGATTCTTTAGTAACATCCTCAATCTTATAATGATCAAATAATTCCTTATCCAATACAAAACGCCGAAAGTTATTAGAAAAAATAAGCAGGCCGCCCGGCTCCAGGCGCTTCATCGTCAAGTCAATCAATTCCACGTGATGTTTTTGCACATCAAAATCGTGCTCACTGCGTTTTGAATTCGAGAAAGTGGGTGGATCAAGGAAAATCAAATCAAACTGCTCGCGACAATCCGGCAACCAGCGCATCAAATCGGCCTGCACCATTTTATGATTGCTCTCGCTGTATCCATTCAATGCAAGATTGGCTTTTGCCCATTGAATGTACGCGGGTGACATATCGACAGACACACTGCTTTTGGCGCCGCCGACTGCCGCGTGCATCGTCGCCGCAGCGGTATAACAAAACATATTCAGGAAACGTTTATCCTTGCTTATCTCTGCGATACGCAAGCGCATCGGTCGGTGATCAAGGAATAAACCGGTATCCAGATAGTCATCGAGATTCACCAGCAAGCGCGCGCGACCTTCCTGCACTTCGATAAATTCCTGCTTCTCGTCATGACGCTTGTATTGTTGTTTGCCTTTTTGCTGGCGACGCACTTTGCAATGCACACCGGCCGCATCGGAAAAAATAATTTCCAGTGCTTGTTTGGCAATGTTAAACCGTCGTTCAGCTTTTTCAGGATCTATCGTTGCCGGTGCGGCGTATTCCTGCACATGCAAATGATTGCGATAAATATCAACCGCGATATTAAATTCCGGCATGTCTGCATCGTAGAGTCGATAACATTCGATTTTTTCTTTTGTTATCCACGCTTGCAGGCGTTTCGCGTTTTTGCGCAAACGATTGAGTAATGCGACGCCGTCTTTTATTTTTTCATCCGTGGATAAAATTTTTAACGCGTTGTCGTAACGTTCGCCGTCTAATTGCAAAACATATGGGCGCACGCCATGCGCCCCTACAACGGATCGCTTTGTATCATCTAGGGGCAATTCATGAATTGCCCCTACGAAAATTTTGGATACACCTATCTTTGAAACACTAAAGTCACAACCAATCGGCCCGTTGTGCACGCGTTGTCGATACATCACTTCCTTGTTTTTAACACCACACGCTTCCGATTGTTGTTTGCTACCGGACAACAACGCCAATGTCCAGCCCGGCACCAGTGTTTGTAAAATACGTCCGAGGCTTTGATACAGATAAGGCACCGTGTCGACATTGCCCAGCCGTTCACCATAGGGTGGATTAGTAATCACTAAACCATTTCCGTTTTTTTCCTGCAGTTCTTTTTTAAACTGTGCCCAACGCGGCCACTGTTCCAGTGCACTGAGATCGCGACGCTCCACATGCATCCACGCGCTGACGCCCGCGTAATCTGCACCGACAATTGCTTGCGCAATAGAATCTTTGTCTGCATCAAAACCAATAATGGTTTTGGATAAGCCTTTTTGTTTTTCTGCAGCAGCCTGCGCACGTTGCTCGGCTTCCTGCCAGGTTTTTTTCCACAAGGCCATGTCATGCCCTAACCAGCCGGGACACGGTAACTTTTCACGCAACAAACCCAATGCACGATCCGCGCGCATCAGCGCGGCTTCAATTAACAAGGTGCCCGAACCGCACAGCGGATCCAGCAGTGCATCGAATTTCTGTTCTTCGTCTTTCAGGTGCCAATCGGCCAACACCAGCAAGGCAGCGGCAAGGTTTTCTTTCAGCGGCGCTTGCCCGCGTCCCTTTCGATAGCCGCGCCGGTGCAAACTGCCACCACCAAAATCCAGGTACACCGTCGCTTCCTTATCCGACAACAATAAATGGAAAACGATATCGGGCTCCTCGGTATCAATGTTTGGCCGCTCATTGAATTTTTCCTTGAACCGATCACATATCGCATCTTTCAGCCGATACATAAAAAACTGGCCGTGGTGATTGCCGGAGCTGAGCGTCCATTGAATAGCCAGCGAACATTTCACCTCGCACCAATCTTCCCAGGTGACCGATTTCATCGATTCATAAAATTGGTCGCCATCAATAATGGGGAAGCGGGCGATAGGCAACAGCACGCGGTTTGCCAGGCGGCTCCACATTACCAGCCGATAGGCCGTTTCCAAACGATACTCGACCTCAATCACTCCCCGACCCATCTTTGCGATGGGAATAGCCAGTTGATCGAGCTCGCGCTTCAGCGCATTTTCGAGTTCAACCGGGCAGGTCAGGGAAAGTGTGGGCAGGTTTGTCATGGCCGGCATTCAGACACAGTCCCTTTAATATAGCAACTGACAAAACTCAAGCAAGCTGGGTAGAATAGGCCGGCAACGACACGACGTTGTTCCAATGGAGAGGCTCTGATGAACGTTGACCCGAAAGTGATTGGTTATATTGCCGGTGCATTAACAACCATTTCATTTGTTCCGCAGTTGTTGCTCACCTTGCGAACACAAAATACCGCGTCGCTGTCATTAGGAATGTATGCGGCCTTCACACTCGGCGTGGCATTATGGCTGGGTTACGGAATCCTGATGCGGGATTATGCGTTGATTGTCGCGAATGCATTGACACTGGCGATGGCGACGTCAATCCTGGCGATAAAAATTGTGAGTCGACTCTCGGGAAAAGAAAAATCTTCTGCTGCTGACGATGCTGATGTTTAATGCTTAAAGAGTTAAAGAGTTAAAGAGATTGGGGTGATTATGTTTTACTCGATTGCTGTTATCAGCCTGGGCGCGTCGTGCGGTGCAGTACTGCGCTGGTTCCTGGACGTCTCATTTAATGCTGCATTTCCCAACCTGCCACTCGGCACACTGACAGCGAATTTAATCGGCGCTTATTTAATTGGTATTGCGATGGCTTTTTTTGCCAGCCAACCGAATCTTTCTCCGGAATGGCGTTTGCTTATTATCACCGGCTTTCTCGGCGGCCTGACAACCTTCTCGAGTTTTTCTGCGCAAGTGACACAACTGATCCAGCAAGAAAAAATAGTGTGGGCTGGAACGGCGATTGTCACTCATGTGGCAGGATCATTGGTCATGACCTTTCTCGGCCTGGCGACCGTGGCACTGTTTAAAAAAGTGGTTTAAGCCAGAAGATCTCAATATTTATGACAGTGGCAAATGCACATCCACACGAAAGCCGGGCTTAGTGTTGCTGGCAACGATACGGCCTTTATGAACCAATACAATTTTTTTCACCAACGCGAGACCCAGCCCGAAGCCTCCTTGCCCACGTCGTTCACGCGCCGTTTCCACGCGCACAAAGGGTTCAAAGATGCGCTCGAGATCCGCTTCCGGAACTCCATCACCCTGATCCTGTATAGACAACAGCAATTCGTGCTCCGTTGAACTCAACGACACATCAACCGTCGTGTTTATTGGCGAATAACGCAGCGCATTACCAAGCAAATTATCGATCATACGCGAAAGTAAATCCGCACGGCCTTTGACGAGCATCGATGGATTCACGGTTATTTTTAGTTGCAATTTTTTTGAAGCAGCATCCGCTTCCATGCGCGCTGCTTCCACGCGATCCGACAACAATGCCGCCAGCGCGACCTGCTCATCAAGCTGCACCGTTTGCGCATCGAGTTGCGGCAAACTCAATAGCTCGCCAATTAATTGATTCAATTGTTCACATTCCTGGTCAATGCGCCGCAACGAATTATCAATAGCAACATTCGGGGCCGCGTTTTCCGGATTATTTTTTCCTCGCGCCAATTCCACTGCCAACCGGATGCGCGTTAAGGGCGAACGCAATTCATGGGAAACATCGTGCAGTAATTGTTGATGGGCTGCAATCGACTCCCGCAATTTATCTGCCATGTGATTGAAATCATCGGACAGTTCATCCAGTTCGTCGCGGCCGAGTACGGAAGCCTGCGGATTCACGCGCGCATCAAGGTCTCCTTCTGCCAACTGCCCGGCCGCAACACGCAAGCGCCGCAGCGGCATCACCAGGGCGCGTGTCATCACACCGCAAACCAAAACGCTGATCAGCAGCGCTATCATGGTCAGCAACCCTTGCTTCTGTGGCGGCGGCAATGGTTGTCGGGCAACTATCTTGAGGATCTCACCACTATCGGCATGGAGCAAGACTCCAATCGTCAGCATGTGGTGATGAATTTCTTTCAAGGTTGGATTGGCGGGAGAAAGCGACGGCAACAGGCGTAATGCATAATCACTGGCATCGCGAGGCCAAAGCAATTGGTTGTCTTCCGTTGCCACCAACAATTCTTCCGGATCGTCTATTCCTTCATCCGCGTGCAGCACCAATGCCATGCTGCCACCTTGTTGTAAATTTTCCTGTAATTGATTGAACTGTTGCGAAAGTTTTCCGTGCAGTGCGACATCTGCTTCGTTTCGCAACAGGTTAACAACCCATAACGAACTCGCTACCATCAACACAACGGTTAACCAGAAACTGGCAAATATTTTCCAGAACAGGTTCATGCTGATAATTGAATCAATTGGTAACCCTGTCCACGAATCGATAACAACCATTGCGGATGGCCGCCACCTGCTTCCAGTTTTTTTCGCAAATGACTCATGTGAACATCAACCGAACGATCATAGGCATTTAACGGGCGTTGCAATGCACCTTGTGCCAGTTGATCCTTGCCCATCACCTGGCCACAGTTCTCCATCAACATCGCCAGCAACCCGAACTCGGCCGTGGTGAGCGACAATACCTGCTGGTTTAATCGCGCTTCACGTTTGCTGTAATTAATTTGCAAGGGGCCATTCACCAGTATGCCGGATTCCTGTTTTGTCGGCTGTGTACGACGCAAGATTGTTCGCAACCGAGCCAGCAGTTCACGCGGGTTAAACGGCTTGGACAAATAATCATCTGCACCCAACTCCAGACCCACAATACGATCTACATCATCACCACGTGCTGTTAGCATCAACACCGGAAGTTCGAGGTGTTTTTCTCGCAATTGTTTCAGCACATCAAAACCGTTTATTCCCGGTAGCATGACATCGAGGATTAATAGACTGTCCGTCGATGCAGACACAGTCGCCATGACTTCATCGCCGCGGTGGATAGTTGTCACTGCATATCCTTCCTGTCGCAGGTAGTCCGCCAGCAACTCACAGAGGGCAAGATCATCGTCGGCGATTATAATTCGGGTCATTACCTGCTCATTTATCCGGAAATCGGTTGTTAGTTTACCGCGGACTATGAGTAAATTTGCAAAACAGGCTTGGCCATTTCACTGCCTTTACCATTCTTAACCATCCAGACACAGCTGTTTACCTGGCAGCAAGCTACATTAGCCTCACACCCAATCCAGAGAGGACATCTATATGAGCTCTACCTTGTTATTAAACACCCGTCCACTTTACAGCATCACCAAATCACTTGCTGCCCTTGCCAGCACACTCATGCTGGTATTGTTCCAGCTTTCGCCGCAAGCCCAGGCAGACACACCACCGGGCGATGCGTCGCAGCCATCTTCCGGCATGCATGACGCGCAGAATATGGATGACCATGAGAGCCACCACCAGCGCATGGCGGACGAATTAAAATTAACCGATAGCCAGCGTGCAGCTTTCAAAAATATCATGCTGCAAATGCGCAACACTTTTCACAGCGGGCGCGATTTGCATGAGCAAATTCGTGATATCACCGAATCAGACAACTATGATGAGAAAAAAATTCGCGACCTGGTGCGTAAACATGACACGGAAATGGAAAACAATATTGTCAGCAACTCAAAAGCTATGCATGATTTTTATCAATCCCTGAGCCCGGAACAGAAAACCAAATTCAATGACCTGCGCAAGCAGATGAAGGATCGCATGAAACAACACATGCGAAACCACATGAAAGATCGTATGGGCGGAGACGGTGACGACTGGCACGAGGGCCCGGAAGATTGATTATTGCAAACAGATCAAGCCCACCACTAACAGGGAGCCAGAAGGCTCCCCGTTTTTTTTCAGCTGGTTTAGTTGATAGACTTTTCATTGATAAACAACGGATTAATATTGCCGCACTGATATTTAACTGCACCGGTATTTTTTATAGGCGGAGGATGGTCTGGATAAGTAACGCCATCAATCACAATATTTTCACCGAGGGCCGTGGCCAAATTAATTATCGTCGTCGTGATGCCCGATTTTAATTCCTCCATGATCTGGCTGCCGTCACTCGAATATAAACGCAACTCTGACAGAAACAAACGACGCTGTATCACGTCATCCTTGCTTTCTGAAATCAGTTTTTCCTGGTTTTTAAACAAAGCTCCTTCCAGTGTGAAGGCACGCATAAAGGATACTTCGGAAGAAAGGATCTCTACCTGTTTAATATTGATTGTGTAAACCGTTTTCCCGTCAGTATTTTCTCCTTTGTTCACCAGCTCAATATTTTTTGCATCCACGCCATATTGAAAAGTGTAGGCGACCAACATCAATGCTTTCCAATTGTTAATGCGATTATCCTGTTCGCATAAATAAAAAAATTCGCTGTAGTTATCTTTTACCAGGTTAAATTTGGATTGTGCTACGGCCTTGTCCAGCGATACATGAATTTTGTCCGTGTGATCCGGCGTGAACTGCTGCTTGATCCAGTAACCCGCCGCAAGCCCGACAACTAACATGACGATCGCAATAACGGCTTTCATGATCCGTACCTCGGTTAAACAATCCATTGAATTTATGGAGCTACTTTATTGAACCACATTTACCGGAACAAGTCGCGTGCGCTGGAAAATGATAAACTGACGCACCCTTTCACCGCGTTGCCAGCCTGCCCATGATGTCTCGCACCCTACAACATTTGCGCCGAAATCCGGTGCGTATGGTTTACTGGCGACAACTGTATTTTTCCGGTGCGCAGGGCGCCCTGTTATGCATGGTGATCGGCGCCTGTTTCGCAATGGCGCTTTACGGTTTGTTGCACAACACCTATGGGCAGAGTGGCGATTTTATTCTTACTTCACTGGCGGCCGTCGGCCTTGCTGAATTTGCACCGCTCCTGATAGCCATTGTGCTGGTCGCACGCAGCGCGTCTGCCATGGCGAGTGAACTCGCCACCATGCATGTGAATGGCGAAGTACGCTTCCTGCAACGCATGGGGATTGCGCCACTGGAATACCTGGTGGTTCCGCGCGTGATCAGCATGATGCTGGCGGCGCTGTTATTATTTTTATATTTCGCGGCACTGATGATGATTACCGGCAGCTTGCTGATTGCGCCCGCGCAGCCGATGCTCGCCTTGTATCAACTCGCGGAAATTTCACAAGGCATCTCCTTGCGCGATGGTTTATTTCGCAGCGGTATTTTTGGTGTGGTTATCGGCAGCATTGCCTGCTGGCAGGGATTGCGTGCGGAAAACCATACCAATGCTATTCCCAAAGCCGCGTCGCGCGCGGTATTGCGCGGATTGCTGGCGATATTTGTCCTTGATGCGCTTTTCAATTTACTATGACTGACTCTCCTCTTAACCGAACACCGGAGGCACTGTGGTGGCACTGCCATCACGATCTGGAAAAAAGTGAACGCATCAATGCTTTGTGTCGGCAAGGTTTAGCGCAAGGTTATCGCGTGGCCGCACTGGCGACGCCGGAACAATTAATCAGCAACCTGACTGTGAAAGAAAATATTGTTCTGCCGCACGACTGGCATCACGTGGATTCGACCATGGACAACCGCGTAATCACCGAGGGGATCCACCAGTGCCTGCAATATTGTTTGCGCGGACAACAAACACTTGAGCAATTACTGCAGTTGCAAGGCGCGAGGCTCAGCGCCAACCAGCGACGTTGGGTGGGTATTGCGCGTGCGTTATACTTGCAAGCCAACTATGTAGTAATGGATGACGACGAAACCAATCTTTATCCTTTTGAAGACGTGCGTTTGAAAACACTCTCGCAGTATTTGCCCGATGCCGCGCTGCATTGGGTTAGCCTGCGCGCACCGTCCTCTTTACCTGATCATTGGTTATTTGCCGAATCCGGTGTTGATAATTAATAATGAGAGTCGACTCATGAACACCCATAATTTATCCAGCAGAACTATACAGCCCTGGCATCTGGCAACATTTGTCGGCGGTGCGCTGTTGATACTGCTGGTCAGTTTTTTATTTCTCGGTTCTGCCAAAGGCTGGTTTGTTGAACACAAGCCGCTGCGCTTTTATGCTGACTCCGCTTTGCAACTGCGCCCGGGTTTGCCAGTGCGACTGGCCGGCATAAAAGTCGGGCAAATTAAAAACATTTCGCTGGATAACAACGGTAAAGTGTTAGTGAATATCATTGTGGAGCGTCATTACACTTCTTTCCTGCGACAAAACACACAAGCCACGCTCGCGAAAGAAACACTGATGGGTGATAGTTTTATTGATTTATCCGTTGGCAACCAGGATACGGCGCTGCTCGAAGACAATGCCGTGATCACCTACATTCCGGCAACCGATATCAATGTGGTGGCGAAGTTAATGGTTGATAAACTCGACCAGACCATGACTGATTTACAAAAATTACTGACGACACTGAATGACCCGAAAGGAAAACTGAACAGCAGTCTCACCAACCTGAATACTTTGTTAACTGACATGCACGGCACGCGCGCCAAACTGGATCAAACGCTCACCACCGTCAGCACGACGGCAGAACGTTCCGATCTCAAGAAAACACTCGACGATGCCAATGTGATGTTAAAGAATGCCAACGACACGCTGCAAAATATGCAAACGCATTGGCCCTTCACGCCTTCGAGCAAATTAAAAGAAGAACGGGAAAAGGAAAATAAATCACCGTAACTTTTTCCACACCACGCCAGTCGCGGTGGTTACTAGCCAGATAAAAATTAATATCACGCCCAGTGCACCGACAAGCCTGCTGATGTTATAGGTTAACGCGGCTTCGAAAATAAAACTGTAAGTTAACAAGACGGGGGAAATTAATATCAGGCTTTGGTTGGCAATCGTTGTCCATTTTATTTTTTCGGGTTCTGGCCAGTAAAGGCCAAACATAATATTTATGAATGACGCAAAAAACAGATACACATGGCCGGTTTTCAATAACAGGCGCTCTGCATCCGGCAACGTTTGCAACCCGTGCAAATAAATACGGAAATACTGCCCTGTCAGCAGGAAGAGGATGAGGAAAATAATGCCCGTCCACAGATGAAGTTTTTTCAACATACTGGTTTAAATCTCTGTCGCTGCTTTCATTATTAACATTGCCATTTTTTCTTCCAGCACCGTAATTTTTGCTTCCAGCATTGCGACGCGCGCTTCGAGCTCACTGTTATCTTCGTGTGCAGTCGATTTGCTTTCACTGCGCATCGCGGCAATCGCGGTTAAATCCGGCGCGCCAGATAACAAATGCACGAAGCGATCTTCGCGTTGTCCGGTTTGCTTCGGCACGCGCTGCACCAGCGGTGTGATTTTTGCGCAGAGATCCATTAACACTTTTTCGACATTCTCATCCGTTTCAAATTCGAACATGCGCTGCGTGCGCGTGAGCAATTCATGCACGGTTTGCGGGCCGCGCAACATCATCACGTTCAGCAACGCTTGTGCCGGTTTATCAATAGTCGATATCACGCGCGTCAGGCGCTGATCGTAACGCTCGGCGCGTGCGCCATAATCCACATGGATCAGTTTTCGTTCCGCCAGTTCTCGCGCGCAATGTTGCACCTCGCCGCTGCTGTAATTGCTCATGGGTTCGCGGCTGCTTTTCTGGTTGCAAGCCAACACTAAACTGTTGAGTGTGAGTGGATACGCATCGGGCGTCGTCAGTTGTTTTTCCATCAATGCGCCCAGCACGCGTGTTTCGATGGCGCTGAGGGGTGGATCGATGGGTGCTTTTGCTTCTGTCATGACGGGATTCCCTGCTTTTCAATAAAAGGAAATATACCACAGGGCCAATAGAAGAATTTATGTTAACCAGCGTGCGGCAGCAGGTAGCGAATCACGGCCCCCAGGTCTAGGATGTATTCCATGAAAAAGGTTACCAAAGTATTCGTCGCGCTTACCTGCTGGACCAGTATGCCGATTTTTGCCTTGATGGCTGTAATTTACTGCATGGCTTCTAACTTTATCAAACGCCTATCCACTCCCTCCCCGCGTTACACACGTCCAACACTCCGCGTGATTCGCTCGAATCACTCAAGTGAACGTCGCCCCGCTGAATGGAATCCTCCCATTGATCCGTGGAGGCCCTACACAAAACACCATCCTTGTTATCAACCGTATTCGAATTAGTCGTTTATTTTTTTCATCCCGCAGGAACTTCCCCATGATCAAGGCCAAAGGCATCGCTGCTTTCTCTGCCAAAGAACCGCTTGCTCCCTATTCGTTTGAACGCCGCGACCCCAGGGAACACGACGTAGTAATTGATATTAAATTCTGCGGCATTTGCCATTCCGATATCCATACCGTGCGCAGTGAGTGGGGCAAGCCGACATACCCGGTGGTGCCCGGCCATGAAATTGCCGGCGTGGTGCGAGCTATCGGTTCCAAAGTGACGAAATATAAAGTCGGTGATCACGTCGGTGTCGGCTGTTTTGTCGATTCCTGCCGCGAGTGCCAGCACTGCAAACAGGAGCTGGAGCAATATTGCCTCAACGGTTTCAGCGGTACTTACGACAGTGTTGAGCAGGATAAAAAAACACTCACGCAAGGCGGTTACTCGAATGTGATTGTGGTGGATGAAAATTATGTGTTGCGCATTCCCGCTTCACTGCCGCTCGACAAAGCCGCGCCGCTGCTCTGCGCAGGCATCACGCTCTATTCGCCGCTGATGCACTGGAAGGCGGGCCCCGGAAAAAAAGTCGGCATTCTCGGTTTGGGTGGTCTCGGTCATGTCGGTGTGAAGATTGCGCGCGCACTCGGTGCGGAAGTGACGGTGTTTAGCCATTCCGATAAAAAGAAAGACGATGCGTTGAAGATGGGCGCACATCATTTTGTTTCTACACAAAGTGGTGAGGCTTTTAAAAAACAGGCGAATTCGTTTGATCTGCTCATCAATACTATTTCAGCAAGCATCAACATGGCGGATTATTTCAACTTGCTGAAGCTCGACGGCACACTTGTTGTTGTAGGCATTCCGGATAAACCACTTTCCATTCATCCCTTCCCGCTGGTGATGAAGCGCCGCAGTTATTCAGGTTCGCTGATCGGCGGCATCAAGGAAACGCAGGAGATGCTGGATTTCTGCGCGAAACATCACATCACGCCGGAAATTGAATTGATTGCGCCCGCGCAGGTGAATGAGGCGTATGAGCGCGTGACGAAAAGTGATGTGCGTTATCGCTTTGTGATTGATATGGCCAAGGTGTAATTATTATTTTTCAACAATCGTTCGAAAAGTTAAATTAACGCGCGGTGTATCAATCGTTCGGGTCGGCGGCAAACTATGAACCCAGTGGGTTTGTGTTGTTCCTTTCATCACAAGCAAGCTACCATGTTGCAGCACCACTGAAACGCTTTGCTTGCTCTTACGGTGCTTAAAGGAAAATTTTCGCTCGGCGCCCAAACTCACGGAAGCGATGGCGCCATCCTTTTTCAAATCCTTTTCCGCATCGCTGTGCCAAGCCATGCCTTCACTGCCGTCGCGATACAAATTAAGCAAACAGGAATTAAAGGTTTCGCCGCTGGTTTGTTGAACCATTTCTTTTAATAACAATAGTTCATCTATCCACGGCAAGGCGCGTTTGGTGGTGTGGGAGTAAGTGTATTCAAATGCCGCGTCGCCATACCACGCCACCTGACGGCGAGTCTCGATACGCTTGCCATGAATAACCGCTTCATCGTGTTGCCAGGCAATGTTGTGTAACAACTTTTCCAGATAAATATCCGCTTCCTGTGCTGGCATGAATGGCCCGTAGTAATTTACTACGCCATCGACAGGCAACAGGTTTAACGAGAGGTCGGCTGCGGTTTCAAAAAGATTCATGTTCGAATTTTAACCGACGCTATCGTGATTGATATGGGGAAAGTGTAGTTACTACACAATAAAAAATATTATTCTCCTCTTAGTGCCAATGGCAACTGTAAATTATTTCTAAGAGTTAACTCCCCATCCTCTAATATTTTATCTGGATCATTGTGGTTGCGAACTTGATTAAAAGCATCATTTAATTGCTCTTCTGTAACAAGAATTGTTTTGTGACTTATCAGATCTTCTGTTGGTATAGCAATTTGATCTCGCGGCAGTCTACAAACCAGAACTGTTGCTATCGAGATAGAATGGCCACTCTTTTCAAGCTCTTTAATCAAAGATCCTCTCCTATCTACAAGCTTCCCAAGCTTGCTAGGAAAATCCGATATTCTTAGAGTGCACTCAACCAAAATTATACGTCCATTCGGCGTCTGAACTATTAAATCAGGCGAGTCATTTTCAAGTTGTACGCATGGAGAAAACCCTAATAAAAATAATAATGCTGCTATTCCTTTTTCAAATCTAACTGAATCCATTGATTCCAATACAGACTGTTTTATCATTTTTAAGTCTTTATCAAAACTCTGAACTGCTAATAGTCTATTATTTCTAGCCTTTTTTGGATCTGAAAACCACTGCCTTCTAACAATGGAGTTTCCAATCATTAACATCGCAAGGATATTGTCAGAATTTTTAACAGTAACTGTACCGGTACCTGTGCGTCTGCCATTCCGAATTTTTTGCCATTTTATTTTGGAAGCAACTTGGAGGCGAGTTTTGAGATATTCGCCCGGAACGCCTCTTAGAGCCAACCGGATAAGATTAGTATCAAAATGTGGGTGCGCATGTAATGTTAACTTAAATTTATCGTCATTTAATGAACTTTCATCAATCATTAAATCTACCGGGGGTGCGATTCTTATATCAATCATCGGAGCGCGGCTATCATTCCACACTGTCTTTAACCCTAACCAGTTAGCTACATCATTTAATCCATCAAACGGAGGGGTTGATAAACGCAACAAGTTATCAATTTCTGTCAACTCGGTGGGAGGAACGTCTCTCCTTTGTGCGCCATAGGTAGAAAGATGTAACTCGTAAAACCATTGATCTCTCTGACTCGCTTTTGAGTAATGTCTTAAATTACCGTCCCGCGGCAGAACAATTTTTCCTCCAGAAGTTTCTATAACGCCCTGAATTGCATTCTCAATCAAGTTTAATAAATTTTTCTTTTTTTCTTGAATAAGTTCTATTTGGCCAAGATATATTTTATCGGATTTAATTAAAAAACTATTATTCACAGTTGGGGGCAGTGGTGACAACATTATTGCTGCCTCCAAAATATTTATGTTTTGGTCATTAATGCTTGCTGAATAGCCATCACAAACCCATTCCCTGGCAGACTCTAGAAAAGTATTTTTAATTTGATCATATATCAACTAAAACCTCCTTATTGTGAATTGGGGAAATCAGCGCCAGAATAACATTTTGAATTGCCGAGCGGCAGCCAGAAACAAAAAAGCCACCGCAAGGGTGGCTTTTTTATTCACTTTCGTTTTTTACAACGGCGAAAGCTCCGAGCTAAACCTTAAACCACCCGTTACGTTACAGTAAACGCTCCACTGAATGATTCGCCGGATCTGCCATTCCAGCTCGTTAGCCGTGATAGCCTTTTTGGCATATAGCTGAACGATGTTGTCTACTTGCTGGGCTTGATCACCTGTTAACAGGCTTTTATCTGAGGTGTTGTCATCGAGGTTAAGCATGGCACTTCCTAATCGTTTCCATTTGCGGCCTGCATTCTGCAGGACTAAACATCTTTTTGTATTAAGGGGGAATTAATATCCTGTGTCGGTGCGCAAAAAAACAAAAGCCACCGCAAGGGTGGCTTTGTCTTTTTTGGTGGAGCCGGGGGGCAGCTCTCGGCCATCCATGGCCTTCGCTGCACCTGTGCTTCCTGCACATTGGAGTCTCACTCCACGGTTATCCTGTTCAACGCCACCGCTACACAGACAAATAAAAAAACCACCGCAAGGGTGGTTCTTTTATTTGTTTTGGTGGGCCGGGGGCATTTGAATAGAAACGCCAGCCTTTTGATTTGAAAAGAGATATGCTTTTCAAGCTTTCTGCATGTGCCCGCAAATATACCCACATGATTTTTTTCGATTTGGGGAATTGAACCTTTGACCGAATACAACGCGGCCTTTGTTCACTTCCCTCTATATATGTGTCCTATATTATCCAAGCTCGCGCAAAGTCGTCCAGTAGAGTTTAATTGAACATAAACTTAAATTTGATATGGTGCCAATGTGCCGGAACCGAGCTTCCAAAGGAGATAAACCAAATGAAAATTTATGCCCCTTGTTTCGATTGCGTGAGGGAATCAGGCCCATCTGCAATCATGCTGCATGGCATCGGCGTTGCGGATTACTATGATGACGGTGTTGCGCACGTCGAATGCCCCAATGGCCATAAGTATGCGGTCATACTCCAAAGTCAAAAATTCGAAATTTTGTTGGAATCTGGTGCAAATGCCCTTATCGATGGCTACACCATTGAGGCTGCTTCAAGTTTTGCTGCAGCCTACGAACGCTTCCTAGAGTTTGCCATCCAAGTTTTTTGTAAGAAACTGAAAATTGATGAACTGGAATTAGAAAAAACGTTTGGTACCGTATCTAAGCAATCTGAGCGTCAATTGGGCGGCTTTTTATTTCTGTACTTGATTGTTTTTGGCAAGCACTACTTGATCAATCATAAGAGGGTTGAAAAAAGAAACAAAACGATCCATCAAGGCTATATTCCCACGCCTGATGAAGTGCTTGAGTTTGGTGACATGGTCTATGATGAGATTTATTCAGTTGTTCAACAAATGAAAGCTGTCTGCTCAAATGAAATCATGGGTGTTATTCACGATAACCTGCAAAAGAAAAACCACAAGCTGGCCACTGACATTCGGGGAGTGACAACAGCGGGAGTTTCATTCTTCTCCCTGGCGCACGCTAAACAAAAAAAAGACTTCAAGACTGCAATGCAAACCCATCGCTTTAGCAGAAAAATGTTTGATTTGGCGAATTCAAAAATGAGGGCCGTCAGTGAAGCTATTAAAAACAATGACTTTGCAAAAGCTAAAGAGATTTTTCACGCTATTCCAGAGGTCACAGATATAGAATTACCGCCTAGGGAGGTTGATTGATTTCACTGACGGGCCATCAATTACTGTTAGTAATTTCGCAATACGCTTGATGGCATTAGTGCTCTTCATAAATCCCATATTTTGGGAACAGCAGGCCAGTGACGTAACCCTCTATTGCGCCTCGCTCACGATGCCCTTCTTGCTCAATCCAGCGCACAAAACAATTTTGGCGTAAAAATAACTTGGCTTCTTGATGGTTGGCGCACTCATTAAATGTTACCAAATGCTTTTTAAGCCTCGCGTTGCTTGGCGGGCCCATTAAATGATTGTTGTACAAACGTTGTTTAAGGTTTTTTGTGCGGCCAACGTAATAAGGAATTTCATTTTTTCCTTGCTTGCAGGTTATTACATAAACACCACAGGCAGCTGGTACTTTTTTTGGCGTTAGCTCAGCAAACGCTAGTGGGGTTGCTGAGATTAAAGATGCAAATCTCTTAGATAAAAATTTTTGTTGCGTCTTGGTTGTGCGCTTTATCATTGAGACTCCCGCTAACGATTAGCTTTTATGGGCGCTTACTCTTGTGGCCAGCCAAAGCAAGCAATAGCACATAGATAAAGGAAAATGCCGTAAATAGAGCTGGGCCGTAATTTTTGATATTTGATGCACAGTGCGGAAAGTATATTCGTGCGATCTCCGATGTTACTAAGGCCAACCAAAGCAGGAAGACGTAATCACTTAGAGCGATAGCAAGCTTGCTAACAGAGAATTTTCTAGCCCGAAGCCAACATCCTTTATGAGTCTGAACCGACTCCTCTTCAGCAAAAAACTTTCCAATCACACCTTCTTCAAATCTCTCAACTTTTGTTTCCCAGCTTTCTTGCCAATACTTAGAGCCGCGATTCAAAAGGGTCCATGCAAATGAACATACCATGCCGAAACAAGCTATAACGATAGCGATATTTGGGTTGTGATTGTGCATAGCAGCATATCCAACAAATGCCGATGCAATAAAGCCCCAAAAGAAAAGGGATCGCTTCCAAAATAATTCGATCTCGAAGTTTCGGATTTGAATCGCAACATCCAGTCGCTTTGCGCCGGGGTCAATTGCTGGTGGCTTGCTCATATTTTTCTTGCTCCATCTTGTGCTTGAGTTTTGGGTACAGAATTTTATTGGAATAACTTGAAACCGTGTGGATTCTTGTAGTTTTTTTCATAAGAATTAAACGCCTTTTCAAATGATTTTTTTGTATTAAAAAGTTTGTGATAGAAAATATGAGAAAAGAGTGCTGCATTATAAAATTTTGGGCTGCCGCTTGGAGCAATATAGCATTTGCAGTTCAGTACTTCTGTTAGATATTTACCAAAACCCTTTGCGCCAGACTTACAAGCCGTGCTGACGATTGCTTTATTTGATAAATCCAAGTCATGTTTCAAGAATGCTGACTTTGTGCCATCTCCTTGCGGAGTCCACCATCCTTTAAATTTGTCATTACTGCTAATACGGCCATGCGTAGACACATGGACATAACGCATTTTACTTTTATCAATGGCTTTGAGTAATTCAGAAATGGAAGTGACATATACAAGCTCAGACTCAACACCCATTAAGTTGAATACCTCACGCAGCATCCGTCCCTCAGACCCGGGGTCGTCTACATCCACGCATTCAACAATTGTGACGCCAAGCTTCATATATTATGCCTGCAAACATCCGCGTTACATTAAGCCCCATAAGTTCCTGAATCACAAGCCAACGTCCTTACCCACTTCAGCGTCACGCATTTTGCGAACTATGGCTTCCGCGAGCTTGTCAGTATCTGACTGCATATCTACTTGCGGCTTCGCCAATCCTTGAATTATTTCTGCTTGTCGATTGCTTGATACCTCGCCATAACTAAAAAATGTTGTCATCACGCCTTCATGCCCAAGATTCTGGCTCCACGACTTAAACGCTTCCGGGTCTTTGCAGAGAGTCTGGCCAAGCTGAACAAGCGTCTTTCTCACGCTGTGTGGGTTGAAATAAGGCAGCCCCGCATTCTCACAAGCTTCATGGAAGATTTTGCGAATAGCCGCTGCATTGCGCCAGCACTCCCTTTTCAACCCTATCACTTCATACTGGCGTGACGCACCCACCTCAACAAGAGTGGCAGGGAATAGCGGGTCATCATTGCCCCATAGTTTTTCATTCCGTAGATATTTTACCCACTCCTCAACAATTACCCGCGCCTCATCGCCCACAGGAAAAAAGGTGGTGGTAAATGTCTTGGCAAACTTTGTACGCACTTCACGCGCGTCTTGATTAACACAGCCCGCAATTAAATCTACGTGCTTCAGCTTCATCGAAGCAATCGCGCTATCTCGTGCACCAGTCAACAAGGTGAAGGCCACCACTGCCCTATTACGGCGCTGTATTTCGGTATCGGCTGGCATTCTTGCAATGATATGTTTCATTTGCTCTAGCGTTGGAGCCTTCTGTTCGCGTGTGGCGGTGGCAACTCGCTTGTCATTGTCAGATAGATTGAAATACTCGGCATCGCTATATTTCAGACGTGACTTGTATCCAGGCTTATCGGTGAGCCATTGAAAAAATCGTTTCAGCTGTGCCAGTGTTGCATATACCGTGGCTTTGCTTAGTCTCTCACCTGAACGCTGTGCATTCTGTTCTGCGAGATAATTCTTGAAGCCCGCTGCCTGCTGATAATGGAATGCTTTAAAATCTTTGTATTTGTTGTATTCCTCAAATCGCGCTAATGATTTTGCAACAGCATCCACCGATTGTTCACTTTGTCCCTTGGCTTGCTTCAAAAATATAAAGTATTGCCGTTTGATTCTTTCGTTTTCTGCATTGTGTTTTGTCATCGCTTGTTCACCTCATTTGAAGTCACTGTTTACGCTGGGTTGATTACTCTCACCTATACGTTTTAGTGCTAGCGGTAATGCGATACTCATTTGCGCGTAAATGGCTGGTAACTTGGCAATACTCACGCGCTTATTCATCAGCGTTGTACAAGTTGGGCATATTGCGGCAAGGTTGCCAACCTTTTCAGTATCTGGTTTAAATTCAATTAAATCCGCGTCTGGCTTTCTTGGTGCACGACACCGGAAGCAAAACATTTCTCCCGGTTGGCACGGCTGTTTATTTTTATTTCGCCGCTTTTGAAGGAAGGTAAAAAGCTCCGCTCCAAGAATCAAGGTAGGGCGCTTGTTATCGCTCACAGCAAGCCCCTGTTTAATCCACTCGCGTACGGTGTTCTTGTGCTTACCAAACAATTTCGCAACCTCTTCCACCGTGTAGCTACGGTGAATTTTTACAAGGTTAGGATTGGGCCGACGCGTTTTCATCGCACCTTTGGCGCTGTGATGCATCACATTCAAAAAGCAGACTTGCGGTCAGCTTGTAACTTCAGTACCAACGTGCGAATTTCTTCGTCCGTCTTTCCTGCGATGCGTGATGTATTAAGCTTGATGATTTCGCTCTCTGGCCAGCCAACTGTACGCCCACCTAACGAAATCGGCTTTGTCCAAAGTCCTTGTGTGATACGAAGATAAATTGTGGAGCGAGAAAGACCGGATTCAGATTTAACGTCGGGAAGACGTAGTATTTTTTGCGACATGTTTGCACCCCCACGGGCGTTGTTGAATGTGGGTGCAAGTTTCCGCCGTTTTTAAAATTTAAATAATACTTCTCCATCGATGCCGTACATTTACCAATGCAGGCCGTACAGTCTCCGACGGAGACTGATTATCTGAATTTCACTCCTATTCGTTTTGCATGCTCGCGAATCCAAGTTGTTACAGTACGCGGTTCAATTTTTTTTACATGCCCTTCTGAAATTAACCAGTCCGCAAAATATAAGCCCGCCTTTTCAGCACTTGGATAGCTAGCCTTGGATTTTTCCCATTCTTTAATAACAACTTCTTTTGCCATATTTGTTCGTGCGTGTCGAGCGACATTCAATTGCTTAGCTCTCTCAGACTGCTTTTCCTTTTCGTGCATTTCAAAGCCGACTTGTAGACTTTCACGAATCTTTTCTTGGTTTTCTTTAGATATAGTAATCGCTCTCTGGAAAGCGTCTGTCAGCCATTCAACTTCGCGTAAATGCTCAGCTTGGCAAACTGCATCCATCGCTTTTATTGCAAACTCACTTGCGATTGAGTCACTATGCGGCTTGCTATCAGGCCGAGACCACTTTATAGCATCTGCCAAGAGCCAAAGCGAAAGCACGGCAAAGAGCTGGTAGTTTTTACGATCAAGAAAGTCCTCAGGCACAGGTTCAACGGCACCCTCTGGTAAAAAGAAGTATTCACCCCTTGCTTCAATAATGCTTTTTAATGCGTCAACTTCGCTGCAATTGTCTGCGGTTGGAATTTCCAACTGCTCCAACATTTCTTCTTTGAAAATCCAGCGGCCGTTTGCTCTGCTACCACCATCCCATTCAAAATATAGCTCAAACTCTTCTTGATTGCCTTCTTCTTCCAGCCTTCTTTCTAAATCATATATTCCCTTGTCTCTTTCATCCTCAAAATAACGCTCAACCTCATAGCTAATTTTTTCTGCAACTATAACTATTTGCTCCAATGTCAGGCCTATTAAAATTTTTCGCGCACGCGATGCAATTTCGGGCAAGGGGGCAAATGGATATGCCGGAACATAATCCGATATTGGATTGAAGTTCTCAAATTGTTTGAAGAAAAACATAACGCTCTTTTGTCTATTTGATCCGAAAAGGATGAGGTGGGACTTGTGACGTTCTTTCAGTCATTTGCCATTCCTTTAGTTTGAATAGTTTACTCATGGTGACCGATTTCATTCGTAAAGCTTGCTAGCTTAAATTTATAATTATCCAGAAGGGTTAATTACTTCCTCAATCAACTCCCTGTAAGAAGCGATTGTTCCGTTTTTAGGTACGCCGCCCCACAGGTACCATGTAATTATCTCATCAATCACGGTCAGCGCTTCTTCGCTGAGCTTGTATCCAAGAAGATTGTAAGATTTATAATGACGGCCTATGGGTTGTAAATGGTCTATACGCATAATCGATTCGGCTGTACCACCTGGAATTGGTAAGCTATCCCACATAAATTGCGGATACTCGCAGTGCCTGACTCTCTCAACAAACGCGGAAGTATAACCAGCGCGACTCCCGTCGTCTGTTGCACCATAATATGGAGCAATCAACATTGTTGGTGCTGTTGAGCGATTTGGTTTTCCGCGCATAAGTGACTTATCAACTGCTGGAACAGAAACCGAGCCGAGTACTAAGCATGGCCGACGCTTTGCTTTATATGCTGCCCAAATTTCTCCGTGATGGAGTGTCATGGCTGCAACTGGCAATTGTGTTTGTTTAAGTGGCTGATTCACAGCTAGAGGCGCAACTTTAATTTCCGCTGTAGTGTGACTTCTGGGGTCGGTACGTCCCACGGGTTCAAATGTATAAGGGGTCTCATCTATGTATGGAACAAAAGCATGAATTAGAGAGCCCTTGCATATTTGACTGTCTGATTGTTTGACCCACCACCTACTGGGATCAGCTATAGCGGACTGTATACAATCATCAGGATACATCGTCTTCTCCCGTTCTGGTCGAAGACTTCCAAACATCAGGAGAGAAATGAGCCGTTAGCATTCCCTCTACTAATGGTATCCCGCTTGTGTGATCCAGCCAGTCAAGACCACTAAAATATATTTCGTCATATCGAGGATTTTTTACAGGATCAATAAGCAGCGTTTTTTCAGCTAATGCCACATTATTTTTATTTGTGCGCAATTCCTTCATCTTCTCAGAAAACTTCTTAGCTTTTTTATTTGACAATGCAGAAAACCTTAACGCTTCTTCCACATGCGAAGCAGGCACTTCTGGCTTGGCTACAAGCAAAAAATCAAGGCGCTCATTTGGTGCAACGGAAAGCATTGGTGGGGTGTTATAAACAAAGGCCAACAGGCTTTGTGTGTGCCCGGAAAAATTATTTATATGGCGCTTTAATGGTGCCGTTATACTCAGTGGAAGTTTGCTTTTTATTTCAGCAAGTCTACTTTCATCTCTCAAATCCCAGCGGAACCACTCATCTTTATCGCCATAGTCGCTTGAAAAAGAATGCTTTGTTGCCGCGATAGCGGCTAGCGCAATATCAATTCTTTCATTCACAGCCTGTTCCCATGGCCCAAAATGATAGAACTTCCAATTAACCCCCGTGAAGGTTTTCCCCGCATTATTTTTTGCGTACTCTAAATCAGCAAGATAAGCATATTTAATAAGATGAATTGGGCCAAGCTGCCTATCTCTATAATCATCTTCTTCACCAGCAACCAACAAGGCATACTGAAGCACTAGATCAATGTTATTTGTCTGTATAGGCATTATGTTATGCACGAAGATAATGTGAAGCGCTCATACTTCTATACAATTTTACACTAGATACCTTGCAACATCATCTGTGTATAATGGCTAGCTCATAATGCTAGGCAAGCATCTTGTCAACTGCCCCTGCAATCGCTCGCCCGAGAAGTGGCGGGACAGCGTTTCCAATTTGCTTTGCTATCTGCGTCCTATTTCCAGCAAACTCAAATGTGTCATCAAATGATTGAAGTCTCGCTCCCTCTCGCGGTGTAAGAGCGCGGTGCTGTATAGGATGAATGCAGCGATTAGATGCTGGATGTACAAAATTCACTGTTATTGTAACTGCTGGTTCATCAGCATCTAATCGTGAATAACTCGAACTAAATCCGCTAGTAATTAAATGTTTAGGAATACAATCGATATTCTTACCTGAATGACGCACTATCTCTAACATTTTTTTAGTATGGTTAGTCGCATTGTGTAGCGTTAATTTTTTTGACCCCTTTCTGCGCTCTCGTTGGTATGCGTTCTTTGCAGCATCCTTGTATTCACCCACCTCATCACCCGCATCCACATATGGAAGGTCACTAATCGCTTCCATTACACTTATAGCCTCTGACAAACAGACCGGCCTCGTCCACAAATCGCCTTGCATTGGTTGGTGAATTTTTGATTTATCTTTATAGCCTATTGTAGGACTATCACATTGGTGCGTAGGTTTAGGAAACACTATTTTCCCTCCACGCTCGACCCCTATCATAATTAGCCGCTCACGCTTCTGAGGCACGCCGTAATGAGCAGCATTTAAAATTCGCCATTGACAATCATACCCAAGCCCATGGAAGCACTCTTCCATTGCATCAATAACTGCGCCATTCTTATGCGTCGCTAACCCAACAACATTTTCAATAACAAAGACCCGAGGGCGAAAAAAATTCACAAAGGAAGCATACTCTTCAAAAAGGCTATTTCTTGGGTCATCATCGTTTGTAGAGCGAAACGGTCTGATTGATGAAAACCCTTGGCATGGTGGCCCGCCAATAATTACATCAATCTGGCCTTTTTTTAATCTAAGGTTCTTAGCAATCTCCGCACGGCGCACCTTTCGAATATCTCCCGCAAGCGCAAGCGCATCCTTATGATTGCGTTTAAACGTTTCGACAGCAACTGGCAGGACATCAACCCCAAATCGCGTCGAAAAGCCATGGTCGGCACCCTCAAACCCAAAGGAAAACCCTCCTGTGCCGCAAAACAAATCAAACAATACACGCTTAGCCATCCGATCATTCCATTTGTAAAACTGCCAAATTTTAACTCCGGTGGAGACTATTGTCACGTATTCCGTCAAAACAAAGATGCTTACTATGGGCAACTTTTGTCAATGAGCTAGAGCAATGAATGACCAGAGTCATCCTGTTGTGGGCGTTCTACTAAATCTTCTGAAAGCACTTCGTAGTGCTCAGCATCTTACACATGACGAATTAGCTGACCGTGCAAAGATTCATAGAACCACTGTTGGACTTTTGGAAAGAGGAGAGCGAACCCCATCGGTGGCAATGGCTGCACAAATTTCTAACGCTCTCGGCGTCCCATTATCTGATTTACTACAGAAGGCCGAGCAGGTTGTTGCTGGTCACATATCTGAGACAGAAGCATTTGCAGAAGAAACGGCTCGGGTTATTCCAGCGACCTGCTTAAGAAATAGCGACGAACTTCAAGCATTTACAGGATTGACTTCAGCAGAGCTTAGCGATGCTATCCATGCCTGTTATCACACGCTTGATATGATTGATGGTCAACTTGTTTCTAGGGGCTCTCCACCACTAGGCAAGTTAGTCGAGTTAGCCAATCTATCTTCAATGGTTGGTAATCTTGTAGGTGGTGCTATTGCCGAATGTTCAGATGGCTTATATCAACGCAATAAACCTCATCACTACCCTGACTTGTTGCCATTAAAATCACCCGCAAAGAATCTTGAGTTGAAGATGGCTCTGGAAACTAATCGTCCAAAGGGGCACTTGCCAAAACCAGGTCATTACATAACTTTTAGGTATGTATTGGGTGACAAAAGTGGCAACTATATTCGTGGGAAAGAGACTCGTGGTGACACTGTTTGGATATGGGAGGTTAAAGTCGGAACAATTAAGACAACCGATTTTGATCTTAGCAACACTGATGGCGATTCAGGTAAAACTGCTGTCATAAAATCTGCTGTATTTAATAGTATGAAGCTAGTCTTCTTTGACGCAAGATACTGTCCATATGCTATGCGAGACGGTACTTATCCGGGTTTGAATTGAGAGTATCATGAAAAGCATTAGTACTCGTTAGATATTTTTTTGTTGAAACTAATTTTAATCACATTATCACCTCGCTCAATCGCGCGAAGATTATCCAGATAGTCCGCCCACTCCTGCATCATTACCTTTCGCTGCGGCAAGTGTTTCGTTCGATTGTAAGCCGTACCATTCGCATCTTTTACTGCATGCGCTAATTGATGTTCTATCCAATCGGTTTTGAATTCCAACACTTCATCCAACAAGGTTCTCGCCATTGCCCGAAACCCGTGCGGCGTCATTTGTTCGTTAGTGTAGCCAATGGTACGCAAGGCAACACGCACACCATTTTCAGACAGCGAACGGCTTGCGCCTCTGGCACTGGGGAAAACATATTTACCACGACCGCCTGTAATTGGCTGAAGCTCTTGCAAAATCTTCAACGCCTGTTTGCTAAGCGGGACTATGTGCGGCGTTTTTGTTTTTGTAACCAGATAGCGCCATTCGGCATTTTCAAAATCAATATCGGCCCACTGCATAGTTCTTACTTCGCCGGGGCGCTGAAAAACCAGCGGGGAGATTTGCAAAGCCGCTTTTACAACAGGGGTGCCCTGAAATGCATCCATTGCCACCAATAGCTGGCCGACGTCTTTGGGTTCTGTGAGCGCAGCAAAATGTTTTTCTTTTGGTGACTTCAATGCGCCTTTCAAATCTTGGCTGACATCGCGCTCAGCACGGCCAGTGACTACTGCATAACGCAACACTTGCCCTGCTGTTTGTTTTGCACGTTGCGCCGTTTCTAAAATGCCTCGGCTTTCTGTGCGACGAAGTGCCGCTAATAATTCTGGCGCTCTGATTTCAGCAATGGCGCGCGAGCCGAGCCACGGAAACAAATTATTTTTTAATAAGCTCTGCGTTCGTACAAAATGACTTTCTGACCAGAGATGCTTTTCTCTTTCCAACCATTCCATCGCAACCGCTTCAAAACTGTTTTCTGCATTTAAATAGCACGCCTGTTTTTTCAGCCGTTTTTGTTCATTGGGATCAATTTGGTTCGCCAACAATTTGCGCGCATTGTCGCGCTTCTCTCTTGCCTCCTTGAGGGAAACTTCTGGATACACCCCCAGCGATAGCGTCTTTTCCTTGCCTGCGTAGCGATAGCCCATACGCCAGTACTTCTTCCCATCAGCCAGCACATACAGATGCAGGCCCGCACCATCGGCCAGTTTGTAGGGCTTAGCTTTGGGTTTTGCCTGCTTTGCTGCTATGTCGCTGAGTTTGTTGAGCATTTTGGCCATTTGCGGGTACCTGCGCTGGTTTCTTTACAAGATACCCGCAATTATACCCGCAAACAGCCCTTTATGCCCGCAAATCTTGCCGTACTACCTAGGACAATAACTGCTTTAAATACTTTTAAAATCAAACAGTTATAGTACTTTGTAGGACGTCATTGGACTTGTGTATGGTGGAACCGGGGGGAGTCGAACCCCCGTCCGTCAATCGTCCGCTTAAAGCTCTACATGTTTAGTTTCCGTTAATTGATCTAGCCATTACCAGCCCAACGGGCAGGACGGTAACAGCGATCCTGTATGTTTTAGGGGAGCGACGCCAGGCGAATCGCTCCTCGATCCCATTCTGAATGACAATCTTTAACGCGGTATGGGCACCTTGCTAGAGATCGCTAACCGGATTTAAGCGGCTAGAGCGTACGAATCGTCGTTTGCGACTATTCAATTTCAGCTTTGGATTTACGTGATTGGCTGACCTCACGACATGCACTCCAAGGTTCAGTATCGCCGTCGAAACCATGTCGGCCCCATGAAACTTGTTAAGTGATTATGGGGGTGCCACCCCCTTACTTCAAGGAAATAGCGACGAAAGACGGGTAAACTGTGCCGGCTTTCGTAGGGGCGAATGATTATTCGCCCCTACAGAATGGTGGAATTGGTTGATGTATTTTGATTGGAGGCTCTGGTGAAAAAATCCTATTTTGTTATTGGCGGCATTGCCGTGATTATTGCTGGCCTGGTCGTTCTTTACCCGTTTGCTAACCAGGCGTGGAAAGACTGGATGTTGTCCGTTCCCAAAACCGACTTCGACCACACGCCCGTACCACTCGCGCCAGATTACAGCCAGGAAAAATATTGGGCGGCTTTACCGAATAAAAAAGACGGCGCGGATTGGGTGCCGGTTGGCAGCGGCTTCACCGATGAACAGGCCAACGCACCCGTGGATGTGTTTTTTATTTACCCCACGGCCGCGTTCTACGGCAGTTATTGGGTCGCGGGTTTTGATAACTGGTTACACATTGCCGCAGTGGATTACGGCATTCTGCCGCAACAAGCTTCTCCTTTTAATGCGACCGGAAAAATTTACGCGCCGCGTTATCGTTCGATTCGCATGGGCATCTGGATGGCGAAAGACAAAGACAGCATGAACAAGGCCATCGACTTTGCATACCAGGATGTAAAAAAATCCTTTGAATATTATCTCGAACATTACAATCGCGACGCGTCCGGAAAAAGACGCCCGTTTATTATTGCATCGCACAGCCAGGGCACCACGCACGCGATTCGTTTGATTCGTGAAATGATTGACGGCAAAGAAATTAGCAATCAATTTATTGCCGGCTATCTGGTTGGCAACACCGATGCAATGCCGTGGTTCGAACACATTCCCGTGTGCAGCTCTGCCGAGCAGACGGGTTGCTATGTTACCTGGAACACCATGCTGGAAGGCGGTGACACCTATCACTGGATCGCCGAAAAAGGTTTGAGCAAAATCGATTGCGTGAATCCGTTAAGCTGGAAGGCAGACACGGCAACCGCGGATAAATCACAAAACAACGGCTCACTGCCGATGGTGGATTACAACGTAATGTTTAATCGTTTGCCCGCGCTGCAAAAAAATGTGGTCGGCGTGCATTGCGGTGCCGAAGGCATGTTGTGGATGACCAACACACCGGAACAACCGGGTTACACCACGGCGCTGTTCCCCGGCGGCTCGTATCACACCTATGACATCAATTTTTTCTATGACAGCATTCGCAACAATGCAAAGCTGCGAGCGAAAACGTTTCTCGCCCAGCCCGCTAAAGCAGAATAAGACAAGGCCGCATGCATCTCGACGCGAATGACAAAACCTTTAAGCAATCAACGATAGATTGCGATATCGCGATTGTGGGTGCCGGGCCTGCGGGAATTATTCTTGCCGAGCAATTTAAAAATACCCGCTACCGTGTGTGTTTACTCGAAAGCGGCGGCTTTGCTCCCGATGCAGTGACACAACAATTGGCGGATGGCACAATGGAGTCGCCTTCGCCGGCGGTGGAAAAAAATTATATTTCGTTACACAGCGTTCGCCACTTCGGCGGCACAGGCTCGATCTGGGGCGGTTATTGTCGTCAACTGGATGAAGTGGATTTCGAACAACGCGATCTTCCCTTTGCGCACCGGTGGCCGATAAGCAAAAAGGATCTGCTGCCTTTTTATGACTGGCATGCACTGGAAAAAAAATACGACGGCTATTCAATTCCCAATACTACTTTGCAAGTTAAATATTATGAACGCGTGATTTATCCTTTTGACTCTTTATTCAAAAACTATTTCGCTGAAGACAAAAATATCCAGCTGATTACACACGCCACGGTGACTGATTTAATACAGCAAAGCAGTAATTCGCTTTCGCATCTTAATGTCGTCAACGAAAGGAAAGAAAGTTCCCAGGTAAAAGCAAAAGTGTATGTGCTGGCTTGCGGCGGCATTGGCAATGTAAAAATATTATTGAACGCCAATGGAGTGGAAAAAAACGGCGTTGGCAATCAATCCGATCACGTCGGACGACATTTTATGGAACACCCGCACTTCCAGTTTTTTGGCCCGCCGGCGTTGTTGTGGCTGGCGGATAAACAGGCCGAATGGCTGCACCACGATGAACGATACAAGCCCACCTTTAGTTTTACTGAAGAAAAAATGCGTGCAGAAAAATTATTAAACTTTTCCGCACAGCCTTCGAATGCCTTTGAAGACGGCTACAAAGGCTCTGGTGCTAACCAGTATCGTCCAAATTTTAAAAATCTTTCTGTAAAGCATACCGACGGCGCCTTTTATGCGATGGCCTTTCGCGCCGAACAGTCGCCGAATCCTGACAGCCGCGTCACGCTCACCAATGAAAAGGATGCGCTGGGTTTGCATCGGGTGAATTTAAATTGGCAGCTCCGCGACATCGATAAAGATTCGCTGTTTCGCTCGATTCATTTGCTTGCGGAAGAACTCGGCAAAACGTCGATGGGTCGTGTGCGTTTAATGTTAGATGAAAACGCACCGTGGCAAACCATGGTGGGCGGCGGACATTTGATGGGCACCACGCGCATGAGTGAGAAAGCGGATGAGGGTGTTGTCGATAAAGATTGCAAAGTGCACGACAAGGATAATTTATTTATCGCGGGATCTTCCGTGTTCGCCACCTCGGGCGTGGCGAATCCGACGCTAACGATTATGGCGCTGAGCCGTCGGCTTGCGGCACACCTGAAAGAAACTCTTGAATCCTAGTTCGCGTGCGACGCTGATTGGTAAACCAATTGATGTGTGAGCACTTCGGTTTCCGATAGCAACCAGCCATCGACGCTTTTTACTTTCCCTTCTGCAAAATCCTTTGTTACCAGCTGACGATAGCCTTCGTCAAAGCTTTCTTCGCACAAGCTATCAAAGTGTTTGAGACTTCGACTCTGCTCAGCCAGCGCTCCCTGAGCGGAGTCGAAGGGATTTTTTTCTACACTACTCATTTTTCCTAACTCGGTGTCAGAAAAGGGTTTCAGGTGTTTCAACAACGCAGGAAGGTCGAGCACCCGGCAAGCCGATTTCTTCAGCAGCGACACACCACCTACAACACCTGCGGTTATAAGGCCCAGCGGAAGTATAATTTTCAAAAGTTGTCGACGTTGCATAAAAGCCTGGCTTATTTCACGAGCTTACTTTGTACGCTTTACATCACACCGACGATGTAAGAACCATACATAAGTACTAGGGGCAACAAGCAGTTTACAGGGTTTTTTCCGATGTTAGAATGCGCGCCGCTGTAGCCTGTATCTCAGCCCCAATCCACAGACTCATGCGAGAAACGGAATGCGTAAAGACTCTCAAATCACCCGCCAAAAAATTATTGCGACTGCCGAGCGCCTGTTCGCCGAGAGAGGCGTGGATGCTGTCTCTTTAAATGAAATCACACGTGAAGCTGGACAAAAAAATAAATCGGCGTTGAGCTACCACTTTGGCAACAAGGAAAGCCTGTTGTTAGCCATTATCGAAAAGCATGAGGTTTCCATTCTCGATCAGCGCAATGCCTACCTGGATGACCTTGTGCATCGCAAAGCCTTGAGTGTTGAGAGCGTAGTGCGTGCCTTTGTTTATCCGTTGGCTGCAAAGCTTGATGATCCGGATGGCGGCAAATATTATTTGAGTATTCTCGCGCAGCTCGCCTCTTGCCCCGGCATGAAACTGTATAGTTTGCGACCCGATTACATCACGCGCGATGAACGCGTTATGCAGTTATTTTTAACACTCGTACCCAACACCCCCAAAGAGTTACGCTTGCCGCGTCTGCTACAGACATCCAGTTTGCTATTTCACAGTCTTTCTTATCTGTCCAGCATTGTTGATAAACGCAAAAATTCGCGCCGCCTGTGCCAGGTATTTACTGATAATCTAGTGGACGCTATCGTAGCAATTGTAGCAGTCGAACCTTCCAAAACGACTCGACTTGCTTTGTCGGAAGCAGGCTAATCAGATCACTGCTCGGTTGCTTCCGATTTTTTCCTGAGATCCTGCCTTTTTAAATCAAGGTAATCGGGCAATTCGATTTTTTCTCCCTGGCAAATTTGACTGTCACTGTAAGCATAGAGCGTTAGTGATTGTTGTTCGGCGCTCGAATCCAGGTTTACAAAACCACCCCACTGTTCATTGAGCCATAGATTTTTCAAAATATTTTTTCCGGGCTCCATGGGAATTGCAAAGCCACGAATCATATTTTTATCGTCAACAAAATAAGCGCGCGAAAAAACTACGCCTTGATCCGATAGTGTTTCGCCTAACAAGCGATATCCTGCCTGATCCGGCAATAGGCGGCGCATTTTTATAATCGTTGTTTTGCAGCTTGTGTCCGTCAGGTTTCCAAGCTCCTTGATTGGCTTGCCTACATTTTTGTATTCTTTGCTACCATAAATTCCCGCGCCGACTTCCTGTAACTTGTGCTTGTTGGCTTGCACATAATCAAAATCCTGTTTCTCCCAAATAGTTCCTGGCATCGCCGACACTACAAACGGGTCGTTGATATCCAGTGCATGCGCGACCTGTGTTAATTTCCAGTGATTGCGACCATAGCCAAAGGTAGAGACTTCTGTCACATTGACATAGGTGAGAACACCAATGTAAATAAAAAGGATAGTGCCGGCAGCGATCCTCTGCGCCCGCTGTGATTTCATATTCAGATACAGCAATGGGAATAGCGTTGCATTAAACAACACTCCGATATTTACAAAACGGAAGGTAAATCCCGTTGGGCTGTAAGCGCGAGCAACTCCTGTTGCAAAAATAACAAAGAGTGAAAATAACCAGAGTAGCGAAAAGAAATCGGTTTCCTTCTCTTCAAATTGTAATTTTGTACTTGCCAGTTTAAAAAGTGCCGCCAACAGCAGCATACCGGTGACAACGGTTGCCCACATCGAATCCAGGCGTTCTATAGGTGGCGCCAGGAAATCAATGGTGAATTTCAGCCAGTTCGCCAGCAATGCCGGAATAAATCGAATGTACTCAGAAAAAATAATCCCGACAATGCCAATAGTCGCCAGCAGTAAAATCATCACGATTAATGCAACACGTTTGGTTATTTTTTTTCGGAGCACGAAAAGAACGAGCGGAATAATAATCAGCAACGGCGACGCGGACGTTAATGACACGAGCGTTATGCCCGTAAATAAACCCATTAAATTCAACACGGATTTTTTTAGTGTGTAACGATAGAAAAACCAGGCGCTGAGTGTGGCGGTAAAAACCAGCAATGACCATTGCAGGTTGGCCGGGTTCATTAAACTTTCTGCCTGGCATGCGGACATCAGGAATATGGTTGTTATCAGGCTGATAAATATTTTTTCTTGCTTGTCGATAGCAGTGTTTCGAAAAATGACCGCTACAAAAATAATTGTCGTTGCAGACATTGCGATTAATGACACTCCCGTCACCAGCGCACCAGAGCCTCCCGTTAACCACATATCGAAAAAATAGACCAGCTTGGGCAGTGCGATGACATGAACGCCAATGTGTCTCTCAAAAAGCGTCGCAACATCGAGATGTCCCTGCATTGCTTGCGCCAGGAAATCGGTGTAGATCCAGGTATCGGAAGTCGGGAGGTAAGTATAAAATTTCGAGCAGCTATAAAACGTCAGTGCGACAGTAAAAGCTGCGATAAACATCAGCAGCAAATTTAAAATGCTGCTGTATTTATTTGAGGCCCGGTTCATCAAAACCTTATTTTTTTAAACCTTGTGTACTTAAGCCCAGTACATCCTGCATATCATAGAGGCCTGCTTTCTGGTTATGTAACCACGCCGCCGCGCGCACGGCACCGCGCGCAAACGCCATGCGACTGCTGGCTTTGTGTGTTATCTCAATGCGCTCACCATCGGCCATGAATGATACGGTGTGATCACCGACCACATCGCCACCACGCACGGTCGCAAAACCAATGGTGTTTCTATTGCGCGCACCCATTTGTCCTTCACGTCCGTACACGGCACAATTTTTTAAATCACGCCCGAGCGTTTTTGCCACCACTTCACCCATGCTGAGCGCAGTACCGGAAGGCGCATCAATTTTGTGGCGATGATGTGCTTCATACACTTCGATATCGTAGTCTTCGCCGCCCAATACTTGCGCTGCCATTTCCAGTAATTTGAAACAGACATTCACACCCGTGGAATAATTGGATGCCTTGCACGCCGCGATACCTTTCATTTCTTTCTGAAGCTGTTGCTGCTGCTCCGGATTAAATCCCGTAGTGCCTATCACTATTTTTTTATTTGCTGATGCACAAGCGCGAACATTTTCGAGCGTCGCCGCTGGCACACTGAAATCAATCAGCACATCAAAATCATTGAGTACCGCGCGAATATCGCCCGTCACTTTGACACCGTTTTTGCCAACGCCTGCGAGTTCGCCTGCATCACTGCCCAGCAATGAACTATCGGGTCGCTCCAGCGCCACGGTGAGTTTTATATTCGGGTTTTGTTGAACGGCTTCGACGAGGAATTTCCCCATGCGGCCCGCTGCGCCCGTGACAGCAATACGAATCATGTGTTTGACTCAATTGAAAATAATGGGCGGTATTGTAGCAGAGCTGCCTCATCCCAACCCTCTCCAAAGATTTGGAGAGGGAACGATCCTTCCCCCCTCTCCACGTGTGTGGAGAAGGGTTGGGGGTGAGGATCTAGAAGAATTTTTTGACCTTTTCAAACCAGCTGTTTTTTTGTGGCGAGTTTTTGCCCTCTTCCATCGTGGCCTGCAACTCCTTGAGCAAATCCCGCTGGCGACGGTTCAGGTTTACCGGCGTTTCCACCATCACACGACACAATAAATCACCGGCACCGCCGCCGCGCACCGGCGTGACCCCTTTGCCACGCAAGCGGAACAACTTCGCGGTTTGCGTTTCTTCCGGTATCTTCAATTTCACTTTGCCATCGAGTGTTGGCACTTCCAGCTCACCGCCCAGCGCGGCATCGATAATGCTGATCGGCACTTCACAGTAAAGGTTCTTGCCTTCGCGCTTGAATATATCGTGCTCCCTCACCATGACCTGCACATAGAGATCACCGCTCGGCCCGCCATTCGGTCCCGCTTCCCCTTCGCCCGAGAGGCGAATGCGATCGCCAGTATCCACGCCTGGTGGAATTTTTACCGACAGGGTTTTGCTTTCCTCGAGGCGACCCTGGCCATGACACTTGGTGCAGGGATCGGAGATAATCGTGCCCTTGCCACGGCAATTCGGACAGGTTTGCTGCACAGAGAAAAATCCTTGCTGCATGCGCACCTGGCCAATGCCTCCACAGGTGTTACAAGTGGATGGTTTGCTCCCGGCTTTAGCACCACTGCCATTGCAAGGCTCGCACTTCACCAGTGTTGGCACACGGATCTTGGTTTCGGTGCCGCGCACCGCATCTTCCAAAGACATCTCGAGGTTGTAACGCAAATCAGAACCACGCTGCGGGCCGCTGCGTCGACCGCCTCGACCACCGCCCTGCGCGTTACCAAAAATATCGCCGAATACATCACTGAAGATATCGCTGAAGCTGCCAAAGTCTGCCGCGCCCGGGCCAGCACCACCACCAAATTGTGAATTGACTCCTGCGTGGCCAAACTGGTCGTAGGCCCTGCGTTTTTCTGCGTCAGATAATATTTCGTAAGCTTCGCTCGCTTCCTTGAATTTTTCTTCCGCTTTCGGATCTTCGGAATTGCGATCGGGATGAAACTTCATCGCAATACGTCTATACGCTTTTTTTATTTCCGCTTCGTCGGCATTTTTAGCAACGCCGAGCACTTCATAATAATCACGTTTCGCCATGGACACTCACTTTCTACACATCTCAATAAAATAATAATGCTAATTTCTAACTAAAAAATTTGAAATAATATTCCATTCGTCCCATCATCAATAACTAATCTGGCATTGGGGCTTGCCATTAAAGCTGCCCGCAAGTTTTCATAACGAGAATCAATTAAAATCCATTTTGCGTGGAAAATATCCCGGCCCAGCAATGCTGGATCTTCTTTGGTAAGATGATCTTTTTCATATATTTGCCATAGCGTAAACGGTTGTGGCGAGGCATAAGCGAGGTAATGTGGATCCAGTCCGCTCACCATGCGAAATTTTTGTGTGTACCAGAACACATAAACAAAACTAGTCCAATCAGGATTAAGTATGATATCGCCTGGTTGACCATGTTCATCCAGATATGCAGAAGTTTTTTTATACATATTTGTCGAATAAAAATTTGAGTCGCGCACTAGCCACAATCCGGCGAATGTACCCAGGATCACCAACAAGACCAGCGCACAAAGTACTGCTTTCCTTATTTTTTCTGAAGCATCTATAGCCAAACTATCTTTCAGCAATGATATCCCGGCAAAAACCTCCATCGGCGAAAGATATTCGGCAAATCGAGATGCTGATTTGTACGAAAAAATAAGAATGATACTTATAAAATAAAGCACCATTGACAGTGTGCCTGGCATTAAAACCGGGTTCTTTGAAAAGACTCTTTGCCAATAAAAAATTGCCGCCCCGCTCAGCAACAGCAGATGACCAACAATACCATTTCTTAAAACCAACCACCAAGATATTGGATACCATTCCAGCCCCACATTTAAATGTTGGCTTGACATCATCTTGTAAACCGTATGAAACAATAAATACTCAAAGGTTTTTGGCGCCCAGGGACTCAATGCGAGAGCAAGCAATAAACCCGCCAGCAAGCCAAGTAACATTTGGAAGCGAAATTCACCATGAATACTATGGTCGATAAAAAGCCAGATGAGCGTTATTGGCACGAGGATAATGGCGCCGTGATAAGCGTTCATAAATACAAACGCCACAATAAATAGCATCAGTACGGATCTTCTATAAAGCGCAACAATTCCAAAAAAGATCAATATGATACTAATCGTTTGTGCTCGTAACATCAGATAACGAAATGGCAATATCCAGTTACTAGCAACCGCTAACAAGCCAATAAGTGGCGCGAAAGGCAAGCCAAGAAGTCGCGCCGACAAAGAAAGCGCAGCAGGCACAAGTGCACCAGTAAATGCTGTGGCAAGCTTAAGACTCTCTATGTCGCTTCTGCCTAGCATTGTAAATGGAGCAATAATAAGGTGCCAAAACCAATGATGGTCCGGCCCAGCATCGCCCAAAATTGTCATGGGCAACCATGAAATATCAATCCAGGCATGCCCCGACATTAGCATTTGAGCTATTCGATAATGATAATAACCATCATCAAAATACAAACTCTGCATTGGCAACAAGGCCCAGGCATAGGCTGCCGCAGAAATAAAATAAATAATTATGGTCTCTGCGGCAATATACCGTGCAGATCTCTTTTTTATCATCGCTGTGTGCCGTGAAATGGTGTGCTGCGCCTCATAGTGTTTTGATTCTATCAGTCGCAGCCCACATTCTACCTACTTTTTATCTTCTTTCACTTCTTCAAACTCAGCATCCAGCACGTCATCACCAGCCGCCCTTTTAGTTTGTGGTTGTTCAGCGCCGCCGCCCTGCTGGGCTTGTGCTGATTGCTCTGCGTACAATTTTTGCGCAAGGTTCGCAGAAGCATCCGATAATTTTTTCGTTGCTGTTTCAATCGCGTCTTTGCTATCGCCTTTCACTGCTGCATCAACGTCTTTTAGTGCAGCCTCGATCGCCGATTTTTCATCCGCGCTGGCTTTATCGCCGGCTTCCTGTAATGTTTTGCGCGCTGCATGGGCAAGTGTTTCCGCCTGGTTGCGCGCGGTTACCATCTCTTCAAATTTCTTATCTGCTTCAGCGTTGGCTTCTGCATCGCGCACCATCTTCTCGATTTCTTTATCACTTAAACCGGAAGAAGCTTTAATCACAATACTTTGCTGCTTGCCAGTGCCCTTGTCTTTTGCGGACACATTCAAAATACCATTGGCATCGATGTCAAAAGATACTTCAATTTGTGGCATGCCGCGTGGTGATGGCGGAATATCGGTTAAATCAAAACGTCCGAGTGATTTATTTTGTGACGCCTGTTTGCGTTCACCTTGTACCACGTGAATAGTTACGGCGGTCTGGTTGTCATCCGCTGTTGAGAACACTTGTGATTTTTTCGTGGGGATTGTTGTGTTCTTTTCGATAAGTGGAGTTGCAACGCCGCCCATCGTTTCAATACCGAGCGTGAGCGGAGTCACGTCGAGCAACAATACGTCTTTGACATCGCCAGACAATACGGCACCTTGTATCGCTGCACCAATCGCTACGGCTTCATCCGGGTTTACATCCTTGCGCGGTTCTTTGCCAAAAAATTTGGTGACGCGATCTTGCACCATCGGCATACGCGTCTGGCCGCCGACCAGAATTACTTCATCAATTTGTGCTGTCGTTTTGCCCGCATCCTTGAGCGCCATTTTGACTGGCTCCATCGTGCGATCAACCAGCGCTTCGACCAAAGACTCCAGTTTGGCGCGCGTCAGTTTTACGACCAAATGTTTCGGGCCTGACGCATCGGCTGTGATGTAAGGCAGATTTACTTCGGTTTGCTGGCTGGAAGACAATTCAATTTTTGCTTTTTCTGCACCTTCTTTCAGGCGCTGCATTGCGAGTGGATCGCCTTTCAAATTAATGCCAGTGTCTTTTTTGAATTGCTCGGCAAAAAATTCAATCAAGGATAAATCAAAATCTTCGCCGCCGAGGAAGGTGTCGCCGTTGGTAGACAACACTTCGAACTGGTGCTCACCGTCGACTTCTGCAATTTCAATAATGGAAATATCAAAGGTACCGCCGCCGAGATCGTAGACAGCAATCACGCGGTCGCCGCCTTTTTTATCCATGCCGTAAGCCAGCGCGGCCGCTGTCGGCTCATTGATAATACGTTTCACTTCAAGTCCTGCAATGCGACCTGCGTCTTTCGTCGCCTGGCGCTGTGAATCATTAAAGTAGGCAGGAACTGTGATGACGGCTTCTGTTACTTTCTCGCCGAGATAATCTTCGGCTGTCTTTTTCATTTTCTTCAACACTTCTGCAGAAATTTGTGGAGGCGCACGCTTCTCACCTTTCACTTCAACCCAGGCATCACCGTTGTCTGCTTTGACAATTTTGTAAGGCACCATCTTGATATCTTTTTGCACGACGTCGTCTTCGAAGCGGCGACCGATCAAGCGCTTCACGGCGTACAAGGTGTTGTTCGGGTTGGTAACCGCCTGGCGTTTAGCGCTCTGGCCGACCAGGATTTCACCGTCTTGCGCAAAAGCAACAATCGATGGCGTGGTGCGGTCGCCTTCCGCATTTTCAATCACGCGCGGCTTGTCACCTTCCATAATGCTGACGCAGGAATTCGTGGTGCCAAGGTCTATACCAATAATCTTACCCATGATGTCTCTCCAGTATTTTGGGGAATATTTCCTTCCCGGTTAATTCAATAAATTTAGCAATGGCCTCTATATAGATGCGGTTTAATCGATTTCAATCTTTGATAAGAAAAATTCCTTCTATTTGTACGGGCGATTCATGAATCGCCCCTACGGCGCCTTGGTAACAACTACCCGTGCCGGACGAATAACACGACCGTTCAGGGTATAGCCCTTCTGCATCACATCCATCACACTGTTCGGCTCCATGGCTGGGTTGGGCACCATGGCAATTGCCTCTTGCTCCTGGGGATTAAAGGGCTCACCCAATGGATTCAGCTGTTTAACACCGTGTTTGGCCAGGGTATCCAGCAAGGATTTGAGGGTCAGCTCGACTCCTTCAATGATGGTTTTCTGCTTTTCATCGGTCTTGTCGATGGTGGTGAGCGCCCGCTCCAGGTTGTCCGCCACAGTGACGATATCGCCCGCAAAGCGGTCAACCGCGTACTTGTGGGCTTTCTCTACATCCTGGTCGGCGCGGCGGCGAATATTTTGCATCTCGGCATGGGCGCGGACGGTCTGGTCTTTAGCGACCGCTAGTTCTCCCTTCAATTTTTCAATCTGCGCCTGAACCTCTTCATTGTCCTGGATAGTCAGGCCTTCAACCTTTTCTTCCGGGCTTTCGTTTCCAGATGATGGATTCTCTTCGGACACGCTTCAATCTCCACAATTCAGGCAGGCTGCCAATATAGGGGGCGAACCAGTTATTTCAAGGGTTATTTGCTTTTTTTGATGGGCTCAGGTGGAATGCACGCCATGCAACGCTTCTCCCAACAACTCGAAATCAATGCGCCCGACCACCTGGTGTATGACGTGATTGCCGACCTGCCCCATTACAAGGACTGGAATAAATGGATATACCACGCCGAAGGCTCCACTGAACCCAACGGCAAAGTGCTGGTAAAAATGAAGATGGGCGGGCGTGAGAAGATATTTAACCATCGCATGGTCAGCGCGATACGCCCCCACACCTTCCACTGGTGTGATGTCGGCTGGTTTACCCTGTTTGCTGACGGTGAGCGTATTCGTCACATCAAGGCACTCAGTGATACAACTTGTTGCTACTATGTCGAAATACGAGTAACGGGCCTTGGCCAACATCTGGCAAAATTATTTTTCGGAAAATTTTTAAATAATGGTTTGGCAACAGAAGCATGTTCGTTAAAAGAACGTGCAGAATTTTTGTTTGTTTCCTCAGGAGAGCGCGTTTGAATCCGATTTTTCTTTCCGCCGGCATGCTGGTCTGTAGCAATATTTTTATGACTTTCGCCTGGTATGCACACCTGAAAGACTTGCACAGCAAACCATGGATCATTGCTGCATTGATCAGTTGGGGTATTGCACTGTTTGAATACCTCTTGCAAGTGCCGGCCAATCGCATCGGTTACACGGTGTTGACAGTTGGTCAACTCAAAATCATGCAGGAAATTATTTCCATTTCGGTATTTGTGCCCTTTGCAATTTATTATCTGAAAGAACCAATGAAACTGGATTATCTCTGGGCAGGTTTATGCTTGCTGGGCGCGGTATATTTTATGTTCCGCGACAAGCTGTTCACTTAATGATTAAATCCCTTTCGATAGGATACAGCCGCGGCCAACAAAGTCTTCGTGCATTGCCTTCCGGAATATGGATATTGGGTTTTGCATCATTGTTCATGGACATTTCTTCGGAGCTTATTCACAGCCTGCTGCCGATTTTTTTAACCACTACACTGGGCGCATCAATGATTACGCTTGGCATTCTGGAAGGAATTGCGGAGGCAACTACTGCCATCACCAAGATATTCTCCGGCGTACTGAGTGATTACCTTCGAAAACGAAAAATTCTCTTGGTTCTCGGCTATGGTCTTGCTGCGCTCACAAAGCCGATAATTCCCGCGGCGCATTCTGTCAGCTGGGTTTTCGGTGCACATTTTGTCGATCGCATTGGTAAGGGTATACGCGGCGCACCGCGTGACGCACTGGTGGCAGACATCACTCCGCTTCCTTTGCGTGGTGCCGCCTATGGATTGCGTCAAGCATTGGACTCCGTTGGTTCTTTTCTTGGTCCACTGTTCGCATTTTTATTGATGTTGTATTTTTTAAATGATGTGCGGACTGTGATGTGGTTTGCTGTGATTCCTGCTTTTATTACCGTAGCCATTTTAATTTTTTATTTGCGCGAACCGGAGCCAGCGCATGCAGCGGATGAAACAGCGCCCTTGCTTTCGTTCAGGGATGCAAAAAAATTACCCTCCCGTTATTGGTATATTGTTTTACTCGGCGCGATTTTTACACTGGCACGCTTCAGCGAAGCCTTTCTGGTATTGCGCGCACAGGATGTCGGCCTGCCCATTACCTATGTCCCGCTCATCATGGTAGTCATGGGTTTGTTTTATGCCATTTTTGCATTTCCTGCAGGCGCAGCGGCTGATCATTTTAATTATCGATTGCTATTATTGTTCGGATTAGTGTTGTTGGTGATTGCAGATATTATTTTGGCTATCGCTAAAACCCCGTTGCTTGCATTTGCCGGTGCTGCCGTGTGGGGTTTACACATGGCATGCACCCAGGGATTGTTATCCAAACTGGTAGCGGACACTGCGCCATCACGGCTTCGTGGTGCGGCATTTGGTATTTTTAATCTGGTTAGTGGCTGTGCAATGTTGTTCGCCAGCGCGATTGCCGGGCTTTTGTGGAGCGCTTATGGCGCCCCTGCTACTTTTATCGCCGGTGCTATTTTTGCGACACTTGCCTCAATAACCCTGCTCGCTTACGGGTCTCAATAGGGTTACAATTCAGTCAATCCATTTACTATTCCGAGTTTAGCCTTTATGGCCACTGTCGAACCCACCGTAAAACGTGCGCCGATTGAAAGACACCTGGATCTTCGTAACTGCCTCGACGACCTGGTTGCAGATGGTCGCATGGATCGTGGCGACGCCAATTTGCTTGCGGGAACAACACGCAATCTCGCCGACTCCAAGTTACATCCGCTAACCTATATCTCAAAAAAAAATCTCCGCGACCTGGCCACGCCGGGAAAAACACTCGATGAAGAATCCTTGACGCGCTGGCTTGCTGAAAAATCCGGGCAGCCTTATTACCATATTGACCCACTTAAAATTAATGCAGCACGGGTAACTGATTCCATCTCTTTTGCATTCGCCAAGCGCCACAATATTTTGTGCCTTGAAGTACACCCTGACGAAATTATTGTCGCATCTGCCCAACCCTTTGTTTCAGAGTGGATTTCTGGCATTGAACACACCACCAAAAAGAAAGTTCGTCGCGTCGTAGCAAAGCCATCTGAAATTACGCGTTACATGGCCGAGTTCTATTCACTGGCGAGATCCGTCTCAAAAGCAACGGCGGATGATTTTGGTAGCAACATTAATATTAATAATTTTGAGCAGCTGCTGGAAATGGAGCGGCTTAAAGATCCGGACGCCAACGACAACGCTATCATTAATATTGTTGATTGGTTACTGCAATATGCCTTTCAACAGCGTGCGAGTGATATTCATATCGAACCGCGACGGGAATACGGCCGCGTGCGTTTTCGCATTGATGGCGTGTTACAACCCGTCTATCAACTACCTTCCAAAGTTATGACTGCCGTTACGGCCCGTTTGAAAATTTTAAGTCGCATGAATGTTGCCGAGCGACGCTTGCCACAGGATGGCCGCATCAAAACCAAGAATCCATCAGGAAAAGAAATTGAACTGCGTCTATCAACGCTGCCAACTGCCTTTGGTGAAAAATTGGTAATGCGTATTTTTGATCCGGATATTTTATTAAAGAGTTTTGCCGAATTGGGTTTAATGAATGACGATTTCAATCGCTGGAATAAATTAATCAGCAGCCCAACGGGTATTGTGTTGGTGACTGGCCCCACCGGTAGCGGTAAAACCACCACGCTCTACACCTCACTTAAAACACTGGCTACCGATGATGTGAACGTCAGCACCATTGAAGACCCGATTGAAATGGTGGAAGACAGCTTTAACCAGATGCAAGTGAATAACGCCATTGATCTAACTTTTGCGGATGGTATACGTGCGTTGATGCGGCAAGATCCTGACATCATCATGATCGGCGAAATCCGTGATCGTGAAACTGCCGACATGGCTTTGCAGGCGGCACTGACTGGGCATTTGGTTATTTCAACACTGCACACCAACGATGCGCCGACCGCGGTGAGTCGCTTACTTGATTTGGGTGTTCCTTATTATCTGATCCGCGCGACGGTTCTTGGTGTAATGGCGCAGCGCCTGGTGCGCCGGCTTTGCCCTTCGTGCAAAGAAAAAATGCCACTCGATCCTGTGTCATGGACAGAAATTACGGCACCCTGGAAAGTCAATCCGCCGGAATTTATTTACAAGCCGGTCGGCTGCCTGGACTGTCGCAATACCGGTTATCACGGCCGCGAAGGGATTTACGAAATTATGGTGATGTCGCCCGCAGTTAAAGGATTGATTGATGAACGAACTGATCTGGGGGCTTTGCGCCAACAGGCTATGCGCGAAGGTATGCGCACCTTGCGTTTAAGTGGCGCGCAAAAAATTGCGCAAGGATTAACAACAATAGAAGAAGTGTTGCGTGTAACACCTGAATTAGAAAAAATGAAGTAGGAGCAAAAAATCTTTTGCCCCTACAGAAAAAATAAAATTATCTTTTGACGCCAGCCTTGCGACGAATTTCTTCAATGGTGCGCAACTGCGCTACGGCTTCGGCAAGGGCGCGAGAGTAATCCAGTTCACCTGTTTTGTTCAGCGCGGCATGCTCCGCTTGTTTCTTGGCTTCCAGTGCAGCGGCCTCATCGAGATCATCCGCACGCAATGCCGTATCTGCCAACACTTTAATCTGGTACGGCTGTACTTCAAGGAATCCGCCGGAGAGATAATAAATATCTTCTTCGCCGCCTTGTTTGATGACGCGTATCGGGCCTGGCTTTAATTCAGTGAGTAATGGTGCGTGGCCATAGTTGATGCCCACTTCACCCATAGAACCGGTGGCCACAATCATTTCCACCAAGCCAGAAAAAATTTCTTTTTCCGCACTGACGATATCGCAATGTACTGTCATGGCCATGTGTCTCTACCTTATGGGCACGGCAGGCCGTGCCCCTACAAATAATTAATTACAATGTTTTTGCTTTTGCAACGGCTTCTTCAATAGAACCTACCATGTAGAACGCCTGTTCTGGCAGATGATCATACTCGCCTTTCAGGATGCCTTTGAAACCGGCAATGGTGTCTTTCAGGGAAACGTATTTACCTTTCGCGCCGGTGAATACTTCTGCCACGGTGAACGGTTGTGACAGAAAGCGTTCGATTTTACGTGCGCGAGCAACAGTTGTTTTATCTTCTTCCGATAATTCATCCATACCAAGGATCGCGATGATGTCTTTCAATTCCTTGTAACGTTGCAACACGGATTGCACACCGCGCGCTGTCTCGTAGTGATCTGTACCAATCACGAGTGGATCCAGCTGACGTGATGTTGAATCGAGTGGATCAACCGCCGGATAAATACCTTTCGCTGCGATATCACGTGACAATACAACCGTGGAATCCAGATGCGAGAACGTAGTTGCCGGTGATGGATCAGTCAAGTCATCCGCAGGCACATACACCGCCTGGATAGAAGTGATAGAACCGGTTTTTGTAGAAGTAATACGCTCTTGCAGTGCACCCATTTCTTGCGCGAGTGTCGGTTGGTAACCTACCGCTGATGGCATACGGCCTAACAACGCGGATACTTCGGTACCCGCCAGTGTGTAACGATAAATGTTGTCGATGAAAAGCAGAACGTCTTTGCCTTCGTCGCGGAATTTTTCTGCCATGGTCAAACCCGTCAAGGCAACACGCAAACGGTTACCGGGCGGCTCATTCATCTGGCCGTACACCATCGCCACTTTGGATTTTGAAAACTCTTTGGTGTTTACCACGCCTGATTCCTGCATCTCGTGGTAGAAGTCGTTCCCTTCACGAGTACGCTCACCTACACCCGCGAACACTGACAAACCGCTGTGCTCTGTCGCGATGTTGTTAATCAATTCCATCATGTTTACGGTTTTGCCTACGCCGGCACCACCGAACAAACCGACTTTACCGCCTTTCGCGAAAGGACAAACCAGATCGATAACCTTGATGCCGGTTTCTAACAAATCCGTGCTGGCACTTTGTTCTTCATAGCTTGGCGGTGCACGGTGGATAGAAGCTCTGGCTTTTTCGCCGATAGGGCCACACTCATCAATCGGATTGCCCAGTACATCCATGATACGACCCAGTGTTTCGATTCCCACCGGAACCATCAGCGGTGCGCCCGTGTTGGTGACTTCCAAACCACGGCTCAAACCTTCGGAGGAGCCCATCGCAATCGTGCGCACCACACCGTCGCCCAGCTGCTGCTGAACTTCGAGTGTTACGCCATTCTTCGCCACTTTCATGGCGTCGTAAACTTTAGGTACCGCGTTGCGGGGAAACTCTACGTCTACCACTGCGCCGATAATTTGTACGATGCGACCGCTACTCATGTTTCTTTCCTCTATCTCTTAAAACAGTTTGTTCATTCTGTACGGGCGACCGGCCGGTCGCCCCTACGCTATACCGCTGCTGCGCCGCCGACAATCTCCGACAGCTCCTGTGTAATCGATGCCTGGCGCGCCTTGTTGTAAATCAGTTTCAGCTCGCTGATCATGTCGCCCGCATTGTCCGTTGCATTCTTCATCGCAATCATGCGCGCTGCTTGCTCGCAGGCTTTGTTTTCTGCAACCGCCTGGTAGGCTTGCGATTCAATGTAGCGACGCAACAAACCTTCGAGCAATTTCGCTTCATCGGGCTCGTAGATGTAGTCCCAATGATGTTTCAATTTTTCATTTTCATCTGCGCGCAATGGCAACAATTGTTCAACTGTTGGCTTCTGCGTCATCGTGTTCACAAACTCATTGCTGACGATAAACAACATATCAATCTTGCCATCATCAAACGCATCGAACATCAATTTGGTGCCGCCAATTAAATCAGCAACCGAAGGGTTGTCGCCCAACTCTGTCACACTCGCCACAATGTTTCCGCCAAAGCTGCCAAAAAAACTCTGTGCTTTTTTGCCGATCACACACAAATCCGATTGCACGCCTTTGTTTGACCATTCTTTCATCGAACGCAGCGTGGTTTTGAATAAGTTAATATTCAAGCCGCCGCACAAACCGCGATCCGTTGATACAACAATGTAGCCAACGCGCTTGATTTCTGGACGCTCTTTCAAATACTTGTGGCGAAACTCGGAGGTGGCGTTTGCCAAATGACCAATGACCGAACGAATATGAATCGAATAGGGCTTGCCAGCGGCCATGAGCTCCTGAGCGCGGCGCATTTTTGATGCGGCGACCATCTCCATCGCTTTGGTGATCTTCTGCGTACTTTGTACGCTGGAGATCTTGGTGCGTATTTCTTTGCCTACGGCCATTCTTTAAATCTCTTGTCGTGTTTTTCGTAGGGGCGATTCATGAATCGCCCCCACAATAATTACCAGGTTTGGGTTGCCTTGAATTTATCCAGCGCTGATTTGATGCCGCTCTGGATTTCGTCGTTGTAATCACCGGCTTCATTGATTTTCTTCATCAATGCGCTGTGCTCTGCATTCACATAAGAAAGCAGTGCCGCTTCGAAATCACCGATCTTGTTCACAGTAACATCGTTCAGGTATTTGTTATCCGCTGCGTAAAGCAGGAGTGCCATTTCAGCAACTGACAAGGGCGCATATTGTTTTTGCTTCATCAGTTCGGTTACGCGTTGGCCATGCTCCAGCTGTGAGCGAGTGGCTTCATCGAGATCCGATGCGAACTGAGCAAAGGCTTGCAATTCACGATACTGCGCGAGCGCCAGACGAACGCCGCCGCCGAGTTTTTTGATGATCTTGGTTTGCGCTGCACCACCGACACGCGATACAGAAATACCCGCGTTCATCGCCGGGCGTACACCTGCGTTAAACAACGAGGTTTCCAAAAAGATTTGTCCGTCAGTAATTGAAATTACGTTGGTCGGAACGAATGCCGATACGTCACCTGCTTGCGTTTCAATAATCGGGAGCGCTGTTAATGAACCGGTTTTGCCTTTCACTGCGCCTTTGGTAAATTTCTCAACATATTCCGGATTTACACGCGCCGCGCGTTCCAGCAAACGGGAGTGCAGATAGAACACATCGCCCGGATACGCTTCGCGACCCGGCGGACGACGCAACAACAAGGAGATCTGGCGATAAGCCCAGGCTTGTTTGGTCAAGTCATCATAAATGATCAGCGCGTCTTCACCGCGATCACGGAAATATTCACCCATGGTGCAACCGGCAAACGGTGCAAGGAACAACATCGCCGCAGGATCAGAAGCGCCTGCTGCAACCACAATGGTATGCGCCATCGCGTTGTGTTCTTCCAGTTTGCGAACCACGTTAGCAATGGTTGATTGCTTCTGGCCAATCGCTACATAAATACATTTAATGCCCGTGCCTTTCTGGTTGATGATGGTGTCCACTGCCAACGCCGTTTTACCGACCTGGCGATCACCGATGATCAACTCGCGTTGACCGCGACCTACCGGCACCATTGCATCCACCGATTTGTAACCGGTTTGCACAGGCTGGCTTACTGATTGGCGCGCAATTACACCGGGCGCCACTTTTTCAATTGCATCGGTCAATTTGGAATTAACAGGGCCCTTACCATCAATAGGATTACCGAGTGCATCCACTACGCGGCCGAGTAATTCGGGGCCGACAGGCACTTCAAGAATGCGGCCGGTGCAACGCGCCTTCATGCCTTCTTGTAATTTCAAATAATCGCCGAGCACCACCGCGCCGACAGAATCCTGCTCGAGGTTCAATGCCAAACCATAAAGGCCGCCGTCAAACTCAATCATTTCACCGTACATCACATCGGCCAGGCCGTGGATACGAATGATGCCGTCGGACACCGACACAATCGTGCCTTCGTTTTTTGCTTCCGACGTCGCATTTAAGCCAGCAATGCGCTGCTTGATGATGTCGCTGATTTCAGATGGATTGAGCTGTTGCATTCTTTGATCCTCTTATCTAAATCTTCACTTTAAAGTCATTATTTCAAAACATGGCTGAGCTGTTGAAGCTTGCCGCGTACCGAGCTATCGATGACCATGTCGCCCGCGCGAATAATCACGCCGCCGATTAATTTTTTGTCTACGTCACTTTGCAAATTAATTTCTTTGCCCAGTTTTTTAGCTAATACTTTCTTAAGATTTTCTTGCTCGGCTGCAGACAACTGGTAAGCAGAAGTAACCTGTACCTCTTGCTTGCGCTGTTGTTCTGCCAATAATTTTTCAAACAATACCGAAACCTGCGGCAGTGCTTTCAGGCGTTTGTTCTGCGCTAATTGATGAACAAACTGTTTTCCTGGAGCGCTAAGCTTGTCTCCACAAATTTTGATAAACAGCTCGGCTTTCTTGTCAGCCGTTAACTGTGGATTATCCAGCGCCTTTGCTACGGTTTTGTCTGACATCACCGCCGCTGCAAAACCCAGCATGGCAGACCACTCAGCAAATGCTTTTGCTTCCGCCGCAAATTTGAATGCTGCTTTTGCGTAAGGTCGTGCAACAGTAACAAGTTCAGCCATGGGGTTCTCTTAAATAATTCCTATAACTGCGCGGCGAGTTTGCTCAGCATATCGCTGTGCGCTTTTTGGTCGACCGACGATTGCAGGATTTTTTCTGCGCCCGCTATAGAAAGCTGCGCCAACTTGCTACGCAATTCTTCTTTCGCGCGATTAAATTCGCGATCAATCTCTGCTTGCGCTGCTGTTACGATGCGATTCGCTTCTTCACGCGCCTGGTTTTTTGCTTCATCAACAATCTGCAATGAACGCTTGTTCGAAGCATCAATGATGCTTGCTGCTTCTGCTTTTGCATTACGCAAATATTCAGCCGCTTTTTCTTGCGCCAACTGAAGATCGCGACCCGCGCGATCGGCTTGTGCAAGCCCGTCTTCAATCTGTTTCTGGCGTGCCGCCATCGCTTCCACGATAGGAGGCCACACATAGCGCATCGTCAATGTGATGAACACAAAAAACGCGATCATCTGGCCAATAAATGTAAGATTAAAATTCACGGATTTTCTCCTTCAGGCTATTCTTTAAAAAAGATTTTAAAAGAACTCGGCTGTCGCCTGCTGAATTAGTGAGCAGAGCCCACAACCACAAACATGATATACATGCCCAAGCCAACACCGATCATAGGAACCGCGTCGACCAAGCCCATCACAATAAAAAATTGCGTACGCAACATCGGAATCAATTCCGGCTGACGTGCGCCACCTTCCAGAAATTTACCGCCAAGGATGCCCACACCAATCGCTGCACCCACCGCACCCAGGCCTGCAATTAAAGCGCCGGCCAAATATAACATCGCAACTGCTTCACTCATCGTTTCTCTCCCGTTAGGTTAAACTGCTCAAAAAAATGTTAGCGGTCTTCTCCAGTGTCATAAGCCATGCTCATGTACACGATGGTGAGAACCATGAAAATAAATGCTTGCAAGGAAATAATTAAAATATGGAACAGCGCCCAGATCACTTGCAGCATACCGCCGAATACGCCAACGACAGGGCCGCCGTTGTACATTAGTGCGATCAAAATAAAAATCATTTCGCCGGCGTACAGGTTTCCGAAAAGTCGCAAGCCAAGTGAAACCGGTTTTGCAATCAGGTTTACTGTTTCCAGAACCAGGTTGATGACCATGAAAATGGGCGCAAAAACAATCCCGGGGAAACTAAAAGACGGCGCGAAGGGGTGGAAAGAAAGCTCTTTGAAAAAACCGATGGGGCCTTTTTGCGTCAAACTAAAATAAATAATCAGAAGGAAGATGGAGAACGCCATGCCCAGCGTGATATTGGGATCCGTTGATGGAACTACTTTAAAGAAAACATGATGCGCTTCGGCGCCAAAAAACTTTACACCGACGAACTTTGCTATCGAAGGCAGAAGGTCAATGGACATTAAATCCATAAAGTTCATAAAGAAGACCCACACCAGAATGGTGAGTGCCATCGGGGCAATCAGTTTATTTTTATGATGGAACATGCTTTTCACATTGCCATCGACAAAATCCACGGCAGTTTCAACGGCGTTTTGCAAACCGCCCGGTACACCGGTGGTGGCTTTTTTAGCAACACTGCGAAACACCAGAAAGAAAATAGTCGCCAACAATATGGACCAGCCCATGGTGTCCACATTAATAGACATAAAGCCCATCTCTTTAATTTGCGCGGCGTCATGCGCAAACGCCCACTGGCCATCGGCCAAACGACCATAGGTCAGGTTCGTTAAGTGGTGAGAGATGTATTGCGCCTGGGTAAGGCCGCCTTCTGTTGACACTTGTTCTTCTGACACGAGTACCTTTCAACCTTGCTTGAGCAAGCGTGGCGCTAAAACAATCACCAGCTGGCTGATAAAAAACGCCAAAAACATCATCAACGCGTTTTGGGCTTCTCTTAAAAATGCTATCTGCCTGAAAGCCACAATAAAAAGAATCATGACTATCAAAAACTTACCTATTCCGCCCAGATAAAAGGAGGCCAGAATCTCTTTTGCAGGCCGGGTGCCGGAGGGCCCGAAAGCCACAAAAGCGAGCCAACTATTGCCTGTAACCCCAATCGCCCCACCCATCAGTAGTGAGAGTGCAATTTGCACATGAACAAATAGTCCGGCTATCGCCAACACAAGCACCGCTACCGCCTGAAAACCCACCCATTGCAGAGCCTTCATGCGATCCCGTCTATCAATATCTATCAACGGCTTCCCTTGTCCAAAAGAGGCGCGAATTATAGTGAGTAAGCGGAGGGGTATCAACCGCCTTTCAAGGGAATTTTCCCTAGAAAACCCACGGCCTTGACCTAACGCAAAGTAGACTCCGGGGAACTTCACGCGGATCGCCGTCTCCAATAAAATCAGAAGCCGCCACTTGAGGAATTGCTTTTGTTTAGCTCCTGCTTTTTGCTATTGTTACCTGGCTAATTTACTAGCCGCCATCCAATCCCTGGTTCTGGAGTATTTCATGTTAAAAAACGCACTTGCTGTTGTATTTAGAAAACTGCCCCCCTTGTTTCTCACTCTGTCTTTCTTCCCATTGATTGCATGCAGTGCACAGGATGCTCCGGAAAAATATCAAGCAGGTGAAGGCAAGGATTATGAAATCCTGGCAACACCCGTTCGAACCGCTAATCCCGATAAGATAGAAGTGGCTGAGGTTTTTTGGTACGGCTGCATCCATTGTTTCTACTTTGAGCCTTCCTTGCATACCTGGCTTGCCACACTCCCCAAAGATGTTTATTTTGTTGGTGTACCCACTGCATGGGATGACATACCAGCGCGCGCCTTGCATGCCAAGATGTATTACACCGCCCTGCAACTCAAAAAACTTGATACATTGCATACTGCTATATTCACCGCAATTAACGTTAATAAAAACCCGCTGGATAACGAAGCCGCCATTGCGAAATTTTTCAGTGACAACGGCGTTGATCCCAAGGTTTTTGCAAAAACATTCAACTCATTCAACGTTGATTCTCTCGTAAAACAGGCGGATGCCAAAGTACGTGGCTACGGTGTTACTGGGACGCCAACAATGATTGTTAACGGAAAATACAAAGTAATGGGGGCGCCTGATAAAATGCTATCTGTTGTAAATTTCCTGATCGAAAAAGAGCGCAAGGCGAAAAAATAAAGCTTCGCTTGATAAAAAACGGGGCTCATGGCCCCGTTTTTATTTTCAGATTTTCAAAAAATTACTTTGAATGCGAACCATCGCAAAGTGGTTGCTTCTTTGTCGCTTTACAACCACAAAAATAAACCGTTTTGGTTTCTTTCGCATCAAACTTTACTGGTGAGAATGAACTCCCGGTATGTGAACCATCACAAAAAGGTTGTTTTTTACTTTTACCACAGGAACACCAGTAATAACTTTTTCCAGCCTCGACCTCCGTTGCATAAGGTGTGTCACTTGCGCGTACAGGTTTATCCATGATTCATCTCCTCGGTTGATAAATAATTTAATCGACCCACTCTCGGGGTTTCAAAAAATTGGTATACAATTTTTCTTCAACGCTGCCTTTCTCTGGATGCCAATCATAATCCCAGCGCACCAGCGGTGGCAAAGACATCAATATAGATTCCGTGCGACCGCCGCTTTGCAAACCAAACAAAGTGCCGCGATCATAAACCAGGTTAAATTCTACATAGCGGCCGCGACGATACAATTGAAATTGCTTTTCACGCTCACCAAATTTTATATTTTTTCGTTTGCTAACGATTGGCGAATACGCCTTGATATAACTGTCGCCGATACTGCGCAACAACGCGAAACATTTATCAGCACCCAGCTCATTAAAATCATCAAAAAATAATCCACCAACGCCGCGTGTTTCGTTGCGATGCTTGAGATAAAAATAATCGTCGCACCACTTTTTGAAGCGCGGATAAATTTCCGCACCAAAGGGGTCGCACGCTGCTTTTGCTGTTTTGTGCCAATGCACGCAATCTTCTTCAAAGGGATAGTAAGGCGTTAGATCATAGCCGCCACCAAACCACCAAACTGGTGCTTCGCCTTTTTTTTCTGCGATAAACACACGCACATTCGCATGGGATGTCGGCACATAAGGATTATCGGGATGAATAACGAGAGAAACGCCTGCCGCCTGAAACGATCTTCCTGCCAGCTCGGGTCGCACGGCGGTGGCAGAAGGAGGCAGTTTGTCGCCGAAGACATGCGAAAAATTCACGCCGCCCTTTTCAAACACCGCACCATTGGCACCTCCCTTATTAACAAGAATGCGTGTGCGTCCGCCGCCGCCTGCTTCGCGTTGCCAGCTGTCTTCTACAAATTTTGCGGAACCGTCTTCCCGCTCCAGCGCAGAACAAATATTATCCTGGAGATTTTTTAGATAGCCGATAACTTCGTTGATATCAATCATCAGTTTACTTTCTGTACCAATTCACCTTTTTCGTAACGCTTGTTCATGATTTCCAGATCAACGACTTTAATCTTGTCCGCATTTCCCGCAGTACCAAATGCTTCATAACGCAGCTTGCAAATCACTTTCATTTCCTTGATGGTTTCTTTCAAATATTTACGCGGATCAAATTCCGCCTTGTTTTTTGCTAAAAATTGACGAATGGCGCCGGTTGAAACCAAGCGCAAATCCGTATCAATATTTACTTTACGCACGCCGTGTTTAATGCCTTCACAAATTTGCTCAACAGGCACGCCATAGGTTTCGCCAATCTCGCCGCCATACTGATTAATAATTTTTAACCATTCTTGTGGCACAGACGAAGAGCCGTGCATCACCAAATGTGTGTTGGGAATACGTTTGTTAATTTCCTTGATGCGACCAATGGCAAGAATGTCGCCTGTCGGTGGACGGGAAAATTTATAAGCGCCGTGGCTCGTGCCACAGGCAATCGCCAATGCATCCACGCCCGTCTTCTTCACAAAGTCTGCTGCTTCTTCCGGATCGGTGAGCATTTGATCGTGCGTTAATTTGCAATCAGCGCCGTGCCCGTCTTCTTCACCCGCCGCACCAGTCTCAAGTGAACCAAGACAACCGAGCTCGCCTTCAACAGAAACACCACAAGCGTGCGCCATGTCGACAACCTGTTTTGTTACGCGCACGTTGTAATCGTAATCCGCTGGCGACTTTCCGTCTTCTTTCAAAGAGCCGTCCATCATCACGGAAGAAAAACCCAGCTGGATAGAGCGTTGGCACACCGATGGCGAAACACCGTGATCCTGGTGCATACAGACAGGAATATTGGGAAATTCTTCAATCGCCGCCAGAATCATGTGGCGCAAAAAATTGGAGCCTGCATATTTACGTGCGCCCGCAGAGGCCTGCATGATCACCGGACTGTTGGTCTCTGCAGCCGCTTCCATGATCGCGCGCGTTTGTTCTAGGTTATTTACATTAAATGCCGGCACACCGTAACCGCGATCGGCGGCGTGATCCAACAATTGTCGCATACTGATAAGTGCCATAATATTCTCCGCTATTTTTAATTTGTGTAAGGGTAATTCATGAATTACCCTTACGGTTAATTTTTTGCCCGTGACTCAAGCATTGCAACCGCCGGCAAAATTTTCCCTTCGACGAATTCAAGAAAGGCTCCGCCGCCCGTAGAAATATAGGAAATTTTTTCCGTCACGCCGTATTTATCAATCGCTGCCAGCGTGTCGCCACCGCCTGCAATTGAGAATGCGCTGCTCTCGGCAATGGCATGCGACATCACTTCCGTGCCTTTACCAAAACTATCGACTTCAAAAACACCGACAGGACCATTCCATAAAATCGTTTTTGCTGCTTTCAACATTTCCGCAAATTGTTTTGCGGTTTGCGGGCCTATGTCGAGAATCATATCGTTCGCTGCTACATCACTCACTTTTTTTATTACCGGCTTGGCGGCACTTACAAATGCCATAAAATCTTCACCCACATTTGAGGCGTCTGCGACGACCACGTCCACAGGCAAAGGCACTTTCACTTTTGCAGCAATAGATTTTGCGGTCTCGATCAAATCGTGTTCACACAATGATTTACCTACAGGATAACCTGCTGCTGCAAGAAAGGTGTTCGCAATACCGCCGCCCACAATCAGTTGGTCACAAATGCCGGAGAGCGACGTCAACACATCCAGCTTGGTTGAAACTTTTGAGCCGGCCACAATGGCAATCATCGGGCGCGCCGGTTTTGCCAACGCTTTTTCCAGTGCGTGAAGTTCATTTGCCAACAAAGGACCTGCGCAAGCAACGGGCGCAAATTTTGCGACACCGTGCGTTGATGCTTCCGCGCGATGCGCCGTTCCAAAAGCATCCATCACAAAGATGTCACAGAAGGACGCATATTTTTTTGCGAGTTCTTCCTTGTCTTTCTTTTCGCCTTTATTGAAACGAACATTTTCAAGCAGTACGAGTTGCCCCGCCTCAACAGAAACACCTTTTTCCATGTAATCAGTAATCAGCGGCACCTTGCGACCCAGCAACTTACCGAGATGTTCTGCCACCGGTGCCAGTGTGAATTCACCGTTTTCCTGTTCTGTGCCGCCTTCAACGGGTCGCCCCAAGTGGGACATCACCATTACTTTGGCCCCTGCATCGAGTGCCAGCTTAATAGTAGGCAGTGCCGCCTGAATGCGGGCATCGGAAGTCACGACGCCCTTTTTAACGGGCACATTTAAATCCTCGCGAATCAACACGCGCTGGTTGCGCAGATCCAGTTCAGACATCAACTTTACAGACATGAAACTTCCTGCATGAAATAAGGAGTGCGGCATTATACTTTGCGGCGAGCCAACCGCTATAATTGCCCGCTTTTATTTACCCCTTAACTTACTGAGTTTGCTGTGTCGTCCCAACCTATTTCCAATAAAGCTGATATTTCGACTTTCCAGAACCTGATCCTTGCCTTGCAGCAATATTGGGCAAAAAAAGGCTGTGTGATTTTGCAGCCGCTGGATATGGAAGTAGGTGCCGGCACCTTTCATCCTGCTACTTTTTTGCGGGCCGTCGGTCCGGAAACCTGGAACACGGCTTATGTCCAGCCTTGCCGCCGCCCGACCGACGGCCGTTATGGCGAAAACCCGAATCGCTTGCAGCACTACTATCAATTCCAGGTAGCACTGAAACCCTCGCCGGACAATATCCAGGATTTATATCTCGAGTCTCTCTTCGAGCTGGGCGTCGATCCAAAAATCCATGACATCCGTTTCGTTGAGGACAACTGGGAGTCGCCAACGCTCGGCGCCTGGGGGCTCGGTTGGGAAGTCTGGTTGAACGGGATGGAAGTCACGCAGTTCACTTATTTCCAGCAAGTCGGTGGTATCAGTTGTTATCCGGTCACTGGCGAGATCACTTACGGTCTTGAACGCATTGCGATGTACCTGCAAGGCGTGAATTCCATTTTCGATCTGGTATGGACCATAGGCCCCGATGGCAAGAAAGTCACTTACGGTGATGTGTTTCATCAAAATGAAGTGGAGATGTCGCATTTCAATTTTGAAGAGGCGGATGTCGATTTTCTATTTAAAGCATTTGATCAATATGAAAGCGAAGCCTCACGGTTAATGACAAAAGGTTTGCCACTGCCGGCTTATGAAATGGTAATGAAAGCTTCTCACTCATTTAATTTACTCGATGCGCGTCATGCGATTTCTGTCACCGAGCGCCAACGTTTTATTTTGCGCGTGCGCACGCTTGCTCGCGCCGTTGCGCAGGCTTACTTTGATGCTCGTTTAAAATTAGGCTTCCCGCTCGCGCCTCCTGCACTACGTGATGAAGTAATTGCCTCCCATCAACAGGAACAACAAAAACACGCTGCCCAATCTGGCAAACAAGGGGGCAAATAATATGTCAAAAGATTTTTTATTTGAGCTCGGCACCGAAGAACTGCCGCCGAAAGCACTCAAGTCCTTGCTTAAAAGTTTTGCAGAGTCCATGTACAAGCAACTGGATGAGGCGGGTTTAACTTACGACAAAAAAGCGAGCCAGATTTTTGCATCGCCTCGCCGACTCTCCATGCGCGTGATCAATCTTGCAGAACAAACACCGCAAGCTGAAACCACAGTCTGGGGCCCGCCTGCGAATGTCGCATTTGATGCGGAAGGGAAACCATCAAAAGCGGCCCAGGCATTTGCTGTTAAAAATGGCATTGATGAAAGTAAACTAAAAAGCTTTATCAAGAATGACGGTAAAATAGACAAGCTTTGTTGCACACAAAAAACCGGCGGCGCGTCCGTCACACAGTTATTACCTGGTTTTGTCGAGCAAGCCCTCAAAGATTTGCCGATCCCCAAGCGTATGCGCTGGGGTTCCGGTAAAGCAGAATTTGTTCGCCCCGTTCACTGGTTGGTCATGTTGTATGGCAAAGAAGTTATTCCTTGTGAAATTCTCGGCAAAAAGGCCGATCGTATTACACATGGCCATCGCTTCCATGCGCCCGGTGACCTAACAATTGATGAGCCTGCAAGTTATCAAGCGCTGTTGCGCAATCATTATGTAGAAGTTTGTTTCAAAATGCGTCGCGATAAAATTGTTGCGCAGGTTAACGCAGTTGCAGAAAAGCTTGGCGGTAAAGCAAACACACATGACCGCGATTTGTTAGATGAAGTAACTGCGCTCGTCGAATGGCCCGTCGCACTCGCAGGTAATTTTGAAAAACACTTTCTGGAAGTGCCAAAGGAAGCTTTGATCTCTTCGATGAGTGAACACCAGAAATATTTCCATGTGGTCGATGCCAATGGAAAGTTGATGCCGCATTTTATTACTGTTGCTAATCTGGAAAGCAAAGACCCAAAACAGGTGATTGACGGCAACGAACGCGTGATTCGCCCTCGTCTCTCCGATGCGGCTTTCTTTTTTGAAACCGATAAAAAGCAAACCCTTGAATCGCGTCTTGAAAAATTGAAAACGGTTACGTTCCAGGAAAAGCTGGGTTCTGTTTACGATAAATCAATTCGTATTTCATCCCTAGCTCATTACATCGCAATTGCCATGGGCTACCCTTCTACTTCTAATGTCGCTAAAGGGGCTGAGCGAGCCGGCATGTTGTGTAAGTGTGACCTTGTCACAAAAATGGTTCTTGAATTTGATCAAATGCAGGGCATTGCTGGGTTTTATTATGCCTCCCATGATGGTGAACTTGCCCAAGTTGCAAACGCTATTCACACTCATTATTTGCCAAAATCTGCTTATGATGCTCTCCCAGCAAGCCAGATTGCCTGTTCCGTTGCCTTGGCGGATCGCATTGACACACTTGTTGGTATTTTTAGTATTGGTGAACGGCCCACTGGCTCGAAGGATCCCTTTGCTCTACGTCGCGCGGCCATTGGTGTTTTGCGCATTATTATCGAACATAATCTAGACATTAACCTGCAAGATTTATTGATAAAGGCGAGCGAGCCGTTTGGCCATTGTGATATCTCCGATGTCTTGCAATACATATTTGATCGATTCAGGGGGCTCCCAAGCTTAGAAGATATTCCTGAGGAGGTTTTTCGATCAGTATATGCGGCTAAGGTTACAGATGCGCTTCCCCAATATAAGTTTTCCGCCGCAGACTTCTATAAACGCATTGTTGCTGTAAACCAGTTTTGTAACATGCCTGAATTAAAACGCCTAGCCGAAGCAAATAAGCGGGTCTCAAATATCTTAGCTAAAAATGCGCCTAACTTGCCGCTTAATTCTCCATACAATCCTTTGTTATTAGGTGCATCAGATGCAGATAATCTGGCAACAATACAGCAACAGAAATTGCTATCTATAAAATCCAACCTGGAAAATCGTGATTACACAGCTGTGCTGTTGTCTTTCGTTGAACTAGATAAACCTATTAGCAAGTTTTTCGATTCTGTTATGGTTATGGACGATAATTTAGAGTTCCGAGAAAATCGCCTAGCGCTTCTTTCACAGTTTAAATTTATGTTTCATGGCATCGCCGACATTTCTCATTTGGTGCCAGAAAAGAAATGAGTTTGTCGACAACCAACAAGCTCATCATTCTCGACCGCGACGGCGTGATTAACGAAGATTCTGATGACTATGTAAAATTACTGGAGGAATGGATTCCGATTCCAGGCAGCATTGAAGCGATAGCAGCTCTTTCAAAAGCTGGATACAGGGTTGCCGTTGCAACCAATCAATCCGGAATTGGTCGCGGCTTATTTGATCTCGATGAGCTTGAAAAAATGCACGCAAAGTTGTGCTCACTAGTGGAAGAAAAGGGCGGGCAGGTTGAAGGAATTTTTTATTGCCCGCATACACCAGACGACAATTGTGATTGTCGCAAACCAAAATCCGGTTTGATTGATACGATTGAAACGGAGCTAAATGTTACTGCGAACGGTTGTTACATTGTCGGTGATTCACAACGCGATCTGGAAGCTGGTTTCAATAAAGGTTGCATACCGGTGCTGGTTAAAACTGGAAAAGGAGAAAAATCACTTTCTACTTTGTCTGCAAAGAATCCGGCTATGTTTTCACATACACAAATTTTTGATGATCTTAAATCCTTTACCGATCATCTTTTAGGTAACAAATGATTCAATACATTCGCTCACTTATTTTTTATTTTTTCTATATACAGAGTTTCATTATACTTGGATTGGTTGCGCTGATTGTCTGGCCTTTTCCTTTTATCGTGCGGTACAACATTATTACGCTGTGGAATAGATTTGCGCTTTTCATTGCTAAACACATTGCGGGCGTTGACTACACAATCATCGGTTTGGAAAATATTCCCCTCGATACGCCCTATGTTGTTCTCTGTAAACATCAATCCACCTGGGAAACCATTTTTACGCAAATTTATTTCAAGCCCCTCAGTACGATTTTAAAACGAGAGTTGTTGCGTATTCCTTTTTTTGGTTGGGGCCTTGCCTTGTTAAAACCCATTCCTATTGATCGTAGCAAGCCACGTGATGCACTTCGAAAAATACATAAAGAAGGTGTTGAAAGAATTCAGGAGGGAATTAACTTGCTGATTTTCCCTGAGGGAACGCGAATTCCTGCGGGACAAATCGGTAACTATGCGCGCGGCGGCGCAGAGATTGCTTGTGTAACAGGTGTGCCTATTTTGCCCGTTGCACATAACGCCGGTGAATTATGGCCTGTTTCAAAAATTCTAAAAACATGCGGCACACTGACGGTTGTTATTGGCAAACCAATTCCAACGGCGGGTCGCAACAGTAAAGAACTTACCGACGAAGTTAAAATCTGGATTGAAAACGAAATACAAAAAATGCAAAAAGCAGCCCGGTAAAAATTTCAGGGGCAAAAAAATTTTTGCCCCTACTGATACTAGATATCCAGATTTGCGACAGACAATGCATTCAATTCAATAAACGCTCTTCGCGGCTCTACTTGATCACCCATCAATGTCGTGAACATTTGATCCGCTGCAATTGCATCCTCTATAGAGACCTGGAGCATGCGGCGACTGGCTGGATCCATGGTAGTTTCCCAGAGCTGTTCTGGATTCATTTCACCGAGGCCTTTGTAGCGTTGGATAGCATGTCCTTTTTTAGATTCTGCCATTAACCAATTAAGCGCCTCTTCAAATGAGCGTGTTTGTAATGTTTTTTCTCCCCGAAGCACATACGCGCCCTCTTCAAGCAAGCCATTTAGTTGTTTGCCCAATGAAATAATGGCTCGATATTCTCCCGACTCAAAGAAGTCCCGATTAATACGATAGATTACGGGAACGCCGTGAGAGATAACCCGTATTTCCGGTAAGTAAATGTGGCGCTCCTTGTTTTCGATGGCAATAACCTCATAACGCCTGGAGGAAGTTGTGTAGATTTCCAGCTGAGCCGCCATTTGTTTACACCATGTCTCAACTGCTGATCGCTTGCTAAGCTGGTCTGCTGCTAATGTATCGACGAACGGCATACGAACCAGGGCTTCTCGTGGATAAACCCGGGACAGCCTGTCTGCTGTGGCCATTGCTTTACGATATTCATTAACAAGGCTCTCCAATTGTGCGCCTTGTATCGGCGGTGCATCGGCACTTGGATACAAACTTGCTCCTTCAAGCGCAGCCTGTGTTAAGTAGTTAGTAAGCGCTTCATCATCTTTGAGATATTGATGCTGCTTGCCCTTACTAATTTTATATAACGGTGGCTGGGCAATAAATATGTGCCCGCGCTCAACCAAAAGGCGAAGGTGGCGGAAGAAAAATGTGAGCAGGAGTGTACGAATATGCGAGCCATCCACATCCGCATCCGTCATAATAATAATGCTGTGGTATCGCAATTTTTCAATATCGAACTCGGTATTACCAATGCCACAGCCCAATGCTGTAATTAATGTCCCAACCTCCTGGGAGGAAAGCATTTTGTCGAAACGAGCCTTTTCTACATTCAAAATCTTTCCTTTCAATGGCAAGATGGCTTGTGACTTACGATCACGGCCTTGCTTGGCAGAGCCACCGGCGGAATCACCCTCAACCAAATAAAGTTCAGATAATGCCGGATCCTTTTCCTGGCAATCGGCTAATTTGCCCGGAAGTCCCGCGATATCCAGGGCCCCCTTGCGACGAGTCATTTCGCGAGCCTTGCGCGCCGCTTCGCGCGCGCGCGCCGCATCCAGCATTTTGGTAACAACCGCTTTTGCTTCCTGAGGAAACTCTTGTAAATAATCCGCAAATTTAGAGCCCATTTCTTGCTCAACAACGCCCTTCACTTCTGAAGAAACCAGCTTGTCTTTGGTTTGCGATGAAAATTTGGGATCTGGTACTTTAACGGAAATGATGGCTGTTAATCCCTCGCGCGCGTCATCGCCAGAAGTTGGAACTTTTGCTTTCTTTGCCCAGGCCTCTGTTTCAATATAATTGTTAAGCGCTCGCGTCAGTGCGCCTCGGAAGCCGGCAAGGTGGGTTCCTCCATCGCGTTGCGGAATGTTGTTGGTGTAGCAATAAATATTTTCCTGATAGCCGTCATTCCATTGCAATGCCACTTCTACACCAATACCGTTTTCATGAGCCGAATTAAAATGAAATACTCGATTTACAGCGGTTTTATTTTGATTAAGGTACGCAACAAATGCATTCAGGCCTCCCTCGTATTGATAAATTTCTTCTTTGCCTGTTCTTTCATCCTTGAGAAGAATTTTGACCCCGGAATTTAAAAAGGATAATTCCCTGAGTCGTTTTGCAAGAATCTCGTAATGAAACTGTATGTTAGTAAACGTTGCCGGAGAAGGATGGAAATGAATTTCAGTCCCTGTTTTATCAGTTTCCCCGACAACAGCAAGCGGCGCATCTGGCACGCCATGGCGATAAATTTGTTCGTGAACTTTGCCATGTCGACGAATAGTTAATTTTAATTTCTCAGAAAGCGCATTTACAACTGATACGCCGACGCCGTGAAGTCCGCCTGATACTTTGTAAGTATTGTCATCAAATTTTCCACCGGCATGCAAAATTGTCATGATGACTTCCGCGGCAGAAACACCTTCTTCGTGCATATCCGTCGGAATACCGCGCCCATTATCAATAACGGAAACAGACTCATCTGTGTGTATCGTTACGGTTATTTGCGTACAGTGACCGGCAAGAGCTTCATCGATTGAGTTGTCTACCACCTCAAAAACCATGTGATGGAGTCCCGTGCCATCGTCCGTGTCCCCAATGTACATTCCGGGTCTTTTACGAACTGCATCCAGTCCCTTTAAAACCTTAATACTGGTTGAGTCGTATGCCTTTGTTTCTTCATCACTCATGTTGTGCTGCCTTTACAAGTTTGTTAATTAGTGTCCGTTTGTTCTATTACGCCCTGTTTCACGTGAAACTGCTGTACGGCTTGCGTATCTTGCCAATAGCCATTGATGGCATCGGTCTCTACCCCTGTGATAAATACCTGGGCTCCAAGTTTGTCAAAAAGCTCGCAGAGTAAGGATTGATGCTCTTGATCCAGCTCTGCAGAGAGGTCATCGACCAAGTAAACACAATGACGCCCCTGTTGTGCAGTTAGCAATTTGCCTTGAGCAAGCTTGAGAGCAGCCACTACCAGCTTTATTTGCCCCCTGGACAAAACGTCCGCCGCCAATTGCCGGTCCGTGCGAATATCAACATTAGCCCTATGCGGTCCTGACATTGTTGTGCCCATAGCAAGGTCTCGCTCAAAACCCTCTTCCAATACACTTTGCAGCTCCACGCCGTCGCCCCATCCTCGCTGATAATGAAGTGACAAGCTGGGCAAGCGTGTAAAATGTTGCGAAACCTCAATAAAAACAGGCTGAATATCTGCAACATACTCTTTTCTGAGAGCATCAATTTCGATCGAAAATCGCACAAACTCTCTATCCCATGCCGCAATTTCCGGGGGGTAAATTCTATCACGTTGATGTGTCTTATGTTCCCGTAACAGGCGATTACGTTGCCGCAAACAGCGCTGGAAATTGCGCCACGTCTCTAAAAAATCTGGTTTCACGTGAAACACGCCCCAATCCATAAACTGGCGACGGGCCTTGGGACCGCCCTCAACTAACTCAAGCGCTTCTGCATTTATGAGCTGCAATGGCAGCGCCCTGGCAAGCCCCGCGGCGCCAGAAGCCTGCTCCTTGTCAATATGGAACTCTTGTCTGCCATGTCGCGTGCGTCTCACTCCGAGACTTCTTGTACTATTGACACTTTTCAAAGGGACAAGCTCGCCATAAACCGTACAAGCGCTCATTTGATGATTGATGATTGGTGCCAAGTGACTACTCCTGAAAGAGCGGCCCATCCCCAAAAGATAAATCGCCTCCAAAATACTGGTTTTTCCGCTGCCATTTTGACCAGAAAGAATGTTTATTCGCCGACAGTCCTCAAGTCTTGCTGAGCAGAGGCATCTCACCCCATTAATTTCTAGTCGCTTGATAGACACAATGCGGGCACAATCACAGCCTCATGGGCATCACTACATAGGCTGAATCTCCGGCCTCATTTTCTTCCAGCAGCGCGCTGCTGTTGGAGTCAGAAAGCGTCATAATTACGCGATCTCCTGCTAAAACACCAAGTACATCGACTAAATAGCTGACATTGAAGCCAATCTCCAAATCATCCCCTGTGTAGTCAACGGCAACTTGCTCCTCTGCCTCTTCCTGCTCCGGATTGTTGGCAATCATCGTCAGTAGACCACTAGTTAAATGCAAGCGAACACCTCTGTATTTTTCATTTGAAAGAATGGCCGCTCGACTAAACGCCTGGCGAAGCTGTTCTCTATCAACAGATACCCGCTTGTTTCCTCCTTTTGGCAAAACTCTGTCATAATCCGGGAACTTGCCGTCAACAAGCTTCGAAGTGAAGGTAAAATCTGCTAAATACCCTCTAAGGTGGGTGCCGCCAAAAAGCAGCTTCACGCTTCCTTCTGTATCACTCAATAGTCTTAGCAGTTCTATCACGCCCTTGCGTGGAAGGATGGCATGGTGTGTGCCCTGAGTCGGCGTAGCAGTTGGATTGGTACACAGCGCCAGCCGATGGCCATCGGTTGCAACCGTGCGGATATGGCTTGGCTTCAACTCGAACAACATGCCGTTCAGATAATAGCGAACGTCTTGTTGCGCCATGGAGAAAGCAACGCGATCAATCAGGCGCTTAAGTTGTTTTTGTTCCAGCGTCACTTCTATAGCGCTCGGCGCGTCTTCGACAGAAGGAAAGTCCGTCGCAGGAAGCGTAGACAGGGTGAAGCGACTTTTGCCTGATTTAATAATTATTTTCTGGCCCTCTTTCGAGAAAGTAATGGTTGCGGATTCCGGCAAGGATCTACAAATGTCCAGAAGTTTTCTTGCCGGCACGGTAACTTCGCCGTCCTCACCACTCTCCTCCAGCGCAACCTGTGCAACCAGCTCAACCTCAAGGTCGGTTCCTGTCAGCGAAAGTTTTTTGTCTCGCACACGCATCAACACATTAGACAACACTGGCAATGTTTGACGACGCTCAACAACGCCGGCGACCAATTGCAAAGGTTTTAGTAAGGATTCTCGTGTCACTGAAAATTTCATGTTATCTGTATTCCAAAGGTCCGTTAATAAATGGTTCCGGCTACTGTCTGCAAAAATATATGATCAATTGTTACTATAACAACAATTAAGTTGTGAGTGAGCGCATAAGGTTTTTGTAATCCTCGCCAATATCCGAGCTGGAGTTTTTGAGTTCTCTGATTTTACGACATGCGTGCAACACTGTGGTATGGTCACGCCCACCAAATGCATCGCCAATTTCCGGGAGGCTATGGCTTGTTAAATCTTTTGCCAAACACATGGCTACTTGTCGCGGACGCGCAACTGAACGACTTCGTCTTTTCGATAACAAATCATTGGATTTAATTTTGTAATATTCCGCGACTGTTTGCTGGATATTCATGATACTTACCTGTCGATCCTGAAGTGCGAGCAAATCCTTCAGCGCCTCTTTGATAAACTCGACATCAATCGATCTGCCAGTAAAGCGCGACTGCGCAATCACTCGCTTCAATGCGCCCTCAAGATCACGCACATGCGAGCGAAAACGTTGTGCAATAAAAAATGCAGCATCTGATGGCAGTGTAATGTGGGCTTCTTCGGCCTTTTTAATTAAAATAGCCACTCGCGTCTCAAGCTCTGGTGGCTCCACCGCCACCGTTAAACCCCAACCGAAACGTGAGCGCAATCGTTCCTCCAGGCCAGCAATTTCTTTTGGATAGCGATCACACGTCAGGATCATTTGCTGACCACCCTCTAGCAGGGTGTTGAAGGTGTGAAAAAACTCTTCCTGCGATCTGTCCTTGCCAGCAAAGAATTGAATATCATCTATTAGCAGCGCATCAACGGAACGATAGTAACGCTTGAATTCATTCATAGCACCCAGCTGTAGCGCTTTTACCATGTCCGCCACAAAACGCTCCGACGACAATATGATCACCTTCGCATCAGGCTTCTTTTCCAATAACGCATTGCCAATGGCATGCATCAAATGAGTTTTGCCGAGCCCAACACCGCCGTATATAAATAAGGGGTTGTAAGTGCCTCCTGGATTTTCTGCTACCTGCATTGCAGCAGCTCTTGCAAGCTGGTTTGACTTCCCCTCAACAAAAGAAGAAAAATTCGCGGCACGATTGATATAGCTTTGGTGCTTGATGGCTCCTTCTATCTCTGGCGCCCCTGCTGCCCTTGTTGGTACTGATATATTGGCAAGAGTATTTGCGGCGGCGGGCTTATCAACCACATGTGACCTCATTGCTTGTGGGCCGGATGTCGACTGAAAGGATGGCTCTGTTCGCGGCGCTGTGTCCAGGACCACATCCAGATGCTGGTTAGCACCACTTTCTTTTGCTAACTCTTTGATTCTTATCAAATATTTGTTTGAAACCCAATCCTTTACAAAGCGATTCGGTGCCAGGATATGAAGGCGATCTGCCAATGATGCCTCATTGTTGAGTCGCAAGGGCTTTATCCAGGTGATGTACTGTTGCTGAGGCAACTCATCCTGAAGCGCGTTTGTACATTTTTCCCAGATTAAATCAATCAATAGAGCCCCCTAAAACCACCAAGCCTTCCTCGTCAAACATGTTTTTTTGAGAGGCCCCCTTATCAAAGGAGGGCGCGCAGCTTACCCCATTTTTTTTATCTTATCCACATGCCTCTCAGAAAATATTGGTTAAAACATTATAAATATAATACATAAAAATCAATAAGTTACAAAATAATATGGGGCCGGATATGGCCCCTGGAGGATGGCCAGCTGCTGTGCATTTTTTGACCAATCTTGTGTATAACTGTGGATATTGAGTTAGCAACTTGTGCATTTCCTGTAAGGCCTTCAAAAAACTGATCAACTATTGATCAATTGAGGAGCCATACTCGAGCTGGGCAGCGGCAGGCATCCCTTAAAATTTAAAATAAGTATTATTTTTAAAAATTGCCACGGGCTTCACGATTCACTAGAATTGCGCGCTCAATTTTACAGGCATCTTCCCCCTAGAGGTAACTCCGCCATGAAACGTACATTCCAACCCAGCGTCCTGAAACGCAAGCGCACCCATGGTTTCCGAGCGCGCATGGCAACCGCCAAAGGTCGCCTGGTTCTTAAAAGTCGACGCGCCAAAGGGCGCAAGCGTTTAACCGCCTAGCAGTTGGGCGCCACTCCTGCCTGCACGGATCCTTTTGGAAACGTTCGACTCAGCAAAACCCGTCACACGTCGTTTAAATCAAAGTACTTTTTGTTTTTCTCCATCGCAGCGATTGTTAACTGCTAACGATTACAAAAGTGTTTTTGATCAAAGTCATTTTCGTGCTTCTCATAAAAATGCTCTGATGCTTGCTCATCTGAATGAAAAAAGTTTTGCGCGATTGGGGCTGGTGTTCAGTAAAAAAAATGTGAATCGCGCGGTGGATCGCAATCGATTAAAAAGAATTTCTCGGGAACAGTTTCGTTTGCACAACGAACACCTCGCTGGTCTCGACATCATTATTATGGCGCGCCACGGTTTGGCTGAATTAACAAACGAGATATACACAAAATTGTTTCTTGATTTAATGGAAGCCATAAAGCAACAACGCCTGCGAAAGAAGGATAAGTGATGGCTCCATCTTTAATAAAAACCCCCCGAAAGCTAGCGCTGTTTATTTTGCGTGCGTACAGCAATTATTTAAGTTATTTTTTTCCCGCCAACTGTCGCTTTTATCCAAGCTGCTCTCATTACGCACAAGACGCCATAAAAACACATGGGATCATTTTTGGATTTTATTATTCTGTGCGCCGATTATTGCGCTGCCATCCCTGGCACCAGGGCGGTTATGATCCGGTACCAGAAAAAACAAATTTTTCATCCGCTGCTTGCTGCGCCAAACGCGCTTGCCCACAAACACTTAACCTGACTGAAGACTCACTATGATGGACTTTCAACGCACTGCCCTGCTTGCCGGAATTTTTGGCGTACTCTTTTTATTGTTGCTTCAGTGGAATAAATTCCAAACCGCGCAAACACCCATAAAAACCGAAGCCTCTCAGGAAACTATTTCGTCAGATGCTCAAGAATCAAAAAGCACGACAACCAGTAACAACACCGCGCCAGAAGAAATACCAACCACCGCCTCACAAACATCGGCGGTAGATGCGCATCCAGCAAGCGCAAACAATCAAGGTTCATCAGAATCGTTGGTGAGCATTACAACCGATGTGTTGAATGTAAAGATTGATAAACGCGGCGGCGATCTGGTAATGATCACTTTGCCAACTTATTCCGCTGATATCGAAACACCCAATACGCCTTTCGAATTATTAAATCGCACCAGTGATAAAACCTACATTGCACAAAGCGGATTGATTGGAAAAAACGGCACCGACAACCAGGAAGGGCGTCCGTTGTTTGACAGCGCAAAAAACGACTACGCGCTGCAAGCCGGTGAAAATTCTCTCAGCGTTGATTTCACCTTGCCAGAAAAAGACGGTGTAAAAATTATCAAGCGCTTCACCTTCCATCGCGGTGAACATTTAATTGAGCTGTCATATCTCATCAACAACAATAGCAAAACAGAATGGCAAGCGGCTTTCTTTGGACAAATAAAGCGCGACGGATCAATTCCAAAGTCTTCTGCGGCCGGCATGAAACCTTTTCTGGGTGTAGCAACTACCACCACCGAAAAACATTACGACAAAATGACTTTTAAGAAAATAGAATCCACGCCATTGAAAAATACGATTGAAGGCGGATGGATCGCAATGGTGCAACATTATTTCATCAGCGCCTGGGTCGCCAACGAAGGCGAGACCAATACCTTCACTGCGCGAAAATTAAAAAATGAAGACATGTATCTTATCGGTTACACCACGCCAGCAAAAACCATTGCGGCTAACAGTAGTGGAGAAATCACTACAAAATTTTATGCTGGCCCCAAAGACACGCGTCGTCTTGAGCAAATCGCGCCTTACCTCGATCTCACGGTTGATTATGGCTGGCTGTGGTGGGTTGCAAAGCCGATTCACTGGATCCTGCAAAAAACACATGTCGTGATTCCCAACTGGGGCTGGTCTATCATCACACTGACGATCATGATAAAAATTATTTTGTTTCCGCTTTCACACAAAGCTTACATCTCCATGGGGCACATGCGCAAAGTGGCGCCCAAGATGGCGGCGATACGCGAACAGTGCGGCGATAACCGACAAAAATTACAAGAGGAGATGTTGAAACTTTATAAAACGGAGAAAATTAATCCGATGGGCGGATGTTTGCCCATGCTATTACAAATGCCGGTTTTTATTTCTCTTTATTGGGTGCTAATGGAAAGTGTTGAATTGCGTCATTCTCCCTTTATTGGGTGGATACACGATTTGTCCGTGATGGATCCCTGGTTCTGTTTGCCGATACTCATGGGCATTTCCATGTTCTTCCAACAAAAAATGAATCCGGCACCGCCCGATCCCATGCAAGCCAAAGTCATGCAGTTCTTGCCCATGGTTTTCACGTTTATGTTTTTGTGGTTCCCGGCTGGCCTGGTGTTGTATTGGCTGGTGAACAACATTACTTCGATGGCGCATCAGTTCTATATCAACAAACTGGTTGAGCGCGGCGATGCTTGATGAAGACACCATTGCAGCTATTGCCACAGCTCCCGGCAATAGTGGCATTGGTGTGATTCGTCTGTCAGGAAAAAATTCTTTTAGCATTGCAAAAAAAATTACAAGCAAAGCGCTGGATGTTCGCCACGCCACCTTCACTGGCTTTTATGATCGCAACAACCAACTCATTGATAACGGGCTGGCGATTTATTTTCAGGCGCCGCATTCTTTCACGGGCGAAGACGTGGTGGAGCTGCAAGCGCACGGCAGTGCGGTGGTTCTGGATTTGCTGCTAAAAGAAATTTTATTTTGTGGTGCGCGACAAGCGCGTGCCGGTGAATTTTCCGAGCGTGCTTTTTTAAATAATAAAATAGATTTGCTTCAGGCAGAAGCTATTGCGGATTTGATTGCATCGGGGAGTGAAGCCTCTGCGCGTGCCGCTATTCATTCCTTGCAGGGTGAATTTTCCAAAGAAATAAATGCGCTGATCGAAAAATTGATTGCCTTGCGCGTCTATATCGAAGCGGCGATGGATTTTCCCGAAGAAGAAGTCGATTTTTTAACAAAAGGAAAAGTTCGCGAGCAATTAATCGATTTACAAAAAACAGTACAAAACACTTTTGAATTATCGAAGCAGGGTGTTTTGCAAACCGAAGGCATCACGATTGTGATTGCCGGCAAGCCCAACGCGGGCAAATCAAGTTTGTTAAACGCACTCGCGGCACGCGATGTGGCGATTGTGACGCCCATCGCAGGCACTACACGCGATGTGTTGCGTGAGCATATTCAGATTGATGGCATGCCGTTGCATATTATTGATACGGCGGGTTTGCGCGAAAGCAATGATGTGATTGAGCAGGAAGGCATTGCGCGTGCGCGCAAGGAAATTAACAAGGCCGATCATGTTTTGTTGGTGGTCGATAGCAGTGATAAAAAAAGCGAAGTGGCGTCTTTACAAGAAACGGCGTCGTTGCCCAAAAACATTCCGATAACCCTTATCAAAAACAAATGTGATTTGCTGGGTTTGGCTCCCTCGGCGGATCAATCGAGCGTTACGCTTTCCGCCAAAACCGGGGCGGGGCTGGATCTGCTCAAACAACATCTCAAAAAATCCGTTGGCTACAACAGTACAGCAGGTCGCTTTAGTGCGCGGCGGCGGCACTTGCAAACCCTGGAGAAAGCGCAGGAACATATCCGCGCGGGCTTGGTTCAATTGGAAACACATCAGATGAGTGAGTTGTTGGCGGAGGAGCTTCGATTGGCGCAGCTGGCGCTGGAAGAGATTACCGGACGTTTCTTGCCGGATGATTTGCTTGATAAAATATTCAGGGATTTTTGTATCGGCAAATAAAGCACTCTTGCTAAACGCATTATTTCCAAGTAGTTTTGTATTTCAATCTAGCGGGATTAAGTTATTAAAGCGCCCGCAACAAACGCGACACGGTGTCGCAGAATTAACTGCTAGAGGGAATAATGAAGTTAATACAGATTTTAATATTTTTTATTATTTCGATTTCTGCATTGGCAGGCGAACCATCATGCAAAATTATTCAGTACGGAATCATTGGTGAGATGCCATCGAATCAATTTCATTTCAAAAACCCAGATGCCGCAACAGGAAAAACAGGTAAAGTAACAGCTAGTGTAAAAGATAAAATGCCCTTTTGCTGTCAAACAACAAAAATTCCTGCAAAACTTGGAATTACATTTGGAGTGCGCCACCAATTTATAGACATCCCTGAGCTAGGTGTTATTCATTCCATAATTACTCATCCGCCAATGTTATCTCCATCTGGCGAATACAAAACAACAACAAGCTCAACAAAATCACCAACTGGTATTGGCGATACGTATACATTTGATACGAAGGAAGAGGTGCTATCTGGAGTTTGGACATTTAGTTATTACTATAATGACAAGTTACTTTGTCAAAAGAAATTTACAGTGTATGAAAATAATTCCCTCTAACAATAAAACCCTTCCACAAAGTTATTTACAGGATATGTATCACTTACTAACAAAATCACTGGACAAATAAAATGGCTTTATCTATCTGTTTATAAGTTTGATTAGGGTTGTAGATAGAAAGAGTAGTTATCCCTTTTTCCGGGAAGCTCCCTAGATTATGAAAAATCAGCAGAAAATCATCCCAAGCTTTTCCCCAGCTAAACAAAAGGGCTTAGCCCTAATTATCATTAGCCTAACTTATTGATTTGTAGTGTTTAGAAAGGCTTATACCCAGAAAAAAGCCTAGCTAATAACAATCATAATAAAATACATATATAAAATACTAACCAATATATTAATTAAATGATCGCCAAGCTTTCTCGAGCGCTTGCCTTTATTTATAGAGAATTGCATAAAAAAAGCCAGTAATTATTTTTGAAGACGATGAATATCCGTATAATCGCCAACCCGTTTTACAAAGACCTACGCACAGCAGAAGCATATGGCTTTTTCAGAAACCACATTTGATGTCATCGTCATCGGCGGCGGCCACGCCGGCACCGAAGCCGCGCTGGCGTCTGCACGCATGGGTTGTCGTACCTTGTTGTTAAGCCACAACGTCGAAACACTGGGGCAAATGTCCTGCAACCCGGCGATTGGCGGCATTGGTAAAAGTCATCTGGTACGAGAGATTGATGCACTCGGCGGCGCTATGGCACGTGCCACTGATAAAGCCGGCATTCAATTTCGAATTTTAAACGCAAGCAAAGGACCATCCGTTCGTGCGACACGCGCACAAGCCGATCGCGTGTTATACAAAGCGGCAATTCGTTCCATTCTGGAGAATCAAACGAACTTAAGTATTTTTCAACAAGCGGTAGATGATTTGCTAGTGGAAGGCGATCGGGTCAAAGGAGTTATTACTACTGCAGGGATAAAATTTTATGCACACAGTGTTGTGCTTACCACCGGAACTTTTTTGGGTGGCGTAATACATATTGGTTTGCAAAATCATTCCGGTGGTCGCGCAGGTGATCCCGCATCGATTGCATTGGCTAAACGATTACGCGAACTACCTCTGCGTGTTGGCCGATTAAAAACAGGAACTCCGCCGCGTATTGATGCACGCAGTATTAATTTTGAAGGATTGCAAGAACAGCCGGGTGATACGCCGACACCGGTCATGTCATTTATTGGAAATGTAAACGAACACCCGCAACAAGTCAGTTGTTTTATTACCCACACCAACGAAAGAACGCATGAAATTATTCGCGGCGGTATGGATCGATCGCCGATGTATACCGGCATGATTGAAGGAGTGGGCCCACGTTATTGTCCATCGATTGAAGACAAGGTAAAACGATTCTCCGAAAAGAATTCACACCAGATTTTTATCGAACCTGAGGGATTAAATACCCACGAAATTTATCCGAACGGTATTTCAACCAGTTTGCCTTACGATGTGCAAGTCGAACTCGTTCACTCAATGAAGGGTTTTGAGAACGCGCATATCACAAGGCCGGGCTATGCGATTGAGTATGATTTTTTTAATCCCCAGGATTTAAAATATTCGCTGGAAAATAAATTTATCAAAGGATTGTTTTTTGCCGGACAAATCAATGGAACCACAGGTTATGAAGAAGCGGGCGCACAGGGATTATTGGCAGGTATTAACGCTGCACTCAAAGCACAAGGAAAAGAAGCTTGGTGTCCGCGTCGCGATGAAGCGTACATCGGCGTGCTGGTTGATGATTTGATTACACACGGCACCAAAGAACCGTATCGCATGTTCACCAGCCGTGCCGAATATCGTTTGTTGTTGCGCGAAGACAATGCCGACTTGCGACTCACAGAAAAAGGCCGCGAACTCGGTTTGGTTGACGATCATCGCTGGAAAATTTTCTGTAAAAAGAAAGAAGGCGTTGTTGAGGAAACACAGCGACTCAAAAGCACTTGGATACAGCAGGACAGTAAAGAGGCGAAATTGCTTGAACAAAAAACCGGCGTGGTTTTAGCTAGGGAATACAATTTGCTGGAGTTATTACGCCGCCCGGAATTAAGCTATCAGGATATCGCTTCGTTAAAAGGCAATGCAGCAGAGGATTATATTGGTGAGCAGGTACAAGTAAACGTAAAGTATGAAGGCTATATTGATCGCCAGCAAGATGAAGTGAATAAACTAAAACGCAGTGAAGAAACAAAAATCCCGCAAGCGATGGACTACAGCATCATCAGCGGCTTGTCGAACGAACTAAAACAAAAATTATCGCAAGCCCAGCCGGAAACGATAGGCCGCGCTTCGCGCATACCTGGCGTTACTCCGGCCGCGCTCTCCTTGTTATTAATTTATTTAAAGAAACGCACGGGCTAGGCCAGCGTGGAAGAAAAAATTTTTCTCCTTCTGTCAGAAGAAATAAAAAAACTGCCATTAGAAAATCAATTCAGCGAAAAAAAAGTTCGGTTGTTGGCCCAATACATCGGCTTGCTGAATAAATGGAATAAAGCCTACAACCTGACGGCGGTGCGAGACCCGGAAGAAATGGTGCAAAAACACATCATCGATAGCTTGAGTATTCTGCCTGTTCTGACAAAAGCACTGGCACAACAAAACAAGCCAACACTGGTTGATATTGGTAGCGGTGCAGGGTTGCCCGGCATTCCACTGGCCATCGCTCAGCCAAAATGGAGCCTGACACTGGTAGACAGTAATAGTAAGAAAACCGGCTTCCTGAATCAGGTCAAGCAAGAATTGGAGCTCAACAATGTGGCCGTAATTAATGCAAGGGCAGAAAATATCAAGCAAACTTATGATGCCATTGTTTGTCGAGCCTTTGCTTCATTGAGCGACATCGTTGAATTAACAAAAGGACTTTGGCATGAAGAAACGGCGCTGTGGGCCATGAAGGGAAAATATCCCGACGAGGAGTTGAGGCAGTTGCCAAAATCATATAGGGTGAGCGCCACTTACCCTCTGGATGTTCCGGGCATAGCCGCTGAACGCCATTTGTTAAAAATTATTCGACAGCCCATTACTCAACCATGAGCAAAATACTTGCAGTCACAAACCAGAAAGGCGGCGTGGGCAAAACCACCACCAGCGTAAATCTGGCAGCGGCGCTGGTTGAACAGGGCATGCGTGTGTTACTGGTGGATCTGGATCCACAGGGCAATGCGACTATGGGCAGCGGCATAGATAAAAACGAACAGGAAATCACCAGCTACGATGTGCTCACGGATCAAGCACCGCCCGAAAAAGCCATTCAACACAGCGATTCCGGCGGCTACGATGTGTTGCCATCCAATAGCGATCTCACAGCAGCAGAAGTTGAAATGCTCAGCATGATGATGAAAGAGCATCGACTGCGCCATGCATTGAAAAAAATTCGTGATCGTTACGACTACATTCTTATTGACTGCCCGCCGTCGCTCAACATGCTGACAGTAAACGCACTGACAGCAGCAGAAGGTGTTCTGATTCCTATGCAGTGTGAGTATTATGCGCTCGAGGGTGTTTCTGCTTTGCTGGAAACCATTAACCAGATTCAGGCCGTGTTGAATCCCGCCTTGCGCATCGAGGGTGTGGTGCGCACCATGTACGATCCGCGCAGCAGCCTTACCAACGAGGTTTCAAACCAGCTGACAAGCTTCTTTGGCCAGGCGCTCTATGCCGCAGTTATTCCGCGTAATGTGCGCCTGGCAGAAGCCCCCAGCTTTGGGGAGCCCATTTTGAAGTACGACCCACTATCTCGGGGAGCTGTTGCGTATCGAGAGCTTGCGCAGGAGATGCTGACTCGACACAATACACCAACAAATCATCGAGCTATTAACAGCAGTCCGGCCTAGCACCACATTGCCGACCTCAAAAGCATAAAGCACTGGAGAAACAATAAGTTATGTCGAAAAAACGCAAATTAGGCCGAGGGCTGGATGCCCTGTTGGGGGGGCTAAATAAAGGTGAAGCTCCGCCCCCCTCGAGCAATCGCATAGACAGCCCGAAAACCCAGTCAGCATCGTCGTTGACGAATACAGCTGACAATGGCGCGGGAGCAGCCTCCCAAGACGGGATGCTTGCCGAAGTTCCGGTTGACCTTATTCGACGAGGGAAATACCAGCCACGCAAGGAAATGCGACCAGAGGCTCTGGAGGAACTGGCCAACTCCATCAAAGCCCAAGGGGTTATGCAGCCCATCGTGGTTCGCCCTATAGGCCAATCAGATGGCGAGACGCTTTACGAGATCATTGCCGGTGAGCGTCGCTGGCGTGCCACACAACAAGCGGGCCTCGACACTATTCCTGTCATTGTTCGTGATGTGCCGGACGAAGCAGCAATTGCCATGGCGCTGATAGAAAACATTCAGCGTGAAGATTTAAATGCAATGGAAGAGGCGATGGCGCTCCAACGCTTGAAAGATGAATTTGAGTTGACGCATCAGGAAGTGGCAGATGCGGTAGGCAAGTCGCGCGTTACGGTGACTAATTTGCTGCGCCTGACAACATTGCATGCTGATGTGCAAAAAATGCTGGAGCAGGGTGATCTGGAGATGGGTCACGCGCGCGCGTTGCTTAGTTTGCCCGACAGCGAACAAAAACACGCAGCGAAAAATGTGGTGAGCAAAGGCATGTCTGTGCGGCAAACGGAAGCACTGGTGCGCCATCTGCTACAGCAAAAAGATACAACGGAAACGAAAGTTGAAAATCGTATCGATCCGGATATACGTCATTTACAAGATTCGTTATCAGAAAAACTCGGCACGTCTGTGTTGGTGCAACACAACGCAAAAGGCAAAGGCAAACTGATCCTTAGCTACAACAGCCTCGATGAACTGGACGGCATTCTGAGCCACATTAAGTAGTGGCCATATAAAAAAATGGAAGTTTGTTATCAGCTCAATAAAAAGCAAATTGAACAATTGCATGCGCTGTATCAAAAAGAATCCTGGTCGAAAGGTCGCACAAGAGAAGAAACGCAACACGGCGTCGAACACTCATCTCTTTGTGTTGCGCTGATTGATAGTGAAGGAAATCTGGCGGCCTTTACTCGCGTATTAACAGACACTGTTTTCAAAGCGCTGATCTTTGATGTAATCGTGCATGAAAAATATCGCGGTGATGGGTTGGGCAATGCATTGATCACTGCAATAAAAAATCATCCAATGCTCGCGCGGGTTAAGCATTTTGAGTTGTATTGTTTGCCAGAGTTAGAGGCGTTTTATGAACGGCATGGCTTTACAACGGATGTAAGCAATATGCGCCTGATGAGATATATTAACAAAAGCAACGCAACACCATGATTTATGACCTGCATTGCCATAGCAATTGTTCTGACGGTGAGTTGCCCGCAGAGCAGTTGATTGCGCTTGCCATAGAAAAAAAGGTTGATGTGTTATCGATCACGGATCACGATACCGTGTTGGCATATGAAAAGCTTGCGCATGAACAACAAGATGTTTTTCGAAACGCCAAAATTAAAATCTTGCCCGGCATAGAGCTTTCTACCCAATGGCAAAAAATCGGCATACACATTTTGGGGCTGGATATTCAATTACAGAGCGGCGCCATACAGGAAGCAGTGAACGCTCAGCGCAAAGCGAGACAAGAGCGCGCGGAAAAAATTGCCGAGCGTTTGGAGAAAGCCGGCCTTAAGGACGCACTGGCTGGCGCAAAAAAAATAGCCGGACACGCAGAAATATCGCGGCCGCATTTTGCTCAGCACATGGTGGCGTGTGGCTTCAGCAAAAACGTGGAGCATGCGTTTAAAAAACATCTTGGCGCAGGCAAACCGGGCGATGTAAAACAATTATGGGCTTCCATGGAGCAGGTTATCGCATGGATAAAACAGAGCGGCGGCGTGCCCGTGCTTGCGCATCCACACAAATATAAATTAACGCGTAGCAAACTAATAAAACTGCTGGATGATTTTAAACAAGCGGGCGGACAAGGAATGGAAGTGCTATCTGGCTCACAAGGAAAAGACGTCACAGAGATGTTGCGTGATATTTGCGTACAAAAAAATCTTCTCGCATCCATGGGCTCAGACTTTCACAGCACATCAACACCGTGGTGCAAACCGGGCATGCACACTCATTTACCCTTAGCATGCACGCCAGTCTGGAGTGTGTTCCAGCATTAGGTAATGAAGTTAATGGCCTTCCTTCAGCCAGGTATACATTACTCGTGTTAAATGCTCCGTATTGACGGGCTTGGTAACGTAATCACTCGCACCCGCATCCAGGCAAAGCTTGCGATCTTCCGGCATCGCCTTGGCAGTGAGCGCAATAATAGGCACGTGAGCATAACGAGGAATGTTACGAATGCGTCGCGTCGCTTCATAGCCATCCATTTCAGGCATCATGATATCCATCAGTACCAATTGAAACGAATCAGAGTTTTTAATTTTATCCAACGCTTCGGCGCCGCTGGAGGCAACGGTAACAACCACACCCAGACTGTCTAACACGGCGCTCATGGAATACACATTGCGCATATCGTCATCCACTAACAAAACCTGACAGCCTTCCAGGCCGCCGACTTGAAACGGGATATATTCGCGTAAAGGCACAAAGGTGCTTTCAGTCCTATCGGGCGACTCAACTGCTGGAGAAGACGATCCATCTTCGGACACATCGTCGGCTTGCGCAGACTTGGTGAAAAGATGTAGAAACATGCTGGTGGTTTCAATCAGGTTATCCAGTGCGCGCGGCGCTTTTACGATGACACGATCAGCATAACGACTGATTTCAAATTCTTTTTCCACACTCAGGGTCATCGCCGTGAATACGATGATGGGTTTCTCTTCATGATCGGGTAATGAGCGGATGGTTTTCAACAGCTCGATGCCGTCGTAGTCCGGCAAACGCAAGTCGACAATAAAGCAATCGAAAGCCTGTTGCTTAATCAAGGTCAGCGCCTGCGTGCCATTTTCTGCAAACTGTACGGTAATACCATGCTCAGCGAATTGATCGCCAATGATTTTGTGCAGCTCTACGCTGTCTTCAATGATTAAAATTTTCTTGAAACTACCCGAGACTTCGTCCTTGATATTCAACAACATTTCCTGGATCACCGAATGTGATACCGGCTTTTCAATAAAACTGGTGGCACCGAGTGCTTTTGCCTTGTGTTGTTCCGGCAACGCAGAAACGATACGTACGGGAATATGGTGTAGTTGTTTTGATGATTTTATTTTCTTTAACACATCCCAGCCGCTCATATCAGGCAAGGATAAATCCAGGATAATAGCGGTAGGAATAAAACGCTCCAGGTAGGCGAGACAGTCTTCGCCGCTGTAAACCACGTCGCAATCAAGTTTTTCTTCTGTGATGAGATCCAGCAAAATCCGGGCAAATTTTTTGTCATCTTCAACTACCAGAATCTTTTCGCAAGGTTGCGCCAGGATAAATTGCGCGCTGTCATCAAGCGCAGGAGCGGCGGGAGTGTTTTTCTGGGTCGAAACCCCGACACTCGCTTTTGCTGCTGTCACTTGTATATTGTTCGGTGCCTGTATCGGCAGGATCAGGCCAAAAGTACTACCCATGCCCTCGCCCATGCTGTAAACAGAAATTTCTCCTTTCATGATGCTAGCCAGCTGGCGTGAGATCGTTAAACCAAGGCCGGTGCCACCGTATTTGCGCGCGGTAGTGCCGTCCGCTTGTTTGAATGCTTCAAAAATAATTTCCTGTTTATTTTTGGGGATGCCACTGCCAGTATCACGTACGGCAATGACAAGCGCCTTGTTTTCACCCAGATGCGGTTCGAGGGAAACAAAAGGCGAGTGCGGCCTATAGATATCAACGTAAATACCACCTTTGCTGGTAAATTTCAGCGCGTTGGAAATAAAGTTTTTCAATATTTGATTCAGTCGGTGAAGATCAACCTCAATTTCTGCGGGCAAATCTTTGGCAATATTGACGGAAAAATCCAGGCCGCGATCTTCCGCGACAAACTTGAATTGTCTGTTCAGTTCTTTTGCAATATCCGTCAACGCGGTTTTTTCGTATACCAACTCCAGTTTGCCTTCTTCTACTTTGGAGAGATCGAGAATGTCATTGATCAAATTTAACAAATCCGAACCTGCTGAGTGAATCACGCTGGCGTGTTCCACCTCTTTCTCGGTTAAGTTTCCTTTGCGATTGTCAGTTAACGCTTTGGATAAAATCAGAATGCTGTTCAGTGGTGTGCGCAACTCGTGAGACATAGTGGAAAGGAATTCGCTTTTATAACGTCCGCTGGCTTCCAGCTCTTTGGATTTTTGCAGTAGCACCTGTTTTGAACGCTCCAGTTCCTTGTTCTTGAGACCAATTTCCTTGTTTTGTTGGTCAAGGATGGCGCTGTGATTTTCCAGGGTGGCGTTGACACCTATCAACCGGTGACGCAGGCTGGCATTGATTCTTTCAAAGACATAGAGCGCAACAAAGAAGGTGCTGTTTAAAATGACCGGAATGGAAAGGCGCAGTAGAAAAGCAACATCGTTATCCACAATCGAAGATACGGATAGGTGGCCTGTTCGCTCCATTACAATCAGCATCAGTTGCGAGGCAATCGCTACTACGGACCAGAATATGCCTGAGCGTTGGCCTGCTATTAAAAATGCAATCAAAGGCGACAATATAAAAAGATCTGTCATTGGTGAGGTGGAGTAACCACCGGTCACAACAACTGCGAACAAGTCATCCAGATAAAGTCCAAGCACTGCTACATTCGTGGCACGGACAATGGATGCGGTGTGTCTAAGTACCAGGAAGGCGATGCCGTATAAAACCACAGGAACCAGCGTGAGAACCCAGGCAACCACGCGGAGATTTGTCGGAAAGTCAAAAACCAGCTCAAGGAAAATCAGTGTCAGCAGGCAGATAACAATGTTGCTGAGAAAAACCGCAATTAAAATATTAATCTGTGTTTTTTTCTCGATTTGCTCCTGTAAGACCGTGGGCACAAGCCAGTGATAAAAACGATTCCAGTATTCCATAGTGCACCATTTTGGGAGTAATAGATAAATCCAGCATACCCCGCCATTTTTGTGAAAACCAGTGCACAGGTCTCACAGACCGGGCACAAAACCGCTAAACTGGCGCGCATCGGATCGGGAGCCTTATGAAGCTGGTTTTTGCCCTCTACAAATACTTTCCTTACGGCGGTTTGCAGCAGGACATGCTGTCCATTGCGAAGGAGTGTGCGGCTCGCGGCCATGAGGTCAGCATTTTTTGTCGCAGCTGGGAGTGCGATCTGCCGTTCCAGCCGCCATCTCAACAGGGAGAAAATAAAAAAATTTCAATTAATTTATTGCCGGGCCGCGCGCTGACCAACCAGGGCAAGAACCGGCTTTTTGGTGAACAATTTAATAAAGCCATGCAACGCATAAAACCGGATCTGGTGATCGGTTTTAACAAAATTCCTGGCATTGATGTGTATTACGCCGCTGATACTTCCTTCAAGGCCAAGCTTTATCGTGAAAGGCCCTGGTTTTATCGATGGCTGCCGCGTTATCGACATCACGTTCATGAAGAGGCGGCGCTGTTTGGCCAAAACAGTGCGACACATATTCTCGCGATTTCAAAATCAACAATAGAAGAATATCGCGATTTTTATCAAACCGCTGCACAACGTTTTACCCTGTTATCCCCGGGAATTTCGCGCGACCGTATCAACGCCAATGGAGAGCGTTTATATCAGCTTCACCAGGAGCTGGAATTAACCGAAGACAAATTAATTGTATTGATGGTTGGTTCGGGATTTCGTACCAAGGGGCTTGATCGAGCAATTAAAGCAATAGCCGCTCTGCCAGAAGACGTGAAGCGTGATGTCCATTTGGTCGTTGCAGGCCAGGATCATCGAAAAGTTTTTTTGCAGCAGGCGGTGCAACAGGGCATCGAAGACCAGGTGCATTTTTTAGGTGGACGAAAAGATGTGCCACGTTTGCTGCGCAGCGCGGATGTGCTGATTCATCCTGCGTATCGTGAAGCGGGAGGCATAGTGCTGCTGGAAGCGGCCGTTGCTGGCCTGCCAGTTCTCACGACGGATGTGTGTGGATATGCGCATTACATTGCAGACAATAATCTGGGTGTGGTGCTGCCATCGCCGTTCGATCAAACACGCTTGAATAACGCGCTGCTTGCGGCATTAACTGATGCAGAAAAAATTAAAAAGTGGCGCCACAATGGACTGGCTTTTGCACAACTGGCGGATATCTACAGCATGCCTCAAAAAGCAGCAGATGCCATTGAGGCTGTCGCGTGGCAGCGGGAGTATTCGTGAACACCACAACCCCCCCGTTTTTAGCAGAGCCATTTAAAAGCGCATGGCAAAACAAAAATGTGTTTGCGGAAGTAAAAAAAATAAGTGAAGCCGCCGACAAAAAAAATATATTTCGCGAAAAAGAAGGGCGCCGCACACTTCGCTTTCTTTTTAAAGGAGAACACAAGAGCCAAAGTTATTTCCTAAAGTACCACCAGGGCGTTGGCTGGAAAGAAATTTTCAAAAACCTGGTACAAGGACGAGAGCCAATCCTCGGAGCGCGCAATGAATATTATGCAGCAGCCAAACTAAAATCATTGGGGGTTGATACCTTGACGCCGGTGGCTTATGGATGTCGAGGAAAAAATCCGGCAACACAAGAATCCTTTTTAATCACAGAAGATCTCGCTAGCACTGTATCACTGGAAGATTATTGTCGTGACTGGAATATCAAGCGGCCACCGTTTCGTATCAAACAGGCATTGATAAAAAAAGTGGCAACTACGGCGAAGCAAATGCATGGGCAAGGAATAAATCATCGCGATTTTTATATTTGTCACTTTCTGCTGGAAAATAATGCCGAAACAAAAATAGAGAAGCAGGAAAACTTCCATTGTTATTTGATTGACCTGCATCGTTGCCAGATACGCAACAAAGTACCTCGGCGCTGGTTGGTTAAAGATCTCGGCGGCTTGTTGTACTCAACAATGGACAGGGGGTTAACATCCCGGGATTATTTTCGTTTTATAAAAACATATACCGGTCGCTCGTTGCGACCGTCCCTGCAGGATCCGTTGTGGAAAGATGTATTGGTTAATGCAATCAGGCTTTATAAAAAAGATTTTGCAAAAAATCCACCCCTGGTCTTTAAAAAAACAGTTTTCAAGGCGGGTAGATGAAGCAGTTAACACTCGAACAACTGTTTGCTCCGGGAAGCGACTTGCAGGAGCCTGCCGTGATTTACATCAGCGAAAACCAATCGCTGCAGGTTGAACAAGTGCTGCGTGTTATGCCCGGCAAGCGCATGGTGGTGCAAGCAACGGTTCAGGGAAAGAATCAGCTGGTTAAAATATTTTTGAAAACACGCAATTTTCAACAGGAACTAAACCATTATCAACAATTGCAAAAAACCGGTGTAAAAACACCATTGCTTTTGTCACAGCAAACCCTGGATGAAGGGGGGATATGCCACTACGAATTTATTGAGAATGCACACTCTTTTGCAGAGTGTTGGCGTACAGCAGATGAAGCAACAAAAACAAAGCTGCTTGATAAGTTGCTGCCCCTGTTGCAAGGTCTTTACGATGGAGGCTTGTGCCAAACCGATTTGCACCTGGAAAATTTTATTTTTTCTGAAGGGTTGCTTTATGCGCTGGATCCCGCGGGCTGTGAAACACTTCGCGACAAGCAAATGATGATAAATAATCTGGCCTTATTGTTGGCGCAATTCAGGCTTAATGAATGGCCGCAGGTAAATGCGGCTATTGTGGCCCATTTCGTCGATGTAGAAAAAACAGCGCTGCACCAACAGGCAATTGTGCAATATAAAATAAGAACAAAAAACTTCCTGCGGAAGATTTATCGCGAATGCACGTATGTCCACGCCTGGAATATCAAAAAATCTTTTTTCCAACAGTTGGCCATTTATTGCGTGCGCGAACGATGTTCGCATGGAATGCAATCGTTGCTGGAAAATATCGATGTTATTCCCAAAGATGCAGAAACACTCAAGCAAGGCAATTCTTCAATTGTATCCAGCGTCGTCGTTGATGAAAAAAAAATAGTAGTAAAAAACGCACGCAATAAAAATATTATCCGGTTGCTTCGTCGCTGCTTCCGTCGTTCGCGCGCCAGCAAGTCCTGGTACTTCTCCCATCTGTTACAAAATGCGGGAGCCAGCGTTCCGGCTCCGATTGCTTTGATAGAGCGCAAGCTGGGGCCTTTGGTGCTGGAGAGTTGGTATGTTAGCGAATGCATAGAGGGCGATAACTTGCTGGACATCTGGCTGTATCAGGAGCCTTCATCACCCGAGCTGCTTGCCATTAAAGAATTATTTTCGGTCATGAGACAGCTACAAATCAGTCACGGTGATATGAAAGCCACAAATTTTCTGGTGAAGGATGATAAAATTTTTGTGATTGATTATGATGGGATGCTTGAGCATCATTCAAAAAGGCGATTTGATTTGTTGTTTCAAAAAGATAAAGCGCGTTTTTTCAGGAATTGGCAGAACCGGGCATGGCTTGCTGAATTGTCCGCACAGATCATATGAAACTTAAAGGATTAAAAAATATTGTTATTGTTTTGCCTGAACGTTTAGGCGACTCTATTTTTCACACGCCATCAATAGCATTAATTAAAAAAGCACACCCGGAGATAAACATAGACATTATTGCGCTGTCGCCATTATCGGCAATGGTGGTAGAAAATAACCCGCACGTGCGCAATATTTATATTGAGCCGGGAAAAGAAGAATTAAAACGCATCGCCTCTGGCTATGATGCTGCCATCCCGGTACATCCCCATGCGAGATCGAAAAAGCAAATTGAAATAATGAAGATTCGCACCCTCCGCGGCACGCCGAAAACCACCTCCAGGCATCAAAGCGGGATGGCGTTCAGCGCCATGAAAAATCTACTTGATGTAGAGGCTTTGCCAGGAGAAGAGAAATACAAACTTTATCCAGGGAAAGACAATCACGATAAAATTAGCCAACTGTTAGCGGAAAATGATACTTCTGCAGAGAAGGATATTTTGATTGGCTGTCATATTGGTTGTCACAGTTTCACCAAACGCAGACTAAGTTTTTGGAGACCGATGGTTCATCCAAAGGTCTGGGCATTTGAAAACTTTGTAGCGCTGGAAGCGGAATTGCGCAAAATTAACCCACGCTTTCGCCTGGTGTTGACCGGTTCCAAACAGGAAGAGATGCTGGGAGAAAAATTTAAAAAAGTGGCGCCGAAGGCCATTAATTTAATTAATAAAACTTCCGTGCTGGATCTGGCGGCATTAATGGAAAGCCGCACCATTTTTATTTCATCGGATACGGGCGCAATGCATGTTGCATGCGCCAGCAATGTCGGGGTTATTGCCTTGTTTGGCCCAACTTCGCTAGAAAATACCGGGCCCTATCCCATGCAGCCCAATTATCGAGTCCTTCAAGCGCCAGCTATTAATGACATTCGTGTAGAGGAAGTGCTTAATACGATAGTAAGCCACCCAGCGGTGATAGGGCATCCGGAAAATAAAAAATAGGAAGCAAGCCTACTTCCTGAAAACCAGATTTACCAGGCCAACCAAAACCTTGAAATTGTAATAACGAGGAGAGACCTTGCGCAAAACGGCCAAAGAATTTTGGTAACCGCGCCGGGCAGATTTCAAAAAAAGATTGATCAAAAGTCGGTTAATGGTTTTGTTATACAAGGGATGAGTCTTATAGGGCGAGTAAATGGAAATAAAACTGTCGGCCATAAACAACATATTTTTGGAGTTGTTTGTCGGATGTTTTCTGCAATACGCGAGAATATCGCTCATCACATGAATGCCGTAACCGCGACTTGATATTTTGAGCCACATGTAAATATCTTCCAGTCGAATGGACGGGTCGTAATGACCGACAGCATCAAAAACATCTTTGCGTATCATTGCCGTTGGCGCACGAATATTCCTTACGGAGTGTGTAAAAATATCTTCAAAACCCAAATCACATGCGGAGGGAAAATGTTGTTTGTATAAGGGCTGGCCTTTACTGTCAATCTCAACCATGTTGCCTGCACAAACAGCAAACGATGGATGTGCTTCCATCCACGCAACTTGTCTTTCAATTCTATCGAGCACCATCATGTCGTCGGAGCCGAAAGAAACAAAGTACTTTCCTTTAGCGAGTGCGATGCCGCGATTGAGCACCGCGGGCAAGCCCGCATTTTCCTGTGAAATGAATCGAAAATCGTACTGTTTGGCAAGCACATCAATAACAGCGACAGAATTGTCCGTTGATCCGTCATCTATAACAATGAGCTGGATGTTTTTATAGGTTTGATTGAATACACTCAGGATGCTCTCACGAATGTAATCAGCATGGTTATAGGAGGCGATGAGTACAGTAACGACAGGCAGGCTTTTATCGTTTGTCATGGCGCTGTCTGTTAATGCTGCACAAGAGCGGCAACGCAAGCAAATTGTTTGTAACGCACATCATCCATCCATCCAAAGGTAATCCATCCCCAAATGCGTGCGCGCAGTTTGCGAGATCCGGAAAGTCCCTCCAGCTTTTCAACTTTATAGCCCGCTTCTTCAAAAAGTCGGCGAATGCTCTTTTTTGTGAAGAAACGCAAATGAGTCGAATCCATCACGCCCGCTTCAACATAGCGCCAGTCCTTTTTTATCAACAAATTATAGAGGCATTGATAGTGGCGAATGTTGGGAATCGAAGCAATAATTTTTCCGGAAGGAGTTTTCAGCTTACTTTTTAAAATACGAAGGGCGCTGTAAGGATCAACCATGTGCTCCAGGCTGTCATTGAAAAAAATACAATCAAAATAGTTATCGGGCAATTTATCGGCAAGGGAAAGCACGTCGCCAACCAGTACACGAGCCATATGAGGCGTCGCTTCGGCTGCAATAGCCGACTCAATTTCTACACCCCATATTTCCAGATCGGGATGAGATGCTTTCAATAGCTGGGCAAATCCGCCTGCACCGCAGCCGACGTCAAGACAAACGTTGACATCGTGAGGAAGATAAGCCGCCATCTTGGTGCGCGGGCGTGAATAATAGGTAGCGGTTTTCACGATATTTCCATTGCGTAGGGTTAATTCCGGCGGATGCCTAATTTCTTGGGTAGATTTTCGTTAATCACCAGGACATTTCGTGCAGCATAAGTCGCAGCCTCTTCATTATCAAGCACGAGCAGGCGATAGGCCTCTTGTAATGTGCCATCGATGTATTGTTGGTACCAACGACGCCAGTGCCAGCCGAAGGCAGGCGCAAGATCAGGATTGGAGACAATGGCGCTGCCACCTTCAATAACTTTTCGCGTGAATTGCGCAAAGCTTCTGATGGGAAAGTGGTAAACAGTAATATCGCGGGACTCTTTGGTGACAGATATCTTGCGCTCAACCAGGCGATGGTTGCCGCCGGTAACATGAGGCATGTATTTATTGGCGCGATAAAAAGCTTTGTCGGGATAAGGAAAAATATACATCGAATTTTTTATTGAATCTTGCCGGATATCATTGGTTGATAACGGATTAACAATATCGAGCACCGCGTCTTCAGGGAATGTCTCTAAAAAATTGTTAAAGCGCAATAAAACGTTGTTGACCTTGACCGCTAGACAGTCCACCAGCGGGTAGGTAGCCAATTCATTTTTCAGGTTGCCACTTTTGCTAAACCAGAATTCATCCGCGTCACAATGAAAGATAAAGCAGGGGCCAAATTGTTCAAAGGCCATATCCGCCATTCGATTAACCCACTTTGCTTGCGCATAATCCTGTTTTGGTTCATGAACGAGAGTTAAAATCCCCTTTTTTACGTATTCGTTTAAAATTTCCACCGTGTTATCGGTAGAGCCATTGTCGGTCGCAAAGATATAATCCACGCCCATGCGTAAATGGAATTCAATGTTGTCACGCAGAATATCACCCTCGTTACGAACTAATAGCGTCATCACGAGTCTGTGATGCTCAGTAGTAGGGTTGCTGTTTCGTATGGAGCTGGCAAAAAGCCCCTTCAGTCGGGCAAAGCATTTATGTACTACTTTTGATAGACTCATCTTTACAATTCGCATGTGGCCAAGGATGTCAGTCTATTCTGCCTTATGGCGTACATTCAATCGGAGAATCCAGCAATACTTGCCAGTTTATGTCGTCGTGTCCATAAGCGATAAACGGGCCGTCGTATTTTTTCTGTAAGCAAGCGTATTAAATATTGTAGCCGCGTCTTCTTAACGCTTGAAAAAACTTTTGTATTTTCTGTGTTGAAAGTTATTCCCAGACGGGCGCTGATTTCTTCCCAGATGGCGCGCCTGCAAGCAATCGGTGGAAGATTGGCATCAATTTCCCTTCGGTAATTTTGCTTGGTGTAGTCATGGGGATTGACACAGGGAATATCGTCGATAATGGCAATGCGTCCTTCAATATCCGGCCCCAGGTGATGTACAAACCAATAGTCTGTGCCGAAACCAAGCAGGGCGGGATCAAAAACGTCCAGGAAGCTGATGAGCTTATCACCTCGAAAAATCGGGCAAGCCATTTCGACAAAGTTGGTATAGCGCATGGAGCAAGTTAAGTCGCGGCGCGTGATGCGATGGCTGGTCTTTCCGCGACGATCGTAAGCCGGTTGTAAAAGCCATAGGTCGCGCTCCTCCAGTACTTTAAACAAGCGGCAAATATCCACGCCCCGTATCAATATGTCGTCATCAATCACCATGATCGCGTGATATCGTTTCAGGAAATCAGGTTGTGTTTGATGCAGGTGATGAAGATTGGGAAATTTTGCATCTTTCCTTTCAGTATAAAAATCCGCGAGATCACGATAGCGACCCGGCTGGTTTCCGTAATAAGTTATCCATAAATCAAAATTACGCGACCCACGGAGCCATGAAGACAAATGGGCATTGTCGCCTGCGGAAGTAAAAACCAGATAGTTACGTTTCAGCATCACGACTCAATGAACATTTGTTACACGTCAGATTGCAGGGCGCTGCGGTACAAATTTTTATATATACCTCCCTGTGACAAGAGCTCACGATGCGAACCTTGCTCCACAATTTGGCCTTTACTCATAACCAAAATTTTGTTGGCTCTTTCAATAGTTGAGAGCCTGTGCGCAATAACAAGCGTAGTGCGACCTTTCATAACGGTATCCAGTGCCTGTTGAATTTTCTGTTCGGATTCATTATCAAGTGCAGAAGTGGCTTCGTCCAGAATAAGGATGGGCGCATTTTTTAAAAATGCACGCGCAATGGCAATGCGCTGTCGTTGGCCGCCGGAAAGTTGCAATCCATTGTCGCCAATCATCGTATCCAGACCGTCTCTTTGCGTTTCAATAAACTCGAGTGCGTGTGCTTTGCGCGCGGCTTCCAGGATCTCTGCATCACTGCACCCTTGCATGGAACCATAGGCAATATTATTGCGTATTGTGTCATTGAATAACACCAGGTTCTGGCTGACAAGGCCAATATGGCTGCGGAGATTCGCCAGACGATAGTCGCGCACTTCAACACCGTCAATACATATCGAGCCTTCATCGACATCATAGAAGCGCTGTATTAATGCCGCGAGTGTTGTTTTGCCGCTGCCCGACTTACCCACCAGCGCGACCATTTCGCCGGGCTTCATTTCAAACGACACATCGTTTAACACATAGTCCTGATGTTTGTTGTATCGGAAGCGAACATGGCTGGCATTAATATGGCCGCTGACGGTGTTGCGTTCAATGGTTCCATTATCCGGTTCTGGTTTGCGATCCAGTAGTTTGAAAATCAAACCAGCGCCAGTAATGCCGCGCTGAATAATAATGTTTACACCACTGAGCTGACGCATACTTTTAGGGATCATGGCAACGGCAGTTAAATAACCCACCAGCTCACCGGTTGAATGCACGGAAAGTGTTTGGGGCAACAGTAATAGAAAAATAATACTCGCCAGCGCGGAAGCGACCAGCAATTGCATCACCGGGGCAGAGAGCGCCGAAATTTTGGAGATTTTCATAAAGTGAGCAAAGGTTTGATCAACAGATTTTCTATAGCGCGATCTTTCATAGTCACGGCCACCAAAGACACGCATCACCTGGTGGCCGCTAATTAATTCGGTGACGGTTTGCATCAGGGATCCCATGGTGCGTTCATTTTTTCGGGTAATAGTTCGAAAACGTTTGGTGGTATAGGCGGCCGTTCCGATAATAAAAGGAGCAATAGCCAGAAAAACCAGTGATAGCTGCCAATTCAGGTAAAAGGCGTAAGCCAGCAAGGAAAGCACAGTAAGGCCTTCCCGTATTAAAGTTTTCACTGCATCCGTGATGGCGTTGGAGATCAGGTTAACACCACCCGTAATACGTTGCAGTATTTGCCCGTCGCTATGGGTATTGAAATATTCAACGGGTAATACGGTCAGGTGATTAAAAATATCGATACGGATATTGGCAACCAGCCGCTGCGATACCCGGGAATTATAATAAGTGCCCAGGAACGAGCCTGCGCCGCGCAACACAAATATACCGATGGCCAAAAGCGGCAAAGTCCAGCGTGCGGAAGAATCTTTTTGCTCAATGGAGTGAATTGTCATTTCCATTAATTTGGCGAGCAAAGGATTGCTGGCAGCAAATATGGCAAAACCTACAATGCTGATAACGAAGGGTACGATCAGCGGTTTAAGATACTGAGCCAGTCGAAGATAGGTTTGAAGTGCAGAGGCTTCAGTTGTGTCGTTTATGTCGTTGTCTACTTCCACCATGTTTGCTTCTACCAAGCATCCCCCGTAAAATTTGTGGCGATTATAACCTACTCATAGGGATCTTGATCCGTATCGCCATGCGCCATGACAGCCATTAGTATAATTACTATCGTTAAAAACAATGAAGCACTTCTTCGAAGAGCCGCAAACTCTGTATTGGAACAGGATTTTCCAAATCTCGAATATATTATTGTCAATGACGGGAGCACAGATAATACAGCGACAATCATTGACGAATTAGCGGTTCGGGATACGCGGGTAAAACCGGTACATCAGGAAAAGAATGTGGGGCGTGCCCGTGCGCGAAACGCGGGCTTGAATAAAGCGATCGGCAAATATGTTTTTTTCCTGGATTCGGATGACTACCTGCCAGCCACCGCGCTTGGTGATCTGCACAAGGTTGCCGAAGAAGAGGAGGCAGATATCGTTTATGGTGCGATAAAGGCTTTCGACAAGGATGCGGGTGAATGGAAAGAAACGCATTACAGGAATGGCCTGATCACCTGTGATCGTCGCAAAGTCAGGCTCGAGGATCATCTGCCGCTGTTACACAACAACTCGGTTATTAATTGCCTCTATCGGAATGCATTTATAAAAGACAGGCAGTTGTGTTTCAGTACCGAGCGGAAAAACGGTGAAGATGTGGCATTTGCGTTTTATTCCGCATTTCATGCGAGCTCCATTTCATTGGCGCCACAAATTGTTTCCTACTATTACAGCCTCGGAAATTTTTTGGACACCGCGAATGAGTCCAAATTGATTGATGCGCGCGACAACATACTTGAAACACATCGATATGCTATTCAGTACGGATCCCAGGCTATTAAAGATGAAATGTACAGGAAGTGCGCGATATTTGGATCGGAACTGGCTCGGGCTGAAAAAGTTTATGGAAGTGGCGTAGCGTTAAGAAACTATATACCCGGCCTTTACCCGCTATTCGAAAATACGCCGACGGAAGTCTTTGAAAAATTACCGAAGTACAGTAAAACTTTTTCCATGGCCATGACCAAAGGCGACTTTGCTTTGGCTTATGAAACCTGGTTAAAGCGCACAAGCAAAACCAAAATGGTACAAAAAAACAAACCCATCACGGCAGATTTTGGCTTCAACCCAAATGGCCCGGAAGTTCCAACGATTGCAGAAGAAGCCAACCGGTTTCAGAGGCTTGCAAGAGAATTTGCTGAGGCAGGCAATTCTGCCTCATGGAAAATTGCTGCGCCGCTTATAAAATTTAAAACCAGGACGCATATATTAAAGCCAAAAGTGAGTGTCATCATTCCCATCTATAACATGGAGCAGTGGTTAGGCGATTGTCTGGAGAGTGTTGTAAACCAGACATTGGTTGATATTGAAATCATCTGTGTAAATGATTGCTCACCAGATGGTTCATCAGCAATTGTTGAGCGCTATGCAAAATCAGATAAGCGCATAAAGCTGATTCATAGAAAAGAAAATGGTGGACTGGCTGCAACACGCAATAGTGGTATCGAAGTAGCAGAAGGGGAATATTTGTTCTTTCTGGACGCTGACGACATGTTGTTTGATAATAGCAGCCTCACGCATTTATACAACATTGCATACGAATATGATGCCGATGAGGTAATTGGCGCTACTTATAAGTGGCACGAAGAAAGCAATGAGATTTACCTGGATAACCATACCAGCTATTTAAAATGCGAATTGAGGAATGTGACGCTAAAGCGACATCCAGAAATACGCAACAACATCATTGCGTGTAACAAGTTAATCAAACAAGATTTCCTGGCGCGCAATTGGATTCTTTACTTTCAGCACCGGCTTCGTCGATTTGAAGATAATCCGTTTTCATGGAAGGCACATGTGCTGGCACAAAAAATTTGTGTGACGCGGAAGCCGACTTATATTTTCCGGCAGCCGCCAGGAAAAGCAGATTATTTTTTAAACAAGATCTTCCCCTATCTGAATTACCATATAGAAGCGATTGAGGAATTATTTCGTTTTTTCTCAGAGCAACCTTACCGGGTAAGATCATCTCGATATCTTATTGAAGGGTTGTATGCAATTCCTTTAATACATGCCGCGAATAACTATGCAAGTGGGCATATTGATAAAGAGGCGTTTGTCAATCTTTGTCGACAATATGCACCGTTATTTGCTAGATTGCCTAGAAGATCATTCAAAGCGTTGCCAAGGAGGATTAGAGAAGTGGTGCGTCACGTTCAAGGACCCCAATTCGATAAGAGGCTGGGTACACTTCTGCAAAAAATAGCGTCACGAAAGGAACGGGTGCAGCCGATCTACAACTATTTGTCACCCTGCATGCAGCGCTTTCCCTTTAAAATAAACCCTGCGAATCTTGACGCCCTGATTGCAAAGTCACGGAATGGCGAAATTTCCTGTGAAATAGATAAAATGAAAAATAATTTCTGGTGGAAAATGACCGCAAGCCTGGGCAGTTAATCTGGCTCATGTTGTGTAGGCCAATGAAGACAAGTTTGCTTCTGCCAAGTGTCTCCCGTTAAGATAACCGATCATGCAGCCTATTAATCCCGTGCATCAGATTTCAACAATCCCCTCAATGTGGAGGCACCCGCGCGCGCGCCTGGATTATTTGGTAAGTAAACCGTCTATTGGAAAGAAAAAACGGCGATTAGTAATGACTTATGTTATCAAGAATGAAGAAGATATTATTGAGCGCAACATAAGGTTTCACGCCAGGTATGGTGTGGATGCATTCCTCGTTGTAAATCACGGATCGACCGACAATACAAACGATATTCTCGCTGAGTTAAAAAAAGAATTTGATATTACTGTGCATCAAAAAAGCGATGAAACCTGGGAACAGGCAAAATGGGCCACCGAAGCCACAATATTCGCAGGTTCTCATCTGGGCGCAAACTGGGTTATCAATAATGATGCGGATGAATTCTGGATGCCTGATGAGAACGATCAGACTATTAAAAATTTTTTATTGAGAAAGCAGTACATTATACAAGTTAACCGTTTTAACATGCTGCCAACAGCGCCGGATATTCAGGATGGCACATTCTGGAATTTTAGCTGGTATGTAAAACATCCGATACTTTATGCATTGGATGTAGAGACAGATTTTAAATATGGCTCCTATCGTGAATTACTTTATCGGCAAGGCGATAAAATTATAGTGAGGCCTGCAGGCCTGGTAAGTATTAATAAAGGTGCACACGCGGCTGAACATTTTGGTGCCATGAAACAACAGCCAGTTAAAAAACTAAAAATTTTTCATTACCCTGTAAGATCATACAAAACCTTCGAACAACGAATTATTGCACGAAAAACCTATTGGGAAAGGCATCAAGCGCCCATGGGCACGCACTTGAGAAATTGGCTTAAATCGGCGGAACAAAACTCCATACAACAACTTTTCGATGACTCCTGCATCACGGGCGAAGCGTTGCAAATGCTTCAGGATTTTGGTGTCCTGGCCCAAAACGAAAGACTCAGGCAAGCTGTCCAGTCATCGATAACAAGCTGATTATTAAAAAGAATAGTTAAAAATAGAAATATCCTTTTCATAACGCCGGGCAATAATATCCCTGGTATTGGCGTTATACATCTCCTGGTAATTTGGACGGCGGGTTTTGTTCATGTGACGCAACCCGGTTATTGAAAGCCCACTTTGTTCCGACAACTGACGCAAATCCTCATCAAATCGTTCGAACCGTCCGATGAAATCCACAGCAATTTCCCCTTTTTTGTTTGTAATAAATACGTGCTGGGATAAAAAGTGCTCATTGGCACGGGAATCATCGATGGTTTCAATAAGCGCCACACACTCTTCGAAAGGCATGTATGGATAGAAACCAAAGGGCAGCAGAAAACTGGCAACGTCATCGCGATTAATTTTTTGAGCATAAAAAGAAGCGATGCGATCCCAGGGGTTGCGCACGAATGCAAAACGGAAATAATCATCAAATCGATGTAAAAGATCTCTAGGGATGTAGGGGTAGGGAATTTTGTGGGGAGCGTTGTGAAGGTCTAGCACAGAGCGTACTTCTTCAGGCATAGTCTCGGCAGTATATAGTTGGCTGACACAAAGACGTTTGAGGCTGGAGCTGGCATTTTTAGGGATATAGAAGTAAATTAATTTTTTATCATGCAAAACAATATTTCTGTGTTTTGTATACTCCTGGCCATAAAAATGCATCAAGTACCGGCGCGGGATCAGATATTGTTTATAGAGTAGTTTAAAGAAAGACAGCATTTGCGCTCCGGGGCAGCAATGACGTCGATTATAAAAGTGGCGAAATTACTGACGCCACAATGATACACAGGGAATTTTATTTCTGTCACAACGATCTGCATATTTGCTTGCGATCTCGGTGACTTCCTGCATTAAACCCTGGTGCAAGGTAATCGGATCTAACCCTAAATGCAGCAATGATTTATTTTCAACAAATAATTCATTTTCTTCCGCTTCATTGCGCGGATTTTTCAAGTTCTGAATTTGTACGCCAGTCATGTCGGAAATCATTTGCGCAAGCTCACGAACCCGGTGCGTCTCTGTCATCTGGTTCATAATTTTTACACGGTCACCGTGTTTGGGAGGATTATTAATAGCCAATTCAATACAACGCACGGTGTCCTGAATATGAATAAACGCACGCGTTTGTCCGCCCGTGCCGTGCACTGTCAGTGGGTATTTGATAGCGGCTTGCATCAGGAAACGATTTAGAACGGTGCCGTAGTCGCCGTCGTAATCAAAGCGATTGATAAGACGTTCGTCCAGACGCGTCTCTTCGGTTTGTGTTCCCCATACAATGCCTTGATGTAGATCCGTTGAACGCAAGCCGTCATTTTTATTGTAGTAGGCAAACAATAACTGATCCTGTGTTTTGGTCATATGGTAAATGCTGCCGGGATTCACCGGGTAAAGAATTTCCTGCTGAATTTTTTGTCCATCCGGCGCTTCAACCGTTACCTGCAAATAACCCTCAGGGATTTTCATGCCAGCGGTGCCATATCCGTAAACACCCATCGTGCCGAGATGAACAATGTGAATATCCTGTTTTGATTCAACAACGGCGGCCAGAACATTGTGAGTGGCGCCTATGTTGTTATGTACCGTATAACGCTTATGCCAGGAAGATTTCATTGAGTAAGGTGCGGCCCGTTGTTCGGCAAAATGCACCAATGCATGGGGCTTGAGCTCAATTAATAAATTAAGTAGTCGATCGTAATCGTGAGCGATATCAAATTTAACAAAGCGTATAGATTTGCCTGAAACGTCCTTCCATGCGTGAAGGCGGTCATCTATTGAGCTGATAGGGGTGAGCGAGCTGGCGCCCAGTTCATTATCGATGTTTCGTCGAGACAAGTTATCAACAATTACTACTTCATGGCCTTGTTTGGAAAGGTGTAATGACGTTGGCCAGCCACAAAACCCGTCGCCGCCTAAAACTAAAATCTTCATTTTTTTATAGCTTCCCTCATTTCCGACCCCTTGCAGGCAATTCAGGGCGCATTGTATGTAAATATGAAGGAATATTAAAGGCGTTTTTGCCCAAGTCCACGTGAGGTATAAACTTAAAACTGGTATCTTTGCGCAGTTCAGCGAACGCAGCCGACTTTTCTGCGAGATTTACTTCAACCACAGCAGGAAATACAATCGTTGCTGGCCGTACTATGGTAAAACACGGTACCTCCGCCCTGCTCCCCTTGAGTGCCGCCGATGAAAAAAAACATTATCGTGATTGATGGTTTAGCCAGGTCGGGGACGACACTGCTTACCGCATTTTTCAATTCACAGGAACGATGTACCGCGTATCGAGAAATTTTTCACGAACCGTTAGCGTGCAGATATGCAGCCTGGGCACATGGTTACGCCATGACACCTGTCATGGAGAAAGATATAAAAATACGTTTTCCTCAAAATCGGTTGATGTCTTTTTTTTCAGGAAAAGCGGGTAGTGATGACCTGGTATTCGATGTTGATTATTTTTTTGAATTTTCTTTGGAAAAGTTGATCAAGCGACAACAATTTCAGCATATGCCAGTAGATGGCTGGCGAAGCTTTTTTGAAGAACAAAAAATAAACAATACAGCGGCGCTTGACGAGTTTTACCAAGCTCTTGCAAAGCGGTTTGAAGTGAATAACCTATTCTTTCGATGGAATCAAGGTTGGTCCTATATCACAAAGTGGCTTAGGAATCCCAATCATTATTGGGTAATTCCTGTAAGGCACCCTGTAGCGAGAGCTTACTCCCACCATCGTTCTCATAACATTCCTTATGAAAGAGCCCTTGAAGAAAGTATTGCATTTGCCCAGGCCATGGAAAAAATTCAACAGATGTCATTGGCAAATACCGGGATTATTTATTATGAGGATCTCGTGCGAGATGGCTTGACCGAGATTCATCGTTTATTGGATGTTTTAAAGATCACGATTAATAATACCCAGCTTGATAAGTTACTTGATAGCAGTGGTACACCCTATCGGGTTGAAACTTCAAATCTCGTTGACCAGAATAGAGATCGACTGAGCGGAGAGGAATACAAGGGCCTTTCTACAGGCAGTATTGACTCTTATAAGGATAAAGTTGATCTATCCATACAGCAGCTGTTTCAGGATAAACTGGGCGGATACGATGTGTACAAAAAATATTTTGTATAAACGCAATTGAACCACTGACCGGATTTGATTATGTCTTCGGACACAAACCTGCAACAAATTACCATTAGTTCGTTTAATCTTGATTTATTAAAAGAGAAATTGAGAGTTTTTGGTGTTGCGATTGTAAAGAATTATCTTTCATCAGAGCAGTTACAGGGAATCAAGGATGAAATTAAACACATTGATAGTTTTCCAGCCTGCATCAGCCAAAAACACAAACATCCAAACAATGATGGTTTGGTTATCAGACTAAAGCCAGATAAATTTTTGGAACAACAACGGTTTATAAAATCCGCATTTGTGAATCAGCAGCTACTTGATATTGCGCGCATGTACTTTAAGTCTGACGACGTGGATCTGAACGATGAAATTTTTTATACGCACGAATTGCCGGATGTAAAACCGATACTGCCCTGGCATTTTGATCGCCGACAGTCGTTGAAGTTTTATATAAACCTGGAGGATGTTGATGCATCCAATGGAGCATTTGAATATTGTCTGAAATCCCACCGGGAAGGTAATTTGCGCGCCAATTACCATGTTTTTAAGGGTGTTCCCATTCATGAAATTCCCAATGATGTGCCGGATGATGAGCTCTATAACGAAACCACCATTGTGGCAAAAGCGGGTGACTTGATTATTTTTGATGCAGCAGGGTTCCATCGTGGCGGTATCATTCAGGAAGGAAAAGAGCGCTTTGTTATTCGTGGCCATTCGCACCCTGGCGGTGCTCACAAATACGGCAAAGCCGCTCGATTTTCCCCGGAGTGGATTGCCAGGTCAAAATTGAACGTAATAAAACACATCGGAGATCGAATACAACGCAAAGCCTGTATCAGCGATTCATTGTCCGTTTTGACACGAAAAATAGAAAAAGATAATTAGGCAGATCCAGACAGCTGTACCTGCTTTACCAATAATTCATACAGCGTGTTGCCACAGTGTTTGTTTGTATCGCCAATGACATAGCGGATGCCATCACTGTGTGTATCTGCATCAGCCGCCAGTGTTTTCTTTATAATCATGTCAAGATGCTTGGGGTGAGAAACGGTAAAGAGACAATTGAAATCCAGCTGGAAAGGTTCCTGCAGCCCACCTAAAACATAATTCTGTCGGATGATGCGGTGAGTAAACAGCGCTGCTTCGGTTAATGCGGCTGTTTTGGCTCCGCCAATCAAACAGGATTGTTTGTAAATTGCACCCTGCTTGTCTTTGCTAAGAGTAACGAAAAAATTGGAGCGCCCTTTTAATTGTAAAAAATCTTTTAGCCGGGGTATTTCTTTAATTCCTGTTGGATGCATAAGAATAAGAAAGAAAGTATTTTCTATGTGACGATTGCAGGTATCTATAAAATCATCAAGCGCTTGCAAGGAGTCGTATTTTTCTGTAAATCGCTGGCCGGTTAAATAAAAGGGAGAATAAAAATAAGAAACAATGTTCTTCCCTTTTGGCAAACCAAAAAAATCAGCAATGTCTGTATTATCGCCCAGCATTAAATCGTTTCTGAGATAGCCACACACCAGAATGGCGCTTTCCGAATAACCTGGCACTTCATCCAGGACAATCTGTTTGTAATATTCGGAAGGCACAGCAATAAAATCAGCTGTCAGCGGAAACAGGACGCCCTTTTTTCTGTCTTCGGATTGAGCATTGATGATAGATTGAATTTCGGGAGTAAAACTATTGGCAGGTGAAACTGCTTGCACGGCCTCTTTTTGTGCAAATAAATTTTTCAGGCGGGCAAAAACCCCGCGCCTTTTTTCCTTACGGCGCTTTTTATTTCCTTTTGATAAATCATCAGGCGCATGTTGTGCCGGTTCTTCGGTACGATTGTATCCTGTTAAAAATTTCCCTGGCCCCCACAAGCCATGTTGTATGTGCAAGGTCTTTATTTTATGAAGCCTGGCCAGATTGACTACAAAATAATAGAAATTAAATTCGTAGGGAACTACAACCAGTTTAATTGTTGTGTCGACAAATATTTTTTCTAAAGTTTCAATGTCAGTTGCGGTTGTGCGTTTAAAATTGTCGGGCGGGATCTGTAGATAGTGAAATTTTCGTTCGTTGATAGAAGCGACACAATGCTCATCTGTATGTTCGGACCCAAGGTAGGCGCTTGTATTAACAAAAACTACATCGAAATTTTCATTGCGGAGCTTGTCAGCTAAACTGAAATAAAGCCCTACGGTATTGCTGGCTTGAAAAAAGAATAGAACTTTATTCTTCATTTAAGTTGACTAAAAACCAGTTCGGCAAACTTCATATCCAGCTCATCATCAATATCAACCGCGCGTTCTTTGGGCGTTAGAACGTATTTGATATTGCCGGTAAAAAAATTTTTATTTTCCAGGATTCTCTCCCACCAACCCATGTAAAAGCCGCCGCTGGGTTTGATGTACTTGGTGAAATACTTGCTGTTGGTTACGCCAGCGCGCAGGTTGTCAAATACCGGATAAGCAAAATCATCATGGCCCTGGATCATGGCCAGTTGGGGCGGATCCGCAAGAAAACAGGCACTAATCACAGAATCCACATCCGGTGTTAACAAGTGAATTCCTTTTTTGATATCTTCTGCATTACGAAAGGGGCAGGTTGGTAAGAAGTAGGAAAACGTGTCGTACCTTTCAATCTTGCTCATCATGTCAAGCATGGCGGATACAACCGTAACGCGCTCTCCTGAAAACTCAGGCTCCCGATTATAAATTTCTACGTCCTTGTATTGTTTGGCGACATCTGCAATAGCAGGAGCATCTGTCGATACAATGATCTTATCGAAACAGTTCGATTCAATGACTGCTTCAATAGTATGGGCGATAAGCGGCTTGCCACCCAGCGGATAGATATTCTTATTTTTAAGTCGGGTTGAACCGCCTCTCGCGGGGATAACAGCCACTTTTGTCATCATGGGGTTTACTTTATAAAGTCATTGATCGGCAAGGAACGAATTAATTCCTTAACTTTGCGAGCACGCTCTTCTGGTAATGCCATCATGGGCAATCGCTCATGGCGACTCATTAAACCTCGCTCTTCCAAGGCAGCCTTGATGGTGAGATGCCAGCCAAATTTTTGTACGCCCTGTTCAAAGAAAGGCACTTCAATTCTGGCAATCATGTCATCGCAAAAAGCACGGTCTCCCTTGTTGTAGTGCGCCCAAAAATTCGAAGCCAGCTTTGGCTCAAAGACGCCAATGCCATTCAGCCATGCCTGGCAGCCGTAATCGACATTTCTTAACCACTGGCGTTTTCCACCGCCGGAGATAATGATCGAAACGTGTTTATTGAGAACGGAGATAAGGTCTTTTGAGTAGGCATCATTTTTTGCATCTTCTTTAAGTGCAACGACGTTATCAATCTCGGCAATTCTTTTGAGTAGGGAAAGCGGCCAGTTAACATCCGGCCCTCCGAGACCACTTAGAAATGGCATCTCGTGAACTAAAATGCCAATCTTGCTGCGTTTGGCGATGTATTCGTAGTGTGCATAGATCTGCTCTTCAAAATAAAATTTTTCACGGCAAATAATAGAAATGATATCCGCACCGATATCTTCAGCGTGCTTTGCAAATTCTGTGGAAACTTTTGTAGAGCAATGCAGCGGGTTGGCAACGATCATGATGCCATCCGGTTTGATGGACTTCACTTTTTTTGCTACAAAAGCGTTTAATTGTTTTATTTCATCCCAGGAGAGTTCGCTGTAGCGGCTGTTGTAGCCCATGACATAAAAATGCTCTGCACCTTGTGCAACGGCGTATTCAATATATTTCTCCAGGGACTTGTAATCGATATCGTCATTTTCAAGGAAAGGTGTAACGATAGAATACACGGGCCCTTTTATTTTTTTCCTGATCAGTTCATAGTTCATGCAATCACCTGGAGATAAGTTGTTCAAGACGGTTTAGTGCTAGCCAAAACCCCTCACCATTGTTTTCATGTCCTTGCCAGATTTCCGGGAGGAAAGAACATTTAGCACCTTTTTCTCGTATTTCATCAAATAACATTTTGAAATCGAGATCGCCTTCGTGAATCTGCAGACCCTCCCCATCCTGTCCCAGTGCATCGGCAATATGCAGGTGCGCTGTATACGGCAGTACGCTGCGTACAAAATCGTGAAAGGAATAATGATTGTGATTGCAAGCCAGTCCTGAATGGGAAACATCGAAGCAGATTCTCATTTTGTATTGGTTGCAGAATTCAGCTATCTCATCAGGATCAACAAAAAGATTATGAAATTGCTGCCCTCCCATATGCCATGGAAACGGCGGCATGGTTTGCGGGATAATTTCAACGCCATCACTGTCGACGAGCCTCAGGCTTTCAAGTACTTTTTCGTAGAGTTTTTTCCTGGATTGCTTTGCAAGTGGTGCAGATTGGGTGAAACCGCCCACATTGGCGACGATCAATGGTGTAGTGGTTTTTGGAAAGTAGGATTTTAATTTTCGGGTGACATCAACCACTCGCTGCATTTCTGCAATAGAGTGTTTTCGATAGGCGTCATTATCGCTACAAAGATCCATGATGTGATCACCGGCAAACAATTCCGGACTGTGCACGACAAAGCCGATTTTATAGGTGTTTTTGAGATACTTACCAAGATCAATTTCCAGATCCTTGTAGGACAGGTGAAACTCAACAAAATCGATAGCAGGACAAAGATCAAGAATGGTGTTGAAGTCATGATAGCGAACCGGAACGCCCCAGGGGATGGGAAATTTAAATTTTCTGGCAGAGACAATATCTGTGCTTATATCACTGGGATAAAAGAAATCCCCGGCTTTCATATTGCGCTTTGCCGGTTTCCCGAGAACTTCCTGCTTTTTGTTTGGCTGTAATCCCTTGCCGGGTGATTTGACCTCTATCATGCCTGCTTCAATGATTTGTCCCTGATTGATATTGCAATTGATCACAAGACTTTTAGCCAAATTAACCCGATTCATCAATTCTCCCTGGGATAATTTGCGCACATCAGAAGAGCCAAGGCTTTTTTCGGTATTGCGAATGGCGGCGACCATTTGCGCAAACTCTTCTGGCAATAAACTGACCTTGTGATCATTTCCTTCCATCTCCTTATCAATCGTAAAATGTTTTTCAATAACTTTTGCACCAAGCGCAACCGCAGCGATTGGAATTTCGATGCCACGCTCATGTCCGGAATACCCAACAATACCGCTGCTTAATGGCGCTAAACGAGCCATGTAGTTGAGATTGATATCCGCATAGGGCGCAGGATAAGTTGAATTACAGTGCAGCAAAATAAATTGTGCCCCGGCAGAAGTTAGAACATCAACCGCTTGCTTGATTTCATCTGAATCAGCCATGCCCGTAGAACAAATCAGAGGTTTGCCGGTTCGCGCCAGAATTTTTAAAAAGTCGTGGTTGGTCAAATCTGCAGAAGCAACTTTATAAGCCGGCATGCCGTAAGCTTCCAGTTTTTGAAGGCTGGCCTCATCCCAGGGTGTGCACAAGGGTTGTACGCCGATTGACTTGCAATAATCAAATATGGTGAATAGTGCATCGGTTTTAAGTTGAAAACGATTTAGCAAATCCAGCGTGTATTGTGTGCCTAAATTTTCAGCATCATCGGCTTGTCCGAAGTTGTGATACAGCGTCTCCATGTCGCGCAGCTGAAACTTGACACAATCAGCACCGGATTTTTTGGCAAGATCAACGAGTCGCCTGGCGAGTGCTACGTCGCCATTATGGTTGTTGCCGATCTCGGCAATAATATAAACAGGTGAATTTTGCGAAATGGTCGCCTGGCCGATGTGAATGACCTCATCCTCGCGCCTTTTGCGTGCGATCCCCAGTACGTGATGATTTTGATCAAGAACCGGAACATAGGAAAATTTTTTAATGAGTGTTTCGATCTGGGCTACTTTAGACAAGTCGGATTCAAAAACACTGTGAAATTTCTTATTCATCACCAGGCTGACACTCTGGGAGAAATTCTTCTCTTCCGGTGAAGCTAACCAGCGCAATAAATCTCCATTTGTGAGAACGCCGGATAATTTTCTGGAGCTATTAACACAGAAGACAATGCGCTCTCGAGATTTTGTTAAACAGGCAATAGCATCTGTCAGTGTGCTCAAATCTGAAATCAGGTATTTTTCTATGTTGTATTCGATGATCATGAAGAAACCGGAATTGATATCCTGCAGAGTTAGGTGAAAAATTTTAAATTTTTGTGTCTCGCCGTAGTTTCGCCAGAGCCGCTAATTTTTGTTCTTTGGTCATGGCATTGGATATTTCCGGAGGCATGGTGAATGCAGCGTGAGGTTTCTCAATATACTTGATGACGCCGTGGACGGTGGGCAGGAATTCTGACTCTTTGATCGCTTTGTGAGCAGCATCAAGAATCTGGTTTGCTGTACAGTCTTTCAGGTTGCTGTACCAAAGTTTTTTAGCCCAATCTTCTTTCTCTTTGGTATTGAATGCCTTGTTATATTGGTTATGGTAAACCAGCTCAAATTCTGCAAACATTTGATCAATCGCATCCATTTGATTGGAAACGCTTATGGAAGAATTTGTCGTTAGGCTCTTGGTCATGAGCAAGATTCAGTTCAGTGAGGCGCACAGAATATCATAAACTCATAAAACGGATTTCAAGTAAACTACCTGCAACACAGACCTCGGAGCAAAATCAATGGCAGTTCTGGTAACCGGAGGCGCGGGGTTTATTGGCAGCCATACTTGTCTGGCCCTGCTGGAAGCGGGCATGAAAGTGGTGGTGGTGGATAATCTTTCTAATAGCTCGCAAGAATCCTTAAGGCGAGTTGAGAGTCTTTCCAAACAGAAGCTGGCGTTTCTGGAGGTGGATCTCCGTGATAAAGAAGCATTAAGCCAGGTTTTCCATCAGCACTCTATTAATGCAGTAATTCATTTTGCCGGGCTTAAGGCGGTGGGCGAGTCCGTCAGCAAGCCGCTGCTCTATTATCAAAACAACGTACAGGGCACATTGAAGTTACTGGAGTTGATGCAAGAAGCGGGTGTTCGCGACATCATCTTCAGCTCTTCAGCAACGGTTTATGGTGATCCACAGTCCGTGCCGATTACAGAAACCGCCCGACTTGCGCCGACCAATCCTTATGGCCAAACCAAATTGATGGTTGAGAATATTCTTCGGGACCTGAGTCGCTCCGGCGACAAGCCATGGCGCATTGTCCTCTTGCGTTACTTCAATCCGGTAGGCGCACACGCATCGGGAATGATCGGTGAAGATCCCAACGATACTCCGAATAACCTGCTGCCTTATATTGCGCGTGTCGGTGTTGGCTCATTGAAAGAGTTGTCGGTCTTTGGGAATGATTATCCAACAACCGATGGCACCGGTGTGCGTGATTACATTCATGTGATGGACCTCGCCGAAGGCCACTTGACGGCCTTGCAATGGTTAAAAAAACAATCAAGCAAAGAATCCGTTTGCGAAACATTTAATTTGGGAACCGGTAAGGGCCACAGCGTTCTTGAAATGGTTAAAGCATTCGAAATGCAATCAGGAAAAAAAATTCCTTACAAGGTGGTCGGCCGCCGACCTGGTGATATCGCTACGTGTTATGCCGATGTACATAAAGCCGAAAAAATTTTGGGATGGAAGGCAAAACGAAATATTAGCGATATGATGAGTGATGCATGGCGTTGGCAAAAAAATAACCCGAAAGGCTATCGGTGATTATCATTGCCCGCGACTCCGCTCAGGCAACGATAATTCCCGCTGGCTGAGCGGAGTCGAAGCCAGCTACAAACCTTCTCGCCAGCTTCTATCGGTATGACGCTCAATAAAACCAACGTTGTCTTTGTTTTTTATGTTGAGTTGATGACGTTTTGCCCAATGATATTTCACGTGCTGCAAAAATTTGCTGTTCCAGGAATTATTCATTTGCTTGGCATCTCTCCAGAACAGAACAAATTCCGGCACCAGTTGCTGTGCGAAAGCCGAATCTATATTCGCCATGCGCAAGATATCAAACACATCAGCAGAAGGCTGCCAGTCAGCGGTGATTAAACGTGGCTCCGTGTCGTATTGCAAGGCATTGGAAAACCGTGCCCATTGATGACGCACGTGCTGTACGAATTTACTGTTCCATGTATTGGAACTTTCGCCGCGCTCTCGCCAGTACAAAATAAATTCAGCGACCGCATCTTCAATAAAGGCTCTATTTACACCGCCTTTTTGTAAGACTTCGAATGCATCTTCACTCGGGTACCATTCATCTGGCAAATTTTTGTTGCGTTGCTTTGCTGCAAACACCGTTTCTTCTTCGCGCCAGCGTCGTATGACCCACTTCAGGAATTTGGAAGCCCAGCTGTGATGTGCTTCGTTGCGTTCTGCCCAATAGCGAACAAACTCGGCCAGGCATTCTTCAGCAAAATTTACCGGGATGCCGTGCTGCTGGATTTGTTTCAGGATTTCTGTATCCGGGCGCCACGAAGCTTCAATAACTCGCGCACCACCACTGCTACTCGCGGTGGAAAGCCTCGGCGATGAATTAGCAGGGACTGGTGTACGCGGTAAGGGTGTTGCAACCGTTTCCTTGATTTCAATACGCTCAACCGCTGCCACCACTTTTTCATTCAGCGCCAACTTTAAAACTTTATTAAGCAGGTAAGGCTCGGGTGCTAACAGGATAACTCCTTTGTCTCGCAAACTGTTCGCCACGCGCTGAACATCACCGGCTTGCCAGAATGGAAAGCTTTCCTCAATGTCGTGTTGATCAAAGCCGTACCATTTATAGCCATCGACAATGCTGGCTTTACTAAAGCGCATGCGCTCGTGCAAACTGTGCAACATCACCGCTTCCTCAAGCCCTATGGTGGAGGCAAGCGAAGGCGAAATAGTCAGCGGTTTCTCAGGAATTAAAGAAGAAGTCATTGATTCATTTAACCAAGAAGTATGGAACCGAAAAGTGTTAGTAGCGTTTATTTTGGCAGAGAGTAATTCAGGTGGCGCAGCTTACCGAAATGAGTAGGTGGTGGATAGCCAATAACTTATGTATAGTCATGTGTCATTATTGTGTATAAATTTTTGATAAGCCTGTGGATAAATCTGTGAAAACAAAAACTGCCTTTGTGTGTAACGATTGTGGCGCAGATTATGGCAAGTGGCAAGGCCAGTGCAGTGAATGCGGCGCGTGGAATACGTTATCGGAAGTGCGACTGGGCTCCGCTTCTTCACAGTCGCGACAACAAATAAAATTTTCCGGTTACGCGGGTGGCAGCGCCAGCGATGTGAAAACATTGAATCAAATTGCGGTGGAAGATATGCCGCGTATTGCTTCCGGCATGGAAGAGCTGGATCGTGTGCTTGGCGGTGGATTAGTGCCGGGTTCGTCCATTTTAATCGGCGGTCATCCGGGCGCGGGCAAAAGCACATTGCTGCTACAAGTGTTGTGTCATCTCGCCAAAACGGTGTCCTGTTTATATGTCACCGGTGAAGAGTCCTTGCAGCAGGTGGCGATGCGCGCCAAGCGTTTGAAATTACCGACAGACCAGTTGCAAATGTTATCCGAAACCAGCGTGGAAACCATTTGTAACACCGCTGAAAAAATCAAACCAAAAGTATTGGTGATGGATTCAATACAAGTGATGCATCTAGCCGATATCAGCTCTGCGCCGGGTTCCGTGTCGCAAGTGCGTGAGTCCGCTGCCCTTCTCACTCGCTTTGCCAAACAAACCAATACCGTTTTAATTATGGCGGGTCACGTGACGAAAGACGGCACGCTTGCTGGGCCGAAAGTACTCGAGCATATTATTGATTGTTCGGTGATGCTGGAGAGCACCGATGATTCGCGTTTTCGCACGCTACGCAGCCAGAAAAATCGTTTTGGTGCGGTGAATGAACTCGGCGTGTTTGCAATGACGGAAGAAGGATTGCGCGAAGTGAAAAATCCTTCGGCGATTTTTTTAAGCCGCGCCGATGAAATTGGTGCGGGCTCTGTGGTCATGGTGGTGTGGGAAGGCACGCGCCCTCTTCTTGTGGAGATTCAGGCACTGGTGGATGAAAGCCATATCAACAATCCGCGTCGTGTTGCCGTGGGCCTTGATCACAATCGCCTGGCAATGTTGCTCGCCGTGTTGCATCGCCATGGCGGTTTGATGATGGGCGATCAGGATGTTTTTGTAAACGTAGTGGGCGGTGTGAAAGTGCAGGAAACCAGCGCGGATCTTGCGTTGTTGCTGGCGGTTGTTTCGAGTTTCAGGAATAAACCGCTGCCGAGAGACATCGTTATTTTCGGCGAAGTGGGTTTGTCCGGTGAAATTCGCCCCGTACCTTTTGGCCAGGAACGTATAAAAGAAGCAGTAAAACACGGATTTAAAAAAGCCATTGTGCCGGCGGGGAATGCGCCACGTGAAAAAATTGCCGGGATGGAAGTCGTTGCCGTGAAAAAATTACATGAAGCGCTGTCGGCTATGGAAGAAAAGTAAAAATCACCACCACGGGTTTTTAAAATAATAATCAACAACAATGCCGATAAAAATTACCAGACCTACATAGTTGTTGTTCAGGAATGCCTTGAAACATAAATCGCGGTTGCGGTCTTTGATTAATCGCTGTTGATAGATAAACAATGCGGATGCAATAGCTAAACTGCCGTAATAACAAAATCCCAAACCAAATTTCCTGCCGATCAGTATCAGTGTGAAAATCATCAAGCCTTGCAACAGACCTGTGATGGCTTTATCGGCATCGCCAAATAAAATCGCCGTGGATTTAACACCAATTTTAATATCATCATCGCGATCCACCATTGCATAGAAGGTATCGTAAATAACTGCCCAGATAACAACAGCGAGATAGATCAACCACATCTTTGCTTCCAGCACGGATTTCAAGTCAGTGCTGTTATCAGCAGCAATATGTTGCGCCGCCCACGCCATCGGTATACTCCATGCAAACGCCATCCCTAACACCACTTGCGGTAGATGAGTGTAACGTTTTGAAAAAGGATAAATCGCCGCGAGCAATAATCCACCGACAGACAACATGATCGTGAGTTGGTTAGTCAGGCATACCAGCGCAAAAGAGATGACACATAACGCAGAAAATAAAAGAAACGCTTCCTTCGAAGAAACTTTTCCCGCCACAATCATTCGGTCTTTGGTGCGTGTTACTTTGCCATCGATGTGTCGATCCGCGTAATCATTCATTACGCAACCCGCCGAGCGCATCAGGATGCAGCCCCAGGCGAAGATCAATAAGTTTTTCGCGGAAGGCACTCCTCCGGCGGCTAACCATAAAGCCCAATAGGTTGGCCACAGTAATAACAAGATGCCGATGGGTCTATCGACACGCATCAGCAATAAATAATTTTCGAAACGATCACCCAAGGTTTTTGGAGCGGCTGATTTCGAAGCCATAGATTTTGGGGTTGCCAATTTTTGGGTTGTTAATTTTGACGAAGTAGCTTTGGGTGCGACGGGTTTCGGTGGAGCAACTGGCACTGGTTTTATTTCCGGCTTCGTTGCCTCTACAGGTTTTGATGCAGCGGGCTTTGGTGTTTCAACAACAGTGGTTTTTTTATCAATGGGTTTGATAAAAGGACGCTTGTGTTTTTTGCGATGTTTCTTTTTCGACATAAGCGAACTAACCAAGCTGTTTTACAAAGGCGGGCAAAAATATTTCGCTGACCAACAACGGCTGGTGTTTCAGGAAAAATACCGAGCGCCTGCCCCAGACCCTATCATCTATAGTGACGGGCAATTGTTTTGGATCAAGCAATGCTATTTCAATTTCACCGCGCTGCATGTGCGGGTCGCAAAACAATACAGCGCCCAGCGGCTTGTTGCCTAATCGTTTCAGGTGTCGCAAGTGACGATCGATACTTTTAGCGGGAAGTATGCTGCGTGCATAAATCCAGGGTTGGCCTTTGCCATATAAAATCACTTCACGGATTGACGCCGCCTGTCGTGGCTTGATGCCCAATAATTTTGCTTCATCATGACGCGCGACATTCCATTGTTGACGCAAGACCTGAACGCGAAACTCCCCGCCACTTTTTTCCAACAGACGCTCCGTGAGAGAGCCACGATCCAGCAACCAGTCTTTAAGTGCAGCGGGCTGAATCCGGTTTTGTAATTGTCGTCTGGGTTGCCACGGCATAAGGCGATACGAAGCGCAGTTATATAAAGAGTGAGGATTCTAGCAAAGAGATTCTTGGGGTATATCAATTTTTATTTGAATTCATGCCGATAAGATGCGCGCCCGGAACGAGTCCGTGTAAAATGCCCGCCCTGTTGGTTCAGTTTGCTTTGTGTGCTATCTATAGAAGAGGATATTGGTTATGTCAGACCCCATCATTGTCATTGGCACTGGCCTCGCGGGCTACAATTTCGGCAAAGAGTTTCGCAAATTAAACACCGAGACCCCTCTTCTCTTCATTACGGCGGATGACGGCCGTAGCTATTCCAAGCCGATGTTGTCAACAGGCTTCACCAAGGGCAGTACAGCCGATGATCTGGCGATGGCGGACGCAGGAGCTATGGCAGAGCAGCTCAAGGCATCCATACGCACGATGACTAAAGTCACAGCAATTGACGCAGCGAATCAAACCATTTCCATCGGCAGCGAAAAAATCAAATACAGCAAACTGGTATTGGCCGTGGGCGCCAAATGCATTGAAGCGCCCTTGCAAGGCGATGCGGTATCCGAAGTGCATTCTATTAATGACTTGATGGACTACGCGAAATTTCGCAAACACATTGAAGGCAAGAAAAAAGTTTTCATTATCGGCGCGGGATTGATTGGCAGTGAATACGCCAACGACCTCACCAATGGCGGCTTTGAAGTGGAAGCAGCAGATCCACTCCCAACCGTTCTCGCGACTTTGTTGCCCGAACAGGCATCGCATGCCGTACAACAAACGCTTGAAAAAGAAAAAGGTGTAAAATTTCATTTTGGCACCGTTGCAGAATCAGTAAACAAGTCAGACAACGGTTATGAAGTGACGCTCAAAAACGGCACAAAGATTAAAGCCCACATTGTGTTATCGGCGATTGGTGTTCGTGCAAACACAATTCTCGCGAAAGAAGCGGGATTAACTGTCAATCGCGGCATTGTGGTGAATCGTGAATTGCAAAGCAGCAACCCGCATATTTATGCGCTGGGTGATTGCGCCGAAGTGGACGGACAACTTTTGTATTTTGTTATGCCGTTAATGACCTGCGCACGCGCGCTTGCTAAAACTCTTGCTGGCACACCAACGCCTGTCGTATATGGCCCGATGCCAGTGGGTATTAAAGTCCCGGCCTGTCCAATCCAGGTCTCCCCTGCCCCGCGCGGTGTTGAAGGCAAATGGGAGATTGAAGTGGACGGTAACAATGTAAAAGCATTGTTCCGCGATGCTTCAGGCAAGCTGCTTGGCTTTGCGCTTACTGGCAACAAGGCCAGCGAGAAAATGGCATTGCAAAAAGAATTGCCACCGATTCTTGCCTAGTGAAAAAGAATCACTCACCATCAGGCGTAGAAGCTAATCTTTCTTTTTTTCGGGCAGCACACTGCTTCGACGGGTATACCAATATTTTCCGCCATCACGAGATTCCTCCAGGAAGTAAGAGTTAAATATAAAAATGCTTTTTTTATCCGGGGAAAGATACAGTTCATTTTCGCCCCCGAGAGAATCATGGACTGTTTCCCAGCTGTCACCCGCATCGTGAGTGACCACCAGGCGGTTAGGCTTTGGTGAAAATAAACCAGCACCCTCTCCCGCGGCAATCATGTAGCCAGTTTTTTGATCAGAGAAGTTAATCAGATTATCATTCAGGGTTTTTACCTCGGTCCATGTAACACCAAGATCATCGGAATAGTAATCTTCCGGGAAAGGCAAGCCTCGTAAACTTAAGCGTTTATCAAAATTAGCAGAGAAGCTCTGAACGTTCTTCGGTAGCTTTCGTTTAACCCATTCATTTGTTTCCGGGTAGTACACATAGAGGATTGCCGGGCTTGCAGCAACGACAATGTTGTCTCCAATAGAAACAATTTTGCTGAAGGTGGTGCCAACCGACCAAAAATCAAATTTTGCTTCGGCTTGTCCAAAGGCTTCCCACTTTGGATTATTAATGTCGTTGGTGTGGTAAAACGAAAGAATCCCTTTATTACTGATACAAACAATTAAACCGTGCTCTTGATATTGCTTTAGGAAAACAACACTTCCTTCGGGTAAATTTGATTTATCAATTTCGACGAAACCTTTTTCTTTTTCAAATCTGGCGAGATAGCCCAGCTCTCCGCCAACAATAAGATTGTGATTATCCAGTTGAACAATGGCAAAAATGGCATTCAATGAATTGGTATTAAGCAGACTCCATTTTCCATCTTTATCCAGATGGTTATACCAGATAGACCCCATGCGACTTCCAACCAGCATTAAACCTTCGCTTGTGCTATAGGGAGAAAAATGACCCAGTGAGAAATATTTGGATAAAAGCTCTGTATTCTTGTCTCTATCCGTTGGCGGGGCATCCCATCCATTGATCTTTTGATTCTGGATTTTTGCGAAAAAGTCATAATTGGTTTTTTTAAGATAATCCAGATTGGAGGTTTGTGTATAGCTTCGGGCCATCGCCACTTTGTTATCTTTAAGGTCAGTTACTATCAGGCGGCCAATATCCGTTACTTCTTGTGCTCGAACGATAAAAGTGGATTGTTGATCATTGAAGGTTACCCAATAGTTCATGTTGCCAACGGTTGATGCAATTTGTGATAGTCGATAAGTGCCCGCTGGAATATTTCCAACATAGAGCGCTGTAAAAGAACTGCCAGGCTCAATATCCGTATTAAGCGCGTAGCTTTCCTCCTTTTTTATTAAGGGGGCTCCAGATGCGTCGCTGGTGCGAATAAGTGCCATGGACTGCCAATAATTTACATTGGCTGTATTATTGGTTAGCGTTGCAATTACGGTTCCCTCCTCCGCGCGAGCTGCTTGGGTTAGCGGGTTAGTTGCTTTAATAGAAACACATCCATTCAGCAGCAAAAATACGAGCGAGATAATAAGTGTTTTTAGTGATACTTTTTCCATTTTCCCTATCCTGTTTTTGGTTGAGAGAGCTTTATATCATTGAAATAAAAAATAACCAATATTGATTTTGCAGAATTAATTCAGTATTGTTCACCTGCTTTTTTTGACAGAAAGGCGACCTAATAAACAATGTTAAATTCTTATGGAGATACGCAACTATGAAAAATATCCTTTTATCTACATCTGCTGCTTTACTATTAACCGGTGTGACAGTAGCCAACGCAGAGGTTTATGTTGGCGCAACAGCAGGAGCAGCTGACCACGGCTATGACAATGTCGACAGTTCTACGGCAACAAAGGCATTTGTTGGCTATCAATTTGCAGACTCGAACTGGGGCGTCGAAGCAGCAGTGGTTGATTTGGGTTCAGCCAAAATCAAGGCCACTAATTCTAAAATTGAGACGGATGGCCAGCAATTTGCTGTTGTTTACAGCACAAACTCCCTGAAAGAAAGCGCTGGAAATTTTTATGTCAAGGTAGGCGGGTATTCGCTTGATACAAAAATTACTAATGCGGGTCCTGGCAATACGGACAGCTCTTCCGGTCTCATGTGGGGTCTTGGCGGACGTTATGTCTTGATTAAGGGCTTGTCTATTTTGGGAGAAATTAGTGGCTACAATAACGTTTCTAATGTTACCGACAAGCAAACGGCTACGACGTTTGATGTGGGTCTTCAATATAATTTCTAATTAATTATTTGATAAATTAGAGGGGCGCTAGATGAAATCAGCGCCCCTTTTTTATTAATAAAATCATTTGCGAAGCGAAATACATAAAGCCCGCGATCATGACAATGCTCGGTCCAGCGGGCGTATCAACGTAATAGGACATGGCCAGGCCTGCAAGAACCGCAATAACAGCAAGCGCGCTGGCAAGTAGCGCCATGGTTTCCGGCGAATGCACCCATTTACGACTGGTGGCAGCAGGAATGACCAGCAGCGAAACAACCAATAAAACGCCGACCGCTTTGATACCAATAGCTACTACCACTGCCATACAAAGCAAAAGCAGCAGCTGTAGTCGATTGGTATGAACGCCTTCAACAAAAGCCAACTCCTCATTCGCAGCGATAGAAATCAGCTTTTGCCATTGGCTGAAAAGAAAAATAAAACTGATGGCGGATACAAGCAGAATCAATACAAACTCCTGTTTGCCAATCGCCAGTAAATCACCAAATAAAAAACTATTGATATCAAGACGAAAATTTGGGACCAAACTGATAATGACTAATCCACTGGCTAATGAAGTATGCGCCAGGATGGCAAGCAAGGTGTTGAGTGATAACTGGAAATATTTTTGTACCTGACTTAAAAGAATAGCCATTGCACAACAAATAACAATCATGGTTGCTGTCATATTAATATTAAGGAAAATAGCAATGGCAACGCCGAGCAGCGCACTGTGTGCGATGCTCTCACCAAAATAAGCCATGCGTTGCCAAATCACGAAAGAGCCCAAGGGGCCGCCAATCAATGCCAGAACTACGCCAGCAAGTGCGGGATAAAAAATTAAATCAATCATTTGTGAGGTGGACTGAGAGGATTGTGGTGATTGCAGTGATCATCATGAACATGGTTATCTTTCAGTAGCGATATTTGATTATGTAATACATTGCCGTGCAGATCGTGTTCGTGATCATGATGATGTGTATAGGGCGCGAGGTTTTCGGAGATCGTTTTTCCAAATAGCTCAATGAACGCGGGATCATGGCTGACTTGATCCGGGTGTCCGTGACAGCAAATATGATGATTGAGGCAAATCACGCGATCCGTTTGTGCCATGACCAAATGCAAGTCATGCGAGACCATTAGCACACCGCAACCCTGCTCCGATTTAATTTTATGGATCAAGGCATACATTTCTGCCTGACCAATTACATCGACACCTTGTGCCGGTTCGTCCAGCACCAGCAGGTCAGGATTCTGCATCAATGCACGAGCAAGCAAGACTCGTTGCAGCTCACCACCGGATACGGATTGCATCGGGTGATTGGCAATGGCACGTATCCCGGTTTGTTCCATGCGATGAAACAAATTCTTGTCATCAACGCCGCTGATTTTTAAAAAACGTGTAACACTGATTGGCAATTGCGGGTTCAATTCCAATTTTTGTGGCATGTAACCGACCCTGAGTCGTGGCTGTAATTTTCGAATGCCAGTGAACTCCATCAGGCCGAGCACTACTCTCACCAGTGTTGTCTTTCCCGCTCCGTTAGGCCCTATCAGCGTCACAATTTCCCGGGGATGTATATCGAGATTAACATTGGACAAAATAATTTGATTTCCAACACGAACACCAACATTCCTTAATTCAATCAAAGGTTCAGACACTTAACAGATCCTTTTGCTGCGGTGCACGGTTGTTGCGCATACAGTTATTGCACGTACCAACGACTTCAACGGCCCCTCCCTTGTTTGCAGAAAATTGTCGCGCGCTGGCAATTTCACGAATGGCTTGTGTTACGCGCGGGGTGTTCACTTCCATGGCCTTATTGCATTCCTTGCAGATAAAAAAAGTTGGCTGGTGGTCGCGGTGGTGTAACTGGGAGCAGCCAATGTAGGCATTCAAGCCGGCGAGGCGATGAACCAGGCCGTGCTCCTGTAAAAAATCCAGTGCGCGATAAACTGTCGGGGGAGCGACGTTGCCTTCATATCGCTCACGTAACTTATCCATTAATTGATAGGCACCCAGCGGCTCATGACTCTGCCAGACCAATTCAAAGACCAATTCTCGCAATGTGGTCAGGCGGGCATTTCTGGCTCGACAATGTGCCTTGGCATCTGCCAAAGCTTTTTCAATACAAGATAAGTGATTATGAGCAGTAAAAACGACAGATTCATTCATAGTAATGTAGGAAAATCAGATAAAAATGTTATCATATAACATTGCTTATTAAGTTTCATCTGCAACATGATCACTCTAATTTATTGTTTTATAGATAAGTTTAAAAAATTATTGATAATGAGTGTCATTATTGTCCCTACGACTGCAAATGCTGCTGAGTCTGGGCAAATTTTAACCAGTATTAAGCCATTAATGCTGGTTGCCCGGGAGATAACAAGTGGAGCCGGTCTGAAGGTTGTTTATTTATTGCCCCCGACTATATCAGAGCATAACTACGCGCTGCGAGTATCAGACATCAAAAGGCTACGTGGCGCGGATCTTGTTATCTGGCTTGGTCCTGAAATAGAGCCCTACCTGGAGTCCTCCCTAAATAACTGGGTGTCGGAGCAGAAATCTACAAAAAGTCTCCCGCTCCTGGAAAAAATGGTGTTTGACGAGCCGATTTATGATGATGACGAGGTAACTAAAAAAACAGCTCTGGATAAAGGTCGCCACAACATTGATCCCCATATATGGCTGAGCCCACCACTGGCCCAACAGATGGCAAGGCAGATTTCAGATCGGTTAAGTCTGATTTATCCTGCAGATAAGCCGCGCTTTGAAGCAAACTTCGAAATTTTTTCCCGGAAGATTTTGGCTCTGGATAAAGTAACGGATGAGTCGTTAAAAGCGCATAAAAACAAGCCATTTTTCGTTTATCACGGCGCCTATAGCTATTTTATAAAGCGTTACGGCCTGAATCAGATTGGTGTTTTGCACGCCCAACCGGGAGCCGCGATGAGCTTGAAAGAGTTGAGTGAACTGCAGCTGGCAATGGAAAAGCAAACCCAGGGAGTCTGCTTGTTTCGTGAACCACAGTTTGCGTTGGCACCGGCCCCCGCATTTAAGGGCACCAATGTTATGAAAACAGGAGCGCTTGACCCTTTAGGGATAAATGCCGACAGCTACGAATTACTAATCGAGCAACTAACCAAAGGCTTTTTGCAGTGCTTTGCGCAAAACTAGGAAAGAACCGGGGCTAGAAAAAAAGAAGGCCTGATTTATTGGATCAGGCCATATAAGGGAGTTTCTTTGAAAGCAGTAAATGCTGTTACTGACTGTTACCTATAGTAACGATTTTTAGATTTTGTGCAAGCAACTTTTGAAATATTTTTAATAAAAGCAGGTAAATGGTGAATTTTTGTAAGAGTTAATGATTTTAAATAAGAATAATTCCTGTTTATATTGGGTGGAACACATTATTTCAGGTGGTAAAGCAGCAAAGATCGGTATTCGCCCGGGTCTTTTATTGTCCTTTCATAACCTTGTTGTGGCATAAGCAGTCGTTTCTGTCTTGAAAGCCACAGGCGGGCCGCAGCGACCTGAAGGCAATCGCGCCAGGAAGAGTGCTCCACTTCGCTCAAGGGACGGATCATTTGATATCCATCGAGCAAAGCAGATTCGCAATCATTCCCAGAGCTCTTTTGTGTAAAACACCAGTCATTGGCCGCAATCGCCAGATCAATCAACAAAATATCTGGCCCCGCATTGTAAAAATCAATGACGGCGGTAATAACACTATCTTGTATGAGCACATTGTCTCTAAATAAATCACCGTGAATAATTCCTCGAGGCAAATGCCGAGTTTGAAGATCAGCTGATAGCTCAAGCTGGCGCTCTAGAAGATTTATATCCGATTTATCAAGAGAGCTTTTTACGAGAGTAAGTGTCTCCTTCATCCATATCAAGCTGCACGATTGAGCAAGTGAAAACATTTCAGGATTGGGTATAGCGAGGTGAATTCTGGCCAGCATGCTACCAACTTGCTGACATATGGGTGGATCGACAGACTCAATATGATTTCCAGGCGCGCGGGTAAAAAGCAGAGCAGGTTTTCCTGCAGTTGTATGTAACACAATCCCCTGTCTATCAACCAGTGGACAGGGCACAGGCAGCCTTTGCTGATGGAGTTGAGTGGTAAGCTTTATATAAGGACGGAGTGACTGGGGAGAAAAATATTCAAAAACAGTTAAAACATACTGCGCGCCAGATTCCAGTGTTAAAAAATAAGTAGTATTTTCAACGCCGGAACTCGCTCCCTGAAATGACCAAAGAGCTGGTAAATCAAAATGCGAGAGTAAACCTCGGATCTCGGATTCAGTAAGAGTAGTGTAAACTGCCATGCGATTGGGAATACCGTCGGGTAGTATCCTGACTTTTCAATTAAAGCATGAACGGGTAAAAATGACAGCGAAAACTGCGCCTTTAATTCTTGTCGATGGTTCTTCCTATCTCTATCGCGCATTTCATGCGCTGCCAGAATTAAAAACCAGCAAGGGTCAACCAACAGGCGCTGTTAAAGGCGTTGTTAGTATGATTCGAAAATTGCACAAGGACTATCCAGAAAGTTCTATTGCTATCGTCTTTGATGCAAAAGGAAAAAATTTCCGTCATGAAATGTACAAGGAGTACAAGGCAAATCGTCCACCAATGCCGGATGAATTAAGGCAGCAAATTGAGCCTATTCACAACATTATTCGCGCAATGGGTCTCCCGTTATTGAGTATTGAAGGTGTGGAGGCAGACGACGTGATCGGTACGCTTGCCACAGAAGCAACATCGAAAAAAATTGAGGTGATAATTTCAACAGGAGACAAGGACATAGCGCAACTGGTCAGCCCTCATGTCACACTGGTGAATACCATGACAGAAACGGTCATGGATCGCGATGGCGTAATAGAAAAATTTGGTGTTCCGCCAGAATTGATTACCGATTATCTCGCATTAGTTGGAGATACGTCAGACAATATTCCGGGCGTGCACAAATGCGGCCCCAAAACCGCGGTGAAGTGGCTCAACGAATACGGCTCGTTGAAAGGTGTTATGGAAAATGCGCAGAAGGTCAGCGGAAAAATAGGCGAGGAACTGCAAGCAGCGCTCGGCCATCTCAATCTTTCAAAACAATTAGCGACCATAAAAACCGATTGCGATCTGGGCTTGCACATTAAAGAACTCAAGGCATCTGAGCCCGATAATAAGAAATTGCACGCAATATTTAACGAACTTGAATTTAAAAGTTGGGCAGAGGCGCTTTCATCATTCAAAGCATCATCAACAGAAACAATAAATAAAGAAGCTGAAAATAAAAATACTCCAGAAAAAAACGCAAGGGAATATGAAACCATACTGACTGAAGAAAAATTCCAGGAATGGTTGAGTAAGCTCAAACATGCAAAAGAATTTTGTATAGATACAGAAACAACCGGGCTTGATTATATGGAAGCCAGTATTGTCGGCATATCATTCGCAGTAGAGGCTTGTCATGCCGCGTATGTTCCTCTGACGCATGATTATCTGGATGTACCAAAGCAGCTCGATAAAAAACGAGTGCTTGATGCGCTGAAGCCATTACTTGAAGACAGGAATAAAAAGAAAATTGGCCAAAACATTAAATACGACCAACATATTTTTGCCAATGAAGGTATTGAATTAGGAGGCCCGATCGCAGACAGCATGCTGGAATCCTACGTGCTGAACTCCATTGCCACACGACACAATATGGACGCGCTCGCGGAAAAATATTTGGGCGAAACCACGATCAAGTTTGAAGACATTGCGGGCAAGGGCAGCAAGCAGCTTACCTTCAATCAAATATCACTGGAACAAGCCGGCCCTTATGCGGCTGAAGATGCCGATATTACTTTGCGCCTCCACCAAACATTGATGGCCGAATTAAAAAAAGAGCCAGGTCTTCTCAAAGTATTCGAAGAAATTGAAATGCCTCTGGTGCCCGTGCTAATGCGCATGGAGCGCAATGGTGCCTTGGTTGATGCAAAATTATTGGGGGAACAGAGTCTGCAACTGGGCAAGCGCATGGAAGAACTCGAAAAGGAATCTTACGCATTGGCGGGAGAAGAATTCAATCTGGAGTCACCCAAACAGTTGCAGGAAATATTTTTTAATAAGTTGGGATTGCCCGTCATAAAAAAAACGCCGACGGGTCAACCTTCTACAGCAGAACCTATCTTGCAGGAACTGGCGCTGGATTATCCTTTGCCAAGGGTGATTCTTGAATATCGTGGTTTAAGTAAACTGAAATCAACTTACACTGACAAGCTGCCAGAAATGATTTGTAAAAAAACCGGGCGCATCCATTCATCATTTCATCAGGCAGTCACGGCAACGGGACGCTTATCATCATCGGACCCTAATTTACAAAATATACCGATACGCAATGAAGAAGGGCGGCGTGTAAGAAAAGCGTTTGTTGCTGACAAGCATTATAAATTGGTAGCAGCTGATTACAGCCAGATTGAATTGCGCATCATGGCGCATTTGTCTGGTGATAAAGGATTGTTGAATGCATTTGAAAAAGGCCTGGACATTCACAAAGCAACCGCCGCAGAAGTTTTTGGCGAAGCGCATGAGAATGTGACGAGCGATCAACGCCGCAGTGCCAAGGCGATCAACTTTGGTTTGATTTATGGCATGAGCGCGTTTGGTTTAGCCAAACAACTCGGCATCGGCCGCAATGATGCACAGCAATATATTGATAAATATTTTGAGCGTTATCCGGGTGTTCATGACTATATGGAGAGCACACGAAAAATAGCGGCAGAGAAAGGTTATGTAGAAACCATTTTTGGCAGACGTTTATATTTGCCGGATATCAATGCGCGCAATATGCAGGTGCGCCAAGCGGCGGAACGAACGGCTATCAATGCACCGATGCAGGGATCAGCGGCCGATATTATCAAGCGTGCCATGATTGCGGTTGATGGGTGGTTGATAAAAGAAAAAGTAGACGCACGTATGATTATGCAAGTGCATGATGAGTTGGTGCTGGAAGTAAAAACAGAAATCACTGACAAAGTGACAAAAAAGTTATCTGAATTAATGTCTGGCGCAGCCCAATTAAAAACAAAATTGGTAGTGGATGTCGGCGTTGGCGATAACTGGGATGAGGCGCATTAATGGATGAAGAAGTAAAAAGCCAAATAGAAAAACAAAGAAATATATTTTCCAGCACTACAAATTATTTATTACTAGCCACGGCATTGTTTATTGCTGTGGCATTTCGTTTGTACGGTTTAAATAGATTCAGCCTTTGGGCAGATGAATTATGGGGCGTGATGGCCTGTTCAAAAGGAAGCTGGATGGCCATGATGCAGGATCTGGTGGCTAACGATAATCATCCGCCGGGATACCAGACTATTTTATATTTTGTGATGAAGTGGTTTGGTGATGGCGAAACAATCATTCGTATGCCATCAATAATTGCCGGCATTGCAACTGTTTATATGGTTTATCACATTGGGAAAAAGTTATTGTCTCTGGAAACAGGAGCTTTAGCTGCATTTATTGTTGCCTGTTCCTATCAATCTATTTTTTATAGCCAGGAAGCGCGCGCCTATGCGCTGCTTGTCTTCTTTTGTCTGTGGAATACATATTATTTTTTAAAGTTATTTATTGTCGAGCACACAACAAATAAAAATATCCTGTTATTTACTGCTACAGGTGCAGGCTGTGTTTTTTTACATTACGCAGGATTATTATTTATTATCTGCCAGCTGTTTTTACTGATACCAATAATTGTTTTTAGTAAAAACAAAAAAGTTATACTAACCAGCGCTGCCTGCGCATATGGCATTTTGGCATTGCTTTACCTGAAGTGGATACCCGTGATGATAGTCCAGATACATCACGATGAGTTTTACTGGGAAGAAACGCCAACCCTGTCAGCGGTCTTTGGCACTATCAGGTACTTGCTGGGCCCGGATGATATAAGGCTAGTCATGTACGCAAGCGCAATTATCCTGGCGGTGTGTGCATCGGGTAATGCGATATATAGATATCGTGACCGGGATAATCGAGAGCCAAAAATAGTGCTCGCTATATTTTTCCTTGTTGTAGTTCCATTGGCGTTGTCGTTTATAAAGTCGTCTATCTCTGCATCTATCTACACCAATCGCTATTTTATTTTTACCATACCTCTACTGAGTTTGCTTGCGGGCTATGGAATTGCCAGTGCAATAAAGTGGGTTGATTCAGACAGGTTAAAACAGTCTGCATTAATAGCTTCTGTTATTTTTATTTGTGCTACTGGTTTGTTACTTGATCGTAATTTATATATAGAGTCTCTTGGGAAGCAGGATTTTCGTGGCGCCGTAAAAATAGTGGCAGAAGACAACGATTTTCTATCAAAGTCAGGAACGGTTATTGCTTCCCATGAGTTTTTTGATTATTACCTGAAAAAATTTAATGTCGCTGAACATGCGCAGGGTTATTTATTATTTCCCGGTCAATTGCCACAGACCTTTCGTAAAATAAATACACTGGGTAAAAAAACGTTTTATTATTTAGAAGTAGCGCCAATGGAACAAACACCCATCAATCAACAGCTGTACGCACGCTATCATCGAATAAGCTATCAGCGCGTAATGGAAATAAATGTTATTAAGTACGAAGTTACGGAAGAATAATTATTAAATACAATTCAATTTCTCACAGTGCTCAAATATTAATTTTGCCGCCAGTTGTGCACCGGCCGGATTCCAGTGAGAATCCCTGGTAAATGTTGTTGGAAATACGGTGGTTTGCCTGAAGTCATCAAGGAGAGAAACGATGGGGAAGTGAGATGCTTTTGCTTTCTGGTCAAAATAGATAAAGTTATTGAGAGCGTAGGGGCCCATAGTGACATAGTTGTGTTTCTCCCAGCTTTCAGGCGACTCCTTGTCTGTGTATTGCCAGTGGCGTGGCGGAATGAACACGATAAATTTTGCGTGTAACTCTTTTGTAACATAGTCGTTCATTTCAAGCAGGTTATTGTAGGTGCGATCAAAATAGGGAAGTGATTTTTCGTAAGGCTGGTGCACAACAAAATAAGTGCTGTAATCCGGATAACCTAACAACGTTTCCTGCCAGTGTGTATAGCGATCAAATTTTCTGGAAATTTGTCGTGGAAGATATGCAAGAAAAGGATGTTCCACCATAAATTTGTAAAAGCCCTGTTTTTCGATAACGTGCTGGTAAAAATAATCATCCTTGTAGTCAGTGAGATCGAGAATAAAAATAACAAGGCGTGGATGATATCTCGGTGCTTTGTCGCGCAACAATCGCAAGGAAAGATAGGGTGAAGAGGAGCTCCAGCCGAAGTTAGCAATTTTTATGTTTTTATGTGGATAAGCCAGTTGAGCGATTTTTTCGAATTGCATAGGCGTTGCCTGTTCAGCTGAAAGCAAGTGGCCAAAGGTATAGGAGTCACCGGAAAAAATAATATTAAAGCTGTCCGAGCCAAATGCTTCTGCTTCCCGGTAAGAACGAATGCCGTCTGAATTGATGTCTTCCCTTTCGTGAGGTTTCCAGCGATGGTCAGGATCCGTTATTAATTTCTGCCACAAGATAAAATCGTATATTTCATTTGCCAGTAATCGATAAGCACCATAGCCGACGACAGCCAGCACAACCACATAAAGGATCCAGAATACGCGCTTCTGTTCCGTGGCAGTTAACCTAGCCATGTTGATAATTGTTCCTGCAGTTCATGGACACCGGTTTTTGCATGGGCTGAAAAAAGCTGGACAGAAATGTGAGGATCCAGTGAAGCCAATGCTTTTTTAACTTCCAGTAAAGCGGCATTGGCAGGACCGCGATTTAATTTGTCCGCTTTGGTTAGGACGACGTGCATGCGGATGCCGGACTCCCCGGCCCAAAGCAGCATATTCTCATCGAAGGGCTGGAGTGGATGACGAATATCCATTAACAGGACCAAACCGCGCAGACAGCTTCGCTGCCGCAAGTAGTCTTCCAGATGTTTCTCCCACTGTCGTTTTACATCTTGCGGCACTTTGGCAAAGCCGTAACCGGGCAGGTCAACCAGGCGCTGGTTCTCTGACAGAGTAAAAAAATTAATGAGCTGTGTGCGCCCCGGGGTTTTGCTGGTGCGAGCCAGCTTGCCATGGCCGGTGATGGCGTTGATACAGCTGGACTTCCCCGCGTTGGATCGTCCGGCAAAAGCCACTTCTGCGCCCACATCCGGGGGGCACTGGGAAAGCTTGCTGGCACTGGTTAGAAACTGGGCGACCTGGAAATTAAGCACGTATTAACGACTACTCGCTATCAAGGCCTCTAGTATATAATGCCGACCCTTTTCGTACGGACAATTTTGTAACTAACAACCGAGAGTGATGTAATGATGAAGAAGCTGATTTCAACAAGTTTTATTGTTAGCTTGGCGGTGCTTTCTGTTAACGCGTTTGCGGCAGATGCAGCCGCTGGCAAAGCGAAAACCGCGATGTGTGCTGGCTGCCATGGTGCTGATGGTAATAGCCCTGCGCCGACGGCTCCCAAATTGATTGGACAGCATGAGAAATACATTGCAAAGGAATTAAAGGATTTTGTGACGCCAGTCGATAAAGGCGGTCGCGCTTCCCCGATCATGGGCGGCATGGCAGCAACATTATCAGCAGATGATCGTGCCAACGTAGCGGCTTACTTTGCATCACAAAAGCCACCTGTCACAGCCGCTCCGGCGGTCAGCGATGATGATCTCGCGATTGGCGAAAGAATTTATCGTGGCGGTAATGAAGCAACCGGTGTGCCTGCGTGTATTGGTTGCCACGGTCCTAAAGGGAACGGTAATGCAGGAGCAGGCTGGCCACGCTTGGCAGGTCAACATGCCGACTATGTAGTGACACAGCTGCAGCAATTCCGTTTGGCGTCACAGTATCCGGATGATAGTAGCAAAGGTCGTCGCAACGACGGTGACGGCAAAATGATGAGAGATGTTACGGCGCGTTTGACCGATCGTGAAATCAGCGCGGTGGCCGCTTACATACAAGGCCTGCATTGATAAAATGCCAATTCATAAAAAGGGCGACTATATGTCGCCTTTTTTATTTATGGAAATGATTGGTGCCAGCTATGCTTTGATCCGTGTGCGATACCACTGTTGATAGATAACCAGTTGTTTTGCTGTTTCTGTGGGGTCAAGTTTTTTCTTGATTTCATCGAAGCGAACTTCGCACACAATAAAAATCCCTTCTCTGAACAAAATATTTTTTTGGCAAGCTTCGCTGATGGGCGTCAATATATAACTTTGTGACTGGGAAGCCGCTAAAAAACTTAAACCCTCAATAGCAAAAGTAAAATTGGGCGAATCGCGCCAAAAATAATTTCCCGCAGCGTCAATACCCAGGCTGTCTTCGAGCACGTTGTAGCAATCGACAAAATTCTGCGATCCAGGCAGCAAGTATTCCATGCGATAGGGCGCAGCAACGTAGCCACAAGAGGCAAGTGGATATCGATGCTCATGCGTTTCAAGATAAAGCAAAGTCTTACTTATTTGCTCATTATTGATAATGTCTGGCACTTTAAATTGATAAGCTTCTATGAGCGGCGGTATCCGTACCTGAAAAAAAACAGTGATTATTGCGCAAAGCACGATGCCAACAACGTTTGACGGGCTGTGAGCGGCGATAAGAAAAAACAAAAGAAAGAAGCTGAAGAAAGTGAGAAAAAATGCATGGCCTGGCGTCATGGCAAATGAAAAAATTACATACCAGCATAGGTTACCTAATATAACCAGAGACAAGATTGCGAGAAAAATAATGTCAAAGGGACATTCTATTTTTTCACGGGCATTTCTTATAAAAATTAAACCAGTGATACCTATGACAAAAGGGAGGAAATAAACAGGAAAGTTATTTTCGTTCTTAAGGAATTTGCGCAGGATGCGGAAGTTCTTTCTTGTATTGTTTTGTAAATAAGTTGTTTTATCGGAAGCATCTTTAAGTTGGCCTATACCAGTACCATGATATTCAAAAAATTTTTTGTCGTATTCTTTGTATGAGTTTTGAAAAGACTCGCTGTATCCGGAAAGAACAGAGTTCTTGTAAATATGCCACGGAGTGTATATGAATAAAAAACTGACAACGATAATGGAAAGATATTTTCCGCCTTTTCTCAAATTAAAACCGCATTCAAAAAGCAGAATACAAGGGAGGGCAATTAAAAAGGAAAGCAATATTAACGGTTTTCCATAAAGCCCCACGGCGGCCAGTGCACCAAAAATAATTGAACGAAGCGTGAGAGAGTAGTGACGATTTACAACAAATAGCAGGGAAAATAAAAATAGCAAGCAGCCAGTATAGTAAGCAGTAAACGTTTTGAAATCGTTCACCATAAATAATGAAATGGTCAGCAACAATGCCAGGAAAGTGGCGGCGTGATTTTTTGGTAATTGCCATAACTGCCACAGCACCAGACAAACAAGAAAAATATTGGTAATGGTGCCGGTCATGGCAGGTACCCATGTTTGGTTGCCAAATAAAGCAATCATGGCAGTTGCGGGGAGTAATAAGGTTGGCCCGGTGCTAATATCCGGGTTGAAAGGAATTTTTTCGCCATAACTGGTTGCCCAGCCGTAACCATTCAAAAAATTTTTGGGAATGGTGGCAAACATGGCATCGTCGTGCGTTGGTGCCCGGTGATAGGCGATCGATAAACTGGAGGCAAAGAACCAGAGGAATAATCCGAGAACCACTCCACACAAGCATTTGTCTTTATAGTTGCTTAATTGCACACACAATTATCCTCGGTAACTGGAAAGAGATTATAGGGATTTTGAGGCACTTCTCACAGATATTCCGATACCTTCTGTTATGCTGCGCCCATCAATTTTTGAGGACGCGCTATGAAAGTTACAAAAATCCTGGCTTTTTATTTATTAGGCATTATGAGTTTTAATGTTTGTGCGCTTGGCCTGGGGGAAATACATGTCAAATCGTCGCTGAATGAACCGCTTGTCGCCACCATCGATTTAAGTGGCGCATCGGGAACCACAGAAGAGGAATTGTTGGTGCAATTGGGGAGTGAAGCCGATTTCAAACAAATGGGCGTCAGTCGAGAATCGGTTTTGTTGCAGTTGAAGTTTGAGCCGAAACTGAAAGGCGACAGCCCTGTTATTTTGGTTACCAGCGCCCAGCCAATACGTGAGCCAGTGCTTAATTTTGTTTTGAATCTTCAATCACCCAAAGCACAAATGATGAAGGAATATACGATATTCCTGAATCCGGCAAAATAATTAGGGAATTATTCATCTTCGCAACCGGGCTCGGTTTTGTCCCAGCCCATGATCGAGAAGCGCTCATGGACTCCATGCTCTCCGGGCAAAATTAATTGGTAAGTGCCGTTCACTGATTGATACAGCTGTCCAAAGCATTGCCTGTCATGTACGTCATACTCAAGCATATACTTTGTCGATTGCGCCAGTTTGAATGACAGGATGTAATCACAGACAACGGGCAACTTGTCCCTGACTTCAAGAATGGCTACGCCGGTAGCAATCTGTTTTCCTGCTGGCACAACCAGGGTTTTACCTGGCGCTGTATCGATATTGAAATTTGGATCCAGCAACATTTTTTCGGTGCAGTTTTTTCCGTTTTTCCAGAGTGCAAAAGTCATCGGATAACCGGATCGGTTGTGTACCAGCAGCTCTGTGGTAGGTGGTGCCGGTACCGTCGCCGTAGTGCTGTTTGCAACTGGTTCTGGTTCGGTAGCTGAAAGTGCATTGTTCGGAGATAAGCAGAGCAAGATGCTTGCTTGCAATGATACAAACAGGAGTGAGCAAAAGCGTCTGGACAGTAATGTCATGAGTATTATTCTCCATTCAATTTTCAATGAAAAATAACTTTCTCACTATAACGGCGTATAGATCAAGTCCTTTTTTCCGGTTTTGATTAACGCAACCTAGTCGGCACTCTCGTCGAGTTCGTTTTCAGAAAGACCTAGTTCGTTGATTTTTCGCGTTAAGGTGTTGCGCCCCCAGCCCAGTATTTCGGCGGCGTCTTTGCGTCTTCCGCCAGTGTGCTTCAACGCCGCCTCGATCATTACCTTTTCAAAAGCCGGAGTGGCAGATCCCAATAAATTACTATGGCCCTTTTCCAATTCACGATCCGCCCATTGTCGCAACAACGCTTGCCAATCATCGCCCGCAGGCGCGGCGGGTATGTTTGACTGGGATTTTAATTCTGGTGGCAAATCAGATAAATGAATTTCGCGACCGGAAGCCATCACCGTCAACCAGCGACAAATATTTTCCAGTTGTCGCACATTGCCGGGCCAATCCAGTGAACACAGATAGTGCTCTGCTTCGGGCAATAATACTTTTGTTTCTGTACGCAACTCTTCTGCAGACTTGTGAAAAAAGTATTGCATCAACTTTGGAATATCCTCACGTCGCTCCGCAAGACGAGGAATATGAACCCGAATAACATTCAGGCGATGAAATAAATCCTCACGAAAACGATTTTCTTTTACCAGTTGCTCCAGGTTCTGGTGAGTCGCAGCGATAATACGCACATCCACCTTGACCGGTGTTTGCCCACCCACACGATAAAATGTGCCATCGGCTAACACGCGCAATAATCGCGTCTGGGTTTCTGCTGGCATGTCACCGATTTCATCTAAAAATAAAGTACCGCCGTTGGCTTGTTCAAAGCGGCCCTGTCTCTGCGCCGCCGCGCCGGTGAAGGCACCTTTCTCGTGACCGAATAATTCAGACTCCATCAAATCTTTGGGAATCGCTGCCATGTTCAGTGCGATAAAGGGTTTTGCCTTGCGCGGACTATGACGATGTAACGCTTGTGCGACTAACTCTTTCCCCGTGCCACTTTCACCATTAATCAACACCGTGATGTTGGAGAAAGACAGGCGACCAATGGCGCGAAACACTTCCTGCATTGCAGGCGCCTCACCAATAATCTCTGTGTTATTTTTTGCAGGGTCATCGGATGTGGTCGCGCTTAACAGGGTTGCTTCGCGGGCGGTTGCCAGCGCGCGACGTATAATAGTAATCGCTTCGTCTACATCAAACGGCTTTGGTAAATATTCAAATGCGCCACCCTGGAAAGAGGCAACCGCACTTTCGAGATCAGAATGTGCGGTCATGATAATCACTGGCAGTTGTGGATAACGAGAATGAATTTTTTCAAGTAAATCCAGGCCGTTAATACCCGGCATACGAATATCACTAATCAATGCACTGGGGCGTTCATGCCCGAGCGCATTTAATACCTCGTCAGCATTTTCAAAACATCGTGTTTGCATACCCGCTTGCTGCAGGGCTTTTTCTAAAACCCAGCGTATGGACTTATCGTCATCAACCACCCATATGTTGTCCAATGGAAGCTTGTCAACGAAGGCTTTGTCCAAAGGGACTTTTTTGATATCACTGTTCATAAACTATTGCTTTTCGAGCGGTAAATAAATTGAAAAAATAGTTTCTTCTGGCTTGCTGCTAAATTCAATTAAACCATGATGCTGAATGATAATCGATTGTGCAAGAGACAGGCCAAGACCGGTGCCATTGGGTCGGCCGCTGATTAAAGGGTAAAAAATATTCTGGGCAAGTTCAGCGGGAATGCCCGGGCCATTGTCGATGATATCCACTCGGCACACCAGGCGATGCTGGTTTTGGCCAATAGTAAAGTGATGCTGTGTGCGAGTTTTCAGAATAATTTTGCGATCTGCTCTGTCAACCTGGTCCAGTGCCTGTACGGCGTTGCGCACAATGTTCAACACTACTTGTATCAATTGTTCCTTGTCGCCGTTAATTTCCGGAATGCTGGGATCATAGTCGCGAATCAGGGTGAGAGTATTGTTTGCTTCAACTTCCGTTAGTGCAGCGACATGCTCCAGTACTTCGTGAACATTGAGTTTTTCCAGTAACAAGGGCTTGTTAATACCCAGCATTCGGTCTACCAGATTACGCAGACGATCTGCTTCATCAATAATTACTCGTGTGTAATCCTGAAGTGCGGCGCTTGATAACTGGCGCGAAAGCAATTGTGCAGCGCCCCTGATTCCTCCCAAAGGATTTTTAATTTCATGCGCAAGGCCGCGAATTAATGTGCGACTGGTCTGCTCTGAAGATACCAGCGCTTCTTCGCGGCTGATACGCAACAGACGATCCAGCGACTGGAATTCAATCAGGGCCAAACTGACATCATTACGATTCATAATCGGGCTAACCGTGTAATCAACCGTAATATGGCGAAAACTGGCCGCGAGCTGCATATGAATTTGACGACGCGTGAAGGGCGCGGCGGTTTGGAAAATTTGTTGCATCTCTTCAAGCCAGTTACCTGCCGCTGCAAACAGGCTATTAATGGATTGACCATTCGCCTGTTGAAAACTGACTTCTAATAAATTTTCTGCAGCGGGATTCATAAACTGCAATCGTAGTTGTTGATCAACAACTACGACACCAGTAGATAAATTTTCGAGAATCAGTTTGTTCACACTAATTATTCATCCGCTATAAAAACACAAAAGCCCGCGATTTTGGCGCGGGCTTTTGTTTTGCAAACTTGCCAATTAGCAAGAGTAATACATATCGAACTCAACCGGATGCGTTGCGAAGTGAACGCGATCGCAATCCTGGCTTTTCAGTTCGATGTAAGCATCGATCATGTCGTTATCGAACACGCCGCCTGCAGTGAGGAATCCACGGTCTGCATCCAGTGCTGCCAGCGCTTCACGCAAGCTGCCGCACACTTGCGGAATCTTGGCGTGCTCTTCCGGTGGCAAGTGGTACAAATCCTTGCTTGCTGCTTCGCCCGGATGGATTTTATTTTTAATACCATCAATGCCCGCCATTAACATCGCTGCAAATGCGAGATAAGGATTGGCGATAGGATCGGGGAAACGCACTTCAATTCGTTTGCCTTTCGGATTGGGCTCGTAAGGAATACGGATAGAAGCAGAACGGTTGCGGCTGGAGTAAGCCAGCATTACCGGCGCTTCAAAACCAGGAACCAGGCGACGGTAAGAGTTGGTGCCAGGGTTGGTAATCGCATTCAATGCTTTCGCATGTTTGATAATGCCACCGATGTAGTAAAGCGCTTCGGTAGACAAGCCTGCATATTCGTTACCCGCGAATACGTTTTTACCTGCTTTGCTTACTGATTGGTGACAGTGCATACCACTGCCGTTATCACCGACCAGAGGCTTCGGCATAAAGGTCGCTGTTTTGCCGTAAGCATGTGCGACGTTGTGTACGCAGTATTTCAAAATTTGTACTTCATCCGCTTTGCGAACCAGGGTGCCGAAACGCACGCCGATTTCACATTGGCCAGCTGTTGCTACTTCATGGTGATGCACTTCGATAGATAAACCCATTTGTTGCATGGCCGCACACATAGCGCCGCGAATATCATGCAATGAATCTACAGGTGGAACCGGGAAATAACCGCCTTTGATGCCCGGGCGATGGCCCGTGTTGCCTTCTTCGTAGCTGATGTTGGAAGACCAGGCCGCTTCCTGTGAGTTGATGTAGTAGCCGGTAGAACCAACACTTTGATGCCATTTCACGTCATCGAAAATAAAGAATTCTGGTTCCGGGCCAAAGTAAGCTGTGTCGCCAATGCCGGTTGATTTCAAATACTCTTCCGCGCGTTGGGCGATAGAGCGCGGATCGCGGTTATAGCCTTTGCCGGTTGAAGGCTCGATTACAGAGCAACGCAGGTTCAGCGTGGATTCGTCAGTGAAAGGATCCATCACCGCCGTGCTGTCATCCGGCATCAAAATCATGTCGGATTCGTTAATGCCTTTCCAGCCGGCAATAGAGGAACCGTCGAACATCTTTCCGCCTTCAAAGAAGCCGGTGTTAATTTCCGAGGTAGGGAGGGTGAGGTGTTGTTCTTTACCCTTGGTATCAGTGAAGCGGAGGTCAACCCATTTCACATCATTGTCTTTAATCATTTTCAGAGTGTTCGCTGACATGCTGTTCTCCAGATGGATAAGTAAGAAAGTCGCAGGCCGAAGCCGGGCGCCCGCGAGGGGGAGCAAAATATATGCCATCCGGGGCGAGAAAGAAAGGGGAAAAAAGCAGCCAATTACCCGTGATTGCCCTTGTCCTACAACAGTTGCAAGTTTGATATGCACAATTAAAGGGCGAAAAACAAGCAAAGCGAATTATTTTAGGGCATAGCCCTGAGTCCAAATAGAGTGGTCTGTAGGGGCAAAAGATTTTTTGCTCCTACTCTATAATGCGCTTCCATTACCGCTCCACTGGCCCGTCGACGCATGCAATACACCATAAAGGTATTTCCGGAAATCACCATCAAGAGCCGACCGGTACGCATGCGCTTTATTCGTGTGCTCTGCGACAATCTTCGAACCCTGTTAAAGCCTATAGACCCCGATCTGGTGATTGAAAAAAACTGGGATAGGGTACAGGTCATTATTTCGAATAACGACGCTGCGGTTCAGCAACAGGTGATCGATGTGCTGAGACGAATACCCGGCATCAGCAATTTTCTCCAGGTGGTGGATTACCCATGGGTAAGCATGGAAGATACGTTTTTAAAAACCAAAGCATTGTTCGCTGAGCAATTAAAAAATAAAACCTTTGCGCTGCGTTGCAAGCGCTCGGGAGAACATGACTTTAATTCCATGGATGTGGAATATTTCGTAGGGGGCAATCTTAAAGAGCATTGTGAAACCGCCGGCGTGAATCTCAATAATCCCGATGTGTTGGTGCGCATTGAAGTCATTGATGATCATTTTCTTATTGTGCTAAATCGTTACGAAGGACTCGGCGGATATCCGCTGGGCACACAGGATGCGGTGTTGTCATTGATATCTGGCGGATTTGATTCAACGGTATCAAGTTATCTCACCATGAAACGTGGACTGCTGACGCACTATTGTTTTTTCAATCTGGGTGGCAGGGCACATGAAGTGGGTGTTAAAGAAGTAGCAGTCTATCTATGGATGAAATACGGTGCGTCACATCGCGTAAAATTTATCACGGTTCCTTTTGAGGACGTAGTAAAAGAAATTCTGGAAAAAATTGACAACCCGCAAATGGGCGTCATTCTCAAGCGCATGATGTTGCGCGCGGCTACGCGCCTGGCGCACGAGTGGGAGATCACTGCACTGGTAACGGGCGAGAGTGTGGCACAAGTCAGTAGCCAGACATTGCGGAATTTAAACGTGATTAACTCCGTGACAGATATGTTGGTATTGCGACCGCTGATTACTACCGATAAAACCGACATTATTCACCTTTCACGTAAAATTGGCACGGAAGTGTTCGCAGCGGCGATGCCGGAGTATTGTGGCGTTATCTCGGTAAAGCCCACGACGCGTGCAAAGCCGGAAAGAATTGCGCACGAAGAAAATAAATTTAATTTTGAATTTCTTGAAAATGCGATCAACAATGCACGTGCAGTCAATATTGATGAAATTGTAAAAGACATCCAGCATGCCGCTGCTGTTGAAATAGTTGAAAAAGTTAATGAAGACCAAGCGGTGATCGATATTCGTCATCCGGATGAAGAGGAGCTTAATCCACTGAAAGGAAATTTTTCAGTAATCAAAATTCCTTTTTATAATTTGCATGAAAAGTTTAAAACACTCGATCCGGCCAAAACCTGGCTGCTCTATTGCGATCGAGGCGTGATGAGCCAATTGCATGCCCAATATTTAAAAGACGAAGATTTTTCCAATGTAAAAGTGTATCGTCCTTTAAAAGCCAGTAGTAAAAACGTTAATGCCATCGAAATCAGGAAGTCTGCGTGAAGAAAAATTTTGAATCAATTATCCCGGTGATTTTGTCCGGAGGCAGCGGTACGCGCTTGTGGCCAGTGTCACGTAAAGCCTATCCAAAGCAGCTTCTGGCTCTGGCGGGCGGCAACTATTCGATGCTGCAAGAAACGGTATTGCGCGTAGAAACTTTCGGTGAACCAATTATTGTTGCGAATGAAGACCACCGTTTTCTGGTGGCAGAACAACTCCATCAATTAAATAAGAAGGCCGATATTATTCTTGAGCCTGCGGGAAAAAATACGGCGCCTGCTATTGCACTCGCCGCACTCGCTGCAATAAAAAAAGATCCACAGGCAATTATTGTGGTATTACCAGCGGATCACCGCATTGAAAAATCTCCTGCGTTCCAGCGCGCATTAAAAGTGGCAATCACTGCTGCGAAAAAAGACTTGCTGGTGACTTTTGGTATTGTGCCATCACATGCGGAAACCGGTTACGGTTATATCAAAGCCGCGGCCGATAATAAAAAGAACCGTGGAAAAAATATCGGCGCGTATCCGATAGCAGAATTTGTCGAGAAACCAAATCTTACAACAGCGAAACGTTACCTGAAGAGCGGCAAGTATTTCTGGAACAGCGGGATGTTTGTGTTCAAGGCGGCGGTGTATTTGCAGGAGTTACAACGGCACGCACCGAATATTTTAAAGTACTGCACGGCGGCTTTTGATAACGCGCAGCACGATCTGGATTTTATCCGTGTTGATAAAGCCGCGTTCCTGAAATCGCCGGAAGATTCCATCGACTATGCCATCATGGAGAAGGCAGTGATGGGAAAAACCGCGTGTGCAGTGATGGTGCCACTGGATGCAGGCTGGAGTGATCTCGGTTCCTGGTCTTCGGTGTGGGATGTGATGAAGAAAGACAAGCGAAACAACGTGATTGTTGGCGATGTGATCGCGAAAGATTGCAATAACAGTTTGTTTTTTGCCGAAGATCACCTGATCGCAGCGATTGGAGTAGACGATCTCGTCGTCGTCGATACCAGCGATGCGCTGTTGATTGCGCGCAAGGATCGTGTGCAGGATGTGAAGCAGATTGTTGATCAGATCAAGCACAGCAAACGTCAGGAGCATTTGACACATCGCCGCGTGTATAGACCGTGGGGAAGTTATGAAGGCATTGGAGAAGGCAAACGCTATCAGGTGAAGCGTATTATTGTGAAGCCGGGCGCGAGTTTGTCGCTGCAAATGCATCACAAACGCGCGGAGCATTGGGTGGTGGTGGTTGGCACGGCGCAGGTGCAGCGCGGTGAAGAAAAATTACTGTTGAAAGAAAACGAATCGATTTATATTCCGCTCGGTGAAAAACATCGCTTGAGTAATCCGGGGAAGACTCCGCTTGAACTGATCGAAGTGCAAAGCGGCGCTTATCTGGGTGAAGATGATATTGTCCGTTTTGAAGATCATTACGGACGGCATAAATAAAAAGTTACCTTACAATATTTTAATATGCCCTAATCCTGAATCTTGTACAGGAGCTCACATTAATTGATTCTGGACTAACAGCCTCTTTGCTATACGTTCCATTTGAGTTGCTGTTAATTTGACTAACTCTAACAGAGCACCCGTCAGGATTTACAACAAATAGAACTTCGTAATCTTCAGTCTTTGGTGTGAAAGCAAAAGGCATTTTGCAAGTGTTTTCAGTTAGACCTAATACTTCACCACTGAACACACCATAAAATGTTTTATTTGCCTGCACTATGATCTCATGTGATGCATTAGGGTGATAGTTGTTCAGCGGGATGCCTATTTTTTTAGAATTTGATTTAAATAAATAGCCTGCTCGGAGCCTTGCAACTTCGATCTCATCGAATTTGCAATCTTGATCTTTGTATTGATATAGAACTGTTAAGCTAGTATGGGTAGTAGCAAACCGGACTCTGGCAGTAGGGCCACTGGTGGGGCTTATGTAGTCAGGTGACGCGCATCCACTAAGAATGATTATGATTAATAGCGATAGTTGGCAGCGGCACATTCAGTTGTCCTAACAGTTGTTTAGTCGGCGCGTAACTTATTCTGTTTTTGAATCTTATTCACAATCGCGGTGGTTGAGCGATTGTTCACCAGCGACAACACTTTCACTTCGCCGCCGTAATTTTTTACGATCGGCGCGCCAACCACCTGATTCGCGGTGTAATCACCGCCTTTCGCCAACACATCCGGTTTCAGTTTCTTCAGCAAACGCTCCGGCGTGTTATCTGCAAAACTCAGCACCCAATCAACAGACGCCAACTTTGATAACACCAACATACGGTCATCACACAAATTAATCGGACGACCTTCGCCTTTCAATTTTTTTACTGAGGCATCACTGTTCACTGCAACCACCAGACGATCACCGAGCTTGCGCGCCTCTTCAAGGTAGGCGACATGGCCCGCGTGCAAAATGTCGAAGCAACCATTGGTGAAAACAATTTTTTCGCCGCGTTGCTTTGCATCTGCAAGCAGAATTTGCAATTGACCTTCTGACACCACGCCACGCTCCACGCCGCGTTCGCTGTGCAATGCCGCCGATAGTTCCGGCGCACTCACAGTAGCGGTGCCGAGTTTGCCGACCACGATACCTGCGGCAATGTTGGCCAGTGCCACCGCATTTGGTAGTGACTCACCGGCAGCGACGGCCGCCGCCAGCACAGAGATCACTGTGTCACCCGCGCCGGTGACGTCATACACTTCGACGGCGCGCGCAGGCAGATGTAATTCAGAAGTTGTTTTGTTCTTTGATGACGATTTGGTTGTCACTTTTTTAGTTAACAGGGTCATCCCGTGTTCACCGCGTGTGATAAGCAGTGCATCGAGTTGTAATTGTTTCAACAAGGCTTGGCCTTTTTTCACCAACTCTGCTTCGTCCTTGCAAGGGCCGACCACCGTTTCAAATTCATGCAGGTTCGGTGTGAGCAAAGTCGCGCCGCGATAACGCGAGAAGTCACTGCCTTTGGGATCGACAAACACCGGGATTTTTTTCGCACGCGCCGCTTTGATAATCGGTTGCGGGTCGGCCAGCGTGCCTTTCGCATAGTCAGACAAGATAACGGCACCCCACTTTTCCAGTGCGTCACTCGCTTTCTTGCTGAGCGCCATCGCATCGTCCGGATTAATTGTTTCTTCAAAATCCATGCGGATTAATTGCTGGTGACGACTGATGACACGAAGCTTGGTAATGGTGGGAGTTAATTTTGAAATGGTGAAATCGGTCTGGATTTTTGCCGCACGCAAGCGTTGTTTCAGTGATGTACCACTTTCATCGTTTCCGACAATACCCATCAACGACGCCCGGGCACCCAGCGCCGCAATGTTCAATGCCACGTTGGCTGCGCCGCCGGCCCGGTCTTCGGTTTGCCCGACCTTCACCACCGGCACCGGTGCTTCGGGCGAGATGCGCGACGTAGATCCATGCCAGTAACGGTCGAGCATGACGTCTCCAATCACCAGGACGTGAGAATTTTCAAAAGTGGGCAGTGTAATCTTCATAATTTAAAAACGGGTTAATACTGCCGATGATACAGAGCTGCCCGGAAAATTACCAATATCAACACTTCCACATCAACGAAAGCGTTTGGTGTTTTTAATCGGCTGCGGTTTATCAACCGTTTTTACGCGCGTCTCGGCGGGTGGTAAGTCAACTTCTGCAGGTGTTGATGCCGCGTCATTTTTTTCGCAACCATTGCCCAGGCGCGGTTCGGGACAGATATATTTTTTAAGTGTCAGCAGTCGTTCCTGATAGTGTCGCTGCAAACACTCTGATTGTATGGCGACATAGATTGCGGCGCCTTCGTAAAAGTTGGCTTCAATCTCGCAGTCTTTTTCCGTCATTTGCTGCCAGCGGGTTTGCGCTTCATCAAAACGCTCCACTTGCGGACTTTTGAAGCGCGAACGAATCGCCTTTTCCAGATCGAGGATATCCAGCTCCAGTTGTTTGGCCGCCGCGGCTTCACACACATTAATTTCTTCTTCGCTGTGTGAGCTGTTCATGCAATCCGGTTCCGCATACACAGAAATATTAATGTTCAAGAGACAGGCGAATAGTACCGACAGGTAAAGATAATGTTTCATCAGCCTATCCGTTGTGATGATGGCAAGCGCGTAACGCGCATTCGATATTGTGTGTCAGGTGTGACTCGGAAATCGTGCCGATGATAGCGCTGCTAACGGCTGTGTGCTGGAAAATAAAATCCATGCTGGCTTGTACAGGATCTTTATCGTTGGCTTGATTGAGATGGCCACTCGCCAGCGCTTTTTTAATGAATACACCTTTGTGGTGATAGTGACAGTAATCCAGTACCGGTTTTTCTCCCTGTTCTTTTAAGTTGTAAGTCACCATCGCCAGATCGGATAATTCCGCTGCTTTTATGCCGCCTTCAACTGTTTTGCTTGACATGCCGTACGCGCGAATTTTTCCCTGTTTTTTCAGGTGGGCAAGCACATCAAATACTTCGCCACGATTAATAATATCAAGATCATTACCGTCGGAGTGTACAAGGACAATATCAATGTAATCTGTATTCAGTCGTTTTAAACTACGCTCAATCGAAAACAAGGTGTGTTGTTTTGAAAAATAGAAAAAAGATTTCCCGTCCTCAAATTCCTCACCGACTTTGCTGCAAATAATCCAGTCCTTGCGCTGGTTTTTTAATAAATTGCCTAAACGTTCTTCGCTGTTGCCATACGCAGGTGCGGTATCGATCAGGTTCACGCCCAGATATTTTGCACAGTTGATTAACGCCAGCGCATCGTGATCATCCGGAATTTTAAACGCAGCAGGATATTTAACGCCTTGATCACGCCCAAGTTTCACGGTACCCAAACCCACGATGCTGACGTCAATTCCCGTATCACCAAGCACGTTGTATTTCATGGGAGCGTCGTCCATGTCGCCCCATTCTTTATGGAAGAGTCCCAGGGCGATGATGCAACTACAGGGGTTGTTAAAAAATCAAGTGCCGCCAGATTTGCAGATGCGTGCGAAGGTTTGATATTTAATGATTGTAATAGTGAGAGCGTTTCATCGCCCAGATTGGGCGACAAGGTCAGTTTTGTTGGCCACGCGACTAACACATTATCGAAGACTGATTTATCGGCTTGAGAAGCACGACCTATGAATGCTTTATCCGGCCGTGCAAAATTAATTTGTTTGGGTTCCGCGCGTTCGACGTTCAGCGTTGACCACTGTGCGTTTTGCCAATGCAGCCAGGGAAAAAGTGATTCGAGTTCTTTTTTCGCTTCCTTTATTAATTCAGCGGGATTTTTACCCACCCCTTTTTCAGAAAGCTGGCCTCCCAGATACCAGCATATGTCGCCATCCGCGCAACGGTGGCTGGAGATGGTCAGGCGCGGCGTGCTGTCACTGCCAATGCAGTGCGCATAAAGTGAATAATCATTTTTATGTTTGACCATCACTTGTTGCAATGGCCGCAATTGCATTTCGGGTTTTTCGGCGCCAATAGTGTTTAATAAGTCCGCATTGCCCTTTCCGGCAGAAAAAATAAATTGTTGGGCGGCGATAATAATTTTTTTATGGGGTGACTCAATATGAAGTTCAACGGATTTATTTTTATTGACCAGTGCGGCTTTCTCCCAGGCTATAGAAAAAATTCGATCGTGAAAATTAGCGGCAAGGTTGGCAAGCAGCGAAGGGGTATCAATGACACTGTCAACCAACTGATACAGTTTGCCCTTGAACTGTGGTGTGTTGAAAACCGGCGGCAACTCTTTTTTATCCAGCGCATCCACGCGACCCTGTAACGCTTTACTGGCAAAAAAGGCGGTGAGCCTGGAGAGTGTGCTTTCGGTCGACCACATATAGAAGTGGTCACTGAGTGTTTTGGTTTTGCGCAAATCGACGTCGCCCTTGCCGGCTAAACAGCGGCGCCAGTAATCGGGCATATCGGCAATCGCTTCCGATGCACCGCTGAGTGCTCCCGAGAGTGTGTATTTCACACCGCCATGAATCATGCCTTGTGATGCGATGGTCTGGTCATTCCCCAGTGTTGCTTGTTCAAACAGGATGACGTTGTAACCCGCGTTCGATAGACGATTCAGTATCCACAAACCGGCAACACCGCCACCGATGATAACGATATCAAAAGACAAGCGCTGTTCAGTCGGGTTTTGCAGATTCATGGATCTTCATGGTTGAGCCGTTGAGCATCAGGCGGGCAGTATACCTGTATGACGTCCTGATGCAGAAGCATTGCGTGGTACTGCTCTGGATGAACTGGTATTCTGCGCCCCATATGATTTATCGCCGTCTCTACACCTTTCTTTTTTACACATTGCTTCCGCTTATTTTGTTGAGGCTTTTGTTTCGCTCTATCAAGGCGCCGGCCTATCGTCGTCGCTGGGCGGAACGCTTTGGGCTTTTTTCCTTTCCCTGCACGGATAAACCGGCGCTCTGGTTGCACGCCGTATCGGTGGGAGAAGCACTGGCCGCCGTTCCGCTGATTAAAGAATTATTGAAGCAGTATCCGGACTCTATATTGGTTGTTACCACCACCACACCCACCGGCTCAGAACGAGTGACCACGCTTTTTGCACAAGCGATTGCGGAGCAAAAGATATTTCATGTCTATGCGCCCTACGATATTCCTTTGGCATTAAATCGCTTTATTAAAAAAATAAATCCCCGATTAACCGTGGTAATGGAAACTGAATTGTGGCCGAACATGATTCATTGTTGTTTTGTTCGCCGTATTCCCGTGTTGCTGGCCAATGCCCGGTTGTCAGAAAAATCTGCCAGGGGTTATGCGCGACTTTCCGGTCTGACCAAAGAAATGCTAAGTGAAGTCACGGTAATCGCAGCACAGAACCAGCAGGATGGTGATCGCTTTACCAGGCTCGGATTAGATTCGCATAAATTAAAAGTCACAGGCTCTATCAAATTTGACCTGGATTTATCTGTCGAAGTAAAACAAAAAGCAGTGGAGTTAAAAAAGGCGTGGAGCAATAACAACGAGCGTCTGGTGTTGTTGGCAGCCAGTACGCATCAAGGCGAAGACGAAATTATTATCAATGCATTTAAGAAATGGAAAAAAATTATTCCTGACTTGCTATTAGTGTTAGTGCCCCGGCACCCGGAACGGTTTAATAATATTTATCAACTCTGTGTGGATCATGGATTTAAAACACGGCGCCGAAGTGAAATGGAAAAATCAGCGGCGATATTGATCAACGATATTGATATTTTAATCGGCGACACGATGGGCGAACTGCTGGCATTTTACGGCGCTAGCGATATTGCTTTTGTCGGCGGCAGTTTAATCCCGGTCGGTGGACACAACCTGATTGAGCCGGCCGCATGGGCCTTACCGATGGTTTGTGGGAAACATTTATTCAACTTTGCAGAGGTAAGCGAATTATTAATAAGACAGAATGCTTTGTTCATTTGCGAGACAGAAGACGATCTGGAACAGTATGTTGAAACGTTGTTGCTGGGGGGAGAGAAAAGAAAAACCATGGGGCTGGCTGCACAGAAAGTGGCGCATGAGAATCGCGGTGCGCTGCAACGATTACTGCTCGAAATAAAACCATTTCTCTTATGACAGATAAAAAATTACCTTTTACTGTCCTGGGTTTTGATTACGGCAGCAAAACCACGGGCGTGGCGGTGGGTCAATCGTTGACTGGTAGCGCTTCCGAATTGGCTGTCATTCGATTTGGTGAAACCAGACAGAGTCAACAAGCGCAATGGGAGCAGTTAAAGAAACTTGTTCAGGAGTGGAAGCCAACAACACTGGTGGTCGGTTGGCCATTGAATATGGACGGAACAGAAAGTGATTTTTGCCAAGAGGTAAAACGGTTTGCAGAAAAATTAAAAAAACAAACGGGATGTCCTGTTGAATTCATGGATGAGCGTTTAACCAGTCGGGAAGCAAAAATGGAAAGCAAAAATAAAAACAGCGACTATCGAAAAAATCCCGTCGATAGTTACGCAGCTAAATTAATGTTGGAGAGTTGGTTGCGAGGCAATTCGTAGGGGCAAATAATCATTTGCCCCTACATCAATCGGATAATTAACGTTTACGAAAACCCATGTTGTTTTTGGATTTTTCATCTTCAGAGGTTTGTAACGACAAGCCTTGAGATGCGATATCCAGCGCATTGGCATTGGATTCGGAGCCAAGTTTGATCATCAAGCGCAAATCATTCGGCGAATCAGCATGCTTGATGGCATCTTCGTAGGTAATTTCGCCGGCGTCGTAAAGCGTATACAGCGCCTGGTCAAAGGTCTGCATGCCGAGCTCGGTAGATTTTTTCATAAGCTCTTTAAGCGCGTGCACCTCACCTTTACGGATAATGTCTTGTGCCAGCGGCGTGTTCAGCAGCACTTCCACTACCGCACGGCGGCCTGCGCCATCGGGAGTCGGTACGAGTTGTTGTGCAACGATCGCCTTCATGTTGAGCGACAGATCCATCCACAATTGGCTATGACGATCCGCAGGGAAAAAGTGAATGATGCGATCCAGCGCCTGGTTGGCATTGTTGGCGTGCAGTGTGCACAAGCACAAGTGGCCGGTTTCTGCGAAAGCGATGGCGTGATCCATGGTTTCGCGCGAGCGAACCTCACCGATCAGGATAACATCCGGCGCCTGACGCAAGGTATTTTTCAATGCGGTTTCAAAGGAGTCAGTATCAATACCCACTTCGCGTTGCGTTACGATACAGCTGGCGTGTTGGTGGATATATTCAATAGGATCTTCGATGCTGATGATATGCCCTTTGGAGTTACGGTTGCGGTGGCCGATCATCGCCGCAAGTGAAGTGGACTTACCGGTACCCGTGGCGCCCACGAAAATAATCAAGCCTCGTTTGGTCATCGCGAGCTCTTTAATAATTTCCGGCAAACCCAAATCTTCAATCTGCGGGATGGTGGTTTCGATGCGACGCAACACCGCACCGACCAGGTTGCGTTGGAAAAATGCGTTGGCACGAAAGCGACCGATACCACGCGCACTGACTGCGAAATTTAATTCCTTGTTATTGAGAAATTCAATCCTTTGTTTCTCGTTCATTAAGCTCATCACCACTTCACGCGTTTTTTCCGGTGTAAGCGGCGTATTGGTTATTGGAACCACTTTGCCGTGCAATTTCAAACTGGGCGGAATGCCGGCGGTCAGAAAAAGATCGGACGCGCCTTTCTCTACCACGACGGTTAACAGTTTGTTGATGTCCGGCATTGCCGGTGCTGCTGCTTGTTCTTCGGCCATGAGATATTACTCGTGTTGAAAAATAAAAATTGTCTAGAAATCCTGTGGCATTTTCGCTTTCTCACGCGCACGGTCGCGAGAAATCTGTCCGCGTGCAACCAGGTCTTTCAAACATTGATCCAGCGTTTGCATGCCATGCTGCCCACCCGTCTGGATTGATGAATACATCTGTGCCACTTTCGCTTCACGAATCAGGTTACGAATGGCGGGCGTTCCGATCATAATTTCATGCGCCGCACAGCGGCCCCCGCCATTTTTCTTGAGCAGCGTTTGCGAAATAACGGCGTTCAATGATTCTGACAACATGGAGCGGATCATGTCTTTTTCTTCACCGGGGAATACGTCAATCACGCGGTCGATGGTTTTAGCGGCAGAAGTCGTGTGCAGCGTGCCAAACACCATGTGGCCGGTTTCGGCGGCGGTAAGCGCCAGGCGAATGGTTTCCAGATCGCGCAACTCACCGACCAGGATAATATCCGGGTCTTCCCGCAGCGCTGAACGCAATGCGTTGTTAAAACTAATCGTGTCGCGATGTACTTCGCGCTGGTTTACCAGGCATTTTTTACTTTCGTGCACAAACTCGATCGGGTCTTCGATGGTGAGGATGTGTTCATATTTATTATCATTTACATAGTCGAGCATGGCCGCCAGTGTCGTGGATTTGCCGGAACCGGTAGGACCGGTCACCAGACACAATCCGCGTGGTGCCATGGCGATGTCTTTAAAGATTTGTCCCATCCCCAGTTCTTCGCAGGTCAATACTTTTGATGGAATGGTTCGGAACACACCACCGGCACCACGATTCTGGTTAAACGCATTAACACGAAAGCGTGCGACACCCGGCACCTCAAAAGAAAAGTCGGTTTCAAAAAATTCTTCATAGTCCTTGCGTTGCTTGTCATTCATAATGTCATAGATGAGGCGATGCACATCTTTATGCTCCATCGCCGGGAGATTAATACGACGCACGTCGCCATCCACGCGAATCATCGGTGGTAAGCCGGCAGAAAGGTGAAGATCCGAGGCGCCTTGTTTGGCACTAAAAGCCAGTAATTCAGTGATATCCATCGTATTAACTACCTTATGGTAATGTGAATGAAACGGTGAAGAATGGGTTATCTATTAACGTATGTCAAAGACAATATGTCAAAGAAAGACCGCAGACAATATAGCGAAGGTTAGGGCCCGTATTCAACAAGCAGCGCTGGAAAACCATCGAGATGTGAACCGCGTTGGACTGCTGGCTGTATCCAAGGCCCATAGTTGCGAGGATATACGAACAGCTTTTGATGCCGGTATTCATGATTTTGGTGAGAATTATGTCCAGGAGGCTGAAACCAAGATCAAAGCGCTGTCCGATTTGTCGATTACCTGGCATTTTATCGGGGCCCTGCAGTCCAACAAAACCGCATTGATTGCCGAACATTTTGCCTGGCTTCATTCCCTGAATCGCCTGAAAATTGCTGAAAAATTGAGCTTTCAACGCCGGGGCTCGGCCCCATTAAATGTATGTATTCAGGTTAATATTGACGAGGAAGTATCGAAATCGGGGATTGTGCCTGAAGCACTTCCGGATTTCGCCGCCGAATTGGTTAAATTACCGAATCTGGCCTTGCGAGGGTTGATGGCGATCCCGGCGCCGGTGCCAGAAAACTCAGATTCTGGTCAAGATCAGCTAAAATATGCCTTCCGGCGAATGCACCAATTGTTTCAGGCACTGCAGCGTCAGTTTCCACAGCGGCAGATCGATACGCTTTCGATGGGGATGTCAGCCGATCTGGAATTAGCTATTGCCGAAGGCAGTACGCTGGTGAGAGTAGGCACGGATATTTTTGGTGCCCGTACCTGACTAATCGGGTGCAATTGAATTACAAACACAGAGGCAGGTTTTGAACAACGTTGATAGCAAGACAGTAAAAATTGGATTCGTGGGTGCAGGCAATATGGCCAGCAGCTTAATTGGCGGTTTGATTGCAAAAGGATTCTCCGGAAAAAATATTTGTGCCAGTGATCCTTACGAAGCTTCTTTGCAAAACGTGGCAAAACAGTTTGCCGTGCGTACAACAGCGGACAACAACGAAGCGATACGCGATGCAGATGTCATCGTATTGGCAGTGAAACCGCAAGTAATGAAATCGGTTGCTGAAAATATTTCATCGACACTGGCTAAAAAAAACGCATTGGTTATTTCTATTGCTGCTGGCATCTCACTTAACAGCTTACAAAAGTGGCTGGGAGAAAAAACCGCTATCGTGCGTTGCATGCCGAACACTCCTGCGTTGGTGCAATTGGGTGCAACGGGAATGTTTGCAAACAAATATGTGAATGACACACAGAAGCAATTGGCAAAAAACATTCTTGACGCAGTAGGCATTTCATTGTGGTTAAAAAATGAAAAAGAACTCGATGCCGTCACGGCGTTATCCGGTAGCGGCCCCGCCTATTATTTTTTACTGATGGAAGCCATGATCAGGGCAGGTATTGCTCAAGGACTGGATGCAGAAACGGCCAGGCAACTCACACTGCAAACCGCCTTGGGTGCGGCGACAATGGCGATAAACAGCCCTGATGTGCCAGCAGAATTGCGTCGCAAGGTCACGTCGCCCAATGGCACAACAGAACAGGCGATTGCATCGTTCCAGAAAAATCATTTTGAAAAGATAGTGGAAGAAGCATTGGCCGCCGCGGCAAAACGTTCGGTGAGTTTGTCGGAAGAATTGGGAAAAAATTAATTTTTAAGATAAGAGAGATTTGATATGCAACTGATGGAAGCCTTTATTTTTTTGATACGCGCCATTGTTGGGGCCTACATCATATTGTTGTTGTTGCGCATGTTGTTCCAGTTGGTACGCGCCGATTTTTATAATCCAATATCGCAAGCGATTGTGAAACTTACATCACCATTGGTTATACCCTTGCGCCGCCTCTTGCCCGCGATAGGCCGGATCGACACATCTTCCTTGCTACTTGCCATCGTACTTCAAACACTGATGGTTTACGTGATTTTATTGCTCAAAAGTTTTGCTTTGCCTCTATGGCAAGTAGCGTGGTGGAGCGCATTGGATTTGTTGCATCGTGTACTGGATATCTACACCTTCGCACTTTTCTTTATTGTAATTGTCAGCTGGGTGGCGCCTTACAGTCGTAATCCTGCGGCGGTACTTGCGGCGCAGTTAACAGAGCCATTGCTGCGGCCCGTGCGTGGAAGGATTCCTCCGGTGGCGGGGCTCGATTTTTCTGTAATGATAGTGATGTTATTTTTGTATGTCTTAAGCAACTTTATTATTCCTGGCGCACCGGTTTGATTTTGAAAGTAGGCACAAATACAAAAGGAACCCGAATATGAAAGCAAAATATTTTCTAATACAAATTTTTTGTTTGCTCGCCATATCACAAACGGTTCACGCAGAGATTTATCGTTATCAGGATGCAAATGGCAAATGGCAATACACCGACAAAGCGCCGCCTGATCAGGTCAAGAGTGAAGTCGTTAAACTTAAAGGTAACGAAGAATCGCAATCGACAGAAGAAGAAAAAACCGGGGAAGATCTTGCAGAATACCTTACAAAAAAAATAAACCCCGGCACTGACATTGAGAAAGCATCACTGGCAGTTGTTAAAGTAGTAACGTCTTATGGTTCCGGCTCCGGATTTTTTATTAACGAAAAAGGCTATCTCGTTACCAATAAACATGTCGTGAGACCCGACTCCTCTGCACAAATCGAAAATGAACTGAAGCAAGCGGAAGACAATGTTAAACAAAGTGCTACCTATCTTGAGGCAAGGAACCATGACTTGAATAGCTACAAAAAACGACTTGAAGACTACAAGGCTCGCATCGATAGTGCTCCGGAAGCAGACAGGGCACAAATGAGAAGTGAATATAATTATTACGAGAGTCGTTACAGCGATTCAAGAAGGGACTACCAACAGGCGGAAAAACAATGGGAAACCGCAAAGGATCAGCTGGATGAGCGTAAAAGTGCCATGGGCCAGTCATCGGTGGAGGCCAGCTTCAAAATTATTTTTAAAGACGGCACTGAAAAGCACGCCAAACTGGTTGAGCTCAGCCATGGCCAGGATTTAGCTCTGTTGAAAATTGAGGGAGGCTATAAAACGCCTTACCTGGAGCCAGGTCAACGCGAAACAGTAGCGCAAGGTGGAGAAATATTTATTATCGGCAGTCCTTTCGGTATGCAGGACATGGTTACCAAGGGCATAGTGACCCGACAGGAACAAGATAAAATTATCACTGATGCCAAAGTCAATCCCGGCAACAGCGGAGGGGCGATGGTTACACCGGTTGGCAAGGTGATTGGAGTCACCTCAGCAGCATTCTTTGCAAACGGTGCAGAGGTATTTGGTTTTGCCATCCCTATTGAGCAGGCCCAAAAAGAATTCGGCTCTCACTGGCAGGCCCAATGAAGTGAACTGATTCACAAAAACCATTGTGAATCACAGAGTTGAACGCCGTTCCTGCGGTTATTTCTGCCATAAGTCACAAATCTGACATTCAGCCCTTTCACTGGAAGAGGGTTTGTGGGAATAATGCCTCCCCATACCACGCATTTTTATCATCGACTATGGATATATTCGATAGACAGGTTGCCGCTTACGATAGCTGGAAACAAAACCTGATCCGACAGATCCTTCAATTCCATAATTGGAGTAAAACCTACAACCTTAATTATGATGAAGGCACTGCGCGTATCCACCGTGCATTAAAGCTGTTGCAAGGCGACAGCATTACCCTGGCGTTTGTAGGAGAGTTTTCGCGCGGCAAAACCGAGTTGATCAATGCCTTGTTTTACAACGAGTTGGGATTTCGCATGTTGCCATCCCAACCCGGCCGCACCACCATGTGCCCCACCGAACTTTTCTACGATGCAAAATTAAAAGACAACGCCGTTCGTTTGTTGCCGATTGAAACACGCCGCACCACCGCCAGCCTCGACAGCTTCAAGAAAATTCCCAATAAGTGGATCACGCTCAAGTTTGATCCAAAAAATCGCGAAGAAATGGATCGCGTGATGGCTGAAGTGGCGAAATCAAAAGTGGTTTCGCGAGAAGAAGCCGAAGCACTCGGCTTTGATCCGCAAAATTTGCAAGACAGCTCACGCGAAGAAGGCGTGGTGATTCCGGCGTGGCGCCATGCCTTGATTAATATTGATCACAAACTATTGCGCAAAGGGCTGCGCATTATTGATACACCGGGCTTGAATGCACTGGGCAGCGAACCGGAATTAACATTAAGTACTCTACCGAGCGCCAATGCCGTTATTTTTATGTTGAGTGCTGATGCGGGCGTGACGGCGAGTGACTATGGCATTTGGGAAAACCATCTCAAACACCTGATTAAAAACAAAGCGGCCACGGTGTTTGCCGTGTTGAATAAAATTGACGTGTTGTGGGATGACCTCTCCAGTGAAGAATCGATTGCCAACGCAATTGATGAAGTACGCTGGCAAACGGCCAAGCAACTCGGCTTGCGCAGTGACCAGGTGCTGACGCTCTCGGCCAAACAGGGAGTGATCGCCAAAGCTAAAGACGATGCTATCCTGATGATGAAAAGCAAACTCGTCGATCTCGAAACATTGTTGTCCAAGCGCGTGCTTTACCAACAGGAGAACCTGATTGAAAACACCGTGATTGCGGATGTACTGGCAATGATGGACGACAGTTTCAATCTGGTGAAAGAAAAATTATTCGAATTTGATACGCAGATAACCAATATTCGATCGATTCATACCAACATTGATCGTCAGGAGAAGGAAATAAATCAACTGCGCAACAAAGTAAAACAGTTGCACTCCGGATATCAACGAGAAGTGATTGCACTGAAATCCAGTCGCAAATTATTGCAAAAAGAAGGCAAGGCACTAAAGCAATCCATTCATGCCAACAAAATCAGCGCCCAGGTTGAGCAAACACAACATGAATTGAAAAGCAGCTGGACAACGATAGGCTTGAGCAAAGCGATGGATCAATTCTTCTTGCGAGTGGATGAGAATGTTGAGCTGCTCGAGCATGAGATGATCAACGCAAACAAGTTGCTGACATCGGTATACAGCAAGTATGAAAATAAAACCGTCGCAATGGGCCTGAATCGCAACCTACTTGATGTGCAATCACAAAAACTGGCGCTCGATCAATTACGCCAGCACGCACAACGGCTGAAGTCAGACTTCAAAACCATCTTGTCTGACAAAAACACGGTGATTGAGCTGTTCTATAACACCGTGGTCAGCAAAGCCTTGTCAATTTACACGGGCATTGAAGAAAGCATCGATATCTGGACCGAAGAGGCGTTGGCGCCGCTGTTCCAGCACAGCCTTTATCAAAAACAGTTGCTTGAACAACAGATCACGCAACTGACCGCCAAGGAAAGCAAGATTAAAAACAGTGCCGATCACCTGCGTGGCTTGCAAATGAATATTCAGGAGCTTAATCAGGCACGCATGGCGATTGAAAAACTCATTCAGGAGATCAATCCGCTGACCCTCACAGAAGGCAAGGTCAACAACGTGGTGCATCTGCTGCGGCGCGTTCGATAAACCTCTATCGCAGAGCGCTATTCTTCAATAAACTAGCGGCCATGAAAAATGGCTCGGTCGGTATTGTTAAACCCGAAACACTGCGTATCCACACGCCCGTGATGCTGGCCTGTGGACGTGCGCTGCCGCAACTGGATATCGTTTACGAAACCTACGGTAAACTGAATGCGAAAAAAAATAATGCCGTATTAATTTGTCATGCGTTGAGCGGTGATCATCACGCGGCAGGGTTGTATTCGGCAGATGACAAGAAAGCCGGCTGGTGGGATACCTATATAGGCCCGGGTAAACCTATCGACACCAATAAATTTTTTGTGGTGTCGATGAACAACATTGGCGGTTGCAGCGGCAGCACGGGGCCCGCATCGATTAATCCGGAAACCAACAAGCCCTGGGGTAGTGATTTCCCGTTGGTGCGTGTGCGCGACTGGGTCACGACACAACAACTGTTGATGCAGCATTTATCTATTGCCCAGTGGGCGGCGGTGATTGGCGGCAGCCTCGGTGGCATGCAGGCCATGCGCTGGTGTGTCGATTTCCCCGACAAATTGCGTCATTGCGTGGTGCTGGCCTCGGCACTCAAACTCACTGCACAAAATATTGCATTCAATGAAGTGGCGCGTAAAGCAATTACTTCCGATCCTGCCTGGTGTAACGGTGATTATCTGGCGCAGGGAAAATTTCCCAAAGACGGGTTGGCGATTGCACGCATGGTTGGCCACATCACTTATTTATCTGACAACGCGATGGGTGAAAAATTTGGTCGCGATTTGCGCTCGGGCACTTTTGATACCGGCACGGATGAACCGGTCGAGTTCCAGATCCAGAGTTACTTGCGACACCAGGGTGAAAGTTTTTCCACCGGTTTCGATGCCAACACTTATGTCTTGATGACCAAAGCACTGGATTATTTTGATTTGGCGCGACAGTTTAACGATGACGCGGCCAAAGCTTTTGCAAAAACGCAAAGTGAGTTCCTTGTTGTCTCGTTTGACAGCGACTGGCGTTTTTCTCCGGAACGCTCACGCGAAATTGTCAATGCACTGGTGCGGGCGAAGAAAAAAGTCACTTATGCGGAAATTGAAGCACACCACGGCCACGATGCGTTTTTAATTCCTATCGAACGTTATCAGGAAGTGTTTGGTGCCTATATGCAGGAGATCACTCTTTAAATGCGCACCGACTTAAGTGTTGTTAAAAGCTGGATACAACCGAATTCTTCCGTCCTGGATCTGGGCTGCGGTGACGGCTCCTTGCTGGCGGATCTGGCGGCGAGCAAAAACTGTTCCGGTTACGGACTGGAGATCGATCACGAAAAAATCACCGCGTGCATTCACAAACGCGTGAGTGTTATTGAGCAGGATCTCGACGTCGGCCTGAAAAATTTTGAAACACAAAGCGTGGATGTCGTCGTCATGTCACAAACCTTACAAGCCGTGATGTATCCGGATTTGTTGCTGGATGAGATGTTGCGAGTTGGCCGTGAATGTATTGTATCTTTTCCCAACTTCGGGCATTGGCGTTGCCGCCTGCACCTCGCGCTGCAAGGTCGCATGCCGGTTTCAAAGCTCCTGCATTACAGTTGGTACAACACGCCGAATATTCATTTATGTACCATCAAGGACTTCCAGAAGTTTTGTGCAGAGAAAAATATTCGCATTATTAATCGCACAGTGGTTAGCAATAACCCGATTGATCAGCTGCTGAAAAAACCGGCAAATTTTTTTGGCGAAACTGCTGTATACCATTTGGCGAAATAGTTGATCTTGATAACATTTGATTGAACACTTTATCCTTGCATAACAAGCCAAAAAAAATAGTATTGGCCAGCGGCAACAGGAAAAAAGTCGCAGAATTGCAGTTGTTGCTAGAAAATTTCTCAATTGCTATTATCCCGCAGTCAGAATTTAAAATACCCGATGCCGACGAAACCGGCCTGACTTTTGTTGAAAACGCTATTATCAAGGCGCGCCATGCCGCAACACTTTCGGGCTTGCCGGCGATAGCGGATGACTCCGGTATCGAAGTGGATGCGCTCCATGGAAAGCCGGGAATTTATTCGGCACGCTTCTCTTCAACTGAAAGGACGTATCGTGAAAATCCTTCCACTGCCAGCACAGACGAAAATAATAACCGACTGTTATTAGAGAAACTCAAAAATATTCCTGAGCCGGATCGCACCGCACGCTTCCAATGCGTGCTGGTTTATATGAAGCATGCTGAAGATCCCACACCGATTATCTGCCAGGGTACCTGGGAAGGCCGTATCCTGACATCGTTACAAGGTGCAAATGGTTTTGGATACGATCCACTGTTTTATGTGCCGACACATCATTGCAGTTCTGCCGAACTGCGCGCCGAAGAAAAAAGCAGGATCAGTCATCGCGCCCAGGCGATGCAACAGTTATTGATACAGTTGCGCACTTTATTTTGTGAGAACGACGGTTGATCCCGCTTTCGTTATACATTCATTTTCCCTGGTGTGTTAAAAAATGCCCTTACTGCGATTTCAATTCGCACGCTATAAAAAATAACCGGAGTGAGTCTTCCTTTCCTGAACAGGCTTATGTCGATGCACTGTTAAAAGATCTTGAATCGGAGTTACCTTTCGTTCAGGGTCGAAAAATCCATAGTATTTTTTTTGGTGGAGGCACGCCCAGTTTAATGTCTGGCAGTGCAGTAGAAAAAATATTACTGGCAGCGGAAAATAAAATTGGTTTTGAAAATAATATTGAAATAACACTGGAAGCAAATCCCGGCACAGCCGAGCAGCAGCGTTTTGCGGATTATCGCGCCGCTGGCGTCAATCGCATCTCGCTTGGCGCACAAAGCTTCAGCGATAAGCAATTAAAAAACCTGGGCCGTATTCACAGTGCCGAAGAAACATTTCGTGCCGTGGAAAAATTGCGCCAGGCGGGATTTGATAACTTTAATCTGGATCTCATGTTTGCACTTCCCGATCAAACCTTGCCCGAGGCGATGGCCGATTTGCAGCAAGCAATGGATCTTTCGCCTTCACACTTGTCCTGGTACCAATTGACGCTTGAACCCAACACCGTTTTTTATAGTGAAAGACCATCGGTTCCGGATGACGATCTGCAATTTGAGATGATGCAGGCCGGGCATCAGTTATTAGCGCAGCACGGTTATGTGCAGTATGAAACTTCTGCGTTCAGTAAAAAAAACAAAGCCTGCAAACATAATCGTAATTATTGGGAGTTTGGTGATTACCTGGGCATTGGCGCCGGCGCGCACGGGAAAGTGACATTAATGGACGACCAAAAAATAATTATTCGCCGTCGCCAGAAAACGCGTATGCCCGAGCACTATTTGCAAAGCATCAATCCCTGCAGTGCAGATCAGATGCTGACAGAAAAAGATCGGGTGATTGAATTTGCGCTCAATGCCTTGCGATTAATCGACGGCGTTCCGCGTACTTATTTTTCTGAAAGAACCGGTTTATCTTTCAGCGGCATTGAAAAAATTGTAAACCAGCTTATCCAGGAGGGTTTGTTGGCAGACGATGCCGCACGTTTGGCACCGACACAATACGGCGCACGGTTTCTGAATAATGTGCTTGAACGCTTTATGCTTGACTAATATTTACGTGGCTATTTCTTTTGAAATAAATCACGAACGGATCGCGGCCATAATAATAAAAAAGATACGGCAGCGTATTCTATAAGTTGTACATACACCAAAGGCTCAAGGGGAACTACTTGATGCTTGTAAAAATGCATGGCAATAGCGGTGATGGCGCCTAACACCGCCACTATTGAAATACCACATAACACATAGCGCGCCCAGTTATGTTTAAGATAAACCAACACACAAAGGACGGTCAGCAAGGTCATGCGCAGCAAAAATTTTTCATATGGAATCCTGTGGACTTCAAAATAAACATAGCTGGCGGTAATAATTGGGTACATCAACACCAGAACAAGGGCCAGATAAAGAAGTGTTTTGCCAGGTTTCATAAGTATCCCCGAGTGACGTGGTTATGGGTTTGCATAGAGTGGTGAAAAAAACGGCTCAAACGGTGGCTTGGGCATGGTTTCATTGTGAAGATATTGAACAAGACAAGCGCCAGCTGGCCCACCGTTTAGCATCCAGACATCAATTACTTTACCCGATAAATCATTTTTGATAATCAAGGAAATATCCTGTTTATCTTCCGGATATTGTGAACGACATTGTTTAAAAATGCCCGAGCTATTTCTAAGCCAATATGCATCCAGCTCGAGCCCCTGTGTTTCCGTGAGCATGGCAGTGTCTTTTTTCGCCAGCGCCTTTAATTCGTCAGGCGTGTATGAAGCGTGGGCGCGATCTTGTACGGCGCTACAAGCAGAAATAAATAAAACGACAGACAGGATAATAAATTTCAAAACAACGGACATTTGTAAACCTCCTGGTATTTCAATCTGCCGCCGCTTTGGCAGCCGTTTGAATGGATGGGTTAAATTTTTCCGCCAACAGGCGTGACTTACGCCTGAATACAAGCTCAATAAACTGGAACGAATATTTTGACAGGAGAATAATGGTAGAAACCATAACGATATTTACCAGTAATGATTGATATCCCAAGGGGCTCTTGAGATCCCATTTTAGTATGTATTGAAATACATTTGAAAATACAGATACTACTATTTCGTGCAGCATATAAACGGAATAAGACCACAATCCTACTTTTCTAAATGGATTGGTTAGCAGCAATTTTCCAATAAAACCGGATTGTTCTTGTGAGAATATATATATAGCAAGCACAAAGGACATTATCACGGCGACAATGAATAAAGGGTTTGACCTGGAAAAAGAAACGGACACCAGGATGCTGGCAACACAACACATTTCCAGAGTCGCCATATGATTGATAAAGCATCCAGCAAGTTTGACACGCTCACTAAACCGGTAAATAAAAACGCCCAGGTAAAATGCCCCCAAGCAACGAAAGAAACCATAATCGTAAGTTATATCCAGGGTGTTTCGACCAAGGCTTGCAATTATTCCGTAACAAACGATAGCCACGATCACGGGAACAATCAATGTTTGTCTTTTATCGATGAGTACTGTAATCAGGTAGAACATTATGTAGGCAAAGAACTCGGTGCTGATACTCCACGACGGCAGATTCCAGCTTAAATAATCGTGAACTCCCATCGAATGTATAAGGAGAACATTTGTTATAAAAGAACCTAAATTATTTTTTTCAAAGGGGTCAAATTCGCCACCGTGCCCGGCCGCGTACAAGTAATGCTTAACAAAAATAAAAGGCACCCATATGAACAACATGATGAGGTGCAAGGGGTAAACTCTTCCCAGCCTGAGTATCAGGTAAGATTTAAAATTCAGGCCTTCTGTTATGCGGGGGCCATAGGCCAGGGTCATGACGAAGCCGGACAACACAAAAAAGAAATCTACAAACAAATAGCTATTGAGGAAAAATTCCGTGGGCATTCCATTGAAACTGAATGGCGAATGAAACAGAATCACCATGCATGCAGCAATTCCTCTCAATGATTCCAGCTTATACAGCACTTACGCTTCTCCTGACGGACGGTGAGTCCGCGTGCTACAACTTGTTAGGTCTTTGGCCATTTAATTTGACTCCATGCTTTATCCCACGCCTCGCTTGTGCCAACTTGGCTTAAGTCACAAATAGTGGAGTTACTCGCTATTGAGTCAACTATGGCCTGCATAGCTTTACCGATTTCCAATTGGACGTCTGGATGATCAACAAAGTAAGCAAGCTGAAACCAAGCACCGCCAAATTTAATTTTTCCGAAAAGACTTTTCCCCTCTGCCTCCGAGCCTGAGCGAACGTGTGCGTAGAGTCCCCACGTTTTAGTTTTATCATATTTGTGTACGCGTATTTCAATGTCATTATGAATCGCGCACAAGCCAACTCGAGTTTTGATCCACATCATTTTTGTATCCTCACGATTGTCCATTAGACCTAACAGTTAATTCTGCGACACCATGTCGCTTTTGTCGCGGGCGCTTTAATAACTTAATCCCGCTGGACTGAAATACAAAACTACTTGGAAAACAGCTTGTTATCAAGGAACTATTTTAACGCCGTATAAATTGTGCTTAATAAAGAAGACAGAAGCATGGAATTACCCTCACCCTAACCCTCTCCCGCAAGCGGGAGAGGGAATTATTCACAAAGGAGATAGAGTATTAATTCCCTCTCCACATATGTGGAGAGGGCTAGGGTGAGGAAAATAAATGGAGAGGAATGTTTTTGCACATCACTCCCCCTTGCGTTATGATTCGCAACCCCAATATATCCTTCCCCACACTATCTTTTTCGGAGTAACTCATGGGCAGCAGCAGTATTGTGCATGTAACAGATGCTTCTTTTGAAAGTGACGTTCTAAAGTCAGATAAGCCGGTGCTGGTCGACTTTTGGGCAGCCTGGTGCGGCCCCTGCAAAATGATTGCTCCTTTATTAGATCAGGTAGCCACTGAAATGGGCGACCGCGTGAAAATTTGCAAAGTGGATGTGGATGCCAACAAGGATACGCCAGCCAATTTCAATGTGCGCGGCATCCCGACTCTCATTATGTTCAAAAATGGCGCAATTGCAGCGACCAAGGTGGGCGCATTGTCCAAAAATGAATTGGTGAGTTTTATCCAGGGCGCTCTTTAGCTCTATATAAAAAGGGAAACCTAAGGTCGGGGGGGTTTGAATTCAGTACAAACTGTGTTTATACTGCCCCTGACAAATAGACTGGACGAGCCGCTGAAGATGCTCTAAGGTTATGAGGAGCCGAGTGTCGTGTATGAAACACGGAAGGCTCTCAACGGAATCAAAATAATTTCCCCCATTAATTATTTATTAACTGTAGTTATACCCTGTATACAACATCACTGAACCTGCCTGTTTCTTATTAAAAATTTTTTATATCCCCTTAACCAATGGCTGTCCATCACTGTAAATAACTATGAATCAACCTGCATTAATTCCCCCTGCAAACCAGACTTCCCCTCAACCTTCAACCACTAACGCACGCCTCTCTATGAATCTGACGGATCTCAAGAAAAAACCTATTGCTGAACTGGTACAAATTGCCGAAACCATGGGCATCGAAAACATGGCGCGCACCCGCAAGCAGGACATTATTTTCTCGCTGCTGAAGCGCCACGCCAAGGGCGGTGAAGATATTTGTGGCGACGGCGTGCTGGAGATATTGCAGGATGGCTTTGGTTTTTTGCGCTCCGCCGACAGTTCTTATCTGGCGGGCCCCGATGATATTTATGTCTCACCGAGTCAGATCCGCCGTTTTAATTTGCGCACCGGCGATTATGTCGACGGGAAAATTCGCCCACCCAAAGACGGCGAACGTTATTTTGCCCTGTTAAAAGTTGATACGATCAATTACGACAAGCCGGAAAATATTCGCAACAAGGTATTGTTTGAAAATTTAACGCCGTTATTCCCTGACAAACGTTTGCGCCTGGAGTTGGGCAATGGTTCGTCAGAAGATTTAACCGGCCGTATCATTGATCTGATGGCGCCGATAGGCAAAGGCCAGCGCGGTTTGATTGTGGCGCCGCCGAAAGCCGGTAAAACAATTTTAATGAAAAACGTCGCGCAGGCGATTATTCGCAACAATCCTGAATGTTATGTGATTGTGTTGTTGATCGATGAGCGTCCGGAAGAAGTAACTGACATGCAGCGCTCGGTGCGCGGCGAAGTGGTTGCTTCCACTTTTGATGAACCGCCAACGCGTCACGTGCAAGTGGCAGAGATGGTAATAGAAAAAGCCAAACGTCTCGTCGAACACAAAAAAGACGTGGTGATTTTGCTCGACTCGATTACGCGTCTCGCACGTGCTTACAACACCATTGTTCCTTCATCAGGCAAAGTGTTAACCGGTGGTGTGGATGCACACGCACTGGAAAGACCGAAACGTTTCTTTGGCGCGGCACGTAATATTGAAGAAGGCGGCAGCTTGACGATTATTGCAACGGCATTGATCAACACCGGTTCAAAAATGGACGAAGTAATTTACGAAGAATTTAAAGGCACCGGTAATATGGAATTGCATCTCGACCGAAAAATTGCCGAGAAACGTATTTACCCGGCGATCAATATCCAGGCATCGGGTACACGCCGCGAAGACTTATTGACCAGCGAAGATGAATTGTCGCGCATGTGGATTTTGCGCAAATTGTTGCACGGCATGGATGAATTGGCAGCCACCGAGTTCCTGATTGATAAACTCAAAATTACTAAAACCAATGATGAGTTTTTCCAATCGATGAAACGAAAATAAATAATCCATGATTTTCAGGGATCTGCGCGATTTTATAGGCTTTCTGGAAAAGAAAGGGGAATTGAAGCGCATTCAAACGGAAATTGATCCATATCTGGAAATGACAGAAATCAGCGATCGCGTTTTGCGCAACGCCGGACCCGCACTGCTTTTTGAAAATCCAAAATCTTATAAAATTCCTGTTCTCACTAACCTATTCGGCACGGAACTGCGTGTGGCCTATGGCATGGGTAAAGACAATGTTTCCCACTTGCGCGATGTCGGCCACTTGCTTGCGTATTTAAAGGAACCGGAGCCACCGAAAGGTTTCAAAGATTTGTGGGACAAGCTTCCGGTGTTGAAGCAAGTGCTCAACATGGAAGCAAAAGAAATTTCCAATCCTCCTTGTCAGGAAGTAATCATCGAAGGCGATGAAGTTGATCTCTACAAATTGCCGATACAAACCTGTTGGCCCGAAGACGTCGCGCCGTTAATCACCTGGGCATTGGTAATCACCAAAGGCCCGCACAAGGAAAGACAAAACACCGGCATCTATCGCATGCAACTGCTCGGTAAAAATAAATTGATCATGCGCTGGTTGTCGCATCGCGGCGGCGCGCTGGATTTTAAAGAATGGCAAAAATTAAATCCGGGCAAATCGTATCCAGTCTCTATAGCCATTGGTGCAGATCCGGCAACCATACTTGGTGCCGTGACACCGGTGCCGGATACACTCGCTGAATTTGCGTTTGCCGGGTTATTGCGCGGTGAGAAAACTGTCGTCACAAAAAGTTTATCGAATGAATTGCGCGTTCCCGCTTCTGCAGAATTCGTTCTTGAAGGTGTAATACATCCAAATGAAATAGCGGATGAAGGACCTTACGGAGATCACACCGGTTATTACAATGAAGTGGAAAAATTCCCTGTCTTCACCGTAGAAAAAATCACCCATCGTAAAAATCCGATTTATCATTCCACCTACACCGGTCGTCCTCCTGATGAACCGGCGGTGTTGGGCCTGGCGTTAAACGAAGTCTTTATTCCTTTATTACAGAAACAATTTCCGGAAATCGTCGATTTTTATTTGCCTCCGGAAGGTTGTTCCTATCGTCTGGCGGTTGTCACTATAAAAAAACAATACCCGGGCCATGCCAAGCGCGTCATGTTCGGGGTCTGGTCTTTTCTCCGACAATTCATGTATACCAAGTTTGTCATTGTCACTGACGATGATATCGATGCGCGTAACTGGAAGGATGTAATCTGGGCACTGACCACGCGCATGGACCCGGCACGTGATTGCACACTCATCGAAAATACACCGATCGACTATCTGGACTTTGCCTCACCGGTTTCAGGCCTCGGCTCCAAAATTGGTATGGACGCCACCCATAAATGGCTGGGTGAAACGTCTCGGGAATGGGGCCGAAGCATTCAAATGGAACCAAGTATCAAAGCGCGGGTCGATGCGTTGTGGGCCGAACTGGATATATGAGGCTTACATTAAACAATATTTTAGGTATCATAACGGCGCTTTTACTTGATCATCAACGAACACTCTAACGGAACCTTTTTATGAAAAAGATTGCTTCTCTTATTGCAACAGGCACCTTTGTTTTTGGCGTAATGACTTCAGGCTTAACATTTGCAGCTGATGCAGCTACCACGGCTACGGCAGAAGCTGCCCCCGCTGCTGCAAAACAGGTCACGAAAAAAGCGGCGGCTAAACCAGCAGCCAAGTCATCGGCATTTAAAACCGAAGAGCAAAAAGTTTCTTACTCGATTGGTGTAAACATCGCGCATAATTTGCAACAAATGAAACAACAGGCCGGTTTTGCTGTGGACGCGAATCTGGTTGCCCAAGGCTTGAAAGACGCCATCTCTGGCGGAAAAACAAAAATGTCTAATGAGGAAATGCAGGCAACCATGCAGGCCTTCTCACAAAAAATGCAAGCCAAACAAAAAGAAGCGATGGCAGCGCATGAAGCGGAAATGAAAAAAGCAGGTGACAAAAATGCGGCCGATGGCAAAGCGTATCTGGATGCCAACGCCAAGAAAGACGGTGTAACTGTAACCAAGAGCGGCATACAGTACAAAGTATTAACGGAAGGCAAGGGGCCAAAACCTAAAGCGACAGACACAGTGACCGTGAACTATCGCGGCACATTAACAGATGGCAAGGAATTTGACAGTTCTTACAAACGCGGTGAGCCTGCCACTTTTGCCGTGAATGCTGTTATTCCGGGCTGGACCGAAGTATTGCAGTTAATGCCAGAAGGCTCCAAGTGGGAAGTGACCATTCCATCGGATCTGGCTTATGGTCCTGGTGGCGCGGGCGGTGATATCGGCCCTAATGCAACACTGATATTTGAAATTGAATTGTTGAAAGCCAGCGGTGATAGCGGCGACAAGTAAAACGAAATCAGAATAAAAAAAGGCGAGGTCATCCTCGCCTTTTTTGTGTTCATCGATAACAGAAATTATTTTTGTGTACTGATATTTTTATAAAGCGCGTCAGCCATAATTTCATGACCCTGTGCATTCGGGTGTACACCATCATTTTTTTTCAGGATTAGATTTTTAAAACCGGCTTTTGAAAAATCCACGTAAGGGTTAATAACAGAGAAGCCAAGTCGCGTCATTTCATGTTCAATGATTTGATAAATTGCCTGATAAATCGGTTGGCTGTCGTTGTCTTCCATCAGGTAGGGAATGACCAAAATAGTAACTGCAAAATGATTCTTTTCCTGCAGGGATTTTAATTGCTCAAGCGCATAGCGCAGCCGTTGAATATGATTGGCTTCGGTGTAGTCACGGGCAAATAAAAATTTACCCTGACGCTGATTCAATAATGTTTCAAGCGCCTGTATTTTGTTTTTTAACTCATCGTCATGACTGATATCCGCCAGTGAGTTTTTGTAAGTGGCATCAAAATTTTCTGTCGTGTTAGCCGATTTTTCGTATTCAATTAATTCTATGCGATCGAGTTGCACGCGAACAAATTGTGCAAGACGTAATCGATAAATAGATTGGCCATAATTTTTCAGTCTTTTTATGTAATTTAAATTGCCGCTGGCGATACCGATATCATTGATACAGTAGCCCAGAATTACCCTATCCGGAGAAAATTGCAAACCAACATCCTGCAGTGTCGCGACTTCTTGCAGTGTATCGTAACCACCCAAACCCAGGTTCAGCACTTCAGCCTGCTTGCCATTGTTGATGAAAATATTTTCTAAACGCGCGGGATAGTTCTTGTTTTCAGGGAGATTGTTTCCAAAAGTGATGGAATCACCCAGCACCACAATACGGTACACGTCCTGTGGTTTTGCAAGCGCGTACTCTCGTCCGCGAAAACCATGGCTATTGATAGAGATATCTGTGCCCCAGCCTTTGCCCTGCGTGTTGGGAGCGGCTTCAAAAATACGCTGCGCATCAGGGGAAGGTTGTATAAAAACCGAGCGCCCTTCATTTTCAAAAAATTCCCCAAAGGGATTGTAACCTGCGATACGGAGGGCACATTCTAAAATTCCCAATACAACGATTAGCGAGCCAAAAAATAAACCAGTATTGTATAAATATTTTTTGAGAGTCGAAGTGTTGGCAGACACGATTAACTTATTCACGATCGCTGGAAAATATGTCGCCTTTTTCAAAACGCCAGGTGCGGATAATTTCAAGGCGATCTATTTCTTTTCGTAATTCATCCGGGAAAGGCTGGTAGGGTGCTGCCATACGAACAATGCGCATGGCAGATTGATCGAGGACTACCGAGCCTGATGACTTGAGTAAATCAATTTTCATTACGGATCCGTTCGGAAGAATGGTTACCAGCAAACGCAAATTTCCGTATAAATGTTTTTGTCGCGCTTCATCGGGATAATTGAGATTCCCTATCATCTCGACTTTTTCTTGCCAGTTATACAAGTACTCCGCGTCGATCGCACTTTTGGCAGCAACAGAGGTTAGCGTACGCACGCGCGGTTGCTTGGCAAACTGTTGTCGTTGCAAGTCGAGTTTGGCTTGCAAGCTTGAAATTTTTGCACTGAGATCCACTACTGTTTTTTGTTCGCCTTGAATGACAACCGGCTCTTCGGGATTGTGCTCTTCCGGCTTAATAGCAGAATAAGTATTTTGTTGGCTGATGGTGCTGATAAGCTGGCGGTTTTTTTCTGTTTTAATGGTGGTACTTTGTATGCGCGGCGTAGGCTCGACATGATTAATTTCTGTATCGGCAAAATCAACGACGTTGTCGGTGGTGAGCTCCTTGTGTTTTTCAAGTGTGCCGCTGGCACTCTGGTTGTGTTGTGCGAGGTAATCGGCGTTGTCAGGCGCGTCCAGTGTTGTGTGTTGTGCGAGGGTAATTTCCAGCATCGGCGGGATCGATTTGTTTTTTAGTGCAGAGAACCCGACACCCAGGATAATTACCAGATGCAACACAATCGAGACAAACAAGGTAAATGTCAGGCGTTCATTTGTATTAATATTGGAAGGAGGTGGAAGCGCAAGCGATGACATTTATTTTATTCTCATTTGTTTTTTCTGGTGATTAAGTGTTCTCGTATAGCAATCATCAAGGACTCTGCAATTTTGAGAGAAGTCTGCGCTTCAATTTCCCGAAGACAAGTCGGGCTGGTGACGTTGATCTCCGTCAGGTAATCACCGATGACATCGAGCCCTACAAACCATAAACCTTTTTCTTTCAGTGTGGGCCCTACCTGGGCAGCAATCCACTGATCGCGTTTTGTCAGAGGTCGCACTTCGCCTTTGCCGCCAGCCGCCAGGTTGCCCCTGGTTTCTCCCGGTTTGGGAATTCGCGCCAGACAATAAGGCACGGCTTCGCCATTAATCATCAAAATTCTTTTGTCGCCTTCAGCAATTTCCGGAAGAAAGCGCTGTGCCATCAAAAGTTGTTTGCCGTGAAGGCTCAAGGTTTCAATAATGACATTGAGGTTTGGGTCGCCGCGGTTCACTCGAAAAATGCCTTGGCCTCCCATGCCATCCAATGGTTTTAAAATGATATCGCCCTGGGTTTGAGCGAAGGCCTGAATAGCTTCGGCAGCACTGCTCACCAAAACCGGGGGGCAGCATTGCGGGAATTGCGTCGCAAAAATCTTTTCATTGCAGTCTCGAAGACTCCGGGGCCTGTTCAGTATCAGGACGCCCTGCCTTTCCGCCGCTTCCAGCAGGTAAGTACTATAGATGTAGTTCATATCAAAAGGAGGGTCCTTCCGCATCAGGAGGACATCGAGACTGGAGAGGGGGGTGGTTATCGGCTCTCCAAGATCAAACCAATGCTCGGCTGATCGGGATACCCGCAAGGGCCTCATGTGGGCAAAGGCCTGGCCTTGATCAAGCAGCAGGTCCCCTTGCTCCATATAGTAGAGCTGCCAACCAAGGTCCTGGGCTGCCCACAGCAAGGCAAGTGTGGTGTCCTTTTTGTAGCTGATGGCGGCAATGGGATCCATAACTACCCCCAGCCGGATGGCATTGGCTGCGAGGGCATGCGGGTGCTGGAGTGTCGACATGGACAGAAAAATGTTGGTAAGGTCTGGTGATGGATAAAGGTAAGCGTTGTAAGGTGGGAATGCAATGAAAAAGTCAGTTTTACCCGCGCTTCATTACAGCTCCTGAGGAGACTAAATTCTTGTTAGTAATCCGGCGTTTAGAGGGAAGTCTGTAGATTAAACATTAAAACTATGTTAGAAAGATAGGCTCGAATTTTTGTATGTTTATTTAAGGCACTAAGATTATGGCTGTAAGTTTAGAGAATTTAAAAATCATGGTTATCGACGACAGTAAAACTATTCGTCGAACTGCTGAGACACTATTGGAAAAAGCCGGATGCGTCGTGATTACGGCCACGGATGGATTTGACGCGTTGGCCAAAATTGCCGATACGCGACCTGACCTGATATTTGTAGACATCATGATGCCTCGACTGGATGGTTATCAGACTTGCGCATTAATCAAAAACAACAGTGAATTCAAGAAAACACCCGTCATCATGCTTTCCAGCAAAGATGGTCTTTTTGATAAAGCAAAAGGACGCATTGTTGGCTCAGACCAGTACTTAACCAAACCGTTTAGCAAGAATGAGCTACTGGGTGCCATTGAAGAACACGTGGCAAAAAAACAGCAGTCAGCTTGAAGAATTTCTGAAGCGGAGAAACTATGGCTAGTAAAGTATTAATTGTGGACGACTCTCCAACAGAAACTTACAAGATGGAGACCGTTCTCAAAAAAAATGGCTTCAATGTTGTCAAGGCGGAGAATGGCGAAGACGGTGTTGAGATGGCAAAAAAGGAATTGCCTAATTTGGTGCTCATGGATGTAGTAATGCCTGGATTAAATGGCTTTCAAGCCACTCGATTGCTGACCAAAGGCAAAGAAACCAGCCATATTCCCGTTATCATCGTTACCACCAAAGACCAACCGACCGATAAACTTTGGGGCAAACGCCAGGGCGCCAAGGGCTATTTGGTTAAACCAGTCGATGATAACCAGCTCATTGATACGATCAGACAAGTGTTGAACGGCGCAGTACTCATTTAAGTTGGACAATTTTTAAGTTAGACAAGGCGAGATTGAGGTAGCGAGGGGTGGCGGAAGAAGCAATTGCATTTAAAACACTGGCGACTCTGGCGGAGATCAGTCTCAGTCATGCAAAAGGATTGCCTGCACAGGTTGATGTTAAACCTTACTGGTCGGGAGTAGGCTTTTCGTTGTTTGGCAATCGTTATGTTGCGCCGATGGGCGAAGTGGCCGAGATGCTGGAGATGCCGCACTACACACGTTTGCCGGGAGTAACGAGTTGGGTGAAAGGAGTATCGAATGTTCGTGGGCGTTTGTTGCCGTTGACCGACATGGCAGGATTTTTGGGCGGCAAATTGATTTCAGCGTGGCGTCAGCAAAGGGTACTCGTGATTGAAGTGGATGAAATTTACAGCGGGCTGGTAGTAGATGCGGTGTACGGTGTTCAGCATTTCCCGGCAGACAATTATTCTCAAACAATCAAGGGTGGCGTTTTTGGCAATGAGATGGTGCCATTCATGCAAGGCGCTTTTACGAGTGAAGAAGGTGAAGAGTGGGCAGTTTTTAGTCCGTGGTCATTGGTGCGAAATGAAAAGTTTTTTCAGGCAGCGCTGTCGGCTTCCTGAGAAATCATTTAGAAGCCATTTAATCGAAATAGTATAGAGGTCAGGAATATTGTATGAAAGCAAAAAAACAGTCGACTAACCGCGTTAAGCTGGGGCCAAAATCAGGAAATATGCTGACAACATTGTTGAGCGCCTTGCTGGCGGCTTTTCTGGTGTTGCTTGCGGTGTCCATCTATTTTATTCAGCAAAACAACCAGAAGGACCAGGGCGGCATACAGCTGACGGCGGAAATGCGGGCAAACATGTTTAACGCCATTGCGCAATCTCGTGACGCGGTCGCGGGTAATGAGCAAGCGTTTGGCAAGTTGCAAAAAGTGGTTAAGCAAATGGACGATACCTCCAAATTGATTACTACGGGGGATCTTGCAAACCAACTACCCAAGGAAGTAAAAGACTACAACGATGTGTGGCTTCGCGTTAAGAAAAACTCTACCTCCATCGTGAGTTCACAAGAAAAAATTATTTTCCTGCATGACGTGGCAAAACGACTTAACCAAACGATTCCCCAGTTGCAACAGGAATACGATAACGTAGTGGAAATCCTTTTAGAGAACAAGGCGCCTGCGGATCAGGTGGCACAGGCGCGTTCACAATCATGGAAAGCAGAGCGTATTGCACGGAACGTTGACAAGATGCTTGTGGGTGGAGCCGATGCGAAAGAAGCGGCCGACCAGTTTAACTACGATGCAAGCTTGTTCGGTACGGTCTTAAAAGGCATGCTGGAAGGCAACTCGGCAATGCGTATTTCAAAAGTAACCGACCCTGATGCGCGCAGCAGCCTTGACGAAGTCAAACAGTTGTTTAAGTTTGTGAGTGAGTCGGTTGATGATATTTACCAATCCGCTCCGGTGTTGTTTGATGCAACGGGTGCAGTAAATGCCCTGCTGAATGATCAGCCAGTGATGATTGAAGCGCTTGATAAATTGGCGGAGAAGGTAGGCGGTTTAAAAAGTGAACGTAAATTCAATACCACCTTTCAAGTGGTTCTGGGCGCAGCTATTGTATTGATCATCGCTGTGTTGGCCTACTTGCGTTATCGAGCAACGCAATCCGATTTGCGTGTGAAAGAAAACGAAAACGAAACTAACCAGCAGGCGATTTTGCGATTACTTGACGAACTCGCTGATCTCGCGGACGGAGACCTCACAACAACAGCGACGGTGACGGAAGATTTCACCGGTGCGATTGCAGACTCTATTAACTATACGATCGACCAGTTGCGGATTCTGGTATCGCAAATTAATGATACGGCGGTAAATGTATCTACGGCTGCTCAGGAAACACAGTCAACCGCGCTGCATCTCGCTGAAGCGTCCGAGCATCAAGCGCAAGAAATTGCCGGTGCGTCGGCGGCGGTAAATGAAATGGCGGTAACGATTGACCAGGTATCTGCGAACGCATCGGAATCCGCCGCGGTTGCGGAACGCTCGGTATCCATCGCGAACAAAGGCGCGGAGGTGGTACAAAATACGATTCAGGGTATGGATAATATTCGTGAACAGATCCAGGAAACTTCGAAACGTATTAAACGACTCGGTGAATCGTCACAAGAGATCGGTGATATCGTATCGTTGATTAATGACATCGCGGATCAAACCAACATCCTTGCATTGAACGCGGCGATTCAGGCGGCGATGGCCGGTGATGCAGGTCGCGGTTTCGCGGTGGTTGCGGACGAGGTTCAGCGACTCGCGGAACGTTCATCAGCGGCGACCAAGCAGATTGAGGCGCTGGTAAAAACCATTCAAACCGATACGAACGAAGCGGTATCTTCCATGGAACAAACCACTGCAGAGGTGGTGCGTGGTGCTCGCCTTGCACAGGACGCGGGTGTGGCACTCGAAGAGATTGAAAACGTATCGACTAACCTGGCGGAATTGATTCAAAACATTTCTAACGCGGCGAGACAACAAGCATCGTCAGCGGGCCACATCTCCAACACGATGAACGTTATTCAGGAAATTACTTCACAAACTTCCGCGGGTACTAACGCAACCGCGCAATCCATTGGACACTTGGCAGAAATGGCGATCGACCTTCGTAATTCGGTAGCGGGTTTCAAACTGCCGGAAGAAGCACGTCGACAAGGCGCCAAGCAGCGTGCAGGCACTGGCAGACATGAAGCGGTCACTCTGGATGAAGAAGGGTTGCCAGAACTTTGATAGTTATTAGTTGAGCATCACGTTGCTGGTGTATGTCCATGATGAGCACAAGAGCAAATCAGCGCGACGAATGGTGCACATCTTCTCCAGGCAGACATTCGCAGGGCAATGACAGAAAGAACATGGCTACAAACGACAATTCTTCTGGCATTCCCAATTCAGCGCTGACGCCGTTACCGAGCAAATGGTCTGTTAAAACCCTGCCTGAATTTTCAGATGCAGAATTTGAAAAATGGAAACTGTTGCTCGAAGAAAAAACCGGCATTCACCTGGTTCCTCAACAAAAAGCTTTTTTACAAGCGCAACTGACGATACGACTGCGAGAGTTGGGCGGTATTAGCCTCAATGAATATGCCACGCGATTGAAAGAGGGTATTGATGGCGTGGTGGAGTGGTCGACGTTGACGGATCGACTCGTTGTTAAGGAAACCAGTTTTTTTCGTCATCCCGAGAACTGTGAATTTATCCGTGATCTTATTCGTCAGCGGGTTAAGCAAGGCCAGATTGGTGAGTCGTTTGATTTATGGAGCGTGGGTTGTTCAACCGGTGAAGAGCCTTATACGCTGGCTATGATGACGCAGGATTGTTTTGAAGAAGCATCACTCAACAATTACTGGGGCGTGACTGGAACCGATATCAGCCTGCCCGCATTGGCTTATGCGCGCCAGGGAGTTTATCCCAAACGTAAACTGGATATGTTGCTCGGCGATGAGAAACAGCGTTACTTTGAAGCACTCGATGATGGCCACTACCAGGTGGTGAAAAAATTGCGCAACCGGGTTTGTTTTGCTCATGGCAACGTGACGGAATTAAAAAAGTTGCCGCAAGTAAAAATGGATTTGATCTCATGCCACAACATGCTCATTTACTTCCGTCGCTGGCGGCGTAGGAAAATTCTTAACAATCTCGCGGAACGTTTGAAGCCAAAAGGCGTTTTGATTATCGGCATGGGTGAAATTGTGGATTGGGAACACCCGCTGCTCACGCGAGTACCAAATGATACGGTGCAAGCCTATCAACGCATTGAAGAGGCGGGTAAGTAGCCATGGGCGAAAGCAGGAATTTTACCGCACTCGATTGGGTTACCGGCGAGATCAATGAAACGCTGACGCAAGCGCGCCAGGCGCTGGAAGCTTACGTCGTTAATCCTGACGATCCAACGCAGATGCGCTTTTGTTTGACCTATCTCCATCAGGTGCATGGCATATTGCAGATGGTGGAGTTCCATGGCGGCGCACTGCTGGCAGAAGAATTGGAAAAACTCGCGCAGGCATTGGTCGAAGGAAACGTTGCCAATGCGCAGGATGCACATGAAATATTGATGAGAGCTATATTGCAGTTGCCGGTATATCTGGAGCGTGTCAAAACGTCGCGCCATGATGATCCCGGTTCCCTGCTGCCATTATTGAATGACTTGCGCGCCGTTCGCGGTGGCGCATTGTTGACCGAGACGGCTTTATTTTCGCCCAATATGGCAGCGGCGCGTAATATCAAAACGTCGCGCCCGAAAATAACCGATGAAAAATTCCTGGATGTTGCAAAAAAATTACGGCAGTTGTATCAGCTGGCGTTAGTTAGCATTATCAAGGACAGGGATTACGACAGCAATCTTCCTCAACTTGAAAAAGTGTTCACTAATTTTGAGAAACTCTGTCAGGGAACGCGTTATCAACCGTTGTGGCAAGTGAGCTTGGCATTGCTTGAAGGGTTGCGTAACGATTCAATTTCTGCCGGCGTTGCCATCAATAATTTACTGCGTGAGATTGAAAAAATTATTAAACAATTATCGGCAGATGGTGTAGCAGCCCTCGATCATTTTGATTCCGAAGAGCTGATTAAAAATCTTCTTTACTATATCGCAGGCAGCCAGGGCAATTCGCCGCGTATTACAGCCATCAAGGAAATATTCAAACTGGATGATGCGCTGCCCAAAACAGACAGTGATGAAGACGGCGGCGGCCTGATGGCCGGTTTCGATCCGGATGCGATGCGCTCCGTGGTTGTCGCGCTCACCGAAGAATTTGCAAAAGTAAAAGAAGTTTTTGACAGTTACGTTAATAAGAAAGAAGAAAACAACGAAGCACTTAAAAAAATACTTCCTGTTTTCAAACAATCGGCGGATACACTGGCTGTTTTGGGACAAGGTTCCCAGCGTAAAACAATCGAGAAATTAACGGAGGAGTTGGCAACACTTGCATCTGCCAATGAGTTGGTAACGGCTGACAAGCTGATGAACGCCGCGTCCAAATTGCTGGAAGTGGAAGGCTCACTCAACAGCCAGTTCAATCGCGATGCTTCTCGCACCGATAACGCACCGCCCAGCATGGATATCGCCATGTTAACGGCGCAGGAAACGGTTTTGTTTGAATGCCAGAACGGATTGGAACAAGCAAAAGACGCCATTGTTGAATATATCGCCTCGCAATGGGACAGCAAGCATATTGCGCCCCTGCCCGCATTGTTAATGGATATTCGCGGCAGTATGGAGATGGTCAGCCAGCGTCGTTGTGCACGTGTTCTGGGTGCGTGTGCGCGTTATATAAAAGATAAACTGATTGACGGCAAACACACGCCTGATTGGCGTGAGATGGATACGCTGGCTGATGCAATTGCCGGTGTGGAATATTATCTTGAAACATTGGATGAAGATGTTGTTGAAGAAGAAGATACTGTTCTGGCCGTTGCAGAAGAGAGTGTTGCCAATTTGGGCTATGCTGTTGCAACGCCTCGCAAACCTGGCAGCGTTTCGGCAACAGCAGAAAGTGCAGTGGAGTCTGATGCAATACCAGACATTGACAGTTTTGAAGCCGATGGAAAAGTGGAAGCGGAACAGACGAAGCGCAATCCGTTAACAAAAGAAAAATTGGCAGCTATTCTTGCCGGTGATAGGGAACAGGAAGACGCTGCAGCAAAACAGGCCAAAGAAGAAGAGCTCAAAGCCAAAAAAGCATTAAAACGAGAGGCAGCAACATCAACGCGTGTACCAGACGATGGACCCTTGCTCAGTGATGAAGAATTTAATAGTGTCTCTACAAAGACAGACGATCTGGTAATCGAAACTGAATTTAATTTTGATGCACTGGGCAATACAAATAACCAGCCTGCTTCACAAAATCAAAACGTCGCGTCCATGCCGGCAAACGAAAACGCTTCAGGTGCTGAATCATCTGGCAGTGACTACGGAATTATTGAGTTTGAATCCGTGCCGGTGCCTGCAGTGAGTGCGGTTGAGCTACCGAAGGAGCAGTACCCGCATGAAGTTATTCAAGCCGAAGAAGGAATTACTTTCGAGTCCGTAGTTGAAGAATCAATAGTTGAAGAATCGGTTGTTATTGATGTGCCTGCACCTGTTGTGGCCAGCATATCAACCAGCGCCCCGGTAGAGGAAGATGCAGGCGATTTGATCATCGATAATTTCGATGCAGATTACGATGAAGAAATTGCCGAAATTTTTATCGAGGAAATGCAGGAAGTCCTCGCGCATATCCATGAATTTTATCCGCAATGGAAGGCCAGTGGTTTTAGCAACGCCGCCGCAATGACGGAGTTTCGCCGCGGCTTCCATACCATGAAAGGCAGCGGCCGTATGGCCAAGGCACGTTCCATTGGTGAATTGGCATGGTCTGTGGAGAATATGTTAAACCGTGTGATCGATGGCACAATTAAACCATCGAACACTACCTGTGAACTGATCGAGCGCGTGCTGGCAAAAGTACCGAGCATGCTTGAAGCCTTCCAGCAGAAACAGCCGGATCCTGATCCGCGCTTATCAAGGCGTTATCGTTTAATTGGTGAAGCGCTTTCAAAAGGCGAAGCACCACTGTCCTTTGATCTTGCAGGATCTTCTGCCCCTCAATTCACTGCAACAGAAGCGCCTGTTGTTGCAGAAACAATTGTTCCTGTTTCTGTAGAAGAACCGGATTGGGACTTGTGGGACATTTTTTCTGCAGAAGCCGAAACCCATCTGGAAGTTGCCGATGCGTGGATTGCTCATGCGATGTCGCAATCGCCCTTGCCGGTTGAACCAACGGATTTATTACAGCGTGCGTTGCATACACTGAAAGGCAGCGCCTACATGGCTGATTTAAAAGCCATTGGTGATTTGGCAACACCTCTGGAGAAGTTTGTTAAAGCGTTGCGAGCATTTCAAATTCAGGTGGGTGATGACTTTACGAACCTGTTGATGGACTGTTCAACAGAAATTCGTAACGGGTTACAGCAGATTCAAGGCCGACAACCTGTCGCATTAGCCAATACCGAGAAATTACACCAGCGTATCAACGCGATGCGTTTGAAAATGACAGGTGAAAGTGAAGATGCTATTGCAGCGGAGCTCACCGGAGTCAGACCGATTACCTCCATGGCAACCGTGGATCCAACACTCTGGAACGAGTTCCTTGCAGGAGATATCGATGCATTAATGGGTGCGGTCGATATTCTCGAGGCATGGCAGCTTGATAGTAATAATCATGCAAATAGCGATGCGGCTGTTTTACAGCTGTGCGCCGAGTTGGAAAAAATGGCCGCGGGTGCAGAGCCCGCCGGGTTGAAGCCCATCAGTACGCTCAGCCAATTATTGCTGCAATCTTATCGCAAGGTGATTGAAGGGCGTGGTGCTGGTAAAGAATCTTTATTGCCGCTGGCACATGAAGCACATGAAGCGCTGATTAATTACATTGATGAATTGACGGGCGGACAGAACATTGCGCATCGCACGGAACTGGAAAACCAATTGCGTGCGTTTATTGAAAGCGATATCGCACCAGACATTGCAACAACTGAAGAGATTGAAGCAAGCGCAGAACCCATTGTTGCGCCTAAAGTTGCAGCGCCTGTTGCTCCGCGCGCAGTAGAGCTTAGTAACCCGTCGGATTTTGATCTGGAGTTGCTCGGAATCTTTATTGAAGAAGCAGCAGAATTACTTGAAGAACTGGAAGCGACGATTGGCAGCTGGAATGAAGATCCGTCCGACAGTTCCTTTGCTGATGCACTCAAACGCACCTTGCACACTTATAAAGGCGGTGCGCGCATGGCAGGGTTGAGTGTGTTGGGTACACTGGCGCACGACCTCGAAACACAGCTGGAAACCTTTAGCGGTATTGCAGACCAATCCTTGTTTAATCAAATCAATGATTACCAGGATCGTTTAATTAAAGGCACCGAGCGTGCACGCCAATTGATGGCAGGCGAATCCGTTAATTTTGCTGAACTGGCAATGGACTTTGTGCCAAGCGCTGATCATGCCGAGACAGACACAAGCGCCGCTGAAGTGCATGTAGAAGAATTACCAGAAGCAATTGTTGAATCGGTCGAAATGGCCGTACCTGAATTTGAAGCGATGGAAGAAGCAGAAACGATTGCATCAATAGAAGCGGAGCCAGAAGAAATTGTTGAAGTGGCTGCACCTGAAGCAGCGGCAGTGCCTGCTGGTGAAGTGCTTGAGTACAGCGCCGATGTTGATCCGGAATTGCTGGGAATATTTATCGAAGAAGCAACAGAGTTGCTGGAAGAGTTAGATAAAGGCATTGCTGATTGGCAAAACGATCCGTCCAACAACAGCTATGTCGATTCACTTAAACGTACGTTGCACACCTTGAAAGGTGGCGCGCGCATGGCAGGCATGACAGGGCTCGGTACACTGGGACATGATCTGGAAACGTATCTGGAAACGTTCTCCGGAACAGGTGATGCAGCGCTTTTCGCCATGTTGCATGAATACCAGGAAAAAATTATTCGCGGTGTAGAACAGGCACAAGCATTGGCGGCCGGCGAAACACCACAAGCAGCAGCACCCGATCGTGCTGCTCACATAGAAGAAGCAGAATTAATAGAATCTGATGCCGCAGAGAATGTCATCGATGTTACACCATTGTCACCTGAAACCTATGAAGCAGAAACAACATCGTTTGAAGCACCTGTCAGGCCGCCGGTAAGTACAGCGACGGACGTGGCAGAGCGTCCGTCAGCAGACATATTGCCATTCAAAGCGAATAGTTTGCCCAAAGGTCTCGATGCCCAGGCCGACAAACGCGCTTCTGCTGCACAAGCGGCGAAGGATGCCGGCCCGCAGGAAATGGTAAAAATTGCAGCGGATCTGGTGGATCAATTGGTAAACCTTGCCGGTGAAACCAGTATCAGCCGCGGTCGTGTTGAGCAACAGGTCATTGATTTTGCGTTAACGCTGAATGACGTGGATGCAACCATCAAACGTTTGCAAGATTTATTGCGACGGATGGAGATTGAAACGGAAGCGCAAGTGCAATCCAAAATTGAAGAGATCCAGTCGCGCAAGGATGATTTCGATCCACTGGAAATGGATCGCTACTCCACGTTGCAGCAGCTCACGCGCTCTTTGATGGAAACCTCATCAGACTTGATTGACTTGCGTTCACAGCTGACGAATAAAGCGCGCGAAACCGAGATGATCTTGCTGCAGCAATCGCGCATTAATACCGAGCTTCAGGAAGGATTGATGCGCTCACGCATGGTGCCTTTCTCGCGCATGGTGCCGCGCTTGCGCCGCATTGTGAGACAAGTGAGTGGTGAGTTGAAGAAAGAAGTCGACTTCGATCTGGTAAACGTCGAAGGCGAAATGGATAGAACCGTGTTGGAGCGTATGGTCGCTCCACTCGAACACATGTTGCGTAATGCGCTGGACCACGGTATCGAGATACCAGCAGTTCGTGAGAAAGCGGGCAAATCGCGTCGCGGTTATGTGGTGCTCAGTTTTGGTCGCGAAGGCGGCGATGTGGTTATTACCCTGAAAGATGACGGCGGCGGTATTCCGGTTGACAAGGTGCGCAAAAAAGCCATCGAGCGTGGATTAATTACCGAAGACACTCAGCTCACCGATCACGAAGTACTGCAATTTATTATGCAAGCCGGTTTTAGTACGGCGGAAAAAGTAACACAAATTTCCGGTCGTGGTGTTGGTATGGACGTGGTGCACAGCGAGATCAAACAGCTGGGTGGCTCCATGACGATTAATTCCAAACAAGGTTTAGGAACGGAGTTTATAGTTCGCCTGCCGTTTACGGTTTCAGTGAATCGCGCCTTGATGGTGAAAATTGGTGATGACCTGTTTGCGGTGCCATTGAACTCCATCGAAGGTATTGTGCGCGTCAGCCCCTTTGAGCTGGAAAATTATTACCAGGATCGCGATGCACGTTTTGAATACGCAGGCACTTTATACGAGATGCGTTATCTCGGCGAGATGCTGAATACCAAAGCACGACCCAACCTTGAAGGATTGGTGTTGCCAGAGTCGGTTATCCTGGTACGAGGTGTTGATCACTCCATCGCCTTGCACGTTGACCAATTGTTAGGCAGCCGTGAAATTGTGGTAAAAAGTTTGGGCCCACAATTTGCGGGTGTGCCCGGTTTGTCTGGCGCGACCATTCTCGGTGATGGCAGCGTGTTGGTGATCCTCGACTTGATGGCCCTGGTGCGCTCTACTATTTTGCTGGAAACGCAAAGCATGATGCACCAGCAGGAACCAAAACTGTTGATTCCGAAAAAAGAATTGTTAACGGTGATGGTGGTCGACGATTCCGTGACCGTGCGCAAAGTCACTTCGCGATTCCTCGAGCGCGAAGGTTTCGAAGTAATACTTGCGAAAGATGGCGCGGATGCCATGTTGCAGTTACAGGATCGTGTGCCGGATATCATGTTGCTCGATATCGAAATGCCGCGCATGGATGGATTTGAAGTGGCAACGTCAGTAAAAAACACCGAAAGGCTCAAGCGTATTCCCATTATCATGATTACTTCCCGAACGGGTGACAAACACAGAGAGCGAGCGATTTCTATTGGTGTCGAGCGTTACATGGGTAAACCCTTTGTTGAAGAAGAACTGTTACAAAATATTAACGAGCTTGTTGCAGAAAAAATACATCGCAGCGTAGCGGCGGAGTAGTTACCTTGCGGCAGCAGCCATCCTCAACAAAACAAGTGTCCGATAAAAAATCTAATAAAATTGGGATCATTGCAGAAAATATTACCGATATTCATACCTTGCGCAGCATCGTGACCGAAGCAGGACTCAGCGTGGTGAGTGGACTGGAGTTTTCACGTTGGGATCCCGCACAAAAATTAAAAACAGACATTGATGCATGGGTTGTTAATCTTGACATTGAAAAACTCGAGACGCAGTGCCCGGAAAAAATTGACGCGTTGATGGACAGCGTTTCGGGCGTCATGATTCTGTGTGAAGGCGGATCGCCACCCACGCCGGTTGATAGTGCATACCCCAGCTGGAAAAGAAGAATATTGGAAAAGCTCCAGGGTGTTGCGGGCAATGTAGCATTGGCAAAACATGCGGAAGGGGCTCCTGCATGCGTGTGGGTGCTGGCGGGATCTATCGGCGGCCCCGATGCGATTCATCGTTTTCTCGAGGCCTTGCCACCCAATCTGGGAATTGCATTTGTGTATGCAAACCATTTGCAAAAAGATTTTGAACAAGTGCTGGCCAGCGCCATGGCGAAAAATTCACATTACCCGGCGTATGTCGCGAATCATGGCGATGTATTGGCGGTTAATAAAGTGGCGGTGATTTCTCCTGAGTTTGTCACCACACTAAAATCCAATGGCACGGTGCAGGTGAGTAAGTCACCTTGGCAAGGCGCTTATCGCCCGAATCTGGATCACGTGGTATCCAGTGTGGCAGGAACTTTTGGTCACACCGGCGGTGTAATTATTTTCAGTGGCATGTGCGATGACGGTGCAGCGTCCTGTCGAATTATGAAACAAAATGGTGGTAAAGTATGGGTGCAACGGCAGGACACCTGCGTGAGTTCGGCCATGCCGGAAGCCGCACTGGCCACCGGGTGTGTGGAAAAAATAGGTTCGCCAGAACAACTGGCCAATGAGTTGGTCATCTGGGTGAAGCAATCAAAACAGCGAGCAGCAAGATCATGAACACAGAAACCGCGTTGCCGGAAAATCAAACCAAAGCCAAACAACCTCAATCCGAAATGACGGATATTTCCAGCATGTTGCTCCCGGTTGAAGGGCGCACCTTGCTATTGCCGGGAGTGGTCGTTGCAGAAATCGTAACCTTTGTAACTCCCGAGCCAGATGACAGTGAAGACGTGCCCGCCTGGTTTCTGGGGCATATTTACTGGCGCAATCAACGTGTGCCACTGGCAGCTTTCGAAACTTTGAGCGGAGGCGGTGTGCCTTTTATTTCCAGCCATTGTCGCATCGCGATATTGAATAACACCGGCATGAGTCATCAATTAAACTTTTTTGCAATCCTGTTGCAAGGCACGCCGAAGTTGTTGCGTCTGACACCAGAAGAACTTTTTGTGAATAACGAAAAAATTTCAGAGGAAGGCGAGAAATTACACGTCACAATTGGTGGTGAAGAAGCAGTGATACCGGATGTCGAGTTTATTGAAAGAGCGATTGTTAATTACTTACAGTTGAGTTGATTATAACTAAAGAGCCCTTTGGCTGACGGGTAGAAAGCACCATGCCCATAACAGTAAATTACTTTCAAATTAATTTATGTCGTTTTCTTTTTGCGGCTTGTTATCTTTTGTTATCACAGTTGGTAGTTGCTGAAACATGTGAGGGAGATAATATTGTGCTGCCTGATAGTTCCTTATTAATGAAAACAGTGGAACCATCAGCAACTACAGGTGATGCTCATGCGCAAGTTTTAATGGGAGTAGCCTATTTGCGTGGTAAAGGAGTTGAGTTAGATAAATCTAAAGGGCTGTCGTGGTTGGAAAAAAGCTCTACTGCTGGTAGTAGTGAAGGACAATACCTGCTTGGGCAGTACTATTTTCAAGATGGAAAGGCTAACGACGAAGATCTGCGTAAAGCAGTAGAGTACTTTCACAAATCAGCAGCGCAAGATTGCCCCGCAGGATTATTATCCTTCGGTATGTTTACTGCGACAGGTAAGGGCGTATCCAAAAATACTACTGAGGGATTGCAGATGATAACAAAGGCAGCAGATGCTGGTTATCTTGAAGCTCAATGGTGGTTGGGTACCTTGATGCTTACTGGCGAACTAGGGGCTGTAAAAGATCCTAAAGCTGGATTTAACTGGATCAAACAAGCAGCAGATGCAGGATACTCTGCTGCTGGAATTTCTTTGGCGAACCTTTATTTTTCCGGGATAGGTACACAACTGAACAGAGAAGCAGCACTCACTTTGTTGAAATCAGTTTACAATAAACATGATGAGCAAGCTCCTATGGCCGCCTATTTTCTTGGTTGGATATATATGGAAGGTAAAGGAGTACCAGTAGATCTATATGAGGCATTTCACTGGATGGTTATTGCTGCTAGCTTTAATGCTTCTGATTCACTACAAAGACTTAAAACATTAACTGAAAAATTACCCAAGCAGCAATTAGCTACGGAGTGTAGTGTGTACATGGATCCATTATTCGCCAGCAATGGTGCAAAAGAATTTAGGCATGTGAGTGCCAGTGAAAAAATAATACTTCTAAATACACAACCAACTTTTTATGAAGTGTATTTTGTAAATAAGTCGCTATTGGGATTTATTCCACAACAGTGTTTGAAAAAATTAAACGCGAACTAAATAACTGCAAGCTTTTGCGTTTATTTCACAGAAATACTGACTTCTTCTGACACTAAAGCAGTACTGACATCTTTGCCATTTAGAAAATAAAAACGAAGTTTTTCCGCATTGTCATTGCGTACTACAGCAAAAAAATTGTAATTACCATTTACATATTTGAATTGACTACGAGGCAGTTTGCTGTGATCTATGGCGATACCCAATCCAATCACCTTGCCGGATTCATTGGCGATGACCGCGTGGGTCCATTGCGTTGACGCAATAACATTGCCGCTTATTTGATAAGCAACAATGTTGGTTGATTCCGGCGCATCAAAAGCCTTGAACAATTCCGATCCAGGAATGTTTTTTATATCCAGCAAATCTTCCCGCAGAATACTGTCTATTTTATTTATTTTCAAAGACGTGACGGGCTCCAGGTGTTGAATGTTCAGGTTTGATAAGGGAAAACCCAGCGCATCCGTGTAGTCGATACAATAAATATTTTTTTTCTGGTCTTTCAGGTAATGCAGCACGGTAAAAAAAGATGTTAACTTGTTTTCCCAGTTCCAGTGCAAAGCTTCCTCTGCAGCATTTTTGTCGGGAACGCCTGCCTGGTAGGTTAATAAAGCCTGTTGCACGCGAATTTTGTATTCCGAGAGTCGTGCACCCATATCCAGCTGGGAAGGCAGCGCAAATAGCGGGAATAGAAATAAGGCGCACAGGAAAGGAGTTTGTAAATATTTTTTAAATACAAATGTTTGATTAAACTGCGAATAGCACAGCGGCAAAAAACCGAGCCAAAACAGGATGGCCCAGATCTGGAAGCGATCAACCCATACGTCAAGAAAAAACGGCAGCCGAGCGACAGATATCAACACAGCGCTGCCCCAGCCGAGCATCATGAGTGCAGCACACAAATTCATGAACAGCGACAAGCGTTGACGTTGCAGTGTCATGCGAATGAAAAGCAGTGCGCCGATAGTCGTCACCAGCATTCCGATCATTGAAGCAAATGGTTTGATGGTATCCGCTTCTACTACACGATAACTTCTCATCAGGTAGTAGAGCGGACCGGCAGGTAATTGGAACAGGAAGTGGAATGTGCTGGCGGGCAAAAAAATCAGGCTGCCTTCAATGGATTCGCGGCCGGGCAAGAGGAAAAACAGCGACAAACAGAAAACAAAACCCAGACTCACAGCCACGGTAAAACGAGCAGGTGCACGCCACATCCAGGCAAACCACAGCAGCGAAGGCCAAACCAGTATGCCCATGCCAAAACTGAATGTGGCGATGGTTCCTGAAATCAGGCTGATTGATAACCACGCGCCGCAAATTTTTGCTGCGCCTGGCAATCGATAACAGGATTGCCAGGCGGCATAAACGGCAAACACGCAGGAAAATATCGCGAGGTAATACTGCGTGCTCATAAATCCCCAGCCCAGCTGTGCCATGTTGACTAGCCAGAGCAGTAATCCGATGCAGAGTACAGAGAAAGCACGCCGTTCATTTTGGGACAGCAAGTGATCCAGTCGAATGCTATATAAGAGGAGAATAATCAGCAGCCCATCCATCAGGCTGCCGAAAAAAACCAGGAAAGAGTTGTTGCCGTTGAAGTACGACATATCGATGTCAAACAGCAGAAAGGGAAAAATATAACGATGCACACCGCTCATGGGTGTCAGGGCAGCAGACAGCAGTCCGTGTTCAAAATAGGGTTCGTATTGTTGCCATTGGTCACGTGAAAGCGGTGAGACGTGAAAAAAAACGATGTAGTAGGCGCTGATTGCTACGAACAGACATAAGCAAATGCCGGAGAGCAAGAGCAAAATATGAGACTTGTGCAGCAGTTTTGACATCCGGGGGCCTGATTGTGTACTACGCCTATCGGCAAATTAGGGCTAAGGCGCTATAGTTGCATGCGTCGAGAGTTACTCGACATGATGAGCCAAACCCAGTATATATTCTAAGCAAACTTGAAAACCAATACTCAGCGAACAAAAGTATTTTGTAGATGTATTGTCGCGGTCTTTGCCCTGGCAGGAGCCAGTGGCGTGTTTGCAGAAGAAAACTGCGGTGCATGGCACGCGGCTGAAGTAGACCCTACAGGCGGCCAATTCATCATTGAGATGCGTATTTGCGATCTGACTTACGGTCTTTCAGCCTACGTACAAATCAAAAATTCAAGTGACAAGCGTCTGGCGCTCGCTTATCGGATAGTCACCAAAGATGATAAATCCAAAGATAACGACATAATCCTGGAGCCAGACAGTATTGCGCGCGCCGGTAACTGCCAGGCTTGTGCCAAACGTTATGCCGGATTTAAATCGTGGGAGCTTTTGTCGGCAAAAGCGACAAAGGATCAACCGGAGAAAAAGGTTGAGGCGCCCGTACCTGCGGTCGTCTCAACAAGCCCCGCTACGCCTGCGCCGGTCAAAGAACAAGCAGTGAAAGAAGCGGAGGCAACACCGTCAACGCCAGCACCCGCTAAAGTGGTGGATCAGCCCAAGCCAGTTGAATCAACAACACCTGCAGTGGCAGCCGTTCCGTCAGCAAACAACAGCACAGCAAGCCAAACATCAATTCCAGCCAGCAGCAGCGATGTTACAAAAGACACAGAAAAAAAAGTGGATGGCTTCAAGGCCGAGGACGGCACTATTATTCCCTGGGATAAATTACCACCGGAATTCAGGCCGAGAAAATAATTCCGTAGGGGCGCAATTTATTGCGCCCATTCCGGGAAGGGCGTGATGAATCACGCCCCTACGTTTCAATTTCCACGCGATCCACTTTTTGCAAACCTTGCGGCAATTTTAAACCACGCTGTCCACGTTCTCCCAGGTAATGCTCAAGTTCTTTGAATTTAATAACCATATGTCGTTTGCCCGCGTACACCAATAAGTTATTGCCTTCGGGAATGACGATGGAATGCGCCATCCACTCTTCGCGGGTTTTTAATTTCGCTGACGGGATCTGCATGATTTTATTTCCTTTGCCTTTGGCGAGTTCTGGCAAATCTTTCAAGGAAAACACCAGCATTTTTCCTTCGCTGCTGATAGCAGCAATCAAATCATTAGCAGAATTGCCGGTCAGGCGCGGTGCAAGTACACGCGCACCTTGCGGAACGTTGATAATCGTTTTCCCGGATCTGTTTTTGCTGTAGAGATCGGCGAGTGTGGCAATGAAGCCATAACCGGCATCGGTGGAGAGTAATACTTTCTGGTCATCATTACCCATCACCACGCCTTCGAAGGTTGCGCCCGATGGTGGATTGATATGTCCGGTAATGGGATCTCCTTGTCCACGTGCCGAAGGAAGGGTGTGCGCGGGAATGGCATAGGAACGCCCGGTTGAATCAAGCAAATAAGCGTGCTGGTTGCTTTTGCCTTTGGCGGCGGATTTAAATTCGTCGCCGGATTTATAACTGAGTGTGTAAGGATCGATATCGTGGCCTTTGGCGGCGCGTATCCAGCCTTTTTCCGATAACACCACAGTCACCGGCTCTGTAGTCATCAGCTCGTCTTCGGAAAATGCCTTGGCTTCTTCGCGTGAAACAAGCGGCGAACGACGTTTGTCGCCAAACTGTTCTGCAACTTCTTTTAATTCCTTACGCACTAATGCTTTGAGTAGCTTGGCAGAATCCAAAACTTTCATTAACTCGGCCAGTTCTTTTTCCAATTCACTTTGTTCGCTGCGTATGCTCATCTCTTCGAGTCGTGCTAACTGACGCAACCTGGTGTCGAGTATGTAATCGGTTTGCTCTTCACTTAATTTGAAACGCTTCATTAATTTTTGTTTTGGTTCATCTTCGGTGCGAATGATTTTTATCACTTCGTCAAGATTGAGGAAGGCAATCATCAATCCTTTCAGCAAGTGTAAACGACGCTCCACTTTTTCCAGGCGGAATTGCAAACGGCGTCGCACAGTGACCATGCGATAACTTAGCCACTCCGTTAAAATTTGTTGCAGGTTTTTTACACCCGGCTTGCCGTCAATACCAATCACATTGAGATTGATTCGATAACTGCGCTCCAGATCCGTAGTCGCAAATAAATGCGTCATCAGTTGATCGCAATCGATACGATTGGAGCGCGGAATAATAACGAGGCGTGTTGGATTTTCATGATCCGACTCGTCGCGCAAGTCTTGCACCATCGGTAATTTTTTCGCCTGCATCTGTTCGGCAATTTGTTCCAACACTTTGGAGCCGGAGGTTTGATGCGGCAGTGCGGTGATGACAATATCTCCGTCTTCCTTGCTCCACACAGCGCGCATTTTGATAGAACCGCGCCCGGTTTCATAAGCAGCAATAATTTCAGTGCGTGGAGAAATAATTTCAGCGTCCGTTGGAAAATCCGGCGCGAGAATGAATTCACATAAATCACGAACCGTGGCTTTGGGATTTTCCAATAAATGAATACAGGCCTTAACCACTTCATTCAGGTTGTGTGGCGGCACATCGGTGGCCATGCCCACCGCAATGCCGGTGGTGCCATTTAGTAGAAGGTTCGGTGCACGTGCCGGCAATGTTGATGGCTCCTCCAGGGTGCCATCAAAATTGGGAACCCAGTTAACCGTTCCTTGCCCGAGCTCCGAGAGTAGTACATCTGCATAAGGCGTCAGTTTGGATTCGGTGTATCGCATGGCCGCGAAGGATTTTGGGTCATCGGGGGAGCCCCAGTTACCCTGTCCATCAATTAATGGGTAGCGGTAGGAGAAAGGCTGGGCCATCAACACCATGGCCTCATAGGCCGCGCTATCGCCGTGGGGATGGAATTTACCGATGACATCTCCCACGGTGCGAGCTGACTTTTTATATTTGGCACCGGCTTTCAGCCCCAGCTCGCTCATGGCGTAAATAATGCGGCGCTGAACCGGCTTCAAACCATCCCCGATATGGGGCAGGGCGCGATCCAAAATGACATACATGGAATAATCCAGGTAGGCCTTCTCGGTAAAGGTTCGCAGGGGCAGTTGCTCAATACCGCTGAATTCACTGTTATTAAAGGTGGTTTTGCTGCCCATGACTGAGACTTCCTATAAAATTACGCCGGAATCATACAGGCTCAGGACTCGCCGCTCCAAATCTTTACTACACTCACCGAACTGTCCTTTATTTTCATCGATTAAATACTTTTGACACCTAATCAAAAAGTTCTAAGGGCAGTTAATATAGGTATATTATTTGTGAACTGTGTCACAGAGGGTGAGTTTCAGTTGGTGTTCAATTCGCGCCTGAAAAACAACCGTTTGTCTGGCTGCATCGATTGGTTTGGATGTGGTTTTTTGTGGCATGTTTGTTGCCCTTTTTTCGCCTACTAAAAAGAAGAGTTTTGTAAGGCTATGACGAAATTTGCTATCCCGGGCCTCAATGTAGAGCGTCTGATCGCCAAAGGCGGTATGGCGGAAGTTTACCTGGCCGAACAAAAATCGCTGGGCAGGAAAGTAGCCGTCAAGTTACTGGATGCACAAAGCGGCGATCCGGAATTTGCCACGCGCTTTCTGCACGAAGCCAAGTTGGTTGCGGCGCTGCACCACAATAACATCATCACTATTTACGATTTTGGCAAGCTGGATGATGGCCGGTTGTTTTTGAGCATGGAATATTTGCCAGGCGGCGACATGGAGACACGCCTGAAGGGCGGCATGAATGAGAAAGAGGCGCTGCGTATTCTCAAGGAGCTGGCGCGTGGACTGAACTTCATTCATCAGAAAAATATTATTCATCGCGACATCAAGCCTGCCAATGTGTTATTCAGGCAAGACGGTTCCCTGGTACTCACCGATTTTGGTATTGCAAAAGAAAAAGAAACGAAAGATGTAAGTGTCACGCAAGCAGGCATGACGGTGGGGAGTCCAGCTTACAGTAGCCCGGAACAAGCGCAGGGCAGGATCCTGGATCATCGCTCTGATATTTATAGTGTCGGGGTGGTGTTCTTCGAGATGCTCACTGGCGCTAATCCTTTTAGGTCAGATACCAATATCAATACGGCTATCAAACATATTCAGATGCCGATTCCTGCGTTGCCAGGCAAATATTCACGTTACCAGCCAATGATAGAAAAAATGTTGGCGAAAAATCCCAGGGATCGTTTTGCTTCCATGCTTGAGGTTCTGGAGTTTCTTGATAAAACCACGGGCTCGTCGCGTGCAGTCGGATCAAACACCAGCAAGATGCGTGCTATCAATAATGGTTTGATGGTTCGCTGTTCTGAAGAAAGCAAAACCTTTGCCGAGACGGTACTTAAAAATTTTCATGAAACCATTAACAACCAGCTTGATGAATTGCGTGAAAATTCGCGCAGTAATGTCCAGCAGTGGGAGTTGCTGGAAGTATCCCGAAATCTTCGCAAGAAGCGTGATGAGTTGAATGGCGATTTCCAGAATGGTTTGACGGGCAGCTTTAAGGATTTCGAGGCGGGTCAATTCAGCCCGGATAGCACCTTGCAAACCGAGGCTGTCGATTTGGAAAAACTGTCACTCGTTGCGCATGAGGACGTAGAGCGAAACATCGCGGCTTCAACGCTTATTAAAAATGTTTTGGGAAAATATACGGATGATTTGATTCTTTTAAATGAGCGCCTGCAGGAGTTGTTGAAAAATAATTTGCCGCAGGAAGCATGTCCTGTTGGGCCACATAAATTGGCGCATTCATTCAAGAAAGCGATACAGCCGTTAAGCTTGGACAAGCAGTTGACTTCGCTCTTTTTCAAGACACTTGAAAAAATATTACTGCAAGAGCTGGGCGCACTCTATAAGCGACTGAATCAATTACTTGCCGAGGCAGGTGTGTTGCCCGTATTGACCATCAGTGAAGCGCACAAGCGCCGTAGCCCACAACGCAATACGGGTCAGATTAATATCAAAGGATCAGGGCTTGACCAATTACTCGATGAAGCCATTGAGCAAGTGGAGCAGTCTCCGGAAGTTGCTTCGGCACACTCTGGCAGACAGCCTTCAATGCCCAACACTTCACTGGTAAACCAGCCGTTGATTACCCCCAATGCTGAATTGCCCAGTGGCGTATACCAACAGCAATTGTTCGGCGCGATTCGACAAATGCAACAAGCAGGTTTGATGATGCCTGTGCAGATGGCAGCGGGTCATGACGTTACAAGCCCCTCCGCTTTTAATCAAGGTGCCGCAAACCCAGGCCTCTCAAATCAAGGAGAGTGGGTGCCAGCTGGCTATGCTTCGCCAGCGCAACAGGTACCGGGACCGATTTACAGTCGCAAGGATATTGTGACGGCATTGAGTGGCTTGCAAGACTCGACTGTACAAGGCGTTGCGGTACAGGTGGGTAATACAACGATCAAAGCGAATGTCGCGGCGAAATTCCAGGAGTTGCGCCCGGGCCATTTACAACCTTGCCCGGTACAGTCGCTGGATCACGTGATGGATGCGATTGCACAAGTGTCACCAGACGAAGGAGAGCCCAAACAATTAAACCAGGATGACTCGAGCACGATTGATCTGGTCGCAATGATTTTTGAATACATGCTGAAGGATGAGCACTTGCCAGACTCCGTGAAGGCGTTACTTAGTTATTTGCAAGTGCCTTACATTAAGGTGGCTTTGCTGGATCCTGGTATGTTTGCAAAAACAGATCACCCGGCGCGGCAATTGTTGGACAAATTGTCAGAAGCCGGAGCACTCTGGTTGAACAAAGAAGGTTATGGTCAATTCAGGGTGTTTGATGAAATAAAGCGCGTAGTGAATCGTGTGTTGAATGAATTTTCTGACAGCACCGATTTATTTGACGAGTTGCTGCGCGAATTTAATCACTATGTCGACACCGTCAAGCGTCGTGTGGATCAGTTGGAAAAATTAACCACGCAACGCGCAGAGGCCGAACATCATTTACAAAAAGTACAGGCCTACGTGCATAAGCGCATTAAAACACGTGTGGCGGATGAACATATCCCGGCAGCGATTGTTGCCTTTCTGCTTTATCCCTGGTTTGATTATTTAACTTCGTTGATGTTGCGTTACGGTGAAAAATCGGAGCAGTGGCAACAGGGTTTACAGGTGATCGATAATCTTTTGTGGAGTATCAAGGCAAAAACTACCCAGCACGAAGTGAACCGATTAAATAATCTGCGCGATATGTTAAACAAGCAAATTCAAAAAGGTTTTGAAACCATTGGCTACAATCAGGCTAAAAGCGATGACATCATGAAAAAAATCGCCGATCTGCAGGAAGAAGCAGCCAGGAATAACCAGCCAGTTAAAATAAGCGAAGCAGACCGCACGGAAATTACACGCATGGTGCAGGAAGTAACCGTACGTGAAAAAGTGGTGCAGATGCCATCTACAGAAGCAATGACAGCGGATGAAAAAGATCTGGTAGATAAACTGCGTTTGATTGAGTTTGGTACCTGGTTTGAATTTAATGAAGCCGGAAATACAAACGCCCAAAAATTGAAAGTGGCCTGGTTCAATGGCGAAACCCTGAGTTACCTGATGGTAAATTCTGCGGGCAAACAGGTCTCCATGATGACAGCGCTCGACATCGCGCGACAGTTGATCGCCAGAACTGCACGCATCATCGCGGGTGCCGCCAAACCGTTCTTTGAGCGCGCATTGGAGGCTATTTATAAAAGAATGTCGGAAGCGATGGCGATGGCTAATGGTGCGCCTGGCGATGCCATTGCGATGACCGCCTGAGTATTTATTTACGTTTCAATTCTTCAATCAAGCGTTCTAACTGTGGTTTGTCCATCAGGCCGTAAACGCGACCATCCACCATGACGTTGGGTGACATCGAGCAGTTGCCAAAGCAGTGAAAGGATTCCAGCCGGATTTTTTGATCAGCAGTTGTTTGAAATTCCTGGATACCCAGTGTTTGTTTTGCATGTTCCATGAGTTGAACGCCGCCCTGCATGCAGCAATTATCAGCATTGCAAATATATAACTTGTGATTTCCTGTGGGTGTTAATGTCAGCGAAGGCGAGACTTCAATGGCTTTATATATTTCCGGTCGCGTAACCCGCGCCTTTTCAGCAATTACCGGAACGGTGGACGGCGGAACATAGCCCAGCTTGTTTTGCACCGCCTGCAGCATGTCTGCCAGTTGTGTAACGCCGTCTTCAAAATCTGTTAAAAGTATTTTGACAATATCAGAAAGCTCGGGATTGGAAGGCATACAACGGACAGCGCAATTAATTTGCGACATTCTAGCATTGCTCGCTGCTAAAATGATTTTTCAGATGATTCGCACAAATTACCCGCACAGTTTGTCCGTTGTTCTACAGGGGAAGCTTGTTGATAATGATGCGTGAATTTTGCAGGCCACCCTTTGACAACACTCGATAAACTTTCGTTTAACAACACTTTTTATGGACTGGGCGAAGCGTTCTACACCGCGCTCAAACCCCAGCCGATCAAAAACCCTTATCTGGTCAGCGCCAGCGAAAAAGTAGCCGCTTTGATCGGGCTGGATAATACGGAATTACAAACAAAAGCGTTTGTTGAATATTTCAGCGGCCAAAAAATTCTCAATGGCAGCCAGCCGCTGGCCATGGTTTACTCCGGCCATCAATTTGGTTCTTATAATCCACGTCTCGGTGATGGTCGTGCGATGTTATTGGGAGAAGTAGAAGGGCCAAACGGCCGTTTTGATTTAACGATCAAAGGCGCGGGTATTACACCTTATTCGCGTTTTGGTGACGGGCGTGCGGTGTTGCGTTCGAGCATCCGTGAATATTTATGCAGTGAGGCGATGGCGGGCCTTGGTATTCCCACCACGCGTGCGCTGTGTGTGATCGGAGGTGAAGACAAAATTGCGCGCGAAACACTGGAGCCGAGTGCTGTGATTGTGCGCGTAACCGAAACCCACATTCGTTTTGGTTCTTTCGAATGGTTTTACTACCAGCATGATCACGTGTCCCTGAAAAAATTGGCGGACTATGTGATTGAGCATCACTTCCCTTCTATAGGGAGCGCCTTGTTTAAAGACCCTAAAGATAAATATGCATTGTTTTATGCAGAAGTGGTGAAACGCACGGCACATATGATCGCGCAATGGCAAGCAGTGGGTTTTGCGCACGGTGTGATGAATACCGACAACATGTCCATCCTTGGACAAACGTTTGATTATGGTCCTTATGGATTTCTCGATGATTTTGAGCCGGGATTTATTTGTAATCATTCCGATGATTCCGGGCGCTACGCGTTCAATCAACAACCGCAGATTGGTTTGTGGAATCTCAATGCCCTTGCGCATGCGCTCACGCCGTTAGTAGATAAAACGGTATTGATAGATATATTAAAAGGTTACGAACGATTGTTTGTGGACGAATATATTCGGCTGTTCTGTGCCAAACTGGGATTTTCTGAAGTGCGCGAAGGCGATGATGCATTGATTCAAAGCTGGCTGGAATTGATGGCAATTGAAAAAGTGGATTACACCAATTGTATGCGGAGTCTTTGCAACACGAATATCGAAAACAATGTCGTTCCTGCAAGGGATTATTTTCGAGACACAAATGCATTTGATAACTGGTTCAAGCGCTACAAAGTGCGTTTGCAAAACCAGCCGGTTACGGATCGTGAAAGACAACAACAAATGAAACAGGTAAATCCGAAATATATTTTGCGTAATTATCTGGTGCAACGAGCCATTGAGCGCGCGCAATTCCACGCGGATTACAGCGAGGTAAATTGTCTGTTAAAGTTGCTGTACAAACCATATGATGAGCAACTGGAGTTTGAAAGTTATGCCACAGCACCACCGGACAGTGGCAAACATCTGGAAATCAGCTGTTCCTCTTAATGTTTTTATAATCAAGCATAACCGAGAGATAACCATGACCTTCAAAAGAATTGATCCGCAAGGTTATAAACAATTGTTAACAACCAAAGAGGTGACATTGCTGGATGTTCGCGATCCGCAATCGTTTGCGCAAGGACATATCGATAACGCGTTACACATCGAGCAGATTAATGTTGAGAATTTTGTGGAAGAGCAGCCCAAAGAAAAACCCTTGGTGATCTGCTGTTATCACGGTATTTCCAGCCAATCAGCAGCAGCGTTTTTTGCCGAGAAAGGATTCACTGAAGTTTATAGCCTGGACGGCGGTTATGCAGGATGGTGTTAAAATCCCCCTCAATCCCCCTTTGACAAAGGGGGAAGATTACTCAGTAATCAGGGGGATTTTATAATTAGCGTTTCGCCAAATTTTTTCTGGCGCGCGTGATCGCTGCCTTCACTTGCTTTGGTGCCGTGCCGCCGACATGGTTGCGTGCAGCGACAGAACCCTCAAGTGTTAAATACTTGAACACATCTTTGTCGATGTGTTTCGAGAAAGATTGTAATTCACTGAGTGACAATTCCGCGAGATCGCGGTTTTGTTTGATACCAAACGCCACAGCTTTGCCGACAACTTCGTGTGCATCGCGGAAGGCAAGGCCTTTGCGTACCAGATAATCTGCCAGGTCGGTCGCGGTTGAAAAACCTTTTTTAGCGGCAGTCTTCATGTTTTCCTTTTTGGTTTCGATAGCAGGAATCATGTCAGCAAACGCGCGCAGGCAATCTTTCACGGTGTCGACCGTATCAAACAACGGTTCCTTGTCTTCCTGGTTGTCCTTGTTGTAAGCGAGCGGTTGTGATTTCATCAGGGTTAACAAAGCCACCAGATGACCATTGACGCGGCCGGTTTTACCACGCACCAATTCCGGTACATCCGGATTTTTTTTCTGCGGCATGATGGAAGAGCCGGTGCAAAAGCGATCCGGCAAATTAATAAAATCAAATTGCGAAGAAGTCCACAGCACCAGCTCTTCTGCCATGCGCGACAAATGTGTCATCAGCAATGCGGAACACGCGGCAAATTCAATAGCAAAATCGCGGTCGCTGACTGCGTCGAGTGAATTGGCGCAAGGCGCATCAAAGCCCAACAGCTTTGCTGTCATGTGGCGATCAATCGGATAGGTGGTACCAGCCAGTGCAGCGGCACCGAGTGGTGATTGATTTAAACGCTTGCAACAATCAAGTAAACGACTGTAATCACGCTCGAGCATTTCATACCAGGCCAGCATGTGGTGACCGAAACTGATCGGTTGCGCTGTTTGCAGATGGGTAAAGCCGGGCATCAGCGTGTGAGTTTCCCGTTCGGCTAGGTCTACCAAACCCTGTTGAAGTCGCGTCAGTTCTTGCGCGATGAGTTCAATTTCATCACGCAAGTAGAGACGAATATCCGTGGCAACCTGGTCATTGCGCGAACGACCGGTGTGTAATTTTTTCCCTGTTTCACCGATGCGTTGCGTGAGTGCGGTTTCGATATTCATGTGCACATCTTCGCGTTGAATCGACCAGGTAAATTTACCCTGTTCAATTTCTTCCTGGATGGCCAATAGTCCCTGGCGGATTTGCTGGAACTCTTTTGCAGAGAGCACCCCCACTTTGCCCAGCATCTCGGCGTGGGCAATGGATCCACGAATGTCCTGCTTATAAAGACGCTTATCAAATGCCACTGAGGCAGTAAAACGCTCCACAAAGGCATCGGTGGCTTCACTAAAACGTCCACCCCACGCTTTAATATCTGAAGCGGTTTTTGGGGAAGCAGTATGACTTTTGGGTGAAGGGGACTTTTTTGTCATAACATACCGGGCAGTTGCTAAAGTAAGTTTAAGATGATGCCAATGAATAAGCGGGCTATATTAGCGCATTATTGAGTTAAAGAGCCTGAGATAAAGCCTTTTGGGAAAGAAGCATTTTTAGAGGATGGTTAGTGAGCGATGAATTGAAGGAAAAATCGCTGGGTAAAGCGTTGGCCCGGGAGCAATTTTATTTGCCGGATATTTGCACGGTGCCGTCTTTGTTGTTTGCCGTGTTGGCGGGTTGTTTGTTATCTATTGTGTTTACATTGGTGGGCAGCAATGGCCTGCGGGATTTTAAGCGGGAAGAGTTTGCGTTAACGGCCTTTTTTGTTTTGTGGGTCATCCTGTTGAGCGTGGGCTTGCTTTGCAAATTGCGCCCCTACCTCACCCGGCTTAGCTTGATACAGGGGTTGATCATCAGTTACGCCATTGTATTGGTGGTAACGCTGGTTGTGAGTGTTGTGGCACAACTGGTGTTGATTAACTACATGGGCAAATGGGGTGCTTATGATGGATGGCTTACCCTGGAGCATGTCATGATTGCGGCCATCCTGGCAGGCGTGAGTTTGCGTTACCTTTATTTGCAGGAACTATTACATATCCAGCAGCAAGCCGAGTTGGCATCGCGCATCCAGGCTTTGCAGTCGCGTATACGGCCTCACTTCTTATTTAACAGCATGAACATTATAGCCAGCCTGATTGAGACGGAACCGAAAGTCGCGGAGCGCGTGGTTGAAGACTTGTCAGAATTATTTCGAGCGACCTTGTCGGATGCTAATCAATTGGTACCGCTGGAAAGTGAAATTGAGCTGGCAAAAAATTATATCAATATAGAAGCATTGCGTTTGGGTGATCGTTTGAAGGTGGATTGGCAGATTGATAAATTTGAAAAAGGAGCGGTGCTGCCACATTTAAGTTTGCAGCCATTGTTGGAGAATGCGATTTATCATGGCATACAGCCCATGCCCAACGGCGGAACCATCACGATTAAAATATTAAACCGCAATAAAAAAATTGCTGTCATGATGAGCAATCCGGTTTTATCCGGAGTGAAAGCGCCTGATACCACTGGAAATAACCTGGCGCTTGAAAATTTCAAACACCGCTTGCACGCCTATTACGGCGAGTTGGCAAAGTTTTCTGCAGAACGGAAGGGCGACACATTTGAAGTGATGTTTGTTTGTCCTTTAACACCGGTTTTACCAACGAGGGTTTAGTCCATGGATATATTGGTCGTTGATGATGAAAAATTGGCACGCGAACGCTTGGTGCGTATGGTTCAAAAAATGGAAGGCTACAATATTGTCGGTGAAGCGACTACAGGGCGCGATGCCTTGCAAAAAATTACACAATTAAAACCGGATGTGGCACTGCTGGATATTCGCATGCCGGACATGGATGGTCTTGAAGCGGCGCGACATATCATGCACATGGAAGCACCACCCGCCGTCATTTTTTGCACAGCTTACGGTGAGCATGCGCTGGAAGCATTTAATGCACATGCCGTTGGCTATTTATTAAAACCGGTAAAGTCCGAGCAACTGGAAGAAGCACTGAGCAATGCAAAAAAATTGACCAAGGTGCAAATGGCCTCGCTGAAAACGTCTATGCTTCCTGCGGTGGATAAAAAAGTATACAAGGGACGCAAACATATCAGCGCAAAAACTCGTTTAGGGCTGGAGTTGGTGCCGGTGGATGACGTGCGGTGTTTTCTGGCAGATCATAAATATGTCACGGCTTACCATGTTAATGGTGAATTGTTAATTGATGACACCTTGAAGGATTTGGAAGAAGAGTTCAGTGATCGTTTCGTGCGCGTGCATCGCAATTCACTTATATCGCTGCATCATGTAGAAGGCATGGATAAGGCGCCCGCCGGACAATTTGCCATTCGCTTGCAAGGCGTGAAAATAAAACCGATTATCAGTCGTCGCCATGTAACAGAGTTGCGCACGCAGCTACGGCAGTTGTAATTATTTTTTAATGAAACGGCTGATACTGTAATGGTTCCTATTGCTAATAATAATGGCCTCACCTCTTTTCGCTTTTTTGCCTTTTTGGCGGTTTTTCTTTTTCACAATCTGGTTTTCCCTGTGGGCTATCTGGGGGTGCAAGCTTTCTTTGTATTATCTGGTTATTTGATCACCGCTATTCTGTGCGAAATGAAAGACGTCTGCTCAACACGTGAATATTTCATTTCATTTTATATCAGAAGAACATTACGAATATTTCCGGTTTATTATTTTTATTTGCTGATGATTGTGGTGCTTGCGTTGCCATTTTATTTTCCCAATTCAAGGTCCGATCTGTCAGTCATCAATCGTTTTTATCACCAGCTGCCCTGGGCATTGACCTATACTTATAATTTTTTCCACGCCAGTGATTTTTTCAAACACACTTTTTTGTTAACGCATTTTTGGTCGCTTGCCATTGAAGAACAGTTCTATCTCGTCTGGCCCATTGCTTTGTACCTGATTCCAAAAAAATATCTTAGAACCTTTTTGCTGATAGTCGTTTTTTCAGGTCCGCTGGTTCGATGGATTACCGGATTTCTCGTTTCGCAACACACTTTTGCATTTCTCGGCCACGACACTGGCCTGGTCGTTTATGTGTTGCCGTTTTCACATTTCGATGCCTTTGCCCTTGGCGGATTTTACGCCTTGTATGGCAAGGGTACTTCACCAGGCAAAATTTCCCTGCTGTGCGGATTAATTATTCTGCTGGGCCTTGTTACCAGTTATTGCTTTGAATCTGAAGTAGACTGGGCTGGCCTCGGATACTCTGACTTTATGCGAGGATCTTACAAGTACGTGTGGGGCTACAGCCTGTTCAATCTATTTTGTGTACTCATACTCGCAACGATCAGGGACAAAAAATACTCGATACCGTTGTTGGAAAACAAAATACTGGTTTATCTGGGGACCATTAGCTATGGCCTCTATATATTTCACAATGCCTTTATATGGCTGATCAATCTCTATTTGCCGGAGGTGCCGAGCTTGCTAAAGCTGTGCCTGATTTTCCTGCTCACCGTTTTAATGGCTGCCATCAGTTACTCCTTACTGGAAAAGCCCTGTTTGAAGCTCAAGGATCGTTTTGCGCCTTCCCCGCGCTTGTAATTTCAGAACTTGGCCATATCATGACATGTCACCCTTGATGAGGAATCTCCCTTGAACGATATCTTTAAGAATGTACTCTTGTGGCTGGTAATCGCCGGGGTATTACTTTTCCTGTTTCAGGGCTTCAATGTCACCAAGACGCCGGTCGAAATGGATTACTCCTCTTTTGTAACAGAGGTGCAGGAAGGCAACGTTCGCAAAGTAGTTATCCAGGACCAGAAGATTTTTGGTGAACGCACGGACAACACTCCCTTCACTACCATACGCCCTCCGGTGTTTGATGATCAATTGATGACAGATTTGCTCAATCACAATGTGCAAGTGGTCGGCAAGGAACCGGAGCAACCGGGTTTGCTCCAGCAGCTGTTGGTCGCGGCGTTTCCTATCCTGATTATTATCGCAGTGTTCATGTATTTCTCACGGCAAATGCAAGGCGGTATGGGCGGCAAAGGTGGCCCGATGAGTTTTGGTCGCAGCAAAGCGCGTTTATTAAATGAAGACCAGATCAAAACCACCTTTGCGGATGTCGCGGGAGTCGATGAAGCCAAAGAAGAAGTGGGGGAGCTCGTTGAATTTTTGCGCGATCCTTCCAAGTTCCAGCGTCTCGGTGGAAAAATTCCGCGTGGCGTATTAATGATAGGCCCACCCGGTACCGGTAAAACATTATTGGCGAAAGCGATTGCCGGCGAAGCCAAAGTTCCGTTCTTTTCTATTTCCGGTTCCGACTTCGTGGAAATGTTTGTCGGTGTCGGTGCGTCACGTGTGCGCGATATGTTTGACCAGGCCAAGAAGCAAGCGCCTTGCATTATTTTTATCGACGAGATCGATGCGGTCGGTCGTCATCGCGGCGGCGGCCACGGCGGCGGTCATGACGAGCGCGAACAAACACTCAATCAATTGTTGGTCGAGATGGATGGCTTCGAAGGCAGTGAAGGCGTAATTGTCATTGCAGCGACGAACCGTGCCGATGTGCTGGATCGTGCGCTGTTGCGTCCGGGACGTTTTGACAGACAAGTGTATGTTGGATTGCCCGATATTCGCGGTCGTGAACAAATTTTAAAAGTGCACATGCGCAAAGTACCGCTCGATGAAAATGTTTCGGCGAGCATCATCGCGCGTGGCACGCCGGGTTTTAGCGGCGCCGATCTCGCCAATCTGGTCAATGAGGCCGCGTTGATGGCGGCGCGATCCAACAGACGCCTGGTGACAGGCGAAGAATTTGAAAAAGCGCGCGATAAAATCATGATGGGTACCGAAAGGAAAACCATGGTGATGTCGGAAAAAGAAAAAACCAACACCGCGTATCACGAAGCAGGCCACGCCATTGTTGGTCGCCTCGTGCCTGAACATGACCCGGTGCATAAGGTTTCTATTATTCCGCGCGGGCGTGCACTCGGCGTCACGCATTTTTTGCCGGAAGAAGATAAATACAGTTTGAGCAAAACTGCACTTGAAAGCCAGATTTGCAGTTTGTACGGCGGCCGTCTCGCGGAAGAAATGATTCTGGGTTTTGACGGCGTAACAACCGGTGCGTCGAATGATATTGAACGCGCTTCACAAATGGCGCGCAAAATGGTCACGCGCTGGGGCTTGTCGGAAAAAATGGGCCCACTGTTATACGGTGACGATGAAGCGCAATATCCGGGTGCGGCCACCACTAAACAATATTCCGATGAAACATCCAATACCATTGATGAAGAAGTGCGTCGCATTATTGATAGTTGCTATGCACGTGCGAAGAAAATCCTGGAAGACAACAAGGATATCCTGATCGCCATGAAAGATGCATTAATGGAATATGAAACCATTGATGCAGACCAGGTCGATGATTTGATGGCGCGTCGCAAAGTGCGTCCGCCGCGCGACTGGCATGACAGTGCCTTTGGTGGTGGAAGCGCTTCCACATCCAGTGACAGCAAAACAACTGAGAAAAAACCGGGCGATGGTTCTGTCGGTGGCCCTGCTAGCCAACATTAAGCAACGCACCCTGAGCGGAGTCGAAGGGTCTTGAGTAATCAAATGTTAAATTATCCGGTGGTGATGGGTATTTTAAACGTCACGCCGGATTCTTTTTCCGATGGCGGAAAATTTTCTAAAAAACTTTTTTTCCAGAACCATTTTTCCCAGAAAACCAGGATCAGTTTTGATCTGGCCTTGAAACATGCCGTACAGATGGAATCAGATGGCGCTACGATTCTGGATATCGGTGGCGAATCAACACGACCCGGTGCGCAAAAAGTTTCGGTTCAGGAAGAGCTCGATCGCGTGATTCCCCTGATAGAAAAAATTAAAAAAAATATCGATATCAAAATTTCCATTGATACCAGCAAAGCACAAGTCATGAAAGAAGCGATTCGTGCCGGCGCCGGCATGATTAACGATGTCTGCGCCTTGCAATCGGAAGGCGCGCTGGATGTCGCTGCCGCCAGTGGCGTGTCAGTCTGCCTGATGCATATGCAGGGTGAGCCACAAACCATGCAGCAACAGCCGACTTATGCGGATGTCGTAGCCGAAGTAAAAACCTTTTTAGCTGGGCGTATCAAAGCCTGTGAAGCGGCGGGCATTCCGAAAGAAAAATTGATCATCGATCCCGGCTTTGGCTTTGGCAAAACGCTCGAGCACAATTTAACCCTGATCAAACACCTGGCAAGTCTCAGGGAGCTGGGCTGCCCCATACTGGTGGGCGTATCGCGCAAAAGCATGATCAGCAAAATCACCGGCAATCCCGATGTCCATGATCGTTTGTCGGGCAGTCTGGCCTTGGCGTGGGCTTGCCTGCAACAAGGTGCTACTATAGTGCGGGTTCACGATGTAAAAGAAACAGTCGAAATGTTAAAAATTTATCGTGCGTTGCATGAAACGAGTTAATAAGCACCTCTCCCTTTAAAGGGAGAGGTCGTCGCAACGCGACGGGTGAGGGTTAATAAATGGCTACAAGAAAATATTTTGGAACCGACGGCATACGCGGTCGCGTCGGCGAATACCCGATCACTGCCGATTTTGTGATGAAGCTGGGCTGGGCCGCCGGTCGTGTCTTTGCGCGCCGCGCCGAAGGCGCACGCAAACTGATCCTGGTTGGCAAGGACACACGCATCTCCGGTTACATGTTCGAAGCAGCGCTGGAAGCAGGACTTATCGCTGCCGGTGTTGATGTCGGTTTGCTCGGCCCCATGCCAACGCCAGCGATCGCGTATCTCGCGCGTACCTTTAATGCGCAAGCCGGTATCGTCATCAGCGCTTCGCATAATCCCTTCGACGACAACGGCATCAAGTTTTTTGGTTCGGAAGGAGTAAAACTTCCCGACGATGTGGAGATGGAAATTGAAGCAGAGCTGGATCATGTCATGACGACATCAAACTCCGCGGTGTTGGGTAAAGCACATCGCATTGCCGATGCCGCCGGACGCTATATCGAATTTTGTAAAAGTACTTTCCCGGTCGGGAAAAATCTGCGCGCATTAAAAATAGTGGTCGACTGCGCTAACGGCGCAACGTATCACATTGCGCCCAATGTGTTCCGCGAACTCGGTGCAACGGTAATCGAGATTGGTGTGGAGCCGGATGGTTTCAATATCAATCGCGATTGCGGTTCGACACATCCGGCGCAATTACAAAAGGCGGTGCGTGAACAACAGGCCGACCTTGGCATTGCGTTGGATGGTGACGGCGACCGCGTGTTGTTTGTCGATCACAACGGCGATTTACTCGATGGCGACGAATTGTTATTTATCATTGCACGCGACAGGCAGAGTCGCGGCAAATTGAATGGCGGTGTCGTCGGCACCTTGATGAGCAATTATGGTTTTGAAAAAGCGCTGAAAGAATTATCCATTGCTTTTGTGCGCGCCAAAGTCGGCGACCGTTATGTGATTGAAGCGATGGCAGAAAAAAACTGGCAGCTCGGCGGTGAATCCTCTGGTCATATTATTTGCAATGACCTCACCAGCACCGGTGATGGCATTGTGTCGGCGCTGCAAATATTGCGCGCGATGGTTATTACCGGGCAGCGTTTGGCGGATCTTAAAAAGGGCATGAGCAAATACCCGCAGATCATGATCAACGTCAAAGCGCCCAACACCAGCAAATTAAAAAATAACAAAGCGATTGATCGCGCGGTGGCCGATGCGGAAAAAACCCTGGGCGATCTGGGCCGTGTGCTGCTGCGCCCCTCTGGCACCGAACCCGTGGTGCGGGTGATGGTCGAAGGCCGGGAAGAAAGCATGGTGGGGCCTTTGGTAAAAAAACTGGCCGAGATAGTCGAGGCCGAATTGGCCTGATGGTAGGGGCAATTCATGAATTGCCCCTACGCAGGTGGGGTGAGGTTGTTGTATCAACCCCCCAAGTCCATTAAGATTGCCACCCTTTTTCATCACCCTTTCCGGCATGCAACCACTCGTTATCGCTAACTGGAAGATGCACGGCACGCAGCGCTCCGCCGCCGAATTGCTGCAAGCCCTGCAGAAAAATCTGGTGGGACTAAAGGGTGTGGAAGTGGTGATCTGCCCGGCCTATGTGCACTTGCCTTTGGCGGCAGAGCAATTGAAAGGAAGCGCGTTACGTTGGGGTGCGCAGGATGTGAGTGTGCATGCCGAAGGCGCGCATACCGGTGATGTCGCGGCGGAGATGTTGAAAGATTACGGTTGCCGTTACGTGCTGGTCGGGCATTCAGAGCGACGCCTCGATCACGCCGAGAGCAACGAATGTGTGGCGGAGAAATTCCGACGCGCCGTAGAAGCAGGATTACAACCCGTGTTGTGTGTCGGTGAAACCGAAGCACAACGCGAAGCAGGTAACACGCTGGCGGTGATTGAAGAACAACTGAATAAGGTTTTCGATCACAACAAGCAACTGAAAATGAATGAAGTAGTCATCGCCTATGAACCGGTGTGGGCGATAGGCACGGGTAAAACGGCAGCGGCAACACAAGCGCAGGAAGTGCATGCATTCATTCGTAAGCAGTTGCACGCGCGCAAACTGGCATCGCGTATTTTGTACGGTGGCAGTGTGAATGAAAAAAATGCGAATGAGTTATTTTCGCAGAAAGATATAGACGGTGGCTTGATTGGTGGTGCGTCACTGCACGCAGAAAGTTTTGCAGCAATTTGCAAAGCCGCATCACAGAAAGCGATTTAAATTTTTAACGTAACTTTTAATAGAGAGAACAGGCAGAGAGCACTATGGAAAACCTTATCATTGCAGTACACGTAATAGCCGCTTTATCCATTATCGGTTTGATCCTGTTACAACAGGGCAAAGGTGCCGAGATGGGCGCATCCTTTGGCAGCGGTTCATCGCAAGCGCTGTTCGGGCCACAAGGCACGGGCACAATTTTCAGTAAGGCGACTGCTATTTTGGTAGCCATATTTTTTGCGACGAGTTTTGGCCTGGCGATTTATGCCAAGCATAAAATTTCCGGCGCACTGGAAGAAGGCATTCCTTCGGCCGATGTAATCCAGTCGGTGGAGCAACAAAAAAATTCGGATGTTCCTGCGGCGGATACCAAACCTGCGCCGGAGAGCGATATTCCGAAGCAGTAAAAAGATTAGCCCGGATGGTGGAATTGGTAGACACGCTATCTTGAGGGGGTAGTGACGCAAGTCGTGAGAGTTCGAGTCTCTCTTCGGGCACCAACTAAAATAAAAAAAGCAGCGTGAGCTGCCTTTTTTGTAATTGAAGTCAGAGGAAGATTTATGGATAGGACAAAGAGATTAAGAAGAGTTGCTTTGTTGTGTTGTCATTTCACACGAAATTGCGCTTATTACAGAGCTGGATGGAGCAAAGGAAAAAGCAAAGCAACTAATGACTTTGCAATAACAATCCAAAATAATTTTATTGATATTGCGATTTTAGAATGGCTTAAGCTTTTCGGTGGGCACAATGATAAACATCATTGGAAAAAAATTGTATCTAATAAAGAAGAATTTAAGTCCCAGTTTTTAACTGCTTGTGAAATTACAGATAATAAATTTGAAGAATATCAAGACGAATTAAAAAAGTATCGGGATAAATTTGTTGCCCATTTGGATGGCGAGGAGAAAATGAATATCCCTCAACTAGATATTTCGATTACTGCTGTTAAACACTATTACAAATATATTTTGAATGAATTGGGTGATCTTAATTTAGGTAACCTGCCAAAGAACCTTGACGACTATTATAAAATTTGCTTCGATGAGTCTATAAAATTTTTTGGAGAATGACACCTCCGCACACTTTGTGTGCACCTCCCCTACACGCAGGAGAGGCATATAGTCGCCCCTATTTTATAGGGGAGATGTCGCGCAGCGACAGAGGGGTCATTTGTCGTATAATCCCCGCCACTTGTAACAACCCAGAGGAGATCCACCATGACATTCTCAATCTACGACGCATCAATCCCCGTTTTTAAACAAGGCATGAAAACGCTGAACCATCTTCTCAACAAAATGGAAGCACACGCCAAAGCGAAAAACATTCCTGTGGAAAATTTCCTGAGTGAAAAGTTGGCAGTTGATATGTTTGACTTCAAACGCCAGGTTCAGCTTTCCTGTGATTTCGCAAAGGGTGCCGCGATGCGTTTGACAGGTCAGGAAATTCCATCGCATCCTGATACTGAGACCACGGTTGAGCAATTGCATGCACGCATTGCGAAAGTGCAAGCACTGCTTGATGGTGTAAAGCCGGAACAATTCAAGGGCGCGGAAAGTCGCGACATCAAGATTGTGACGCCAAACAACATGACCTTTGAATTCAAGGGCGACCGCTTTCTCACCAGTTGGGCTTTGCCGCACTTTTTATTTCATGTGACTACCGCGTACAACATCCTGCGTGAGAATGGTGTCGAGATTGGTAAAAAAGATTTTATCGGTGGTGAATAGTCGCCCCTATGTGTAGGGGAGATGTCGCGCAGCGACAGAGGGGTCATTAGTGGCTTAATGAATAAAACTTCCGCCGCCTAACGCGATCAACACATTTTTTTCGTTGCGCACTTCCATGCGAATGGAAATAATTTTGCTGCCCGCGCGATTCAGAATTCCTTGGCAGGTAAACGATTCGCCGACACCGGGGCGCAAAAAATCAATGTGCAGGTTCACGGTGCTGATGCGTTCGATGCGTTTGAAATCTTCTGCGCTCGCACCGGACTCCAGGAAATTCAGGTAAGCGCCGACCATCGATGCCGCGCCACCGGTTGCATCGATGACTGCACAGATTGCACCACCGTGCAGCACCTTGTGTTCGGGATTGCCGAGCAGCCTGTCGATGGGTTTAAATGAAAACACCACGCCTTCCCTCGAAATGGAATCGAAAGAAATTCCCAGGGTCTGGTTGAAGGGAATACTTTCGAACATCGGTTTGATGTGTTTGAAGAATTCATCGAGTGAAACACGTAAATCGGCGGGAGACTGCATACAGGGTTCCTGATCTTTAAGTAATACCGGTGCTGTAATCGGCAAAGCGCGTTGAGTTTAGCAGAAGTATGCATTACGATTCAGCACCCATTTATTCATCCCCTTCGGCGTTGTTGCGAGTACACACATGATACGAGGATTCTGGAAAGCAGCGGCCGAAGCACCGCAACGCATTGCAGTAATAGACGCCGACGGCACGGAAATCACCGCCGGTGAATTGTTGGCGCGCTGCAATCAATTGGTGCATGGATTGCGTGCACAGGGCATGACGCATAACGATTGCATCGCGATCATGCTGCCGAACTCGGCAACCGTACTCGAAGTGATGACGGCGGTGATGCAGGCGGGCTGGCATATTGTGCCGCTCAATTATCACTCGACGCCGGATGAGATTGCCTACATCCTGCACGACTCCGGCGCGAAGGCATTTATTACGCACGAACAATTTGGTGAAACGGCTCGGCAGGCGCTCCATTTGCTGCACGGAAAGAAACCGCAGGCCTGTCTCGCCGTGGGTCGCATCGAAGGGTTTGCATCCTATCCTGAATTCCTGAAGCAACAACCGGCGCACTTGCCCGATGCGCGTATGGCCGGACATTTCATGCAATACACCTCAGGCACCACCGGTCGCCCGAAAGGTGTGCAACGCACCATTCACGCGCTCGATCCGGAAGTGATGGCGAATTACATGACGGCCAATCTCGCCGCGTTCGGCATAGCTCCTGATAATGATCATGTGTTCCTCTGTCCGTCGCCGATGTATCACACCGCGCCGCTGGGCTATAACTATTTTGCGCTGCAATATGAACACACGGTTGTCATTATTGATAAATGGGATTCGGAAAAATTATTGCAGCTGATTGAAAAATACAAAGTCTCCATCATGCTGATGGTGCCAACGCACTTTCATCGCTTGTTGCAATTGCCGGAAGCGGTTCGCAAAAAATACAACGTGTCTTCATTAAAGAAAGTATTACACGCGGCAGCGCCGTGTCCGCGTGAAATCAAGGAACAGATGTTCGCGTGGTTTGGTGAAGTGATCTACGAATATTACGGCGCGACTGAAGGCGTCGGCACGCTCGCCACACCGCAGGACTGGTTGCGTTATCCCGGCACAGTCGGCAAGGCCTGGCCCGGCCTTGAAGTGCGCATTTATGAAGACGTACCGGAAGGCGCAGACAAGCAACAGGCCCAACAACAACGAAAGCAACTCGGCCCGAATGAAGTGGGCGTGGTCTACCTCAAGTTGACGCAGGAATTTGAATACAAGGGCGACAGTGAAAAAACAAAACGCGGGCGCATTGCGGATTTTTACACGCCGGGCGACGTGGGTTACCTGAATGAAGACGGCTTTTTATTTTTGTGCGATCGCAAGATCGACATGATTATTTCCGGCGGCGTCAACATTTATCCAGCTGAAATAGAAGCCGCATTGCTCACGCATCCACAAGTCGCCGATGCTGCAGTATTTGGTATTCCGAATAAAGACTGGGGCGAAGAAGTCAAGGCAGTGGTTGAATTGAAAACGGGTGTGCGTGGTGACGACGCAATGGTGAAGCAGTTGATGGAATTTTGTAAACAGAAATTGTCTGCCTATAAATGCCCGCGCACGATTGATTTTTCTGACGCACTGCCACGTGATCCGAACGGCAAATTATATAAACGCAAATTGCGTGATCCCTATTGGAAAGATGAGGTAAAAATATGAATTCAAAAGTTTTTGTCATTGGTGTGGGCCAAACTCCGTTTGTTAAATTATCAGCGCGTCCGGAATGGGATTATCCCGACATGGTGCGTGAAGCGGTGACGGACGCACTGAAAGACGCGGGCATCACTTACGATAAAGTGCAGCAGGCCGCTGCCGGTTATTGCTTTGCTGACACCACCGCGGGCCAGCGCGCGATTTATGAAATGGGCATGACAGGTATCCCGGTGATTAACGTCAACAACGCGTGCGCTTCCGGTTCCAGCGCGATTTACATCATGCGCAATTTTATTGCGGGCGGCATGGCAGATTGTGCACTCGCGTTTGGTTTTGAAAAAATGAACAACGTGTTGGGTTACCAGGACAGGGCGCATCCACTCGCGAAACACATTGAATCCATGGCAAAACGGCGCGGTTACGATGCCAAGGTGCTGGTCACCGCGCAAATGTTTGGCAACGCCGGTCGTGAACACATGGAAAAATACGGCACCAAAATGGAATCCTTTGCGCGCATCTCGGTAAAAAATTCGCGTCATGCGGTGCACAATCCACGCGCCCAATTTAATCGTGAATACTCACTCGACGAAGTGATGCAATCAAATATGATCTACAATCCACTGACAAAACTGCAGTGCTGCCCGACTACGAACGGCGCGGGCGCCGCGATACTCGCCAGCGAACGTTTTGTGAAGCAACATAATTTGCAAAATCGCGCGGTGGAAATTGTTGATCAAGTATTGTGCACCGATTTCCAGAATACCTTTGATGGCAGTGACAAGAATTTAATTGGCGCAGGCATGACGGAGTTTGCATCGAAAACTATTTACGAACGCTCTGGTCTTGGTCCAGAAAATATCGACGTAATTGAATTGCACGACTGCTTCACGGTGAATGAATTAATTACATACGAAGGCCTTGGCTTGTGCAAACCCGGCAAAGGTGCCGAGTTGATTGACTCCGGCGCAGTGACTTACGGCGGCGACTGGGTGGTGAATCCTTCCGGCGGTTTGTTAGCAAAAGGACATCCGATCGGCGCAACGGGTTTGGCACAATGTGCAGAGCTGGTGTGGCAATTGCGTGGTGAAGCAGGGCAACGCCAAGTGAAGGATGCGCGTGTGGCCTTGCAACATAATTTGGGTTTGGGTAGCGCGGCGGTGGTGACGCTGTATCGCAAGGAAGCATGAGAAGTGTTTAGTATGAAAAAATCCCCCCTCGCCCCCCTTTTACAAAGGGGGGATTGCATCAAGTTATTTTTGTTGTTGATGTTGGTTAGTGGATTAAGTTCTGCGGCGGACGACTTTAAAACCGTGGATGCAGCAGTGCCATTTGCGGGTGTTTGGTTAAGTGAAGACTATTACAACAGCATAAATAAATTTCGATCACCAAAAAAAGCTGGCGCAAGTGAATATATGGTCATTCCAAATAGAACCTTGGTTGAAGGCACAAGAGGGTTTAATTTTCACGAAGCTATTGGTTTGGGGATATTTAAGAATGGTGAGAAGTATCAAACAGGGAGTATCAGTAATAATGGGTTGAGTGATATAGAAGTTATTTCGCCAACCAAATTACAAATAGAAGGAAAATCGTTTGTAAAAATAAATCCCGTTATGAAAAAGAGACGTGGTATAGAATTAATCTTAGAAGAGATACTTTTCAAAGGTGAGTACAAAGATAAAGATGGTAAAACGATTCAGTTTAAAAGAGATGGACAAGTAATTGGCTTGGAGGGCTTTCACTACTATGCACCTCTATTGGACTATGCTGATGCTGGTTTAAATATTGACATGGTTATTTTAGGAAAAACAGAAAAGGATCTTGAGACTCCGCCCGTAAACTTTTCAAAGTGGTTTGGTTTCAAATTTAATAAATCTCATCTAGAGCTTTACAAAATTAAGTGTTTAACTTATTACGAAAATGAATGCGTCAAGGTTGATTTCGGGCAATTGGTTTATAAATTACGAAAGATTAGCTAACTCACTAATCCAATCCCCCCTTTGTAAAAGGGGGGCTAGGGGGGATTTTGCAACCATACCACTCACATCTCAAACCTCTCTCTCGCACACTGCGCAGTAATATGACAGACGCAGAGCAGATAATGTGGAAACATTTGCGTGGCAAACAAATTCACGGCGTACAGTTTTATCGCCAGAAACCATTGGCCGGTTATATTGTGGATTTTTATTGCGCCTCAGCGAAGCTGGTGGTGGAATTGGATGGCTCACAACATCTCGAAACAGAGAACAGAGCAAATGACATTGAGCGCAGCAAAGTATTAGCCGCATTGGGGCTGGATGTATTGCGCTTTGATAATCGACAAGTGATGACGGAACTTGATAGTGTGTTGAGTATGATTGCAGATGCAGTGAAAAAGAAAATTCCCCCTAGCCCCCCTTTTACAAAGGGGGGAATATGAAAACAACAACACAATCTCCGCTCAGTGGAGTGATCGTTCTCTCCGTCGGACACACCTTGCCCGGGCTTTACTGTCTCGCCATGTTGCGCGATCTTGGCGCGCGCGTGATTCGCATTGAACGATTAGCACAAGCAAGTGCAGAAGAGAAATACAAGGGAATGGATGTCACATTTCCGATTCGTTCGTTGACAGCGGGAACTGAAGTGCTGTCACTGGATCTCAAGCAGGAGAAAGGAATTGAAGTATTTAAAAAATTAGTTGCACAAGCCGATGTGGTGCTCGAAGGTTTTCGTCCCGGCGTGATGCAGCGCTTGGGAATTGATTACGCATCGCTGGGAAAAAATAAACCCGGATTAATTTGCGCGGCCATCACCGGCTACGGGCAAAGCGGTGCTTACAAAGACAAAGTCGGGCACGATATTAATTATCTGGCAGAGACCGGTGTGTTGGCATTGACGAATCCTGTCGGCTTGCCCGGTGCAACTTATGCCGACGGTATGGCCGGTGTCAGCGCGGCGTTAAATATTGTTGCTGCTATTCACGCGAAAACAAAAAGTGGAAAAGGACAAATGATCGACTGCGCGATTGTCGATGGGCCACTCTCATTAATGACATCCGAATTTGAATATTACTGGAACACGGGTGAATCGCGAACGATAGGTGCAAACCATTTAACCGGCAGTCATCCCTGGTATGGTATTTACACTACAAAGGATGGAAAGCAAGTCGCTATTGGTGCTGTGGAGCCCGTGTTTTATCAAACGGTGTGTCATGGCTTGGGTTTGCCGGAACTGGCGAATGCACAATTTGCAGAAGGTAAGATGCTCGAACAGGCGCGGAAAAAAATTACTGATGCTATTGCGGCGAGAACGCGTGACGAGATCATGGGTTTATTTGAATCGCACAACGCTTGCGTAAGCCCGGTATCGAATACCCGAGAGGTGATGGATTCACCCCTGGCGGTGCGCGCAACGGTGTCCGATGGCAATGCGCGAGAAAAAAGGGTGCACACGCCGGTGCGATTGCCGCTGGCCGAAGCGTCTGTGGCTAAACCAGAGCACGAGGTGTTGTTGTCCCTGCATTTCACTAAAAACGAAATTGAACAACTGGCGCAGATGGGGATAATAAGCGCCACCTGAATCAGTCATTAAGTCAACTAAAAACAAAGAGGTCTGTATGAGCACTATTCGTTACGATAATCGCGTTGCAATCATCACCGGGGCCGGTGGCGGCCTGGGCAGGAGTTATGCGCTGTATCTGGCGGCGCGCGGCGCCAAAATTGTTGTCAATGACCTGGGAGGCACCTCCGATGGCCAGGGCAATGATACGAAAGCAGCTGACAAGGTCGTAAATGAAATTAAAGCAGCGGGCGGGCAAGCAGTTGCCAATTATGATTCGGTGTCGACTGCGGCAGGTGGCGAGAATATTGTAAAAACCGCGATGGATGCGTTTGGCAAAGTGGACATCGTGATCAACAACGCCGGTATTTTGCGCGACAGTTCCATTTTGAAAATGCCGTCGGCGAGTTTTGATATTCTGATTGATGTGCATTTGAAAGGTGCGTTTTACGTAACGCAGCCCGCGTTCAAAGTGATGAAAGAAAATGGTTACGGTCGTATTGTGAATACGGCTTCTGCTGCCGGTTTGTTTGGTAATTTCGGTCAGGTGAATTACGCGGCAGCAAAAATGGGATTAGTTGGAATGTCGAGCGTGTTTGCAATTGAAGGCGCGAAATACAATATCAAATCCAATGTGATTGCACCGATCGCACGCACGCGTTTAACCGAAGGGTTGATGGCGCAAATGGGTGAAGCCGCGAATGTATTTGATCCAACCTACATTGCGCCGCTGGTTGCCTATCTGTGTTCCGAAGAGTGCGAATACAGCCACGATGTATTTAATGTGGGAGCCGGTCGTTACGCACGCATCTTCGTCGGTTCTGCGCCGGGCTGGAATGCGCCGCAAGGAAAGCCCCCGACGCTTGAAGAAATTCGCGACAATCGTGCGAAAATACATTCAACCGATGGTTTCAAAATTCCGTACCAGGCGGTGGATGCGTAATTACTTTGATAATTATTGGATGAGCTGGTTGGACTCTGCTCGCTGCGACCCGGAAGTACTCGCTGCGCGAGATCCCACCAGCTCATTAGTAGAGTAGGGATAATTTATTTTTAATTTACATAACGAGGAAATAACGATGAGTTACGATGAATATAAAGGTGCGCCAATGACCGCACACACCATCCACGTAGAGCGTGGCTCGGTGAGTCGCTTTGCGGATGCCGTCACCGACAAAAATCCGGTGTATCACGACTTGCGTGCGGCAAAAACCGCCGGGTTCGATGCGCCACCGGTTCCGCCGACCTGGACATTTGCGTCGGCTTTTCTCGGCGCTTACACCGAAGACCAGCCAGCGGATCCCACCGGTGGTAAAGGACACCCAATGATGAAGCTCATGACTAACTTGATGAAAAATGGCGGCATGGTATTACATGGCGAGCAGGAATTTATTTATCACCAGCCGGTGCAATGCGGCGATGTACTTTCATCTACGGGAAAAATTACCGATGTTTACACCAAAGAGTCGGGCGGAAAAGTAATGACCTTTGTGGTGATGGAAACCGTTTTCAAAAATAAAGCGGGCGAACCTGTCGTCACCGAAATTTTCAATCTGATTCATCGGGGTAAATAATCATGTCTAAACCGGTTCTGAAATTAAAATTTGACAGCATCAATGTCGGCGCCGAAGCGCCGGTAGTCAGTCATAAGCTGACACGTACCGATCTGGTGAAATACGCCGGCGCTTCCGGGGATTTCAACCCGATGCATTCCGACGAGTTTGCGGCGAAAGCGGCGGGCCTGCCGAGTGTGTTTGGGCACGGCATGTTTTCCATGGGCTTGCTGGGTCGTGCGATTACCGATTGGGCGGGCGCTGGTAATTTGCTGAATTATCGCGTGCGCTTTACCAAGCAGACCTGGCCTGATGAAACACTCAACACAAAAATTGTGGTGACCAACAAGGAGGCCACAAAAGAAGGCAAGGTGATTACCGCTGATATTTCTTTAGTTAACCAGGCGGGCGAAGTGAAACTTTCCGGCTCAACCAGAGTCCTTGCTGCATGAACTCTCAATCTGCAAAGCCTGTACTGTTTCACAAGATTTTATTTTCCTTCATCATCATTTGCGGCAGTCAGCTTGTGTTTGCTGACCAGGCATTTGATGAGGCAATGAAAAAAGCGCAGGCAGGCAATGCGATTGATCAACATGCCTTGGGGCAGCGGTATGAGAAAGGAGAAGGCGTTACCCAGAGTTATGCAGAGGCGGCGAAATGGTACTTGAAAGCAGCGACACAGGGTGATGCCAAATCCCAATCCAATTTGGGAAATATGTACAACCAGGGTCAAGGCGTTACGCAGGATTACAAGGAAGCCGCAAAGTGGTATCTCAAAGCAGCAAAACAAGGCTATGCAAAAGCACAATACAACCTGGGTGTGATGTATGAGAAAGGTCGCGGGGTTGAGAAAAAATACAAAGAAGCGGTGAAGTGGTTTACCTCATCAGCAGAGCAGGATTATGGCCCAGCGCAATTTGCGCTTGCTGTGATGTATAGCAATGGTTTTGGTGTTAAGCAGAATTTTGAACTAGCCTATGTGTGGGCAACGGTGGCTCCGACTAATAGTAATGAGGTGGTTCAACTGAGAGAGTTGACGGCTTCAAAACTTTCATCAGATACAATAAGAGCAGCGACTCAGCAAGTGACGACTGTGAGAAGAAGAATTGATAAAAATAAAATGGCAAGCCATTAAAACAATCGCATGCGCTTAGCTATGCAATAAACCACGGCTGATTCCTTTGCTGGTTAGCAAGTTTCTAACGTGCTCACTGATATTTTTGGTCTCATCCATTTTTAATACATCACTTAACAACTGCTTTGCTTCGACGAACGAAAGCTGGCGTATGACCGATTTCACGCGCGGTAAACTATTAGCGTTCATCGATAGCATGTCGTAACCCATCGCCATCAATAACACTGCAGAGCTAGGGTCGCCAGCCATCTCACCGCAAATACTGATGGGTGTTTTCTCCTTGTGACATTCGTCTACCATCCAATTCAGTGCGCGTAGAACCGAAGGGTGAAAGGAATTAAACAATTCCGCCACGCGCGGATTGTTGCGATCCACCGCGAGTAAATATTGGGTAAGGTCATTGGATCCAATCGACAGGAAATCCACGCGGCGCGCCAGCTCGCGTATTTGGAAAATGGCGGCAGGTACTTCAACCATCGCGCCAATCTCCGGGAATTTGATGTCGTGTTTCTCTTCAATCAATTCGCGGTGAGCCCGATGAATCAGACGCAAGGCACTTTCCAGTTCTGTCACGCTGGTGATCATGGGCAACAGGATGCGCAAATTATCGAGACCTTCACTGGCTTTTAACATGCCACGCACTTGCACCAGGAAAATTTCCGGGTGATCAAGGCAGATGCGAATCCCTCGCCAGCCGAGAAAGGGATTGTCTTCTGCTATTGGAAAATAGGGCAGAGGTTTGTCGCCACCGACATCGAGCGTGCGCATGGTGACAGGTCGCGGTGCAAAAGCGGCCAGTTGTTCCCGATAAATCACGCGCTGTTCTTCTTCGCTAGGGAAACGATCGCGCATCAAAAAAGAAATTTCGCTTCGATACAATCCCACGCCTTCCGCGCCGCGCTCGGTGGCACGCATCACATCGCTGATCAAACCAGTATTTACCCAGAGCGTGATGCGATGTTTGTCGGTGGTTTCACAGGGCAAATCTTTTAGCGTATCAAAGAAACGTGACAACGCTTTTTCTTCGAAGAGGATGCCTTCGTATTGTTTTTTCAGTGTGGCGGAAGGACTGGTGTGGATTTTACCGGTGTAACCGTCAACAATAATCTCTTGTCTCTCCAGTTGCTGGAACGGAAGATCGACAACGCCAAGAATAGTGGGAATGCCCATCGCACGCGCCACAATCGCCATGTGTGAAGAGCGTGAACCGCGCACGGAAATAATACCAACGAGTTTCTTTTCAGGAACTTCGCCGAGCATGGAGGCAGTAATTTCTTCGCCAACCAGAATGGTGCGATCAGGATAAGTCAGTTTTTCTTTATCAGTTGCGTCGAGCGCAGCCAACACCCGCAAGCCCAGGTCTTTCACATCAGTAGCGCGTTCACGCAGATAGGCATCTTCCATCGCTTCAAAGGTGCGAACGTGTTCCATTACTACCTGGCTGAGCGCGGAGCGCGCTTGTAATTTTTTGGCGATGATACGATTGACGACTTCGCCGCCGAGCGCATTATCGGCGAGCATGCGCAGATACACATCAAACAATGCGCGTTCTTCAAGATTCAGTCGATTCTCGAGTGTTTTCCCTAATCCCTGGATTTCACTGCGCACTTTGACCAGCGCATTATGAAAGCGCGCCATTTCTTGTTCGATGCTGTTGCATTCGAGCATGGGAATGCCGGCAAGATCTGCGACCGGTGTCAGGACTTTAGCTGTGCCAAGCGCCACGCCTTGTGCACCGCTGATGCCCTGGAATGAAGTGCCTTGCGCCGAAGGATTTTTGGTTCCGGCAATCAGTCGCAATGCACCGGTTGCTTCGGCGTGTGCAATGACACCCGCCAACTGTGCTGACAAGGTGACAAGAAATGCTTCCTCCGGTTCTTCGAAGCGTCGTGCATCACGTTGTTGTACGACCAATACACCTAACACGATGCCGTGATGGATGATGGGAGAACCCATGAACGATTTAAAAAGTTCTTCGCCGATCTCCGGGAAGTAACGAAAGTTCGGATGGGTGTGGGCATCCTGGAGATTAAGCGGTTCTTCTCTTTCAGCAATAAGTCCCACCAGCCCTTCGTTCAACGCCAGACGCACACTGCCGACAGACTCCGCTTTGAGACCATCGGTAGCCATCAACACATAATGGGTTTTTTCTGCATTCAATAAATAAACAGAACAGACTTCCGTGCCCATTTCTGCTTTTACGCATCGCACAAGCGCGGCCATTGCCTGCTCCAGATTGGGAGCGGCATTGATTTTTTGTACTACGCTGCGTAACGCACTCAGCATGCTATACCTGCTAAACGGGCGTTCAAAGAGTGTGAGAACGCCAATATGTTTTTTGAAAAGTGCTAGGAAATCAGCGCCTGGTGATAGGGCGCCAGCTCCTTCAGGGCCTTACGGTACACGTCTCTTTTGAAGGACACAACTTTATCGACAGGATACCAATAACTGACCCATTCCCAGTGATCAAACTCGGGAGCTTCACCACTGTTATTATCCAGACGTACGTTGCTGTCGGATGCTTTCATCTGCAGGAAAAACCACTTCTGCTTCTGGCCTATGCAAACACGGCCATCGTCTCGATGGCGCACCAGGCGTTCCGGCAGACGATATCGCAACCAGCCTTGTGTGCATGCGACAATCGAAATGTCATTAGGTTGCAAGCCGACTTCTTCTTTTAATTCACGGTAAAGCGCGGCTTCCGGATCTTCGTTGAGATGTATGCCACCCTGTGGAAATTGCCAGGCATCAAAGCCGCCCACGCGCCGCGCCCAGAACACATTGCCCTCGTCGTTCGCAAGTATGATCCCTACGTTGGGACGATAGCCATCCGTGTCAATCATAAGAAGCCAATCATTTTCCGTGCGCGTTGTTCATGTATTTAAAAAACGAACTGTTTGGGTCGATCAGCAAAATATCAGACTTGCTGCTGAAGCTGGCTTTATAAGCCTGCAAACTTTTCAGGAAGGAATAAAATTCCGGATCGCCATTGTAGGCTTCTGCATAAATACGCGCTGCCTTGGCATCGCCGTCGCCACGAATTTCTTCTGATTCGCGAAAAGCTTCGCCTTCGAGAACTACTTTCTGTCGATCCGCGTCTGCGCGTATCCCTTCTGCCAGTTCTTTACCTTCGGAGCGATGCTTGCGCGCTTCGCGGTCACGCTCCGAGCGCATGCGATTGTAAACATCGGCACTGACTTCATCTGGCAAGTCGATGCGCTTGACGCGTACATCAACCACTTCAACACCCAGTTCGTTGCCAACCGTTTCATTCAGTTTGCGTGTCAGTTCTACCATGAGTTCATCACGCTGCCCTGAAACAACTTCATGCAGGGTGCGAACACCGAATTCGTTGCGCAAACCTTCGTTGATACGACGAAAGATCGCATCAGCCGAACGATTTTCATCACCACTGGTGGCTTTATAATATTTGGCCGCATCTTCGATGCGCAACTTGGCGTAGAGATCGACCATCATGGCTTTTTTCTCGACGGTGAGAAAACGTTCAGGGTGTGCATTGAGACCAATAATGCGACCGTCAAATCGTTTTATGTCGTCGACCATCGGTGTTTTAAAATACCAGCCCGGTTTCAGATTGGCATCCACTAACTTACCAAATTGCAAGCGAACGACTTTTTCAGTTTCACTCACGATAAATATAGATTGTGTGGCAAAAAACAATACCAACAAACTCACAAGCAACGCTGTAACAAAACGATTACTCATGGGCGCACCTCCCGACGACGAACATTGTTATTGTTCATATTGCTCTTCAGCGTTTCAATTTGTTGTTTCAATGCGTCGACGTCTGCCTGCGTGGGGGATTTGTTTCCCGAGTTGTCGCTGGATGTGGCAGTGCCGGGTTCGGCAGGCAAGGAGTTTTGCATTAACTTGTCGAGCGGCAAATACATCATGTTATTGCCGCCTTTGACATCGATCATTACTTTGGTGTTCGTTTGCATTACTTGCTGCATGGCATCGAGATACAAACGTTCACGAGTGACCACGGGTGATTTTTTATATTCAGCCAATAACTTTTTAAAACGCGCCGCTTCCCCCTCTGCCTTGGAAATAGTCTGGTCTCGATAACCTTTGGCTTCTGCAAGAATGCGCTGTGAATTACCACGCGCTTCCGGCACGACCTGGTTGGCGTAAGTTTGTGCTTCATTTTTGAAACGTTCTTCGTCTTCGCGTGCTTTCGACACATCATCGAAGGAATCTTTTACTTCCGCGGGCGCTTTAGTGTCTTCAACGTTAACGGTAATCAGGTGTATCCCGGTGTTGTAAGCGTCGAGGTAGTGACTGAGTCGAATTTCAACATCCTGTGCAATTTTCCCGCGACCGGTTGTCAATACTTCATCCATTTTTGAAGACCCAACAACATGGCGGAGTGCACTGTCGGTTGCTTCTTCCAATGCAAGTTCCGGTTCGCGAATCGATAATTTGAATTTTTGCAGATCGATAATGTTGTATTGAACTGAAATATCCACTTCGACAATGTTTTCATCTTCGGTGAGCATTTGTCCTTTGGTGGTGTGCGTGCGCACTTTGGTTACGTTCTCTTTGTACACTTTGTCGATAAGAGGCGGGTTCCAGTGAAAACCGGAACCGACCACTTCATGAAACACGCCGAGGCGTAACACCACCGCCTGTTCCTGTTCGTCAAGTTGATAAGCGCCCATCAAAAACCATAGCGAGAAAATAATGCCAAACACCGTGCTGAATGTGTTGAACATATCCGCCCCATGGTTTCCGCCGCCGGAATTTTTCCCGCCACCAAAAATACGGCGCATCTTGTTCTGGAATTGTTTCAACGCTTCGTCCAGGTCGGGTGGCCCGCTTTGCTTGCTACCACGCCCGCCTTCGTGACTCCACGGGTCTTTGGGTTTGTTTCCTGATTGATTGTCTCCCGGTTCATTCCAGGCCATAAATTACTCCGCACGATTCGCTGCAAAAATAAGACGGGAATTTTAACACAGCGTTCCCTCGCTTCCGCATTAAAACCGATGTTTAAAAGAATGCTGTTTTAGCAGGGATAACAGGTCTTTTTTTGGCATTTTCACCGTAACGGCAACGGTGCCATCGTTGTGATTGTCTTCTTTTACTACGGCCTGCATCCTGAAGAGTTGCGCCCGCAGTCCAAAGTGCTCGTGACCCAGCTGCAAAGTGGTTTGAACCACGTCGTGTGCCAGTAGTTCATCCAGGGAAGTTAACAGCAGGCTTATGCCCTCACCGCCATTCCCTTCACTAGAGTGCGCCGAAAGCCAAACGCGTCGCGGTTTGCCTTCTGCATCGCGGTCAATATGGGGTGCGATACCTTCCATCAGGTCGATTTTGTTCATGATCTCCAGCACTGGCACATCCTGAGCACCGATTTCCTGGAGCACTGCGAGCACTTCGTCTCGATGCGTATCGCGATCGGGATGGTGTGCATCGGTCACGTGCAGCAGTAAATCGGCGTTCACCACTTCTTCCAGCGTGGCGCGAAAAGCTTCCACCAGTTGATGCGGCAAATGGCGAATAAAGCCCACCGTATCTGCCAGGATAATTTCATTCAGGTTGTAGGGACCAAAGTGTGTAAGTTTGATGCGACGCATGGTGGGGTCGAGCGTGGCAAACAGCTGGTCGGCCACGTACACCTCCGCTGCTGTCAGGCGATTGAACAGTGTGGATTTGCCCGCATTGGTATAACCGACCAATGCGACAGTCGGTACTTCGCTGCGCGTGCGGGAACGACGTCCCTGTTCGCGCTGGCTGCGCACTTTTTCAAGACGTTTTTCAATCGCCTGTATTCGTCCGCGAATCAGGCGCCGGTCGGTTTCCAGTTGGGTCTCACCCGGACCGCGTAAGCCGATACCACCTTTTTGTCGTTCCAGATGCGTCCATCCGCGCACTAATCGTGTCGACGCATGTTGCAGCTGCGCGAGTTCCACTTGCAGCTTGCCCTCATGCGTGCGCGCGCGTTGCGCAAAAATGTCAAGGATTAAGCCCGTGCGATCCAGCACACGGCAGCAAAGAAATTTTTCAAGATTGCGTTCCTGGCTGGGTGAAAGTGCATGATCAAAGATAACCAGCTCGGCACCGGTATCGAGCAAGGCTTGTTTTATTTCATCGAGTTTGCCGGAGCCAACAAAGTGGCGAGGATCGGGTGCGGGCCTATGTCCACCAAGAAAAGCCACAGGTACGCCGCCTGCCGAGCAGACCAGATCTTTAAATTCTTCGGGATCCGGCGCGTGAAGCGGGCTGCTGACAGGAAAATCCAGATGAACCAGCACCGCCAGTTCACCTGAATCTTTTTTTCCGGATGGAGGCCGCTCAAAAAACAATGTGGTTTAAAACTATTTAGTTAAAAACAACGAAGTTTTTCGTCAACAGATCAGTAGTTGTCGTCGCCTTCAAAATCATCCTGCGGATAACCACCGCCTGGCTGACCTTGTCCGCTTTGCATCGGGCCGGGGCCCTTGCCAGCAGCAGGCATTTCACCTTCGGGGTTCATCGTCGGCAAACGCACCGGACGAGCAGGCACCACGGTTGAAATAGCGTGTTTGTAGACCATTTGGCTCACGGTGTTTTTTAACAACACCACAAATTGGTCGAATGAGTCGATTTGACCTTGTAATTTAATACCGTTCACAAGATAAATAGAAACGGGAACCCGTTCTTTTCTCAGTGTGTTCAAGTAAGGGTCTTGTAGCGAGTGCCCTCTGGACATAAATGTCTCCTTTAAAAAAGTTAAAAATACAAAGAAGCAAAAAAACAGACAACGCTTCTTCAGTCTTTAGTGATAAATGATAAAACCCGCTGCTCTACATCTGCGACAGTCGATTCCAGACGGTGCGCACGAACAACTTCGTCTGCATCAGGCGCCACATCAAAATACACCCAGTGCAAATCACTCCAGCTGCGTAACCACGTGTATTGTCGTTTCGCGAGCTGTCGTGAAGTGATCATAGCACGCGCTATCATTTCCTCTCGAGTGAGGCTTCCACTTAGGTGCTCCCACGCTTGCCGGTAACCGACTGCACGCATGGCAGGAAGTTCCGCGTGCAAATCGCCTCGTTTATAAAGGGTTTTTACTTCATCGAGAAAACCGGCTTTTATCATGTCCTGAAATCGTGCATCGATGCGCTGATTCAGTTCATCTCGATTTTGTGGCGCAATAGCCAGTTGCAATACACGATAAGGAAAGGGTTCTTTCACCTGTCTGGCGCGCAAAGCGGACATTGTTTCGCCCGTCATTCGATACACTTCCAGTGCGCGACCGATACGCTGCGAATGATTGGGATGTAATTGTGACGCGGTGTCAGGATCAACTTCGGCCAATTTTTTATGCATGGCAGGCCAGCCGATTTGTGCTGCTTCTGCTTCTACTTCGGTGCGTATCTCGGGGTCAGTTTCCGGCAGCTCTGCCAGGCCTTCCAGCAGAGCTTTGAAATAGAGCATGGTACCGCCTACCAGCAAGGGGATTTTTCCACGCGCGGTGATATCCGCCATTTCGCGCAGGGCATCTTCACGAAAATTAGCCGCGGAATAAGATTCAGCCGGATCGCGAATATCGATTAAACGATGCGGGGCCTTGGCCAGTGTTTGCGCATTCGGCTTGGCGCTGCCTATGTCCATGCCGAAATAAACCAGGGCAGAATCCACGCTGATAATTTCCAGTGGCAAGCGCTGCACCAGCTCCACCGCGATTTGGGTTTTGCCAGAAGCGGTAGGGCCCATCAGGAAAATGGCGGGGGGTTTTAACATGCGGCAGGAGAGAATTTAATTCAGCGGATGAACTAGGTGGACGAGTTTATAGGCCACTTGACGGTGGGGCAACCGCGCGTGACCCCAGCAATCATGTTGGTTTGGCTTGCAAAGTAGCTTACTCACGAGTAAGCTACTTTCATGTCAGTAAGTTTGCCTCCCAAAGAAGCGCTTAAAAGCCGTTCCAGCCAGCGGGCTGAAGAAACCTATGAGGCCATATTAAAAGCAGCTGAGCTGCGTTTTGCCGCCAAAGGTTTTTACCCTACTCGTCTTGAAGATATAGCCGACGATGTGGGCATTACCCGCACAGCCGTGATTTATCACTTCAAAGACAAGGAAGCACTTTACAACGCTGTCCTGGAAACGCTGTTCACACAACTGGATGGTGTTATTTCATCTGCTTTAAGTGCAGAGGTACCCTTCCTTGAAAAGATTGAAGGGGCGGTAACGGCCTGGGTTCAATACGCTGGCAAACGTCCTACGCTGATGCGTTTGTTTATGCGTGAAGTCGCGGGATCAGAAGAGGGCCTGCGAGAAGAAGTGAGCCGCTTTGTCGATCCGATGTTCGGTCGTTTGATTGCAGCGTTAGAAGAAGGCAAAAAAAATAAGCTTTGCCGCGAGGTGGATGCGGTGCAGTTCTGGTCCATTCTCGCGGGCGCTACGATGTTTTTTATTATGGACGCGCCATTGCTGGCAAAAGATGGATTCAACCAGGTTTCCTATCAGGCGAGTGTTGATGCTTACAATCACGAATTGATTCGCGTAATTCACGGACTGCTTGGTACCAATGGACAAAAACCATGACGCTGAGCGACGGCAAAAAAAAAGTATTGTTTTTGCCAAGCGGTGTTCGTGGCGAAATAGCCGTTGGAACCAATATATTAGACGCCGCGCGTGAATTGGGTGTTGGCCTGGAATCGATTTGCGGTGGCACCGGTTCCTGCTCCAAATGTAAATGCGAAATATTAAAAGGAACCTTCGATGCCGAAGGCCGGGAAATTTCCCTGGGCAGTCCATCGTTCATGGGCATGGCGGCGGTTGCCAGTGAAAATGATGTGCACTCGGCAGCAAATCATGTCACAGCAGAAACCTCGCATGAACAACAATTAAAAGCCAAACATCATTTTAAATCCGAGCAGCGCGTGGGTTGTCAAACCAAGGTGCTCGATGATGTAGTCGTTTTTATTCCGGAAGAAAGTCGCGTCAAGGAAGCAGTAGTGCGTAAGGCGGCAGGAAAACCCATCACTGTGCGTGATCCGATCACTAAAAAATATTTTGTTCACGTTCCTGCGCCCACGTTGCATGACCCACGCGGTGATTGGGATCGTTTGTATGATGCGCTGCTTGAACATCATCACATCAAAACAAAAATTGATTTTCTGGCACTTGAGCAATTGACATTAATTGCCAAGCCGCAACGCACCAAAGTAATGAACTTAACGGTGACTGTGTGGCAACCCTATTTAGACGAACGAGCAGAAGTGGTTCGTGTAGAAAATGGCGATAGAACCTCAGTGCTGATTGGTTTGGCGGTCGATCTGGGTACAACGACCATGGCGGCTTATCTATGCGATATGTTGACAGGCGAAACACTGGCAACAGAGTCTATTATGAATCCGCAAATTAAAATCGGCGGCGATGATGTGATGAATCGCATTGCTGCGAGTGAAGGCGCAGGCAATCTCAAACGCATGCAATACGCGGTGATAGACGCGCTGGGTATTCTGGCAGACAAGGCAACCAAAGCCGTGGGTTATTCTGTCGAAGATATTGCCGAAGTAGTATTGGTAGCCAACACTTGCATGCATCATATTTTCCTTGGGCTAGATCCGGAATCGCTTGGCAAGTCGCCTTTTAATCCACGCGTGCAGCACAGTGTGAATGTCAAAGCGCGCGACATCGATTTAAAAATTTTACCTTCCGTGAATGTGCATCTGTTACCAAACCAGGCGGGCTTTGTCGGCGCGGATAACACTGCCGTAGCGATTGCACTGGAGCCTTACAATTCCAGTGAACTTGTTGCGATTGTTGATATCGGTACCAATGGTGAAATTCTGGTTGGCAACAAGGATAAAATTTATTCCACTTCTTGCCCGACAGGTCCCGCGCTGGAAGGCGCGAGCATTAAATACGGCGTGCGTGCCTCCAGTGGTGCGATTGAAAAAATTCGCATAGAGCGTAATGAAGCCGACAATGATTTCGATGTGCGCTTTAAAGTGATAGGTAAGGAAGCGTGGAATACGCGTTTGAAACCGGAAGAAATTCGCGCCAACGGTTTGTGTGGCTCTGCGATTATTGATGGCGTCGGCGAATTATTAAAAGCCGGCATTCTGGCGACGAATGGAAAATTTAATATGGATATCCAGTCGTCGCGTTTGCGTCGCGATGAAAAAGGCGAGCCGGAATTTGTGATTGCCTGGAAAAATGAGACCGCTCTTGATAGCGATATCACCATGACGATTGATGACATACGCAATGTGCAGCTCGCGAAAGCGGCGGTGTATTCCGGTATTCAGGTGCTATTGGATAAATTAGGTAAAGAAAAGCCCGAGAAAGTTATTCTTGCCGGTGCGTTTGGTTCGCATCTGGATCTGCGTCGTTCGATGATGATTGGTTTGTTTCAGGACGTCGGTATGGCCAATGTGCGTTCCGTGGGCAATGCGGCGGGTGACGGTGCGCGCATGGCGCTGATGAATCGTGCCAAACGCGAAGAAGCAGAACACATCGCAAGAAAAATACATTATGTAGAGCTTACCAACGAGCCGAGCTTTGTGCCGCATTTTGTCGATGCAACTTTGTTGCCACACAAGCGGCATCCTTTCCCCTCATTGCTGCGTTATGGCATCGCTCCCGTCTTGTCTGCAGAGGGTGACAAGGAAGATAAGAAACGCAAGCGCGAAGAACGCAGAAAAAATAGAGCGGCGTAATGTAGGGGCGTGTTGCACACGCCCGGGCGCATGCAATGCGCCCCTACAAGTTTAATTTTTTAATGCAACAGTCATTACACCACTTTGGTCGTAGGCAATTTCAATCGGCGCTTTAGCTGTTTTTGCCAGCTTGTCATTCACATACACTTCCGATTCCAACTGATAGTTGCCTTGCGCCACGCCTGTTGGTGGAGTGAAGCTGAACGAATTTTCATATTCACCACCTTGATCCATGCTTTGAGCTTCTTTGCTTTTAATTTGTTTACGCTGTCCATCACTGTCGACAATAAATAACTTCTCTTCGACTTTATCAACGGATTGTTTGCGACCATCTACTACCGTAATTGCAGAGTTCACAGAAACATTATTGCCACGCACGACTTGTTTGGGCGCAGAAATCGAATAACTGGTGACAAGCGGTTTTTCGGGGAGCTCATCGTGTTTATTTTGATATTCTTTATTGACTTGTGCGGCGCTGCGAACTTTTTTCGTGTGATAGTTCATCGCCATGCAGCCCAACCCGCCAACTACGGCCCCTGCTGCCGCACCTTTGACTGCGCCATCTCGACCATTGATGGCAGCACCGAGCAAGCCTCCGATCAATGCGCCCGCCCCGGCGCTTTTGGCAGCACTGCAATCATCACCGTCTTTTGCAAGGCCACGGCTACCAGCAGCACATCCGACCATAGCGATAACTAAAAACAAAACAATAGTGCATTGAATGAAGTTTAACTGGCGTAACTTTTTCATATCTCTCTCCTATATAGATGACGAAAAATCATTTTGCATTCCAGTCGCCCGAGAACGCATCTTTTTGTGCTTTCTCGGCGTTGGCAATAATCTGCTTCGCTATTCTGTTTTCCGGGTCCAGATCCAGCACGGATTCCGCTTTGCTTTTGGCGCAATCGTATTTGTGTAATTTCATGCATTCATGTGCACCTAACAAAATACGTGCAATTACCCTTTTGTTCTCAGGTTCTTCAGGCGCTGCTGTTACCGGTTGCGCAACCGGCGGTGTTTCGATGGTTTCTGTTTTGGTTTCTATTGCTGGAGTCGGTGGAGCAACCTCTATTACTGCTTTTGTGTCTGCGGCGGCGGCAGGTGTTGTGACGGCGGCTTCCGTTGTGATTTTGGTTTCAGTAGGTGGTGTGACTACTTTTTCATCAGGTGTTTGCGTTGCTACCGGTTTGTTTAATAATTGAAAGCCAACAAAAGCGAACACTGCGATAATGATTACGGCGATTCCCGCAACCAGTGGCACACGACTGGATGTTGATTTCACTGGCGCCGTAACAACTGTTGCATCATTGGCACTGACCGGTTTCTGCTGAAGCACTGTTTTGTTTCCGGTGTGCGAAGCAGTCGTAGCATTAGTTGACTGTTTAAATTGTGCAAGCAATTCTTGCAGTTGCTCCACCATTTCACTGCCGCGCGCATAGCGGTCTTGCGGTTTTTTTGCGAGTGCTTTATCCAGCACAGGCTGGAATATACCGAGTTGTGCAGGTAAAGGTGGCGGTGCTTCTTGCACATGCTTTAATAAAACTGCGACTGCAGAGTCGCCGCGGAAAGGCACATGCCCAGTCAGCAATTCGTAAAACATAATGCCAAGGCTGTAAAGATCAGAACGTTCATCAAGCTCCTGACCCATAGCTTGTTCCGGACTCATGTAGCCAGTCGTACCTACAATGGTTCCGGTTTTAGTCATCTTGCTATCACCGTCTTTTTGTTTGGCGATCCCAAAATCCAGAATGACCGGCGTACCGTCATCGCGAAACATGATGTTGTCCGGCTTGATGTCGCGATGCACAAAACCTTTCGAGCCTGCGTAATCAAGGCCGGTCGCCACACCGCAAATGATTTTTACCACCTCCGGAACCGACAAACCTTTAGCGATCTTTTCGTCCAGCTTGCCACCTTTAAGCAACTCCATTGAGATATAGAAGCGGCCGTTGTGACTGCCCACATCAAATACCGGCACGATATTGCTATGGGATAGTTGCGCGACGATGCGCGCTTCGTGCATAAAGCGTTTGGCCCACACATCGTCCTTGCCCAGCTGGTCGGACATAATCTTCAGCGCGACCTGTCGTCCAAAGCTTTCCTGCACTGCCAGATAAACTGTCGCCATGCCGCCCTGGCCCATTTGTTTGAGGATTTGGTAGCCGGGAATTGAGGGAAAGGGATCTGACAAAGGGGGTTTTCTCAAGAGGATAGAATGGGCGGGAATTCTAGCCCAGATCACCCTGTAGGGGTAACCCTCGTGGTTACCCGGGCGACCATCAGGGTCGCCCCTACAAGTTATACCCCTACTTGCATTCAAACTTACTCACGAGTAAGATACTTTCCCCTGAGTAAGTTGACCCTTGTTTAAAGTTGATTCAAAGAGGTAATAACAATGGACCATACAGATATTGCAGAAATCGCCGAGTTGATCGCCGAGTTAGATGATGAGGCGGCGGTCGTTGTCCAGGAATGCCTGGATGCAGGACTGGATCCTATTTCTGTGCTGAAAGATGGCGTGGTAAAAGGCCTTGAAAAAATCGGCCAGCTGTTTGAAGCCAAGGAATATTTTTTGGCCGAGTTGATGGTGGGCGGCGAGCTGGCAGAAACATGCATCAAAATTATTGATCCGCATTTGCCTGCCACCGGCGAAGGGGATCGTCAGGGCGTGGTGGTGATCGGCGCGGTGCAAGGCGACTTGCATGACATCGGTTATGGCCTGGTTGCCAAACAATTAGAGTTGGCGGGCTTCGAAGTGCATTCACTGGGCGTGAATGTAGACGCGATGACCTTTATTGAAAAGGCTCGTGAGAAAAAAGCCAATATCATTGGCTTGTCCGCCTTTTTGGTAACCACGATTCCGAATTGTCGCGATGTGGTGAACTATGTGCGCGATATGGGTCTGACTGATACCTTCAAGGTTGTCATGGGTGGTGCAGAAACCAACCAGGAGAAATCCAACATGATGGGCGCGGATGGCTGGGCGCCGAATGCGATGGAAGCAGTTACGCTTTGCAAAAACATTATGAAAGCTCATTTTGGTAAGTGAGAAACCAGCAAATAACTAACGTAATTTAAATTTTACTGATCAGGAGAAAACACATGGCACTACTCGACATTATGGATTTCCAAAAGCGCGCCGAGAATGGCGAAGTAATCGAAAAATCAATGAAGTTCGATGTGAAATGGTCAAAGACCTTGCGTGCACTCGCAGAAAAAAACAATGTGATGTACACGCCGGATAGCATGGTGATCAGCGATGCTATCGCCGATGGTGTGTTTGAAGCAGCAGTAGAATTACTTGCTACTTGTGGAATTTATCACAACGGAACATTTCGTGTGATCGCATTAAGTGAAAAAGAAGTGCGTGATACGGCGGCGCATTACAACGCCAAGCCGCATGTATCAAAGTTTGGCCAAGGTAAAGATCGTATCGAGTTTACCTATCGCAAACAATTTGATAAAAAATTGCCGATACTCGCCGGCGGCCCTTGCGGTGTGATCGGTGAAGATTGGCTCGATCCTTACGTTCGCTCCTTTGTAAAAGAACCCACCAACAAAGCCATGGGTATTACTGGCGGCATCGAAGTGATTCATGGACACTCAGCCAAAGCGGGCACCTTGTCAGAAATGTATGCAGCACAATGGGAATGCGAACAAATCCAGCGCGTCTGTCGTGAAGAAGGTCGTCCCGGCATGCATCAAGGCTTATTGTGTACCGCTTCATCTGCGGCTGCTTCATTTGCGTGTATTGATGACCATAACGAAAATCGTCGTAAAACATGGAACACACAAATTGGTATTCACATCATTCCGGAAATGAAAATTGACTGGAATGCTTTCATGATGGCGAAGTATTGTCAGGATCGTGGCATTGAACCGTGGACCTCCTGCGTGTCATTAACCGGTGCGATTTGTCGCAATGGTGGTGAAACGGCGATTGGTATCGTTTGTAATGCACTGGCGCAATTAGCTTATGGTCATGGCGGCATGGTGCAGATGTTTGCAAACCATCTCGACGGCACCTGGTCAGATCATGAAACACAATGGGCTGTTGGAGCTGCCACGCGCGCATTCGAACGTCATGTGAAAAATCCTATCGCATCCGTTTGCGCGGGTATTGAACCTTACTGGCGCACTTACGCGGGCATGTGGCAAGCGCAAGCCATGACAGTGTCAAACACGATTAACGGTATGGCGTATTGCTGGATCGGCGGTCACTCCGGTCTGGAAACACGTTTGGTCGGCGAAGTGATGGAAGCAACACTGGAGATTCAGGATCCCGCCGAAGCAGAAATCCTGATGAAGAAAATTTTTGCGAAGCGTAATGAAGAAACTGTCAAGCACAAAGAGAGTGGCAAAGGCGCACGTCACTTTAAAGATGCATACGATTGTGAGAAATGCGTTCCGAAGCAAGTGCTTATTGATGACTACAACAAAGTCAAAGAAGAGTTGCATGCAATGGGCTTGAAAAAATTGAAATAATACAGGACCCCTCCGTCGCTACGCGACACCTCCCCTACTTTGTAGGAGAGGACAGTCTCCCCCTATGTAATAGGGGGAGTGGCCGCAGGCCGAGGGGGTCGTGAACAAAGTTTCGGAGAAAATTTATGGCAGTTGTTGTTATCGGCGAATCATTGAACGCCACTATTCCCGCTATTTGTGAGGCAGTAAAAAAGCACGATAAAGCCTGGATACAAAAAGTGGCGCTTGAGCAAGTGGAAGCAGATGCAGATTATCTGGATCTCAATGCACAAGTAACCGGTTGTGATGAAATGATTGATCTGCCATGGATGGTGGAATGTGTTCGTGAAGTAACCAATGTGCCTTTGGTGCTCGACAGTTCCAATCCACCTGCCATTATCAAGACACTGGAAAGTTTTGACTGGAAAGGACAGGTGCCGATCATCAGTTCTATTACTAATGAAGGGAATAGCCCGCAAAAATTGTTACCGGTAGCTGCGAAATACAAAACCGGTATTGTGGCTTTGTTAATGGACAACGACGGCATTACGCATACGGCGAAAGGTCGTTTCAAGATTTGCCAAGACCTGGTCAAAAAATCTCGTGATGCGGGCGTGCCCGACGAAAATTTGTGGATAGATCCACTGATTCTGCCGATTGGTACAGACGACAACGTGGGCAAAATCAGTTTTGAACTGTTGCAAATGATGAAAGCAGAATTTCCGAAGATTCGCACTTATTGCGGTTTGTCGAATGTGAGTTTTGGTATGCCGCACCGCGCGCTGATGAATCGTACTTATGTGGCGATGTTGGCGGCGAACGGCATGGAAGGTTTTATGATCAATCCGCGCGTGAAAGAAATGCGCGCCATGATGTACGCGATCCGTGCTTTGATGGGTGAAGACCAGCAGTGTGGAAAATATATTGCGGCGCATCGCAGCGGTGTGTTGCTCACTCCAATGAGCGATGAAATGAAAGCTAAATTGGCAGAGAACGCTGCCAAGGAAGACGAACGCGCACGTAAAAAAGCCGAGCGAGAAGCGCGCCGCGCCGCAGGTAAAGTGGAATAATTATTCAGTAGTTATTTAAACCCGGTGCAGTCCATAGTCCGTCGCCATCCGCATCGATAAAGATCGGATTGCTGAAAGCAAAGGGTTTGAAGCCGGGATACACCGCTGTGTAATCATCAGAAGCGATACCGGAAACTTCTATCGTCACAAAACTGTCTTTGTCTGCAACGATGGGGATGTCATAGTGCTGATTGCGTGCGACAGGTAACTCTTTATAAAGTTTTCCATTCAGGTAAACAGAAAGTTTTTCGACAGGAATCCAGTCTGCAGCCGCGACATCGACAGCCAATGTCCCTTGTTTGCCACGGAAAGTTTCTCCCATGTTTTTATCATTGAGATGAACATTGAGTAGCGGGCCGGTGGTACCAAATACTTTTCCTTGCAGCACTGCTTTGGCCAATATTTTTTTATCAAAGTGATCAATCGAGTCTGCATGTCCCGTAAAAACTTTTCCCATGAAAACACCTTCCATAAAAACATAGTTGCGCGGCATAGCTACTACTTCCCCAGCGGTGTGTGAATCGCTATCGGCTGTTGCTGTTTTTCGGTAGCCCTGTCTTAGCAGGGAAAACCAATCCTCGCGCACGCGTTGGTAGGTGTTCACATCCTGTCCGTTCATGAGTTCGATGGCATCAAAAGCAATATCACGATAACCGGAACCCGCCAGCTTCTCAATTAGGCTGGCATTCTGTTTATCGTCAAGGGGAAGTAGCGAGTTAAATTTTTTCCCGATGGATAAATGTTCAAAATAATTAATATCATCATCGGCGTCATCATTGCTGCTTTCTGAGGCACGAGGATGATTCAGTTGAAATACTACATCTGGATATTTTTGTTTATAGGCTTCAATTATTTCTCCCAGACGACGATTTTCATGAGGCAGTGTTCCTCCCATAAATTGTTGCGCATCCGCCGTGACAGGAAATACATTGCTGTGTCCCATGGTGCGAGGAATTTTATCGGTATGCGCCATGCCGGTTAACTCAACGCCGGCGATCGCAGTAATTTTATGTTGCAGTCCCAGCTGCTCAACAATAGGCTGGTAGTTAATGGTGCGCTTGTGTTCAGTGGATACCATCACTTCGCCGCCTTGCGCAACAAAATCAATGACGCGCCTTTGTGCCGGTAGTGTTGAATCAAAACTGAATTCGCTGTGCACATGAAAATCTGCAGAAATCCAGCCGGGTGTTTCAAGAACACGTTTTGGTTCTTCAATAGCGAGTGCAAGTTGCTCATCAGGTTTGATATGCAGCATTGTTTTGGTGAGTGAATATTCCGGGCCACGTGTGGCGTATACCTGGTAATCTCCAGCAGGAATAGCAATGCTTTTTAAATCAGCAGATTTTCCATTTAAAGAAAGGCCTGCCAGGGAAATGCGATTGCTGCTGATATCTGTTTGAAAAACTTTTTCACCGACACGAAATCCGGATGTATCAGGGAAGAAAAGTGGATCAGCGGTTCCGTGCACACCTTTGAAAACCAGATGCATTATTTTTCCTTTTGGCAGTATCAGCGTTGCCATGTTTTTGGGGGATGATTTTAAGGGGACCAGTTTTTTTATTTCCTCCGGCACGGCTTTACCTTTGTAAAATTGATCGATAATACTGGCGACATCGACCGTTGGCGAAACCAGGATACGTTTTTTAGTGACCAACGATTCACCCACATCCAGATCCATTAAGGGCATTTGCATAAATTGTAATAATCCGGGTGGACCGCCGGTATCAAACCACAGTGGATTGGTGAAGTTGCCGATAAGAGTAAATTCCTGATCGTTAATGGCGAATTGCCTGAGCGGTTTTACTTCCCCATTTTTTTTAATCAGCGTTATAGACTCGGATTGAACGCCATAACTTATTTCCGGCTTGATATGTTCCGCGCCAACCAGAATATGGACGTCTGCCGGAAACATTACTTTCAACATGGCAAGATGACTCCTGGTATCGACAAAAGGATGTTGAAATCCTTTGGAATATTCTGGATGAGTGGTGGACAGGACAAACGGTGTCAACGAACGATGCGGATGCAGTATCAGTGAACCAAACAAGTACAGTGCGCCTGATTCATTTGCGGCAGGGCGCTCGGTGCGCGTCAGTCGCGTTTCAATAAACAGTTCATTGGGGCGATCAACTTCCATGCGATAGCGAGTTTCGTTTTCAATGCCTGCCATTTTGCCTTTAACGATCAGCGTGGCGGACGTTTTCGTTATCTCGGTATCGATGTGCCCAGCGGGTAATATTTTTTCGCGACTCAGGTTAAACAGTTCGTGGTAAGTGTTCCATTGGTCGTCGTTGCGGCCACAAAATCCCAGGTCTACCAGGGTGCCGCCGCGATAGGACAGGTAGGTTTCATGGGCTGGGTCAGAAATACTGGCACAGAGCGTACCGTTGGAAAGCATCCAGTCGCCCAGACCGGCAATGGCGGACGAACCACGAATGGCATGACTAAAGTTTTGAGGCGTGATTTGCTCTGCAACCGGGGCTTCCGTGGCGTCGCGGCCAGGCCGGGAAGAGGCGCTGGTGGCATAAGCTCCCGCAAAGAGGAGGCAGCAGCAGAATGCTGTTTTCAGGCGAGTTACTGTCATTTGCGTATTTTGACATCTCCGGGCGGTTGACATTAAACTTACTCATGAGTAAGATACTTACTAACGAGTAAGTTTAATGGGTTTTTAGGGTGTATAACCGGGTTTGGACCAGAAGCAGGCTTTATCGAGTTTTTTTTGCCATCGAAGAGTGGCTGAAAAAGCGGGTCTTCGGCTGCCATAGCTGTGGCCAGTGCGTGCTGCGTTCCACGTCCATGGTTTGCCCACAAACCTGCCCCAAACAGATGCGGAATGGTCCCTGTGGCGGGTCTATGTTTGGCAAGTGCGAAGTATTCCCGGACAAGGAATGTATCTGGACCGTCATCAATGAACGAGCAGACTCAAGCGCTATGAATGTGCTGGGCATGAAAGACAAACTGCTGCATAAAATTCAACCGGCAGTGGATTGGTCATTGGTAGGCACTTCCGCTGTTGGCAGTATTCTGGAAAAGAAAACGGATTCAATGGGTGGGATATTTTCTCCGCATCCGGCATCCAATGGTGAACTGGAATCGCTGATAGCGAGCGATAGAGTGGTCCAGCATTTTCAACCGCGAGCTGCCGCACACTAAAAGGTTTTGATGTGCGTAATATTTTATGAACGAAACAAGCACGCTTTATAAAAAACTGAAAGCCGGTGAATTTGTCATCACGGCAGAAATGTCGCCGCCCAAGGTGCCCGATCTGTCGCGCCTCGATAAACACATCGCGAATTATCGTCAAGGTGTGGATGCGGTGAATATTCTGGATATGCCTTCAGCCACTTTGCGCATGTCGAGTCTGGGTGCTGCTATCTATGTGAAGCAGCAAGGATTGGAGCCTGTACTTCAAGTGACCTGTCGTGATCGCAGCAAGCTCGCACAACAAGCGGACATCATCGCGGCGTATGCGCATGGCATTCGTAATATTTTATGTTTGACCGGTGACTACGTCACTTTTGGCGATCATCCGATGTCAAAGCCAGTCTTCGACATGGATTCCACTAACGTGATTATGATGGTCAATCAGTTGCGCAAAGTGGGCCGCTCTTACGCAGGTACACCGATTGCGGACTCTGCAAAGGAAGAGCCTTTTAAAATGCAATGGTGTATTGGTGGTGCAGCGAATCCGGTGGGCAATAAACCGCATCATCTGGCACGCACGATCAGTCGCAAAGTAGAAGCCGGTGTGGATTTTTTACAAACACAACCGGTTTTTGACCTGGAAGCGTTTGACCAATGGTGGACGGCGCTGGATCAGCTCGGCTTACACCAACACGTAAAAATTCTTCCCGGCATTTTGCCGCCGCGTTCAGTGAAAGGTTTGCAGTTTATGATGCAGCACGTGCCGGGCATCTGGGTTCCTCCGCAGGTGGTTAAGCGCATTGAAAATGCCAGTGATCAAAAAGAAGAAGGAATCGAAATGAGTTTGCAGATGATGCAAACCATTAAACAAAAATATCCTATTGCGGGATTTCATTTGTATCCGTTGGCGTGGACGGAAACGGTTCCGCGTATGTTGAAAGATTTAAATATTTTGCCGAAGGCGGCATAACGCGCGGCCAAGAGCTTGGTATGGAAAATCAATTAGCACATTATTCATTTAATCTTGATATCAACAGTGTGCTTAATTTTATGGGCTACGCGGATCCCGAGCGCGCCCGCCCGAAAATTCGCCAGATTGCAGAAGAAGAAAAGATGCGCGCGAATCTCTTTGCCGATTCCTGGGGATATGCTTTGCAGGTTCCGCTGTGTGGAATAAAGGATGAAGAAATTTTTTTAAAAAAGGAAGACAGCCAGGTTTCATTGCACAGCACGCAATTACCAAAGATATTGCGTAAATCAGATGCCGTTACGATCTTGCTGGTGACTGCTGGGCGTAAAGTTACCGACGAATCCCGGCGATTAATGGCGGCAGGAAAAATGACACAGGCGCTGGCGGTAAGCGCTGTGGGTTCGGCGATGGTGGTCGACTTGATGAAAGAATTAACCCGGCAGGTTTTTTCTGAAGCACAGAAACGCGACTACGGAACGACGCTGCGCGTAGGGCCGGGTTATACGGGTTGGCATTTGAATGACCAGACAACACTGTTCTCTTTTTTTGATCAAAGTGATTTGCCGATCACACTCAATCATGGTGTGATGATGGAGCCGGAAAAATCGTTACTTGGTATGGTTGGCTTGAATCCCGGTGGAAAAGAAGCGCCGGAAATTGAACCTTGTCGCATCTGTGACCTGAAAGGTTGTGATATGCGTAAAGCCCCTTTTCGTGGTTTTGACGGGCAAGGCCAGGCAATTGATATGAAAGCAAGCAGTCGATTTTAATTCGCTACGATTTTATTTATATGAGATGTTTATTATGAACAAGAATGTCGCAACACTGTTAATCAAATGCCAGGACAGAAAAGGGCTTGTCGCCGCCATTACTAAACTTTTGAGTGATCATGGTGTGAATATTCTGGATCTTCAACAACACACCAACGAAAAAAATATGTTCTTCCAACGAATTCTTTTTGATATGACAGGCATGGACATCAGCCGAAAACAACTGGAAAGTTTGCTGGATATTGAATGCGGCCGTTACCAGATGAATTGGCGCGTTTCCTACAAGGATGTGAAGAAACGCATGGCCATTTTTGTTTCAAAATATGAACATTGTATTTACGATCTATTATTGCGCCATCGTTTGGGCGAACTGGATTGTGAGATACCGCTTATTGTGTCCAATCATGAAGATTTGCGCGCCTTTGCCGAAGGCTTTGGTGTTCCCTACTACGTTTTTAAAATTGACAAAGACAATAAACGTGAACAGGAGCAAAAAGAAATTGCATTGCTTCGGGAACAAAAAATTGACCTGATTGTCATGGCTCGTTACATGCAAATACTTTCGGATGAGATGATCGCGACATTCCCGCAACAAATTATCAATATTCACCACAGCAGCTTGCCCGCTTTCAAAGGCGCCAAGCCCTATCATCAGGCACACGAACGTGGCGTGAAGCTAGTGGGCGCCACCGCGCATTATGCAACCGGCGACCTGGATGAAGGCCCTATTATTGTTCAGGGTGTGGAAGATAGTTCACACAGTGATTCTATTGATGACCTGATTCGTAAAGGGCGAGACATTGAGCGAGTTACTTTGGCCAAAGCGGTGAGAGCCCATTTGGAGGACAGGATTTTGGTTGACGGGAGAAGAACGGTTGTTTTTTAGTTCCTCGCTGACGACGGAAATCCGTAATCGCTTTTGATGAAATTTGGTTTTGCAACCTAGTCTAAGGTTTTATAATACGCGCATAAATTTACTTTTAAATGAGATAACTGGATTAATTGTATGGCTGGAAAATTACTGTACAGCAGAGTACTGCAAAACAAAATGCAGAAAAATCAGGCTTTAGAACAACAAGAGCCTGAACAGAAGATTCGTGCCCCGCAATTTTATGTGGATGGAGAGAATGGCATGTCAATGGATAGACGACCGGCGGATAACCACCGCAGTGATAACCGCTCCTTTGATAGAGATGACAGGTCTTTTGATCAAAAAGGGGATGGAAACAAAATTCGACGCGGTCCCGGCAGGCGCATTGCGAAAGAAAAACGCATGCGTAATATGGATCCGGCACTGATGCAAAAATACGCTTCTTTGCCTGAGAACTTGCAAGAGAAGGTCAATGCAATGATACAGATTTGCTATCAACAGTATATGGCCAATGTTTATAAAACGCCTGGAAAGGCAGACCAAAGTCACTATAACACTGACATTGAGATAGATGCCGAAAGCGACGTTTTCGAAACCCAGGATGGATTTTGACACGTAGCTCCTTAAATATAGGGCGCTATTTCCATAACAGGTTGTATAATCTGCCGCTATGGATGACAGCTTCACTAATGAACTATCAGTAAGGCTCAAAGAGCTGCGTGTTGAGCATCGCAACCTTGATATGGAGATATCCCATTTACTGGAAGAATCGGCTTATGTCGACCAGTTGCTCGTTCAGCGCCTGAAAAAACGCAAGCTGTGGCTCAAGGACACCATCGTCAAACTGGAAAGCAGGAAAATTCCTGACCTGGACGCCTGAAAATGTTTGGGCGTTCCATCCTTATCTTTGTATTTCTGCTGATTTGTCTGGGACTCGCGACCCTCTGGATCGTTGAAACGGAATCCGGCACGCGGCTTCTACCCAATGCGCGTCATCTTGTTTCTGGTACAACGCTTGACCGCTGGTATAACGACACTCGCTATAAAGTGATGGATTGGTGGTATGCAACCCAGGGAAAATTGTCGAGCCTTTCTCGCAAACAGGAGGAGACTACCGTAGATAAGCAAAAAATAGTGAAGTGGCAAGACGAGAAAGGAACCTGGCACTTCGAATATCAAAAACCGGCTCCCGTGCCTGATCCCTGAATTGGCGAATTTCACTTCCAGTCACTTACGCCATATTTATCAAGAATAGTTTTAAGCTCACCATTGGTACGCATGGTTTTGAGACCTTCTGAAAGCAAGCGGGTATATTTCAGGGAGGATGATTTTTCTGGAGAACACGCGATGTACATGGGTTGCGGCTCGCCGAGTAGACCGGCATTAATAATTTTACCCTCGAGCCCCATCTCCCGGATTTTATTATCAGCAACGGATACGGAGTCCACCGTGGCTACAATTTTGCCAGATAGGATTTTCCTGAAATTTATTTCCAGGCCATTATCTGCAGTGACGGCCGAGATGTGTCCTTGTGCTTCCGCTCGTTTGATGTAGCTGTCAAATATCGCTCCGTAGGAGTAATTGCCGATAATTCCAATGGTAATTTTATCCAGGGCAAGCAAGTCTCCCTGAAATCGCCAGGGCTGGTCAGAACGCACATAAAAGGCCTGCGTATCTTCGCCAAAGGGTTCTTCGGTAAAAATAAAATCAGGAGCATCTTCCTTGTAAGCACCTACCACACAATCGGCCTTTCCTGATTTAACATCCAGCAAGGCCTGGGTCCACGCCATGGTTTGGTAATCGAGGACATGTCTCCTGGTTGCGAAAATTTTTTGCGCAATTTCAATAATATAACCGGGCTTTGGACTATCCGGCACACCGTTCATGGGATACCAGAGATCTGCCCTGAAGTGGATAGTATCCGCACTTACGCTGGCAAAAGGCGCTGAGAGCAAGAGAAACAAAGCGAGGGTATTGATGAGCTTCATGCGAAGGACAGTTTTGTACACCACTACAGAGCGTAGTTGAAGACCAACAAATGTCAATTCAGGGTAGGGGCGAGAGGATTTATCTGCATGATCCATGTCGCACTTTCTAAATTATCAGCACGCGTGCAGGTATAAAATAAATTTGTTTTACACAGATAGGATAAGGTTCCTTTATGATCGGCCAGATAATCAATGTGTGACTGTTGGACATATTGCTGTAAGTTGTTGGCCAGTCGAGCGTGGAAGGCATGTTCGTTGACCACGCCATCCAGATTAATCAAGGTGCGTTTGGTGTAGTAAGCCATGATTCCTGCATTGGCCGCACCAATAATAACTTGTGGTGATGTGTTGTCGTTGATCCATTGTGCTGCGGCAATACGTGGATCAAGTGTTATCCTGTCAGGTGATCGCGTGTAATAATAAGGAGAAAAAAGAATGAGCAATACAAGGCATGAAGAAAACAGCATTATTTTTTCGCCCCGATCATTTTTGCTGTGAGCTACAAGAACATCTAATAATAAGCTGATAAGCATTGTGAAAACCAGTAATACGGGTGCGTTATACCAGCCTCTTACAAAGTGTCGCACGCCTGCATGGTATAAATAAAGTAATACAACTCCTGTGATAAATGGCATCAGTGCATAGAGACTGTTTCTAAAATGAGGACTGGTCTTTTTTGCCAGGTAAATCAGAAAAGAGATCAGTGCCAGGTAGAAAAAACCGGATAGTGGTACCGAAAAAACCGGCGAGAACATTTTTTCAAAAACAATTCTGATGAATGTGTGGCTAGTCCACACTCCGTAGAACAGCTCCAGATAGAACGGCCGGGGCTCAGCAACTGAATTCACCAGCCAGGTATTGTCTCGAATCTGGCCACTGATTTGTACAATGCTGCCGAAATGCAGGATATTCCACGCAAGCCATGGGCTTACCAAAATCAGTAAAATTCCGGAAGCAAAAAAACCATTTTTAAATTCCCGATGAGTGAAAAAATCCGGCAAATATAAAAAGGAAAAAAGCACTACAATGACAACAGCGTTGTCGGTGCGTGCCAAAAATGAAAAAGCAGCGATTAATCCAAGCCACAAATGATCACGCAATGTCGATGTATTTTTCAGGCGGATATTCAGGAATTGATGTAACAGCCATAGCAGGGAAAAAATACTCAGCGCCGTTTCGAGGCCATCAAACCAGGTGCGAATAATCGTGCCGTGAAAAGCCAGGATCGCCACACCGCTTAAAACCACGTAAGGATTTTTGATCACGCGCGATAAAATGTGGTAGAAAAAAACCAGTGACAATAAATCAAAAACACAGGCGATTCCCAGCATCACACGCACCGGTGTATCACCGCTCCAGAAATAAAATACCGGCAAGCAGATGGCCTGCCATAGCGGATGAAATCCGTTGGTAAGATTGATGCCGTCAAAACTGGAAACACTTTGTTCGAGAATATGTCGTGCAATCACGTAATAATAGAACGCATCGTCCTGCACCAGTCCCTGATCGAGCAGGATGTTCATATTCAGACTCACCATGTAGCAGCGCAAAACGGCAGCGCCACACAAAATCAGGATTAACAGCAGGCGCAACTGCTTTTCCGGGTTTTGATGGTGAGCTGCTGCTGGGGTCATGGATCGAAAATCGTTTTTGTAAGGAGGCATTATAAGTCTGATTTTGCGAGTGCCAAGTCACAGTGGTTTTGATAGCTAGACCATAAAAATGAATAAATTATAAATTTAGGGTAAATCATCTTTGACAGATGGCGGTTTGCTATCTATCTATAGGGGGAGAAAACGAATAGTAGGCATAAGTAATATCCCTTTTATTCGTTTAGTTTAGGCAGGGGCTGTGGCAGGAGGTAACCATGCGCACATTCACTCCGAAAGTGATGGTCATTTCTGAAAATGAATCGACCCGTTTTTTCCTGGATTTTTTCCTGAATGAGCGGGGATATAAAGTCAATTTCAATCGCAAGTTGATTGATCATATGATGAACACCAGTTGGGATCTGCCTGACTTGTTCATTGTCGAGCACGAAGGCGGTGGCCAGTGTGCTGAAACCTGTCGTCAATTACGCCGTAGCAAAAGCCATAGTTCCCGACAGCAGGATATTCCTATCCTGGTGATGGCGGCTAAAGAATTTGAGCGCGATAGCGAAACCTTGCTGGAGAGTGGCGCGGACGATGTCCTGATCAGGCCCTTCCGTTCCGAACAATTAATTTTACGAGTGAACAATCTCTTGTATCCATCGCCACTCGCCTATCGCAGTGAGGTACCTGCTTGTATGCAAGTACAGCAATACTTGCATTAGGGTGACGAAACATTCAAACACCTGTGCAGGACGCACAGGTGTGATTGATTGGAGCGGGCGATGGGAATCGAACCCATACCAACAGCTTGGGAAGCTATAGTTCTACCACTAAACTACGCCCGCATGTTTTCTTTATCTTAACTCTCTTTATCTCAGGGAAAGTATTTTCCAGTTACGACTTTCCGCCACACGACGCAAAGTCGCATCGGGATCTACGGCTACCGGATTTTTAACCATCTCAAGTAATGGCAAATCATTGTGCGAGTCGCTGTAAAAATAGCTGCCTATCATGTTTTCTCGATGCAGATGTAACCATTGCTGCAAGCGCGTGACTTTCCCCGTTTGATAACAGGGTGTGCCGACAATTTCACCAGTGAAGCGACCATCAATAATTTCCGGTTCGGTGGCAATCAAATCATCGACAAGCAGTTTGCGTGCAATCGGTGCGGTGACAAAACTATTGGTTGCGGTGATGATTAATAAATAATCATCCAGTTGCCGGTGATGATCCAGTAATTCAATTGCTTTGGGCAGCCACAGCGGTTCTATGGCTTCGGCCATAAATTCTTCGTGCCACACATTCATCTCTTCCTGCGTTTTTCCCTTTAAGGGCGCCAGTGCAAAGCGCTGGTAGGCATACACATCGAGTTCGCCACGACAGTAATCCTGGTAAAAACCATCATTGAGTGCGCGATAGTGATCCGTGTCTACATAACCCTTGCGACATAAAAACTCACCCCACGCGTGGTCGCTGTCGCCGCGGAGCAAGGTGTTATCGAGGTCGAATATTGCCAGAGCCATAACTGCAATGTTGTATACAAGAGTTGAAATCCACACCCGCTTTCAACGGGGAGCGGCATTATAACAGCCTCTCGTGCCGGGAAAGCCCGTGTTAGAATGCACGCCCCCGAATACTGACCGTTCATTGTTGTGGCCATTCGTTATATTGAATCTTCTCGTCTTCCCACGCCCTGGGGTGTGTTTACTATTCATGGTTTTGAAGACGACCAGAGCGGGCAGGAACACGTAGCACTTACGCTCGGTGATGTCGGCAATGGTGAAGCAGTGCTCGCGCGTATTCACTCCGAATGTTTAACCGGCGATGCCTTGTTCAGTTTGCGTTGCGATTGCGGCTCGCAATTAAAAGCGGCGATGGAGCAAATCGCCCAACAGGGTCGCGGTGTGTTGTTGTATTTGCGTCAGGAAGGTCGTGGCATTGGTTTGATCAACAAGATCAAGGCCTATCATTTGCAAGACAGCGGTGCGGATACCGTGGAAGCCAACGAACAACTCGGTTTCGGTGCGGATATGCGCGACTATTCGATGATAGAGCCGATGCTGGAACATCTGAAAGTGACGCGACTGCGTTTGCTCACGAATAATCCACGTAAAGTAAAAGCGCTGGAGCAAATGGGTTTCCAGGTCAGCGAACGAATTCCATTACAAACCGGAAAGAATCCGCACAATGTTGCCTATCTTGCTACCAAAGCCGGCAAGCTTGGGCATTTGTTTGATGAGTAAAGTTATTTAGCTTCCGCAGAATTTTTTATTTTTAAAAGCTTATTAAAATCGGCAACATTACTTATTCGATAAAATGTTGTCTGTGGCCATGCCATAGACATGGTGATTCCATTTGAGCTATACCACCAGCTTTCACCGGGCGTGATATCAATAACATGCGTCCACTGCGGTTTAGCCCTTACTTCAGTCTCCTGCTTTGCGTCCCAAATTACTTTAAATTTTGCAAGCTCATCTGATTTTACAAGTTCCGTGTCGAGCTTTTGTTTGTAGTCGTGCACAACTATTTTTGAAATATCATCAGCAAATCCATTTAGATATGCAAACAATAAAGCTACAAATAATAATTTTTTCATAACATCAATACCTTGATCTTATCCCCGCGACTGATCACAGCACCAATCGGTGCAATCGCAAGTCCATTTGCCCATACGACAGAAGATAATGCGCCCGAACTCTGGTTCGGATAAATCTCCACCGTCTTTCCATCTTGCTTTAACCGCGCTCGCAAATATTCTTCACGCTGAATTGGCTTGCGTTCTTTTCCTTGTTTGACTGGCGGCCAATCAAAATCTGCAATCGCTTCGAGCAGTTGTGGCTCGAGTTGTGTTGCACCTTGTGCTTTTAGTAAATACGGTTTTACAAAAACCAGAAAGGTCACAAACGCAGAAACCGGGTTGCCGGGCAAACCAAAAAACGTCGTGTGGTTGATAGAACCGAAAGCCAGCGGCTTGCCGGGCTTTACCGCAATTTTCCATAAATTGAGTTTGCCGATTGCTTCGAGCGCCGCTTTCACATGATCTTCTTCGCCAACCGACACGCCACCGGAGCTGATAATCACATCACTCTGTTCGCTGAGTTGTAACAAACGTTGTTTAGTAAGCCTTACATCATCCGCAATCATGCCGCCATCGACCGTTTCAAAACCAAGTTGCTGTAGTAAGCCGAGCAACAAATAACGATTGGAATTATAAATTTGTCCGTCTTTTAATTTTTCACCCGGCTCTTTATTACTGGGATCAGCCAATTCATCTCCGGTGGATACCACAGCCACACGCAATAATTTTTTCACGGGCACTTTTGCAATGCCAACAGAGGCGAGCAAACCGAGATGTGGTGCCTGCAGAATCATTCCTGCTTTAACGACGACAGAATTATTTTCAATATCTTCACCGCGGTGGCGAATATTCGCGCCGGGTTTTACTTTTTGCAGAAATGTCACGCGATCATTTTCTTTTTGCGTGTTCTCCTGCATTTCTACCGCATTGGCACCTGACGGAATCGGCGCGCCGGTAAAAATACGTGCAGCGGTTCCCGCTTGTAACGGTTGCGGGAACTTTCCGGCAGGAATGACTTGTGACACAGGTAATGACGAACCGTTTACTAAATCAGCTGTGTTCAACGCGTAGCCATCCATTGCGCTGTTATCCCAGGGCGGGACATCGATTGTTGCAATCTGGTCTTCCCCAAGTACACGATTGCGTGCGCTTAATAAACTTACGGTCTCATTGCGCGAAGACTGCAATTGCTGCAACGAAGTGTTGTTGAGAATTTGTTGCAGTGCTTCCTGAACGGTGAGCATAGGATTTCTTTCTAGTCTTCCAGTTGGAATAGAAGGGTTCTCTTGCCCACCACAACAAGTTTGGCATGACTATCCTTTACCAGTTGATCAATCAAGGGTTCATAGAGCAGATCCATAACGACCCAACGGGCGGCGAATGTTCTTTTTATATTCTGGGCATGGCTTGGAGCATTCGGCAATTTTGCCAGGGCGTACACGGACCATACTTCATATTTATCCGGCGAGCCATAAGCCAGAAAGTTTGGATCCAGGCCATTGACATAACGCAGCTGCGGATTGTCCCAAAATAAAAATACAAAATCATCCCAGCGCAAATTAAAAACAATATCACCTTTATTGGCATGCTCCTTGAGGTAAGCATCTACCTCAGCATATTTTTTTCCGTCATAACTTCCTCCCTCTGCCAACTCGCGAACACTAACTGGTATTTTAAATAAAATAATGACAATTATCGCGAACATGATAATTCGTTTTCTGAACAAGGGAAGCTGGCCACCCAGATCGCGAAGAACCAATCCACCAGTTATAACGGAAGAAGGGCCGTAATATTCTGAAAATCTTGATGCGAAAAGATACGAAACCAGGAACGCAATAGATAAAAAAATAAAAAGCCCTGTTTCCGGGGCAATTACTTCCTCTAACGATTTGTCTTGGCTTTTAATGGCCAATGCAACAATAGAAATAAAAAGCGAAAGGTGGGCAAGCCATGCAACCGATATAGAATCAAAAAAATTTATTTTATCCCACTCTTGGCCAACAGCCATGTTGGTGTGTGTGAGCATTTTGTGTGCAATATGAAAATAGATATATTCAAATGTTTTTGGAAACCATGGATTGACCAGCAAGCCAAAAAACAATCCAAAAGCTGTTACATACAATATTTTTGTATCAATTTTTTTAAAGAAACTTATAGCCAATACACTTGCAATAATTGAGATGGGAGCCAACATTATCGCCCCATGATATGAAAGCATAAAGATGTAGCTGGTAATTCCACAGGCAATATAGTTTTTCCGATTTAAAAAAATGATATAGGCAAGGAGTAGGCATAATGCAATATTTTGTGCACATAGCAGCAGATATCGGCCAGGCAAATCCGCAATAGCAAACACGCCGAGTATGGTGATTGCCCATGGATATGGAATACGAAAGTTTTTTGCAAAAATAAAAATAGCACAAGGTACCATTGCACCTGTTAATGCGATCGCCACTTTAAGACCTGGGTAATCATCGTTAAATAAAAAAGCAATTGGGGATATCAATACATGCCAAAGCCAATGGTGATCGACGCCGTGCTCACCCAGAATGGTGTATGGCAACGAATCGATATCTATTTTTGGGCCATGGATGGTCATGAGTTTTGCGATGCGGTAATGATAAAATCCGTCATCGGTAAAAACATTTGATGCGTTAAAAACAATAAAAATAAAAAGTGTAGAAAATAACAGGTAGACTGCGCCCGCTTCGACAGAGGTCTGGATATTCTTATTCAGACAGAGCGTTTTCATACTGATTTTCACACAGACAACACGCCAACAAAGTTGCAAGGCTTGTGACGACTGTCGAGCTGTTCCTTGATAATTTTTTCCCACGCCGTGAGACAGGCGCCGGTGGAGCCCGGCACACAAAATATCACGGTGTTGTTCGCCAAACCCGCCAGTGCGCGCGATTGGATGGTCGAAGAACCAATTTCATCGTAAGAGACCGCGCGAAATAATTCACCAAAGCCTTCGATGTGTTTATCAAACAGCGGCGCGATGGCTTCCGGTGTTGAATCCCTACCGGAAAAGCCGGTGCCGCCGGTGGTGATCACGGCCTGGATATCAGGATTGGCAATCCATTGCGATAACACCGCGCGAATCTGGTAAATATCATCTTTGACAATGGCGCGATCACTGACGTGATGACCGCCTTCTTTCAAACATTTGGCCAGCGCATCACCGGAGGTATCGTTGGCGGAAGTGCGCGTATCCGACACCGTCATCACCGCGACGTTAACGGATTTGAATGGCGCGTCTTTATGATGATCACTCATGATTTTTTCTCCGAAGGTGCAGAAGAGGTAACCGTTTTATCCGTGGCCATTTTTTTCACCAGACGCGTTAACTCGCTGCGCCACGGTCGCTGGCGTATACCAAAGGTATTGAGAATTTTATTGCAGACCAGCACCGTATTGGTCGGTGTCGCTTGCGCAGCGCGGGATTTGTTTTTAGACGCCCCACTTCCCGGCACGGCCTTGATTTTAATTTCATTATCAATGTCGACAAATTGCACGCGCGCCGCGAGTAGTACCTCGGCGAAATCATAAGGTGTCGCCACATCGGCACTGCAATAATGATAGATACCCCACACGGGCGCGTTGCAATCGAGCTGCTGCAGGATGGCGTAAATGACACGTGCAATATCGCTGGTAGGCGTCGGTGAAAATTGCAGTGAGCTGGATAATTCACGTGCCTGCCCTTGTCGCCACTGGTTCAGCAATATCGTTAATACGTTTCGGCCTTGTTCACAAAAAATAGTACCGACGCGCAAAATAATATAACGGTGAGTAAAACGTTGTATCGATAATTCTCCTTGCCAGCGCGTAATGCCATACAGCGTTTGCGCATGCGGCTCGTCTTCTTCGGTGTAGGGTTTGTCACTGAATCCGGTGAACACCTGATAGTCTGAAATTTGCAGCAAGGGAATTTCTACGGCTTCTGCTATCTTGGCGAGTTGTTGTGGTAGCGCTACCTGCCGTTGCTCCAGTTCTTTTTGTGAAAGACCTTCGGCGTAAAACCCGTCGAGGTGATCAACATTTACAAGGTAGTTGATTTGCTGTGAGCGTATGCGTTTTTCCAGATCACTGGCAGATGTCGCTTGTGCATCGGCAAAACTGATTTTTTCGAATGACACGGCACGCGCGGTCAGCAGCGCCACCAGCGCCACACCGATTTGACTTTCTGCGCCGATAATTAAAAGTTTCATCGAATGACCCCTTCGTCGCTGCGCGACACCTCCCCTATGACATAGGGGAGGCTAAGCTCCCCCTGCATCGGGGGAGTGGTGCGTAGCGACGGAGGGGGTCTTTCCTCAAAACGGAATATCGTCATCAAATGAATCAAACCCGCCTGCGGGTTCCGCCATCGGCGCAGGTGCATTACGTGATGATGGTGCGCTTGCACTGTAATCACCGCCACTGCTCGCGCCACCACCGCCCTTGCTGTCGAGCATTTGCATTTCATTGGCGACAACTTCTGTTGTGTAATGATCCTTGCCTTCCTTGTCTTGCCACTTGCGAGTACGCAGGGATCCTTCGATATAAATTTTCGAACCTTTCTTCACGTATTGGCCAATAATTTCTGCCAGGCGATTAAACGCCACCACGCGATGCCATTCGGTTTTCTCTACCTGTTGGCCGGTGTTCTTGTCTTTCCAGCTTTCCGAAGTGGCTACCGAGAAATTCGCGATAGACGCACCCGCAGCGGTGGATTTAATTTCGGGATCTTGTCCCAGATTACCAATCAAAATTACTTTATTTACGCCCCGAGCCATATCAGTCTCCTATATAACAGTTAATTAACGTTTGCGTTCACAAGGGGGAACATTCCTGACTTTCGTAGCTGGAAACAGGCATGCCTGAAAAAAGCAGAATGAAAATCAGGTTGGGAAGCTTATCAATGCGGCTTCAGTACATCAAGCGCATTAAGGGTCTGCAAGCGATAGATTAAACCGCTAATTTTTCCAGGGCTTGTCTATCGAGCGCTTTTTCATTCACTTTGATATAAGCGCGGCGTTGTTCGGGAATCACCATCACTTCTTCTATACCCATGATGTTCAGTAACTTATCCGAAGTATCGTTATCCACTTCTTTTAGCGAGAGAGTCATATTTTTTAATGGCAAAGGCTTAGCCATGCCGAGAGCATAGATAAACCATAGACAACTGATGACACCATCAAGGGCGTACAGTAGTGGGACGTTTCCATATTGCAGCATCAATCCACCTAGTGCACCGCCACATCCCAATCCTAAAAATTGGCTGGTGGAATATATACCCATGGCAGTACCGCGTGCACCGGCAGGCGCTGTCTTGCTCACAAGCGATGGCAACATGGCTTCCAGTAAATTGAATGCTGCGAAAAATGCAAAGTATAGTGACAACATCAGAACGCGCTCTCTGTTAAATGCGGAGAGCAGGAACATCATGATGGCCAGAACAGCAATGGCACCAACAAATACCGTTTTTACTTGCTGTTTTTTTTCGGCAATCATCATGGCGGGCACCATGGCAACAAACGAGAAAAACATTAAAGGCAAATATGCCTGCCAGTGATCATTTGCCTCGAGGCCAACTACGTCACGCAACAGAACGGGTAATACCAGGAAATTTGACATCAAGACAAAATGCAAAACAAAAATTCCGGTGTTAAGCCTGAGCAACATGCTGTTTTTCACCGCAATGCCGAGTAGTTCCGGCACTGTGCGCACTTCGCGACTGGTATAAACATGTTGTGGCGGGTTTGGCACGGCAAAAAACAGGATAAATAATCCACCTATTGCTAATAAAGCAGTTGTCCAAAAAATGGCAGGAACGCCGCCATAGGAAGTCAGCATGGATCCGAGAACCATGGCAAGGCCGAATGAGACACCGATGCTGGCACCAATCGCTGCCATTGCTTTGGTGCGATTTTGCTCCGAGGTAAGATCAGCAACGAGTGCCATCAGTGCGCCGCCTATTGCTCCACTGCCTTGCAAAAAACGCCCGAGAATGACGCCGTAAATACTGTGTGCCATCGCGGCGACGACGCTCCCTACTATGAGCGCTATCAAACCACCAATAATAATCGGCTTGCGCCCGATGCGTTCCGACCAGATTCCAAAAGGGATCTGGAGTGTGGCTTGTGCAAGACCATAAACCCCGAAAGCAAAACCAACCAGGAAGGGTGTGCTGCCGCTGAATTGTGATGCATAGAGTGACAAAACCGGTGACAACATGAACAAGCCGAGCATGCGCAGCATGTAAAGCGAGGTCAATGAAATAACCGCACGGGTTTGGCGGGGAAACAGATCGTCAGTCATGGTGCTCGGACAATAAAAACAACGGTGCGTTCAATCAGGCGCGCATTCTAGCAAAAATGCCATGTTGTAGGGGCAAATAATCATTTGCCCCTACAATAAATCATCATCACAAATCGTTTCGAAGTATAATCGCCGGTTCTGTTTTTTTAGTGGCTGTTTTATGAAGTTGATCCAGGTTCGCGGTGCCCGCACCCATAATTTAAAAGACATTAATCTCGATATCCCACGCGACAAACTGGTTGTCATTACAGGTCTTTCCGGTTCCGGAAAATCCTCACTCGCTTTTGACACGCTCTATGCGGAGGGCCAGCGACGCTATGTGGAATCACTTTCCACTTACGCACGACAATTTTTATCGATGATGGAAAAACCGGATGTCGATCATATTGAAGGGTTGTCGCCCGCGATTTCTATCGAACAGAAATCGACTTCGCACAATCCGCGTTCCACGGTGGGCACGATCACCGAAATTTACGATTACTTGCGCTTGTTGTACGCACGTGCAGGTGAGCCGCGTTGTCCCGATCACGGCAAGCCGCTGCAAGCGCAGACAATCAGTGAGATGGTCGATCACGTGCTGGCCTTGCCGGAAGATACCAAGCTGATGTTGTTAGCGCCTGTCATCAAGGACAGGAAAGGCGAACACGCACATGTCTTTGAAAAATTAATGGGACAGGGATTTGTGCGCGCCCGTATCGATGGGCTTGTTGTTGATCTTGATGAAGCGCCCAAGCTGGATAAAAAAACCAAACATACGATTGAAGTCGTCGTCGATCGCTTCAAAGTGCGCAGTGATTTAAAGCAACGGTTGGCTGAATCATTTGAAACCGCGGTGAATCTCAGTGAAGGCATCGCGCTGGTCGCGCACATGACCGACAAAGAAGATGGCGTAGACAAACGCAAGGAAGAATTATTGTTCTCAGCCAAATACGCCTGTCCGATTTGTGATTACAGCATCAGCGAACTCGAACCGCGTTTGTTTTCTTTTAATAATCCGGCGGGCGCTTGTCCCAGTTGTGATGGCCTGGGCGTTAAACAATATTTTGATGAAAGCCGGATTGTACAATTTCCGGAGTCATCGATCAGCGAAGGCGCGATTCGCGGTTGGGACCGACGCAATGTGTACTACTATCACATGCTGAAATCCATCGCGACGCATTGTGGTTTTGATATCGACACGCCCTGGGAGAAACTGAAAAAATCCCATCGCGATTTTATTCTCTATGGCAGCGGCGACGAAGAAGTCGAATTCACCTACATCAATGATCGGGGCGACACTTACCAGCGCACGCATCCTTTCGAGGGCGTCATTCCCAATTTTGAACGGCGTTATAAAGAAACCGAATCACAAATGGTGCGCGAGGATCTGGCAAAATATTTAAATTCACAACATTGCCCGGACTGCAACGGCACTCGCTTGCGCAAGGAAGCGCGCCATGTGTTTATCAATAACCGTAACTTGCCTTCATTGACGGAAATGCCCGTCGGTGATTCCTACGATTATTTCTGCCAATTAAAATTGCAAGGACGACAGGGAAAAATTGCGGAAAAAATATTAAAAGAGCTGCAGGATCGTTTTCGTTTCCTGGTCGATGTTGGCTTGAATTATTTGACGCTGAATCGCAGTGCGGAAACCTTGTCCGGCGGTGAAGCACAACGGATACGATTGGCCAGCCAGATTGGCGCCGGTCTGGTCGGTGTTATGTATATTCTTGACGAACCTTCGATTGGTTTGCATCAGCGCGACAACGAACGTTTGTTATCGACATTGACACGTTTGCGTGACCTGGGAAACACCGTCATTGTGGTCGAGCATGATGAAGACGCGATTCGCCATGCGGATTATATTGTCGATATCGGCCCCGGTGCCGGTGTGCATGGTGGAGAGATTGTTGCTTGTGGCACATTGCAGGACATATTGAAAAGCAAACGCTCCGTCACAGCAAAGTTTTTATCCGGTGAACGTTGTATTGCGATTCCAAAAAAGCGCACGTTGCTGAATCCATCAAAAATGATCAGGGTGATCAATGCTTCCGCTAATAATTTGCAAAACGTGACGCTGGAAATTCCGGTGGGTTTGCTCACGTGCGTCACCGGGGTTTCCGGTTCGGGTAAATCGACGCTGATCAATAACACCTTGTTTCCTGTGGCAGCAACTGAATTAAACGGCGTGTCGACATTAACGCCAGCAGCGCATGAACGGATTGAAGGCCTTGAGCACATTGATAAATGTATCGACATTGACCAGAGTCCTATCGGTCGCACGCCGCGCTCCAATCCTGCGACTTACACCGGGATGTTTACGCCGATTCGTGAATTGTTTTCGGAAACACAGGAGGCGCGCTCGCGCGGCTACAAGCCTGGGCGCTTCAGTTTTAATGTGAAAGGCGGGCGTTGTGAAGCCTGCGAAGGCGATGGGGTCACTAAAGTGGAAATGCACTTCCTGCCCGATATCTATGTGCCTTGCGATGTGTGCAAAGGCAAACGCTATAACAGAGAGACGCTGGAAGTGTTATATAAAGGAAAGAACATTCATGATGTACTGGAGATGACGATTGAAGAAGCGTTCCCGTTTTTCAACGCGGTGCCTTCGATTGCAGGAAAATTGAAAACCTTGTTAGATGTTGGCCTCTCTTATATCAAACTCGGCCAAAGCGCGACGACACTTTCCGGTGGCGAAGCACAGCGAGTAAAACTGTCGCGTGAATTATCCAAACGCGATACGGGCAAGACTCTCTACATTCTCGATGAGCCCACCACGGGATTGCATTTCCACGATATCGAACAACTGCTGCATGTGTTGCATCGCCTGCGCGATGAAGGCAACACCATCGTCGTAATCGAACACAATCTCGATGTGATTAAAACCGCAGACTGGATTGTCGATCTCGGCCCGGAAGGGGGCAGTGGCGGCGGACAAATTATAGCTACCGGCACGCCGGAAGATCTGGCCAATGAGAAACAATCTTTTACCGGGCAATTTTTAAAGAAAATGCTGGGTTGATCTTTTTATGGGCGCATTGCATGCGCCCGGGTTTGTAGGGGCACGGCGAGCCGTGCCCCTACAGTCAACAATTTGGCGCAATAAATAAAAATTATTAAAATTTTTTGTACATTTTTTTTGCATAACCTTTTTTCTTCTCTACGCTTTAAGCAAGTCGTATCTCCATTTTTGATCAGTAACCGATGGAAGAACGTTATCTACCAGCAACAGCGGAGTGTTAGCTATGCATACCAGTACCAACAGCAGTTCATCCGGCAATACACCGGCCAATAAAGGCAATGGTGGAGTAACTCAGGCAGGGCATGGGTCTTTTGTGTTGGTCCCGGAAGCTCCTCTAGTACAAAACAAGTTTTACACGGAACCCGATATTTCAAAAATCATTGAGAACCTGGACGTATTCAAGACCTCAATGAAAACGGCGATGAACCCCGACATCGTCAACCAGAAATTCCCTGCAGTGTGCCTGGTAGGTTTGGGGCGTTGTGGTTCCAACATTGCACTCGAAGTAGCAACACTAGTACATAAAGCCAAGGATTTGTATGTCGATACACTGACAGCAGAGCCAGAAGATGAAAAAAATAACGCGACAGCGGCGAGCTGGACCAATACCTATGGCGTAGACAATCTCAGTGGTAAAAGTGTTGATATCAGCCCGATGAACTGGATGAAGTCGCGCATTCCCTTTATGAATGGGCGCAACAAGCCGGAATTTTTAATTGAGCCCGTGGTGTTGCTCGGCGATCTTGATGTCGACATCGCAGGTCGCATTGGTTCGCTGATTGAATACCAGGATGGCGGCTATTTAAAAGATTATTCCTACATGCAAATTATGGATCTGTCGGAAGTGCATGCAGGCGGCGCCGGTCATGCGCCCATTCTTGGCCAATACCTCGCCAAAATTATTTTAAATAAAAAGGCAGATAGTTTTATCAATAGCGCTTGGCAGAGCAGTCATTCCTATTTAATTGACTCCTGTGGCATTCGCGCCAACCAATCGCGCTTGTATTTTTATATTTTCAGCGCGGGCGGTGGTACCGGTTCTGGCATGGCGTCTGAATTTGGTTTAGCACAGCAGTATGCCTACATGAATAAAACATTGGATTACACCACCAATCCTGCGACTTCACCCAATGAACCGAATGCCTTTGTCTTCGAACCTATTTTTTCCTGCGGTATCGCCGTATTGCCGAACATGCCTTCAACCAATGCCGGTGTATCCGAAGCGTTGCACATGAACGCAGGTCGCATGCTGTGCAAATACTTCTCCGAAGAGTGGAATTTTTCCTACAGCGAAGGTCGCGATGACGACAACACGAATATTGAAACCGCAAAACAGATTATTCGCCCCTGGAATTCATTGATGCTGGTGTCTAACGATATCATGCGTTACGCCGAAGAAGCGGATGACCACGGTGTCGTGTCAAAAGTCGATGTGCGTGCGATGGAAAAATACGCGAACCAGTATATTTCGCAACAGGTGTTCAACATTCTCACCGCACAAGCAGTCACCAGCGATTACGATGAGAACTATTTCAAAAAAGCCGGCATTGACATCAGCGAAACGATTCGTCTTGATGCCAATGATTTATTTATGAGCATGGCGGGGCCAGTGGCGGTTTCCTATTCTGAAACGGTGATTGACCAATATCCACGTCGCAACATTCCATCCAATAACAGACAGCGCAACGAGCCGATTGATTACACCATTGATATCGATGATTTGTTCCTGCGCTCGATTGATTTGCCACACTTCAATACGCAAACACAGGCGATTGAAGGAATCAGTATTTTGCCGATGGCGTCCGAGCGTTACAAAATGGCTATCAAAAATTACAAAGACTCAGGATACGATCCGACTTGTTTGAATCAGTTGCGCTTCTTCCGTAATTGTTCATCGGTGATCTCTATTATTTCTGTGCCGAAGCATTTCAAATTCTCTTACTCGAATCTGAATCGCCTGAAATACCATCTGGACAATCTTTTCCCCAATACTACATTGAAACGCTACGCGCTGGTGATAGGGACCTCCGCCAATCTGTCATTGACCACCTTGATTACCAAGAGCCCGTGCCTGAGCGATGAAATTATCACCTTGATGGCGGCATACGTAAAACGTTGCTTTGCCAAACCGGAATATGTGTTCAATGACGAGATTGAGAAAAAATTGATCAGCATGATCAGCGCGAAAGAATTTGATGAAGCAGAGCTGGACGAATACCTGACGGCGTTTGAAAACCCGTCCAAAGTGCTGGACACCAACTGGTTTGCGATCAAGCCGATGTACGAGAAAAAATATCGTGAACTCGTAAAAGACGATGACCGCTTTGTATCGATCAATGAGATTCGCCTGACAGCGAGTGATGTAAAACGGGCCATTAAATATTTACGCGAGGTGTATAACCATCGCATTAACAAAACGCAAATGTTGTCACTGAACAAGTTTTCTTTGTCAGATGAAGAGAAGTCACTATTGAATTGATTCCTCACCCGATGCTTCGCGTCACCTTCTCCACAAACGTGGAGAGGGTAGATAGATGCGGTTAAAATTCTACGCCTTTCTGCGCTTTTACACCGGCTTTGAAGGCGTGTTTTATTTCCTGGATTTCACTCACTGTATCCGCGATTTCGATTAATCCTTCGGAGGCGCCGCGCCCGGTAATCACCACGTGCTGCATTTTCGGTCGGTTTTTAATGGTCTTGATAATTTTTTTCTCGTCGAGATAACCGTAGCTGATCATGTAGGTTAATTCATCCAGTAATATCAAACTTATGGCTGGATCTTTCAGCATTTTTTCTGCATGCGCCCAGGTTTCCTTTGCAGCGGCAATATCGCCTTCCTTGTCCTGCGTGTCCCAGGTAAAACCGGTGTTCATCGCATATTGTTGCAGATTGGGTTCGCGGCTTGCCAGATACAATTGTTCACCGCAACTATTCTGTTGCTTGATGAACTGTACAACACCGGCTTTGAAACCATGACCGAGCGCGCGTACCACCATACCAAAACCGGAACTGCTCTTGCCCTTGCCATTGCCGGTGATGAGTACTACCACGCCGCGATCTTCATCGGCAGCGGCGATGCGTTTATCCATCGCCACCTTTATTTTTTTCATTTTGGCGTTGTGTTGCTCAGGTGAACGTTGTTCAATCTTGCGATTTTTTTTTGTCATTGCTGCTCCACATTAAACGAATAGGCTACCACAGCTTGTCACTCTCGTTGATAAACTCTGTTTGCAATATGGCGTAGTAATTGCGAATGTCAAAATTATTTGTATCGAGCGCTGCATGTCCACGCTTGACCGTAATGGAATGGAAATCAAAGGCCACTTCGCTGATCACATCCGGTCTGGTGCCGCACACCATGGCTAGCTGCAAACCCAATAGAGTCATCGGTGGTTGTTTTTCAAATACCTTTTTGAGAAGGTTGACATTAAATTTTCCACCGTGGGAAGGCGTGTCTGGCATCCAATGCCCCCACCGCCAATCCTCGATGATATACAAGCCGCCCGGTTGTAGCCAGGGAAAGCAGGTGTTAAACGTGCTTCTGGTTTCGCGAAGAAAGTGTGACGCGTCATCAATGATAAAATCAATGGCGCCAGGCTCAAACGCTTCAGTGAGAATTTTTGCAATGGCCAGCTGGTCGGATTGATCAACGCCATAATGCATTATTATTTTTTCTTGAAGGGAATTCTCTTTTATATATCGTTCCAGAACGGTGAGTGGCTCTGGATTAATATCGAATCCCACCAGCTTGCTTGCCTGAAACATCGCCTGAAAGTATGCGGCACTGCCACCTTTGAACAAGCCAATCTCCAGAATATTTTTTATTTCCCTGTGTTTGGCATGTTTGGCATGGTCATCCAGCATGGATTTTGTTTTCTGGATAAAAAGTTGATCATTATGTTGTTTGACAACGCTCAGCGGCAAATCGTCGCTCATGGCGAAAGCAGGAAAGCCATTTATTGTTAAATTATTTTTATCTTTCCATTCAATCATGGATTTCTCCGTTGGAGCACGATGCGCCGTGTCTTTGCATTATTGTTTCAGCTTCTTATACTTCATACGCTTGGGTGCTGCATCGGCGCCTAAACGTTTTTTCCGGTCTTCTTCGTATTCTGTATAGTTTCCCGTGAAGAAAGTCACTTGACTGTCGCCTTCAAAAGCAAGTATGTGTGTGGCGATACGGTCGAGGAACCAGCGGTCATGGCTGATTACCATAATACAACCGGGATAGGCGATGATCGCTTCTTCCAGCGCGCGCAAGGTTTCCACATCAAGATCATTCGATGGTTCGTCGAGCAGCAATACATTGGCGCCTTGCTTGAGTGTGCAGGCCAATTGCAGGCGACCGCGTTCACCGCCGGATAAATCACCAACACGTTTTTGTTGGTCGGCGCCTTTGAAATTAAATCTTCCTGCATAAGCGCGCGAGGGAATTTCATAACCGCCAATGTTTAGCATGTCGTGGCCGTCCGACAGAATTTCCCAGACGGTTTTGTTGTTGTCGAGTTGTGTGCGCAGCTGTTCGATATAAACCAGTTTTACCGTCTCGCCGAGTTCAACCGAGCCGCTGTCCGGTTTCTGCATGCCGGCGATCATTTTAAATAATGTCGATTTGCCCGCGCCGTTACCACCGATCACACCAACAATTGCTCCTTTGGGAACGGAGAAGCTCAGGTGATCAAACAACAGGTGATCACCAAAACTTTTACTCACGTCATTCACTTCAATGACTTTGTCGCCGAGGCGTGGGCCGGGCGGGATATAAATTTCATTGGTTTCATTGCGCTTCTGGAATTCCTGGGAATTCATTTCTTCAAAGCGTTGTAAACGCGCCTTGCTTTTGGTGTGCCGACCTTTGGCACCGGAACGCACCCACTCTAATTCATGCTTGATGGCTTTCTGTCGGGCGGTTTCCTGTTTCTCTTCTATCTCGAGTCGTTTTTCTTTTTGTTCCAGCCAGCTGGAGTAATTGCCTTCGTAAGGAATGCCGCGACCGCGATCCAGTTCCAGTATCCAGCCAGCGGCATTGTCGAGAAAGTAGCGATCGTGTGTGATGGCCACTACGGTGCCGGGGAACTCGCAGAGAAAATGTTCCAGCCAACTGACACTCTCTGCGTCGAGGTGGTTGGTGGGTTCGTCGAGCAATAACATATCCGGTTTGGATAACAGCAGGCGACACAGCGCGACACGACGTCGTTCACCACCCGATAAATTTTTTACTTGTGCGTCCCAGGGCGGCAAGCGCAGCGCATCGGCTGCAACCTCGAGTTGGTGTTCAATGTTGTGCGCATCCCAGGCTTGAATGATGCCCTCCAGCTGGCCCTGCTTTTTTGCCAGCGTATCAAAGTCGGCATCGGGCTCGGCGTAATCGGCAAAGACTTTGTCGAGTGCTTTCAACGCATCCAATGGCTCGCGCAAGCCTTCTTCCACGTTTTCACGTACCGTTTTATTGTCATCCAATGCGGGTTCCTGCGGCAGATAACCAATTTTCAGGTTGGGCATGGGCGTTGCGTCGCCGATAAAATCCTTATCGACACCGGCCATAATACGTAACAAGGTCGATTTACCTGAACCGTTCAAACCCAAAACACCGATTTTGGCGCCGGGAAAAAAGGACAGGGAAATGTCTTTAAGGATCTCACGTTTCGGTGGAACAATTTTGCCAAGGCGGTGCATGCTGAAAACGTACTGGGCCATATAACAACTACCTTTCAATCAAAAGGTCGCCATTATAAACTGTGCGACCTGATCTTGTAGGGGCAATTCATGAATTGCCCCTACGGAATCGATGCCGGAATAGCTCAGTCGGTAGAGCAGCGCATTCGTAATGCGAAGGTCGTAGGTTCGATTCCTATTTCCGGCACCAACCATAATGCAGTGGAGTACCCATGAAAAAAATTATTGTCTTTGTATTGGCCAGTTTGCTGGCACTGAATGCCTGTGAAAAAAAGTCTGAACACGGCAGGATAGAGTCGGGAGATTCATCGGTATCTGATCAACAACCCACCGCGCCGCCGCCGGCTCCGCCAAAACCGCAAGTTACTGCCGCGGACATTGACAAGATTCGCAAAGTGGCTGAGCAAGGCGATGCCGAGTCACAACTGATCCTCGCGGGTCTCTACATAGAAGGCCGCGGTGTGTTGCAAGATTACACTCAGGCAGCTATCTGGCTGGAAAAGGCGGCAAAAAACGGTAATGCTGAAGCGCAAAAAGATCTTGGCTTGTTGTACATGGATGGTCGTGGTGTTCAGCAGAATTACACAACGGCTGCCTCTTGGTTAGAAAAAGCAGCCAAAGCCGGCAGTGCAGAAGCCCAATACAACCTGGGGTTCCTGTATGGCGAAGGCCGTGGGTTGAAACAGGATTTTGACCAGGCACGCAACTGGTATGAAAAATCAGCAGCACATAATTTTCACTGGGCTCAGTTTCGTCTCGGCGCCCTGTACGCTAATGGCCAGGGTGTAAAACAGGACTTCAGTCGGGCCCGGGAACTTTATGAGAAAGCGGCCTATCAAAATGATCCGGAGGCCCAGTATGCCCTGGGTGATATCTACGAGCATGGTAAGGGGATTGGGCAGGATTATGGATTGGCTCGCCATTGGTATGAGTGGGCTGCTGCTCAAGGAGACGTAGAAGCAATGTACAACATCGGTAATTTTTATTTGAAGGGTTTGGGTGTTTCCAAAGACACAGAGCAGGCGAAAATCTGGTATGGGAAATCATCTGCGCTTGGATACCAGCCTGCTGTTGATGCGTTGAAGCAATTGAAATAACTACATCACTGTCAGTGGTGCTTCTTGCAGTGCGGAGAGTTGTTCGCGCAATTCCAGAATGTGTGAACCCCAATAACGCTCGGTATTAAACCAGGGAAAATGCAAAGGAAAGGCAGGGTCATCCCAGCGGCGCGCGAGCCAGGCGCTGTAATGCATCATGCGCAGGGTTCGCAACACTTCGATCCAGCTCAATTCGCGCAAATCAAAATCGTTGAATTCGCGATAGCCTTCCAGCACTTCTGACAATTGTGCGGTTCGCTCCGCGCGATCTCCGGAAAGCAACATCCAGATATCCTGCACTGCAGGTGCCATGCGCGCGTCATCAAAATCGACAAAGTGTGGTAAGTCGTCGCGCCACAATACATTGCCTGCATGGCAATCGCAGTGTGTGCGAATAAAACGAATATCGTGGAATTCATTTTGTTTTTCTTTTATTTGTGCGAGTAAATCCTGAGTCAGGCTTTGGTAAGCAGACTTCAACGAGGCGGGAATAAAATGTTCCATAATAAAAGCAACACTGTCTGTTCCGTAAGATTGCAAATCCAGTCGGGGTCGGTATTTAAATTCACTGACAGCGCCGACCAGATGCATGCGACCGAGCCAGCGTCCCATAATTAATAAATTGTCCAGGTTGTCAAACTCCGGCGCACGACCGCCTTTGCGGGGAAAAAGCGTAAATCGAAATTCATCAAATTGGAAAAGGCTCTGTTTTTTGTTTTCATCAAGATGAACGATGGGTGTAACAACGGGGATTTCATTTTCTGCCAGTTCAAAACAAAAATTATGCTCTTCCTGGATTTGCTCGTTGCTCCACCGCGCCGGGCGATAAAATTTTGCAATCAACGGATCGGCATCTTCAATGCCAATCTGGTAGACACGATTCTCGTAACTGTTGAGCGCCAGGATGCGTCCATCACTGTGCAAATTCTGGCTTGCAAGATGCTGATCCAGTAGATCCAGGATAAAATCAGGCGTGAGTCGATCAAAGGGATGAGCGTTTGACATGTTGCCCCGCTAGTTTATTGTTCAACTCGGTAAATTCCCTGATCAATAGCGGCTTTAATAATACGAGTAGCTTCTTCGTGCGGAATCATCACGCCGCAAGCAAGTCCCTCGCTGAGCCACGCATGGCGGCAGAACTCATCTCTCTCTCCCAGCTCAACCAGGTAGGGTCGGTGGTAATGCAGTGCTACAAAATAATAGATTAACGAAATAGTTGATGAACAAATAAGCAGCTTTATTCTTTTTGCAGTGTGCGATGCATCTTCCACCGGGTTTAGGAAATCAAAAAATACCAGTAACAATGTGGCGCATAGAAAAGCGGTGTAAACCGCATAGCGAGAACTGCCGAGGCTGTAATATCGTCCGAAGCATATAATCAGGATCATGAATAAAAAAAGAATGGCGCTATAAAAATGAAATGAATATGAATTTTTATCCTTCGATTTATAAGTTTTTAAGGCAACGAAGATGAGTAATGCCAGGATGATAATTCCGACTCCAGCCAATATCGATCCATAGCCTGCATCGTTTAACCAATAGAATAAGGATCCAAGAATGACAAGAAGTGTTGCGCAGAACAGTATCGTGTCTTTTATAATTTCAACAAATGACAAGGGCTCCGTATTTTCCAAAAACGAAAAAATGGTGTCTGGATAGGTTAGATAATATTGAAACAGGAGCGTGAACAAAATCAAAAAGACATGGGTAAAGATAAAATAATATTTATTCTTGTTGGATGATGTGAAAAGAATAAAAAAACTGATGGGAACGAGTGCCAATGCGGCGGGCAAACTAAAGATGGCCAGCAGCATAAAGAACTCAGCACCAATAAAGCTATATTTATTTTCAGGAATTTTCGTAAAAAAATAAAGCGAGAATACGCTAAACGCTACGCCCAGGTAATGATTGCCCGTACACGAAGCGTTAACGATACAGGCATTATGTGCAGGGCTGAGGATGAGCGGAAAAAGTGTGGCGTAGATAAGAATGGTTTCCGATATTTTCTTGTGGCGTACTTTCGGTAACAACAGCGCTGCGATACAAAGAATAATGACACCAATCACGTTCATAATTCTTCTGTCCAGAATGCCGAAAGTGAAATAGGTGAAAAGGTTGACTAGCTGCATGCCCAATAGCAGGTGCTGGCCGTGACTGGGGAACATACTTCGGAGAAACTCGTTAATATTTGTTGCAGCCAATATTTTCTCAGAGCTGAGGATAATAAAGTTGGCTTCATCCCTTCCAAGAATTGCATTACTGGAATAATGGAAAGCGGCATACATCGTGTATATAACAATGCCGACTGTCGTAGTGAGAAAAGTAGACACAACCAGCTTATGCAGCCAGGTGTTTTGCTGTGTGGCGAGCAAGAGGATGTGATTAATCTGTTTTTTCATGGATTCTAATTAGAACATGGGGCTAGTCCTGATACCACACAATGCCCGCGCATCGTGTAAAATGCCGCCTTCGTTTTATGTAGGGGTAATTCATGAATTACCCCTGCGTCTTTAAGAGAGGACTGTCATGTTTAGCAAAAGCCAGAATATAGCCGATTTCGATGCCGATGTATGGCGCGCCATTCAGGATGAAGAGCGTCGGCAAGAAGAACACATTGAATTGATTGCTTCAGAAAATTATGCCAGCCCGCGCGTGATGCAAGCGCAGGGCTCTGTCCTGACAAACAAGTACGCAGAAGGTTATTCCGGCAAGCGTTATTACGGCGGCTGCGAATACGTCGATGTGGTGGAAGACCTGGCCGTTTCGCGATTGAAACAATTGTTTGGTGCGGACTGGGCTAATGTGCAGGCACATTCGGGTTCACAAGCCAATGCGGCTGCTTATATGGCCATGATGAATCCCGGTGAAACGGTGTTGGGGATGAGCCTGGATGCGGGCGGCCATTTAACACACGGCGCCAAAGCGAATTTCTCTGGAAAAACCTATCACTCGGTGCAATATGGCCTGGATCCAAATACGGGCGAGATTGATTACGCACAAGTGGAGAGGCTAGCCAAAGAACATAAACCTAAAATGATCATTGCGGGCTTTTCTGCTTATTCACGCGTCGTGGACTGGAAACGTTTTCGTGAGATTGCTGACTCCGTTGGTGCCTACCTGATGGTGGACATGGCGCACGTTGCCGGCTTGGTAGCAGCGGGCTTGTATCCCAATCCGGTTCCCTTCGCTGACGTAGTGACATCCACCACACACAAAACACTCGGCGGTCCACGCGGCGGAATTATTCTTGGAAAAAAGAATGATGACCTCGAAAAGAAAATTAATTCAGCAGTTTTTCCCGGCGGGCAAGGCGGCCCCTTGATGCACATCATTGCGGCGAAGGCGATTTGCTTTAAAGAAGCGTTAGATCCTTCGTTTAAAGTGTATCAGCAGCAAGTGCTAAACAACGCGCGAGCGATGGTGAGTGTATTCCAGGAACGTGGCATCAATATTGTTTCTGGCGGCACAGACAATCATTTGTTTTTGCTAGATCTTATCAATAAGCCTTACACAGGCAAGGAAGCCGATGCCGCATTGGGCAAGGCAAATATGACCGTAAATAAGAATGCGGTGCCGAACGATCCGCGTTCGCCGTTCGTGACCAGTGGTTTACGTATTGGTACGCCAGCAGCGACACGACGCGGCTTTAAAGAAACAGAAATAAAACAGGTCGCTAACTGGATTTGTGATGTGCTGAACAGCCTTGAGAGTGGCACATCGGAAAAAGTTATTAAAGAAACCAAACAGAAAGTCTTGGAGCTGTGTAAAGCCTTCCCGGTATATAAATAGGTTTTATACAAAGGGAGAAGTTCAGGCAGTGAACTGAACAGAGGGATTCTTTAAAACTAAAAATCAGTGCAGGAAATAATAAGCCAGACCAGCAATGGCGGTAACGCCTACGGCAAGGGATATCCAGTAACCGACATCGTGTTCTTTGTGGTGTGAAGGAACATTATGTGTGCGGTTGCCGATGGAAGTAGGTTTTGTAATCCATTCTGTTTGTGTGTAATCCTTTTCCTGTTGTTTGATATTGCGAATGGTTTCCAGTGATTGCGCAGCCGTTTCGGTGATGGAAACGCGCGGCACTGATTTTTGCTCACCCGATATGGCGGACTGCGGTCCTGCAATGCGAAAGCTGTATACATCAATGCGCAAGATATCACCGGGTTTTGCGTTGGCTTCTGTGATGCGTTGATCATTGATAAAAGTGCCATTGGCAGAGGCAAGGTCTTTAATGAACAATTGATTTCCGCGCACGGTCAGTTCGGCATGGTTGCGGGACAAATGCGTTCCGGGAATAGTGACATCGCAGGTCTTGCCGCGGCCCAGCACAGTGCCTTCCTCGTAGATAGGAAATTCCTGACCCGCCAGCCAGCTGCCATTTGCGACCAGTTTCCAGCGAGAGATTGTCTTTTTATCAGCCACTGCCAATCCTGTTTTCAAGTTAAACCTCCTCACAATGAGCCTTGCTGTCTGTCTTCGATGAAGAATAGACTGCAGATCGCAAAAGTTGGAGGGCTTCAAAATTAAAGCGGCACATTATACCGGTGCCGGACAGAAAAACTACCCTCAAAGGTGAGGTATTGGAGCCTGAAACAAGTGCAGAAATGTGGAAAGGTCGCAGTGACCCGCCGTAGGGGCAGTGGTTTACTGGCGCTCTTTCCCTGGGCGCATACTGGAACTTGCTATGAAAGTGTTGTTGACCGGCCCTTTTGGCAAAATTGGCTATCGTGTCATTGAGGCATTGTTAGCCAAAGGCTATCAGCCCGTCTGTTTTGATCTGGACACTAAAGCCAATCGCAAAACGGCCAAGGCATTTGGTGACAGGATCACCGTTATCTGGGGCGATATTTGCAACCCGAAATCGGTAGCCGACGCGGTTAAAGGAGTGGATGCCGTGATCCATAACGCGGCGATTATCCCGCCCATGTCAGATGTTAATCCTGCGCTGGCGGAAAAAGTGAATGTGGGCGGTACACAAAATATTATCGCCGCCATGCAACAGAGTCCTGCGAAACCCTGGTTAATTTTCCCGTCTTCGATCAGCATCCATGGCAATCACCTGCCCGATTCAAAACCGCCAAGAAGGATTACCGATCCTTTTCATGCAGAGGATTGTTATGCCGGACATAAAATCAAATGCGAAGAACTGATTGATAAAAGTGGTTTGAATTATGTCATCGTGCGCGTCGGCGCCTGTATGGAAGGACGCAATCCGATGGACACAGAAAACAGCGAAGAAATGATGCAGATGATGTTCAGCATCGCTGCGAAATGTCGCATTGAATACGTGCATCCAAAGGATGTAGCGACGGCGATGGTTAATGCGATTTACAATCCTGCCGCACTTGGCAAAAAGTTTTTTCTCGGTGGCGGCAAGTCGTGCCAAACGTTCTGGGGTGATTTTAATTCCTTGTTTCTGGTTGCGATGGGTTGCAAACCTTTTCCACCCGAAGTTTTTGGCACACAGGGTTATTACACCGAGTGGATGGATACCGAGGAAAGCCAGCGTGTCTTGCAATTCCAGCATCACACGCTGGAAGATTACCGTGCTGAGCTTGATCAGAAGTTCAAGTGGCTGCGACCTTTGCTGTTCCCGGTTCGCCCGCTTATTTCGCGATACCTGATATCCAAATCACCCAACGCAAAAAAATAAACGAGTAATAACTATGATTTCAGAAGATGTGATTCCAGAAAATACGCCATCGAAAAAAATGTATTACGGTTTCAGCGATCACATAGGCGTCGATGACGTGGGCTTCGTTAATGAAGACCGTGGCCAGCATTTTACCGAAGCAAAATATAAAGTGGGCTTGCCCGTGCGCAAGGATCACCTGAACGGTAACGGATTGCTGCACGGAGGCGTGGTTTCTACTTTGCTCGATGCGTGTATGGCGCGCGTGTTTTTCCTCGGCTTGCCAAAAGAAGAAATGGATAATTTGAAATACGGGGTGACAGTAGAGATGAAAACCAGCTTCCTGCGCTCCGTCGGTTCCGGTTATGTCTACGCGCTGGGAACCTGTATCAAACGCGGGAAAACTATTTGCAATACCGAAGGTGAACTGTTTGACGAGCAGGGTAACCTGCTGGCGAAGTCATCGGGCACGATGATGATTGTAAGAAAATAATTGTAGGGGCAAAAGATTTTTTGCCCCTACGAAAATGTCAGCCTTTGCTCACCCAGTCGATAGCCGCGTCTTTTTCTTCCTGGTAAAACACTTTCATGTATTTGGGTGTGCACAGCGACCAGAACTTCACGGTGTTTTGAACCCAGAATTTATCGCTGACCAGCGCGATATGGTGCCAGCGATAGAAGTTTTTCCAGCCATTCATGGTGTCAAACCATGCAGTGCGAAAATCATAGCCTTCAAAATGCTCACCGAGGTCATAGATCAGGTTGATGCGGCTATAGTGTTCAAGTTTTTCGCGAATCGTGGGAACGATAATGCCTTCGTAATCGTCGCGCGTAATTTTGCCCTCGGCGTGGAAACCGGCAGTGAAGTCAGGGAGCTTGGAAATGATTTCAATCATGGCAACATCCTGAATGCTTGTCGTGAAAAAGGGGTGTCTATGAGACTAGTACAAGATGGGGATTCTGCTATTTTTTTGTTAAGCCCTCTGTGCGTTAAGCCGCTGACCTGTGAGGTGGCAAGTTATTCAGCACGCCAGTAGAATACGCCCCCTTTTGTTTTCAACCCGAAGTTGTTCAAATATTGATCAAATTGTATAAATTGTGAACAGTCCTGAAACAATCCACGCCCGCCCGCTGCGCATTTGCCTGCTGGGTTATCGCAGCCATCCTTACGGTGGCGGACAGGGTATTTATATTAAATATTTGAGCAAGGCCCTGGTAAATGCCGGTCACTCAGTAGATGTTATTTCGGGTGAACCCTATCCGCATCTCGACCCCCGCGTAAAGCTGATCAAGATGCCGGGTTTAAACCTGTTCGAGTGTCCAACTCACCACGCTTTTGCACTGCGACCAAAACATTTATTGTCGTGGGCGGATTTTTTTGAATGGTGGAGCATGCTCACCGGCGGCTTTTCCGAGCCTTATTGCTTTGGTCGTCGTGTCGCACATTACCTGAAAGACAAACGGGATCATTACGATATTGTTCACGACAACCAAAGCCTGAGTTATGGTTTGATCACTTTGCAAAAGCAGGGTTGGCCTGTCGTCGCAACTTTTCACCATCCTATTACTTATGATTTGCGTATTTCACTTCAGGCCGAACCGGATTGGCGCTTGCGTTTGCTGAAGCGTCGCTGGCACTGGTTCCTGAATATGCAGAAAAAAGTGGTTCGCAAGCTCAAACATGTTGTCACTGTTTCAGAATGTTCACGCAATGATATTGCTAAAGATTTTGGTGTTGACAAAAATCGTATTGATCTAATTTACAACGGTATCGATACCGATGAATTTGCGCCGACTGTTGGTGTAACACGAGAAAAATTTCGCATTATGTGCACGGCGTCTGCCGACCAGCCATTAAAAGGCATGAAGTATTTAATTGAAGCGCTGTATCTCCTGAAAGAAGAATATCCGCAATTAACTCTATTGGTCGTTGGAAAGCCCAGGGAAGATGGCTACATAGTAAAACTCATCAAACGTTTGCATTTGCAAGACCGGGTGCAATTTGTCAGCGGCATCAGCACCGAAGCTTTGGTGCGTTATTATTCTGAAGCAACGCTCGTGGTATGTCCGTCGTTGTATGAAGGTTTTGGTTTGCCCGCCGGTGAAGCCATGGCTTGTGAAGCGCCTGTGATCTCTTCCAATGGCGGCGCATTACCCGAGGTGGTGGGCGATGCGGGAATTATCGTGCCGAAAGCGGATCGCAAAGCACTTGCTGTGGCGATTAAGGATTTACTGGATCATCCGGAAAAACGCGCGCAACTGGGTAAAGCCGGTCGACAACGCATACTCGAATCGTTCTGCTGGAATAAAGCGGCGCAACAATTCACGCGCTACTACCAACGCATGCTGCAACAACAATCCACAAGTAAGGGCACGGCATGCCGTGCCCCTACAGTAAGCTAACCATGAAGACCATCGACTACCGAATTTTTAAATTAAGCGCAAATGATGTAGTGCTTGATCTCGGCTGCGGGGAAGGTCGTCATGTCATCTCGACTTATATAGAAGGAGAAGGAGTGCTGTCGGTTGGTATCGATTTATCACTGAAAGATTTACAAACCGCACAACAGCGCTTTAGCGATTTTTCAGTGGTTCATTCGCCCGGCAAACATTTTAGCCTCGCCGTGGGCAGCGCATTGCAATTGCCGTTTGCAGATCATACTTTTGATAAGGTGCTGTGTTCCGAAGTGCTCGAGCATATTCCTGATTATCAAGCGGCGTTGGCGGAAATTAACCGCGTGTTGAAGCCACAAGGGCAATTGGCGATCAGCGTGCCGCGCTACTTTCCAGAGAAAATTTGCTGGTGGCTGTCGGATGAATACCATGCCAACGAAGGCGGGCATTTACGTATTTTCAAGGCAGGACCGCTTCGGCACGATGTCGAGCGTTTTGGGATGCGCTTTGTTGCGCGACATTGGGCACATGCCTTGCATGCACCCTTCTGGTGGCTCAAGTGCCTGTTCTGGAAAACACAGGACAGCAATCGCCTGATCAAACAGTATCACCGTCTTTTAGTGTGGGACTTAATGAAACAACCCTGGTTAACGCAAACACTCGAACGTTTGCTCAACCCGATCTGCGGAAAAAGTATTGTGATGTACTTTATTAAAAAATGACATGAGCGGTCCCTATCTTTCCAAAGGGTTGTATCCACGCGCGCTGTTGCAGCCAGCGGTGGACTACATTCTTTCCACGCAACGTGAAGACGGTTGCATCCATTGGTTTGATGGACATTTTGCAGATCCCTGGGATCACACCGAAGCGGCTATGGGTTTGTCGATCGCGGGTGAACATCACGCCGCAGAAAAAGCCTATCGCTGGTTGAAGAATCACCAACTGGAGGACGGCAGTTGGTGGATGCATTACAAGGATGGAGAAGTATTTAACCAGGACCGACGCGAAAGTAATTTTGTCGCCTACGTGGCAACGGGTGTCTGGCATCATTATTTAATTACAGAAAATTATTCTTTCCTGTGTGAAATGGCGACGATGGTAGAAAAAGCCATACGCTTTGTCGTCGGTTTGCAAACCGAACACGGTGACATTCATTGGGCGGTTGATACACACGGTAAGCCGATGCGCGACGCCTTGATTACTGGATGTAGTTCTATCTACAAGAGCCTTGAATGCGCGATTAATATTTTTGCCACGCTCGGCGAACCCAAGCCACACTGGATATCTGCACGCGAACGTTTGGGCTACGCATTGCGTCACAAGCCACAGCGCTTTGATCGTACCTGGGCACCCAAGACGCGTTACTCGATGGACTGGTTTTATCCGGTGCTCACGGGTGTGCTGGATCGCAAACAAAGTCTGGCGCGCATCAATGCACGTTGGGATGAATTTGTTGAACACAAACTCGGCTGTCGTTGTGTTTCCGATGAACCCTGGGTCACTGTTGCAGAGTCCTGTGAATTAACTTTGGCATTGCTTGCAGCGGGCGATCATGCGCGTGCAGTGGAACTGTACAGCTGGTTGCATCAATGGCGTGATGACCAAGGTGTGTACTGGACCGGTTATCAATTCGTTGAAGATTTGTTGTGGCCGGAAGAAAAACCGACATGGACTGCTGGCGCGATTTTGTTAGCCGCAGATGCGTTGACAGAACACACGGCGGCATCGAAGTTGTTTGTCGAAGCGCATCTGGTAGAGCCACGCATTGTTGAAACGGCCACAGAAAAAAATACACGCGCCACGATCAAACTGGTGGAATAATTTTCCTCACCCGACGCTTCGCTCAGCCAAGCAGTGGGTGAGGTTATGTAGAACGCACAAACATCGCTTTCAAATATTCCGTTTCCGGAATTGCCGGATGCACGGGATGATCGGGCCCTTGTCCGCCCTGGTAAAATACCTGTAAGTCACGATTCACTTTGTTGCCAGCAACACGAACCACATTCATCAGTTCGTCACGCTTCAAGTGCATGGAGCAGGAGGCGGAGATCAATACGCCGTCTGGCGCTAACAAACGTAAGGCCAGTTGATTGTGGTGGTGGTAGGCTTCCACGCCTTTGCCTTTGTCCTTTATTTTTTTTATAAAAGCCGGCGGATCAAGCACAATCACATCAAATAATTTTTTTTCGGCCGCCAGGTTTTTTAACACATCAATGGCTGTGCCTTGTGAGCTGTGGAAATTTTTCCTGAGTTGGTTTAATTCTGCATTTTGCTTTGCAATCGTTAACGCGGATTCAGAGCTGTCAACGCAGGTGACTGATTTCGCTCCTGCATGTAAGGCCTGCACACCCCAGCCGCCGACGTAGGAAAATACATCCAGTACTTTTTTGTCATTGACGAGCGACTGCATCTCGCGACGGTTAATGCGGTGATCATAAAACCAGCCGGTTTTTTGTCCCGAAGCGAGTGGCGCAAGGAAGCGCGTGTTATTTTCTTCCAGCTCCACCAGATCCGGCACCTTGCCACTGACGACAGAAACATTTTTTTCCAGTCCTTCTGCTTCACGTGCAGAACTGTCGTTCTTTAATAAAATGCCTTTGGGTTTAAAAAGTGGATCCAGTACATCCACAATGGCGTTCGTGAGTTGGTCCATGCCCGCGCTATTGATTTGCACGGAAAAATAATCACCAAAGCGATCAATGACCAAACCGGGCAGGAAATCACTGTCGCCATACGCCAGTCGATAAAAGGGTTTGGAAAAAAAACGTTCACGCAGTGTGAGCGCGGATTGAATGCGCTGTGTTAACAGGGTGACATCCAGTGGTGATTCGTTACGACTGATTAAGCGCCCGCAAATTAACGATTGCGGGTTCATCATCGCAACGCCCACCACTTTGCCTTGCGCGTTTTCAACAATCACTTGCTCACCGGCGGTAAATGTTTTGAGGGGCGTTTGTTTTGTTGCCACTTCGTTGGAATAAATCCACAAATGCCCGCCGTAGAGACGACGGTCTGCATCCTTGTTTAAACGAAGACGATTTAATGTAGATTTCAAGGTATTTATCTCGATACAGAAGTGCAGTGGAAGTGGTGTGGCATTATAATTGACATCATCTGGAGGCGCCCGTACTATCGCGCCTCTTTAATTAGTTAACCCATTTGAACTGTAAATCTGAGGATTTTCCATGTCTCTGTTATCTCCAGGACAAGTATGTAAAGACCGCGTTGTGATCGTGACCGGAGCCGGTGGTGGTCTGGGTCGCCAATATGCAGTGGCTTTTGCGGCAGAAGGTGCCAAGGTGGTGGTGAATGATATTAATCAGGCGGCGGCTGATGAAACCGTAAACCTGATCAAAAAAGCAGGTGGTCAGGCGATTGCCAATACATCAAATATCACTAACTACGCGGACTCGGCAAATGCCGTGAAACAGGCGATCGATACCTTTGGCGATTTGCACGTGGTGGTGAACAATGCCGGTATTTGTCGCGACAAAATGTTTGCCTCCATGAGTGAAGCGGATTGGGATGCGGTGATCGCGGTGCATTTGAAAGGGCATTTCTGTATCAGTTCGCACGCAGTGCAACACTGGCGCAACCAATCCAAGGAAGGAAAAAAAGTGAACGCGCGAATTATTAACACTTCCTCTGGTGCCGGTTTGCAGGGATCTATCGGCCAGTCGAATTATTCTGCCGCGAAAGGTGGCATAGCTTCACTCACGCTGGTGCAAGCAGCAGAACTGGCGCGTTATGGCGTTACCACCAATGCGCTCGCACCTTCAGCGCGCACCGGCATGACAGAAAATGTATTTGCTGACATGATGAAAAAACCGGAAGGTGACAAGTTTGATCACTTCGATCCGGCGAATGTGGCGCCATTGGTGGTCTGGTTGGGTTCCGAAGCGTCGCAGCATGTTACTGGCCGCGTGTTTGAAGTCGAAGGTGGAAAAATTTCTATCGCTGATGGCTGGCGCACTACGAAAGGCGTGGATAAAGGGGCAAAATGGAAACCGGCAGAAATTACGGAAGCGATGAAAGAGTTGTTAGCTAAAGAAACACCGGCACAAAAAGTGTACGGAACCTGATTTTTAGTATCAATTGCATAAACAGTAAAGGTGACCATGATGAAACAGAAAATTCTTGCAGGTTTGTTATTAATTTTTGGAGTGCAACTGTCGGCGCATGCAGGAAGTTTGCAAGCCGTTGGCACCAATGAAACGATCGGCTTGAACCTGTCACAAAATATTTTTGGGCCGCTGAACTTTGATTTGGGCTACATGCAAAATTTCCAGAACTCCAGCAAACTGGCGACAGCGGGCTTGCATCTCGACATGGGTTTGGGGCCGGTAGGTGCCATGGTTGGTGTGAAAGGCTATTATGCCGAGGTCGATGGTTTAAATAGCAAAGGATTTGCACCGGGTGCCGGATTTACGGTTACACCGATTCCGATGTTCTCGCTTGTCGGCAGCTATTATTATTCGGATGATCGCTTCTCCAGCGACAGCGATCTCAAGCGTTATCGCGATTGGTCGGTCACCGCCAACTTTCATCCTTTGTCTTTAACCAATCTGTTTGTTGGTTATGGCTATAAATCGGTTGAAATGAAAGGCAGTAACGAAGTGGTTATGAATGACGGACCCATTGTCGGCGTCAGTTTGAATTTTTAATCTCTTTTGATTATTGATCTTTAAACAATGGAGTTTTCCTTTACCGAAGAGCAACAAATGATCCGCGAAACGGCGGAGAGTTTTTTGCGCGACAACTCCACTTCGGAAGCCGTACGCAAGGCCATGGCAACCGAGCAAGGTTTCGATGCCGATTTATGGCAGCGCATCTGCAATGATCTGTGTTTTCAATCAATACTCATTCCTGAACAGCACGGCGGTATGGGTCTCGGCTATGTCGAACTGGTGGCAGTGCTGGAACAAATGGGGCGCTTCCTGTTGTGTTCCCCTTTTTTCTCCACGGTTTGTTTAGCAAGCAACGCTTTGTATGTAGCGGGTAATGAAGCACAGCAAGCAGAGTATTTTGGAAAAGTAATTAACGGTGAAACCGGAACCCTGTTATTAAATGACAGCGGCAAGCTGGATACCGATGCCATCAATGTCACTTATAAAAAATCAGCGGATCAGTTTATTTTGAATGGAAACTACCGTTACGTCATCAATGGTCATACGGCGAATTTTTTTGTGGCAGCAGCGGCTGGTCAAAACGGTATTGGTTTATTTGTATTGCCTGCGAATACGAAAGGTATTAGCAGGAAATGGTTGCCGACCATTGACCAGACACGCAAACAAGCGGAAGTTGTCTTTAATAATGTCACCGTTACATCAGCACAGTGCTTAAAGACTGATGCATCGAGTGAATTACAAAAAATTTTACAACTGGCGATGATCGCCACCGCAGCGGAACAAATGGGTGCCGCGCAACAGATTCTTGATATGACGGTGGCTTACACCAAAGAGCGTGTGCAGTTTAATCGCCCGATTGCCAGTTTTCAGGCCGTGAAACATCAGGCCGCGGATATGATGTTAAAAGCCGAAGTGGCGCGTTCCGCAGTATATTATGCGGCGTGTGTTGCCGACGACACCTTGAAGTGTGGAGCACTTTCTTCTGAATTGCCGGAATCCGCGAGTATTGCCAAGGCGTATTGTTCTGATGCCTTTTTCCAGAACGCGGCGACAGCGATGCAATTGCATGGCGGCGTAGGCTTTACCTGGGAATACGACGTGCATTTGTATTTCAAGCGCGCCAAATCATCCGAGATTTTCCTTGGCAATGCCGCGCACCATCGTGAACAGATTGCGAAAATTTTATTGGATTCGTAGGGGCGACCGGCCGGTCGCCCCTACAATGGTGAATATAGAAACGATATGAAACTTTCTTTTAGTCCTGAAGATGAACAATTCCGCGCAGAAGTGGCGGCATGGCTCACTAAAAATTTGACGGGTGAGTTTGCGAAATTAAAATTTCGCGGCGGCCCTGGTGATGAACACAGCTTTCCTGAAGAACGCAAAGTGTGGGAACGCAAACTTGCTGAAGGTGGCTGGACTTGTGTCGGTTGGCCAAAACAATACGGCGGTCGCGGTTGCAGCATAGAACAGCAAGTGATTTTTTTTGAAGAGTATGCGCGCGCTGGCGCACCGGGAAGAGTCGGCCACATCGGCGAAGGCCTGGCAGGCCCAACGATTATTGCGTTTGGCAGTGAAGCACAAAAACAAAAATATTTACCGGGTATTGTAAAAGGCACGGAGCACTGGTGTCAGGGTTACTCGGAGCCAGCTGCTGGTTCTGATTTAGCGAATGTAAAAACCAAAGCGCGTTTGGATCAACAAAAAAACAAATGGATTATCAATGGCCAGAAAGTGTGGACGTCGCTTGCACATGAATCCGATTATGTTTTTGTTGTCGCACGCACCGATCCGGATTCCGTTGCGCACCAGGGCCTTGGTTTCTTTCTCGTGAAAATGCATCAGCCCGGTGTAACGGTGCGACCGATAGAACAAATCACTGGCACTTCCGAATTCAACGAAGTATTTTTTGATAATGCCGAGTGCGATGTGGATGCGATCGTCGGCAAACCCGGGGACGGCTGGAAAGTCGCGATGGGTTTGTTGGGCTTTGAGCGCGGCGTGTCGACGCTCGGCCAACAGATGTTGTTCCAGAATGAACTCGATGAAATTATTCGAGTTGCTAAAAAAAATGGCAGCGCGAAAGATCCGGTATTGCGCCAACGTATTGCCGATGCGCATATCGGTTTGAAAATCATGCGTTACAACTCGATGCGTATGTTATCCGGTACCGTCTCTTCAGAAGGGAATGGGGGTGCGCTGCAAAAAGAAGCACTGATTTATAAATTGTATTGGGCGACATGGCACCGCAATCTTGGCGAACTCGCGATGGATATATTGGGTGCGGAAGCAGAAATTTGTGAAGGTGCGCCTTACCATCTCAGTCGTTTACAATCAATGTATTTGTTTGTGCGTTCCGACACGATTTACGGTGGCACTAACGAAATTCAGAAAAATATTATTGCCGAGCGCGGTCTCGGTATGCCCAAAGAACCGAAAGTGGTTATCAAGTAATTATTTTCCGACAAAAGAAATTTTCTAAACTTTATCTTCCTGCTTCGATGCCCAGATCGCCAGCTTGTGCCGCATGGATTGTTGCGAGATCTGGTCTTCAGGAATCGGGTGTATCTGTTTATCGTGCACCAGCAGTCGATAAATATATTCAATTTTTTCATTGGCGGAATCGGTTGCTTCAAACTCCACCACGCCGCGCTTTTCACCGTAAGCCACGCCGAGTGCAATGGCTTTCTTGACAAGTTCTTTTTCGTGTTGAAGTTTTTTCGTCATCGCATTTCATTCCTTAATTCAAGACCACGACGTTCGTTTGCCTTGAGCTTTTTTACCACCAGACGATAGGAGTTGTCTATCATTCTTTCCACTTCAAATGCGGGAACGCTTCCGTCCAGGATAATCGTGTTCCAGTGGGTTTTTTTCATGTGATAGCCGGGCAACACCGAGACAAATACATCTCTTAATTGCACGGCTTCCATCGGGTCGCATTTCAGGTTGATGTGCAGATATTTTTTGTCCTGATAGGTCAATGCAAACATTTTGTTTTTAACTTTGTAGACGGTTGTGTCTGGCCCGAAAGGATAATCTTCATACGCCTCCGGCTTTGACAGTAAATATTTTCTCAGTTGTTTCTCATTCATATCGAAAGTGTAACGCTTGTGCAAAGCTATTTATATAACCCGTTGTTCATAAAGGCTTTTCCCGCACTGGATTCGACTTTCGTCATTGACACTAAACCCCTCTCAACGTAGCATTCGCGGCCTCTTAGTACTAACAGAGAAGCAGTGATGATCGACCTGAAAAATCCCGCTTACGTCAAAGGCCACCAGCTACTCGCTGGCAAATCCGTGCTGATTACCGCCGCCGCGGGTGCAGGCATCGGCTTCTCCGCCGCCACACGCGCCGCAGAAGAAGGTTGCCGCGCTATCGTGATCAGCGACGTACACGAAGGTCGCCTCACCGCATCGGTCGAAAAACTCAAACAGGAAACCGGTTTGCAGAACGTCTGGGGCAAAGTTTGCAACGTCACCAATGAAGACGAAGTGCGCGCACTGATAGCCTTCGCAGAAGAAACTTTTTATAAAACCGGCGGCGGCACTGATGTGTTGATCAACAACGCCGGTCTCGGCACTTCCAAATTATTGATCGAGATGGACGACGCCGAGTGGGACAAAGTGTTGAACGTCACGTTGAACGGCACCATGCGCATGACGCGCCACATGATGAAAGTCATGAAAGAGAGAAAAAAAGGAGGCGTGATTGTGAACAACGCTTCCGTGCTCGGCTGGCGCGCACAAAAAGAACAATGTCATTACGCCGCCGCAAAAGCGGGCGTGATGGCGCTGACACGCTGCGCGGCGCTTGAAGCGGCTGAATTCAATGTGCGCATCAACGCGGTTGCTCCTTCTATAGCGATGCATCCGATGTTGCGCAAATCTGCACCCGAGGCGTTACTGAAAGAACTGGAAAGCAAAGAAGCCTACGGTCGTGCCGCCGAAGTGTGGGAAGTCGCGAATGTCATGATTTTCCTTGCCAGCGATTATTCTTCTTATATGACCGGTGAAATTTTGCCAGTGAGTTCGCAAAAAGGTTAATGCGTAGGGGCGACCGGCCGGTCGCCCGTACAAAAAATGTAACGTAGGGGCAATTCATGAATTGCCCGTACAGTATGAGGTAAGCATGACAACCATTTTTAAACATCCCAATGAATTGTTGGGTGCGGTTGGTAAACAGCTTGGCAAGAGTGAATGGATCACGATTGACCAGGCGCGTATTAATTTATTTGCCGATGCGACCGGTGATCACCAGTGGATACACGTCGATCCCGTCAAAGCCAAAGACGGCCCTTTCGGTACCTGCATAGCGCACGGTTATCTCACACTGTCATTAGTGAATTTATTTTTGCCACAGATTGTCGATGTGCAAGGCATATCGATGGGTGTGAATGTTGGTTGCGGAAAAATTCGTTTTCCTTCGCCAGTGAAAGTCGGCTCGCGTATTCGCGGCAGCGGTGAAATTGTGGAGGCGACCGAAGAGAAAGGCGGTGTGCAAGCGGTGATACGCGTTACGGTGGAAATAGAAGGTAATGATAAGCCTGCTTGCGTGGTTGATACCATCAGCAGATATTTTCCAAAATAGATTTTATTTAAATTTGAGGTTGTATAAATGAGAGAAGCTGTCATCGTTTCCACCGCACGCACCGCATTGGCAAAATCATTTCGCGGTTCTTTTAATGAAACCGAAGCGCCAGCATTGGCGGGCCACTGCGTTCGTGAAGCAGTGAAGAAAGCCGGTATTGATCCTGCGAGTGTGGAAGATGTAATCATTGGTGCCGCTGCACAACAAGGCACACAAGCGTATTGTTTAGGTCGTTTGTCCGCGATTGCGGGCGGCTTGCCCGTCACCACTGCAGGTATGGCAATGGAGCGTCAATGCGCTTCCGGATTGATGACGATTTCCTGGGCGGCCAAATCTATTATGGCAAACGAGATTGATATCGCGGTGGCTGGTGGTGTGGAATCCATCTCTCTTACACAGAACAAACACAAAAATACTTTCCGCTCACAATCGGAAGTGGTGAAGGCGATTGATCCAACCGCTTATATTCCGATGATCGAAACCGGTGAAGTCGTCGCCGAGCGTTATAAAATTTCGCGCGAAGCGCAGGATTTACTTTCCTACAACAGCCAGATGCGCACCGCAGCGGCGCAGAAGAATGGCATCTTCAATGATGAAATTGTGGCGATGAAAGCCAACATGTCGGTGTTTAACAAAGACACTAAGGAAACTTCTTTTAAAGAAGTGACAGTTAACAAAGACGAATGCAATCGCGCCGACACCACGCTCGAAGGTTTGGCGAAACTGGAGCCGGTGTGGAAAGACGGAGAATGGGTAAAACAAGGTAAATTTGTGACGGCGGGCAACTCATCACAATTATCCGACGGCGCTTCGGTATCCGTGGTGATGGACGCAAAATTAGCCGAACAAAAAGGTCTGAGTCCACTGGGCTATTATCGCGGCCTTGCAGTCGCGGGTTGCAAAGCCGATGAGATGGGCATAGGCCCGGTGTTTGCGATTCCCAAATTATTAAAGCGTCACGGTTTGAAAATCAGCGACATCGGTTTGTGGGAAATCAATGAAGCGTTTGCATCGCAAGTGATTTATTGCCGCGACACACTCGGCATTGATGACAGTATCCTGAATGTAAACGGCGGCGCGATTTCCATTGGCCATCCCTTTGGCATGAGCGGCGCGCGTTTGACAGGCCATGTATTGCTGGAAGGCAAACGTCGCGGTGTGAAATACGTCGTCGTCAGTATGTGTATCGGTGGCGGGCAAGGTGCAGCGGCGCTCTTTGAGATTATTTAACAAGTTAAATAATCTGCGCTGCAGGCGCTTCGAAATAATTTAATACCTCTCCCTCTCCACGTTTGTGGAGAGGGTTGGGGTGAGGAAATAAACGTGGCATTTAAATTTAACAGCGTTGAAGAAATCGTCGAGGATATTCGCGCCGGCAAGATGGTCATTCTTGTCGACGATGAAGATCGCGAAAACGAAGGCGATATCATCATGGCAGCGGAACATTGCAAGCCCGAGCATATCAACTTTATGGCACGTCACGCGCGCGGTTTGATCTGCATGCCGATGAGTCGCGAACGCTGTCGTCGTTTGGGTTTGTCACTGATGGTGCACCAGAATCATTCCGGTTTCGGCACCAAGTTTACGGTTTCGATTGAAGCGGCAAGCGGAGTTACTACCGGTATCTCCGCAGCGGATCGCGCACGCACGGTGCAGGCAGCGGCGGCGAAACACGCAAAAGCAGAAGACATTGTGCAACCCGGACATATTTTTCCCTTGATGGCAGAACCCGGTGGTGTGTTAACGCGCGCAGGTCATACCGAAGCGGCTTGCGATCTCGCGCGTCTGGCAGGCTGCGAAGAAGCCGGTGTGATTTGCGAAGTGATGAATGAAGACGGCACCATGGCGCGTCGCGAAGACCTGGAAAAATTTGCGCAGGAGCACAAGCTGAAAATGGGCACGATTGCCGATTTGATTCATTATCAGTTCATGCATGAAAAAACCATTGAGATTATTGATCGTGGCAATATTAATACGGATTTCGGCGCCTTTGATTTGATTACTTTCCGGAACAATATTAATGGCGAGCATTATTTTGCGATGGTGAAAGGAAAAATCAAGGCGAGTGAACCGACGCTGGTGCGCGTGCATCTGCCGACAGTAGCGCGCGACCTGATCAGCGCGCAGCCGCAAGGACAATCCATCTGGAATATTAATCGTTGCCTGAAAAAAATTGCACAGGAAGGCAAGGGCGTGCTGGTGATTATTGATAATCGCGAAAGCGATGAAGAAGTGTACAAGAATGTATTGTCGATGATGGGCAAAGATTCTGCACCGAATGCGAATGTGTCTAATAAAACCACGTGGAAGAGTATTGGTGTTGGCGCACAGATTTTGCGTCATGTCGGCGTTGGCAAGATGCGTGTGATGGGTGAACGTTTCCGTTATCGCGCGATTTCCGGTTTTGATCTCGAAGTAGTCGAGCATCTTCCGTTTAAAGAGTAATTTCCATTAATTTTTTTATCTTGTTGGAGTTGTTATGAGCAATGCAAAAAAACCTGCGCCATTGGCGGGCTTGCGTGTACTGGATTTTTCTATCCTTGGTCCCGGTGCTACCGCGCACCACTTTGCCGAGTTGGGCGCCGATGTCATCAAGATTGAAGTGCCGGGCGGTGATTACGTGCGCGTGATGACCTGGCCCATTGTGGAAGGCATCTCTTTATTGCACTGGCATATTGCGCGCGGAAAAAAATCCATTGAGCTGGATTTAAAAACGCCGGAAGGTGTACAGATTTTCAAAGAGTTGGCAAAAGACGCAGACATTGTGATCGAAGCGATGAAGCCGGGCACATTGGATAGACTCGGTTTAAGTTATGAAGAGCTCAAAAATGTAAATCCCAAAATTGTTTTCTGTTGTGTGTCCGGTTACGGCATGACAGGTCCTTACGAAAACATGCCATCGCACGGTGTGGCCTATGACACCTGGGCGGGCTGTGTGGAGCCGGCGCGTGAAGCAGATGGCATGGTGTATTTACCTGCGCATCCATCGATTGGTATGCATGCTGGCCCACTGTTCGGTGCTTTCGCTGCACTGGCAGGCGTGATGCGCGCGCGCGAAACGGGTGAAGGTTGCCTGGTGGAAATTGGCCAGAGCGATGGCGCGGCTTACATGGACTGGTATCGCATTGAAAGTTACAAAGCCTATCAACGCCCGCAAAGTGAAGTGACGGGCAATGCAGCGGATGATTTCCGTCGTCGCCCGGTGGGCACTGCCGGTTTGCGTGAAGGCGTGCGTTACCAGGCTTATGAATGTAAAGACGGCTATGTGTTGTTTATGGCGTCTGAGCAATCGTTCTGGAAAAATTTCTGTCAGGGCGTTGGCCGTATGGATATGTTTGAAAAATGGCCGGGTAAAAAATTGGCGGATCACGCGCCGGGCAATAAAGAAATGCAGCGAGAGTTAACTGCAATCTTCAAAACAAAAACGATTAAAGAGTGGATGGATTGGGGCGTGAAAATAAACACACCGATCGCACCGGTTTACAATTCTGAAACTGTGATGGAAGACCCGCACTTCAAAGCGCGTTTCAAATGGTACGACCATAAAGAACACGGTGCAGATATGATCAGCTGGCCTGTGCATTTTGTGGGTGAGGAATTACCTGTGCCAAGCAAAGCACCGACGCCGGGCCAACATCGCGATGAAATTTTGAAGCGTGTACTGAAGTACAACGATGCGAAAATTTCCGAGATGGAAAGGAAAGGCGCGTTTGGAAAAAAATAATTATTTATTCGTAGGGGCAATTCATGAATTGCCCCTACATATTCGTTAAGAAAGAATAAATCTGGTCTGCAATCAACGCACTGCCTGCGGGCGTGTGATGGCATTGATCATAGAATAAATCCTGGTAGAACTGTTGCGCGTGATAAATAGAAGGATCACGCAGTCGCAAGGCCTCAGCACGCAGTGGCGGCAATAAATCCAGCACCGGAATATCCAGTTGTTTTCCCATAGACAATAATTGTTGCTGTGGATAATCAGTAGTAAATTCGGTATAGACCTGTTGGTAAACAGGAAAGCCAACGATCACTAATTTAAAATGATGTTCGATGGAGAGTCGTTTAAGTTCCACAAACAGTGGCCGCATATAATCCCAGGCCTCCGGAGTCCATGCAGCGCCGTAATCGGCGAAATTGTTTTTAATCATGGCATTGAATGCCTCTGGATTTTCATTGAATAATCCATCAGACAATTTATTTTCTTTTTCAAAATCTGCTTGCCATGTTTTTAAATCAGCGACTTCGTTGGTTTTTAGTTTGGCGGATAGTTGTGTAAACTCATTAATCACATAATAAGCCAACCAACTCTTGTTGAGAAAAGAAGGCAATCTGGTGATATTGACGCCTTTTGATTCCTGGAAATCATTCAGGTAAAAATCCAGCACGACTACGTCCGGTTCGAGCTGTAATCCACTTTCCATCAAAATGGCTAATTCGGTTTTTAAACTGATTGCTCCCACGCCACTGTTGATGGTTTCCCAGTCCTGGTTATTGGCGCGCGATTTTTTTTCGATTAAGCGCACAAAAGTCTCGTCTTCATTCAGGAAGTCCTGAAAGGTAATCGAATCACCGAGAAACAAAATGCGCTTTCCCTGTTTGCTTTTAATTTCAGGGTTGCGATAACCCAGGCTGTTGGTTTCTATAATGACTTTCTTTTTGCTGAGTCGGTGATGTTCAATGGTGACAATGCGATTCGGGTTCAGTCGACGACCACTCGGCGTGCCGCGATACAAGCCGCCTTCATCGGGATGCTCTGCAATCGTCAAGTGTTTTTTTTCTGTGGTGGTTTGTAAGGTGGAAAGATCCAGTGCTTTGACACTGGTGGTAATTTGCTCCGGGGCGGGCAAATAAATTCTTGTAATCAGTTCAGCGATACATAATGAAAGCAATAAAGCAGCTAAGGTTATACCTGCATTTGTTGCGAATCGTTTCATGGATAGTCAGGTATCATTAGATCAGGAAGCCGGTTTATTAAAGTTCATAAAATCAGGCGCATTAAAGTGCCAGCTCATTTCCTCGGTACGTGATTGAATGCGCCAGCCCTCTTTCGTGCGTATATATTTGTCCTTGTACCACAAGCCCAGCATAAAGAGTTGCGTTTTGCCTTTGCCCATTTTTAATTCTTGCGGATTGAAACACATCACACGCCCCATGCCAGTGTCGCCCTTGACACTGATTTGTATATTGGCGTTGAGATGTTGATAGGTTTTGAAACCGGCGAGTGCCTGTTTCAAAAAAGTAATCGTGCTTTCCAGGTCACCGATGGGGCCGCCCACGGCTGAATAATCAATGTGCGCATCACTGGAAAAAATGTGGCGCAACTCATCGAAGTTGCGACGATCAATGGTATCGGCGTAGTGATAAATCAAATCCTGGATTTCAAAACGGTCTGATATTTCCTGTTGTGACAACATATGATGTTTCCCCCGTAGGGGCAATTCATGAATTGCCCCTACATTAAAATGATTTACATGAATCCTAATTTTTTTAACTGGTTTTGCATGTCATCCCAACTCCAGAACGCGCTCATGCGTTTGACTTTGCCCGCGTCATTTAATTCATAGATAGCCATCATTTCGACTTCTGTTTTCCGGCCCTTGCCCATGTCGTTGACAATGGTCTGGTGTACGGCACAGGCTTTATCGCCACTCGGGATGCGTTTGTGAACCGTGATTGTCAGGCGCGAAGGCCCGATGACCATGTCCCAGAATTTTCCAATCGCTGCTTTGCCTTTGTGTCCTTCGCCGGTCGCATCAAAGGGAGAAACACCGACAGGATCTTGCACGACTGCATCCTCGGCATAGAGCGCGAGCCAGCCTTCGCGATCACCTTTCATGGCGAGCGTGATGGATTGCAAGTTGGCTTGTGCGGCGGGATGGTTCAGGTGGTTGCTCATGTTATATCCTCAGACAGGTTTTCAAATCAGCGTGCAGTCTAACGCTCGATCAATTGCGCATGCAATACGATTAAGGTGTTGGTCGTTGCGGACTATCGATATTGTGCGCTGCCCACAAAGGGGTTACTCACTCGCTCTTCGCCAAAAGTCGAAGTGGGCCCGTGGCCCGGAATAAAAGTAATGTCATCACCGAGCGGGAATAATTTATTTTTTATGGAGCGTTCGAGTGTGTCCCAGTCGCCCTTCGGGAAATCAGTGCGACCGACAGAGCCCTGGAAAATGACATCACCGACTGCCGCGAGTTTTTCGCCGCGATGATAAAACACCACGTGTCCGGGTGTGTGACCCGGGCAATGAATCACTTCCAGTTTCTGGTTGCCGAAACTGACGACATCTCCATCTTTCAGCCATTGATCCGGTGTCCATGCTTTTAAATCGCGTATGCCTATCATCGGCGCCTGTTGCGGCAATTGGTTGATCCAGAAATCGTCTTCCTTGTGTGGGCCTATGACTTTCACACCGAGGTCATCCGCGAGTACACGCGCCATAGAACAGTGATCGAGATGTCCATGCGTAACAAATATGACTTCGGGAGTGCCACCGAGTTTGCTGATAGCTGCCTTGATTGCGTCAATGTCACCACCGGGATCTATGATAGCGATCTTGCCAGTCTCTTCACATTTCCATAGTGAACAATTTTGTTCATAAGGCGTCACGGGAACAATAGCAACTTTCATGCGGTATCTCAGTTAGTTGTGTCATTCCTGCGAAGGCGGGAACCCATTTTTATTTGGATGCCCGTCTGCACGGACATGACGGGAATATTTTTCAAGAAGCGAGCGCGGAGTTAATCGCGGCGCGCAAGTCTTCGTTCATCGGGCCCTGCTTGGGTTCAAAGCGCGTCAGCACTTCTCCATTCTTTCCAATTAAAAACTTTTCGAAGTTCCATGTGATGTCGCCGGGGAACTTTGCATTTTTTCCTGCCAGGAATTCATAGAGTGGATGACGATTTGCACCATTCACTTCAATTTTCGAAGTCATCGGAAACGTGACATTGAATTTGGTGGAGCAGAAATTTTGTATTTCAGCTTCGCTGCCCGGTTCTTGTGCACCGAATTGATTGCAGGGAAGACCAATCACACTGAAGCCTTCCGCGCTTTTGTTGGCATGGATTTTTTGCAGGCCATTGTATTGTGGCGTCAAGCCGCAAGCGCTGGCGACATTCACCAACAATAGTACCTTTCCCTTGTATTGAGACAAGGGCATGGGTTTGCCATCAATAGTGGTCAAAGTAAAGTCATATACACTGGTCATGGCGGGCTCCTGGAGTTATCTGCATAAGATTATATTAGAATGGAGTCATGTTAGGAAAAATATTCTCACTTTTAATTTATATCCCCCTCGGCATCGTGCTGTTATTACTGGCAACCTTCGTCTTTGACGTGCTGCATGTGTATTTGCATCGCTTTGCTGCTTCCCGCAATAAAACCTTGCGAGCAATAGGTGCACTTCACACCACACACCATCAGTTTCTCGATACAGACTTGCATATACACGATGCATTAATTGCTAGCAATGTATGGCGACACGTGCTTCCTGAATTTATCACCCAGGTATTAGTAACGCTCGCGCTATCTGTCGTATTTCCACTTCCGGCCATTGTTATTGCGTTGCTCATTGAAGGAGCTGTTTTAATTTTTATTATGTGGGGCAGGCCCGGTATCGATGTGAATCACAAAAATGTTGAGCAGCTAAAAGCCTATCGACCTTTGTATTTTTGTGTACCTGAATATCACCTGCTGCACCATGTGTATCCCACGGCTTATTTCAGCTCCTGGATTAAAACGCTGGATCATTGTCTGGGCACAGGAACTGCATTGCAAGGTCGCCGTGTGTTATTGACAGAAACACAAACGGATTTTCCCCGAGCATTAACCAGTGAACTGCAACACGAAGGTGCGCTGATAGTGACTGCGGATAATAAGGACGCAGAAAAATCTGCCGATGTCCTGGTGCTCTGCCACAAACCATTATCACCAGCAGATTACCAAACCCGGGTTGAACAGTTTTATCAATTACATCAACACCGAAAAATTCCTGTGGAAGTCTGGGCATTGGTTACAGACACCGAATTTTCAGATGTACCCCAATCTACTTATGCTAATTATGCAAAAAAACTTTTTATAGAGGGTAAAGTGGTTTATCGACATCTCGTGGCAGACGGTTATTTAACGAAGGCGCGCCTGGCGAAAGGGATAGTCAGGAATATACAACGGGGTTTCAACTATGTTCCGGCACGGTTTAATTTATCGATGCTAAAACATTATGGGCAGTTTGTTTTGAAGTAATCTCGTGCCACTTCGGTTGGCCATTGCTCATTTTTTATCAAGTAATGATCTCGGGCACGCGCATGGTAGATAGTGAAATCACCGGGTGGTAAATTGTAAAAATCACTGCAGTATTCGGCGATGGCGGTAAATCCATTATTTTTCATATTGGCCAGGTAATTTCGGGTTGTGTATTCGTTGAGGTCTTCCACGTGATAGATTCGTGGCGATCCGTTGGGAAGTTCCGGCAATTGATTAAGGATATTTGAGGTAATAAAAATATTCTTGATCCAGAATTCGTGAAAATCTTTTTTCAATTCGTTTTGAAATATGATTCTTTCACTGTAGTCAGGTTGCTTAATATGATTTTTGACAAATAAAAATCCCAATTTTGAAGCCGGGTAAAGGACAATCAGGGCCAGCAATGCAATCAGCGTATACCTGGGCAATTGTGATCGAATCATTGTTTTAACGTAAAGAACGCTATTATAAAAACCGATGGCCGATAGAAGTGAAATCAAGCCAATCACCGATGCAAAATTTCTTTCAATGAAATTGACCTGGAGCGAAAATAAAAAAATCAGGAAAACAAGTGGTAACACGAAAATGAACCCCGGCGCCCACCCGATATTTTTATTAGTGACGGGCGCCGTAAGCATGAGAATTATTCCCAGGCCCAGGCAGAATAGCCACCCGCCTCCCAATGTTGCATAAAAATAATAAAGTATTACGCATAATTGTTGGAAAAAATGATAGTGTTCTTCTGCGAAAGGATAGGCTGGTTTTGCATAAAAATTTTGTAACTCGGATACAGTAGCCAAATAGTCAGGAAAATATTTAAAAATAAACGGAGTATTTATAAAAGCGAATACGGTCATAAAAATTAAAATAATAATGCCGTACACCAATATTTCTGCAAATTTGCTTTTTAAATTTTCTTTTCCAGTGAGAAAAAAATGATTTATTAATAATATTACAGGCACAATTCCGAGGAATATTTGACTGAACTTGGTAACGATGGATAAGCCTATCAACACACCGATACAGGCAGCCGTTTGTATCGGGCGTTCCTCAAACTTTAAACTAAAATAAACAATGGCGGTTGTAAGAAGACACAACCAGGCTTCAGGCCTCTCATAGTGTGCTTCTGCAATTGCCAGTGGAAAAATACTAAAAAAAAGTATGGCGAGCAGTCCGACGTATCGATTTGCTATTTTTTTTCCAATCAGGAAAACAAGTGGTAAGGTTGCTAGCTGAAATATAACATTTAGAAAGTGAATATTTTTTTGAATAGAGGGCTGTATAAAATTAAAAGAATAAATAATTTTACAAAATACAGCACCAATTACTGTGTAACCGGAAAGGTTGTAAGAATGATGGGTAAGATCAGGCGTGGCAGCAAAATTTTTCAATACTTCAGGAACATGAATGATGTCGACTAGTCGATTCCAGTCGGCATCCCAATCATGGCTTTCCAAAATCAATTTAATTAATCCAACAATAACATTCCCGTCTCCGGTGTAATAAATCCTGTCACTGAAGTCGAGACGACTCCATAGGAAATAGCCAGCGATGACAGCGATCCAGAGCTGGAATAGGCGTTGTTCTGTTTTTGGGACGATCTTGATCAAAGCGAGCTTGTCATTTGCCTGAAGGTCATGTCGAGATGCAGTCTATAGTTGAGTTTGTGTCAGGGCAACCTGCTTTGGCGGATGTATTGCGGCTTACCGAGGCTTAAGGTAGCATTCATTCGACCTGACGAGATACGTCGCTTATTGGCGGGAATTATGGGGAAATTAGTGTGGTTGGCCTCTTACCCGAAGTCAGGCAATACGTGGACGCGAAACTTTCTGCACAATTTATTAGGTTCAGAGCAGGAAGAAGAAACACACGACATTAATTCCATGAATAAAAAAACCTCCTGGGATAGCGGATGGCATTGGTATAAACCTTTCCTGCCAGAAGGAAGAAAGAGTTTCCAGGAATGTACACGTCGTGAAATTTCCAACGCGCGCATGCGCGCCAACCAGCACATCGCTAACAGCATCAGTCCGCAGGGATTGGTTTTTGTAAAAACGCATAACGCCATGGTGCTGGATTGTGATGTGCCGATGATTAACAATGAAGTAACGGCAGCGGCGGTTTACATTATTCGTAATCCACTGGACGTGGCGATTTCCTATAGCCATCATTTGAATTTCACCATCGATCAAACCATTAAATACATGGCCGTAAAAGGTGTGATGACCGCGATCAACCATCCGCACATGGCTTATGAAGTGATGGGTTCCTGGAGCGAGCATGTGCATTCATGGACACGAGCGCCGCACCCGGCACTGCACATCATGCGCTATGAAGACATGCTGGAAAACTCCACACAAACGTTTCGTCAGTTGGCGAACTTTTTGCGCATTTTTGTAGATGATGAAATCTTGCAAAAAGCGATCGAGAAATCCTCCTTTAAAAAACTGCGTGCCATGGAAGAGGAGAAAGGCTTTCGTGAAAAGCCCGAACATGCAAAAAATTTTTTTCGCAAAGGAGAGATCGGGCAGTGGCGTACAGAGCTGACAGAAACGCAGATCCTGCAAATCATCAGCGATCATCGAGAGCAAATGGAGCGGTTTAATTACATTCCCAAAGAGTATGCATAGCTTCTGTTGCAGTGAAGTTGTTGCGGTGCACCGAAGTTCGATGCACCGGCCATCGATGCAGGCAAAGTGGAAGTGATGAGCGGGGCGGAATTTTAATTAACGAATACTTACCACATTGGGAATGGCACGTTCCACTTCCAGTCTGGTGAGTTCTGCTGCCATGCGTAGTGCTGCCTGGCGATACAGTTGTGCGATTCTTCCCTGAGGTTCCGCAATCACGGCAGGTATGCCGCGATCCGATTGTTTGCGTATCTGGATATCGAGTGGTAATTGGCCGAGTAATGGTGTTTTATATTCGCGCGCCACTTTCTCGCCGCCGCCTACACCAAAGATGGCTTCTTCATGTCCGCACTTTGAACAAATATGCGTGCTCATGTTTTCAATAATGCCCAGGATAGGCACATCGACTTTGCGAAACATTTCAATTCCTTTCACTGCATCGAGCAGCGCAATATCCTGTGGCGTGGTGATAATCACTGCCGCTGTAACCGGGCAAGATTGCGATAAAGTAATTTGAATGTCACCGGTGCCGGGCGGCATGTCGACAATTAAATAATCAAGATCTTCCCACGCTGTCTGGTTAAACATTTGTTGCAAGGCTCCACTGGCCATCGGGCCGCGCCACACCATCGGCGTTTGTTCGGTGACAAGAAAAGCCATCGACATAATTTGCAAGCCATGCGCTTTGATAGGCACAAAAAACTTTTGGTCTTTCACTTCCGGACGCGTGTTGGTTGCAACGCCGGAAAGCATGGATTGGCTCGGGCCAAAAATATCGGCATCCAATACACCGACCTGCGCGCCTTCCTGTTGTAGTGCCAGCGCAAGATTAATAGCCGTGGTGGATTTTCCCACGCCGCCTTTGCCGGAGGCGACTGCAATCACATTTTTTACACCAGGCAAGGTTTTGGGTGCGGCTACTTTTCCGGGCGGTGCTTTGCCAGCATTGGCACTGCGATAACTTTCAATACGAGTGACGACATTGATAGTTAAACTTTGATTGTTTGTTGAGGGAAATACTTTTGCCAACTCCGTTAATAATAATTGCTTAAGTTTTGCTGTGCCGGCAGCGAAAGGGATATGCAGTTCAAGTGTGATGCTGTTTTCTGAAACATCCTGAATGGAGCAACAGTCTGCTAATAAAATATCGGTATCGGGCAAAGTCAGGTTGCGTCGCAGTGCATTCATGTGTTCACGCAAGGCGGTGGTCATAAAGTGATTGTCACAAAGAAATTACAGGTTTAAATAATGGCGCGCAGTATAACAGCTTTTAATGCCGTTCAGTTTTTGTGGTTTTCGGCGTCTATGGTTTCTGGATCCTGTTTAGAGACAATCATTTTTTTCAAGGTATCCTGGCGTAGTTTTGCGCGTTCCAAAAAATCACGCAATTCTTCCCGGTGATAGCGATGCCATTCACCAGAGCCAGGGATATTGCTGGCGAGATTAAAAAGCGCCGAGCGATAATCCTCAATCAAGGCAATCAAATCACCCTCGGCTTCGACGGGAAATACTTCCTCATCCTTGAACTTGATAAATAATTTTTGAGAAGCATCGCTTTCCATCAGCGTGTGATAAGGTTTGAAGCGCTCCTCCAGGCCATTGCGTGTTAACTTGATATCAACGTAAGCCAGTTTCAAACGATACTCGGGCGTTAACTTCGCAAGAGGTTTCACTTTCTGAAGCAGGAAGGCACAACTGATCATCGTGGCCATCAACATCAACAACGCCAAGGGAATGGTAAGCCAGACATAAAGTGATTGTGACCGGGCATTTTTTTGTAGCAAGGCCAGGGATTGTTCGAGAGAGGCTTCGGTTTCTTTTTCGCTCATGCAAATATCAACAGCGCCGCGCGTTAATGACTGGCGACGGCTTTTTCGGGTGAAGGCGATGGTGCAGTGTCAGTTTTGCTAACAGGTGCTTTGCTATCTTTGGGATCAGAGAGAGTGGATTCCATCGAGCTGACACGTCGAATACTGTGTTGCTTCAGGGTGTCCATTTCGCCTTTATAAAAGTTCACCCAGTCGCGTGATCCGGGAACCATGCCCGCCAGGCTTTCGGTGCCATTGCGCAAGGTATCGACCAGGTGTTGATAATCTTTCTCGCGATCAAGCAATACCTGTTTCATGGTGGCAGTCTCGGTGGATTCCTTGTCCCCTTGCAGCGATTTAATTTTTTCGTCAAAAGATTCAATCGTGGCGACCTCGTTCTCCCGGAAGGTTTTGAGATCCTCGAGTTCCTTGTTGATTTTTTCCAGCTCCTGGTCGACTTTTTCCTGCGGTGTGTCGCTGAGTGCCGAGACTTTGACATAAATAACGCCAAAGCCGGTCACCAGGATGCACAACACCAGCGTAAACAGGCTATTGGCAACAATCAGCAAAATTTTGTTGAGCTTGATTTTGCCTTCCAGCTCTTTGGAGAGGGCCGCTGGATCCTTGGGCTCTTCCTTGCCTTCTTCCTTCGGGTCTTTGGATTCCTTATCCGCACTCATAGGTTCATCGTGAATAAAATGACTCCCTCTGAGCATAGCAGGGCTTTTAAAAAATGCCTGTGCTTCCTGAGAGCTGGATAAATTGACTTGGCAAAATGGCCTACGGATAATGCAGGCTGATGGCCTGCCCCGCTCCCTGATGACAAAAGAACGAAAGTACCTGCTCCTGCTCCTGATAGCTTTTGTTATCCCGCTGCTCGCGTTGGGGCTTTTTAATGCGGTGATAGACCCCCATCGATTCTTTAATCTCGTCTCTATCAAGGGCGTGAATGAATACAAAACCTATGTGACCAAAATGCGCTTGCGCAAGCCGATACATATTTATCAGCGCAAACCGACCATCCTGATTATGGGCAGCTCCCGCGCTGGCGGTGGTTTGCATTGTGAAGATTTCACTCCCAAAGTGAACGAGTGTTACAACTCGGCACTGCGCGGCATCACCACTTACGAACAGTATCGCTTGCTGGAGCATGCCATCACCGTTGCAGACGCGGCCGACAAAAAAATAGAGCGAGTGGTATTGAAATTAAGTTATGCAACATTTACCGAAACCGATCTTACCAAGGAAGGTTTTGAAGAAGTGCTCGCTGCACATGAGGGTGAGGGAATCAGTTTCTCCTTGCGTAAGGCGGTGTTTGAAAAATATTTGTATGCGTTATTTTCCTGGGAGGCATTCACGGATAGTCGCATGACCGTCGAATACCAGGACAAGTCTTACGGATGGCGTGCCACCGGTGTGTGGAATTTTGAAGAAGATGGCAGTTGGAAAACTTACGTGCTGCCACGATTTAAAAATGATCCGGAGCGTTTATACACGAATCGCAGTAAACAATGGGGATCCTCTGTCAACGCCATGGTAGGTCAATTTTCAGAATTAAAACGCCAGATCGATACGCATGCGAGTTTTGAGCAGAGTTATCAGGATTTTTCCAGATTGCTCGATCTTGCTTATCGGCATCATATTGCTCTGGACATAATGTTTTCCCCGGAGCATGCGGATTATTTGCAACTGATGGATGAAGCAGGAATCTGGCCTTCGATGGAAGAGTGGAAACGTCGAATGATCGCCATGAATGAACGGATTGCGGCTGAGCATCACGCCACGCCGTACAGGGTCTGGGATTTTAGCGGTTTCAATCAGTATTCTACTGAGCCGACGTGGGATCAACTGTCGATTGGACAATCCATGCAATGGTATGAAGACATTGTGCACTTTCAGGGCAGCCTGGGAGCGCTGATGCTGGCGGCGGTGCGCGACAACCAAACACAAGGCAGCTGGTTTGAAACCGTCGATAGCCACAACATAGAAAAGCATCTGGAAAAAATTCGTCATGACAAGGATCAATACGTGAAGATGCATCCGGCGCGTCCGATAAAAAACGAGCGAGACAAAGATGCTATTTAATTCTTACTTGTTTGTGCTGATTTTTTTGCCGATCACGGTGCTCGGCTTCTATGTGGCGGCGCATTATCTGGGTTATCGCGGCTCCCGTTTGTGGTTGATCGCTGCCTCGTTGTTGTTTTATGCGTGGTGGAATCCGGTTTACATCGGATTGTTACTGGGCTCCATCATTATTAATTTTTGTCTTGGTTATTTGCTGCGAAGCAAATCAAAACATAGTAAAAAATATTTGATCGCCGGTGTCCTGGGCAATCTGGTCTTTCTTGGCTATTTCAAATACGCCAATTTTTTTATTACCAGTATCAACCTGCTCGCGTCAACCGAGTTTCCTGCATTGAATATTATTTTGCCATTGGGCATCAGTTTTTTTACCTTGCAACAAATGGCCTTTCTTTTGGATACTTATGAAGGACTGACGGAAGAAAAATCGTTTCTGGATTATTTATTATTTGCCAGTTTCTTTCCCACATTATTGTCGGGGCCCATTGTGCATCATCGAGAGGTATTGCCACAATTTAAAAAATCGAATGCCGGGACTTTTAATGACAAGGAATTTTCTTATGGCTTGTTTGTTTTTGCCATCGGGCTGTTTAAAAAAACGGTGATTGCCGATTCATTGGCGGGAATGGTGGCTGTGGGTTTTGATGGCCACGGAATAATTTCCGCGACGGATGCCTGGCTTTCCAGCATTGCCTTTACGTTGCAAGCATATTTTGATTTTAGCGGTTACTCTGACATGGCAGTAGGATTGGGGCTTTTATTCAATATAAAACTTCCGCTGAATTTTAATAGTCCCTTCAAGGCGACATCGATTATTCAATTCTGGCAACGTTGGCACATGACCTTGACTGATTTTATCAATGCGTATGTGTATATGCCGTTGATGCGATTGCGCAAATCTTTTTCTTTTTATTATTCATTATGTGTCACCGTGATAGCGATGATGATGGTGGGATTGTGGCATGGCGCCAGCTGGAATTATGTACTGTTTGGTTTATTGCAAGGCGTGGCATTGGTAATTAATCATTTGTGGCGTCGTTTCGGATTTTCAATTTATAAAATTATAGGCTGGTTGTTAACTATTCTCTGGTGGCATTTCACATTGGTGGTGTTTCGTGCAACTAGTATGGAAGCAGCTCAACGCATGGTAAATGCCATGTTTACGGGATCGGTGGGTTGGGTTGATAAGAATATTTACGAAGCCGTCCCGATGCTGAATTTTTTACCAATTGAATTATTTACACTTGCTGCTTCGTTGCTGTTTTTAATTTTGCTGGTATGTTGCGTGAAATTAAAAAATCCACACGATCATCTCGATCTATTCAAACCCTCATTCTTTTATTTTTCAGTGACGCTTATGGCGCTGATCAGTTCCGTTTTATTGATGAATCACGTGACGGAATTTATTTATTTTCAGTTTTAGTAGGGGCGACCGGCCGGTCGCCATTACGCGGATAGTTTTTGTGAAACCAGTGAAACCATCTCGCCGACGTTTCTTAATTTTTTAATCTCCCCCAACGAAAAACGAATTTTAAAGGTGCGCTCTACCGTCATCAGGATATTGACATGGGTAATAGAATCCCAGCGTTCAATATTCTGTGCATTGGTGTCCTCGGTCACCATCAGCGTGGGATCATTAAAAATGTCACACAAAATGGAGCGGATAATTTTTAATATCTCCGATTTATCCATGATTAACTGCTCCGACGGTTTGCATAAATCATAAAGATAGCAGCACTTTTGAATTCGCTGCTTTTATTGTGGTTGACCCGATAACCCTGTTTGTTTAACAGGGCGCAGATTTTTTCACAACTGGATTGATCGTGGGCTTCCAGAACCACTCGGTCAATTTTTCTCCAGTCTTGCTCCCGAATACCCGCAAGTACCTCCTGCTCGGCTTTTTCGGCGTCTATCTTTAATAAATCAATGCGCGAAATGTGCTTTGTATTGATGAGTGTAGATAATGTGGTGATCTTGCAATCAAACTGCTGCGCATCATCCAGCTTGTTGTCCATCAGTATTTCAATGTAGCGTTCGGCATGTTCTGCTTTATCCGGTTGATCGAGTTGTAGCTGGCTCGCAATGCCGGCGGCGAGCAAGGCTTTGTCCTCATCGACATTGGCATGGAAGCCAGACATCACCGAGTAATGCGGGTAATAGGTGAAAGTTTTTGTTGTTTCTGTCTCTCCCAACCCCTTTTGATACAGATGGACGTGATCCTGTTTTTTTAAATTCAGTTCACACAATTGAAAATGCACGGGCGAAGGTTCGAAAGCGTAAACCACGGCTTGTGGAAACTGCTGTTTTATAAACAATGAAAACAAACCGATATTGGCGCCGACATCAATGACACAGGAGGTTTGTGGCAAATCAGGGAAGGCGCGGGTGTAAATTTTTTGAACAAAGACTTCCTGATACACAAAATCGGTTTCGTAAGCCTGGTGATGATAAATCGTCAGGCCATTGGGAAGGGTGTATGTGGATGGCAAGCGTGTTATCTCTAAATGGGCTTTCCTGCATTCTACCAATAGAACTATTAATAGAAAGAAATTATCAGTAGCAATAAAAAATGCCACAGGCAATTTTCATGAAATGGTCTATAACTGATCTGTTGTTAATGGAGTTGTATTTATGAGGAGCACAGCAATGGCCAGTAAAAGCAGGAAGGTGAACAAGGAAGTACCGGTTGCCGGGGAATTCGCCGGAGAACTGGAGGGTGAAGACAGTCTGGAGCCTGAAGCGATCGATTTTGATTTTATGGGCAGTCGTGAGGATACGGCGGCAGCCCGCACCGTCGCTTCACGCGAGCGCATACGCCGCCAGATGGAAGAGGATATGCAGGCTTTTTTGAGCAAGGGTGGCGCTGTGCAACATATTGCCCCCAATGTACTGGCGGATCCCCCGCGTAAGCCCAGCACTGCTTATGGTTCGCGCCCGATTTAAGCTGCCCCACAACAAACAGGCTATCATCTCGCGCAGCGAGCACTTTCGGGGCGCAGCGAGCAGAGATAGAGCCTGTTTGTCCTACGTCCTGTACATACTGACAGAGCGGGAGTTGTTGAGCATAATAGTCGGCTTTTAAAATACAGCCATTCATTACAAGTCGACTTCTATGCTGCGTCCGGTCTGGTTATTGTCTCTCGATTCCGATACTTTCCCCGCTGCCCCGATGACCACGGGTGGATTGAAAGCTTATTACCAGCGCTACGGCCAGCGCAGCGCTGATACCGACATCAAGATCGTTCATTTTGTGAATAGACCTGAGCGCATGCCCGAGTGGCTAACGCAATGGGTTCAGAATGAACTACCCATCGCCAACGCAGCGATAGCGCAGGGCTTGCAGCCCGTCATGGGCTTCTCTGTTTATACCTGGAATGCGGCCGAGTTTCTTGACCTGATGCGCCAGGTGAAAGATATCTGCCCCGGCTTGCTGATCGTTGCTGGCGGCCCTCACGTGCAGAAAGCCCGCGATTATTTATTTTCCGAAGCCATTGATGTCATTGTGCTTGGCGAAGGCGAAGCCACGCTCACCGACTTTCTGGACGCTAGCGATGCTTCGCAGTGGAAAAACATTCCGGGTCTGGCCTTCGTCGACTATTCATGTAAAGAAAAGGGTGAATTAATTTCCACGCCGGAACGCCCGCGCTTCAAGGATCTCGACTTATTGCCGTCTGCACTGGATGTGATTGATCTGTGCGATGAGCAGGGCAAACCTTATGACTGTGTTTCTTACGAAACCAGTCGCGGTTGTCCTTACAAATGTTCTTTCTGTGAATGGGGCACGGGTGCGATTGGCACCAAAATGCTTTCGTTTTCTGTTGATCGCATTGAGAAAGACTGGAACAAACTCGTTGATGCCGGCATACGAAACATCTGGTTGGCGGATTCCAACTTTGGCGCATTGAAAAGCGATGTCGATAAAGCGCGCGTGATGTGTGAAATCAAACAACGCACGGGCATGCCACATACCTTTGCAACGTCGTGGTCGAAAAAACACGGCCCGCGTTCGCAGGAAATCGTATTGATGTTACACCAGCACAATTTGTTGCCGCATTATCACCTCGCGTTACAAACACTGACGCCGTTGGCGTTGGAATTATGCCATCGTGAAAATATGGCAGCCAACAAATACGAACCTATCGCGCGCGAAATGGCCAAAGCGCGTGTGCCCATCGCCTGCGAGTTGATCTGGGGTTTGATTGGCGACAACCTGAAAGACTTCGAAAAAAACCTGGATCGTTTGTTTGCGGTATTTCCCACCATCAATATTTTCGGTTACACCTTGTTGCCGGGCACCGAGTTCTACGGCAAGCGTGATGAATACAAAATTGAAACCTTACCAGTAGCCGGTTACGGCAAAGCCAAGGGCGAATACGTGGTGGGATGTTTTACCTTTCCCGTGGAAGAAGGACTTGAAGGTTATTTTCTAATTACCGCGCACTTGTTGATGAGTCGCGGTTACATGATGCCGCTGACTTTGCGTTATCTGGCGCTCACCGAAAAAGTGCCGGTATCCGGCTTGATGCGCGCGATTCTCGCCGATCTTTGCGAAGAGTTTGCGGCGGAGATTCCACAACTCGATATGCGTGACAAAATGGGCGTGTACGAATTGCGTGAAGAATTATTTGTCACCGTTTATACCTATGCCGAGCGCACCTACCGTCGTGTTGAACAAGCGGTGATGAGATGGCTGGATCAGCATTTGCAGGATAAACACAGCAATGCCAGCTTTATTCACCATGTACGCTGCATGCTGGAACTTGATGAAGCATTTGCACCGCACGTGGGTGCAACACGCGAAGTGGTTGTCCATTTTGATTTTGATGCCAACGGTGTAATGGATGTACTGGAAAGCATGGAATGCCCGGACGACAAATTATTTGCACATAAACCAACAACAGTGGCTATTCACATTCCCGGTGGTGTCGGCGACATCATCAAGGATCCCGATGGTGGTGTGTGGGTGCATGCGGAACGTTCGAGCAGTAAGGAACAGCAAGCGCAAAAACTACAACCAGTGACCGTGCAGGCGTTGGCGGTGAGTGCATGATTAGCAAATGACCCCCTCCCAGCCTCCCCCTTGCCAGAGGGGAGGAGTTGATCCATCGTTGTAGTACGATTCGGAGGAATTCTAATTCCCTCCCCTGGCAAGGGGAGGGTTAGGGTGGGGTCATAATCTCCCGTAAGGAATATGTTAGGGTGGGGTCAATATTTCAAATGGAGACAATACAATGTACACGGACGAAACAAAGCAATTATTCAATCATACAAAATATAAAAACCGTCGCGCATCATTACGACGCGGACAAACAACACCCGAAGAATTATTTTGGCAAAAGGTCCGGCAAAAACAATCGGGTGTGAAGTTTCGTCGTCAGCACGGTATTGGGGACTATATTGTGGATTTCTATTGTGCTGAATGCACTTTGATTATCGAAATTGATGGTGATAGTCATTTCACACAAGATGCGCGGGAATATGACAAGGAGCGAGATGCCTTTTTAGAAAGTCGAGGCTTTAGAGTTGTGCGATTTACTAATCGTCAGATTATGGAAGAGCTGGAGTCTGTGCTCGCCAAGGTAAATAAAATTTGCAAATCATGACCCTTCTCTTGCCAAGGGAGGGGCTCATTTCCTCCCTATCGTAATCACATTGCCATCGTAGTTGAAATTAATCTTTGGCAAATCAGGTGCCTTGCCGGAAATGTTCTTGCCGTTGAAATTCCACTGCCACCATTCATCTTTTGAAGCATCATAGCGCTGGCCAGTACAATGTATTAGCTTGTCTCTGACGGCGAGATGCTCACATGATCCAGTTAGTTCGCGATCAGCAAACCATGGCATGAGGATGGCGTTATCCGTTCCTTCAATTCCAAAAACTTTAAATCCATCGTTGGTATTCAGAATGATAAATTTATACTTGAAGTCACCTTCATCACCACGATCAAGTACTACCAGCTGATCGGTTTCTAATTTCGATGGGTCAAAGCGAATCAAATCCGCACCGGCATTGGCAGGATGCTTCCATGCCGTGACAAAAACACGCGCAATAGCTATAAGGCCAAATACCATCAAGCCGAACATGATTAGCTGGAGTTTATTCCTGCGTGATTCACTCATGGCACGACCTCCCATTTTTCAATCCCGCCATGCACTCGTTTAAACATCGGGTGCAGCGACGGAGTTTTCACATTTTTGTGTAGTCGATACAACGACGGGTTGCGTTTCTTCAATTTGCGCAGCAGATGTTCGAATTCGTAATTCACTTGTCCGGGTGTTACGGTGAGTTTATGCCGGCTGCGCGGCCTGCCTATTTTTTTACTGTCGAAAGAATAACCTCGTTTAATCGCTTCATCATGTATCGCCCATAAATAAGTGGCGATCAATTGAGTTGAATTTTTAGAACGTTTGAAACGATCAAGCTGAGGATGGTTTTTGTAGCCTCTGGTTTTACCAAGTAGCACATGCTGTGCAAGTAATGTTTCGCGCCAGAGTGCAACCAGGCCTTGCGGATCGAGGTATTTTGGATGAATCGACCAGAGACGCATCAAACGTTGCCGAAGTAAATGAACTAGATGACACCGTTGTCGCGCAATACATCTGCCATGGGGCGTTTGAAGCCGACAATGCAGCGGCGAATGTGGTTGCGATAATAATCGGATGCGCGACCCTCTTCGCCTGCGTCGGCAATTAATTCCACCAGATCAACAAATCCTGCGTCGTGCATGGTGTCGATGAGTGCGCGATACGTTGGATGCAATTCAACACTGTGCGTTCCTTCTGCATGGCCCTCTACATCTTTGTTGAATGCCGCAATGTAGGCCGAGATCGGTTCATGATGGCACACGGTATCCACCACAGCAAAATCATCGCACCAGTCGTAGGTATTGCGCATCAGGGTGACCGGGTCGATGACGTGATAGAGCAATCCAAGATTAAGGACAACGGAAAATGTTTTCGCTGGCTTCCATTCTGCAATATTACCCTGAATGAAACTGATATTCGGGATATCAAAATGTTGCTTCAGGAAATCTCCCTGACGAAGATTCTCGGCACGCAACTCGACACCGGTGACATGCTGGACGCCGCGACTGGCCATATCCATGCAGAAAAATCCGCTGTGGCACCCCATATCCAGAACCGTGGTGCGAGCAATATTTTTTCCTAATAATCGTTCGACGGTGGTGCTGATCAGGTGTGAGCGACAGGTGAGGCGATTGCGTCCCTGGATGCCCAGTTTTTTGGTGGTGATTCCCGGCGCCAGTTTGAACCAGAAACCCCATGGTGCCATGGCATCGCGCTGGCGTTTCAATTCCTCGGTTGCTGCGATTGATTCGGATTTGAGCATGAAAGCAGGCAAGGTGGTCGGGCAAGGACAAAAAATGCGTGGCAATAAAAATTCCACCGGGAAGAGATTATTATTGCGCGCAAAATGTTGCCATGCGGCATAGCGTGCCGGTGATTTATCCAGCGTAAATTCAGTTTGCTGATTCCAGCCTTCTATCGACGTATCGACGCGAAAAATGGTTTTTAGTTTTTCAACGCTCATGAGGCAATTCTATCATCGATGTTTTAATGGGCTATATTTTTAACGAGTTGATTACTTCGGGTATTTCAGACAGGCAATAAACGGTTGCGGTGGGTGGCGCTTTATCGGATTCGTTCTCCCAGCGCAATTTATGTGGATTGAACCAGATCGTGTGTATGCCTAATTGTTGTGCGCCAAAAATGTCGTCTTCGTGATCATCGCCGATATGGATCATCTCGTGGGGCCAGATGCCTGCTTTGTGCATCGCGGCATGAAAAATATTCGGTCGCGGTTTTTTAGCACCCACCTTTTCGGCAGACAATGAAAATGCAAAGTAGTCTGCAATACCGATCTTGGTTAAATCCGAATTACCATTAGTCAGAGTGGCGAGACTATAATCTTTTTTTAGATTTTCTAATAGTGGAATGGTGTGCGGAAAGAGTTCCACTTTGTTGCGTTCATTGTGAAAGTGCGCAAAAGCACTTTCTACCAATGCAGGAATTTTTTGTGCATCGTGATTAATTTCTTCCAGTGCTTTTTGCATGGCCAGTTTTCGCACTTTACTCACCTGCGCGGCGAGTTGTGGTGATTCTTCCATCATTTTCATGCGCTGGCTGGCGAGATCACTGAGTGTATAGCGTGAGGCAAGTGGCGGCGCCTGTTGTAACAGGTGATCGTAACAAGCCTGCTCGGCACGCAACAACACCGGGTTGTTATCCCACAAGGTGTTGTCGAGATCAAAAGTAATCAATTTGATTGTCACGATCGAGCGACTCCGTATTTAACTTTCTGTTTCCGATCTTTCTATTTCAGGGGGTGTTTTTTTGCGTTGCGCACGCGGATGTGCCTTGTCGTACACTTTGGCGAGATGTTGAAAGTCCAGGTGTGTATAGACCTGAGTGGTGGAAATATTGGCGTGGCCGAGCAGTTCCTGCACGGCACGCAAGTCACTGCTGGATTCCAGCATGTGGCTGGCAAAAGAGTGGCGCAACATGTGTGGATTCACCGGGTTATGCATGCCTTGCTTGGTGCTATAAAACTTCAGGCGTTGTTGCACGGTGCGCTGGTTGATGCGCTTCCCTTGCTTGCTTATAAACAACGCGTTGATATCTTTTTTATCCATTTCTTGCTTGAGCTCGTTAATGCGTATCGTTAGCCACTTCTGTACGGCTTCGCAGGCAAAACGCCCGACAGGTAATTCACGTGTTTTATTTCCTTTACCGGTGACACGCACATTGCCATTGCGAATATCAATATCACTCATATCCAGGCTGGTCAGTTCTGATAAACGCAAACCGGAAGAATAAAATAATTCCAGCATGGCGCGATCACGTGTCACCATCCAGGCATCGCCGGTTATTTCAAGCAACTGGCCGACCTGATCGACATCCAGTGTTTTTGGCAAGGGCTTTGGTGATTTCGGTGCACGTATACCTGCCGTTGGATCAACTTTCACTTTGCCGATTTTTTGCAGGTAGTTAAAGAATGTGCGTATGCCGGATAACACCCGTTGCAAGGAACGACCGGATAATCCTTTGCGGTGACAGCGCGCCACCAGTTGGCGTATGTGCTGCGTGTCGATATGCGAGAGCTCGCTAATGCGTGCGTCGGTGCAGAACTCCTGCAGCTTGGCTAAATCCTGCAGGTAACTTTGTTGTGTGCGGGGAGAAAGTTGCTTTTCGCTTTTGAGATAGCGGAGAAAATCGTTGATGTCAGTCGAAAATAACGCACCGGTCATGCGGGAATACTAGCACGATTACAGAAATGGTATTCAAAAAGTGTAATCGACGCCGATGGCCAAGGTTTTTGAGTCACCCATAAATTGATAGGTGTTGTCATCGGAGAACTGGTCATATTGTAGTTTCAGCGCGGTGGATGGCAAGACATCCCAGCGCAGGACTGCACTTTCAGTGCTTTGTTCATTGCCGCCCTGTTCATATCTGGTTTTGCTGATGGTGGGTGTGAAAGCGCCTATTCGGTAGCCGATACTGACAAGAAACGCTTCGGTTTTATAGTTGATTGATGGCATTTTGAAAGTATTGTATTCCGTCCGGATCTGGAAATTACTGTAATCAATATTGACAGCAAGGCCGCTAAAGTTCTGGTTATCCCCCGCAGAGGTTTGCAGCTTGTCAGGGTTGTATTCAAAAATATCTACTTTGTTTTGCATATGCACGGCGCGTATTGTCAGCCAGTCATAATTGTATTCAAGTGAGAGGCCCCTGATATCGCGCCAGTTTTCATCAACGCGATGCCAGTAATAAAAGTAATCTTCACGGTTATCATTGGTATCTTCCTGCCCTGCCCAGACAGAGGTGATCAACTGACCTGATCCTAATTGACTTGTGTAGGCAAGTGAGGCGCCGTTGTAATTCGTAACTTGCCAGCCATAAAGATCGCCGGGAACACGTATCCATGGATAGGCATAGCTGACATCATAAAAATCAGAATAATAAAAAAGTGGCAATCGTTTCCTGCCGATATCCATCGACAAATTATCGGTTATGTCGTGTGACAGGTAAGCCCAACTTAATTCAGGTTTGTAATTATTGCCACCGTTACCTACGACTTGCAGAGTAAAGCGTGTACTGTCAGTGAAAGTGGTTCTGGATTGAACACCATAAGTAGAATCAGGATCAAAATTCCAGCCATTGTTTTCATACACACCGACATTGGGATAGTCAGCGACAAAACAGGGACAATCGTAACTGAGATACTTTCCGTGATAACTACCGCTCAGTACTTTGCCCGCAACAGCAGAAATATAGCCGCTGAGTGTAGTATCAATAGCGAAGACTGAATGACAACAAAAGAAACCGAATAAGGCCAGCAAGCGTTGGATAGTTTTTGGCCGTGGTGCGCGCATCATTTCCTCCCGACTTGACTGTTTAATTATTGTGGCAAGTGTTGTGGAATAACCCGATTCAATACTTCAGCGATATAACTGAGAAACAGTGTGCCCATGCTGGAGCGATAGCGATCAGGATCAAAGCTGCCTATCGCCAACAAACCAAAGGTGCTGTTGTGTTGCAGTGGTGCGACGGCGGCAGAGCCCACACTGCGTGGTGTGTCCGGAAAAAGAAACGCCATTTCCGATTCACGCAACGCGCCGCAGGTTGCTTTGTTGGTGTGTAACAAATTGCCAATCTGGTTGCGCGCGTCATCAAGTGAGACGATGTGGGCGTTGATGTGGCCGAATTGTTCCGGCGTGCCAAATAAAATCAGTGCATTGGTGTCCACCTGATAGGCGTCGCGCAAATTACTTTGTACGGTCGTGATAATTTCGTCGAGTGATTTTGCTTCGAGCAAACCGAGCACCAGATCCTGCGTTTTTAAAAACAGCCTGTCGTTTTCGCGCGCGGTATCGAGCAGATGGCTTAAACGTTTGCGCAAGTCACGACTGCGATCACGCAACACGGACACTTGTCTTTCCACCAGTGAAACCGCCGCGCCACTTTCATGCGGAAGGTTAAGCTCGGATAACAAGCCATCACGGCTCATAAAAAAATCGGGGTGATCGCGCAGGAATAATTCCACGTCTTCGTGTGTTAATAAACTCGCTGGTGTGTTGACGGGTTTGTTCACAATTTTATCTGTCCCCTGAATACCGTAGTGGCCGGCCCGGTCATTTTCAATGAGTGACCTTCGCCTTGCCAGGTGATTACCAGATCGCCGCCGGGCAAGTGAACCGTTACGCGAGAGTCTAGCAGGTTCCGCAGAATGCCCGCTACTACCGCGGCACAGGCGCCCGAACCACAGGCGCGTGTTTCACCGACGCCGCGTTCAAACACGCGCAGGTTGATTTCCTGGCGTGACAGCACCTGCATAAAACCGACATTAACTCGGCGCGGGAAGCCGGGATGGTGTTCTATTTGCGGGCCGAGTTCTTCCACTGGCGCCGTTTCGACGTTGTCGACCAGCAGCACGGCATGCGGATTGCCCATGGAAACCGCAGAGATTTCCACGTCGAGGCCTTCGACATCAATGTGATAAATCGGTTTAAAGGCAGGCGCGGTAAAAGGAATTTCACCGGGTGTCAGTATCGGTTTGCCCATATCAACGGTGATACTGTCGTCGTCATTGATCACGATCTCCAGCATGCCTTTGATGGTTTCAGCGAGAATGCGTTTTTTGGAAGTCAGTTCCTGCTCATGTACAAAATGCGCAAAGCAGCGTGCGCCGTTACCGCACATTTCGACTTCATCGCCATCATTGTTAAAAATGCGATAGAAAAAATCGGCTTTGGGATTTTTCGGCGGTTCGACCAACAACAACTGATCACAGCCGATGCCGGTGTGTCGATCCGCCAGACGCCGCACCAGGTTTTCATCAACGCGCACATGCTGCGTCACGAGATTGATGACAACAAAGTCGTTACCGAGGCCGTGCATTTTGGTAAAACGTAAAATCATAAACTCACATTAACGTTCGTTGAGCGGAGTCGAAACGAACAAAATTTTCATTCTACTCACTTCGACTCCGCTCAGGGAGCGAGCTACGGCAGCAACGACTCGCCGCGCACCAGATCAGCAAAGGTTTCGCGGCTGCGCACCAGATAGCTCTTGTCGCCATCGACCATTACTTCCGGTGGACGACCACGGCTATTATAGTTCGAACTCATGGCAAAACCGTAGGCACCACTCGAACGAACAATTAATAAATCACCGGCTTCAATGACGAGTTCCCTGTCTTTGCCAAGAAAGTCACCGGTTTCACACACCGGGCCGACCACATCGTAGACATCGGCGAGTCCTTCGCGTTGTGCTACTGCTTCAATGCGCTGGTGCGCCTGATAGAGCGCCGGGCGAATTAAATCATTCATCGCGCCGTCAATGATCGCGAAATTCTTGTGCGGTGTTTCCTTGATCAGTTGCACGCGCGTCAGGAACACACCAGCATTGGCAACGATGGAGCGGCCGGGTTCGAACATCAAGGTCAGGTTGCGCTTGCCAAGTTTGGCGAGCACTTGCGCAATATATTCGCCGGGTGTCGGTGGTGTTTCATTGGTGTAGGTCACGCCGAGTCCGCCACCGAGATCGAGATGTTTTAAGGTGATACCAGTAGCTTGCAATTGATCGACCAGTGTCAACACGCGTTCCAGCGCATCAAGGAAAGGCGCAGTGGTTGTCAACTGTGAACCGATATGGCAATCGACACCAACGATATCGATGTGCGACATTTTTTTAGCGTCCTGGTAAATTTCCAGCGCGGCGGTTATCGGCACGCCAAATTTATTTTCTTTCAGGCCGGTAGAAATATAAGGATGTGTGTTCGCATCGACATCCGGGTTCACGCGCAGGGAAATGCGCGCACGCTGGTTGCGTTTCGAAGCAATACGCTGGATCTGGTGCAGCTCACTTTCCGATTCCACATTAAAACAATGAATGCCGACTTCGAGCGCGCGTTCAATTTCGTAAGCGAGTTTGCCCACGCCGGAGAAAACAATTTTTGATGCGTCGCCGCCCGCGAGTAATACGCGCTCGAGTTCACCGACTGACACGATGTCAAAACCGGCACCGAGTCGCGCCAGCACATTCAACACGGCAATATTGGAATTGGCTTTCACTGCATAGCACACCAGATGCGGGCGTGCAGCGAGCGCGTTTTCCCAGGCAAGGAAGTTTTCTTCCAGCGCTTTTCGACTGTACACGTAACAGGGCGTGCCAAAACGTTGCGCAATATCACTGAGCGCCACATTCTCGGCGAACAGTTCCTTGCGTTTCTGGCAGCGATTAAAAAATTCAGTCATGGCTATTTACTGCTCGGTGTTGAAGGAGTCGCAGGTTTGGCAGCAGGTGCTGTGCCGGGTTGTCCGCTGGTTTGTACAACCGGTGGTTTGGGTGCCGCATCATCTGGCAGATACAAGGGGCCTTTGATGCCACAGGATGAAAGTGTCACTACACACAACAGGGAAAGTACAACAAGCCGCACGGTCAGGACTCCGGAATAAAAGTGCGGCAAGTATAACGTATTTGGAACGCGGGTTAATCCATCTTCGGATGGTATTCGCGGATATAGAAATCAAAACGCTGCAAAATCATATCGGCAGTGAGGCCGTATTCCTCGAGCTGGTATTCATGCTTGCCGTGTTTGCCCATCGTATGTGCTGCCGCATAATCACGCATACGTTTGGCAGTGTCAGCAGATATAGGCAGCTTAAAGTGGCTGTATATTTTCTCTACGGTCGCGATTGGCTGGTCAATAAAATCTTCAAACTGGATATCGATAAAACGCGCCTTGTCGGATTGTTTGCGAACGGCAATAGCCTTTTCCATTTTGCGTGCCAGATATTCCATTACTACCGGGCCAAGCGTGCGCTTGTCGAATTCGCGATTGGCCATCAGCGCCGCCATCATGCTGGCATAGGAGGTGACACACTCTAGCGGATTGCGATGCGTGATGATAATGCTGCAGTCTGGAAACATTTCAATAAGGATATCGAGCGCCCACAAATGCCCGGGAGTTTTTAACAACCAACGTTTGCCGGGGCGTTGCCATTGCACCATGCGTAACAGATCCGCATAGTAATGATAACTCTTGTGCAAATCCTGTTTCTGGAACCAGGAACCGTAGGGTTCCATCATTGGTTCTACACCGTATTGCACGTCGCAAAACGTATGATTCAACAAATGAATGCATTCTTCTGGTGTGTCGACACTTGTAGAATGAATTTTTTTGAACTCTTTGCCTTTTTGTTGGGCGTCTTTTGCATTTTGTTCTTCCCATGCTTTCATCGCGGTGTAGCGCGGATCGGGCGCGCCTTTCGGCAAACCTTCTACCGGCTCCGGGTTAAATCCTTCCCACATATATAAAGGGCGTGCGTCCGTATCGTTCGCGAGTAAATTGAGCAGGGCAGAAGTGCCGGTGCGCGGTAAACCGGTGAGCAACATCGGTGCGACAATTTTTTGCTGGCGAATTTCCGGATGCAGTTTGAAGGCGTTTTCGATACGCAAGCGCGCACACAACAAATCCAGTACGCGTTTGCGATTTTTGTAACGGCCTTTTTCGGTGAAGCCGTTGTGATTGTAGGTGTCGAGCAGTACACCGAGGCCTTCGTTGAAGTCGTTGCTGCCGAAATCCGTTAAACCGGTTTTGCTTTGTGCTTCCTGCAATAATTTCTCACTATCAAAATTTATTTCAGACATTGATTGCTCCAGTTTTAATTTCATACCAGTCTTCGTCATTCCCGCGCAGGCGGGAATCCAATTAATAATATCTGGATCCCCGCTTTCGCGAGGATGACGGTTAGTTTAGTAAATTCAATTTAACAACCCGCGTTTGCGGATCAGGAAAAGTTTTAGAGCGTATCCAGCGCACGCACATGGTGCCTTCGTTGCGTCCGCAAGTGTCGAGCCAATTTTTTACGGCCGCTTGCGGTTTAGTTTTTGAAACGACAATGCGTACCGATCCATCGGCGTTGTATTGCGCCATATGTTTATTCAGGTGCACCGGAAAATAACGGTAGTCGAGGCTTTCCAGCCAGTAGTTTGCTAATTGGAAATTCCAGAAATCACATTCCGGCGGTGTGAATTCAATCACTAGTGCTTCATCATCAGCCAATTTGAAATAACCGTGATAGTAAGCAATGTTCGGGTCGCCACCGGCTTGCGTCGCTTTTGCTGGATCAAAACGTGGGAGCGTGTTTGGATGTTTGCGAAAATCTTCTGCCCATTGTGCAAACAGTTGTGAGGTGCCTGCCACAAAAAACGCCGCGCCTTGCAATGCTTTGTCGACACGCTCCGCCGAAAGATGGCGCGGCTGGTTGGGGCCGTCGATGCGTTCAATTTTAACCACGGCAGGAATTTCTTTTTTGTGATCAAGTCGTGTCTGGCGTACCTGGATTAATTTCGTGTCTGGCGACATCTTTAACCAGTTCTTCGTTTGTGGTGATGCGCTTGCAATGATTTCAAAATTGCCGTTGGCGTCGAGAGTGATGTCTTTGGCTTCAAGATAACCGGTGGTGTCGAGTGAATTGGTTTTACCATAACCACCGGCTTGTGCACCGAAACCCAGATAATGCACGCTGCCGCGATTGCCGGTGATCTTGTAGCTGTAGTTGCCGTTCACCGGTGCGGCGAGGTAGATATTGTCAGGATTATCCATGCCCATCTTGATGGTTTCGTGTACCGCGCGCGAAAACTCCGGCGCCTGTGTATCCGCTGCCTCAAGAAAGGATTCCAGTGCGGCTCGTGTCAAGCGAGCCATATAACGCCAGCCTTCGGCTCTATCCAGCGCATTGGTTGGTGCGGTGTTCGACAAAACCATTTTGTTGCCTGCGGCTTTAAGTGCATCGCAGAATTCATTCCAGCTGCGGCCGTCCATCACACGGTTAAGTGCTTCTTCGTTTGTCATATTAAAACTCTCTTACATAAATTTCAGATGGCAAACCAAAACGCTGTAGGAATTTATATCTATTAACTTGCATTAAGGTTTGGAATTGTTCGTTGGTCTGGCCGTCGAATACAATGCTTTCAATGCAAAGCACGCGGGGAGCATAACGAGAAAAATCAATCGAGGCTAAAATCGGGTAGTCAAATAACTCTGCGTCAATATTCAAAAAGTCAATGTGTTGTACATTATGTTTTTTCATCAATTCGTTAAAGGACATGCACTCGACATGAGATTTAATAATGTGCTGGCACATGACATCGGCAGCGGGCAACGGATTTTTTGTCAGTCGGTCTTCCTGAAATTCGCCTGCAACCATTTTATGCAACTTCATTTCAAGGTAATGACGATCAAATGAACTCAGCTGGTTAAGAATGGGTTCAAGTTTCACCATTTCATCCGAGAGGTGATATAGCGGTAATGGCGTATCACTGATTGCAATATTTTCGCAGATGATGCCTGGGTATGGAGCCATATTTTTTTTGAGTTGTAAAAAACAGGCAGGCTCTGGCTCAACAGCAATGCCAGAGCAGCTGTACTTTTGAATAAGCGGGTAAATGGGATCATTGGTAATGCCATCGTTGGCGCCAATATTGACGAAAAAGAAGCCGTCGCCAATATAAGGTTTCAACGCTTGAAGCATTTTTCGATGTTGCATAATTTTCTCCCAGTGTGGATCAGCATACCTGAGATGTCGCCTAAAAATATACGTGCAAACAGGGCTTGGCGCGGAGAGGAAAAGTCGTTACTTGATGATCCAGTGATGATGGTCTATTTGCTGTAGTAGCGCCATATAAGCAGAGAAAATAATGCTACTACCAACATTAGTAGTAGCATTATTTCGGACAGATAAAATCTATCCTCAGCCCATTTGGTAAAAGACTGGTTTGTTCCCCAGATCAGGCTGATCAATGGGATTGAGTTGTTGGGATTAATAAAGCTAATGAGTCCAAAAAATATGGACAGTATTGCGGCCAGACTAAATCCAATATGGTGGATATTGGTTACCAGATGATAATCCTTCGCGTACTTTAAGCCTCGGATGGAAACGAAAACAAACATCAGGGTGACGAGTTCGATGGTAATGAATGTAAGAAAGCCAGTAAGAAAACCGGCAATGATTCGCTCTTCAAGCGTTGTACGCTTACGCTGCGCTTTTACGGGGGTAGCGTCGGCAAGAGGATGATGCATAGGAATAAGATAAATGGAGCCACAAGCCGGGCAGTGCGTAATGCTCACTTTATCAATTTCTTTTTTGCAATCTCTGCAAATTGCAACGGTTGGCATATCGTATTATCAGGCTACTAGTTTGAGATTTACTTTTCTGCCCAGCTTCGCTTCAAGTGTAATCAGCATTTCCAGATTAAATTTTTCCCACTTGCCGCGAATGAGGTCAGAAACACGGGATTGAGTGATACCTAGTTTTTTTGCTGCTTCCATCTGCGTCAAGCCATTCTTTTCAATATAGAGGCGCAAATCATTCATCAGTGTTGAACGCATTTTTAGTACCGATGCTTCTGCCGCATCAAAGCCGAGATCCTTAAACACATTGCTGGAAGCAATAGTGATTTTTTCTTTTTTCATGATACAACTCCAATTTGGCGATAACGTGAACGTGCTATTTCAATATCCTGTTGACGAGTCTTTTGTGCTTTTTTCTGAAATGCATGTAAAACGTAGATCGCATTACTGAATTTGGCAACGTAGATAATCCGCCATTCTCCCGATATATGCAGTCGAATTTCATAAACTCCAGCTCCAACACTCCTCATCGGTTTCCAATCGGAAGGTTGAAGACCGCGTTGTATGGCATCCAGTTCAAAACCAGCCGCTCGACGCACTTCTGTTGGAAAGTGCTTGATGTCTTCCAGACAAGTGCCAATAAATTTCAGGCTTTTCATGAGTTCCCTTCATGCGTGCGATTTAACTGCCATAAACAATATCTAAAAACTTGGATATTGTCAACCGGAAAATATCACTCTGCCCGTGATTTCAAAAAACAGCGCCCGATTTTTTCAGTGTCTCGATTTGCGCAGGCGTGTAACCGAGTTGTTGCATTACGGTATCGGTATCTGCACCTAACTTTACGGGCGCTTGCACAGTACTGTTGTCGCTGCGACTGAAACGTGGTGCCGGACGCGGTTGCCATACTTCGTCGTCTTCAATAAACGTCTTGCGTGCAATGTTGTGTGGGTGCACGCGCGCTTCTTCAGAAGATAATACCGGCGCGACACAGGTATCGCGTGACGAAAATATTTTTATCCATTCGTCGCGAGTTTTGGTGAGGAAAATATCCTGGAATTTTTCTTTCAGTGCGGGCCACTGTGCCTGATCCATTTGTTGTGCAGAGAAAGTGGTGATATCGATTTCACTGTAACCGAGCCCACGCAAAAATTCGGCGTAGAATTTTTGTTCAATCGCTGCGACAGAAATATATTTCCCGTCCTTGCAGGTATAGACTTCATAAAACGGCGCACCACTATCTAATAAATTAGAGCCGCGCTCATTCGACCAGAATCCAATTTGTTGTGCGGCAAAGATGGTTGACATCATATGTGCGGTGCCATCGACAATCGATGCATCGACTACTTGCCCTTTGCCGGATTTGCTGGCTTCGAACAAGGCACTCATGATGCCGAGCGCCATAAACAAACCGCCGCCGGAAAAATCCCCAATCAAGGGAAGTGGTACAACGGGTTTTTCACCGGCGCGACCGAATGCATGCACGACACCGGAAAGTGAAATGTAATTCAGGTCGTGACCGGCCTGTTGTGCGAGCGGGCCGTCTTGCCCCCAGCCGGTCAGGCGGCCATAAATTAATTTTGGATTGTGTTTAAAACATTCATCGGGGCCCAAACCAAATTTTTCCATCGCTCCGGGTCGGTAGCCTTCGAGCAATACATCCGCTTGCGCGAGCAGTTTTTTAATGACATCAACGCCTTCTGTATTTTTTAAATTGACGCAGATACATTTTTTATTGCGATTGAGCAAATCAAGTTTGTTACCGTAGCTGAACAGGGAACCGCCCGGTCGCTCGACGCGTATCACTTCCGCACCCATATCGGCGAGCAACATCGCGGCATAAGGCGCCGGGCCCATGCCAACAATCTCGATAATTTTTACGCCGTGCAGGGGGCCCATCCGGTTTCTCGCTGTACTCGAAATGACATTACATCAGGATGACATGATACATTTTTTCATAATACTGAGTGCGACTGCTTCTGCCACTTTAATTCCATCAATGCCTGCGGACAAAATACCTCCCGCATAACCGGCCCCTTCACCGGCGGGATACAGCCCTGATGTATTGATGCTGACATAATCGTCGTTGCGTTTGATGCGTATCGGTGACGACGTGCGCGTCTCCACGCCGGTTAACAAGGCATCGTGCATGGCGAAACCTTTGATCTGTTTATCAAACGCAGGCAGTGCTTCGCGAATCGCCATAATGGCATAGTCAGGCAAACACTGGCTTAAATCACCGAGTGTCACGCCGGGTTTGTAAGAGGGTTCTACATCACCGAATTGTGCAGAACTTTTGTTGGCAAGGAAATCGCCGACGAGTTGTCCGGGTGCATTGTAATTTTCCCCGCCCAGTTCAAACGCTCGTTCTTCCCACTGTCGTTGCAACGCTACACCCGCAAGAATTTTATCTGCACCCGAAGTGTGTGCCTCTTCAACACAAGGGAAGTCTTCCGGTGTGATGCCGACCACAATAGCGCTGTTGGCATTGCGTTCGTTGCGCGAATACTGGCTCATGCCATTGGTGACCACGCGGCCCGCTTCCGATGCCGCTGCAACCACGGTGCCGCCCGGGCACATACAAAAACTGTATACCGAGCGTTTATTAGAAGCATGATGCACGAGTTTGTAATCGGCCGCGCCAAGGATTTCATTACCAGCAAATTTTCCAAAGCGACACTCATCGATTAACGATTGCGGATGTTCGATACGAAAGCCAATCGAGAATGGTTTTGGTTCGCAGTAAATGTTTTGCTCTACCAGTACTTCAAAAGTATCCCGTGCACTGTGGCCCACGGCCAACACCACATGATCACTTATTATTTCTTCACCACTGGCTAAAATAACGCCGCGTATTTGTCGCTCACCTTCGTCGTTTGTTGCTATATGGAATTTTTCCACGCGCTGCTGGAAGCGAATTTCCCCGCCGAGCGCTTCAATCGTTGCGCGCATATTTTCTATCATGGAAACCAGTTTGAAAGTTCCGATATGCGGTTTACTGACGTAAAGGATTTCTTCCGGCGCACCGGCTTTGACAAACTCTTCCAGCACTTTGCGCCCGTGGTGTTGCGGATCTTTCACCTGGCTGTATAACTTGCCGTCGGAAAAAGTGCCAGCGCCACCTTCACCGAATTGCACATTGGATTCCGTATTCAGTTCACGTTTGCGCCACAAGGCGAAAGTATCCACCGTGCGTTCGCGCACTGCTTTGCCGCGCTCAAGGATAATCGGGCGAAATCCCATTTGTGCAAGAACAAGCCCGGCGAACAATCCGCAAGGGCCAAAGCCAATCACTACCGGACGCTGGAAATTTTTGTTTGTTGCCTGCGCGACGAATTGATAAGTCATATCTGGCGTGGCTTTAACGTGAGGATCACTTTTTAATTTTTCCAGGATTACTGCGTCATCAGTAGTCGAGACATCAATGCTGTAGACGAGAACAATGGCATTTTTTTTCCGCGCATCGTAGGCGCGTTTGAAAATTCGATAATCGGTCAGTTCCCGGGATGAGATACCCAGTTTGGTGAGCAAGGCATTGCGCAACGCTTCTTCGCTGTGATCCAGCGGCAATTTAATTTCGGTTACTCGCAGCATGGTTGATACATCGTGAGTCGGGCGCAGCGATTCTAATGCCAATAGACTCTAATGGCCACTAATGAAACTTTATCTAAAATGGAGTAGTCTGAACCCATTATTAGCGTCTGTTGTTTGAACTTATTGTTTAAGAGGAACGGTCATGCAAAGAATTCTTGTAATCGCCTGTTTAATCGCCTTGAGCGCCTGCGTACAAAAACCGATTATCGACTATGACCAGAGTCGTGATTTTATGTCCCTGCATCATTATGCGTGGTCGGATGCGCCGCTGCCTGCCGATGCGGATCCCATCGTTAACAATACATTGAATAACCAGCGCGTGCGCCAGGCGGTTGATGACGTGTTGTCCGGCCAGGGCATGCAGAAAGTCGACACTGCAAAAGCGGATTTTCTTATCAGCTATCATCTGGTGACCAAAGAAAAAATCAACTCCAACTCAACCGGTATGGGCTTTGGTATGTTTGGCGGTATGGGTGGATTAGGTCTCGGTGGTTCGGTAGCGATTACGCAATATGAAGAAACAGAATTATTTATTGATATGCTCGATCCCAAAACCTCGGCGCTGATCTGGCGCGGCAGCGTGAAGTATTCAACACAAACTTCATCGACGCCGGATGAACGGATGGAAGATATGCGAAAAAATGTACAATTGATCCTGTCGGCCTATCCGCCTAAGTAAAGTAAAAATTATTTCGTCGGCGTCACCAACTCAACATTCACGCCGAGTTTATAAACCAGGTTGCCGCCACGGTAGGCGGTCACCAGTAACACGCCGATACTGATATAAAAAACCAGCACAAACACTAACGCTTTCGCTCCGGTTATTTTTATATTTTTCCAGAACGCACCCAGCAATGCGACTGCAAGCACCGAAAATAAAATCATGGTGACTGTTGCTAATTCTTCATGTGCGTCCAACGGTTCTGTGGCAAATCCTTTTGCAAGGGCGGCATCCAGTGCGATATCACCAAACTCGGCGGCGACGAAGGCCATCGCCAAGCCGCTGAGGAGTGCAACCAGGTTGGCGATTTGCAGCGGTTTGCGTTCTGCAAAATCCTGCTGGTTGATTAACAATACCGTGCTGAGTATCAACCCGACGATCAACAGCACAATCGGGAAGTGAACCAGCATGGGGTGGACGTGAGTGATGTCTATCATGTGTTACCTCTTGATTAAGTAAACATAAACGAACGCATGGCCAGCGATCCGTACTGGAATGCACTGTATTCGGTGTGCAGTTTGTCCTGCGGCAATCGTGCACCGGCAATATACAACGCAGGGAAGTAGTGATCAGGTGTCGGAACACTTTTCCTGCCCGCTTCTGTCGCATTGTATTCGTTAAGCAGCGGCTCGATTTGATTTGCCTCAAGATTTCCAGCAAACCAGTCGTCAAAATTTTTCGCCCATGCAAAAGGCGCTTCCTGCTCGTTCGATGAAAGCGCGCGCAGGTTGTGCACGATATTGCCGCTGCCGATAATCATCACGCCTTCGCGGCGCAATACCGAAAGCGTTTTTCCCAATTCAAAATGAAAGCTCGCGTTCTGCGTGAAGTCGATGCTGAGTTGCAACACCGGCACATCTGCCGCAGGGAATAAAAATTTCAGCACGCTCCACGCGCCGTGATCCAGTCCCCACACGCCTTCCTTGCTTTGGTTGTCGAGTTGGATCAACGGGAATTGGTCATGGATTTTTTTGGCGAGGAAAGGATCGCCGGGTGCCGGGTATTGCACTTCGTAGAGTGCGGGTGGAAATCCATACATGTCGTAGATCATGCGCGGGTGTGCAGCGCTGGTGATAAACGTTCTTTCCGTTAACCAATGCGCGGAAATACATAAGATGGCTTTGGGTTTTGGCAAACGTTTTCCCAACGCGAGCATGGTGCGCGTCCAGTCGTTGTCTTCAATGGCATTCATTGGCGAACCGTGGCCAACGAAGAGGGCGGGCATGATGTTGCCGTTTGTCATTGCAAGTGGGCGGCGTGCGTAGCCATGTTAGGCTTATTTTGCTTGATCTTGCGATTCCATGAAAGCTTTACGAAATTGCATAGGATTTGAAATACCAGGTATAGGGGCTTGTGGAGTGCCGGCACCGGAAATGACCAATGTGCCGAAGTCAAAAATACGGCCGAGAATCCCTTGGTTAACCTGAATACTTTCTACTTTAGTAATATTTATTTCAATAGTGCGACGGCTGATAAAGCCAAATTTTGCGATTACACGTTTGTTGGTAAAAGCAAGCTCAGTTGTTTTATAGCGGATGTATGCCGCAAGCCAAAAAATAAGTCCAATACCAAACACTAATAATAAAAGGAATCCGAGAATAATATATGGAGCTAGAGACCATAAACTTACCGTTCCAGTGTAGATTACCTTTTCGTCTTTAATAAGTGTGCTTTCGATATAACTTGCCATTTTGTGCCTTCCTTTGTTGAGTTGAGATATGGTTGAAAAAGCCTAACAGTTCAGTTAATGGAAGACTTCTTCTTTAATACACTTCCATTGTCATTCTTAAAACGAAACCAATTAGATGACTTTTATTTTTTAAAAGCAACTGCTCGACCCAAACAGCATGTGGAGTCGAGGAAGTATTAGAGAGTGTTGGAAAAAAGATGGTGCCCAGACGCGGAATTGAACCACGGACACGGGGATTTTCAGTCCCTAAATCAAGGCATTTCTTCGTGTTGATTGACATCCCCAAAACACCTAACCCCCTTATTTTTCAATAAATACCCTGTAAAACAAATATATTCACCGTTGATTGAAGTTCCCATTAATTGCTTTAAAATGGTTACATGGCGCTTACATGGGAATTAGCAGAATACGATGACTAAAAAAATCAAGTTTACACAACCAAGCATAGAACGGTACAAATGCGAGCCAAGGAAGCAACAAAGCTTTATATGGGACACGGTAGCCAAGGGTTTGGGATTGCGAGCCACAGTTAATGGAAATAAGGCTTATGTATTCCAATCAAAGCTAGGTGGCCAAACCATACGCATTACTATTGGTGACGTTAAGACATGGTATCTGAGCGTTCCAGAATCTAAGAAGGGAACTGGGGTGGCAAACGGCGCAAGAGAGGAAGCCACGCGCCTTAGTCGTTTAATTGATGAGGGAAAAGACCCGCGACGTGAAAAAGCCAAAGCAATCGCTAATGACAAGGCTGAGAAGAAAGCGGAAATAGAATCACGGGAAGCAGAGCATGCAAAAGAACTGCGTGAGGCAGTAACCCTTGCTGTTGCATGGGAGGCTTACACTGAAGATAGGTGTGGCGCATGGTCAACACATCATATCCGTGACCATGTGAGAATTATTCAAAGAGGTGGCGATAAGCGTAGTAGGGGCACCAAATTAAAAGAACCCGGTGTACTGGCATCACTTGCAGATATTCGTCTTGTTGATGTAACCGAGGAGCTAATTGAAGAATGGGCAAAGATTGAGAGCAAAAAACGCCCTACACAGGCCCGGCTTGGTTTGCGATTGTTAAAAGCTTTCCTTAAATGGTGTACCAGACACAAAACTTATAAACATATTGTTGTAAATGGCGTGCCAGAAAGCGAACAAGCGCGAAGAATTTTGGGCAAGCCGCAAGCGAAGAACGATGTATTGCAGAAAGAACAATTGCCCTCTTGGTTTTCAGCGATTAAGCAGATTGATAATCCTGTGATTAGTGCATATCTTCAATCACTGTTAATTTTGGGTTCACGCAGAGAAGAATTAGCAAAACTCAAATGGGAAGACGTGGATTTTCAGTGGAACACAATTCAATTTAGTGGCAAGAAGACCGACGGTGACCGCATCATTCCAATGACTCCTTATGTGGCGCATTTATTAAATTCACTTCCACGGCGCAACGAGTGGGTATTTAGTAGCCCTGTGTCAGCAACAAAGCGCCTTGTTGAACCTTCAATTGCACATCGCAAGGCCTGTAAGATTGCTGGTTTAAATGTTTCCTTGCACGGTTTGCGCCGAAGTTTTGCGAGCTTATGCGAGTGGATTGAAATGCCCGCAGGTATCGCCGCGCAAATTCAAGGCCATGCGCCTCAAGGCGTCAGAGAACAAAACTATATACGCCGTCCTTTAGACTTGCTGCGTAAATGGCACGTTAAAATTGAAGGATGGATACTCGAAGAAGCGGGGATAGCTTTTGAACCATCACCAAATAAACTGAGAGTATTATCTAAGAAGTAAAGAATATGTCACAGCCTAGCTTTAGCGGGCAAAAAGTCGGAACCTTCACCGACCTGACTGTGGCATTCATTTAATGAGGGATGCGCAGGAAGGTGTGCAAGATGACAGATAATAAATATCAATGGGTTAAAAAAATAGACGAATATATCGAGCCGCGTACTGGGGAGCTCAAACAAAAATATCAAATTGATGGAATAGAAGGGAACTCAGGAGTATTTGTATCAACCAATGGTTACGATGAATACATTGCTGAGATTGAAGGCAGACAATCAATTGGCAGATACACCTTTGAAGAAGCTGCTAGGGAAATTGCTAAAAATAGCGGTGAGCGGGATATAGAGAAAGCCGAAGAAAAAATTTATAAAAAACTTTGTGCTTCTGCGGGTGATAGTCTCCCATTCTATAAAAATGGAAGTTTAATTAAACATATATCAGAGTGGGGAGATAAAAAAATAGTGCTTGGAAGTGTCTGGGAGGTATATTGGAGTGATTTAAATGCTTGGCTCAATATAGAAGAGGACAAATTATACAAAAAATTTCAATTCCCTGAACCACAACAAGAAACAGAATCTAATGAACAAGTACATGAGAAGCCACTTAGCAGGTCAGAGGCGCAAGATAAGGCAATACTCAATTACTTAACCAGTAAAGGACACAACCCTTTAAAACTTCCAGCTCGTAAAAGCGGCAAGGCTGGAATAAAAGCTGAGGTCAAGGCGGCGCTAATCAAAGATAAAAAAACTTTTGCTAGCGTAGGTGTATTTGATGATGCTTGGCAGCGCTTGAGGGACAATTTAGAAATAAAGGAAGCTAAATAACTATCCCCCCTGTATTTGGGGGATACCGGGACACTTGCGAGGGAGCATAGTTCGATTGTTTCAATGCCCGCTGGAATGTAAATCAACCAGCGAGGAAACAAATGAACTTCAAGCAATCACCCCCTGCACTTCTTACCACGGCAGAATATGCCGAGCATGAAAGAACCAAGCCACAAACCATCCGTAAAAATTATTGCCTGCACGGGCACCATCACGGTATCAGGCCGATAAAGCTTCCCGGTGGCCGCCTACGATGGCCGCTTGCAGATATTGCAGCCATGTTAAGTGGAGGTGCAAGCAATGGATAACTTTGATGCCACAAACGAACACGTTGTTGAACAACTGAGTTTTCTACCGAAGCCAGATTTTAATCCTCGCTGGCCTAATCCAAATACTTTACCTGCTTCAGCAATCGCAAGAATGCTTAACAGTGAGCGTATAACACACAGGGACTTTGACAATGAAACTGGTTCATGGCGCTTAGCCGCAGTTATTTATACATTGAAAGGTTTGGGATGGCCAATTGCATCAAGTGAGATTCCATCCCCCACAGTTGAGAATCCACACCGTGTCATCAGTCGTTATTATTTGCCCGCGAACGTTATTAGAGAAGTTTTTAGTAATGGAATTGAGGGGCGTGGTAATGGCGGATAAGCGCAGTAAGCAAAAAAGCCGCGCCAGCGCAGGAAGATATTTGGCGCTTCCTAAATGTGTAACTGATAGTGAAGATTTCAGGGGATTGCTCGGCTCTGATTTGAAAACTTTGCTAATGATTGCCACACAATACAACGGTAGTAATAACGGCGACTTGCAGGCGACTTTTACACTTGCACTAACTTGGGGTATATGTTCAGAGCAAACGCTCGCCAAGTCGATAAAAAGGCTTATCGCTGCGAATCTAATTGTCCGAACTCGCATTGGCATGTTTTTAAATCCTGGACGCAAGTGTTCGTTATACGCAATAACTTGGAATGCAATTGATGAATGTAAAGGCAAACTTGATGTGCCAGCGACAAGAACGCCGCCGCGTGCATTCAGCATGGATAAAAATAAAAAACCTTCTACAGAAATTGTAGTGACTCAATACACAAACCGTAGTCATAGCACACCAGAAAGCCCTTCACAGGGACTTAATGAATACAATAAATGTAGCCATACAAATGTTTTTCCAATACCTCTCACTACAAAAACTGTAGACCTTAATAATTTACCAAGGAGTGAAGGTCAGTTAATAGCAGGAGAACAACAGGCATGAGCAAGTTTAAACCGGGAGAATCTGGTAATCCCAACGGCAGACCAAAAGGAACACCAGACAGGCGCACAGTGTTACTTCGTGAACTAGATAACGACTTGCCAGCATTGCTAACAAAGTTAAAAGAGAACGCATTAGGAGGTGATACAGCCGCTTTAAAGTTATTGCTTGATAGATTGCTGCCCTTACGTAAATCAAGCCATGACGCTGTAGAACTGCCCGAATTGTCCGACGCAAAAACATTAACAGATAAAGTTAATGCGGTATTGGTCGCAGTAGCAGACGCACAGCTACCGCCGGATGTGGGAGCGCAATTAGTTGGCGCAATCGGTACAGCCGCAAGGGTAGAAGAGATAAGCGAACTGAAAGACAGAATCGAATCACTAGAGCGCACGTTAAAAGCGAGGAGCAAAAAATGAAATTATCAGACAAAGCTTATGAGACCTTAACAGGTAGTGAACGTGCCGTACTTGTTCTTAATGCACTTGCTCGCAGAGACTTAGTGGATGCTGATTTGCTGGTGGATACCTGTCCAAGAGGTAAATTCACAGCGGCGCATGAACCCTACACAAAAAGAGCAAAGCTGCTCTTGAGTCTCATAACTTACAACGAAGTGAAAGCATTGAACTTGATTATCTTATTGCTGATTTATGAAGGAGGAGAAAGCGAGGATTTGATTACCAAACTTGAAGATTCGCTGCTTACTTTAGAAGCCACATGGAGACAGTTTTGTAAAGAAATTGGGCTTGATGTAGAAGCTGTACCGGAAGTGATTACAGGCCATCCATCACTCTGGTTAACCCTTGTGAGCAAAGGTATGGAGTATGAAAGCCTTGAATCGCATGTTAGTCAGGATTTATTGGGTTATTATCATAGACAGTGGGAGTTACTAAGTTGAAAATGATTCACTATTGATTGATTGCTCCATTATGAATAAATGCTACGTATGCAATGAACCCGCAACAAGCAAGGAGCATGTGCCACCACGATGCTTGTTCCCTCATGAGAAGGATGGAGTTGCAGAGAAAAATTTAAGGAAAGATTTAATCACTGTGCCATCCTGTGATTTACATAATCTCAAAAAATCAGGGGATGATGAATACCTTTTATATATACTTACAATGCACTTTTCCTCAGAAGGTGTCGGTGGAAATCTATTCGCAACCAAAGGCTTTAGGGCGATTGAAAGAAGGCCCGCGTTAATGAAATCATTCATGAAAAACGCCAAACCAATTTTGATGAAAAACGCTGAAAGCAATGAAACGTTTGAAACTCTAGAAATACAAGTCGATGGTGAGCGGGTAGCAAAAGTTTTGGAGTATGTTGCATTGGGCGTGTATAAACATCACTTCAAGCGCACATGGTTAGGCAAGGTTGAATCCCAACTTGAGTTTTTGCACTTTAGTGAAGAATTCGCACCACACAACAGTGGGATTCTCCATGTAAAAAATCTCTCTAATTCAATCTTCACCAACCAGAAAAAAATTGGTGAAAATCCTGAAGTTTTCTACTATCAGGTTTTTCAGCAAGAAGACAATTACTCCGCAATTATTCGACTAATATTCTACGGCGAATGCAAAACTACTGCGGTTTTTTCTGATGAGGCCGGTTAAGAGTATGCCAAAATGCCCTCAATAAAAATGAACAATAAACTACTCGTATTTAGTTTGCTTATTATTCTATCCTTACTGCTTAGTGGCTGTGCAAAGCACTACACACCAGAACTCTGGTCAGACCCATACGGATTTTTTTGTGGTATCTGGCATGGAATCATTCTTCCTTATTCGCTGGTTATAAATCTTATCTCATGGTTTTTATCGTTATTTGGAGTGGACTTCCTATCCGACGTTCAAATTATTGGCAAACCGAATACAGGTTTTTTCTACTACCTAGGATTCTTTTTTGGTATGGGTGGACTTGGCTTCTTTGTCCCTAGATAAAACACTCTGCAAACTAATTTATTTTCCAGTTACTGAAAAAATCTTGGGCTTCAAGTAAAGTCATTTCCCCCTTGCATACTTTTTTGTGAAGCTTGTTTTCTAGCTTATCTTTCTTCTTTGCATCATCCCAAGGCTCTGGCCATAGATTAGCTGGGTCTGTTGGGTGGCCGCCCAGTTCAAGCGGTATAAGATGGTCTTCTTCATAATCGGATGCACTGCCTTTCAATCCCATTGCATGAAGTTGTTTTATTTTAAGTTTGGTTGTGTAAGTGGAAGGAGGTCTGATTGTCTTTGTATACCCTTTAACGCATATTGTTTGATGAATGTTATTTTGCGTAACGTCAGGATTTATTGCGCCCGCCGCTAAAACCGGCAAACTCAAGAATAATGCATATAATAATAACAGCTTCTTTAAAGCTACCATTCAGTTTCTATCCTTTTAATACTTGGCGGTAAAGTGCGCCGCCCTGAGTCACTCAGGAATAACAGCAAGTACCCAATACAAAGAAGGAGAATTGATACTGGTAGTAAATCTAGAATTTTCCAAACTCCAATCCAGTTGTTGAAAATAGCATCATCTGGCTGGAAGATTTTAACAAATGCGGACAGTGCAGAATGTGGTAACCATGTTCCATGCTGTAGCCACTCTATCACTTGCCCCAATACGATTACTGGGCACGCGATAAATAACAGCCAGCCAGAAAAATTTACTATTGAATAGAAAATTCGACTAAATATGTGGTCAAACGTAATTACATTGGTGAGGTTGTATGGTTTGTTGTTTTGCTTGTTTGACATAATTCTTTTCTCGCCTCCACAGTAAAAAAATCACACTCAAAAACACCGTCCTACAGTCTATCTCACATTATGAAACGCAGGCCATTATGTAACTTTTGTCAGATAAATCCTACAGAGAGTTAATTCAACTCCTACAGACTAAAAGGCCAAGTTCCAGCATTATGTCCTCGATTGCTGGAAGCGATATGGAGAAAGTCATGGAAGACACCTTACCACCCCTTACACAGAAAGAAATAGACTCTGAAATTAGTCTGCTTTGGCAATTAGTCGAAGCGGGTTATTTAGATATTGAGGCCGTGAAAAAACAACAGGAGGTTTTATGTCTCAAGCTGGCAACACTAAACTAGATAGAGCAGTTTTAACGGATAAACAGAAGCGGCAAATAGATGCGGTGCTTATTTCGTATACACAAAAAGCAATTAACGCGCCTGAAATGTGCCGACAGATTGAGCAAATAACAGGCAGTAACGAAATTCGAACGGCACGATAGGCTGAAAGAAAGCTTTATTTTTTAGCCGCTTTGTTCTCCTCAATTTTTTTCATTAACTCTGCGGCTTTTGCCTGCGCTTCATCTAACTGTTGTTTTGTGAGTGTCGCTGCCGCATTGTTTCTATAGTCAAGACCAAATGAGTCTCCATTCGCTGCAGCGACAGAAAACCAAATATAGGCTTTCTGGTTGTCCTTTTGTACACCTTCTCCGTTAAAATACATGTATCCCAGACTGTACTGAGCTTGTGGCCAGTTTTGTTTGGCGGCACTTTCGAACCAATTAGCGGCTTGTTTATAATTCTGTGTAACGGCTTCACCACGATAAAACATATTGGCCAACTCAAATTGAGCTTCAGGCCATCCTTGCACAGCAGCTTTGTTGTACCATGCAAATGCCTGTTTAAAATCTCGTGATGTTCCCGTGCCATCATAGTACATACGAGCTAGATTCATTTGCGCATAGGGGTCACTTTGCTGAGCAGCTTTTGAAGTCCACAGAAATGCCTGTTTGTAGTCTTGGGTGACACCAACGCCAGTGCCATATAAAATTCCCAGATAATTTTGAGCTTCAGCATCACCAGTTTTTGCTTTTGCCATTACGTTATCAAATGTTTTATCCGCCAGCGCAAATTGGCAAGAAGTGAGTAAGAGAATAATTAAACTGAGTTTGCGAAACATTTTGGAGGTTTCCTAATTTGAATACGATTGGTAAGAGGGGTGGTGTTTTGAATAAGGCTTCTGGCTATCAGCGATATTTTCTAAGTTTACCCGTGGAGATGAATGAAACTGGCGAGGAGCAATAATCTTCCTGTAAATACACCGGAAAGCCCATGCCCAAAGAATCAATTCAAAACAGAACCCTATGCCAGTGATGCCGCCTACAAGAACAAGTATTTGGGCTGAGAGTTTCATGTCTTATATATTGCTTTGATTTGCAGTAGTTTGTTTAAGCGCCAGATAATTCAATATGCCGCTTATAGGCAGCAATCGCGTCCTCATATGCCATGTCTACTCTCATGCCCTCCTGAATTTTGTGATTAATTTCTAAATTAAAGATATGTGTGTACTCAACGGCTGCCTTGATTCTCAGTTCGATACTGTACTCTGTGCTATCGGCGACTCTTTCAAAATAATGGTGCGGGGATGTTTCGTAATTTAGTGGCACAGGAAATTTATTAAGTTTTAAAAAGTCCGCAAGATTTTCTGCAAGCTGCCTTCTGCTTATATAAAATATTGACCAATCACATATTGAATTCTTTATCCAGATAGCCAGATAGAGCGCCTGTAACCAAGCCATGCAATAGACGAAACCCAGGAAACTTGGCTTGAAGATGATGGCAAAGATTATTGAAATCAGCACATCGGGGAGTAAACGAATAATACTGTTCCTCGCCATCTCTCGTTTTTGTTTGCTTTGAAATTGCATGTGCCCCCCTTTGGCGTTAAACGTAGTAATTCAGACTTAATCTGACACGAATTATTCTTTCACCTTTTCGAGTGTGTAGGTAATTCCATTAAGTGTTGCTATTAGCTTTCCATCCACCTCTTGAACTACTGCATATTCTTTTTCCTTAGTTTCTGTTTTTGGTGCCTCCGGTCTACTACGACTGAATGGGTAGTGTCTGGATAAGAACTTCACTTGGTTGATGTTATCAACCCTGTCCCAAAGCTTCTTATTACGAGATACAAAAGGCAAACACAGCAGAGTGCCGATGCTTAATACAAAGGCACCAATAAGCAATATCCAAAGTATTAAATCTCCCATAACACGCTCCTGCCGTCACCAATCTAAATTCAAATACTTATCTTCGTCAATCAAACGCATGCCAAATAGTTTGAGTTTTTGGAGCAGTACGAGAGAGTTAAAACTGCCCTTATCTGAAGTACCACGTTGGGTCATAAGATGCTATTTCAAGATAGTTATCAAGCGTCATTGGCACTTCACCGCTTGCTTGTGCGTAGAGCGGTTTCCCGTCATCACCGACTATAGTCGTCCAAGCAAGAGAAGGATTAACTTTTTCAAGAATAAACCCATTTGCATCGCGAAGATTAAAGCTAGTTAGTTTTGCCTTTTCTATTGAACCTGCGTCGAGTGGCGAAAAAGTAAATGTGTATAAGAGCCTGTCTTTATAATGACGTGTAGAAAGCTCAACTTTATATTTGGTGCCAGTGAGCCCCATCTGTCCCCAAGCTTTTATTTTCAATACCGCATCTTGATTTTCTTTGGCCGTTTTAATTTTTTCAATTGCGTCATTTTTAAGATTCAAATCGATGACGTCATCAATTCTATTACTTTTATTAATTATGGTAATGCGACCCGTGCCTTGATTGAGTATTGATATTTTTCCGTCTAATTCCTTATCTATAACTTGGTAATTGTCCCCGTCTTGCTTTCCACAAGAGATTAACAATAGCGCAGCGATTGGTATTATGGTCAATTGGGCTTTCATAGATTCTTTCCTAGTAAACATATATTCATTAAAAAGCCGAGCTATGGACTCGGCTTGGTTGTTCTGTACACGTTAATTCAAACCATCATGGGCCGCACCAGCCGCCATCATGATGTGGGCCTGTTCCACCATATGGATGCTCACCTTTAGGGCAGGCCAATACTGAGAACGATGCGGTGCTTAAAAATGCTACTAATGCTAAAGCGATAATTTTTTTCATGTGTGCCTCACTTGTGATTGGGGGTGTCACTCCGAACAAACTTGAGACATCTGACTGGTGAACTTTAACAGATATTGAGGAGGGCGGAGCGGAGGCACTAACAACAGTACATTGCCCCAAATCTGTTACATAGTGCTTACATGAATTTATTGGAGTATCAATCAGGCTAGAGGGCTAGCTGTAACCTGTTGATTTATATGGTGCCCAGACGCGGAATTGAACCACGGACACGGGGATTTTCAGTCCCCTGCTCTACCGACTGAGCTATCTGGGCGTTATTCGGATGCTAAGGTTTCAGCGAGGCGCGTATTAAACCCGCTGAACCCCCGACAGTCAACCTGTCTTGGAAAGGGTAAGGCAGTCGGCTCGGGGGATAGGCAATCAGGCCTTTGGTGGCACGTAGCCTTCGGCCTGATCCACCGCATCATTATTAAAGAACCGCTCCATTTGATCGCTCAGGTAAGCACGCGACTCCTTGTTGGCCATGCTCAAGTGCTTTTCATTGATCAGCATGGTCTGGCGCTCCAGCCAGTCATTCCAGGCCTGTTGCGAGATGGTTTCATAAAGTTGCTGGCCTTTGGGGCCCGGGTAAGGAGGCGCCTTAAGGCCTGGCAATTCTTTTTGGTATTTTTTACAGAACACATTGCGGGACATGATTACTTCCTCGGCGCGAAGTCGCCTTCAAAGATATTTAAGCATTTTGCTGACAGGAGCAGGCAAACCCTTTCGCGGGATGTTGCCGGGAAGCGGGTCCCTGATCTTATACCACAAGCGATCGGAATGGGCGCTGTCGTGAATATGCAAGGATTCCTTGGCGGTCAGTTTTAACAGCACGGGTTGTATTTGCAAATGAAAATGACTGAAGGTGTGCACAATCACCGGCCAGGTGTCCTGCTTCTTTGCGGTGAGATTCAATGTTTTCTTGCAACCTTTGACCGGGTCTATATCGGAAGCCAGCTCGGGAAAACTCCACAGCCCGCCCCAGATTCCTTGCGTCGGTCGTTTCTGCAACAACACTTCATTGTCGTTGTTAACGATAAGCAACATTTGCACCGTTTTAACCGGAATGGTTTTCTTGTGCGCACGAACGGGATAACGGTCTTGTGATCCTTGCTTGAATGCAATACAGGTTTTTTGCAGCGGACAGGCTTTGCAATTCGGCGTACCGTTGGTGCACAAGGTCGCACCGAGATCCATGATCGCTTGCGTGTATTCATTGATGCGTTCATTCGGTGTGCATTCATCGGCGAGTTGCCAATAACGCTCAACGGTTTTGGCGGCGTTGGGAGCGCCGTCAATGGCAAAGTGTCGGCCCAGCACGCGTCGCACATTGCCGTCGAGAATCACGCCGCGTTTTTTCAACGCGATGCTGATAATAGCGCCCGCAGTTGAAGGACCTATGCCCGGCAGGCGCGAGAGCTCATCCACGGTGTCGGGGAAAATACCGTTGTATCTTTCAGTGACCACTTGCGCCGTCTTATGCAAATTGTGGCAACGCGCGTAATAGCCGAGGCCGCTCCACAGATGCAACACTTCATCGATCGACGCCGCGGCAAGTGCTTCGACCGTGGGAAAGGTTTTCATAAATTTTTCAAAATAAGGAATCACGGTTGCTACCTGGGTTTGTTGCAACATGATTTCAGAAATCCACACGCGATACGGCGCATTCTTTTTATTTGATAATCCTTTTTGCCAGGGCAAACCCTTGCGGCCGTGTTTTTCAAACCACGCTAATACCCGATTGCTAAAAGAGTCGTTGAGCGATTGCTTCGCCATCAGAGCAACCCTTTCAGTTTGTTTTTGAGTGCATCAAGGTCCTTGCCGTATTTTTTCTCCAGTTTATCCGACAGGCCTTTCTTTGCAATTTTTTTGACGATTGCCTGCATGCCAGCGTTGTCTGCGCCACAAATTTTTGCTGCACCCTCATCGAGCGAACCTTTGCAAACGACAGGCCATTCGACGTCTTTTAATTTTTTATTTATTTCCGAGCAAGCCTGATCCGGATCGGTTGAGGGAAAAATAATACCCATGTTATATAACACATCGGCATTGGATAAATTGTAACTACCGGTGCCTTTAAACTGCATGCAAGGGCCGTAGGCGCTGAAGCTTGTATTGTGTAGCACGCCGTGTTCGATAGTGCCTTTGCCTTTTAAGTCTAACAGGGCGGTTTCATTTTCATTCGACGTTAACTTTGGCAACTTCATTTGCAATAATTGCAAAAGCGAAGTGTGCAGCGACGAGGTGATATCAAAATTATTCAGGGCAATTCTGTCTGAGCTAAAAGAAAATTCACCTGCCATCGCCTGCATCGATTGCGCCTGTGTTAATCCCCGGGTATTAATCGTTGAATCAAAATTAAAATTACCCGTCGCAAAAGTTTTCTCGAGCTGGAAATAATCTTTCAGGGCAGGCCCCAGGCTTAAACCGTGCAAAGCCATTTTGAACGACACGTCAGGCTGGGCCGGTTGTGTATCAACCGTGCCATGCATCGTAAACTTTCCTCCATAAACTCCAGTGAAAAGATCCTTGATGGTCAATAATCCCGGTGGTGATATCTGTATGCTGGTCGAAAAATGATCGAGATGCAGATGCTTAATCACCAGTTCCTGGAAAGTAAAATGAAAATCACCTGCCATGGTGAGAGCGTTTGTCTCTGTTTGATTACCCTTCGCGGATTTTGCTTCATCGTGGTTGCCTTGTGGCGCGTCATGATGCGTGGTGAGCGTATGCGCCTGATGTCCGTCATCTGTTGTTGGGAAATAATGATCCATATCCAGTCGCGTCCCCGCCAGGTTTACTTTCAGGTAAGGCGCGCCTCCCAGTGTCGCATCGATGGTGCCGGTAAGCTGCGTGTCATCGAGTTGCATCGATAGATTGTTGAACGATACCTGCTGAAGGTCGCGATCAAGCGATAGGCGGGTAGCAACTTTTACCTGGATATTGCGCGACGGTTGCGTGGTGCTGGCGTTCAGTGAGAGTGAGAGCGGAAACGCGCGTTGATCGAGATTCAGATCACGCGCTTCGAGCAACAGGTTTTTGATTGAAGTGTCATTGCCGCTGGCGGCATCGTGAAAATTAATTTCGGTGGCACGAATCGTTACGTTGTTGATAATGATCTGGCGATGCAACAAGGGCCACCACTTGACAGACACGATGACACTGTCAAATTGAAAGGGCTTCTCCACATTTTTCATGTCGGGCTTAACGGAGAATTTTTCGGCGCGAATACCGAACTGTGGATAAAAGGTCCAGCCGAGATCGCCGTCGATATGTAATTCAACGTGCTGTTTTCCCGCCAGCTCTTGTAGTTGGGGTTTGTAATCGTTGGGGTTGATCAGCCAGACCAGCGCAAGGATGCCCGCAATGACCAACAGGAACACTGATAACAAGGTGCCTGCGAAGATCTTAAAGAGTTTTTTCACGAAACCGCTTCCCCGGATTAAGCTGTTCATGGAGGCTCTACTATATGATGCTTACAGAACAGCGTGCAGGGTTTTAGTTCAAAAAGTCCTGATACTTTTACTTAGGCCGAGCAGCTCGGCGACATGTTGTGCAAGCGCGAGGCAGCAGGTGAGCCCCGGCGATTCAATGCCGAACAGGTTAATCAGGCCGTTCATGCTGTGTTGCGTTGAGGTTTGAACTAAAAAATCCGCTGTTCTTAAGTCGGCGGCAGGCAAAAGGCGCGGGCGTATGCCAGCGTACGCAGGCTGTAGTTTGTCTTTATCGACAGCAGGAAAGTAATGAGCAATGGTTTCTGCAAATCGCTCACGCTTGTTTTCGTCAACCTGGTAATTTTCAGTTTCGACAAGCTGGAAATCGGGCCCAAAGCGCAAGCGATTTTGCATGTCGAGTGTTGCATGAATGCCCAGCCCGGTGTGTTGTGCATTGGGTGAAGACAAGGGTTGTCCCGACGGGACGGGATAAATCAAATGATTAAAAGGATTTTTCCCACTGTAGGAAAAATAATCCCCTTTGGCCAAAACCATGGAAGGCAATTGTTGCGCCGGGAAGCCGTTTATCTTGCTTGCCAGATATCGTGCTTGCAATCCGGCGGCGTTGATAACGAAGCGCGTGTGTATGATATCAGTGGTTTGCGTTGGTTCGTTGGTGGCGCAATGCACGGAGAAACCGGAAGATTGCGGTTCAATACGAATGACTTCTGTGTTCAATGCGATATCGACACCGTTAGCGCGTATGTCGCTTTCGAATGAGCGCGTCAGGCTTGCAACATCAATAATGCCGGTGGAAGGGGAGAGGAATGCGCCCTTCGCGGCTAACGCCGGTTCCAGGGCTGTCATTTTGCTGCGCGTTAACCACAGCAGATCCTGCACGCCATTAAATTCTGCACGCAAGGCGAGCGCATGCAGGAATTCGTGCTCTTCGTCGTTGTGTGCAACAACAATCTTGCCGATTTTTTTGTGAGGAATATTTTTTTCACGACAATATTGGTAGAGCTGTTCACGGCCACGAACGCACAAAATACTTTTTAAATAATGTTTGGGGTAATACAAACCGGCGTGAATCACTTCACTGTTGCGACTGCTGATGCCGGTACTCAGTTGTTTTTCTTTTTCAAGCAATACGATTTGCAATGAAGGTGAATGCACTGATAATTCACGTGCAATGGCGAGCCCGATAATGCCGCCGCCGATGATAACAACTTCCGTATCAACGACCATCGGTGTTGTTTTTATGATCGCCCGGAGAACTTTTTACCTTTTCGCGCCAATAATTATATTGTGCATGCACGCCGCGCGTAAAAATGTGGGACACATCTTCAAGATGATCGACCAGATATAAAATCGCCACTGCAATCAGCGCCAGTTTGATTCCGGTAAATGTATAACCAATGGCAATACAGGTGCCGATGGCGGCGAGCACCCAAATAGTTGCTGCGGACGTAACGCCGATGACTTCCCCGTCTTTTGCCAGCATCACACCGGCACCGAGAAAGCCGACACCGCTCACCACCTGGCCGATGATACGCGTTGGATCAGAATTGCCATTATTCAGTGAAAGGGAAACGGCGACAAATGTGTAAGTGCCGAGCGCAATCAACGATGAAGTGCGAATGCCGACAGGCTTGCCGCGCAACTGGCGTTCCAGTCCTATGATCATGCCGCACAACAACGTGGCGCCGAGGGAGTGCCAATGAAAAGGCTGGATATCAATCAGTGTGTCGAACATGCTTCATTATCTCCTCGACGATGATTATAAACTAACCGTTTTAACTTATTCAGGCTTCAACTTGTTCAGGCACTAAAACGTCGCGCGTGCCAATCTCATGGTAAATCCATAACTCGCGATGGGTGATTTTCCATGCGCCGTCAATCTGTGCCAGTTTATCCTTGTACTCGCCCCAAATTTCATAGAACTTGTCTTTCATGCTGCCTTTGCCCGCGTGTGCGGCGCGCACATAGCACGTGTTGGTGGCCGTGTTGCCATTGATTGCAATGCAATAGTTTCCCAGCAGGTGTTGACTGGGGCCACAGCCACCGAGCGAGCTTCTGATTAGTTGCAGCAATTTTTCGCGACTTTTGATCTGGAATACGCCGCCGTAATTGCCCTGTACATCCGCTGCAAATACGGCGTCACCTAAAGCCCAGTCGCGGCGGTCACACATGTGGGCGTAGCGGTTGAGAACGGTGATGATCTGGTCTTTAGCGAGGAGGTCGTTAGCGTTGCTAATCATGATGTGCTTTGTTCATTGATGGGTGTTGGCGCTAAACCTAACTTCAAATTGAATTATTAGCAATTATTATTGACAATGTTTTTCCCGTATAATGCGGCCATCGTGACACTATCAAGCACAAGCAAGGGCTTTTTTACAGGACAATCTCATGGCAGCAAAAGCAAATCGCAGCGCGACCGTTAAACGCGACACGCTGGAAACGCAAATCTCCGCCTCTGTGAACCTGGACGGCACTGGCAAATCCAGTTTTGCCACCGGTGTGCCCTTCCTCGAGCATATGATGGACCAGATTGCACGCCACGGTTTGCTTGATCTCGATATCAAAGCCAAAGGCGACACGCACATTGATGATCACCACACCGTCGAAGACATCGGCATCACGTTGGGTCAGGCCGTGAAGCAGGCAGTGGGTGACAAGAAAGGCATCCGTCGTTACGGCCACGCGTATGTGCCGTTGGACGAAGCCTTGTCACGCGTGGTGATTGATTTCTCCGGGCGTCCCGGCCTGGAAATGCACGTGGATTTCACCAGCGCTGTGGTGGGTAATTTCAACACCGAATTGTTTTACGAATTCTTCCAGGGATTTGTGAACCATGCTGGCGTGACTTTGCACATCGACAACATTCGCGGCAAGAACGCGCATCACCAGATTGAAACCATCTTTAAGGCTTTCGGTCGCGCGTTGCGCATGGCGCTGGAAATTGACCCGCGCAGCGAAGGCGTGACACCGTCGACCAAAGGTTCTCTCTAGGCTTCATGGTGTCGCGCGTCGCCGTCATTGACTACGGAATGGGCAATCTCCATTCCGTGGCCAAAGCGCTGGAGCATGTCAGCGATGGCAAGCACAACGTAATCGTCACAGCCGATGCTAAAATAATTAATCATGCCGACCGCATTGTGTTCCCGGGTGTGGGTGCGATTCGCGATTGCATGGCAGAAATCAAACGCTTTAACATTGATGCGCTGGTGAAAAAAGCCATTACCGAAAAACCCGTGCTGGCCGTGTGTGTTGGTATGCAGGCCTTGATGCAGCACAGCGAAGAAAATAACGGCGTTGATTGCATCGGCGTTTTTCCCGGGCAAGTAAAATATTTTGGCAGTGAACTAAAAGACGCGCAGGGCAACAAACTCAAAGTGCCACATATGGGCTGGAACAATGTGAAGCAGGTGAAAAATTCACATCCCCTGTGGAAAGATATAAAAGACAACAGCTATTTTTATTTTGTGCACAGTTTTTGTGTAGAAGTAACTCCTGCCAACGAACAATATGTGGCGGGCTTGTGTGATTACGGAATTACGTTTGCTGCCGCGATGACTAAAAAAAATGTATTCGCAACGCAGTTCCATCCCGAGAAAAGCCACAACGATGGCTTGCAGCTTTACAAAAACTTTTTGAACTGGAATGGCGCTATCTAGGTTATTGCTGGTTTATTGATAGCGGTAATTGTTTTGCCACGAACTGTGCTCCGAGCGGTGTTAAGTGAGCAACATCATAGCTTGTAAAACTGATTGGGTCGTCCGAGATTCGCGTTAAGCATCCACTTGCATTACACAATACATCAAGCGTTGAAAAATACTGCAAGCCTATTTCCCGAGAAACAAGTGTTCTCAAGTTTTTTTCTATAATTTCGTTATTAGGATCGAGGCCGTGACTCAATCGCTGCGAACTTTGGTATCGTGGCACATTATTTAGCATTTCTTTTAAAATCAAATGCGGGAGTGGCTCAATCCATTTGGGTGCCGGCCCCATCAACACTATTTTTTTTACACCCAATGATTGTAACGTGTGTAGAGTATTCAACAATTGAATTGCAATTGGCGACCCGGCATCCCACCGATCCGAATAGTTGTTCCAGATGGCGAATAGCATGACCGTTTCAGGAACATGCTGCTTGATTGTTTCCATCACATAATTATTGCCTGCAATACAATAGGAAGAGCCCGTGCCTATGACTGGTGGGCACGCGTTACGAGCATATTCTGCAACGGTCTGCTTGCCACTAAACATATCATCGATAGCGGGATAAATATGTGCGGCCTGTGAATCACCCCACATCAGCAACGTATGTTTCGCTGTGGGCGATGCGAGCGCGCCCAGACATTCTGGTGTAAATGCATCTGGATTGGCCGTCTCACCGAACCAGCATCGGTTATACATGCCGTAAGCCTGTTGATATTGCTTGCCATATCGATAAGTGGCGACGGCAGTGACTTGTTCAGGATAGCGCGAAGCCAAACCCTCTAGTTTAAAAATAGTGACGCCCAACAGACCAATAACAATCAAAACACAAACAAGTGTCGCTGTCTTTGCATTACTGTTTTTTCCGTAACGAAAAAATTTCTCTATCCATTCATATGTTATCCACGCCAGCACAAAACTCAGTGCGATCGCCGCCATTTTGTGCATTGTGGAGATATGGTGATCAAACGGAAGCAATCGTGAAAAGGAGAGCAAGGGCCAATGCCAAAGATAAAGTGGATAACTGATTAATCCGATATAAACCAGCAAGCGATTTCCTAAAACCTGTTTATTGACCCAGGAATTCGTATCGGCGCTTATTAATAAACACGCGCCTGTAACTGCTGCAAACCATTCAATCAATAATTTATTCGCGCTTGTACTGTAGGCGCCAACAAAAACGGAAGTAATCAGGAGTAAACCAAAAATGGAGCGTGCATTAGAAAGCCATTTGCGGCGCCAAATATTTTGATAAGCGATAACTCCGCCTGCCAGTAATTCCCAAAAGCGCGCTGGTAATAAATAAAATACGGCATCCGGGTTTTGCGTGTGCTGTGTGATGGTGATAACAAGCGATACGGCCGCTAATAACAATACAAGCAAAAGTAAATTAAAACGAAGTTTCCATACGATCCAAACAAACAGTGGATAAAATAAATAGAACTGTTCTTCGATAGCCAGGGACCAAAGATGCAACAGCGGTTTTAATTCAGCAGCGGCATCAAAATATCCCACATCATTCCAGAGCGCGAGATTTTCAACAAAGAAACAGCTGGCGGCGATGTGATATCCCAACTGTGCATACTCGTCGGGCATCATGACAAACCAGCCTATGGCCAGGCATCCCAGTAATAGCGCAATCAACGCCGGGAAAATACGTTTGATGCGATGCGCATAAAAAATGCGAAATCGAAATTTTCCCTCGTGCAAGCTGGAAAAAATAATACGCGATATCAGGAAACCGGAAATAACAAAAAAGACATCAACACCAACAAAGCCACCGGGAGCGATTGTTGGAAAGGCATGGAACATAACCACCGCAAGCACAGCAACTGCACGCAATCCATCGATATCAGGACGGTAATTGGAGGGCGGTCGGATTTTTTGTATCATGAGATGAATTATGCTTTCTTTACAAACTCCGATTTCAACCCCATTGCACCCACGCCATCAATCTTGCAATCAATGTCGTGATCGCCATCAACCAGGCGAATATTTTTTACTTTGGTGCCGACTTTCACTACGGATGATGATCCTTTAACTTTTAAATCCTTGATCACGGTAACGCTGTCGCCGTCTTTCAATTCATTGCCAAAAGCATCACGCACCATTTTTTTATCATCGGTATTTTCTACGCCAGCATTTTTGCCCCACTCATAGGCGCATTCGGGGCAAATAAACAGATTGCCGTCTTCGTAGGTGAATTCTGAATTGCATTGGGGACATCTAGGTAATTGACTCATAAGATACTCGTGTGATTAAAAAATTATTTTCGTGTCAGGCCAAACAATCTTCTGGTGTGGTCAACGTAATGTTCTTTGAGTTTGAGCGACCTTCGCTCCAGAAGATGCCATGAAAGTATAGCCATCAGTGTAGTGACGATGGCCGAGAGTAGCATTAACTGGAGCACAGAAACACCGGGGAGCAACGCGGCAACCGATTGCTGAACCGGGAAAGCGTAGATATAGATGCCATAGGAGTAATCGCCTAGCCGATTGTATTTTCGTACAACACCGGATGGAACATAAGCCAGGTAAAACAGGAGGTAGGCGGTCGACAACACGTAAACAACAAAGAACGCCTGTTGATTGCTTGCAGCAATCGTGAGTGCAATGGCGAGGAGCCAGAACAATCGGTGCGAGAGAATGATGTAATCTCTCAGGATGTAAAAAGATGCGCCAATAAAAAACATGAAGAACAATCGCATGAACTGGCTTTGGGATTGTAAAAAGAAATGTTCAGCAATGATGAAAACACCTGCAACTGAAGCAAATGCCACCACCATTATTTTTAATCCGATTAATCGTGATTTGGGTATTGCTCGCAAGGTAATCCAGCCCAGCGCCAGAATGGCGTACATTCGTACTTCATAGGGCATGGTCCAGAGTGAGCCATTGACGGCGCTCTTGTATGGGTTGTTGTCAAATACGCCGGGCAATTCATCAATGATTCCCGTGAATAACGTGGCGCATTTTGCGAAATAAATATAAGTCTGCGCTGATGATAAATAAATTGTGGTTGGCAATGATGTAAAAAATACGCCCAATATAAAAACCGTTAACAACAGCATTACCAGCAGTGCAGGGAATATTCGCAACGCCCGGGCCCAGATAAATTCAATCGTGCTTTGTCGGCACAACAGGCTGGAAGTTACCAGAAAACCGCTGGTGATAAAGAACACATCAACTGCCATGGTTCCTATGGTCATGCCGAGCGTGCTTCGGAAGGGTGTAGCTTCTGTGTTGCCTGTTGACAGTGCATAACTGTGCGCCACTAATACGGCGAGTGCGGCAATGATACGAATGAGGTTAAAGTTGTTGTCTCGTCCTTGTGAATAATGCGATAGCTTCATTCTTTAAATGTCCCAGCGTGAGTTGCGTATTAAACCATTAATGCGCACGTATTTCGACAAAGCCGCGCGTTTTACCGGAGCTGTGGTCAATCGTGTTCATGCCGTCCCACATCTGTTGCATCGGTACCCAGGTTGGCGGGTAGTTGTAATCAGTGACGTCCATGATTAATACCTCATCACTTGCCGCATCGTAAGCACCCAGTGGTGAAAAATGTCCGCCGCCGTCTTCGCCGAGTGGTTTGCGGCTGTAATTGACGAGCAGATAATCGCCAGTGGTTGCGAGATTCTGTTGCACCATTGCGTGAAATTGTTCGACTGTGCTGTCGGCGGCGTGTGTTGCCTTCACATCAAGTTCGTGTGCGCGCAACAATGCTTCATTCTGGTCGAGTGTCATGCCACCGAACGCGACATCGAAAGGCCCCATCACGTGTCGTGTGGGTTCGTCGAAAAAACTTTGTTGTGTGATGCGTGAAGTTTGTGTGCTGGCCTGTGATGAGTCGGCGTGGTGCAGTGCATTCAGCACAATCACCGAACTCGCCACACCACAGTACGCCGGTCGTGATTGTCCTTCAAAATTTTCGGCAAGGCTTGGGTAATCGGCTTTGTAAGTGCTCGAAGCAAGCAGTGCCTGGCCTTGTGGTGAATGCAGGTCAATCAGCGTTGCTGGCAGCGGTGTTGGATCCTTGTCTGGCACATGATAAGCCAGTTGCCAAACACCGTAACCGATTACACATGAGACAATGATGGCGACAAGGCCAAAAGTGATGAGCGAATATTTAATGAGTTTATTCATAAGTAGTTATTTGAGAGGAAATTAATTTTTATATTTTTTACAAGAAGAGAGAATTTCATTGGCAGAGGAAATAAGTTGGTATTTTAAATACTCGTTGTAGCGATCCGTAGTTTCCGGGTTTGAATAGGTATAGCTTGGTAATAAGCCTGCAGGTAAGGCAAGCCAGCCCAATATTGAATTTCCAGAATATTTTGTACTCACTACGTACTTATTAGATGAGTAGGATTGTGCTGCTAGTGAAAAAACATGTCCATGATCCTCTTCAACAATTGTCGGGATAATTCCAAGAGATAATAAGGTAAATACTGGAATAGCTGCTGTACCATGTACGGGCTCTTCAACTTTTGCAACGACATCAAAATGTTTTGTATTTGTAAGTAGCCCAACATCATCAAACATGGTTGTACGCTGAAGAGCGGAGACTAATGAATCAGAATAAACCGGCCACTGATAGGGCTCGACCGCGACAACACAATTAAAATGTTGGTTGTCGATTTGTAATTGCTGAGAAGGATTCAGTCGAGGAGGCATTTTTGAAGATGCACAACCACCGCAGAAGCCGGCCACAATGGTTAATCCGCTGAGAGTAATAACAGAGTATTTGAGAATTTTGTTCATGCGTTGATATTGCCTATATCAAGAGTTACTTGCAACTACATCAATTGACTTCAAACCCTCATCCACTTACCATCGCCGCCCTTATGTTAATTATCCCCGCCATCGATCTCAAAGACGGACAATGTGTACGCCTCAAACAAGGCGTGATGCAGGATTCCACCGTGTTCTCCGACGACCCCGTCGCCATGGCGCGCCGCTGGGTAAAAGAAGGTTGTCGTCGTTTGCATCTGGTCGATTTGAACGGCGCGTTTGAAGGCAAACCCGTCAACGATGACGCCGTGAAAGCCATCGCCAAGGACCAGCCGCGTTTGCCGATACAGATTGGCGGCGGCATACGCAGTGGTGAAAGTATTGAAGCCTATCTTCGTGCGGGCGTGAGTTTTGTGATCATCGGCACTAAAGCCGTGAAAGAACCGAAGTTTGTAACGGAGATGTGCAAACAATTTCCCGGAAAAATTATTGTCGGCATCGACGCGAAAGACGGCCTGGTGGCAACGGAAGGTTGGGCCGAAGTATCGGAAGTGAAAGCGACAGAACTGGCCCGACATTTTGCCAACGATGGCGTTTCTTCTATTGTGTACACCGACATTGCACGTGACGGCATGATGCAAGGCGTGAATGTAGAAGCAACGCTCACCATGGCAAAGGCTTCACCGATTCCGGTGATTGCATCCGGCGGGATTACTAATATGAATGATATTCGCGCGCTGAAAGCGGTGGCACAACACGGCATACTCGGTGCGATCACCGGTCGTGCGATTTATGAAGGCACATTGAGTGTGAAAGAAGCACAAACGTTTTGTGATAAGAAATGAATAGCCTCCCCTACAAGTAGGGGAGGTGTCGCGTAGCGACGGAGGGGTCATGACCCCCTCGCCCCTTCGGGGCACTCCCCCTATACATAGGGGGAGCTAATTAAAAAAACAATCCCGCCGATGCGCCCGGAATCACCACGCAATCCAGTAATACTTCGCGACGCAGGATTTTAAAATCATTTTCATTTTTTTCGAGCACATCGCGGCGCTGGTAACTGTAGAGATGTTCAACATGCTCGTGCCGCGAATAATAAAGCAGTGTGTTGCTGTAGACCGTGAGCTGGTTTTCGTTTTCTGAAATTAATTCAATATTGCTGACGTTGCGCCGCGTGCGCGCTGGCGGATTCTCCGTCCATGCCACCATCTTGAGTGAACGCATGACGCGTATCATCAGGTGCAAATATTTTTCATCGCGCAACGGTGGTTCCAGCCCCGGTTGTAATTGATTGCTGAATTCCTGTTCGCGATTCAGGAAGGCTTCCGTCTCACGTTTGCTGTTATCGAGTTGCACGACATGGCGCGCCGGAACCGTGTATTCAACTTTATCCGATAGTAAAGCGAGCCATTGTTGGTAACAACGGTCATCGAGTAAGCGCGCTTCGCGAAAATAAAACTGGTTTACTTGTGATATCAGTTCAGGATTCATTTCTTATTTCCTTCCATTAAACCCTGCTCGATATCACGGCGCCACTTTTTATAAAACTCACGCGCATACAACTCGTTAAAGCAGGAGCCGGTGAGGCCTGGAATTTCAGGATGCATTTTTTCTTCACCGGCGCCGAGCCCGTAATACAGCGGTGTGCTGTCCATAAAATCAATCGCGCTGCCTTTGTATTGTTGTGACCAGGCTTCGGCGTCTTCCTGCTCCAGCACGCCGCCGGGGCCAAAAAAGAAAGTATAGTTTTCGCGCAATTTGCGTTTGATATGATCGGGTGCAGATTTTTCCACTACCCACCAGCTCCAGTATTCAATCTGTGAGGGGCCGCGTGGGTGTGTCACGCGTATCGTGTTGTTTCCCCATAAGAATGAAAAATTCGGATACACACCATACGTGAGGCCTTTGATGCGTCCGCGCACTTTGCCAAGACGCTCTTCCACTTCTTTGTGTTTCTCGATGAGATACTGATTCACTTCCTTATCCATCGTCGCCATACCATCGCTGCCCCACATGCGTTGTTCAACAGAAAAATTTTCTGGCAACAAGCGCAACGCTAAACCGTGACCTGCTTTGGGTACAACGTTGTAACCGTAGGTTTCCAATTCCTCCACTTGTGGCGTGCCTTTCAAAAGTGAACCGTGCAGGTAAGGACCATGGCCGACATCGCCCAACTGGTTTTCCACGGGTAATTTCCAGTTGGCATTGATCAACCATTTGTGTGCAGTGCCAATGACTTCAACGCCGCTGTGATAGCGATCGAACATCATGTCGAGATAAAAACGCATATCGCCCAGGTAATCAGCGAGTGATTCGATATTTTCATTGAAGCTGCCGAAAATTAAACCGCAATAAATTTCGACACGTGGTACTTGCTTGAGGCCAAGACAGGTTTTGTCGACAGGTGAAGCTAATTTTTTTTCTTGTGGCACGGTGTGCAAGTTACCTTCAACGGTGTAAGACCAGTTGTGGTAAGGACAAATAAAGCGTTTGGTGTTGCCGCGATCCGCGCGACACACCGGCAAACCGCGATGACTGCAGCTGTTGATCGATACATGGATTTTGTTGTCTTCGCCGCGCGCGACAATCACGGGTGTTTCGCACATGTAAGTAGTGAGGTAATCCCCGATGTTTGGTAACTGGCTTTCATGCGCGAGAAATAACCAGCTGCGGCCAAAGATAAATTGTTTTTCCCACGCGTAAATTTCGGCAGAAGTAAATACCTGCCGACTGATCTGGCACGCGTCGTCGCTGACGAATGATTGCAATGTGCGAACAGGCATGATGGAGTTCCCTGATAAAAAATCTGATAAAGAACCCTGATAGAATACCAGCTCTTTCAAAACAGCCCTATTTCATTTATGTCGAATTTATATGTGATTACCGGCGGCGCAACGGGTATAGGTGCGGCTGTAAAAGAAAAATTGCGCGCTCGGGGCGACACTGTCATTGTCGTGGATATTAAAGATGCCGATATTGTGGCGGACCTTGCCACACCCGCGGGTCGAATGGCCGCCATTCAAGCAATTAAAGAAAGAGCGCCGGAGGGCCTGGATGGTTTGATTCCTTGCGCGGGACTGGGGCCGAGTGTAAAACCCTACGATCTGATCACACGAGTTAACTTTTTTGGCGTTGTCACGCTGGTTGAGGAATTAAAACCCTTGCTACAGCAGCGCAAAGGAACAGTGGTACTCATTTCATCAAACTCAGCAGCGCTACCCGGTCATAACAAGGATTATGTCAAGGCTCTGCTGGATCGAAATGAAGCGCGGGCTTGTGAAGTGATCATCGACTTTGATGGCCAGACCGCTTACGGCGGTTCGAAATATGCTCTGGCAGTGTGGATGCGCAAACAGGCGCCCACCTTTATGAAGGATGGCGTACGCATGAATGCAGTAGCACCTGGTATCACCAGAACGGCCATGACAGATGGCGTTTTCAAGGATCCAACCTGGGGCGATGCCATTCGCCAGTTTAATGAGATAACCCCTTGTGGGAGTATGGCATCGCCCGATATGATTGCCGCCAGTATTTTGTTTCTATTGGATCCTGTTTCAGCGTTTGTGTGTGGGTCAGTGCTTTTTGTGGATGGTGGCACTGATGCGCTACTCAGACCTGAAACCTTTTAAAAATCGATGATGAGGTAGTGTTATGGCAGCAAAAAAAATAGATTTTGGTCCCTTGCAACATTTGTTCGGCACATGGAAAGGCGATAAGGGTCTGGATGTAACGCCGGTAAAACCGACAGGCAAACCTGCAGCCACCAAAAAATTGCAGAAGGAAGAAATCCCTTATTTCGACGTGATCACTATTGAGCCGGTAGGCGATGTGATTAACGCCGAAGAACAGACACTGGTCGTAGCACGTTACCATCAATCGGTATTTCGCAAATCTGACAAGGAACAATTCCACGATGAAATCGGTTACTGGATCTGGAATCCTGCAAACAAAACCGTAATGCAGTCCCTGCTGATTCCCCGAGCGGTTGGTTTGTTGGCGGGTGGTAAAGTCACGGAAGCAAAGGGAGCTATTACGTTTAAAGTTTCTGCTGCGATAGACAATAAGGATTGGGGAATTATTCAATCTCCATTCATGCAAAAGAAAGCCAGAACCGAACGCTTTGTTCATACGGTGACAGTATCTGGAAAAACCATGACATACAATGAAACTACCACGTTGAATATTTACGGAAAAGTATTCCAACACACCGATGGTAATACGTTGACGCGTTCATAGAGTTTATTAATCACTTTATGAAAAACAAAACGCGGGCGAGTGGGCAGCTCATCAGAGCCATTGACCCTTATCTACCTCCGTCATTTCGAGAAAACACGAATCTGAGTCTGGAAGACCTGATTCGTGCTCGAGTGCTGGTCGCTATTATGTTGAGTGCAGCGGTTAGTGTTGTATTCAGCATTATCGTGATGGCCATTTCTGATAAAGCTTCTGGCAGTGATTTTAGCAACCCATTGATGATGGCGGCCGTCAGTGGAGTCGTCATCGCATTTGACTATGTATTTTTTTATAAAAGTGGCAGATTGGATGCGGCTGCCATTTTGTTTTCGCTCAGCCTTTTTTTGGCGACAGTTATTTCCGTTATATTAACGGGAGGCTTTGATTCTCCGGTCAGGATCATGCTTATCTGTACACCGGTGATTGCCTTCCTGGTGGGCGGAAGACAGGAAGGAATGTACAACGCGGCATTGTCTTACGTTGTGGGGATCGTGTTATTGATATTACGTGTTTACGATTTTCCCATGATGCAAGTCATGCCAGACAATGTGCTGCCTTATATAGCCGGCATCACCTGGTTGTTGGCTATTTTGGTAATCGTTGTCTGTCTTTATGTCTACGATGTGTTATTGGAAGATACACGGGACACTGTTGCAGATATCAGCCATGTCAACGAGGCAAGCCACTAATTAACGGCCAAATTGATGAAAGCTAATCGCACGCTTTACATCAGCCTGGTATTCCTGATTCTTGTTCTTTCCTGCATATTCCGGTTATACGGCCTCGATCGCTTAAGCCTTTGGTCTGATGAACTGTGGGTGGTGATGGAAAGCACTCGTGGCAGCGTCTGGCAAATGCTTGGCTGGGTTTATCATAACGACAACCACCCACCTGGCTATTATCTTTTACTTCGCTACACACAATTTATTTTTGGCTCCAGTGACTACGCTATTCGCTTTCCTTCAGCTATTGCGGGGATTGCATTGGTGGGCGCTACGTTTGTGGCAGGAAGAAAACATTTTTCACTGCCAGCAGCCGTCATCGCTTCTGCACTGGTAGCAGGATCGTATCAGGCGATTTACTACAGCCAGGAAGCGCGTCCTAATATTTTTATGGCGCTGTTTGCATTGTTGGCCTTTCATTATTTTCGTGCGGTGATACTGGAAGGTGATGACTCGCGGAAAAATTATCTGTTGTTCTGGGTGTCTGCTGCGCTCAGCTGTTATTTCCATTATTCAGGACTGGTTTTTTGCGCTTGTCTTGGAGTTGTCTATTTGATTGTCGCACTGACAGAGCGTAATAAGAAAACTACAGCGGCAGGAATAAAATTGTTTTTGCCCCTGGCGATTTTTTATTTGCCATGGATTTCAGGCACTTTGCATGACCTTGTCAACTCACCGCCTGAGCTATGGCAGAGAACACCGGATACGAATACCCTGAAAACAACCGTGTGGTTTTTATTCGGGCCCGATGATGTCCAGGTGTTTTTTTATCTGGCCGTGTTATTGATAACCGTAGTAATTCTTTTTATCAAAAAAGATAACTATTCATTGATTTTATATACACTCGCAATGATATTTTTGCCAGTGGCACTATTTTTTATCAAGTCAGTTTTTTCACAGGATGCCTATAACCACCGACATTTTTTATACGCCATCCCGTTGATGGCCTTGTTGGCAGGTTATTTAATCCACGAAGTTATCAATTGGTGTCCGCAGCGATACCAAACGGCAGTAGTTGTTGCCGTCACTCTATTTATTATCGGCTATCAGTTTTTCGAAAATGTCAGTGGCGGCCTATATACGGCAAATCATTTCAAAGAAGAGTATCGCGAAGGCGCACAAGTGGTTGCGAATGATAATGAATTCTTGCAGGGAAGTAACCACGCCATTATTTCCAACAGCTATTTTTTTGATCACTATCTAAACCGCTTCACAGCAAATAAACACCAAAGTGATTTTATCTATGACCGGCCGGGAAAGTTTGCAGAATTGCAGTTATTTCTGGAAACACACCACACCGCCGTTTTTTATTATCTGGAAACGCCGTTAATTCCGGCGGCTAATAAAATGATTACGGATGAGGACAGAAGCTTGTCTGAATCCTATCGGCCATTGTGCCGAACCCGATTTGGGCGCGTTCAGGTTTTTAAATTTTCTATTGATAACAATGCAGTGAAAGAAAATTTATCTAATTTACCCGATTGCCGACCCGGTTCGCCATGATGCAATTTATATGATTCAACCCCGGCTAAAAAAAAATTACATTTCTCTTATTCTGTTCTGGATCATCCTGTTGGTATCGATCACTAATCGGTTTTATGGATTGGACCGATTGAGTCTCTGGGCCGATGAATTGTGGGTGGTGATGGCGAGCGTCCGCGGCAGTTTGATGGATATGTTTTCTTTTGTTTATTATCACGACAACCATCCGCCCGGTCATTACCTGTTGATGCGCTATTGGCAAATAATTTTTGGTGACTCTGACTACGCCATTCGTTTTCCTTTTGCCGTTTCTGGTGTATTTCTGGTTTATTCGACATACCGAATTGCGAAAGAACATTATTCGGTTGAAGCAGCGTTGATTGCAGCAACACTGGTTTCTGGCTCATGGCAGGCAATTTATTACAGTCAGGAAGCCCGCGCTAATATTATGGTCGCGGTAGCCGTGCTATGGGCCTTGCACTATTTTTGTAAGCTGACCTTTGCTGATGAGAGGATGGATAAAAAAAATCTCGCAGGCTTCTGGATATCTGCAACGTTTGCCTGCTATCTGCACTATTCGGGGCTGGTCTTTGTCAGCTGTCTTGGAATAATTTACGGCAGTGTATTGCTGATACGCCGACAGACATCGGACTTCTTATTGGGACTGAAGTTATTTGTTCCGGTTATAATTTTATATATTCCATGGCTGCCAGCGTTTATTTATCAACTGACGCACAAACCTGCGGGCGCGTGGTGGAGTGTTCCGGAATGGATGGATTTGTACGGTACCTTCAAGGTGTTATTTGAATTTGGTAGCCAGCTTTTGTGGTTGTACCAGATAGTTTTCATCGCCCTGTGTGTTACTGTCGGGTGCTTCTGTGTTGACCGCAAACGAATTTGCCAGGTTGTGGCCAATAGATGCGAATTAACGGAAGCGGAAGTAGCAAAGGCTCTCCAATTCTCATTTGTCGTCCTGTTGATGGCAGTGATGCCGGTGCTGGTATTCTTTATCAAATCGAGAATATCGCAACCCGTATATGATTCGCGACATTTTATTTATGTCATCCCGTTGATGGCGATGGTTGCCGGTTATTTTATCAGTCTATGTCTGTTTCGTGCAGCGACGCCTCTTCGCCAGGTAATATTGGCACTGATTATTTTGGCGCTGATGGTCAGTCAAAGTTATTGCAATGTGATGACCCATTTGTATACAGGACAACATTTAAAGCCGGAATACCGCGAGGCGGTTCAGGTGCTGGCGCAAGATACAAAAAATCCGACAGCGGATATCTTTATTGTAGGTAACAGCGAATTTTTTAATCACTATCTGCAACGTTCATTGGCTGGTCGAACCACAGATTACCTTTTTGTTGATGTTCAACAGATGCCTGAGTTGAATGGACTAATAACGACTCGAAAACCTGCGGCATTGTATTTTCTGGAAACACCGGAAACTGGCGGCTATGAGATGATTTCATCTCTGGATAAAACCCTGGCAGAATTTTATCGCCCGGTGTGTCGCACCGCGTTTCATTTTGCACAAGTTATCAAGTTCGACGCTCAACTTGTGCCTTCTACCCCGTTGAACTGGAATCAATTGCCGGTTTGTAATCCAGCGTCTCCTTTACCCTAGCAACGACTGGATAACGGTTGCCAGCACGTTGCCCTTGTCTTCCTGCACCATATGACCGGCCTGCGAAATTTTAATATGTTGCTGGTTTTTCGCGCCGCGCACACGCTGCTGGAAAATAATTTCCCAGTCTATCGTTGAAGCATCGCTGTCGCTGAAAGCGGTTAGGAACGGAATATTACTTCGTTCAAGGAATTCCCAGGCCTTTCTATTCTCCTTAATGCCAACGGCGTCTTCATCCAGCGGAATCAGCGACGGCCATTGCAACATGCCTTGTTTGTAACGTGCGTCAGGGAAGGGCGTGTCGTAAGCGGCCAACACATCGACAGCCAGTTTGCTGATACAGGAACCTTGCACAATATTTCCTATGGGAATGTCATGCGCCTGTTGCGTGTAACGAACCCAGTTGCTAATGATTTTTCCCGGCCAATCGTTTACACCGCGAGGAAAAACTTCACAGTTTGGTAGTAGTGTGTTGCTCGCAATAATTTTTGCAAAATGTTGTGGCATTTCGCTGACCACGCGCAAGCCTATCGGCCCACCCCAATCCTGGCAGACCAATACGATACGGGTAAGATCCAGTTGCTCAATAAATTGCTTGAGCGTATCGACATAAAAATCATAGGAGTAATCGGAGCGCGCCAGTAATTTATCGGATTTTCCGCAGCCGATAAAATCCGGCGCAATAATTCTTGTTCTGCTATTCGATGCTGAATCCAGTAAACCGGAAATCACCTTGCGATACAGGTAACTCCAGGTCGGGCAACCGTGCAGCAGCAACACCGTATAGTTTTCTGTGACACCTTCATCAAGACTCTTTTCGTACGGAATTTTTTCATCAAGACTCCTTTCGTCCAGGAAATGCAACCGGAGCGGTTCGTAATCCGGATGATTTACAAAAAGATAGTGAGGCTTGAAAGGATAATCGGGTAGCTTTGCAAAGCAGATATCATCGGTGCGCAGAGCAACTTTTTTTACCATCGCTTATTTGAAAGTTAACGAGAGAGAAGTTCAGTGATAAGTTTCTGGTGAACCTGGTCCTGTCTGTCCTGACGCAAGCGTTGGCTGTGAACAATGGCTTTTAAATCCTGTAACGCTTTCTGGAAATCGTCATTGATAACAAGATAGTCACTTTCAGCGTAATGACTCATTTCGTTGACCGCTTCGGCATAACGTTTTGCAATCACTTCTTCGTTGTCCTGTCCGCGTCCACGCAAACGTTCAAGTAAAGTTTTTCGGCTTGGTGGCAAAATAAAAATTGAAACAGCCGCCGGCATCAGTTTGCGCACTTGTTGTGCGCCTTGCCAATCGATTTCCAGGATGATGTCACCACCGCTTGCTAATTGTTTTTTGACCCAGTCTTGCGAGGTGCCGTAAAAATTCCCAAACACTTCGGCGCTTTCGAGGAAGTCACCTTGCTCCATGCGTTCAATAAATGCATCGCGCGTGACGAAATGATAGTTCACGCCATTGACTTCACCGGGCCGCATCGCACGCGTGGTGTAGGAAACCGATACTTTAATTTCCGGCGTGCTATCCAGCAGGGCTTTGACCAGGCTGGTTTTGCCGGCGCCCGACGGTGCAGAAATAATAAAGAGTGTACCTGTGTGCATCGCTAACGTCCTATTCGATGTTCTGCACTTGTTCACGCATTTGCTCGATCAATACTTTCAGGTCGACCGCAATGAGCGTGGTTTCAGTGGCAATGGATTTGGAAGACAGCGTGTTGGCTTCGCGATTTAATTCCTGCATCAGGAAGTCGAGGCGACGACCGACGCCGCCCTTGTCGCCGAGTGCGCGTTTCACTTCTGTTAAATGGGTCGTGAGTCTGTCGAGTTCTTCGTCGACATCGAGGCGTTGGGCGAGCAGGGCGATTTCCTGTTCAATGCGATTGTTGTCGAGCTCTGCTTTCAGTTCAGCCAGTTTGGCGTGCAGCTTTTCTTTTTGTTGTTGCACAATCGCCGGGATCATCGGGCGCAACTGGGTTATGTGTTCGGCAATTTTATCCAGACGTTGCTTGATAAAATGGGCGAGCTCGGCGCCTTCGCGTTTGCGATGCGCCACATGGTCAGCGAGTGTTTTGTGAAACAGTTCCAGTGCCGCGGCGTTGATCTGTTCATTGTCGGCTTCGGATTGTTCAATCACGCCGGGCCTGAATAACAGATCGACGCTATTCACCGGTGCAGCATCGGCGGATTGACGTGAGATGCGTTCATTGATGGTATTCACCGCTGACAAATATTGGTCGAGCATCTGTTCATTGAGCTTGACGGATTTGCTGGCGGCGGCGTTCAGGCGCAGTTGTAAATTGCAATCGACTTTGCCGCGTTGCAATTGTTTGCGAATAATTTCGCGCACCGTGGGTTCCAGGTTGCGCAAGGATTCCGGCATGCGGTAGCTGGCTTCGAGGTAGCGGTGGTTGACGGAGCGGATTTCCCAGCTCAGGGTGCCCCAGTCATACGTGGCCTCGCTGCGTGAGAAGGCGGTCATGCTGTGGACGTTGCTGTGGCTCATGTGTTTTGCATTCCTGAAATGGACGGGCAGTTTATCACAGCTCTTTGCGGATTTTTTCAATCACGCTTTTGGTTTCGGGTTTGACGCCGCGCCATATATAGAAGCTCTCCGCTGCTTGTTCTACCAACATGCCGAGGCCATTGGAAACTTCTTTAAACTTCTGGTGGTGAGCCCATTTTTCAAAGTCAGTCTGGTCTTTTCCATACATCATGTCGTAAGCACAGATTTTTGTCGGTTGGCTTACTACCGAAAGCAAAAACATTAAGTCCCACTCTTCGTCATTAAGTTGAGCTGAAGTTCCATTAATAATTAAATCAAATTGGTGGCTGGGCGGAAGATTTAGTTTGTCAGAGGTATCCCATACATCAATGTTAATGGGTGATGTAGAAAATATGTTTTTGATTGCTTCTGCTTTGTGACGTGTGCGATTGGCAATGGTAACTACATTTGGTTTTTCATCGAGCAACGGTCCCATCACGCCACGCACGGCGCCGCCAGCACCCAAGATCAAAATATTTTTCCCTTTTATTTCCCAGCCAAGATTTTGTGTGATGTCACGCACTAGACCAATTCCATCTGTATTGTCACCATATATTTTTCCATTGGGCAGTCTTTTTAGTGTATTGACCGCACCAGCTTGTTTAGCACGTTCACTTAGTTTGTCTGCAAATTGATAAGCGTCTAATTTAAAGGGAACAGTAACATTTAATCCGTGCTTCTGGTTTTTTGGTCTGCCAAAAAAACGTTTTGCGCATTTTGCAAATAATCCTTTTGGTACACGCTTCCTGCCATATCTAATTTTTTCACTAGTTTGTTTCGCGAATAACGCATGAATCAGCGGCGACTTGCTGTGCGCAATCGGGTTTCCAAAAACGGCGTATTGATCTGTCATCTTATATTCACTAGCTTCTTACAATTTTTCCCGTAACTAGATCACGAATCGTGGTCGGCTTGCCACTGTCGCCCAACGAGCCGGGCACCACTGTAACATGCGCCCCTTGCAAACGTGAATTGCCAAAATAACGCTGCACACTAAACAACGTGCGCGCCGGTTTCTTCCCCGCCGGATTAGCAGAAGTTGACACAATCGCCCCGCCAAATTGTGTACACAGTGCGACAATCACTGGATGTGCCGATACACGCAAGGCCACGGTGGGCTGGCCTCCGGAAATCCAGAGTGGTACCTGCTTATTCGCAGGCACCAGCCAGGTGTTGGGGCCGGGCCAACTTTTTTCCAGCGTATCCCGTTGTGCTTTGCTCATGCCTTGCAAATAAGGCTCAAGTTGATCGACGTTCGCCGCGACCAGTATCAAACCCTTTTCAACCGGGCGTTGCTTGAGTTGCAAGAGTGCCAACACCGCATCCGGATCCTCGGGATCACAACCCAAACCCCACACGCCTTCGGTCGGATAGGCAATCAGGCCACCGTGATGCAAGGCGTCCAGCGCAAGCTGGAGGCGAAAATGGGAAAGCGGAGCGGTCATGGTTCAGGTTCGTGTATGATGAAACAGAAACGCAAGGTACAAGAAATGTGCAAATGAGTACAATGTTTTTTTATGTTGATCTGTGGATTTATTTATGTAGGGGCAAATGATCATTTGCCCCTACGAATTTAGGAGAGTTTTATGCGCAACCTGAAATCTATTTTGGTAACACTGTTCCTGTGCGGTGCCATGTCGCAAGCCTATGCGACACTCGATGTCGGTACCAACGCACCCGATTTCACCACAGAAGCTGCACTCGGCGGAAAGCAATTTACTTTTGTATTGAATGAAGCGCTGAAGAAAGGCCCGGTCGTGCTGTATTTTTATCCCAAAGCGTTTACGAGTGGCTGCACGGTAGAAGCGCACCTGTTTGCAGAAGCCAGCGACACGTTTGCCGCATTGAATGCGACTGTCATCGGTGTGTCGAATGATGATATTGAGACGCTGAAGAAATTTTCGGTCGAGGAATGCCGCAACAAATTCGCCGTAGGCGCGGATCCCGATGCAAAAATCATCAAGGCCTACGATGTGAAATTGCTTCCGATTGGCGGCACGTCGTCACGTACGTCGTATGTGATTACGCCCGATCACAAAATATTTTATGTCTACAAGGCCATGAACCCGGACGAGCATGTGAAGAACACGCTCGATGCGGTGAAGCAGTGGCAACAGCAGAATAAAAAATCCCCCTCACTCCCCCTTTGACAAAGGGGGAAGCGAACATCGTGAGCAGGGGGATTTATTTCTGTATTATTTTCTTTGCATAACGCTCCATGCATTTTTTCTTCACATCCAGTGAAGCATTGTCCTCACCTTCCAGCAACCACGGTGCACGCGCCCACGGCGTTTTCGCCCAGGGCAAACTCAACATATTGCGTGCGCCGATTTGATGCAGTTCACCGAGCGCATCCGGTGTCGGTGTTTCAATCAGTGTGAACATAAAATCAAATGGCTGGTCCTGCTTGCCGAATTTTTCGCGCAGTGCGTTGATTTCTTTTACGGTTGCAATTAATTTTTTAGTGGGAAGTGGAAGGCCGAGCCAGCCATCGTTTTCCGCCGCGCGCCGCAAGGCCGAGGCACTGCCGCCACCACTCCAGATAGGAATAGGTTTTGTCGGTGCCGGCGACATGATCGCGTGTTCAAAATGAAAAAATTGTCCGTCGAAAGAAGTTTCCTTGCCAGTCCACAACAACTTCAATGCTTTCAACATTTCATCGAGTCGCTTGCCACGCGTTTCAAATTCCACGCCGAGCATGTCGTATTCTTCTTTCAGCCAACCGGCAGACACGCCGCAAGACACACGATTGTTAGTCAGTACAGCGGCGGTGGATACGGCTTTCGCGACCGTGAATACATCGCGCAACGCGGCAAGATAAATATTGGTGGAGAGACGTAGGTTTTTTGTGACCGCGCCCATCGCGGCGAGCGTGACATAGGGATCTACCCAGGGTAAATCATCCGGCCACCAGGTTTTACCGTCGGGCGTGTAAGGGTAAGGCGTCTCTGCATGCGCGGGCATTACGAGGTGATCCGGCACCGTGATGCCGTGATAACCGAGTTCTTCAGCGAAGCGCGCTATTTCAATGTATTGGTCGATTTCCGGCACGTTGGCCAATGCGATCCAGTGTTTCATGCAGTACTCCATAAGGATGGATAAACGAAGGGCGCATGTTAAATGAAAAAATAATTAAAGTCCTGATAATCCCTGTCGATAACCTTAATGTAGCGGGATGCATGGATGCATCGACAAGGACAGGGCGAGATTTTGGGGCGCTGAGCAAGGAAGCGTGGCTGGATCAGGGAAATGATCAGTAGTAGCCACACGCGCCCAGCAAGGATGCAAACGACAAACACAGGACAGCCATAAACTGTCCTGTGTTTTTTTATGGGGAATTATTTTTATATAGATTAGTTGGCGAGTGGTTGATCAGGCGAATGAGGGATGTTGATCGCATTGTTTGCGGCAAGTAAGGGAAGCGCACCGGAAACTTCCTGTTCACGAAGATCGGTCCACACTTCGGCAAAAGGTTTTGGTTTGTCGATGTGATAACCCTGTGCGTAATCCACGCCCATCGATTCCAGCAAGGTGAGAGTTTCCCGGTTTTCAACAAATTCAGCAATAGTTTCCAGATTAAATGCGCTAGCGGTATCTATGATGGTTTTTACCAACATCTGGTCTTCTACGTTATTCAGGATATCCTTGATGAAAGAACCATCGATCTTGATGTAATCGATGGGGAATTGCTTGAGATAGGAGAGTGATGAAAAGCCGGCGCCGAAATCATCGAGTGCAAAGGCAAAGCCCAGGTTTTTCAAATGACTCATCATCTGCTTGCTGGATTTAAGATCAGAGACTGCGGTGGTTTCGGTAATTTCAAAAATAATTTCATGCGCGTTTATTTTAAATTCATCCAGGCAATGCTGGATATGGAAGGCCAGGTTACTGCCCTGGAAAGATAAACCGGAAAGATTAATAGCCAGCACAGATGCAATGCCACTTTGTTCCAGTGTTCTTTTGTGGGCAAATGCCAGTTTAATAACGTGCTCGTCCACCGCAGGCATTAAACCACTGCTTTCGGCGGCGCGTATAAAATTTACCGGAGGAATAATTTTCCCCTCCTCATGGATTCTCATCAGGCATTCATAGTGATCAATGTGGCTTTCTTTAAGTCGCATGATGGGTTGGAAAAAAAGTTCGATCAAATTATTCTCAAGCGATTGTTTGACCATTTCATCCCAGTGCACGCGTTCACGTGCGTCTTCTTTTCTCAACAGGACAGGATCGTAGAAGCACCAGTTGTTCCTGCCGGATTTTTTGGCGGTATACATGGCGATATCCGCATTCATCAGGATATCTGCACTGTTGCATTGGCTATTGTTCGCCCCGTCACCAGGGAAAAGCACAATACCAATACTGCAGGAGCCGTTGTGTTTATGCTGCTCGCCTTGTACTTCAATAGAGGAGATGCTGGCACAAATGCGCTGCGCCACTCGTTCAGAAATTTCACGCGTGGTTTGTTTGAGCAAAACTGCAAACTCATCTCCCCCAAAACGTGCAATGACATCGGAGTCTCGCGTCTGCTTTTTCAACACTTCGGCTACATTTTTTAATAGCATATCTCCTACATGATGGCCGCTGGTGTCGTTGATGTCCTTGAACTTGTCGAGGTCAATAAACATCAATGCCGCGTGCTGCCCTTCGCGCTGGCAAGCAGGCAAATATTTTTCCAGCTCCTGATGGAAGCGTCGGCGATTAAACAGCTGCGTGAGCGAATCGTGCGATGCCAGCCAGCCCAGGTGATCCTCGGCTTTTTTTCGTTCGCTGATATTTAGCGCCACCGTGAGAATCTGTTTTTCTGTAAAATCAAGGCTGGGCAGCACGCTGTGATACCAGGCCATAAATAAAGTGTCGCCATTTTTGCAGCACAAATCGGATTCATGCTCAATGGTTTCCTGTTGACTGGTAAGCAAATTATCAATCTGGTTCACAAAATCTTCAGGGAGCGTTTGTTGTTGAAATAATTTTGAAAACTTTTTCCCGGTGATTTCTCCAAGGCTGTAGCCTGTTAACTCGCAAGTATAATCATTAGCCATGACAATGTTTCCATTGCTATCCTGGGTAATAATAACGGCGTGAGCGGTGTTTAATAGTCGGGTGACAAAATCCTTTTCCCTTTTTAAATCCTTGCTTTGGAACTCAAGCTCTGCATTTCGTTCCAGAATCTGGTTTTGCATGGCTTCCAGTCTTAATGAAAGATCGGTTGAGTATTGAGCCAGTGCATCACTCTCGTCGCGTATCGCGGATAGATGGGCTGTCGATGAAAGATTGTTGCGAAATTTTTCAAAGTCATTGGATGCCAGCAGTGGAATGTTTGTGGCGATCACACGCAAGCGATTCATGGGGCGCCATAAAATGCCAAGCAGGCACAAGCCAAGTATGATGAGACCGCCTGCGTCATAAAACAAACTGCGTAAAAACAATTGTCGAATGCTCTGTACCGACGTAGTGATATTGCTGATAACAATCACCTGCGCCGCCTGACTGCCTGCTTCAACGGTGACAGGAAGCGCGGAGAATTCATAATAACTGTCCCCTGATTTAAATTGCTGTGGTTTTAACGACAGGGTGTTGATGTCCGCTTCATTGGACATCTCTGTCATGATCGGCAGCAAGGAGTCTTTCTCAGTGATACCGAGCACCTGGCTATTCCAGCGCCGGAGATACATTTCTTTACTGATTTCACCGGGCGCATCACGAATCAGTGCAATGTCTTCCCCGGTGATTTCCTTGAACTGGGTGATGACGCTACTGAAAGTAATCGCATAAACGGCACTGCCTACGCTGACGCCCTCAATCAACAAGGGCGAAGTGGCGTAAATATAACAGTTGCCATAACAGGCAATGCCATATTGTGATTGTCCGCTGCGATTGGTTTCGTTGACTAAATGTTCGGGGATATTTCTTTCACCGATAATGGCCAGCGGATGATTGTAATTGTCATAGACGCCAATAGTGGAAACATCCATCTCCAGCCGTAAACGCCACCAATAGGCGCTCAGGTTTTTTTCGACCAGTTGTTGCGCCTTTGGGCGATTGACTTCAAACAATGCTTCAGTCATCCCTTGCAGTGAAACCGTTCCCGCTGCTAACCGGGCAAGATCACCGTAATTTTTTTTAATCACGGCGCGCAAGATATTTTTGTTCTGGTTAAAAACCTGGGTGCGTTGTTCAGTGAGCTGGTCGTTAAAAAACCAATAGGTAGAGACAGCCCTTCCCACAAACAGTGTGAGAAAAAGCACGCAGGTGACAATAAATGCTTTCCATTTTAGGCTGACAAACTTCATGGGGTTTTCGCGTTACAGTCCTGTTACATCTCTCTCAGTATAGAAGCTGCATTAATGGATGCAGGATGGATATAGTAAGAAGGGTGCAGCGAGGCGCCGCATGAAACGTCATCAGTGAAAATAGGTTAAAAAACTTGCTGTATAGAATTTTTGTGTCATTCCCGCAAAGGCGAGAATCCATAACACATTGATTTTTTCTGGATCCCCACTTTCACGGGGATGACGACAGAGAGCGTTTGGTAGCGAGAGGGCTTTGCTTTAGAATGCCCGCCCATGTCTGAGACCGCCCCGGAAACAATTAACACCCCCGATCCTTTGGAAGAGCTCAAGGCAGCCCTTTCGTCAGGGACTTTTGTGCCTGTGCGACGCATGCTCAATGGCCTGGCCGATGGTGATATTGCTGATTTAATCGAATCCTCCCCTCCGAAATCACGTCGTGTGCTGTGGCAATTGATAGATCCGGAGCGCGAAGGGGATATATTCCAGGAATTGAATGAGGATGTGCGCGGGCAATTCCTCAAAGGCATGGACGCGGGCGAGGTGATTGCGCTGACCGACGGGCAGGATGCCGATGACATCGCGGATATTTTGCAACAGTTGCCGGATCAGGTGATCCAGGAAGTGCTGCTCTCGATGACGGCGCAAGACAGGCATCGCGTTGAACAGGTCTTGTCCTTTGATGAGTACACTGCCGGCGGTTTGATGAACACCGATACCATCACGGTGCGACCGCCCCTCACACTGGATGTGGTGCTGCGCTACCTGCGGCGCTATGAAGATTTGCCGCCGATGACGGACAGCATTTTTGTCGTCAATCGCAATGATGAGTTTGTCGGCATGTTGCCGATTTCAAAATTGCTGACGACGGATCTCGATGTCACCGTGCGCGAGATTATGAACACGGATATCGATGCGATTCCGGCTTCGATGTCGGACAGTGAAGTGGCGAGCCTGTTTGAAAAAAATGACTGGGTGTCTGCGCCGGTCGTCGATGAGCAGGGCAAGCTGCTCGGCCGTATCACCATCGATGACGTGGTCGACGTTATTCGTGAAGACGCGGATCATACCCTGACCAGCCTGGCGGGTTTGAGTGAAGAAGAAGATACCTTTGCGCCCATCGTGCGCATTACGCCGCGCCGCATGTTGTGGCTCGGCATTAATTTACTGACGGTGTTTCTCGCCGCAGCGGTGATTAACCAGTTCCAGCACACGATTGAAAAAGTCGCCGTGCTCGCAACACTCATCGGCATTGTGCCGAGCATGGGCGGGATTGCCGGTACACAAACGTTGACGGTGGTGATTCGCGGTATCGCGCTGGGAAAAATCAGTCGCAACAATATGCGCTGGCTGTTGATGCGTGAATTGTGGGTTGGGATTTTTAATGGCTTGCTGTGGGCTTTGATGGTGGGCGTCGTCACCTTTTTAATTTTTAAGGATTCGCGTCTGGGTTTCGCGATCGGTTTCGCTATGATTGTCAATTTAATCAACGCCGCGATTTCTGGTGCGCTGTTGCCGATGATTTTGAAAAAAATGCGAGTGGATCCTGCGCTCGCAGGCGGAGTGATTCTCACCACGCTCACCGACTGTGTGGGTTTTGCCGCGTTTCTGGGTGCGGCAACTTATCTTTATAGTTAAAAAATTATTGTAGCCGTTCGACATCAGCCAAATCTTGTAGGCGTCCGGTGGCACGCTTATTTTTCTTCAGGTTTTCCAGATCAATAAATGAGATGGGTACGCCATCAATCACTACCTCCTGTTTATTGGGATAACAATCTTCAAAGTGAATGCCGCTGGCGCTTGTCAGGATATCGATACGATTGGGCGGCTGGCCAAGTTGCACAATCGTGTGGGGGGAAAGGAAATCTTGTTCAGTGATTCCTAAAGAAGCAAATCCAAAATCCTTGAGTGCTCCAGTAATGCCGTAAGCATTTTTCGAATCAATGAGTACCCACACATCCAGATCTTTGGTGTAGCGCGGATGGCCATGAAAAGCGATGGCATAACCGCCTATCACCAAATACTTAACCTGGTGTGAGTTTAATAACGCGATAAACTCTTTGAAATCCTTGTTGATCACGATATTTCCAGTTGTTGTATTCAGTGCGGATGGATTCGAGGGTTGCGAGCCGTTTCTCGACAGGTTGCCGCTGCCAATACTCAAAATCCCGGTTTGGCGCGTCGATGGTGGTCTTGGTAACCGTTTTATCCATGCGGCATATTATACATTGATATCATGCTTATTTCACCTCATGTCCTTTCGCTTGCAAATCCGCGTGATAAGAAGAGCGCACTAGCGGGCCGCTGGCGACTTGTTTGAATCCTAATTGTTCTGCGATTAATTTATATTCTGCAAATGCTTCCGGCGTAATGTAACGCTTTACGGCTAAATGTGCTTTGCTCGGTTGTAAATATTGCCCGAGCGTCAACATGCTCACGCCGTGATTGCGTAACTCTTTCAACACTTCAATCACTTCTTCTTTCTCTTCGCCGAGCCCCAACATCAAACCGGATTTCCCCGGCACATGGGGAAATTGATCGGTAAATTTTTTCAGCAGGTTCAATGATTGCTGGAAGTTGGCGCCGGGCCTCACTTCTTTATACAAACGCGGAACGGTTTCCAGATTGTGATTAAAAATATCCGGTGGCGCCTGCATCAAAATATTTAAGGCCAGCGTTTGGCAGGTGCGAAAATCCGGCACCAGTGTCTCAATAATTAATTGCGGGGACTGTGCGCGTGCGGCGCGTATGCACTCTACAAAATGCAAGGCACCGCCGTCTTCCAGATCATCCCTGTCCACCGAAGTGATCACGACATACTTTAATTTCATCGCGGCAATAGCAGCGGCGAGATTTTCCGGTTCATTGACATCGAGTGAATTCGGCCTGCCATGCGCGACATCGCAAAACGAACAGCGACGCGTGCAGATATCTCCCATAATCATAAACGTAGCCGTGCCACCGGAAAAACATTCGCCGAGATTAGGGCAGGAAGCTTCTTCACACACCGTCGAGAGCTTGTGTTCACGCAAGAGTTTTTTTATTTTCTGCACTTCACCCACTTCATTGCCGGCAGGCAGGCGAATGCGAATCCAGTCGGGCTTGCGCAGCGGTGTTTCGGTTTCCAAATTGCGCGTGGGAATCTGGCGCACTTTTTCTGCCGAGCGCAGTTTGACGCCCGGTTGTAATTTGCGCGGTTGTTTTTTGTTTTCCGGTGCTTTTCGATTCGACATGCGCTTAGTTTAAATGCCTTTTTAACTGAGCGCTTAATTTATTTTCGATAGAGAGCCAATCGGGTTTTGCAGGGAGTAAGTTGGCGATCTGTGTCACCGCCAGCCCCGCATAACCACAGGGGTTAATCTGTTGGTAAGGTTCCAGATCCATATCGATATTCAAGGCCAGGCCGTGATAACTGCAGCCTTTGCGAACACGCAGCCCCAGCGAAGCGATCTTGTGTTCTATCATCCGGTTATTGATATTGCATTGCACATAAACACCGGGCGCGGATTTTTTAGCATAAGCGGTGATGTTCAATTCGTTTAATAACTCAATGATTGATTGCTCCATCAGTGTCACGAGATCACGCACGCCCAGATGGCGACGCTTTATATCAATCAGCAAATAGGCAATGAGTTGTCCCGGCCCGTGATAAGTAATTTGCCCGCCGCGATCCGATTTAACAACAGGAATCGATGAGGTGCTTAATAGGTGTTCTGCTTTCCCTGCTTGTCCCTGTGTAAATACGGGATGATGTTGCAATAACCAGATTTCATCGCGCGTTTCATCAGTGCGCTGGTCTGTGAAATCGCGCATTGCTTGCCATATCTTTTTATAATCCTGTAAGCCTTCGAATTTTTTTACTACGACGCCGTTCTGCATTCAGGAAAATTACAAAACCATTTTGACATGCTCACTGATTTTCAGGTCAGTGAAAATTGCCTGGAGTTGATCAGTGCCGGTGGCAGTGATAGTAACCGTGATCGATTGGTAATTTCCTTTTGCACTGTCGCGAATAGTAATGCAGGTTTCGTCAAAACCCGGCGCATGTTTGACCATCACTTCCTTAACCACCGTATGCAATTCATTGCCCGCGACTCCCATCACCTTGATCGGGTAGTCGCAGGGGAATGTTATTTTCGGTGCTTCGGGTTCAGACATAACTTGTATTGCTAGAGACCGCCAAATAATTTCATAAAAAATAAACGCAAGCCGTCCCAGATGCGTGTGATGATTCCGCCTTCCGGAACTGCCATCATCGCGGTGATGGGTTGATTCAATATTTCCTGGCCATCGAGCTTGATTGACAAAGTGCCCAGCACATCGCCTTCCATAATGGGCGCCTTGATAATCTTGTTCACTGCCACTTCTGCTTTGAGTTTGTCCTGGTCGCCGCGCGGGATCGTGACAACGACTTCATTTTTCACACCGATATCCACCTGTTTTGCGGCACCACTCCACACCGGTGCTTGCTGCAATACTTTCCCTGCGGCATAAACTTTCTGGGTTTGATAGGCATGAAAACCAAAAGTTAATAATTTTTCACTTTCCGTTGCGCGCGCTTCTTCACTCTTGGTGCCCATCACCACCGAAATCAAACGCGTATCGCCGCGTTTGGCAGATGCCACTAAACAGTAACCTGCTTCATTGGTGTGGCCGGTTTTAATGCCATCGACGGTCGAGTCTCGTTTCAATAATAAATTACGATTCTCCTGCCTGATATTGTTCCAGGTAAATTCTTTTTGAGAATAGATGGAATATTGTTCGGGATAATCCCGGATCATGGCGCGTGCCAAGGTGGAGAGATCGTGCGCGGTGGTGTAATGCTGCGGGTCGGGCCAACCGGTGGGGTTTTTAAATGAAGAATGTGTCATGCCGAGTTCAGCCGCTTTTTTGTTCATCAGGTCAGCGAAAGCATCTTCGGTGCCCGCGACATGTTCCGCCAGTGCAATAGAAGCATCGTTGCCGGATTGAATAATCATGCCGTGCAACAAATCAGACAAGGGCACATCGCTGTTCACGGCTACAAACATTTCGGAACTGTCACGCCCGCGTTTCATCCACCAGGCATTGGTGCTGATGTGTACCTGATCATCCAGATGTATCGTGCCGCGTTTGAGTTCAGAAGCGACTACATAATCCGTCATCATTTTGGTCAAACTGGCGGGAGGCACTTGTTGGTCGGCATTGTTTTCTGCTAACACTTTGCCAGTGCTGGCATCAATCAAAATATAAGTAGTTGCTTCCAGTGGCGGCGGTGTGGGAGCGCTGGTTTGCGCCATCGTGGTCATTGAAAATAAAAACAAAGTGAAAGTGGCCAGGCAAAGTGAATACAGAGTGCGACGTGTCATGTTGAGCAGAGTCCCCGTGAAGTAAAAACAGATAGGTTAAAGCGGGGGTTATTCTACCTGAACTTAATCGTAAACCACTACCGGATTGCCCAGTTGTTTGGAGAGGATCAATTCTCGCAGTTCTAATAAATCAAAGTTATCGGTGATAGGGCCAATCTGCACTTTGAAAAGCTGGTTTTTTTGGCGGATCATTACCGGCAGATCGGTGAGTGGTTCAATCTGGTGTGTGGAATTTTCAGCGGATGCTTTACTGCTGAAAGCTGCAACCTGCAGATAAGTGTTAGCAGGCAAGTGATAGTTCTGGTTGTCATCATTGTTGGCGATCTTGACCGGCACTTTAACCGCCTGGACTTTAGGCGCGGCGGCAACTGGCACGGGTTTCTTGTCGGCTTCAACAACGGTGTATTTTTCGCCGGCTTCGAGCACTTCAATCTTGACGTGCGCGGTGCCTTTATCGGCGTAGTCGAGCTTGGTCGCTGCCGCATAGGAAAGATCAATGATGCGACCGTCATGGAAAGGACCGCGATCATTGACGCGCACCACGGTGCTCAAACCATTATCAAGATTGGTGACGCGCACGTAGCTTGGAATGGGCAAGGTTTTGTGCGCCGCGGTCATTTCATACATGTCGTAGGTTTCGCCGCTGGAAGTGAGATGTCCCTGGAATTTCACGCCGTACCACGAAGCGTATCCGCTTTCAGTGAAGCCCTTGGGATCCGAAACAATATGATAGGTTTCGCCGAGCACCGTGTAGGGGCTTTTGTTGCCTGAACTGCTGAGCGTTACTTTTTGTGGAACGGCATCCTTGATTTCGCTGGCGTTCAGTTTGCGATTCGGATACGCATCTTTTTTCATGGAGTAACGTGAATGCGGACTGCTGCTGCAAGCTGCAAGTAACAAAGTGAATAACAGCAGTATGAGTGAAAAATATTTCACAAACCCTAATCACCCCAATTCAGTATCGGATTCTGGTAACGGTCCTTAATCGCTTGTCCTAACTGATACGCTGCCAGTGCATACATGTCACTTTGATTGTAACGTGTGATGACATAAAAGTTTTTCGCACCGGCCCAGAACTCTGCACCGTACTCTCCCTCCAGTTTATAGACAGCAAATAATTCATCTGCTGACGAAGGTTCAACGGGTGAAAATCCCTTTTGTTCAAGTTCGCTGCGACGTAATACCGGTTTCAAGCCTAATTCAAGTACCGAAGCGTCATAGTTATCGTGAATACGACAACGCATTACGATCAGTTTTCCTGTCTGCCAACCGTTCTCTTTGAAATAATTGGCGACACTGGCGATGGCATCATCAGGGGAATTCCAGATGTCGGCAAAATGGTCGCCATTAAAATCAACCGCAAAGTGACGATAACTGCTGGGAATAAATTGCCCGTAACCCATGGCGCCGGCGTAGGAGCCTTTTAATTCCAGCGGGTCGTGGTGCTGTTCACGAGCGAGCAGGAAAAATTCTTCCAGTTGCGTGGTAAAAAATTTGCTGCGCGATGGATAATCAAAACTCAAAGTGGCCAGCGCATCGATGACGCGGTAGGTTCCGGTGCTGCGGCCATACCGGGTTTCAACACCGAGGATGGCAATAATCATTTCCGGCGGTACACCGTACTGTCTTGATACCGCGTCAAGGGTGCTGGCATTTTCTTTCCAGAATTGCACGCCCATGTTGATGCGCTCTTCCGTAAGGAAAATAGCGCGATACTCTTTCCAGGTTTTTTCTTTTTCTGCCGGTTTGGCGATGGCGTCAAGAATAGCCTGCTTCTTTACGGCGCTGTCCAGCCAGGTAGTTAATTGTGTTTCATCAAATTGATGTTCTTTCACCATCTTTTTAATGAAGGCTTTGACTTCTCCGCGGCCGCTGTAATCGCCTGCCAATGAGAAAGAAGGGATTAGCAATGCGCAGGACAAGTACAAGGTAAAACAGAAATAACGTTTCATGAATTATTAACCGGTGTAGCTTTTCTTCTCTGTTGCAATGGCCATCAATATTCCAAAGCCAATCATCAAACTGACGATTGCGGTGCCTCCCTGGCTGATCAGTGGCAACGGCACACCGACGACAGGCAGTATGCCTGAAACCATTCCCATATTAACAAACACGTAGAAAAAAAAGGTAAAGGTCAAGGTGCCGCCCAGCAGCCGCCCAAACGTATCTTGCGCACGACTGCTGATCCATAAACAACGCCCGACGATGGCGAGGTAAAGTGTTAGCAACAACATCACGCCCAGGAAACCAAATTCTTCTGAAAGCACGGCGATAATAAAATCGGTGTGACCTTCCGGAAGAAAATCCAGGTGGGATTGTGTGCCTTGTAACCAGCCTTTGCCGGTGAATCCGCCGGAACCGATGGCCGTGGTGGATTGAATAATATTCCAGCCTGCGCCCCATTTGTCGGTTTCAGGATTGAGCAACATGAGCAGACGCTGGCGCTGGTAGTCGTGCATCACAAAAAACCACATGCCGATGCCAACCGGAATGGCGGCAGTGATGGCACCGATGATGTACCACCAACTCAGGCCGGCAATAAATAATATGGTGAACCCGGAAGTAGCGATGAGCAGGGAGGTGCCAAGATCGGGCTGTGCAGCAATAAGCATCACAGGGATAATCATCATCACCAGCGCCCAGGCGATGTGCTTGATACTCGGTGGCAGATTGCGGCGTTCAAAGTAAGTAGCCAGCGTCAGGGGAACCACGAGTTTGGCGAGTTCCGACGGTTGAAAGCGCGGCAGCCCGGGAAGCGAAAGCCAGCGTTGCGCTCCCTTGGCGCCTACGCCAAAAAATTCCACGGCGAGTAACAAAATAATAGTGAGCCCATACAGAACAAAGCTGAGATGTTGCAAGGTGTAGTGTGATACTTGCGCCATGAGCAGCATGAGAAAAAATCCGAGCAACATATAAGCTGCCTGTTTCTCGATACCAATCAGCGAATGATCGTTGGCGCTATACAATACGACAAGCCCTATCAGTGATAACAAAAAAAGCATGATCAGCAGTGGCAGATCAATGTGTAGCAAATAAGCCAAACGCGATGCGCTATCGGCGCCGCGTTCGCTGCCCGGCATTTGGCGAAAAAAATCAGAGGCCATTTGTTTTCTCCTGACGAGTGTCGGTTTTATCGGTGACGGGTGTCACTTCATCAGCGGATACCAGTTGATTTGCAAGATAGTTATCGATAATGGCTTTTGCAATCGGTGCCGCTGTGCTGGAACCGTGCTCGCCGTTTTCAACAATCACGGCGACAGCAATCACAGGATTTTCTACCGGAGCAAACGCAATAAACAAGGCGTGGTCGTGCTGAATCAAATCCAGCAACGCGGCGTTGTACTTTTCATTTTGTTTAATGCCGACGACTTGTGCGGTGCCGGTTTTTCCCGCCATGTGATAAGTCATATTGCGAGCAATCCACGAAGCGGTGCCGTGCGGGCTGTGTATCACTGCCATCATGCCTTCAAATATCTGGTCCCAGTTTTTTTCCTGGTTTAATTTCAATGGATCAAGCCTGACAATGCTGGTGTCTACACCATTAATACTTTTAACAAAACGCGGCACGATGCGTTCGCCGCGTCGCGCAATAATACTCACCGCGTTGGCGAGTTGCATCGGTGTCACCAGCATGTCGCCCTGACCGATAGAAATATTTAATGTATCGCCAGGAAACCAGGGTAGTTTGGTTTTTTTCTTTTTCCATTCTTTGGAAGGTAAAACGCCCGGACGTTCTCCGGTTTGATCTACGCCGGTTCGGCTGCCCAATCCAAAAGCACCCAGCATGGTGTCCAGTCTGTCGACACCGAGCTGGTAACCCAGCCGATAAAAATAAGTGTCACAGGATTCCGTGATTGCTTGTTGAATGTTCACGCTGCTACCGTGCCCTTCCTTTTTCCAATCGCGATAAAAGCGATCATCATTAGGGAGACGAAACCAGCCGGGGTCGGAAATGGTGTAACTCGGTGTAACCACACCATAATCGAGACCGGCAAGGGCAATCATCGGTTTGACGGTGGAGCCCGGTGGATATTGTCCTTGCAGTATTCGATTGAACAAAGGCAATTGCCAGTCGTCGCGTAACACACCGTAGTCTTTGCTGCTGATGCCGGTGACAAACAAATTCGGATCATAAGCCGGAGTACTCACGGCGGCGACGATGCCGCCGGTTTTCACTTCGATAGCAACAACGGCGCCGCGTTTGTCCTTGAGTTGATCCGTGGCGAGTTGTTGTAATTTTCGATCAATAAATAAAGTCAGGTCTTTGCCGGGCACGGGTGACTTTTTATCAAGGGTGCGCAGTGCTTGTCCGCGCGCGTTGATTTCCACATTCTGCCCACCGGGCGTGCCAAAAAGCTCATCTTCGTACACTTTTTCGAGCCCCAGTTTTCCGATACTGAAGATACCGCGGTATTTATCGATCTTTCCGGCATCGGTCAGTTCATCTACATCGTCGTCATTAATACTGCTCATGTAACCAATGCTGTGCGCGAATAAATTACCGAAAGGATAATTGCGCACCAACTGCGCGTCGACTTCAACGCCGGGCAAACGCCACTCATTGACGGCGATGATTGCTATTTCCTTGTCATTCAGTCGATAACGCAATGGCACGGGTTCGAAGGGGTGGTGATTGCGTTGTGTGCGACGCTGGTTAAATTTATCGATTTCATCATCACGGATGTCGAGCAGGTTTTTTAATTCATTGAGTGTGTCATCGAGGTGAGTACTGCGCTCACTTACAATACTTAAAGAAAAACTGGCGCGACTATCGGCAATCACTTCTCCATGTCTGTCCAGAATCAAACCGCGTGTGGGAGGCAGTGGTAAGGTCAGGATGCGATTGGCATCGGCGCGTGTACTAAACGTTTGATGTCGAATAATTTGTAGATAAAAATAGCGGAAGAGTAACAACGTTGTCATGACTATTATCAAACCGCCGATCCACAACAAGCGCCCGCTGAAAATTCTTTTTTCAAGGTAAGGATCTTTGAGTGTGATGGAAGCAGCCATGCCGGTAAAAAATATTGCTAACGGTGGTAGGGGTGATGGTTGAGGATAGACCAGGCGCGATAGAGTTGTTCATACAACACAATACGTACGACAGGATGCGGCAACGTTAATTTCGAGAGCGCCCAGCTTTCCTGCGCATGCTTGAGGCAACGTTCATCAAATCCGTCAGGGCCGCCAATTAAAAAAGACACATTGTTTCCTTCCATACGCCAGTTCGCCATTTTGCGGGAAAGTTCTTCGGTGCTCCAGTGTTTGCCGCGCAAATCCAGTGCAATGACTTTATCGCCCGCCGGAAGCGCGGCGATAATAGCAGTGCTTTCCTCATGAATCGCTTTGGCGGGATCAGAATTTTTAGTGCGCCTGGCGAGCGGCAATTCAGTGAGCTTGAGTTGAAAAGCACCTTGCAAACGTTTGGCGTATTCCAGGCAAGCGTCCGTTACCCAGCCGGGCATTTTTTCTCCCACCGCAATAATAGAGACGCGCACCGTTGGTATTACTCTTCAGTGGGAGCGACGGGTGTGCTCCAGAGTTTTTCCAGATCATAAAATTCACGGATGTGCGGTTGCATGACGTGCAGCACGACATCACCAAAATCGACCAGCACCCATTCACCGGCATCGTTGCCTTCAATACCATAAGCGCGATGGCCGGCCTTTTTCATTTCCATGATCGTGTTATCTGCCAACGATTTCACATGGCGATTGGATGTGCCGCTGACAATGACCAGTGTATCGGTTACATCGGTGAGCTTGCGTACATCCATCGCAACAATATCTTTGCCTTTCAAATTTTCCAGTGCATCAATGATGCGCTGTGCCGTGGTCAATGTGGCAACGGGTTTGGCCACTGCCTTCGATTTTTTTGGAGCTGCTTTTTTCGCGGCAGGTGCACTTTTTACTGGTGTTTTTACCTTGCGTTGCTTTGTGAGGTTCTGCTTTGCAGGGGCGGCGCGTTTTGTGGTTGGTTTGGAAGCGGGTTTTTTAGTGGTTGTAGTGGTGATAGTGCGGCCACCTTTTTTGGTTTTAGGATTACGTGATCGGTTTTTAGTCATTGACGATAGAGCCCTTGCTGTTGAATAAATGCGTTGACGTGTGGATCAAGGTCGGAGAGGCGTTCGAAACGACTCGTTGCCAGGGCCTGACGCACACGGGTAGATGATACCGGTATTTGACTGAGTTGTGTCAGATAAATTTTTCCGTGAGGCAGTTTGCAGAGATCCTCCCGTGTTTGTGTCTGGTGTTGCGCGAGTAGTTGCTTGATTTGCGGATCAAACGCTTCGTGGTAATCGGCGCGACTGACGACGGCAATATGTGCCAGCGCCGGAATTTCTTCCCACCGATGCCAGGTAGTCAAACCGGCAAACGCGTCCATACCCATGCACAGCACCAGTGAAGCATCCTTGCCCATTTCACTGCGCAGGGAATGTAAGGTGTCGATGGTATAGGAAGGGCCGTCTCGTTTTATTTCCCTGTCATCAATCAGGAGTGGCGTGTTCGCTGTTGCCAATCGCAACATGTGCAAGCGATCCTGATCGGAAGCGGATGGCAAGGGGCGATGCGGCGGCAAGCGACAGGGAATCAAACGCATTTCATCCAGCTGCAAATGATTCTTGAGCTCGAGAGCGAGTGTGATGTGACCCTTGTGAACCGGATCAAAAGTGCCGCCAAAAATTCCTATTGTTTTCAGCATGTGAGTCATTCCGAGCGCAGAGAGGAATTTTTGTCGTAAGACAAGAAATATTTCTCGCGTTGCTCGAAATGACAAGAGCTCATGGTTAATGACGTATGTGACCGTCGCCGAGCACTATCCATTTTTGTGATGTCAGCCCTTCAAGACCCACGGGCCCGCGCGCATGGATTTTATTTGTCGAAATTCCAATCTCGGCACCGAGCCCGTATTCAAAACCGTCAGCAAAACGCGTGGAAGCATTTACCATCACGGAGCTGGAATCCACTTCATTAAGAAAACGTCGCGCGCGCGTGTAATCTTCTGTCACAATCGATTCGGTGTGACGGGAACCGTAGTGATTGATAAACGCAATCGCTTCATCCAGGTCTTTGACAATTTTTATTGAAAGGATCGGCGCCAGGTATTCGGTGCGCCAATCTTCTTCCGTTGCCAGCTTGACAGATGAAATAATTTTTTGTGTTTTTTCGCAGCCGCGCAATTCAACACCTTTCTGTTTATAAGCATCAGCAAGTTTTGGCAAAATAGCAGAAGCAATGTTCTCGGCAACCACTAATGTTTCCATCGCGTTACAAACGCCGTAGCGATGCGTTTTCGCATTGAGCGCAATATTAAATGCCTTGTCGAGATCGGCTTTGTCATCTATATAGACATGGCAAATCCCGTCGAGGTGTTGTATCACCGCTACCTTGGCATCGCGATTGATGCGTTCAATGAGATTTTTTCCACCGCGAGGAATAATCACGTCGACGTACTCAGGCATGGTAATCAATTCGCCCACCGCATTGCGATCAGTCGTTTCAATAATTTGCACGGCGTGTTGTGGCAGCTTTGCGGTTTGCAAGCCTTGTCGTATCGCCTGTGCAATCGCCTGGTTGGAATGGATCGCTTCACTGCCGCCGCGTAAAATCGTGGCATTGCCAGATTTTAAACACAAACTCGCCGCATCAATGGTGACGTTAGGACGTGATTCATAAATAATGCCGACCACTCCGAGTGGTACACGCATCTTGCCGACCTGGATGCCGCTGGGTCGGTAGTTGAGGTTGGTGATTTCACCAATGGGATCAGCAAGCGCCGCAACCTGGTGCAAGCCTTCGATCATTGCATCGACGCGTGCGCTGTTGAGTTCGAGTCGATCTATTAATGCAGCATCAAGACCATTCTGTTTTCCGGCGGCCAGGTCTTTGGCATTTTCCGCCAGGATATTTTTTCGCAAATCATTCAGTGCTGTGGCCGTTGCCGTCAGCGCCTGGTTTTTTTGCAACGTACCGGCGCGCGCCATCGCACGTGAGGCTTCGCGCGCCTGACGACCGATTTGCTGCATGTGTTGTTTGATGTCCATTATGGACTCCAGCGTACTTTGGAAGAGGAGATTATACCGATAAGTGGGGCACAAACAAAAAAGCCCCGACCTGCGGGGCTTTTTTTATTCAAAGTGCCGCTTATTGATTAACCGCTTCGGCGTGTTCCTGCGCCGGCGCTTCGTTCAATGCAGAAGCTTTCATCGACAACTTGATCTTGCCGCGACCATCGATATCCAGCACTTTCACTTTTACTTGCTGGCCTTCTTTCAGGTAATCGTTCACATTTTCCACGCGCTCTTCTGCGATCTGGGAAATATGTACCAGTCCATCCTTGCCGGGCAGAATGGTAACAAAGGCACCGAAATCAACAATGCGTGCAACCACGCCATCATAGATCCTGCCTACTTCTGCTTCTGCGGTGATAGCAGCGATTTGTGCAATCGCGGCATCGCGACCTTCGGCATTGTCAGCGTAAATGCGGATCGTGCCGTCATCAGAAATATCAACCGTTGCACCAGTGCTTTCGGTAATGCCACGAATCGTTGCGCCACCTTTGCCGATCACATCGCGAATTTTTTCCTGATCCACTTTCATGGTGTGGATGCGCGGAGCGGTTTCAGAAACCTGTTCGCGTGATTTGCTGATGACCTTGTTCATTTCTGCCAGGATTTGCAAACGTGCTGTCAGTGCTTGCGCGAGTGCGATTTCCATAATTTCTTCGGTGATACCTTCGATCTTGATATCCATTTGCAATGCGGTGATGCCATTGGCAGTACCTGCGACTTTAAAATCCATATCGCCGAGATGATCTTCGTCGCCGAGGATGTCGGTTAGCACAGCAAATTTTTCGCCTTCTTTCACCAGACCCATCGCAATACCTGCGACTGGTGCTTTCATCGGCACACCGGCATCCATCAACGCCAGTGAACTGCCGCAAACAGAAGCCATGGAGCTGGAACCATTCGATTCGGTAATTTCAGATACCACACGAATGGCGTAAGGGAATATTTCCGGGCTCGGCAACATCGCCGCTACACCGCGACGCGCCAAACGACCGTGACCGATTTCGCGACGACCGGTGCCGCTCATGCGACCGCACTCACCGACAGAATACGGAGGGAAGTTGTAATGCAACATAAAGTTGTCTTCGCGTTTGCCTTCCAGTGCGTCGATCATTTGCACATCGCGCATGGATGCCAGAGTTGCGACAACAACGGCTTGTGTTTCACCGCGGGTAAATAATGCAGAGCCGTGAGTTTTGGGAAGAATTCCCACTTCAACCGCAATCGGTCTCACGGTTTTTCCGTCACGACCATCAATACGGGGTTCGCCACTGATCACGCGATTGCGCACGACAATACTTTGCAAGTTGGAAAACATATCCAGCACGGATTTTTCGTCAAAGCCTTCTGCGTCACTTACCACGGCTTCGAGCGCTTTTTTCTTCAGCTCATCCATCTTGGTGTAACGTGCGGCTTTTTCTGTGATGCGATAGGCTTCGCCGATTTGTGGGCCGACAGCTGCTACCAATTTATCTTTTAATGCACGATTTTCCGCAGGTGCTTGCCATTCCCACTTCGGCTTGCCCGCGTCACGGGCCAATTCATTGATCGCTTGAATCACGATTTGCATTTCCTGGTGACCAAACAATACCGCACCTAGCATCAAATCTTCTGGTAATTCCTGTGCTTCGGATTCCACCATTAATACCGCATCTTTGGTGCCGGCAACTACCATGTCGAGCTCTGATTGAGCCAACGCAGAGTAGCTTGGGTTCAACACATAACCGGTTTCATCGCTGTAACCTACACGAGCGCCACCGATAGGACCATTAAAAGGAATGCCGGAAATAGCCAGTGCGGCAGAAGTGCCGATCATGGCTGCAATATCCGGATCCATATCTTTATCAGCAGACATCACAGTACAAATGACTTGCACTTCGTTGTTGAAGCCTTCGGGAAAGAGTGGACGAATCGGGCGATCGATCAAACGCGAAGTCAGCGTTTCTTTTTCGCTCGGTTTTGCTTCGCGTCGAAAATAACCACCGGGAATTTTTCCAGCCGCGTAAGTTTTTTCCTGGTAATGCACAGACAGTGGGAAAAAATCCTGGCCTTCTTTTGCGGTTTTGGCGCCGACGACCGTACACAACACCATGGTGTTATCCATGGTAACCATCACAGCACCGCTGGCTTGACGCGCAATGCGCCCTGTTTCCAATGTTACGGTGTGATCACCGTATTTAAACTTTTTGACAATAGGTTTCACAAATAGCTCCTCTTGATTACGTTTGCATCACCATAGATGCAGCTGACAGTTCGCACCATTGCGAGCCATCAGGTTAAACAGACAAAAATTATCCAAACAGACTTACTTGCGCAGGCCGAGTTTTTGAATCAGTTGACTGTAACGAACCGTGTTCTTGCTCTTTAAATAGTCGAGCAATTTACGGCGTTGGTTCACCATGCGGATCAAACCGCGACGACTGTGGTGATCCTGTTTGTGTGCTTCAAAATGACTTTGCAGTTTTTCAATGTTCGCGGTGAGCAAGGCGACTTGAACTTCCGGTGAACCGGTGTCTTTGGCGCCCTGGCCGTATTGTTTCAGAACTGCTGCTTTTTCAACATTTGATAATGCCATGATAATTTCCTCTCAATATGCGCTAATCATTAAACGAACCACCATGCATATTTATAGTGGTCGTTCATCGTGTTTTGGTCGTGAATTAATTTTTCACGACCAATCTCCTGGGTGCCACTCTCCCGTCATCGAGAATTTCAGCAACGCCCAGAAACTCGCCATTGTCGAGAGAGACCCTGACCGTCTCTCCCACCTGTGTCTGTTTCAGTGCACTCCCTACCAACACCGGCTGACCTTGTTGAAAGTAGTAGCCGGTACTTTCGGACAAAACGACTGCCCCTAAATGTGTGATCATCTGTTCAATCGGTAGCAAGTGGTGATCCAGTACCGCCGGCTCAAATCCGTTTCGTTCTGTTTCCAGATCAGACAAGCAGATAGCTTGCTGTTCTGTAAAACGACTGACCTTGCTACGATGCAGCGCGCTGATCAGTGCGCCACACCCGAGCAGTTCACCGATGTCCATAGCGAGGCTACGAATATAGGTGCCCTTGCTGCACTCCACCTCAATATCCAGTTCCGGGTACTTTTCGTGGGGGCGGAAGTTTAGCACTTTTAAGCTAAAAATATGCACTTTTCTGGCTTCGCGTTCGATTTCCACGCCGGCTCGTGCCAGTTTGTAGAGCGGTTGTCCCTGGTGCTTCAGGGCAGAAAACATGGGGGGGACCTGTTCTATTTCGCCCCTGAATTGAGGTAGCAGGGCTTCTATGGCCTTCAATGTGAGACCGGATGTGCCTTCATCACTAAGCAGCGTACCTTCGCTATCGCCGGTATCACTGCGCTTGCCAAACGTGATGGTAGCGCGATAGGTTTTATCGGAGTCCAGCAGGAATTGGGAAAATTTTGTCGCTTCACCAAAGCACAGGGGCAATACGCCGGTGGCCAGTGGATCCAGGCTGCCGGTGTGACCGGCTTTGGCGGCGTTAAATAACCAGCGTGCCTTTTGCAAGGCTTGATTTGAGGTAAAGCCTTGCGACTTGTTCAGTATCAGGACGCCATTCACAGGGCGTTTGGGGATTTTTTTTGTAGGGGCAGATCCTAGATCTGCCCGGGTCGATCTGGGATCGACCCCTACGTTGTTATTGGTCATCATCGTGATGGTGTGATTTATCCGCGGCCACGGCTTTATCAATCAATGCAGAAAGCTGGCCGCCGGCGATTACACTTTTATCGTAAAAAAAATGAAGCTGTGGTGTTGTGCGCATGGTATTGCGAGCCGACAATTGTTTGCGTAAAAAACCGGACGCGCCATTTAACACGGCAGCAGCCTGTTTCCCTTCTGCTTCATTGATATTTAAATCAGGCGAGGAACCCACCACCGTAAAAAAAACCTTGGCATGGGAAAGATCGCGACTGACTTCAACATCATTGATGTTGATCATGCCGAGACGCGGATCGTTGACTTCAAATTTGATTTGCTGAGCCAACTCCTGTTTCAGGAAATCAGCGACGCGATCAAGACGGCTGTACTCTTTTGGCATGATGATGAACCAGTTCGCTGAGCGGAGTCGAAGCGAATGTATTAAAGTGAACGAGCGATTTGTTTAACGTTGTAGACTTCGATAAGGTCGCCAACTTTCACGTCGTAATCTTTTACTCCGATACCGCATTCCATCCCATTGCGTACTTCGCTGACGTCATCCTTGAAGCGACGCAAGGAATCAATCTCGCCTTCATGCACCACTACGTTGTCACGCAATACACGAATACGCTTGTTGCGTTGTACAGAGCCTTCAGTCACCATGCAGCCAGCCACTTGACCGAATTTGGGCGAGCGGAATGTGTCACGCACTTCGGCGATGCCGACAATTTCTTCTACGCGTTCCGGCGTTAACATGCCAGACAGTGCGAGTTTCACATCGTCGAGTAAGTTATAGATGATGCTGTAGTAACGTATTTCCACCCCTTCGTGTTCAGCCGTCTTTTTCGCGACAGATTCCGCGCGTACATTAAAACCAACGACGATTGCTTTTGAAGACAAGGCCAGGTTGACATCACTCTCGGTGATACCGCCCACGCCGGAGCCAACTATTTTTACTTCTACTTCTTCGTTACCCATTTCGGTGAGTGCAGCCAAAATCGCTTCTAACGAACCACGCACATCAGTTTTCACGAACAGGGCGAGTGTTTTCTTTTCAGCGGCGCCGGTGTTGGCAAAAAGATTTTCGAGATTCACGGTGCGATGACGCGCTTGTCGTTCCGCGGCTTCTTTTTCGATGCGATGATCAGCGACTTCACGTGCGCTCTTCTCATCGGGCATTACCAGGAAATCATCACCGGCATTTGGTGTGTCGTTGAGACCCAATACTTCTACTGGCATTGATGGGCCGGCCAGTTCCACTTCTTTGCCCTGGTCGTTCACCATGGCGCGTACACGACCGAAATGAACTCCCGCGAGAAGAATGTCGCCTTTTTTCAGCGTGCCGTTTTGTACCAGCACTGTTGCTACGGTACCGCGACCTTTGTCGAGTCGCGATTCGATCACTACGCCTGACGCAGGAACGTCTTTGGCGGCTTTCAGTTCAAGCATTTCTGCTTGCAAGCCGATGGCTTCGAGTAATTTTTCAATGCCCTCGCCGGTGTGTGCGGAAACAGGAACAAATTGCGTGTCGCCACCCCATTCTTCGGAAATGACTTCCAGTGCAGAGAGTTCGGTGCGAATACGATCGAGATCAATTCCCTGTTTGTCAATTTTGTTGATGGCAACCACCATGGGCACACCAGCGGCTTTGGCGTGTTGTATGGCTTCCTTCGTTTGCGGCATCACGCCGTCATCGGCAGCGACGACAAGCACAACGACATCGGTACTTTTTGCGCCGCGTGCGCGCATGGCGGTGAACGCCGCGTGACCCGGCGTATCGAGGAAAGTAATTTTGCCGCGCGGTGTATCGACACTGTAAGCGCCTATGTGCTGGGTAATGCCGCCGGCTTCGCCCGATGCAACGCGACTTTTGCGGATGTAATCAAGTAAAGAAGTTTTGCCGTGGTCAACATGTCCCATGACCGTTACCACCGGTGCGCGTGTTTCAAGTGTGCCCGTCGCAGTTTTGACGCTGCTGGTAATTTTGTCTTCTACATCATTTGCTGAAACGTATTTGAAAGTATGTCCCAATTCTTCGATGACCAGTTGCGCTGTATCACGATCAATGGATTCATTGATCGTCACCATCGTTCCCATCTTCATTAATACTTTGATCACTTCGCCGGCTTTCACCGCCATTTGTTGTGCGAGATCGCTTACTTTAATATTTTCTGTTAATTGCACTTCATAAGTTTTAGCGGCGGCGGGTTTTTTAAATGTATGTTTGTTGTTAAAGCGGATAGGAACGGGCAAGCCGCTTTTAATAGCAACCCGGCGCGCTTCTTCCTCTTCTTCCAGGGTGAGTAAACGATAGATATCGACTTTGTCTGCTTTGACGGGATCGGTACTGCGTGCGCCGCGCCCCGCCGCTTTTTTGCGACGTTTGCTGGCTTCGTCATCGTCATCATCGGTGTCTGCGCCGCGTTTGCCGAGTGTTTTGGCGGGCGTGCCAAATTTTTTGGCTTCCGGTGTTTTAGCCGGAGTAGCAGGGCTCTTGTTGTCTGGTTTGGCGCTGGCGGTTTTTCGTTCCAGAAGTGCCTGTCGCTCCAGTTTTTGTTTTTCTTCTTCATTCTTGCGCGCTTGCGCCGCCGCTTGCCGCTTGAGTTCTATTCCATCACCCAATTGGGAGGGAGGAGTGGGGAGAGCTGTTGATTCAGTGGCGGCTTCTGCAGCGGCAATCGCAGCCTCTTCTTCCTCAATACGGTGCTGTTCCTCCAGATCCTGTTGTGCCTTGATATCTGCTTCATCACGTTTTACATAGGTGCGTTTTTGACGTACTTCAACACTCACCGTTTTTTTGCCAGCTGCCGTCGGTGCTTTCAAGGTGCTGATGGTTTTGCGCTTCAGCGTGATTTTGCGCGCTTCACCGGTAGTCTCACCGTGACTGCTTTTTAAAAATCCCAACAAGGTTTGTTTTTCGTCATTGGAAACTGTGTCGGTCGCATTTTTTTGTGAAAGCCCGGCTTCCGCCATTTGTTGTAAAAGGCGATCAACGGGAATGCCAACCGTTTCGGCAAGTTTTCCTACAGTGACGTTAGCCATGCTTATAAACCTTTCTCTAAAAAACTATCTATTTAAACCAGGGTGCGCGAGCGGTCATGATCAATGCGGCTGCCTGTTTTTCATCCAGGCCAGGAATTGCACTTACCAATTCATCCACGGCTTGTTCAGCCAGATCTTCCATGCTGACAATGCCTTTGTCGGCAAGTTTCTGCGCCAACTCATCATTCATGCCATCCATTTTCAGCAGATCTTCTGCTGGTTTGGCGGCGGCCTGTTCTTCGGTTGTCAGGGCGCTGGTTAACAAGGCGTCTTTGGCGCGCGTGCGCAGTTCATTCGCTAACTCTTCGTCGAAACCTTCAATCGCCAGCATTTCTTCCAGTGGAACGTAAGCGATCTCTTCTACCGAATTGAAACCGACTTCTACCAATAGAGCCGCCATTTCTTCATCGACATCAAGTGCTTTAACAAATTTCGCAATCAACTCACCAGACTCTTCGTGTTTTTTCGCGCTGGCTTCAGAAGAACCCATGACGTTAATAGTCCAGCCCGTCAATTGTGACGCGAGGCGCACATTCTGGCCGCCGCGACCAATCGCCATCGCCAGGTTTTCTTCTTTCACGGCGACGTCCATGGTTCGTTTGTCTTCATCAACCACAATCGATTCAATTTCAGCAGGCGCCAGTGCGTTGATCACTAACTGCGCTGGATTGTCGTCCCACAACACGATATCAATTCGTTCGCCATCCAGCTCGCCTGAAACGGCTTGTACACGCGAACCGCGCATGCCGACGCAGGCACCGATCGGATCAATACGTCCGTCATTGGTTTTCACCGCGATTTTGGCGCGTGAACCCGGATCCCGAGCGGCGGCACGAATTTCTATGACTTGCTCAAAAATTTCCGGTACTTCGATGCGGAACAATTCAACCAGCATTTCAGGGCAAGAACGGCTGAGGATCAGTTGCGGGCCGCCACGACTGTCTTCCCGAATTTCTTTTAAAAGCGCACGTACGCGATCATTCATGCGAAAAATTTCGCGACCGATCAAATTTTCACGAGGCAAAATCGCTTCGGCATTGCTGCCCAGATCGACAATCACATTGTCGCGCGTTACTTTTTTCACGGTGCCATTGATCAACTCGCCGATTTGATCGCGATAAGCATCCACGACTTGTGCGCGTTCTGCTTCACGAACTTTTTGCACGATTACTTGTTTCGCTGTTTGCGCTGCGATACGTCCGAATTCCACGTTTTCAATTTTTTCCTGGTAAACATCGCCCGCCTTCAGGGATTTGTCTTTTTCATGGGCTTCCTGCAAGGTAAATTGCGTGCCGAGTTCGGCCATCACGTCATCCGGCATAACCTCCCAGCGACGGAAGGTTTCGTAGTTACCGGTTTTTCGATCGATGTCGACTTTAATATTGGACTCTTCGTCGAAGCGTCGTTTGGTAGCAATTGCCAATGCTTGCTCGATGGCTTCAAAAATCAATTCCTTGTCTACGCCTTTTTCATTTGAAACAGCGTCGGCCACCATCAAAATTTCTTTAGTCATGTTCTTTAACCTCGTACCTCGATTGTCTAAAATTTGTAAGGGCACGGCGCGCCGTGGCCCCTACGTTTTCTTCTTGCTGTTCAGCTTCCGTTTCGGATTTACCTCTGTAAATTGAGGTACCACATTGGCTTTTTCAATACTCTCAATCGGTAATAAAATTTCAGTATCGTCGATGCGTAAGACCACTTCTTCGCCCTCGATCCCGCATAACAAGCCTTTAAAATTGCGTTGTCCTTTATAAGGGACGCGCAATCTCAGACTGATTTGCTCACCCTGGTATCTGGCGAACTGTTCCAGTTTGAACAACGGCCTGTCCATGCCCGGTGTCGATACTTCCAGCGTGTACTCACTGCGAATGGGATCTTCCACATCCAGTATCTGGCTTACCTGGCGACTTACTTTTTCACATTCTTCGATGCCGGCACCCGCTTCGGTATCGATGAACACCCGCAAAATTGTGTGTTTGCTCTGGATCAGTTGCACACCCCAGAGTTCACAACCCAGCGCTTTTACTGCTGGCGCTATCATTGCCTCAATATCTTCAGCCCGCATCTATAAACCCCGATCCTAGCTTTGCCCCCCGGTTCTCGCTTCTGGCAAATCACCTGAGTGGGGTCTACAAATAGCTCTCTAAAACAAAAAAGGGGCACAAGGCCCACTTCTAACAACTGCTTTTCTAAACACCTAACAAAAAGCCCCTCGCGAGGGGCTTCCTAAAAATCGTGTCTCTCAAGCGAGAGCCCCACTGGATTTGGTAGCGGGGGCTGGATTTGAACCAACGACCTTCGGGTTATGAGCCCGACGAGCTACCAGGCTGCTCCACCCCGCAATCAATCCTGCCCTATTAATCGATGGAGCTGTTTAACAGGGGCGGCGATTATAGGGGCGCGCTCGTCCCAGGGTCAAGGTAAATGTGGGGTTTTACCCGAAAAAAACCGCCTAACTTGTCGTTTTGCAAGGGATTTTCCGGTGTTTTTTGAGGTGTATAAAAAAGGGCTCCGCAGGAGCCCTGTGTCTTTAAATGTATGTAGAGATGGACGGTGCTTTAAAAATCATAGCCAACCGTGAGTTCTACGGTTCGTTCCGGCGCAGGGTATTGATAGTCATAAGGATAACTGATGTAACCGGCATACTCCTTCCCTGTCAGGTTGTTGATATGAAGGCTCGCGTTGAGTTGTTGGCAGTGCCAGCTCGCATTCGCGTTGAAAAGGGTGTAGCCAGGCACCTGGCGAAAATTATTTGCATCATCATCGACCGAATAACGCCGGCCGGTATAAATACTGTCGACATAGAACAACCAGTGCTTCTGCGCCTGGTAGGTGAGTGAAAGCGATGCCTGGTGTTCTGGTACAAAGGGGACTGTGTTGCCGTTGAAGGAACCCGAGGTGAGTTGCGCATCGGTGTAGGTATAGCTGGAACCGAGAGACCACGCCGGTGATAAGTCCCAGGTGCCTTTGAATATCAGGCCTTTGCGATTTGAGTCAGGCAAATTAATGTTCAGGTAAGTGACAGGATCAAGCGCAATCTCATCTTTTATATCCATATCAAAGTAACTGACCTGGCCAGTGAAAGTAGAATGGTTAATTTCATATCCCAGTTCTTTTGACACACCGGTTTGTGGTTTTAAAAAAGGCGTTGCGGCATAGCCCGTGGCTGTGTCGTCGCCGTTTGCGTAGCGAATGCTTTCGGCTCGCCGCATATAAACACGGGAACTAGTATCCAGTTTGTAGGAGCCACCCAGTTCCGTGAGAGTTGCAGAATCGTGATTCTTTTTATTGGCAACATGTTCCTCCTGGTCAATATTACTTTGTCTTACTCCGCCGGAGACAGAAAGTTGTTTCGCCACCGGGTAGACGAGTTGTCCGTAGTAATCCTGAATCAACTGTTCGCCATTTGACGTTACGAAAGCATCATTGCGTTTGTAAATACTTTTTTCACGATCATAACCTGCCGTTACATCTGCGTCGCCATTGGCCGTCTGGAATTTGCCAACCACTCTCGGGCTAAAAGATTTCAGTTCGGTATCCTGCTGGTTGTTTCCATAAAAATAGCTTGGATTTGCGGAGTCTCTTTCTGTGTATTCGCCAAGCAAATCCCACTCGGTATTCAGGTGGAATTTTCCGCCAAGACGGTTGATGCTATCGTTTCGATCACTGAAGTCATTAATGTGCGCAGCAGATACTTGTCGTCTATCTGCATTCACTTCTGCCTGGGTGAGTGCGCCCGGGGTTTGCAGGTTGTCATCGATTTCCTGTTTCTCCACAAATACTTGCCCAAAATCTGCGTTGTATTCCCCTCGGCCAAACACATTGGAATAGCCCGCTTCGTTATGATCCCGATAATTGTCGGCGTGTTTATTTTCAAAAGAAACGCGATAGGCGAGGCCATTGTCAAAACGCTTGCTGGAAGAACCACTGTAAATTTCCAGATCATCGGTACCACGAGAGGTTTCGACGTGCGTTTGTGCCGTCGCGGGAGCGCGTGTAATGATGTTAATGACACCGCCAACTGCCTGGTCACCGAATAACACACCTGCGCTGCCCTGGATTATTTCGATGCGCTCTATGTCATTGGGATTGATCGCGCTCAGGTCTGCACTTTGCTGTGATGGGTTATTCAATTTGCGTCCATCAACCAGGATCAAGGTGTTATTGGCGGCGTTGGCGCCGAAACCACGCATACTGACAGTGGCATGACTTTGGTCACCGATCTGGTCCTGGAATTGAATGCCGGGCTGTGATCGTAAAATTTCGATTACGGTTTTAGCGCCGCTGGCTTCGATTTGTTCTCGTGTGACGGTGGTAATGTTGGTTGGTGTGATAACAGTGGATTGGTCTGATCGTGTCGCTGTCACCACAATTGTATCCAATCCTGTTTCTTCGCTCCATGCGGGTAATGACAAACTAACTAATAGCGCAACAGGCAGCACTGTGCGTTTCAAATTGCTGTATTTCATTAAACTTTTTTTCATGGATAAGTCCTCAATGCAAAATCTGTTTCATTCGCGGGCGAACGATTCAGGTTAATGGGCAATGAGGGAGGCTGAGGCAGAATCTTTTTGATAGGACAACTTTCGTTCTTGTGAAAATTGCCATGAAGATGACCGCCGATGAAAGCCCTCCGCTTCATCATTGTGTCGACCTTCTTTCTGGATTCTCGCCTACGCGAGAATGACAAGAAGATGGCTGACGCTGGTCTTGGCCGGTTCCGGGCTTGTTGTTTTTCAAAAGAAAAACAACTTACCGTTGCGGGGGCAGCACTGGACTTGTTACAACAGCTATCGATACAGAAGATAGCAAAACGCACCAGATTCCCGTTTAACCCTGTGCCTGCCACGTGAGTGGCATTAACAACAGGGACCAAAAACAGTGAGCGCACTCTACCGAGGGTGAATCGAGAGGTCAATAGGTGCTTCGACAGGCGCGTTTTACGGCATAATGTCTTGCGTATGAAAACCGTATCTTCTTTAAGTGTTTATGTCCTGCTGCTGATGCTCGTTGCATCAGCCGTTGCGAATGCAGACGAATACCAACCGCAAAGCGCTTTACCAAAGAGCGCTCTACCGAAAAGAATTGTGTCGATGGGTTTGTGTACTGATCAACTGTTATTAATGATGGTCGATCGTGAACGCATTGCATCGGTCACTTATTCCGCCGCAGCAAAGGAATCTTCCTACATGGCCGCAGCGGTGGGTGATATTCCGCTCAATCGCACCGGTATTGAAGAAGTGATTTCGTTTAAGCCGGATCTGATTGTCGGCAGTACTTATGCGTCACAAGACACGGCGCGTTTTTTAACGGAGCTTGGCTACGACGTGCGTTTGTCCAAGCCGCCGACGACAATCGAAGGTGTGCGTCAATTGATTTTGCAATTTGGTGAGTGGACAGGCTCGCAACAGAAAGCGCAGCAGTTGGTCGCCGATATGGATGCGCGCTTGCAAAAAATACATACGGACTATGATCACAAACCGCCGCGCACGATTATGGTTTATTCGCCTAATGGTTATACGATAGGCAGCGACACACTGGAAAATGAAATTTTCAAGGAAGCCGGTTATCGCAATTTGTCCGCCGAAATGGGCGTGCACGGCTTTCAAACGATTTCCATGGAGCAACTGGTGGCAGCGCATCCGGATTTTTTGCAAATTGATAACTACATTTACAACCAGAATTCACTGGCGAGTAGTTACATTAACCATCCGGTGTTGAAAGACGTGGTGTCGGCGGAAAAACGTTTGTATATTCCGACAACGCTGCGTGATTGTGCGGGCCCCATGGTGATGGATGCGATTGAATATCTGGCCAGTCGGCGTTAGCGTAGGGGCAGGTTCCAAACCTGCCCGGGAAAATTTATGAAACAAATTACACCACGAACATTGATTTTACTTTCGAGCGCTTTAGTTCTGGCCAGTTTTGTCGTTGCGCTGCACACCGGCCCCATGCATATTCATCTCTGGAAAGCCGTGATGGATTTTTTTAATGGTGTTCCCTCGATCGATCAATTAATTTTGTTTGATATCCGTTTGCCGCGCGCACTGTTGGCCTTGTTTATTGGTGCGACACTCGGCCTTGCGGGTGCCGCGCTGCAAGGATTGTTGCGCAATCCGCTGGCGGAGCCCGGCATCATCGGTGTGTCGAACTGTGCGGCGCTCGGCGCAGTGATTGTTTTTTATTATGGTTTGGCGAATGTCGTCTGGTTCGCCTTGCCACTCGGTGGATTGCTCGGTGCTCTGTTATCCGTGGTGATTATTTTTGCGTTAACGGGGAAAAATAATTCTACGCTTACACTCATTCTGGCGGGGATTGCAATCAATGCGATTGGCGGCGCATTGATTGCACTGGTGTTGAATTTTGCACCGAGTCCCTACGCCATGCAGGAAATTGTATTCTGGTTGCTGGGTTCCGTTTCCAATCGCAGCATGAATCACGTCATTATCTCCTTGCCGTTTATGCTGACGGGCTGGATCATGATTTTTTATTGCGGGCGTTTCCTTAATGCACTAACGCTGGGAGAAGAAACGGCGCAGTCGATGGGTTTCCATGTGCAACGCATGCGCTGGATATTGGTGGTCGGTGTGGCGGCTTGTGTCGGCGCAGCGGTGTCTGTATCGGGCAACATTGGTTTTGTGGGATTGGTCGTGCCGCATTTGATACGGCCTTTCGTCGGATTCGAACCGCGACGCTTGTTGTTGAGCAGTACTTTAGTCGGCGCGGCGATGTTGCTGATCGCAGATATCACGACACAATTGATATCGACGGGCGGGGAAATGAAACTCGGTGTGATCACGTCGTTGATCGGCGGGCCTTTCTTTCTTTACCTGATTCTCAAAACGCGCAACACCTTTGTGTAAATCCTGTTTATGAATTTACTCTCCGGAAAAAACCTGCACTTCACCATTGACCAGATTCCCATTCTGAAAAAAGTGAACGTCGAAGTGCATACCGGTGAACTGGTGGGCTTGATAGGCCCCAACGGTGCTGGCAAAAGCACCTTGTTACGTTTGCTCACGCAAGTGGAGTGCGCCGGCAGCGGTGAGGTGATGTTCTGCAATCAACCGATTAATACAGTCTCACGCGAAGAACGCGCACGCAAAATGGGTTATCTGGTGCAGAACGCGCGTGCGCAGTGGCCTTTCTCCGTGCAGAAGTTGGTAGAGTTGGGTCGTATTCCGCATCAACGCTGGTGGCAAAACAGTTCGGCTGAGGATTTACAAAAAGTGGAAAGAGCAATGCAGCTGACAGAAACTGTGGCTTATCGTAATCGTTTGGTGACGACATTGTCCGGTGGTGAACAGACACTGGTGATGTTGGCGCGTATCTTTGCAGCAGAACCACAACTGATTTTTGCCGATGAGCCGGTGGCGGCACTCGACCCTTATCACCAATTGCACGTGATGGAAATTTTACGTGAACACGCGAGGGATCAACGCGCGGCGGTGGTGGTGTTACATGATCTCAGTCTGGCGGCGCGCTTTTGTGATCGCCTGTATTTGTTAAATCATGGTGAACTGTATTGCAGTGGTACGCCGCAGGAAGTGCTTACCGATAACAATATTGCGCAGGTGTATGGTGTGAAGAGTGTGGTGAATTGCAGCGAAGCCGGTGTGAGTGTTACGCCGGTGTCGCGATTGAAGGATCACCATCCGTGATCGTGTAAGGGCGACCGGCCGGTCGCCCTTACGATAACAAGGCGAAAATCGTTTCCAGATCCAGCGCGCGTTCCATTTCATCGGCGACACGATCAATGCCTTTTTCAAGCAGCGCGTGATAATCGATAGCCGTTACATTTTTTAAACCGGCCCATGTCAGAATCGCTTCGCGCGCTTCGGCTTCGTCAAATAAGCCGTGTAAATAGCTGCCAATTATTTGTCCGTCTTCTGAAATCACACCATCAGTTTTTTCATTATCAAGGGAAACAAAATAATTTTTCAGGGCAGGGCCTGAAGAAATTCCCGCATGAATTTCGTAACCGCGAACGAAAGCATTTTTGAAAAGCTGATTTCCACTGCTGATCTTTTCATTGTTTATAAATCCAGAGACGCGATGCAACTGTTTTTCTTTTTCAAGCGTCGTTTCAAAATCCAGCAAATCCAACGCGTCGATGGAACCTGCCGCACCTTCAATGCCGTGCGGGTCATGGATATGTTTACCCAGCATTTGCAGGCCGCCGCAAATGCCGATGAGTTTGCCGCCGTAGCGCAAATGCTTTTGCATCGCTTCGCACCAGCCATGCTGTTGCAATAGTTGATAATCCGCGCGCACTGATTTACTGCCGGGAATAATAATCACGTCAGCAGCGGGAATGACATCACTCAAACCCACAAATTGCAAATCGACTTGTGGATGCAAACGCAACACATCAAAGTCGGTGTGATTGCTGATACGCGACAGCACGGGCACGATAATTTTTAATTTGTGTTGTGAAGGATCGGTAAGTGATTGTTGTGTGTTGATGGCGTCTTCTGCTTCCAGATGCAAGCCGTGCAAATAATTCATGACGCCGAGTACCGGCTTGCCGGTTTTTTCTTCGAGCCAGTCGAGACCGTTTTGCAATAGTGCAATGTCGCCACGAAACCGATTGATGATAAAACCTTTTATGCGGTTGCGTTCACTCGCGGACAATAATTCCAGCGTGCCGACAATATGGGCAAACACACCGCCGCGATCAATGTCCGCGACCAGAATAACCGGGCAATCCACGGCTTCGGCAAAACCCATGTTGGCGATATCGCGATCACGTAAATTAATTTCTGCCGGGCTGCCTGCACCTTCGACCACAATCACATCGTATTGTTGTAACAAACGCTGGTGAGATTCCAGCACCGCATTCATCGCAACGGTTTTATAACGATGATAGGTGGTGGCATTCATTTCCGTGAGTGCCTTGCCGTGGATAATCACTTGCGCGCCGGTATCCGAGTTCGGTTTCAATAACACTGGATTCATGTCGCTGTGCGGTTCAAGGCCACAGGCCTGTGCCTGCACGGCCTGCGCACGCCCGATTTCGCCACCATCAATCGTCACCGCACTGTTCAGCGCCATGTTTTGTGGTTTAAATGGGGCGACATGGATATTTTTTCGCTTCAGGATCCTGCACAGGCCTGCGACTACCGTGCTTTTACCGGCATCCGAGGTGCAACCCTGGATCATCAGTGTTGATGCGGGACGTTTCATGCAGCGCATACTAGCAGAGTGCATAAGCCCCATGATGCATCTAGGTTAAAAAGCTAGTGGCGCCTTGACCCAAACACAGTAAAATGCCCGCCCACTGTTTGCTTTTAGTTTTCGAGAGATTGCAATGGATTTTGAATTCAGCCCCGATCAACAGCAGTTCATTAATAATGTCCGTGCTTTTTTGGCCAATGAGGCCAAAAAACCTTATGCCCATGAGGTGATGAATCCCAATCGTGAAGCGGATTCCATGCTGACCGATAGCCAGGAACGCCGTGAATTTAACAAGCAACTGGCGGCGAATGGTTATCTGGGTATGAGTTGGCCGAAACAATTTGGCGGCCAGGAAAAAGAAGGGATTTATGAATACCTGGTCAACGAAGAGTTGGCATCGGTTGGTGCGCCACTGATTGGCAAAGGCGTGGGCTGTGTAGGCAAGACATTGATTCGCCACGGTTCCGAAAAACATAAAAAAGAATTCCTGCCGCAAATTTTAAAAGCAGATATTGAATTTTGCCTGGGTTACTCTGAACCCGGCGCCGGTTCTGATCTGGCCTCGCTGAAATTAAAAGCGACGGTTTGTGACGGCGGCTGGAAAGTGAACGGCCAGAAAATTTTTAATACCTCGGCGCATTTTGCCGATTGGTACTGGCTGGCGGCGCGCACGGATTCCTCCGGAAAAAAACACGAAGGCATTTCGCTGTTTTTAATTCCCATGAATTCACCGGGCATTACCATCAACGAAATTAAAACCATGGGTGATCATCGCACCAATGAAGTTTTTTTCGATGACGTATTTATTCCTTCTGATGCACTGGTCGGCGAGTTGCACAAAGGCTGGGTTTATATTTGTGAAGCGCTTGACTACGAACGCTTCACGCTCTACACGGTTGGCCCGGTGCAGAAAAAATTTGGTGTGTTTGTCGACATGTTGAAAAACACCACGCGTAATGGCAAGCCTTTGGTTGAAGATCCTTTAGTGCGCAAAACGATTGCACAACTTGCCACGGATGTCGAAACTTGCATCATGTTGCAGCGTCGCGTGATTTGCGCTGCTGTGAAAGGCGGTGTGCCAACGGTTGAAGCCGCACAATGCAAACTGTACAGCACGCAACTCGGCCAGCGTCTCGCCAATGCGGCGCTCGATATCCTCGGGCCGAGCGGCATGTTGCACGAAGGCGTCGAGCACGCGCCCTGCGATGGCAAGTGGGAACATTCCTATCGCGCGACCGCACTGGATACCATCGGCGGCGGAACATCTGAAGTACAAAAAAATATCATTGCGCGCCGCGGCCTGGGCTTGCCGCTGCAAATGTAATTATTTGCGCACTCGACAATGCAACAATTCAAAGAAGATTTATCAGCGGGCTTGAAAGCAGGCATGCGTCGCCTTGCGGCGAGTGTGTGTGTGATCTCGCTTAAAGACAAGCAGGGTGTGCCACACGCCATGACAGCGACGGCTGTCACATCACTTTCCGATAATCCTCCGGCACTGCTGGTTTGTGTAAATAAAAATGCAACGGCTTACCAGGCCTTGTGTGATGGGCAGGCATTCTGCGTGAATGTATTGAATAAATCACAGACCGATATTTCCATGCACTGTGCTAGCAAATCCGAAGAAGGACGTTTTGCCAAAGGCAATTGGCAAACGCATGACTGTCATAATCAAGGTATGGGCTTGCCGTATTTAGCTGATGCAGAAGTGAATTTTTTCTGCGCTAATGCACAAGTAGTGGAGTACGGTTCACACATCATAGCGATTGGTAAATTAACGGAAGTATTTACGGCGGATGGCGCCGCTTCGCCGTTATTGTATGCAGAGGGTAAGTACTGTTCGCTTTCCTGATTTTTTCAATTGTTTATTATCAAGTAACCGTTTATGAAGCAAAACCACATTTCCCGCAGCACTATTCCCGCATTAGTGCAGCAAGCAGCGCTGGATTTCAGCAAGCACACGGCCATTGAAGAGGAAGGCCAGAAAATTTCCTATGAAGAGTTGAACGACATACGCCAGCAGTGGGCCTGTGCTTTTATTGCGGCCGGTGTGCAACACGGTGATCGCGTGGCGATCTGGGCGCCGAATGTGCGTGAATGGATTTATGCAGCTATCGGTGCGCACTCCGTGGGTGCAATGATTGTTCCCGTGAATACACGCATGAAAGGCGCGGAAGCCGGTTACGTGTTGCGTGCGAGCGGTGCAAAAATCCTGTGTACCGTGTCGGGCTTCCTCGGTTTTGATTATCCCGCGATGCTGAAAGAGGAAGCGTTGCCAGCCTTGCAAACGATTGTGATGCTGCGTGGACAATCAACGCCGGTGAAGCAAGTCCATTGTGTTTCCTGGCAACAGTTTCTCACCAGCGGTGGTAATGTTCATGCCACTCAGGTTGAGCAGCGTAGCGCGGCAGTGAAACCGGAAGATGTGTCCGACCTGATTTTTACTTCCGGCACCACCGGCAATCCCAAAGGTGTCAAAACATCGCACGCACAAAATTTAAAAGTGTTTGAGGTGTGGAGCGAACTGGTAGGCTTGCGTCGTGATGATCGCTACCTGATTGTAAATCCTTTCTTCCATTCTTTTGGTTACAAGGCCGGTTGGCTCGCCGCGTTAATTCGTGGTGCAACGATTTTGCCGATGGCGGTGTTTGATGCAGAAAAAATTATGCAACGCATTGCCGAAGAAAAAATTTCCGTGTTGCCGGGGCCGCCGACACTTTACCAGACGATCCTGGCCAGCCCGAATATCAGCAAATACGATTTAAGTTCATTGCGATTGGCGGTAACAGGTGCGGCAGCGATTCCGGTGTCATTGATTCATCGCATGCGCGACGAATTGCATTTTGCTACGGTACTCACCGCGTATGGCCTCACCGAAAGTTGTGGCGTGGTGACGATGTGTCGCGATGGCGATGATCCGGAATTGATTGCCAACACGTCGGGTCGCGCGATTCCTGATGTCGAAGTGCGTTGCGTGAATGAACAGAATGAAGAAGTCATGCGCGGTTCACCCGGCGAAATTGTGTTGCGTGGTTACAATGTGATGCAAGGCTATTTTGAAAATCCCGAAGCAACGAAAGAAGCGATTGATGCCGATGGCTGGTTGCATACCGGGGATATCGGTGTGATGGATAAGAATGGTTACCTGCGCATTACCGACAGGATTAAAGACATGTTTATTGTCGGCGGCTTTAATGTGTATCCCGCAGAGATTGAAAACCTGATTGTTACTTATAAAGGTATCGCGCAAGTCGCAGTGATTGGTTTGCCCGACGAACGCATGGGTGAAGTCGCCGCTGCCTGTATCGTTCCGGTTGTCGGCGTACAGATCAACAAGGATGAATTCCTCGCCTGGTGCAAACAACACATGGCGAATTACAAAGTGCCCAAGCGTGTAGAAATCATGGAAGCGCTGCCGATGAATGCGACAGGCAAGGTACAGAAGTTTGTGCTGCGGGATCGCTTGACCGGGAAAATATAATGTTTCTGTAGGGGCAATTCATGAATTGCCCCTACGTACCAATAAAACGCTGGTGCTTTGGAGTGGCGCCGCTATAATGGCGACCCTTTGTGCGGGATCAATCCGCATGCACTCACTCGGAAATACCCATGACTACTGATTCTGTTACGCCCGTTGCATTTCGCGACCTGGGTCTTCCCGAGACCATGTTGCAAGTGTTAAGTGACCTTGGTTACGAAACACCGACGCCTATCCAGGCGAGAACCATTCCGCTGCTGCTTGAAGGCCGTGATGTGCTGGGCCAGGCGCAAACCGGCACCGGCAAAACCGCGGCGTTTGCCCTGCCGATTTTGTCGCGCCTCGACATGAGCAAAAACAACACGCAAGTGCTGGTGCTCGCACCGACACGCGAGTTGGCCATCCAGGTGGCAGAAGCGTTCCAGACCTACGCGCGCCATATCAAAAATTTCCAGGTGTTGCCGATTTACGGTGGCACGGATTATCGCGGCCAGTTGCGTTCACTGAAGCAGGGTGCGCAAGTCGTGGTCGGCACGCCGGGTCGCGTGATGGATCATATGCGTCGCGGCACGCTGAACCTGTCGCAACTGCAATCACTGGTGCTCGATGAAGCCGACGAAATGTTGCGCATGGGTTTTATCGATGACGTCGAATGGATCCTCGAACAAACACCGGACAAGCGCCAGATCGCCTTATTCTCCGCGACCATGCCGCGCGAAATTCGTCGCATTGCGCAACAGCATCTAAACAATCCGGCAGAAATTACCATTGAAGTGAAAACCACCACTGCTGCCACAATACGCCAGCGTTACTGGCCCGTCGGTGGTATGCACAAGCTGGATGCACTCACGCGCATACTCGAAGCAGAAGATTTTGATGGCATGCTGGTGTTTGTGCGCACCAAAATTGAAACCGTTGAAATCACCGACAAGTTGCGCGCGCGTGGTTATAACGCAGCCGCATTGAACGGAGACATCGTGCAGGCGCAGCGTGAAAAAACCGTGAACCAATTAAAGAAAGGCGGCATTGATATTCTGGTTGCCACCGATGTGGCGGCGCGCGGTCTCGATGTTGATCGCATCAGCCACGTGATCAACTACGATATTCCTGTCGACACCGAAGCTTACGTGCATCGCATCGGCCGCACCGGTCGTGCGGGTCGTCAGGGCGATGCGATATTGTTTGTGTCGCCGCGCGAGAAGCGCATGTTGTTTTCGATTGAGAAAGCCACGCGCCAGCCGATTGAGCGCATGGAATTACCGACGACCAAAGTGGTAAATGAAAAGCGTATTGCCAAATTCAAGCAACGCATTGCCGAGACGATTGAGAACCTCGACAGCAAATCAGAACGTTTCGATATTTTTCGCGACGTGATCTTGCAATTCCAGCATGAAACCGGAATGGAAATGGAAAAAATTGCTGCAGCATTGGCGGTGATGGCGCAGGATGGCAAAGATTTATTGTTGAAAGAAAAACCGGGCGGTCAGGAAATTGCTTCCTTTGAAAAAGGCAGTGGCGATAACGAGCGCTCCGGCCGTCGTGAACGCGGCGATCGCGAACGCGCACCCCGTCGTGAGCATTCAGATGAGCGCGCACCGCGTGCGGAAAGATCCAGTGAAGACAGACCGCCGCGCGAACGTCCGCCGCGTGATAGAGAAAGTTGGAGAGATGGTCCACGTGAAGGCAAGCGTGAACGTCCCGAACATTCGGGGACGAAAGAAGTACCGGCAGATATGGAGCGTTTTCGTATTGATGTGGGCCACGTCAACGAAATCAAACCGGGCAATATTGTTGGCGCGATTGCGAACGAAGCCGATCTCGACAGTCAGTACATCGGCCATATCAAGATACACGACGAGTACAGCACCGTCGATTTACCCAAAGGCATGCCGAAAGCGACGCTGGAAATTTTACGCAAGGCGCGCGTGGCGGGTCGGCCGATGAATCTGCGTCTTATGGAATCTCGTGGCAGTGATTCTGAAGAGAGCAGCAATGATGGCGAACGCAAAGGCGGCTTCAAAAAAGATTTCGGAGATAAGAAACCTTACGGGAAAAAATTCAGTAAGGATTCTACGGAAAGAAGTTCCAGCCCATTTAAAAAGGAAGGTTTCAAAAAAGAGGGTTTTAAAAAAGAAGGATTCCGAAAAGAATCACCTGAAAGAAGTTCAAGCCCGTTTAAGAAAGAGGGATTCAAGAAAGAAGGTTTCAGGAAGGAGGGCGGTGGCTTTAAGAAAGATTTCAAAAAATCCGATGGCGGCAAACCGGCTTTCAAAAAAGACGGCTTCAAGAAAGGCGGATTTAAAAAGAAACGCAGTTCGGACGATTGATCCGCGCTATTTCCCAAACACCGCAAACATATTGCCGTTCGGAAGCTGCTTCATCGCACGTGCATAGGCCGGTCGCGCTTTCATCAACTTATACCAGCGCTGGACGTTGGGATAACTTTCAAGATTCACGCTGGTAATTTCTTTTACGCTGAACAAACTGAAGCCGATGGTGTCGGCGATCGTGATTTGTTTGCCGACAATAAATTCGTGTTTGCCCAATACTTTTTCCAGCGCGGGCAATTGTTGTTTGCTTTGCGTGGCGGCTTCTTCCAGCGCGCTCGCGTTGGTGGGTTTTTTCAGTAAGCCCGGGTTCACTACTTCTTCCACAAAATACGTGGATAACCAGCGGCCAACGTGATGGCCGAGGAAATCGACCCATTCGTTGATGTGCGCGCGTTCTTCCGGTGTGTTGGCGTAGAGTTTGTTGCCGTTCAGTTCCGTTATTAATCGGCAGATGGAATTACTTTCAAAATAAAATTGCCCGTTAATTTCCACCGCAGGCACTTTGCCCATGGGGTGGCGCGCCAGATGTTCCGGCTTTCGGTGTTCGCCGATTTTCATCAGGTGCAATGTATAAGGCATGCCGAGTTCCTCGGCGGTGAATAATACTTTGGTGAGGTTGAAGGTGGGAAAGCTGTAGATGTTCATGGGTTACTCCGATTAATGCTTTGAAGGATTATATCTGGATTGGTAAGGCGTTGGTGGTGCGGTACTGATAATCAAATTTGGTTTGATAATTTTTTATAGATTTGCAAAAAAATAAATTACAATAATTGCGAAACAAATAAAAGCTAGTAATTTTAAACTACTATCATTATCACTATATTTCTCAGCTTGTAATTCATTCATATCTTGTGAAAGTGATTCATATCCATCAAGAATTTTTTGCCTCTTTTCAATAACGGCCTCTAATCTTTTCAGGAGTTCTGGATCTTCATCATCCTTCATTGCAGATGGAGTGATTAAAACAGCATTGTTTTTTATAGCCGTATTTTTGTTTTTGTAAGTTTCTATCACGAGAAGGCAAAGTCTTGCTGTTGCCCTAGAGTCATCTAGCGCTCTGTGAGGATTTTCAATGTGAATATTCAAGTGATTAGCAAGATCAATTAGCTTGTAAGATGGGCGGTCATAAATGCGTTTTCTAGCCAAAGCCAAGGTGTCGATGAACATAAATTTTGGCAGTTCAACTTGATTTTTAGCGTAAAGCGAATTTAGGAATTTCATTTCGAATGATGCATTGTGAGCAACAAGATAATCAAATTCCCCGGCCCATGATAAAAATTTATTCCACTCTTCCCAAGGAGAGCCAGCGTGTTCAACATCTTCATTTTTAATTCCATTTATTTTTGTTGCTTTCTCGCGTATTTTTCTTTTAGGTTTGCACAAAGTTACAAACTCATCTACAGCGGCGTTATCAAATGTAAATTTTGTAGCTCCAATTTCAATTATTTCATCTCCGTGATCGGGAAATAAACCTGTAGTCTCAAAATCTATAGAAATGAATCTGCTCATAAAATTTTCTTGGTAACCAATCAGACCCAGAATAACATTTATTCAACCTGCCATCTATATACCCCCTCACCCTAACCCTCTCCCCTTGAAGGGGGGAGGGGATGACAGTTCCTTCTCCCTTTCTAAAGGGAGAAGGCTAGGATGAGGGTTTATTTAAAGTATTTTCTATTTTGTCTAAAACATTTTCCGGTTGCATCAATATTTCGTTATTCCAGAAACGCAATACAGTTAAACCATGTGCTTCAAGAAATTCTGTTCTTTGTTTGTCATATACTTCTTGTTCAAGATGATGTCCGCCATCCAGTTCAATGACCAGTTTTTTCTCTACACAATAAAAATCGAGAATGTAAGGCGGAAAAGGATGTTGTCGACGAAACTTGTGACTTTGCAGTTGGCGATTACGAAGTAGTTTCCATAATGCCCGTTCTGCATCTGTTTGATCTTTTCGCAATTGGCGAGAAGCTTCTTTGAATATTTTGTTCATTGTTACATCCGTGTAGAAAGTTTTGAAACCCTCATCCTAACCTTCTCCCTTGGAAAGGGAGAAGGAATTAAAAACCTAGTTGGCCGGCACAGTTCTCTCTTTTGCCCACTCACGCAATTCGTCAATCTGTTCCGCCATCACCACCGAAATCGGTTTGGTTTTGTTAATTTCGTCGATGATGTGCGCCGTTGACAACGGTTCATTCAGGATATTGGCGCGATAGATCGCCGATACCACCGCCTGTTCAATCTCTGCACCGGAAAATCCTTCTGCCGCAGTAGACAGCAACCGCAAATCGAAATTCTTGAATTCAAAGTTGCGTTTTTGCAGATGGATTTCAAAAATATTTCTTCGGATATCAAGGTCGGGCAGATCCACAAAAAAGATTTCGTCGAGTCGGCCTTTGCGAATCAGCTCAGGCGGCAAGCCGGAAATATCATTCGACGTTGCCACGATAAAGACTTTGGATTTTCTCTCTTCCATCCAGGTCAGCAGCGTGCCGAGGATGCGTTGCGAAGTGCCGGTGTCGTTATTGTCGCGCGACAAGCCTTTCTCAATTTCATCGAGCCACAACACACAGGGCGACATCATGTCCGCCATTTTCAGTGACTCGCGCAAATTGCGTTCCGACTCGCCAATGTATTTGTTGTAGAGCGCACCCATATCCATGCGCAATAAAGGAACGCCCCACAGCCCGGCGACCGATTTCGCGGCGAGACTCTTACCGCTGCCTTGCACGCCTAACAACAGAATTCCTTTCGGCGGATCAACTGTTTCATTGCTATCAACGAAACATTTTTTACGTTCAATAAGCCAACGCTTCAGGTTACTGAGACCGCCGACATTGGAAAATTTTTCCGTGTCGTATTCGTAAGACAAAACTCCTTCCATATCCAGTAACTGGAATTTGGCTTTGCTGACTTCCGGAATCTCATCCTGCGAAATAATGCCGTCACTCAGGATGCGGCGCACCAGCGCACGCACATCGCCATGGCTCAAGCCTTTAAGGTTATGCACCAGTTTGTTGAGTGTCGGGCCATCCACTTGCACCTGTGCATTTTTATTATTGTCAGACCACGCTTTCGATTCCTCACGAATGATAGACAATATTTCTTCATCGCTGGGCAGCGACAACTGGAAAAACGCCGTGAAGTGTTTGAGCTCGGGCGGAATGGTAATCGCGTAACTCACCAGCACCACGGTTTTGGAAGTTTTGCTGTACGCGAGCGCGATGTCTTTCAGGAAGCGAATATTTTTTGCGTTATCGGATGTCAGGAAAGGATGAAAGTCACACAACGCATAAATAGCTGGCGCCTTGCTGTTCTTGATGGCCTTGAGTGTTTCTTCCGGCTCGGTAATATTTTTCTCGTCACTTTCAATGCTCAACCCGATATTGCGCAAGCCATCGGTGATGGACCAGCCTTGCAGCATTAATGCATTCTTGATTGCAATGCGATTCAGCAGCTCGAGTACGCGGTTCTCTTCATTCGTCTCGATCACCACCACCGGCGTGCGAGACTTGAGAATCAGCTCCAGGTCTTTGGCGTCTTGCATGGAATTTACTCAACTACAAAAATGAATTATTAACCTTTCCCCATCAGCCCTTTAATCGCCGCAGGCAAATCCGCGGGAAAGACAACCGTTTTGCTGTTGCCGGAAGCAGCGAGCATTTCCATCGATTTAATATATTTTTCACCGAGCAAATACACGACAGGCATTTCTTTATCGCCAATCGCTTCGGTCACCAGCTCCAGTGCTTTCTGGCTGCCTTTTGCCAACATCACTTGCGCTTCCGCATCGCGCTTCGAGGCTTCGAGTCGTCCTTCAGCTTGCAGGATTGCGGCATTCTTGTCGCCTTCCGCGCGTGTTACCGTCGCGCGACGGCTTCGCTCGGCGGCGGCTTGTTCTTCCATCGCTTTTTGCATCGTCGCCGAAGGGCTGATGTCCTGAATCTCAACGGTCTTTAATGTGATGCCCCAATCGGCGATGTCATCGGAGATTGCGGCTTTCAATAGTGCCTTGATCTTATCGCGCGATGACAGCGCGCTGTCGAGATTCATTTCACCGACAATGGAGCGCAAGGAAGTTTGCACTAAGGTTTGAATGGCGGTTTGGTAATTTTCCACGCCGTACACAGCTTTTTCCGGCGACACGATGTTGATATAGGCCACGGCGTTGGCAACGATCACTACGTTGTCGAGCGTGATCACTTCCTGCGACGGAATATCGAGCACGATATCTTTCGTCGTGACTTTGTAGGCGACGTTGTCGATGTAGGGAATCAGGATATTCAAACCGGGCGTCAGCGTGCTGTGGTATTTTCCCAGCCGTTGCACGACCCATTTGTTGCCCTGTGGCACCAGGCGCACACCTTTGCTCAGCGTCATGAAAATAAAAATAAAAATCGCAATAACAATAATAAAACCGGCGCTCATATTATTTCTCCTTGGATTAAATGCAGTGAATTAAAAATCAGGTTTTGCTAACGATTAACGAATTGCCCGACACATCGGTTACTTTGACGCGATCGCCAATGGCCAGATTATCTTGTGACATAAATAACCATTCATCCGAACCGAGAATCGGCGCCGGGAAACGCAAGGTGCCGCGACGTTCGCCATTCGGTGGTGACAACACCTGGCCAATTTCGCCGACAATGCGTTCGCGTGACAAACCCGCTTTGGTTTTGTCGATGGAGAGCGGCTTTAAATATTTGAACCAGGCAAATGCAAGCACACAGGACAGGACAGTCCATAAAAAAACCTGCAAGGCTGGAGACAGCGAAGGAAAAATAAACAGTACGCCACCAATCACAACGGCCGCGGCACCAAACCACAGCACAAAGAAAGTAGTGAGAAACATTTCACACAGCATCAGGACGATGCCGAAGACAATCCAGTGCCAGTAGAGAAACTCGAAATCCATGGTCGTTCTCCATCGGTTGAGAGGAGAGACATTATTCGCTGATAAAAGATGCTTTTCAATACATCTGATAGAGCGGACTCAATAGTATTTTTTTATCAACTGATCCGTCATGTCTTGTAAATCGGTCATTAAATCATCCAGTAGCAGAATGACGGTGCGACGTGTCGGTGATCGCTGGTGAAGCTGTATCGGCTCCAGTTCGCAAAGGGCAGTAATAAGACCTTTTATGGTTTTTTGATAAGCCAGGATCTGTTCCTGTAGCTCTTGCTGGTTCATTGTTGCTATTGAGAAAGTGTTGTGGTTCATGTGATGCATGGTGATCCCTCGCCAGTTTTTCAGCGCAAGATTACACAATAAGTTAATCGATGTCTACTATAGTAGACGCTCGAAATGCATGATCATGGTTAGATGTTGTACATGGCCAAGGCAAAATCCCCATCACGTACCAAGCAACTGAACCAGCACATTGGTAACGCCATCAAGAAAGCGCGCCAGGCCAAAACGGACTATCACCAGGTGGATTTAGCTGCGGCTGTTAACTTGCAGCGATCCTATATTTCTGAATTGGAGAGCGGCAAACGGAATCCGACCATTGAAACATTGGCAGTCATTTGCGAAGAGCTGGGCGTGTCGCTGTCTAATGTGATTGCAGAAGCCGAAGCGGAATACAAAGTTCAAAAGAAAAAGTAATCAGGGCGGTGTTCTCGCAATGGCCCACAAGTGAATTTCTTCCACGCCGTGTTTTAACAGCAGCCGGGCTATCTCGGTGGCTGTGGCGCCTGTGGTCACGACATCATCGAGCAAGGCAACGCGTTTAAAGCGAATTTTTTTATTTACGTGGAAAGCCCCTTTTAAATTATGCAGTCGCTGCTCACGACTTGATTCTTGTTGACTTGGTGTACGGCGCGTTCGTTTGAGCAAATCGCTGCGACAGGGTATGTCGAGCGCTTTACCGAGTTGCTTTCCGAGCAAGGTTGATTGGTTGTAACCGCGCCAGAGCCAGCGCGACCAATGCAGTGGCACCGGGAGAATAATTTCCGGCATTCGTTCGCGCGCGTCGACATGACTGCCACCGCAGAGCAAGTAGTAATCGTGGATTTCCTGCGTCAGCAATTCACCCAGCAACTCGCCGTACAGGAATTGGTGACGGTGTTTGAAACCAGTGATCAGTTGACCGAGGGGTGGGCGATAGTGCAGCGGTGTAATGGCCACGTCGAAAGGCGGGGGTGAGGTCAGGCACTCGCCGCAATGCAGATGATCTGCCTGATCCGGTAGTGGCAGGCCACAAGTTTGGCAGGCACTGGTTATCCACGGCAGGTCGTCTTCGCAGCCGACGCACAGGTTGCGGCGGCGGCCGGTGGGGGCGCTGCAGAGCAGGCAAATGCCCGCTTGGGAAAGATGAAAAGTCATTATGTAAACCTCCATGTCACAAACTGGTTGACAGCACTTCCCGGCTGCCTAAACTAGCGCCATCTTAATCTGTCGAATATCGGGGATTCAATGACGGTCACCTCTCTTTTCAATCAACAAGTCAACCAGCAAGCCCGCTTTGACTGGACGCGCGATGAAATTCTCGCGCTGTTTTCCCTGCCCTTCAATGACCTGTTGTTCCGTGCCCAGTCGGTGCATCGCCAGCATTTCAACCCGAACCAGGTGCAAATCAGCACACTGTTGTCGATCAAAACCGGCGCTTGTCCGGAAGATTGTAAATATTGTCCGCAGTCCGGCCACTACAACACGGAACTGGAAAAAGAAAAATTAATGGCGGTCGAAAAAGTGCTGGAAGAAGCACGCCAGGCGAAAGACAAGGGGGCCTCGCGTTTCTGCATGGGTGCGGCGTGGCGTGAGCCAACCAAAAAAGACATGCCTTACGTGCTCGAGATGATCAAAGGTGTCAAAGCGCTAGGCATGGAAAGTTGTATGACGCTCGGCATGTTAACAAAAGAACAGTCGCAAGAATTAGCCAGTGCCGGGCTCGATTACTACAATCACAATCTCGACACCTCGCCGGAGTTTTACGGCGACATCATTACCACGCGTACTTACCAGGAGCGTCTCGACACGCTGGCGCACGTGCGTGACGCAGGAATGAAAATCTGTTGTGGCGGTATCGTCGGTATGGGCGAGAGCGCGAATGATAGAGCCGGTTTGTTGCAGCAATTGGTGCAAATGAATCCGCATCCGGAATCCGTGCCCATTAATATGCTGGTGAAAGTCGCGGGGACTCCGCTTGAGCAAGCGGAAGCGCTCGAGCCCTTTGATTTTATTCGCACCATTGCGGTGGCGCGCATCCTGATGCCACAGTCGCACGTGCGTTTGTCGGCGGGGCGTGAGGAGATGAATGAGCAGATGCAGGCGCTTGCTTTTTTTGCCGGCGCCAATTCTATTTTCTATGGCGAAAAATTACTCACCACGCCAAACCCCGCGGCATCGAAAGATCGCCAGTTGTTTGCCAAGCTCGGTATCACACCGGAAACGCGTGACGTGGAATGCGGCGATGAAACCGAAGCGCATAAACTACAGGATCAACTCGTCAAACAACAAAACAATAAATACTTCTACGACGCGAGTGCCTAGCTTGTGTCACTGGAAACTTTTCTCGAAGCGCGATTGATACAGCGCCAGCAGGATCATCTGTATCGTCAACGCAAAACACTCGACAGTGCACAAGGTGTGCGCGTTGTCATCGACAACAAATCCTATATTTCATTCTGTTCAAATGATTACCTAGGTTTGGCGAATCATACGAAAGTCATTGAAGCTTTCAAACGCGGTGCGGACACCTATGGCGTTGGCAGCGGTGCTTCGCATCTGGTGAGTGGCCACAGCCGCGCACATCATCAACTCGAAGAAGAACTGGCAGCGTTTACTGGCCGTGATCGTGCGTTGCTATTTTCCAGTGGTTACATGGCCAACCTCGGTGTCATCAATGCGCTGGTGGGAAAAACTGATTATGTATTTGAAGACAAACTCAATCACGCTTCATTGATCGACGCGGGCTTACTGAGCGGCGCGCGTTTCCAGCGTTATTTACACAACGATGTTGCGAGCCTTGAAAAGTATTTGCAAAAATCTGAAGGCGGAAATAAATTAATTGTGACTGACGGCGTGTTCAGTATGGACGGTGATCTCGCACCATTGCCGGACCTTGCGCGCATTGCAGAAAAACAGGATGCCTGGTTGATGGTAGATGATGCGCACGGTTTTGGCGTCCTTGGAAATAAAGAGTTGGGCAAACACGGTGCGGGTAGTGCAGATTATTTTAATCTTTCACAACAACAGTTGCCTGTGTTGATGGGAACGCTCGGCAAGGCACTGGGCACCTTTGGGGCTTTCGTTGCAGGCAGTGAAGCGTTGATAGAAAACCTGATTCAATTTTCGCGTACTTATATTTATACCACGGCGTTGCCGCCTGCGGTTGCAGAAGCCACACGCACGAGTTTGAAACTGGTTCAACAGGAAAGTTGGCGACGTGATCAACTCAATAACAACATTCAATTGTTTCGCGCGCGCGCCGCGGAACTCGATTTGTCATTGATGAATTCGCAAACGGCTATTCAACCGATCGTGATGGGTGATAACGCAACGGTGATGCGTATCAGCAAACAACTGGAGGAGAAAGGTTTTTTGGTGGGAGCCATACGCCCCCCCACTGTGCCGGAAGGCAGCGCGCGCTTACGAATTACTTTATGTGCAGAGCATACCGCAGACGACATTCATCAATTACTCGATGCGCTCAGTGTGGTGATGCGTGGCTGAATCCTTGCCATTGGTGCTGTTACATGGCTGGGGTTTTGATCATCATATCTGGGATGAGCTGATTCCCAGATTGCGCGAGCACCGTAAAGTGATCGCGCTCGATGTGCCAGGTTTCGGTGTAGGCGATATGCCACAAGCAGATCCTGAAAACGTAACAAATTTATTGCTCGCGCAGCTGCCGCCGCGTTGTGTGTTACTCGGTTGGTCGCTGGGCGGCATGCTCGCCACACACCTTGCAATACATCATCCACGGCGTGTTGCAGGATTGATTACAGTCGGCAGCAACCTGAAGTGGGTTGCTACGGATCATTGGCCGGGCGCTTCAGCGGATAACTTCGCGGCCTTCTTTGAAAACCTGGCGCAACATTTTGAAAGCACCAAACAACATTTTTGCGGCGTGATTGCACGCGGGGATGGCAAAGAAAAAATTATTGCCAAACAGTTGCGCACAAAATTATCTTCCGCAGCGCAAGAAAATTTTATCGCAGGCCTGCAGTTGCTCGATCGCATCGATAATCGCGCTGCTTATACCGCATTAAAAATTCCCGGCCTTCATATTTTTGGTGAAAAGGACGTGATGGTTCCGTTGGATGTGGGTGAACAAATGAAAGCGATGAATTCCCGGCAACCTGTCCAGGTGATGTCGGACTGCGCCCACCAACCATTTTTGAGCCAGCCTGAAAATTTTGCTTCACTGGTTTTACAGTTTGTTAAAAGCATTCCTTATCAACGCAACAAAAAGCAACTGGCGCAATCATTCAGCAAGGCTGCCACTACTTATGACAGTGCAGCCCAATTGCAGCGAGAGATTGGCGATCAGTTATTTTCCTTGTTACCAGCGCATCGCGTTGACACGGTGCTCGATCTTGGTTCGGGTACGGGAGTCTATAGTCACCAACTACAAAAACAATTTTCGCAAGCAAAAATTATCAGCCTGGATATTGCGATTGGAATGTTACAAGTGGCGAAGCAAAATAATGTCGGGTCAGTGGGCGTGTGTGCGGACGCAGAGCATTTACCTTTCAAAGAGAATTCGATGGATATCATTTTCTCCAACCTTGCCGTGCAGTGGTGCCAGGATTATGAACAATTGTTTCTGGAATTAAAACGCGTCTTAAAGCCGGGGGGCGTTTGTGTGCTCTCCACTTTTCAGGAAGGCACGCTGCGTGAATTAAAAGCCGCCTGGCAATCGGTGGATGACTGTGTTCATGTGAACGAATTCACTTATGCAGAAAACTTGAGAAAAATGGCGATGCAAGCAGGTTTATCTTCTATTGCTATGCAACATCAAACCCTTGTAAAACACTATGCTCAAGTGAAACAATTGACGCAGGAATTGAAAGCTATTGGTGCCCATAATATCAATCAGGGGCGGCCTGATGGTTTAACAAGTAAACGCAAGCGGAACCGATTCTATGAAGCGTATGAGCAATTTCGTTGTGATGACAAGTTGCCTGCACACTACGAGATTGTTTATTTAACTTTTACAAAGGAGTAAGGATGATGGCGAAAATAAAAGTGACTTATTGGAAGGAAATTCCCGTTTCTGTGATGGTGAAAGAAACTCGTGATAACAAGGCGAATGTGCAATTGCCAAAAATTTATATGGTGACGGTGGATGCAGTTGCCACCAAAACCGGCGCAACCAGTTCAGAAGCGTATGCGGCAGGTTTTCGCACAGAGGATTTCGAGCGTGAGTGCGGAGACGCCAGAGCGCTGGCTGAAACCATTGTTGAGGAGTTGGTGAAAAAATATCCTAAAGAGTGGTTGTGGGAACAGCGCGCCAAAGCGGGTATTACCGGGGAAGGACAGGTGCAGTGCGAGGAAGAGGCAGCAATTTAAATAAGCTCCGACAGGTTTTCTATCACAGCACCGTGTTGTGTCAGGTTTTCTCCGCGATTGTAACCATAACTTACACATATGTGTGGCATGTTGGCGTTGCGTGCCGTAAGTACGTCGGTCATTGAATCGCCCACCATCAAACAATCGTTTACAGCAATCTTGCATTGCGTCGTACAAAATAACAGCGGAGCAGGGTCAGGCTTTTTCTGTGGCAAGGTATCCCCGCTCACGACGCAACTAAAGAAATGATCAAGGTGCATTTTCTTGAGAAGCACCTCCGTGAATTCTGCTGGTTTGTTGGTGCACACGGCTTGTCGAATTCCACGCGCATGGATTTGTTGCAGTGCAGGCAATACCCCGTCGTACAATTTACTGTCATTACCGTTACAGACGCGATAGTGTTGAAAAAATAAATCCAGGCCTTGCTGGAATAAATTTTGTGGAATGGTTTCGGCGGTGAGTTTCAGTGCATCAGCCAATCCGCGCTTCACTAGCATGGCGGCGCCGTTGCCTACCCACTGTTTAATATCGTCGATATTTTGCGGTGCAAAGCCCAGATCCTTGCGCATGCGGTTCACGGCCGTTGCAAGATCAGGCGCGCTATCGACAAGTGTGCCGTCGAGATCGTAGATAATTAATTTAAAATCCACCCTGGCCCTCCTTTTTCAAAGGAGGGAAAACTTCCCCCTTTAACAAAGGGGGATGGAGGGGGATTTATCATGCCGTTTTCAATGCCGTGCGCATCTGGTCAATGACAACCTTGTAATCAGGCTTACCGAAAATCGCAGAGCCCGCGACAAAGGTATCCGCGCCGGCTTTGGCAATCTCGGCAATATTTTTTTCCGTGACACCGCCGTCGACTTCCAGGCGAATTTTTTTGCCGCTGGTGTCGATTAACTTGCGTACCTGATCCAGTTTTTTGAGCGTTGATGGAATGAATTTTTGCCCGCCAAAGCCCGGATTCACCGACATCAGTAAAATCATGTCGAGTTTGTCGATGATGTGATCCAGATGATGCAATGGTGTCGCAGGATTAAACACCAGGCCCGCTTTGCAGCCACCATCGCGTATCAACTCGACGGAGCGATCAATGTGTTTGGTCGCTTCCGGGTGAAAGGTAATGTACGTCGCGCCTGCCTCAATAAAATCGCCAATGATGCGATCGACCGGCTCCACCATCAAATGCACATCGATGGGTGCGGTGGTGCCATATTTGCGCAAGGCCTTGCATACCATGGGACCGATGGTGAGATTGGGTACGTAGTGATTATCCATGACATCAAAGTGAATGATATCCGCGCCGGCGGCCAACACCGCATCGACTTCTGCGCCAAGACGAGCAAAGTCTGCAGAGAGGATAGAAGGAGCAATTTGATAATCAGGTTTCATGACAGCACTCATGTGATCAACAGGCAGTTATTCTACTTTAAAGTGCAAGCGCACTTAAGTGGTAAAGAGAAAGGAATCGTCTATCTTTAGAGGCATGCATATACATATAAAAGCCCCATTGATTTTTTTCAACCTGATTATTTGCTGGATTGCTTCGTCGTCTCTAGCAAGGGCTGATGAAGCCAGTGAACAGCGTCTGCTGGCCGAAACCTTGCCGAAGGATAATGTCGTTTGGCTTGAACTGGGTACAGGCGCTTCTGATACAAGTAAGTCCCTGGCCATTTATCGTCGCACGACAGAAACTAACAGCAGAGGCAGTGTCATCGTGTTAAAAAATTCGGTGAGTAACACGTCGATTCATGCGGCGCTGCTGGAGAGTCTTGCAGAAGGTCTGGTGAAAGAAGGCTGGCACACCTTGCTGGTGTATATGCCACCGGCGGCGAATGCTGACGGGCAAAAGCGTCTGGAGGCCGCTATCGCTTTTGTAAAAAAAGGCGAAGCAACGCGTGTGGCAGTGGTGATGGCCGATAAAACCGCACCGGTGTTAGCTTCTGGCGGCAAGCCTGAGGAACCACCTTTTCAAAAACTGGTTTTACTGGATGCGGTCAATGTGGAAGGGGAATTCAAGCAGCCATTTATGGAAGTACTAAGCACGAAGGTAAGTGTCCTCGATATGCTGCTGGGTGAGAAGGTAAGCAATGCGCCGGAGTATATGGCGCGGGAGCAAAGAAGCACTACGGCCAAACAGCGAAAGTTTGACCATTATGAATCGATTAATTCGCCGCGCGCTTCTGTTTTAACCACCACCGAAAACAACTGGGCTTTCAAACGTATTGAAGCCTGGTTAAAAAATCCTTAACTTCTCTGTAATTGTTGCGAATGTCGTCGATCGGTTAGCTTCCGACCACCTAAAATGGACATCTGGACAGGTCTGGGGCAGAATGACCCCCCTTTAATGAGATGGAGCGGGGGTTATGGCAAGCATTCTGGTCCTGCACGGACCCAACCTGAATTTATTAGGCACGCGCGAGCCGGAAATGTACGGCTCGATGACGCTGGCAGATATCAATCGTAATTTGACTGCGCTGGCAAAAGAGAAAGGCCATCACCTGCAAGTGCTGCAAAGCAATGCGGAATACGAGTTGATCAATCGTATCCATGATGCGCGCAAGGAAGGCATTGACTTTATTATCTTTAATCCCGCCGGCTTGACGCACACTAGCGTGACTTTGCGCGATGCGCTACTTGCCGTGAGTATTCCTTTTATTGAAGTGCATCTCTCCAATATTTTTGCGCGCGAAGAATTTCGCCAGCATTCTTTTTTCTCCGATATTGCCAAAGGCGTGATCAGCGGTTTGGGCGCTAAAGGATATGAGTTGGCCTTGTTGTCGGCAATTGAATGGGTGAGTCAAAAGTAAGTTCAAGAGGTGGTTATGGATCTGCGTAAAATCAAAAAACTCATCGAGTTGTTGGAAGAATCCAATATCGGTGAACTGGAAATTAAAGAAGGCGAGGAATCGGTGCGCATTAGCCGCAACGGCATGGCTGCGCCGGTAGCGATGACTTATGCGGCCCCGGTAGCGGCGCCCGCACCGGTTGCGGCTGCACCTGCTCCAGCGACAACAACATCGGCTCCTGAAGCGTCGAAACCCGCCAGCATGGCCGGGCACATCCTGCGTGCACCCATGGTGGGGACTTTTTATAAATCCGCGTCGCCGGGTTCGCCTGCGTTTGTGCAAAAAGGCAAGCATGTCAAAGTGGGTGACACTATTTGTATTATCGAAGCGATGAAAATGATGAACCAGATCGAAGCAGATAAAGCCGGTGTGATTGAAGCAATTCTGGTGGAAGACGGTCAGCCAGTCGAGTTTGATCAACCACTCGTCACGATTGTTTGAACGATGGAAATCTCGCAGGCGCGTCTCTCGCGCAGCGAGTACTTCCGGGTCGCAGCGAGCAGAGAGAACGCCTGCTCACTCACTTCTGATGCAAAATTATTTTTGATGGAATTTTCCTATGCTAGATAAAGTGGTTATCGCCAATCGTGGCGAAATTGCGCTGCGCATTTTGCGCGCGTGCAAAGAGTTGGGCATCAAAACCGTGGCGGTGCATTCGCGTGTCGATCGCGATTTGATGCACGTGCGTCTCGCGGACGAATCAGTATGTATCGGTCCCAATCCTTCATCGGAAAGTTATCTGAATATTCCCGCGATCATCAGTGCGATGGAAGTAACGGACGCCGTTGCAGTACATCCGGGTTATGGTTTCCTCGCCGAGAATGCCGATTTTGCCGAGCGAGTGCAGAAGAGCGGATTTATTTTTATCGGCCCGAATCCCGACGTGATTCGTTTGATGGGCGATAAAGTATCGGCGAAAGATGCGATGAAAAAAGCCGGTGTGCCAACCGTGCCAGGTTCCGATGGCGCTTTGCCGGATGATCCTGCAGCGTGCCTGGAAATCGGTCGCAAGGTGGGTTATCCGGTGATTATCAAAGCAGCGGCCGGTGGCGGTGGTCGCGGTATGCGTGTCGTGCACAGTGAAGCCGCGTTGCACAACGCGATTCATGTGACCAAAGGCGAAGCAAAGGCCGCGTTTGGTGATGATACCGTGTACATGGAAAAATTTTTGCAACATCCGCGCCATGTGGAGATACAAGTGTTTGCCGATGGCCAGGGCAGCGCAATACATCTCGGTGATCGCGATTGTTCATTGCAACGTCGCCACCAAAAAGTGCTGGAAGAAGCACCGGCGCCGGACATCCCGAAAAAAATTCGTGAGGAAGTAGCGGCGTCTTGCGTGAAAGCGTGTATTGATATTGGTTACACGGGCGCGGGGACGTTTGAATTTCTCTACGAAGACGGGCGTTTTTATTTTATTGAAATGAATACGCGGATTCAGGTCGAGCATTGTGTGACAGAAATGGTTACTGGTGTGGATCTCGTGAGATTGCAATTGCTTATTGCAGGCGGGGAGAAATTGACGCTAACACAAAGTGACATTCACATTCGCGGCCATGCGATTGAATGTCGCATCAACGCGGAAGATCCAAAAAACTTTATGCCTTGTCCCGGCAAGATCACACATTTCCATGCGCCGGGTGGCAATGGCATACGCGTGGATTCACACGTGTACAGCGGCTACACGGTGCCGCCGAATTACGATTCGATGATTGGCAAAGTGATCGCCTACGGCAATGATCGCAACATTGCACTGGCGCGTATGCGCAATGCGCTGGATGAAATTGTGGTGGATGGCATACGCACCAATATTCCTTTGCATCACGATCTGGTGCGCGACCCCAACTTTATCAAAGGCGGAGTGAATATTCATTACCTGGAAAAGAAACTGGGGCTTTGATATGACCCCACCCTTACCCTCCCCTTGCCAGAGGAGGGAAATTTTATGAACTGGCTGCAAATTATTTTTCAATGTGAACGCGAACAGAGCGAAATTTTAGAAGAAGCGCTGTTAGCACTTGGTGCATTGTCAATCACTTATCAGGATGCAGCAGATCAGCCCGTGCTGGAACCCGGTGTGGGTGAAATGCCATTGTGGAGTGAAATTAAATTCAGCGCTTTGTTTACAGCGGAAGTGGATACCGACGAAATAGTTCAACAACTCAGCGCTGCGCTGCCTTTTGCCTTGCCGCTACATCGTGTTGAGATTCTGGAAAAAAAAGATTGGGAACGCGCCTGGATGGATCACTATCACGCGATGCGGTTTGGTAAACGATTGTGGATATGCCCGAGCTGGCAACCCTTTGTTGATCCGGCGGCGGTCAATTTAATGCTCGACCCCGGGCTCGCATTCGGTACGGGTACACATCAAACCACATCGCTTTGCCTGCAATGGCTGGATGCAGCGAATCTGCAGGGCAAAACCGTTCTGGACTATGGCTGTGGCTCCGGAGTGCTCGGCATCGCGGCACTGTTATTGGGCGCAAAATCGGTACTGGCTATCGATAACGATCCACAAGCTCTGGTGGCGACTCAAGAGAATGCGTGCCGTAATCATTGTGAAGACCGTTTAAGCGTTGATAGCCCGCAGCGGAAAATAAGTGAGCCGGTGGACCTGGTGTTGGCCAATATCCTGGCCAAGCCGCTGATTGACTTGTCGGGGTTACTAAAAAGCGTGTTGAAACCGGGTGGGACGATCATTCTGTCGGGTTTGTTGTGGGAGCAAGCAGAATTGGTCATGCAGGCCTATCGTCCGGAAGTGATGTTTGTGGCACCGGTGGAGCTTGAAGGCTGGATACGTTTGGAAGGAATGCGAACTGAATGATGGCAAACCAGAGGGGAAAAACGCTAAACTGCGCCTCTCTGATAGTGCAACACTGGTTAGGAATTTCGTCATGAGTCCAATGACAACCAAATGCCCCAAATGCGACACCGCCTTTCGTGTCTCGGAGGCGCAATTGCAAGTCGCCAAGGGCAAAGTGCGCTGTGGATCTTGCCTTCATGTTTTCAAGGCAGAAGATCATTGGATTAATCCTCCCGCCGCAAAAGCGCCTTCCACCACCACTAAACCTGCCGGCAAATTTGTTTTTGACCAGTCGGCTATTGATAGCAGTAGTGCAGAGAAAGTATTGACCAAGCCAGCGATGCCTGCCGTTAATACCCTCGGTGAAATGAGAGCATTGGCAGCCAAACCAGTGGAGGAAGAGGACGAAGGTTTTATTGCCGAGGAAGGTAAATTTTCTGATACCGACATTACAAACGGTGTAAGACCGGTGGATGATGGGGAAGATTACAGCGATCTATTTATTAACATGGACGATCTTGGTGGCGATGATGGGACAGATTTTGATGCCATCATTGACGACGAGTCAGAAGACACAACCAGGGGCCGTAGTTCAAAAAATAAAGCAGAAGTGGCAGATGAATCGTGGGCAAAAGAAATACTTGATGAGGAACAGGACGATTCGAAGGAACGAGAAGCGCAACTGAAGTCCATTATGAATGCGGGCATCAAGGACAATGTGTTCACGGATGATGGTCACGTCAAAAAAAGAGACGAACCGCGATCCGGATTTATTTCAGGAAACCAGGTTGATCCTGAAAAAGATCGTGATGTTGGCAAGCCGCCGTCTCGCCCTCCTTTAAGTCGCAAAGAGTTGCTGTCGAAAATAGAACCGGCACCGGTGGAGATGGATTGGGCAGGCACCTCAAAGGATTGGTTGGGTTTTGCACTGTGGGCTTCTCTAAGCGCGGTTGCCGTTTTGTGTCTCGGTTTGCAGTACGCGTGGATTCAATTTGACACCTTGGCGCGCGAACCATCATATCGGCCACTGTATGCCGCCGCTTGCAGTATCACAGGTTGTGAATTGCCGGATATGTTTAATCCCGCTGCTATTCGTAGTTCGAATCTGGTGGTGCGTTCGGATCCCGAGATGCCGGGTGCGTTGATTGTCGATGCTATTTTGCAAAACAATGCATCCTATGAACAACCTTTCCCTGAATTGGAGTTATATTTCAGTGACTTGGATAATTTTCCTGTGGCGAGTCGACAATTTCATCCAAAAGAGTACTTGTCAGGTGAGATGGCGGGAAAAAACCAGATGCCGCCTGCAAAATCCATACACATTTCACTACAGATCGTCGATCCAGGTGACAAAGCGGTGAACTATCGCTTACAAATTTCTGATAAAAAACCTGTCAATAGTTAAATTTAAAAAAATCTTTGCAAGATTGCACTCCGATGGATTGCTGATCATCACAATGGCTGGTATTGTTGCTGCCCTTCCGTTCGTGCACGCTTGGGTTTCGGAGTGATAGTTGAGCGATGACGAGTTGTGGGAAGCACCGGAAGCAAAAACATTCAGGCGAGTAGCGCGTAGCAAATATGCAAGCAGACCTTCTCAGAAAAGCGGCGTCCATCGGTAGCAACAACGCACGCGCGAGTACACAAGATAAAGACTCACGGGATGGTTTCCTACAGGACGAACTAATGCAGGAACTGGTACAGCGAAAAAATTCTCTTGAGAGTTTTGTCGAGAGTCCTGCCGCTGCGGCATCATCGAATACCTTGCGTCATTGCGTTGAACAAACACTGCACAATTATTTTACTCATCTGGACGGACAGCCAGTCACCCATATTTATGAAATGGTGCTGTCGGAAGTAGAAGCACCATTACTGGAAGTCGTGATGCGTTACACGCAGCATAACCAATGCAAGGCCGCTGAATTGCTCGGTTTAAGCCGAGGTACTTTGCGAAAGAAATTGCAGCAGTACGGCTTGCTTTAATTGTTTCAGGTGAATGTCATCGGAGACTAGACAGAGATATACAAAGGAAGGAGGCGCAAGCCTCCTTTTTCATTTAGGATGGGCTATGACTAATGTAATGAAACCGGTTCTGATCAAACGTGCCTTGATTAGTGTCTCTGATAAAAATGGTGTCGTAGCGTTTGCAGAAGCATTGGCAAAAATGGGTGTTGAAATACTGTCTACCGGAGGAACCTTTAAACTCCTGAAGGAAGCGCATATTCCTGTTACTGAGGTGTCCGATTACACCGGCTTCCCGGAAATGATGGATGGGCGCGTTAAAACCCTGCACCCCAAAATACACGGAGGCATTCTTGCACGTCGAGGCATGGACGATGCCGTGATGGCGGCGCACGATATCCACCCGATCGATATGGTTGTTGTTAACCTCTATCCTTTCGCTGCTACCGTGGTGCGCCAGGACTGCGATCTGGCGATGGCTATAGAAAATATTGATATTGGTGGCCCAACGATGGTGCGTGCGGCGGCCAAAAACCATCAGGATGTGGTGATCGTGGTGAACAGTAAAGATTACACAACGGTGTTGTCCGAGATGCAGCACAATAAAGGTGCAGTAAATTACGAAACGCGCTTTGATCTGGCAGTGAAAGCATATGAACACACGGCCGCTTACGATGGCATGATCGCGAATTATTTTGGTCGTTTAGTGGGTGAAAAGAAAGCGGATTTGGAACAGGCCGATGTTTTCCCGCGTACCTTTAACCAGCAATTTATCAAGGCGCAAGAAATGCGTTATGGGGAAAATCCACATCAACGCGCGGCTTTTTATGTCGAAGCCGATGCAAGCGAAGCGTCTGTGGCAACAGCAAAACAATTACAGGGCAAAGAACTCTCTTACAACAATGTCGCGGATACGGATGCGGCCTTGGAGTGTGTGAAAAATTTCACTGCACCTGCCTGTGTGATCGTGAAACATGCCAACCCTTGCGGCGTGGCCGTTGCAAAAACCATAGCGCAGGCTTACGAGTTGGCTTATGAGACGGATAAAGAATCTGCATTTGGTGGCATCATTGCTTTTAATCGAGAACTCGATGCAGCGACTGCCAGGTTGATTGTGGATAAGCAATTTGTTGAAGTGATTATTGCACCGAAAATCAGTGAGGCTGCAATATCGATTGTTTCGGCAAAACAAAATATTCGTTTACTGCAATGTGGTGAGCTCACGAGTGCAGCTGTCGCATGGGATTTTAAAAGAGTCACCGGTGGTTTGCTGGTACAAGATCGCGATCTCGGTATGGTGTCAGCGGCAGATTTAAAAGTAGTCACCAAACGCAAACCCACTCCGCAGGAAATAGAAGATCTGTTGTTTGCATGGAAAGTAGCCAAGTTTGTCAAATCCAACGCGATTGTGTATGCAAAAAATTTGCAAACCATCGGCGTGGGTGCAGGGCAAATGAGTCGTGTGAATTCGGCGCGCATCGCCGCGATTAAAGCAGAACATGCCGGACTGGAAGTGAAAGGTGCCGTGATGGCATCAGATGCTTTCTTTCCGTTCCGTGATGGGATTGATAATGCCGCCAAAGCGGGGATCACGTGTGTGATACAGCCGGGCGGTTCCATGCGTGATGAAGAAGTAATAGCAGCAGCGGATGAGCACCACATGGCGATGGTGTTTACTGGAATGAGACATTTCAGGCATTAATCATCGCGCGGATTCGACTCCGCTCAGGATAAACTCAGTCGAAGGGGCGCTGGTGTATACGAGAAGGTGAAAGAATGAAAGTATTAATCATAGGCGGTGGCGGACGTGAACATGCGCTGGCGTGGAAAGTGGCGCAATCAACGCGCGTTGAAAAAGTTTATGTCGCGCCGGGCAATGCAGGTACTGCGCTTGAAGATAAAGTGGAAAATCTTGCCATCGATACCATGTCGTTTGAGCAGTTGGCAAATTTTTCCACGCAAGAAAAAATTGCATTAACAATTATCGGTCCGGAAGCGCCACTGGTTGGTGGTATTGTCGATTATTTCAACAGTCGCAAGCTGCCTTGCTTTGGTCCGACAAAAGGGGCGGCGCAACTGGAAGGATCCAAAGCATTCACGAAAGATTTTTTAGCACGCCACAAGATTCCCACAGCAGCGTATCAAAATTTTACCGAGCTGGAACCCGCACTCGCGTATTTGCGTAACCAAGGCGCGCCGATTGTGGTTAAAGCTGATGGCCTTGCGGCTGGCAAAGGGGTGATCGTTGCGATGACACTTGCTGAAGCAGAGACGGCAGTGAAAGATATGCTGAGTGGAAATGCGTTTGGTGAAGCGGGTTGCCGTGTAGTCATTGAAGAATTCCTGGATGGTGAGGAAGCCAGTTTTATTGTAATGGTGGATGGCAAACACGTGTTGCCCATGGCGACCAGCCAGGATCATAAGCGTATCGGTGATGGCGACACGGGGCCCAACACCGGTGGCATGGGCGCCTATTCACCTGCGCCCGTGGTAACCGATGCAATTCATCAACGCGTGATGAAAGAAATTATTGAACCCACCGTGAAAGGTATGGCTGCTGAAGGAAACACTTACACAGGTTTTTTGTACGCGGGCTTGATGATCATGCCGGATGGCACGCCCAAGGTGATTGAGTACAATTGTCGCTTTGGTGATCCGGAAACCCAGCCGATTATGTTGCGCTTGCAATCCGATATGACAGTATTGTGTGAAGCAGCGTTAAATGGAAAGCTCGACACTGTTACGGCATCATGGGATTTGCGTCCTGCGGTCGGCGTAGTAATGGCCGCGGGAGGTTATCCGGATCAGTATGCGAAAGGTGATGAAATTACAGGATTATCATCAATGCAGGAATCGGATAGAAAAGTGTTTCATGCAGGCACTGCCTTGAAAGAGGGCAAAGTGTTTACCCAGGGCGGACGGGTACTCTGTGTGACCGCTATGGGTAAAACGGTCAGTGAAGCACAACGCCGTGCCTATGAATTACTGAGTACCATTCATTGGCGTGCTGCATACTATCGTAAGGATATCGGTTGGCGTGCTATTGAGCGAGAAAAGTGATGAGAAGCCTCCCGCTGAAAAGAACGGTTTTGAACTGGGCAGTGGGTTGTGGATTTTCGTTGTTGATCAAAAGTGCTGTCGCTGCACCGGTGATTGAAGTAAATGAAGAACGCTTGCGTCTGGAGTTGCCGCCCTACGTTGATATATTTGAAGACAAGAATGGCAACATCCGCTTTGATGACATTAAAAGTGAAAAATTTTCCTACCAGTTTGCGCCATCGCCGTCCACTGATTTGTCTTTTGGTTATACCCGCTCAGCGTATTGGTTGCGATTTGGTGTCGAGAACCAGCTCGATCATGATCAATCATTTATTGTTGAGGTAACACCCGCCGATATTGATTCGATCGACTTGTATGGCGTGGACTATCGATTAAACAAAACATTGTTCCATAAACACAGCGGTTCGTCCGTTAATTTTGATCAGCGTGATTATGATCATCCATTGTATTATTTTGATATCGGCGTGCCCGCACATACGGCCTACACTTATTATGTCCGACTGGAATCCAATAAAACTATTAATGTGCAGTTGATGCTTTCTACGCCACGGGATCATTTTCATTACAGCGGTGCACGCGACTGGTGGCAGGGATTTATTTTTGGTGCATTGTTATTTTTAGCTATTGTCCATCTAGGGCTGGCATTTGCATTTAATTATAAAGGGTTTGCCTATTGCGGGCTCATGCTGCTGTCCATGATATTTATCCAGGGCAGCTGGAACGGATATTTCTTGCAATTTTTAAATACCGATAGAACCTTGCTCGATAAACAATTGATTTTCAGTGTTTACGTGTCAGGTGCATTGGGCTTGCTATTTACCCGCTCCTATCTCAATACACATGAGCGTTCACCGAAGAGTCACCGCTTGCTGACTCTGCTGATTGTTATTTCCTTGATGGGAATTCCCTGCTCCTGGTTGTTTGATTCGCACATCAATGCGTTATTGGTGGGAGCAGTAACAGTTCCAACCGCTTTTTTTATTTTTGGCGTGGCAATTTATAGTTTTCTCGAGGGTTATGAGCCGGCACGTTATTTTTTGCTGGCGCGCACTGCCACTATTGTAATGATACTGGCTGCTATATTTTCTGATCGCGGCTTGTTGCCGCAGGGCTTTGTCAGTGCGTGGGGCATTAGTGCTTCGGTGTTGTTTGAAGGGGTGGTATTTGCATTTGCCATGATCAAACAACAAGTGGATAAACAACAACTCGAAAAAAATACGCAGGCATCGGCTATTCCAACACATGCAACAGCGTTGGTGCCGGTTTCTGCGTTCTGTCATGAATTGCGTACGCCAATCAGTGGTGTGATGGGTATGACCGAGTTGTTGCTGGACACCCCCTTGACTGATCAACAGCGTTTGCAGGCAGAAACCATACGTGGTTCAGGAAAGGCGTTGCTGGATGTAGTAAATAAAATGTCGGATCTTGCGTCACTGGAGAGTGGGGAGATTGAACTAATCGAGACTTCGTTTGAAATTATTTCTGTCGTTGAATCCTGTATTGAAAATGCGCGTAATGTGTCGGAACGACGCAACATTGAATTAATTTATCAAGTCGAGGAGTCCTTGTCGGGCCTCGTAAGGGGTGATGAAGAAAAACTTCAACAGGTGTTGAGCAACCTGATCAATTATGCGGTGCGTCGTCTGGAAAGCGGTGAGATCCTGCTTACCGCAAAATTTTTGAGTCAGGATATGGTGCAATTTGAAGTGATTTCCGGAAAAAATACATTCACCCAGGAATATGGTGCGTTGTATGAATCGCATGAGACGCCCACTTCTGCCGATAGCTTGAACCTTACGATTGCGCGACAGTTTGTGGCGTTGTTAGGCGGTGAACTGATATTGCAATATCGTGCGGATGGTGGCTCAAGGGCATCCTTTCAAATTATGTTGCGCCGCCAGCGTCGAGAACAATTCTTTGATGATCACGAACAGTTGTTGCGTGGCAAGCGATTGATGGTGGTTGATGACAATGATACCTGTTGTAAAATTGTGAAACAGCAAGCAACGCATTGGGGTATGGAAGTTGTTAGTGCCGGTGGTGGTAAAGAGGCGTTGGCGTTGTTGCGATCACAGGCTAACCTCAATGAAATTTTTGACCTGATGTTGGTTGATTACGATATGCCCGGGATGAATGGATTGGAATTGGTTTCCCGAATCAAGCAGGAACAGGAATCATTAAAAGCACAGAATATTCTGATTTTAATTTTGACTGGCGTGAGTAAAATGCCCAATCAAATAATGGACAAACAATTGGGCGTCCATCGTATTCTTTACAAGCCCTTGAGCGGGAAGAATTTGAAAATCGCGCTTATCGATGCCTTGCAAAAAGCCGTGGGTGGTCATTCATAATATGAGCCCTAAAAATTTTTCCGCCATTGACCGATTGCTGCTGAATATTGATCGAGCGGTGCGTACCTTGCATGAAAATAAACAAGGTGCAGAACGTGAATCGCCCGCGACTGCCAGTAACGAAACCACTTTGTCTGAGCAAGAAAAAAAACATGCCGCCGGGTTGATGCGAGTGAATCATACGGGTGAAGTGATGGCGCAGGCTTTGTATCAGGGGCAGGCGCTCACTGCGCGGCTTGGCTCCGTGCGTCAGGATATGGATAAAGCAGCGAAAGAAGAAGTAGATCATCTGGCGTGGTGTGAAGAACGTGTCAAGGAATTGGGAGGGCGCACCAGCCTGACAAATCCGCTTTGGTACGGTGTTTCCTTCGGCATGGGTGCAGTGGCGGGTTTGATAGGTGACAAAGTGAGCCTGGGCTTTGTTTCTGCAATTGAAGACCAGGTGTGCGAGCATCTTGAAAGTCATTTACAGAAATTGCCCGTGCAGGATGAAAAGAGCCGCGCGATTGTCGAACAAATGTTACAGGATGAAGCAAAGCACAGCCAATCGGCCAAAGCAGCGGGCGGCGTTACATTTCCGCAACCCGTCAAAAAAGGCATGAGCTTGTTATCAAAGCTGATGACAGAAGCCAGTTATCGAATTTAGTGTTTGTCTATAAACCGGTGAAAACCAAAAACCGGAATGAATTCCGTGGAAATTCCGGTTTTTGGTTTTCGCCAGTTTGAAAGATCACTCGCTGATTATTTCAAAACTGTGCGTCATCTCCACACCAGCTTTGCCGAGCATGATCGACGCCGAACAATATTTTTCTGCCGACAGTGACACCGCACGCTCCACCTGTTTTTCTTTCAAATCTTTACCTTTAACAATAAAGTGAATATTGATTTTGGTGAAGACCGCCGGAATGGTTTCGGCACGTTCCGCTTCCAATTTTGTGTGACACCCGGTGACGTTCTGGCGCGCTTTTTTCAGAATATCGACCACGTCAAACGACGAACAGCCACCCACGCCAATCAGCAACATTTCCATAGGGCGCACGCCCATGTTACGACCACCGTGATCAGGTGGGCCGTCCATCACCACGGCGTGACCGCTGCCGGATTCGCCGAGGAACATGGCATCACCTATCCATTTCACTTCTGCTTTCATGGAAACACCTTAAGTTGGCTCAAAGAAGGGGCGCAAAGCCTAACACATGGGCTTTCGGTCGAAAAGTAAAGGCTAGCAAAGCGGTGAGACTTTGTTACAATCTGACGATCAAAGTCCAGTGACCCACGCTCCAGGAAAGTCTCATGGTAACCGTTTCACTCACTCCACAAGTTTATGATGTCGATGCGTTTTTAACGTTTTGCCATCGCCGCAAATTTCCTGCCAAAAGCACGTTGATCTATGCCGGTGATGCGAGTGATTCCCTCTATTACATTATTGATGGTTCGGTGACGGTATTGATTGAAGACGACGATGGCCGTGAAATGATTGTTGCTTATCTTAACAAAGGTGATTTTTTTGGTGAGATGGGCCTGTTTGACCAGATGGATTCGCGCTCGGCCTGGGTGCGTGCCAAAACCGAATGCGAAGTCGCTGAAATTTCCTACACCAAGTTTGTCGAATTATCGGAAACGCAGCCGCACATCCTGTTTGCGATCGGTAAACAAATGGCACATCGTCTGCGCGCGACGACCCGCAAGGTGGGTGACCTGGCATTCCTGGATGTGACCGGTCGTGTCGCTGCCACTTTGTTACAACTTTGTCGTGAACCGGATGCGATGACACATCCCGATGGTATGCAAATCAAAATTACGCGCCAGGAGATAGGCCGCATCGTGGGTTGCTCCCGTGAGATGGTAGGCCGCGTGCTTAAAACGCTGGAAGATCAGGGATTGGTTTCTGTTAAAGGGAAGACGATGGTGGTGTACGGAACGCGGTAAATTTCTGTAGGGGCGACCGGCCGGTCGCCCCTACTTTTTCGCAAACGCCTGAATCACTTCACGGATAATTTTCTTTTGCTGCGTTGGCAGCGCTAAAAACATCTCCACAATTTCTCGTTCGTGTACCGGAATACTAGCTCGCCAGTCACCGGCTTTTTCTTTTATCTGTAGCGGAGCTTTGTTCGCCACTGTCGGGCGGAACTGAACAAAATCTGTTTTTAACCATTTCTCCAGCACTTCCAGCTTGTCCTCGGAGGGCAGGCTTTCACCTTGTAACCACTTCCGTACCCCGTGCAGGGTCATGTCTGTGCCCATGTATTTCTGGTTGAACTCGCGCTCCAGTACGGAAGGAATGGGTTCGAGACCAGCCTTTTCCATAGCTTTTTTCAGATGGGCGGCAAATTGTTTTTTGGCATCTTTCATAGTTGGGCAATGTACGCCCATTGACTGGGGGTTAGCGTAACCACAACCGTCCAATAGCGTAACTAATTACGTTATACTCGCGACCAGTTACGTAACTGGTTAAGTGGCTGTGGCCAATCCTTCTCCCGCAAAGCTGCCTTTGGCAAGCCTGTCGATTACTGACGATAAAATCGCTCAGCTGCGTCAGCTATTGCCAGAAGTATTTAGCGAAGGAAAAGTAGATTTTGAAAAGTTGAAGCAGGCTTTAGGTGAGCAGGTCGATAGAGGCGCCGAGCGCTATGGCCTGAATTGGGCTGGCAAATCCGAAGCCATTCGCACTCTACAAGCGCCGGGCACAGGCACCTTGTTACCTTGCATTGATGAATCGGTGAACTTCGATACATCAGAAAACCTGATCATTGAAGGTGACAACCTTGAAGTGCTCAAACTCTTGCAGAAGAGTTATTACGGCAAGGTGAAGATGATCTACATTGATCCGCCCTACAATACGGGCAACGACTTTATCTATAACGATGATTTTCGCGACAGCCTGAATAACTATTTGCGTTTTTCCGGGCAGATAGATGAGGAGGGTAATGCAACAACCTCAGACCAAAATCGCAGCGGGCGCTTTCATTCCAACTGGTTGAATATGATGTACCCGCGTTTGTATCTTGCGCGAAACTTGTTGCGTGAAGATGGCGTGATTTTTGTCAGCATTGATGACAACGAAGTGCACAATCTACGAATGTTGATGAATGAAGTGTTTGGAGAAGAAAATTTTGTAGGAGTTTTTGTTTGGAAAAGGAGAGCTTCATCTGCACTTGCAGAAAGGAGAATATCTACGGATCACGATTATGTTGTCTGCTATCAAAAGCTAGACTTTATATCACTTGGGATACAAAAAGGGTTTGAAAGTTATTCAAACCCAGATAAAGATCCGAGAGGAGATTGGACTTCCGGCGACTTAACTGTAGGGATGAACAAAGATTTGAGACCAAATCAATTCTATACATTAGTAGATCCAAAGTCGGGCAAAAAATATGCGCCAAACCCAAACCGGGTTTGGGCATATATTCCAGAAAGCATGAATAAACTTATCAGCGAAGGGCGAATTATTTTTCCCGAGGATACGGCTCGTCGTCCGATGCTGAAACGCTTTAAAAGTGAGTTGAAATCCGAATTTAACCCTGTATCAACTTGGTTAGCAGAAACAGGGATGAATACTGAGGCAACCAAAGAATTACAGGATATTTTTGGTGAAACTCCATTTGATTATTCAAAACCTGTTTCACTAATTACACATTTTCATAAAACATCCACCAAAGACACCGACCTCGTGCTCGATTTCTTTGCTGGCTCTGGAACTACTGCGCAAGCTGTGATGGAATTGAACGAAGCAGATGGTGGCAATAGAAAATATATATTAGTGCAACTGCCAGAGAAAACAGATAAGCAGGAATACCCAACCATCGCCCACATCACACGCGAACGTGTACGACGCGTCATACAAAAATTACAAACTGAACGCGAAAACAAAAGCAAACAGGGCGATTTAATAGATACAAAAGAAAATAGTGAACAAGCATTAGGCTTTCGCGCCTTACGACTTTCCAATTCCAACTTCAAACTCTGGGACGGTAACAAGGCGGGTGATAGCGCTGAGAAGCTTGCTGCACAGTTGGAGCTGCATGCTAACAACATCGACACACAGCGCAGCGAACAGGACGTGTTGTTTGAGTTGATCCTGAAAAGTGGTTTGCCACTGAGCGCCACGATTGAAAAAATAAAACTGGGCAAACAACAAGGCTGGCAAGTACAAGGAGATAATCGTGCATTACTGATCTGCCTTGCACAACCTATTGAACAGGCCACACTGGATGCCATGCGCGAGTTCAAAACCGATACACTTATCTGTCTCGATATCGCCTTTGCTGGCAACGACCCGCTGAAAACCAATACTGTGTTGCAAATGCGCGACGCCGGTATCCGCTTCTACACTGTGTAATGCCGTGAAAATTCGTTTCGATAGCACACAAGCTTACCAATTGGATGCTATTCAATCCGTTGTTGATTTATTTACTGGCCAATCTATGACCTCGTCATCTTTTGAGCTAGGTAGCAACGTTGGGCTTACCTTCAGCGAATTAGGATTTGGCAATCAGCTGACTTTATCTGAACAAACCTTGCTGGAAAATGTACAAAAGATACAATCTCGCAATGGTATTGAGCCATCCGCAAAACTTGATGGTTTACATTTTGCCACGGAAATGGAAACCGGAACTGGCAAAACCTATATCTACTTGCGCAGCATTTTTGAATTGCATCGCAATTATGGCTTCAACAAATTTATTATTGTGGTGCCGAGCATTCCGATTCGTGAAGGCGTGCTGGCCAGTTTGCGTTTGATGCGCGAACATTTCAGCGAATTGTACGGCCATGTACCGTTTGATAGCTGTATATATGACTCCCGGCAGCCTGCGCCTTTACGCCAATTTGCCACTGCAAACACATTGCAGATACTGATCATGAATATTGATGCTTTCAATAAAAGCTCCAATGTCATCCACAAGGACAGTGACCGCTTGTCTGGACGAAAACCTATTGAATTTATCCAGGCCGCGAATCCCATTGTCATCATGGATGAACCGCAAAATATGGAATCAGAATTAGCGCAGCAAGCCATTGCCAGTTTAAATCCGCTTTGCACATTGCGTTATTCCGCTACACATCGTAATCAGTACAACATGATCTATCGGCTTGATCCGGTGAAAGCCTATGACCTGAAACTGGTAAAGCGCATTGAAGTGGATTCGGTGATGGAAGATGAAAATTTCAATCGGCCTTATCTAAATCTTGAGTCTGTGAAAGCCAGCAAAACCACATTGACAGCAAAAATAAAAATAGATATAGATTCGCCGCAAGGTGTGAAACGAAAGTCAGTCACCGCAAAGCATGGTGACGATTTGCAGCAACTGGCTAATGGCCGCAGTCATTACGCAGGTTATACAATCACAGCAATCAATAGTGACAGCATAGAATTTGGCAATGGCATCCGCTTGGCGGTAGGTGAAATGCACGGCACACAGCGCGATGAGGTGATGCGTGTGCAGATTCGCAATACGGTACGCGAACATTTCGACAAGGAATTGAAAATGGCGACGCTGCCTGCTGAGCAGCGCATGAAAATATTGTCATTGTTTTTTATCGACAAAGTCGCTAATTATCACGCGGCTGATGGCAAGATTCGTTTGTGGTTTGAAGAAGCGTACCATCGCATTAGCAACGATGTGAAATATAGTGCACTGAACCCGTTGCCAGTTGAGTCGGTGCATAACGGTTACTTCTCCATAGGCAAAGACAAAACACCAAAAGATACCAGCGGCAAAACACAGGCCGATGACGATGCTTATGAGTTAATCATGCGCGACAAAGAGCGATTATTGCAGCCGGATGAGCCGCTGCGTTTTATTTTCAGTCATTCCGCATTGCGTGAAGGTTGGGATAATCCCAATGTATTCCAGATTTGCACGCTCGCTGAAAGCCAGTCGGAAATTAAAAAGCGTCAGGAAATCGGGCGAGGTTTGCGTTTGCCCGTGATGGCGAACGGTGAACGTTGTTTTGATGCCAACCTGAATCGGCTTACGGTGATTGCCAATGAATCTTACGAAGATTTCGCACGCAAACTGCAAACAGAAATTGAGGAAGAAACCGGCATCACGTTTTCCACAGACCGCATCGGTAATAAGCATCGACGTAAAGCGATACGTTTGAAAAAAGGCTGGGAGCTGAACGAAGATTTTCGCCAATTGTGGGAACGCATACGCCAGCGCACGCGTTATGCGGTGCAATATAGCAGTGACGAGCTGATTAAAAAATCAGCCAAAGCTATTCATGATATGCCGCTGATCAAGGCTCCTGAAATTACCGTAAAACGGGCAATCCTTGGTCTTGATGTAGCAGAAGGAGTAACAGCACAAATTAAAAATATTCGCACAGAACATCCGGCCTACGACACAATACAAATTCCTGATTTGCTCAGTTATCTGCAGCGTGAAACAGAACTCACACGTACCACCTTGTCTGCAATATTACGTCAGTCTGGCAGATTGGGGGATGTAACAAAAAATCCGCAGCAGTTCCTCGACCAGAGCTTGAAGCAGATTCGTGATGCGCTGCATGAATTAATGATTGATGGCATCAATTACGAAAAAATTGCCGGTGCATGGTACGAAATGCAGTTGTTCCAGAGTGCAGAACTGGAAGCCTATGCTGAGCATGTGCTGGAAGTGAACAAATCTATTTTTAACGCGATTGAGTTTGATTCTGTTGTCGAAAGTGATTTCGCCAGAGCACTGGACTTACGTGAAGACATTCTATTGTTTTTCAAACTACCCGGGTGGTTCAAGATTGACACACCGCTTGGCACTTACAATCCGGATTGGGCTATCGTGAAAAAAGAAGACGGTAAAGTTTATCTGGTACGCGAAACCAAAGGCGCGATTGGTCATTTTGATTTGCGTGGGGCTGAAGCAGCGAAGATTCGTTGTGGAAAAAAACATTTTGCCGAGTTGGGAGTGGATTTCCAGCCAGTCAGCAATGCAAGTCAAGTGTAGAAAAGAATTCACGCGATGATTCTTTGAGGTCACAAATTGTGACCTCAAACGGGTGCATGCAATGCGCCCCTACGCAATACAATTCATTTGTAGGGGTCGATCCGAGATCGACCCGGGTGGATTTGGTATCCACCCCTACAAGGGCAACCACAAGGGATTGCCCTTACCTCACCAATCGCTCTGCAATTAATTTTTCTACTACGCTCGGATCGGCTAACGTGGATGTGTCGCCGAGGTTTTCCAACTCATTCGCAGCAATTTTTCGCAAAATACGGCGCATGATTTTCGCCGAACGTGTTTTTGGCAGCGCGGGCGCCCACTGAATTAAATCCGGTCGCGCAATCGCGCCAATTTCTTTACTCACCAAGGCCATTAATTCTTTTTTCAGTTCATCACTGGGTGTGGTGTTGTGCATCAGGGTAACGAATGCATAAATTCCCTGGCCTTTGATCGCGTGCGGAAAGCCAACGACACCGGCTTCTGCAACCGCCGGATGCAATACCAGCGCCGATTCAATTTCTGCTGTGCCAATACGATGCCCGGAAACATTCAGCACATCATCAACACGGCCGGTAATCCAGTAATAACCATCGGCATCGCGACGTGCACCATCACCGGTGAAATAATAACCGGGGTATGTCGTGAAATAAGTTTCTGTCATGCGCTGGTGATTACCATAGACGCTGCGAATCTGGCTGGGCCAGGAACGTTTGATCACCAGATTGCCTTCACCAACGCCGACTATTTCATTTCCATTCACATCAATCAGTGCCAGCTCAACACCAAAAAAAGGTAAGGTGGCAGAACCGGGTTTTAAATCGATGGCGTAAGGCAAGGGCGTAATCATTTGCGCGCCGGTTTCTGTTTGCCACCAGGTATCGACAATCGGGCAGCGTTCATCGCCGACAATTTGGTAATACCATTCCCATGCTTCGGGATTAATCGGTTCGCCAACGGTGCCGAGTAAACGAAGTGATTTGCGGGAAGATTTTTTTACCGGTTCATTGCCCAGTGCCATCAATGCACGAATTGCCGTCGGTGCGGTGTAAAGAATATTGACCTGATGTTTATCACACACATTCCAGAAACGCGATGCATCGGGATACGTGGGGATTCCTTCAAACATTAATGTCGTGGCGCCGTTCGCGAGAGGGCCATACAACACATACGAATGTCCGGTGACCCAGCCGACATCCGCTGTACACCAGAAAATTTCGCCGTCGCGATAATCAAAGGTGTATTTGAAAGTCATCGCGCATTGCAAGAGATAGCCTGCGGTCGTGTGCAATACGCCTTTGGGTTTGCCCGTGGAGCCGGAGGTGTAAAGAATAAACAAGGGATCTTCAGCGTCCATGCTTTCCGCCACACATTCTGCGGAAACGGTTTTAACGATGTCGTGATACCAGACATCGCGTTGATCAAACCAGTCGATGGGATTGCCCGTGCGTTGAATGACGAGACAAGTATGTACATTCGGACAAAACTGCAGCGCTTGATCGGTATTGGCTTTCAGCGGAATGCTTTTGCCGCCGCGCATGCCTTCGTCGGCAGTGATTACTACGCGACAATCAGAATCGAGAATACGATCCTTCAATGCTTCAGGTGAGAAACCGCCAAACACGACGGAGTGAATCGCGCCGATGCGCGTACAGGCGAGCATGGCGTAAGCCGCCTCCGGAATCATGGGCATATAAATACAAACACGATCGCCTTTCTTCACGCCGCGTTGTTTTAATACATTGGCGAATTGGCAGACCGCTGTGTGTAATTGTTGATAGGAAATTTTCTGCGTGTCTTTGGGGTCGTCACCTTCCCAAAGAATAGCGGTTTGATGCGCACGTGTTTTTAAATGCCGGTCAATGCAATTGAAGCTGACATTGAGTTTGCCATCGATAAACCATTGGGCATCGCCGGTTTTGAAATTGGACTCGCTTACCTTAGTCCATTTTTTATCCCAGTTCAGGAATTGTTCGGCTTGTTCGGTCCAGAAACGATCCGCATCGTTCAATGAACGATGGTATAAATCATCATATTGTTTGCGATTGATCAGGCGGCTTGCACCGGAATGGTGTTGGAAGTCTTGATGATCTTGTTGCCTTCACCGAGGTAAACCAGTTTGGGTTTATGGTTCATCATTTCGGCTTCAGTGAACTGGCCATAGGAACAAATAATTACGCGGTCGCCCACTTTGGCTTTATGCGCGGCGGCGCCATTAACCGAAATAATGCCGGAACCGGCTTCGCCCACAATCACATAAGTGGTAAAGCGCTCGCCGTTGGCCAGGTTGTAAATCTGGATCTGTTCAAACTCGCGCATGCCGGTGAGCTTTAAAAAATTGGCATCAATAGCGCAGGAACCGTCGTATTCCAGCTCGGAATGGGTGACACGCGCCTGGTGAAGCTTCGCTTTTAACATAATGGACTGCATTTTGTTAAAACCTCTCGGTAAGTTTCTTTATACAAAAGAACGGGAGCTATTATACCCCCTCAGGTAATTATAGCGTTAGAGTGACCCAATGTTGATTATCACGTTGTCTATGAGGCGGGTTTTACCCAGGTAAACCGCCGCCAGGATGGCTATGTGCCTGTCTTGTGGCGTGGCAGGTTCCAGGGTTTTCTGGTGGATCACACTGAAGTAGTCAGGTCGCATCCCTGCCTTTTTGAGCCGTTCTTTGGCTTCTGCTTCCAGCGCGGCATAGTCTGAGCGACCGCTTTCAATTTGTTGTTTAACCCAGCACAGGGATTGGTAAATTTGCGCGGCAATGGGACGCTCTTGCGGGGTGAGATAACCATTGCGCGAACTGAGTGCGAGACCATCGTCGGCCCGTGCAATGGGTGCGGCCGTGATCTGTATCGGGATACAAAGGTCTTCTGCCATCCGGCGAATAATGGCTAATTGTTGGTAGTCCTTGATGCCGAATACCGCCTCGTCCGGCAGCACCATATTAAAGAGTTTGGCGACGACGGTGGTGACGCCGAGGAAATGGCCGGGGCGACTGGCGCCGCATAACACATTGGTCATTACAGCTACTTCCACCTTGGTTTGGGTGGCCATCCCGTTGGGGTACATCTCTGTTTCTGTTGGGCAATAAAGAAAGTTAGTGTTTACACTCTTTAGTTTTTCGATATCGGCTTCCAGGGTGCGCGGATATTGTTCCCAATCCTCATTTAGTCCAAATTGCAGGGGGTTTACAAAGATGCTGACCACCACGATGTCGCAGGTCTGTTGTGCCTGACGCACTAATTGCAAATGTCCTTCATGCAAGTTTCCCATTGTGGGCACAAAGCCAATGCGTTTCCCTGATTGGCGAGCATGGCTCACGGCTTGGCGGATTTCGTTAACGGTACGGAGAACCTGCATGGGGATATTGATTAAAGGGGATGAATAACAGCGAGAGGGTTAAAGTGCGCGCAGTTTACCTGCCAAGTCCTTGAAAGTATAGGCATATTCTTTGACAAAGTAATTACTATTTTTAGTCAAAAAACAAACAGTAGGGGCGCGTTGCACGCGTCCTTTGTCTGTGTCAATGTTGCCGCTTTTCGGGCGCGTGCAACGCGCCCCTACTTTGTTTTGCATTCTTATGGCTGGCCGTATTCCTCAATCTTTTGTAGATGACTTGCTCGACAGAGTTGATATTGTCGAGGTCATCGATAGCCGCGTGAAATTAAAAAAGAGCGGCAAAAACTATATGGCGTGTTGTCCCTTTCATGACGAGAAAACACCCTCGTTCAGCGTGAATGCGGACAAACAGTTTTACCATTGTTTTGGTTGCGGAGAATCCGGCAATGCCATCGGCTTTTTGATGGCTTATGAGCACAGGGATTTTCCGGAGGTGGTGGAGAACCTGGCGCGCCAGCAAGGCATGGAAGTGCCGCATGAAGGCGGCGGTCTGGATAAAGCACAACAACAGCAACGCCTGGATGCGTACAGCATGTTGGAAAAAGCCAGCCGTTATTATCGGGAGCAATTGCGTTCGCATCCGCAAGCAAACATGGCGCAGGACTATTTAAAAGGCCGCGGTCTCACCGGTCAAATCGCACAACAATTCGGTATTGGTTATGCACCGCCGGGCTGGGATAACTTATTAAAATTTTTGGGTGCAGATGAATCGGGCAAAAGCTTGCTGAGTCGCACCGGCATGTTGGTAGAAAAAGAAGGGGAAGAAGGTTCGGAAAATCATCCGGCTATCAAAGCAAAAGTTTACGACCGTTTTCGCCATCGCATCATGTTTCCGATTCGTGATGTGCGCGGACGCTTTATTGGTTTTGGCGGGCGTGTGCTCAATGATGACAAACCCAAGTATCTCAACTCACCGGAAACCGAAGTCTTTCATAAAGGTCGCGAACTCTACGGTTTGTATGAAGCGATCCAGGCCAATCGACATCTCGAGCGCATTCTGGTGGTCGAAGGTTACATGGATGTGGTGGCGCTGGCGCAGTACGGCGTTACTTTTGCTACGGCGACGCTCGGCACCGCCGCGAGCGAAACGCATCTGGAAAAAGCTTTTCGTCATGCATCGGAAGTGGTGTTTTGTTTTGATGGGGATGAAGCCGGACTTCGCGCAGCGCGACGTGCTTTGGACGTTTCACTCTCGGCGCTGAGTGATGGTCGGCAAGTGCGTTTTATGTTTGTGCCGACAGGAGAAGATCCGGACACCTTGATTCGCAAACACGGCAAGGAAGATTTTTTGCAGCGTTTACAGAGCGCCATGCCTTTGTCCGAGTTTCTGTTTCAAGTCGCTAGTGAAGGGTTGAATCTGGCGACACCCGAAGGGCGCGCACGGTTGATGACAAACCTGCTTCCATCTTTACAACGTATTCCGGAGGGGGCATACAAGCTACAACTGAAAAACCTGTTGGCAGTGAAGAGCCAGATGGATATTCAGAGTATTGATAGTCTGTTGCTGGAGAGGGTTAGTGCGGCTCCCTTTGGCTCCGCTCAGGCAGCGAAGGCGGTGCGTCCCCCGAGCGGAGCCGAAGGGCAACGCTACAAACCTTCCAACGCATTGCCCATCAAGAGACTCAGTTTGCTGGATGAAGCGACGGCCTTGCTGTTGCTGCAGCCGGCTTTGCTGGATCTTTGTAACGAGCGTGTAATTGAATGGGTGGACGGGTCACCGGAAGGACGACGTTTTATACAGTTGATGGGTTTACTGAAAGAACTGCCAGATGGCGTTAGCTTGAACAAAATTATGGGGCGTTGGGGAAGCCTGTACGGCAAGGACGAAAGTGATCAATTGTATGATCTGGCAGCTCGTGAATCCTTGCTGGATGTCGAATCCCAGGCGCGGCAATTTGCCGATGTCCTGGGCCGACTGGAGAAAAGCGCACAGGAAAGGCAAGCGCAGGCCTTGATTGATAAGGCAAGGGTACAGGGTCTTTCGGATAGTGAAAAACAGCAATTAAATACTTTATTGCGACCCAAATAGGGGGTGGCTAGCGGGGGGCTGCTTCGTTATAATCGCACGCTTTTTTGCCGGATAGCTTTCCCTGAACGGATCCATTTTTCAGGTGTCTGCTAGTCTTTCCAGCACGCAACATCCTTACACATTTCACTTTATAGACAGGGCGCATAATTCAGTGGCTACTCCCAAAGACGACGAACTACAATCTCCGGCGCAATCCCAATCCCGACTCAAGGACTTGATCAGTCGCGGCAAGGAACAGGGTTACCTGACCTATGCCGAGGTCAATGACCATTTGCCGGACGATATTTCCGATCCGGACCAGGTGGAAGACATCATCCAGATGATCAACGACATGGGCATCGGCGTGTTCGAAGTGGCACCCGATACCGAATCGTTATTGATGGAAGGCGGTGATGCGCCTGTCGACGAAGCGGCTGTGGCCGAAGCGGCGGCGGCACTGGTTGCTGTTGAAAACGAAACCGGTCGCACCACAGACCCCGTGCGCATGTACATGCGCGAGATGGGTACGGTCGAGCTGCTGACGCGCGAAGGGGAGATTGATCTCGCCATGCGCATTGAAGAAGGTTTGCGCGAGATGATGAACGCTCTCGCCTACTTTCCCGGTACGGTTGAACGTGTGATCAATGAATACGATGTGGCGGTTCGCGAAGAGCGCCGTCTGGTGGATATTTTAAGTGGCTATCTTGATCCCGCGACCAGCATTCCGACCAGCGAAGAAGTGCAAATTAACCTGGCCGCAAAACAAAGCGCCCAGGCGGCGAAACAAAACAAATTAAATAATCCGTCGGACGATGATGACGAAGTGGCTTTAGGTGAGGACGAAGAAGAAGCCGAGAGCGGCCCCGATCCTGAAGAAGCTAAACGTCGCTTTGATGAATTGCGTAAAGCATTCAAGAAGGCACAACGTGCGCTGGAAAAAAATGAGCGCGATAGCAAGCAAGTAGGAAAAGCACTGGAAGAGTTGGGCGAAGTGTTCAAATTTTTCAAATTATCGCCGCGCCAGTTTGACCCGATCTGCGCCATGGCACGAGGTGCCTTGCAAGTGATACGTGAGAATGAAAGAAATATCATGATGCAGTGTGTGCGTATCGCGCGCATGAATCGCCAGGATTTCCTGAAATCATTTCCCGGCAACGAGACCAATGAAAAATGGCTGGATGCACAAATCAAATTAAAACGTAATGAAGCCTGCGCCGAGCGATTGAAGGCTGTGAAGGTCGAAGTCATTCGTTCACAGCGGCGCTTGAGACAACTCGAGGAAGAAGTGGGTTTGCCACTGGCAACCATGCGTGAAATTAATCGTCGCATGTCACTCGGTGAAGCCCGTGCGCGCCGTGCCAAAAAAGAAATGGTGGAAGCCAACTTGCGCCTGGTGATTTCGATTGCAAAAAAATACACCAATCGCGGTTTGCAATTTCTTGATCTGATTCAGGAAGGCAATATCGGTTTGATGAAAGCTGTCGATAAGTTTGAATATCGTCGCGGCTATAAATTTTCTACTTATGCGACGTGGTGGATACGCCAGGCGATCACCCGCTCGATTGCGGACCAGGCACGTACCATTCGTATCCCGGTACACATGATCGAAACCATCAACAAGCTCAACCGCATTTCTCGCCAGATGTTGCAGGAGATGGGTCGTGAACCGACACCGGAAGAATTGGGCGAGCGCATGGACATGCCGGAAGATAAAGTGCGCAAGGTATTGAAGATTGCCAAAGAGCCGATCTCCATGGAAACGCCGGTGGGTGACGACGATGATTCGCATCTGGGCGATTTCATCGAAGACAGCACGATCGATTCACCGCTGGATTCCGCTACCGGAGAAGGCTTGAAAGAAGCAACACGTGCGGTGCTTTCCGGTTTAACCCAACGTGAAGCAAAAGTATTGCGTATGCGTTTTGGTATCGACATGAACACCGACCACACGCTGGAAGAAGTGGGCAAGCAGTTTGATGTAACGCGTGAGCGTATTCGTCAAATTGAAGCCAAAGCGCTGCGTAAGTTGCGTCACCCAACTCGTTCCGATCATCTGCGCAGTTTCCTTGATGAATAAACGCTAACTACCGGAAAAAATAGTATGCAAATCGTTATCGCCAGTTTATTGTTTGCCGTGTTGATGCCCATCGTTTGCTCATGGATCAGTGGTTATTATCGTCACAAACAGTTTGGGGTCGTGAATAATAAAACACCGCGTATACAAGCCGCCCAGCTGGAAGGCGCAGGCCATCGCGCCGTTGCGGCCCAGCAAAATAGTTGGGAAGCCCTGGCGATGTTTTCGGCGGCGTTACTCGGCGTGCATATGAGTGGCATTGTGCTGGATTCGATCATCACTTATTGCATTGTATTTGTAGTGGCACGTGTGGTGTACATCGCGTGTTATCTGGCAGACCAGGATGCGATTCGTTCGATATCATTCCTGGTTGGTTTTGGTACCTGCGTCTGTCTGCTTTATAAAGCACTGACTTTCTAATTGCTTCCTAATCGTACACCTGCACCGGATGCGTATTGCCTTCGGCAGGTGGCTGATAGTTTTTATCTCCAAATAAAAAAGAAAACGCGCGGCGGCGATTGCCAGCATAATCGACTGCATGCCACACGCGAGCATCAAACACCACCACATCACCAGGTGACGTTGCAACTTGCTGGCAAGGAATGTCTTTTATATCCAGATTCAGAGTGACACCCGGCTCGCGGATGTGTTGCTTCAGTTGTTTGGCAAATTTATCGGTATGGAAATGACTACCGGGAATCACGCGGAAGCAGTCTTCATTTTTTTTTGAGGGATCAAGATAAAAAATCAATTTCACATTTTTGCAATTGTAGGGCAGCCCGATGATGTCGGTGTGCCAGCGTGTGCCGCATTCATAAATATTCGCATCGCTGCCAATAAATTTATAACCCTGTCCCAGAATGTCGGTCACGAGGCTAACCAGCTTTTCATTTTTTAACAAAGCACGAATTTCCGGACATTTGTCTGCAATCTGGGGAAGGATTTTGCGTGGCAGGTTCGCGTGTACCACGTGATCCCATGGCACCACTTCGGCTGCGTGTTGCGCAAACGCATCGTCGAAGGCAGTTGTAATTGAGTTTATTTCACCCGTCAAAAGCGCAGGAATTTTCAAATAACCAAACAGGTTGAAGGTATTGAGTTGTTGTTCCGAAAGAGTCATGTCAGGGGGAAATTCTAATAATGTTCTTCATTATTGCTGTCGGTGATGGTGAGGTCAACCACGCTCGCAAAGATTCTTATCAGAGCAAATGTCGATTTTGATAAACAGTTTGCCATAGCTCTCCTTTTTTAAGCGCCACTTCCGTTTCAAAATAGTGTTTTAAGCGACGCCTGTCTTCGCGATTGTCCTTAAGCGACGCACCAATCAGGAAATGCACAAGATCTGCAGCGGTCATTTTGCCATCACGGTAATAATGCGCATGCACTCCTATGGCGTGCACGACTGACACTGCTTCAGCCGTGGACATGACAGCAGCTGCCAGGCGATCAGTGCTGCGACCATCCAGTGTTTGTCCGTTGCGAAGTTCATGGAATATGGTTACCAGAACCTCAACGATGGCCGGGTCAATATCGATGTCGATACCTGACATCCGAATCATGCGACTGGCTTCGCGCGTGACTACATCGATTTCATCATGAATATCCTGAATGGGTTGTATGGTTTCAAAATTCATGCGGCGTTTGAGAGCAGCGCTCATTTGATGCACACCCTGATCAAGCGTGTTGGAAGTGGCGATGATGTTGAATCCATCGCGGGCAAATAAAATTCCGTCTTCGCCGGACAGTTCAGGCACCAGGATTTGGCGTTCGGAGAGAATGGAAAGAATACCATCCTGGATTTCGGGTGAGCACCGTGCAATTTCTTCAAAGCGCACGATGAGGCCCTGGCTCATGCCTTGATAAATAGGGCCGGGGATCAGCGCTTCCTTGCAAGGGCCTTTGATTTTTAATTGCGCTTCATTCCATCCATAAAGCAATTGACTGATGTGACTGATGGCGCCTCCCTGTACAGTGAGAGTAGATCGGCCGGATACCGCACAGGAAATCAATTCCGACAACCATGATTTAGCCGTTCCGGGAACGCCGACGAGCATGGACCCGCGGTTGGTTGCCAGTGCAATAATGACACGTGTGACAATTTCTCTTGGCGCAACAAACTTGCGCGAGACACCTAGCGATTCATCACCCAGAACAAATCGCTCTATGGCGAGTGGAGACATAATCCACCCGGGTGGAATGGGGCCTGGATCCCACGCGCGTAATTTTTTCAATTCATCAGCAAAGAGTACCTCTGCGGCGGGTCGTTGAATGTTGCTTTTTTTTGCTGTCATGATGCTAACCTTGACCCCATTGCCAGCGCGCTTCGGGAGCCATGCGTTCTGCAGGCAGGATTCTGGGTAATTCCGACAGTGGAATATTGCCCTGAATGACGTGATCAAGCGCACTGTCGCGCATGGTGATCAGGCCGGCGTCGAGCGCAAGCCTGCGCAATTCGCCGATCGGTGGATGTTTTGAAATAGCATCACGAATATCTGCATTGGCTTGCATGTATTCCACAACTCCCACACGACCTTTGGTGCCGCGCTTGCCGCAATGATCACATCCTGTTCCCTTAAAACAACGAAAACTTTTGGGAGCGCCATCGGGAAATAACTCGGCAAGAATTTTTGGATCGGGCTTCACTTCCGTTTTGCATTTGGGACAAATACGTTTGGCGAGACGTTGCGCAATGACAGCTAGTAATTCGCTGGCGATGGAATTGGCGTGGATACCCAGATCAAAAATGCGTTGCATGGCATCGACCGCGTCATTGCAATGCAGAGTTGACAAAACGACGTGGCCGGTTTGTGAAGCGCGAATTGCTTCCATCGCCGTTTCATGATCACGAATCTCACCGACGAGTATGACATCAGGATCCTGCCGAACAAACGAACGCATTGCATCGGAAAAACTAAAACCAATATCCGGCCGCACTTGCGTCTGTTGAATATTGTTAATGGAATATTCAATAGGATCTTCAACCGTAATTACTTTGCGGGAAACATCTTTCGCCAATAACTGCAAACCTGCATACAAGGTCGTGGATTTTCCGGAGCCAGTGGGGCCGACAACCAGCACCAGCCCTGCGGGATTATCCAGAAGTCTTTTGTAGTGATTGGCAATGGCAGGTGCAAATCCCAGGCCTTCAATACCGATTAAAGTACTACTTTGTGGCAACAGTCGAATCACCACATGCTCGCCATGTAGTGATGGTTGCGTTTGCACACGCAAGTCAAATACCGAATTGCCGACGCGGAGTCGGGAGCGTCCGCCCTGTGGCAAACGCCTTTCGGCAATATTCAGATCAGAGCGCAACTTGACTACATTGATCAACCCCTTCACTTCACTGGAGCTAATGGTGTAGTGCGTAAGATCGTGTAGCTCACCATCCACTCTTAAACGTAACCGGACATTGTTCCCGTATTGCTCAATATGAATGTCACTGGCATTTTCAGCAACAGCATCCAGCAGCAGCGCTTCGAACAGGGAAACCAGATGCGCTTCAAAATCAGTTTGCGACTTGTCGAGTAAATTTTTATCTAACGCGTTAACCGGTGGTGTAAGGGGTGCGAGATCCTGTTTTCCTTCGATACACAAACTTAATGCAGACCACAGCCGACGGAAATCTGTTGGCGTCACTAAAATTTTTTCAATGTCGATTAAATCGGGATACATGGAAATGATTTCCACCACCGATGCATCGGGATCAGGGGTGGCTACTGTCAGTATTTTATTGACGGAGTACAGGGGAATGATGTGATTATGTTCGAGAAACGCTTTTGGAAAACTTGCAAAATATTTTAGTTGGGCTTTGCGCAGCAGCAGGTCGACATTCCCTAAAGGCATTTCATAGCGTGTAGACAGTGCACGATACAGCTCCAGGTCATCGAGATGCGCCAGTTGGCGCAACTCGTCTATCAGCCATGTGCCCTTCTCTTTGGCGCGTTTTTTGGCCTCGCGAATCGTATCCTCGGTTGCAACACCGAGCTCAATCAGAATTTCCTCCTTGTTGTGGGGTTTGTTCATGTTGTTTGCCTCACCAGCATACGGCTACCACATCATCAGATTCATAGCGATTTCCCTGACGGTAACCGCTCACTGATATCCATGATGAAATTATTGCCATCCGTCAGCAATAAATGCTGCTTGCGTTGTTCCATGCGGAGATTTTCAACATCCAGATGAATCGGCAATATGTAGCTGATGAAATCGCCCGACGAGAGAGGAATTATCTTGCAACGTTTTTCATCCTTGCGTACCAGCTTGCCATGCGCCACATCGTGTAGCCATGTATAACCGCTTACCCGCGCCAACCCTTGTTCATAACACTCCACTGCACCAATGAAAAAACGTTCTGTATCCCTTTCATATAATCGACGATGTGCAACCAGTAATTTATCACCCTTCTCGATTAACATCTGCGTATCCTCTTTTCTTTATGCTAATGGGCGAAGTCCAAGTCTACTCCAGAATAAAATATAAGCCAAAGGCTCTGGCTTTACAGTTTTGCGCTAGCGCAAGGAAAACGGAAGTTTTACGATCTAGCCCAGCGATCCCAGCTGTTGGATTTGCTGTTCGAGAAGCTTTTTATAGCTGTCACTGATGCGCAACACGCGGTAGTAGTCTGTATCCGATTCGCCGCTGATCAAATCCAGTTTTACGTGTTCTGCCACTGCCGGTGATTGTTTGATGCCTTTGGTGGTCAGGACCTCCCCCGGTTTTGCCAATTGGCAGAGATGGTACATTTCAAAATATTCGGTTTGCAACAGATGATTGCGCAACAGTTCACCCACTTCGCGTTCATCGTGGGCGTGCCAGTGCACGGCAAAGCGGAATTCCAGATTAATGTTGGTAGTGCTCTCCGGCGTATTACTTTTCAGCAAGCCCTTGAGCAATACCGCGCAACAGATGGCTTGCAGCGATGCATCCGTGACATCGTTTACCAGAAAACGCAGCAAGATGTGGTCGCCCGGAGAATGAATGTTAACCCCGTGATAAAGTTTGCTGACCTTGGCTAACTGTTCCTGAAAGTGATCGACCAATCGTTGCAGTTCACGATGATGTAACTGTTGTTGCAACGATTTAAAGTTGCTGCATTCAATCATGAGTTCGGCGTAGCTGCCTTCGGTCGGTTTGTAAACGTATTTACCGGATTGGGTAAATTTTGGAGCAGGAGAGCGTTGCTCAAGATAACGCAAATGTTCATCGAGATGATCCAGTTTTTTTAACAGCTCCGGCCAGGATGGTAGCGGCTGATCAAAATTGGAGAGCGTACTGGTGCTTGCCAATGTTTTGTTTAGTTGGGCGACCAGTGTTTGATAATGCGACTGTGCCATGTGGCTCCAGAATTTGCTGATCAGCAGGATGAACCCCAGCGCGATCATCAAACCACACACCAGGTAAATCGAGAGCCAGTGTCCTTGCTTCAGGATTTTTTGCGTGTTGAGGCTGACAATCACTTTGCCCGCGATACTGTCCTGGAATGAGATGCTGGCAGGGAAGTTGCGAATCGCTTCTTCGGGAATTCGATTTCTTTCTTCTGCTGTGCTGCTGGCTTGTGCCAGTACATGGTTCTCCATGTCATAAACAGCGACATCGACAATGCTGTCCATGTCGGTTAATTTTTCCAGCTGCGCATGCAGGCTCACCAGATCTCCCCTGACTACGGCATCCACACAGGATTGCGCCAGTTGCTGCGCAACGGTGTTGCCGTATTCGTGGATCATGAGCTCGCTTTGTTGTGTATAGAGGCGAGAGGTGAGTAGCATGAAGGAGATCAAGCCGATCAGGCAGGCAGCAAAATAACCGGCACCCAGACGAAACCCCAGCGACTTTTGCAATGCATGCAGTGTGGTGCGCAGGCGCTCGCCCGCACCGGGCGGAGAAACGAGCAATGGATTCTTTCTGGATTTCGACATCGCCGGCATTCTATATCAAATGCGGCATGACTATAATGCTCGCCTGATTTTCTAAAACGATATTTATGATGGCGGGCATCCCTTGAAAGAATTGGTATTGATCAGTATCGCAGGCCTCGATAAACCGGGTGTCACTGCTTCCGTCACCGAGGTGCTGGATCGTTTTGATGTCAACGTGCTGGATATCGGCCAGTCGGTGATTCACGATTCATTGTCGCTGGGTATTCTGGCGGAAATTCCTGTTAAAACCGAAAAAGCGGATGCAGGCGTCAAGGCCGCTGTGGAGTCGACGATCTATCAATTGGGGATGACCGTGCGCTTCGTCGGCATTGATCACACCAGTTACGGGAAATGGGTGGAGCAGCAAGGCAAGCCGCGTCATATCGTGACCTTGCTGGCGCGTCGTATTACCGCGCACCATATCAGTCGCCTGTCGCGCATCGTGGCGACTAATCAATTGAATATCGACAAAATCACGCGACTGTCGGGTCGTGTGCCGCTGGAATCTATTGGTACGGAAACGCAAGCGTGTGTGGAATTCTCCCTGCGTGGCCCGGTGAAAAACCTGAATGCCTTGCGCAGCGAGTTTATGAAGCTCGCGAATGAACTCGACGTCGATATCGCTTACCAGGAAGATAATATTTTCCGTCGCAACCGTCGCCTGGTGGCCTTTGATATGGATTCCACTTTGATCCAGATGGAAGTGATTGACGAGTTGGCCAAGCGCGCGGGTGTGGGCGTGCAAGTCGCGGCGATTACCGAACGCGCCATGCGCGGTGAGCTGGATTTCAAACAAAGTTTTACGCAACGCGTTGCATTGCTGAAAGGATTGCCCGAATCTGTTCTTGCAGAAGTTGGCGCCACATTAGTGTTGACGGAGGGCGCAGAAAAATTAGTTAGCACGGTAAAAAAACTCGGTTACAAAACGGCGATACTTTCCGGTGGCTTTAATTATTTTGGCCGTCAGTTGCAAAATAAACTCGGCATTGATTATGTGTATGCCAACGAAATGGAAATTGAAAACGGTATTGTTACCGGGCGTGTAAAGGGCGAAATTGTTGACGGTGCGAAAAAAGCAGAATTACTGACGATGATAGCAAACAAGGAAGGTATTTCTCTCGAGCAAGCGATTGCGGTGGGTGACGGTGCAAATGATTTGCCGATGTTGAGCATTGCAGGTTTGGGTATTGCGTTTCGCGCCAAGCCAATCGTCAAAGCCTCCGCGAAACAATCCCTGTCTACGCTGGGGCTCGATGGGATTTTGTATTTGATGGGAATGTCTGAACGGGAGACAGTGTGAAAGGATTCGTTGCTTTAATTCTGTTGCTATTTACGGTTGGTGTTGCAGCTGCGACACCCGAAGAAAAATATTTTTTATTGAAAGATAAATTTATCACAGAGATTAATAAAACACCTGATGACTTGTCGGAGTCAAACTATACAATTGAACAGGAAGATCTTAAAAAGCTTGAAAAGAATTTATTGATAATCGTGAAGCCTTTGCAGATACCGGGATATGATAACAGCAGGATCAACATTGATACGCTGCATAGCAACGAGCCTGGCTTTAATCAGATTGATGGCATTAGATATTTTTCTAAGACCAAAGCTGGTGTGATAGTAGTAACTAGTTCATCTTTATTAAAGTTATATGCTGCAAGAAACACTTTAAAGTCTGCCGATATTAAAGTGCTTTCAATGAATGAAAACTTCTATTCTGATGTTTTTGACTGGGATGTTGGTTTTATTAAGTTTAATGACGTTCCTGTAAAAATTAATTCGCAAACACAGTTTGCAAAAGCTGAATTTATGGATATCAGCCAAGATCCTGGTCCTTTTCCTCCACAATCTATGATAGTTATGATTGAAATTAATGATCAGATATTGCTGTGGGAGCGCCCTATTGGATCGACTATATCGCCTATCAAGAGCTGCGAGGAAAGTTATAGCAAAGATATACAGGGTGCTCAGCAATTGTTTGAGCAATACCGAAATTCAAAACTAAAAGACACAGACAGCCTTGATCGGGCACATGTGATTGAGGAAAAAGCTTACGCAAACTACAAAATCTGCTTTTCCGAAGCTATTCAAAAGAGCAAAAACTGGGGATATATCACGCGTGAAGCACAATCAATGGTTGATATGCTTCAAAATGCTCAGATCAAATAGTAAGAGCGTGTTTTAAATCGCTCCGATGTACTTTGTCCAGAAATCCAGTAAATAAAAAGTAATCATGCTGGCGCTGAGTGCCGCCGCGCAGACAATCCACAAATTCCATTTGTTATTTTTATCTTCGTCAAGGAAATAAAAAATCGGAAAGCTGGCAATAAAATAACATGCGTACATAATGGAACCGTAAGCGAGCATGCGTGCTTTGTCCTTGTAATAAAATTGATCGGCAATCATCGGATTCGCCATGGCTTTGGTTTCTGCCCAGGCCCAGAAGTAACCAATCGCAAATAGCACCAGCGGAAATAATATAAACATCAAAGGCAAGCCTGATGTTTTGAAACGACGCAACACCACCACAGCGGATGTGTGGTAGGTCACAAAGTACGCATGCGCCAACAAATACATGGTGAAGGGAACCTTCTGCGTTCCAGTGCCGACCAGTGCGGAATCCAGGTTCCAGTGGATGGTTGGATAGTTGTAGACCATGCCGAGCACATCGAAGAAATATTCCGAGCCGAAGTAGCTGCCAAAAAAAGCGAATATCCAGATGTACAGGTTGGCCTTGAACCAATAGGTTTGTGCAATGGGTGTATTTTCCTTTCTGAAAAATAATGGATAAAAAATCAGCGGTAACGCAGTGACACAGGCCTGGAACATAAAACCGATATCGCCCCACACCTTCACCCAACCCATCACCATCGTGAGGCCCATGAAGGCCATCCAGATCGGTGAATAGATTAAAAAGAATTTTTCCCCCCACGCCTTGCTTTCATTTTCAGCAAACCAGCGCGGTGAGGCAGTGTGGTTGATTTTTATTTCGCCCATGATGTTGTCTCCGGAAAAAATTTATGTGTGAATCGATGAAATAAATGCCTTACCCGCTTGTTTGGGTTTAATGTGTCCGGCTCGCGCCATCCAGCACAAGGTGTCGCGAATGGTTTCGCGGCCATCGCGAAACGTTAATCCCAGTTCGCGCTTAATTTTTTCAGAACTGGCAGGTGTCCATTGCGTGATCATGGTGGTGGATTCGCGTGTGAGCGCAAAATCAAACGGTATCACGTGTTGAATGGTATCGCACAAGACACCGATCGCCAGCCACACACGATCCGGTAATTTTAAACGCCATAATTTTTTCCCCGTCACTTCGTCAACCAGGTCGCCGAGTGCAGGCCAATCATAGTAGTGCCCGCCAAGAATATAACGGCCTTGCTCGCGGTCGGCAGGACAGCCTTTCTCCAGCAGGAGGCGATGTGCGATCGCAATATCACGCGCATCAATGAATTGAAAGCCACTGCTCGTCATGGGTAACATCAGGTCGACAAAAATTTTCAAACCTTTGTTCGACTCATTTAATTTGGGGTCATCAGGCCCGAGCACACTCGTCGGATAAGTCACTTGTATTGGCGCGCCCTTTTTCTGCAAGTCACGCACATATTTTTCGCAATACAATTTTGAGCGACCATAGGCTTCTGCCGACGAGCCCAGCGGCGTGCTTTCATCCACGGTGGTAATTTCCGGGTGTAGTTTTTTGTCCACAAACAAAGCACCGATGCTGGACACATGAATAATATTTTTTATCCCTGCTTCGCAGGCGCTACCAATAACCGCGTGAATTGCATCGACATTGGAGTTATAAATTTCATCGGCGCGACGACGCTCCAACCCCACCACGGCCGCAGAATGCACCACCGCATCGCAACCAATCAATCCTTTTTTAATTATTTCTGCATTGCGCATATCGCCAACGACAAAATCATTCAACTCAAAACCGCGTTGCCTGAAATAATCTTCTGCTTTTTTGCGATCGCGCACCAGCAACCGCACACTGTGACCTGCACGCAACAACTCCAGTGTGGTGTGCGCGCCGATCAGGCCGGTCGCACCGGTAATAAATACTTTCATGATCCTTAATGATTTACGGTGACTTTAAGTGCGCGGTTAGGACAGAATTTCTCTGCCCTGAGTGCTTTCTCCAGCAATTCCGGTTTTATGTTTTCGGAAAGCACGGTGGTGTTGCCTTCGGTATCGACACGAAATAATTCTGGCGCCTCACCCGCGCATACCGCATGGCCCTGGCACAAATTTCTATCGAGCGTAATGCTGAAAGGCGTTTTCTGTTCAGGGGCGTCACCACTGAAAGGACATTTACTGCCCGTTGCAACATCAGCGCCTGAACTGGTTTGTTGTGTTGTGGATTTGACAGCAGTGGTACTGACACCTGCACGGCGCTTATAACGCACACGGCACGGTGCTTTGGGTTGCACAATCATCTGCGTGTAGTCATCGACATATTTTTCCGGCGCATCAACCAGCTCAAATTCATAACGGCGCAGCAGGACGCAAAAGATGGCCTTGATCTGGAACATGGCAAATGCATTGCCGGAGCATTTGTGTTTGCCGCCACCAAAGGGTTGGTAAGCATCGAGATTCTTGTCTTCTTCGCGCGGCACATCATAACGGCCCGGATCAAACACTTCCGGATTCGGGAACAAATCGGCGATGCGTTGCGTCACAGGCGGAGCGGCCCACACCATGTCGCCTTTTTTGATCACATACTCGCCTACGGGTAAGTCTTGTTCTACTTGTCGCATTAATACAATCAAGGGTGGATGCAAACGCAATACTTCTTTTAATACGTTTTCCAGTTTGGGAACTTCGCGCAAGGATTGGAAAGTCACTTCGCCATCGGATCCGAGCAGATCCTCGATTTCTTTTCTGACGTCGCGCAAGATCTGCGGCTGCTTCAGCATCTCCAACAAAACCCACGCCGCAGTTCCCGAACTGGTGTGATGACCCGCAAAAATTGCGCCGAGCAACATGCCAGTGATTTCGTTGTCGGTGAGTTTTGTACCATCTTTGTACGTGGCATCAATCAGCGTCTGAAACATGTCACTGGGTTTTTCTTTTTGTTGTTTGCGCTTTTGCACTATGCCTCCGACCAGTTCCAATAGTCGTGCGCGTGCGCGATCGCGTTTCTTGAAAGAGGGAATAGGCAAATAGGGATAATGGTAGGCGAGCGGGTTAATACCTTTTTCGAGGTCGTGATAAATTTTTGCAAACTCATCACTCATTTCGTAACGGAATTCGCGACCGAGCAAACAATGGCTCGCGGTGTTGATCGTCAGCTGCTTCATGAATTCGACGAGTTCAATTTCGCCGCTGTCGCCCCAGTTCCTGATCAGGTCTTCCACTTCCTGCACCACTTTGCTGCTGTGTTGTTTCATTGCACTCATCTGCAAGGACGGCATCAACATCTTCAGCTGTTCATCCTTGCGGTGGAGTGGTGCATCAAACACGATGCCTTCACCAAAAATTGGCGTCATGAGTTTATAAGCAGCACTTTGGTCGAGCTGCTCGTCTGGCGCGCGATAAAAAGCATGGCTGCCTTCCGCGCCGGTCAACAATACAATGCGCTGGTTGAACATCTTGAAGGACACCACATTGCCGCCCTCGTCGTGGGCACGTTTCATGAAGCCATAAGGATTACGGGCAAATGAAATCATGTGGCCCAAAAGGGGCAAGCCACCTTTGAGACGTGGTGGTTCTTTAAGCGCCAGCGTATTCATTCATTCACCTGTGAGTAGCTTTACTATCTATTTAAAAAAACAGGAGGGCAATATCACACAGCTTTACAAATAAAGTCAACTTGTAAAGCACACAGCAATCCATAATAATAGCGGCCCAATGTATGACCGGGCTTTTTATGAAAGCTACTGCCAAGAAAACCCTTGCCCTGCAACCGTTGACCACGTCGCCGGGGCCGGCTGAAAATGCTACCAGGCAACGCATTATTGATGCGGCACTCATTTGCCTGGACCGCTGGGGGCTGGAGAAAACCAGTTTGCATGATATTGCCCGCGAGGCCGGTGTCACGCGCCCGACGGTGTACAGTTATTTTGTCAATCGTGATGAAGTAGTGCAGGCGGCGATGGTTTTTGGCGGCCAGCGTTTTGGTTTGAAACTGTTAAATCATATCAACCAGTTTTCGAGCAACCGCGAACGTTTGCTGGAAGCGGTGTTGTTCGCCTACCAGAATATGCCACGGGAACCTTATCTGAAGTTAGTGAAAGATGCGGGCCTGGCGCACATGATCAATGAACAGGCCATTACCTCGCCAGAAGGTCGCGATATGTGTCGTATGTTGTTTCAGGAAATTCTGCAGCATGATCCCGAATATCAGGATGAGCTGGATGAAATTGTGGAAGTCACCACCCGTTTTTTGCTATCACTCCTGTTAGTAGAAGGCGCCATCAAGCGCAACGACAAACAGATGCGTGAATTTTTAGCAAAACGTTTGCTACCAGCGTTAGGGATTAACTGAGCTCCATCGTGCGATATACTGCGCCGATGAAATTAAATCGACAACTCACTTCCCAAACTTCTGGCGAACGCGCTATTGATCTGATTGCTGCCCATGTTCCCGAACTTTCGCGTCAGCAAATCAAACAGGCGATGCAAAAAGGCGCGGTGTGGATAAAACTCTCTAAAGAGGGTAAGGGAAAACATGAAAAACGTTTACGCCGCGTAACTCAGCCGTTACAAACCGGTGCGACGATTGCTATTTATTATGACGATGATTTGCTGTCACGAAAAACCGAAGTACCCACGCTCGTAAGTGATGAAAAAGACTACAGTGTGTGGATTAAACCGGCAGGAATGCTCTCCCAGGGAACCAAATACGGTGATCACTGCTCATTACTGTTTGCAGCGGAACAATATTTCCAGCCGCGTCGCGCTTGTTTTCTGGTGCATCGTCTCGACAGTGCTGCCAGTGGTTTGATGTTGATCGCGCATAATTCACGTGCGGCAGCCGCATTTTCGGAAATGTTCCAGAAGCGTGAAATGACCAAGCGCTATCAAGTGACAGTAGAAGGCTTGCTGGATGAAAATATTAAAACTATTTGTGAACCACTCGATGATAAGGAAGCCATCACGCATATCGAGTCAATAAATCATTTGCCTGATAATCGCAGTGAATTGACTGTACGAATTGAAACTGGCCGCAAACACCAGATTCGCCGTCATCTTGCGGGTATGGGTCACGCTGTCATTGGTGATCGTGAATATGGATCAAGCTTTACTAAAGAACCACTGCAACTTGCTGCAACAGAGTTGTCATTTGTGTGTCCGTTGACGAAGAAACAAAAAAATTATTTTTTGCCCTGATCTTTTTTACCCAAAGCGGCGTCATAAAGCGCGCGTTTGGATTTGCCGGTAATTTTTGCGGCCAGTGCAGAAGCCTGCTTCACCGACAATTCTTCCAGCAAAATATCGAGTACACGCTCAGATTCGTCATCCAGTTCTTTGGCGATGTGTTTATCTTGCGCCGCCACCAAAACCACAAACTCGCCGCGTTGTTGATTGGAATCGCTTTCAATAAATTGTTTGATCTCGGCAATAGTCCCCGTGCGTATGGTTTCAAATTGCTTTGTTAATTCGCGTGCCATGCAACATCTTCTATCGCTTCCAAATACTTCTGATAAATCTCTAAACAGTTCCACAATACGATGCGGGGCTTCGTAAAAAATCAGCGTGGCTTGTAACGTGAACAATTCGGTTAAACGTTGCTTGCGTGCATTGGGTTTTGCCGGCAAAAATCCTTCAAACCAGAAACGATCAGTGGCCAGGCCTGATGCCGACAAGGCGGCCGTCGCGGCACAGGACCCCGGGATGGGAACGACAGGAATGCCGCGTTGGTGTGCCAACGTTACCAATTGATAGCCGGGGTCGGAAATCAGCGGTGTACCGGCATCGGAGATCAAGGCAACCGAGTCGCCGCTTTCGAGCCGTTTGATAATACTTTCGGCCTCCTTGATGCTGGAGTGATCGTGAAAAGAGACCAGCGGCGTGCCAATGTCAAAATGCTGAAGGAGTTTTTTGCTGTGACGCGTGTCCTCAGCCACCACTATATTTACCGATTGGAGAATTGTTATGGCTCGAGGTACCATGTCGCCCAGATTGCCGATCGGTGTTGCGACGATGTAGAGCGATCCTGTAGAGGAAGGTGTTGTGTTGATTCGAATCGTTGTCATATTGTCCATTATAAGCACTTTTTTATTGAGTGGTTGTGGCGGTGGTTATCGCCCCGATCATCATGCGAATGACGCGCTGTCGCTCGAAGGGCGCAATGTCGACGAGTTGATTCACGAAGCGGCCATCTCCAAATCGCCCATCAAGGAAAACCTGCAATTCCAGGCGGCTGAATTGTTGATGCAACGCGGCGATACCAGCAAGGGGCTGGGGCTATTATTTAACCTCGATGCAACGTATTTATCCGACCACAATTTTGCAAGCTATACGCTGATCTATGCCCATTGGGCAGTTGAGAAAGATCAAACCGAATTAACACGCCGCTTGCTCATCAATGATCGCCTGGAGAAATTATTGCCTAACCTGGAGGCGACGCAGTCGATAGCGTTATATGAAATGCGCGCAGATTTTTTCGCCCACGACAGACAAGCCTTGCGTGCTATCACTGAGCGCATGTCACTGACGCCGTTGCTGATGGATGATCAACAACAAGAACACAACAACGCGGTGATATGGTCTGCCTTGCAGCAACTGTCGAATGACGAGATACAGCAGCTCAATAACAATCCTGCCAATAAACAGATGGCCGGCTGGATCGAATTAACGCACATTGCCACCGCGCAAGAGCTGGATATTGATGCACAGGTCAGTTTGTTGAATGAATGGCTGGATCGCTTCCCGCATCACCCGGCGGCGCAACATTTGCCGCCAGAGTTGTTATTGTTGCAAACGGCTATTAAACAACGCCCGCAGCACGTGACTTTGTTGCTGCCTTTGTCGGGCAATTTGCAAAAAGCCGGTGAAGCCGTAAGAGATGGTTTTATGGCCGCTTATTATCAGGCCATGCGTCGCCATGTATCCTTGCCCGAAATTCGTATCATGGATAGCCAACAGGGCGGTGACTTCCTCAAACTTTATGATGAGGCGGCGAGCGGCGATACGGATCTAATTATCGGGCCTCTGGAAAAAGAAAAAGTGGCGCTGTTGCAAAGCAAGAATCGCGTTGCGGTTCCTACCCTGGCGTTGAATGACGTTGATAGCAGCGATTTAAAAAACAAGGATGCAAAAACGACAACGAATCTTTATTTCTTTGGTTTGAATCCTGAGGATGAGGCACGGCAAACGGCGACAGAAGCACGTTTGAACCATCACGAGCGTGCGTTGGTGATTGCACCGGCAACCGATTGGGGCCAACGTGTGAGCAATGCATTTTTTCAGGAATGGCAGGCGCAGGGCGGCACGGCACTGGGCAGTGTGTTGTTTGATGCGAGCAAGGATGATTACTCGGATGTTTTACAACAAGCATTGGGTATCACGGACAGCAAAACACGGAAACAATGGTTGCGTCAGTGGAGCGCGGATACGCTGGAGTTTGAACCGCGATGTCGTCAGGATGTCGATATGATTTTTTTGGCCACTCGACCGGAACAGGCGCGACAAATCAAACCGCTGCTGTCATTTCACTATGCGGGTAGTATTCCTGTTTATGCGGCCTCTTCTGTTTACGGAGGTCAACTAGACCCCGAAAAAAATGCCGACCTGAATGGGATTCAACTGATGGTGTCGCCCTGGCTGTTCGAAAAAAGTGAACTGAAAGCCGATCTGGATCAAACCTTGTCCCCGGATGTGGCTTTTCAATCGCTCAACGCCATGGGTGCGGATGCCTGGCGTTTGCACGCGCGTTTGCTGTTGTTGTCTTCCAGTGAACACAGCCGATTGCGCGGATACACCGGAATTTTGCGTATGGATAGCCATCAACGCATTTATCGCCAGCAATTATGGGCGGTAATGGATCAGGGTAAAATCGCTCTGGTGCCCAGTCTGGTTCCCTGACAAACATTGAGAGCCCGGGATAATGGACAAGGAAAGTCGCACAACACTACACATAGGCGCGGTTGCAGAAAAAGCGGTAGAAAAAATGTTGCTGGAAGCAGGATTGAAAATCCTTGAACGCAATTATCGTTGCAAGCTGGGTGAAATTGATATCATTGCCCAGGATGTTCTCGCCAAGGATAGCACACTGATTTTTGTTGAAGTGCGTCAGCGCAGCCACGGTGCATTTGGTAGCGGCTTCGATAGCGTCGATTATCGCAAGCAAAAGAAACTGATTCGCGCTGCCAGCCTGTTTTTGCAGGAACGGAAATTTTATGATCAATACCCTTGTCGTTTTGATATAGTATCGGTTCGTTCATTAACCGACTTGCAGTGGATCAAAGATGCTTTTCAGGTACATTAAGCACATTGCACCCAAACGTTGTGTTCATCCTTAACTCTGTCAAGACTGCACCATGGATCCCATCGAGAAAATTATTTCCCTTTTTCACAACAGCATAGAGACGCGTGCCAGTTATGGTGAGCAATTGGCTTATCAATTGGCGGCGGCGGGCGAGTTAATGGCCAACACCTTTGTAAATGACGGCCGTGTCTTGTTGTGTGGCTATGCAAGTGCCGCCATTACCGCGCAGCATTTTGCTGCCATATTGGTAAATCAGGGGAGTCGTGAGCGACCGGGGTTGCCTGCGCAATTGCTGGATGTGAATGCCGCCGCTCTGGGACAGAGTCACGGAACCAGTGAAATTTTCTCGCGTCAGATTCGCGCACTGGGTCAGTCGGGTGATGTGTTGGTGATGTACAGTGTGACGGCATCATCGCAAAGTTTAATTAATGCTGTACAGGCAGCGCATGAAAAAAACATGCGCGTCATCCTGTTCAGCGGCAATGATGGCGGCAATGTGGCGCAATTGCTGGATGCCGACGATATCGAGATCAGGGTTCCGATTGCGTCGGAATTTTTAATTCATGAAATGCATCTGCTGATGTCATTTATATTGTGTGATTTGATTGATGACCATCTGTTTGGAGAACGTGCATGATCGCTGTGCAACACATATCAAAATTATTCCGCTTGGGTTCAGTATTGTTAGTGGTGTTATTAACATCCTGTGTTAGCTTGATGGATGCTACCACGAGCAAGCCAATAACGTCCGAACCAGGCGAGCGTTCCCTGGGCCACTATATTGATGACCAGCGCATCGAGACCGTGGTGGCTGTCAATATTCGAAAAGCGGATCCTGATTTGCGTGCGGCACATATCAGTGTGATTAGCTTTAATGGCGTGGTACTACTGGTGGGCCAGGTTGCAACAGCTGCTAATCGTGATGCGGCGGCGGATATTGCACATGCAGTCCAGGAAGTGCGCCAGGTGCATAACGAGTTAACGATTTCAGGCCCTCTTTCACTGCTTGCCAGGACCAATGACAGTTGGCTCACCGCTAAAATCAAAACCAAATTTGTATTTAAAGGCGGGCTTGATTCAGGAAGAATCAAAATTGTGACCGAGAATGGCGTGGTTTATCTGATGGGGCTGGTAACGCACGCAGAGTCGGATATTGCCGTGGATGTGGCGCGTAATTCATCAGGTATTCAGAAGATTGTTCGTGTTTTTGAATATATCGATTAGTCTGTAATCTCTAAACTCTTTCTAATCAAACCGTCTGACAAATTTGTAAAACCGACTAGACTGAAACCGTCAGTTACAGAAATCTGGTGCCCGCTGGGTACCGGATCAACGGATATCGCTAGAGGGAGTTGCTTATGCCAGGTTTTGATGACCGCACACCGGTGGTGTTGAGTTTGTCGAGTCACGATCCGACCGGAGGTTCCGGCATTCAGGCCGATATTGAAACGGCGGTCAGTCTGGGTTGCCATTGTGCATCCGTCATCACCGCGTTGGTGGCGCGAGACACCCGTGAACTAAAAGATATTATCGCCATTGATTCAACCTTGCTGATCGAGCAGGCGAGGGTCATTCTCGAGGATTTTCAGGTTGATGCTATCAAGATAGGATTATTGGGAAGCCTTGCCAACATCAAGGCCGTCCATTCCGTTTTGATGGACTATCCTGATATCCCGGTGGTCCTGGATCCTGTCGTCCAGGTTGGCAACGTGGTGCCTCCCAATGTAGAGACGTTTTACAAGGCTATCTCATCCCTGTTGCTTCCGTTGGCAACCATTTCTACCCCCAGTTTTGTGGAAGCACACGAACTGGCGCGTGAAGCAGATACCGTGGACGCCTGCGCCCATGAAATACTGGAAAGCGGCTGTCAGCATGTATTGATCAGTGGCGCGCAACGACAAGACGGCAAAATTGTTAATTCACTTTATGGGGATCACCGCTTAATTCGTCGTTTTGAATGGCCGCGTTTAACGAAGATATGCCACGGCTCCGGCGCAACCCTGGCGTCCAGTGTGGCGTCCTATCTGGCTCACGGTTTGAGTGTGGCGGACGCCGTGCAGCAAGGACAGAATTTCACCTGGCAAAGTATTAGTGCGGGACGTCGGTTCGGGATGGGAAAGTTAATTCCCAATCGTTTCTTCTGGCTGGATAATCGTGCCGAACGTCAGATGGCCAGCAATGAATAACAGGACTGTGTTAATTGAGACCTAAGCTGTCGATAGCTGTGGGGTCAAATTCTTTCTGTTGTTGTGCCGAGCGAGCGCCAAATTCTTTATTCCACTCACTCAGGATCTCTGCCAGGGCCTTCGCGGCCGTGTGATGTGCATGCAGCTCTTCCTTGCCATCTTTAACCCCCAGGTAAAGCTTTATGTTACGGAGTTTTTCTACCAGGCGATGGGTGGGGTGCTCCATTTTATATTGCTCCAGTTTCCAGCGAATGCTGTGAACCATGCGACGATAGAATAGTAGCTTGGTTTTCAAACTGAGTACTTTGTTGTCATCCAGTGCACCGAAAATGGAAAAGTCGGTACCAAATACCTGGATCTCCTTGCTTTTTTCATCTGCAAAAATAGTGGCGCTACGTTTGCCATCTACCAACATGGCCAAATCACCAAATACTTCCCCTGGCGTTATCTGATTAACCGGATCACCCCGGTTTTCCTTGTCGCCCGGATAAACGATGAACTTCCCCTTGAGAACATAATACATCCAGGTATCTACATCGCCGCGCGCAATGACCATCTCACCAGGAGTGAAAGACACGATGCGGGAATGCTGTAGTAAAACTTCATATTGCCATGACTCACTCTGTTTCACATCGCGGTAAAAGGGAATCATCATCAGCAATTGATCCACTTTGGCGCGAGGCAAGGAGGAAATCTGGGTAATCTGCATATCGTTCTGAGGAGCCGTGTTAAAACAAAATCCAAGCCACCTAAATGGCGGCGTTCTGAGGGAGGTATTTATACCAGTTTTTAACGTGGGAAAGTGCACCACTGTACAAAAAAAGAAAAATCTTTCATGAGAACGATACAAAAAGGGGCGCTTTGCATAGAATTAATAAAAGAGTAAAGTGGAGACGGGCAAGGTGTTTAGCTTTCATAATTATGGTGTGGTGCCCATGGGGACTTTATGATTAGCAAGAATCTGAAATCGTGCGCAGTGAAGCCTGTCGCATGCGTGTTGTTTCTGGTTTTGTCGGTTGTATTGCCCACTCAATTGTTGGCTGCTGATTTGTTGCTCAATGGTGTGGCGTTGCATCAGGAGCTGAATACAGACTACTTTCTGGCAGGTTTATATCTGCCGGCATTCAGCAACGATTCTGCCGAAATTTTGGCAATGAAAGGTTCAAAGCGCATGGAAATGCGAGTGGCTTTTGATAATTTTTCTCCCCGTAAATTTGCAGGTCTGTGGCGAGATAGTATTGTGATCAATAACAGTCCGGCTGATGTCGAAAAGTATGGACCGGATATGCTGCGTTTTGCCAGTGTGATGAAGGGCAAGCTGGTACGAGGAGACCAGGTGGTTATTGATCAGTCACCGGTAGCGACGGTTGTTACAGTAAATGGCATTGAGCTGGCGCGATTTGGCCCGGATTTCTTCCCCTTATTGCTTCGTACATGGATTGGTCCGCGCCCTGCGTCCAGTGATTTTAAAAAAGATTTGTTGAACAAGGGCAGCATAAAGGAAGAGCTCCAGAATCGATACAACGCGCTTGTTCCCCTGGACGGACGTAAGCAGCTAGCATCGATTTGGGCTTCAGGAGGTTCAGCATCCGAAACGGATGCAACAGCAGTTGCCGCCGCCAAAGCGGCAGAAGAATCACGACTACAGGCAGAGGCAGAAGCGAAAGCGCGCGCTGAAGCGGAGGCGCAGGCGAGGGCTGAGGCTCAAGCACGTGCAGAGGCGGAGGCCAAGGCACAAGCCGAAGCCAAGGCGAGGGTAGAAGCGCAAGCCAGGATGAAAGCCGAGGCGCAGGCTCGTGCCGAAGCAGAAGCCAAAGCGCATGCCGAAGCATTGGCTGCAGCGAAAGCGGCTGAAGAAGCCATGAAAAATGCCTCCGATGCAAAGGCAAAAGAGTTGGCTGAAGCCAAGGCAAAAGAGGCGGCCGAGGCGAAAGCAAGGGCGGAAGAAGAGGCCAGAGTGCGTGCGCAGGCCGAGGCCAAGGCCAAGTTGGAAGAGGATGATCGTTTGGCGGCTGAAGCCAAAGCGAAGGCCGAAGCACAAGCCCGTGCCGAGGCGGCAGCCAAAGCCAAGGCAGAAGCCGATGCGCGTGCCTTAGCTGCTGCGAAGGCGGAAGAGGAGGCAAAGAAACGGGCGGAGGCCGCTGCAGTAGCTAAGCAACAGGTCGCTGCGGCGACGTCTGCGGGCGGTGTGAAGCCAACAGCCGAGGATGAAGATAATGCGGCCGTTGTGTTTGATGCCAAACAGGCAAGCCGTGAATTATACAAATCCAAGTTGGTGGCATGGGTTTATAAATCACTGGAGTATCCGGAAAAAGATAAGCAAAAACGTAAAGAAGGCAATCTCCAGATAAAGGTAGTGATCAGTCGTGACGGCAAACTGGTCAGTACTGACCTGCTAGAGGAAACGCGCTACGCAACATTGAATGTTGCCGCAAAGAATGCGACAAAATTGGCGCAACCCTATCCGGTGATGCCGAAAGATATCGAAGGGGATACCTTCGAATTTATCGTGCCAATCCTGTTCAGGGCGGACTGATAGATTTTTGTTATTCCAAGACAGATTTACAGTTTGGTAACCAATTTCGCGCCGCTGTAACGTTCATGGTATTCCATCACTCTTTTCACATACTGCCGGGTTTCCTGGAAGGGCGGTATTCCCTGGTATTTATCGACGCTTTCCTCTCCTGCATTGTATGCCGCCAGTGCCAGCCTCTCGTTGCGCGAGTAGCGAGTTAACAGGTAGGAAAGATGACGTGCTCCCACGTCTATATTTGCCATTGGGCTGAATAAATCGCGCTGATGATAACGAGCCGCCGTCTGCGGCATTACTTGCATCAAGCCGCGTGCACCCTTTCGGGAAACAGCCATAGGATTGAAATCTGACTCCACGTGTATAACCGCTTTTACCAGCGCAGGATCCAGATTAAATTTCTCACTGGCGTTATGAATATATTCGTCGTAAAAAGCGCGACGCTTGTTGGCAATTTCTTCTTCGCGCCCTGCCAGGATGGTTCCGACATCATCCACATTTTGTCGCAAATGCTGGAGTCGATACCCCTCGCGTTGCAGTGGTCGATCAGAGACAATGTGTTCTCCTTCCGGGCCGACATAAATGTAAATCTTGGCTTGTGCAACGGGCGACAACAGGCATGACGATAAAGCCAAAACAGCGCCTGGCAACAGAAATCTTTTGTCAGTGAATTTTGTTTTTTTCATACGATGGGCCAACACTTGTTTCCCGAGGTTCTAATTGTCGGGCTAGAATGACTCCTAGTTGGTTAACTATGGCAAAAGAACAGCCAAAGGTCAAAGTCGCTTTTATGCCTAACCCCCCTTTTATTATCGCCAGGAGTATTTTGGAGGGTTTTTATCGCCATTTTGATCATTTTCAGCAAATTACTGCTCGCGCACAGTCGCTTTTTGAATCAGCTCAATGGGCAGAAATACACCGCCAATCCCTGATTCGTCTGGATTACTACAAAAGCGATGTGTTGGAAACGATACAAACCTTGCAACAACAGGGCATACCTTTGCAGTCTGCTACATTATGGCCGACAGCGCGGACGGAATTTCAAGGGTTGACTGAAGGGGTGGTGAACAGGGAATTGGCAGAAACTTTTTTTAATTCGGTTTATTGCAGTATTTTTGACCACCAGCAAATTAACAATGCAGTAATGTTTGTAAATGCATCGCCTTTGCAGAAGGAAATAAAAACTGATGAAATTTCTCTTTTTAAGGACATCATTCATACCTATACACTAAATGACAATTTTGAAACCCTGATCGATTCCATTCTCGATCAGCCGGCCTTTACGATTCCTTATGAAAACAAAAAAGAGGATGTAAAAAATATAGTATCGGCGCTCACAGACACGATTATTCCATCCATTGTTTCAAACACGCCTATTCGTCTGGAGATATTGAAACCACTTTTTTTTCGAAACAAAGGCACTTATCTGGTAGGCCGACTCGTTCATGATCAGGGGGTCACGCCATTTGTGCTTCCCATCATCAATAATGAACAGGGCGCTATCTATGTGGACACGCTGATCTATGATCCGGACGACGTCAGTATTATTTTCAGTTTCACCCGCTCCTACTTTATGGTGGAAACATCGGTCCCTTCAAAAATTATTGCTTTTTTGAATACCCTGATGCCGCAGAAAGGCCTGGCAGAACTGTATAACGCGATTGGGTTAAACAAACATGGCAAAACCGAGTTTTACCGTTCCTTTGTCGATCATCTGGAACATTCAGAAGATCAATTTATTTTAGCGCCGGGTATTAAGGGGATGGTGATGAGCGTATTTACTCTGCCTTCCTATGACATTGTTTTCAAAATTATCAAGGATCATTTTGATCCACCCAAGGACATGACGCGTGAAGTGGTGAAAGAGAAATATCGCCTGGTTTCCCGACATGATCGCGTTGGTCGCATGTCTGATACGCAGGAGTACAGTTATTTTCATTTTCCTCGCCGCCGTTTTTCTGATGAGCTGATTGCTGAATTACAGTCAGTTGCCCCTTCGTCGCTGGAATTCACAACAGATGAAATTATTATCAAGCATCTGTATACCGAAAGACGGATGACGCCACTGAACCTTTATCTGATAACGGCCACGCCTGAACAAACGGACGAAGTCATGGACGAATACGGGAATGCTATTAAACAGATCGCCTCTGCTAATATTTTTCCGGGCGATATGTTATTAAAAAATTTTGGTGTGACACGCCATGGTCGCGTGGTGTTTTACGATTATGATGAAATTTGTTTTCTCGACGAGTGTCATTTCCGAACTATTCCCGAACCGAAAAATGATGAACAGGCGATGTCTTCCCAGCCCTGGTATAGCGTAGGGCCTAACGATATTTTCCCGGAAGAATTCCGTTTGTTTTTTACCGGCAACCCGACGGCGCGTCGGATGTTCGAAAAACATCACAGTGATTTATACCGGGCTTCTTTTTGGCAGAATTTGCAAAAAAATATAGCGGCAGGAAAAGTCGAAGACATGTTCCCTTATCGTCGTAAAAAACGTTTTGTACGATCTAGTTAATTTTTTTGCTACTTTTGGGTTGCCACTTTTGCCAGGAAACGGTTTCGCGCAAATAGACGGGTAACGCCTGTTCGGCGGCGACCGTCTCGCCCGCATGAAAACGTTCTTTGGCCAATGCCAATACGGCGCTGGCATGGGGATAAATAGCCGCCATGGGTTTACCGGTTGATGGCATGGCTACGTCGGCTGGCCATCCGTCGCCCACGATTATGGAGTCAGGAATATTTTTCGCGAGCGCTGTCAGTTGTGGTGTGGGCAGCAATGCATCCTCGGCCAGCCGGGTCAATGATCCACGATCAAATCGAAAGGCACCGAAGTAAACATCCTGCATACGAGCATCTATGACGGTAATGATGTTTTGCGGCGCGTGGTCGCCCAGATATTCACCTGTTGAAAAGGCCAGTGCCGCCAGGCTGGAGACAGGAATCACGGGTTTATTCGCAGCAAAAGCCAACCCTTGCACCACGCCCGCACTGAGGCGCAATCCGGTGAAAGATCCGGGACCCACACCAAATGCCAGGGCGTCGAGATCGGCGAAGGTCAAGCGCAGTCCTTTGAGTATTTCATCCACCATAGGCAACAGGATTTTGTTGTGCTCTCTCGGTTGTATGACAAACGTTTCCTGAACGATACTCCCGTGACTCAGCGCCACAGAGCAGGCGTCGGTGGAGGTTTCGATCGCAAGCAGGGTAACCATGACGCGATTGTAGAGTATTTTCTTTTTAGTAAGCCAGAAACAAAAAACCCCTGTTTTAGAGCAGGGGTTTTTTTAATTTCGCTAATGACTAGCGCTTGGCTTTGCGTTTGGTTCTACGCTTTTTGGTGCCTGCTTTTGCTTTTTTAGCAGCGGCTTTAGCCTTTTTACGAGCAACAACTACTTTCTTCGCAGCGGCTTTGGCTCGTTTGCTTGCTGCTTTGGCTTTCTTGGCAGCCGCTTTGGCTTTTTTAGCTAAAGCTGCTACTTTTTTCTGCAGCTTGGCTGCGGGATTTGCTTTCTTACCAGCGCGTTTGGATGCTTTTCTACGTTTTGCCATACTAAGTTCCCCTTTCGGTGAGTTAAGTTACATGAACGTTCATAACATCGATGACTGCAGAGATTAGATTCAAAGCCAAACAACAGACACTGGCTTATCGATGTCTGCTCAATAATATTTTAAAAAATAGAAAATTGCACGCAAAAGTTTTTGATTTTTAGGAACCGGATTTTTCGAAAAGTTTTTTCATCAACTCAATGTGTGCGTCGCTGTCGTTCAAACAGGGAATTAAAACCAGTTTTTCGCCACCGTTTTTCTGGAAGAGTTCAGCATTTTGCATGCTGATTTCTTCCAGTGTTTCCAGACAATCGCTGGCAAATGCAGGCGTAATGACATCGACTTGTTTGATTCCTTTCTCTGCCAGTTCGCGAATCACGATATCAGTATAAGGTTGTGCCCACGTTGCTTTGCCAAAACGTGACTGAAAACTGACTTGCCAACACTCAGGAGAGATTTGTAATTGATTGGCGACTAATTTTGCTGTGGCAAGGCATTGCTGGTAATAGGGATCGCCCTGATCAATCAGCAACTGGGGAATGCCGTGAAAGGAAAAGAGCAAAAATTCGCCTTTGCCTCTGGTTTTCCAATGCGTCTGTATGGATTGTGCCAGCGCCTCTATATATAACGCATGGTTATGATATTCGCTGATCATGGTTGTCGACAGGCTGCCGCCAAAACGCTTGTTCAATTTTTCTATCTGATCAATGACGGAGCCGGTGGTTGCCGAACAAAACTGCGGATAAAGCGGTAACACAATGATTTTTGTGATGCCATTTTGTTGCAGTTCTTTGGTGACGTTGCGGAGAGAAGGCTCGCCATAAACCATGGCATAACGAACCACACAATTGGATCCTTCAGTCGCAGATAACGCGGCCAATTTTTTAGTTTGTCTTTCGGTGATCACTCGCAAGGGCGAGCCTTCTGGCCACCATATTTTTTTATAAAGCGCGGCAACCCTGGCTGATCGAAAGGGCAAAATCACGCCGTACAAAATTGGCAGCCATAACAGACGCGGGATGCGGACGACACGCGGATCAGACAAAAATATTTTAAGAAAGTGACGAACATCCCGAGCCGTTGGGTTGGCGGGTGTTCCAAGGTTCACCAATATCCACGCAGTTTTTTCAGCCATGAGTAATGCGTGATCAGGTGTTACAGTGCTTCAACACCGACAAGCCGATATTTTCAACAGAACCGATGCCCTGAACACGGCGATACACATTGGCGCCGCCTTTTTGTTTGTAGAAAGTCACCAGCGGTTTGGTCTGTTCATGGTAAACCGCCAGGCGTTTGCGCACGGTTTCTTCCTTGTCGTCTTCGCGTTGTACCAGTGCTTCTCCGCTTACATCATCCACGCCGGGATTTTTTGGGGGATTGTGCTCGACATGATAAACCCGTCCGGACGCAGGGTGCACCCGGCGGCCACTGAGGCGGCTGATAATTTCCTTATCGGGGACATCAATTTCAATGACGCGATCAATTTTTACGCCCGCATCCATTAACGCCTGCGCTTGCGGAATAGTGCGCGGGAAACCATCAAATAGAAAACCTTTCTTGCAATCGGGTTGCGCGATCCGTTCTTTTACTAAATCGATAATGATGTCGTCTGATACCAGGCCGCCGGAATCCATGATCCCTTTGACCTTCAAGCCCAGCGGCGAGCCCGCTTTAACTGCGGCACGCAACATATCGCCGGTCGAAATTTGCGGGATGCCGAATTTTTTCATGATGGTTTGAGCCTGCGTTCCTTTGCCTGCGCCGGGGGCACCTAAAAGAATGATACGCATAAGAATCTCCGAAACTTTTACGATGATTGCTGAAGGAAAGGTGGCTACCTTACACGGAAGCGGTAGTTAAAAAAAGAGAGTAAAAAGATGTTTTCGCGGCAGGGGTCTTGTATCCCATATCGGCGTCAGGCATTCTCATCGGCGTTATTCAGCCGCTCATTTCAGGACAACGTATGTCAGACCCCTTGCAAAAATGTTTTTCCGAGGCAAAGCTCAATGGCCTCACCCTGCGTAACCGCTTGATCAAAGCCGCTACCTTTGAAAACAAAAGCCCGAACGGAATTCCGAGCGACGCATTAATCAGCTTTCACAAGCGCCTGGGTGAAGGCGGAATAGGCATGACCACGGTGGGTTACTGCGCAGCGGAATCCGATGGGCGCATCAATGAAAAAATGTTGTATATGGATGAGCGTATTCGTCCCCAGCTCACACAATTAATTCAAACCGTACAGTCGACGGGCGCCAAAGTGTCGGGCCAGTTAAGTCATTGCGGCCATTTTACCAAGAGCAGTGAATTCAGCGGGCGCATTCCGCGCGGCCCCTCATGGGGAATCAATTCACTGGGGCTTGCTTACGGTCTGCCGATAGCGGGCGCCATGAGTGTTGCGCAAATAAAAGAGCGTGTGCAAGTGTTCGCACGCGCCGCCGCGTTTATGAAATCAGTGGGTTTTGATGCGATTGAAATTCATTGCGGCCATGGTTACGGCATCAGTCAATTCATCAGCCCGCGCACCAACCGACGCACAGATCAATACGGCGGCACTTTACAAAATCGCATGCGTTTCGGATTGGAGGTGGTAGAAGCGGTGCGCAAGGAAGTCGGCGATACATTTCCCTTGCTGGCAAAAATCAGTATGACCGATGGCGTGCGCGGTGGTGTTACCTATGATGATGCGGTGGAAATTGCGGCGATGCTGGATAACGGAGGTGTGGATGCGGTGATTTGCAGTGCAGGCACCAGCAGCATGAACCCGATGATCATGTTTCGCGGCGACAGTATTCTGGAAGGCCTGCTCAAGAACGAACCCAAATGGATTATGCGAACGGGAATGCGCATGATGGGCTCGAATTTTTTTCGGCATTATCCTTATCACGATATTTATTTGATGGAACATGCGAAACGCATTCGCGAGCGCGTCAAAGGCAACGTGTGTTATATCGGCGGTGCCAGCAGCAACGATAATATTCGTACCTTGATGTCGGAAGGATTTGATTTTATCCAGCTCGGTCGCGGCTTGCTCATTGACCCGGATTTTGCCAATCATGCCAAGGCAGAAATGAATTACAGAAATGCCTGCACGCATTGCAATCAGTGTGCAACGTTGATTGAAGCCGAAGGCGGTATCTACTGCCCGGTGAACCCTGTGTTGAAATCGGTGGTGAGCCCCTAATGAAAATATTGCGTCGTATTGTTATTGGCCTGCTGGGACTTGTTATTATTGGCGTGATCGTGGTTAAAGTGTTTGTCGGTGCGATTAATGTGCCAGTGATCAGCAAGACGGTGGATCAGAACAGTCTGGCGGCGCGTGTTCAGTTGCCGCCCGGATTCCAGTTAAGCGTTTTTGCCAAAGATATTCCCGGCCCGCGCGTATTACGTTTTACTCATAATGGTGATCTGATGGTTTCTGTGCCGGGCCATGATGAAGTTTTGTTGTTGTATAGCGATATGAAAAATAACCAGGCAGTGAATAGTAAAGTTTTATTGGATAAAAAAATCATCGCGGATTTTAAAGATCCAAACGGCATCGATTTTTACCAGGACGCACAGCAACGTGACTGGCTTTATGTGGCGGAGAGCAATGCCATTGGTCGTATCCAGTTTGACCATATCAAAGGCGAAGTGATTGGTAATTACCAGCGCATCATTACCAATCTGCCGGGTGGCGGGAATCACTGGAAAAAAACATTGCGCTTTGGTGCGGATGGTTTGTTGTATGTCACGTTGGGCTCCTCGTGTAATGCTTGTATTGAAGAAGATAAACGTCGCGCCACGATGATGCGTTTCAAACCCGATGGCAGCAGCGCGGAAACGTATGCAACGGGTTTGCGCAACTCCGAAGGTTTTGACTGGAATAATGCCGGAGAACTTTACGCCACGGATAATGGCCGTGATTTGCTCGGCGATGATTTTCCGCCTTGTGAGTTCAATAAAATTGAACAGGGAAAATTTTATGGTTGGCCTTTTGCGAACGGTGACAGGATTATCGATCCTGACAACGGCAAAGGCCATGAAGCTGATATTGCAAACTCTGTGGCGCCTGCACACGGTTTTCACGCGCACAATGCGCCGTTGGGCATGACTTTTATTCACCATGCGCATGTGCCGGTTGAATATCAACAAGCCGCATTAGTGGCTTTGCATGGCTCGTGGAACCGCAGCAAGAAAGACGGTTACAAAGTCGTTTCATTGCAGTGGCAAGCGGATGGCAGCATCATCGAAAAAGATTTTGTCAGCGGATTTTTGAAAGATGACAATGTGATTGGCCGTCCCGTCGATGTCACGGAAGGGCCGGATGGCGCCATTTATATTTCCGATGATTTTGCTGGCGCTATTTATCGTGTGGAGTATCACGGGGAAATTTCTCCCTGATGGATATCGTTCTATTCGTTAAAGCCATTGTGATGGGCGTGGTGGAAGGGCTCACCGAATTTTTGCCGGTGTCGAGCACGGGCCATTTGATTATCACCGGTGAGTTGCTCAACTTTCTGGATGCAGAGCGGCGCGATGTGTTTGAAATTGCGATACAGCTTGGTGCGATACTCGCGGTGTGTTGGGTTTATCATCAACGCTTGTGGCGTGTTGCCAGTACCTTGCATACTTCTGGCTCACAGCGTTTTGTAAAAAATTTGCTTATTGCCTTTTTGCCAGCCGCTTTACTAGGCTTTGTTTTTATCAAAGCAATTAAATTATATTTATTTCATCCGGTGCCAGTGGCTTGTGCGTTTATTGTGGGGGCATTCCTGATTCTGTGGGCGGAGCGACGTGAGCATAAGGTCACCGTAACGTCGGTTGATGAAATGGATTGGCGCGATGCGTTGAAGGTGGGTTGTGCGCAAGCGCTGGCGTTGATTCCCGGCACCTCGCGTTCCGGCGCGACGATCATTGGTGGGTTGCTGTTTGGTTTTTCACGAAAGGCAGCAGCGGAGTTTTCTTTTTTCCTTGCCATCCCGACGATGTTTGTTGCAACGTTTTACGAAGTCTTCAAACATCGTGCGATGTTCCGCGCCGAAGACGTGGATATTTTCCTGGTCGGGTTTGTCGCGGCGTTTGTTAGTGGCATGTTCACCGTGCGCGGTTTATTGCATTACATCCAGAGACACGATTTCACGGTGTTTGCCTGGTATCGCATTGTGTTCGGAGTGTTTATTCTCGTGAGTGCACAGTTGGGTTGGGTGAGTTGGGGCGGGTGATTGCTAAAAAATGAACATTCGAATATTGTTTTTTTCAGCATTAATGTTGGTATTAAATTCAGTGCATTCTGAACAGAGTGCCGCGAACGCGTCGTATACAATTAATTATCCTCAAATTATTCAAGATGGTGACTATGCGACAATTGAATTTATTGAGAGTTTTTACTCAGTCTTGAATAAATCCAAATCCGATGAATTCTTCTGCCGGAGTACAGCTCTTGCTCTTTCGTGTGGAGATGAAAAAACAAGTAATATCATTTTTCAGATTGATAAAAATGTAATTAAGATCACTGGCCACAAAACGTTCTCGGACACTAAAACGATAACTTTGGCGAGAAAATTATTTGACACGATAAATTCTTTAAAAAAGAACGATGACCCTATAGAGTGTAAATTCTCAAGTTTTGCAACAATAGCTTATCGAAAACGAACAGTAATTGAGTTTGATTTAGGAGCTAAGATTGTGGTGGTTGATAGCTTTTCAAATGGGCCAAAAGATCCGGAAAGATTGTATATTTTGGATTCAATTGATAGAGAACAGTCACTTTTCTTTTTTCAAAAGTAATTCGGGTCAGAGTAAAATTTCACTGCCCAGTTTTTTCTGTTTCAAGCATTCGACGTTTATGCACGATAGCAATGATATGAATATTGTTATCGCTTGTTTGATAAAGAACACGCCACGAATAAACATGAACCTCACGTAAATCATCGCGCTCAAATTCGGGGATTGTTTTGCCAACATATGGCAGCGTAGCCAATGAATCGGCTTTCGATTTTATTTCGTGGATAACTTGTTAGCGTTTTGTGCCGAATCCTTGGCGTGTAATGGTGAATGGTTTTTAGGTCGGCACGCGCTTGCGGCGACCAGATCACCATTGTTCTATTTCCCTCTGTAACTCGTCACTGCTAATGCCTTTGCCTGCATCAATTTCCTGCAGACCTTGATGGATTTTATTGATCACATGCAGGCGGTAGATGATCTCATCGAATTTGACGTTTTCTGGTAATTGTTGAATGGTGATCAAAGCTTCCTGTTTGGCAGATTGAGTTTGCATGGCAATATCCTCAAAAAAGTAGTTTGCAGTCTAGCAGTGAGCGTCTGGCTTGCCAATACTGAATCCAGAACCACATCAACTTGCCTGTTTATTCTAACGGTTTCAGTGCGATAGAGAATGCATTACTGCTAAAATGCGCTTCTTTTGAATGGGGAGTCTCAATGAAGAAAATATCGATACTGTGGTTGTTGGTACTAGCCTGCTGCATTTCAGTTGGTGCATCGGCAGCGGAATTAAAATTCCATGACGCGTGGGTTGCGACGGCGCCACCGGGAGCGACAACGCAAGCGGCGTATATTTGTTTTATCAATAATAGTGATAAGGATGTTGAGATTACCGCTGTGAGTGCCAAAGGTTTTGGCATGGCCATGTTGCACAAAAGCACTATGCAAGGTGATATGGCTATGATGGAGGACATGTCGACGTTGGTGATTCCTGCGCACAAGATGGTAACGCTGGAGCCGGGCGGCATGCATATCATGTTGATGGATGCGAAAAAAATGGCGATGCCCGGCGAAAAAGTCGCGCTGACTTTCCAATACAAGGATGGTACGAGCCAGACATTTAACCTGGAAGTAAAAACATCGGACAATAAATCGGCGACTGACATGAAAGAAATGCATCATCAATGAATAAATCGTGGCGCACCGTTTGTGTATTGCTGGTAATGGGCGTTATCGCTGCGGTGGGTTTAAGAATGTGGTTGCATCCCCCGCTGAAGTTGCAAGCAGCACAATTGCTTCCCGAGCCCAAGTCGATAGCGGGATACGAGCTGACGATGGGTGGCACCAAAGTTAATTTTGATATGGCGCGCGGCCGTTGGGCGTTGGTTTTTTTAGGCTATACTCAATGCCCCGATGTGTGTCCCCTCGAATTACAGAAACTGGCGCAGATGTTAAAACAATTTGATGCCAGAGATGCGAAACAAAAACCATTGGTGGTTTTTGTCAGCGTAGATCCCGAGCGCGATACACCCGAACAGTTAAAAAAATACGCTGCTTTTTTCCATCCCGAGATGCTGGGTATCACCGGCAGCAACAGCGAGCTGGCAGCGCTGGCTCAATTTCTCGGCGCCAGCTACAATCGCACCACGACTATTAAAGGTAAAGAATATTTGATTCAGTCGGGTGCGGATATGCCAACGGCGGCAGAAAAACATTATGTGGTGAATCATTCCTCGCGCATTTATATTATTGATGATGAGTCGCGTTATATCGGTTCCTTTGCGCCACCGCACGATGCGAGCATCCTTTTTACTGACATGCAACAGTTAATCAGACACTAATAACTATGAGCGAACAGCCCATCAGCGTTCCCGGCTACACCGTCAAGCAGTTATTGGCGAAAGGGGGAATGGCGGAAGTTTATCTGGCCGAACAGAAATCGTTGGGACGTCAAGTCGCGCTTAAACTGATGGATCAGCGCAAAGGCGACGGTGATTTTACCGAACGCTTTTTAAAAGAAGCGCGTCTGGTGGCCGCACTCAACCACCCCGGCATCATTACCATTCACGATTTTGGTATTCTGAAAGACAAACGTCTGTATCTTTCGATGGAATATCTGGACGGCGGTGATCTGGATAGCAAACTGGAGCAGCGCGTTTCTGAAGTGGAAGCGTTGCGTATATTAAAAGAACTCGCAAGCGCGTTAGCCTTTGTGCACAGCAAAGGCATTGTGCATCGTGACATCAAGCCCGCTAATATTTTGTTTCGCCAGAATGGTTCTCTGGTGCTGACTGATTTTGGTATTGCCAAGGAAGAAATTGAAGACGTGAAGTTAACGCAAACCGGCGTCACGGTTGGCAGCCCCGCTTATTGCAGCCCGGAGCAGGCACAGGCATTGCCACTCGATCAACGCACCGATCTTTACAGCGTTGGTGTGGTGTTTCTGGAAATGTTGCTGGGACACAATCCTTTCAAAGCCGATTCTTTTGTGAAAACGTCAATGAATCACATACAAATGGCAATTCCCCAATTGCCAGGCAAGCTGTCTCGTTATCAAGGCCTATTGGAAAAAATGTTGGCCAAGGAACCCAAAGATCGTTTTGCTTCAGCGGATGAACTGTTGGAAGCGATTGAAAAGCCGCAGGCGCATCCGGTGTTTACAAAAATCAAAAGCGTGTCGGGCATGGCGGATATGTCTAACAAAAAGAAATGGGCTGTCCGTTCGGTGATAGCAGTCGTGGTGATCGTTGGTTTGTCTTTTCTGTGGTATGAGGTCAGTAACCGCATCAAGTACGGTAACGAGATCGGCTCACTGTTGAACGACGCACGGAGCCGAATGCGTGCCGAAAGTTATGTTTATCCGGCAAATGACAGTGCGCATTATTATTACAAGCGCGTGTTGCAGATGGATCCAAAAAATATCGATGCAAAAAATGGCTTGCAGAATATTGTGGACCACTATTACCAGGAAGCAAAGCAAGCTTTTGATGAAAATGATCGTGCCAAGTTTCGCGAAAGCATGAAGCGTGGTTTGATGGTGGATCCCGACAGTGACAAGTTGCTCGCGTTGCAGCATCGTTTTGATGAAAAGAGTGGCATCACCGAAAAACTGGCCGACAAGTTTCTTGGCATTTTTAAATAAATGAGATTAACGACGTGACAGCTATCGGAAAACATTCGGTTGTCTCGATTCACTACACGCTGAAAGATGAGGGAGGCACTATCCTTGATTCAACGCGCGTGGGTGGCAAACCATTGACCTATGTACACGGCACCGATAATTTGTTGAGTGGTCTGGAAGCGGAGCTGGAGGGTAAGTGTGCCGGACAGCGGATGAAAGTCATCGTGTCTCCGGAAAACGGTTTTGGTGTGATCAATCCTGAGTTAATCCAGACGGTTCCGGTGGAATTATTTGACGGGATGGAACTGGAGCCCGGCATGGTGTTTGGTTCGCAATCTGATAACCATCAAATGCGTACCGTAAAAGAAATCAGTGATGGCATGGTGACGCTGGATGCCAATCATCCCCTGGCAGGTAAAACGTTGCATTTTGATGTCGAAATTATTTTTGTGCGTGCAGCAACATCCGGTGAGCTGGAATACGATTCGATGTAGGTTTTTTCCCAGAGTTCGTTAATAGAAGGTTCGTTTTTTTCAAGGAGATTTTTGTGATTAGAATAATGCTTGTGCTATTTGTAATGTTGTTTTCTCAGACGCTTCAATGTGCGGATGATCCAGCACATCTTATTCACACAGGAAAAACAGTTTACGAAGAACTATCTTTGTCAAAAATGCAGCAGAAGCTAATTGATTCTGCAAATGAATATGAAAAATACGGCGAAGTATCACGAGTAGCCCATTATGATATTGCTATTCCTAAGGATAGAGCGGAATATCAGACCATGGATGGTAACGGAATATTATGGATCACTGCACATAGTCAGCTGCAAGAAGAGCTTCCTATAAAAAATGTCAGGGTTGTTATGGAAAAAATGGGAATATTTGATTTATCTCCTAAATTTTCAGTACAAACACTGGAGCAAAACTCAAAAGTAGCAAAGGTGTTAGGTAAATATCGGTATGACGGGATATATATAATCCCTGTATATGACGAGATGCAAAACGGTATTTTGAAACTTGATTATGCTACCAACAGGCAAAATTTTTCAGTTGGAAAGATACTGCAAGACTGTTCGCCTGAGATTTTTCCGTTACTCCATATCAATCAAAACCTACAAGAACCAAAGCCAGAAGAATTCTTTACAATGTTGAAACGAGAGTATCCAATTACAAAAGAATTATTCCCCGAACTTTACAGCAAAAATTAAATTTTTTAGGCCGCTCGTTCCACATCTACTGCCACGACTTTGTATTCCGGGCACATGGTTTCGGTATCGCACTCGCTGGACGTGACATTGTTCACCATATGTTCTGGGAAATGGAAGGTAGTGAACACAATCCCGGGTTTTACTTTGTCGGAAACTTCAGCGGTCAACGTGACTTCACCGCGACTCGAGAACAAACGCGCTTTGTCGCCGGTTTTGATCCCTTTCTCTTTCGCGTCTTTCGGATTCAGCAATAAAATATCTTCAGTAATGATTTCACTATTTGCCGTGCGGCGCGTCATGGTGGCGGCGTTGTAGTGTTGTAATACGCGCGACGTCGTGAGAACCAAGGGAAATTTTTCACCGTGCGTTTTCAATTCGTTGGTTTCTTTCCAGTCAAAGAAGTGGAATTTTCCTTTGCCGCGTTTGAATGTATCCGTGTGTAAAATCTTTGTATCAGTGCCATCGGCGTTTACGGGCCATTGCAAACCTTGTTCACCCAGCCCTTCCCATGTGGCGCCAGTAAAGAAAGGCACTACGCTGGCGACTTCTTTCAGCATATCCGCTGCATCGTACTCACCGTGAGTATCGGCGGATTGTGTGTAGCCCATGCGATTCATGATATCGATAATAATTTGTCCATCGGTTCTGGTTCCAACCAATGGTTCAACAGCGGCGTTCACTTGCTGGATGCGCCGTTCGCCGTTGGTGAAAGTGCCACTCTTCTCAAGAAACGAAGTGCCGGGCAAAACCACATCAGCGAGTTTGCAGGTTTCGGTAAAAAATATTTCCTGCACCACGAGTAAATCCAGTTGGCTGAGTGCGCTGACTACGTGATGGGTATTCGGATCGGTTTGCGCGAGATCCTCGCCCATAATCCACAGGGCTTTCATCTGGTGATTCAGCATGGCGTTGTACATCTGCGGAATTTTTAAACCGGCGGTAATCGGTGAAGGCACATGATATTTTTCTTCGTAATACTTTTGATTCTCTTTCGAATCCATGGGCAAATAACCAGCGCCCTGATGCGGTTGGCAGCCCATGTCAGCGGAGCCTTGCACATTGTTTTGTCCGCGCAAGGGATTCACACCGACACCGGGTCGACCGATGTTGCCGGTGATCATCGCGAGGTTGGCAATCAGCATCACGGTTTTCGAACCTTGTGAATGTTCGGTGACGCCGAGGCCGTGGAAACTCATGGCATTCGGTGCAGACGCGTAGGCAATCGCCGCCTGGCGTGCGAGTGCTTTATCAACACCGGTGATCGCGCACATCTCATCGACATTGAGTTGTTTGATCTGGCGAACAAATGCTTCGTAACCTTCGCAGCGTTCGTCGACAAATTTCTGGTCAACCAGGCCCGGACGCTTTTCATTTTCTTCAATGATGAAATACAGTAATGTATTTAGCATTGCGACATTGGTGCCGGGTCGCAATTGCAAATGATAATGGGCGAGTTTCGCCAGTTCAGTTTGCACCGGATCAATCACGATCAGCGTTTTCCCTTTCATCGCCTGCTGTTTTATTTTGGCGCCGGTCACTGGATGCGCCGCAGTGGGATTAGCGCCTGTGACCATCATGCAATCGGTGAATTGAAGATCAGCAATGGAGTTGGTTGCCGCGCCGGTACCAAAACTTTGTTGCATACCGTAAGCCGTGGGTGAGTGACAGACACGCGCGCAACAATCAATGTTGTTGGTGCCGACAACGGCGCGAATAAATTTCTGCATTAAATAATTTTCTTCATTGGTGCAACGCGATGAAGAAATGCCACCAATGCTGTCAGCACCGTATTGTTTTTTAATGCTGTTTAATTTGCCGGCAATGTAATCGTAGGCTTCATCCCAGCTGACCTTGCGCCATTCATTGGTGTTGCGATTGCGAATCATCGGTGAATGCAAGCGATCCGGATGATTGTAGAATTTGAAGGCGTAACGACCTTTCAAGCAGGTGTGGCCGGCATTGGTTTCCGCATCCCAGGGCGCGCGGATCGAAAGCACTTCGTTGTTTTTTACGGCGACTTCAAGATTGCAACCCACGCCGCAGTAAGAGCAAACCGTGCGCACAGTTTTTTCTGCTTCAATCGCTTTGGACTGGAATACATCGCTGATCGCTGCCGTCGGACAAGTTTCGGCGCAGGCACCGCAACTCACACAAGACGAATCACCGAACAATGCATCGTTATCCGCGCTGATCTTGGCATCAAAGCCACGACCACTCATGGTCAACACAAATTGTCCCTGGATTTCATCACAGGCGCGCACACAGCGGCCGCAATTAATACATTTGGATAAATCCATGCGCATGTAAGGATGGCTTTCATCTTTGGTGCGGTCGAAATGCGTTTGGGGTTTCCAGTAACGCACCTGACGTATGCCCACTTTCGCCGCGACGTCCTGCAATTCACAGTTGCCATTCACTTCACAAGTCAGGCAGTCCAGTGGATGATCGGTGAGAACGAGTTCGACAATATTTTTTCGCAGCTTCTTGATGTTGTCGCTGTTGGTGTAGATGTGCATGCCTTTCGCAACCGGTGTGTGACAGGAAGCAACCGCTTTCACTGGGCCATCCGCCTTCAGTGCGACATCAACCGAGCATACGCGACAGGCGCCGTAAGGTTTCATCCGCGGGTCATCGCACAGCGTGGGTATATGGTCTTCACCAAGGTAACGACGCGCAAATTGCAAAATGGTTTCGCTTGCTTTTAATTCGCAGGGCCGTCCGTCGAGGAAAGCAAGATTGTCTAAACTAATTTCCGGAGCATTCATAATTCAATTCTCCATCAAGCCTGCGAAGCGATCCGGTTATCAAACAGCGGATTCAATTCATTTTCGAAATACTGCAAGGCATTTTTGATTGGCAAGGGCAAGCCACCGCCGAGTGCACACAACGAACCTTGCTGCATGGTGTCGAGCAGATCATTCAGTAATGTACGATTCAGTTTGTGTTGGTTGCTGAGTGCTTTATCAAACATTTCTTTTCCGCGCGTAGCACCGAGGCGACAGGGAAAACATTTTCCGCAACTTTCGGCTTTGGTGAACGCAAACAGGTGCTGGATATATTCGGCGATGGAAAAAGTTTCTGGAATACAGACAATAGAAGCGTGGCCGAGCAGGAAGCCTTCCTTGCTGAAAGATTCAAAATCCACCGTGAGATCGCCCCATTTGCTTTCCGGCACCAGGCCGCCGAGTGGTCCACCGATGTGTAATGCTTTCACCGGCTGGCGAAAACCGCCACCAATCTTGTTAATTAACTCGATAAGTGAAAAGCCCATGTCGACTTCCACGATGCCGGGTTTGTTAAAATTACCATCGAGTGAAACCAGTTTGGTGCCTGTCGAGCGAGTATTTCCAATGGCGGAAAAAGTTTTGCCGCCGAGGGCCAATAATTTTGGAATGGCCGCAAAAGTTTCTACGTTGTTGACAATGGTGGGTTTTTTATACAAACCTTCTACGGTAGGGAAAGGGGGGCGTACATCCACTTCAGCGCGACGACCTTCGATGGATGCAATCAACGCCGTTTCTTCACCGCAAATATAAGCGCCAGCACCTTTGATAATTTTAAAATTAAAACTGAATCCTGATCCAAGAATATTATCGCCAATCAGTTTTTGATTTTTTAAATCTGCAATCGCTTTATCGATAACCTGAATCGACTCCGGATATTCCGCGCGTATGTACAGCACGCCATTGCGTGCGCCGGCAATCCAGCCCGCGATCATCATGCCGAACAACACACGATACGGTTGTTGTTCAAGCAGGTAACGATCCGAGTAAGCACCGGGATCGCCTTCATCCGCGTTGCAGACGATGTATTTTTCGTCGCCACTTCCATTTGGTGAAGTGACATTTTTACAGCTTTCCCATTTCATGCCGGTAGGAAAACCCGCGCCGCCACGGCCACGCAGGTTGGAAATTTTTACTTCATCCAGGATTTGTTCGCGCGTTTTTGCAAATATATTTTGCAGAGTTGCTTTGAAAGTCTGTGCATCTGCAAAATCTTTCCCGGTGAGTATTGGCGTCTTCGCAACACAAGTAATAGCGTAGTTGTCATTCCCGTCCAAACGGGAATCCAGTGTTTGCTGGACTCCCGCCTTCGCGGGAGTGACAGAAAGAATCGCATTAAGATGATGAATCGCTTCGCCAGAATAATTTTTGCCATTGATATGGAACGCACTGTTTTCATGACAGCGGCCAAGGCAGGTCATGTGTCCGATATTTGCTGCACCAAATGTGGCTGATAATGTTTCAGTCACTTTCTCTTGTGTGCCAGCACACAAGCAAGCCGAGCCATTACAAACGTAGGCCTTTTTGGAAAGATGTTGTTCACCGAGAAATTCGTAAAAGGTGGATGCGCCAAAAATAGTCGCTTTGCCGAGATGGTAGTCCGAAGCGATTTGCCCCATTTCTTCTTTCGTTGGAATGCGATGTTGGTCGCCAATAGAGGTGACGCGTTCAAAGAGATTGTCCTTGAGACCTTTGCGACCAGAAAGTTTGCTGATGTTGCGAGACATGGTGATACATTGTGCAATGTGGGACAGGACGGTAATTCTACGCTAGCAAGGCTACATTCTCTAGGATGAATAAAGCCTAGATTATGCGCTCGATCCCGGAATACACATTAAAACCATCGGGTTTTAGGAAGCCAATGAGCGTCATGTTGTGTCGACTTGCCAATTGAAGTGCAAGGCTGGTTGGGGCACCGATGGATGAAAGGATGGGAATATCAGCCATCAAGGCTTTTTGCACCAGTTCGAAGCTGGCGCGACCGCTGACTAACACCAACCCTTCTCGTGCCGTATTCAGTTGATCATTGAGTAATAACGCTCCAATCAGTTTATCCATCGCATTGTGCCTGCCTACGTCTTCACTCAAGCGCAGCAATTGGCCATCGGGTGAAAACAATGCGGCCGAGTGGACGCCCCCGGTTGCTGAAAACTGTTGTTGCTGTTTGCGCAGTGATTCAGGTAATTGTTGCAGTGTTGTAGATGAAAATTTTGGGTGGTTTGACGTCAGCGATGGTTGGTGCATCATTTCTAAAGCTTGTATAGATGTCTTTCCACACACACCACAACTGGAATTTGTAAAAAAATGACGTTGTAAACGATCCGGTTCAAAATCCAGGTTTTGTGACAGGGTAACTGTAATATTATTATCGGGATTGGGTGATTCTGTGTCGGATGCAATACGTTGTATATCGTTTTTGTGTTTAATAATTCCTTCAGAAAATAAAAACCCGACGGCGAGTTCCTGGTCATGACCGGGAGTGCGCATGGTTACTGCCAAAGGGAAACTTTTTTTATTTGCCTGATTCAGAATGATTTCGAGAGGCTCTTCAACGGAGAGATGATCAATTTGTTTCTCGCGTTTGCCCCGGGTAAAACGGAGGCGAGTGATTTCAAGAGAAGGAGAATTTTTAGCGCGCAAGCTTTTGGAAGACAAGGCTCGCATTGGTGCCGCCAAAACCAAAACTGTTGGACATCACACGTTCCAGCTGTACATTCTCCTGTTTCTTGAGAACGATGGGCATCCCTTCTGCTTCAGGATCGAGATGCTCGATATTAGCGGAGGGGCAAATGAAGTTATGTTGCTGCATGAGCAGGGAGTAAATTGCTTCCTGTACACCGGCAGCGCCCAGAGAATGACCCGACAAGGATTTTGTAGAACTGATGCGTGGGATGTTGCTACCGAACGCTTCTTTCACTGCTTTCAGTTCTGCCATATCACCGACCGGTGTGCTGGTGCCGTGAGCATTGATGTAATCAATCGTGCCGTTTACTGTCGACAATGCTTGCCGCATGCAGCGTGCCGCGCCTTCGCCTGATGGTGCAACCATGTCGTAACCATCAGAAGTGGCGCCGTAGCCGACCAGCTCTGCATAAATTTTAGCGCCGCGTTTTTTGGCGTGCTCGAGTTCTTCAAGCACCAGCATACCTCCGCCGCCTGCGATGACAAATCCGTCCCGATCCTTGTCATAAGCGCGCGACGCTTTTTCCGGTGTGTCATTGTATTTGGTGGAGAGTGCGCCCATGGCGTCGAAGAGACAACTCAAGGTCCAGTGTAATTCTTCACCGCCGCCAGCAAAAATAACATCCTGCTTGCCGAATTGAATCAGTTCCATGCCGTTGCCGATGCAGTGCGCGCTGGTAGCGCAAGCAGAAGAAATCGAATAATTCACGCCCTTGATTTTGAACGGAGTGGCAAGACAAGCGGAAACCGTACTGCCCATGGTCTGGGTAACACGATAAGGACCCACGCGTTTCAATCCTTTTTCGCGCATGATGTCAGCTGCTTCGACCTGACTGGAGGACGCTGCACCCCCGGAGCCGGCGATTAATCCTGCACGTGGATTGCTGACCTGTGCTTCAGTCAAACCGGAATCGGCAATGGCCTCACGCATGGAGATATAAGCGAAGGCGGCGGAGTCACCCATAAAGCGCAGGATCTTGCGATCGATTTGTGCGGCCAGATCCAGATTGCGAATGGCGCCCGCGACGTGGCTGCGAAAGCCCATGGTTTTATATTCTTCCTGAAAAGAGATACCGGATTTCACCTGTTGTAGAGAGCTGAGAACTTCTTCTTTGTTATTTCCCAAACTCGATACGATACCGATGCCAGTCACTACCACTCGTCTCATGCAGACCTCTGTACTTTCACTTCGCGGGAATTCTAGAATTTATTGGTTGAGCTAAACAAGCCCACTTTAAGATCTTTTGCGTGATAGATCTCACGGCCATCCACCGATACCGTGCCGTCGGCGATGCCCATAATCAGGTTGCGCTCGATGACCCGACTCAGGTTAATGTGATAAGTCAGCAACTTGGCGGTGGGCAACACTTGCCCTGTGAATTTTACCTCTCCTGAGCCGAGCGCGCGGCCACGCCCCGGGTTGCCTTTCCAGCCCAGGAAAAACCCCACCAGTTGCCACATGGCGTCGAGGCCTAAACAACCGGGCATCACCGGGTCACCGGGGAAATGGCAGGCAAAAAACCAGAGATCAGGTGAAATATCCAGCTCAGCGATAATTTCCCCTTTGCCAAATTTGCCACCTTTCTCGGAAATATGAGCGATGCGATCGATCATCAGCATGTTGGGCATGGGGAGTTGGGCATTGCCAGGCCCAAATAACTCACCGCGGCCACAGGCGAGTAATTCGTCGCGATTGTATGAGCTCTTTCCTGTCATGGGTTATTGGTCAAGTTTTCCGGCCATCGCTAAGTAACTAAAGAATCCTCGCCCTCTTGTAACACCCCCAGCGAGGCGGTCATTCTAAACACTGTGATTTTGATGTCCAGTTATTTTCAGGCGATTGGCCTTGAGCTCTTCTTGGTTAAGCTTGTATGATCAGCGCTGTTTGTAAAGAACAACAATCCTGATCTTCAGATAAACCCGAGAGAGTAAAGACGTGATCACCCAATGCCTGTTTCCTGTTGCTGGTTATGGAACCCGCTTCCTGCCCGCTACCAAATCCATGCCCAAGGAGATGCTCCCCATCGTTAATAAGCCATTAGTGCAGTATGGCGTAGAAGAAGCGATTGATGCAGGCTTGACGGAAATCGGTTTTGTGACCGGTCGAGGCAAACGTGCCATTGCTGATCATTTTGACGTGAACTATGAGCTGGAGCATCAGATTGCTGGTACAGAAAAAGAAAAATACCTGGAGTGTATTCGCTCGGTGATGGATCGAGGCGTGTTTTCGTTCACGCATCAACGCAGCATGCGCGGCCTGGGTGATGCAATTCTCACAGGCGAACGTTTGATGAGTGGCCAACCCTTTGGTGTCGTGCTGTCGGATGATCTTTGTTTTGGTGAAAACAATGGAAAAGGTGAAGGCGTGATGGCGCAGATGGTGAAACTTTATAAAGAGTTTCAATGTTGTATTGTTGCCATTCAGGAAGTACCAAAAGACCAATTGGAAAAATTTGGTGTTATTGCAGGAACAGAAATTCGCCCGGGCTTGTATCGGGTGAACAACATGGTGGAAAAACCCAAGCCCGCTGACGCGCCGAGTAATCTGGCGATTATTGGTCGTTACATACTGACGCCGGATATTTTTGATGTGTTGCGCAAAACGCCTCCCGGAAAAAATGGCGAAGTGCAAATTACCGATGCATTATTGTCGCTCGCGAAACAAGGCAAAGTGGTGGCGTATAAATTCAAGGGCCAGCGTTTTGATTGCGGCAGTGTCGATGGTTTTGTGGAAGCCACCAATTTTTGTTATAAAAATATTTACAAACCTGTCTGATAATTGTTTTTTTGTTTGGGATTGTCCATGTCCAAGATTACCTGTTTTAAAGCTTATGATTTGCGTGGCCGTGTTCCGGAAGAGTTGAATGAAGAAGTCGCTTACCGCGTCGGGCGCGCGTTTACACAATTCCTCGGTGCAAAGAAACTTGCGCTCGGCCACGATATTCGTTTAACCAGTGAATCTATCAGTCAAGCGGTTGCAAAAGGAATGATGGATGCGGGCGCGGATGTTTATGACATTGGTTTGTGTGGCACGGAAGAAATTTACTTCACTACTTTTGATAAACAGCTCGATGGTGGCATTGCAGTCACCGCCAGCCACAATCCCAAAAATTACAACGGCATGAAGTTTGTGCGAGAAGGATCAAAACCGATCAGCGGTGATACGGGATTACTCGATATACAAGCCTTGGCAGAAAGCGGCAAGTTTGCTGAGGCAAAACCAGGGAAGTATTACCAATTAAATAACTCGGAAGCCTACATTAAGCATTTGATGAGCTATACCGATGTTTCGAAATTGAAACCACTGAAAATTGTTGCACATGCCGGAAATGGTGGCGCGGGTCGCGTAATCGACTTGCTTGAAAAGTATTTGCCATTTCAATTTATCAAAGTGCAACACGAAGCAGACGGAAACTTTCCTAATGGCGTGCCCAATCCGTTAGAGGAACACAATCGTGTGCCCAGCATTGAAGCGATCAAGAAACACAAAGCGGATTTGGGGATTGCCTGGGATGGTGATTTTGACCGCTGCTTCTTTTTTGATGAGAACGCCAATTTTATTGAAGGGTATTATGTGGTGGGCTTGCTGTCAGAAGCCTTTCTGAAAAAAAATCCCGGCGCGAAAGTCGTGCACGATCCTCGACTGATCTGGAACACACAGGCGATTGCTAAGGAATATGGAGGTGTGGCGATTGAATCGAAGACCGGTCATGCCTTTATCAAGGAGCGAATGAGAAAAGAGGATGCGGTGTACGGCGGTGAAATGAGCGCGCATCATTATTTTAAAGACTTCGCTTATTGCGACAGTGGCATGATTCCCTGGCTACTGGTTTGCGAATTGATTTCCGTGAGTGGCAAAACTTTATCGCAGCTGGTGAATGAACGCATGGCCGCTTATCCCTGCAGCGGTGAAATTAATAACAAGGTAGCTAATCCCAAAGCGCTATTGGAACAAGCCGAAAAAAAATATTCAGCGCAGGCGCTGAAAGTAAATCATACCGATGGCTTGAGTATGGAATTTCAGGATTGGCGTTTTAATTTGCGTATGTCAAACACAGAGCCTGTCGTGCGCCTGAATGTAGAAACCCGTGCTAATCCAAAGTTGATGGAGCAAAAGCGCGATGAGTTGTTGGCATTGATTCTTTCGAACTAGTTGCTTCACTTGTGACATTTTGTGTCAGTTACTTACAAGGATGTAATGTATTCTGAAAAACTATTATGGCAATCCTGGTCTATTTGCTTGGCAAAGCATGGAATTGGAAATGGCATGGATATCGCATAATTTAATATACAAGAGAAGGAATTATGACTGAGCCAACACACACACCTGCTGTTTTATTGATGCGTTCGCACAGCGAGGCCGATGAATTGGCGCGTTTGAATCGTATAACGGGTCTGACTTTTGATTGCGTGCCGACCGCGTTGATAGGAAAAAAAGGCGGGCTCGAGCTGGCGCAGGAAGAGGGCGAAGAACTGATCTATCGCGCGCTCTATTTGTGGAATGAATAATAACGGGCGGGTTTGGAACCCGCCCCTACGAATAGATCAAGCCGCACTGATAATTTTTGGTTGCGCTACTGCATTCTTCTCGGCACTTTGCATATAAAGTTCATCAATGACGTAAGGCGCACTGTTGTCATCTACTTTCAGGTACAAACTCATTTCTTTCACTTTTCCCTTGCCGGCAATGGTGATATGCGCTGACAGTAACACGGTGGTTTCCAGTTCTGTCACGCAATGATCCACTTGCGCCTCTTTCATTCCTTCATCGTCCTTGTAATGCAGCATCAACGCCACATGATTGGGACGCGGTGTGTGAAAACGTACCCAGCTGGCAATATTAAACGTACGTTCCCAGGTGCGGAGGGTGAAGTGAGCACTATCAATAATGGCTTCTGGTACTTTGGCAATAAATTTTTCACGAAACATAAGGAGGTTCTCCTTTGAAATAGCCTGAATAACATTTCACTGGAGCCTACCATAACAGTCAAACCAATAAATAAACGCTAACCTGTCGTATTAGCGGATGAGTACTGGTTCACGAAAGGATAAGAGAATATTTATTTTGTGAGTGAGTTGGCACTTTGATAACGTTGGATATGGGCTTGTGTGGATGTATCAACGTTAGGTGAGGATGCGGCTGATTTTTGATTGGTAGACAAGGCATCAAAAATTGGTTTGCTTAATTGTTTGCCCAGCTCCACGCCCCATTGGTCGAAGGGATTGATGTTCCAGATCACACTCTGCACATATACTTTGTGTTCATAGAGTGCAATCAGCGCACCCAGCGTGGCGGGTGTCAGTTTGGTGAAGCTGATCATGTTGTTCGGGTTGTTGCCTTCGATGACCTTGTGAGGCGCCAGTGTTTCGATGTCCTGGTTTGATAAGCCCTGTGCTTTCAATTCCCGCTTAATGTCTGCCAGTGATTTGCCTTGCAGCATGGCCTGGCTTTGCCCAAGGCAATTGGCTACCAGGTGACGATGCTGTTCGACGTCATGGATATTTTTTGTATTTTGCGTCGTGAGTGGCAAAATAAAATCGACAGGCACGATGTGATTGCCCTGGTGTAACAATTGGTGAAAGGAGTGTTGGCCATTGGTGCCGATGCTGCCCCACACAATGGATCCTGTGGCGTAACTGATTTTATTTCCTTGCTTGTCCACTTCCTTGCCATTACTTTCCATTTCCAGTTGTTGTAAAAAATCCGGAAAATATTTCAGGTGCTGTTCATAAGGCAAGACGGCCTGTGTTTGTGTGTCCCAGAAATGACTGTACCAGAGGCCGAGCAGGCCCAGCATCACCGGCATGTTGTGATCCAGTGGCGCTTCGGCAAAATGTTTGTCCATCAACATTGCGCCTTGCAACATTTCACCAAAGGCTTTCATGCCAACGGCCAGTGCAATGGGCAAACCAATAGCGGACCACAACGAATAACGGCCGCCGACCCAGTCCCACATCGGGAAAATATTTTTTGGAGCGATGCCAAAAGCCGTTGCTTTATCAACGGCAGAAGACACGGCGATAAAATGCTTTGCAATATCTTGGGATTTGCCGCCGCTTAAAAACCATTGTTTGGCTCGTTCGGCGTTGCTGAGTGTTTCGAGTGTGGTGAATGATTTTGATGCAATGATAAACAACGTTGTTTCCGGCTTGAGTGAAGCCAGCGTTTCATTGATGTCGGAGGGATCAATGTTGGAAACGAAGTGACAACGCAGGTTTTCGTTATGATAAGGCGTTAATGCATAAGTCGCCATGCGCGGGCCGAGATCGGATCCGCCGATGCCGATGTTGACAACATCCGTTATTTTTTTGCCACTGAAGCCTGTCCAGTATCCGTTGTGTACATCGTCGACCAGTTGCAACATTCGTTCGAGTGTCTGTGTTACTTCGGGTGGCGGTGTGCTGGAACGCAAGGCCGTGTGCCATGCCGGACGGTTCTCGGTGTTGTTGACCTGCTTGCCCGCCAATAAATCGTGAATGGCGGCTGGCAGTTTTGCTTCGTTTGTGAGTTGTTTGAATAAAATGATGGTTTCATCGATCACAAAGTTTTTGGAAAAGTCGAGATGCAGTCCCGCAGCCTCGATTGAAAATTTTTGGAAGCGTGCGCTGTCTTCTGTAAACAGAGTTTTGAGATTTGATTTCTTCAGCTGGCTGCTGTGCTGGTCGAGTTGCTTCCAGCAAGGATATCGATCACCTAACGATAGCACCGCTTTGCTTGAGTCAGGTTTAGTGGAATTGGACATGGCTTTCTGACGTGGTTTTGATGCGAGGAGTATATCAACAAAAGGAGATATTAGAAGGATCGATCCACCGAGAACTGCGCCAGCGAAACCAATGCCTGTTTGTAGTTTGATTCAGGAATGCTTGCAATGGCTTTTATCGCCAGGTCTTTTTCCTGCTCTGCCTTGCGGCGCGTTTTATCCAGCGCTTTGCTACGATGAACTGCTTCTATAATTTGCGCCAACTGACTGCTGTCCTTGTTGATAATTACCTGGCGTATTAATTGTTGATCCGCAGCAGATCCGTTTTGCAATGTATAAATAAGTGGTAATGTGGGTTTGCCTTCTGCTAGGTCGTCGCCGACATTTTTACCCAGTTCGCTTGTGGAGCCGCTGTAGTCCAGCATGTCATCAATTAACTGGAAAGCCATGCCGAGGTGATAGCCGTACTGGCGAAAACTTTCTGTTAAAGCGGGATTATTTCCTGCGATCACGGCACCGAGTTGTGCGGCGGCTTCAAATAATTTGGCGGTTTTAAAATGAATGACCTTCAGGTAGCGCTCTTCAGTGGTATCGGGGTCGCCCGCATTCACCAGTTGCAACACCTCCCCTTCTGCAATCACGTTGGTGGCTTCCGACATGATGTCCATCACGCGCATGTTGCCAATCGCCACCATCATCTGGAAAGCGCGCGAGTAGAGAAAGTCGCCTACCAGCACGCTGGGCGCGTTGCCCCATTTCGCATTGGCGGTGGGACGGTTGCGGCGTAACTGGGAAAGATCAACTACATCGTCGTGTAGCAGGGTGGCGGTGTGAATAAATTCAATGATGGCTGCGAGATCGATATGCTGCTTGCCGGCATAGCCGAGGCTGCGCGCGGATAGTAAAACCAATAAAGGACGCAAGCGTTTGCCGCCTGCTTCCACAATGTAATGGCCGATGTTTTCCACCAGATCAACATTGGAGTGCAGCTGCTTGATGATCAGTTGGTTGACGCTGTCGAAATCGTCACGTACCACATCGTGAAAGGAGAGCATGTTTAGGTCTGGTAATGTGAAACTACAGTGCAATGATATGGTGCCCAGAAGAGGACTTGAACCTCCACGGCCGTGAAGCCACCAACACCTGAAGCTGGCGTGTCTACCAATTTCACCATCTGGGCTCTGCATGGTAAGCAGGGGGGTGCGACTTTAATGGTGCTTTGCTTCCCTGTCAATCAAGTGTAACCTGCGCGTTATGTCTTCCTCTCGTCCTCCTCACAAAAGTCGCCCTCCCAAAAATAACGCTGCCGATCCCCACGCGGATCGTGAATCAGCCAAATACGAAAACCCGGTTCCCAGCCGTGAATATATTCTGCAATTGCTGGAAAAAAATACCGGCCCCATCGATGAAGCCGCATTAGCCGGTTTGCTCGCCCTGGCGAGTGAAGAGCAGCACGAGGGACTGCGTCGTCGTTTGATTGCCATGCGTCGTGACGGGCAGTTAATTGAAAACCGTCGCGGTGCGCTGTTGCCGACATCCAAGGCTGACTTGATCAAAGGTCGCGTCATTGGCCACCCCGATGGTTTTGGTTTTGTCACCCCGGCGGCGGGTGGTGATGATCTTTATTTGCACAATAAACAGATGCGTCTGGTCTTTCACGGCGATGAAGTGCTGGTGCGACAGAAGGGCCTGGATTTTCGTGGCCGACCCGAGGCGTCCATCGTTGAAGTACTCAAACGCAACACACCCGAAGTGGTAGGACGTTATTTTGAAGAAGGCGGTGCGGCGTTTGTCCGCCCCGATAACAAGCGTATTACGCAAGATATTTTAATCGTCGCTAACACCGAAGGAAAAAGTTTATTTCCCACGCGCGATCAAATGGTGGTGGCGCGCATTGTCAGTCAACCCGATGCCAAACAAATGGCAACCGGTGTGGTCACAGAAATTCTGGGCGATGAACATGATCCCGGTTTGGAAATTGATATTGCCGTGCGCAATCATGGCATTCCTTTTCGTTGGCCTTCTGAAGTATTGAAAGAAGCAGAAGCACTTCCTGATCAAGTGCGCGAAACGGATTTAGTAGGACGTGTCGATTTGCGCAAATTACCCTTTGTCACTATCGACGGCGAAGACGCGCGCGATTTTGATGACGCCGTGTACTGTGAATCAAAAGATGGCGAGCCTTCGAAATCAGGCGACTGGACTTTATATGTTGCCATTGCGGATGTGAGTCATTACGTTCGTGTGGGCAGTGCACTGGATGAAGAAGCGCACAATCGTGGCACTTCCGTGTATTTCCCGGGCAGTGTGGTGCCGATGTTGCCGGAAAAAATCAGCAATGGGTTGTGCTCGTTGAACCCGCACGTCGACCGTTTAAGTCTGGTCTGCAAAATGACCATCAGCAAAGCCGGTGCGCTGCAGGATTATCAATTTATGGAAGCGGTGTTTCACTCGCAGGCGCGACTCACTTACAACCAGGTGGGAAAAATGATAGAAGAGCGCGAGCAACACGACAGCGCGATTCGCCAGCAATACCAGGCTATCATTAAACACATCGATGATTTATATTCCTTGTATCGCATCCTGCTTGGCAAGCGCAAGCAGCGCGGTGCGATTGAATTTGAAACACAGGAAACACGCATCCTGTTTGATGCGAATAAAAAAATTGAAAAGATTATTCCCGTGGTGCGCAATGACGCGCACAAACTTATTGAAGAATGCATGTTGGCCGCCAATACCTGCGCCGGATTACTGCTGGAAAGTCTGTTGATAGAAAAAGAAAATCTTTCCGGTTTGTTTCGCGTGCATGAAGGGCCGACACTGAAAAAACTCGACAGCTTGCATGCTTATCTCGGTGAGCTCGGTTTAAATTTGCGTGGCAAGGAAAAACCGCGCCCGGAAGATTATCAATTACTGCTGCAACAAATTGCCGACAGGCCCGATGCGCATGTGTTGCAAATTATGTTGTTGCGCTCGATGAGCCAGGCGGTTTACCAGCCGGAAAACATTGGCCACTTTGGTTTGAATTATCCGGTGTACACGCATTTTACTTCGCCGATACGACGTTATCCGGATTTGCTCGTGCATCGTGCGATTCGTTATTTAATCCGCAACACAAAAGCACGGTCTTTGCATCGTGAAAATAATACACCGGCATTAAAGAAGCAGGATATCTATCCATACGATACCGCTGCGATGGTAGCTTTGGGCGAACATTGCTCTCTCACTGAGCGTCGTGCGGACGAAGCCAGTCGCGATGTGCAATCCTGGCTCAAGTGTGAATATTTGCAGGATCATGTCGGCGCCAGTTACAAAGGAGTGATCAGCAGTGTCGTTTCCTTTGGTTTGTTTGTCGAACTCAGTGATTTGTATGTGGAAGGTCTGGTGCATGTGAGTTCGCTGCAAAATGATTATTATCATTTTGATGCAGCGGGCTATCGCCTGGTGGGTGAACGCAGCGGACAAAGTTACAAGCTGGGTGACCAGGTATTGGTAAAAGTAGTTCGCGTTGATCTCGATGACAGAAAAGTGGATTTTGAATTACAACAATTGCTGAGTCGACCTGGTGGACGCATTGTTAAAACTGAGACTATTGAAACAACAAAGGGGAAAAAGTCATCGCGCGATCATAAAAAACATGGCGGTGCTAAAAAGTCTTCTGGAAAAAACAGGAGCGTCAGTAAATCAGCTGACAAAAAAATCGCTTCTGGTAAAAAGTCTTTTAATAAAAGCAAAGGCAAAAAACGTCGATGAACCGTTCATCATCAGCCGCTTCGCAGGAGTGGCTTTTCGGTATTCATACCATACAAACCTTACTGAAAACTTCGCCGGATCGCATTGTCCGTTTGTTGATTGCCAAACAGCGTAATCCGCGTTTGCAAAAAATCATGGATTTGGCAATCAAGCAAAACATCACGGTTGAAAAAGTAACTATCGAACAACTGGAAGAACAAGTAATCGGCAATCATCAAGGCGTTTGTGCGTTATGCAAGGCGGGTGAAGTGCGCGACGAAAAATGGTTGTATCGTCTGGTGGAATCATTGATGGAAAGCGATAGCGATCACAAACCATTTATTTTGATTCTGGATGGCGTGACGGATCCACATAATCTTGGCGCGTGTTTGCGTACGGCAGACGCAGCAGGTGTTGATGCCGTGGTTGTACCAAAAGATAACAGCGCGAGTTTGACAGCGGTGGCGCAAAAGGTGGCATCCGGTGCGGCAGAATCAATTCCCTTGATTGCCGTAACAAATCTCGCGCGCTGTATGGCAGAGTTACAACAACGGGGTGTATGGATTACGGGTGCGAGTGACCAGGCGGAAGTTTCCCTTTTTAATTTTAAATTCGATGGTGCTGTTGCATTGGCTTTGGGTGCTGAAGGAAGCGGGTTGCGGCGATTAACCAAAGAACACTGCGACCAACTGGTTGCTATTCCCATGCACGGGGTAGTGAGCAGTCTGAATGTGTCGGTGGCAGCAGGTGTTTGTTTGTTTGAAGTGGTCAAACAACGGTTGGCATTATGAGTGATGAAGTAATTAGCAAGGAAAGAAAAATAATTTATATTGCCATGGCCTGTGTTTTATTCAGTTTTGTGCTGGGCATCACGGCATTCCTGGTACAACAAACGGTGGCTGCGAATGATTGGGTCAACTTATCCCGTGATGTCGATCATCGTATGAAGAAACCAAAATTTATGGACATTAACTCTGATGGCATTCGTTCGCCGCGCGAAGCCAGTGAAATCAAGCCGGGCGACTTTAATATTATTTTCCTTGGCGACTCATTCATTCATGGTTTTATTTTGCAATACAAGCTGGCGCCGCCGAAGCAGCTGGAAGAAATAGCGCGTGAATATTTCAAAACCGACAAGATCAATGTATGGAATTTTGGCTGGACTACATCTTCGCCCTTTCTGGAGCAGCGATTATTAAAGGACATCGGAAAAAAATACCATCCGAACCTGGTTATTCTTTCGGTTGATATGACGGATTACCGTGATGATTATTTTTACAGCCACATGGTCTCGGGAGAAGGTTTCTATAAATACGTTAAGCGCTATCCGCGCAGTATGTATATATTCAAACAATTGTTAACCTATGTGGATCGCTACACGGGCACGGAGTGGCATAAACATTTTTTTGGCTACAGTGGTCAGTATGGTTACTTTGTTGCAATGGAACCGATGGAAGAGAACCGCATTTTGTTTGAAACTACTTACGATACCTTGAACCAAATCAACGCTTACTGTCGTGATGTATTAAAAGTACCTTTTGTTGTTTTTATACCGCCGCGCCACTGGCAATACACGGATAAAGAATCACCCCATTCCTGGGAGAAGGGAAGTTTTGAAACGATGGGGCCTTATGCGCTGGAAAATTATCGATACTTTAATGAGAAACGGCCCACGACGCCTTATCCGCTGATTTCCTTGCTGGATGATTTTAAAAACTCAAACGTTTTTCCCACCACGTTTGACAAAGACTCCCACTGGAATCAGTACGGTGCGCAATTGGATGCACATGCAGTTTTTAATCATGTATTGTCGCTGGGTTACTTTTCTGCGATGAATCAGTCGACGCTGCATCCGACTCCTCGCGCCACCACATCCGTGGACAAACGCCATTGATAACAGGTTGAGGCAGATCATTGCGTTGTTGTCTTCGCGTGTTCATTAAGTGGCGATAATACGCAATGGTTTCTGAATAATCTGTTTTACCCGTGAGACGATCCCACAGGCGTTCGTGCCAGCTGCGATGAGCCGCCAGATTGTGAAGATTATCCGGATCGTTGACAACATCATAGAGTTGTTCGCCTCGCATAGGATCCAGCTCACTTTTATTCGGGCAGTCAGTGTAGGTTGGGTAATCATCAATGATATAAAGAAATTTATTGTCGCGAATACTGCGACCGTTTTCAGAACCCAACACCGGATCACCGCGTTCACCATACACCACGTCATGAATTGCCTGATCCGCATTTGGGGTGGTAAGCCAAGGGGCGAATGATTTGCCTTCCATGTTGTCAGGAATGGCCACACCGGCCAGATCAAGCAAGGTGGGGGCGATGTCCACACTGCTCATGAGTTGGTCGATTTGCCTGGCTTGTTTGATTTGTTTCGGCCAATACACAATGAAAGGAGTTCTCAAACCAGGATCGGTAAGAAATTTTTTGGCTTTCCAGAACGGTGAGCCATTGTCTGACATCACAATAATCACCGTGTTGTCCAGTAACTGTTTTTTCTTTAATGTTTGAATTACTTTGCCTGTATAAAAATCAGCGCGGTGAATTTCATCGTAATACATAGCCAGTTCATTTTTGACGAACTCTGGCGGATGGGTTTTGTTTATTTCTATGTAAGCAGGGATGGAAATTTTTTCAGGATCATGTATCGACCATTCTTTGGTATGGAACCAGGGGCGATGGGCATCACGTGAGGCTAACCAGAGAAAAAAAGGTTTGTGTGTCGGTACACGGGATTCAATCGTGGAGATCCAGTCTTCAGCACCATTTTGTGATTCGTCGGGAACCTCGCGCTCGTCGACAATCAAATCAAACTGATTCCGCACTGCTTCTCCCAGATGCCATTTGCCGACACTGGCGGTGAAATAACCGGCATCATGTAAATAATGACTCAGCAACTTTTGATTGGCGGGAGCAAAGGTGCCAAGCCGCGGGGCACCGGCTTCAAAGGGATACAGGCCGGTCAGGATGCTGGTGCGCGAAGAGGTACAGGTGCTGGCTGTTAAAAAGGCATTGTTGAATTGCAGTCCCTGTCGTGCCAGCGCATCGATATTGGGGGTCTGGACGACCTTGTTGCCATAAGCCCCTACGTCGCGTCCACCTACGTCATCGTAAATGATGATAACGAAATTGGGGTGTGGTTCCGTGGCGGCCGAGGCGAAAGGGAAGGCAACAAACCATAGCACCCACAGGCTAATGGTTTTCAAAGAGGGTGGTAGCTTGGGCATAGGGTTGCCATTGTCCTTGCTAAGGGGTTGGATTTTCAATAGAATTCGCGCCCCGTTTGCCAATTCCCTGCAATTTAAGGAAATCGGTAGACATTACTCCTTGCTTCACTCCTGTGTTGATAATCAACCGGTGAGGAAGCAAACCCTGAAGGAGATCTCAATGAGACACTATGAAGTTGTGTTTCTGGTCCACCCTGACCAGAGCGAGCAAGTGCCGGGCATGGTGGATCGCTATAAAAAAGCGATTGAAACCACTGGCGGTAAGGTACATCGTCTGGAAGATTGGGGCCGCCGCATGCTGGCTTACCCGATCGATGACATCCACAAGGCGCACTACATTATGATGAACGTCGAATGTGGTAATGAAGCCTTGAACGAATTAACTACCAACTTCCGTTACAACGACGCCATCCTGCGCGACATGGTAATCCGCCGTGAAAAAGCGATTACTGGTGAATCGGCATTGATGAAAGAAGAACGCGAAAACAAGGATCGCGAGCGTCAACAGGAAGCCGAGCGCGCATTGGCCGCCAAACGCGCGAAAGCCAGCCAACCCGAAGAAGATGTGTCTGACGATGCCGATGAAGGCCTCGACGATGACGCAGCTGATGAAGAATAAGTGAGGAGAAACGATCATGGCACGTCAATTTGTTCGTCGTCGTAAATACTGCCGCTTCACCGCCGAAGGCGTTCAGGAAGTGGATTACAAGGACATCGCAGTCCTGAAAGATTTTATTACCGAAACCGGCAAGATTATCCCGAGCCGCGTCACGGGTACGAAATCGAAATACCAACGTCAACTGTCTACGGCTATCAAACGCGCGCGTTACCTGGCGTTGATGCCTTACACAGATCAACACCAATAAGACTTCCCAGAGGAAATTTTTATGAACGTTATTCTTCTTGAAAAACTCGGTCGTCTCGGTGGCATCGGTGATCAGGTGCGTGTGAAAGCAGGCTTTGGTCGTAATTTTTTAATTCCTTTTGGCAAAGCCGTTCCTGCGACGGAAGCGAATGTGGCACAGTTTGAAGCGCGTCGTGAAGAGCTCGAGCGTGCAGCAAATGAGAGAAAGCAAGCGGCCGAACAACGTGCCGCTCGTCTGGCGCCCTTGACTATTACTATTGCTGCCAATGCCGGTGATGAAGGCAAATTGTTTGGCTCTATCGGAACACGCGATATTGCCGATGCGATTACCAAAGCAGGCGTGGATGTAGTGAAAAGCGAAGTGCGCATGCCAGCGGGTGTCATTCGTGAACTGGGTGAGTACACACTCGATATTCAGTTGCACAGTGAAGTAATGCAGCCAGTGAAAATTGTAGTCATTCCTGAATAAAAGCCCTGGAATGAACTAGGCCAGTCTCTATGGAATTTGAAACGGGTAGCACTCACAACACCGCGCCCGTTTCCTTTCAGGACACGCTCAACAAACTCAAAACCCCACCGCAATCCCTGGAAGCAGAGCAGGGTGTCATTGGCGGCCTGATGTTGTCCAGCAACAATTTCGACGCCGTTGCGGAGCTGGTGCAGTCCTCTGATTTTTATCATCCCCAACACCGTTTGATTTTTAGTGCGATGTGCGAGTTAGTGCATGTCAACAAGCCGCTGGACCTGATTACGGTTTCTGAAAAACTGGATAACAAAAAAGAACTCGACAGCGCGGGTGGCCTCGCCTATCTGGCAGAACTGGCGAAAAACACACCGAGCGTCAGTAACATTACGGCCTACGCACGCATTGTGCGTGAACGCGCGACCTTGCGGCAATTGATCAGCACAGCGCAGGAGATTGCCAATTTTGGTTTTAACACGGAAGGCCGCGACACCGTGGAATTATTAACGTTGGCGGAACAAAAAGTCGCCAGTATTTCAGAAGGTCGTTTACAGGATGGCGGCTTTGATAATGTAAATGATTTACTAAAAGGCACCCTGGATCGCATAGATCAGTTGTATCACTCCGAGCGAGATATCACAGGACTCACCACGGGTTTTAAAGATCTCGACAAAATGACTTCCGGTTGGCAGCAAGGAGACATGGTAATTATTGCGGCACGCCCTTCCATGGGGAAGACCGCGCTGGCAATGAACGCAGTGGAGAATGCGCTGTTACACGGTGATAACAAACCAGTGTTGGTGTTCAGTCTGGAAATGCCTGCTGAATCGCTGATCATGCGTATGTTGTCATCGATTGGCAAAATTGACCAAACGCGTGTGCGTTCAGGGAAACTTGAGCAAAGTGATTGGGACAAACTCAGTGCGGCGGTCAGCAAGTTACGCGACAAACCCTTGTTCATTGACGATACGCCGAGTATTACGCCAGCCGAGTTGCGTGGTCGTGTGCGTCGTTATCAAAAAGAACACGGTGACATTGGTTTGATCATGGTGGATTATTTGCAATTGATGCGCGGCACTACCAGCAACAACGAGAATCGCACCAACGAAGTGTCGGAAATTTCTCGCTCACTTAAAGCTGTGGCGCGGGAATTTAATTGCCCTATTCTGGTGTTGTCGCAGTTGAGTCGAGCAGTGGAAGGCCGTCCCAATAAACGCCCGATTAATTCCGACTTGCGTGAATCCGGTGCGATTGAGCAGGACGCGGACGTTATTTTATTTATTTACCGTGATGAAGTGTACAACGAAGAAAGTCCTGACAAAGGCACTGCGGAAATTATTATCGGCAAACAGCGTAACGGGCCTATTGGTACCATGCGTTTATCTTTTCAGGCCAAATACACGCGCTTTGATAATCTTGCACATGATTTCGAAGGGAAAAGTTACCAAGGAAATGATTATTGATTTTTTGTCAGAGGGACTTGCAATCTTCCTCCTCCCTTTTTTATCAGAAGGGAGGAGGAAGGGGGATTTTTATTTTTTCTCTTCCGCCGCTTGTGGCACTACACCTTTGTAATACGCATAAGGTGGCTTGGTTAAACCAATCGGTTCGAGTTTGCTGCCAAGCATATTCTTGAAATGTTTTTGAATTTCACTGATAGTCCAGCCGCCCGGATTAAACATGCCGTGGCCGTACTTAGGCTGATCGAGAATCACAATGCGTTCGCCGCCGGTGCCAAACACTTGTCCGGTGATGTAATTGCCTTCATCGCTTGCAAGATACACCAGGAAAGGTCCGTTCAGTTCCGGATCAATAAAAGGCATCGGGCGTTTCACGCCATCGGGGCCGACATAGGTGTCACTCATGCGCGTGGTGCCGGTGGGTGAAATCGCATTGACGCGAATACCGTAGCGTGCGAGTTCCATCGCCATCGTGTAAGTCATCGAAGCAATGGCACCTTTCGCTGCCGAGTAGTTGGTTTGACCAAAGTTACCAAAGTGCGCCGCCGAAACCGTGCCGATCAAGCAACCGCCGCTATTCTGTTCTTTCATTTGCAGTGCAGCTGCTTGATGACAGAAGAAAGTGCCTTTCACGTGCACGTTCATTACCGAATCAAATTCTTCTTCGGTCATTTTCAAAAACGTTTTGTCGCGCGCGATGCCGGCGTTGGCCATCATGCAATTGATTTGGCCGAATTCTTTTACGCACGCGGCGACTAAATCTTGCGCGCCTTTTTGTGTGCAGATGTTGGAGGTATTGGCAATCGCTTTGCCACCGGCGGCTTTGATTTCATCTGCTACTTTTTGTGCTTCAGTGCCATCAATGTCATTGACGACCACGTTGGCGCCGCCGGTTTTGGCGAATTGAAGGGCGTGGCCACGGCCTATGCCGCGTCCGGCGCCGGTAACGACTACTGCTTTTCCGTCTAATAAACCCATGGTTGCTTACCTCTGTTGTCGTTTGAATGAGCGGCTGTTTTATACCAGACAGCCGGCTGGAAAAAACGGCATTCTACGTGAAGGCATGAAGCGAGGTAAGGGGGTTGTCAGGAGCGAGAAACCGGGGGGAGTTCTGACTATCAACAGTGACCTCAGTTATGTGTTGCAGAATGATTGAGTATTTCCTCACGGAGCCCTTCTCATTGGGGGTACCCAACACCCCTGTATTTATGATATAAAGCCCGCCCCCGCAGGAATGTTCCAGCGGGGGTAACAAACGACACGCTGTTCCAAGGGTCTTTTCCTGTTTACGCAGGGAGTGACCCAACTGTTTAACCGGGTGCCTTTCCATTTAGCAATAAATGTTAAAGGGTTGGTTCGACAAGGTTTCAGCGATAGATTTAACCCAACTAAAAGGTACTACTCATGGCACAAGTCTCTATGCGCGACCTGTTACAGGCTGGCGCTCACTTCGGACACCAAACCCGTTACTGGAATCCGAAAATGGAACCTTACATTTTCGGTGCTCGTAACAAGATTCATATCATCAACCTCGAACATTCAACGCCAGCTTTTAATGACGCCCTGGCTTTTGTGAAGAAGCTCGCTTCCAACAAAAACAAGGTCCTGTTTGTCGGCACCAAACGTGCGGCAGCCAAAACGATTAAAGAACAAGCCGAGCGCGTGGGCATGCCTTACGTCAGCCATCGCTGGCTGGGCGGCATGTTGACCAACTATAAAACTATTCGTGCGTCCGTGCGCCGCTTCCGTGACCTGGAAAAACAAAGCCAGGACGGCACCTTTGAAAAATTGACCAAAAAAGAAGCCCTGATGCGCAAGCGTATGATGGCAAAACTGGAGAACTCTATCGGTGGTATTAAAGATATGGGTGGTTTGCCAGACGCCTTGTTTGTGATTGACGTCGATCATGAACGCATTGCAATCTCTGAAGCCAACAAGCTGGGTATTCCGGTGATTGGCATTGTCGACACCAACAGTAATCCCGATGGCGTGGATTACGTGATTGCAGGTAATGATGATGCGATACGCGCGATCAAATTGTATGTCACCGCAATGGCAGATGCCTGTGCAGAAGGTCAGGAAGAATATCGCCTGTCTTCACCCGGCAAAAGTGAGTTTGTCGAGGTGAAAGAAGCGGTTGAGGAAGTGAAAGAACAGGCCGCAGGCTAAGCAACAAGAAATCAAAGGGGGCTAAGCCCCCTTTTTTAAATCGTACTTGTTAAATCGTAAGCGGGTAATTGAAATAGTTTTAAGAGAAGGTGAGTTATGGCAGATATCAGTGCAGCATTGGTAAAAGAACTTCGTGAACGTACCGGCCTCGGTATGATGGAATGCAAAAAAGCCTTGGTGGAAGCTGGCGGCAACATTGAAACCGCTGCCGATAATTTGCGCAAATCCGGCGCAGCCAAAGCGGACAAGAAAGCAGGTCGCACTGCCGCCGAAGGTGCGGTGATGATTGCAACTGCTGGCAACACCGCGTTGATGATCGAAATCAACAGCGAAACCGATTTTGTGGCGAAAGATGATAACTTCCAGAAGTTTGCGAAAAATGTAGCGAACGCTGCATTGGCAGCAAAAGAAACTGATGTTGAAAAAATTAAATCATTAAAAGTGGATGGCGGCACGGTCGAAGAAACACGTACCGCGTTGATACAGAAAATTGGTGAGAATATCCAGATTCGCCGCGCAGTGCTGGTAAAAGCAGACGGCGTGCTTGCCAGCTATTTGCATGGCAACAAAATCGGTGTATTGGTAACGCTGAAAGGTGGTAATGAAGCAATAGGCAAGGATATCGCCATGCACGTCGCAGCCAGCAACCCACTGGTGTTGACCGGTGAGCAGGTTTCGCCTGAAGTATTGGAAAGAGAAAAAGATATTATTCGTGCACAACCGGATATGGCGGGCAAGCCGGCCGAAATCGTTGAGAAGATGATGGGCGGCCGTATCAAGAAATTCCTGAAAGACGTGAGTCTGGTGGATCAACCATTTGTGAAAAATCCGGAGCAGTCCGTGGCCCAATTTGCGAAAGCAGGCGGCGCAGAAATTTTATCATTCACGCGTTTCGAAGTCGGTGAAGGCATTGAAGTGGTGAAAGCAGATTTTGCGGAAGAAGTAAAAGCCCAGGCGCGTAGCGCTTAAATAAGTGACGCGAAGTGCATAACAGGTGAATCGGTGGTGAGCAAACAGAAGCCCAGCGAAAAAAAGTACAAGCGCATTTTGCTGAAGCTCAGCGGCGAAGAGCTGATGGGTGATGAAGGCTTTGGTATCGATCCCAAAGTGCTCGACAAGATGGCTCTGGAAATTGGCCAGCTGATCGGCATCGGTGTGCAAGTCGGTTTGGTGATTGGTGGTGGTAATTTATTTCGTGGTGCTGCACTCAATGCAGCGGGTATGGATCGTGTCACCGGTGATCACATGGGCATGTTGGCGACGGTGATGAATGCATTGGCCATGCGCGATGCGCTGGAGCGTTCCAACATCCAGAGTCGCGTGATGTCAGCAATTCCCATGAGTGGCGTGGTAGAGCATTATGATCGTCGCGTAGCGATGCGTTATTTGCAAGCGGGTGACGTGGTCATTTTTTCTGCGGGCACTGGTAATCCATTTTTTACTACGGATTCCGCCGCGTGTTTGCGCGGCATTGAAGTCAATGCAGAGATTGTGTTGAAGGCAACTAAAGTGGAAGGCGTGTATAACGCGGATCCTAAAAAAGTTGCGAACGCCGTGAAGTATGATCGACTCACCTATGACGAAGTGCTGGATAAAAAGCTAGGCGTGATGGATTTAACGGCGATTTGCTTATGTCGCGAGCACAACATGCCCTTGCGGGTTTTTAAAATGGCAAAGTCCGGCGCCTTGTTGAGTATCGTGATGGGTGGCAATGAAGGAACACTGATAGAAGAAGGTTAATGCGTTCGGATCAAGTGGGGATCATGCATGATAAATGACGTCAAAAAAGAAGCGGAAGCGCGCATGAAGAAATCGCTCGATGCGCTGGTGGCGGCCTTTAACAAAATTCGTACAGGTCGCGCACATCCCAGTATCCTCGACGGGATTACCGTGGATTATTACGGTAATCAAACACCATTAAGCCAGGTGGCAAATATCAATATTGAAGATGCACGCACATTGGTGTTGTCGCCCTGGGATAAAGGCATGGTGCAGGCGATTGAGAAAGCCATTATGAAATCGGATCTCGGGTTAAACCCTGCAACGGCAGGAGCCGTCATTCGTATTCCCATGCCGATGTTGACTGAAGAAACGCGCAAAAGTTTTATAAAAACCGCCAGGCAAGAAGCGGAAACGGCACGTGTCGCGATTCGCAATATTCGTCGCGATGCGAATGACCAGTTGAAAGATTTCCTGAAAGAAAAGGAAATCAGTGAAGACGATGAGCGTCGTGCGGTTGAAGATATTCAAAAATTAACCGACAAGTTTGTTGCAGACGTTGATAAATATCTTTCGCAAAAAGAAAAAGACTTAATGGAAATCTAGTGCCAGATTTTCCTTTATGAAAAAATCCGAACCTGTTACCAGCGAGCAATTGATTCGCCCCGAGTCGTTACGACATATTGCCATCATCATGGATGGTAATAATCGCTGGGCAAAGCAGCGAGGCCTGCCTGGCGCCGCAGGGCACAAACGCGGCGTGGAACGCGTGCGTGATATTCTCGAAGCCTGTCGGCACCTTCATATCGAAGCACTGACCTTGTTTGCTTTCAGTAGTGAGAACTGGAATCGCCCGAAAGTAGAAGTGGCTGGATTAATGACTTTATTTTCAGTTTATTTAAAAAAAGAGACGGCCAAACTCAAGGAGGAAGGCGTTCGTATACAGGTGATTGGTGGACGCGAGCGTTTTTCAGAAAAACTCAGAAAACAAATTGAATGGGCAGAAAATGAAACGGCTACAGGTACTATGACGCTGGCGTTAGCGGTCGATTACGGTGGTCGCTGGGATATTGCACAAGCCGCACAAAAATTGGCGGAGAAAGTGCAGCGTGGTGAATTGAAAGCCAGTGAGATTGATGAAGCCTTGCTTGGAAAACAAATGTGTCTGGCAGAATTGCCACCGGTGGATTTGTTAGTACGCACCAGTGGTGAATTGCGTATTAGCAATTTTTTGTTATGGCAGTGCGCCTATGCAGAGCTTTATTTTACCGATGTCTATTGGCCGGATTTTGATGAAGCACAATTACATCGTGCCATTGCCGAGTTTCATTCGCGCCAACGTCGCTTTGGTTTACGCACAGAACAATTAATGCGTGACGAGTCTTTCCCCGCCAATGCGCTGGAGGACGATAACAGTTATGCCTAAAGCGAGTGCCGATGCTTTTAAAGCAGCAGCCTTGAAGCAGCGCGTGATTACTGCGTTGGTGATGGCCATTGGTTTTTTGTCGGTGCTGCGCTTGTCAACCCTGTTCTGGTTTCAAATCGCGGCTGTTATGTTATTTTTAATGGCAGCATGGGAATGGGCAAACCTATCTGGTTTTTCAAAAACGTCACAACGATTAGTTTATGTGTGGATTGTTTTGATCACAGTCTGCTTGCTGCAGTTAACCACACAACTGATTTTTTTTCCTGTACATCTGTTTACCGAGCCTAAATTTTTTTATTGGTTGTGGATAGAATGGTTTATGGCGCTGGCCATTATATTTTGGGGGCTGGTTTTTTTTCTGGTAGCAACGTATCCGCGCAGCCAATTATTTTTTTCCGGTCGAGGGGTTCGGGCCATCATGGGTTTGTTTGCGTTGATACCTGCATGGGCCGGTGTAGTGTTTCTCAAACAGCAACAGGTTGCTGGCAATCTGGTGTTGTGGGTCATTGCTATCATCGCGTTGGCAGATATAGGCGCTTATTTTGTCGGCGTGCGTTTTGGAAAACATAAACTGGCAACCGCCGTAAGTCCGGGCAAATCATGGGAAGGAGTATTGGGAGGCCTATTATGCAACAGCTTGCTGGTTTTAATTATTGCCGTGTATTGGCACTTGGCAGCGCATGAAATATTTTTGCTCGGTGCTGTGACGACAATCGTTATTATTTTTTCAATCATCGGTGATTTATTTGAAAGCATGATGAAGCGTCATCGAGGAGTTAAAGACAGTGGTACCTTGTTGCCAGGTCATGGCGGTGTGCTGGATCGTATCGATGGTTGGCTGGCTGCCGTGCCGGTGTTCACCCTGGCTTATGTTATGTTTTCGCTGTAGTTGTAATTATAGTTGCATTCCGTATGAAAAATTTTTCAACAGAAAATAAAGAACAAATCGTGGTGCTCGGTTCAACCGGTTCCATCGGCGTGAGCACGCTGGATGTATTGGCGCGTCATTCCCATCGCTTTCAGGTGTTTGCACTCACGGCGCATCATTCGGTTGAAGTAATGTTGCAACAGTGTTTGCAATGCAATCCCCGGTACGCTGTCATGGTGTCAGAGAAGTCGGCGCAGGAGTTACGTCAACGCTTGGGTGGCGCGAACTGCAAAACCGAAGTGTTAAGTGGAGCTGAGGCGTTAGTGCAAGTAGTCAGCGATCCATCAGTCAACACAGTGATGGCAGCCATTGTCGGAGCGGCGGGTTTGCCCGCGTCTATTGCGGCAGCGCGTGCTGGCAAGAAAATATTGTTGGCCAATAAAGAAGCACTGGTGATGGCAGGGCCGCTCTTCATGCAGGCCGTTCAGCAAAATAAAGCGACTTTATTGCCGATCGACAGTGAACATAATGCTATCTTCCAGTGTCTACCCGATGGCAAAGTGACGTCTGGAGTAAAGCGAATTTTATTAACGGCCTCTGGCGGCCCTTTCCTGAATCTGCCGCTGAATCAATTATCAGGTGTGACGCCGGATCAAGCTTGCGCGCATCCCAATTGGCGCATGGGAAGAAAAATTTCGGTGGATTCTGCCACGATGATGAACAAGGGGTTGGAATTAATCGAAGCGTGCTGGTTGTTTGGTGTGAAGTCGAAAGATGTTGATATTGTGATTCATCCGCAAAGCGTGGTGCATTCCATGGTGGAATACCGGGACGGTTCGGTGTTGGCGCAAATGGGCAACCCGGATATGCGTACACCGATTGCTTATGGTTTGTCATGGCCGGAGCGTATGGACGCCGGTGTGTCATCATTGGACGTGGTGGCGTTGGCGCGTCTTGATTTTGCGGCACCGGATCCATTGCGTTTTCCGGCGTTGGCGCTGGCGCGCGAGGCTTGTGAACGCGGTGGCACGGCACCCGCGATACTCAATGCGGCGAATGAAGTGGCAGTTGACGCGTTTTTGAAAAATGAAATCCGTTTTGTTGATATTGTTGCATTGGTAACAGAAACACTAAACACGATGGTCATTGATAGCCAGGTTGCATCACTGGAACAAATTTACGCCATTGATCAAGCGGCGCGCCAGAAGACACATCAATTGGCGCAAACCTTGATGAAAAATAAAAACACACCCAGGCGGTTATCATTATGATAAACATTTTGCATACCGCACTCTCGTTTATTGTTGCGATCAGCATTCTGGTAGCTGTGCATGAGTGCGGCCACTTCTGGATGGCGCGTCGTTGCGGTGTGCGGGTGCTGAAATTTTCTATCGGTTTTGGCCAAACGCTGTTTCATTGGCATGATAAAAAAGGCACGGAATATATTATTGCTGCCATCCCTTTTGGCGGCTACGTCAAAATGGTCGACGAGCGTGAAGAACCGGTGCCGGCCGAGTGGTTGCCGGAAGCATTCAATCGCAAAACAGTCTGGCAACGCATGGCGATTGTGATGGCGGGGCCGGCGGCTAATTTTTTATTGTCATTGGTTATTTTTTGGGGACTTAATCTTGGAACTCAAGATGGTTATGCTCCTATTATTGGCAAGGTGGAGAAGAACAGCGTTGCTGCAATTGCCGGTCTGGAGCCTGGGCAAGAAATTATTGCAGTGGATGGTCAACCTGCACATACGCGCTACGATATTACTATGGCTTTGGTTAATCATTTGGGTGAAAGCGGTGAAATAAAAATTTCTGTTAAGTATCCGGATGCAGACACTGTTTATGAATCCGTGCTGGATATTCATGATTGGTTGAAGGAACGGCAATCGCCAGAACCCATAAGCGGGATTGGCATTGAATTTTATTCTCCAGAGATGCCGCCAGTCATCGGTGACGTGAGTCCAGAAAGTCCAGCTGCAATTGCGGGGCTGCATGTCAACGACCGTATTGTTTCAATAGATGGAATGGCAGTTAACAACTGGAATGCTGTTACTGAGTATGTTCATCCTCGTCCTGAGCAATTATTAGAATTTGTCATTGATCGAGACGGCAATCAACAAACCATTAAAATTATGCCAAAAATGGTTAAACAAACAGGGGGAAATAAAATTGGTCTAATAGGGGTAGCGCCCAAACCTGTCAATTGGCCAGAGTCTATGATTCGTCATTATCACTACGGTTTTTTGGCGGCGGGAATCAAATCAGTTAAAGATGAATATAAAATGTCGGTCTTTATGTTAGGAGCCATTAAAAAATTGGTGGTGGGTGATATTTCTGTAAAAACAATAGGAGGCCCACTGACGATGGCGACGATGGCTGATGAGTCAGCCCGAGAAGGTTTGGAGAGCTTTGTTGCCTTACTGGCTTTTCTTAGTGTCAGTCTGGGAGTGATGAACCTGCTGCCGATCCCCGTCCTGGACGGCGGCCATCTGCTTTATTATTTGATCGAAGCGATCACCGGAAAACCTGTTTCCCTCCGTATCCAGGAGTATGGATTTCAGTTAGGCTTGTTTCTTATTATCGCCCTGATGTTATTGGCGTTTTACAACGATTTTATGAGACTGTAATTTTATAAGGCTGTGATTTCACGAGGCGGTAAGTTTGTTTTTATCTTTACGAAAAATTGTTTTTTGTGTGCTGGTCCTGGCTTCCTTTTCCATTCTCGCTGACGATAGTTTTCGCATCAGTGACATTCGCGTAGAAGGATTACAACGCGTTTCAGCAGGAACTGTTTTTGCGGCATTGCCGCTAAATGTAGGCGATATCGTTGATACCGCCAATCTCCAGCAAGCCAGCCAGACTCTTTTCAAAAGTGGTTATTTTGATGACATTAAATTGGGGCGTGATGGAACTGTGTTGGTTATCTCCCTGGTGGAAAGACCGGCGGTGGCATCGATAACCATTAGCGGCAACAAGGCGATTCCTACAGACAAGTTACTCGAAGTATTGAAAAAAAATGGGTTGGCGGAAGGATTGATTTTCCGTCGTACCATCCTTGATGGACTGGCGGTGGAACTGGCGCGTCAATACGTGGCGCAAGGTCGTTATGGTGCGGGGGTAGATACCAAGGTTGAAAATTTACCGCAGAATCGTGTGGCACTGACGCTCACCGTTAAGGAAGGCAAACCTGCCGCTATCAAACACATTAACATTGTAGGTAATACCGTTTTTGATAAAGCGCTCCTGTTGGATTTATTCGAACAGGAAACTACTGGCTTCTGGTCATGGATAAATGACAAAGATAAATATTCCAAAGAAAAACTGGAAGGAGATATTGAGCGTTTGAAATCCTATTACATGGACAGAGGTTATTTACGTTTCAAGGTTGATTCAACTCAGGTGTCCTTGAGTCCGGATAAACAATCAATTTATATCATTATCAATATCACAGAAGGGTCTGTGTACAAAGTTAATAAAGTGGATTTGGCGGGCGAACTTAAAATTCCTGAAGACCAGATACGACGTTTGCTTCTTCTGGTTCCTGACCAGATCTTTTCACAAATTATGATGACTACCAGCTCCGACCGTATCAAGCAACGTCTGGGTAATGAGGGCTACACTACGACTGAGGTAAAAGAACTTACTGATGTTGATGATGAAAAACATACAGTAGATGTCACGTTCTATGTGAATCCACAGGAACGAAAATACGTGCGTCGCATTGATTTCCGCGGTAATACCAAAACGGCAGACGAAGTATTGCGACGTGAGATGCGCCAAATGGAAAGCAGTGTTGCAATCTCTTATAAAATAGACCAGTCCAAAGTTCGTCTGGATCGCCTGGGATTTTTCAAGAGTGTGGACATGAAAACCGACGATGTGCCCGGCACGGGCGATCAAATGGACCTGCAATACACGGTTGAGGAAGCGCCTTCCGGAAGTATTGGTGCCAGTGTTGGATTCGCGCAGGGCTCGGGGATTATCCTGGGGGCCAACGTTCAACAGAACAATTTTTTGGGAACGGGCAAAAGTATTGGTTTCAGTGTATCCACCAGTAAATCTGCCCAGAACATCAGTTTTAATTATCTCGATCCCTATTACACGGTGGATGGGGTGAGTCGTGGTTTTAAAGTGTATTACACAAAACAGGATCTTTCCCAAGTCAATATCGCCAGTTATTCAGTCGACACCTACGGCATTGATATGAACTTTGGCTATCCCATTTCCGAAATTGAAGATGTCAATTTCGGTTTGGGTTATTCACACAATGACATTACCATTGGCAGTGCGCCCGCACAGGAAATTTCAGGCACGCCCGTTCTGTATTCTGGTGTTACTGATTATGTGACCCAGACTGATTACAATAATTGTGTTTTGCTTGATACTCCGGGTGTTAATTGCCTTACCAATCCCCCTGGGTCGGATTACACATTGACGAGTACGCCGCTCACTAGCCAGCCAGCCTCCATCTATACTGCTAGCCCGCAAGGGTTTTTGGATAAATACGGCAATGTGTTTAACAATTTATCCCTCACTGCTTTTTGGAGACGATCCACGCTCAACCGCGGATATCTGGCAACGCGCGGTGCTTCGCAACAAGTATCAGGCGAAATCACGGTGCCGGGGAGCGATCTGGAATACTGGAAGCTCAGCTATCGTGGACAATATTTCCAGCCACTAACACGCACCCTGACTTTGCGGTTACATACACAGCTGGGTTACGGGAATGGTTATGGTTCAACGGATGGCCTTCCATTCTACGAACATTTTTTTGTAGGAGGGTTTGGATCTGTGCGCGGGTACCAACGCAACACGGTGGGACCGCACAGTACACCGGCCGTGGGTTATACCCTCGTGCCGGGGGTAGTTGCAGGCGGTACGGCTTCAAGTCCGGTGTATGTGTATTGTGATGCCACTTCCGCTGCGAATCCCTGCACAGTGGGATCACTGGAGACAGGATTGTTGGCTGATGCGCGAGGTGACCCTTTTGGTGGTGATGTGGAAGTGTCTGGTAGCGCAGAAATTATTTTCCCTATGCCCTTTGTGAAAGATCAACGTTCAATACAGCCGTCTTTTTTTATTGATGGAGGCAATGTATTTGACACGAATTGCAGCCCTACACAGCTGAATTGTTTCAAGCCGGATTTGTCTGAATTACGCTATTCTTATGGCCTCGGCTTAACATGGATTACCGGGATGGGTCCCCTGACCTTCAGTATTGCCAGGGCTTTTAACCCTGGACCTTATGATAAACCGGAGTTCTTCCAGTTTGCATTGGGGCAGACGTTTTAATACCATCAAACCTTGTTATCTCATCTTAAAGCACAGGAGCGAACTATGCAGTTTACATTTTCAGAAACAATACGAGGTGCGCTCGCTGCGTGTCTGGTTCTGGTTTTTACAGCAGCACATGCTGAAGAGAGTAAAGTAAATCAGCCACTGTCAAATGGACAAGGAAAAGTCGCGGTACTGGATCTGGAAAGTGCGGTGATGATGACGGATTTTGCCAAGGAGAAATTAAAAGCCATGGAGAGCCAGAGTGACTATATTGAGTTGAAAAAGAAGATGGAAGGCTTGCAAAAAGATGCAGAAAAAAAATCAGCTGAAGCCAAAAAAGAGGGCCCGACATGGACTGCTGACCAGTCGGCGAATTATCTCAAGGATAGGGATTTCATGCAGAAAGACATGCAGCTGGCAGACCAGAAAATGCGTGCTTTGTATACAGACATGGAAAGCAATATCATGAAAGAAATGGATGACAAGATCAAAAATGCGATTAAGGAATGCATCACAGAACAAAAAATTTCCGTGTTGATCCGAGCGGAGGCGGCATTCATGGCATCTCCGGATTCGAATATCACCGCCGATGTGACGGAAAAACTCAACAAGGCAAAGTAAATTCATGCCACTCGAGTGTTCTTATTCTCTCGATGATCTGGCAAACAGGCTCTCTGCCAGGCTAGAGGGTGGAAAAGATTCCAGCAAGGTGATTGTTTCAAGTTTGGCTTCTTTGCAAAATGCGACAATCGGCCAGCTCACTTTTTTGTCCAAACCGGTTTTCGCCAGGTTTCTGGAAACAACGAAAGCGTCGGCCGTATTGGTGAATGATTCTTTTGTCGCTGATAAAAATATCTCCGTGCCTCTGTTGCGAGTTAAAAATGCCTACCTCGCGTATGCACAGGCCTCGGCTTTGTTCGATAGCAGGTCGCGCCCGACATCCGGCATTCACACGTCGGCGATTATTGACGCCAGTGCATCAATAGCAAAGTCAGCTTCAATCGGTGCTTATGTTGTTATTGGCCCCCGTGTGAAAATTGGTGACAACACGGTGATCGCAGCGGGCAGTGTAATTGCTGACGACACTACCATTGGTGCGAATTGTTATATCAACAGTAATGTCACTGTCTATCACCGAGTTGTTATAGGCGATCGTGTATTAATTCATAGTGGTGCCGTGATTGGTGCCGATGGTTTTGGTTTTGCACCGAAACCGGAGGGTGGCTGGCAAAAAATTCATCAATTGGGTTGTGCGCGCATCGGCAATGATGTGGAGATCGGTGCCAACACCACGATAGATCGTGGCGCAATAGAAGATACTATTATTGAAGACGGCGTGATTATTGATAACCAGGTACAGATTGCGCACAACGTTCGCATTGGGAAAAATACGGCGATTGCCGCTTGCGTTGGTATTGCGGGTAGCACAACGATAGGCGCTCATTGCACGATCGGCGGTGCAGTAGGTGTTATTGGACATATCACCATTGCAGACAGTGTACACATCACCGCTATGACACTGGTCACAGGCTCTATAAAAGAAGCAGGTTCCTATTCCGGTGGAACAGGAGTCTCCTCTACTGCCGAATGGAAGCGAAACGCCGTACGCTTCAACCAACTCGATGAGCTGGCGAAGCGTGTAAAAGAATTAGAGGGAAAATTCCCTTCTTGATGGTGGGCTTTGCACGCAATTGTCCTCGCCCATGCAATAGGGAGGTATCACGAAGTGACTAGCTGAGTTTTGCTTTTACCAGCTTGCTCACTTCACCCATATCCGCTTTTCCTTGCAGTTTGGGTTTCAGGATTCCCATCACTTTGCCCATATCTTGCGCGCTGGCTGCACCGCTTTGTTGAATGGCTTCAGCAATGAGTGTGAGAATTTCTGCTTCGCTTAAACGTGCAGGCATGTATTCCTGAATCACCGCCACTTCTGCTTTTTCCTTGTCCGCCAGTTCCTGGCGTCCCGCGGCTTCGAACTGCTGTATGGAATCGCGGCGTTGTTTGATCATCTTGTCGAGCACTGCAAGACAACGTGTATCATCAAGTTCTACGCGTTCATCGACTTCAATTTTTTTGAATTCCGACAGGACAAGCCGGATAGTGAGGAGACGTTCTTTTTGTTGGGCACGCATCGCGGACTTCATATCGTCCGTGATGCGCGCTTTGATCAGGCTTTCAGCCATAACCCTGACTAATGATGATTAGTAGAGTCGGTTGGTGCGACGGTTATCGCGAGACGCTTTCTTCTGCGTGCGTTTCACAGCAGCGGCGGCTTTGCGTTTGCGCTCGGTCGTCGGTTTTTCATAAGCTTCGCGACTACGAACTTCTGCCAGTACACCTGCTTTCTCACAGTTGCGTTTGAAACGGCGCAAGGCTACGTCGAATGGTTCATTTTCTTTAATTCTTACGAATGGCATTACTATCACCTCCATTGGGGTCGGGCATTCTAATGGAACGGCATAGCGGGTTCAAGGGTAGAATGCCAGCCATGTCTACGACTTTGACCCTTTCTGCCCGCATCCCCGACGCCCTCAGCGGCGAGCGTCTCGACCGTATTGCAGCGGAGTTGTTTCCCGACTATTCACGATCGGTCCTACAGGAGTGGATTAAAAGAGGTGAGCTAAAGGTCGATGGCAAGGAGAGTAAATCGAAAGAGAAGCATTATGCTGGCGCTACTCTCACTCTGGCGACTACCCTGGAAAACAATGAAGCATGGATAGGTGAAGACATTCCCCTGAACGTTGTTTACGAAGACGAGGCCTTATTGGTGATCAATAAGCCGGCGGACTGGGTGGTGCATCCCGCGGCAGGCAACCCCAAAGGCACGGTGATGAATGCCATTTTGCATCATTGTCCGGAAGCCTCTTCTTTGCCGCGGGCTGGTATCGTGCATCGTCTGGATAAAGATACCACCGGCTTGATGGTGGTGGCGCTTACCTTGCCGGCACATCATGCCTTGGTGAAACAACTGCAGAAGCGCGACATCAAACGAGAATACGAAGCGTTGGTGTATGGTGAAATGACCGGCGGTGGCACGGTCAATGAGCCGATAGGTCGCCATCCACACCACCGTACCAAAATGGCGGTGGAACCATTGCATGGCAAGGAAGCGGTGACACACTATCGTGTCAAAGAACGTTTTCAGGGCGTGACCCACATTGATGTGTCACTGGAGACGGGTCGCACCCACCAGATTCGGGTGCATATGAGCCATATCAAATACCCGATTGTGGGCGACGTTACTTACGGTGGCCGCAACCGAATTCCGGCCGGGGCTTCACAAACCTTGATAGATGCGCTAAAAATGTTTCCAAGACAGGCATTGCATGCGCGGCGCCTGGGCCTATTTCATCCGGTGAGCGGGGAATATATGGAATGGGAAGCCGAATTGCCCGATGATATGCAAAATTTACTCAATGTTCTCAGGACAGAAGCATGACTGATAGTGAAATAAATATTATTACTCCGGAATGGCCCGCGCCTGCACAGGTGAAAGCAGCCATCAGCACACGCCGGGGCGGCGTGAGTCAGGCGCCTTACGACAGTTTGAATCTGGCTACGCATGTGGGTGATAACGCAGATGATGTGGCAAAAAATCGCGAGCTGTTGAAACAGGCTTTGCAACTGGAAAACGAACCGGTGTGGTTGAATCAAACACACAGCGACAAGGTGGTTGAAGCAAACAGCTATGTTGCAGGTGATGAAGCGGATGCGTGCTACACATCCGCAGTCAACAAGCCTTGCGTGGTATTGACGGCGGATTGTTTGCCGATTCTGGTTTGCAATAAACAGGGCACCTGGGTGCAAGCGATCCACGCTGGTTGGCAGGGCATCGCTCGACGCGTCATTGAATCGAGCATCCTGGCTTATCCTGGACAAAAAACTGATTTGATAGCCTACCTCGGACCCGCGATTGGTGAGGAGTCATTCGAAGTGCAATCCGATGTAGTCGAAGCCTGCACGGCGGATTTAACATCGGCACAAAAGAAAATTTTTATCAAAAAATGTTTCAAACCCATTGAGGGCAAGGAAGGATATTTTCTTAGCAACCTGTATGAGCTGGGCCGCCAGCGTTTGCATAAATGCGGTGTGCAGGAAGTGTTTGGTGGAAACTTTTGCACATACAAAGACAGTGATCGATTTTTTTCCTACCGTCGCGACAAGGAATGCGGTCGCATGGCCAGTTTGATCTGGCTCAGTCCTTAATCAAGAGTTGATTGCCTCATGACTAATCGCTCGGTTCCGCTGATTCACGTCGGCTATCCCAAGGCGTTGTCGTCGTGGATGCAGAAATGGTTGTTCACGCCGGAAAATGGTTTTTGCAAAGTACTGGACTCACTCACCTTGCAGTTATTTTTGATCGACGCAACACCTTTTACTTTTGATACGACGAAAGCCAATGAGTGGATTGCAAAAACCTTGCGTGAAACGTCAGACAGCGAACAGTTGCAACAGGTCATCACCGGAGAATCACTGGTTGGTCACACACACTGCGGTGGTTACAACGCCAAAACCAATGCCGATCGTTTGAAAGTGTTGTGTCCACAAGCAAAAATCTTGATTGTGGTGCGTGAACAAAAAGCTACGATTCGGTCGCTGTATAAAACTTTTGTGATCTGGGGCATGCCGCATTCCATTGAGCGTATTTTGAAACCGCTGGAACCCAACCTGTCGCCACAGTTTAATCTGGATTTCCTGCGCTACGACTTGCTGGTCGCTTATTACCAACAGCTGTATGGCAAAGAAAATGTATTAGTGTTGCCCTATGAAATGTTCAATGAAGAGAGTGCTGGATTTATTCGCGAGATATTTTCTTTTTGCGGCATTGATAATAGTGAAGAAAAAATTAAAAAACTGCCGATCAAACGCAAGGTGAATCGCGGCCAGACTTTACTCAACTTGTTGATCGAACGCTGGCGTAATTATTTTTTGTTGTCGAGCCCTTTTAACTATTCGGGCTTGTTTAAACCTACTGAAGAAAGTTTGAAACGTCGTATAGCGCGTAGTAAAAAAAATATTTTCCCGGCTTTTATGGACAGTTGGTTTGAAAAAAGTTTTAAACAAAAAGTCGAATCGCAATGTGAAAAGCAGTTTTCCGAAAGCAATCGTAAGTTGCAACAGTTGACGGGGCTGGATTTAAAAAAATATGGTTACGAATTGTGAAAAAAATCGTCGGGTTTTTTGTCTGTGTTTTGTTTTGTGCAGAAGTGCTCGCATCGGCGCAACAGAAACCCAATATTTTACTGATAGTTCTTGATGATGCGGGTTACGGCGATATTGCCGGTTTTGCTAATTCCACGGCACCAACACCCACGTTGAAACAGTTGGGTGATGAAGGCGTACGATTCACACGATTTTACGCCGACGCAACTTGTGGTCCGGCGCGCGTATCGTTGTTGACTGGTAGGCAAGCAAGCAAGATTGCAATGACGCCAGATTTTTACGGTATTTCACCGGAAGTGGAAACTCTGCCGGAAAAGCTCAAGCAAGTGGGCTACGAAACATATCATATTGGCAAGTGGCATGCGGGTGATGGTACGCGATTAGCGTGGCCATCTGCACAAGGGTTTGATCACTGGTTTGGTTTTTTAAATCAGTTTGTGTTACGAGGCCCCAACCAGGAGGGAAAATTTGTGCCGCGTCGACCAACGTATATTAATCCCTGGTTGCAACTCGATGATAGTGATCCAAAACAGTATCAAGGTCATCTGGAAGATATTCTTGCCGATGCAGTAGTAAAAAGAATTCATGAACTCAAAAATAACAAGGCGCCCTGGTTTATTAATTACTGGACTTTCGCGCCGCATAATCCTGCCGTAGCTTCAGATGTGTATTTAAAAAAATTTCCAAACACACCTGCGGGAAAATACCAGGCGTTGTTAAATCAAATGGATGACGAGATCGGGCGTGCGCTCAACGCATTAAAAGAAACAGGCCAGTTCGAAAATACGATGGTGGTTGTGTTGAGTGATAATGGAGGTACGAACGAATTTGAAGACAACAACGGCCCTTACAAAGGTAAGAAGGCTCACTACAGTGAAGGCGGCACCCGTACGCCGATGATGATTCATTGGCCAAAAAACATATCCGTTGCTGCTGCACAGCAACATTACGACGGCATCTCTGCCATTTGGGATATTTACCCAACGTTGCTAGCGGCTGCTGGTGCTAATGTTACTGAAACGGATGGGGTTGATTTGTTGTCTTTGGTCACCCATCAATCATCACGACCGCCACAACCGTTTTTTTGGGAGACGGGGGGCGATTACAACTATTATTATTCCGTACTAAGCGAAGATGGCCGCTGGAGACTGGATGATGAAGAATTGTACGATTTGCAAAACGATCCTTATGCTGAAAAAGATATTGCTGACAAACAAAGTGACAAATTAAAAGAGCTTAAACAATTATTTCTGGATTGGCGCAAACAGGTGCATCACCTTAATCTCGATACACAACTATTGCATACTGAAAAATTACCCGATAGTTATTTGGACGGTTATAAAGTGACGGGCGATAGTTTTCGCCGCTCACCGGGTTATGGAGGCTTTACTTTTGTTACCAGTATCACACCCGTTGCAGATAAACCACTCGTCGGAGTAGTTGCTGAACAAAAAGGTATGTGGCTGATGGATATGACTGCCGACCAGCGCATTCATGTCCGTATGAACGATCATGAAATTGTCTCGAAACCGGTGAAGATCACGGAATGTACGCCCCTGGTATTGTCGACTTACTACTACCGTTCAAAGTTACAACCAAAGTTTGATCACGGTGTCTGGGTTCTGACGCTGGGAGACAAGGAAATAGTAATGGAAAAATGGCCAAGCCCCGCTGTGTTCCCGGATGGATTCATGGAGCCCACCTACCTTGGGCAACACAGTGATGGCTCAAACCACTTCACGGGGAAACTGGAAAGCCCCCAGTTTTATAACGAGTTTTATTACCATAATGACCCCTGGAAAGTGGGTCGCGACCCAGCCTGGTTAGCTAAAACCATGTGCCGGACTTTCGCGCCAAAATAAGAGCCGTTAAAAACCGAAACCCTTCCTTCTCATCTATCTTTCTAGCTGAATTTTCCCTTCGACTATGGTCAAATAGCCGCCTTTCGATTTGGGGGTGCCGGAGGGTGATTAGCCTGGCCGCGAAGTCGAAAAAACCTGCGTTTTTATAATTTTACTGGTTCAAATTCGGAGTCGGAATTGAAGCCTACCAATATTGCTGATCCGGAATATTTCCACAAAGTGGTCGATTGCCAGTATGCCTGTCCGGCGCATACACCGGTTCCGCATTACATTCGTTTGATTGCCGAGGGACGCTACACGGAAGCCTACATGGTGAACTGGGAATCCAACGTGTTTCCCGGCGTGTTGGGCCGTACCTGTGATCGCCCTTGCGAACCGGCTTGTCGTCGTGGTCGCCTTGAAGAAGCGCCGGTTGCTATTTGCCGTCTGAAGCGTGTAGCGGCCGACAATAAAGATGATGTGGCGGCGCTTATGCCGACCATTCCTAAAAAGAAAAACGGCAAACGTGTTGCCTTGATTGGTGGCGGCCCTGCTGCGCTGACCGTGGCTCGTGACTTGATGCCGCTGGGTTATGAAATTGATCTGTACGACAACCAGTCAGCCGGCGGCGGCATGATGCGCAGCCAGATTCCTTCGTTCCGTTTACCTGCTTCGGTGCTGGATGAAGAAGTGGGTTTTATTCTCGACATGGGTGTAGTGACGCACTTTAATGTCGACGTCACCAGTATGAAAGAAGTGCTGGCAAAAAATTATGATGCAGTGCTGGTGGGCACTGGTGCGCCGCGCGGCAAGGATCTCGATCTGCCCGGCCGCAAAGAAGCAGGCAAGAGCGTACAGATTGGTATCGAGTTCCTGGCAAGTGTTGCATTTGAACACACCAAAAAAATTGGCAAGCGTGTACTGGTCATCGGCGGTGGTAATACGGCAATGGATTGTTGTCGCACCGCGCGTCGTCTTGGCGGCACCGATGTCAAAATTGTTGTGCGCAGTCCTTTCGAAGAAATGAAAGCATCGCCGTGGGAAAAAGAAGATGCGATGCATGAAGACATTCCTTTCTTTAACAACCACGTGCCAAAAGAATACGTAATCAAGGATGGCAAGCTGGCTGGCATGAAGTTCGAAAAAGTTGTCGCCAAAATAGACGCCAATGGCAAACGCAATCTGGTGCCCACAGGCGAGCCACTGGTATTTTTTGAATGTGATGATGTGTTGATGGCGGTGGGCCAGGAAAATTCCTTTCCCTGGATTGAGCGTGATGCCAGCATCCAGTTTGATAAATGGAATATGCCGATTGTAGATCCTGTCACATTCCAATCAACCAATCCCAAAGTATTTTTTGCCGGTGATGCAGCGTTTGGTCCGAAGAACGTGATCACCGCGGTAGCGCACGGTCATCAGGCGGCGATCTCGATTGATTTGTTTTTGAATGGCAAAGCGATACAGGAACGTCCGGCGCCTTTTACCAATTTAGTTAATCAAAAAATGGGCATGCATGAGTGGAGTTACCACAGCAGCATTTCTAACGATCTACGTTTTGCGGTTCCGCATGCACCGAAAGAAAAAGTATTGAAAAATCGCAAAGTGGAAGTGGAGTTGGGTTTTGATCGCGCCCTGGGTTTGAAAGAAGCCGAGCGCTGTTTAAATTGTGATGTGCAAACCGTATTCACAGAGAATCGTTGCATCGAATGCGACGCCTGCATGGATGTGTGTCCGACAGAGTGTATTACTTTTATTCACAATGCGGATGAGGAAGTGTTACGGCCTGTGCTGACACAGCCGGCAAACAACAAGGAACAACCTTTGTATGTTTCCGCAGAATTGAAAACCGGTCGTGTGATGGTGAAAGATGAGGATGTGTGTTTGCATTGTGGTTTGTGTGCTGAGCGTTGCCCGACTTCCGCATGGGATATGGAAAAATTTTATTACAGTGTTGCCAAGGCCGGTGCCAGCAAAGCCGGTTGCGCTTGATTGACGGGTGTGGAAATAAAAATCAATGAGTAAAACGAGCAAGAACATTACTAACGAAAAAATGAGGGCCGCCGTCAGTGGTCTTAATGACTTTGTGGTGAAATTTGCCAATGTGAACGGTACCGGCTCCGCCAGCGCTAACCTGATGTTCGCCAAGGCGGTGTTCCGCATGGGCGTGCCAGTCAGCCCGCGCAATATTTTTCCCTCCAACATTCAGGGTTTGCCAACCTGGTATGAAGTGCGCGTGAGTGAGAAAGGATATCTGGCGCGTCGTGGCGGTGGCGTGGATTTAATGGTGGGTGTGAACCCGCAGTCGATGAGCAAGGATGTTGCTGAAGTAGTGCCGGGCGGGTATTTTTTATATGACTCCACTAAACCGCTCGATCCTTCATTGAAGCGCAATGATATTCACTATCTGCCTATTCCCCTGATGGAAATATCCAGTCATGAATATGCGGATCCGCGTCAACGCCAGTTATTCAAGAACATGATTTACATCGGTGCCTTGTCAGCATTGCTGGATATCGAATTCAAAGTATTAACCGACATGGTTGCCGAGCAATTTAAAGGCAAGGAAAAGTTAATTGTTCCCAATGTCAAAGCGCTTGAGTTGGGTCACCAATATGCCATGAACCATTTCAAATGCCCGTTGGGTATTCGCCTCAAGCGTCGCAATAAAGTTGGTGATCGTGTGTTGATGGATGGCAACACAGCAGTGGGCCTGGGCGCGGTTTACGCAGGCGCCACGGTGGCCGCATGGTATCCCATCACGCCGTCGACATCCGTTGTTGATGCATTTGAAAAATATGCCAATCGTTTGCGCATTGATCCGGAGACCGGTAAACAGAATTTTGCGATTGTCCAGGCAGAAGATGAATTGGCTGCGATGGGCATGGTGATTGGTGCTTGCTGGAATGGCGCACGCGCTTTTACTGCAACCAGCGGTCCGGGCGTTTCATTGATGAGTGAATTTCTGGGCCTTGCTTATTTCGCCGAAATTCCTGCGGTGTTGATTGATGTGCAACGCACCGGCCCATCCACCGGTATGCCGACACGCACACAGCAATCCGACATCATTGCTGCTGCTTATGCTTCTCACGGCGACACCAAGCATGTGTTGTTGTTTCCCAATACACCCAAAGAATGTTTTGACATGACCGCGCAGGCGTTTGATCTCGCGGATCAATTGCAAACGCCGATTATTATGCTGACGGATCTCGATCTCGGCATGAATGATCAGTTAAGTGAACCATTAAAGTGGGACGACAAGCGTCAATACAAACGCGGCAAAGTGTTAAGCGCCGCTGACCTGGATCGCTTACCGAAATTTGGTCGTTATGTCGATTCGGATAACGATGGCATTACTTACCGCACTCTCCCAGGAACACATCCAACCAAAGGCGCATTTTTCACGCGTGGCACGTCACGCGATACGTACGCCGCTTATACCGAAGACGGTGACAAGTATGTGGAGAACATGGAGCGCTTGCTGAAAAAATTTGAAACCGCCAAAAAATACGTCCCTGCGCCGGAGCGTTTAACGAAGCCATCTAAAACGAAAAACAAATATGGTGTCATTTGTTTTGGCACCAGCACAGCAGCGGTGATGGAAGCACTGGATGTACTGGCCGCAGAAAAAATCCAGATGGACGCGTTGCGTATACGCGCCTTTCCTTTTAATAAAGAGGTAGATGATTTTATTGCGCAACACGACAAAGTTTTTGTGGTGGAACAGAATCGCGATGCACAGTTGCGTTCATTGCTGATGATTGAAAACAAGGCGCCGGGCGACAAATTAATTTCTGTTCTTAATTTTGATGGCATGCCGATTACGGCTAAATGTGTGGCAGATAAAGTTCGCCACTTTCTTAATCCGGCAAAGTCCAAACCCGCTAAAGCGAAAGTGATTCCCATCAAGAAGTTTCCTGTTAAGAAGAAGACAGTGACGAAAAAAACCGCGAAGAGTAAAAAACGGAAATAATCTATGTCGTATATTCGCAGCAAATTTGAACATCCGCAGGCCGAGCACAACGCACTGGGTTTTACCAAACGCAATTATGAAGGATCGCTGTCGACCCTGTGTGCTGGTTGCGGCCATGATTCTATTTCTGCTGCAATCGTGCAGGCCTGTTTTGAATTGGCGATAGAACCGCATCGCGTTGCAAAATTATCCGGTATTGGCTGTTCTTCCAAAACACCGACTTACTTCCTCGGCCAGTCACACGGTTTTAATTCCGTGCATGGTCGTATGCCATCGGTGGCGACCGGTGCCAACATGGCGAATAAGGATTTACTTTACATCGGCGTTTCCGGCGATGGCGACACGGCTTCCATCGGTATGGGCCAATTTGCGCACGTCGTGCGTCGCGGTTTGAACATGGTTTATATTGTTGAGAACAATGGCTGCTATGGTTTGACCAAAGGCCAGGACTCTGCCACCACTGACATCGGCAGCAAGAGCAAGAAGGGCAAGGAAAATAAATTCCATCCAATTGACCTGGTCAGCGAAGCGATACAACTCGGCGCTACGTTTGTGGCGCGCAGTTTCTCCGGCGATAAGGAACAATTGGTGCCTTTGTTAAAAGCGGCGATGTCGCATCACGGCTTTGCGTTTATTGATGTGGTGTCACCGTGTGTGACGTTTAACAACCATGTAGGTTCCACCAAAAGCTACGAGTTTGTGCGCGACCATATCCAGGCCACTGGCAAAGTGGATTTCATTCCGCTACGCGAAGAAATTACCACGCAGTATGAACCGGGTACGATGCAGGAAGTCGCGTTGCATGACGGTTCGATGATTGCGCTGCGCAAGGCGACAGTGGATTTTGACGCGACCAACCGTGGCCAGAGCTTGCGCAAGATCCGTGAAGCGGACGAACGCGATGAAATTCTCACAGGCTTGTTGTTTATAGATCCGGATGCCGATGACACCCACGACATCATCAACACTTCTGATAAGCCACTTAATACACTCACTGAAAAAGAGCTGTGTCCGGGCAATGACGCCCTGAAGCGGATTAACGACTCATTACGTTAATTGTTTCTTGTTTCTGATCAAAAGGCAGGGCAATTCATGAATTGCCCTGCCTTGAACCCTTGTTAATTACCCCCATCTTGGCGAATAATCGAAACATCTTTGGATGAGAGTCTTTTATGCGCCCCGATCGTTTAACCAATCAGCTACAGAATGCCCTGTCTGATGCCCAGTCTATTGCGGTAGGCAAGGATCACAATGAGATTGATGCCCTGCATCTATTCCAGGCCATGCTGGAACAAAAAGGGGGATCCACCAAACCGCTGTTGCGCAAAGCCGGTTTCGAGTTGGTGGGTTTGCAAGCGCAACTGAAAAAACTCATCGATAGTTTACCGACTATTTCGAATCCCACCGGCGATGTCAGCATGTCACAGGATTTGGCTCGCTTGCTGAACCTGGCCGATAAAGTAGCACAGCAACAGGGCGACAAATTTATTTCCAGTGAAAGTGTGTTGCTGGCGGCCATCAATGACGGCGGCAAGCTGGGCAAATTGCTGAATCAATTCGGCACGCCACCGCAATTGAAAAAGGCCATTGATGAATTGCGCGGCGGTGAAACAGTGGAAGACCAGGACACGGAGTCGCAACGTCAAGCATTAAGCAAATACACTATTGATCTGACTGAACGTGCGGAAAAAGGCAAACTGGATCCAGTGATTGGTCGCGACGATGAGATTCGTCGCACGATACAGGTATTGCAGCGCCGCACCAAAAATAATCCTGTGTTAATTGGTGAGCCCGGCGTCGGTAAAACCGCCATCGTGGAAGGACTCGCGCAACGCATTGTGAATGGCGAAGTGCCAGAAGGTTTAAAAAATAAACGCGTGTTGTCGCTCGATATGGGTTCGTTATTGGCGGGCGCCAAATTTCGCGGCGAATTTGAAGAGCGTTTGAAAGCAGTGCTCAACGAATTATCCAAACAGGAAGGCCAGGTTATTTTATTCATCGATGAATTGCACACCATGGTCGGCGCAGGCAAAGCCGAAGGCGCTATGGATGCAGGCAATATGTTGAAGCCGGCGTTGGCGCGTGGTGAATTGCATTGCGTGGGTGCGACCACCTTGAATGAATATCGTCAGTTTATTGAAAAAGATGCAGCGCTGGAACGTCGTTTCCAGAAAGTGTTGGTGGAAGAGCCGACGGAGGAAGACACCATTGCGATTCTGCGTGGCTTGAAAGAGCGTTATGAAGTGCATCACGGTGTCGACATTACGGACTCCGCCATTATTGCCGCTGCAAAATTATCGCAACGCTATATTACTGACAGACAATTACCAGACAAAGCCATCGACTTGATTGATGAGGCGGCCAGTCGCATTCGCATGGAAATTGATTCGAAACCGGAGGAGATGGACAAACTCGAACGTCGCTTGATCCAGTTGAAAATTGAACGTGAAGCGGTGAAGAAAGATGAAGACATGGCATCGAAAGTTCATTTGCAGAAAATTGAAGAAGATATCGCAAAGGCAGAGAAGGAATTTGCTGATCTGGAAGAAATCTGGAAAGCGGAAAAAGCGTCTGTGCAAGGCAGCAGCGATATTAAAAGCAAACTGGAAAAAGCGCGCATCGATTTCGATGCAGCGAGTCGTGCCGGGGATCTCGCCAAAATGTCACAACTGCGATACGGCGTAATTCCAGAGTTGGAGAAACAGCTGGATCTTGCCGGGCAAACCGAAGTGCATGAAATGAAGTTATTGCGCAACAAAGTGACGGAAGAAGAGATTGCGGAAGTGGTTTCCAAGTGGACGGGCATTCCTGTGTCGAAGATGCTGGAAGGCGAGCGCGAAAAATTGTTGCGTATGGAGGATGAATTGCATAAACGTGTGATTGGCCAGGCAGAAGCGGTGAAAGCCGTATCGAGTGCGGTGCGTCGTTCGCGTGCGGGTTTGTCCGATCCAAACCGACCCAATGGTTCTTTTTTATTTTTGGGGCCGACCGGTGTGGGTAAAACCGAGTTGTGCAAAGCGTTGGCACAATTTCTATTTGATACCGAAGACGCCATGGTACGCATCGACATGTCGGAGTTTATGGAAAAACATTCGGTTGCGCGTCTGATTGGTGCGCCACCGGGTTACGTTGGTTATGAAGAAGGCGGTTATTTAACGGAAGCGGTGCGCCGTCGTCCCTATGCTGTGATTTTGTTGGATGAAATTGAAAAAGCACATCCGGATGTATTCAATATTCTGCTGCAAGTGTTGGATGATGGTCGTCTCACTGACGGGCAAGGTCGTACCGTGGATTTTCGTAACACCGTCGTTGTGATGACTTCGAACCTGGGTTCGGATCGTATTCAGGAATTAACCGAAGACAAATCCTATGACACAGTGAGTTTTGATGGTCGTGCACTTAATGATACGACTCACAACGATGCCACTCGCAACGACAACCGTTACCAGGCAATGAAAGACGCGGTGATGGAAGTGGTGAAAGATCATTTCCGTCCGGAATTTATTAATCGTGTGGATGAGACGGTGGTCTTCCATCCCTTGGGTCAGGCCGAGATTCGCGGCATCGCCAGTATTCAGTTGGAGCTCTTGAAGAAGCGCCTGGCCGAAAAATCCATGTTGATTGAATTCTCTGATGCGGTGATGAACAAGCTGGCAGAGATTGGTTTTGATCCGGTTTATGGCGCTCGTCCCCTGAAACGTGCCATTCAGCAGTGGATTGAAAATCCACTGGCGGAAGAATTACTCGCAGGAAAATTCAAGGATGGCGACATCATTGAAGTTAAATTAGCGGAAGGGAAAATCAAGGGCGACAAACGAATTATCTTTGATAAACTGAAGGGACACTAGTCGATGAGCTTGTCCATTGAGCCACCCGGGCGCTATTAACAGAAATCAAATAATTTTTCTCACCCTGGTGAGCGCATTTGTTTTATGGACAGTACTCTTTGTTTCCGACGCGCAGGCCAAAGTCAGCGCTGAAGAGGCAGCGAAGCTGGGAAAGGAGCTTACGCCGATGGGAGCGAACCCCAAAGGAAATGCAAACGGGACCATTCCTGCTTACAGTGGAACGATGCTGGGGGTTCCTAAGTGGGTTAGCTACAAAGGCTCAGGTACTTTTTATCCAGGTGCCTACCCGGATGAAAAACCGCTGTTTGTGATTACGAGTAAAAACTTCCGGGAATATGAAGCCCATCTAAGTGAAGGTCAAATCGCTCTTTTTAAAATGTATCCGGATACATTCCGTATGCCGGTTTATCCTTCCAAGCGAGACACACGCTATAACAATTTCACACAAAGTAATACCCGAATCAATGCAACCCAGGCTGAGTTGCTGCCAAACGGCACAGGTATTGCCAATGCGTTTGGTGGAGTCCCTTTTCCCATTCCGCAAAACGGGGAAGAGCTGGCCTACAACAATCAATACGCGCCTAACCTGTTCGCAACAACGGGAGAAATAGCCGCCGGTACGGTATTTGATGACGGCGGTATATCGATTGAGACGCGAGTTGAAGATCGTTACTTTGAGTATTTTGATGAGTCCGTTAAGCGCGAGGATTATTCGGATCTCGCAGCGCGCGTGGTAATCACGTGGACAGGGCCCGCACGCGAAAAAGGCAAGGTGGTGTTGGTGCATGAATACAGCAATCTGGGTAAGAGCCCACGCAATGCCTGGCAATATCTCCCGGGTAATCGGCGTGTGCGGCGTGCGCCCACCATTTCCTATGATTATCCAGACGGTCCCGGCGGATTGCGTACGGTCGATGATGCACTGGTGTTTAACGGGGCGACGGATCGCTTCACATGGAAAATGGAAGGGATGCGAGAAATGTTTGTGCCGTACAACAATAATGAGCTGGATAATCCCAAACACAGTTACAAAAAATTACTTACCCTTCACCACCTGAATCCTGAGGTGATGCGCTATGAATTACACCGCTGCTGGGTACTGTTAGGCGAATTAAAACCCGGGAAACGCCATCTTTACGGCAAGCGCCGTCTGTTTATGGACGAGGACAGCTGGGCGGGCTTGCTATCGGACAACTATGACCTGAATGGTGTATTGATGCGCACCAACATGCGGTCCCTGGTAAATCTGTATGATCTGCCGGGGATGGGGCCGCGTGTCGAGGTGTATCACGACTTAAACAAAAAGGCCTATCAGGCGGTTAATTTAATCAATGAGGAAAAGGGACCACCCGAACGGGTCAACAAAAGTGTCTGGGGCGAGGATTATTTTTCGCCCACTAACTTGCGCAAGATGGGTAAGCGTTAGAATAGCGGTCATGATCTCTCGACTTTGTGGTTTGTTGCTGGAAAAAACGCCGCCGGTGTTGTTAATTGATGTGCATGGCATCGGTTACGATGTGTTCGCGCCGATGACTACTATTTATCGTTTGCCGGATGTCGGAAGTGAGGTCATCCTGCATACGCACTTTGTAGTACGTGAAGACGTGCAGCAATTATTTGGTTTTGCCGACACGCGTGATCGCGAATTGTTTCGCACCCTGATCAAGGTCAACGGTGTCGGTCCCAAAATGGCACTCGGCATTATGTCCGGCATGGAAGTAAATGACCTGGTGCGTTGTGTGCGCAATGAGAATGTAGCAGCGCTCACGACTATTCCCGGTATAGGCAAAAAAACCGCCGAACGTTTGCTCGTTGAATTACGGGACAAGCTGGTCGAATGGGATGTCACAAACTTGAGCGCCACACATCAAAAAGCGAAAGATACTCGCTTGGGTGATCCCGCTGCAGAAGCGGAGAGTGCGTTGGTAGCACTCGGTTATAAGCCGGTAGAAGCAAGTCGTATGATTCAGGTGGTCGCCAAAGAATCCTCTGCCGCAAGCAGTCAGGATTTGATTCGCCTGGCATTGCGCGCCGCAGTAAAAATCTAGCGCCAACCGTGTAGAATGCGCGGATGATTGAAACGGATCGCCTGATTGCTCCCCGCGCATCTCCCCAGGAAGAACAGCAAGACCGCGCCATTCGTCCCAAAACCCTGAACGAATATATCGGCCAGCACGAAGTGCGTGAGCAGATGCATATTTTTATCAGCGCGGCTAAAAAACGTAATGAGCCGCTCGACCATACCTTGATCTTTGGGCCGCCTGGTTTGGGTAAAACCACGCTGGCCAATATTATTGCCGCCGAAATGGGTGTGAATTTGCGAACCACGTCAGGCCCGGTGCTGGAGAAGGCCGGCGATCTGGCGGCATTGTTAACCAATCTGGAAAGCGGTGATGTGTTGTTCATCGATGAAATTCATCGCCTCAGTCCGGTAGTGGAAGAAATTCTGTATCCGGCGATGGAAGATTACCAGCTCGATATCATGATTGGCGAAGGACCGGCCGCGCGTTCTATCAAACTCGACTTGCCATCTTTTACCCTCGTGGGTGCAACGACGCGTGCTGGCTTGCTCACTTCACCCTTGCGTGATCGTTTTGGTATCGTGCAACGCCTGGAATTTTATAACGTCGATGACCTGACAAAAATTGTTGAACGCGCGGCAACTATTTTAAAAATAGAAACGGAACACGCGGGTGCGAAGGAAATTGCGCGTCGTGCACGCGGTACGCCACGTATCGCCAATCGCCTGTTGCGTCGGGTGCGTGATTTCGCGGAAGTAAAAAGCAACGGGATTATTACATCCCCCATTGCAGACAGCGCATTAAATATGTTGAAAGTGGATGATCGCGGTTTTGATCACATGGACAGGCGTTTATTGCTGGCGATGATCGAACGATTTGATGGCGGCCCGGTCGGAGTAGACAGTCTTGCCGCTGCCATCAGTGAAGAGCGCGATACAATTGAGGATGTATTGGAACCGTTTTTGATTCAACAGGGTTTTATGGCGCGCACACCGCGTGGTCGTGTGGCCACCAGGAGTGCCTATGAACATTTTGGTTTGCCATTTAACCAGAAAAACTCAGCGGACAGTCCGCAAACCAAACTTGAACTATGAAAAACGAATTTTCCATGACCTTGCGAGTTTATATTGAAGATACGGATGCAGGCGGCATCGTTTACTACGTGAATTATTTGAAATTTATGGAACGTGCACGCACGGAGTTTATGCGCAGTATGGGTTATGGCAAGACGGCCATTTTTGATGCCGAGAGTATGTTCGTAGTGTCGTCATCGAATGTACAGTATCTCGGTTCAGCCGTGCTGGATGATGCGTTGTGTGTAACCGCAAGACCGATTAAAGTCGGTCGTGCTTCGATTGTGTTTGAACAATTAGTGAAACGTGCGGATAAGCTCTTGTGTAAAGGCGAAGTAAAAATTGCCTGTGTGGATAGACAAAACGGTTCGCCGCAAGCGATGCCTGAATCCATGTACCAGAAATTAACAATGTAATTTTATTGAAGTGAGGAGATGACGTGAACGACCAATTATCCCTGTGGAGTTTGATTACCAATGCCAGTGTTCTGGTGCAGATCGTCTTGCTGCTGCTGTTTATTGCGTCGGTGGTGTCTTGGACCATGATTTACCAGCGCACGGTGTTTTACATGAATGCGCAGCGCGCCCTCGATGCTTTCGAAAATGATTTTTGGTCGGGCATTGATTTAGGCGAATTGTATCGCCGAGGTTCCAAAAAAGTGGAAGCAGGTAATCTCGATGGAGTGGAAAATATTTTTCGCGCGGGCTTTAAAGAATTTACCCGATTGTGCCAACAAAAAAATGCAGACCCGGATGCCATAATGGAAGGCACACAGCGCGCCATGCGCGTCGCCTTGTCACGCGAAGAAGAGAAGCTTGAAAAACATTTGCCCTTTTTGGCGAGTACTGCATCGACGAGTCCTTATGTAGGTTTGTTTGGTACGGTGTGGGGCATCATGACGTCGTTTCGTGGTCTGGCAAATATGCACCAGGCAACATTAGCAGCGGTAGCGCCGGGTATTTCTGAAGCACTCGTTGCTACAGCGATGGGTTTGTTTGCGGCCATTCCAGCTGTATTAGCGTATAACCGCTTTTCTGCAAAAATGGATCGCTTGCTCAGCAGTTACGACACTTTCTCTGAAGAATTCTCGAGTATCCTGCATCGTCAGGTGCATGCGTCGAGCTGAGAGGAAACATCATGGCGCGTCGCACAAAAAAAAATAAGTTGGTCGCAGAAATCAATGTGGTTCCCTACATTGACGTGGTGCTGGTGTTATTGATTGTATTTATGATTACTGCACCATTGTTGACTCAGGGCGTGAAAGTGGATTTGCCACAAGCGCCGTCAACACCACTGGACAAAAATGAAGATCCACTCATCGTATCGATCAAGCGCGATGGCAGTTTGTATATCAACCTCGGCAAGGATGACAAAAAAGCAGCTTCGATTGAAGCGATACAACAGCAAGTCACCACGGTATTAAAAATAAAACCGCAAACGCCAATCCTTGTGTGGGGTGATCGCACCGTAGATTACGGCAAAGTCGTTACCCTGATGACGCAACTACAAGCCGCCGGCGCTGACAGCGTTGGCCTGGTGACAGAGCCTTTGCAATGACAAGTATGGTTGCACCGGCTCACCCCTCCGCATTTTATTTGCGCGATAGCTATGAATTCTCCTTTGCGATCAGTATTTTTTTTCATATTTTATTGTTGTTGCTGTTATTTTATGGCTGGAGCTATCGATCAAAAGATATAGAGATGGCTACACCGCGATATGTGCAAGCACGCCTGGTTAAAATGAATACGCAGAGCGCGGTTGCCAAACCAGAACCAGTGAAAGAGATCATTGAGCCAATCATTATTCGTCCTTTGCAGAGAGAAGTGATTCAGCCACCGAAAGAAAATAAAAATCAACTGCAACAGAAGAAATTGAAAGAAGAAAAACTCAAACAGGAAAAATTAAAAGAGGAGCAGGAGAAACAGGCACAGCTTGAAAAACAGCAGCAACAGGCACAAGCGGAACAAACGGCAAGAGAAAAAGCAGAAGCGGAAAAGCGCAAGGCAGATCAGGCGCTCGCTAAAGAGCTGGCTGATGAGCAGGCGTTACAGCAAGCATCGGCCGATGATCAGTTGGCACAAAATTATCAAGCAGCAATTCAGCAGCGACTTGTACAGAATTGGAATCGCCCAGCCAGTGCACAAAAAGGCATGGAAGTTTTATTGGAAATCCAGCTGGTGCCAACTGGGTATGTGGTCGGTGTTAGTGTGTTAAAAAGTAGTGGTAGCCCTGCTTTCGATTTATCTGCACAACAGGCAGTATACAAAGCAGATCATTTTCCTGAAGTAAAAGATATTCCGAGCAGAGTGTTTGAAAAACATTTTAGACATCTCAAGATAATGTTCAATATGAAAGATAATTTTTAGGGGAAACTGGCTGTGATAAAAAGTGATGTGACAAAGAAAATTACTCGACGCTTGTTGCTCTTGAGTATTATTTTATTAAGTGCTCCGTTTGCGTATGCCGATCTCGTAATTGAAGTGACACGCGGCGTTGATAATCCGACGCCGATTGCTGTTGTTCCTTTCAGTTGGTCCGGCAAAGGATTTTTGCCGGAAAGCATTTCACAAATTGTCAGTGCAGATCTGGAGCGATGCGGCCAGTTTTCTGCGCTGTCTGAAAAAAATATGCCGCTGTCATTGCCGAGCCAGCAAAGTGATGTGGTGTACAGTGATTGGCGCAAATATAACGTGGAATACATTGTGATTGGCCGCATAGAACCGCTATCGGATGGTCCGGGTTATCGAGCTTTTTTTGAGTTGTATGATATTAACAGTCAGCGTCAGCTGCTTAGTTCCATGGTGTGGACTAAGCATCCTAATCGTCCGTTGCGGGTATTGGCGCATGCTATTAGTGATCAGATTTATGAAACACTCACGGGCTTTCGTGGCCACTTTTCAACCCAGATTATTTATGTGCAAGCTAATGGCAGAAACAGTTATCAGCTGTTACAAGCAGACCAGGATGGTGCGCGAGTTCAGGAAATATTAAACAGTGTTGAACCCATTATGTCGCCCACCTGGTCACCGGATGGCAAGGAGGTCGCCTATGTTTCTTTTGAAAATCATCGCCCTGCTATTTACCGGCAGGAAATCGCCACTGGAAAACGTCAAAAGTTGACAGGGTTTGAGGGTTTGAATAATGCACCGGCCTGGTCACCAGACGGCAAGAAGATGGCGATGGTGTTATCCAAGGATGATAACCCGGAAATTTATGTGATGGATCTGGAAACCGGCTTGCTGACGAGGATCACGGATCACTTTGGCATTGATACCGAGCCGTCCTGGTCGCCGGATAGCGCCTCCCTGGTGTTTACTTCGAATCGCGGTGGAACACCACAAATCTATCGTATTAATCTGGAATCTCGTAAGCTGGAGCGCCTGACTTTTGAGGGAGACTATAACGCTCGCGGTCGCATTACCCCGGACGGTAAAAGCCTGGTATTTGTACATCGCGAAAAGTCGACAGGCATATTTCACATTGCGGTAATGGACCTTTCCAATAACCAGATGTATTCCATTACCGAAACGACCAAACTGGACGAGTCCCCGACGGTGTCACCCAATGGCCGCATGATTATGTATGCCACCAAGCAGGCTGATAACAAAGGCATTCTGGGAGCGGCTTCCCTGGATGGGCGGGTCAAACTCTTATTACCCGCACAGACCGGTGATGTGCGGGAACCTGCATGGTCCCCCTTTCGTTAATCGATGATTTACATGCCAGATAAGCATGTTACAATGCGCCCCGTTTTTGGGTTGTGCGCTTCTGGCGGCCCTTTTCTTAACCCCCCATGGTTTTAACCCAACCATAACAGCTTTGTAGGAAATGATATGCGTGCAACAACTTTGAAATTGGCTTTGGCTCTCTTCGCACTGGTTCTGGTAGCCGGTTGTTCAAATACTTCAACCAAAGGCACAAGCTCTACTGATTCTGCCCCTGCAGCAACTACCTCGGGCGCTGATGACGGCTCCGTGCATGGCGGTATCGTTGCGAAGTCTGATGGCAGCGTGCAAGTACTTTCTGCTGGCAACATCATTTACTTCGACTTTGATCAAGATACGATTCGTCCTGATGCACGTGAAGTGTTGATGACCCAGGCGGCGCGTTTGACCAAGAGTGGTGAGAAAGCGGTATTGGAAGGCCATGCGGATGAGCGCGGCACTCGTGAATACAACATGGCACTGGGTGAGCGTCGTGGCAAAGCGGTACGCGATTTCCTGATCATTCAAGGTGTGGATAAAGCCAAGCTGGAAGTAGTGAGCTACGGCGAAGAGCGTCCTGCCGATCCTGCAAGCAACGAAACGGCTTGGGCAAAGAATCGCCGCGTAGTGATCAAATAATCAGATAAACCGGCCACGCTATTTAGATAAACAACGGTAATGGCTAGTTACAAAAAGGGAGCGCGTGTAAAACCCGCTCCCTTTTTTATTGCCTGTAGTTTATTACTTCAAGGGCTTATTTTTTCTGTTCACACATTGGCAGAAGTGCCAGTGGTTGAAATTGAGGATCGGGATACAGTAACCGCAGTCAAGGCGACACCAGCCACAGAGGCAACTCCCGCTGCATCCACAACCACTGCATTACCAGCGGGAAATCGACAAAGTCAACTCAGTGAAGTTTTTGTGCAGATGCAACAATTGCAGCACGAAGTACAGGAATTACGTGGCATTGTCGAACAGCAAGGTTTTGAAATTGAAACACTGAAGCAGCAAGTCAAAGACAATTACGTCGATCTGGATAAGCGCATTAGTGCGCTGCAATCAGGCGCCTCGACCACCAGTTCGCCAGGAACTAACAATGCAGTGCCGGACAGCAGTATGCCCACAGAGTCCCCGGCATCGGGTGTTGAAAAAGACAGTTATGACGCTGCATACAAGCTGCTGGATCAAAACCGCAAGGATGACGCGATTGTCGCATTTCGCAAACATGTGGCGCTTTACCCCAATGGTGACCTAGCAGCCAATGCCTATTACTGGATGGGGCAGATTTATTTAACGCAGGGTCAGCTTGATCTGGCGCAGGAACAATTTGAAACCTTGTTAAAACTCTTTCCGGACCATCGTAAAGCGCCTGATGCCAAATTCGCTTTGGGTAAAGTGTATTTTCAGCAAGGCAAAAAGGCAGAGGCTAAAAAAATCATTCAGGAAATTTCCCAAGGCGATTCCAAAGCCGCTGCGTTGGCAAAAACTTTTTTACAAGATAATTTTTAATTATTCCTTCTGCATTCCTCTTCTTTGTTTAGTATCCGATTATGGAAGTAAGAGTCACAGAAACTTTCTTTTCCCTGCAGGGAGAAAGTTCTCTGGTGGGCGTTCCGACTTTTTTTATTCGTTTAACCGGATGCCCCTTGCGTTGTACCTACTGTGATACCGCCTATGCATTTCATGGCGGTGGACTCATTCGTGTCGAAAAATTACGGGACGAGGCAAAGGCCAGCGGTGCACATTATGTGTGTGTGACGGGTGGAGAGCCATTGGCACAACCGGAATGTTTGCCTTTATTAACGATGCTCTGTGATGAAGGCTTTACCGTATCTCTGGAAACCTCTGGTGCGATGCCGATTGAGTGTGTTGATCAGCGAGTGATAAAAGTCGTGGATATCAAGACGCCCAATTCTGGAGAAGTGGAAAAAAATCGTTGGCAAAATATCGGCTATCTCTTACCACAAGACCAGGTGAAGTTTGTGATTGGCAGTCGCGACGATTACGATTGGTCTAAAAAAATACTGGAGCAATATGCGCTGCCAGAAAAAGTAAACACGGTATTGTTCTCACCCAGCGAAGGCCGCGTGCAACCAGCGGATTTGGCACAGTGGATACTTGACGATCAACTACCCATACGTTTTCAATTACAATTACACAAAATTATTTGGGGCAATAAACGCGGCGTATGACAAATCACACCCATAAACGCGCCGTCGTGTTGGTCTCTGGTGGTCTGGATTCCGCCACCACATTGGCGATCGCCCGAGAGCAGGGGTATGACAACTACACGCTCGCATTTGATTATGGTCAACGGCATCGTTCGGAACTGATCGCCGCAGAAAAAGTCTCCCATGCATTGAGAGCGAAAGAGCACAAGGTAGTTCATCTGGATTTAAATTTGATCGGCGGATCGGCGCTCACCGATAACACCATTGCAGTGCCGGAACGTGGCATAGAGCAGATTGAAGAAGGCGGCATTCCTGTCACCTATGTGCCGGCGCGCAACACGATTTTTCTTTCTATCGCGTTAGGTTGGGCGGAGGTGTTAGGCGCGCGCGATATTTTTATAGGCGTCAATGCGGTGGATTATTCCGGTTATCCGGATTGCCGACCGGAATATATTCAGGCGTTTGAGCGCATGGCAAGCTTGGCCACCAAGGCGGGTGTAGAAGGCAAAGGCATGTCTATTCATACACCGCTGATTGATCTCACCAAGGCGGCTATTATCAAACAGGGAGTGCGTTTGGGTGTGGACTATGGACTGACGGTGTCATGTTACCAAGCGGATAATCAGGGGCGTGCGTGCGGGCGCTGTGATAGTTGCCAACTGCGCAAGCAAGGCTTTCTGCTATCAGGTATATCCGACCCTACTGCATACCAATAAAAGGTTTTTTTTTCTTGAACTTTAGGCTCAAATCATTACCATAGGCGCCTCGCTGGAATACTAGGCGAACGCGGGTCGTTAGCTCAGTCGGTAGAGCAGTTCCCTTTTAAGGAATTGGTCGATGGTTCGAATCCATCACGACCCACCATTTTCTAATTCCGATTAATCCAGTCCCAATTTTTTCAATTTGTAGCGCAACTGGCGAAATGAAATGCCCAAGCGTTGTGCGGTGGCAGTTTTGTTCCAGCGCGTTTCGGTTAACGCCTGCTCCAATACGGCACGTTCAATGTCTTCGATGTATTGATCAAAATTATTAAACACTGGATGAACCGGTTTGGGAGAAAATGCACCGCTGTTCGGTAGTCGCGATGATGAGTTGTTTGTCGTTGCAACGGGAAGCGGTGGTGTTGTACTGATGGCAGGCGTTGCTGAAAGATGAATCACAGGAAGATTCAGATCCCTCAGATGAATGGTATGGCTCTCGCACAAGGTGCAAGCTCGTTCGAGAATATTCTCCAACTCACGAACGTTGCCAGGAAAAGCATATTCCAGTAAAGCCTGTTGTGCGGGCTTGTCCAACACGATAGGCGCGGTTTTATCCTTGTTACACTGTTGTAAAAAATGTTGAATCAACACCGGGATATCATCCGGACGTTCACGCAGACTCGGGACATTGGTTTGAATGACATTGATTCTAAAAAAAAGATCCTGACGAAATCGATTGTTTGCCACTTCCTGTTGTAGATCTTTATGAGTGGCGCTCAGGATGCGCACATCGACGTGTACTTCTTTCTGGGCTCCCACCGGGCGCACACATTTTTCCTGAATCGCGCGTAACAGTTTGACTTGCATATCCAGCGGTAGATCTGCCACTTCATCCAGGAAAAGAGTACCGGTATGTGCGGACTGAAACAACCCGGTCTTGTCTGCTGTTGCACCGGTAAAACTGCCTTTTTTGTGGCCGAAAAATTCGCTTTCCATCAGTTCGCGCGGAATCGCGCCGCAGTTGACAGCGATAAACGGAGCGTTGGCACGGCCGCTTTGATTATGGATGGCGCGTGCGACCAACTCCTTGCCAGAGCCGGATTCTCCGTGTATGTAAACCGGTGCCTGGCTGCGCGCCAGTTTGGCAATATGGTCGCGTAGCTGCTGAATCAAAAGACTGTTGCCTAATAATAAAGGCTCACCACCGGCGTGCGTGGTTTTGACGGTATTTACATCAGCAGTTTGTAGTGAAGACAGATTAAGTGCTGTCTGAACGGTATTGCGAAGTGTTTCCAGATCTATCGGCTTTGAAATAAAATCAAACGCGCCAGCTTTGAGCGCTGTGATAGCTACTTCCATGCTGCCAAAAGCCGTGATAACGGCGACAGGCAGCTTGGGAAAGTTTTTTTGAATGGATTCGACCAGCGCGATGCCGTTGCCATCGGGCAGTTTCATATCGGTTAGACATAAATCGAAATGCTGCTGTTTCAGTGCGCGTTGGGCACTGGCAACATCTTTGGCCGCCGTGGTGACAATGCCCATGCGACCCAGTGTGATTTCCAATAGTTCACGAATGTCAGGTTCATCATCAACAATCAGTGCGTGGGGTTTTTCAGTAGGTGATATTTTCATAGGAACCTATTGTACTCACATTCGGTTGCTTACATCAGCGCAGGAGTTTTATCAGGATGTGAAAAATTGATTTGAAAGCAACTTTTGCCTTCTGCCGTGTGGGTGTAATCAAGTCGAGCCTGGTTGCTTTCACAGAGTTCTCGCGCGAGATAGAGACCGAGACCTGTCCCTTGTGTTTCCGTAGTAAAAAACGGTTCGAAAATGTTGCTCTCGTTTTCCTTGGGGATGCCCGGACCGTCATCGATAATATTCAGACACGGTGTTCCCAACAAGGGGTCGACGGAACCTTGTAACAACAGGGTGGCTTTGCCCGTGGCCTGCAGGCTGTAGCGTAAACCGTTATCACACAAATTGCTGAGCACCTGCTCAATTTGACTGGTATCAATGTTCAGGTAAATTGGTTCTTTTGGACAGTCCAAGCGGATGATGATGTCACTGCGATGCGTTTGTTGATAATGGTCAATAAATTTTTCCAAGAACAGTTGCATGGATACGCGGGTCGGTAGTGATTTGTTGCGCCGTGAAAGTTGCAACACGTTTTCGATGATCATGTTGACACGCCGCGTGTGGTTTTGAATGATTTCAGAGAGGCGAAGATCGTGTATGTTAAGTGATGTGGATTCAGCGAGTAGTTGTGCAGCATGGCTGATGGCGCCCAGCGGGTTTCGCACTTCGTGTGCAATGTTTGCCGTGAGATGCCCCAGAGAGGCGAGTTTCATTTGTTGTGCTTGTTGTGCAATTTTTCGCGTGTCTTCCACAAACACGATGACATCACTGTTGCGGGTTCCATCCAGGCCGGAAAAACTCAGTTGTAGTTCAGGGCCTGCGTCTTTCAGTTTGACAGGTTTGATGCGGGAGTGAGGAAATTTACGCCACTGTTCCAGGCACTCGTAAAGTGCGGGAATGTGGGCGAATGAAAGATCTTCCTCGACATTGGAACTGATTGAAACCGGTAAATCGAGCAGTGCAGAGGCGCTGCTGTTCATCAGGCGAATAGAACCATCGGGCGCGAGTACCACAATCCCGGTGTGCATGCGCTGCACGATCAATTCATTGAGCTGTTGCGTTTGCAAGCGGCGCTGGGTTTGTAATTCTGCTTCATCGGCAGCGAGATGCATCCGTTTGGTGATGTACTCAAAAAGCTGTGACGTTACAAAGAGTAAAAAGCCTATGAGCCCGGCAGGCAACAATGCTTCGATCTGGCTTTTATCATTGAGCATGTTGTAGAGCGTAGAGGCCAGAACGGCCAGGGTGGCAAGTGCGGCGATCAAAGTAGAAAGTTGTCCGAGCAGCGTAATACTGGCAGCGCTGACGGTCACTACCAGCAGTAGACCCAAACCACTGCTCACTCCGCCACTACTATGCATGAGCAAACTGATTACGACGATGTCGATAAAGCAGATCAGGAACATATGCTGATCTGAAGGTTGAAAATTTGGTCTATGAATTCGAATCAGGGTGCTAACGGTAATGATCGAATAGAGAGTCAAGGTGTAGTTAAATAGGGCAGTATTGTCACTGCCCAGAATGTTGAATCCGTAAAATGAAATGAGTAATAAAATTGCCAACAGCAGGCGATAGTACGCATAGACGCGCAGGAGTCCATACCGATCTCTTGATGATTGGGAGGCTATTCTTGTTGGCGAGATGGATTCCGTAACCGTCACGGTCGCAATTCCGGTAAGTACGAGCGGATCAGTTTATCAAAGTCTATAAACATAAGCTTTGCTTGCCAGCCCGGGATCATTGAAAATAGCCTGCTTCAAAACGAAGTGCATGCGTAGAGAACGATGATGAATCCACTGGCCGTGGTCTTGGCACAAATGAATCCCCTGGTGGGCGATATTCGAGGCAACACCGATGCAGTGATAGCCACGTATCAGAAAGCCGTTGCCCGTGCGGCGGATGTGGTGGTCTTTCCCGAGTTGGTGTTAACCGGCTATCCTCCTGAAGATTTGTTGTTGCGACCCAGTCTCGCTCCGCGTATCGAGAAAGCGCTGGAGAAATTGTGCAAGGCCACAGAACATCATCAAACCATGATGGTCATTGGTTATCCGATGCAACGAGACGGGGCCTTGTATAACTGTGCTGGTGTGATTGCTTCAGGAAAATTACAGGCAGAATATAGAAAGCAATGTTTGCCTAACTATCAAGTGTTTGACGAAAAGCGTTATTTTGTCGCTGGCAATCAAGCCTGTGTGTTTGATCTGAAGGGAAGTCGTACAGCGCTCACTATTTGTGAAGACATCTGGTATCCGCAGCCGATGCAGCAAGCCAGCGCAGCGGGTGCGCAACTGATGATCAATATCAATGCATCGCCTTATCACATCGACAAACAACAGGAGCGAGAAGTATTGCTTGCGACGCGCGCGCGCGAAGGTGCCATGCCGGTGATTTATGTTAATCAGGTGGGTGGACAGGATGAGCTGGTTTTTGATGGTGGCTCCATGGTGATGGATGCTCAGGGAAAATTACTGGCGCGTGCACCGGCATTCGAGGAATCTGAATTATTCGTCACACTGGACTCAGTAGGGGCGAATAATTATTCGCCTCTGCAACCAACAACCGAATCAATCTACCGGGCATTGGTATTGGGTGTGAAAGATTACGTCAATAAAAACAAATTCAAAGGTGTGGTGTTGGGCTTGTCCGGTGGTATCGACTCGGCGTTGACGCTCGCCATCGCTGTTGATGCCTTGGGTGCGGATCGTGTCGAAGCCGTGATGATGCCTTTCCGTTATACAGCGAGCATGAGCGTTGAAGATGCGGAAGCACAAGCGAAACTTTTAAGAGTGCGATTCAGCAATATTTCTATTGAATTGATGTACGAGGCGTTTGTAAAAAGTCTGGAGACAGAATTCGCAGGCAAAGCAAAAGACAAAACCGAGGAAAATATTCAGGCGCGGTGTCGCGGCGTGTTGTTGATGGCGATTTCCAACAAAAAGGGTTATCTCGTGCTGACTACGGGCAATAAAAGTGAAATGGCCGTAGGCTACTGTACTTTGTACGGTGACATGGTGGGCGGCTTTGCAGTGTTAAAAGATGTTACAAAAACTCGTGTGTATGAGTTGGCAAATTATCGAAATCAATTTTCACTAGTGATTCCACAACGTGTGATTGACCGCGCGCCTTCCGCTGAATTAGCGCCCGATCAAAAAGATCAGGATTCCTTGCCGCCTTATTCGGTACTGGATCAAATACTGGGGTTGTATGTAGAGCGGGATTTAAGTGTGCATAACATCATTGAGCAAGGCTTTGACGAAGCAACGGTGAGGCGCGTGGTAAGCATGATTGATTTTAATGAATACAAACGTCGACAAGCGCCAGTAGGCGTGCGCATTACCAAAAGAGGTTTTGGTCGCGATCGCCGTTATCCGATTACGTCAGGATGGGAGGCGGAGGACTAACGTTTTTCTTCGCGTGAATCAAAGCCCAGTGGTTCGGGCGGATCCAGCAAGCCCAGTGTTAATTTGTTGAGCCATGAACGTTCCTGATGAACATTCAGTACCAGATTTCCATTTTTATCCAGTGCGGGATGCGTCGGATAATTAGTGCGTAGCGTGTTGAGTGCATCGCTAGCGAGATCATCCATTCCCAACAATTGATAGGCTTGCACCATCACTGCGAGCGCATCAGGCACTGCCGGCGTGCGCTGAAAGTTTTCAACCACATATCTTCCGCGATTAGCTGAAGCCAGATACGCCCCGCGTAAAAAATAATAATTCGCGACATGCACTTCGTAACGCGCCAGCAGGTTGCGTAAATACACCATGCGTTTGCGCGCATCGGCTGCATACATGCTGTCCGGATAACGTGCTACCAGTTGTGAAAAATCGGCAAAGGATTCTCGCGCCGCGCCCGGGTCGCGTTTGGTGAGATCGGTCGGCATAAAGCGTTCGAATAATCCCTGTCCCTCTACAAACGATGCCAGGCCTTTCATGTAATAGGCGTAGTCCACGTTCGGGTGTTGCGGGTGCAGGCGGATAAAACGCTCCGCCGCCGCACGTGAGCCTTCGTTGTCATACTGCATGTAATAAATGTAGATTGATTCGAGTTGCGTATGCTCAGCATATTTACCAAACGGATAACGCGCCTCCATGGACTGAATACTGGTGGCGGCCTGATCGTAATGTTGATCATTCAGTTCATCCTGAATGCGTTGATAGAGTTCGTCTTCGGATAAATTTAATTCTTCCAGCGTCTGGTCAGTTGAGCAGGCGGTGATGAGTGTCATCAAAAAAACAATCAGAAGCGTCGTGGAAAACTTTTGCATATTTTAGGGTTGAAAATAATGAAGAGCTGACAAAATAGACAGGCCATTTAACCATAAATTCCACGCGCTTTATACCCGATCTGCCAGCGGGGTTACACCTTATGAGACAGGTTAATAATGTGCTAATGTGAACGTTCAATTCATGAACGTGGGTTTTTAGTGAAGCAGCTTTTCAATTATCCAATTTTTCGTTTTGTTTTGGTGGGCGGTTTCAACACCTTGTTTACTTATGGCATTTATTTGCTGTTTCTACACTTGGGCTATTATTACCAAATGGCGTTGTTCTTTGAATACAGTGTTGGTATCTGTGTCGGATATACATTGAATCGTTACTGGACTTTTGCAGCTCAGGAGAAAGAGGAGGCTTCGGGCTTTGTGCGTTACGCGATAACTTATTTGGGTGTTTACTTGAGTAATGTGATATTACTATCAGCTGTCGTGGAGACGGGCTGGATGAGTCCTGCGTTGGGGCAAATCGTGGTGCTGGGATTTATTTCTTTAGCCAATTTTTTTATTCAAAAATATTGGGTTTTTGCCAAAAACAATAACACTTCTGCCTGACGTCAGTTTGGTTGATCATAATTGCTGACTACATCCCTGACAATAAATTGTGGACGTTTGTTGGTGGTGAGAAACATACGGCCTATATATTCACCCATCAGGCCAAACATGATCAATTGAGTTCCGGTCAGGAACAATAAACTGGCGGTCATAAACGCCCAGCCACGCGGCGTGCCGCCACCGAGTGCTTCAACTAATATATACAGCAGTGCGATAAATCCGATAATGCCGACAATGGCGCCCGTCACGCTGGCAACGCGCAGTGGAATGACGGAAAAATTCAGGAGCATTGACATAAACAGACGCAGTAAACGCGACAACGTATAGTTACTGTGGCCGTTGGCGCGTGGCAGATGCTGCACTGGCAGGGAGCCGATATTCTGGGTGACTTGCATAATCAAGCCGTCGATGTAGGGAAAAGGTCCGGTGTGATTGAGCAATGTTTTGGCAGTGAATGCATTCAGGCAGCGGAAGCTTGAAAGATAAATTCCCTTTGGTTTGTCGAGTAGGACGTCTGCACACCAGTTGGTAAATTGACTGCCCCAGTTGCGCCAGCTGGCGTGTTGTTTGTCCGCATAGCGCGTGTAGACGACATCGAAATTATTTTCCCTGGTATAACGCCATAATTTGATCACTTCTTCTGGCGGATTTTGTAAGTCATCGTCCATGTTGATGATGTGCGCGCCGCGCGCGGCGGCAAAGCCCGCCATTACGGCGTTGTGTTCGCCAAAATTGCGCGATAAATTAATGACGCTGACGGGCGTGTGAATGGTTCCACACAGCTCGTGACATACGGCGAGGGAGTTATCCGGACTGCCGTCCACCACCAGAACGATTTCCATCCCGCCCTCGATCACCAGTTCTGATAATTTTTGTACCAGGATGGGAACGGAATCCGCGCCGTTATAAACCGGAATCACGATGGACAATGCAACGGGAAACGAAGGGGAAGAATGTGGAGTAGTCATACTTTGCTTGCCCAAGCCCATACCGAGCCTCCAAAAGGTAAATGTACGTGATGTCTTTGCAAGAATTGCTCCGTGTGAATCACGCGGTAGAGGAGATTATCCTGCCAGGAAGATAGTGATTCAACATCACTTGTCTGTTTTATTTTTCCAGAGGTGATGCGATGCAGTGCCATCAGGGGAAACAGAAGAGAATTCCAGTAACCTACATGACGCAACTGAAATCCGGCTTCGAGCAATTGCTGTTTGCAACGCTTTGCCGTGTAACGTTCGCGCGTGTGAACCTGTCTGTCGTGAGTCGATAGCATCCAGTTATACGCGGAGACATTAATTAACAAATGTCCCTGTGGTTTCAGAATGCGAAAACATTCAGAAAGGCAATCGTGTGGTCGAATATTTTCGTGATAAAGCACATCGGTCAAGGTGATGACATCGAAGTGGTTATCGGCAAAAGGCATGCTGTTTACATTGCCATTGATGATGTCGATGCCCGAAAGTGGACGTAAATAACGCAACCCTTCTGCGTGGTATTCCAATCCGGTGAGTTGATAGTCAGGAAAGGCCTGATGTAGCTTGCGCAGCAAACCACCGGTGCCACAGCCAGCATCCAGCAGTCGAGCATGAGCGGGTAATGATAGTTGCTGGATGCGATCAACAATGATGCTATGCAATGCACGGTACCACCAGAAGTGTTCTTCCTGTGCATGCATGGACTGGTATTCGATGACTTCCATCAGTTTTTTCTTGAAAGCGTTCCAGTGATATGGCGGGCAATGATTATCGGGCCCTGCGTGTTTTGCGAGAGTCTGCCCCGCGTAGCGTTTTGGGCATTATAATCGCTCTTCGGTCTATCGTTGTATTTAAATAATGAGTGCTGATTCACTAAGACAATTATTGGAAACTCTGTCCGATGGGCAGGTTCATTCGGGGGAATCACTGGGTGCCGCGCTGGGGGTGAGTCGGGCGGCGGTCTGGAAACACATCAAGACGGCACAGCGTGCTGGCGTGCCATTGGTGGCGAGTCGTGGTGAAGGTTATCGTGTGGAATCCGGTTTTGAACTGTTGAATCCCGATCTTATCAAACAGGCTTGTTTGCCAGCGACGCGCCAGGCGCTTCCCGATATCAACCTGTTCATGACGCTGGATTCTACCAACAGCCAGGTCATGCGGATGTTTCAGCAGGGGAGTGCGCCTTCGCTGGTGGTTTTGGCGGAAAAGCAAACGGCGGGCAGAGGTCGGCGCGGGCGAGTATGGCACAGTCCCTTTGCTGGAAGCATTTACCTGACGCTGGGGTGGACTTTCACTGAAGGCATAGCCGCTATCGAAGGGTTGAGTCTGGTGGTGGGATTAAAAGTGGTGGAAGTATTACAAAAGTTGGGTGCAGAAGACCTGCAACTCAAGTGGCCGAACGATGTGTATTGGCACCAGCGCAAACTGGCGGGTATTTTAATTGATGTGCAAGGGGACCCTGCGGGCCTGTGTCAGGTGGCGATAGGTATTGGCATTAATGTGAATCTGCAAACCGCACAAGCTTCGCTGATCGATCAACCCTGGGTTGATCTTGTTACCGTCATGGGCGGCGAGCGAGTCTTGTCGAGAAACACAATGGTAGCGGAACTACTCAATCAACTGGTTCCGATGCTGACAACGTTGCCACAACGAGGGTTTGGTTTTTATCAACAAGAATGGCAACGCCACGATTTGTGTTACGGTCAGGAGGTGGTCTTGGAATCCGGGAACAGTGCGATAGCAGGACGTGCATCTGGCGTAAATGCACATGGAGCTTACGGTATTGAAACCGCTAGTGGTAAGCAGTACGTCAGCGGCGGCGAGATATCCTTGCGCTTGAGAAAAAAACCATGATCCTGGAAATTGATATCGGAAACTCCTGGGCCAAGTGGCGAGTGCTGGATGCTCCACTTGATACCAACGTAGTTATGGGCAAAACGCGGAGTGCCGAGTTTCCTTCGGAAGAAATTTTGTCGTTGAGAAATATTCGTCGGGTGCGTTTAGCTTCCGTGCGTTCCGGTGCTGAAACCACCCGAATTTCGCAAGCTATATCCTCGGTGTTGGGCGTGGGTGTGGAAGTGGCGGAGACAGCGCGCTGTCAGGCCGGGCTCACTAACTCCTATCAGGATCCGTCACACATGGGAGTGGATCGTTGGTTGGCCATGCTGGCAGCGTTTAACCGGCAGGAGACAGGGACTGCGAAGCGCGGATGTTTGGTGGTATCCTGTGGCACCGCAGTGACGCTGGACAGTATTCGCAACGATGGCGTGCATGAAGGGGGATACATTCTGCCTGGCTTATTTATGATGCGAGAAGCGCTGTTATCCAACACGGGACGAATTCAATTCACACCGGGTGAATTTGAAGTGTCGAGGGTGTTGGGGCGCTCAACCACAGAGGCTGTGGAACACGGAGCGGTTCACGCGGTATTGTCTGCCATTGAGCATCTTTGTGAGGAGCGTGTTAAACAGTGGGGAAGTGGTGATGTATTTATAACCGGCGGAGATGCGTTGCAGTTAAGTAAGCAGCTTCGGGTTTCCTCTGCGGTTTCCATTCAGTGTGTAGAGGATTTGGTGTTGGAAGGTTTACGCTTTGCGTTACCCTAGCGGGAACGAATGAATTGGTTGGAGGATAGGTAATCATGCGTTGGGTTTTTATTGCGCTGGTGTTGGCTAACGTGGGAGTGTTTATCTGGCACTCGGTTGAGTCCAGTCGTCTGCAACGACTGGAAGTGTTGAGCAGTTCATCGGGGTCGGACCAGGGTATTGTATCGGGCGCTCCTCTGGTGTTGGTCAGTGAATTGACTGACCAACAAAAACTCGACCTGGCCAAACCCAAACCGGTCGCTGCTGTGGTTAAAGAAACACCGGTTGCTGCTGAAGTAGCTGCAACGAAAGAAGCGACTCCGGCACAAACTCAAGCCTCTTCTCCTGCCGTTGCTGCTACAACATCAGGTTCAGTTGAACCTGCAGGTAAACCCTTAGTGAGTGAGCCCAATCAATGTTTGCGATTGGGGCCTGCTATCAGTGCGGCGCAGGCAGAACAAGTGTCCCAGCGCCTGATGGCCCTCACTATCATCACCGACATGGTAGATGTTGATGTACCGGGCAAGCCGGAATACTGGGTAATTTTGCCTCCTTTCAGCGACGAGAAAGCAGCGCTGTTAAAAATGCAGGAAGTGCGAGGGCGCGGTATTGAAGCGCAGATTATTCCCAAAGGTGAATTGGCTAATGCCATTTCTTTTGGGTTGCACGGCCAGAAAGACGAAGCGGACAAGCAGGCCGAAGAGTTGAATACCAAGGGGCTTAAAGTCACCGTGAAAGCAGTGCCGGTGGTTCATAAAGAAAAATGGTTGGCGCTCAGTGAGCGGCAAACACCCAAGCTGACAGAAGACCTGTGGAATGGAATTCACGCGGATTTTCCCAAACTGAATAAACAGGTCAAAAACTGCCACTAGTTTTGTGATGGATGCACGCAACTCCTGTATTGCGGTTTACCGAAGCTTGGGATACTATAAAGCCATCAGTGGGCTTGATAAAAAGAAGTAGCCTTTTACAAACAAACAATTTAAGTTTTAAGAGGAGCTTCATGCAAATCTCCAATTTAAAAAAGCATTCCAGAAAAACTAAAGCGAATTGCAACACATGGTTGCTAACGCCGTTGGCGATTGCGGTCGGCACTTTTGCTGCAAGCACTGCGCAAGCATCATCTGCTTCAACTGATTTAACCTTTGGCACCAGCGGTGTGGCGCCGCTGAACTTTTCACCGGGTTGGCACTATCCGGACACCTCTTACGGCTTCTATCCTGAAAATCCTGCGGATGTCATGGTTCAACCAATCGTTGAGCTGAATAATGGCGACCTGGTGTCTTTTGCTTCTCGCTATGAAGAGGCAGGAACATCTAGTGTTTCTATGTTTTACCAACCCGGTTGGTGTTCTTATATGTATGGTTGTCAGCCAGGGTATTTGGGATATCACAGCTATGGGGATTTAGTATCGGGCGCGAGTAGCACACGCATGGCACGTTTTAGCAGCGATGGCGCGCCAGTTTCAATGGTTGACATTGGCGGCATTCAAGTCGCTTCTGCGTTGGAACAAGCAGATAGTAAATTGCTAGTGATAGGGAATGATTTAACACGAGGAGCAGGTTCCTGGTATCTAAGTACGCTGTACGGTTCTTTTACGCCAGCACAGATTACGACACCCAAGCCGCCACTAAAATCTCAAGTTGTATTACAGCGTTTTAATGCTGATGGCACAGCAGATACCAGTTTTGATGGCGACGGCGTATTGCGTTTGGATGTACCCGGAACACGCTACGCCATCGGTATGGCACTGGCAGCAGACCAAAAAATTTATGTCTTAACAGTTAATCATGTTGATAAAAATTACAGTAACGCTGAGAACTTCAACACGCCGGAGCTGTTGCGCTTCAATGCCGACGGTTCCGCGGATACCAGCTTTGGTGGTGGCGATGGCGATTTGTCTTTATCACTTCCCAATGCTTGGGGCTTGCTCGAACTGCAGAATCATCAATTGCTAGTGAATTATCACGAAGGGAATACGCAATCGTATGCATTATTAAATCCCGATGGTTCGCTGGATGTGAGCTTTGCAGGCGATGGCACATTGAATACAGGCCAGGCGTGGGATGCGCCGTGGCATACATCCATGCTCCAACAAACGGATGGCAAACTTCTGTTCTCATCTTCTGGCAATTTGTATCGCTACAGCTTAAGCGGCACTTATGAAGCAACGACAAGCGTCCCATTAGCGACCTATCAAAGAATTATTTCATTGGCAACATTCCCCGCCGGTGGTGTATTGGTGGGTGTGGGCAGAAGCGATTATTCAGGAGTGCTATGGAGTTATAACAATGACGGAACACCCAGTGGTGCCCCATCAATTACAGCGGATATTCCCTTTGTTAAAGGAGCTTATCCGGCGGAACAGGGAGAAATATTATTTCAATCCAATGGAAAGATTCTGCTGAGTGGTGTTCTGGTGTCGAGAGAGGCGGAATTAAATCGGCAAAGTTTCCCTGATGCCGACAACGATGGTGTGCCGGATTTTCAGGATTGTTATCCCAATGACAACACGCAATCTGCTTGTGCAGCAGGAACTTATCCTACGGGAACTGGTTTTGCACAAGCACCCGCAGGAAGTTATGCAATCAATGGTGTGTTAACACAGTGTGCAGCAGGAACTTACAATCCAAATACCGGAAGTTCTGATGCAAGTGCGTGTGTGCAAACACCCGCAGATACATATTCTGCTGCTGGAGCTGCTATGTGGTCCGCGTGTGCTGCAGGAACCAATTCATTGGCCGGTGCGAACAGTTGTTTCCCGGATACGGACATGGATGGTATTGCTAACTCTGTTGATAATTGCCCGAATGTTGCGAATGCTAATCAATTAGACACAGATGGCGATGGTATAGGTGATGCCTGTGATCCCGATAATGATAATGATGGTATACCGGATAATGGCACTACAATTTACAGTACCTCATTCGATGCGGCAGATGCAAAATGGACTATTGGCAGTAGTTGGATACGTCTTAGTGGATTGGACAGCAGTTCAGCACACACACCACCAACGGCCGTGCAAACGTTTTGCATTCTTTCCAATTGTTCATCAAGCGATCTCAAGTTGACTTACACGTTGCCAGCACGTGGCTCTATCAGCTTCTGGGGTAAATTGCTGAATACTATGGGTCCGGTGCAGTTGCCATTTTATATAGACAATGTGTCTGCTGGTTATATTGCGCTTGATGGTGCTTCCTACAAAAAATTTACTGTACCGGTCAGCGCCGGGGCACATGTTTTTAAATGGACAAATGGTGGAAGTACCATTTTTTCAATCGATGATGTCACTATCTCAACTGGTTTGGATAACTGTCCACTCGCCGCCAATCCGGATCAAAAAGACACCGACGGTGATGGTGTTGGTGATGCATGTGATTCCGATGTTGATGGTGATGGTGTGCTCAATGCGAATGACAACTGTCCGCTTGTTGCGAATGCAAACCAAATCGATACAGATGGAGATGGCATCGGTGACGCGTGTGATTCCACACCGAATGGTGATACGGATGGTGACGGCGTTGATAATTTAAGTGACAACTGCCCGAGTGTGGCGAATGCAAATCAAGTCGACACAGATGGCGATGGCATCGGTGATGCGTGTGATACAGATATTGATGGAGATGGCGTACTTAATGTGGATGACGCGTTTCCGCTGGATGCATCAGAATCAGTTGATACAGACGGCGACGGTGTTGGCGATAACAGTGACAACTGCCCGAATGTTGCGAATGCAAATCAACTGGATACCGATGGTGATGGTATTGGTGATGCGTGTGACAATGCACCGGATGTGGCGAATGCAGATCAGGCAGACACCGACGGCGATGGAGTGGGTGATGTCATCGACAACTGCCCCGCCGTTGCGAACGCCGATCAAACTGACACCGACGGCAACGGTTTCGGTGATGCGTGCGAAGTGAATACGGTCGGCACAGCCGCCGGTGATTTGCTGGGTTCTTCTGTTGCAGTGGCGGACATGAACAACGACGGCTATGACGACATTATTATCGGCACACCGCTGAAGGATGTTGCTGGTAAAACAGATGCAGGGCAAATTGAAATTATTTCCGGCGCGGATGGCAGCGTCATTCATACATTCTCGGGCACGAAAGCAAACCAGCAGTTCGGTACCGCGATTGCAGTCGTAGCCGACCAGAACGCCGATGGCGTTCCGGATTTGATTGTCGGCTCGCCACTGGCGAATGTAAAAGTCGGTAATACCACATTAACAGCCGCCGGCAGTGTGTCGCTGTACTCCGGTGCTGACGGAACATTGATCAGCAAACTGGCAAACGGTAAACATGCCGGTGATCATTTTGGCGCCGCTGTTGTTGTGGGTGATGTAAACAACGATGCAACAGAAGATTTAATTGTCGGCGCACCGTTGGCAGATACCAGCACTGCATCAAAAGATACCGGTTCTGTTACCGTGTTCAATGGATTAACCAGTACGATTCTTTACACACGCAAAGGCACACAGGCAGGAGAACAGTTCGGTGCAGCCATTGCTGTGAATACCATCGACCACCAACTGCTTATCGGTTCACCGGGTTTTGATGTGACATCACCAGGCAAACATATCGATGCAGGCCGCGTGCGGATATTTGATGCATCGAATGGCAGCGGTGCCGCGTTGTTCACTCTCAATGGCCAGAGCACGTCGGGAAAATTTGGCACTGCGATCAGCAGTTTTGACCAGGACCTGGACGGTGACACCTACACTGATTGGGTAGTAGGCTCACCGAAGGGAGCAGGCAAGGTGGATCTGTTCTCCGGCTTCAACGCCACACCGTTCATCACTCTCGACGGTGCCACCACAGGCGATGCCTTCGGGTCATCGGTCAGCGCCAATGGCGACATCAACGGCGATGGCGACAACGATCTGGTGATTGGTGCACCGAAGTTCGATGCACCGGCCATCGATGCAGGGAAAGTGGAAGTGATGAGCGGGGCAGAGTTTTAACGTAGAGTTGCAGAACGATTAGTTGCTTCCACCTCCGACATCCCCTAGAATCGCGCCTCTTTTTTTGCAAGTAGCCTTGCAAAAAAGGTTTTCTTATTAAGAGTTGCTGTCATAGCACAGTTGGTAGTGCAGCCGCCTTGTAAGCGGCAGGTCGTGAGTTCGAGTCCCACTGACAGCACCATTTTTTGTGAAAAGATCCTCGTAACCTTGTGATTCTTCTCAAAATCGCCTTGAAAAAGCGATTGACAGGGCATGGCTCCGTAAGGAGAATGTGCCGCTCTTTTTGGAGGGGTTCCCGAGTGGCCAAAGGGGTCAGACTGTAAATCTGCTGCGCAAGCTTCGGTGGTTCGAATCCACCCCTCTCCACCAGATTGATGGCAAGTAGTTCTGGGCTGTGGGTACAGTTTTAGAGAGCAGCAGATTTGGCTTGGCGGGTATAGTTCAATGGTAGAACCTCAGCCTTCCAAGCTGATGGTGCGGGTTCGATTCCCGCTACCCGCTCCAGAGGCGAGTGCTCATATAGCTCAGTCGGTAGAGCACTTCCTTGGTAAGGAAGAGGTCACCGGTTCAATTCCGGTTATGAGCTCCATCTTTCTATGTTTTATGAGAAGTGTTAGTTAATTTTTATCAGGTAATTTTTTAGAGGTGAGTTATGGGCAAGGCGACGTTTGAAAGAACCAAGACCCACGTGAACGTGGGAACGATCGGACACGTGGACCACGGGAAGACGACGCTGACGGCGGCGCTGACGGTGGTGTGTGCGAAGACG